>Ga0208112_100001_pt1 | contig 902657 bp, 731 predicted proteins | sample HotLakConsoUCCLE_FD_184736 | JGI IMG/M metagenome (GOLD analysis project Ga0208112, IMG submission 184736) | Hypersaline microbial mat communities from Hot Lake, Washington, USA - Hot Lake Consortium UCC-LE (SPAdes) (version 2) ... | reverse complement strand
GCTCTATATGGTCAATATCGAAGTGATCAAGCAATCCTTCCGGCAGAAACAGGCTGAGTAATTGTTTGTAATCCATACCAAAGTATACAACTTCTATCCATTACTCCCCACAATATTGAACTGTGCCCTTCTTCAAGATAGGAATAGAACCAAGGTGATTTAAATAAGATGGCAATTTGATATAGTTATTAATCTTAGTCATTAACGGATGATTATAGATCGTGCTGACACGTTTATAAAAAAGAACTACAATGGGAATATAACTCCATAATGTATAGTACCATTCGAATTGAATAAAGTTGCTAGTATGAGAACCCAAAAGAGAGATTAAAAGTGAAACTAAAAGAGGCAGAAGTAGGATTATTAGAAAGGGAATACCATTTACTTTTAATCCAAACCTAAGCTTAGTATACCATCGACCAATAAAGCTTTGCCCTTTCATAAATCCGTTAACAACCTCTTGCGCCACCCCTGCAGCCATATTATCTGTGTGCTCATATTGCCATGCGTTGAAGTCAGCAAAGTGAAACTTTTCGACATTATCAAGCTCCCTTTCTTTAAGCTTCTTACGCAACAAGTGCATCACATTACTTTTTCCAGAACCCCAATCACCAAGTATTCCTATTGTGAATGGTGTATCCTGCTTATCTGAAGCAATTAGCTCACTCAGTGCATCAATGAGGTTTTGTCTTCCTAACATATCGACATCTGACAATCCACTACCAATTGAACACGGCGAACCATCAATATTTATTTTCGACTTTATTATATCAGGTTCTTCGGATGAGTCTAGAACCTCAAAATAATTAAGCCATGATTTCAGAATTTTATCTGCATCAATCTTCGCGAGTCCATCCAAATTAAAAAAGCTTAAATAATCACCATACCACATTTGCCCTTTTATTTCATTTTCAATCCAGTCAACATTTAAGTTTTCAATCAAATTTCTCGCATCAAGAGTCAGTTGCTCCCGCAAATCTTTGTCACTTAAAGACCACAATGGTCTTGAAAAAAAAGCAACTTCGACTGGACTGTAGTTTTTGGGTGTATTCCTCAATTGTTTTAAATAGGAAACATCAACCAAAGTGGCTTTTTCAATAAAAACGCCTTCAAATGGAATCATACGTTGCTTATCTGCAACTTCAAAAGCCATATCTGCTAGTGGCTTTTCTTCCAACAACCGAATGACAGCCAAAATAAGTCCATAAAATGCCCATGACAAATTATCACCTTCATTACTTTCACTGTCATTAAACTCATCTTCCGCTTGATCAAATAGTGATTTGATATGCTCAATATCCATCTCACCATTATCATATCGCCCAATGGATACAAGAAAACCAGTCATCACCAATTGATATCTAAATTGTGCCATTCCAGGTTTGTGGTCCAGATAAGGTAATATCCGTAGAGCGCAACGTGTAGCATAAGCTACTAACTGATGAGCTGTTAGATTCTCTAAAAAATCAACTGCTGGAAGTGCTGGTACCTTGCTTATAGTATTATTGGCCATAATGTCTTTTGATTTAAAATAGATTACTTCACTATCACATGTAAAATAAACTCGCTATCAACTCTAATTTTGACATGTTTTTGGGCTGCAGCTTTTCTAAAACGAAGTTCGTCTCTCGTTTTTAATAACACATGATCCAAGTCTCTGGCTACAGCACTCCCTGAAATGTTATTCGTTTGCTGGACGTTCTTGTATTCTAGATTAAATGAATACCCTTTGGGATCACGGTCACCGGCCTGAAAGAACTCTCGTTCATCTAATTTATACTCTCCGCCACCTTGCTCAATGAGCGATACGATAGTGTCTCTCTTTCTCTGCCATAATTCGATGTATTTGTGATCTGCCATAAATCTCCATTTTCAATTAACAAGCTACGAATAATGCAACCTGAATTAAGTAAACAGTAATACTGTCTAATCAATCCTGACAATATTCGGTATACTCCTACTATTTAAGAAAGCTACTTTGTATGTTTTGATTCAACTCAAAGAATCTTTAAAAGGGTTACCTGGTTAGTAGTACTCCTTTATATATGCGTAAGCTCGATCAAACAAAATCTGGTCTTTGATCTTGTATTTTACCCATAAAATCTTTCTTAGGGAGCTTTGAACCTCACGCTCACCTGAAACCGATTGTTGCCAACCAGGGAACCGAACCATTCTTACAATAGCATCAATATCAGTTACGATTCGCTCAACTACAGCCGGAGTTTGATCCGTTTTTAACTCTAGGAATAACTCTGTAAGTGCAGCTTGAGGCGTTTTTTCCTGTATGTACTCCTCTAGTTCTTTTTCAGCCTGTACCGTTTCCTTGGCAAGCTTGCAGAGTTCTTTAACAAACTCGATTGATGAAATGAGTCCTTGCTCGGCTTTATCACGCAATTCTTCTAAGCGCTCACTAAGCTTTTTGAATTTCGGATCTGCAGCGTGACGCTGAAATCGCTTGATCAGTATCTTCTCGAGTTTTTTCGCGTTTTTGGGGTCTGGATTGTTAAAAATCTCTTCAATTACATCGGCATCCAGTACAAACTCTTCTAGTTGATGTACATCCCCTACATGGATGTTTTCATGTATAAGTTTGGTGGTTTGTGCACCTAGCGTGAACCAAAGAAGTTTTCCAATGTTGTCAGACGCAGGTTTAACGGATTCGAACACCTGAGATAGCCACTTATAATCACTTTGATATAAATCCAAAATGCGATCAGGCGATAACGACTCCCAAAGCTTGGATAAATATTTATAATCTCTAGCAAAGGCATCTTTTTTCTCATCTGTATTAATTGCGTTTTGAGCAGCTTCCAAACCTTCAAAACCCCCTATGGTTCTGTCTACACCGTCAAAATGGGCCAGCGTTTCACGTATGGCTTGCGGGAGTTTGACGCGCAATTCCGAAAGATTTGAAATGACTTTCTTGACACTTTCTTCATCAAACTGTAAGGCTTTAGCAGCATCATCAAACACACCAAAGTAGTCCACAATACGACCAAAGGTTTTTTGTGGATATAAGCGATTAGTACGACAAATAGCCTGTAATAGGGTGTGGTCTTTTAGGGATTTGTCCAAGTACATGGTTTGCAGTATGGGCGCATCAAATCCAGTAAGCAGCTTGGCGGTCACGATGATGAATTTCAAGTCTGATTGAGCATCATTGAACTCATCTACTATTTTTTCCTGTTTACTTTTATCTACTCCCCATTGCTGTTTGAATTCCAGGGAATCATTTGCAGATGTTGAAATAACCACCGCACTGGCTTCGGAAGGAAAGTACTTATCTAGCTCTTCTTTGTACTGCACACATGCAAATCTATCAGGGGTTACAATCATGGCTTTGAGACCATGGGGTGCAACCTTTTCCGAAAAGTGTTGCGCAATGTCTTCTACGATTTTAGCAACCCGTTCCGGCGATTTCAAAAAGGCGGCCATTTTTGCCGATTTCTGATTGAGTGCATCGGCTTCCTCATCCGTTAATGCGGCCGCTTCTTTGAACTCGGCAAAAGCCTTGTCAATTGTTTCTTTATCCACATGTACATCAACCAGGCGAGGCTCAAAATGCAACGGTAAGGTGGCATTGTCACGTATGGAGTCCTGAAACGTGTAACGCGACATATACCCACCGGCATCTTCGTCGGACCCAAAAGCCCAAAAGGTGTTTTTATCGGCTTTGTTCACTGGTGTACCTGTGAGTCCAAATAAAAAAGCATTGGGCAAGGCCGCACGCATCTGCCGACCTAAATCCCCCTCCTGCGTACGATGTGCTTCGTCAACCAGTACAATAATGTTATCACGTAGGTTCATGTTGGGTTTGGCATCCCGGAACTTATGAATCATTGAGATGATGATTTTGCGGGTATCACGCTCCAGCATCGTCTGTAGTTCGCGGATGTTGTCTGTGGTTTCCAGATTAGCAATATCTGCTGCATTGAAGATGCCGCTGATTTGGGTATCGAGGTCCGTTCTATCAACCAAAACGATCACAGTAGGACTTTTTAGCTCCTGAGATTTTCGCAGTTTCTGGGCAGCATATACCATCAGGAGTGATTTACCCGATCCTTGAAAATGCCATATCAACCCTTTTTTTAGCCGACCTTCAATTACCCGTTCCACAATTCTATTGGCGCCTTCGTATTGCTGAAAGCGGGGAATAACTTTGATTCTTCGCTTTTTTTTATCCGTGGTAAAAAGCGAGAAGTTCTGCATGATGTCTAGCAAGCGAGCTGGACTTAACAAGTCAGAAAGTTCTTTACCGATTTCTGCCAGACCGAGTCTTTTGGCTAGGGCATCATCATCGTTTTTCAAACGCCATGGTGCCCAATATTCCAGCGGACTACGGATGGCACCATAATACAGTTCCTTACCTTCTGTAGCGAAAGAAAGGATGTTGGGGACAAACAATTGTGGGACACTGTTTTCATAGACGCTGTGAATCTCGTGTGCCCCGTCGAGCCAACTAACAGAAGGACGAATGGGGGTTTTGGCTTCACCTACTACTACTGGAATACCGTTAATGAGTAGCACGATATCCGGGATTTTGGTTTCGCGGTGATGGACGCGATATTGGTTGGTGACGATATATCTATTGTTGGCGATATCGTCATAATCTATCAGACGTACCGGCACATGGCGGTTGTTCTCGCCAAAAGGCATGGTTTTCTCACCCGTTAGCCATTTAAAAAACTCCTCATTGGTTTTAACAAGCCCTACCTGATTAACAGCCAGAAATACAGCACGAAGTTTGTAGATAACCTCGTCGGCCAAGGAGGGATTCTGGGTGATTTCTGGATTCAGTCGAACAATAGCAGCCTTTAGTTCCGACTCAACCAATACCTCATTAACACCTCGTTGGATTTCATTGGGCGCTTCATACTGCCATTCTGCAACATAACTTGCTCCCCTATCCTGTGTACCGGATGCATTTAAATTCACCCCACTGAGTTGGTGAACTATGTAATGCTCTACGCTATTGAGTTCGTTAAAGGCCATGGCTAAAAGATTTGGTTGATCAGGGATTTTTGGAGAGCCTTGGATTTTGAGATCTTATCTTCAAACACAAAGAGATTATTCTCCATTAAATCGAGATTTTGAGCTATTTCTTTCTGTTCTGAAAGGTTAGGTAGAAAAAACCTCAACTTTTCCTTAACTGTCGTTTTTGATAAGTTAAAACGTGTTGAACCTTGAGCTCGATTGAACATAAACTTTCTTACTTTCTCTCCTCTCATTAAAAATCTAGCGTACTCGGGAAGTAAAGTATTAAAATGATACAGTCTAAACCCGAAACAAAATGAATTCAGGTAGTATCCCTTCAGTTGGTCCAAAACAACAGAAGCCATTCCAACCTCCTCAGGAGTTTCTGATGAGCCAGTAATTAATATGTCACCATATTTTACTTCATTTTGGTTCTCTCCATTCAAAATCTTTACAAAGTCAACCATTAATGGATTTACTTTAGAATTACTGAATACATTCATGTAATTGATGTAAGGGCTCCCTTCTCCAAAATCGTTTTTTGATTTTCCACTTAAACCACCATAGGTCTCACCCAGTTTGCCAAATAAATGCTCCTTCCAACTTGAATAGTTTTTTGACAATTTACCTGAAACAGAATTAAATAAGAATCTCTTGAAAAAAAGCTTATAAGTGTTAAAAATTGAGACCTCCCTCTCAATCACCTCATCCATAGCCCAGAGGAGTTCGGCCAATTGGGCTTGTTGGTCTTTGGGTGGGAGGAGGAATTCGTAGTTGGCCAGGTCTTTAAATTTTACCCGTGGTGAAAGTCCCCCGGCAGAGTGCTTTATGGCATAGTCGAAGAACTTTTCATTGTTCACGATAAATGGTAAAAGTTCTGGCAATAAATTCTTCTTTGCCCGGAACACGGTAATATCTCCCGAACAGATGCCATCAAAATCAGCTAATGCGGCTTTTTTTAGATAAGCGCGTCTTCTGCCAAAGAGTACATCCCCCTTTCTAAACTTCTTTGAAAAAGTAGTGGTTTCTTCCAGCTTACCCGAGCGTGTTAAATGAATATTTTCCGAATCAATATGCTCTAAACCCACCACATGTTCTATGCCCTCATTGTAGATGTCCTTGGCATTTTCCTTAGGTTCAAAAGCGACGTCACCAAACTTTACGGGTACCCAGTTGGCCTTATCTATTTTCAATATTTCTTTCGCTGCTGTCTCCATTAGTTTTCCAGTATTTTAAATAATTCACTCATGGATGACTTTAGGTTGCTTCCAGATTCTTCCCATTTATAAAAGGCCACTTCAAAAGGCAAAATAGGGTTATCACTATTCTTTTCAGGCTGCACATAGAGACTAATCGCCATATTTCCCTTATTGGAAATAACTTCATCAATGGTTTTGAGTGCTGCAAAATGTTCCTGGCTTTCAAATTTCTGGTAGGCGCCAAATATTTTGTCGATGTGCTTTTCTTCCAAGTAACCCATCGTTTTTTGTTGCTTCACTTCATTTACCGCATTGATGAAAAGAATCTTTCCTTTCTTATGTGCTTCCTTATTCGTTTTGGTAATCAACAAACAGGCTTCCATCGGAGAGTTATAAAACAAGTTTGGGCCTAAGCCAATCACACATTCCACCAAATCCTGTTCAATCATTTTTCTGCGCATTTCCGCTTCGCTATCCCTAAACAATATCCCATGCGGCCAAAGAGAAATGGATCGCCCGTTCTTTGAATCCAGACTCTTTTGAATATGCTGCTGAAAAGCATAATCGGCACAGCCCTGTGGCGGCACTCCCCAGAGGTTGCGCCCGTAGGCGTCGTTGGCAAAGCTTTTCTGGTCCCAAGCCTTGATGCTGTAAGGCGGATTGGCAAGAATAACGTTAAAGGTCTTGAGTTCATCGTTGTGCAAAAAGGCTGGGTTGGCCAGGGTATCGCCCCGCACAATGCTAAACTCCTCTATACCGTGCATAAACATATTCATGCGGGCAATCGCCGAGGTAAGCAGATTAATTTCCTGTCCGTAAAGTCTGAGTGTGCGGTACTCCCTGCCTTCTTCCTTCAGGTGCAGAGCACAGTTGAGCAGCAAACCACCACTGCCGCAGGTGGGGTCGTATACGCTTTCCCCTGGTTGAGGCTCCATTATTAGCGTCATGAGCTTTACCACGGTACGGTTGGTATAAAACTCTGCCGCGGTATGACCGCTATCATCGGCAAATTCCTTGATTAGGTATTCGTAGGCATTACCTAGTTTATCATCGGCCACATTGCTTAGACTGAGCTTGTGCTGTGAGTAATGCTCAATGAGATTGGTAAGCGTTTCATCTGATAACCGGTCTTTGTTGGTCCAACTAGCATCGCCAAAAATTCCAAAAAGCGTATCGGGATTGGCTTTTTCGATGGCTCGCATAGCTTCCTGTAAAGCCATACCCACGTTGGTGATGGTTTCACGCACGCGGTTCCAATGGGCGTATTCGGGCACTTGAAAATGGTGGTGTTCAGCAAAAGCGGCGTATTCCATATCACCATCACTTTCAGCGAGTGCACGCTCAAATTCTTCGTCATAGACATCACATATGCGCTTGAAGAATAGCAGTGGAAAGATATACTGCTTGTAGTCGCCCGCATCGATGGTGCCGCGGAGCAGGGTGGCTGCTCCCCAAAGGTATTTTTCGAGTTGTTGTTGGGTCATTCTTCCGTGGATTCTAAGATTAATTCTTCTCCCGCCTTCACATTTAATATCTGCATGAGCTTGGCCTTCATTGTTGATCTCCGCTTTTCATAGAACTCAACGAAATCTTCAAATTTCAATGAGGTATTGGCGCTAATATGATTCTGTATTAAGAAATTCCCTTTATCAGCTTCAGTTTCAAATTGTTCCTCCAGCCAGTCAGAAAAGCGCCTGTCTTTCTTTTCAATATTCGTAGTAGCCTGCAGGAGTTGCAGGTTTGCCAGTTTATTGAATCGTTCGATGAATTGTTGTTTGAGCTTCTCATCGTGAATGCCAAACTCAGCGAGTTTTCTTTTGTTAAAGAACGATTTGGGGTGAATATGATCCTGGTGGTACTTAAAGGTAAAATTGAGAGAAGCATATAGTAATGCTAAGGCACTGTGAGCTCTTTTCGTGCCATACTGGATATCCAGAATGCTTTCAATATCATCTTCTGAAAACGAGATTGTTTTTCGTTTACCTCTATAGTATTCGACAATTTCAGGAAGAGGGAATCGTCCAGTATGTTGATTGATAAGATTCCTCATGATTGGATAAATAGCATCTGGAGTCCCCCCAAATGTTCCCCTCAAAAGCACTCTTGCTAACCATTCCATGATCGCCTTTCGATCGGGTTCATAACTTGATGCATGAAGGATTTTGTCCCCTAATCTGTTTTTAAAGATAAAGTATGCAACTGGAATCAGCGCGTTGGATGCTGTCAAATTATCTCGATTGTAGCCATACTTTGCCACAAGCTCAACTGCGGATCGAATCGCCAATGCAATGTCTTCCCAGTTCTTCTCAATGGCTTTCATATTCTCTTTGGTGAAATTATCCACCTTAAACTTGATATCATTGAAATCTGCGAGTACGAGGCACGACTTCAACACGAAGTCCTTATTGAAGTCAAATCCATCGCCAATTTTATTAATTTCATCTACAAATTCATGAATGACTTCACGTGCATCTTTTTCTTTCCATTGTGCCGTTGCAATAGATAATAACAAGTCTGAGTAGCTCAATTTGGTACCGCCACTGTTTATGCGAATGAATATTTGTAGCACTTTGTCCAATTCTTCGCCTTCTTCCAAGAAAAAACTGATTGGTTTTTCTTGATGAATTACATTGAAAAACTGATTGATCGTATTCAAAGCAAAGGTTGACTGCTCCTTTGTATAGCGCGAAGTATCCATTAATCCATTGAGCATAAGAAACTCCATCACTTTACTTAGGTCTGTAAAGTCGAGCACTTTTCCACACTCGAACCAAAAATCAGTATCCGTTGATTGTGCCTCTTGGTCCGTCAGGAATCGAAAATCGTATTCCATTTCAATATCATCCGCTTTCTTCAAGATGTTTAAGAAAAGCTTTTTCTTAGGAAAGGCGTGAGGACTACTCCAAGAATAATAGGGTATTTTTTTTGCATGAGTACCGGTCAAAGCTATATAAAGAGAAGTCATTCGTTGTTGTCCATCCAATACGGCTATGACATCTTCTTCCTGACTTAAATCAGCTTTATTATTATGTTTCGCGTTTTTTTCGTGGTAATGCTTTAAGAATTCATAAAACTGAAAGTCTTTAATCCTGGATTTATCCACTTTCCAAAAGAGAAATGTGCTAATCGGATAGTCACGCATCAGCGAATCAAAAAGTTTTTCTATTTGATCTGTATCCCAAACAAACTCTCGCTGTATAGAAGGCAGAACGTAGTGCTTTTTCCGGATATTATCGATGGCCTTCTTAATGGTAATTGGTGCTTCGTATGCCATATCAAATAAAGTTTTTTAGTATGGATTTAAATTTTTCCTCTGCTTGTAGGCTAGCATCCCAAGCAGTTTTCAAATCTGCTAGAGCTTCTTCAACGGTTGGAAGATTGTCTTCAATAACCTTCTCCACATATAGCGGAATATTGAGATTGAAATCATTTTCTCTCAGATCATCAATAGTAGCGACTTTAACATAGTTATCCACGTTGGTAAAGGATTTGTACCAGTTAAAAATCTGGGTGACGTGATTTGACTCGAGGTAATTCTGAGCCCTTCCAACACGAACTTGATCTGAGGCATCAATGAAAAGAACTTTGCCTTTTTTGTCTGCTTCTTTGGTTTGTTTGAATACCATCACACAAGCCGCCAACTGCGTACCATAGAAGATATTAGGTCCAAGACCGATAACGGCCTCAAGCATATCTTGGTTGATTAACTCTTCACGGATACGACCTTCTGCGCCTTTCCGAAACAACGCACCGTGCGGTAAGACTACTGTCATGCGACCGGTACTATTCATGGATTTGATCATGTGCTGCACCCAGGCCATATCGCCATTGCCCTTAGGCGGTACTCCTGCAATATTTCTTCCATATGGGTCATTTGCCCAGTTATCAGCACCCCACTCTTTTAATGAGAACGGCGGATTAGCAATCACACAATCAAAGGTTTTTAAGTGATCACCTTCAAAAAAAGCGGGACTGCGTAACGTGTCCCCACGTACGATTTGAAAGTCTTCAATCCCATGCAAGAACATATTCATTCTGGCAATAGAACTGGATGTTAGGTTTTTTTCCTGGCCGTAAAGCTTTAGTGTGCGGTAATCCTCATTGTTGTCTTTTAAATGAGCGACACATTCCAGAAGCATCCCACCAGTACCGCAAGCAGGATCGTAGATCGTTTCCCCTTCGTGTGGATCAAGTATCATTCCCAACAAATGAACCACCGATCGTGGCGTATAAAACTCCCCTGCCTTCTTATTGGTAAGATCGGCAAAATGCTTGATGAGATACTCATAAGCTTGCCCAAGGAGATCGGGTTCAACATTGCTATTCGAAAGGTTATACTGAGAAAAGTGTTCAATCAGATCCGTGAGTAGTCTGTCGGAAAGCTTATTCTTGTTACTCCACTGTGCATCACCAAAAATACCATACAAGAACTCTTGGTTAGCTTGTTCAATACCTCGCAAAGCTTGTTCGATGGTAAGACCTATATTCGATGTTGTTTCTCGAACGTTTTTCCAATGACAGCCGTCCGGTAAGATAAAGCGGTGAAACTCTGGTAGAGAAGCATATTCCTCGTCGCCCTCAGATTCTTCAAGGGCGAGTCTGTACTCCTCATCATAAACATCTGATATACGCTTGAAAAACAGTAAGGGAAATATGTACACTTTAAAGTCAGATGCATCAACAGGACCTTTCAATATCCAAGCGGCCTTAGATAGGTACTGCTCCAGTTGGGAAAGTGTGAGTTTATTCTTGGTCATATTTCTCTACTTATTGCTTTAACAAAAGTTCTACTGCCATCCGGACTTGGCTCGGTTATGATTTTAATCGAATCGGTTTCCCTTAACTGGTTATCTGACACCATTCTTGGTGGTATACCAATAGTAGTGTAGGCATTTTCGGGTTGAAATGTACCCCATCCATTATCTGCGATTCTGGTAACAGTGCCAGCTATCCAGTCGCTATCAAGTAGTATAGTTTTCCATTGAGCCTTATTGGTGTCTATGTCGCCATTATTCTGCATAAAATGCTTAAACCAAAGCAAGATGTCGAATAGTAAGTAGACACAACTTCTGTACATGTAGTCTGATTGAGCATTTTTCAAGTACTGATCGACCTTTAATCTTAGCTCGCCTTCGCCATGCGAAGCATCTTGTATTACATTGAGTAAACGGTGAATATTCTCGCTAACCAACGGTGGAACGAACTCAGATACATGCGCATAATCCGAATGCTTATTAGCTAAGAACAGACTCGCACCATTAATCCATCCTTTATTTGAGATAATAGCTTTCGGAATTATATCCCTATCGGCCATGATGGTAAACATTCGCTCAATAATCTTTCGAATTGGATTGAGCATATCTTCTGTATTGACCAATTTGTCAAAATTCTCAATATGCTTTATAAGTACAAACAATCTGGGAAATTGCTCTACGCCAAGTAACTCGTCTGAACATATTTCTAACAAGTCTGCATACTTAAATTTCAATTGGGCATCTGCTTGCTGGCTTGCAGCAAGTTTCATTTCTTCAAACAGCTTAACCACATCAGAAGGTTTGGTTTTGTCAAAGCATTTAGCTTTGTTCGCCTTAAGCAGTGAGTTTTCACCTTTCGTAAATTTATCTTTCCCTGAAAGAACGAACCAAGGAAATACTTTTCGATTTTTGAGTTCATTAATTTTAGCTATGGCCATACCAATCCCTAACTCATCCTCTGTTCCAACTTCCTGACCTTTTTTCTCAAAGAAAAGTCCATCCAAGAGGATTACATCAAAATGCTCGACTTTGCTCTCGAGTACCTCAAAACCTTCTTCAAACGACGAGTAGCCCTCCAGAAATAACCCTTCATTTTCAGCCTCAATGGCAAACTGAATCATTTCTGAATCATTATACTGATCATCTATCCAAAGTACTTTATACATGGTTATTAATTAAGAGGAATTAAAAAGGAGTACGTTGTTGCGAATTCAGTTGTGAAATCTTCCGTAATCAACTCTAAAGTACTAACGCCTTTGTTATGATGTTTTATGATCTCGTTTAAGTCAAAGCCTCCTTGTCCCGTATTACCAGTTTCTCCTGCAAAAGAATTCTTCCGAATTAGTTTATCTATAGTATAGTTTTTTGGGAAGGGTTTACCATTATTTGCGACTTCAACCTTTATATAAGCCTCGAATCTGCCGATTGTATCATCAGATGGTTTTTTCACGGTATGAGGAACATAGAGACTTACTCTGAATTCAAGTTTGTACTTCTTTAAATCATCTGTGAAGGCGTGCACGTAAGCATTCTCGACAATCGCATTCAGTCCAATCTCAAGTAATTCAGCATTAGCCATAATCATAATCATATTTTTAGGCTGGTTTTTGATATCCGGATGAATATCAAGTGCAGTGCTAACATTGAATCTTTCAGAAGATTTGATTCTGTTAACATACCCCTTGATAAATGCCAAAAAATCAAATTCAGTCAACTCATAGTTGCTTACATCAAGAACTGTTTCATTTTTACTAAGCAAAGAATGTATCAAATCCAGATAGTTATACACTGAATCAAATGAATCTTTAATGTTCAAGTCATGTTTTTCATTCAACCTGATACTTTGCCAACTAGCATCCATCTTGGATAGAGCCTTTTCAATATTTCGCAAAGAAGACCCGATATTAAGCAGCGGCTTACCCAACGAGTGCTTTATCGTCGATGCACTTTCATAGAGCTTATCACTCAAACCTTGTGCTAGTGCATCTCTCTCTTCTTGTAACAACCTAATTTTATCAGATATCTCTAAGATTCCTTTCATCTTAGCTTTTTGTTCCTCTAACTTAGGAAACTTGATGGACACCTCAAGTAAGTCACCTTTCCTAATGTAAGGCACTGTCGTTCCAATTCTATAGGCATCTAATTGTTCCTGAACATACTCTGAATGTAGTTCATTGATCATATAGGCCAAATCTACTTCTGGTCCGATGAGCTCGAATGCAAATATATCTTTACTGATAAAAATCGACTCGCCACTGTATTTAAAAAACGTTGGCTTAAGAGACCGCCAATTAGCTGCCATAAGAATACATGATGTAGCTATCTCCTCTAGACGAGATGTATCAACAGAGACCTTTTCTACATCGGACGCTTCTAAATAAAAATCTGTGATATCAGACTTTAAATCCCTAATTCGCACGAAGCTAGCAGAATCGGGTTCAACACCCCTAATTCGTCTGATAGGCTTAAGAATATCTTTAAGCTTTACCAGTTTCTCGTTCTCATTAAGAGGAATTTCTTTTTGAAAATACCTTGATATGTTAAGATCGTAACTCCATTCTTTAACTTGCAGAATGTCAACAAGTCTCAAATTTTCACTGGTGTGTTCAGAATTATAAATCTCGTCTAATAATGCCGATTCATCGAGTTTTATATCTTTAGGTCCTGTAGACTCTATGAAGTTATCTGATTTTACAAACAAGACCTTCCCCTTCCTTTTCTTGTTTTTGTTGATAACTAGAATCACCACTGGAATATTTGTATTCGACAAAATACCTCCAGGCAGTGAGATCACGGTGTCTAATAAATCTTCATCAATCAATAATCGCCTAAGCGATTTATATTGATTGGTAGATTGAAACAAGAAGCTATGAGGGTGGAGTGAAATGATTTTCCCATCATTTGTGAGAGATTTCAAGCTTTTCAATATCAAAAACTGTTCTATAGTTTTATAATCCAACCCAGATTCCTCGTCAAAGTGAGAAATCTTCATTGCAAGAGGTGGACTTGAAACTATAAGATCAAATACGTTTGCTGAAGCTGGCCAGTTTCTAATGGAATCTGCACAAAGGTAACTTTCATGAACCCGTTTATTGTGAGCCATGAGACGTAATACGCCTATCGCCCACGTTTTTCTATTAACTTCCTGTCCCAGATAATTGGCACTGGTATCAAGCTCAACAGCGTACGAACCTAGTCCAGCGAATGGGTTGAACACTTTAGTATTTCGTTGAATCTCACTAAGAGCACTTATTAAACGGGTGATCTCTATGGGTTGAACATATTCCCCTCCCACTCTACCCAGTGAACTCGTTATTTTAAGAAGAAGAGAGTCAAATAACTCTGGAAAATTCTCTACAAGAATAGCGTGATCAATCTGAAATATTTCATCAATCAATTCTCTAAAATCTTTTTCATCCAATTTTAGAAGGCTTGGATAGAAGACCGGCACAATTTTTTCGTAATTAGAATTCAAGTCATTGAAAGATGACATGATTACTTTCCCCGACTGCTGGAACTCGAGTAAACCCTTATCAAATATGAATTCTCTTGAAATTATTTTATCTCTATACAAAGACAAAAGGAATAGGATAACATGATAATTATCTAAGCCAATCGAAGTACCTCGCAAAATACTGTAGCAATTAAAGATTTTTTCCCTGACTGATTGTAAAGTTTCAACTTTAGCACTCATAACAACTTCCAACTGGTGAATTTTCATGTGAACAGGTCAAATATCTACACTACTTGTGCACTAGAACTGCATAGGTTACAAGTTTTTTTTGAAAACATTCTCGGCAATTACCCTACAGCGCTCTCTTAAGTTGCTAGGTTGAATAATTTCAATAGCATCCAGATAAGAAAAAATTGTGGCAATGAGTTCATGGTTCACTTGAACAGATAATTGAATATCGACTTTTTCAGCATTAATTACTCTTTGTGAGCCATGTATCGGCTTACTCTCTATGTAAGGCCACACTTCAGGGTCAACTCTAAGGACTATATTCTGTGGGGTGTCATCTGTCCTGACTGAAACACCAATCACATCATCAAAATACTCTTCAAAATTAATCTGTTCTTTAAAAATGAAATCGTCATCTGAGTTAGTTATGGAGGCGACTCTGTCAATAGCAAGATTTGACATACTCTGAAATTCTTGGTTGTACCCAAATAAGAACCACCTATTATTGTACTGCTTCAGATACCAAGGCGAAATCGTCATTTCAGTGGCTGCAGATTGCTTATATCCCTGGTATTTGATTTTTAGTAGCTGATTGCTTTGGATTGCATTAAATATTTCGGTGAAGAAGTTTAACCCTTTCAAATATGGGTTATTCTCAAATCCGACAACTGCACTAACACTACTTTTCAGCTTAAATGTATCCTCAAGACGAATTTGGATTTCTTCAACCCACTCAAACTGAGGTAATCCTTTAAATCGAGAAAGTATGGCCAGCGTTTCTCTTAATTGATTTGCTTCTGTTTGGTTAATCCCTTGATTACTAATCGAAAATGATCTATCGCTATATCTATAGAATACTCTTTTACCATCTCTAATACGTTCAAGTGGAATGGACCACCCTTGTTCACTCTCCATGAAAGTAATGTCATCAAATATCTGTCGTCTTTTTACCCCATCATCTATTCCGGTAAAATCATACAGAGCTGTGTTGCATGCATTTATAAGATCATCAATAAAGAATTTTTTGCCGAAATTACTGAAGCACCGATCTAAAGCCAGATAACGTATTGTTGCATGTTTATTTGTAGCCATAAATGTAATCTTAGAATTAAATAGTCCAATTCAAAATACTCTAAAAAACTGGCTCAATGATTCAAAAAGCTAGAAACCTTTACTCACCCTTCGAACATCGCCGAGAAAACCAATTCTACAGAACCCCTACTATCCGAATAATCTTAAAGAATAGTCAATACTTAATTGTATGTGCTATGCATTTTGTCTATAGAATACTATGAGTTTACGATCATAAGCCTGGTTTAACAAAAATCACTGGTATCAGTTGCTTCGACTATACTTGTGACATTGTATTCAATAATCGCCTTTGCCCGGGATACAATGTCGAATTCCACCTCGCGGATTTGGGGTGTCGCCTTTGTACCTCGGAATTATATGGCAGTGGAAGTGCATGATGGTTTGTCCGGCGGCGGTGCCACAGTTCATGCCGATGTTGTATCCGTCGGGTCTGGGGTCGGACCGGATGAAGGTCTGGGTGCTGGGCAAGTCTCCAGACTTATTGTAAGCCCGTTCATCAAACTGAGGTAATCCTCCGGATTCGATAAGCTCCCGGGCTTCGCGAATCGTTTCGGGCAGCATCGTCCGTTCCTCGTCCGTCAGATCGAAAAAATCCGTCACTTCCCGCTTGCTCACAATCAGCAGATGTCCCGGACTCACCGGAAACCCATCGTTCAGTATATAAAAGTGCTCGTTTTCGAAGAGTCGCTCTTCTTTGGGTTTCGCGCTGAATACACTCATCGTTGGTGCCGTCCTCCCGTGCACGGATTTTCGTTTACTTTGTACCGGCAAGTTCGTTATTTGCCTTCACTCCCACAACGCAACTATAGGACTTCGTGAAGATCAATGCTCATATCATTAACGCGATTCTCCGACGAGACGCCAAGGACTCGACCTATAAATTCGCGCTGCTCCGGGCTTTGGTGCAGGTGATTACCGAGCAAATGGCGCATAAACGGTGGTCCGATAACCTTTTCGCGGGTAATGCCGATGGAACCAATCCCGCTTATCGGAATAGTATCAACGCCGCCGAACTCCATGACAACCAACGGTTCGATGACGAAAGCCATTCTCCAACAGATACTTCCAGCTCTTCCATTATAACCGGAGGTCCACTACGAACAGCGCCCTATTTGTACCGTTACCCGTTCGGACTACTCGTTTGGTATTGGCTTCAGTACTACTACCCAATTTTCGAGCACGATGCGTTCATCCCTCAGAAAAACGGCGAATCGAGTCGCTTAGAGAAGGGAAAAACGATGGCCATTCGCCGGGACTTTACGTCGGTGATATCCTATTACACGTCGAGGGGTGGATTCGCGCAGCTGTACTTTGATCTGTTGAGAGACCAGGTTCCGGAGGCGGTTCGTCCTGCGGTTCGGGCAACCCTTCGCAAAATCGCCGACACGATCTACAAGATGCCCATGTTTCACTTGGGGTATTCCGTGTTTAATGAGCCCTACTCCCTGGTACATGCGCAGAAAGGAAGTATCAAAGGACTCAGTTACGGGTCGTTACTTAAGGAGGCTGGCGATGTGTACATCCATCCCGAATTGCATGAAGTCATTGACGCGTTGGGCGGGTTGCTGGTTGGAGAGGATTCCATTTTATCGGGATGGGCGTCGTTTACGGCATCCATTTCGCGGCGGAGCGAGGGTGCCGGGGTGGTTTCCGAAGAATCGGTTTTGTCGCTGTTGCGAGCGGATCCGATTGGCGACCGGGATGTGGTATTGGCAAGGAAGGTATTCGAGCAGTCGGTTCAGCGCTGCGTGTGGACCGGTCGTCCGGCCGATATTCGCCATATCGATCACATGTTACCGTTTAGTCTGACGCGAAATAACAGCCTTTGGAATTTGGTTCCGGTCACGCCCGCGGTGAATGCGCAGAAATCCGATAAAATTCCGGCGCCGGAATTGGTATCTCGCAGTGCGGATCGGATTGGGGTAGTGTGGAAGCAATTCGAGTCGAGTTACGAGGCTCTATTTTGGCAGGAAGTGTACGAAGGCCTGGGCGTTGCTCGGGAGGCCGGCGTTGATGGGGCTCTTCAGTCGCTGCAGAAGCGGTGCACGTATTTGATTGATACGCGGGGGATGGAGGCGTTTCGGGGGTGATGGGGGAGTAGATAGCCTTAGCTTTGGAACTCCTTTTCGCATTCGTCAACATCCATCATATACGCCCAATTGATAATTTTGCTGGCTGAACTTATACTGAGCAAATATCTTCAGAAGTAAATCGTCATTGAGTTAAGTCCCTTACTTTGAATCAAAGTTACTAACCTCAACTAAATCCCTAGCTTTTGAGTAAATTTCGTTAGCTAAAACCGATAAATGCCTTATAAGCTATCAACGCTATTTATGACTCTATTAGAAACAACAGCTCAGTCTCTTGAAATAGAGAAGCTTTTTGAAGAAAGCCACGAATTCACAATTATTAATTCACCATACTTAAAAATAAATAACCGGTTAAAGTCAAAAATATCAGATTGTTATAACCGGAATGAAAAGAATCTTATACTCTTTAGAAAAAATGAACTTACAAAGGCGGAAAATGAATGGATCAGCAACCAAAATGTGATGTTAGTTCCTATTAAAAATCTTCATGCTAAATGCTACATGAACGAAAGGTCTGCCTTAATTACGTCTATGAATTTATATGATTACTCCCAGATAAATAATCACGAATTGGGAATTAAATTGACTATATCCAAAAATATAACTGAGCTTTCAAGGCATGTCGATTTAATTGGTAATATCATCAAAACTGACCATCCCAATTTCGATTTTAAATATTTCGATAGGTCAAAATCGCTGGGCAAAGAGCTAACAATGGGAAAATTGTACTCTGAGTTAGTTAACAACTATAACTTCACTGGAAGACTACCCGGCAATGATGGTGTTTACAGATACCTCTGCCAAGTTGCAATAGAGCTACATAATTTCAGTAGAGAGAGTTTTTATTTCGACAAATCAGCACTTCTAAGGTCAGCTCCATTGAATCAAGAAACCTACGATTATTTAAAGAAAGAATTTATTAAGCGCGGGGTTCGGAAATAATGATTTTGCCGTAGTAAGGGGCATGTTCAGCGCTATGTAGATTTTCACTCCAATTCGGAAAATGAAGTGGCTACTTGATGTGAGCCCAACATGACTAGTCTAGGAATCCATCAAAAAAGCCCAATAGATAATCTTACTGGCAGAAATATCGATCAGCATGCATTTCTTTTTAATTTTCGTTCCGAAAATTGTGCAGGCGATGTAAGATTTCCGGGTTTCGCGACTCTATAAAGAAACGAACGCGAACGATATGGAGGGAAAGCATGCGCGAAGCAGAATCATTTTTGGATTGGAGGGTGGTGCGGGCGATGGTTCTCGGGGTTGGGGTTACGGCTGACAGGGTGTCCGAGCCGGAGGGTTCGGATGACGCACATCCCGAACACCCCTCGCATTCACCGCAACCCGACATCGGGGTCTATGTGAATCCTTTCACCGATTTCGGGTTCAAACGAATTTTCGGTCAGCCGGTGTCCAGGGATATCCTCATCGACTTTCTCAACGAGGTACTTGCCGGCAGGGAGGCGCCAATCTCGTCGGTTACGTATCTGAATAACGAGCAGGTTCCCGGGCAGAAAGACCAGCGGCGGGCGGCCTTCGACCTGCATTGTACCACCAGCACCGGCGCGCGGATCATCGTGGAGATGCAGGCCAGTTATCAGCGGCACGTGGTGGAGCGGGCCTTGTACTACGCCACCTTCGCCATCACCGAGCAGGCGCCTCGCGGGGACTGGAACTTCCGGTTCGACCGGATTTACTCCATCGTGATTATGGATTTTGATCTGCCGGCGTCTGCGCTGGGAGGTACGGATGTAGGGGCTGATGAACGTGGCCGGGGCGCGGGTGTTTCAACGGCAGGTGGCGGAGCTTCGGTTGGTGCAACGACCCATGTTGCATCGGCCTCGGAAATTAACAGGGTTTCGCCTGGTCACACAAGCAGTGAGTCTAATACTGATTCCCGCGATAGCTCAATCAATCTCCATAATGAGGTTCGTCACGAAGTCATGCTCGTGAACACGGAGACGGGCCGCATTATGAGCGACCGTCTGGTGCTTATTTTTCTGGAAATGCGTAATTTTGTCAAGTCGGAGGAGGAGCTTGAAACAAACATGGACAAGTGGTTGTACCTGCTCCGGCACCTGGGTCGACTCACCAGCATGCCCGCAGCCCTGCAGGGGCGTATCTTCAAGGAAATATTCACCATAGCCAAAATCAGTGCCATGGATACACAGGAATACATCGCATATCAACGCAGCATCAAGTCCTACCGCGATATCAAGAGCGGGGAAATTTCCAGTTATGAGCTGGGGTTGGAAAAGGGTGAAAAACTGGGGCTTGAGAAAGGAGAAAAGCTGGGGCTGGAAAAAGGGCTGGAGAAGGGAGAAAAACTGGGGCTCGAGAAGGGGCTTGAGAAAGGTCGCCAGTCTGAGCGCAGAAACCTGGTACAAACCCTGAACCAAAACGGCTTCGCTGTAGAAGACATCGTCAAAGCAACCGGTATGTCCCATTCCGAGGTTCTATCATACCTCGAAGGCTAGTACGGATTCACTCCCGCTGATTTTCCACTTTCGCTGTTTTTCATTGTGTCGTCTTCCGGTGATTTAGAAGCGGTATGATAAATCGGGCGTTTTGTCCAAGACAGAGACTTGTACCTGGTGACCTCGCAGTACGTTACCTCTCCCCCCTTTCGTTCCGAAAGTTGTGCAGGCCGATGTAAGATTTCCGGGTTTCGCGACTCTATTAAGAAACGAACGCGAACGATATGGAGGGAAAGCATGCGCGAAGCAGAATCATTATTGGATTGGAGGGTGGTGCGGGCGATGGTACCGGGGGCGAACGTTTCGGAGGCAGAGGCGATGGTATCGGAACAGGTGGCTACCGTTCCAGCGTCGGACGTGATGGCGCCGGGGGCGAACGTTCCTGGGCCGAAGGTGATGGCGCCGGGAGCGAAGGCGAGTAATACGGCCTGGAAGGCAACGGGGGTTGGGCTTACGGCTGACAGGGTGTCCGAGCCGGAGGAATCGGATGACGCACATCCCGAACACCCCTCGCATTCACCACCACCCGACATCGGGGTCTATGTGAATCCCTTCACCGATTTTGGGTTTAAGCGGATCTTCGGTCAGCCGATGTCCAGGGATATCCTCATCGATTTTCTCAACGAGGTACTTGCCGGCAGGGAGGCGACCATTACGGAGGTGACGTATTTGAACAACGAGCAGGTTCCCGGGCAGAAAGACCAGCGGCGGGCGGCTTTCGACCTGCATTGTACCACCAGTACCGGCGCGCGGATCATCGTGGAGATGCAGGCCAGTTATCAGCGGCACGTGGTGGAGCGGGCCTTGTACTACGCCACCTTCGCCATCACCGAGCAGGCGCCTCGCGGGGACTGGAACTTCCGGTTCGACCGGATTTATTCCATCGTGATTATGGATTTTGATCTGCCGGCGTCTGCGCTGGGCGACAGTGAGCCCCCTGCTGATTCCCGCGATAGCTCAATCAATCCCCATAATGAGGTTCGTCACGAAGTCATGCTCGTGAACACGGAGACGGGCCGTATTATGAGCGACCGTCTGGTGCTTATTTTTCTGGAAATGCGTAATTTTGTCAAGTCGGAGGAAGAGCTTGAAACAAACATGGATAAGTGGTTGTACCTGCTCCGGCACCTGGGTCGTCTCACCAGCATGCCCGCAGCCCTGCAGGGGCGTATCTTCAAGGAAATATTCACCATAGCCAAAGTCAGTGCCATGGATACACAGGAATACATCGCGTATCAACGCAGCATCAAGTCCTACCGCGATATCAAAAGCGGGGAAATTTCCAGTTATGAACTGGGGTTGGAGAAAGGCGTCGAATCCATCATCAAGAACATGCACAAAAACGGCGCCGGCGCTGATGCAATATCCGCTATGACCGGTATTGAACTGGCGAAAATCGAATCCATACTGTCAAGGTAAACTAAAATCAGTGCCATGGATACACAGGAATACATCGCGTATCAACGCAGCATCAAGTCCTACCGCGATATCAAGAGCGGGGAAATTTCCAGTTATGAGCTGGGAATGGAGAAAGGAGAAAAGCTGGGACTCGAGAAGGGCGAAAAGCTTGGGCTGGAGAAGGGTGAAAAACTGGGGCTCGAGAAAGGAGAAAAACTAGGGCTGGAAAAGGGCATCAAATCTATTATCAGGAACATGCACAAAAACGGCGTCGGCACTGATGCAATATCCGCTATGACCGGTATTGAGCTGGCGAAAATCGAATCCATACTGTCAAGGTAAACTAAAATCAGTGCCATGGATACACAGGAATACATCGCGTATCAACGCAGCATCAAGTCCTACCGCGATATCAAAAGCGGGGAAATTTCCAGTTTTGAGCTGGGAATGGAGAAGGGCGAAATCCGCGCGACTGTGAAGCAGCGTATTGAGGCGCCTGGGAGTAACAGATAAGTTTACGTCCTATGCGATAGGTGCAGCGAATCAGATTCAGTAAGCGCTTTATTTTTACACGAGTTTCGTGTAATTTCCGATATGAAAACGAAGAATGTTACTTTTACCGCTGATGAACGACTCATTGAACGCGCTCGCGAAAAGGCACGCAGTGAATCTACGACACTTAACAACCGCGTAAATGAGTGGATGGAGCGCTATGTTGCCGAAACATCAAAAAAATCAACGTTTTTGTCCCTGATGAAGACCATGGATTATGTGGATTCCGGTCAAACGTTCAGCCGTGATGAAATGAATGAGCGTCGGTAATCTGTATGAAGGCCCCCCGTTATTTTATTGACACCAACATCATCGTTTACTGCTTCGACAAACGAGATCCCGCTAAGCAAGATGCCGCCCGGAGTCTGGTAGCTGATGCACTCGAGAGCGGTACCGGCGTAATCAGCTATCAGGTCGTTCAGGAGTTCATCAATCTGGCTACACGACGTTTTGCCACACAGATAAAGCCGGATGACCTTCAGGATTTTTTGTCGGATGTGCTTTTTTTACTGTTGGACGCTTATCCTTCAAAAGATTTGTATCTGGATGCGCTGCAGCTACATCAGCGTTACGGCTACTCTTATTATGACAGCCTGATTATCGCGGGTGCACTTAGCTCTGGTTGCGCAGTGCTCTACTCGGAGGACCTCCACCATGGACATAAAATCCGGAATCTGGTGATAAAGAATCCGTTCGCTGAGTTTCATGGCAGATCATCCTGATTGGTCAGGTGGTACCCGACTCTAAGCGGACCTCAGGAAAAACCATCCGTCGAGCTCCCGTTTAAATCATACATCAACCCGGGCTGAATCACCATCCTTTCTCCAATATGGAACTGGGCAAATGCACCTACACCAGCCGATAACTGCGCACTTCCTGCTCCGAAAAACGTATCTGGATATCGGTGCCGAATCCTGCCCACACTGGCCAGAACGCCTACATTCGTCTTGATGCCGCCCGGTTGGTGATCGTTTCTATACTGTAATCAATCTGTTGCGTCGTGGGCAATGGTACCCGCGCCGCCCGGTTGGTGAACTTTTCTTTAATGTAATCAATGTACATAAAAGGGGTATCACTTTTTGATAGGGTACGCATCCGATTGTACCGGCATGCTCCTGATCTGCCCATTCCGGCGATACCCTCACCCCTCATGGGTATTTCGACCCCCTTTCGTTCCGAAAGTTGTGCAGGCCGATGTAAGATTTCCGGGTTTCGCGACTCTATAAAGAAACGAACGCGAACGATATGGAGGGAAAGCATGCGCGAAGCAGAATCATTTTTGGATTGTAGGCTGGTGCGGGCGATGGTTCTCGGGGTTAGGGTTACGGCTGACAGAGTATCCGAGCCGGAGGAATCGGATGACGCACATCCCTCGCTTTCACCGCAACCCGACATCGGGGTCTATGTGAATCCTTTCACCGATTTCGGGTTTAAGCGGATCTTCGGTCAGCCGGTGTCCAGGGAAATCCTCATCGATTTTCTCAACGAAGTGCTTGCCGGCAGGGAGGCTACCATTACGGAGGTGACGTATCTGAATAACGAGCAGGTTCCCGGGCAGAAGGACCAGCGGCGGGCGGCCTTCGACCTGCATTGTACCACCAGCACCGGCGCGCGGATCATCGTGGAGATGCAGGCCAGTTATCAGCGGCACGTGGTGGAGCGGGCCTTGTACTACGCCACCTTCGCCATCACCGAGCAGGCGCCTCGCGGGGACTGGAACTTCAGGTTCGACCGGATTTACTCCATCGTGATTATGGATTTTGATCTGCCGGCGTCTGCGCTTTCGGTCTATACTTCGGCATCAGATAATTCCGAAAAAGCAAGGGGCCGCGGTTCAGGGACTCATGTTCCCAACAGTGCCGTTGAGGCCAAATCTATCCACACCGCTCGTGTTGCAGCCGGTCCGGCAACGCCTGCTTCATTCGATTCTGATTTAGTGAATTCCGCTCCGGCAGCTCCCGGGAAGGCCGACTCATCTGCGGGACCAGATGGTCACTCAGATCGTAAAACAACTACGTATCCCACGGGTACTTCAAGCAACCCTGCCAACAAGGTTCGTCACGAAGTCATGCTCGCGAACACGGAGACGGGCCGCATTATGAGCGACCGTCTGGTGCTTATTTTTCTGGAAATGCGTAATTTTGTCAAGTCGGAGGAAGAGCTTGAAACAAACATGGATAAGTGGTTGTACCTGCTCCGGCACCTGGGTCGACTCACCGGCATGCCCGCAGCCCTGCAGGGGCGTATCTTCAAGGAAATATTCACCATAGCCAAAATCAGTGCCATGGATACACAGGAATACATCGCATATCAACGCAGCATCAAGTCCTACCGCGATATCAAGAGCGGGGAAATTTCCAGTTATGAGCTGGGAATGGAAAAGGGTGAAAAGCTGGGTCTGGAAAAAGGGCTGGAAAAGGGCGTCGAATCCATCATCAAGAAAATGCACAAAAACGGCGCCGGCGCTGATGCAATATCCGTTATGACCGGTATTGAGCTGGCGAAAATCGAATCCATACTGTCGAAATAGTATGGGCTCCTGAGTCACAAACGAAGTCAGGAGCATATACCTGCATCCTACCTTCCGGGTTCATACATCGGCGGAAAATTGGCAGCCCCGATGTACGAAACATGCTCCTTGAAATAGAACAGCTCGTGCAGCAATGCGGTGGCCTGAAAAAACTCCTTTTGACGACCAAAACCGGGCCTGAACGGCCCCCGGGTATAGGTTACCAACCCGTACATCATGGCAAAATGATTGAATGTCCGTGTGGCATAACAGCTCACAATCGGGTTCCAGTCTACCGTATCGATGGTTTCCAGACTCTCCTGCGGATAGTGTTCCGGAAATGCCGTAAAATACCGTCTGGCATACCAGCGGTCTTCGCGGGGCTCCCCGCCGTAAAGAGCCAGAATTCGCAGGGAAAACGCCCACCCAAACTGACCAACCTCCTCATTATCATAATAATCGTAATGCGACCAGGGAAACTCAAATCCATGCGTCAGCAGTAAGGTTCGAAGCAGCGCATCTGGATTGTTGAGAAGCTTCTGACCCGCCCTGGTGAGCGACAGCTTGTTATGCCGCTTTTTGGTGAGGCGGGCAAAGTCCAGCAATGCACGCAATAGGTCAACCAGTATCACATCCTGCTGACTACGAATTTTCGACATACCCGTATCCAGCCTTTCATCGGGCACTTGAGCCATCTCGTGCATGGCCTTCACCAGTTTCAGCGGTAGGTTCCCCGTTGCCGTCAACTTTATCTCGCCCGAATCGTGGAGCATGTTCATCAGAAACAGGGCCACATTGAGCATGGGAATACGGCGAATAAGGTCTTCCGTGAGGGGATTGAGCTGCATCGGACTATCGGGCTGGATGGGATTGAACAGGATCCATGCCATTTCATAGGTCGAATAGCCATCAAATTCAGGGATAGGCTGTTTGTAGGCGTTGGGGTCGATGGTGTTCATAAGGCCGTCGGGTGAAGGGGCTGATTGTGATGTTTGGACACACGACGATAATATGGGGAATTTACAGGAGACTTGTGCGTTCAGCGTCCGCCGGGTACGTGTTTTTCCGGAAATGGATTATTTTGTCAATCAGGCAGATACACATGAAATCAAGATATACGCGTGGTTGTACCTGCTCCGGAATCCGGGTCGTCTAACCAGCTTGTCGGCTGTTCATCATGTCTACATCTTCGAGAACATTTTCCCATTGCTAATAGCAACGCCATCCATTTACCTTTCGGCAGAACAACCGTTTCAGGTGAATTACCAACATCCTAACCCCCCGTTCCCATGGCTTCAACCATCGATTACTCCAGGATTGAGTCCGATTGCCTGAAAAACTCCGCCATCGTTAAACGCGTGCTGGACGACTTCCTGCTCTACTATGTGGCCGCGCGCGAGAAGCTCGACAAAAAAGTGGACCGCCTGCTCAGATCCCATTCGTCTATTTTAATGAGCTGCTGCATACGGATGAGGACCCTGAAACCACGCAGGGGGTTATGGAATCTGTTGCCAGGAACCCGATTCCTTACATGCTGCTGCTTGCCGGGGCGGAACAACCGTTCGTCTATCATAACGACACCCGGATGATATTCTGTGTTGCCGAGTACGAATGCGACGCGTTACTGGGTGATTTGCTCAATGATCTTTTTGATGCGGAGTACACTATGGGCGTGCATCGTCTGGCGCTTAAGAACTGGGAAAGGTTGCCGCACTTTTCCACGGCCTACTTCGACGAAAATGAGGAAAGACTGTTCTTATTGGCGTATACGGAGATGGGTTTTGCAGCGCTCATCGACGGACTGCGCAAGCTCGGGTATCAGCTTCTTCGTGAACCCGATTTTAAAGTCAATCCACCCTTTTTTAGCCTGGCACAGGAGATTACGGGTGTTGAGGAAAGCTTTAATCCGTATGGGGACTTGTTCAGCGAGGACCAGGAGTATGATCCGGATGAAATGGAGCGTATCAATGACGGGTTGGCCATCATGATGGACCATCTGAATAACGACCGGGATGCTGATGTAACGAAGATTGCCCTGGAAACCGGCATGGATCCGGAGATGCTGGAGGATTTGTATCGTGAGATGAAGCGAAAAACCGGTCGGTAGCCGGAAGCTTTACCTCGTCTGAATTGTGGAGCATGTTCATCAGAAACAGGGCCGCATTGAACATGGGGATTGGTGCTACCGTGCGGGGGTTGCGCTGTTGGTCGCGACGTTTAACAGAGCGAAGGAGGTCTTCCGTTAGGGGCAGAGCTGTTGGTCGCGACGTATAGTTGAGTTAGGCACACGGGTAACTAATTAGGCAAACGGGGTAATCCGCACCGTCTACAGGAGTACGAACTACCCGTTGCCGCTCTCTTGCTGATGAATAGCATCTGTGTCTTCTACGTCGTCTTCGACTTCTGTGCAATCTCGCAGCGTGCTCTCTTCTAAACTGTTATCGCATTCTGGCAGCGCTCTCTTCTAAACTGTCATCGCATGCCAATGTGCGACCCGGAATGCATAAACATCCGCTGTTAAGAACATAAACCCCCAGGGTGACAACCCTATGTCACCCCTATCCGGAAGTTTTTTTGCGCGTACCTGCGTACTATGAAGACGGCACATCGCAGGAAAGGAACCCAAACCGCCCCCATGCCTGCACCAGAGACCGTAAGCACCATCTGGCCGAAAGAATTATTCGTGAAGCGATGATGTTATACCCCTATAACCATCACAATACCATCACGTTTTTATGGGTTTCACACTAATTTTTGCCTTTATCATGGTTTTTAACCACATCCCTCCGGCATCGGATAGCATATCGGCCAACGCTGCACACCCGGCCTCGAAAAACACCACCACGGAACGTACTACCCGACCGGCATCGGAAAACCCCGCTCCGGCCAACACCACGCATCCCACCCCGGAAAACCCTGCTCCGGCAGAGGTTACGCTGATTGATTTCACCACCACGGCGCCGGAGGTCTGGCAAATCGTGAATGATAACGTGATGGGAGGGGTCTCCAGAAGCCAGATCAACGCCCACGCCGACGGTTTTGCTGTGTTCAGCGGAACGGTTTCCCTTCGAAATAACGGCGGATTCGCCTCCATGCGCGCGCAGGCGCAGCAACCGGCCGATTTGTCGGGCTACGAGGGCCTGGCGGTTCACGTGCTGGGCGACGGGAAAAGTTACGCCCTCCGACTGAAAACCGTGGTGAATGGCCGGATTACCTGGTATGCGTTCGAAGCCAATTTTACCACGGTTGCCGGTGAGTGGCAGACGTACTACGTGCCGTTCAGCGACTTCCGACCGGTTTACAGGGGATCTTCCGTGCGAGGGAATCCGCCGCTGAACACCGATGCAATTATTGAGCTCGGTTTCATGATCAAAGACAAGCAAGAAGGTCCGTTCAGCCTGGGCATTGATCGGGTGAAGGTGTACCGGTAAAACCGGGGTATGGCCACCACTGACGGACAGCTGCTCTACCTGCAATCGGCATGCAATGGCGTGGCACTTTGGCGCTGAATACTGTTCGCGACGGTGTCACCGTGTTAGGCAACCACACCCAGGCCTTTGCGTCTGTGCAAAAGGATACTCCGGGATGGCTGGCGGGCCTGCGTAAACGGGCAGGGGTTCGGCCCCGGCAGCCCTCGCACTACCAGCTCAGCCTCACCGAAACCCCGTTCAGCGTTGGTGCTATGGTGAGGCGATTCAGGTATCGGGTGGATTCCACCGTCAGCCACAGGTCGTAGGCAAACAGAAAGGCGCCCTGCACCACGATGGACGTCCCGTATTGTCGCACCATGGAGTCCCGCCCATCGGTCATCATCCAGAGTCCGGCAATCATGTAACCCACATCGAGGCCGGTGTTCAGGGCCACAATCCGGTTAAACTGCTGTTCTTCCCGAAGCATATCGGCATAGGATGGCGCGGTGTCTGGGTCGGTCGCACCACGCATGGCGAGCAGGGCGATGCCGGCGTTGATGGCGCCCCAGGATGCGTTCATCACTCCGAAGTCCCGGTAGTCGGTGGCGTAGAGCGCGAGGCCCGAGGCCACGTTGGCTGCCCCCCATCCCAGCAGAATGTGCTTGTTCCGGCGCATCTGTAGTTGCCGGTCGAGGTAGCCCTGCAGCAGGTGGTCCCGGACAGCGTCTTCCGACCCCATCCCGAAGGATAACCCTCCGCGCGGCGCGCGTTCCACGCTCACTCCTGGAGCCAAACTGAGTCCCTCCGACTCGATGCCGCCAGCGCCAGCCCGGGCGTATGAAGTGGGCTTTGAAACGGATTGGCGGGGCGTGGAAGCCAAAACAACCTCGCCGGGAAAAAGCTCAACCGTTAAACCCTCAATGGGAGTAGCCTCGATGGGTGCAACTTCGCCGTGAACAACCGGGCCGGGACCGGTCGCCAAACCCGGCTGGGCCACCAGAACTAAGGGGGTCACCAGTACGAAAGGGGTCACCAGAACCATTAGAGCCATCAACCAGCGTGCCTGTCGGAAGCCCCGGCGGTTCGCCCCGTCCATAAGAAGCCCCATTTCACGCCAGCAATTTCGGCGGTTCGCCCCGTCCATAAGAAGCCCCGTTTCATGCCAGCAATTTCGGCGGTTCGCCCCGTCCATAAGAAGCCCCGTTTCATGCCAGCGATTTCGGCGGCATGCTCTGGTCGAAATGAGACCGCCGCTTCGTTTAGCTTCACTAACCCTTTGTCTTTTATGTATCATGTTGCCTTCAATGCTGTTGGTAATCCGACCATATATTCCACCTGACATTATACAACCTCCCCGCCTTCAGGTGTAGTTCCTGTCGGAACAGCCTGTTTCTCAACGGCGGCTATAACTACTACATCCGACCTTCAGGTGTAGTTCCTGTCGGAACAGCCTGTTTCTCAACCAATGGCAGCATCACGATGGCCCGCGGCAACCCCGTCAGACCGGTATCTCGACTATCCGGGCATAATAACTTTCTTATTTGCCCTAACTCAATCAGCCACATGCAATTTGTAGTCGGTTTAATCCTTTAAATTCAGGATATTTGCAGGTATATAATTTGTTGCTGGTAGCGTGTCATTGAAAGTTTGACCTATAGAGAGCGCTGAAACTAACTGGACGAGGAAGAACGATGGGGTTATATTCAAAATCGGATCGAGCGGGATATTCGCTGGAAGTAGTTGGTTCAACGCTTGTTGCGATACTTATACTTATTTTTTTAATGGTCGGCATTTTGCTGGTCCGGCTGGAAACGCAGGACCGCTCCCGACAGATTCGCGAAAATGTAATACAGACCCTGTACAGTCTCGCGGAAACGCTCACAAGCCGGATCTACCTGAATATTTACAAAATCTCAGCGGTTGAGTCGCTTGTGGCGATGAATCCGGAGCTTACCCAGGACGACTTCGCAAAAGCTGTGGAAGTTCAATTTCGTGGTCAGCATGATTTACAGAACATTGTGCTGGCCCGCGACCTGGTCATGCAGTATGTATATCCTCTTGAGGGTAACGAGGCGGTACTGGGCATTGACTACCGTGATTTACCCGGGCAGCTGGAAGCCGTTGAGCGGGCGATTCAGCTGGATGAAATTGTTTTGGCCGGTCCCCTGGAGCTTTTGCAGGGCGGCAGGGGCATTATTGCCAGAATACCGATTACTGTTGTAAATGAGCTGTCGGGGGCTGAAGAGGTATGGGGAATTTCATCTTCTGTAATTTCAATTGATTCGCTTTTCACGGATATAGCCAAAGAAATTGAACACAATAATTTAATCGGCGCCATTCGTGGTAAAGATGCTATGGGCTCGGCAGGTGCTGTCTTTTGGGGAGATGAAGCAGTTTTTGATCAAAGTCCCCTGACCCAGTTTATTGAACTTCCCCACGGCAGCTGGGAAATTGGCGTGCTGCCCCGGGATGGGTGGCAACCTGGAACGGTCTATTTCTCTGCACGACTGATTACCTATTATCTTGTTGCTGCCACCCTGCTCGGGTTAGTGATTGTAGTTCTGATTCTGAGTGTCAAACGCCAGAAAATTATGGCAGCTTTGCGTGAGGCGGAAGATCGCCTGGAAAAAACGGCCTACGAACTCACCGAGAATATCCCCATCGGAACCTACACGATGGTTCAACCGGCTGACGGAGGTTTTGCCCGATTTGCGTTTATGAGCCGGCGTTTTCTTGAAATGACCGAACTGACACCGGAAAAAGCAAAGGATCCATCTCAGGCATTCAGCAGTGTTCATCCAGACGACTACGATGCATGGGTCGCTAAAAATATGCAGGCATTCACCGGAAAAACCTCGTTTCTGGGTGAGACTCGTTTGAAGATCAATGACGCGGTGCGCTGGGTGAGGGCAGAATCGAACCCGCGGACGCTGCCGGATGGCACTACGGTCTGGGAGGGGGTGCTCATCGATATAACCGAAGAAAAAGAGCTTAAACAGCTGCTGATTGAGGAAAAAGAGAAGGCGGAGGCTGCGAGTATAGCAAAAAGTCAGTTTCTGGCGAATATGAGCCATGAGATTCGAACGCCTCTGAATGGACTGATTGGGTTTACGGAGCTTCTGAAGAACACATCGCTAACGGAAGAGCAGCAGCAGTATGTCAGAAACGCGAATATTTCCGGACACACCCTGCTGGGGGTAATCAGTGATATCCTCGATTTTTCCAAAATTGAGGCCGGCAAAATGGAACTGGAGTCGCGCAGAACGGAGGTCAGGTCGTTTCTGCAGGAGTGCCTGGATGTGGTGCGGTTCAGTGCTCAGAATAAAAACCTGCACCTACTCCTGACGGTGGACGACAGTGTGCCTCGCTTTGCTTTTCTGGATCCCATACGGGTTAAACAGGTGCTGGTTAACTTGCTGAGTAATGCGGTGAAGTTTACCGAGAAGGGTAGTGTTGAACTTGAACTGGCAGCTCAGTGCCTTGATGAAGGTACTGCCCGACTTATTTTCTCGGTGCATGATACCGGTATAGGTATTCTTGAATCGCAGCGGGAAAAGCTGTTTACCATGTTCAGTCAGGCCGATACCTCCATTACCCGCAAGTTTGGCGGAACGGGACTGGGGCTCACGATATCCGATATGATTGTGCGGAAACTGGGCGGACGTATTGATTTTCGGAGTAATCCGGGCGTAAAAACGACTTTTTTCTTCGATTTTATAACGCATATCAGCAATGCTTCGCCACAGGAAAGGTCCGCAGCTGTTACTACACCGGAGGGATCGGTGCCGGGTCAGAATTCTGACGTCTCCGCAGACGTGGGGGCCTCAGCTGCCGCGAATTCCAGCGAAGACAGTGTTTCAACAGCAACACCCGCGGGCAGTACGAGTGCGTCTGTATCGAACGGGAATGTCACGGATCAAAGCAAAATCGCCCGCCTGCGTATTCTCATTGCTGAAGATGTGCCAATGAATATGTTGCTTCTGAAAATTCTGATTAAAAAGCTGCTTCCTTCAGCGGATGTGCTGGAAGCTGAGAACGGACAGCGCGCTGTTGATCAGTATGTAGCTGAAAAACCGGATCTCATCTTTATGGACATTCAAATGCCGGAACTGGATGGACTGCGGGCTACCTCGCAAATTCGTAAACTTGAGCAGGATTCCGGCTCACATGTGCCGATTATTGCACTGACGGCCGGTGTGATGAAAGAAGAAAAGGATCAGTGTTTTGAAGTGGGTATGGATCATTTCCTGACCAAGCCGATTGACGCCGTGCATATCTTGGATGTCTTGAAAAAATTCCGGTTCCTGCAGGACAATGAATAATCGTCTCAATTTGCCTCGGAGTACAATCCGTCACGTATCAAGACATTCCGATAACCCTCTTCTTTTATGCTAATGTAGACCATCATCGCCGGTTGGAGTACATTCACTCCTGCTTACGCACACATTTCCGCTTACCTCTTACATACTGTCTGCCTATGCGACCTTACATTCTCGCTGAAACCAACTGGAAGCATCTGAAAGATGCGAATATGGAACTGGCCGTGCTTCCCTGGGGAGCTACGGAGGCCCATAACTACCACCTGCCTTACGGCACCGATGTCATCGAGGCCGATCATGTGGCCGCGGCGGCGGCGGAAGTTGCCTGGTCTGAGGGCGCACGGGTCATCGTACTGCCCACCATCCCATTCGGGGTGAATACCGGCCAGAGCGATATCTACCTCGACATTAACTTGAATCCATCCACACAGATGGCCATTCTGAGCGATGTGATTGAGGTACTGAACCGGCAGCATATCCATAAGCTCCTGATTCTGAACAGCCATGGAGGCAACGATTTCAAGTCCATGTTGCGGGAGCTGGGTCTGAAATTCCCGGCCATGCTGCTGTGTACCTCCAACTGGTTTCAGTCGCTGAACCGGACGGCTTATTTCGATGCGCCCGGTGACCATGCGGATGAGCTGGAAACCAGTGTGATGCTGCACCTCAGACCGGATCTGGTGCTGCCGAGGGAGCACTGGGGTGCGGGCCGGGAGAAGCGGCATAAAATCAGGGCCTTCTCGGAGGGCTGGCTGTGGACCGAACGGAAATGGTCGAAGGTGAGTGAGGATACGGGCATTGGCGACCCGAAATCGGCTTCAGTGGACAAAGGTGAGCGGTTTTTTCGGGATGTGACGCGTAAAATTGGACAGGTCATGGTTGAAATCTGTGGCCTCGACCGGGATGCAATGTACGAGTAGGGCAAGGTTATCCAGGCCGGTTTCTGGTGACGTAATCTTCCCTTTAACCGCCACTGGAATTGGTTCGTGATTATATCACACCCTGGCGCCCATCGCCCTTTCAAACGGTTCCTGACAGGCAACGACACGGCGAGCAGCTGGCAGGTATTCATAGTCTGGTGACGTCACCGTGTCTCCGGGCCAATAAAAAAACCCGCGACGGGAAGCTGTGTATACAGGCATCCAATCGCGGGTTATAGTGTGCAGTGCCGGGGCACCGCCAGAACAAGCGCAAGGACTTACGCTTTCATCAGTTTTTCGTAATCGGCAACGGTTCCGCCGTCGAGGCAGCACTGGATGATCTGTTGTCCCAGCGGACTCAGGCCATCTTCCTGGAAGGAGTTAAGCATGCGGTGGAAGAATTCCAGCAGGATTTCTGCACCGGCATCAAAGCCCTCTTCCTTCACTTCGCGCTGCAGTTCAACCTGCAGGAACCATGGTGGAATGGTAGATCCCTCGAAGGTCATGTATTTCAGGGCATAGCCCAATACATTACAGCGGGACTCAATCAATTGCTCCGGCAGGAAGGGTGCGTTGCCTTTACGGGCCAGATAATCGCGGGCAATCCATTGCGGCATAAAGCCGACTTTCCAGGCACCGATATTTTGGTTCGGTGTGAGGATGTACTGCGTCTCCGGGGTCTGCACAATCTGCTCGAGCAACAGGTTGGCCTGCTTGACTTTTTTACCGGTTGCAAACGGCCAGTAACTGCCCACACCTTCACTGCTGATACCATCGGTCTGGATGATACTCGGATTGGCGTGACCACGTGGTGCCACCAGTCGCCACAACCAGGCCAGTGCCGGCGGGAGTACGTGCATAAGTCCTACAATCCCGTAGTTGGGCTGCTCCAGTGTACAGGGTGGGGTGCGCAGACCAATACTGCGGACGTCTACACTTACCGGCTTGGATACAATGCCTTTAACGATGTCGCGCGGAACTATAACCCGTGGATTCGGGCAGGGTTTTCCAGGCGCATCCTGAATGTGCTCCCAAATCATGGCCCGACCACCGGGTACGGACTCGATGTTCAAAAACAGCAAGGGCTTAGGAGGCAGTGCTGTGAGTTTTTCCAGGGACGTATCCGTTCCGTACTCGGTGATATGGTCAATCCGGATAAACCAACCATCTTCGGCATCTTCCAGCCAGAGTTTGCCGTCTCCTTTCTGAAGATTCGGGTGACACAGGGCCATATCGTCAGCAACCGGACGAAGTTCACAGGTACTGGCCAGACTCAGGTACCGGAAGTCGTCTTTGAACAGGTTGGAACCCAGTACCAGTCGACCATCGGCCAGACGGTGTGGCTGCTGGAGCATTTCGCTCTTACCACCGCCACTGGCACCTTCGTGCATGATGGTAACAATATTGTCATAGGGTGTTTTTACCTCTACCACCGAGCAGTGTGCGGTTACCCACTCTTCTTCTTCGCCCAGGCCGATGAGCATACCATATACCCCTTTTTTGGCACTGGGACCGGGATATAGGTTGTAGCTGAACATTTCATAGTTGCCGGGCTGGCGGTTATGAACCACCACCTGCTTGCCGTCAAAGTGGGTATGACGGAAAGGAGGTGCGGTGTAGATGAAAGCCGTTGGATTGAAATCGGATGGGAGATCGGCAGGATCCAGAATTCCCTGCAGCAAAGCCAGTCCCATTGCGAAAAAACCGCAATTGGCCGGAACTACGGCTACGGCGTGATACCCCATGCCTTCCTTGCCGGCGTTGAAAAAGAACATGGCCAGGTCTTCGCCCTTCATCCATTCGAAGGTCTCCTGACGGAGGGGGTCAAAATCTTTGCCGAAACGATCTTTGTAGGTGTCTTTATCGGTAGGGAATTCATCGGCAATTACCATACAATCCGGATCGCGGCGACGCATGTACGGCTCGACATAATTGGCTGCGATGCCGTTTTTTACCCGGTGGACGGTGGCTTCGTGAAAGCGGGTTCCGTCGGGCAGATCGAAACAAACATCAAACTGGATGCTTTCTTCACCGTTGACCGACAGGTTTACAAGGTCATCAATATTTCTGGCTACGGTTACGCTGGGTGCTGCATCTATCAGGGCTTTTAGGTCAGCAGGCAGCTTAAAATCAAATGTTGGCTTGGTAGATTCTTTCGTTTCTGTACTCATAGTTTTCAGGTAATAGTATAGGTGTTTAACCCGTTGAGCGGGTTGTAGTTATACGAGTTCAATAATTCAACGTACCAGGCTCAATACAATAGATGGGACCCGTCCTCCGGGCGTGCGTAATGAGCAGGTAATACCCTTTAAAAATTTGCCGTCCTCCCGATTGCGGGAGCATCGAGCAGTGATTATTTATCCCTAAGTAGTACCATTTCAAGTACACTACAATATAGTCATTTGCAGGGATTTGTAAAAATAAATCAAAAACCGAGTTGACTGATTGTGGTAACGCTTTTCCAGGGCTGTGTAAGCGTTTTAGCGATGTGACGGTGTTATGGCAATGTTAATACTTTTGGGGGAAATGGTCTCGGGAGCGGTCTATAGGGGGTATAGTCGATGCCCTTGTGCGGGTACCACAGCGCATCAATACGCACAATCCACTACTTCGTCCGACTGGTTCTTCCCTGTATAGTACATCAAGAGGTGAAGAATTTGCGGGTTTATTGCGACAAACCAGCCTGCTGTGCCCTTTATTTTTAGCCAAAACCCATACCCCGAGCGGCTGCACGTTCCTTGCAGCAGTGACCCTGTGTCTCATGATGCACGCATACCCCGACGATGGCTTCATCCAACCACTGCATTAACCCGGCCGCGTACTGCCACGGATAACCCGCGCATTTCAACAGTCCGCTACGGGCACGATATGCGGAGTATGGTGGCTGCGCAACTGCCCGCTCCCCTCACCTTGCTGGTGTTGCTGGCCTTTTTCCTGTACCCATCCGCTGCGTTCAGCCAGGAGATCTTCCCGCCGCCGGAGCGCCTCCCGGAAGTACGCGCCACCCGGGCGGCCGAACCCATCCGCATCGACGGTCGACTCCGGGAGTCGGACTGGGAGACCGCCGAAGTGATTGCCTCCTTCACCCGGTTTCAGCCCAATCAGGGCGGCCCCGTCAGCCTCCCCACCGAAGTTCGCATACTGTTTGACGATGAATACCTGTATTTCGGTGCGATGATGTACGATACGCTGGGCCGGGAAGGCATCCGCGTTCCGGTCATCCGCCGCGATTTCGACTACTTCGAGAATGATCTGTTCAGCATTGCCCTGGACGGCCTGAATGACGGTCGGAATTCCATGGTGTTTCAGACCAATCCGTACGGGGCCCAACGCGAACTGCTCTCCCTGGATGCCACCACCTTCAACCGGCAATGGCAGACCTTATGGGTAGTCGCTTCACACATCGACGACTACGGCTGGAGTACCGAGGTAGCCATCCCCTGGAAGAGCATCCGTTACGAAGAGGGCGCCACCGAAATGCGGGTGGTACTCATGCGGATCATCCGCCGGCTGAATGAACGGGCTACCTGGCCGCCCCTGCCCCGGGCCATGAACCCCTACCGGATGGACTATGGCGCGCTGATCACCGGACTTCGTCCGCCTCCTCCCTCTTCCAACGTGCAGGTAAACCCCTATCTGCTGGTCTCCGGGCAGGATACTGCGGGCGGGGGTGACCCGGGCGGAACATCGGACGGATGGCGTGGTCCCGAAATCAAGGCCGGCGGCGAGGTGAAGTGGGCGATGGATACCCGATCGGTGCTGGATGTAACCTGGAACACCGACTTTGCCCAGGTAGATACCGACCGACAGGTGCTGAACCTGACCCGGTTTTCGGTGCAGTTCCCCGAGCAGCGTCAGTTTTTTCTGGAGGGGAACGAGCTGTACACGATGTCGGCCCGGGAGCTTATTCAGCCCTTTTTCTCCCGGCGCATCGGCCTGGACGATCAGGGAAACCCCGTGGCGCTGGACGGCGGGCTTCGATTTACACGTCGGGGTACCGATCAGACCGCCGGTGCCATGCTGATGCGGCAGGCGGAGGGATCGGAATCGGGTGCGGCCTGGTTCGCCGTGGGCCGGTATACCCGGAATCTGAATGCCACCAACCGGCTGGGCATCATGGCCTCGCTGCGGCACGATGCCGAAGGTCCGGTGCCGCCAGTGCCCGACAACTTCATAGGCGATGCCGGCCTTTTTGTGCCCCCCTCGCCCGCCAACACCAACCTCACCCTCACCGCCGATGGATTTTCGCGGATGACCAACACCCTGTTATCGCACTACATGCTTTCCTACACCCGCAATTCGGATGCAAATGCACCGGCAGACGGATGGTCGGGTGTGTGGCTCGGGGAATATCGTGATAACCGAAACCAACTGGAATTGACCCTGGCCTCGGTTTCGGAAACCTACGATCCCCGGGCCGGATTTATTGACGATGTGAACTATGTGATGAGCCGTGCGGCGTATACCCACACCGCCATGCCCGGCTGGCTTCCGGATTTCATACAGGAGCTGGAGCCTTCGGTTGACGCCGTACATTTCCGCCGGTACAATGACCTGAATTTTCGGGAGGCGGTGGTAACGGCCAGTCCGGTCGCGCTGATTGGTCGGGACGCCTCCGAGCTGGAATGGTCGGTAGAAGCACATTGGCAGCAGCTGGAGAACCCGTTCCGTCCCCTGGGCGCCAGCATTGCTCCGGGCCGTTACCAATACTGGCTGCAGGAGCTGGAATACAACACCGATTACTCGCGCCGGATTGCCGGTAAGGTCAGTCTGCGCGAGGGAGGCTATTTCGGGGGAAGGTTGTTCTCAGCGAGCCTGGAAGCCCGTGTTGCGCCGGTGCCCCAGCTCATGCTGACGGGCACCTACACCTACAACCGATTGCGCGAGGTGGGTACAGGCGACGATGACATCCGTGCCGGCATTACCGGGCTGGAGAGTCGCGTGGCGCTGAACGCCCGGTTTCAGTGGATCACCTTTTACCAGTTCAATACCCGCTCGAACCGGCATGTGCTGAACAGCCGGCTGCAATGGGAATACCTGCCCATGTCGTTTCTGTACATCGTGCTGAATGATACCCGCGGGGATGCGGTCGACCCGCTGGCCGTGCGGCGCCGCTCCCTCGACCAGCAGGCCATCATGAAAATTACGTTGCTTCGGCAGTTGTAGGTGACCGGGTAGGCTGCTTATAGGTCAGGAGGACGTATCCACCTGAAACCAGGCAGCCCCGGCAGCGGCAGTGTTGTTGTTCTCAGCGTTGCGACTGCAACATCCCATCTTTGACCGACCCGGTAACGATATATCGGTAGCGAAATTTCGTCTTAGAATAACCACCCCGCACTGTACCCATTATTGGATGTACAGCAGCTGCGAATCCAGATACCCATCCCAAAAACAACGAAGGGCTGTACCGTTGCCGGCACAGCCCTTCGAACCCACAGGAATCGGGTTTTACAGCTCGGCAATGGCGTCTGCCAGCATGGCTAGCTTGGCCGGATTGCCGGAAACGTTCTGCATGCCCTCTACCTCCGCAGCCAGACTGCTCAGAATACCGCCACGGGTGCGACCCTGCGCTCCTTCGGCAGCAGCAAGCTGGGCCCGGATCATGGTCAGGCGATTGATATCCAGCTCCCGGTTACGCTCCAGCTGATCTACATAGGCACGGGCCTTGGCGAAACTGGCCGGCCAGACAAACTGAAACTGACCCTGGGCGTTGAACTTGTTCACCTCGACCGACCTCGCAGCATCAATTTCATTCTGGGTGAGGAAATCGCTGGCTTCCAGCTCAAAAATATCCAGTCCCCGGGCAATTTCAGAGTTGATGATCAGTCCGTTGTACCAGTAAACCGACCAGCTGCCGGCAACCTCGAGTCGCTCATCGGAAACCGGACCACGATCGTGGTAGGCCATTTCGATGGGATTGGCGGGGTCGGTGAAGTCGAAAACGGTGATACCGCCCTGATACCAACCCTGCACCATGATGTCACGACCCGGAACGGGGATCAGCGAGCCGTTGTGGGCTACGCAGTTCTCGGTAACCGTCTGCGGAACGGGTATCTTGAAATAGCTCTCGAATTTCAGCTGGCCGTTTTCGATGGAGAACAGGGCATTGGCACCCCATTCCATGGGATCATTGGCCCGGCATTTGGGCTGGGTTCCGCCGCCCCACTCATCGGTGAAGACCACGCTGGTACCGTCGTTGTTGAAGGTAGCCGAATGCCAGTAGGCAAAGTTGGAGTCGGCCACGGCATCCAGACGAAAGGGATTGGCCGGATCACGAATGTCCAGCAGGAGTCCGTACCCCTCGCAGGCACCGCCGGCCATGCCGATTTCCGGATAGAGCGTGATGTCATGGCACTGGTTCGGACCGGGACGTACTTCCTGGTCAGGGCTGCCGAATACGGTGTCTACAATGTCCTGAAGGTTGGCAACAAGGTAATCCCGATCCGCCTCGGTGGGTTCCTCGTTATTGCCATTTCGCTCAGCCGCAATCTGAAGGAGACGCTGCTCCAGTCGGGGGGAAATGACGCGATCCATACCGCGGATGTTGGCCACCAACCGACCCGCCTCGCGGGCTGCTTCCAGCGCGGCGATATCATCCGGAGCCAGGCCGTGTACCGGCGGGGCTTCCAGGCCGTCAAAAATGCGCGGCGAGGTTACAATGCGGGCTTCGGCGGGATTGTCGAGGGGAACCTGAATGACTTCGATGCGGAACATGGCCGTTTCGGGGTTGTCATCGGGCAGACCGGTAGAGCAGCCGGGCAGTTCTTCGTCAGGTCGCACCGGGGCCGATCCGCTGATGTATACGTATACATTTTCATCGTCATTGGGATCGACCAGCACCGAGTGGGTGTGGGAACCCCGACAGGTCTGTACGTTGGAGATGTATTCCGGATTGCGGATGTCGCTGATGTCAAAGATGCGGATTCCACGCAGGCGCTCTTCGCTGATGCGGGTGTCTACGCCCTGCACGCCGCAGTCGAGCCGGCCTTCAAGCCCTTCGCCGCTGACAAAGAGGAGGTCACCGTATACAGACACATCACTTTGGGAGGCCGGACACAGAAAGTCGACCACCAGCTCAGGCGCGGCGGGATTGGTGATATCCCAAACCATGAATCCGTTGTAGTTACCCTGGATGATGTAGTTGTCTTTGAAGGCGAGGTCGGTGTTGAAGGACCCGATGAAGTCGGGCGGGGGCGGTGTGGTGGAGACCATGCGGAGGTTGTGAATGGCTTCGCCGGCGTCAAAGAGCCCGGCTTGCAGTCCGATACGCGGATCGGGTGAGGGTAGACCGACCTGCTGAATGGGCTGGAGCTGCCAGGCCGGCGCGTCAACGGTGGAAAGGGTTACGGCTCCGTCGTTGCCGGTGGAGGCGCAATGACTGAGGAGCACGGCCAGCAGCAGGGCCGGCAGTATAAGGAGCTTGTTGCGTAGATTTTTTTTCATGTTTTGAGGACTAAAACATTGTTGGGTGGTTGGTTAAATTTCTAAAGCGAGGCAGACGTTGATCTGTTCAAAGCCCGTTTTTTACTGGTGATGGCCGGCCGCTGCCCCGCACATCGGCGTGTTACGGAGCTATGCATAGCTTGCGGGCCGGTTGTGGCTGTTTCCCGCGTTACATAGCTGTGAGCATGAGTCGCATCAGATCAATTTCGGTGATCTGTTCGGTGTAGATATCGGAGGCGAGTCGGTACGATTCCCGGTCGAGGGCACCGCCGTCAGCGCCAAACAGTTCGTTGACCATGAGGACCGCGCCGAGATGGTGATCAATCATATAGGTCAGGAAGAGGCGGTCAAATTCGGTGCCCCGGGCCGCGCCGAGTTCATTGAGCTGTTCCTGAGTCAGCATGCCCGGCATGTCGTGGTGCATGTGCATGGGGTCGTGACCGGCGTGGGCTGCGTGATCCATAGTGTGTGAGGCCCCGTCACGTTGATGCATGGTGTGACCGGAGGTTTCTGAAGACATTTCGTGGGCTTCATGTCCCTCGTGACCAGCATGACCTTCCTGCCCCGCATGACTCTCGTGCATTTCATGATTCTCGTGTTCCTCAGACGCGTGCATGGTATGGCTGCTGTGCTCGTCATGGTGCATGGAGGTGTGATCAGCGTGCCCATCATGCGAGGCCATTCCGGGTTCTTCCATGCTGATATTCATGTACAGGCCGTCAAAGGTGACGATTGGGACGGACTGTCGGCGGTCGCGCAGCCAGGTTTGCATGAGGTTGATCTCGTCCGACTGCGCGCCGAGGATGCGGGCTGCAAGGCGCTGCACGGCCGGACTTGCGCCATTTTCCGGGGCCAGTCGCGACATAATCAACGCCTGGGCGTGGTGCGGAATCATCATGACCATAAAGTTGACATCCGCCTCGTTGAAATTCATGCGGTCCTGCTGTCGGCGCTCAAAAAAGAGGGCTTCGCGTGGATCGGCATCATCCGGGGAAGCAGTGGATGCATGGGCAGCATGATGCCCGGTGTGATCCGTCACGCTGTGGGATTCGTGCCGGGAATGGTGGCCGGTGGCGGTGGTATCCGCCGATGGCACTGCGTGATTGCCTGCGGAGGCCGGTTCGGGTGCCGGATGGTGGGTGTGCTGGGCGAGTATCGATTGTGCCGGAAGCAGCAATCCGATAGCCATCATGCAGGTCCAGCCCGTGAGACGGTTGCGTAACATAGCCCTGTTCATGTTCCTGGATTAGATTCGTATTGAGTTTTGGTTGCTGTGTGCAACCACGAAAGCAGGTAATAATAGACGAAATGCGCGGAAGTACAAATCCTGTGACGTTTTTTTACGCTTCGCGAGGGTGAGCGCCATACACCACCAATTCCGGATTCAGGCGGTACTCGAATTTCCGCCGGTCCAGCTTATTCCTGCGTCGCAGCAAGAGTCCGAACTGGTCGAGCGGTTCGGTCTGATCATCGGATTCTGGGTCACGGACCGTATGACCGGCGGTTTCGACCGCTTCCTGGAGGATTTCAGCCAGGCGAATAACCGTAATATTGCGCATCCGGCGGATGTAGTCCGGACTGGGGTGGTCCGGTATCAGGGCCGCATCGATGTCATCGGAAAGTACATAGTTTTCGGGATGGTCGCGCAGATTAAGGGCCAGCAGGCGCATCAGGGCGTTTTCGAAATCCCCCTCGACCAGCACGATTCCGCCATTGAAAAGCGAAAGCTGGTATTTCACCTCGCTCTCATCCAACGGCGAAACCTCCATGATTGCAGTTGCATCGGCTTGGAAAACCGGTCCCGCATCCGATGACTCAGCGTGCGCCGGCCGTGCGGGTCGGGCTGTGCCGGATAGAACCTCCTTCACTTCAGTGTGCTGAGGGACCTGCATATCACCCGCTGCCGTCGATGGCTCATTGTCCCCGGGCACGTCACGTATTTCCGGCTTGCCGGCCACAGCAGCCGTAAGCTTGTGGGTTCCTCCCGCTCTGTACTGCCTGCGATACCAAGCAACGGCACCCAGTCCGAGTACCAGCATACCGCCCAATCCCATCCATGGCACCAGTGACGCCAGTACGTCATTGGATTGTTGCCCGTATTTCGCAACGAATGCCTCCGGATCCGGAATTTCGATGCGATGGATGGAAACCGCCAACGTGTAGGAATTGATCAGCCATCGATTGTGAACCACATAATAAGCCTGGTCTGCGTCCGACCAAAATAACCCGGGAATGTTCTCCGCATCCATAAGATTGATACCCAGATCAGCGAAGAGTACGTACGATCCTGTCTCCGGGAAAAACGCGGCGATGTCTGCATCGCCCTGACCCGAACCATGTCCATTCACGCTCAACAGAAAAAATTTGCCCGAGGGATGCATCGTGTATCCTGCATCCCCGTTATTATTTTCCGGAATCCAGGGAAGCCGGCCCACAAACGACCATTCCAGCAACTCCAGGTCCAGCCTGAAAATGCCGGTATTGCGTCGCGCTGCGGTTCGGATATAGCGGGGCGCATCCCGCTGCAGGACATCGCTGCCGATGATATAGACCACATTATGGGTGTAGTCAGGAATAGCCAGGGCGCCGGACTGCGGCTCCGGCATCCAGTACTCATCGCGGACCGGCAGCAGACTCCACTCTCTGAACGCGTGGGTGTACTGGGTTACAAACGCCTTATGACTGCCAAAACCATGCCCTCCGAAGGCATAAATATCCCCGTTCGGACTCAGCCATGCAGCATGACCAAACTGATTGCGATGATGGAAGGAGTTGTCGACACGTGTTAGTTCACCCTCCTGTGTCAGCCGGAAAACCCGGCCAACCCCCTGGTCCCACAGCAGAATATCCTGCGTAATCGGGTCTTCCATCAACCGAAAATCATCAAAACGAAGTGTATCCGCGTACAGTTGCGACAGCTCACGGGTATCCATGTCGTAGCGATGTAAGGGTGCACCGTGGAAATAAAATCGGGTATAAAGGGCGTTTCCCGCCGGACCGTACACAAATGTCCTGCCCCGTGCGTTGAAGGTAGAGTCCGACAGCGGCACCTCGTACGTATGCACATCGTACGTAACGGTAATCAGGCTATCGTCCGGAATCTGAGCGTTAGCTGAACCCACAACCCATTGCATGACAATAAGTAGTGATAATATCCTGCGAATATGTATGAGCGTATCGTTGAGACGGTATTCAAATTTGCGTTTGTCGGATTTCATGCGCCTTCTGCGGATCATCTCGGGCATCTCTGATCCCGGCCGGAGTCCGGCGGCGGTTTCCAGCATTGTTGTAAAGCGGGATACGGTCAGGTTGCGCACTCTTCGGATGTAGTCCGGACTGGGGTGCTCGGGAATCAGGACCTCATCGATGGTATTGGTGGAGGTAAACCGGGCCGGATTGGCTTCAAAATCACGCACCAGAAGCTCCAGCAGCGCTTGCTCATTGGGCGTATCCACCTCCACCTGCCGACCCTCAACACCTTCCAGCAGCCACCGTGGTGCGTCCTCCCGTTCAACGATGGTGACCAGGACGTCCGCGGATTGTACTGAAGTCTGCTGACCGGGATCAGGGAACCGTGTTGCAGCCTGTTGAGCCGGGTTAGCCATCACCCGGGGCGCTGAATCCGGACCGGAGATTATGTCGGAGCCGGTTGGGGATTCCGTTGCCTCGACTGTGCCCGAATCCGGTTCGGTACTCAGCGGCTGTTCAAACCGGGCTTCCATCCGCTTTCGGTACCGGGTTACGCCAAGGGCAACCAGCAGCAGGAAGGCCACCCAAGCATAGCGCCAGGACGAAACGGTATCGGCCGGGGTAACAGCCGCCCCGCCATATCGCTGTACAAACGCTTCCGGATCCGGTATTTCGAGCTTGTTGATGCGTATTTCGAGCAGATCGCTGTTGAGGATCCACGTGTGAAAAAAGTAATAAAAGGCCTCATCCACCGGCGACCAGAACACCTTGGCGATGCCGTCGCTGTGATGGGTTCGTATGCCCAGATCGCTGAGATATACATAGGTGTGCGTGTCTGGAAAATAGCTTACGATGTCATAGATGTTCTGATCGTTCTGAACGGGAATCAGCATAAACGATCCGGAGGGATGCATGGACTGCTGCATCAATGTATTAAACACCGGAGTCCAGGGAATATCACCCAGGTACGACCACTGTATCGTTTCATAGTCGAGTTCCCACATGCCGAATGTACGTTCCTGTCGGGCTGTGACCCGATAGCGGGGCGCCTCGGTATGGTTGAGGGAGGATAGCTGCATGAATACCCGCTTGCGGTCGGGGTCGTGAAACCCGACGCCCCTCATCTGAGGCTCGGGCATAATGCGTTCATCCGGCGCATGCAGCACGGTCCAGTTACCGGTCAGGTGATCAAAACGGGAAATGTAGCCTTTCTGTGCAAACAGCCCATAGCCGCCATACGCATAGATGGAACCTTCCGCATCAATCCAGGACGTGTGGCCATACTGATTCCGGTGGGTAAAGGCGTTGTCAATACGAACCGGCGGACCGGTATCTTCGAGGCGGTATACCTGTCCTACCGAGTCATCCCACAAAAGCATGTTTCCGTTTCGGGGGTCCTCACCCAGGTTGCGCACGGTTCGGGGTGTGGTGCTGACATCCCGGATTTTAAGCTCCCGGGTGCTCAGATTGTACTGAAACAGCGGAACTTGCTCGATATGGAGCTGCACGTTCAGCTCATTGCGCGTGGTGTTGTACGCCAGGCTTCGTAACATAAGATGTTCCGGATTCAGGCGGTTCATCGGCAGATATAGCGTATCAGCATTGTAGGTAACGCGGATTAGCGAATCATCGACGGGCAAAGAGTCCGGTTCAGCGAAAGGATTGGAGCGGGCCGGAGTGGCCAGCAGGACTACCATTACGAGTATCGACACAATTTTTGACACACGGATTTCATGCCCCGATTTATCGGTAAACCTTGAAAGCGTTTTGATAAAAAAATGATGACCTATCCGAATTAACACCTGTGTTGACAACCTTAGTTTTTATAGAATAGCTCTTGAAAAAGCACTCTTTTTATTTCGAAATAATCCTGACAAAGACAGACCATGAATGTAAACAAACTGAGCATGACCTCCAAAAAATACCACCACAATCTGCGCTGATGGTCCGTCAGACTTGTTCGATTCGGGTTCGGTCTCTGCCCTGCCAGTCGAAGCCGGTGTACTGCGCCGCAACGGTCATCGAGCCCTGAAACCGGTATACGCCATTGTTCGAAGTCAGCATGTCTGCCATAAAATGAATATTTTGCGGGGATGCAGGCACGGCATCAGTTCTCGCACCGGCATCCGTCAGACCATGAACCCAAATCCACCATAGTATGCACAAACTACATCGTGAGCGACTCCAGTCCCTGTTTAATGAACCAACCAACGATGTGGTCTACCTGTCGGGTGCTTCCGTTACGCACCGGTACGGAACCGACTTTGAATACCCCTTCCGGCAGGAATCGAATTTCCTGTACCTGACCGGCGTGCAGGAACCCGACTTTGCGCTGGTTCTGGTGCCCTCAACCGGCGCCTACCACCTGCTGGCTCCACGTCGCGATGCCATGTACGCCGTCTGGATGGGATTCGTGCGCACCCCGGCGCAGCTCAAACAGGCATACGCCCCTGACCACATGCATTTCACCGATGAGCTGAGCGACCTCCTCGCTTCGTTAAAGCCTGCTGCCGTGCACGTAATCCATGACCATGATGCCGCCCGTATCCGTGAGCTCGGTTACACACCCGATCAAAGCATTCTGACCGATGCCCTGGCCTGGTGCCGGGTTATCAAGTCGGAGGGCGAGAAGTCCGAGCTCCGCAAAGCCGCACGCACAGCCAGCCTGGCCCATCGTGAAGTCATGAAATCCATCCGTCCGGGCATGAACGAGTGCGAATTACAGGCCATTCATGAGTTTACCTGTACCCGAAGCGGTATGCGACATCAGCCCTACTCCGGCATTTTCGCCTCCGGCGTTGGCGCGGCGGTGCTGCACTATGTGGAGAACAATCGGTTTATTGGCGAGGACGACCTGTTCCTGATGGATGCGGGTGCGGAAAGCAATGGCTACGCGGCCGACTTTACCCGCACCTTTCCGGCCCGGGGCACGTTTTCCGACCGCCAGGCGGCCATCTATGACATCGGGCTGACTATGCTGGAGTCCTGCCTTGCTGAGGCCCGTCCGGGCGTGGCCATGGAAGACCTGCATCTGAAAGCCGCCCGGTTGCTGCTGGAGGGCTTCCTGAACCTGGGGCTGATACGCGGCGAGGTAGACGAGCTCATGGAGGCAAACATTTTTGCCCTGTTCTTCCCGCACGGGCTGGGGCATTTCCTGGGACTGGACACCCACGATGTAGGCGGGTATCCGAAAGGTGTTGAGCGCATTGATCGACCGGGCCTGCGGTATCTGCGCGCGCGGCGGGTGCTGGAGCCCGGCATGGTGATTACCATTGAACCCGGTATTTATTTCATACCGGCATTGCTGGAGCCCGCCTTCGAAAATCCGGAACAGGCCCGGTTTCTGAATGTGGAAAGCCTGCGAAGTTACCTCGATTTCGGTGGAATCCGCATCGAAGACAACCTGATTATCACCGATGACGGCCACGAAAACCTGACCGATGTTCCGAAATCGCGCGCCGACATCGAAGCCTGGATGCGGTAATCCCTTGAGCTTGAAAACGGCGGCTACCAGTTCATGACACTGAGATTGGTAACACGACTGAATTCCCGGACATTTCTGGTAATCAGTGTTCCTCCAGTTGCCATAACCGTTGCTGCTATTAAGAGATTGTTGGGGCCAATGGGGTTACCTTGTATTTCAAGATCAGCGCGAATGCGTGCATATACGCCAGCAGCATCCGATGAAAATGGAATCACTTCGAAGGGGGCTAAAAAGGCCGTTACTTTTTTTAGATTCGCCTCTTTGCGTAAACTTTTCTCAGCGCCATAAAGGAGCTCTGCTTCCACGATTACTGGTATTTTTATGGTAGAAGGAGGAGTAGCCAGCAACCTTTCACGTACGCTGGCAGACATTCCCTTAAGAAAGTGGATGCAGATATTCGTATCCAGAAAAAGCACTACAGATTCTCCCGGGGAATATCTTCCGTGGTTACGGACCTGTCGGGCGACCGGAAGGTTTCATCCTGAATGGACCCGAAAAGTGAGGAAAAATCAGCTGAATACTCTGTTTTCAACGATTTTTTTATTCGATCACCAACCCAGCGGGAGATAGAGAGATTCTCCTGTTGCGCTGCACGCTCTATTTTCCTGAGCGTTTTTTCATCGATGTAAAGCGATATTTGAGGCATAAATTCGAATCCACGAAAGATGATTTACCAAAGTATACTTTAAATTATACTTGTTTTATATGTGGATTTCAACATGTAGTTTTACATTACCCGGAACTCCAGTTATTTACACAACCTGATCAACAAACAATCCTTATGCCTCAACTTGCATCCATAACCAGTCTGGCAATCTTCTTAATTGCCATTATGCCGCATGAAGGTACATCACAGAGCACCCGAGCCAGCGAGGCTGCACAGCACAACTCCACTCTACCGGTGCAAGCCATCAACCGTGGCATCGACACCCTCCAGCTCCGGACCATCTTCGCCGAGCCGTTCCTGCCCGGCACCCGTCCCACCCCAGCAGCATTTCATCCGACTAACGACATCCTGTTCTTCAGCTGGAACGACTCTTCCTACGCCCAGACCAGCGAATATGCCGTAAGCCTCGGGAACCGCGAGATACGACCACGAAATGACGAGGAAGCCCTGGTACGCCAATCAGCTATTTCACCGGATAACCGCCTGCGGGTCTGGCGCGATGATAAAGACCTGAAGCTGGCCGCTATCGATGGAGCCAATGAACGGGTACTGACCTCCCTGGGCGACTATCGCGGTAACCCGGTTTGGTCCGAAAACAGCCATCAAGTGGCCATCATCTCGGCCGGAAATATCGTTTCGGTCAACCTCGCAACCGGCGAAACCCGCAAAATCACCGACTATTCAGACGGTGAAGAGCTGAACATCCGCACCTGGGTAGGCGACAGCACCGTGGTCTACACCCTGGCCGATCGCAGCGAACATCGCACTATCTACTTCCCCACCTACACCGATCATTTTGTAACACAGGGCGCCTCCCAACGCGGCGTCATTCACCTGACTCTGCGTGCTGTCAACATCCATTCCCGTGAAAACCGATCCCTGGCCGCCGGTCGCATCAGCCTGCGCGCCATCACCGGAAGTCCGTCGGGACGTTACCTCATCACCGACATCGCCGATGAATTCCTGAAAAACCGCGAAATCGCCTCCTATGACCTCTGGAATGATTTCAGCTACACCGTACTGCACAGCGAAAGTACGGATGGATGGATTCACGGCAACGGCAACAACCTGCGCTTCGCACCCGCCCCGGCCACATCCGACAGAAGGGGCGGCGCGGCCGGGCAAACTGGACGCAACGGAACCAGCCAGCCGGGCACACAGACGGGCACCTCGGCATCCTCAGGAACAGCCACCGCCTCAACCACCACTGACCTCCTCCTGTTCGCCTCGGAAACCGACGGATTCAACCACCTCTACCGCGTGTACGCCAACGGATCCGGGTATCAGCAACTCACCCGCGGCGAGTGGGAAGTAGCCTGGAACCGCTGGATCGACCGCAACCGCATTGTGTACGCCAGCACCGAGGTGGATCCCGGCGAGCGCCACCTGTATATGCTGGATGTGCGTTCCGGCAACGCCACGAAACTCACCAGCGATACCGGCTACCGGGACGACTTCGTGCTCAGCGCCGACAAACGCTACGTTGCCTACCGAAAAACCTATTTCAATCAGCCGGATGACATCTTCATGATGGACCTGAACCGGCCTCGCGGTGAGGTACAACTGACCAACTCCGTGCCGGAACGCTTTGCCGGGCTCGGGCTGGCCATGCCCGAATACATCCGCTTCACCGGTCGCGACGGCGAAACGCAGCTTTCCATGGAGCTCATCAAACCCTATGATTTCGATCCATCAAAACAGTACCCGGTTGTGGTGTTCATGCACGGAGCCGGATCCCTGCAGAATGTGTACAAAGGCTGGTCGGCCAGCTACTGGCGCGAATACCTCTTTCACCACTTCCTCGCCCGCGAAGGCTATGTGGTTATCGAGGTGGATTTCCGTCACAGTCTGGGTTACGGACGCAAATTCCGCGAGGATGTGACCAACTGGATGGGTCATTATGAACTACAGGATGTCATCGATGGCATGGACCTGGTGGCACGTTACGGCTACATCGATGTGAATCGCGTGGGGGTCTACGGAGGCAGCTACGGCGGATTCATGACGCTGTACGCCCTGAGTCACGCTCCCGATCGCTTCCACGTAGGCGCGGCCCTGCGCAAGGTCACCAACTGGGAGAATTACTACTGGGCGAATCCCTGGTATACCGGTCCGCGGCTGGGTCACCCCGAACGTGATTCCCTGCATTACGCCCGCAGCTCGCCGCTCACCTTTGCCGACAGCCTGTCGCGACCGGTGCTGCTGCTGCACGGCCTCATCGACGATAACGTCGGGTTTCAGGATGCGATGCAATATGTAGACCGGCTTATTAAATCCGGCAACGAGGAGTTCGACCTGATGGTATTCCCTTCCGAACGCCACAGTTTCACCCAACCGGCCATGTGGTATGACCAGTACCGGCGGATTTTCCATTACTTCGAGGAGCACCTGAAAGAAACTGAAACACCGCAAGGCGATTAATATGCTACACCAGGCCTGACCGTCCGCTTATGCCATGGGTTGCGCGCTAAAAGTCCAGAATCAAACCGATGGTGGGCAGCACGGATGACCCGGATACCTGCTCAACAACTCGCAGCTCCCTCGGCGGACCTTCGTTCAGCAGGTACGAGGGCGTTGAGGGCGTATCCTGTCCCAGCACATTCTGAATTTCCAGGAACACATCCAATGAGAAATTCCGGAAATTCCACTTCCGGTCGACGCGCACATCCGTGGCGGTAAACACGCTCAGTCGCTCATCGCCCAGGGCATTATAGTCGAATACAAAGGCCGGATAGGTCTGTGCACTGCGCTCCTCATCAACCGGTGCGAAGGGGGTAGTCCCCACAAAGCGACTCCGGAAACTGATTTCCCACCGTTGATTGAACCGGTACCCGCCGGTAAGTGTCAACAGGTGGCGACTATCCCAGGCTGAGGGTCGGAACACATCACGGTCGGCACCGGTGAACTCACTCCAGAACAAGGTGTAAGCCGCAATCGCAAAGAAATTTTCTACAAAGCGCTGCTGGAATAGAAACTCCACGCCGTAGGTCCGGCCCCGACCCAGCGAAGCCACCGGTTCATTGCCCAGTACCTCAAAATCGGCGCCGAGATTGGCCAGACTGACCCCCTCTTGCAAGGAAACGGGATAATCATCATACAGCTTGAGGAACCCCTCTACGGAAAGCTTGGTGCTGGCCCGAACGAAATGGTCCAGTCCCACGGTGAAGTGATCGGAGCGGATGTACTTGAGGTCGCGGTTGACAAAGCTGCCGGCAACCTGGTAACCCAGCAAGGTGGCGGTGGGCATTTTGTAATACCGACCTACCGAGGCGTTGAGTAACCACCGACCGTCCTGGTCGAGGCGGGCACGGGCCGAAAGCCGGGGCGATAACGTGGTCCACAGCGCGTTACCGGTAAACGAGTTGGCATCGGCGCGCACCCCACCGGTCAGCGACCAGGGCGTGCCGCGGGGCTCCCAGGAGGCCTGGGCAAACAACCCGTAGCTGATGAAATCCAGATCGGTGTTGAAATCGGCACCGGTATTTTCATCGCGGAAGTCGTTGCGGTACAGGTTCCATCGTACTTGTCCGCCGGTGGAAACGGTAAGATCATCCAGAAACCAGCGGGCATCGGTGCGCAGGGTGTGCCAGCGCTCGGTAGCCTGATTGCTGCTGAAAAGGCCGGTTTGGTTCACATTATCGCGATAGCGGAGGAACTCGTTGTAGTAGTTGGTGGTACTCAGGCTGGTGGTAATCTGTCCGGGAGCCGTGGTGCTGGCAAAGCGGTGTCGCCAGGCGATGCCGGTGGTGTTGGTGCGCTGGCGGATGACCGGAATCTGCTCCAGAATGGCCTGCTGCTCTTCGTCGGCTTCTTCCGGAACGTTGATTGAAAAGTCATCGATAGAGCCCACACCGGTGATATAGACGCGGTTACGGCGATCAAAATCGTGATTGACTTTGTACTGGTAGTCCCAGTAGTCGGGCAGGAAGGGCAGGTCGATAAGCTGGAAGAGCAGCTGCAGATACGACCGGCGGGCGGATACGATGAAGGTGGTGTTGGAGGTGCCGTCATCGCCGCGGAAGAGCGGACCCTCGGCAGTCAGGGCGGCCTCGCTGGCCCCGACGCGGAAATTGGTGCGGAACTCACGGTCGTTTCCGGTGCGCTGATTGAACTGCAATACACCGCTGAGCGCATTCCCGTATCCGGCTCCGAAAGCACTGGTACTGAGCTCCACCCCGTCAAAAAAGGTTACATTCAGCAGTCCTACCGGTCCGCCGGCGCTGCCCTGGGTGGAAAAATGGTTGATACTGGGAATTTCGATGGCGTCAAGGTAATAGACGTTCTCGTTGGGAGCGCCCCCGCGGATGATCACATCGTTACGAAAACCCGTGACGGAACCGGACACCCCCGGCAACGACTGCACCACCTTGGCAATATCCGAATTCCCGGCCGGATAGGTACTGATTTCCTCGGGCGAAAGACTCCGATAGGACAGCGGGTTCTCGGGCGGACGCTGAAACGGCTCCCGTACCGTTACCACCACTTCCTCCAGCTCGGTCTGGCTGGGAAGCAGCTCGAAATTGATATCGCGGTTTCCGGCGGTACGGATGCTGATGTTGACCCGCTCCTGGGGCTCATACCCCACAAATGTGACCAACACGGTGTAGTTTCCCGGGGGAATGCGCTGGATGGAGTAAAATCCATCGGCATCGGCAAAAGCTCCCAGCTGGGTGTCTTTCAGGGCTACTGTGGCACCGGTCAGCGGCTCACCGGTCCGCGCATCGGTCACGCGACCTTCCAGGGTTCCGGTGTTTTGGGCCAGTGCGATGGAGGCTGTGGCCAGGGTCAGAAACAGCAACAGCAAGCTGAACCCGACACGTGATTTCATCGACGTTGAATAGCCATCGGGAAAAGTAGTGCGACGCAGGGTTACGAAATTACGACGGAACAGCGTTGTCATTGACCCGGCAGGATGGGTGCGGTGCGTAGCAGGGAATGCACGGCGGAGTACGGTTGACATCGCCCCGAAAAAAACGGAGTGAGTGGGATGGGAGTTTTCAAATAGCATACTGGCGGACAAAGGGTTCTGAGAAGTTTTATAATCAGAACCTATAACACCAACCCCACTGAAATCGTTTGAAAATGCGTTATCGGGGTTTGGTACCTTTTCTCAGAAAATCAGCCAGTTGATCTTTATCAATTTCACCATTGGCTACGCCCATTACGAGCGCATACAGACTCTTTTTATCCAGAGCAATCTGATAGCCATTCACAAACAAAAACATGTACATGGCAATAAGTGCTGTACCTTTATTGCCATCCAGAAATGGATGGTTTTGGCAAATATGGTAGCCATAAGCTGCAGCCATATGGAAGATATCGCTGTGCATATATACTCCACCAAAACTCGCCTCTGGTTGTTCAAGAGCCGAATCCAATAACCCTTCGTCACGAATCCCAGAAATCCCGCCGTAGGTTTTGAGTTGGTTTTCGTGAAAGGTGAGCAGGTTTTTTTTGTTAAGGAACTTGATCACTTGGCAAGCTCAGTGAGCACATCCTTGTAACTGGCATTCAGCTCACGGTATGCCTCCGCCCATTCTGCAAAATCGGTGTCTTGTTGAGATATCTCGATTGTATTTCCTTTTTTCACAATCGTGAGCTTATCACCGCTTCGCAGATGCAAGGCGTCTGTTAACTCTTTGGGCAGAATAATTCCGAGACTGTTTCCAATATTTCTGATTTTTGCTTCCATTTCACTCAATTAAGAACCTATTGTTAAACTAAAGTTATAACAACAGGTGTTTTTTTCAAACGACAATTTTCTGGGAAATTTGTTCCTGATATTGACATCGTTATGTAACGCAGGTTAGACTTACCTGTCTGTTCACCCTCCTCAACAGTGCGGCAAGGCCGTAGAAGCGGGCAGAGAGTTGACGGAATGGTCGCGTAGTTCCGTGACAAACCCGATGAAGCAGTCCAGGTCGTGCTTGCTGGTAGCCAGACCAACGGAAAGCCGGGTTGCGCCACGCATCTTGCCCAGAAAAGTGATCATGTCGTGAAAATTGCCGGAATCACGACTCATAAAATACTTCGCAATCTCCTCGGTGGTAATGCAGTTGTTGATTTCATCGATGCCGGGATTGCAGAAACACCCGGTGCGGATGGAAATCTTGCGCTTGTTGGCCAATTCCTCCACGCGCTCAAAGGGGATGAGGTTTCCGTCTATGTCGAAGAAGTTCATGATGATATTCCCTCCCCGCTCATCAAAATTCTGCGGACCGAATACCCGTACGATGGGATTTCCATTGCTGTGTTTGACCGACTTCAGCTGCGTGCAGATGTACTCAATAAGACGGCGGACCCGGGCATTGATGCGGTCAATGCCAATGGATTCGATGAAATCCAGCCCGATTTTCACGGCGGGCAGCATGTTGTAACTGAGCGTCCCGTCTTCAAATCGTTCGTGCCCACGGGCCAGGAATTGTTTTTGCTCGGCTACGGACACCAGGGTGACCGTGCCGCCGGCAAACCAGGGCTTGTTCAGTTTATCGAATTTGTCTTTATGGACAAGCAGGGCCCCGATGCCGGTGGGATAGCCGAAGATCTTATAAAAGGATACCGACACGAAGTCGGGCCGGACCTGCTGCAGGTCCAATCGGGTGGAGGGGACAAACGCCGCAGCGTCCAGCAGGACGTCAAAGCCGAGGTCCTGGGCTCGCTGTATCCAGCCCAGATCATGTTTCACACCCGATACGTTGCTCTGACCCGGGAATGCGAACAGGTTGGCATCGCCCTTCGGGGCCTGCTCCAATGCAGTCTGCAGCAGCTCATCGTTGATTTTGAGGTCCTCGTACTGCACCTGCACATACCGTGTGGTGCCGCCTTTCTGGTTACAGTACTCACGGATGCCGTTCACCGAGTTGTGGTTGTCGCCCAGGAGAATCAACGTACTGCCGGCGCCAAAGGGGTAACTCTCGCCAACTACCTTCAGCGCACCCGACGCGTTCTGGGTGAAGATGCAAACGTAGTCTTCCGCATTGAAAAAATCGATGACTTTACGCCGGGTTTCTTCCACCAGCTGGGTGGCCAGCTGCGAGGTGGGATTGGTGGAGTGGGGGTTGCCCAATACATTGCTGAGTAACTGGTCCTGATGCTTTTTGACCACCGAAACCGGGTACAGATTACCCCCGGTGTAGTCGAGGTAGACCTGTTGTTGTTCGTCCAGAATGCCAAACTCCTTCCTGCGAAGCTCCTCGAAAAACAGGTCATCGTGCGAATTGAGCTGGTTCGGACCGTGATCGCAGCCGGCTGGAGAGGCAGCAGCGTTCATCGTTTCGGGGGTGGAGGTATCCTGTCGATCGGACATGGTAGAGATTCCTGATTTTGGGTACATTGTGCAGCAGCTCACCTGAGCAGAGGGCTATCGGCACGCCGACGAGGACCGGCATTATGTCTGCGCCCGCATTCCGTACGTTGTCAGAGCATAATCGCTGTGACGCTGTGACGCTGTGACGCTGTGACGCTGTGACGCTGTGACGCTGTGACGCTGTGACGCTGTGACGCTGTGACGCTGTGACGCTGTGACGCTGTGACGCTGTGACGCTGTGACGCTGTGACGCTGTGACGCTGTGACGCTGTGACGCTGTGACGCTGTGACGCTGTGACGCTGTGAAAAAATAAGCATTTCAAGGTTAATAACGCCAATGAACCCGCAAAAACACCCGGTCTCTTTGAAGCGCATGCTGATTGCCGGACCAACCGCCATCGGGAAGTCCGCCGTATCACTGCGTCTGGCTCAGGTAATGCCGGTGAGTATTATTTCGGCCGATTCCCGCCAGTGCTATCGGCATCTCGACATTGGAACCGGTAAGGTGTTGCCCCATGAAATGCAGGGCGTCCGGCATTATAACATTTCGGAGCTGGAGCTTCATGAAAACGATACCGCCGCGCGTTTTGCGGAACGAGCCCGACACTGGGAGGATGAAATCCGCAGGGAAAACCGACTTCCCGTGTACGTAGGAGGCAGCACGCTGCACATTCAGTCGGTAGTATGGCCGCTGGATGAGGCCCCCCAGGCCTGCGCGCCCAATCTTATCAAACTCAGGCATCAGGAGCAGGAAAACGGAGAGGAGTTTATGCTGGAGTGGCTGGAGCGGGTCGACCCGGCTTACCGGCAGCGCGTGGAAGGGTATAATCCGCACCGGGTATTCCGTGCCCTGGATGTCTATCTGCAGACGGGCAAGCCGTTCAGTTCGTTTCATTCGGAGGCGGGATTTTCCAGTTTGCCTGAAGATACCCTGCTTGTTGTACTAACCTGCAACCGCGCCTACTTAGTCGACCAAATTGAACAACGAATAAACACCATGTTGCAGGATGGGTTGCTCAATGAAACGCGATCTATCCTGGATATGGGTTATACCGGTGAGGAACAGGCCCTCCAAACGGTTGGCTATAAAGAAGCCATTGCCCATCTGCGCGGTGAGTATGACCTGGAAACCATGCGTGAAAAAATGCTGACCAGTACACGCAGGTACGCAAAACGACAGGTAACCTGGTTCAAACGCTGGAAAGCCGCGCGGGTTATCGATGTGACCCGTCGGGCTCCCGACGATGTTGCCGCTGAAATCGCCTCTTTGGTTCGTTGAATACCGTTTCCCCGGTTCATACCAGGGCCAATCCGGTGACATAGTCCACCAATCACCGAAGCCCTGTGGCAGCAGCATCATATGTTGGCAGACACCCGGCAATCATTGCACGCATCCCGGCTCTGTTATCACACGCTCCTGCATTAATCCGTATGGATGCAGAACGGTAATTACCGTATTTTCCGACGTACCCGGAACCAAAAATCATCCTCCTCCGCCATGTTCAAAGCTGAAATCAACGTAACCCTGCGTAAATCCATTCTGGACCCCAAGGGCAAAGCGGCACGCGAAGCACTCCACCAGCTTGGCTACCATGCCATCCAGGATGTGCGCATCGGTAAGTACATCGAACTTTTTGTAGACGCCGCATCTGAAACCGAGGCCGAACAGATAGCCCGCGAAAGCTGTGAAAAATTGCTTGCCAACGAGGTCATGGAAGATTTCGTCATAACACTCACCAAAACCAATTAAGTTATGCCAACGTTTGGTGTTATCGTCTTCCCGGGTTCCAATTGCGATCATGATGCCTATCACGCCCTCAAGCACATCATGGGCGTGGATACACGCTTCATTTTTCACAAAGAAACCGATCTTGGCAAGGTTGACGGAATTGTGGTTCCCGGTGGATTTTCCTACGGCGACTATCTGCGCTCCGGCGCCATCGCCCGTTTCTCACCGGTAATGCAGGCCGTGAGCGACTTCGCCGCAAAGGGCGGACCGGTAATTGGTATCTGCAACGGTTTTCAGATTCTGCTGGAATCGGGACTGCTTCCGGGCGCCATGCTTCACAACGAGCAGCTCCGCTTCACCTGCAAGCAGGTGTACTTGAAAACCGAGGCTTTTGATACCCCGTTTACATCGGCCATTCCCAAAGATACCTTGCTGCACATACCGGTAGCCCACGGCGAGGGGAACTACTATGCAGATGAAACCACACTCGCCCAGCTGGAAGACCAGAATCAGATTGTCTTTCGGTACGTGGATGCCGACGGGAACCCGACGCGGGAATCGAATCCGAATGGTGCCGTCGGAAACATCGCAGGTATCTGCAACGCAGCCCGGAATGTGGTGGGCATGATGCCGCACCCGGAACGGGCCATGGAGACCTTGTTGGGATCTGCCGACGGGAAGTACGTATTTGAATCGGTGCTGCAGTCTTTTTGACAAACGCCGACATACAAAACGAAATACATCGACGCATAATAAACGGTTCCGCCAGCGTAGCAAACCGTAGTCAGAAGATAGATCAGTCCTGCTGCGTCGCCATATAAAACGGATTTATACTGCAATTACACGCGCCAAACCTGCGTTTATAGCTGCAGAACTTCCGTTGTAACCGTCCCCCTATTCGCTTAACTATGAAACTACATTGCGATCATCTGGTTAAACGCTACCGAAAGCGAACCGTCGTGAATGAGGTTTCCATCAATGTTAATCAGGGCGAGATCGTGGGACTGCTGGGTCCGAATGGTGCCGGAAAGACCACTACATTCTATATGTTTGTTGGAATTATTCGCCCTGAAAACGGTCACATTTATCTGGACGAGGAGCAGCTGACACGAAAACCCATGTACAAACGAGCCCGACTGGGTATCGGGTACCTCGCCCAGGAAGCCAGTGTGTTCCGGAACCTGACTGTCCGCGAAAACCTGGAAAGTGTACTGCAATTTTTCTCCATCCCGGGCAAGGAAATCCGCGAGCGGGCTGACCGGCTGATTGAGGAATTCAACTTACAGAAAGTCGTGAGCAATAAGGGCTACAGCCTTTCCGGCGGGGAAAGGCGGCGGACCGAGATTGCACGTGCGATGATTACCAATCCGAAATTCATCCTATTGGATGAACCGTTTGCGGGCGTTGATCCCATCGCCGTGGAGGACATCCAGAGCATTGTGAAGATGCTGCAGCAACGGAATATCGGCATTCTGATCACCGACCATAATGTGCACGAAACCCTGGCCATTACCGATCGTGCCTATCTCATGTTCGAAGGGAAAATCCTCAAGGAGGGTACCGGTGAGGAACTGGAGCAGGACGAGGAGGCACGAAGGCTGTATCTGGGCTCACAGTTCCGGCTGGATCGGTAGCACAACCAGAGCGTCAGCACGGCTGGATTGTTACTACGGCCGCTGCATGATATCTTTTACGGGCTTCTTACAAGTCCCCTTTCGTAGTCTGCCTCAGGAAACCAGGCCTTGGTAGCCGTACTCTTACAGCCACATCAGTGTGATGGCACCGGGTGGGCGCGGGGGCGAATTTCAAAGCATGACACAACCCGAACTAATCAAACCAGGGCACCGGGTGGGCGCAGAGATGAAGCTCATCACCCGTATGCGGCGATCTGATTGAGCAGCTCTTCATTGCTGTCCGTTCGTTTGAGAACCTGCAGCAGACTCACCATTGACTCCCTTGGCGATTTTTTCAGCAGGTACCGGCGTACCATGTTCCGCTCGTCCATGGATCCCTGGATAAACTTGTGCTCATTCCGGGTACCCGATGCGGCAATGTTGATTGCAGGAAACACACGGTCGTTGGCAAGCTCACGATCCAATACCAGCTCCATATTCCCTGTTCCTTTGAACTCTTCAAAAATCAGATCGTCCATCCGGGAATTGGTTTCAACCAGGGCGGTAGCAATGATGGTCAGCGAGCCTCCGCCTTCAATTTTCCGGGCGGATCCGAAGATTTTTTTGGGGATTTCGAGGGCGCGGATATCCAGACCTCCGGACATTGTCCTGCCTGAGCCGGTCTGAGCTGCATTGTAGGCCCGACCCATTCGTGTGAGCGAGTCAACCAGCAATACAGCGTCCTCGCCCATTTCGGCCATCCGCTTCACGTAGCCCAGCGCCATTTCAGATATACGGACGTGACTTTCGGTATTACGGTCGTTGGAGGAGGCAAAAACACGACCTTTGGTGGTCCGCATGAAATCAGTGACTTCCTCCGGTCGCTCATCCACCAGCAGTACGGCGAGGTGCACGTCTGGGTAGTGTTCATCAATACTGTGGGCCATTTTTTTGAGCAGCACGGTTTTACCGGTTCTGGGAGGTGCCACAATGAGTGCCCGCTGACCGAAACCAATGGGTGCGATGAGGTCAACCACGCGCATTTCCACATCATCAGGATTGAACCCAAGCCGCATATGCTTAACGGGCATAATGGGGGTCTGCAGTTCGAAACGACGGGCCTGAGTCCAGTTTTCCAGAGGGCCGTCCATCAGACCGTCGATGGTGGCAACATGAAAATTGCCTTTTTGATCGCGTTCCATTTCGCCCTGTATTCCCAGGCCGGTTTTCAAATTGTTGAAGCGCACTTCTTCAGGAAAGAGGAAAGGATCGTTCTTGGTCTTACTGAATTCATAGTCCAGCCTGCGGATAAATCCATAGCCTTTTTCATTGATTTCAATAATACCCGAATAACGACCGGCAGGCTGAACATGCTGATTGTTTAAAAATTCAGGTCCCTTAGCCGCAGGTTTTTGTTTTTGCTGCGGCTGATTTTTCCCTCTTTTTTTATTCTTCTTTTTGAAGTTTCGCTTTTTGCGATTATCGCGAGGCTGATTCATTAAAGATTGGTTTTAAATCGTATTCGTATTCTTCTTCATATACATCTTGCGTAAGCGGAGTGCGCAACGACGGAGTGGTGAATACTTTTTGTAGCTTTTATAAGACTCGTTGCGGGGAGGAGTAGTGCTGGTGCCCAGCCAGGTACAACGTGTAGTGCGGCTATACAAACAAGCGCCAGAGGCAGGAATAAGTTTAACCGTTTCTGAGTGTAAAAATACTGCTCAGAAACGGTTAATTCAAGAGGAGATAAGCGTCAGGCGAAATTAGCGGATCGTGGTGTTTTCATTGATCCAGCCGTAGCATTCTTTCAATGAACCATTCACACGAATTGGATCACCGGCCTCCCAGTTCATGAAGAATTTCTCTTCAGCTGATGGCAACACATTCTGATAGGTTCGGTACTGCCGCTGCACGGCCTGGGCGGTAGAGGCGTCCACAGAACGGGCACGATCCAGATAGTCAAGTACCAGATAGTACACTACTTTGTCTTCTCTGGCGATGGCACCGCCGGCACATTGCGATACCGAGCGTGCATAGATATCCGCTATTTTCAGGTAGGGTTGTCCCCAGGTATTATCAATGCTGGCGGCCTGGCGGGCAAACTCACGGGCTCGCTGCAGGTTGTCCAGATTGAGATAGTTATCTGAAATGCGAAGTGTTGCTTCTCTTCGCTCTACCGGGTCTTCAGTTTTTGTCAGCGCTTCCTGCAAAAGTTCAATAACGCGGCGATAGCTGGCATCGTCGGCAGCCATATCGGCCATACGGATAGTATTTTCATAGTTGGGATCTCGCTCATACAGCTTGACCGCCAGCTCGTTGACCTTATCGCGGTTCTCAACTTTCTTGTATAAATCGAACAATTCAACCAGAATTTCCATGTCAAGATCGTCCAGCGTCTCACCCATAGTCAGCAGGTACTCAATCCGTTCATCAGGATTACTGAACAGTCTGTCCCGGACCGTGCCGTAGAAATTAATGGTTTCAGGACCAGCCATTGCTTCGGTCTCTGCCATCAGGGCGATGGCCTCATCGCGCATATCATTCCGCACATACTGATCTACGATAAACTGAATGTAGTATCCGTTGGCTTCCGTTACCAGCCGGTTCGGATCTTTTTCGTAAAGCATCAGATATTGCTCCACAGCAAGCATATCGTTGCCTTCTATAGACCGGTTGGTCTGCAGGAACCTGCCATAGTCAAACACCCATCGGTACCGGTCGATTTCCTCGTCGGTAAATATATCCAGGGCCTGTACGTATAAAGCTCTGGCCGAGTCGACGTAGGCTTCACGCAATACCGGATCATTTTGCTGGCTGCCGATTTCGTTGTAGACCGCAATCATACGCTGGAAGTTTCTGTCCGCACGATATCGGGCATTTCCCGGAAGTTCCATTTCCTTGGGATGGGCAATAATCAACCACCGGCCAAACCGCAGGGCATTATCCCAGTCGTCATTGGTATAGTACGTACCGAAAAGGGAAAGCACCTCAATGGGGCTGAGTCCCCAGGGAGCAGGAGGTATTTCGGTATTTTCAGTCTGCTGTGCCTGCATCCCTGTAGCACTTGCAAGCAGAAGCATTATGGTAAAGAGTAATTTTTTCATGACCTTAGATCTATGTGAATGTGTATCACTGCAGACGACGTTGCAGGAACATCATCTCTGTTAAATTGAACGTTAACCGAATTCCGAATATTCTTTCTCTAACCAGTTCATGCGATGTGGTACCTCTGAAACCATACTCAAAGTTGATGGCAACAGACGAACCTGAAACAGGTGAGGGAATGGCCAGGCCAGCTGAAAACAAAAGGGTTTGAATCTGCTTGTCGTTGAGCTCAAGGTGCCCGGCGTCATAGGAAACTCCCGCCCGGTAACCCAGGCGAGTAAAAAGGGAGCTTTCCGGTCGGCGAAACGCTGCATATTCAAAACCAGCGCCTAATTTAAGCCGGTCTTTTAAAAAATCCTCGGTTTGACCTGCAAAATTTTGATAATTGGACCAGTTTTGCATCAGGACTTCACCGGTGAGCATGGCATAGCGGTTGAAGTACACCGTAAGACCCGTATTCAGCTCCATCGGAAGAAGCAAATTGCCTTGCGGACCTTCATCTTCGCCTTCAACCACTGTCAACGTATTACCGGTGACGGTACTGACTTCCCGCTTGCCCCCCATATCAACGGGCAGACTGGCCGTAATACCGAAGGCGATCCCGTCACTGTTACTGGTTATACCCAGATACTGGCCATAGAATCCGAGGCGATGCCCGTAACCAAGCGATGAAATTCGGGTTTCAAAGGCGGCCGGCTGGTAGCCGGGTGTGGAAAACGTGATATCCGTCGCGGTCCGTTGCGTGCCAAACACTACCGATGCGGCATATCCTACAGCGAAGTTTTCGCTAAGTTTATAGCCGAATCCAGCCTCAAAACGGTTTAATCCGCCTTCACCGCGATAGAACGTAGTATAATTGACGGTATCAGCACCAACGGTTGCCGGTGGTACCGAGAACTGATTGATAGCAGAGAAGCGGCTGGCCGTTTCAGGATACAAGGCTACAGATACTCCCAATCTTTCGCGGTAGATGGGTACCTGAAGCTGAAAATGATCGATGGCAACATGGTTGTTCACAGCCGAACCAAATTCATCACGTGCATCGTGCATACTGAAGGACAACCCTCCGCTGGCCAGCGTGAAATAGGTATTGTGCCACAGAGCGGGATTCGAAAGATTGGTAACCAGGCGGTTGGAAATGGATACTCCGGAAACCCCCATACCTGCTCCCTGAGACGACCGAAAATCGACCGGAAATCCGCTTGCAAGTGCTGAATACGATGAGCCGCTTTGATAGCGGTCTTGTCCCGTTACCCCGCTGACTCCCGCCGCAAATACGCATATCAGACTCAGAAAAATTGCTTTTTTCATGATGCTCAGCTCGGGTTAATGGTTGTAATTACCAGTTTGGGTGCCCTTTCCGGGTCCCCGGCATTGATAAAAAGGTTTGGACTGATAATCCCGTTGTCGTCATCAGAAGTAAAGTAGAGTATGATTTCCTCCTGTCCGTCACGGATGGCTCCATTGAGGTAGGAAGTCAGCCCGATACGATACCTGCCGTCTTCCTCGCGTTGAATAAGGCTGATAGGATTGTTCGTAATGTAGAACTCCTTCTGGTCATCTTCGATTTCGAAGAGCCGGAGCGATCCGGTGCGGTAACGGATTTCGTTGGGCCTCAGGGTGGCTTCCAGCTGACCCGCATCATCATAGAGCACAACTTCAGCCCGGGAAATTAGCCCATCGGGGAGTTCATCCGGATTCAAGCGGATGGTTAACCTGGCGGTGCTGGAAAAATCGTTCATGACCCGCAGGCGGGTTTCACTCTCCAGTTCGGCAGGAACGGTTGTTGTGTAGCTGATGGCACGTTGCAGCAAACCGGTTGTAATGGGTGCGGGATCGTCCTCACCCTGTTCGCCCGGATTCTGAATATTCAGGAAGGCATCGGTTACAGGGAAGTATTCTACACGCCCTCCGCTTACCGGAACAATGGCAAAGCCGAACATGGCATCGCGGTAGGCTTCCTCCCGGTCGGTCGACGTAGAGTCCAGAAAGCTTCGGTACCGGTCTGACCAGGAAGCCGGCAGGGGAATACTGATGGAGTCGGCTGCGCTGGTTTCAAAAGTCAGCAACGGTGCAGCGTCTACCGGCGGAATGGAGTCGGATTTCCAGACATTGCCGCTCCACCTTCGGGTAAGCTCATAGAGCTCATATACATTCGTGGCCGTGGTATCCCCGTAAATCTGGCTTCGCTGCAATACAAGATTAAAGGAAGCATCGGCAAATACAGTGTCAGAACCCAGAAAAATTCCGGGATTTACCAGGGCCGTTGCCGATATTTGTCCGAAAAGTGCGTCATCGAATATACCGGCAGCCAGATTGGATTTATTGCCGGAGAAAGTGACCAATTGCTCGGTTTCAATGGAGGGAAGCAACAGGGTGTCTGATTGCAGCGATGGGTCTGTTGATACAAAAGATGAACCAACGATACCGCTTTCCTCACAGGCTGACAGCAGAACGAGCGACAAGAGGAAGGCTCCCAAAGGCGGGAAGGAGTTTTGAAGGCGTGTCAAAGGGAAAATTTGTGTTTAAAGGTTACGCTTCTTCGGTGATCCGTTTGTAGTAATCGGCAAACTTGGCTGAAATATCAGACGGTGACCCCTGAATCTTCTCCGGACTCAGATTCAGGTCAGCATACTGGTTTTGAATTTCATCGCGCATGTCATTACCGGTTACAACGAAGTCTGCATAGGTCAGGCCGGCACGAATGGGGTCTACCCGGCCGTCTGTTTTAACAGAATCTTTGTTGAAGCTTTCATCGGTGCCCAGATAACGGAAAATTTCGTCATCAAACGTGCCGTGACTGGCTGGATTATGAAGGTTGTAAACGATGCGGGTGTTCTTAAAATTGTCTTCGTCTTTGTAAACGGACTTCACAAGTACGGGAATAAGACCTGCAGCCCAGTCGTGACAGTGAATAATATCGGGCGCCCAGCCCAGCTTTTTAACGGTTTCCAGGATGCCCTTGTTGTAAAACACGAGCCGCTCAACGTTGTCATCAAAAGGCTGATCGGTTTTCGGGTCGTTAAAAAGGGCCTTACGCTTGAAATAGGTGTCGTTGTCAAGAAAGTAAACCTGCAGTTTCGCATTAGGGATGCTGGCCACCTTGATCTTCATAGACTCAACCTTGTCGTCCATGGTCACCTGGATACCTGACAACCGGATTACTTCATGGAGACGGTTTCTGCGATCACTGATAGAACCGTACTTCGGCAAAAGTATCCGAATTTCAAATCCTTTATCCTGCAGAGAAGCCGGTAAAAAACGCAGTAAATCAGCTGTGTTGGTTAATCGTGCAAATGGAGATATCTCAGCTGCAGCGTAAAGTATTTTCATGATAATCGATTAGGATTTACATCTTGTCTGCCGTCCGGTTCAGAAAATACCCTGCAAGCCTGAACAGTAAATGACCGTAACCGGAAGGACAAAAAAAATCGGATGACCGACCGCCATCCGATTAAAAAACAAGGATTAGAATCCAAAAATACGAATATTTGCTGAGTTTCTAAACGCTCAATTTGCCTGTTCAGTCTCAAGCTCCACAATATTGGTATCGGTTTGCCGAGCCCTGGTATTCCGATTCGATATACCGACCATATGCCTGAGGTAGGCCGCATCGACACGAGCCAGCATGCCGTCAGTATAGCGCCAGATCCAGTTGTCAACGGTAGTGCCCGGCAGATTCATACGATGCTCCGTTTCTAGCCCCATAAAGTCCTGAAGCGGGAAAATGGCCATATCTGCCGCGCTCATAATTCCGAGTCGAATCATTTCCATGTGAATCTGACTGCCGTCAGAGCGGGTGTACTCACGGGCCCAGTGTTGCTCGGTTTGCGGTGCCTTGGCATACCAACCACGGGTAGTGTCGTTATCATGGGTTCCGGTGTAAACCACACAGTTGCTGGTGTCAAAGTTATGCGGTAAAAAACTGTTGGCCGGATCACCGGACATGGCAAACTGCAGAATCTTCATGCCGGGAAAACCGAACCCATCCCGAAGCTCCACTACTTCCGGTGTTATTACACCCAGATCTTCGGCTATAATCGGCAGATCACCTAGCTCATGGAGAATGGTGTCAAACAACTTGCGGCCCGGCCCCTTCACCCATCGACCGTTAATCGCGGTTTCTGCGTCGGCCTGAACCTCCCAGTAGGCATCAAACCCGCGGAAGTGATCAACGCGGATGGCATCGTACATCACGAACATCTGACGGAACCGTTCAACCCACCAGGAGAAGTTGTCTTTTTCCAGTGCCTTCCATTTGTACAGCGGATTACCCCAGAGCTGACCGGTGGCGCTGAAATAATCGGGCGGCACACCGGCCACCAGCAGACGGTTTCCGTCTTTGTCTACCTCGAAATAACCCGGGTGCGACCAGACATCACTGCTGTTGTGGTCTACAAAGATGGGGATGTCGCCTACTACGTGAATATCCTTGCTGTTCGCATACTCCTTCAGGGCCATCCACTGCGTGAAAAACTCAAACTGCAGCCAGTAATGGTAGTCAATATGATCGGAGAGCTTCTTGCGCCAGTCGGCCATCGACTTTTTCCTGCGCTGGGCGAGGCCTTTGTCCCAGGTGTTCCATGGCTGACGACCGTTGGCCTCCAGAGCGGCGATGAACAGGGTATAATCGTCCAGCCAGTACGCATTGTTTTTCTTGAACGCTTCAAAATCGGCATTCGGGGTGCCGTTAAGCTGTCCGTAAAAGCGTGCACTGGCCTTTTTGAACACAGCCTCTTTGACTGCGTACGCGCGCTCATAGTCTACCCGGGTAGTAACCGGTGTGCGTATGGCCTCAGCCTCACTGGCGTCAATAAGCCCCTTGCTTACCAGTATATCCGGTGAAATGAGATAGTGGTTCCCTGCAAATGCTGAATAACTGGCATACGGAGAGTTGCCGTAACCGGTCGGGCCCAGCGGCAGCACCTGCCAGATACTCTGGTGGGTACCTTCCAGGAAATCAATAAAACGGTACGCTGCCGGACCTAAATCGCCGATTCCATAGGCGGATGGGAATGAAGTGGGATGCACCAGAGTGCCACACGCGCGTCTGAATTTCATAATGTCTTCGGTCTGTTTTCTGTTCTAGTCTTTCACCGGCTTGTAAATGACACACCCAAGCGGGGGTACGGTAATGCCCATGTTGGCTGGGAGGCCATTCCAGTCACCGGCCTGCGACTGAGTATTGGGCACATCCACATTGCTTCCACCGTAATACTCCGAGTCACTGTTAAAGATAACGCTAAAATGAGTTACTTCGGGAACGCCAATTACATAGTCACGGTATACCTCAGGTGTAAAATTGAACACAAACACCAGGTAATCATCCTGCTCTTCACTGTAACGGATGAAACTGAGCATGCTTTTTTCGTAATCAGCGGCATTAATCCAGCGGAAACCTTTCCAGTCGAAATCGACCTGATGCAAGGAAGGTTCCTCGCGGTAAAGTGTATTCAAATCTGAAATCAAGGTTCGCAATCCCCCGTGGGTATCAAAGTCAAGCAGGGGCCAGTCCAGTTGTTTTTCGGCATTCCATTCTCCCCATTGACCAAATTCACTGCCCATAAACAGCAATTTCTTTCCGGGATGCGCATACAGGTAGGCATAAAGCAGGCGAAGGTTGGCAAACTTCTGCCAGGTGTCGCCCGGCATCTTGGAAAGCATGCTTTTTTTCATGTGTACCACTTCGTCATGGGAGAAGGGCAGAATGAAATTCTCGGTGAAGGCATAAATCATGGAGAATGTCAGCTCATTGTGGTGGTACTTCCTGAATATTGGATCTACCTCCATGTACCGGAGGATATCGTTCATCCAGCCCATGTTCCACTTGTAATCGAAACCGAGTCCGCCCAGATAGGTAGGACGGGATACCATCGGCCAGCTGGTCGACTCTTCGGCCATGGTTACAACACCTTCAAACTCGGCGTGTACCACTTCATTGAATTTTTTCAGAAAGTGAATTGCCTCGAGATTTTCACGACCCCCAAACTGATTGGGAATCCACTCTCCCTCGTTCCGAGAGTAGTCCAGATACAGCATGGAAGCCACCGCGTCTACCCGCAGGCCGTCGATGTGGTACTTATCCAGCCAGTACACGGCATTGGAAATCAGGAAATTTAGGACCTCCGTGCGTCCAAAGTTGAAAATATTGGTACCCCAGTCTTTGTGTTCGCCCTTGCGGGGATCGGCATGCTCGTACAGATGGGTACCGTCAAAATAGCGCAGACCATGGTCGTCTTTGGTGAAGTGCGCCGGAACCCAGTCCAGCAGCACCCCGATGCCGGCCTGGTGGCACTGATCCACAAAGAACATGAAATCATGAGGGGTGCCGAAACGGCTGGTGGGCGCGAAGTATCCGGTGATCTGATAACCCCAGGAAGGGTCGTAGGGATGCTCGGCCACAGGCATCAGTTCGATGTGGGTGAAGCCCATATCTTTGACATAGGGAATCAAATCAGCGGCCAGCTCACGGTAGGTGAGAAAATCGCCGTTCTCTTTTTTCTTCCAGCTTCCCGCATGCAGTTCATACACAGAGAGCGGCTGATCAAAGCCCTGGGTTCGCTCTGCCAACCAGTCGGCATCGTTCCAGCCATAATCTTCGATATTGGTTACAATGGAGGCCGTTCCGGGACGAAGTTCGGAGTAAAAAGCATAGGGATCAGCTTTTTTCAGCGGCAAGGTGGTGTTGTGGGAAGCGATTTCGAACTTATAATACGCTCCCTCCTCAACGCCGGGGATGAAAATTTCCCAGATGCCCTGGTCGTAGTATCGTCGCATCACGTGCGTACGACCGTCCCACCCGTTGAACGGACCAATTACGCTGACGCGTTTGGCCGAGGGGGCACAAACCACGAAATGCGTACCCCGTACACCGCCTGTTTCCTTAATATGGGCACCCATGAAGTTGTAGGCGTGGCTATGGTTCCCCTCGCCCCAGATCTGCAGGTCGAAATCACTGATGAGCGTACCATAATTGTAGGGATCGTGTCGGACGATGGGGTCCTGGCCGGGCCAGTGCATCACATAATGGTAGGGGAAAGCTTTTTGGGTAGTTTTCAGGTGTAATTCATACAATCCGGCCTCTGAAATCCGGTTCATTTCATACGCTTTGCCGGTTTTTTCATTGACGACCTCAACTTTTTCCGAGTAGGGCTGCAGGGTCCTGACAACTACGCCGCCATTATCATCCAGAACGTGTAACCCCAGTACTGCGAATGGATTGTCATGGTCTCCCCTTGAAATGGCGTCTGTTTGCGCCTGGTCTAAAACACTTTTTTTCACCGTATCACCTTTAATTTAAGTGGAAATCTAAAATAGGAAATTTTAAAGAAACATCGCTAGCGGTCGACCTGCTCTGATGCAGGCCGGAGAATTTCCGTATTTTGAATTATGAATCCCGTTCAACTCATTGCCTCCCGCTATCTGTTTTCGCGTAAGCACGTATCACTGATCTCCGTGCTTACTACCATCAGTATAGCCGGAATTACCGTGGGAACCGCACTTTTAATCATCGTTTTATCCGTTTTCAACGGCTTTTTCGACCTGATTAAGGGGCTGTTGCTCAGTTACGACCCGGATATCCGGGTTGAGGCTGCCTCGCAGCGACTTTTCACGCCCGGTGACAGCACCAGCGAGCTGTTGGCTGACATTCCGGAAATCCGCCTGTACTCCCCTTTCATGGAAGGCAAGGCGCTGCTGGCACACCGGGGCAGGACCGACAAAGTGGTGGAGGTGCGCGGCGTTCAGCCGGAGACGTACTTTCAACTTATTGATATGGATCAGGCGTTGCTAGAGGGTGAACACAATCTGAGCGTACAGCAGGGCCGGCCGGGTATTATTGTTGGCAACCAACTCACCGGCCAGCTGGGTATCGGCCCGGGCGACCGCCTGTCGCTGCTCACTGCGGAGGGTATTCAACGTTCCCTTACACAGTTTGCCGGACCGCGTTTCTACACCTTTGATGTCCGCGGCAGCTTCTACCTTCGTGAAGTTTTTGAGGGATCGGTGGTGTTCATAGATCTTGAAGCAGCACAACGTATGTATAATCTGCGTGGTCAGATCAGCGGATATGACATACGCCTGCACAATATTGACGATGCCGATGCTGTGCGGGATCGGTTACAGACTGCCCTTGGCGATGATTTCAGGGTCAGCACCTGGTATGACCTGCAAAAACCCCTCTACGATGTAATGAACATCGAAAAATGGAGCGCGTACTTCATTCTGATGCTGATTGTGGGGGTGGCTGTGCTGAACATCGTCGGGTCGCTGACGATGATTGTCATCCAAAAAAGTCGGGATATCGGCGTGCTGATGTCGTTCGGGTACACACCTGCGCAGATTCAGCGGATTTTCCTTCGACAAGGTATGCTGGTTGGCTTGATCGGGTGCGGCATCGGCGGCCTTGCGGGACTGGCCATCAGCTGGGCGCAGCAGACCTGGGGGCTTGTGCAGCTTGCCGGAGCCGAATCGTTTATTATCAGTGCCTATCCGGTTTCGATAAATGCTGTGGATGTGACCCTTGTTGTGGCGGGCTCCCTGGTGCTATGCCTGTTGGCAAGCTGGTATCCGGCCCGAAGAGCCGCTTCGCTGATTCCCAGCCAGGTCTTACGGTACGAATAGCGCCCACGGTAACGCTCCGCTCCCGTCAGCACCCGGTTTTCGCCCCGCCCATAGGCAACTGTACGCAGGATATGATGCCGCCTCATGGTTCGCTTAATCGGAATCGCTCCCGGCAGCACCCGGAATTTCCGGCGGACGGCATAGGTCCGCCAAATGGTGTGCCAACCGGTTTAGGGGAATTTCGGTTAGTCCTCCACGTACATATCAGGCAGGTCGTTTTCATACAGGACTACATCGCCCTTGGTCAGATGCTGCTGCAGCCAGGCATTGGCCTCGAAAAGCGACTTGACAATCAAGGTTTTTTCTTCGGGATACCCCGCCGACCGCAATCCGTCCTGAATGGGTTTCGTCTGCTTTTGCCCTACCAGAATAACCTGCTCGATACCCGATGTTCCGATATGCTCACCCAGCATGAAATTTTCCTCCTCTTCGATGTCGCCCAGTTCAACCATTCCCGGTGTGACCAGAACGCGTTTGCCGCCCTGAAAACCGGCAAGTACATCAATAGCGTTACGCGCGCCGACCGGATTGGAGTTGAATGCGTCATCAATGACCGTGTAGGTAGCGGTTTGTTTGAGCTGCAACCGGTGTTCAACCGGCTCCATACGGGATACGGCCAGGGCCAGGGTTTCCAGGCGAAGTCCGAGGTGATCGCCCACGGCGAAGCCAAACAGGATGTTGTACACGTTGTGCTGACCCAGTAGTCCGGTACGGACCGGTACCTGCCTGCCGTCCTTGTGGCAGACCGTAAACGAGCAACCGCTGGCATCGTACCGAATATCCGTTGCCGTGAAATCGCCCTGTTGCAAACCGGCTCCTATAACCGATATATCGTTGCGCCGGGCAGCCTGAGCCATGACACGATGGTCATCGGCGTTGACCACAGCCAGTTCCCCGGGGTGCAAAGACTGTATCAACTCGCCTTTTGTTTTTGCAATAACTTCTTGCGAACCAAATGTTTCCAGGTGCGCCTTCCCAATAATTGTAAGTATGGCGATGTTGGGATGGGCAATTTCACAGAGTTCGGCAATATTGCCGGGGTATCGTGCGCCCATCTCCAGAATAAGTACCTGATGGTGGGCCTGCAGATCGTTATTGATGACCTTGCAGATACCCATCGGGGTATTGAAGCTTCCGGGAGTAAAACAAACGGAAAAGCGCTCAGACAGCATGGAGGCCAGGGCAAATTTGGTGCTGGTTTTGCCATAACTGCCGGTGATACCGATGACGGTGAGACCGGGCATGGAAGCCAGTTTTTGTTGGGCCGACCGGATAAATCCTTTTTGGATGTACTTTTCAAGGGGTTTGGTCAGAAATCCGGCCAACAATACCCAAAACGGAACCATGATTACCCCGAAAACCCACCCGAAAGCCAGCATGTAGACATCGGGAAGCATTCCTTTGAGCAGTTGAGCAGCGAGCGCACCCAAAACCGGAAACAAGATAACCAGCAGGGTCACGGGTATCAGAAGCCGCTGAACCCGGGCTGTATAAGCCAGGGGCTTCTTCTCCTGACGCCGGTACAGGTCGACCGGCCAGAACCAGATCATCAGATACACCGAAATAATTACAGCGGGAGCCGTTGGGGTGAACCAATGCCCTATAAACACCACGAAAAGCAACAACAGTACATTGGTGAGCGCGTGGGTTCCGTTGAGCACATGCGAATTCCAGTGATCCTTCATCCACAGCCAGAATTCGTTGAGCTTGTAGCCGGATTGCTGGAACATGTGCACGAAAAAGCGTGTGCGCCAGTACAGATGTCGCAGCATTACCACACTTAGCAAAAACAGCAGAACTTGAATAAACAGCAGGTAGGTAGCCAACGGAAAGCAGGTTTTAATGATGGATGATCCGATGCAGCTTTTGCGCAATGAGAACGGAGCCTGATTTACTTCCAGACCAACGCACAACTGCGCGAAATTGTGCGCATGATTCGGTAAATATAGCAAGTTCCTCTATCTTTAGCCGAGTATGAAACCCTAACACAAGAGATACCAACAGGATGAAGTTAATTATTCCCATGGCCGGAAAGGGAACCCGGTTGCGACCACACTCCCACACTACACCGAAACCGCTCCTCCCGGTTGCCGGAACCACCATCGTTGAGCGCATTGTAGAGACTTTTGCCCGAACCATTGACCGCAGCATCGAAGAAATCGTTTTCATTCTGGGCGATTTCGGCGATGATGTAAAGAAAAACCTCACGGAAATCAGTGCCCGCCAGGGTGCTGCAGCCAGTTTCTACAAACAGGACGTGGCCAGAGGAACCGCCCATGCTGTTTTCTGCGCCGCCGAAAAGCTGGATGGTGAAGTAATTATCGTTTTTGCTGATACCCTGTTTGATACGCCTACCAAGGTTACCGTTGACAACGCAGACAGCGTCATCTGGCTGAAAGAAGTGGAAGACCCCTCGAGGTTCGGCGTTGCCGTTCAGGACGAGTCCGGTCGGATTACCGGTTTTGTTGAAAAGCCTTCCGAACCGATCTCCAATATGGCCATCATCGGCGTCTATTATTTCAAAGACGGTAAAGGGCTGCACGACCACATACAACGCCTCATCGATCATAACATCACCGGGCATGGCAATGAATATCAATTGACCGATGCGATTGATGCCCTGCTCAAGGAAGGTAAAGTGTTCAAATCCGCCAGCGTTGACGAATGGCTGGATTGCGGAACCATTCCGGCCTGGCTGGAGACCAGCAATGTGATTGTAGCAAAAGAAAATCAGCAGGTTGATGCCGGCAAATTTCCCGGCACTGAAATCATTCAACCCGTTTACATCGGCGAGGGTGTCCAAATTGAAGGTTCAGTAATTGGCCCTGATGCAAGCATCGGCGCCGGAGCGGTAATCAAAGGTTCAAAAATCCGCAATTCCATTGTGCTGGATCGCGCTACCGTAACGGAGTCAGACCTGAATGGGGCAACCGTTGGTTTCGATGCAGAGGTTCAGCATTTTAGCGGTGAAGCCCATATTGGCGATCACAGCGTAGTGAAAGGATAAGCCGGTCGAGATGGGGGTGCCGCTTCGGACGGCACCCTTGTCGGGCGGTACTGCCTCTACCGTCTGACACCCGTCAATCGATGGGTGTGCCAGCTGCGTCTGTGCATCTGGTGCAACGGCGCGCATTGTGCTCTAGCCAAATCATTGGTATCTGGTACAAACACGCACCGCTTCAGCCTGCACTATCCCTATTTTATCAGTGTAATCACGCAACTCACATGCTCAATAATGTAGTTTGTGACCCCGCCGCTGAGTAAATCCGTAATCCGCCACTGATAATCAGCACCGCCCATAATCAGGTGATCAATTTTGTTGGCTTTAACCGTCTCAACAATTATCTGTCTGGGCTCACCGATGCCAACCATGGTTGAAACAGTTTCATCGGATCCGGCCAGGTCCAGAAAAAACTGACGGGATTCAGCCAGTACCCGCCTGCTACCCGCCTCGGTTTCATGATCAACCGCCCCCTTTCGTCGAGGATCCGGAATGATATTCAGTAACAGCACATTCGGCCTGGGCGACATACACGCATACAGTCGGGCGGCATATTCAACCGACATGGTTGCATATTTGGATCCATCGGTGGCAATAAGCCAGTTTTGCGGTAAGTCCATAACCTGTTTGGATGTTGGCACACTGCATTTCTGCAGGAGTGCGGTTCTGAGTTAAATCGATGTTGGCGGCCCGCGACGGTTACATCATCTTGTCGATGGCATTATTTTCGTAGGTACCCTTCAATTTTTCGTGGGCATCCTCATGGGTCTGTTCCGGCTCAAGGTGCAGCGTTACAACGGCATCGCCCTCCACCGAGGTCATAATACGCCGCTCCAGCTCGGTACCCACATCATGGGCCTCCTCCAGCCGTATATCCTTATCAAACAGAACGTGCAATTCTACCCAGGTAGTCCTTCCCGCCGTACGGTGCCGCAACCCGTGCCAGCTCCTGATCTCGGACGGAAGCCGGTTGTCAAGTACCTCCCGTATACGACGATCCTGGTCTTCATCGCGCTCGTCCATTATTCCCCGATAGGCGAACCGTACCAGGTTGTAACCTTCATACATGATGTAGAAGGCCACAACTATAGCTACCAGCGAATCCAGCAGGGTAAAATTCGTCCACCGAATCAGAACCAGCGTCAGAATGACCCCGCCACTGGTCCATACATCGGTTAAGGTATGGCGCGCATTGCCAATTATTATATTGTTTTTACTGGATTTACCCGTGTACATCAGGTACGTCCCAAGGGCCAGATTGACCAAACCAGCTGCAGCAACTACCATAATTCCTTCTTCCAGGTTTTCGGGCTGCAAACCCAGAACCATGTGTCGGATCGATTGGTAAATAATGGTAACCCCGGCTATGATAATGACAGACCCTTCCGCACCTACGGCCAGAAACTCGATGCGTTCATGACCATAAGGGTGCTCTTCGTCGGGTGGTTTCATACTCAGGTAAACACCATACATGGAAAAACCCACCGCCAGCAGGTGTACCACAGACTCGGCCATATCAGACAATACGGCGTTAGACCCGGTAACCAGGTACCCGGTAAATTTGATCAGAAATGAGACGACCGATACCGCAAAACTTATGCGTATGGCGTTTTTTACGGTATTTGAAACCATAAATTACATGAAGGCGACCGGGCAAAAGTACCCTGTTTACACCCGTTTACTGCTGTGACCTGCTGTTGTTGGCCGGACTTTTTTGGGAAGAGCGGCTGAACGGCAACCGCAATCCTCGTATTTTGTGCATCCGTCAGCCCCGCTTTCATGAACACATGATCGCGTTACTGTGCTGCAACTCTTAAAATACCATTTGTTTTGATCGGACTCGACCCCCAACACGAAGAACTTTTCAGGCTTGTTTCGGATGCTGCCGGGCGCATAAAGCAACCCGTGTATGTGGTGGGAGGGTACGTGCGTGATTATTACCTGAACCGGCTCCATCTCAAAGAGCAGCCCGATATTGATTTTGTGACCGTAGGGTCGGGCATTGCATTGGCCGAAGAAGTAGCCCGGGCACTTGAAACCGATCATCTGAGTGTTTTCAAACAATTCGGCACGGCCCATATCCGCTGGAACGGCATCGACCTGGAGTTTGTAGGAGCCCGGCGGGAAAGTTATCAACGGGATTCCCGCAAACCGATTGTGGAAGACGGAACCCTCGAAGACGATCAGCGCCGCCGGGATTTCACCATCAATGCCCTGTCGTGGTCGCTCAATTCCGAAAATTACGGTGCCCTGCTCGACCCCTTTGGCGGCGTGCAGGATATGCGCAATCGCATCATCCGTACACCGCTGGACCCGCAGGAAACCTTCGATGATGACCCGCTGCGAATGATGCGGGCCGCACGGTTCAGCACCCAGCTCGGGTTTGATATTGAAGAAAAAACCCTCGAAGCCATGCAAACGATGGCAGACCGTCTTCAAATAATCTCTCAGGAACGTATCACCGATGAGCTGAATAAAATTGTAGGCGCCCCCATGCCTTCCACCGGCTTCCGCATTCTCTTCGAAACCGGGCTTCTGCAACAGTTTTTTCCGGAACTGTGCGACCTCCACGGGGTTAAAGTAATCAATAACATTCGCCATAAAGACAACTTCTGGCACACCCTGGAAGTGCTGGACAATGTAGCACGTGTTTCTGACAAGCTCTGGCTGCGATGGGCGGCCATCATGCACGATATTGCCAAACCGCCCACCCAGCGCTTTGTGCCCGGTACCGGGTGGACCTTCCATGGGCACGACGCCCTCGGCGCCAGCTGGACCAAGCGCATATTTGCCCGTTTATGCCTTCCCCTTGACGAACGCATGAAATACGTCCGCAAGCTGGTCCGCCTCCACCTGCGACCCATCGCCCTGGTCAGCGAAGAAGTAACCGACAGTGCTATCCGACGGTTGCTGTTTGAAGCCGGTGAGGATATTGACGACCTTATGACCCTGTGCCGGGCCGATATCACCAGCAAAAACGACGCCAAGGTCAAACGATTCCTGCGCAATTTTGATCATGTAACCGAACGCATGAAAGAGGTGGAAGCGCAAGACAAACTTCGCAACTGGCAACCCCCGGTGCGCGGCGATGAAATCATGGAAAAACTCGGACTGAAAGCCGGTCCTGACGTTGGGAAAATCAAGAAAGCCATCGAGGAAGCCATTCTGGATGGAGAAATTCCCAACGAATACGAAGCTGCCCTCAGCTATATGTACCGCATCAAAGACCAGGTCCTCCGCCAATGAACCAACCTACCTACATCGCGAAATCCTACGCCAAGATCAACCTCGGACTACGCATCACACAGCGATACCCCAACGGGTATCACGCCCTTCAGACCGGCTTTGTGTTCATTAACTGGTATGACAAGCTGCAGGTGAGCGCCTCCCATGAAACCCTCTTCCGCTGCAGCAACAAGGAACTCGGTACCGGTGATGACAACCTGATCATGAAAGCCGTTCGGTTGATGGAAGCCGAAGCCGGGCGGTCGCTTAATTACCATATTCAATTAAGCAAAATGATTCCGATGGGTGCCGGACTTGGCGGGGGAAGCAGCAATGCCGCCCTCATGCTGCATATGATCAATACCATTGAAGAACTGAAGATGAACGATGACGAGCTGGCCAGCCTCGGAGTACGGCTCGGCGCCGACGTCCCCATTTTCGTTCATGGCAGAACAGCGCTGGCTGAGGGCATCGGCGATCAGCTTGAATTCACAGACCTCCAGCCGGATATGCACATCGTTACCGTTTACCCGGGCTTTGAAAGCAGCACCGCCGAGGCTTACCGGTTCTGTCAACCCTATCAGGATGCGTCGCTGGATGTGCGCCGCGTACTGACCGAGTACCCCGCCGAGGAATGGAGCACCTTCCTGGTGAATGACCTGGAACCACCCGTTATCGAAATTCATCCCTTTACCGGGATGCTCAAAGACCAGATGTATGAAATGGGCGCCCTGTACGCGGCCATGAGCGGAAGCGGGTCGTCCGTTTACGGACTGTTCAACCACGAATTTGCCGCTGTCGAAGCCTTTGAATACCTCAAACAGGAAGGATATCAGGCCAACCTCACCGGTCCGATGTTTCAGCCCGACCGTCGGATTCTGCGCAAAAGCTAACGGTTTTTTCGTATTTTACTGAAAACGTAAGCGCTTACATTCACGTAAGCCATTTATAATCAACTAATTAAAAAATTGTATGGGAAAGGTTTCAAAGCTTGAGCCTCGTAAGGGAATGGATATAGCATCCATCAAGGAAGGGATTTTAGAGCACCTGCGATACACGCTGGCCAAAGATGAACATTCAAAAACGCAGTGGGACCAGTACCGAAGTGTGGTACTGACTATTCTGGACCGCCTGCACGACCGCTGGCTGGACACGCAGCAAAAATATTATGAACACGACGAAAAGAGAGTCTACTACATATCGATGGAGTTTCTGATTGGTCGCATGCTGGACAATGCGCTGATCAACCTTGGAATTCAGGACGAGGTACGGCAGGTACTGGCCGAAGTGGGCATCGACTATGACGAGCTTCGTGAAGTAGAAACCGACGCCGCACTGGGTAACGGCGGTCTGGGTCGGCTGGCAGCCTGTTTTCTGGACTCCATGGCAACCCTGGGTATACCCGGATATGGCTACGGAATCCGCTACGATTATGGAATATTCCTCCAGAAAGTAATTGACGGATATCAGGTTGAACGACCTGACACCTGGCTGCGATTCGGTAATCCCTGGGATGTAGTCCGTCCTCACACCATGTATCCGGTGCACTTCTACGGACAGTCCGTTCCGTACCATGATGAAAACGGCAACCTTCGTTTCCGCCTGGAAAACACCCAGAAAGTCATGGCCGTGGCCTACGATATGCCGGTGCCGGGTTTCAAAAACGACGTGGTAAACAACCTCCGGTTATGGAAGGCTGCATCGCCGAAATCCCTGGATCTGAGCAGCTTCAATCAGGGCGAGTATATCAACGCTGTGCGCGATATGCAGCTGCATGAAAATATTTCACGGGTACTCTATCCGAATGACAAAGTATTTGTAGGACAAGAGCTTCGTCTTAAGCAGGAATACTTTTTGGTAACATCCTCCCTGCAAGACATCATCCGTCGTTACAAGAAAAATCACACGGACATGTCGCGTTTCCACGAGAAAGTGGCCATTCAGTGTAATGACACCCACCCCAACCTGGCGGTGCCGGAGCTGATGCGCATACTGATGGATGAAGAGGGGCTCGACTGGGATACAGCCTGGAACGTGACAACACAAACCATCGCCTACACCAACCACACGATTCTGCCTGAGGCACTTGAACGCTGGCCGGTCACCCTGCTCAGAAATATGCTGCCTCGACATCTGCAGATCATCTATGAAATTAACCGACGATTCCTGGATGAGGTTCACGAAACCTTCGGTGACGATGTAAACCGCGTGCGCAGAATGAGCATTATTTCAGAAGGTGAACAACCTTCGGTACAGATGGCCAACCTCGGCATTGTGGGATCGCATAAGGTTAACGGCGTGGCGGCGCTCCACTCCTCGCTGATTACCAAAACCATTTTCCGCGATTTCTACGAAATGATGCCGGAGAAATTCACCAATAAAACCAACGGGATCACACCCCGTCGATGGTTGCGGCAATGTAATCCTAAGCTGGCCGATGCTATTACCGACAAAATTGGTGAGAGTTGGGTAACCAAACTCAGTGAGCTGAAAAACATTGACAAGCTGGCTACCAATAAAACCTTTGTCAAAAAGTTTGCGGCTATCAAGCGGGAAAACAAGCTGCAACTGGCGGAATACATCAAAAAAGAAATGGATGTGGATATCAATCCGGACTCCATCTTTGATGTGCAGATCAAACGAATCCATGAGTACAAACGACAGCTGCTGCTGGCGATGCATACCATCGCACTGTACAACCGGATCAAAGCCAATCCTGACGCTCCCTTCACACCGCGGACGGTCATCTTTGCCGGAAAGGCTGCTCCGGGTTACGCCATGGCCAAACTGTTTATCAAATTCATAAACAGCGCCGCAGAGGTGATCAATAACGATCCCGAGGTGGGTGATAAACTGAAAATGGTATTTCTGCCGAACTACAGCGTATCCCTCGCCGAGAAAATCATCCCGGCAGCCGACTTGTCGGAACAGATTTCTACCGCCGGAATGGAAGCTTCCGGTACCGGAAATATGAAGTTCGCCCTGAATGGCGCCATTACCATTGGCACACTGGATGGCGCCAACGTAGAAATCCGGGAGGAAGTTGGTGATGAGAATATCTTCATCTTCGGTCTGAAGGTGGAAGAAATTGATGAAATCCGTCAGCGTGGCTACAACCCGTGGGATCACTATCATGCCAGTGCGGAGCTGCGTCAGATAGTTGACCAGATTCGGGATGGATTCTTCTCACCGGGCCAATCCAATCTTTTCGCACCCATCTACAATACATTGCTCGATGGGGGCGACTACTACATGCTCATGGCCGACTATGATGCTTATGCTCAATCGCAAAAAGCGGTAGAAGCACTGTACCGTAATCAGGACGCCTGGTTCAAAATGGCCATTCACAATGTGGCACGTATCGGGAAATTTTCCTCCGATCGCACCATATCCGATTACGCCAGTGAAATCTGGGGAATCAAAGGGTTCAGACACTCCTGAATTACCCGCGACCTGCGTAAACAGGTTTGAAATAACACCTCTAATCAGGTTCTAAATTCGATAAAGCCGTCCTCTTCGGAGGTCGGCTTTTTTTTGCCCGTGCGATGGGTGTTTACATCATTTTCCAACGCTTTACCATGCAAAGTTATAGCTTACAATTGCGTATTATGGGCGCTAAACCTGACTTTAAATACCTGTTTTCACTTTGGTTTCGCCAGCATCGTCCACAGAACGCCTGCGCCGAATCTGCGGTTAGGTGATTTGTCGGAAACACTGGAATTGCCATTCCTGATAAACCAGACCTGATAATCCCGGCCCGGTTTCATTGTGAAAGGACTGGTACTCAGAATGCAATTACACACACAACATACTGTGCTACATTAAATTACAATAAAGCCTTATGAAAAAGTCGTACCTGTTACTTACCCTCATCCTCAGCGTCGGAACCCTATCGTGTGCTGAGGCTACACACTCTGAAACCAACCCAGCTGCAACACCGCCGGTTGAGCCGGGTCACTACTTTGCCGTTCCGGTCAATGCGGGTGAAATTATCGAAACTGAGGCCATGAATGTCCGTCTCGACGAGGTCGTCACCGGCCTGGGGATTATCTGGGGTATGGCTTTTCTTCCGGACGGGTCCGTTTTACTGACCGAACGGGCAGGAAACCTTCGGCTGGTTCGTGACGGACAGGTTCAACCGGAGCCTGTTGCCGGATTACCCGAAATTTATGCCGTCAACCAGGGCGGATTACTGGATGTGGTCGTTCATCCGGACTACGAAGACAACGGCTGGATCTACCTGAGTTACTCCGCCCGCACTGCCGATGGACAAGGCTATGTAGAGGTCATGCGTGCCCGGCTTGACGCCGAAGGCAGCACCTTAACCGATCAGGAAATCCTTTTTCAGGAAGAGCCCGCTTCAAACGCCCGGCATCACTTCGGCAACCGCATCGTGTTTGACAACAACGGTTATATGTTCTTCACCATCGGCGACCGTGGTGTGATGAATACAGCCCAGCAGCTGGATCATTACGGCGGCAAAGTATACCGGCTCCACGATGATGGTCGTATACCCGAAGACAATCCGTTTGTGGGTAACGATGAAGCTTTCGATGAAATTTTCACCTATGGCAACCGTAATCCGCAAGGTATGATACTGCACCCCAAAACCGGAGAACTCTGGAGCCACGAACACGGTCCGCGCGGAGGGGATGAGCTGAATATCATGCGAGCCGGTCTGAACTACGGCTGGCCTGAAATTACCTATGGAATTAACTACAACGGTACCATCATAACCGAAGATACAGCACGGGTGGGCATGGAACAGCCCCTGCATTACTGGACGCCTTCTATCGGTCCATCGGGTATGGCTTATATCACCGGCGACCGGTATCCGGAGTGGGAAGACAACCTGTTTATCGGGTCACTGAGTTTTCAGTACCTGCATCGTTCCGCCCTTGACGGTGAGCGCGTAGTACATGAAGAGCGCCTTTTTGAAGCAATTGGTCGGGTCCGCGATGTCCGGCAGGCTCCGGATGGATACATCTATTTCTCAACCGACAACGGAAGCGTTTACCGGATTTTGCCGGAGTAGTTGGATTTGCTTCGCTTGCGCCTAATTGAGTACAAAGCGGAAGGTAATCACGCCAAACTGGCTCTCCTGGGGCATGCTGTCAGGCAGTCTGGAAAACCTCCATCCCCGCAGCGTTCGTACCACTTCTGCCTCCAATTCCGGATTCATCCGGCGAAGGGGCTGAATCATGCCCACGGAGCCGTCTGGTCGCACTTCAAAGCGAATTGTAATCACGGCTTCTACTTCAACTGTGTAACTGGGTAACGGCTGAACGAGAGGTGAACGTTGAACATCGCCCTCCCACTCCAGCTGATAAGGAGCCGAACGCACCGGGTCCAGTCCTGTTCCCTGGTCGGCGTCTACCCGACCGCGTATACCGCGGATATCACCGCTGGTTTCCTCCCCTTCCTGCTCGGTTTCATCGGGTTCGGCCTGCTGCCTGACCGGTGGGGTTTCCGGACTGATAATTTCTTCCTGGGTGACCGTAGGGTCTACAATCTCGGTATCGGGGGTGGTGACTACTTCCTCCCGGACCTCTTCTTCCTGCTCAGGCAGGTTTACTTCCTTGGCATCCTCCTGTTGCTGCTGTTCCGGCTGCTCGGTGGGGTCAGGTTCCGGATCGGGTTCGGGAGTTTCCTCGCGGGACGGATTAGGTCGGGTGGCTACATTTGGGTTGCGCTCTTCATTGAACTGTGCTACCGTTCCGTCACTGAACTCACCCAGGGTTACCTCAATAAATGCCGACCGCTCATCGTCCACATTGCCGGCATAAATCAGCAACGTAAGGATGATGATGACCACATTTACCAACGAGGTAAATACGAGGCCGAAGCGTTCTTCATCTGTGAGTTTTGTTTTCATACACTTATTGAGACCCCATCTCCGTTGCCATCATGATGTTCAGGTTCAACGCTTTGGCAATGTTCATCACACGGACCGCATCGTCAACTTTGGCGTCTTTATCGGCGCGGAGTACCAATGTGGACTGAGGGTTATCGCGGTATTCTTCGCGAATTTTGGCGGATAACTGGGCCCGCGGTGTAAGGTCGCCGGCCACGTAGTACGTACCCTCGGCCGTCACCGTAACGCTGATATGACGGCGCTCGGTGGTGGTCTGTGAATCGGCCTGGGGTACGTTGACCCGTATGGCGAAGTTCGTCACAAAGGACGAGGTAAGCAGAAAGAAAATCAGCAGCAGCAGCACGATGTCAGTCAGTGACGACTGCGTAAACAGCGCTAAAGGCTTTCGCTTTTCCTGATCGTCACGGAAGTTCATGGTTTGGGTTCTGAGGGTTTACGGGCGGCGGGCTTCTGCAGTAACTCCATAAATTCCGTGGAGGAGACCTCCAGTCCGAAAATCATGCGGTTGATCTTGTTAAGCAGATAGTTATAAAACCCGAAGGCGATAATCCCGACAAAAAGACCGAAGGCTGTGGTAATCAATGCTTCCCAGATACCACCGGCCAATACGCTCGGGTTCACATTTCCCTGAAGATTCTGAATTTGCATAAAGGCTGATATCATGCCGGTTACCGTACCCAAAAACCCGAGCAAAGGCGCAACACCCGCCACGGTTGCCAGCCAGTCCATGCGATTTTCGAGCCGGTAGGTTTCTTTTTTGCCGGCGTTTTTTATGGCTTCTTCGATATCGGTTAATGGCCTGCCCAGCCGACTTATACCCTGCTTGAGAATGCGTGACAGGGGTTTGTCCATCTGGTCGCAGTAGAGCATGGCCTGACGCGTCTCACCCTGCCGGAGCATGGCTTCAACATTGCCCAGAAACTCATCATTGTTGATGCGGGCGTTGTTTAAAAATCGCCATCGTTCAGCAATTACATAAATGGCCAGAATCCATAACAACGCGATGGGTATCATGACCACACCACCCTCAATCAGGATTTCAAACAGGCGCATGGTGGTTTCCGGGTCGTCGGCAAACTGAGTAGTGTCAGCTTGTGCGATTCCACTTTGAAGTAGTAGCAAAACGGGTAGATTCATAAAATCGCTGTAATTGGGGTTCCTGAAGGATGGATACGTTGGTTTGGTATAGCGATGAGCTAGTTATCAGTTAATTCTGGCGGGGAAATTTCGACTGCGATAGGGTTCCGGCAGTTCGCTTACACGCTCACGGGCTTCGGCATAGGTTTCAAACTGACCGATTCCTACCCGGTAGGTAATCCGGCCGTTTACGGTAGCTTCCACAACTACACAACGCAGTCGAAGCCGGGCTATTTCATCGCACTGGGCATTACCGTCAATTCGGTTGGGAAGCGAATGTACTACGATGGAGAAAACACGGCCATTCATGGGCTGGGCGGTTCCACGCAAACCGAATGGGGAAACCTCACCCTGCTGATCGGAAAGATTGTCATCCGAATCAACCGGCGATCCCACCGGCCGGGGTTGCTGCCAGTCGGTAACATCGGCGGCGGCCGGATCGGTTTCTGCCTGACCCAGTGCATTATCTTCGGTAACATCCCCGGTTGTTGACACTGCGCCTGTATTTTGCTCCGTTGAGGATGTAATGTCGCCTGAAACGCCTGTTCCAGCCTGCATAGCAGCTCCGTCATTTACAGCCGTTTCATTTTGTCGGGCAGGTGGTGTAGTGACCGCAACCGGTGCCGATGCCGCGACATCTGCACCAGAATCGCGCAGGAAAAACCACCAGACTCCGAATATAACAGCAATCAATGCCACAGCAGCGGCTATGAGCGTTGTTGAAGACTGTCCGTTTTTGCGATCACCCGGAAGCGGTCTGGTTTTGGCCGGTGCACTGCTTTCCTCACCTTCCTGACCGCCGGATGCAGCTTTCACCCCGGATTCGGCACCCGGTGTCCGTTTTCCGGCAATATTACCCACTTTAATCACCGGCTCCGGCTTTGATACGGTTTTGGAAGCCGCTGCATCTGCAAGTGTTTCTTCCTCGTCCAAACCTGCAGAACCAATCAGGTCATCGGAATCGTCCAAATTGGCTGGGGTTTCGCTACCGAGTATATCATCCAGATCACTCAAATCCGACCCGGAAAGGTCGCCGGCAAGTGGTCCCTTTGGGGTCGAATCATCCTCCCGGCCGGCATCATCAGACCCGGGGGCTGAAGGAATCGCATCGGCTGCCTCGTCCGCTGCGGTAGCCTGAACGGCCTCTATGTTCTCATCACCGGATTCAAGTACACCGGCTTCCTCATCAAACTCAAACACAATTCCCTTTTTGACGGGACCGGGGGAGTCCGTCACGGCAGAATCAGAAAGACCTTCCGGCTCATCAGCCTGGTCAGAAGAAGTCAATCCGGTATCTCCGCTCTCAGCAGCTGCATCCGTTTCAAATGGATCGTTTACATCAGCCTGGTCAGAGGAAGTCAATCCAATATCTCCGCTCTCAGCAGCTGCATCCGTTTCAAATGGGTCGTTTACATCAGCCTGGTCAGAGGAAGTCAATCCGGTATCTCCGCTCTCAGCAGCTGTATCCGTTTCAAATGGATCTATTTCATCAACCGAATCGGTGCCATCCGTCTGCGCGACCTTAGTCTGAGTCCTCTCTTCGTCTTCATCAGCTCCGCTCAGCAGAACCGACGGCGTTGCGGCTTCCTCATCCGGCAACCCGAAAGGATCTTCCTCGCCGGCTACCTCTTCGTCTACAATGAGGGTATCCGTCTTTCGGGTTGGCCTTGAAGGCTTTTCAACGGGCTCATCGTCTACAACCGATTTTGCTTCATTTACATCGATGGGGACCATTCCCTCATAGTTGTAGTTTATTTCGGCGGCAAGGCGGGAATCCGGCTCAAAGAGCAGTTCGGGACCATCTTTGAGAAAGGTTCCGAAGCCTGTGATGGTATAAGAGCGGCCCTCTTCAACGGTATTGATAATTTCGGATATGAGTCCGTTCAGGTGGATGGAGGTGATTTTTTCGTCCTGCCCGATTTCAGCAGCCAGCAGACTCAGAAATTTTTTGTGTGTGTTTTTCATGCGCTTTCCCCGGCCTGCTTGAATACAATCACATCTTTTGGAGGCGTAACCACAGGTGTTCCGTCTTCGGTGCGGGATGTAGCCTGCCTGATATGTTTGAGACTGAATGTACCCAGTCCATCCAGGGAAACGGGGTTGTTCTGGATTATCTGTTCACGGATGACTGCAGTGAATGCTTTTTCGAAGACCCTGTCCATAGTTATAGCTTTATCATAATGCCGCCAAATACCTGAGCCGGCAGTTCATCATAGCCTGTCCAGGTTGCGTACGACTGGTTTAACATGTTGGTAATTTTGATGTAAGCTCCGATGTCTTTGGAGGCCCATACATCGGCTTTTACGCCCAGAAGCAGGTAACCGTTTTCTGAACGTCCCGGAGCTACACGACGTGAACCGGTGTAATCGGACCAGGCGTGTACCCGGAGCTGATCGGTAAATCTGTAAACACCCCCTAACCTGAGCCCAATATTTTCTCTGAATGCAACACGTTCACCGTTGCGGTCGGTAACGGACTGAACGTAAAACCCACCGTAAGCCTGAATACGCTCGGGCTGCAAATCGTACCAGGTGCTGGTTTCCCAGCGAATAACCGAGCCTCCATCCAGGTACACCTGTGTAAGCAAGTTGTCCGTACCCGGCTGCAGGGCAAAAGCGCCCATCCGGGTATATCGACCGTAGGAAAGTGTACTTTGCACCTTCAGTCCGTCCATTGCCTCGTATTCGGCCGACCCGCTGAACCGGACACCGCGTTCATTTTCCGGGGAGGTGTACATAAACAGCCGTCGATTAACCCGGGATATTCCGTGAATACCCTGATTTTGAACAACACCTTCCAGCACACCACGAAGTGTAATCAGATCACTTAAACGGTACTGCAAACGGATTTCTGGATAGAGGAGTACTTGCTGATCCTTGACTTCGTCTGAACCGTAGTAGGCCCGTCCGCCGGCTTCAACGCTGAGCTGATAGCCGATTCGGGTGCGAAAGGTGGTACCGAGGTTGGCCAGCAGCCAGTTACCCTCGCTCCCAATAGCCAATTCGGTCATACCGTAGCTTGCACCGGCTGATACCGACATCGTGTTGCCCGGCCGGGATCCGGTCCAGACTTGTTCAACGGCGGTCACCAACAGCTGCTCTTTGAAACTGTTTACATCCGCCGAGGAGGCTGCAAGCCCTGCAACGCCACCGGTTTCTGCATTAAAGCTTGAATATTCGGCTTTTAAATCTGTGTAGCTACGCGCATTCCGGGTGTTGCGATAGGCGAGTTGCGCACCTAGCACACCTATGTTGTTGTCTGGTCGGGAAATGAGCGGATCAGCAGCAGGGTCTGCCTGAGCGATGCTGGTTACGGGTAGATGATTCCGGTCAGACCGTCCATTCAGGTTAAGTTGCCATCGTGATCGTTCTCCGGCATAGTGAACCAGGTTCAGGTCGCCATGCAGATTCCGGAATGAACTGGTTTGTCCGTCCGCTGAATCAAGATAATCGGCAGAAGAAAAGTGGTTGACCGAGGCTGCGGCCGTAGTTTTTTCCGAAAGTGGGACTTCCAGGTACACATCGGCCTCGGGGGCCATGTAGTTGCCGATACCGGTGGTACTCCATAGCCGAAAGCGGTCCGGATGCCGATAAAACGTGTAAACAGGAGGTGAGGGTCGTTCCAGATCGCTTACAGGCAGGCTGGTCACTACCTGCTCGGGGGTCTCAAGAAACGGCAAACGATCGGGATCTATCTGAAATACCCGTGGACGCGGGTTAAAGCCCAGGATCGGCTGCCTGCGGATGCCCGGAAAACGAACCTCGAAGTCGCCCCGGATTTCAATATCCTGCGGATCAATGTCTGGCAGCAAGGTAGACGGAGAGGCGTCCTGCGCCGACAAGATGCCGGGCACCAAAAGGAACAGACTAACTGTCAGAAGGTGTTTCAACGGGCTGGACAGAAATGGTTGTGAAAAAGTGAGCATAGTACAAGCGTGTAAGATAAGGATTCTTGGCGGTTCTTTATCACCTGACTCTGTCAACGAAAGAGCTCCGAAAAAGGTATTTTTGTGCCCGGTTTGCCGACAATCAACCGTTGGTTAAAAACAAACAAACCCGCGGCTATGAGCAGAATTCCCAACAGATTAGCCAGGTGGTTCACGGTAGCATAACTGAGCGCTGTCATCATCGGGACACCATACAGGTAAAAAAGTCCCTGCTGAACCAGATAATGGTAAGTGCCGATTCCGCCTGGAGACGGCAGGGTCACCCCAACGGCACCAACAACGGTAATTACAAAAGCCTGAATCCAACCGAAGTCGTAGGTTATGTGAAAGTCAAAGGCATAAAAGGGCAGCAACGACATGGCCACATATCCCAGCCATATCAGAATGGTATAAACAACAAACAACGGCCAGTTTTTTAGATTTCTTACTGCCACAACGCCTCGTAGAAAACCCTTGATCAGAGAGGTTATCTTCGATTCATCCGCCGCCTCGGTTTTTTTGTCCGGGTTCTTGTCTGCCCGCACCCTAAGGTACCAAAGCAGTCCAAAACCGGTAAGAATGGTCAGACCTATCACGGTTAGTCCGGTTGCGGAGGTAAGTAAACCGATGTAGGCAGCACCTTCCCGACCGAAAACCTGCTCTAGCAGACGGGAATCTGTTATCAGCAGAATCACGGTAACCAGCAGCATAATCAGCATCATGAGCATGTCTAGTACCCGCTCCAGCACAATGGTTCCAAACAGCCTTGAGGTTTCCATACCGGTGTGCCTGGATACATACAGGGCCCGTAGAAACTCACCGGCCCGGGGCACCACAACATTGGCCGTAAGACCGTACATCAACCCGGTAAACAGCTGTAAACGGGAATGGGAAAGTCCCGATTCGTCATCCAGTACCATCTTCCACCGCTCAGCACGCAGGTAGTTGCCCAAAAGCACAATGCCCAGAAATGGCAACAGCCAGCCATAACGGATACCGCCCAGCTGTCGGGCCAGTTCGCTCAAATCGGCATCTCTGAGACTCAGCCAGATAAAAAGTGCTGCTACCAGAACACCCGCTAAGAGATGAAGAATTTTTTTCATGCCAGCGACTATTCGCGCAAATCGATGATTTCAGCGCCCTCAGGTGGGTCCAGAGCAAACTGCTGCAAATCAAGGTCGAGGAACCGACCGAAACGGAACATCGTCCGGATGCGATTGTCCATCTGATCAACGGCATCAATCTGAACCGGATTCCCCTCACGAGACAGGCGTATCGTCACCTGCTGAAATAGTTCAAAGGGATCATCGGAGGTAATTTCAATGCGATGGGTACCGTCTGGTGCGGTAAAATCTTCACTCTGGTAGCTGACCTCACCGGGGGTAAAAAAGCGCGACGGAGCAAACTCATCCTCGGCTGCGTCATAGTTGCTGATGATCAGGCGGTTTTGGCGGATATTTAAGACACGCGAAACCGTACCGTTCACAACGATAATCTGATCGGGCGTTTCGATGCGGTAGCGATCTCGGCCAAACCAGATTGTACCATAGGTATCGGTCACCTCCTCGGTGAACGCATCGGTAAAATGATGGCTGAGCTCAGCGCGAAACATCACATCGCCAGCAAACCGTTGTCGTAACTGCTCCAGTGCCTGCGATTCCTGTGCCGAATCAGCTGCGCGGACTTCTTCCATGGGGAGCAGCAGCAGCAATACCAGTGTGAGCACCGGCTTAATCAAGGTCGAGATTCCGTAAGTGTTCATAAAGTTCATCCTCATCGGCAATTAGGACTTCACGCGCCGTACTGCCCTGGTACGGTCCCACAATGCCGGCAGCGAACAACTGATCAATAATTCGCCCGGCCCTGTTGTAGCCCAGTTTCAACTTGCGTTGAATCAACGAAACGGAACCCTGCTGGTGCAAAACAACCACCTTGGCGGCCTCCTCGAACAGATCATCCCGATCATCCAGTTCGGGGATGCCCGAGTCATGCGCATCCGGGTCTTCTACCTGAGGAAGTATATAAGGATTGTTATACCCTAACTGGTTGCCGATAAAGGCGTTTATCCGCTCAACTTCTTCGGTGGAGACAAAGGCGTTCTGCACACGAACCATCCGTCCTCCGTGTGATATCAACATGTCTCCTCTACCAACGAGCTGGTCGGCCCCCATGGTATCCAGAATGGTACGCGAATCAATTTTTGATGCTACCTGGTAGGCAATACGTACGGGAAAGTTGGCCTTTATGGTTCCTGTAATCACGTTGACGCTGGGCCGTTGCGTGGCTACCACCAGGTGAATACCCACAGCGCGGGCCAGCTGGGCTATCCGTGCGATGGGTTCCTCAATGGCTTTTCCGGCTGTCATCATCAGATCAGCCAGCTCGTCAATGATAACCACGATATAGGGCAGATGCTTGTGTCCCAGATCCGTTTCCAGCTGACCAGCCTTGAACTTCTCGTTGTAGGCGCGCAAATCGCGTACCATGGCCATTTTCAGCAAGTCGTACCGCTCATCCATTTCCTTGACCACGCTGGACAAGGCCTCCATAACCTTACTGGTATCGGTTATTATGGGTTCTTCGGCATCCGGCAACGTCGCCAGGAAATGTCGCTTCAGGTACTGATACAGAGCCAGTTCAATTTTCTTGGGGTCCACCAGGACAAATTTCAGGTTTTCCGGGTGGCACTTGTACAACAAACAGGTGATAATGGTGTTGATACCGACCGATTTACCAGAACCCGTTGCCCCGGCAATGAGCAGGTGGGGCATGGCCGTGAGGTCAACCATATACACCTCGTTTTCAATGGTCTTCCCAAAAGCAACCGGCAAATGCATCCTGGTTTCAACAAATTTCTTCGTATTGATCAGCTGCTTTATGAATACGGTCTCACGTTTGCGGTTCGGAACCTCGATTCCAACGGCCGATTTCCCGGGGATGGGTGCAATGATGCGAAGTCCGTGGGTGGCCATGGCCATTTTCAGATCGTTCGCATAGCTCTCAATCTTGCTGATCTTTACATCCGGGGCAGGCTGAAGCTCATAAAGCGTGACAGTCGGACCAACAACTGCTTCTATGCCAAGTATTTCAATACCGTGTCTTTTTAATTTATCGAGGATGATGAGTTTATTTTCATTAATCTCATCAAAGTCTACCTCATTTCCCTCAGCCGGCGGCGAGTCGAGCAGGTCAATGGTTGGAAATTTGTATTTAATAACCGGTATATCGTGTTCCTTCTGGGCTTTTTCAAGGTCACGGGCACGGGCCTGCTCCTCTTCCTCTCCAACCGAGACCGTAATTTTCAGGTCATCATCGCTGGATGGAGACACCGCTGGAGCCTTCTCATTTTCCAATACAGCCCGGTCAGGCATGGTCTTCCCCGTCCACTCCGCTTCGCTTTCTGCCCTTCGCTCACGGTCACGACGGGTAGATTCTTTGATGCGTTCTTCCGGAGTCATTGCCGCCGGGCCGGCTTCAGCCACTTCAGCCTGTACGTCTGCATCCCTGCGGTCTCCGTCCGAATGTGCGCCTCCCGATACCCCGTCAACGACCGCTCCCGCTTTACCGGCTAACGTCGATGTGCCCCCTTTTACGGCCGTGGCTGCCGTACCGGCCGGAGTACCATCCGCCCGGCCCGCTCTCTCATCCTCTGCCTGCTCTGCCTTATTCCGCTCACGGGCCGATGCACGCTCCCGACGTTCTGCCTCACGTTGTTCGCGTACTGCCTCCCGCTCAGCAGCCTTCAATGCACGCGCCTCCTGACGCTTTGCGCTGAAATCCTCCAGCCACGCCCGTACGCGGGCAATCCAGTCCCGGAACCGGTCAATGCTGGCCTGAATATCACGATCAATGAACAGCAGGGCCAGTATCAGCAGAAATGACGTTAATAATATCACAGAACCGGCTTTGCCGGTCAGGTTGAGCATAAAACTTGCAATTCCCAGACCGGCCATACCACTGAGTGCGTCGTTATCCAGGTCAAATACAATCGTAATCCACCCCAAAAATGCCGCTGCCAGAATCATACCGCTGACCGATAAAACAGCAGACCATTGCAGGTCACCCAGCCATTTATGTCTAAACGTATGCCAGCCAAACTGAAATAGAATCAATGGGATAACGATACTGGAAAAACCGAACAGTCCATACACCAGATAATGAGAGAGGTAGGCCCCAAGCACACCAAGATGATTGCCGATACGCGCATTCAGCTGGGCATCCGGGCTCAGAACCGACCTGACATCGGAATCGGCAATTACGGCAAAATCAAAGCTTTCATAGCTGAGGATGCTAATGGCAATAAGCACCGCAACCACCATGAGCAGGATGCCGGTAATTTCCACCTTCCGGCCGGAAGCAACCTTCGGCTCTGACGACGCGGGTGAGTCCGGAGTAATTTTTTTTCGCGGCATATCAGATCTTTATAACGCCTTCTACAACTTCTGGGACAATATTGACCGTATTCAATGCACAACAATAACCAATATCTTCGGCATATCCCATTTCCTGTAATCGTTTGGCATGATTGGTAGCAGCAACCACCTCGTACAAGCGGTCAGAAAACCGCTCAAACAATCCCATTGCAACCTTGGCTCCGTCCTTGGCGGTTTCCGGCAGTTGCCCGTCATAAAACGAATTGACGATGTATCCTGCACACAGCACGTCCTCAAGCGAGAGGCGACCCTTCCAGCCGGCGCACACCATAATGACCTCACCTTCCGCCTGCTTGACGGCATCGGCAACGGCATCTGCGTTCAGAAAACCTGCAATAATAACGCGATCGGCCAGAGAGGAGCGTGCGATGGCTTTCGTCCCGTTGGTAGTGGTAAAAATGAGCGTCTTGTCTGCCACCAACTCATCGGTGTACTCACTGGGGGAATTACCCAGATCATACCCTTCAATCAGCTTGCCGTCCCGCTCTCCGCACAGCAGCCTGCGGGTTGGATCAAGGTTCTGGGCAATACGACTGGCCTCACCCATATCCTCCACCGCAATAACACTGCGTGCTCCACGATGCATGGCTGTTATAATGGTGGAGCTGGCCCTGAGTACATCTATTACGATGACTGTTTTTCCCCTGACTTCATCTTCAGACAGTGAAAGCAAGGTTGTATAAACGTCAATATCCCGTTTCATAATCGATTACTTTTTTTTCAAAAATGGCGGTCGCTGTGTTATGGCTTCATATAATGTACCACGCACCTCAATACATATTGTTGTACCCGGCTGTGCGTAGTCCTTTTGGATGTAGCCCATGCCGATACCCACTCCGAGCGAAGGCGACTTTCCGCCGCTGGTCACTTCACCAATTTTTTCGCCATCCGGGGTAGTAATGGCGTAGTGACTGCGGGGAATGGCACGTTTATCAATGGTGGTGAATCCGGTTAACGTTCGATTTATCCCGGCTTCTCTAACTGTTTCGATGGCTTTTTTGCCCGCAAAATCACCTTTCGCCGACTTGGTTATCCATCCCAGTCCCGCTTCAAGAGGATTCGTTTCAGCGCTTATATCATTGCCATACAAAGCATACCCCATTTCAAGGCGCAACGTATCGCGCGCACCCAGACCTGCCGGCATCAGATCGTGCAAACGTCCAGCCTGTATAATTGCATTCCACACCGCTGTCGGGCTGTTTCCGCTCGTGTAAAAATACAGTTCGAAACCGCGTTCACCTGTATAACCTGTAGCTGATATAATCATGGAGGTGTCTGCCAGTTTACCCGTTTTGAATGTATAGAACCCGATTTCAGCAAGGTTGACATCCGTAAGTTGCTGCAGTATAGCTTCCGTTGCCGGACCCTGTACTGCCAGCAGGCACATCGAATCAGAAACATCCTCAATATCGGCTCCAAACTGCTCGTTAAGCCGGAGCAGCCAAGCTAAGTCTTTGTCTTTGTTGGAGGCGTTCACTACCAGCATATAGGCATCCTCAGACAGCATGTACACCAGCAGATCGTCTACAATGCCGCCATCGTCATAGCACATGGCAGAGTACTGAATCTTTCCCGGAACAAGCTTCGAAACATCATTTATGGTCGCATATTGAATAAGGTCCGGCGATTTTTTCCCGCTGACCATAATTTCGCCCATATGAGAAACATCGAACATACCGGCAGCCGATCGGACTGCTTCATGTTCTTTGAGTATACCACGGTACTGCACCGGCATCTCAAATCCGCCAAAATCTATAAGACGGGCACCGGCTGCCTGATGGACTTCAAAAAAAGGTGTTCTTTTTAACTCTGACATTGTTTCGTCTGCTTTTAAAAATGAGGGCTGCTAATATCGTTTACCGGTGTTAATCTGCCTGCTCATCACGTCCGGCAGCATCCGGGGAAAAAGCCGGTAAACACACGGCCCAGTATTCATTTTCCTCATCAAACGGATTGCTGTACTGCACGGTAACACCGGGTTTGCAGTGAATTACTTCACCTGCGTGCAGAAGGTGCACATCCCCATCCAGTGTGATTTGCATAGAACCTCGCACCATAATGGTAATCTCGGCAAACCGGGGCGTCTGCGGTGGCTCCGACCAGCCCGGCGGGGCTATCATGTGAGCAACCGAAACCGCTTCATGACCGGTAGAGGCGAGTCCGAGGTACTCTTCAATGAGTTTATTGCCCGGCACAGGTATCCGAACCGGATTTCGTTGTATGGTAAATGAATCAGACACCGTTTATATCGTTATTCTCTGGATGGTAACTTACTGAATAGCAAGTTACTTAAAATACCGCAGAATTATGTGCAGTATATATGTGATGTTCATGCTAAACCTGTGTTTCGCGCATATTCTTTGTATTTTCATGCATAAGATTAAATGGATGTGCGCCGATGAATATCTGCTTCCTGTTGCCCGCTCAGCGCAGGCGGTCGGCCCTCCTTCCACAACTAACCCAATTACTTCATGGCTATCTCCAAATCGCAGGTAATCAACGCTCTTCAGGGTGTCATCGACCCGCATATTGGTATCGATATTGTAACTCAAAACCTGGTTGACGACCTGGTTATACAAGACAAGTTTATTTCTTTCACCCTTTATCTGCCCGACACGCAAGACACCTACACCAAACCAATCCTTGCCAAATGTGAAACCGTAATTCGCGAAAAGGTTGATAAAGACGCTGTTCTTGACATTGATGTGCAGAAAAAAACCGGGGATACACAGAAGCCGGCACCCCAGGCACCTGCTGAGCCTGAAGATCTGCTGGCTGGTGTAAAACACATAATCGCCGTGGCGTCCGGCAAAGGTGGCGTCGGGAAGTCGACCGTTGCGGCCAACCTGGCCGTATCACTTGCCAATGCCGGTCATCGGGTGGGGCTGGTTGATACGGATATCTATGGTCCGTCCATACCCACCATGTTTCAGCTGCGTGGTGAGCGTCCCAACATCAACACCCGACGAAAACTGATTCCCCTGGAGAAATACGGGGTCAAGCTGCTATCAATGGGTTTCCTCGTTGATCAGGACGATGCGGTGGTCTGGCGTGGTCCGATGGTTTCCAGTGCGGTCAAGCAGTTTCTGACGGAAGTTGTCTGGGGCGACCTGGACTACCTGATTATGGATCTGCCTCCGGGAACCGGTGACATACAGTTAACCATTGTTCAGACTGTGCCCCTGGCAGGTGCCGTTATTGTATCCACTCCACAGGATGTAGCCCTGGATGATGCCCGAAAAGGTGTAGCTATGTTCAGGAAAGTCAATGTACCGGTGCTGGGAATCGTTGAGAATATGGCCTATTTCACTCCCCCCGAACTGCCCGGGAACAAATACTATATTTTCGGCCGGGATGGTGCCCGTACCCTGGCTGCTGCCCAGAATGTGCCGTTCCTTGGCGAAGTCCCCATCGAGCAGATTGTTCGCGAGGGTGGCGATGAGGGAGTACCCGTTGCAACACGTAACCCCGGGGAGACGCCCTCAGCACAGGTGTTTTCAGCCATAGCCCGGCGGGTTGTCGAAGAAGTTGATAAGAAAAGCGCCAAAGGGGAGACCAGCGAGCCTATCAAAATTAAGATTCGCTGAGGGATTTCCTTCGGTATTGAACAACATGGTACAGACCAACAGGAATCGACCTGTTGGGATTATCCGGGCGGATTGGTTTCCATTGGCATTAACGCATATGGCGTTACCCCCGATTGAATCTAACCGGACGGTAGGTTTATCCAGCCATATTTAATACCAATGGCATTAACACATATGGCGTTACCCCCGACTGAATCTAACCGAACGGTAGGTTTATCCAGCCGTATTTAATACCAATGGCATTAACCCGGGTGGTGTAGACCCAATGGCCTTGAACCAAACCAAAAAGGCCGGTTGCACACAAGCAACCGGCCTTTGTTGTATCAGGAAATCTTGGGATCAGGGGCGGGCTTTATCTTTCAGACGTGCAGCCTTACCACGGAGCTCACGCAGATAGAATAGCTTGGCACGACGGATTTTACCGCGTTTCTTAATCTCAAGCTTGGCGATAAATGGCGAGTAATACGGGAAAATACGCTCTACGCCTACGTTATTAGAGATTTTACGGACGGTAAACGTCTTGTTGGCACCAGAGCCTCGAACGTTGATAACAACGCCCTCATACTGCTGAATACGCTCTTTTTCTCCCTCACGTACACGGTAGTGGATATTCACGGTGTCACCTGGATTCACTTGCTGAACTTCGGTGTTAACCTGTGTTTGTTCTACTAAATCTAACTTGTTCATTGCTTTAACCGATTAGCCCATTAAGGCGGTTAGTGTTCGTTTAAAAATTTCTTGTAAAGGTCGGGGCGTCGTTCTTTCGTCCGCTCAACCGATTGATCATACTCCCACTGTTTTATTCTGGCATGATTCCCTGATTTCAGCACCTCCGGAACCGCCATCCCTTCAAAATCAGGCGGACGGGTGTATACGGGCGGACCGAGTAGTTCTTCCTGGAAGGAATCTTCCAGAGCACTTTCTGCATCGCCAAGTACTCCGGGAATAAGCCGTGCGATGGAATCGATTACCGCCAGTGCAGGTATTTCACCACCCGACAGTACGAAATCACCCAGACTGATTTCCAGTGTTATCAAAGCATCACGAACCCGTTGGTCAACACCTTTGTAATGTCCGCAAAGTATAATGAGGTTCCCCTTCAACGAAAGGGTATTAGCCATTTTCTGGTTAAACCGAACTCCGTCCGGTGCCATAAAAATGACTTCATCATACGTGCGTTCAGCCTGCAGCTGACGGATACAGCTGAATATCGGCTGGGCTGTCAGCACCATTCCCGATGCTCCCCCGTAAGGGTAGTCATCAATTTTATTGTGCTTATCCAGGGTATAGTTACGCAGGTCATGCACAACTACCTCCAGAAACCCGCCGTCCCGTGCCTTCTGTACCATACTGTGTTCCAGCGGACTGTGCAGAAGGTCGGGTACTGCTGATATTACATCGATGCGAATCATACTTAAAGCGAGGTAAATGCGGAAAGGTCCGTAGTTATTATCCGTTGGGCCCCTGCATCAACTTCCAATATGAAAGCTTCCACATAAGGAACCAGGAAAACACCCGCTGCATTTTTAATCTGCAGAAGCGGATGTGCAGGGTTATCCAGTACATCCAGAACATTTCCGTATAGTTCACCCTGGTCTGAAATAACGCTGAACCCATACAAGGCATCTGCCAGAGGTATTTCAACATCCGGCAGGGCATCTTCAGGAACGAATACCTCAGTATCCCTAAGCGATTCTGCTTCGGTTCGGTTTGCTATATGATCAAATTTGACAAAGAACGATAGCCGGTCGCCCTTACGCACCGGCTTGATGGCCACTGCCCTTACGGGCACGTACTGATGCCTGCCTCGCAGATAAAGAAGATCCAGGCCGGTGTAGGCTTCAACGTCGTCAAATGCGGGTGCGAGCACCACTTCACCTGCGGTTCCGTGTGCCCTGACGATTCGTCCGACAGAAACAAACTGGCTTTCCATAGGTTTGGGTCGTTAAAGCGTAACCGTTTCCGGCAACCTGAAATCAGGCGTCTTTTTTGTCTTCTTCTTCAGCAGCAGGAGCATCATCTGCAGGAGCAGCGGGCTCTTCAGCCGGGGCTTCCTCTGCAGCAGCATCCTCGGCAGGCGCTTCAGCGGGTGCTTCTTCGGCGGCAGCTTCTTCAGCAACCGGAGCAGCTTCTTCAGCAGGTGCTTCCGACTCGGCAGCGGCCTTTTGAGCTTCCGCTTCCGCAGCAGCAGCCTCTTCGGCAGCTTTTTTCTCTGCTTCAGCCTTGGCGGCAGCCTGTTCAGCGGCTTTTTTCTCAGCTTCGGCCCTGGCAGCAGCCTGCGCCTTGACAAAGGCCTCTTCTTCTTTCTTCAGTCGGGCTTTACGCTCCGCTGTAGAAGAGGAACTGGCCACAGACTTGTCTGTTTTGCCGGCACGTGCTGTTTTGAACTCAGCAACTGCAGTTTCAATTTCTTCTTCGGTTTTACCCCAGCGCATCAGATGCATCCGGAGCATAATTCCTTCTTTTTTGAGGATACTGCGAACAGTATCAGTGGGCTGCGCACCTTTGTTGATCCAATGAACAACACGTGCCGTGTCCAGTTTAACCATTACTGGTTGCTCGGTCGGACTGTAACGTCCCAGATCCTCAATGATACGGCCGTCACGTCGAGCTCGACTATCGGCTACAACGATGTGGTAATAAGGAAGTCGCTTCCTGCCGTGTCTTTGTAATCTTATCTTTACCAAGATTTTCTCCTAATACAACGTTTATTTTGTTAATTCGAATGGGCAACATGCTTAACGCATGCGACCTGGTTTCAGGTTTTTCAGGCCTTGCATAGCTCGGCCCATGCCCCCCATTCCGGACATTTTTTTCATCATTTTCTTCATCTGTTCGAACTGACGCATCAAGTCGTTCACATTCCGAACTTCCGTCCCGGCTCCTTTTGCAATCCGTCTGCGACGGCTGCCATTCAGGATAGCGGGATTTCGACGCTCCTCAACGGTCATCGAATTGATAATGGCCTCAATAGGTTTGAGGGCATCATCGCTCACTTCAACATTCTTCAGCGCATTACTGGCCCCCGGAATCATGTTTACCAGGTCCTGCATAGATCCCATTTTCTTGACCTGCTGCATCTGCTTGTAAAAATCTTCCAGGTTGAAGCTGTCGCTGCGGATTTTAGACTGCAGCTTCTTGGCTTCATCTTCATCAAACTGTTGCTGGGCTTTCTCAACGAGTGACACCACATCACCCATTCCAAGAATCCGCTGGGCCATACGGTCCGGATAAAACTCCTGGAGTGCATCCAGCTTCTCACCGGTTGATACAAACTTAATGGGCTTTTCAACCACCTGCTTGATGGATAACGCCGCACCACCACGGGTGTCACCATCCAGTTTGGTCAGCACAACACCGTCAAAATCAATGCGGGTATTAAACTCGCGCGCTGTATTTACCGCATCCTGCCCGGTCATGGAGTCGACCACAAACAAGGTCTCATTCGGCTTGATGGCCTCTTTGATGGCAGCCACCTCGTCCATCATGTCCGCGTCAACATGCAAACGACCGGCGGTATCTACAATCAGCACATCACAGGCCTGCTTACGTGCGGCATTTAACGCCTCTTTGGCTACACGAAGCGCGTCTTTCTCCTCGATGGAGTACACCGGCACATCAATCTGGGATGCCAGTGTCTTGAGCTGCTCGATGGCGGCCGGACGGTATACATCGGCAGCGGCAAGCATGGGATTGTGCTTCTTGTCTTTGAGAAACTTCGCCAGTTTCCCTGCAAATGTCGTTTTTCCGGAACCCTGCAGACCTGCAATCAAAATGACCGTAGGCGGCACGTTGGCCATGCGGAGCTCGTCTTTGGTTCCGCCCAGGGTAAAAATGAGCTCGTCATAGACAATCTTGGTGAACTGTTGCCCGGGCGATACACTGGTCAGAACCCCCTGCCCTTCAGCTTCCAGCTTCACTTTTCGGGTGAATTCACGCGCAACCTCATAATTCACATCGGCATCCAGCAGTGCACGACGTATCTCCCGTATGGTCTCAGCGATATTGACCTCGGTGATCGTAGACTGCCCCGAAAGCGACTTGAATACGGATCCTAGCTTGCCGGATAAATCGTCAAACATGATCTGGGTTTGGAATTACAGTGGAAATTGCATGCAAAGTCTATAAAAATAGAGAGAAATTCACCATTTATCAACATTTTGTTTTCCGTTCGGCGACCGGAAGACTGCCTTTGGTAGATTAATTCCGAAAGTATCGGTATTCTTGTTTGTTGTACATTTTTTACCTGTCAGCCGACAGATTCAGGAACTAACTACAGGAGTTTATATTATGAGTTCTTCACAAGGATATGGCCTGCTCAAGGGCAAAAAGGGCATTATTTTCGGGGCACTGGATGAGCGGAGCATTGCCTGGCGCGTAGCCCTGGCCTGCCATCGTGAAGGGGCCGAGTTCGCCCTGTCCAACGCCCCCATCGCCCTCCGGCTTGGCCAGCTGGATGCACTTTCCCAGGCTACCGGCGCCCCCGTCATCCCCTGCGATGTGTCCAGCGAAGAGGAAGTTGACAAACTCATGACCGCGGTCAGGGAAAAGTACGGTAAAATCGATTTCATCCTGCACGCCATCGGAATGTCGCCCAACATCCGCAAAAAGAAAGAATACACCGATCTTGACTACCGCTTCTTCCAGCAATCGCTGGATATTTCGGCAATCTCCCTGCACAAAATACTGCACTACGCCACCGAAGTTCACGATATGGTAAACGATGGCGGCAGCGTTGTTGCACTTACCTACATCGGGGCACAACGCATTTTCTCCAAGTACAGCGACATGAATGACGCAAAAGCCCTGCTCGAAAGTATTGCAAGGAATTATGGCAGTAGACTGGGAGACAAGAAGATACGCGTAAATACCGTTTCTCAGGGTCCAACCATGACCTCGGCCGGTTCAGGTATCAAAGGTTTCGACGGAATGTATCTTTTCGCCGAGAAACTCTCACCGCTGGGAAACCCCTCGGCTGACGACTGCGCCGATTATTGCGTTACCCTGTTCTCTGACCTGACCCGCATGGTCACCATGCAGAACCTCTACCATGACGGCGGTTTCTCAACCAATGGAATCAGCGAAGAACTGATTGCAGACCTGGCACGCATGTACAGCCAGGACGACGGTCTGTCCTGACATGGCATCCGTAGTACTAGGTATTGATCCCGGCTCGCGCAACACCGGTATTTCGGTGTTGCGACAGGATGGAAACCGGTATGAAACCCTGTACTGCGACGTGATAAAGGTGGGCCACCTGGAATCACACGTTGACCGCCTGCAATCCATATACATGCAGGTTACCGTACTCATCGAGCGATTCAGTCCGGATAGCTGTGCCGTCGAAACGCCGCTCTATGGTAAAGATCCGCTGGCCTTGCTTAAACTTGGTCGCGCCCAGGCGGCCGCCATCATGGCCGCCGTCAATGCCGGAGTGAATATCGAGGAATATTACCCTAAAATGGTCAAGAAGTCGATTACCGGCAACGGCAACGCCAGTAAAGAACAGGTAGCCTACATGCTGGACCGCATTCTGGGCCTGAACGGGCAAAAATTCCCGGCCGATGCAACCGACGCGCTGGCTGTGGCCTGGTGCCACCTGACGCGAAACAATGCACCCAACCGGGAGGCTTTGAAGTCTTCCCGAAAGTCGCACCAGAACAACGCACGCGACAACTGGTCGGCTTTCATCGCCCAAAACCCGGACCGGCTGAAGTCCTCTGACCAGGGATAATACCCGCCCGTCCGTCTACTGCTTCACCATTTAGCCTCGGAAAAACCATGATTGTATTCCTGCAGGGAATTTTAGCTGAAAAACAACCCAATAAAGCGATAATCGATGTGTCCGGTGTTGGCTATGAAGCCGGAATAAGCACACAGACATTCGCGAGCCTGCCCCAAACCGGTTCCGGGATTCGACTGCTCACCTATCACCACATGACCGAAAGCGAACAACGCTTATTCGGCTTTCTTGACAGCACCGAAATGTCGTTGTTTGAAATGCTCATCAAAGTCAAGGGCGTAGGCCCGAGGCTGGCGCTTACCATTCTCAGCGGCATGCCGGCCCGCGACATCGCCGGATGTATCGCACGGCAAGACGCGCCCATGCTGGCACGCACCCCCGGAATCGGAAAAAAAACCGCTGAACGACTGGTTCTGGAGCTGAAAGACAAAGTAACTTCCGGTCCGTCCACCGGAAGCGGCAATACTCCGGGAACCCCCGGATTTCCGGCAAGTCCACATACGGAGGCTATTTCAGCGCTCGAGGCACTTGGTTTTAAAACCGATGACGCCGTAAAAGCGGTGCAAAAAGCCGAAGCCGACCAGAAAACCGGGGCCGAAACCGGTGATGTTGTTCGCGCGGCTCTGCAACTTTTATACAAGCCCTAACCGTAATTCCGGTAATAATTATTTAATGCGGGCGGCTTTCGAACCGGGAAAACACTTCGTAATATTATCATAACACGTTACAAGACCTCAAACCCCGAGAAGTTTTGTCGAAAGAAACCATTCTTGTAGTCGATGACGAAGTAGATCTCCTGGATCTCATCGAATACAACCTGCAGAAAGAAGGCTACCGGGTTCTGCGTGCAGAAAACGGCCAGGAAGCACTCAACATCGCCAGAAAAACCCCTCCGGACCTGATACTGCTGGATGTGATGATGCCCAAAATGAACGGCATCGAAACCATCAATCAGCTCAAAGCCGACCGTGATCTCCGCAGTAAGCCCGTGGTTTTTCTTACCGCAAGGGGCGACGAAAAGACAGAGCTGGAAGGTCTTGAGCTGGGCGCTGACGACTTCCTCTCCAAGCCTATTTCTACAGCCAAACTGTTGTCACGCATTAAAACCGTACTTCGCCGTGCCGGAAAAACCAGTGAAGCCGAGGTGGTTGTGCATGCATCCGACCTGCGTATCGACCGCAGCCGCTATGTAGTAGTACGGGGAGAGCAGGAATTTCAGCTCCCAAGAAAGGAATTTGAGCTGCTTTCCTACCTTGCCGGTCGACCAGGCAAAGTTCTTGATCGCCAGACACTCCTGAACGAAGTTTGGGGGAGTAATATCTATGTAATTGACCGTACTGTGGATGTACACATCCGCAAAATCCGCGAAAAACTGGGCGATCACTACATTGAAACCATAAAAGGAGTAGGTTACCGGTTCCGGGAATGATCCAGACGCCCATCAAATCGTACTTCCACCTGTCTTTCAAATTAGCCTTCACCGTAAGTATGGGGGCTTTTTTTGTATTTACGGCCGTGCTGAATGTTCACCTGCCGCTGCGTGAATCTATGCAATATGCCTTTATTACGTCGGTGGGCTTACTTTTCATTACCTATTTCAGTTCACGTGCGTTCATCAAAGCCCGATTCGAGCGTATGAGCGAATTGCTGGAGGCGGTTGCTGATAAAAACTTTCAGGAGCATCCGGAACTTAACCAGCTCGACCGTGATGAACTGGATCGCCTGATTAAACAGATTCTGTACATGACCGGGAAGGTTGAGCTGGAAATTCAACGGCTTAATCGACTGGAGAATTATCGAAAAGAGTTTATCGGCGATATCTCCCATGAACTCAAAACCCCCATTTTTGCAGTTCAGGGGTTTTTGGAAACCCTGCTCGACGGGGCCCTTGAAGATCCGCGCGTAAACCGGCAGTTTCTGTCCAAAGCGTTGAACAACGTGAACCGCCTGATGATACTGACCAAAGACCTGATGGAGATTTCCAAGCTGGAAACCGGTGAACTGCAAAGTGAATTGCAGAAAATTCCGCTTAATTCAACCATCGCCGACGTAGTTGACTCGCTGGCACCCACTGCTGCCGAAGATAACATCACCCTGAAGTTTGTTCCGGTAATGGATGAACTGAAAGTAATTGCCGACCGGAATCAGATTAAACAGGTATTGGTCAACCTGATTGAAAACGCAATCAAATACAACCGGACCGGAGGATCCGTGACCGTGGGCGTCAAGCCATACAAGCCCAATCGTGCTCGGGTGCTAATTTACGTGACCGACACCGGTTTGGGTATTGCCGCTGAAGACATACCAAGGGTAACCGAACGTTTTTTCCGGATCGATAAATCCAGGTCGAGGGAGAAGGGCGGTACCGGTCTCGGACTGTCTATTGTCAAGCACATCATTGAGGCGCATAATGAGAAACTGTTTATAGAGAGTGTTCCAAACGAGGGAACTACGTTCAGTTTTACCATGCAGGTTTCCAATCCAGAGCGATTTGAGTTTCTGCGGGATGCCATAGTTCAGCATATCTGAGCCAAAATGCCTACCTTTATCTGCTTCGCAATTACCAATTAAAACGAGAGACCATGCAATACGCAGTTATTATGGCCGGTGGCGTAGGATCCCGGTTCTGGCCCAGCAGCAGAAAGAATAAGCCTAAACAATTTTTGAATCTAATCGGAAAACGATCCATGATTCAGGAAACTGTTGACCGAATAGCGCCGATGATTCCGCCTGACCGTATTCTGGTGGTAACCAATGACAGCTACATCTCCCTGGTTAAAGAGCAGCTGCCCGATATACCCGCTGAAAACATTATTGGTGAACCTGTTGCCCGTAATACCGCTCCCTGTGTTGCCATTGCTGCAGCCATTCTGAATAAGCGCGACCCGGATGCAACCATGATTGTGCTTCCGGCCGATCACTACATTACCAAACCCGAAAAATTCAGGGGTATTTTGCAGGCGGGTGTTGAGGTTGCCGAGGCCGGACCTAACCTGGTCACCATCGGTATCACACCACATCGGCCGGAAACGGGTTACGGCTACATCCAGATGAATGAAAAACCCTCCTTTGATGGCACAAACCCCGTTCATGAAGTAAAAACATTTGCCGAAAAACCGGATCTCAAAACCGCTGTCAGCTTTTTGGAATCGGGTGACTTCCTGTGGAACAGCGGCATGTTCATCTGGTCGGCCAGAACAATTCTGGATCAGTTTTATACCCATCTGCCGGCTATTCACCGCGAAATTGAAGCCTTTGACGCCGCGTCCGACCGCGACCTGACCAAAGCGATAAACACCTTCTACCACGGGGTAATGTCCATCTCCATTGATTACGGCATTATGGAAAAGGCTGAAACTGTTTTTGTAGTGCCCGGTGAATTTGGATGGAGCGATGTGGGCAGCTGGATGGCGGTCTACGAGCTGGGTGAGAAAGCCGAAAATGGTAACGTGGCAGCCGATAAGAACGTCATTTATCAGAGCTCGGAAAACTGCATGGTCCGTATGCACAGCGATAAGGTAGTTGCTGTAGTAGGGCTTCAGGGGGTTGCCGTTGTGGAAACGGAAGACACGCTGCTGGTCTGCCGGCTGGATAAGGCCCAGGAGGTGAAATCGGTGGTGGATCAGCTGGATGAACTTGATTTAAGTACGTTCAAGTAACAGCGAATCCCTCGCAGGACCGACTGAGCAGACCGTATGGCTGAATTTCAGGTGATGTTCACTACCTGCTGGTCGAAGGCCAGTTTAATGTGCGGAGGGAGTTTTTCCTGGATGGCAGCATGGCGCACTTCTGAATTCATGTGAACAAAGTACACCTCGGGAATTCCGATGCGTTCCGCCAATGCCACTGCCTGCGGTATAGTGAAATGCGTAGGGTGATTGGGCTCCCATCGCAATGCATTGAGCACCAATACACTGGACCCCTTTATGAGAGAAAGGGTCTCGTCTGATATATAGTTGGCATCGGTGACGTAAGAGAGGTTGTTTATCCGGTATCCGTACACCTCAAGAGTTCCGTGCATTACCGGTAATGGTGTAATGGTACAATCGTTAAACTGAAACGGTTGCGAAGATGTTTTTATATCAATATTGACTGAACCCGGTGTTTTGTCGGGACCAAACATATACTCAAACCGCCTGATAATTGAACTTCTGCAGCTGGGGGTTGTCACAACGGGGATGGTCTGCTTCTGCACATAATTGAACGGGCGAAGGTCATCCAGCCCGGCAATATGATCGGTGTGTTCATGCGTTATAAGCAGTAAATCGATACGGCGCATCCCGCTGCGCAGCGACTGAAGCCTGAATTCCGGTCCCGCATCAATCAGAATGGAAGTATCATCGGTTTGAACCCATGCCGAGGTACGCCAGCGTATGTCTCGCGCGTCTCCGCTGGGATGCTCGTTGCCGAAGCCGCCTGCTACGGGAACTCCCATGGATGTACCGGTTCCTAAAAAGGTTAGCTTCATCAAGATTATTCGTCGTTAAATTCCAGCTCCGGATCTTTCCTGGGCGACTGCAGGTTCCAGATTTTCTCCAGTTCTTTCCTGACTGCCGGCTTAATGAAGAAATCGTCGTGGTTATGCTCTTCTATAAAGCGTGCAAGGAGTCCGAGGTGTACCTCAGCGGGCTGGTTTTTGTTGAGCACGATAAGTTTGTCACCATCGAGCACGCAGTTTGCACCCCTGAAATTTCCGCGCTCTTTACGCAGGCGATACCCCATCTGAGCGATAATTTCCTCAAATTCCAGTAAAAGCTTTTCGGGTTTCATGGATGAAAATCGTTATTTGTTTCAAATATAGGCATTTCCGTGCGGCTGGTGCGGATAAAATAGCAGGTATGTAACGGCTGGCCCGGCATAGGGTTGCCGCCCCGCTGTTTGATCATGGATTCCATCCCACCGTTTAAACGTTCCCTTCACGAACTCCGGCCCGCGGGAATTGTCGGTTAGCTTAATTAGAACGTAATACCCAGAACTACATTTTGATAGACACTGCGGTAATTGAAACGATCTTCCTCCAGCCGGTAACGGCGTGTTTCGATATCAAACCCCAGCAAAATACCCACCTGACCGAAAATACGGTCGAAGTACAGCCGGTTGGTCAGTTCCAGTCCGTTGGCACTTCCGCTGGACAGACCATAACCCGTTATTGAAAATCCATAACTGCCCGTAGCCTCCACCATGAATCGCGAGCGTTGTGATAACTGTGCGTTCATCTGTAAGCCACTTTTCAGACCAAAATTGTTTTGCCTGAATTCATCGGTGTTATTGATTACACGTTGATTTCGCACCAGGACATACTCCGTTGACAAGGAAAGCGGGATAATAAGGTTCAGCGAAGTACCTGGCAGTACCACAAATCCGCTGTTGATGGAGGCACCCAATTCAGAGAATACATTATCACGGGGACCAATCCCCCTGCCATAGATTCCATAAATGCTGAATGCAGCAAGATCCAGCCGGACATGTGCGAGGGGAGCACTGAAAGAGTAATCTTCATCAGCGGCAAGCAGTCCGTCCGGACCCCGATAACGGAAGTCTACAAAAGAAACACCCGCAGAGACGCTTGATTCAGGGATGGTAATCCGGTCGGGTTGCGACTGAACCGAAAACATCTGTGCTGAAGCCTGCACAGGCAGGAGTAATCCGGCAGCTAAAAGCAGGCAATAGAATGCTTTCGACATACAGAAAAGGGTAAAGGGAACGTTTTTTGGCATAATTTGTTTGTATGTAACCGAATCATAAACCTGACTCAGAATATATGAAAGTCATTGTAACACTTTTCACTGTACTAGCATTCATGGCAACACCAACATCCGACACCGCCAATAATCTTCATGATTTTTCTGTGCAAGACATACGGGGGAACGAAGTAGACCTCTCCGCCTATGCCGGCCAGGTAGTCATGGTTGTCAATACCGCTTCTAAATGCGGGTTTACCGGACAGTATGAAGACTTACAATCACTTTACAGTGAATACAAAGACCGCGGACTGGTAATCCTTGGTTTTCCATCCGGGAATTTTGCCGGGCAGGAGTTTGAGTCGGAAGAAGAGGTTGCTCAATTCTGCCAGGCTAATTACGGCGTTGAGTTTCCGATGTTTTCCATCACCGAAGTCAAAGGCTCGCAGCAACATCCCCTGTTTTCTTACTTAACCACCGCTGAGAATCAGGATTTCACCGGTGATATCAACTGGAACTTTGAAAAATTCATTGTTGATAAGGATGGAGAGCTGGTAAGAAGATTTCGCTCCAGAACCACGCCAAAAAGTGATGAAATTTTACAAACATTAGAAACTTTACTGGCGCAATAGCAGTTATTCCTTTCATATTTATCCCATCACCATCCACTACAAAGGATTGCATCTGACCGGTGCTATCCTTTTTTTTTGCTCAAAAATCGGGCATACCCGGACCGGGGATTGCAGCGTACCGCTGATTTCAATTCATCAAATGTGATTTCAGCAGAAATCGCGGAATCGTAACTTTCAGGGTGTTACCGTCATCTTTCTGCATCAGATAGTACCCTTCCATGCTGCCCTCGAAGGACTTCAATACGCAGTAGCTGTTGTAGCTGTGCGATGAGCCCGGCTTGATAAGCGGTTGCTTGCCAACCACACCATCTCCGTGCACCTCATGCGTTTCCCCGTTGGAATCATTAATGTACCATTGGCGGCGCATCAGCTGAACCGATTCAAGGCCCATGTTTTCGATGGTGATATAGTAGGAGAAGACGTACCTGCCCGTAACCAGATCAGATTCCTGCTCAATAAAAACAGGTTTGACTATTACTCGTATATCGTGCGTTATTTCGGCAAATATCATAGCATCCCGGATAAAGTTGGAAGTGCGTGCGCAGGGGTATAGTAATGCTTATCGGACAAAAAGTCGAAAATTATTGCGACTTTATTCCAATGCTTCCCCTCAGCAACCATCGGCAGCTGCGGGATGATAATCTGCTATCACCCGGTCGGTGGGCAGACCAAATCACAAATTATTTGTGCAGGCGCGTTTTACTGCACAAAACCGCCCGGTCTACCGGTAAATAGTTGCCTGTCAACAGGCTGGGTTATTGGCACGCAACAACATAAAACGCGCACACTTCTTATTACCCGTGCGGCACACCGCATGCACATTTTACCCCCTCAACCGAAGCGGCAGCCGTACCATCATATCCCAAAATAGGTGAGAGCCATCGTTCCAGCTCATCCAACGGCATCCCTTTACGGATGTGATAATCACGGACCTGATCCCGGTCGATGTCGCCCAGGCGGAAGTAGGCGGCCTCCGGATGTGCAAAATACAATCCGCACACTGACGCGGCCGGATTCATGGCCATACTCTCCGTCAGCGTAATGCCGGTTATTTCAGTGGCATTCAGCAGGTCGAACAGCGCGGGTTTCTCACTATGATCAGGGTTGGCAGGATAGCCCGGTGCCGGACGTATGCCCCTGTACCCTTCTCTGATTAACGCCTCATTGGTCAGCTTCTCCGTGGGAGCATAGCCCCAGATGGACGTTCGCACCCGCTCATGCAAATACTCCGCAAAGGCTTCAGCAAGGCGGTCGGCCAGGGCTTTCACCATGATAGCGCTGTAGTCGTCATGGTCGCGGGCAAATTCGTCCAGCATTTTCTCAATACCAAGGCCCGTAGTTACCGCAAATCCCCCTATATAATCGGCTTTTCCGCTGCTGACCGGTGCAATGTAATCGGCCAGCGACCGGTTTGGCTGTCCTTCCCTTTTTTCCGTCTGCTGCCGAAGCATGTGAAGGGTTGTCTGAATGGTTGTTCGTGATTCATCGGTGTATACATGGATGTCATCCCCGTCAGCATTTGCGGGAAAAATACCGCACACACCCTTTGCAGTGAGTACGTTTTCGTTAATCACACGATCCAGCAGACGGTTGGCATCGTCAAAGACCTTCCGGGCTTCGGTACCTATGGTTTTATCTTCGAGTATGGCCGGATATTTACCGGTCAGCTGCCAGGTGATGAAAAAGGGCGTCCAGTCTATATACGGGCGAAGCGTTGCCAGAGGGAGGTCTTCTACTATGGTGAGTCCCGGCTTCAGCGGTACATCGGGCCGGAAGGTATTCCAGTCTATTTTTTGACTGTTTGCACGGGCTTTTTCAAGGGGAATCATCCGACGGGTCTGTTTTCTTCTGCTGTGGTCATCCCGTACCTGATCATATTCTGCGAGAATCTCCGCCGCATAACGTTCGCGGGTATCATCGGAAATCAGCTTGCTCACCACAGGGACACTGCGGGATGCATCCAGAACATGTACCGTGGTTCCGCTGTATTCAGGAGCAATTTTTACGGCAGTATGAACCCGCGAAGTAGTTGCCCCGCCGATAAGCAGCGGCAGTTTCAGCCCCTGACGTTCCATTTCTCTGGCGAAATCCACCATTTCGTCGAGCGATGGGGTTATCAGGCCGCTTAGACCGATGACATCGACCTTATGCTCTCTGGCTGCGTCAATAATTTTATCGCGCGGCACCATTACACCCAGATCAATTACCTCGTAATTATTACAGGCGAGCACAACACCTACAATGTTCTTGCCGATGTCATGTACATCACCTTTGACGGTGGCCAGAAGCACCTTGGCTTGCGGACGGGTATCTTTATTCCGGGCTTTTTCAGCTTCGATGTAGGGAATGAGGTAGGCAACGGCCTTTTTCATTACGCGGGCACTTTTCACAACCTGCGGCAGAAACATTTTTCCTGCTCCGAACAGGTCGCCAACCACGTTCATGCCATCCATCAAAGGACCCTCAATGACATGGAGGGGTTCATCGGCCAGCAGGCGGGCTTCTTCGGTGTCCGCCTCGATATGATCCACAATGCCCTTAACCAATGCATGGGCAAGCCGTTCGTTAACAGGCAGACTCCGCCAGGTATCTACCTTCGCTTCGGCCCGGTCAGTTTGTTTGACCGACTCCGCGAAGTCAATAAGTCGTTCGGTTGCGTCATTCCGTCGATTAAGTAATACGTCTTCAACAAGTTCAAGCAGCTCGGGATCGATTTCGTCATATACTTCAATCTGACCCGCATTTACAATGCCCATATCGAGTCCGGCACGAATGGCATGGTACAGAAATGCTGTATGCATGGCTTCACGTACCGTGTTGTTGCCACGGAACGAAAACGAAATATTGCTGACGCCACCACTGACTTTAGCCAGAGGGAGATTGGCCTTTATCCATTCCGTAGCCCTGATGAAATCAACGGCGTAGTTGTTGTGCTCCTCAATGCCGGTTGCAACCGTGAGGATATTCGGATCAAAAATAATGTCCTGGGGCGGAAAGCCTATCTGCTCGGTGAGGATATGGTAGGCACGCTGGCAAATTTCAATCCGTCGTTCAAAGGAATCGGCCTGACCCTGCTCGTCAAAAGCCATTACTATCACCGCGGCCCCGTATTTTCGTACGATGCGGGCCTGGTGAATAAAGGCTTCTTCGCCTTCTTTAAGCGATATGGAGTTGACCACACACTTACCCTGTATGCACTTCAGTCCGGCCTCCAGTACCGACCATTTCGAGGAGTCAATCATGATGGGAACCCTGCTTATGTCCGGCTCAGCGGCAAGCAGGTTCAGGAAGCGGACCATTGCCGCCCGGGAGTCGAGCATCCCCTCATCCATGTTGATATCGATGATCTGCGCACCGTTTTCCACTTGCTGCCGGGCTACACGGAGGGCTCCGTCAAAGTCGTCGTTAAGGATAAGATTGGCAAAAACCTTGGAACCGGTTACGTTGGTCCGCTCACCAACGTTGATGAAGTTCGTTTCAGGACGAACAACCAGAGGCTCCAGCCCGCTCAGGCGCAGATAGGGCTCGGTATCCGGTAACTGCCGGGGTGGCATGTCGGCAACACTTTCGGCAATAGCCTTAATATGCTCCGGACGGGTTCCGCAACAACCTCCAACAATATTCAGAAATCCTGATTGTCCGTAGTCTCGCGTCTGCTCGCCCATGAACTCGGGTGATTCGTCGTATCCACCAAATTCATTGGGTAATCCGGCGTTCGGATAAAGACTCACATAGCAGGTTGCCACCCTTGAAAGTTCCTGAATAAATGGCCGCATCTGCTTGGACCCCAACGCACAATTAAGGCCGACACTCAATAAATTAGGCATGTGCGAAACCGATATCCAGAAGGCTTCTGTGGTTTGTCCGGATAGGGTCCGGCCACTGGCATCCACAATGGTGCCCGATATCATTACCGGTAAATCGGTGCCCGACTCCTGAATGGCATAAAGGGCCGCCTTGGCATTAAGCGTATCGAATACGGTTTCAACCAATATGAGGTCAACGCCACCATCAATGAGTCCCCGGATTTGCTCCCGATAAGCACCGGCTACTTCATCAAACGTGACTGCCCGGTAACCCGGGTCGTTCACATCAGGCGATAGCGACAACGTCCGGTTTGTCGGACCGATAGCTCCTGCCACAAAACGGGGTTTAGCAGGATTATTCGCCGTAATGGCATCGGCAGCCTCGCGTGCAAGTCGGGCGGAAGCAACGTTCAGTTCGTAGGTGAGCTCAACCTGATTGTAGTCGGCCAGCGAAATCGGATTCGCGTTGAAGGTGTTGGTCTCAAGGATATCGGCGCCGGACTCCAGAAAACTGGTGTGGATTTCGCGGATAATATCGGGCTGTGTCAGGCTCAGCAGATCGTTGTTTCCCTTCAGATCAGAGGCATGGTCACGGAATCGATCGCCCCGGTAGTCTGCTTCGGTCAGGTTGTACGACTGTATCATGGTTCCCATCGCTCCATCGATAACCAGAATGCGTTTTTCCAGTTCGCTGACAATGGGATGACGATTATTTTGCATTCGCTTAAAATTCTGGTAGCTGCGTGCCGTTACGTTTAGTTAAAACACTAAAAATACCGAATTTCCGTGGTTTTTTAATTGCGAATGGCATCCATAAGGAACATGGGCGGAATGTTCAGCAAGTAGGAGTCTGTATCGATGTTGCCAAAAATTTCTTCAATCAGGTCTTTCATCATCCAGGAGGCCTGATAAACCAGGAAACGACCTTCAGGCCGGATATTGTCGTATGTTTTCAGCACAATTTCACGGCGAAGACTGGCGTCAAAGAAGGAAAAGGGGATTCCGGACAAGATATAGTCCGCTGCCGGTAAACCGATGTCATTGCGCACTTCCGATACACGGGCCGCACTTTCAGTAGAAACCGCTAAACGGGGATCATTATGTTTTTCCAGAAGCTCCGCCAGATCCGGGTTGGTTTCAAAAGCCAATAACCTGGATCCCGGCGTCATTCTTTTCAATAGTTCAAAGGTAAAAACTCCGGTTCCGGCCCCGTACTCAATGACAGTCAGATCGCGGTCAAAGCGAATCCGGTCGCAGATCTGATTAACAACATGTGACGAGGTGGGCGTTACCGAGGCCACGTTGCGGTCTTTGATGAAACTTTTCACGTAGGCCACGGTGTGGTCCAGAGCCGAGGGGTTTTCCTTAGACGTTACCTTCTTCTTTTTAGCCATTGATTTCCTTTTTCAGTTTTTCTATCTGGTCGCGAATTCGGGCGGCTTCTTCAAATTCAAGATTCCGGGCAGCCGTCATCATGGCTTCCTGCAGATAATCGAGGAATTTCTCTTTACTGTCAAAAATCACCTCTTTCATCGCCGGATTGGCCTTGTAGTGGATGCCGTCATCGGCCGCCTGAATGACCTCAATCGAATGCCCTCCCTGCAGGTATTCATCGTCAAAACTAACGGCTTTATTGGATATCAAATGCGGATCCACCAGAGGCTTAAGCTCTTTGGATATCGTCTGAGGCGTAATGCCATGTTCTTTGTTATACTCTCGCTGCAACTCCCGCCTGCGGTTGGTCTCATCGATAACCTTTTTCATACTGGGTGTAATCTTATCGGCATACATGATGACTTTGCCGTTGACGTTCCGCGCAGCCCGACCGGCAATCTGCATAAGCGAGGTTTCCGAGCGCAGAAACCCCTCTTTATCGGCATCCAGAATTCCAACCAGACCCAGTTCAGGTATGTCGATGCCCTCCCGTAGCAGGTTAATCCCCACAAGCACGTCAAAGTCGCCCCGACGGTAGCGATATAGCACCTCAATTCGTTCAATGGCGTCCAGTTCGCTATGCATATAGGCGGCACGAATCCCCAGGTTTTTAAGGTATTCGGCCAGCTCTTCACTCATTCGCTTGGTCAGGGTCAGTACCAGAATACGTTGCTGCATGGCAATACGCTGGCGAATTTCCTCAATGAGATCATCAATCTGATTGGCGAGGGGGCGAACATCAATTTCCGGCTCCATGAGTCCTGTGGGACGGATAATCTGTTCTACAAAGATCCCTTCGGACTGTTCCATTTCAAAATCGGAAGGGGTGGCACTGACGTAAATGACCTGGTTAATCATGGTCTGCCACTCTTCAAAGGTAAGCGGACGGTTATCCAGGGCAGACGGCAGGCGGAAGCCATGCTCAACCAGGGCCATTTTCCTGGACCTGTCGCCGCCATACATGGCCCCAATCTGCGGAACCGTCTGATGGCTTTCATCGACGACCAGCAGATAATCCTCCGGGAAATAATCCATCAGGCAGTACGGTCGCTCACCGGGCTTTCTGCCGGCCAGATAACGGGAGTAATTTTCAATACCGGAACAGTATCCGATTTCCTGGATCATATCCAGGTCGAAGTGCGTGCGCTGCTCAAGGCGGTGGGCCTCCAGAAACTTATCTTCCGAACGGAGTACATCCAGTCGCCAGACAAGTTCATCCCGGATGTGATTGATTGCCTCTGAAAGCCGCTCTTTACTGGTCACGTAATGCGAGGCGGGATAGATGACAAACTGATTGATTTTTTCCAGCACTTTGCCCGTATCGGGGTCAATCAGCGCCAGCTCTTCAATTTCATCGCCCCAGAAGGTTATACGCAGCCCCTGTTCACTGTAGGCGGGATAAACATCCACTACATCGCCGCGAACCCGGAAGACCGCCCGTTTGAATTCGAGGTCGTTGCGGGTGTAATGGAGTTCCACCAGGTCGTAGAGCAGGGTGTTTCGGGGGATATTCATCCCCTTGTTTAAATTGATGATGAGTTTGGCATATTCACTGGGACTCCCGATTCCGTAAATACAGCTCACCGATGAAACGATGATGACATCCTGCCGCCCGGAAAGCAGCGAGCTGGTTGCCCTGAGCCGCAATCGCTGGATTTCATCATTGATGGACAGATCCTTTTCGATGTACTTGTCCTGCGAGATGATGTAGGCCTCCGGCTGGTAGTAGTCGTAATACGAAATAAAAAACTCCACACAGTTATTGGGAAAAAAATCGCTCAGTTCCCGGTAAAGCTGCGCAGCCAGCGTTTTGTTATGGCTCATCACGAGGGTTGGCTTCCGGTTCTGTTCAATTACCGAGGCAATAGTGCGGGTTTTTCCGGATCCGGTTATACCCAGCAGGGTTTGATGCTTATCACCCCGGCGGAGGCCGGCCGTGAGATCCTGGATAGCCCTGGGTTGATCTCCGGCAGGTTTGAAAGGGGAAATAAGTTCAAAATCAGACATAAACGGGGGTTGGAAATGGGATTTTATGTAAATTGACGCTTAGCCAAAATCGTTTCTACACCCTAGTAAAATAACGCTAATCATGCCAAAATCTGAGCAATCTTTGTCCGTGTTTCGTGAACGGATAGACGAAATTGATGAACAGATACTGGATTTACTCCGTGAACGCAGTGAGGTAGTCAAGGGCGTATTGCTCACCAAAATCGAAAAAAAACTGCCCATTTATGTTGCCGGCAGAGAGGCGAATAAAATTCAGTCGTTCCGGGAAATGGCCATCAAGCGGGATATGGATCCGGATTGGGCCGAGGACTTCCTGCGTATGATTATGAGCTCATCGCGCGCCAGCCAATCGGCCAGCGAGTTTCCAAGCGCCACCGCTTCCTCCAAAACCGTACTGATTATTGGCGGGGGCGGCGGAATGGGGGTTCAATACAGCAACCTGTTCAGTGCCAGCGGGCATCAGGTTCGGATACTGGACAAAAATGACTGGCACCGGGCAGAAGACCTGTTCCGTGCCGTTGATCTGGTTATTGTTTCGGTGCCCATCAACCTGACCCAGGCGGTAATCCGAAAAGCCGCTCCCTACATGCCAGACTACGCTGTTTTAGCCGATTTTACCAGTAATAAGAAAGACGCGCTTCGGGCGATGGTAGATGCACACCCCGGTCCGGTTGTAGGACTTCACCCCATGCACGGTCCCGACCTTCAGAACCTCTCCAAGCAGTTGATGATCTACTCACACGGCCGCGATGAAGATGCCTGCACCTGGGTACTCAACCAATTTCAGCTATGGGGCATGCGCCTGCTTCAGGTTGATCCCGACCGGCACGACCGCGTAATGCACATGGTTCAGGGTCTTCGTCACTTTGTAGCCCTCCTCCACGGCTCATTTATGAAAGATTTCGATCTTAAACCGGAGGAAATCCTGCATTTTTCTTCACCGATTTACCGGGCAGAGCTCATGATGACCGGTCGAATCTTTGCCCAGGATGCGGAGCTCTACGCTGATATTGTTTTTGCCAACGAAGAACGGCGTCAACTGCTGCTCCAATTTATGGATCACCACAGCAGATTAGCCGACATGGTTCGGAAGGGCGACAAAAAAGCCTTCGTGGAAGAGTTTGAAAACATCACCGGATTTTTCGGTGAGTTTGCCGAAACGGCGCTGGAAGAAAGCAGCTATCTTATCAACCGCCTGGCCGATCGCTTCGCGTAAGCAAACAGCAGCCAGGCTACGCTACTGATGCAACGGGGTACAGGCCGTACCACAATGCCAAAAGCTGCCATGGTTTCATTCTGAGCAGACAGCACGTACCTTCCACGATTCGGGAAACGTTTCGGGAAACCCACACAGCCTGCGGGGCGGGTTTCATACCGTACCTCAAATATCGTAGGTAACGGTTACCGGCGCGTGGTCTGACAAGTTCAGCTCCCGCTCAATAACCGCTTCAATCCGCGCATCTGCGAGGGCATCATTGGCAAGGTGGTAATCAATACGCCATCCCTTGTTGTTACCCTTGGCTCCGGCTCTGTACGTCCACCAACTATATAAATCAGCCACTCCGGGATGGTGCTCACGATAAACATCACGAAGTCCGTGCTGATCAAGCATCAAACTTACCCAGGCACGCTCCTCGGGTAAAAAACCGGAGGTTTTCTTATTGGCCACCGGATTATGAATATCGATTTCGGAGTGCGCAATATTGAAATCGCCGCAAAAAACAAACGGCTTCCCGGTTGAACGTGCCACCTGTACAAAGGCCGTAAATTCTTCGAGAAACTGCATTTTCAGGGATTGTCGGGCGTCACCCGTCGTACCGCTGGGAGCATAAATGGAAAACACATCCACCCCTTTGATACGGGCCCTGACAACACGCCCTTCGGCATCAACCCATTCCGAACCCATGCCAACGTGTACTTCTTCCGGTTCCGCTTTACTTAAAATGGCTACTCCGGAATATCCTCTTTTCTGTGCCGGGTGGTAAATCTGGTGGTAGCTGAGGTGGCTAATTTCTTCGGGAATCTGGGATTCATCGGCTTTAATCTCCTGCAGACAGATTACATCCGGTTGACTAGCTAGAATCCAGTCTGCCAGCCCCTTTCGTTGGGCAGCCCGTATACCGTTTACGTTATAGCTTGAAATTTTTAGCAATTCAGTTACTGATTTTGGATGTTGCCTGGTTCAAAACATGATCAATAACCTCGTAGGAGATGTCGGCAAACCAGATACCTGCATCCGACTCATAAAACGATACATAGGCTTCAAGGTCTTCATCGGAAACATCACGGTAGGTGTACAGGTTCACTGCGAGGGTGATATTGGAATAAACAGGCAGAAGTTCATTCATGATACTGGTACGGATAGCCGGCATGCGTTCGTCCTCAATTTTATTTTCTTCGTCCATGTATTCTGACATTATCCCGATGAGCGACAAGTACATATCGGTTATGACCGAGACCAGGTAGTAGGTAGCTGAGGTGCTGGATTCAAGCCGTTCAACCAGTTGGAGCCTGCGTTCATCAGGCATGTTTTCCTGCAAGCTTTGAAAATAAGCCTCTCGCTCCTGAAAGGTGCTTTCGTCATTCGATTCGGTTTCCAGATCATTCATCCGCCGGGTAAGCTCTGAGTTGAGCCAGGCATTGATTTCAGTGATGTAATCCCCATCGGCATGCTCAATAAGGTAGATTCGGGCGTTTTGCACCAGGCTGTCTGCCAGAAAGGTGTTGCGAATTTCAGCATATACCGCCTCGTGGTAGCGTTCATCCAGCAAATCTTGTTCATCTGTGAATTGCTGGGCTATGATTTCCGGCAGATCACGTACTTGCTGTTCGAGCCCGGATAGACGAAAGAAGGTGTCAACAGGGTCTTCCCCGGGGGCTGGTTGAGCACTGACAGCCGGGGAAGCAAACAGGCAGAGCAGCAGAACAGGTACCACGCGTAAATGCATGCCTCAGGACCCCTTTATACGGGCAAATTTTCGCTTGCCCACTTTCAGCACGAAGTCGGTACCCGGCTGTATGGTTATTTCCGTGTTAATATCTTCAACCGTATCTCCATCCATTGAAACGCCACCCTGTTGAATCAACCGGCGGGCTTCTCCGTTGCTTGGTGCGAATTTGATGGATGAAATCAACTGGATGAGGCGGATGGTTTCACCTGTAGAAAAGGTGAACTCAGGGATATCATCCGGTATTTCCTTCTTGATGACGGTTTGTTCGAAGTGATCTCGTGCTTTCAGGGCGGCTTCGCGACCGTAATATAGTGCTGTTATGGCCAGGGCGAGATCGTGTTTCGCATTGCGGGGATCGGTTTCCGCCTTTTGTTTTACGGCTGGTAACGTGTCAAGAGGTGCGTCTGTTACCAGTTCAAAGTAGTCGTAAATGAGATGGTCAGGGATGGAGAGGGATTTTCCGTACATGTTGTTCGCATCCTCGTCCAGACCGATATAGTTATCGTACGATTTGCTCATTTTGTTGGTGCCGTCGGTGCCAACCAGCAGGGGCATCATCAGGCAGACCTGGGGCTCCTGCCCGTCTTCTCGTTGCAGTTGCCTGCCTACCAGCAAATTGAATTTCTGGTCGGATCCGCCCAGCTCAACGTCGGATCTGAGATAGACCGAGTCCTGGCCCTGAGCCAGTGGATACAGAAATTCATGCAGGGAGATAGGCTCGTTGCTTTCGTAGCGTTTGGTGAAATCATCGCGCTCAATCATGCGGGCAACGGTGAATTTGGATGCGAGACGAATCACATCTTCAAATTTCATCGTACCCAGCCAGTCGGCGTTGTAAACGATTTCAGTTTTAGCAGCATCCAATATTTTGGAGGCCTGCTCAAAGTAGGTTTTTCCGTTCTCGCGCACTTCTCCTTTGGTCAGGGAGGGACGGGTTTTGTTGGCCCCGGACGGGTCGCCGATCATACCGGTGAAGTCGCCGATAATAAGAATGCAATGGTGCCCCAGATCCTGAAACTGACGCATTTTGCGCAGTATAACGGAATGCCCCAGGTGAAGGTCGGGTCGGGTAGGGTCACATCCCAATTTAATCCGCAATGGGGTGTTGGTCTTGAATGAGCGCTCCAGCTTCTGTACAAGCTCTTCTTCAGGGACTATTTCAACAGTTCCACGTTTGATAATTTCCAGTTGTTCCTGGACGGGTAAAAACGCCATAAATACTTATTCTTCCGATTCTGTAAAGGGTTTGAATTTTTCTAGAAATTGGCCTGCCTGATCGGCAAAGTCATCCACACCCGGATAAACTACCGCAATGGCATTGTATGTGGCCGGTGCTACAGGGAGCACAATACTATAAAGAAAGGAATCGTCGCGGGTTTGTTGATCAGGTAAATTAAATCCGGCAAGAAGCACGAAAATCACAGAAAAAACCAGGGTACCCTTAAACGTACTGAATGCTGCTCCGGCCAGCATATTAAACGTTGACAGAAAGGCTACTTTTATAATGGAGTTCACCACTTTAATGATCAGCTGGACCAACAGGACAAAAATCAGATAAATAATCAGAAATGCGACGAGGGGAACGCCCGGTCCATGCCAGCTGAAATAATTTGATATGGCCTGCCCCAATTGCTCCATGTACGTAAAAGCCAGAAATATGGCTGCTATTTGCCCGACGAGGGATATGATTTCGTGTGCGAAACCATTTTTCATGCCCTTGATGAACATGGCAGCAAGGGGAACTGCAACGATCAGGTCGACCAAATTAAACGGCATGGCAGACGGGATTTAGGATTAAGGGTAAAACGGAAGGATTCTTCTTTTCGATATCAGTTTATCGGTATGATTTATCCTGCTGTAAATTATCAGGACAAAAATTCACGAACAATACGATTTACAAGGGCGCCATCGGCCTTACCTTTTACTTTTGGCATGAGTGCACCCATCAATTTACCCATATCGGAAGGCGATGAAGCACCTACCGAGACCGCCGTTTGTTGCACAAGATCTTTAATTTCGTTTTCATCCATCATTTTAGGCAGGTACGACTCAATGATCTGCAGTTCATAGCGTTCGGTAGCTGCGAGGTCTTCCCTGCCGGCCTTTTCATATTGATCGAGGGAGTCGCGACGCTGTTTTGCCGCTTTCATAAGCACCTGAACCACCTCTTCTTCCTTGAGTTCAACGGCACCACCGCCGGTTCGCATGCTGATTTCCTTTTCCTGAAAATTTGCCTTCAGGGATCGCAGTACGGTGGCTTTATCGGCATCGCGCGACTTCATTGCGGTGGTGAGGTCGTTCAGAACTTGTTGGTATGTACTCATAATCAGATTTTTTAACGTGTTGAACTTCCGGGTTGAGGGCAAAAAAAAAGGTCGCACCAAGTGCGACCTTCTACATAACAAATTACGCTACGCAAAGCGATATGTCAGAGCGCACGGTTTATTTATTGGCGCTGATAAAATCGTTCACTTTGTCAACGTCAATAGTAGCCTCACGGTAGGTAATGGTACCTTTGGGCGACTTCTCCGAGACAATCACTTTTGCCATTTTTCGCTGAGCCAGCTTGGCGGCAAGTACTTTATCACCAAATGTCTGCTTCTTAGCCATGATTTAACCTGCTTTATTTAATTTCTTTGTGAACCGTATGCTTGCGAAGTACCGGATTGTACTTGCTAAGCTCTAACCGGCTGGTGGTGTTTCTACGATTCTTCATCGTTACATAGCGGGATGTACCCGGTTTTTCGGTGCACTCCAGGATAACCTGAATGCGGACGCCTTTAGCCTTTGCCATATCAGATTACTCCTTTTCTGATCGTTCCGGCAGCTTCTGCTTCCTTAATAACCGCAGAAATACCATTCTTGTTAATCGTGCGAAGCGTCTTGGCCGTTACCTTGAGCGTCACCCACCGGTCTTCTTCAGGAATATAAAAACGCTTCTTCTGAAGATTCAGGTGAAAACGATGCTTCGTCTTGTTGTTAGCATGTGAAGATCGGTAGCCGTTCAACGCCTTGGCTCCCGTTAAATCGTCTCTGCGTGCCATTGTGTTCGGTTGTAAATTGTATGTGTTTTACGAAAGACTTCAAATATACGGCTAATCAGCTATTTACACAAAATTTTATACATGTTATCCACACCGCCGCAGCTCCCTTTTTTTGAAGAATAATCTGCTAATTACCACAAATACTGTTATTTTCCCCTGTCTGCCTGCAAATCAGCTCAAGGCACATCACAACCTCCCTTTGGTGAATTTGGATTGTTTACGAAAGAAAGAGGTACGTTTACGAGCAAATCTGAACTACTAGTCAACCCTATTATCTATGTTAAATCAGAAACCGGCCGAATATAAAGCGTCGAATATTCAGGTACTTGAAGGGTTGGAAGCCGTACGAAAGCGACCTTCCATGTACATTGGTGACACCGGCCAGCGCGGTTTACACCACCTTATCAACGAAGTTGTAGACAATTCTATCGATGAAGCCCTGGCCGGCTATTGCGATTATGTCACCGTTACCATCAATGCCGACGGCTCCCTGCGTGTGGAAGATAACGGCAGGGGTATTCCCGTTGACATCCACGAAAAAGAAGGCATTCCTGCCGTTGAACTCGTTCTTACCAAACTGCACGCCGGTGGCAAGTTCGACAAAGACACCTACAAGGTTTCCGGTGGGCTCCACGGTGTAGGGGTATCCTGTGTGAACGCCCTTTCAACCCGGTTTGACGTTGAAATTCACCGCGACGGTAAAATTCATATCATGGCCTTCGAACGCGGTCATACCATTGAACAGCTCCAGATGGTCGGTGATACAGACCGGACGGGAACCATAATCACGTTCAGCCCTGATACAACCATTTTTACCCAAACGGTGGAGTTCAAATTTGATCTCATCGCAAACCGCATGCGGGAACTGGCCTTCCTGAATCCCGAAATTACCATAGAAGTAGTAGATCTGCGGGATGAAGAGGAACTGCGCGAGGTATTCCACTATGACGGCGGAGTCAAAGACTTTGTTCGATATCTGGATGAAAACCGTGAGCCCCTCATGCCAGACCCCATCCACATTTATACCGATGACGATGCCGACCTGCCCATGGCCATTGCCATTCAGTACAACCGCTCGTATTCGGAAAATGTGCACTCCTATGTAAATAACATCAACACCCACGAAGGGGGCACTCATGTGTCCGGTTTCCGCAGAGCCTTAACCCGGTCGTTGAAAAATTACGGTGAACGAAACAACATTATTAAAGGCAAGCTGACCATTTCCGGTGAAGACTTCCGGGAAGGCCTCACAGCCGTAATCTCCATCAAAGTTGCAGAACCGCAATTTGAAGGTCAGACCAAAACCAAATTGGGCAACTCTGAAGTTCAAAGTCAGATTGAAATTGCCATTTATGAAAAACTGAATGAGTTCCTGGAACAAAATCCCAAAATTGCCAAGGGTATTCTTGACAAAGTAGTCCTATCTGCAGAAGCACGCGAGGCTGCCCGTAAAGCCCGTCAGCTGGTTCAGCGTAAAGGTGCACTGACCTCGGGCGGACTACCCGGAAAGCTGGCCGACTGCTCCATCAATGATCCGGAACACACGGAGATTTATCTGGTGGAGGGCGATTCTGCCGGGGGGTCCGCCAAATCGGGTCGAAACCGAAGTTTTCAGGCTATCCTCCCGCTGCGTGGAAAAATCCTGAATGTGGAAAAAGCACGTATCAACAAAATCCTCGAGAATAACGAAATCCGCACCATTATTACGGCCCTGGGCGTTGGTGTAGGCAACGATGAAGATTTTGACGTAACCAAGCTCCGCTATCATAAGATCATTATTATGACCGATGCGGACGTTGACGGATCGCACATCCGAACCCTGCTGCTTACGTTTTTCTTCCGGTATATGCCCCAGCTTATTGAAAACGGGTACGTATATATAGCCACACCACCCCTGTATAAAATCACACAGGGTAACAATATCGAGTATGCATGGGACGATGACACCCGAGATGCCATTCTTCGCAGATTGAAGAAAAATACGACCCGGAAAATAGACCTGTCCCGGTATAAAGGACTCGGTGAGATGAACCCGGAGCAGCTTTGGGAAACTACGATGGATCCCGAAACCCGAACCCTGCAGCAAGTTACCATTGAAAGCGCCACGGCGGCTGACCGCCTTTTCTCCATTTTAATGGGCGATGCAGTTGAACCTCGACGTGAATTTATTGAGCGTAATGCTAAATACGCCAAACTTGACATTTAACTCACACTGGATTTTACATGTCTGACAAGATTATACCTATTACGATTGAAAGCGAAATGCAGTCATCGTACATCGATTATTCGATGTCCGTTATCGTTTCGCGAGCCCTGCCGGACGTTCGGGATGGCCTGAAACCCGTTCACCGTCGTGCCCTCTTTGGCATGAGCGAACTGGGCATGCTTCACAACCGACCCTACAAGAAGAGCGCGCGTATTGTCGGTGAAGTCCTTGGCAAATACCACCCGCACGGTGATACTGCAGTGTATGATACCATTGTGAGGATGGTACAGGAATTTTCACTTCGATATCCCCTGGTTGACGGACAGGGAAACTTTGGATCGGTGGATGGGGATTCTGCAGCGGCAATGCGTTACACGGAAGTCCGCATGAAACGTATTTCAGAGGAGCTGTTATCCGATCTGAACAAAAACACGGTAGATTTTCAGCCTAACTTTGACGATACGCTGACGGAGCCGACGGTATTGCCGGCTATGGTTCCTAATCTGCTGATTAACGGCTCTTCGGGTATAGCCGTGGGTATGGCTACCAATATGGCACCGCACAACCTGGTGGAGGTTGTTAACGGAATCAATGCCTACATCGACGATAATGATATTGAAATACCGGAGCTGATGAAGTATATCACAGCTCCCGACTTTCCAACCGGCGGAATTATTTACGGTTATGAAGGCGTAAAAGACGCGTATACAACCGGTCGTGGTAAAGTAACACTTCGTGCGCTGGCTTCCGTTGAAGAACTGCGTGGAAACCGCGAACAGATTGTTGTCACGGAGCTTCCTTATCAGGTCAACAAGGCCATGCTTATTGTAAAAATTGCGGAACTCATTCAGCAGGAAAAGCTTACGGAGATTGCTGATGTTCGCGATGAGTCTGACCGGGAAGGCATGCGGCTAGTAATTATTCTGAAACGCGGTGCTGTACCGAGCGTTGTTCTGAATCAGCTTTACAAGTACACGCAGATGCAAACCACCTTTGGCATCATTAACCTGGCCCTGGTTAAAGGTCGACCTAAGGTTATGCATATCAAAGAGTTGATCAAGCACTTCGTAGATCACCGCATCGAGGTCATCATCCGGAGAACACTTTATGATCTGGACCAGGCTGAGGCACGTGCCCATATCCTGGAGGGACTCAAAATTGCGATTGATAATCTGGATGAGGTCATCAAGACCATTCGTGCATCCAAAAACGTTCCTGAGGCCAATGATTCACTCCGTCGGAAGTATGGTCTGACCGATATTCAGGCTAAAGCCATCCTGGATATGCGTCTGCAGAAGCTTACAGCACTGGAGCGTGACAAAATAGACCTGGAATACCGTGATATTCTTGATCAGATTGCGGAGTATCGTCGCATTTTGGGTAGTCGCGATGCGCAATTGCTCATTATCAAAGAGGAGCTGATTGATCTTCGTGACCGCTATGGTGATAAACGTCGTACACAGATTGTTTATTCAGCCGAGGATTTCAGTATTGAAGATATGATTGCCGATGAGGATGTGGTGGTTACCATTTCCAACACCGGCTATATCAAGCGAACACCAGTCAGCGGCTATCGAAGACAAAAACGAGGGGGAACGGGCTCACGTGGTGCTACAACCAAAGATGAGGAATATATTGAACACCTCTTTGTTGCTACCAACCACAACTACATCCTTTTCTTCACTGAAAAAGGTAAATGTTACTGGCTCAAGGTCTATGAAATACCGGAAGGTACCCGACTTAGCAGAGGCAGGGCTATTGTTAATTTGATTCAGATTGACAAAGATGACCATGTGAAAACCTTTGTACCGGTTAAAACACTTGAAGATGAAGCCTATATCAAGAACCACTTCATCATGATGGGTACCAAAAAAGGTATCGTTAAGAAAACCAGCCTGGAAGCATACAGCAGACCTCGCAGAGATGGTATAATTGCCATCAACATTGACGATGGCGATCATTTGCTTGAAGCCCGACTCACTGATGGTACCAGTACCATCATTCTGGGAGCCAAAAATGGTCGTGCAATTCGTTTCCAGGAATCTGACGTTCGCGATATGGGTCGTAACACCCGTGGAGTGCGTGGTATTAACCTGGATGAAAGCTCCGATGACGAAATGGTTGATATGGTTGTTGTGAAGAATATTCATGAAGCAACGGTTCTGGCTATTTCTGAAAATGGATACGGAAAACGTTCGCAGGTTCAGGATTACCGGGAGCAATCGCGTGGCGGAAAAGGTGTAATTACGATGAAGATTACCTCCAAAACCGGCAATTTGATTGCGCTTAAAGAGGTTTCTGACCACGATGATCTTATGGTCATTACGAAGAAAGGTAAGATTATCCGAATGCACTGTAAGGATATCCGGTCTATGGGTCGAAATACGCAAGGTGTTCGTATCATTCGACTTACGAGTGACGACAAGATTGGCGGAGTTACTCGTGTTGTTAAAGAGGATGACGAGGATGAAACCCTCGAGCAGCTCGACAACAATCCTAACAATCCGATTGAACCCGATAGCGGTTCCGGCGGGGAACAAAGCCAGCTGGATCTTGGTGAGGAGTAACCCTCCTCTCGCTATTCCGATGTTAAAAAAAGCCGGACTGTATAACAGTCCGGCTTTTTTTCTTGTATGATACGGTCGTTTTTTACGTTTACGCTTGAATTACTAATGACCTGAGCTAGGGGTTCTTAACCAATCCCTATAATTAAGCTCTCATTTTTTCGAGTAAACGATTTCGCTTGTCTTTCAGATCTTCTGGTTCTGTGATTTCTATGGCCGTTCCAAACCGAAGGAGCCACTCATTCAGGTAGTCCAGGTTATCAAACTCCATCGCAACTACTATTCTATTACCTATCGCATTGTGGCTCAATATAATAGCAGGACAGCTCTTCCGGAATTCATTCCATTTTTCTGCCGCAAGATGAAGTTTTATTTGCGTTCCTACGCTGTCATTGCGGTATATCAATTCGTCGTTAGTATATGTTTTTTCTAGACTTATTGCTGGCCCCAGCGGTATTTCCAAGTCGACTATCTTTTCCAGCCTGAAACTGCGTACAGCATCGTCTTTGCCGGAATATCCAATTACATTCCAGTGATCCGAATAGTACACCACAATCAGGGGATTGAGTATTCGTTCTTTGTTTTCGTACGTAAATGTCACTGTTTTATGCTGCGCTATGGCATTAGCCAGTGTATACCAGTTCCCGGATGATTTGCTTACTGCTATAGAGCGCGTGTAGGGATCAAGGATTACCTTTTCGCTGAGCACATCCATCAGTTGTTTAATTTCAACTGGCACAACGGATTTTATCTTCAATTCTACCGCTCTGGCATCATCTACCATTTCCTTGTCAATCTGGCTTTTTACGAAGTTCAAACCCACCATAACCGTTGCTACCTCTCTTGGATTGAACATCAATGGAGGTATATTGTAACCCTTCATAATACCATAACCGATTCCCTCCTCATAGGTGAGTGGAACTTCGGTGTTCTGGAGTAACCGGAGGTCTCTGAATATGGTCCTTCTGCTTACGTCAAAATATTCAGCCAGATAGTCAATGGTAATGTTTCTGGTTCTTGACTGCAGCAAAAGAAGGATCTTCATCCTGCGTTCCTGACTTTTCATGCGCTGATCAACTTTATCGTTACAATACACTTCCCTTTAAAAAAAGGGGCTGGCTCTATGGCGTCGATAGTATGCACATCCACGTGAAGATCTGTACCGCAAGTTTTCAATTCTTCACGGTAATCGTCTCCCTTTAGCAGGATAATTTTACTGTACGACTTACCCTCAATCATTTTTAACAGTTCGGGAATTTTAAAGGCGTGCTTTGAAACCAATACACTATCCGGAACCGGTTCATAGTCTCCAATTGATTGTTTCACTGTCCGAACATTCTTTAATCCGCACTGTATGGCCATCGATTCGCAGGCCAGCATTTTTTTTCCCACTATATCTACCAGGGTAACCGATTTATTTTCGTCGGCCATGGCAATGGGTATTCCCGGCAACCCTCCCCCACTACCCGCATCTACCACGTTTTTCTCGAATTTCAGATAGGTATGGAGGTACAAAGAATGCCGTATGTGCTGATGGATTTCATCCAACCCTACATTTCTGCTTAACAGGTTTATCCTGGCATTCCACCATTTCAACCTTTCTGCATAGCAGTTGATTTTAGTTTCATGCTCAAGGATCAGTGCGTGAATTATATCCAATGTTTCACGTGAAACCTCCGAGCTCTGTATCGCTATCGATTTATTCATTGAACATAAAACTTTTTAGCACTTCACCTTATTTACCGAATATTCAAACTCCCAACAATTATACTGATTCCGTCCGCCAACCTCTTTTGTAAACAAATATTCATTCCAATACATAATACCTGATTCAACGCAATATTTTCACTGGCACCCAACGGTATACACACTCTGAATTCGCAGTTCATAATTGGATTGCCGCCAAAGCAGTAAAGCACCCACAACAAATAATGGCGCGAGGCGACTTCAGAAAACATGAATCACCGCACTTAAACTGAAGTTCATTTCGGCAAAAGTTCTCATGTTTCACGTGAAACATTGGTGTATGCCAGCTCTTCAATTTGATTTACAGAAACTGGCACACGCTTCAAAAATTACAAATTAATTTTTCAGATACACCATAAGCACCGCTACATCGCTCGGCGTTACACCGCTGATCCGACTGGCTTGTCCGATAGTTTCGGGTCTTACCTTCTCAAGCTTGGAAACTCCTTCAGCTGACAGACTCTTTATAGAGCCATAGTTGATTTTCTTCGGAATTACCATGTTCTCCTGTCTATTCATTTCGAGAACCATCTCGTTCTCCTTCTCAATATAGCCGGCATACTTAAGTTGTATTTCAACTTGTTCTATAACCTTTGGATCACTCGTTATAGCCGAGACACTTTCTTTGAGATCATTATCCGATTCAATAATACCCTCGAGGGAAACCTGAGGTCGGGTGACAACACTAATGAGTTTCACAGTTTGTTTAAGCGGACTTGTTCCGACAGATTCGAGATAACTATTGAGCTTGTCGGCACGGACGGAATAGTCTGAGACCAGGGAATGCAGCGCATCAACGTGCTCTTTCTTAGTCAGAAACCGATTATAGCGGTTGTCATCAACCAACCCTATTGTTCTGCCAATTTCCGTAAGTCGTAAGTCCGCATTATCCTGCCTCAAAACAATGCGATGCTCGGCTCTGGATGTAAACATGCGGTAGGGTTCATCAGTACCTTTGCCAACCAGATCGTCGATTAATACCCCGATATACGCATCGCTGCGTTTCAGTATCAGGGGCTCTACCCCTTTCACTTTCAGGGATGCATTGATTCCGGCCATCAGTCCCTGACAAGCTGCTTCCTCGTACCCGGTTGTTCCATTTATTTGTCCTGCAAAGAATAGATTTGCTATGATTTTGGTTTCCATCGATCGGTAAATTTGATGGGGCGGGAAAAAATCATACTCTATGGCATAGCCAGGTCGTAGCATAACAGCTTCTTCAAAGCCGGGGATAGTTCGCAAAGCTTTATACTGTACATCTTCAGGCAGACTCGTAGAGAAACCGTTTAGGTACATTTCATAGGTGTTCCAGCCTTCCGGCTCGAGGAATAGCTGGTGCCGGTCACGATCTGCGAAACGATTTATTTTGTCTTCTATACTAGGACAGTAGCGCGGGCCGGTTGATTTGATGCTGCCGTTGAACATCGGACTGCGATCAAAGCCTGTTTTCAGCATGTCATGTACATCCTGATTGGTATACCCAATCCAACATGTTAACTGCTCTTTTCCTTCAAGAACCGTATCGTTCATGAAGGAGAACGGAACAGGCTTTTCGTCACCATACTGGATTTCCAGTTTATCATAATTTACACTGCGTCCGTCGAGGCGGGGTGGCGTACCCGTTTTTAGTCGACCAAACTCAAACCCTTCATCAACCAAACATTCGGTTATCCCCTTCGAAGCACGCTCACCAGAGCGACCGCCGCCGTAATTTTTCTCGCCGATATGAATCAGTCCGTTAAGAAAGGTTCCACTGGTAACGATGACTGTTTTGGATAAAATTGTCTGACCCGTTTGAGTAACTACACCATAGGCTTCCTTGCTATCATTTATAAGGATGGTTACTACGTTGTCCTGTCGAAAGTACAGATGCTCCTTCTTCTCCAGCTGTTCACGCATATGGGTGGCGTACAGCATCCGATCACTTTGAGCACGGGGACTCCACATGGCTGGTCCCTTTGAAAGGTTCAGCATACGAAACTGAACCCCAGACGAATCGGTAACCAGTCCGGAGAGACCGCCCAGGGCATCAATTTCGCGGACAAGCTGTCCCTTGGCAACACCCCCCATCGCAGGATTGCAAGACATTTGGGCAATGCTGTTCAGGTTCATACTGATCAACAGTGTTTTGGAGCCCATCTGGGCGGCGGCTCCGGCTGCCTCACTTCCGGCATGTCCACCCCCTACAACAATAACATCAAATTCCGGGTATAGTGATTCCATAATTATTTGTTTTTATTATACTTGATGGATTTTGTATTCAGGCAAATGTTGGTCGGCCTGCGCTTTTCAATGAGAAGCAAAAAAAAAGCCACATACCGCTTGGGTAGGTGGCTTTGACAGCGATCCGGAAGGGACTCGAACCCTCGACCTCCTGCGTGACAGGCAGGCGTTCTAACCAACTGAACTACCGGACCGTTTCTACATGTGAAATGTAGATTGGTAATATACGCCCTTTTTTACCCTTATGTCAATATCTAAATACGATCGCCACATGCAGGTGGCCCATGCTGATAACACACACCGGCTGACTGGACCCTGCCGATGTACTACGTGCCGCGTGATGCCGGCTGCGTCATAGAAACTATTCGTTTTGCAATCAATGAATTTTGCGAACATGCGAAGCTATTTCACAAACCAGACCACGGCTATTCATGGAACAGAACGATGTTGCCCTCACCGATCAGTCTATGCTATTTCTTGAACATGGTAGACAGTACAAAAAAAACGTTTTCCTTTCGCTCCTTCAACCTGCGGGTAAAATAGGGTACCCACATGGTACCATAGGGAACATACACACGGACGTTATAACCCTCCTGCACCAGTTGTTCACAGGTATCCTGGCGAAGGCCGTAGAGCATCTGAAATTCGAAGGCACTCTTGGCTACGTTATTTTCGGTCGTGTAATTCTTGACCCAATTAATGAGTTCATCGTCATGGGTGGCAAATCTGGGATACTTCGTTTTCTCCAGTAACGTTTCAGCGTACTTCTTATATGCGGTTCTGATTTCCGGCATCTTCCTGATGGCAATATCCTGCGACTCACTGTAGGCACCCTTGCAAAGCCGGATATCAGCATTTCTGGCTGCGAGATTACTGATATCCTCAGCCGTCCGTTTCAGATAAGCCTGAAGTACCAGTCCAACATCATTGCCATAGGTTTTCAGTGCATTCTCGAAAATAGATACCGTCTGCCGGGTATACGGACTCCCTTCCATATCAATTCGCACAAATACATCATGTTCTTTCGATACCTCAAGTAATTTGTGCAGATTGTCAATCGTATACTGGTAGTCAATATCCAGTCCCAACATGGTAAGCTTGATGGATATACCGCTGTTGAGGCTCCTTTCCGCTATACCCCTGACCAGATTTATATAATCATCTACAGTCTGATCGGCAAGTTTCCGGTCTTTGACATTTTCGCCCAATAAATCCAGGCTGACGGCTATACCCTTGTTATTCAATGACGCTACTGCCGAAACGGCCTCCTCAAAAACCTCCCCGGCAACAAATCGCCGGGCCAATGCAAACGGAAGTCTCATGGTTTTACAATATATGGATTGGAAAAGGCCAAATTTACCACTATTTGTTCTGATTATTATGCCTCATCAATCAAGAAAAGCGGTTTCATAACAAATAATTCGATTGTAAAGGGAATTGTAAATTTGCCTAAAATCGAACGCCGCGGTCGCTAATAAGAACGGTTATTCTTGTCGATACTTTAGGGTATTGGTATATTGAACCGATATTAAAACGAAATCTAAATAGACATTGTGATTTCGTCTGAATACGTTGATTCATTTACCGCATCTACCTGAAACACCTCTATAATTAAATTGCCTGGTGTCGGTCGCTGGAGTATTTACCACAGGCAATTCTAACCGCATAAGAACAGACGGATGATTCTAGCTGAGAACGACATATTAGGGTGGGTAAGCTACGGGGTTCTGATCATTTTGAGCCTGTCTCTTGCCATAGCAACTGTACGATTAATCCGCGGTCCAAGCCTGAGCGACCGGGTTATTGCCCTTGACCTTATTGCATTCATAACCGTGGGTTTTATAGCCACTTTTGCAATTTACAGCGGCAAACATGCCCTAATGGATGCTGCCACCGTACTTGCCCTGGTCGCGTTTCTGGGCACTACCGCTTTCGCCCGTTACATTCAAAATGCCCGTAAAGAGTCAACGAAGGATTAAACCATGCCAATCTCTCATATTATTGCCTCCGTAGCGCTGATAGCCGGCGCATTCTTTACGCTCGTTGCTGCCATCGGTGTTGTACGTTTGCCGGACATCCTGATGCGCATGCATGCATCCACCAAAGCCGGAACACTGGGTACCGGTTTTATTTTGCTGGCCGTTGCAGTGACCACCCCGGACTTCGGGGTAATAACACGAGCCATTGCAACCATCCTTTTTCTGGTGGTAACCGCACCCGTTGCTGCCCATCTGATTGGCAGGGCATCATATCAAAATGGTAACAAACTCTGGAAAAACACCATCGTCGATGAGCTTCAAGATCACATCGACAAAAGTAAAAAGTAATGCTCCGGCATCATCATGAAATTTACTCTACTCCTTAATCCGCTACAGGCATGTTAACCGCCATTCTAGTCGCTTTCATAATCGCCTTCCTCGCTCCACTCATCGTTCGCGTTGCGAAGGACTACTCCGGTTGGGTACTATCCATTTTGCCGGCCGGACTTTTTACATACTTCATGATTAACTACGGCGAGGTTGGTCGTGGTGAAACCATCCGCGAAACCACGGTCTGGCTCAGTGGAATGGATGTGGAGCTGGCTTTTCTGCTTGACGGCCTGAGCCTTACCTTCGCCCTGCTCATTACCGGTATCGGAACGCTGGTGACCATCTATGCCGGCGGTTATATGAAAGGTCATCGCTACCTGGACCGCTTCCTGCTTATTCTGATGCTGTTCATGGCATCCATGCTCGGAGTTGTACTCAGCGATAACCTCATCGGCCTGTTCATATTCTGGGAATTAACCAGCGTAACATCGTACCTGCTGATCGGTTTCAATAATGAAAAAGAGGAGTCGCGCAGCTCAGCCCTGCAAGCGCTCCTTATTACCGGACTCGGTGGTCTTGCTCTTCTTGGTGGTCTGGTCATCATGGGGCTTGCTGCAGGAACCATGAACATCTCCGAAATTCTGAACAGCGGCGACATTATCCGGGATCATCCTTACTACATGGGAATCCTGATTTTAGTGCTGATGGGGGCTTTTACCAAATCGGCTCAATTTCCGGTTCACTTCTGGTTACCCGGCGCTATGGCCGCTCCAACTCCCGTAAGTGCCTACCTGCATTCGGCTACTATGGTCAAGGCGGGTGTGTACCTGTTGGCCCGTCTCAATCCAGCCATGGGTAGTACGGAGGCATGGTTTTACCTGGTAACGGGCTTCGGGGCCGTGACGATGCTTACCGGAGCCTGGCTGGCCCTGGTCTATACCGATCTCAAGCGGGTACTGGCATACTCAACCGTTATGGCACTGGGAACCATAACCATGCTGATTGGCATCGGAACCGAGTATGCCCTCAAAACAGCAGCCGTATTCATTGTGGCCCACTCGCTGTACAAAGGGGCCTTGTTTATGGTAGCCGGTTCCATCGACCATGAAGCCGGTACCCGTGACGTTAAGCTGCTTGGGGGCCTGCGTAAACTTATGCCCGTCACTGCAGCCACAGCTGCTATTGCAGCATTGTCTATGGGCGGCATTCCACCCATGCTCGGATTCATCGGCAAGGAGCTTGTCTACGAAACGGCCCTGAATGCTGGTACCTTTTCACTGGTTCTCATCAGCATGGCCGTTCTTGCCAACATCGCTGTTGTGGCTTCCTCGGCCATTGTTGCAATTACCCCATTCTACGGCGAAGAGAAGAAAACTCCGAAGCACGCTCACGAGGCTCCAGCCTCTATGTGGCTGGGTCCGATGATACTGGGTACGATGGGGCTTTTGCTGGGCGTTTTCCCGTCACTGGCAGACCGGTCCCTGTTCAGTGCATCCACATCCGCAATAAGCGGCGTTGAAACCTCCTACTATCTTTCCCTGTGGCATGGAATCAACCTGCCTCTGATACTCAGCATTATTACCCTCGCGGGCGGTCTGACCGTATTTAAATTTTGGAACAGCCTCCGCGAAACTAAAGCCATGCAGGGCTACGGAATTGCGCTGGGGGATACACCAAAGTCCATTTATGAGTCCCTGCTGAACGGTACCTTAAAGTTTGCACGATTTCAGATTGATGTGTTCCAGAGCGGTTACCTGCATCGCTACATGAGCACCGTAATCGGGGTTACCGTCTTCGGAGCGGCCATAACCCTGTTCCTTCGTGCCGATATAGTATGGCCGGAGTATCATGATTCCGTAAGCTTTTTTGAAGTAACCATTCTCATACTCATGATTGTTGCGGCCGTAGCGGCCGTTGTGTCGAAGTCGGCACTCAAATCCATTACGGCGCTTGGTCTAATCGGCTTCGCAATAGCTTTAATCTACATACAGTTCAGTGCGCCGGATCTGGCCATAACACAAATTTTGGTGGAAACGCTGACTGTTATACTAGCCGCATTGGTTCTGGTCAAGCTTCCCATCCCCGACGTGGTTGACTCGATGGGGACCAAACTGCGTGATGGTTTCATCGCACTCAGCGGCGGAGCTTTGGTCACTGTTCTTATGCTGATCATTCTGCAGGGAGAGCTGAACCTGGAACTGACCGAATATTTTGGCGAGAACAGCTATGTGGTAGCACATGGTAAAAACATCGTTAACGTCATTTTGGTCGACTTCCGCGCCTTTGATACCCTCGGAGAAATCATTGTCCTCGGTGTTGCCGCATTCGGGATCATTTCATTAATCAAGCTGTATATGAACGACAAAAAAGAGGAGCAGCAACCATGATGAACTCCATTATCCTGCGCACGGCGACCAAGTTGTTGTTTGGCCTGCTGCTCATTTTCTCTGTTTTCCTTTTTTTGAGGGGTCACAATGAACCCGGTGGAGGTTTCATCGGCGGTCTGGTAGGGGCAACGTCATTTGCCCTGTTTGCCATTGCGTACGGACCGGCAAAATCGCGGGAAATTCTCAAACTGGATCCACAGGTATTGATTGGCTTAGGGATCTTATTCGCTGCAATCAGTGGCATCATTTCCATACTGCTTGGTACGCCTTTCATGACCGGCGCTTGGGTTATGCCGGAAGTAGGTGGCTCAGTACTTCATCTGGGAACGCCCATAATCTTTGATATTGGTGTTTATCTGGTGGTGGTGGGCTTTACACTGGGTGTCATATTTTCACTGGAGGAAGAGAAGTAAATGGAAATTCTGCTCGCTATTACTGTCGGTATACTTTTTTCAGCCAGCTTGTACCTCATACTCAAACGGAGTCTGATCCGGGTTATCATCGGCATCCTGATCCTAAGCAATGCGGTCAATCTGGTCATCTTCACGATGGGTCGATTAACACGAGGAGCGCCCCCCTTGATTGAACCGGACGCCTATACGGCAGGTGCCGGAATAGCCAATGCACTCCCTCAGGCGCTCATCCTCACAGCCATTGTAATTGGTTTTGGGTTGTTTGCCTTTACCCTGGCCATCATCTACCGCTACTACCTGACCACCAAAAATTTGCGTTCTGACGCCATGAACGACAGTGAAACACCCGTTCCACACCCATTTTCCTTCGGTAATAAGGAGGGTAAATAATGGAGAACCACCTTTTACTGACACTGCCTATACTCACGCCACTGCTGTTTGCTGCCCTGGGCATGATTCTGTACAAATCGCGCAAAGCGCAGCGTATCACGGCTATCACGGGCTCGGTAGTTCAGGTAGCTGTAGCTGTTCATTTGTTCCGAAGAATATGGGAGGAAGGGATCATAGCTGCGCAGGTTGGCAACTGGCCGGCACCCTTTGGAATCAGTTTGGTTGGAGACACGTTCTCCGGTATCATGGTGCTTACGGTGGCAGTAACATCCCTCGCCATATTTATCTACTCACTGGCCGACATCGATGAAAAGCGCGAGCATTTTGGGTATTACCCGGTACTGAATATGTTGTTGATGGCGGTGAATGGCACGCTGCTCACCGGTGATATCTTCAATATGTTTGTCTGGTTTGAGCTCACGCTTATCTCTGCATTCGTGCTCCTGTCGATCGGTAACACACGGCAACAGCTTGAGGGCACAATCAAGTATGTCATCATCAACTTGTTTTCATCGGCTCTTTTCCTGCTGGCGGTAGGGTTGCTGTATGGTATTGTGGGATCTCTGAACATGGCTGACGTAGCCGTTAAGCTGGAATCGTATGAAAATACAGGACTGATTACCACCATCTCCGTGCTTTTCATGGTATCTTTCGGACTTAAAGCGGCTGTTTTTCCGCTCTTCTTCTGGCTCCCATCTTCCTATCATACACCTCCCGTTGCCATTTCTGCCTTCTTTGCGGGTATACTCACCAAGGTTGCCATTTACGTACTGGCCCGCTATTACACCCTGATTTTCGTGCAGGATGTAGGCTATACCCACACTATTCTGCTGTGGATTGGCGGACTGACCATGGTCATTGGCGTACTAGGTGCCGCAGCGCAATACGAATTCCGTAAAATTCTGTCGATTCACATTGTTTCGCAGATTGGCTACATGATTATGGGAATTGCACTGTTTACACCCATGGCACTGCTCGGTACGGTTTTCTTCGTAGTGAACCAGATCTTCGTGAAAATGAACCTTTTCCTCATATCCGGCATCGCCAACCGGCTGGGAGGATCGTTTGAGCTCAAGGAACTGGGCGGCCTGTACAAGAACTACCTCTGGCTGGGTGTACTATTCCTGATTTCCGCCTTCTCCCTGGCTGGATTTCCACCGCTTTCGGGCTTTTGGGCAAAATTCACCCTGGTCTATGCCGGTCTGGAGATACAGGCCTGGGTCATTGTAGGTGTAGCGCTGGGTGTAAGCCTGCTTACCTTGTTTTCCATGGTAAAAATATGGGCTTTTGCTTTCTGGAAAGCCTTGCCCGAGGGGCACCCGGCCGATACACGTGACTACCAAAAACGCATCTCCACCCGCGACCTGATTCTGCTGGCAGCTCCGGTTGTATTTCTCGCTCTGCTTACCGTTGTCATTGGCGTCTTCCCGGAATACCTCTATGCGGTAAGCGAGCGGGCTGCAGAGCAACTGATGGGACGTACCGAATACATTGAAACCGTATTACAACCATGACATTATTCCTTTTGAACATCGTACTGGCCTTCATCTGGGCCGCCATCAACGGAACCTTCAGTATTGCCTCGGTTTTAATCGGTTTCCTGCTGGGCTACATTATTATCTGGATTGCGAGTCCGGTTATTGACCATGATGACTACCATCGCAAGCTGTGGCTCATTGTGGCCCTCATCTTCTACTTCCTGAAAGAATTGTTCATCTCCAGTCTGAGAGTCGCCAAAGATGTGCTGACACCCGGTGAACTTAAAATGAAATCCGGTATTGTAGCCCTGCCTCTGGAAGTCAAATCAGATTTTGCCATCACATTCCTGGCCAATATGATATCGCTTACGCCCGGAACCCTGAGCCTGGACGTGTCGGAAGACCGATCCAAACTTTTCATCCACGCCATGTACATTGACAACGGCGATGTAGAAAGTGTCAGGCGGGAGCTGAAAAACGGCATGGAACAAAAAGTGATCACAACTTTTGGCATCGGTAAGGCCCCGCTCTACTAAATGCCCACCTTCCGCGGAGTCGCTTCTCGTACCTGACCCTGCCATCTTTTTCAGGGCAGACAGAAAGGCGTGACCCGCCTGAACCTTTTCGTAGTGTACTTCGGTTTGAAATAGCGTTACCTTTAAGGTTCACTCAATTTCACGTTCCAATTACCATGGATCAACCCGATACTACCGTTGCATCCCGCGCCGCTCAGGAAAGACCTCTTATTATCAAAGGGGCCCGTGTTCACAACCTGAAAAACATCAGCGTAACCATCCCCCGTAATAAACTGACGGTTATAACAGGCGTCTCCGGCTCGGGAAAGTCGAGCCTGGCTTTTGATACTATCTACGCTGAGGGACAACGCCGATACGTGGAAAGTCTCTCCAGCTATGCCCGGCAGTTTCTGGAACGCATGGATAAACCGGATGTGGATTTCATGCAGGGTATCTCCCCCGCCATGGCTATCCAGCAGAAAAACACGACCTCCAATCCACGTTCAACTGTTGGTACCACCACCGAAATCTATGACTATATGCGCCTCATGTTTGCGCGCATCGGTAAGACCATATCCCCGGTCAGCGGCAAAACCGTCCGAAAAGACACCCCAAAAACGGTAATCGACGATATTACACGTGATTGGGAAGACGGAACGCGATTTTATATAACCTTCCCCCTTCCGCTGCATGGTCGGAAAAAACTGAAGGAAGAACTGCAGGTTCTGGTGGAGCGGGGTTTTACGCGTATTCTGGCGCCGGATGAGTCCATTATTGACCTGAACGAAGATGATGCACCGGTTAAAAGCATTAAATCGGAGTCGCACAGGGTACTGGTAGACCGGCTGGTACTAAGCAAAGATGACGATGCGTCCCGAACCCGGTTTGCAGACTCTCTGGAAACCGCCTTCCGTGAAGGTATGGGGCGATGTTTTGTCAAACAGCGCAACGGGGCTGAAAAAGATTTCAGCGAACGTTTTGAAATGGATGGTATGGAGTTCACGGAGCCCACGCCACAAATGTTTTCTTTCAACAACCCCTTCGGAGCCTGTACACATTGTGAGGGCTTCGGCAGGGTGGCCGGAATTGATGAAGATAAGGTAATCCCCGACCCGGATCTTACCATTCGCAGTGGCACCATCGCCCCGTATAACGGTCCGAAGAACAGCAGCTGGCTGCGTGATCTGATCAAGGTCTGTGCACGATACGGATACTCCATAGACACCCCCTACCGTCAGCTACCCAGGGAGGTGCGTGATGTCATCTGGAAAGGAAAAGATGAGTACGAGGGAGTTCATGCCTTTTTTGAAAACGTGAAGTCCGAATTCTACAAAGTACACATGCGCATCTTTTATGCGCGGTACCGGGGCTACTCGCGATGTCCGGAGTGTGACGGACACCGGGTCCGAAAAGACGCACTGTACGTGCAGGTTGGCGGATTGCATATTGGTCAGGTGAGCGAGATGACCATAGGCCATGCCCGGGAGTGGTTTGATGGTCTGGAACTGTCGGAATTTGAAAAATCCGTCGCCTCGCAGATACTCTATGAAATCAGGAAACGACTCAAATACCTGGATGAGGTCGGACTGGATTATCTGACCCTCGACCGCCTCACCAACACCCTGTCTGGCGGAGAAGCACAACGCATTAATCTGGCCAATGCCCTGGGAAGTTCGCTGATCGGAAGTCTGTATGTGCTGGATGAACCCACCATTGGTCTGCACCCCAGAGATAATGACCGACTCATCCGCATTCTGCAATCACTCCGCGATATCGGCAACACCGTTCTGGTGGTAGAACATGATCCCGAGATGATTGCCGCATCCGATAACATTATTGACATCGGTCCATTCGCAGGCCGATACGGCGGCGAAGTGGTGTTTTCTGGTTCCTATGAGGAGCTGTTAAAGGCCGACTCGCTCACCGGTAAATACATGAGCGGCCGCAAGCGCATTGAAATACCCCAAAAACGCAGAAAAGGCAACGGACACAGCATCCAGCTTCGGGGTGCATCCGAGCACAACCTTAAACACATCGATGCCGACTTCCCGCTGGGCATGCTCACCGTGGTTACCGGGGTCAGCGGGTCGGGTAAATCTACCCTGGTTCATGACACCCTCTACGGAGCCATCATGAAAGAAACAGGAAACTGGTCGGGCAAGGTGGGTCGGCACAAAAAAATCAGCGGACTGGTTCACATCGAAGGCGTTGAAATGGTAGATCAGACCCCCATCGGTCGTTCCTCACGATCCAACCCTGCCACCTACACCAAGGCCTTTGATGGAATAAGGGAGCTTTTTGCAGGAACCCGGCAGTCTAAAATTATGGGGTATGGAGCAGGTCACTTTTCCTTCAACGTTCCGGGCGGTCGGTGCGAAACCTGTCAGGGCGAGGGTGTGCAAACCATTGAAATGCAGTTTCTGGCCGACATTGAACTCCCCTGTGAAGCTTGCGGTGGGATGCGCTACAAAAAAGATGTGCTGGGAATAAAATACCAGGGACAAAATATCTTCGATGTGCTGGAAATGTCGATTTCCGACGCACTTGGATTTTTCGAAGGGCATGCCAATATTACCTCCCGACTCCAGGTGATGGAAGATGTGGGTCTGGGCTACCTGCGTCTGGGTCAAAGCGGAACTACGCTTTCCGGCGGTGAGGCACAGCGTGTCAAACTGGCCCGTTTCCTTGCCCGTGATGACGGTCAAAATACCCTGTACTTTTTCGATGAACCCACAACCGGTCTCCATTTTGAAGACACCGCACGACTACTGACCAGTTTCAACAGGCTCATCGACAAAGGCCACTCGGTAATCATCATTGAACACAACCTGGATATCATAAAATCGGCCGATTGGGTCATTGATGTAGGTCCGGAAGGAGGCTATGGCGGCGGCACCATTGTTGCAACCGGTACCCCCGAAGACATAGCACGCGTTCCAGCCTCCTACACCGGCCGATATTTATCGGAATTACGCTGACATATACATGGAAACCACCATTTACATACTATCGCTCACCTTCGGTTACTTCATCGCCATATTTGCGATTATGAATCCCATTATGGCCGTGCCGGTGTTCCTGGTTCTGACCGACAACAATACCGAAGAGCACCGGCGTAAAATGGCGAATAAAGCCAGTATGTACGCTTTTTTCATCCTCATCGCCTTCCTGTACGGGGGGACATATATCATTAACTTTTTCGGGTTGAGTCTGGAGGGAATCCGTATAGCCGGCGGGCTGATGATCATGTCGTGGGCATTTTCATTGCTCAATCCGGAAACCGGCGGCAGAAAACTGAGTCAGGAAGATGAAGACGACGCCCGTGACAAAGCCGACATTTCGTTTTCACCCATGGCGATGCCCTTGTTATCCGGTCCCGGTTCCATAGCCGTAGTCATTGGCTTTGCATCCCAGGACCTGACCGTAACCAACTACATCATGATCACGGTGGCCATCTTTTTCTGCGCACTCGGCGCATTTGTAGCACTTCGTATTGCCCCACAGATCAGCAAATTCCTCGGGAAAAGCGGCATGGCAGGCTTCGCCCGAATGATGGGTTTCATCGCACTGGCCATCGGTGTACAGTTTATCATCAACGGCATTACGCCCATCCTGGCGGCCAACTAAGCGACCAGTTGAATCGCATTACACTCATATTCGCCGCCAACTGACGGGGTCGCGCAGCGGTTGATACCTATTTTTACCGCCAACTAAGCGACTAGTTGAATCGCATTACACCCATGGTGGTCGCCTGCCATGTGCTCTGCAGAACAGCATACCCTCAAACTAGCCATAAAAGGGAAGGGCCACCGAAAACGCTTTTTCATGTTTAAATGATTTAAACCGCATTTTTTTATCTATATTGGCGCATCACATCAAAGCCTGTTCCATACCTGCATCGCAAACATGCATCGTACGGCCAGACACATTGCACTGTGAATGTACCCCGTTGGTCAGCGAAAGGTACACCGAATAACCACTGGTCACCCACTACGAAGTAACGCCAATAGATTATGGAGTTTATCAACAGCCTGCTCGACTCGCTTGAACATATATTTACCGTTTTTGCCAATTATGCCTGGGGAACACCCCTATTGGTGCTCTTGGTAGGAGGCGGTACCTACTTCGTATTCTTCTCCAAATTCCGTCCTTACCGTTACATCGCCCATTCAATAGGTATATTGACCGGTAAATACGATGATCCGAATACACCGGGCGACATCAACCATTTTCAGGCGCTCTCCACAGCTCTGGCTGCAACGGTTGGAATGGGTAACATCAGCGGGGTAGCCATCGCCATTACGGTTGGCGGTCCAGGAGCCATTTTCTGGATGTGGGTAAGTGCCGTTGTAGGGATGATGACCAAATTCTACACCTGTACCCTGGCCGTTATGTTTCGTGGCAAGGACAGTGCCGGTAAAATTCAAGGCGGCCCGATGTATGTCATCCGGGAAGGGTTGGGTGAAAAATGGAAACCGCTGGCTGCCTTCTTTGCGATATGCGGACTTATCGGCTGCGCCCCGATGTTTCAGTCGAACCAGCTGACACAAATTGTGCGTGATATGGTTTTGGTACCGACCTCCATCGTACCTGCCGGGGCGGAATCCACCTTCATGTTCGACTCCATCGTTGGTCTCATCATAGTGGGGATGGTTTCCCTGGTAATTTTCGGTGGAATCAAGCGCATCGGCACGGTAGCATCAAGCCTGGTACCCATGATGGTAGTGCTGTACAGCTTTACAGTACTATATATCATTCTGGCCAATTTCGCCGATGTGCCCTACTACTTCAGTCTCATCTTGACCGATGCCTTCACCGGTCAGGCCGTGGCCGGCGGCGCGGTTGGCGAGGTCATCCGGACCGGTATTCGTCGGGCTGCCTTTTCCAATGAAGCCGGTATCGGTACCGAAGCCATGGCCCACGGAGCTGCACGGACCAAAGAACCGGTACGCGAAGGGCTTGTTGCCATGCTGGAGCCTGTGATTGACACCATCATTGTATGTACCATGACTGCGCTGGCCATCCTCATGACGGGCGTATGGACCGAAACCGGTGTTGATGGAGTGACGTTAACTGCTATGGCGTTCTCATCCGGTGCCGGTAAGGTAGGTGTAGTGATTCTGGTAATTTGTGTACTTATATTCAGTATGACTACCATGTTCACCTACTCCTACTACGGAACGAAGTGTCTGGGCTATTTGCTTGGGGCAGAAAAGCAGCACTACTACAACTACTTCTACGTGTTTACCATCTGGTTCGGCGCTGTAGCCAGTATTGATGCCGTAATCAACCTGATTGACGGTATGTTTGCGATGATGGCCATACCCACGATGGTATCTGCACTCATTCTCGCCCCCAAAGTGCGCGACGCAGCCAAAGACTACTTTGCGCGATATGATGCACAGCAAATCAAGCGAAGCGTGTAGCAGGCAGCAGGTGGAAATCATTGCACCCGAACTCATTATGGAAGCCTATGCCGAAGGATACTTCCCCATGGGCAAGCACGGAAGCGAAACGGAAATTGAGTGGTACGGCGCCCGAAAAAGAGGAATTATGCCGCTGGATGAGGTTCACATTCCACGGCGTGTCCTGCGCAGAATCCGTTCCAAAAACTATCACCTCCGCATAAACCACAACTTTACCGGTGTTTTGGAGGGATGTGCCGACCGCAATTCAACCTGGATCAACACCACCATCCATAACACCTTCGCCCACCTCCATCTGCAGGGATATGCCCACTCCGTTGAAGTCTGGCGTGAAGACAAGCTCTGTGGTGGACTGTATGGTCTGGCCATCGGAACCGGATTTTTTGCAGAATCGGTTTTTCAGAATGAACCGGAGTGCATGAAAATCGCCCTGCATTTCTGTCATCAGCATCTGTTGCAAAAGCAGTACACACTATGGGATGTGCAGTTTTTCAACCCATTTCTGGGCCAGTTCGGCTGCCGTGAGATATCAGAAAAAGCGTACCTGACCATGCTAAAATCAGCAATGGACGGACCACATCTGGACTTTAACGGACTGCCCGGATAATTCATTTTTAATCTCACCTAGATGTCCAGCTTCAACTGACGCGACCCCTCCCTGCCCAGATCAAGATTGGATACCGATATACCCAGCAGTCGAACGTTTCGGTTTCCCGCCTCAGTCAGCGGCAGCAGTGAACACGCCGTTGCATAGAGCACCTCCGCCTCACGTACATCATCGGCCATGGTCAAACTGCGCGTAGCTATTTCGAAGTTATCATACCGTACCTTCAGGGTGATCGTTTTACCGGCCGTATCGGCCCTGCGCAGTCGCTCCTCCACCTTGGCTGAAATTTCTTTCAGCTTGTCCTGCATGGCCTCCAGACTGTCGAGGTCTTCCGCATACGTATTTTCAGCACCTACCGACTTCCTCACCCTGTTTGCGTCAACCTCCCGTTCATCAACGCCGCGGGCAATACGATAATAGAAATGTCCTGACTTTCCAAAATGACGAACCAGATCAACTTCCGATACCTTCCGAAGGTCAGCTCCGTTCGTTATACCCAGTTCCTGCATTTTTTTCTCCGTAGCTGCGCCCACGCCATAAAATTTTCCGATGGGTAACCGGGCGATGAAGTCTTCAACCTCTTCAGGTGGAATAACCGTAATTCCGGAGGGTTTCTGATAACCGGAAGCCACCTTCGCCAGAAATTTGTTGTTGGAAATCCCGGCAGAACAGGTGAGGCCCACCTCGTTGAGGACCCGTTTCTTAATTTCGCGTGCAATCAGCGTAGCCGACGGGTTCCCGGCTTTGTTTTCGGTCACATCAAGGTAGGCTTCGTCGAGCGATAAAGGCTCTACCTTATCGGTATAATCAAAAAAGATGCCCCTGATCAGCAGAGATACCTCTTTGTATACATCGAAGCGGGGCTTAACAAAAATTCCATCCGGACAAAGCCTGTAGGCCTGGGATGTGGGCATGGCGGAATGTACACCATAAGCACGTGCCTCGTAGCTGCAGGTGGCTACCACGCCCCGGCTCTGGGGCGAGCCACCCACAATGACCGGTTTTCCGCGAAACTCAGGATTGTCGCGCTGTTCTACCGAGGCGTAGAAGGCATCCATGTCAATATGTATAATTTTGCGCATACCGAACCTTCCATTATTTCAGGATGCACATATAATACACATATTTATTGTGATTTAATCCATTGTTCTGCCCGAAGCAGACAGGTAACGGTTTTTCCGTCGTTTATGGCGCCGGAGTGCACCATTTCCAGTGCCTCATTGAATGAAATGCGTTCGGGTTCAACAAATTCATCCTCATCCGTCTGAAGGTCGGTAAGTTGAAGGTCGGTAGCGATGTAAATATGAATTACCTCGTTTGAATAACCGATACACGGATAAAAATGGCCGATATAATGCAGCAATCCTGCCTTGATGCCGGTTTCTTCCAGGAGTTCACGATACGCAGTAACATCCTGATTTTCACCCTGATCAATTTTGCCGGCCGGAACTTCCCAGAACATGGTTTTAACGGGATAGCGAAACTGCTTGAGTAACATTACATCACCGTTTTCAAAAAGAGGTACTACTGCGCAGGCACCCGGGTGGCGGATCCACTCCCTGACCGACAGTTCTCCATTGGGCAATCGGGCATAGTCGCGGTTGACATTAAGCAAAACACCTGAGAAAACCTGCTCTGATGAGTGGGTGGATTCAACCAGTCTGTTATTATTCTTCATAGTCCCGAAACCGTCAAAAAGTTTATATTCCAGTCAAATTTTGGATAAATTCTGTAGAAACCAGAAACCAATGCGTGCCGAACCCGTCTGGGACAACAGCGTTGAAAGGTACGCAGAATATATAAGCTGCTCCTGCCAAAACCAGAACACCAAGCTCAACTGATTCCTCGTTTTCCAGCATGGCAACGTAATCTTCCATGCTTTCGAAAACCTGAACATCAACCTCAACCGATTCCTCCATGATGGCTGCAGACCATGCTGACGACAAGCCTGTTAGGGTAACCAATAAGGTTTTTACCCTGGCTAATATGTTCTCGGTCTCCCGTATTGTGGTTTCCGTACCACTGATCTGGATCTACCAGTACTATGGAGGAATTACGTGGATTTTTACCGCGCTCATTTTTTACGGAATCATCAGTGATTATCTGGATGGCTGGGCGGCACGCAAACATGATGAAATATCAGAACTGGGCAAAGTGATCGACCCTATAGCTGATAAAATCATGGCCGGGATATTATTCATTTTTGCCGTGTACCTGGGTAAGATTCCGCTTTGGTTCCTGGTGGTATCGCTGAGCCGTGATGCGCTCATACTGGCTGGTTCAATATACCTGAGAGTCAGCCGTGGTAAAGTGGCCATGTCCGTCATGTCAGGCAAGGTATTTGTCAATGCACTGGCCCTGTACTGGATTGCAGCCATGTATTTTCCGGAAAATGTCAGCCTTGTACAGTTTTTTCTGACAGGAACCACCGTACTGATGGTCTATTCATTCGGCGATTATCTCTACCGATTTGTACGTATTTTACGCGGTGCCTCCTATAACTGACTACTAACTGACTACGAGACAGGCAGGCGATACATCATTCATCCGCATCCAACCGGTCTTAACGCCGGAACCGAAGCCAATACATAAGCAGACTCGCATGGGTTTTCTGGAAAAACTGGGATTCAAAAAACAGGAACGCCTCGATGAAGGCCTTGAAAAAAGTCGGGAGGGCATACTCGGCAAACTTACCAAGGCCATAGCAGGTAAGGATAAAGTAGACGATGAAGTCCTTGATGAGCTTGAAGAAGTACTCATCCGCTCGGATGTGGGCGTGCCTACTACCCTGAAAATTATACGACGAATTGAGGAGCGGGTAGCCCGTGATAAATACCTGGGAAGCCAGGACCTTCAGCGTATTCTGCGGGAGGAAATAATAGGCTTGCTCAGGGAAAATGATCAGGACAAACCAGCCGACTTTGACGCAGAGTTACCCAATAAGCCCCATGTGGTTTTGATTGTAGGGGTGAACGGTGTAGGCAAAACAACAACAATAGGGAAGCTCGCGCACCTGCACAAACTGGCAGGAAAATCGGTAATTCTCGGTGCGGCTGATACTTTTCGTGCTGCAGCTGTTCAACAGCTTACCATCTGGAGTGAACGTGCCGGCGTCCCCATCGTACAGCAGGGTCAGAACGCAGACCCGGCCGCAGTGGCCTATGATACCGTTGCCGCTGCCTTAAAACGCGGAGCCGACATTGCCCTGATTGATACCGCAGGAAGGCTGCACAATAAAACAGCGCTGATGGATGAGCTTTCAAAAATTAAACGGGTGATGAATAAGGTTGTTGAGGGTGCACCACACGAGGTTATTCTGGTATTGGACGCCTCTACCGGACAAAACGCGATGCAGCAAGCCAAGGCATTTACCCAGGCCGTTGATATAACCGGCCTGGCACTGACTAAGCTGGACGGAACGGCAAAAGGAGGCATTGCCATCGGGATATCCTCAGAGCTGGACGTACCCGTTAAGTATATTGGTGTTGGTGAGAAAATAGAAGATCTCCAGCTGTTCGATCGTGTAGCGTTTGTAGAAGCATTATTCAAAGGATAAAACCAGCTGTGGTTTCCTTGCCGGAACTATGAAAACCAGCAGTTTAAATCACTAAGCAGAGGATAAATCACCTATGTCGCAGAAATTTTTTGAGCAGGTCAATCAAAACTTTGACCGGGCCGCTGCCTATGTTGACCTGCCTAAGGGCATTTTAAACCAGATTAAAACCTGCAACAGCGTCTATCACGTAACTTTTCCACTTGAACGCGATAATGGCGAGGTGGTCACTATTCACGCCTGGAGGGCCGAACACAGCCAGCATCGTACTCCTACCAAAGGCGGGATTCGCTACAGTGCCCTGGTCAATGAAGACGAAGTTACCGCCCTGGCAGCGCTGATGACCTATAAGTGTGCCGTCGTAGATGTACCTTTTGGAGGGGCTAAAGGGGGTATCAAGATTGAGCGGAGTGATTATTCCAGACACGAACTGGAACGTATCACCCGTCGGTATACCTATGAGCTGTGGAAAAAAAACTTTATCGGTCCCGGTATTGACGTTCCTGCACCCGATTACGGAACCGGAGAACAAGAAATGGCATGGATTGCTGATACCTACAGCTCACTCGCTCCGTCCATTGATGCTATGGCCTGTGTAACCGGTAAGCCCGTTCATCAGGCAGGTATCCGTGGCAGAGCCGAAGCCACCGGCAGAGGCGTTTTTTTCGGAATACGTGAAGCCTGTGCCATGGCCGACGATATGAAAAAACTGGGTCTGAAACCCGGTATTGAAGGTAAACGTGTTGCCGTTCAGGGACTGGGTAAAGTTGGCTATCATGCGGCAAAAAACTTTCAGGAAGCCGGTGCTCTGCTTACCTGTCTGATTGAGTACGAAGGTGCCATTTACAGTGCCAAAGGCCTGGATCTGGACCGTGTGGTTGCACATCGTACCGAAACAGGAAGTATTCTGGATTTTCCCGGAGCACAAAACATGGACAGCCGCGCAGCGCTGGAAGTGGAGTGCGATATCCTGATACCCGCTGCTCTGGAAAATCAGATTACCGCTGAGAATGCCCCGCGAATCAGTGCAAAAATCATTGGTGAGGGCGCTAACGGACCCACCAGTCCGGAGGCACACGATATTATCAAGAACCGCGGAGCTCTGATTATACCAGACAACTACCTCAATGCCGGTGGGGTTACTGTTTCCTACTTCGAATGGCTTAAGAACCTTTCACACGTTCGATTTGGCCGGATGGATAGACGTTTTGAAGAAAACGCTTTCCGTAAAATTGTAGAAGGGGTTGAATCACTGGTGGGCAGAAAGCTTACGGATGTTCAATACAAAAGTATTGTTCATGGAGCCGATGAACGCGATATTGTAGATTCAGGCCTGGAAGACACCATGGTGACAGCGTACAACGAAATCAAAGAGATACGCGATCGTCACGGTATTGACCTTCGTAGCGCAGCTTTTGTGAGTGCAATTGAAAAAATTGGTCGGGCATATAGCCAACTGGGTATTTTCCCATAACTTTTTTTTGTTATATTGTCCCCTCACAGGAAGTAGTTTTAACCGAAGTTAAGCGTATACAGGTAGTTAAGGTTAACTTGCTGCTTTCAGTGTTATGCCGGAATGAATAGGTTGCTTTTTTCCCGTTGATAAGCGATTTTCGGGCAAAAAAGAAGGCTCCACCCTTCTACAAGTGGAGCCCTGGGTCTTAGTCGTCAATAGATGTATGTGATTTGAAGGTAATGGAGGTCTAGTCCTTTAATCCTCAATCAAGTTCAAAGTTACGGGGTTTTAACGCCAGCATCAATCGCATAAGTATGTTATTGATGAAAATTTGCTACTTTTTTACCCTGCTTTACGAATTTATCGGGGTTTTACATCTAAATCGGCATATTTTTTGTACAGTTAATGGTGTACAAGTATAGTAACGGCGTGCTTTACCGAATATTGTTCATCCTTTACAGTTATGTGCACTAAATAGTGCCTTTACCCCGATTTCTCATCTTTTTTAATCTCAATAAGGTTGCGGAAGTTGATGTCACGTTGCGGAAAGGGAATTTCAATATCATGTTGACGGAATATTCTGACGATGTTCATCCGTATTTCGGAGGCTACAATAAAGTGTCGTTTGGCATCATCTATCCACGAAATGACAGAAAGATCCCAGGATGAATCACCGAAATTACGGAATAATACAGTAGGTTCCGGCTCCCTTATAACTTCCGGATGCTGCAGGGCTGCCTCGCGCAGCGATCGTATCACCAGGTCCAGATCGCTTCCGTACGATACTCCCACATCCACCCTTACCCGTATTCTATTATCCCCGCCAAAGGAGTAATTCACTACGTTACCGGAAATAAAATCCGCATTGGGTACAATGATAGATATATTCTGCAGGCTCTGAATGGTGGTAGATCGCATATTTATCTCGCGTACATCCCCTTCCATATCATTGACAATAATGCGGTCACCTACCTTGATGGGTCGTTCAATCAGAAGGATGAGACCGGCAATAAAATTGGATGTAACGTTTTGCAATCCAAAGCCAATACCCACCGAAAGCAACCCGAATATTACAGCCAGTCCACTCAGGTCAATACCAATGAACTGAAAAGAGATTACAACCCCTATGAAAATCACGAAGTAGTTGGTAAAGCGAATGAGAGTGTACCTGATCCCCTCATCCATCTCAACCCTGCCAAGTACCCGTTTAAAGAGAAGCCTGCTGATAACCTTTCCACCCACCGAAAAAACGCTGATAAAGATTACAAAAAGAATCAATGAATACAGCGTAACGGGGGTATTCTGCAGATTAAAAAGCTGAATAGCTAAAAAATTGTGGATTTGCTCGAGTACACCCGAATCAAAAGTATCAACCCTCTGACCAATTTGATCGGCAATATTAGTTGTATCATCCATCGTGACAGCGGTGGTATCCTGGGGCGCGTCTTGAGTTAACATGGGGTAAGTTGTGATTTGTATTTACAGGATATTTACGGAAGGAGCGGTTATCTTGTAAATGAGTATGCGGTTATATCGTGTAGAGGTGATGCATTTTACCCAAATTTAGACTCAATTACGAATGCCGGAAATCTGCATTTTATTTATGGGGATGTGACCCTATATTTATCCCCGGTTATCATTCAAAATTATTGGAAAATTATATGCGACTCATTTTATTTGGACCGCCGGGGGCAGGTAAAGGTACTCAGGCTAAATTATTGGAAACGGAACTCGGTGTTCCTCAATTATCCACAGGCGATATATTCCGCAGTGCTATTAAAAACCAAACACCGCTGGGAGTCAAAGTAAAGGCTATTATGGACTCCGGTAAGCTGGTGGGCGATGATGTTGTGGTTGCATTGGTTGCTGAAACCATCGCTAAATCCAAATTTTCAAACGGCTACATCCTGGATGGTTTTCCAAGAACAGTTGCCCAGGCCGAAGCCTTTGATGCCCTGCTTGCACAACGAGGCGAAAAAGTAGATGCATTTATTGCTCTCGAAGTACCGGATGAAGAGCTTATCAGCCGCCTGACAAACCGCGGACAAGGTCGTGAAGACGATACGCCCGATAAGATTAAGGTTCGTCTGGGTGTGTACAAACAGGAAACCGCACCTGTTCTGGCATATTACAAGGCTAAAAATCAGGCTAAAATTATTGACGGCCTGGGAAGCGTAGAGGATATCCAGCAGCGTATTCTGGATGCCGTTAATAACTAATAGTTGCCGGTATACTGGAAACAGGATAAAATGGCCGGTGTTACACCGGTCAGATCTGTAATCTCATTAAACTGTGCGGCATGCGGACCGCTTACAATGAGGGGCACCGGATTATAGGTATGTGTTTTTACGCTCAGATCTTCTACGTTCCCATGATCACTGGTAACAACTAACGTATGGTTGTTACCAGCCTGCAGTTCATCGAGTAATGCGGTGATAAATCCATCTATTCGTTCAATTGAGCGCACCGCGTCAACCATATTCCGGGAATGACCGGCCTTGTCGGTAAGATAGTACTCCATCAGAACGATATCGTACTTGTTCAGCGATGCAACTACGCGGCGGGCTGCATCACCATACGTTATGGAAGGTATATCCACGTTCAGCAACGATTGCCAGTAATCCTGAAGGATTTCAGCGGTTACGGCACTTCCCTGCCGTACTTCCTCCAATGAATTAATATGTAAACCGGCACTTCGGGTCATCAGTGTAGCACAACTCCAGCGATTCCTCTTCTCAGCGCGCTGGAAAAAAACATCGGGAAAAGCATTGATAAAATGTGGTTTGAGTCCGACCGATGCAGCCTTATGAAAAAGGCTTCGTTCCTGCAGTAAAACTTTGGTACCCGAATGAGGGAAAGGACCAAAATGCCTGCCAATCAACGATGCGGCATTTTCCCCGGAGAACAGACTGGCCTGTCCGGTACCGCTTTGTGGTAATCCATCTACCCCGAGTAATGCATCTATGGATTTGAAAAGGACCGGGGCAGAGGATTGAACACTTGTGCTCTGTGATTTGTCAGCTATGGTTTCTGCTGCGGGACTACTCCCAAAACTGCTGGTTATTTCTGCGTCTGGTGTTGGTTGAGCCGGACCATCTTTGAGTACCTTTCTGCCGCTTGTCAACCGGTTAAAACCGGGAAAATAGCGCTCAGAAAATGGATTAAACTCGGATGCGTCCGCCAACCCGATACCGTCTATGAATAAGAATAGAACACTCATCAACGCTCCAGAATAATGGTTACCGGGCCATCATTAACCAAAGCCACGTCCATCATAGCACCAAATTCACCAGATTCAACTGGTATATTTCCTGTTTTTGAGAGGTATTGCAACATGTATTCATACAGGGGAACAGCAACTTCAGGACGGGCCGACTCAATAAAACTGGGTCGGGTTCCTTTCCGGGCATCACCATACAATGTAAACTGAGAAACAATGAGTACAGAGCCCCTGACATCCAGCACAGATCGGTTCATTTTTCCGTCTTCATCGTTAAAAATCCGCAATTTTAATACTTTATCACTGATCCACTGAACCTGCTCAAGGGTATCCGAAGTATGAAATCCGACAAGTACCAGCAGCCCATGGCCTATACGTCCAACTACTTTATAATTGACGTTTACACTGGCCTGTGATACGCGTTGAACAACTGCTCGCATGTAGATAACTATGTGTATAAGTGGATAATGATTGTGGGGAACCTGTGGGAAAGAAGAATACTTAAAATGCAAATTTAGTTATACAATCTCATCCACATAAAACCCGCTGTTATCAACGCGCGTTCGGGATAAGTTAATTTGTGGATATCTGCATGGCTGCTGAATATGTGTTATATGTGACACTGTGGATAAGTCGAACCTACGTATACCTAAGTCTTTAATACCACGAAGTGTAGTTATCCACACCTCCATGCACATTCTTTCAACACAGCAGAAGCAGTATCCTGATAACCAGGTTATGCACATATCCACACCCTCTACAAAGAAGAAGAAAACCTTTAAAAATTTTACTTTTGTTATCTCTACGTGTGGAAAAGTCGGTAAAAAAGGATCGTCATCCCGATTAATTGTCCGGAGGGTTATGAATGAGAATAGTAAGTTGGGATGGGATGTTGTATTTTTTTGAACACGAAATACCGTACTTAGCGACCGTTCTTCATGAAAAAAAGTATAACCTACAAGGATTCAGGCGTTGATGTAAAAGCCGGCGAGGAGCTGGTGAAATCCATTAAAACCATCGTCAGGGAAACACATAATGTGTCTGTCTTGAGTGATATCGGTGGATTTGGAGGACTCTTTCGTCCTGACTTTTCAACTATGCGTGATCCGGTATTGGTCAGTAGTGTTGACGGCGTAGGTACCAAGCTGGTTGTAGCATTTAAAGCCGGTCTATATGATACGGTAGGTCAGGATCTCGTTAATCACTGCGTTAATGATATTGCTGTATGTGGAGCAGAACCACTTTTCTTTCTGGATTACTTTTCCACAGGTAAATTGAATCAGTCAATTGCCTATGATGTAATCAAAGGTTTTACCATAGCATGCCGTGAAAACGGTTGTGCGCTCATCGGAGGGGAAACTGCGGAAATGCCGGATATCTATAAAGAAGGTGAGTTTGACCTTGCCGGCACTATTGTGGGTGTAGTAGACCGTGAACACCTCATCGATGGATCAAAAGTACAGAAAGGGGATCTGCTTTTTGGTTTACCCAGTACCGGATTGCATACCAACGGGTATTCTTTGGCCAGAAAGGTACTTTTCAGCGAATATGACATCCATGACAAACCTGAAGCATTGAACGGTATGTCGGTCGCAGAATCACTGCTCCAGGTCCATAAATCATATCTTTCTGAAATTCGTGAGCTGCGGTCGATGGATGGGGTTCATGCTTTTTCACACATAACGGGCGGCGGTATCGAGGGGAATACGAAACGAGTGCTGCCGGAAGGCTGTGAACTGGCTGTTGACTACACCTCCTGGAATAGACCCGCAATTTTTGATTTGATTCAAAAAACGGGTAATGTCCCGGAAGAAGATATGCGTTTATCGTTTAACCTTGGGGTTGGTCTGGTCATTGTAGCTGCATCGGATAAGATTACCGATCTGGCAGAGTGGGCCAGTAACCGTCAGACTCCCCTGTTCATAATCGGAGAAGTTGTATAATGCCCGTTGTCAAACTTTTGGAAATAGCGTACGGTCGCAGTGGTGATAAAGGTAATGCCAGTAATGTGGGTATCATTGCCCGACATCCCGATGTGTATCCTTTCTTGTGCGACCTACTCACAACCGAACGCGTCAAAAAGCACATGAAAAATGTGTGCAAGGGTGAGGTGGAGCGCTTCGAACTTCCAAATATCGGAGCACTTAATTTTCTGCTGCACGATAGCCTTGGAGGTGGTGGCACGGTTTCTTTAAAACTGGATGCTCAGGGAAAGACACATGCATCGCAAGTTTTACGTATGGATGTTGAGGTACCTGAGGAACTGCTCCTGAAAGTAAAGGCTTTACCGGTTCCGGGTACTGAGTTCGAGTAACTTGAACCCTGATATCCTGTAAAAATTATGGCTAATCCGGTTATCGTTGTTAAGAAAGAACCGTTCGATAACGCCGTTGAACGTGCTGGTTGGCTGGCACTGGCACTCCTCATATTTATACCTGCCTGGTATTTTGGAGACCTTCCTGACGAGGTACCCCGTCATTTTGGTCCGGATGGAAGTCCCACGGCATGGTCAGGTAAAGGTTTTATCTGGATTATGCCCATCATTGGGTCAATTATGTTTGTGAAATTATTTTTCCTAAGCCGTTACCCGCACATTTATAACTATCCGGTTACTGTGACGGAAGAAAATGCACCCCGACTCTACCTGAAAGGGTCCCGCATGATCCGGGTACTTAATGCTGTACTGGTGTATGTATTCCTTTATATCACCTACAGTTCAATTCAAACGGCTTTGGGCGAACAATCCGGACTGAACCCGGCCATAATGTTTGCCATGATGGGGACTATTTTTGCAATTATCGGCTTTTATCTGTTCGATTCCTACCGAAATAAGTAAGTACTACAGGTTGATAAGCTAACGATGAGTTCTATTCAGCGTTCGTTCAAATCAACCTGCAGTGTCTCCGTTCTTATGTTATGGCAAAGGTGTTATGGGTACCCTGACGCCGGTCTGATCCCATCGCAACGTCATATGTATAACACCATCTACATCCTCCAACTGAATCCGGAAGGCCTCCCATACTTCTTCAAGATTTTCCACAGGTACGGTTACGCGTGCAACATCCAGTTCCTGATTGTAGCGGAAAGCACCCCATTGACCCAAACCGTTATTCAGAATGATAGTCCATTCCTGCGGTCCAGGAATAGTAAAGAGCGCATAGTGTCCGGCTGGTACAGATGACCCGCCGAAGTCTACATCGCCTGTAAGGGTAATTTCAGTGGCTTCATTGGCACCCGTTCGCCAGACTTCGTTGAAGGGGACGAGTTGGCCGAATATTTCACGGTCATTTTTGAAGGGCATTCCGTAAACAACCTTCACGTAGGTATCATTGACGGTTATAGCTGAAATCATGGTAGGACTGACCCGGGGGTTTGGAACTTCCTGGGCGATGGTGGTGCTGAAAGCGAACAGACTTACAAGCAAGGTTGATACCAAAGTGGTTAAATATTTCATGGCTGGCTGGGTTGGTGGTTGGTTGATCCTGTGGTAATCACAGTTTTTTCAGTCATTTATGCAAGCTTATCAGAAATTGGATAACACACCGGTACTTCCCGATGTTCCCGGGATGGTGGTAAGTCCGATGCCGATGTCAACAGGTATATTGTAAACCAGCCGGATACGAGCCCGGATTCCCCCTCCAATAAGTGTTGTAGGGTTGCGGAAAACGTTATTGGCTATGGTTTCGGAAAAAGCGACAGCATAAATACTTTCCAGATAAACAGGTAAAAGATAACCGCCGCGTTCCGGAAAGGACAAGGGGATGGTATAACGGGCGGAGAATACCGAAATGTCAGGACTGTTGAAGCTCATACTTGCCAGGTCAAATCCATCGTGTATCAGATTGAAAAGATTGTAACCGAAACGATTTTGCCGGATTAGCTCAATGCCAAGCTGAAGGGATTCATTGGATCGCATCCGTGGAGCCAACCAGGTCTGTATTCCAAGCCGGAGTCCGTTGAAGGTACGTGCATCGTTGAATGTCATGAAATCGAGATCGGTTTGGGCGTAGAAATTGATTCCCGATCTGGGCTGCATATCCCGCAGATTCTGACGTAGTCTGTGGGCATAGCTGGCGTTGATGCGTATCCGGGCCGAGGTGTTCCAGTTACTGGCAGCCAGCACGTCAGAGGACTCAATTTCCTGTACCTGTATGCGATTGGATAAATACAGCAGTTCCGGATTTACACTGAGTTTCGTTGTACCGGCGGGATCGTCGAAGTACCAGTTAAACGGAAGACCTGCCCCATGTATCTGTTCCTGACCGAACAAATCCGTTCCGCCGTCGGGTTGACCACCAGGGGCAAATGGAAGGAGCGCCGATTGAATTTTTATCTTAGGGAAGAAGCCCGCATAGGTATAGCTGAATTCATAAAAAGTTTTTCCGCTTCCGCGCGAAATTTCCAGACTATAGGCATTTCTTCGCAGCACATCAGCACTGCTCATAACCAGTCCCAGGCTGTTGGTCTCCCGCGCCGACATAACCCGGCTTACGGGAAATAATGTTCTGGGTCTGATCCAGTTTATTCCCGTTTGGTACGGAATGGCCACGATATCATCGGTGACGACAGGCTCTGTTATATCTTCTAAAGGTGCCTTCCAGACGTCCGTGGACAAGGTATCATGTAAAAGATCCTGGCTGTTCAGTATAGTGAGTTTACGGTAATTCTGATCTTGAACAATAGCCGCAATGCGGTTGCCATCGGGATGGTAGGAAGCTTCCATGATTCCAAATGGACTATCGGTAAGTACGGTGAGCTGGTCGTGGTCATAATGATACTCAACAAGCTGCATGCGTTGATCGATTTCCGCACTGAGCAGCAGGGATGATTTTTTGGGATGAAAGCGTGGATCAAAAATGATACCTCCTGGAAAATAGACATCCGGTGGGGTTTCCCAGAAGGGAGCAATGGTACCGGGTTTTACCAGATTAAACTCATTCTGATTGTTCCGTTCGATGCGGAGCAGCCACAGGGCCTGCTGACCTTGAAGGTTGGCAATTACAGCAATCAAATTATCATCGGCCGGGTGAACACGTATTTCGGTAATACTGCCGGGGAGGTTATCGGTGAGAAGGACAGGTGAGTCAAAATCGGGTTGGCTATCTGCCTGTGTGCTGTCCGGAAGCAGGGTGAGGTGATACTCGTGACCGTATGGTCGTAAGGCAAGTAAACCGTAGTTGTGTATGTTGGGATGGTGTAGTCGATGATTACGGGTCAGCTGCCTGTTTTTCAGAGTGGTGAGGTTAAGCTGGTGGATATCCGATGTATATCGGTTTTCATGGTAGGGATGGATGTGGTAGCGGGCATATAGCAGGGTGCTGGTTAACGGATCATAACGGTATCCATACGACTCATGCATCGTGGTTTCAGCGATGAGCCGGTGGCTGTTTTGGGTGGTGTTGTATAGCCAGAACCCGCTTCTTTCGTTGTAAAATCGACCGAAATAGATGATTTCTTCCGATGAGATCCATTGGGGTTGGTGTATATCCGGTCCATTCAGTCTGCCAAGGTCAATAGTTTCAACAGGGGTTTGGGTATTTCTTTCGAGTGTCTGGTTGTGAAGGTCATCGGTGAATGCTGCAAATTCAATGGAAAGTTTCCATGGGGATATACCGGATGTGTACCATAGGTTGGTGGCGTAGCCGAGGAAGGGAAATAGGGCATGGGAGCGGATGGATCTCCTCATAGGTTCCATGCCGTAGGTATCGATAAACCATCGGGTGAATACGTATCCGCCTATGTAGTGTCTTGACAGTGGTCTTGAGTAGGATGCCGGGGTGAGGTGGGTTGCAAGGTTCCAGGACCGGTTAGCGGAAAGATTCCCGTAATATTGCTGCATGAAGGGGGCATGATTACCTCTTCCACCGTCTGTAAAGAGTTCGGTTTCCCGATATACGGCCAGCCCTTCTATGATGCCTGTTGGAACAAAACCGTGGACCGACCTGCCAAGATCCGGCGAGAATACATAAAGCATCCGGTTGTAGCCTGCGTTGACGCTGAATTGAAGTGCATGAACCAGTTCGTGGGACATGAGATTTTCCAGATGTCCGCCAGTGCGTGGATTCAGACTTTTTCCGGCGATTGGTGGAGATTCAATTTCCATCCTGAAGTTAAACGAGCTCACATACCCGTTGGACCGGTCGTTGTAGCTGTTGATGATAACCGGAAAGTTTTTAAGGCTGCCACCGGTGAGTAGTCGGATATTTTGATAATCATTTTCCAGTAAATAGGCAGCACGCAGGGCGGTTTTCTCATTGCCTTCATGAAAAATTATGCGGAAGTGTTCAGTATTGTGTTCGAACCAGCTGAGATTGGGTCGGTGTACGGTGTCATAGAACTGTCCGCTGACCGTGTTCAGGGTCAAGAAGGTAAAGATGAGGAATAGAATCAGCTTAAGCATGGGAGAGGGAGCTTGAGATGTAATACATTGCAAAGCAATATACATATCCCGGGTAATTGAATTATTTTCGTTTTTCTGTCTGGTTTGACAGTATGGATTATGTATCTGGTATTAAACACATTAGAGCTTCATCGTATGAAAAGGTTATTGACAGTATGTTTGATAGGATTGGGATTGAGTGTGCAGGGAGTTGCTCAGGTGAGCAGCAATATTCACACTGCGCCCGATATTAATTCGGTAACGTTGGATTACTACCTGCCCGGGGGAGTTACATTTGATCCTGCTGTTCCGCTTCCCTCTGAGGTATTAGGCTTTGAAGTGGGATTCAGGCATGCCCGTTCCGAGCAGATTATGGCGTATATGCATGCACTGGCGGAGGCATCGGACCGTGTTGAAATACAGCAGTACGCTACTTCGTACGGATTCAGACCATTGAATCTGGTGATGATCAGTGCTCCGGAAAATATGAACAGGCTGGAGGAGATTCGTACCCAACATCTTCAGCTGGCCGATCCTTCTGTTTCGGGTTCGCTGGACCTTTCCTCGATGCCGGCCATTATTTGGCAGGGATTCAGTGTGCACGGAAATGAACCAAGTGCGGCGAATTCATCCATTTTACTGGCTTATTTTCTTGCTGCAGCTCAGGGTCCGGAGGTAGAGGAGATACTTCGGGAGAGTGTTACGATTATTGATCCTATTCTGAATCCTGACGGCCACGATCGTTTTACGCACTGGGCCAATATGCATGTTGGTAGGAATGCGGTCTCCGATCCCAGTCACCGTGAGCACCTGGAGGTTTGGCCGGGAGGAAGGACAAACCACTACTGGTTTGATCCGAATCGTGACTGGATGCCGGTGCAGCACCCCGAGTCCCGTGGCCGCATCGTTCAATACCACAATTGGAAGCCTACTATTTTGAATGATTACCATGAAATGGGCACTAATTCACCGTACTTTTTTCAGCCGGGTGTACCGAGTCGGAATAATCCGCTGACCCCGGAGCGGACATTTGAGCTGACGGAACAGATTGCGCGGTTTCATGCGGATGCCCTGGATGAAGTGGGCAGTTTGTACTGGACCCGCGAGACCTTTGATGATTTTTATATTGGTAAAGGAAGTACCTATCCGGATATTAACGGATCTATCGGGATACTTTACGAGCAGGGCAGTTCACGCGGGCATGCTCAGGATAGTGATTATGGACTGCTGACGTTTCCTTTCACGATCAGGAATCAGTTTATTACTACAATTTCCACGATGCGCGCCGGGGTGGCACTCAGAGAGGATCTTCTGGAGCATCAGCGTGAATTTTTCAGATCGGCATTGGAAGAAGCCGGCAGATCGGACGTGAAGGGCTATGTATTTTCCGAACCAGCAGATCCGGCCAGGGTCTGGCATTTACTCGATATTTTAGGTCATCATCAGGTTGATGTGTATGCACTGAACCGGACTATGACGGTAGACGGTACGACTTTTGAGGCCGGGAAGTCGTTTGTGGTTCCTGAGGGCCAAATTCAATATCGTTTTCTTACTTCGTTGTTTGAGGTGCGAACGGCTTTTGAAGACAGTCTCTTTTATGATGTATCAACCTGGAACCTGCCGTTCGCCTTTGACCTTCCCTACGCTGAAGTACGTGGAAGAACATGGAGTTCTAATCTACTGGGTGAGCAGGTTGCTCGTTATCCCGATTTTCCGCATGGTGAGCTGATTGCCGCCGGTGAAGGACAGACGTACGCCTATGCGTTTACCTGGGACAGCTACTATGCTCCACGTGCAGCCAATCGGTTACTCAGCGAGGGTGTTGTAGTTCAGGTTGCTTCACGACCGTTTGAAGCTGCTACAGCATCAGGTACCGTTGAATTTGACTATGGTACGATAGTGGTTCCGATGGGTGTTCAGCATCCGGATAAATTTGACGAAATTAATGAGCTGATACAGCAGATCGCCGATGAAGATGCTGTTACTGTGTACGCGCTTGAATCGGGTTTGAGTAGTACCGGAATAGATATAGGCAGCAGAAATTTTAATCTGCTGCGTAAGCCGGAGGTCATGATTTTGGGTGGTTCAGGTGTTACACCTAATGATGTGGGTGAAGTATGGCATTTGCTGGATCGTCGCTATGACATGCAATTGAGCATAGTGGAAATACCAAGGTTTAATTCCATTTCACTGAGCCGTTACAATACAATAGTAATGGTTAATGGCAGCTACGGTGATATATCAGACCCGGCGGTTGACAAACTAAAACGATGGGTTTCGGATGGGGGAACCTTAATTCTGCAACGCGGAGCGGTAAGCTGGGCGAGTCGTGCCGGGCTCATTAATGTAGATTTCAGCAGTTCAGATATTGATACAGACCGCAGCTTTCTGGCTTCATACACGGATGTTTCTGGTGAACGGGGTGCTCAGGTCATCGGTGGATCAATATTTAATCTTGATATCGACACACAACACCCGCTTTTTTATGGGTACCAGCGAAATAAGCTTACGGTATTCAGAAATAATACACTGATGTTGGAGCAACCTGAAAACCGATATGCCATGCCGGCACGCTACCACGAGACAACTCCATTAGCCAGTGGGTACATTTCATCTGAAAACCAGGAAAGAATCAAGGGTACTGCCGGACTCATAGTAGGAGCAATGGGCTCGGGTCGTATCATAATCCAACCTCATAATACCTCTTTCAGGGGATTCTGGTTCGGAACCAACAAGCTTCTGGCAAATGGAATATTCTTTGGTCATACCATAAACGGACAGGCAACCCAGCGGTGAGTTGATTGATAGGTCTGGCTGTTTTTCCCGGTATTCCGACAGCAAACAGATAGAAATTAATTGTTGCCGGAAACAGTAAATGTATTTCCGGTCAAATGAAATACTGTACAACGGGTGAAGAATAAACTATTGAATGGGGGGTTGAGTCTCCGGACCAAAACCCTCATTTCTATCAAGTTTTTTCCAGAAGCTTGAATTCTTCCCAAAGTTGGCGCAGGGCTTCGAAGCGGTACAGACCAGAATCATGTCCGTCATTCCAAACTATTTGAATAGCATAGTTACCCATTGGTTTTACGGATCGGATACGCCATTCACGCTGTGCTGGTTTGGCAAGTTCAGCCGGGTCCATCTTTTTCCCCATGTATTCATGGCCACCCCGGCAAAATACACAAGGGCACACCTTTCGTAACCCGTCGAAAGGGAAAAAAGAGGTTTCGCCGTCGTTCCAGACAATACTCAGTGTTTGTGAGGCGGTATCAACGTCAATTTCGCTGATTTCAAAAGATATACTCATAACCTAAAATAGGGTTTGTTTTCAGAAGAGTAAACTTAAATACCAATAACGGAGCTCACATACCTGTTTAGATTTTCATTGGTCCCGATCGGACGTATATCCTCTATATGATGGTTATGGTCGATGAATAGTTTAAAGGGCGTACCAAAATCAGGTACATACCCGGCTAGACGATCATCAGTATCCAGGAGGGTTTTGAAGGTATAGCCATGGTTTTTTACAAATAATCCGGCATCTGCATCTTTTGCACCTGTAATAACCAATAAAACAGTTGGTTTTTGTGCACCCATAGGGTTAGAATTTTCCGAATTAGTCCATTCTTGCCAGAAATCAAGTTCATCCAGACAAAACCTGCAGTGTGTAATATGGGTTACCAGTACCAGTGTACCATAATTTTTGTTTTGATCATGTTTTTCTGCAAGATCGGCAACCTCCAGCTGAATTGAAGCGGTATCAGGTTCTTCAGAAGACTCATAATCAGAGATGGACATTTTGCCGGTATTATCAACTGCTGTTGCCAAAACTTCAGGTAACTGATTCAGAATGGAAGCAATGTTTTCGTAACTCCGCTGACCCCCGGGCATATGATTTCCTTTGCCATAGCAGGAAACTATCAATAGTACGGCAGCAAAATAAAGTACGGTGGTCTTTATTCCGTTAATCATATGCAGCAAGACGGTTTATGTTATATCCTTTTTGTTGAATATCCAGATGTTGATAAGAATCCAGAAAATCAAAGATGATAACGACCATAAGAAGGTATCGGATTGAATATATCGGGTTGCTATGATTTGTCGAGAGAATTCCTCCAGCTTCCACTGGGGTGTAAGTACATAGGATATAAATTCTGCAATATCTTGCACCCATGAACTGCTTGTGAACACCGATTTCAAACTTTGTAGTGCAACCGGGGTGACAAACACAAGAATCAGGAAATAAATCAGAGCAAACGTACCTGTTCCCCTGATATTTACAATCAATGTGAGGAAAATCACAAAACTGAAAAACATCAGAAGCTTACCGGCGAAGGCGTATAATGCTGCAGCTGTGGAATAACCCGCTTTCAGGTAAAGAAATAAATATCCACTGGTTACGAGTATTATTGTTAGAAGCATTGTTATAAAAAATGCCAGCAGGTATGGTATTCGGTTTTGATGGTTTGCCAGCCAAATCCCGGCCAGTTGTCCTTCCAGAAGATAGCTTCTCTGATAAAGGACGGTGATTATCAGCAGAAGTCCTGTAAAAATCTCTGGCAGGTTAATGGTTGACTCAATACTGGAAACAGGGAGTGCGACCGTACCAAGTACAAAAATTGCGGTTGGACCATCGCCTGAAATTTCAGCGGCGAAAACAGCGTACATAACCAGCATACCCGTTATTGACAGTAACCATACGCTTCTTGCACTACGAAGTACAGCCAGGTTAATTCGGAAAAGATTGATACTGATATTCATGCGTAAATGATTTTATAGATATCTGACAGCAATGATGGTGAGTTGATTTCATTCTGGATCTGTTGTCTGATGGTTGATTCTATATCCGGTTCAAGTTGAGAAGATAGTATTGCGTCGGACTTGTTTATTTTCAGCACCGGATATCCTTTCCTCATAAACACAGCATGTGAGCAGATACGATTAACCTCATATAAAATGTGCGTTGATATCAGGATTGTGAGTCCTTTATCTATTCTGGTTGCCAGGAAACCAATGAGCTTTTCCCGATCCAGTGTATCCAGACCCTCAAAGGGCTCATCCAGTATCAACAAAGTCGGGTTCATGGAAAGAGCCGCCAAAAGAGCGGTTTTCTTTTTCATTCCTTTAGACTGCCTGTAAACCGGTTTGTCCATTACCGGACCCATATCCAACAAATCGATTAATTCATTAGGTACCGCATTCTTAGTTGATACCGGGGTAATCAATTTCATAAGGCTACTACCGGTTATGCCACGGGGCAGGTTCATTATTTCGGGCATATAGCCGATACGGATATTATTGTGTAAGTACCGTACAGAGCCGCTTTCGGGCAATGCGAGTCGGGCTGCAAGTTTAATTAAGGTACTTTTACCCGACCCATTCGGACCAATCAGGCATACAGATTCACCTTTTTGAATAGAAAGTGAGATTGGTTCAGGTATTCCGTCCCGACTTTTGCCGTACGTTTTGGTTACATTCTGCAATTCAATCATCTTTTAAAAGTGTATCTAGTGGATAGAAATACGTTACTGTGTCACTCAATCCATATACCCCTCTTTCCGATAAGGATGCCGCAGTAAGGCTGTCAGTCAGATGAACCGCATACCGTACATTACCGCTGAAGTCTGTGATGAAGACCATCATTTTATCATTGATTTCGGCCAGCTGTATGATGGACTCTCCGTAAGGCATAGCCGTGAAATACACGGGCTTCAGGGGTACTCGCCTTCCACCGGCATTTGAATAGGTCGTTTGCTCCGGCAAGTGACTGAAAGCGAGTTTTTTAACTTCTCCAGTACGGGTATTCAGAAGTGTACTTTTGTTTGTGAAAATATGGTTCGTAATCAGGTGGTCTTCTCTTGCGTACAAATAACCAATTCCATGGTCGGCATGCCTGGTATTTTCAACATGCAGGTAAGAAGGGTTTTTAAATGAAGCTACATCGTATTCTATCAGTGACCATTTATCCATTTGAAATAGCACGGCAAAGGCGCGGTTTCCAACAAATTCAAGGTCAATAATCTGTTCATCCAGGGTGAAAACTCTTTTCAACTGAAGGTTCAAGTCCATAACACTTACGCGTCTCGTTCTGTCATCAAAGACAAATAACTCATCGCCAACTTCAAACAGACCCGCAATACGCATGAACTCTCCCGGACCATGACCTTCTCTGCCTTCGGCTAGAACAACATTATATTCGTTATCCATTTTCACGAGCCGGGTAGAGGTTAGATCGGTGGCATAAAAATAACTGCCAATTTCAGTAATCAGCCTGTAATCGTTGAGCAGGGAGTCATCCTGATACGTTGTTTGACCCGACTGCTCTACAACAGTATAATCAGTTTCTATTTGGTTATTACAGGCGACAAGCCACATAAAAACAATGACTAAGACCAAATTTTTCATAGGTTTATCAGATAAAAAAATACCGGGTACCCCGACAGACCCGGAATACATTACTACTTGTTAGAGTTGAAGATCTGGATAACGGTAGCACCTACCTCACCAATAAACTCCAGATAGCAGTCTGTGGCACATGCTGTTCTTCTCCATGACCATGGCAGGGTCCGGCTAACACAGCCTTCGGCACAAACGATGTAGGACTCTAATGGACCAAGCTGCTGGGCCTCTTCAGCCTGAGCGGTGAATGAGAACGTGGCCAGCAAAGCACCGGCAATAAGGGTTGACTTGATGTATTTCATAATGAACCTCAATGAAAGTTTATATTAGTTATTGTTTGAATGCCGGTATCACTGTCTTTGCAGACGAACAAACAATAAAAAATAATAGCAGCTCAAGTCAACAAGCTTCGTTACGTAATTTGTGTGTTAGATTTGTGGGAAAAAATAAAAAGGCCACTTTTGATAAATTTTTTTTCAATATGACACCCGAAGAAAAGAACTAAAAAACAATCACTTATAAAGTTTTTTCAAAAAAATGATTTTTTTAGTGTAATAAAACGTGCTTTTCTGACTCTATATAGAAGTGACAAAAAACTTTTGTCCGTCAAATGCAACTACCGGAGATCGCTGATTACGTCCTGTCAGGGTTGTTCGGCATTCCTGGTTTAATAGTCAACTTTTAACAGCTAACCTCAGGGTTACCAAAATTAACTGGTGATTATTCATATGAGTAAACAAAGAATTGAACATGCTAACTTAGTCATGTCATCCTATATTAGCAGTATTCGAACGGTCCGAGACTGGGCCGACTTAATGGGCTGGGAAAGAACAGACTTTTCCCGAAGATACCGGAGGATACATGGGCAGACAGCCAAACATGCACTCAAACAAGAGCGCTTTAAGCATATAGCAAGGCTCATGAAAGAAAATCCACAGGCTAAAAACTATGAAATTGCCTGTGATTTAGGATTCAGAGATGAAAAAGCTCTGTACGATTATGTGCGTTACCACAGTAACCGAACTCCAACGGATTTGAGGTTGGAAATTATAACGGATCCCGAAGTACCTTCAAAGAAAGACAAAAACCATGATCCCGATAAATCTCCATGTACAGGCTGACCCTGTTAAAAGTCGTGTGTACTGGTCGTGATGAGGAGGGAAAGTTCATCAGAACAGGAAAGGTCGACAGGCAGATGGTTGGTTTTCCTGCCACTTTATTCAGGCAGCCTGACTAACAAAGCCATTCCTGCCTGAATGGTGCGTAGAATTACAGCACTTATGCTGTAATCACAGATAAATCTGTAAACGGCTACTGCTCTCCGCCTTTGTACTTAAACAGATTTTCCTCACCAACCGCTTCAACAGCCTGGCTAAGTGCGTAGGCAGAGTCGAACAGTACAATCGGGTTTTCATCCATATCATGGGTAACGTGTGTAGAAAAGCTGGTACCCAGTTTTTTAATCACATTTTCATCATCGGGCAACCATCGTGCTGCGAAAAACGGTGCCGGGCTCATCGTTATTTCAACCTTGTACTCGGCAACCATCCGGTGTTTGACTACATCGAACTGTAGTACCCCTACAGTACCAAGCAGAAGCTCGTTTCCAACTCCGTTCGGAACTTCAAAAACGTGCACCACGCCCTCTTCAGAAAGCTGTTTGAGTCCTTCTCGTAACTGTTTTCGCTTAAAGGGGTCTTTGGATGTTGCCTTCATGAAATGTTCCGGAGAAAAAAGCGGAATTACGTTGAAATTTACCGGTTTGTCAGTGTAAAGGGTGCTGCCAATACGAAAGTTGCCCGGGTTAAAAAGCGCTACAATATCACCGGGATATGCGGTTTCCAGCAGATTTCGTTCATCCCCCATCAGGGAGTGCGGTGTAGTCATTCGAACCTTTTTGCCGGTATTACTCAACGTAACTTCAATACCCCGCCGAAAAACCCCGGATGCCACCCGAACAAAGGCGGTACAATCGCGATGATCCGGATTCATGTTCGCCTGCATTTTGAAAATAAACCCTGAAAAGGGAGCTTCAATTGAACGGACCTGTTCGTCCTCGGCTGTATATGGTTTGGGCGAGGGAGCCATATCGGCGAAATATTTCAGGAACAAATCCAGCCCGAAGTTATTCAGTGCCGACCCGAAGAAAACCGGAGTACAACGACCGTTGGCGAAGTCGTCCGGATCCATCTCGTGGATTTCATCGCCAATGAGTTCAAGTATTTCGCGAACTTCCGACCTGGAGGTCTCCGTTAGTGTACTTTCATCCAGCCCTGCTTCCAGAGGGAAAATTTCGGCGTCAGCCTTTCGGGCTCCATGCTTTGACTTTACATACAGGTGAAGTTCCTTGCCGATCAGATCGTGCACTCCCTGGAAATCCTGACCGTAGCCAACCGGCCAGGTCGCCGGGATTGGAGGCAGGCCCAGCTTCTGCTCGATGTTACTGAGAACTTCCAGCGGTTCCATACCAGGACGGTCGCACTTATTCACAAATGTAATGATAGGGATATTCCGAAGTTTACAGACCTGATACAGTTTTTCGGTCTGCTCCTCCACGCCCTTGGCAACATCTATGACCATGAGGGCACAATCGGCGGCAACCAACGTCCGAAGGGTGTCTTCTGAGAAATCCTTGTGACCCGGGGTGTCAAGCAGATTGTACTTGATACCATCTTTTTCGAAGCGAAGTACCGAGGAGGTAACCGAAATACCCCGCTCCTGCTCGATGGCCATCCAGTCCGACGCCGCGTGCCGGGCAGCCTTACGCTGTTTAATGGATCCAGCCTCGTGAATGGCTCCGCCATACAGCAACAACTTCTCTGTAAGCGTGGTTTTACCGGCATCCGGATGCGAAATGATTGCAAACGTTCGTCGGCTTTTAACTTCCTGGTCCAGATTTTTAATCAACGTTGTATCGTCAGTCATGGAGTATAATCTTGAAAAATTTCGAGACCGAAGATACGGATAAAATCACCCAATCAACGCGGGCTTACCTCAGTTCGGCGAATGAACTCCTGACTGTCAACTACGGGCACTTCGGGATGGTTGGCCAGCTGAATCACCGTTGAATAGATCAATTGCACCCGCTTGGTATAGGGTCCGTAGGTGATTTTGTCGGGACTGTCACCAGGTTGGTGATAGTCTGCATGCACACCCGAGAAGAAAAAGATGAAAGGAATACCCAGCCGTCCGAAATTCCAGTGGTCGCTGCGACGATAAAACTGATTTCGGTCATCCAGATCATTGAACCGCATATTCAGATTCAGTGCATTGCCACGGATTTCACTTGCCTCCATAAGCCTGTCATTCAGGTCGGAGCTGATTATTTCAGCGCCAATAATGTAGACATAATCTTCAACCCCCTCAGCAGCCATGGTATCATCTACGCGACCAATCATGTCGGTATTTATGTTGGCGATGATCTGCCCTATTGGCACGGTTGGATTATCGGAATAATACCGGGATCCAAGCAGTCCCACTTCCTCTGCTGTGACATGAAGCAGAATAATACTGCGATCAGGCCCTGCACCGGCTTCCCTGGCTGCCATAAGCGCCCTGGCCTGGGCAAGCAAATTGACACTTCCGCTGCCGTTGTCATCGGCACCGTTATAAATAAAATCACCGGCAGCATCCGGGGTAGATAAACCAAGGTGGTCATAATGTGCACTGATCACGATGTACTCATTTTTCAGCTCAGGATGACTTCCTTCGATGAGCCCCACAATATTTTTGACGGGTGTATCCTGCTGTACTGTTTCAGAAGTGACAGCCAGGCGATAATCCAGAACAACGGGCTCAAAGGTGTTGATGGAAGACGTCAGTGATGCATAATGTGCTTCCAGGCCGCTTTCTGCGCCAATCATGGAAGCTGCACGCTGCGGACTTATACTCATCATGGGAACAGAGAAACGTCCGCGGGGTGGATTGCCCGGCAGGGAAAACCCGGATGGAATACCCATGAGTCGGGCGAAATCTTCAACATCCTGTGTGTGCGAATCTTCATCCAGGTTGCGTATTAAAATCAAACCACCTGCAGCCCGGTTGAAAAGAATCTCTCTGACACGCTGCCATCCTCCGGCATCGGGATTAACTAGCGTATCGCCGTCTACAACAAAAGGAATATCCGAGTACACCATTACCCATTTGTCTGTGAGATCCATTTCCCCAAGGTGATCAACCGAACGGGACTCATCGGTGATGCCAAAACCGGCAAAAACCACGTTCCCCTCAAAATCTTGTCCGCCTCCGCTCAGCCGGTAAAAATCGGTTGCGGTTGATGCGGCAGAAAAGGATTCGCTATACACCGTAACGGGTTCATCCTGAGCGGTGGATGTAAGTTCTGCCGTCACGGAGTTGGTCACAAAAGAAGCGAGATTAAAATGCTGAAAATACGAGCCCTCATCCCCCAGGGGCAAAACACCATGCTCGCGATAAAAGTCAGCCACATAATCTGCGGAGATTTCGATGCCGGCCTGTCCGGTACCTCTTCCTTCGAACGCGTCACCAGCGAAGGTGTAAAGTTGCTCGCGCAGAAAGTCCTCGGAGATAAGGGAGGCAAAGCTGTGCGGATCGGAAGGTTGCTCCCGGGCCGAACCCGCCTCGTTGGTGGAGCTGCAAGACGCCCCCGCGATTAAAATAATAGCTACAGTAAGGTAGTTTTTGAGTAAATACATGGTCAGTTCAGTTACGAAGTATGGAGATTATCAGAAATATCAGGTGTTTTGGGAAGTCGAAGCAATAAAAGTACGGGCATCCGGGAGGTCGACGGCAAATCGGGTAACGTCTTCATCAATCAGGAGCACAAGTCGCTGTTCACGAACCATTTCAAGAATAGCCAGAAACGTGACGATGACAACCATACGGGTTGGGGCGTGCTGGCAGAGCTCCCAGAACGATTGTTTTCCATGTGAACGCAGCTGTTCAACGATATAGCCGCTCTGTTCCTCGATGCTGGTTTTAACCAGCTCAACACGGTGCACAATCTCGTCCCGCGCCACCTTATTCAGGATGGTTTTGTATGCTGCAATAAGATCGTACAGCGTTACATCCCGCAGGGGCTCCTCGTCATCCGGTTCTTCTACTATATCAGGCTGGAAGTGTCTGCGACGATAGGCTGTACGTGCAGCCTGTTCCATTTCTGTAAGTTCGGCTCCCATTTCCTTGTACCGTTTATACTCCAGCAGACTTTGAACCAGTTCATACCGGGGATCATTTTCATCGATCTCGTCTTCATCGTTTATTTCCCTGGGCAACATCATTTTGGCTTTGATAGACATCAGGGTGCTGGCCATAAAAATAAACTCACTGGCAATACCGAGATCCAGCTCTTCCATGAAGTGCATATACTCAAAAAACTGGTCGGTTATGTACGATATAGGGATGTCATAAATATCCAGCTCATCCCTTCGGATAAAGAAGAGCAGTAAGTCGAGCGGACCTTCAAAGTTCTGTAGCTGAACGCGATACATTATTTTTTTTGGTTTACCGAATATACCGACTAATCACAACTTTCACAGTTGAGGCTGCGTCTCCGCACACACTAATATTTTTTTGATACGGCTGTTTTTTCGGAACTTAACCCTATCTGCCACTCGATTCTTATCCGTTTTGTGACGGCAGAAAATTCACAGTAAGTGAAGCTTAAAAATATTTATAAATAATTGAATTTATTGAATTTATAGTATTGACAAAGTTGTGGTCAACCATTACTTTAGTCCTGCTTTCGTAATTAAGGGGGACGAAGGAGAATGAAACTGGGGAATCAACCAGGGGAATCAACCAAGGTCATTAACAAAAAACATAACGACTATGCTGATAGAAAGGTTTATAGCGTCACTCATTGAGGGTAATGAACCGGTTATAGCCGAAACGGCCGCAGACATACACAAAAAGCTCAAACAGTATCTGATGTATCGCTATCAGGTGTCTGAAAATGACGCAGATGATGCAGTACAGGAAACCATGCTGGTGCTGTTTGAGCGAAGCAAAAACAACAAATTAAAACCATCCCGAAATCCGGTGGCTTATGTTTACACCGTACTGCGGCACGAGTGTTTTAAGTTGCTCCGTGCGTCCAGTCAGGTGTGTGAGCCTGATGAGAGTTATTTTGCACAGGTGGCTGAACCCAATCAGCTGTCCGATATTAACCTAGAAGAATATCAACGTATAATTGCCGAGTGCATGGGCTGTCTGAGTGAGTTCAACTATAATTTTTTGAGTTATACCGTGGAACACCCGGAGAAGTCGTCCGAAGAGATAGCCGCCCGATTTGGGATAAAACCGAACAATATCTCAATCCGGAAATTTCGTCTGCGAAAGTTTGTCTATAACTGTGTAGATCGGCGCTATCGGATTTTTAGTGATTCATGATGGTAATGGTTTATCGGGTGTGGTATCGCATCAGTAATTCCTGAACGGGGATTTTTTCAGCGGTGACGACCTCCCGACTGTCTGATTTGCCGTCTACATCACTGTCGGATACATCCTCGTTGGTTTCGCCTTGTACCGGATTAACGATATAGTTTCCGTCACCCTGCAGCTGCCAGCGCTGCAGGGTGCAGTTCAGGTAACTGTCCAGCACCAACTGAAGGTAACGGCATATATCATCCTGCAGAACCGGGGTGAGTGCTTCAACCCGGGCATCCAGATTTCGGTGCATCATGTCAGCGGATCCGAGGAAGTAGCGGTTTTCACCTCCGGCATGAAAATAGTACAACCGCGAGTGTTCCAGGAATCGACCGATTACCGAATGTACCCTGATATTGGGTCTGCCGGAGGTTTTCAACCTGCAAACACTGCGGACAATGCAGTCGATTTCCACCCCGGCATCAGCTGCTTCATAAAGTTCTTTGATAATAAGCGGATCTTCAAGATTGTTCATTTTCATGATTATCTGCGCGGGTTTTCCGTCGCGCGCCTGCGCCGCTTCGAACTGTATCATCCCGGTGATGTGGTTACGCATGTAGCGTGGTGCAACCAACAGCTTCCGGTACGACTGCATCGGGGCGAATCCGGTCAGAAAATTGAAGAGATCAGACACATCAGCCGTGAGATCTTCCCTGGCTGTAAACAGGCCAAGGTCTTCATATAACTGAGCCGTATCCGGGTGGTAATTTCCCGTGCCGATATGCGCATAGCGCTGAAGCCTGGTTCCTTCCTGCCGGACAACAATGGTCATCTTGCTATGAATTTTCAGCCCGGCAATTCCATAAGCAACGTGCACACCGGCCTGCTCCAGTCGCTGAGCCCATTCCATATTCCGCTCCTCGTCAAACCGGGCTTTAAGTTCGATTAGAACGGCAACCTGCTTTCCGTCTTCGGCTGCCCGCATCAGCGCATGCATCAGCGGGGAATCACGGGAGGTACGATACAGGGTTTGCTTGATGGCCAGAACCGAAGGATCGGCTGCGGCCTCTTCCACAAACCGCTGTACGGAGGTGGCAAAGCTGTGATAAGGGTGATGAACCAGCAGGTCCTGCTTGCGAATGGTGGAAAAAATATCATCCCCGGCAACATCCCTGCGAAGCTCCGGGTGAACCACCGGAACCCATGAAGAAAATCGGAGATGATCAAATCCCTTTAATTTGTAAAGTTCAACCGCATCGGCCAGTCCGATTGCCCCTTCAACTTTATAGATATCATTTTTACCTACCCCCAGCCGTTCCATGAGCATTTTACGGATGGAGTCGGTCATTGAGCTCTCTGCCTCCAGCCTGACAACGGCCGCGAATTTCCGCTCCCGAAGCTCCTCTTCAATCATTTCGAGCAGGTCGTCAGCTTCTTCCTCGTTGCGTGCCACATCGGCATTTCGGGTAATACGAAAAACGTGGGCCGAAACAATACGCGCACCCGGGAAAAGCCGGTGAATTTTTTCACGAAGGAGGTCGTCAATGAGCAGCAGCGTAACGCCTTTTTTACCCCTTGAGACGGTAAGCCATCGCGGACGATTACCCGGAATTTTTACCCGGGCAAAAACCGGTTCGCCTGTTTCGGTGTCTCGAAGCTCCACGGCAAATGACCGACTCTTATTGGAGATAAAAGGAAACGGATGGGCATGGTCTATGACCAACGGCGTCAGAATGGGGTATAACTGCTCATCGAAATACCGGTCCATTTTAGTCTTTTGCTTCTCCGTCAGCTCTTCATAGGATGAAAACCGGATACCCTGGGTTTCCATTTCGGGAACCAGTTCTTCAAAGAAAACTTCCCGAACCCGTGAAATCATTTTTTTCACCTCTTCATGAATGGCTTCAAGCTGATCAGCGGGCATCATCCCGTCCATAGACAAACTGCCGATATCAGCATCCAGCTGTCGTTTAAGTCCGCCCACACGCTTCTGGAAGAATTCATCCAGATTGCTTTTCACGATTCCGATAAATTTGACCCGTTCAAGCAACGGGTTTTGGCTATCGGTTGCCTGGTGCAGCACCCGCCAGTTAAACTTAAGCCAGCTCAGCTCATAATTGGCAAACTGTTCAGCGTCAGGGTCAGGTCGGGGTGGGGGATCAAAAGACTGCAGCATTCGTACTCCAACCCGGGTTTCCCGTTTGGTAACTTCATTAAATCCATCATTCTCTGGCGTACTCATGGTTGTATTATTGACGTTGCTCTCATGGTTTTTGTATACCCGGGTTTATAATCTCCACAGGCTCTTCACTGATTTTTGCAGAAGCCCATTCAAAAATCTACGGACCACCCGGCGAGGGGAGGGCTTGCCGCTGACTGTAGTATATAAAAGACTGAATTACCAAAGTAATAACGTTTTCTCACATCTTGATATGTATATTCTATGTGAACACAACGTCACTAAAACCGCACTGCCTTGAACAACCCGTTACTGAATCCATCTGATAAAGAACAGGCTTTCGAGCAAACTGTACGACCCCTGCGCCTGGACGATTTCGTAGGTCAGCGAAAGCTGGTTGACAACCTGCAGGTCTTTATAAAAGCAGCCGGAATGCGTGGTGAAGCACTGGACCATGTACTGCTATCCGGTCCGCCGGGACTGGGTAAAACCACCCTAGCCGCCATCATCGCCAATGAAATGGGAGTAAGCTTCAAGGCCACAACCGGTCCTGTACTCGAAAAACCGGGCGACCTTGCCGGATTGCTGACTTCGCTGGATGAAGGCGATGTCTTGTTTATCGATGAAATTCACCGTCTGAATCCGGTGGTAGAGGAATACCTGTATTCCGCTATGGAGGATTACAAGCTTGACATCATCATCGATTCCGGTCCGAATGCACGTAGTGTGCAAATAGAGCTCCGCAAATTTACACTGGTTGGCGCCACAACCCGTAAAGGCTTGCTTACGGCTCCGCTTCGTGCGCGCTTTGGAATTGACCTGCGCCTGGATTACTACGAAACCGAGACCCTGCAGCAGATAGCCGAACGTACCTCAGGCATCCTCGGCTTCGACATTACTACCAGGGGCTCCTACGAAATTGCCAGACGCAGCCGGGGCACACCTCGAATCGTGAACCGGTTGCTGCGTCGAACCCGCGATTTTGCCGAAGTTGAGGGACTTCAGGCCATTGATGACCGTATAGCTGATAAGGCGCTGAATGCTCTGGATGTAGATAATCAAGGCCTTGACGACATGGATCAGCGTATTTTGAACGCCCTGGTTAACACGTTTGGCGGCAAACCCACGGGGCTGGGCACCCTTGCTGTGGCCGTTGGTGAAGACAAGGGAACCATCGAGGAGGTCTACGAACCTTACCTCATCCAGGAAGGCTTCCTGCAGCGAACCCCGAAAGGTCGCATTCCCGCACCCAAAGCTTACCGTTATCTGGGGATTAAAATGCCGGGAACCGCAACCAGTTTGTTCGATGAGCCGGATGATCCCAACTAGCTCTCACCCACGCCATACATCAGGATATTATCAGAAAAAATGCGTATTTTTCGAGGCTAAAAATTGAATTTATTTATCACTTAATCATCTGCGTGCTTAATGAAACATCTGTTTACCTCCGAGTCCGTATCAGAAGGGCATCCCGACAAAGTCTCCGATCAAATATCCGATGCCATTCTGGATGCCCTGCTCGAGAAGGATCCCAAATCCCGCGTAGCCGTTGAAACACTCGTAACAACGGGTCTTGCGGTCGTTTCCGGAGAAGTTACTACCGATGCCTACATCGATGTACAGGAAATTGTACGGGATGTTATCCGTCAGATCGGTTACACAAAATCTACCTACCGCTTTGATGCGGATTCCTGCGGGGTAATGGTTACCATCCACCAACAGAGTCCTGACATTGCCCAGGGCGTTGATGTTGAAGGAGCCGGCGACCAGGGTATGATGTTTGGTTATGCGTGTACCGAAACGGAGAACCTGATGCCGCTGAGCATCCAGCTCTCGCACGATCTTGTTCGTGAACTGGCGAATATCCGGAAAAATACCGACCTGATGCCCTATCTGGCTCCGGACAGCAAAAGCCAGGTGACGGTTGAGTACGATGAGGACGGCAAGCCGGTCCGGGTACATACCATCGTGGTTTCCACCCAGCACGATGATGGCGTAAGTCAGGACAAAATCAAGGAAGATATCGTCAAACATCTCTTCCCGCGTGTTGTTCCTGAGGGAATGATGGATGAGAAAACCATCGTACACGTTAACCCTACAGGAAAATTTGTGATTGGTGGTCCACACGGTGATACGGGTCTGACCGGTCGAAAAATCATTGTAGATACCTATGGCGGACACGGTGCACATGGCGGTGGAGCTTTTTCGGGTAAAGATGCTACTAAAGTAGATCGCAGTGCGGCATATGCAGCCCGCCATATTGCCAAAAACCTGGTTGCTGCCGGTCTGGCCGAGCGTGCCCTGGTGCAGCTGGCCTATGCCATCGGCGTTGCTGAGCCCGTTTCCGTCAACGTGAATACCTACGGAACCGGTACAAAATCTGACGCTGAACTGGCGGAACTGGTTAGCGAAGTTTTTGACTGCAAGCCGGCTTCCATTATCAAGCGCTTCGACCTGCGCAAACCCATCTTCCGGAATACCGCGGCCTACGGCCATTTTGGTCGACCCGAATTTCCCTGGGAGCAGCTCGATTACGCAGACACCCTCAAGGCCCGTCTGTAATCCGACCTTGTCGGTACCGGACTATTAAAACCTGAAAAAGCCTGGTCCCGGAGCCGGGCTTTTTTGTGTAGGCAAAAAAATAACAGCAGGTTAGCACCATCGCCGCATGGGTTCAGTTATTTAAAAAAGTGGCGGATAATCCGTATTTTCGACCAGACTATTTTCAGGAATGTTTTGCGTTAACCGTTTAACTGCGAAGCCTCCCTCCTCCACAAAACAGTATAATCCCTTACAAAATCATTATTATGGCTAAAGAAGTTGATGTTTGCGTGATAGGTAGTGGTCCTGGTGGCTATGTTGCCGCCATCCGTGCCTCGCAATTAGGATTTAAAACCGCAATTATTGAAAAAAGAGATCTGGGTGGCGTGTGTCTGAACATCGGATGTATTCCAACCAAGGCCCTGCTTAAATCGGCCGAAACACTGGATAACCTGAAGCATGCCGAGGAATTTGGCTTTACCGTGAGTGAGGTCAAAGCCGATTTCGATAAAATCATCAAACGAAGTCGCGGTGTGGCCGACAAGCAGAGTAAGGGTATTCAGTTTCTGATGAAGACCAATAAGATCGATGTGATCATGGGTCATGGTGCGTTTACATCAGCCAAAGAACTTGCCGTAACAGACGGCGATGGTAAAACCGTTGAAACCGTCAAGGCCAAACATTTCATCATTGCAACCGGTGCCCGAAGTCGGGAGCTCCCGAATCTTAAGTTTGACGGTGAGACTATCATTAATTCGGAACGTGCGATGAAGCTGGAAAATCAGCCCAAACGCATGGTCATTGTTGGGGCCGGCGCCATTGGCGTTGAGTTTGCCTATTTCTACAAGACCCTGGGTACCGAGGTAACCATCGTTGAAATGCAGAAGACTCTGGTTCCCATTGAAGACGAGGAAATTGGCAAGGAGCTTGGCAAAATCTACAAGCGGGCCGGCTATAAGCTCATGCTGGAGAGCACCGTTGAGAAGGTGGAGAAGAAAGGCAAGAACGTTGTTGTGACGGTCAAGACGCCAAAAGGAACCGAGACTCTTGAGACCGATGTAGTACTCAGCGCCGTGGGTGTGGTAGGCAATATTGAAAACCTCGGACTTGAAAAAATTGGCGTTAAAACCGAGAAAGGAGCTATTTTAGCCGACAAGGTAACCTATGAGACTTCGGTTAAGGGAATATACGCCATCGGCGATGTTGCCGGCGCCCCCTGGCTGGCCCACAAAGCCTCACATGAAGCGCTTCGCTGTATTGAAAAACTGGCCGGGCATAATCCCAAGCCGGTCCGATACGATAACATCCCCGGATGTACCTACTGTAAGCCCGAGGTAGCTTCGGTTGGTATGACGGAGAAAGCGGCAAAAGAAGCAGGCTATGACATCATTGTAGGTAAGTTTCCCTTCATGCCGAACGGCAAGGCGCAGGCTGCCGGCCACACAGAAGGCTTTGTAAAAGTCGTTTTTGATGCCAAGTACGGGGAGTGGCTGGGTTGTCATATGATTGGTCACTCGGTGACGGATATGATTGCCGAGGCGGTTGTTGCCCGTGAACTGGAAACCACCGGTCATGAGATAATTGCAGCGGTGCATCCTCATCCTACACTCTCCGAGGCGGTTATGGAAGCAGTGGCTGAAGCCTACAACGAAGGCGTTCACCTTGGCACGCCCGTCAAGAAAAAGTAAGGGTTTCAGAGCGTAGACCGTTTAGCGACGGGGCACGCCGGTATATCGTACTATCATCGCCCGGCATCTGCCGGGCGTTTTTTTTCTGCAGCCAGAGCCATGAATACCATTTTCTGTTATGATCTTGGTCGGGCACCCTACCGCGAAACCTGGGACCTGCAGGCGGCCATTCAGCAGCGCCTCATTGAGGAAAAACTGCATCGCGCAGCAGAAAAAAAAGCGCATATCAACGGTCGGAAGCACGATTCGTCAACTGCAGCGCTGGAAACGGAACCCCGTCCTCATGTGCAGGAACAGGTCTCACCGATGGTCGGGCCCACACCCACCCTGCAGCCCCGACCGGAAGGCAAGCTGAAGGTATCTGCACAAGAGGAACAGCCCCTGTTTTCCGGATTGACTAATGAACCCTCCCCGGACGTGTTGCTGCTGGTTGAACATCCGCATGTGTACACCCTGGGAAAGAGCGGAGATCCCTCTCATCTGCTCAAAACCGATGAAGAGCTGGAGTCGCTGCAGGCTACCTATGTGAAAATCGACCGTGGGGGCGATATCACCTATCATGGTCCGGGACAGATTGTCGGGTACCCCATTCTCGACCTGGATCGTTACTTCACCGATATCCATAAATACTTGCGTTATCTCGAGGAAACGATTATTCGTGTTTGTGCAGACTATGGTCTAAAAGCGGGGCGTATCGATAAACTGACCGGAGTCTGGGTGGGTGACGCCAAAATCTGTGCCTTCGGGATACGCTGTTCCCGCTGGGTCACCATGCACGGTTTCGCGCTCAACGTAAATACCAGCCTCGACTATTTCGGCCACATTGTACCCTGTGGTATTACCGATAAGGCCGTTACGAGTCTGTCAGAGCAACTTGGTCGTCCAGTTGATGAAGAAGAAGTCAAAGATCGCATCCTCCATCATTTCCAGGACCTTTTCGGGGCGGTTATCATTCGCAAAGAAGGTCGGCCTGCCCTGCCCACATCCCACTAAATTCCGTATATTTGTTAACTATGATTAAAGAACTCGACGTAATACCCTCCCAAACTAAAGAAACATCCCGCCGGCCGGACTGGCTGCGGGTCAAGCTTCCCACCGGCAAAACCTTTCGCGAGGTGGCCGATATCATCCGTGATTACAAGCTTAATACGGTCTGCGGTGAAGCCCGGTGCCCGAATATGGGTGAATGCTGGGGTGCCGGCACGGCTACTTTTATGATTCTGGGCGATGTATGTACCCGTTCATGCGGGTTCTGTGCCATTAAAACGGGTCGACCGGTACAGGGTCTTGACTGGGACGAGCCCAACCGTGTGGCCAAGGCCGCCCGGCTTATGAATCTCAAGCACGTGGTGATTACCTCCGTAAACCGTGATGAGCGAAAAGACGGCGGAGCACCCATATTTGCAGAAACGCTGAAACGATTGCGTGAAGAAATTGAAGGAGTAACTATTGAAGTACTCATTCCTGATTTCCGTGGAGTCTGGGAAGCGTTGCAGATTGTTGTAGACGCCCGACCGGAGGTTCTGAATCACAACCTGGAAACCGTCCCGTCCCTGTACCGCATTGTACGGCCACAGGCCAAGTACCATCGTTCACTGGAGCTTCTGCGTCGATGCAAAGACCAGGGCCTGCGAACCAAAACCGGTATCATGGTAGGTCTGGGTGAGACCAGAGACGAAGTATACCAGCTGATGGACGATGTGGTTGAAGCGGGTGTGGATGTGCTCACCATCGGACAATACATGCAGCCTACCAAGATGCACCTCCCCGTTAAAGAGTGGATTCATCCTGATGTTTTTGCTGAATATAAGCGAATTGGTGAAGCTAAGGGCATTGAGCATGTGGAAAGTGGTCCGCTTGTACGCTCATCCTACCACGCCGAACGGCACCTGTAACACAAGTACCTGCCCTGCCGGCTACTGACGGATGTCAGGAAAATTCCGTATAATTGGTACAGAATTTACTGCACATTTAAACCATCATCAGTAGAACGAAAAGGATCCGCTTTGCTCTCATTCATCGTCATCATTGTTTTAAGTTATCTGATTGGATCCATACCCTCATCGGTCTGGATCGGAAAACTGACCAAGGGCGTTGATATACGGGACCACGGAAGCGGAAATGCAGGGGCTACCAACACGTTTCGTGTTCTTGGCTGGAAGGCCGGATCCGTTGTTGCACTGGTTGATCTGGGGAAGGGTTTTGTGGCTGCTTTCTATATCAGCCAGCTTGGATTTGCCCTGGGTGAGATGCCGGAGGTTCTCTTCGGTGTCTGGGAAATCGACGCATCGGTCCGTGTAGTGGCAGGGCTCTCGGCCGTACTCGGGCACATGTATCCGCTGTATGCCGGGTTCAAAGGCGGGAAAGGCGTAATAACGGCAGCCGGAATGCTGTACGGCGTAGAACCCATTTCCATATCCCTCGCCATAATCATCTTTCTTATTGTATTGTTCAGCAGCAGGTATGTTTCCCTGGCATCCATAGTTGCGTCCATCAGCTACCCCATTTTCCTGATCAGCCTGCGCTATGCTTTTGGATACACTGAAATTGATGGAAGCCTGATGGTTATCAGTACGGTTATTGCCCTCACCATTGTGGTCAAGCATCACGGTAACATCAAACGCCTCATCGAGGGGAATGAAAACCGGATTAAGTCGTTTGCACCGGCCAAGGGTAAACTAAACGAGGAGCAATCGTAGTGAAGATATCCGTAATCGGTGCAGGGAGCTGGGGCACGGCCTTATCGGTAGTGTTGCAAAGTAAAGGTCATGAGGTACTATTGTGGGCCCGGGAGCCTGAAATTGCCGAGGCTGTCAACACCCGACACCACAATCCAACCTACCTGCCCGACCTCGACCTGCCTCCCAGTGTGGAGGCAACCTCAGATTTCAGCAGGGCTGCATCCGGTCGTGATATGCTGGTCTTTGCCACACCATCCCACACGATGCGGGAAATTGCAGAGCGAACGAAATCGTATCTGAGCGGCAATGAACTGGTGGTAACGGTTTCGAAGGGAATTGAAAAACAATCGTTTATGACGATGACCCAGGTGCTCACCGAGGTGCTTCGGGACGTTATTATTGAAGACCATATCGGCACGCTCAGCGGTCCGAGCCACGCAGAGGAGGTGGCCCGTGGCAAGCCAACGGTGGTGGTTTCGGCGGCCAATTCACGTGCAACCGCCCGCATCATTCAGGAAACATTCATGACACCCATGTTCCGTGTTTATGTGAACCACGATGTAATGGGTGTTGAAGTTGCTGCTGCGGTGAAAAATATTATGGCTATAGCTGCCGGCATTGTAGACGGAGCCGACCTTGGGGACAATGCCAAGGCGGCACTGCTGACCCGTGGACTGCTCGAAATAAAACGGCTGGGCACCAGGCTGGGGGCCTCGCAGGATACGTTCTCCGGTCTTGCAGGTGTGGGTGATCTCATTGTTACCTGTACCAGCGAACATAGCAGAAACCGCTATGTGGGTTTTCATATCGGCAAGGGTGAAAAGCTGCAGGATATCCGCAAGCGGATGAGCATGATTGCCGAGGGCGTAAAAACTACACGTTCCGTTTACGAATGGAGTCGGCATCTGGGTATTGAAATGCCGATTACAGAGATGGTTTACCGGGTACTGTTTGAAGAAAAAGAACCGATGCAGGCCATGTTTGAGCTGATGACCCGTGAATCCAAGGAAGAAATATTGATTTAACATACGGTGCTTTACCCGAACAGTACGTTTGCTTACTTTGACCGTATGTAAGGAGCAGAAAATGAGGATTAACTGAACGAAGATGGATGTGTCAATCGTTGTTTCTGCATAATTGCACGGCGGGATGCGTAGTCTTACCGCCATTTCCACGGGTGCCTTTTGCGGTCGTATTGCCAGCGGCACGGTAACCCATTTTACTTACATCGTGCAGCGTTATGAACTTCACGCCTCCTGTTCCTTCTCAAATGTCGGTTGGGGACCTCAAACGTCTGGTTAAAACCGGTGAGGGCACCTATCTGGAATTCAAACGGATTATCTCATCGCCGGAGAAGATAGCACGTGAACTGGCTGCGTTTGCCAACACCCGCGGGGGAACCCTGCTCATCGGAGTTGATGATGACAAGCGTATTCTGGGTGTGGAGAGTTACTATGAGCAGGATTTTCTTCTGGACAAGGCGATAAATTACTGCTGTGTGCCCCCTCTGGATACGGTTGTTGAAACTGTTACCTATAAAGACCGGGATGTCATCATTGTGAAGGTCAAAGAGGCCGAGGTCAAGCCGGTGTATGTAGAGCAGGAAGGCCGCAGACAGGTGTTTATCCGTGAAAAAGATAAAAGTATGCAGGCCAGCAGGGAGGTGGAACAGGTACTCCGGAATACTACGTCAACCAGCGGAATCACCTTTGAGTACGGTCCCAATGAACAGCGACTCTTCCGATATTTAAACGAGTATGAGCGCATTACGGTCAAGGAGTTTTCTAATTTGGTGAATATTTCGCCAAGGAGAGCAAGCCGTATTCTGGTTAGCCTGGTGAGTGCCGGTATTCTGCGGCTTTTCAACCACGAGCAGAAGGAATATTTCACGCTGACCGCTGAGCCGGTTTAGTGAGCCGCAGCACCGCCCTTTGCCGGTTCGTTCCACTGTGGCAATCGGCAGCGACCGGTACGGCATGATCGTGTTGAGCCGTTATGCTGCGGGGTGGCCGGCTTTCCTGAGGATGAACACGCTGCGTGCACGCATGATTGGTGTTGAATTCGCATTGGGAGGCCAAAAATCTCATGCATTGAGCAAATCCGGGCATTTTCGTATCTTTATTTAGAATGAGTAAACGATACGGAGGGCGTATCCGTTTAAACCTGGAACAACGAAACACACGAATCTGAGCATTTTGGATAATTTAGATAAAACCATTGCCGATATCCTGGGTGAAGATGATGAACTTGAAACCTCCCCCGCAGCAGCATCAACGTCGCAAGAACCCGACTTCATGTCGTTTGACGATGTGGATAAGGCGGTATTGCTTACCGAACGTGCAGCCCGTCAGGTACGCAAAATCAGGCAGGACGAGGCTACGCCTGATGATCAGTATCTGCGTGTTGGAGTAAAGGGGGGCGGCTGTTCAGGGATGAGTTATGTGCTGGGATTCGACCACAAAAATAATTTTGACATACAGATTGAGCGTGAGGGAATACAGGTAATTGTAGACAAGCGCCATCTCATGTACCTGAGCGGTACCGTAGTCGATTTTCGCGATGGACTGGATGCCCGTGGATTTACTTTTGAGAATCCACAAGCTACCGATACCTGCGGGTGTGGCTCCTCGTTTGCCACCTGAGTGCGTTAGCCTGCTGTGATTTCTACCTCTGCAACCAGCGCATCAGTTCATTTTGGTGCGCATATCCTTGACAATCTGCCGAATCTCTGCTGAAGGTATTACATACTTCCTGGAGCAGTATTGACAAACCAGCTCCTGATCAGCGTCTTTCATGGCTTCCAGGTCGTGCAGATTCAACAGTGCCAGCGCATCGGTAAAACGGTCTTTCGTGCAACGGCAGAAAAAATGTACCGGAACCCGGTTAAGCTCTTTGCTTTCCAGTGGATAGAGTACTTTTTCCATCAGTTCATCGATGTATTCGTCATTGGCAAAATGCCCCGCAAGAGGGATGAGCTGCTGCAGGTTGCCCTCGAGCTGTTCTATCTGATCTTCCGGTGCACCGGGCAGGGCCTGAATCAGGATGCCACCGGCATGGGTAACTTGCCCTGCCTCATCAAGGCCTACATCCAGGGTGATAGCTGAGGGAATTTGTTCCGACTGAAACAGGTAGAATGCGATATCTTCGGCGATGTTGCCGCTTTTCAGTTCAACGGTGCCGGTAATTGGCTGGGCTTCGTTGTACAGGGTTTTGGAAAACGTGAACAGTCCTATTCCCAGACCGTCGCCGATCTGTGGATTATCGCTGCTGAAATCGAGTTCGGCGTGGGGATTGTGTACATATCCGCGGGCCTCTCCTACTGCGTTGGCTTCAGCGATGATGGTTTCTATGGGACCGTTACCCTGGAGCTGCAGCCGGATGCGCTCTTCGCCTTTGAGGTCGGAGGCCAGCAACAGGGCTCCGGTCAGGGTTCTGCCCAGTAACACCGTGGCCAGCGGGGAGAGTGTATGGTTGGATTGTGCGGTCTTGACCACCTCGGTGGTTTTAACAACTGAAACCCGGAAGTGGCCGTCAGTGGTGATTCCTTTGACCAGCCGGTCTTTGAATAAGTATCGTTTTTTTGCGTCCATCCTTAAATATACGGAGGTTTTACAGCATTAGGGATGTCCCGGATGAGGCGGTCGGATAAAAAGCGGGACCGGTGCGCATAAAAAAAGGCGAGCTGTTTCACCAGGTCGCCTTTTGTGTTAGGGATGTTAGGGTAATTACTAGAACATCACAAATATACAATTTCTATCAGAAAAGCGCTTCCAATCTTTTAAAAATGTTTGATTTATTTTTGGAGGGCGGGAATGGTTCCTCTCTGTCGGGCAGGTTCCTTAAAAAAAAGAGGTTACTGGCTGGGTACCGAGGGTGGTACTGTGCCGTAATTGGGTAGAGAGCCGGTCAGATATTGCTTTTTTTCGACATTTCGAGGCGTATACGTCGGCGTTCTGTGGCTTCCTCGAAACGTTTTTTCTCGAATTCAGTTTCGGCGATGATTGGGGGAACCGGAACGGTGTTCCCATCGGCGTCAACGGCCACGAAGGTGTAGTAGGAAGTGGTGCAGAGCCGACGGGTTCCGGCGCGGAGGTTTTCGGCCCAAACCTGAATGGCGACTTCCATGGATGTATTGAAAGCCCGGGTTATTTCACCTTCAATTACCACCACTTCGCCCAGTCGGATAGCCTCACGGAACTCTACACTGTCAACCGAAACCGTCACTACATTGCGGTTGCAGTGGCGTTGGGCCGAAATAGCCGAGCAGATATCCATCAGGTGAAGCAGGCGTCCGCCCATGAGGTTGCCCAGCTGATTGGTGTCATTGGGCATTACCAGTTCATTCATGCGGACGCGCGATGCGGCCACGGTTTTTTGAGACGGGTCGGTTGAGACGGGGCTGGTGTCCTGATAGCGTGTGGTCATGTTATTTTGAATATGGATGTACTGAAATGTTGGGATCGGGCAAGGGTTGGTCGGGGCTTGTTAAACCGGTCATCAGCTGTTTTCGGTGAACAAAATCAGTGTCAGGTGTTAATGAATCGATGGTGTCATCGGGTAATCGCTTCATTTGTTCGCGTACCTCGCCGGGCCTACATCAAGTACTTCGCCTGATGTACCTCGCCTGACGTACCTCGCCTGACGTCCTCGCCTGACGTCCTCGCCTGACGTCCTCGCCTGACGTGCCTCGCCTGACGTGCCTCGCCTGACGTGCCTCGCCTGACGGTTTAATTTGCCTGCATAAGATAAGGCGCTTTCGCACCAATTACATCATTCCGGCTATTTTGGGCAATTATGGCTATATTTGCGTCCATACAATCAAACATTTTTCCCATTACATGGATCATCAAAACCACACCATCGAACTGCGCGTACTCACCCTTGACGACCATGAAGCCCTGCTTGATCTGCAGCGACGCTGTTTTGGTGATATGGAAGCCACCACACTGGAGATGTTTGAGTCGCAGCTTTTCGAGTTCCAGGAAGGTCAGATGGGTATTTTTTTTGACGGCAAGCTGGTGGCTTCCTCCAGCGCCCTTATACTGGACCTTGATGAGTACTCGGATACGCACTCATGGGATGAAATTGCAGACAAGGGTTTCATCCGCAATCATGATTCCGAAGGTGATACACTCTATGGTATAGAAGTCATGGTGGATCCCGGCTACCGGGATATGAAATTCGGCCGAAGGCTTTACGAAGCACGCAAAGACCTTGCGGTCAAGAAAAATCTCAAGCGAATTCTGATTGGCGGCAGGTTGCCCAATTACCACAAGTATGCCGATAAAATGGACATCTACCAGTATGTCCGTGAGGTGATGGACAAGAAAATCTATGATCCGGTACTCACTTTTCAGCTGAAGAATGCGTTTATCATCAAGCGAATCATAAAAAATTACCTTCGTGAAGATGAAGACTCACGCGGCTATGCCACGCTGATGGAGTGGGTGAACCTGGAGTATCGCCACGAGGCTCCCAAGCGAAAAATCTCCTCACAACCCGCGCGAATATGCTGTGTGCAGTATAAAATGAGGAAGATTGCCAATTTTGAGCAGTTTGCTGAGCAGGTGGAGTATTTTATCGATGTTGCCAGCGATTATAAGTCGGATTTTGTGTTGCTCCCCGAGCTGCTCACGGTACAGCTGCTGAGTTTCGTCAAAGAAGAACGCCCGGGCCTTGCCGCACGGGAGCTTACCCGTTTCACCGATGACTACCTCGACTTCTTCAACAGAATGGCGATTAAGTACAATGTGAACATCATCGGGGGTTCGCATTTTACCATGGAAAATGATCGCGTGTACAACGTGTCGTTTCTGTTCCGACGCGACGGAACCATGGAGAGTCAGCACAAAATTCACATTACACCCAGTGAGCGTCGCTGGTGGGGTGTTCAGCCGGGCTCCGAGCCCAAAGTCTTTGACACGGACCGCGGCAAGGTGGCCATCAATATCTGCTACGATGTAGAGTTTCCCGAACTCGCCCGCAGGGTAACCGAGATGGGTGCCCAGATTCTGTTTGTTCCCTACTGCACCGATGAGCGACATGGATATACGCGGGTTCGGGTGTGTGCCCAGGCCAGAGCTATAGAGAATCAGATTTATGTTGCCATCGCCGGAACAACCGGAAACATACCCTCCATCCCGAATATGGATATTCAGTACGGCCAGGCTGCCATCCTCACACCGTCTGACTTCCCATTCGCGCGCGACGGGGTTGCGGCAGTTTCCGAAGAAAATGCGGAAATGGTCGTTATTGCCGATGTGGACCTGGAGCAGCTGCGCCGTGCACGCCATTACGGAACGGTTACTCCGCTACGCGATCGCCGAAAGGATTTGTACGAAATCCGTTTCAATGAAATAAGCGACTCCAAAGTGGTGTTTCCCCGTGAGAATATTAAATAAGCTCTAAAAGATACCTGCTGACCTTGCATTGCACAGGCGCTCATCGATTTGCACGTTGACCGAGCGCGGCACACCGGATTTAGTAGTTCGCCTGTTACCCGCGCAACGGGCAACGGGTTCATCGGTTGCCCTCCACTTTTCAGAATACAGCTGCCTGTTGACCGCGCGCAGCGCCCGGACCTTTCACAAATCGCCCGGGCATCGCACCGGTGTGTTCTCCGTCACGGATTACATGTCCCCCGTTCACAAATACGTGCTCAACACCGGTTGCGTATTGATGCGGGTTCTCAAAGGTGGCATGATCCTGTATGGTAGCCGGATCGAAGATCACCACGTCGGCAAAATACCCCTCGCGCAGAAAACCGCGGTCGGTCAGCCGCAGGTTCATCGCCGCCATTCCGGTGAGTTTATGGATGGCCTCCTCCATCGGAATAACCTGTTCATCGCGCACGTATTTACCCAGTAATCGGGCGAAGTTGCCATAAGCACGCGGATGCGGGTTTCTTTCCAGCGTTTCCCCCTCAGCGGCCATGGTTCCGGAGTCACTGCCGAAGGTCATCCACGGCAGCTGCAACTGCCGCTTGACGTTCTCTTCTGACATCAGGAAGTAAACCGTTCCAACCCGGCTCTGATCTTCAAGGATGAGGTCGATGGCGGTTTCAACCGGATCGGTACCCCGCTCTTCGGCGATGGAGGCCAGGGAGCGGCCGGTATAATGGCGCAGGTCCGGATTTTGGAAACTGACGGTGATGATGTTTTCCGGTGAGCCGGCCATCAGGTAAAAGTTTTCAAATTCACCGGTGACCGTTTTTATTTCGTTCACGATGCGTGCCCGTGTCTCGGGATCGCGCAGGCGCTCAAACCAGGCTTCATTGCCCCCATCGCGCGACCAAGGAGGCATGAATGCCGTGAAACCGGTTGCTGCTGCGATGTAGTTGTACATACTGGTATGTACCTCCAGTCCGCGTGATCGGGCGTCTTCAATCATGGCGATGACGCTGTCGAGTTTGTGCCAGTTGTATTCGCCTGCTGCTTTCAGGTGGTGGATGTGGGCGTTGACGCCGGTCCGTTCTGCAATTTCAATAACTTCCTGAACGGCCTCCTCGAAGCGGTCGCCCTCACTGCGGATGTGGGAGGTGTACATACCGTCGTATTCAGCCACGATTTCGTTGAGGGCAACCAGTTCATCGATGGATGCGAACACGCCCGGGGTGTAAATCAGTGCTGTTCCCAGTCCCATGGCTCCTTCCAGCATAGCTTCGCGAACGAGTTCGCGCATTTCATTGAGCTGCCCGGGTGTGGGTGCCACGTTGTCTTCACCCAGGGTGTATCTGCGGATGGTAGAGGCGCCAACAAAAGAGCCGACGTTGGTTGAGACGCCCTGGTCTTCCAGGAGCTGGAGGAATTCGCCCAGGGTTCGCCAGACCGGTCCGCCGTTTTCCCGGGCGCGTTCAGCCCGGCGGGCGTAGGTGGTATCGTTGTACGGTCCCATACTGGTGCCTTCACCAAACAGTTCAAGGGTAACGCCCTGTTTGATGTCGCTCATCGACCGACCGTCACGCAGCAGGTTGTTGGCGCCCCAGCTGAGCATGTTGATAAATCCCGGGGTAACGGCTTTGCCGGTAGCATCAATTCGTGTCCGGGCCGTTAGTTCGGGGTCTATCTGACCGATGAATGCGATGGTATCGTTTTTGATGGCCAGGTCTGTAATCAGGCCGGGACTTCCGGATCCGTCGTATACGGTACCGTTTTCAATAATAATATCGTAATCATAACGTGCACAACTGAGCAGGAAAATAAACGGTAGAATCAGCCAATAGAGGCGTTTAGACACGGACATAACTGTAAATAATAAGTGTTTATGTGAATAAATTGATGTATTTAATGTAAAAAACCTTCATTTGAATAGTATGTAAAAGGTTTTGTCTTTCAATTTTGCGTTTATATCGCTTTCTTTAGGGTTGTCGTCGCATGAGTAAATCAAATATCATCGCTTTTCTCATATCCACGACGTCAGTAGATAGATTAGTCATACAACGTATCGTAAACTAAATGTGGAGAACTATGAAATTCAAACAAATACTGTTTGTGCTCTCTATGTTGCTGTTCGCACAGCAGCTCCATGCTCAGGATGTTACCGTTTCCGGACGCGTAACAGATGCTGAGACGGGAGAGCCACTGGTTGGCGTGAGTATCCTTATTGAAGGTACAGCACGCGGGGAAATCACCGATCTTGACGGTGATTATACACTGACCATACGCCCGGGCGAGAATGCACTTCTTTTCAGTTACATCGGTTACCGCACCCTTCGTGTAACCATTGATGGAAGAACCCGGATAGATGTTGCCATGGAGCCGGAGGTTGCTCAATTTGACGATGTGGTTGTGACCGCATTCGGAATTGAGCGCGAACGTCGGGCTCTCGGTTATGCCGTTCAGGATGTAGGCGGGGATGACCTCGCCCGTACGGGGGCTACCAACCTGCTGAATACGCTGCAGGGACAGGTTGCCGGTGTTCAGATTAACCGAACCGGTGGTGGAGCCGGCCAGGGTTCTGCCATCTTCATCCGTGGATTCACCTCCCTGGATCCGGGCGCTGACAACCAGCCGCTGTTTGTAGTTGACGGGGTGCCTATCAGTAACGAAACCATCGAGTCGACCGGCCGACCACGCGGTATGTCGAACCGGGCGATTGATATTGCTCCTGAAGATATTGCCAGTGTAACCATCCTCCGAAGTGCCCCTGCTACGGCGCTCTACGGGGTACGTGCTGCCAACGGTGCAGTTATTATTACCACCAAGCAGGGACAGGCTGGTGAGGTGCAGGTGAACTTCTCACACAGTATTGCCCGTGAAGATATTGTTAATATGCCTGAGTACCAGAGTGTATACGGTCCTGGTTTTGGCGGCACCGTTTTTGATCCCAACGGCTTCTGGCCTTCCTGGGGTGCTCCGTTTGCCGATAACCCTGGTTTCACGTATTACAATAACTGGGAAAACGCCATGCAGACCGGTGTCGGTATCAACAACTCGATCAACGTATCGGGTGGTACTCCGAATACCACGTTTTACACGTCCATATCAGACAGTCGTAATGAAGGGGTTATTCCAAACAATACCTGGAACCGTACTTCATTCCGTCTGAATGGTACAGCTCAAACCGGTGCACTGAGCGTTGGTGCTTCAGTTAACTACATCAATTCGGGCGGAAGCCGTATTCCATTCATTAACTTCATGGAACGACTTTCCTACTGGAATACCAGTGCGGATGTACGGAATTACGAGTTTGAGGATGGCCGACATCGCTCTGACAGTGAAACAGGTCTCGGAACCGGTCGGAACCCGCTGTTTGATGCATACAATAACACGTACGAAGACAATGTAAACCGTATTATCGGTAACATTAATGCTACCCTTGACCTTACGGAATGGCTGGCACTGGATTACCGAATTGGTATTGACACCTACAGTGACGAGCGAACAGAAATTGAACCTGGTCCAACCGGTCTGCCCACGGAGACATTCTTCTGGAGTGACGGTTTCCGCGAGGAAAACCGAATCAACGCACGCGATCTTACCTCCAACGTGTCGCTTCGTTTTCAGACCAACCTGACTGAGGATATCACCTTTGAAGGTCGTGTTGGTAACGATGTGTTTGACCGTCAGATCAAAACCGTACGTGCCCGTGGTGAGATCTTTGAAATCCCACAGTTTACGGTATTCTCCAATACCCAGAACTTTGTGATTGGTCAGTCACTGTCCGAGCGCCGCCTTGTGGGTGCCTATGCGGATGTTAACTTTGGCTGGAGAGACATTGTTTATCTGAACCTGACGGGTCGTAACGACTGGACGTCAACGCTTGACAAAGAAAACCGCTCCTTCTTCTATCCATCGGTAAACCTGAGTGTGGTTTATTCTGACCTTATGGATCTGCCCGAGTGGTTTACTTTCGGTAAGGCCCGTATCTCGTATGGTGAGGTAGGTAAAGATGCTTCTCCATACCTGCTCAGTTCCGTGTATGTATCGCCAACTCCGATAGGTGGTCAGCGTGCGTTCACACGAGGAGCAACACTGGCATCACCGGACCTGAAGCCAGAGCGTACGTTCTCCAATGAGTTGGGTCTTGACTTCCGCTTCCTCAACGACCGAATTGCTCTGGATGTAGCGCTGTATCAGTCCAATTCTAAAGACATGATTATCCGTGTTCCGGTATCGGTAGCAACCGGATACTCACAGCTGGCGGCCAATGCCGGAGACATTGAAAACAGCGGTATTGAAGTTACCGGTCGTTTCACGGCTTTCAATACCCGTGATTTCCGATGGGACATTACCTCCAACTTTACACGCAACCGTAATGAAGTGAAAGCTATCCTTGATGGGGTAGATGCCGTACTACTCGGAACGGGTGGTGCATACATTTACCAACCGCGCCAGCAGTTGGTTGTAGGGCAGTCCTACGGAGCCATCTGGGGAACCAGCTATCAGCGGTACTACGCACCGGGTGAATCACCGAAAGACCCGCAAGTACTGGAGAAAGACCGTCCGCTGGTTATTGGTGAAAATGGGTTCCCAATAATTGATACCGAGTACAAAATTGTTGGCGATGCGCTCCCTGACTGGACTATGAACATCGGAAACCAGTTCCAGTACAAAAACTTCGATTTCACCATGAACTTTGACATTGTCATGGGCGTCGATAAGTACAACCGTCTGGATCAATGGGATGCGGCTTTCGGTCATACCGAGAAGACTTTGAACCGAAACGACCGTGTTGTGTTTGACGGAGTTCTGGCCGACGGTACTCCCAATACACAGGAAGTTTGGCTGGGTATTGGAGTAGACCCGGAGACCGGACGTAATTATGGAGCAGGGTACCATAGAAATACCTACCGATTGGCTATTGAGGAGTCGGTTGAGGATGCTTCCTACATTAAGCTCAGAACCATCGGTGTTGGTTACACGCTTACCCGTCAGGATATCAGCACACTGCCCATGAAATCAATTCGTGCCGGTGTAACAGCGAACAACCTTCTGCTGTGGTCACCCTGGTCGCAATATGACCCAGAGGCATTCACCAGTTCCGGAAGCAACCTGATTGCTTTCCCTGATCTGGCCTACCCGGGCACACGCAGCCTGATGTTCTCCTTAAACTTCTCGTTCTAATAAGTGAGGAAAAAGACTATGAAATTTTCGATCAAAACAGCACTTGTGCTTGTGATGACATCCCTGGTTTTCGTCAGTTGTGACGATTTCCTGGATATCAATGATAACCCTAACAGTCCTACGGAGGCGCCGATTAACGGCCTCATGGCAAGGGTAACACTTGAATCGGCTCGTAATACGAACCGAGTGGCAGGAACGACGTCGTTCTTTGTTCAGCAGTTTGCTTCGCCCAACCCCAGCGGATCCGCTGACACCCATGACAACGTTTCCTATGAAACAGCATGGAGCACGGCCTATGGCGTTCTGGGTGACGCTGCCGATATGATTACTCTGGCTGGAGAAACCAATTCACCTCACTATGCAGGTATTGGTAAAATCCTCACTGCTTATAATCTGTCTTTGCTGGTCAGCATGTACGGTGATGTACCCTACTCTGAAGCACTATTCGGAGAAACCCTGAATCCATCGTATGACAGCTCGTCTGAAATTTATGACGAAATGCTCTCGTTGCTGGCTGAGGGAATAGCCGATTTGTCAGGTCCTGCCGGTGATCGTGAAGTGGGCGGAGATGACTACATCTATAACGGTGATGCTGAGGCCTGGATTCGTACTGCTAACGCACTGCGTGCACGGTTTCTGAATCATTACAGCAAGTTGCCGTCCTACGATCCGAATGCAATTCGTTCGGCACTGGGTAATGCATTCCGCAGCAACGATGACGACTTCCAGATGAGCTTCTTTGAAGGTCAGGGAACGGGTGCTGAGAATCCCTGGTATCGTCTGGCTGTAAATAATGCAGGCCTGCTCCTGGGCGGATGGTTATCTGAGCATTTTGTAGATCAGCTCAATGGTACTACCTACGGTGTGGTTGATCCGCGTATTGATTTCATCACGGCTCCTGCTACGGCGGGTGACCGAATTGGTGAGTATGTTGGCGTGCGCAACGGTGAGGGTCGTGGTGAAGCTCCTGAAGCCAATGCCCGTGCGGTACTGGCGGTGGGAAGCTGGTATGCTTCTGAGCCTACTGCTCCCCTGCAGATTGCCACGTATGCCGAGATGAAGTTCATTGAAGCCGAAGTTAACTTCCGCGATGGCAATACACCTGCGGCTTTTGCAGCTTACGAAGCCGGTATCCGTGCTCACATGGAAAAACTGGGTGTGCCTCAGGCCGATATCGATGCTTACTGGGCTGAGGCTGCAGTTTCAGATCTTGCCAGTTTCGGGTTAGACAAAATCATGAAAGAAAAATACGTTGCTACATTCCTTCTTCCTGAGACCTGGAATGATGCCCGTCGTTTCGATTATGGTTACACCAATTTCCAGCTGCCGGCCAATCACAACCCGGCTCTGAATGGTGAGTTCCTGCGTCGTGTCCGCTATCCGGACTCCGAAGTACAGCGTAACTCGGCTCAAATGCCTGAGCGAACCATGCTGGATCGTATTTTCTGGGATACTCCCTGATTTACGCGTTTAAATGTGGGTGCACCGCTTAACGCGGTGTACTCCGACTACACTAAAGGGCTGACCCGCCACATGGCAGGTCAGCCCTTTTTTATGTGTGCAAGCATGTACGCTGGTGTGCAGTATGTACGAACCCCCATTTATATATACGCTTAAAGGCTTGTTTGCAGGGTGCACATTGAGGTACGGCTAACCCTGTACCCAATTTAACGGTGTTTCCCCGGCAAATAAGCACAAAGCGTACCGGGTTGTATCATCGAGCTGGCGATTGCACACAGCCAATATGGCTCATAGAAGAAAAGTTGGGTTCTGTGAGACTTTTCGTTACTACGACTGCATCCATTCATAAATGATGCGAGATATTTCAGCACCTGCCTGAATACCGTCTTCGTTATTTTCAAGATCACCGGTGAGGATAACAAGTACGTAAGACCGGCCATCGGGGAGATATACAATACCTGAGTCGTGGTTTATGCCTGTAATAGATCCGGTTTTATGTGCTACTACCGCGTTATCCGGGAGTCCGGCAGGAATCATACTACGGAACTCCTGGTCTTTCAGAATGGCAATCATATCACCATCCATTTCAGGCGACACGGCGCTGCCTCTGGCCAGATGTTCAAATAATATAGCCAGATCCCGGGCGCTGGTTCTGTTATTCATCCCATTCTGAAATGCAAGCATATCCTCAACACCACGCAGTACCTCAATATTGTCGGCGCCCAATTCCCGCATGGTTCGCATTACATGTTCCGCACCAACGATATCTATGACCAGGTTGGTTGCCAGATTTCCGCTGAGTATGGTCATATTATAAATGACATCGCGCATCGGAACATACGAGCCAATCTGATCATGAAAGTCAGACCCGCTGTCGCGCTGTCGGTCAATACTGTACAGGCTTCCGTCTACGATGCTTTTAAACTCATTATGTACATATACGGAGTCCATTATGGTAATACCTCCATCGTATGCCTGACGGTAAGCCTCAATCATAACCGGCGTTTTCATCGTGCTGGCCGCGTGGTACATTCTGTCGGCGTTGATGTACAGGGTATCACCGGGATGATCCAGATTCACATAGGCAACGGCTATGCTGCCGTTGATGTTATCGATGACTGCCTGAATGGATGTTCGCAGATCATCCATCGAACGGTCGCCACTATCGGACCCCTTACAGCCCAGAGTCAGCCAGATAAGCAGCAAAGAAATGAATACACGCATGATTTTTGTGGTTGTTAAGAGTTACGCTAACGATGTGCCCTTACGTTCATCGTACTGTAGAAACTAATTCATACAAGCAACAAATGATGTAAATCTTTTACTCTTCATATAAGCGCAGATACAAATCGTAGCGTTTTTTTTCATAAAATCTGCTGATCAGGAAAAGCAGGTAGGTACTCAGGAGCAGTACCGGAATGATGAGATACAGCAGCATTTCCGCATACATGGCCAGAGCCAGCAGCAGCGCCAGAGCAAAGAAGAGCAATAGGTATAGGCCAGATGAGTTGTTCCTGAAATTGGCCATATTGCGGACGGTAAAAAACCGTTCTACGTAGCGGGGATGATGCAGGCTGGAAATCATGCCCAGGGGGATGAATAGGCTGACAGACAGGGCGTAGTAGACAAAGGTTAACGGACTTAATAAGCCCAATATCCCTAAAATGCTGAACGCCAGGAAGATATCCAGTACCAAAATGGGCAAAAGCGAACCCATCCAAACCCTGAACAGGAGCCTTCTTTGACCTGACATCAGGATAAACTGCACCCAGCTCTCCCGAAAGAATCCGGCGAAGTTGTTATGCACGTATGAAAACGGGATAATGGGTAACAGAAGGGTCAGAATGTAATATTCCATCATGCCACTAAACTCATCCTGCCGGGAACTGAGCATCACATACCCGTAAGCGCCCATTAACAGTTTGCTGACAACCAGCATAAAAAGCGTGACTACGGTAGCCTTACGCCTCAGATACAGGGTCAGTATAAACGAAACCGTTCCGGTAAACTGCTTTTTTGCACGTTCTTCGGTTACCCGTCTGGACCTCGTTTCACCGGCGGCAGCCGACAGATAAAAATAGAAGAGGGTCGCTGCAAAAAAAGTGGATCCAAGCCAGAGCGACTGTATTGGCTGACGATAGGCTTCCAGGTGCTCCGGTATTCCGATGGCCAGGTAGTACAGCAGGCTTCCCGCAAATAAGGCAATACCCGCAAGATATAACGGGAGCTGTGGTATGTGTTTTTCAATGACAACCTTAACACATCGTTCTGTAACAATAATTGCCGCCAGAAAGAGCAGGGCATTAAGACCGCTCCAAAGATTGAATGAACTTCCGCCCACAATCATCATGGCAATAAAAATTATGACATACCCATATAAAATTGTGAGCTGGTCTCCATATAGGTTAACTACCGTTCGGAATCGCTCCGAAACAGGGTAAACGGCATGCAAATACGCTGAACGTGGTCGGAAAGAAGGAACGTAATTCAGCAATATAACCACACTAACCCCGATAGCATGAATTCCGGCATCCATGCGTGACATGCGCCAGGTAAGTTCAGGGTTGTTCATAACCGCATCGTAGAGGTATCCATAAAACCATCCGGCGGCAAGCACAAACAGCAGCAAGACAAAACGAGCCAGATTCCACAAAAATGCCCGATCACAGAAGAAAATGGCACGAAGCCTTACCCTGGTTAGAAAGAGCAACGTCTGTGTCAGCGTCGTGCTCATTCTAACGTGCTTTTGTGGTTTTCAGAAGATAACAGCCACCCAATGCCTGCACTGGACTTAGGTTCTTGTTGGAGCAGTGCAGACAGGCGTCGGTCCAGCATGCCCGCCCCTTCGGTTAAAAATGAGTCTTTTGTGCCGTTAAAAAGTAACCTGCGATTGTGCAGCACCCCAATGTGTGTGGCCAGTTGTTCAATGTAAGAGAGGTTATGCGATGAAATAATACCAATTCGGTCGCCCGAGAGGTAGTTTTTGAGAAAATCGATCAAAATTATCGAGGAGCCGGGATCAAGTCCGGAAAAGGGCTCATCCAGCACCAGAATCCGGGGTTTGTGGAGCAGAGCCCCGATGATGCCCACTTTTTTGCGCATTCCGGTTGAAAAAGAACCGCAAACTTTGTGTAAATCAGTTATTGAGTCAAAAAAATACTCAAAAAGAGATGTTATACGCGCTTCCTGTTCCGTCGGAGGAATACCATAGAGCATGGCAGACAGCTGCAGCTGCTCATAGGCTGTTAGTTCGGCATGGATAAGCTCTTTTTCAGGCAAAACCCCCATAATTGCGCGAATGTTCAGGGTATCATTCGGATAACGCATTCCGAAAATTTCAACCATACCCTGATTCGCCGGTATTAAATCCAGCAGAATGTTCAGCAGGGTCGACTTCCCCGTTCCATTGTTGCCCAATAAACCATACACCGTGCCGGGATGCAGGTCTACGTTAACATCCGTCAGAACAGACTTGGAGCCATAACTTTTGTGCAACTGACGGATTTGTATCATGGATGTGCACCCGTCTGTCAGCGACCCGCCTCAAACGAAGCCAGGGTATTGACAACGTTTTCAATAATTCTGTTTGCGATAGTGTTGCTCTCCGTGTGATGGTTCACCATAATGGAAAATGCCAGCGGCGTTCCGTCAGCCGCACGTACGTAGCCGCTGAGCGCCCGGGCCATGCCAATGGTGCCGGTTTTGGCCATGACCGTCTCGCGTGCTGCCCCGTTTCGGAACAGGTTGGTTATGGTGCCGATTTCCTCACCCGGACGAGGCAAAGACGCCAGAAACGCATCGCGAATTGCAGGATCCGGATGATTCCACATAAATTGCAATAAGGCCGTAGTCATTTGTGGCGTAACCACATTGACCCTGGATAATCCCGAACCGTCAGCAAGACGCAGTTTGGTTGTGTCTACCCCTGCTGCGCCATATACGAACCACGCTGCTTCATGGCCATCACCGGCTGAAGCGGCAACGGGTTCCATAAAATATTCCGGTCCAAACTCTTGTCCGGCAAAGAGTCTGGGACTGCTTCCTATCATTAAATCCAGATCCGGGTTATTGGTAAGCATGCGCTTGTAGTGGGCCCCGATTGTTTTTAGCAGGTTTTCTGCATAGAAATTCTGAGAACGCTGATTAAGGATGTAGATGATTTCACCAAGCGATGGTGATACATGCACAGCGGCAACCTCGGCCTGACTGCGGTAATCAGGAACGAGCCCCAGACCACGACTATCATACAAATCGGCTTCAACGGAAATGCCCTGCCGCTCGAACTCTTCACTCATTACGTGTACGAAATACAGCGCCGGATTGGTGATACTGGGTGAATAACGGACTGTATCACCCGCAGGAATCTCATTACTGATCCGTATGGTGTTGCTCATCCATTCACGGTCGTAACCGGACCGCCGGCTCTCGTTCTGCGGCACAGTGGTAGTTTCGTTGATGATTTGAACATAATTGGTCTCAAAAGGCTCCCAGGTTATGGCAGCAGGCTCCCCGGGCTGCTGGCCCACCATGACCACATCAATGGTATTGTCATTGAAACTGAGGGCGCCCATCTCTGCGGCATACCAATAACTGGTGTAGTCCCAGCTCCAGGCCCTGCCCAGCCTCACATCGTCAAACAGGCTGTCATCACCGATGATATTTCCCTCGATGCGGGTTATACCCTGCGCCTTGAGCTCTTCAGCCCATTTACGCATGACCTCGGTACGATCGCCATCGTTAAACCGGCCGCTGATAGTTGGATCCCCGCTTCCCTCAACAATCAACGAACCCCGGAAGACACCGTCTTCAACCGACCCCATTTTCCACAGCCGGGTGTGATAGTGATACTCCGGTCCCAGCAATTCGAGTCCGGCGGCCGTGGTATACAATTTGGTATTCGAGGCAGGCATGAACCCTTTATTGGCGTAGCGGCTGAACACCGTAGCTCCGCTTCGAAGATCGCGCACATGAATACCCCACCAGGCATTTTCGAACTCGGGATGGTTCAGATGGGGGATGATCTGCCGTACCAGCTCGCTGCGGTAAGCCGTTGAAAAGCCGAACTCGGCCGACGTTGCCGCCGGTTCGGAGCTGCCGGGTGTGGTATCCACATCGTTCGGACTGCGGAACTGGGCGTCAGCCGGATCTGCTGACAGTAACAAAAAAATTCCCGTCATTCCCAAAACAACGGTTTTCAGCATACGGTAGGAGCCGTTCAGATAATTTGCAGCCATCCGAAATCAAATTTATTATGTAGGTTACAGTAAACATCGTAAACACGGCACATTGCCGGTTAATTGCAAGTATCTATTTGTCAAAGTTTGCTACCGTGAACGGTATGCGTGCAAAACACCTTTCGATATAACCTGTCAACCCGAAATAACGACACAGACCATGAAAAAAAACTTTCTGTTACTGGCATTCATCCCGATGCTATGGATGGGCTGCCAGTCCCGGCCGCAAACGCCGCCCGAGCCCGACACGTATCCCAACGCTGAGCTTCTGCTCACTGCAGAGCAATTTGCCGTCCAGATGCTTCAGGACAATACCATCGTCATTGACACCCGAACCTCTGACTCTGCCTATGCGGCATCGCGGATTCCGGGCGCCGTGTATTTTCATTCGCGCAGCACCTTGAATGACCCGGATGCTGCCGTCGAATTTTTCCTGGTGGGCCCGCAGGCATTTCAACAGATGATGCGCGAGATTGGACTGCATAACGACTCCCGTATCCTTATTTACGATGAGGGTGATAACCTGGGTGCCGCCCGACTTTTCTACGCGCTGGAGTACTTCGGTCATGAAGGATATGTTGCCTTACTGGATGGCGGTATGAAAGCCTGGTCTGCCGCTGCTATGGAAGTAACCGCAGAGCAACCCGGTACCCCGATGTCCGGCACCTACACGGCCAATGTTCAGGAAGACCGGGTATGTGACGTAACGGCTGTTCTGGCCGCTGTTGAAGACCCGAACACCATCATTTTTGACGTTCGTTCAGCCGAAGAGTTTGAAGGAACGGATGTACGCGCTGCAAAAGGTGGCCACATTCCCGGTGCCGTTCATCTGGAATGGAAGGAAGTATTACAGGATGGTGAGATCCCCTACTTCCGGTCGTATGAGGAAATCCGTGATATCTACGCCTCGTTGGGCATAACCCCGGATAAAAACGTGATTCCGCACTGCCACACCAATGTACGGGGTTCTCACGCCTACTTTGCACTTCGGCTTATGGGGTACGACTCGGTCAGGCCGTACGAGGGATCCTGGGCTGAGTTTGGCAACCTCCCATGAAAAACACCGTTCTTAAAGGCGATGAACGCCGTGAAATCATGGATATGGTTTCCGGCTTCATCGATCTTACCGTAACTCCGTTTGGTCGGGAAGTACGCAGTGTGGTACGCGTAGATAAACGCGAGCCCATGTACGGGGGCGAGGGTGTTGTGTATCTGCTGCAGTTGTTTGCTGAGGACGAGCTTGTCAATAACCGCATTGGATGTTACATGGTTCTGCCGGGCCGTGGAACAAGTGCCGGTTTTCACACCCATGGTCCGCGTAAGGAGCAGGAAATTTACTGCGTTGTACATGGAGAGGGTATTTACCGCGATATGGATGGAGCCACCAAGCAGGTAGTGCGAGAGCAGGAGGTGCGCAGGGGTAGTGTTACCAGTGTACAGGGTCCGGGGTTTCACTCCATTGTAAACACAGGCAGCGACCCGTTGATTGTATTCGTTATCACCACAAACGAACCCTGATTGGGCTAACGTCTACCGATGTAGTGCCCGCAAATTACAAACGAGCTGTGAGTTAGCAAGCATGAACTTGGTTCTCAGGCTGCAAAATGTGAACGAGGCGCGAGGTTGCCTGTCCCCTGCAGCAAGCACTTATTTTGCAATCGTGAAGGCTACTCCCCGTCCGGGTTTTTAAGTTCGTGCAGCGTCCGGTTTTTGACTGCATCGCCCATAAAAGATACGCCGGCATTCACTGCTGCCAGGCCAAATAACCCGATCCAGAACCACAATGCCATGTGTCCCAGTGTACTCATCTCATAAAACTCAGGTGTTCTGGATTTTATGATGGTGGCCTCGGCAATCAGATTTATGCCGGTTCCGATGAGCGTTACACCAATAATTGCGTGTCGTTTCCATTTTTTTAAATAAGACATAGCTACCTCTTTTGCATAAAAAACCCCATGCAGTGCCTTTCGGAAAAACACCGCACGGGGTCTATACGTTACTTCATACCTTACTTTCGGATCAGCTTACGGTATCGAGTTTATCGTAGTCAAATCCTTCGGCGTTACTCAGTTCCTGAGCTGTCAGCGTAAGGAAGATACCATAGATTACCTTGGAGGCAACATCAGCTACGGTATAGGTGATGTGGCGGGCAACTACAGCGGTTTCGCTGAGGGCAGGCTCAAGACTGAAACTGAACAGATAAGGCATCAGATATGCACCCGGGTACAGCATCCATGAGACCAGGAAGAGTGTCCAGATGGTGCCCAGATACTTGGCTGCTTTCGGCGGAACACCTTCTTTACCTTCATCGATAACCTTTTTCATCAGATAGAGGATATGGAAGAAGAATACCGTAGAGATAGCACCCCAGATAAAGAACAGGGTTGGATTGGTTACCTCGTAGTATTGACCAATGTATCCGGTTACAATCATGGCTACACCGGAGAACCAGAAGCCATTACGAACCGATGAAAAGCTGCTTCGTTTCAGGGTTACCACAAAGAGAATCTGGAAAAGCAGCATCGGAACGTCGATGAGCCAGTTCAGATAGCGGTATCCGTTGTTGAACAAATCGTTGCCATCGCCAAGCATGTAACGGTTTGTACCGGCATCAAATACCATGGATGAGGTCCAGTTATTGGCCTGAACGAAGAGCAGCAAGGCTGCTGATACCATAACCACTACCGACAATACCGAAGATATCCGGTATTTGGGAGAAACGGTTTTTATAGTGAGGATGAAGTACAGCAGGGAGGCCAGCATGATAGCATAGCCCAGCGTCAGCACGTGTGCTGACATCTGGTAGGCCATCTCCGAATATCCGGTCAGACCTACATAGTTTTCGAACGTAGCATTACCTAAGTTATTCATAGTTGAATTGTTTAGACCATTGATTTTTGGGTGTACATAAGTGCTACCTGGATAATACACCTTTGACTTGAACAGCATTTTAAGCTGTTAATGGCCAATAACTATGGTACCGCTTCCAGCGTTCCATTTTCTTGCGTAAATCTAATGTTATAAATGTTTTATGCTCATTTGAACGATTTGAGATTTTGTTCGGTTGTACATAGCTATTTGTACAATATAAAAGGGCTGCCTGCTATTAAATTGCAGACAGCCCTCGGTCATGAAATAGATTTGAAACCGGGGTGATTTATCGCTCCAGTATTACACTGTCAATTGAGTGTACTACCCCGTTGGAAGCCGGAAGGTCACCGGTTTCTACGTTCACATCCAGAGCTTCCTGAACTTCTTCAGCGCTTGCAGCCCCCTGGAACAGGTGATTCAGAAGGACTTGCTGCAATTGCTCGGGATTAGCCTGTAATTCTGTAACAGCATCCCCTAATTCTGCAAAGGCTTCATCTGTGGGTGCCAGTACTGTGAAAGACGGTCCCTGTCTGAGCGTAGCATCCAATTCTGTTTCCTGTAGTAATGATGCCATTACCGTATGATTTTCACTGCTGTTAATCACATCAATCACAGTTTCACCCTGCGCTTCGGGTTGTTGTTCAACAATCTGTGCAACAGCACCTGTTGCCGAAAAAACCAGTACTCCAAGTATTAAAGCCGTACTGATGAACATATTCTTTTTCATAAAAAAACTCCTTCTTTTTGACAGTTAATGCTGAACCGTATCTGCTTTTCCTAAAAACAGGGGCAGCGTCTTAGTATGACTTCAACCCCCCGGAACGAAGATTATTCTGTCAAATTTGAGATTTAACCCGCTTTTACAGTCCAGCGCCGATAGTTTACTTCGTGAAACATCGCTGTGTCGGGATTAATATATTTCTGTGCCATTGTCTGTTGACAGGCTGCCACGCTCAGGCACAGGTCTTATGATCTGCCGACTCAGTCTTATTGGTTCTGCTCAATAATATACGTTCCCTCATCAACACCGCTCCAGGTATCAGGAACCCCGGTAACCATCAGGTGGGCCGACCGTTTCAGGAAGATACTTGCGGCCTTATCAGCCGGGTGGTTTTTCAAGACTTCATTAAAGTGCACGCTCGCCCGGGTAAAGTTTTTCTCGTAAAACTCCTTGATGCCCGCTTCAAATGCTTCGGCGGAGGCTTTTTCAAACTTAATTTTCAGCGGGTCATCCGCTTCAATTACCCCATAGACGTCAAGTATATTATTTTTCCCCTTAACGCGTGTTTTACCCAGATACCGGAAGTGATACAAATTGGAGTACGACAGCGCGTCCAGTATATCCGAACTGATGATTACGTTGCTGTCAAATACTTTGGTTAATCCTTCAAGCCGTGATGCGGTATTCACCACATCGGAAATTACCGTCCCTTCCATGCGAAGCTCTTCACCAATCATACCCAGCATCAGGTCACCCGAATGCAACCCGGTACCGATGTGAATAGGCTCAAGGTCCAGCCTTTTGCGTTCTTCGTTGAGTTTTTTGAGTTCATCCGAAATCAGAACGGCTGAACCGAGGGCATCATCCGCACCGCCCGGGAACAACGCCATGATAGCATCACCGATGAACTTGTCGATGAATCCACCGCTCCGGCGAATCAGCGGACTGACCACGCCCAGGAAGGTGTTGATGAAATCAAACGACTCCTTCGGACTCATATTCTCAGAAAGACGGGTGAAGTCTTTGATGTCAATGAACATGACCGCCATATTTTTCTGCACCTGGTCGCCCAGCTTGATGTCCAGTATGCTTTCATAGCCCAGAAACCGTAAAAACTCATGCGGCACAAACCGGCTGAATGCATGGTTGATTTTACTCAGCTCCATATGCGTTTTAATACGTGCCAGAAGTTCGTCTTTGGCAATGGGCTTGGCGATGTAATCGTTGGCGCCGTACTTGAACCCCTGAAGTACATCGGTGGTCTGACTTTTGGCCGTAAGCAGGATGACCGGCAGCTCCGTTTGGGTATATTCTTCACGAATAATTTTGCACACCTCAAAACCATTCAGGTTGGGCATCATTACGTCCAGCAAAATGAGATCCGGAATTTTTTCAACGCTCAGATAGTCCAGCGCATCCCTGCCGTGATGGAAACTTACTACATCATAGCCTGCCCGGCTCAACTGGGCCGTGAGTACCTTGATGTTGACGGGTTCATCGTCTACAATCATGACCCTGAACTTATCGCTGATATGTGCGTTGCGATGCGGAACAAGCCGGGTCAGCGGAGCCGAGGGTGCCCGGCGGGTAATCGAGTAGTTTTCATAGGTTTCATCCACATCGGCGTCGTCCTCGGTAACAGGCACGGAAAATCCGAAGTAGGAACCAAAGCCCTGGGCCGACTCCATCGTCAGTTCTCCGCCCATCAGCCGAACGAGCTTGTTGGTTATCTTTAGTCCGAGCCCGGATCCGGTCTGACTTGGCACGGGTTTGGTAAGATCTTCATCGAAGGAGGCCATGATGCGGTCCATGTGCTCCTTGGATAACCCGTTTCCGGTATCTTCGATGGTAATCACCACGCGTCCATCCTGAACATCGGCGTCAATGGCAACGTACCCGTCTTCGGTAAACTTGACCGAATTGTTGATCAGGTTATGCAAGACTTGTTCCAGTTTATCCGGATCGGCATAGACATTGGGTGCGGTTTTTGGAATCTGATTGCGTAACTCAACGCCTTTGGAGCTGGCCTTGCTGAACTGAAGGGCTATTACGCGGTTGACGGCCGACCGCAGGTGTACCGGCCGTGGATTGTAGTCGAGCAGGTTTTCCTGGATGCGTGAAATATCCAGAAGTTCGTTGAGCAAGTAGGTGAGACGTTTGCTGCTGCCTGAAATCAATTCCAGATTTTTGACCACATCTTTTGATAACTCCCCCTCGGCGCCCTCAATCAGCAGCTCTGTGATGCCCGTTATCCCCGCAAGCGGTGTCCTGATTTCATGGGCAACCATGGCAACGTACTCGTCTTTGAGGCGATCCATATTTTGGAGCTTTGTGAGCTCATCGCCGGATGGGCTGCCGACGTCTTTGCTGGTACCGGCATCCCTCGAGGTGGTCATGTAGATAAGAAGTGCGAACAGCGGTAACAGGAGTCCGGCCATTACCTGGGCTACGCGATCTGCGAAAACCAACTCAAAACCATAATGCCCGGTTGCGGATCCATGCTGAACAAGCATCAGGATGAGTGTGGCCACAGCAGCGGCCACCATGAGACGGACAGGATGTTTTACATCACGATAGGCATACAGCCAGGCCGAAACACAAATTAAGGCAATAACGGGCAGGTAGGTAAAAACTACCGTGGCCGGTACTCCAAATCCGGGAAGCAACACTGCCCACAGGGTAAGGCCGGAAAGCAGGTACCCGGTGAACAGGGCAATGTCAATACCCTTGGGATTGTCGGCATAGAATTTCATGCGACTCAGCACAAGAAGTGCTGAAACACCCGTTCCCACGATGGCTATACCACGAAGATCCGCTATGGAGTAGATCACGGGAAACAACTGAGAAAGGGCGAACAATCCAGCGAACAGGATGAAAACAAGCCCGTAAAGTGCCGTTTTATTGCGATGAATGATGCTAATCGCCAGTGAGGCAAGAACAGCAACCACCGCTATGCCGGTGGTCAGACCTGTCACAAAGGGGTCTGGTATATATTCCGATGCCGGAACTGCCTGCAGCAGCGCGACCGGTAATACGGATAATAGAGTTTCACCAAACACGGTAGATTCACTGAGTTGGATGTCTGACGGGCACCAGGCTCAGCAGACATTTAAAAAAAGACACAATCCAATAATAAACAATGCATTGGTGCATTGAAAACAAGGCATCGAAAAGGTTGGTGCTTCCTCAAGGCCGGCACCTCCAAAACGACTAAAACTACCGCATCAACGCATTATACCGCTAGAAAAAGCCCTGAAAGACAGGTGTTTGGCATTAATCCTTACCGAAGATCGACGTTATCTTCGACCATATACCGCCTTTAGGCTTGTTTTCCGCTGGTTTGGTGTCGTTCCCAAAGGGTTCCGTCACACTTTTGATACGATTCAGCTGTTGCTGATCAACGGGAGTTCGTTTTTTGCCGGACGTATCGCCATTGCTTCGGCTTCTGCCCCCGCGGGATTCAGAACCGCGTCGGGAGTCTCTGCCAGAAGATGGTTTTCGCCGGTCATCATCCCTAGAGTTATCGTCATTCCGGCTTTTTTGTTTAGTTCTGTCGGCTGGAGCATCGTCTTCTTTACGGCGACGGGGCGGCCGTCTCCGACTGGTCCGTTTGGTATCGTCTGTCGGCTTATTTTCTGATGTCTCCTGAGCGTTGCCGTTTTCGTCGTTACTTTTGGTAGTAGCTCTGGTCGTATTGTCGCCACTCTGGCCGGAACTACCGGCATCCGAAGCGGGTGCGGGTCGTCTGCTTTGTCGGCCCCTGCCAGGGCCAGCTGAGCCGGATCGGCTGCTGCTTCTGCCCTTGCTGCCGCCACGGGGTGGTGCAGTGCGTCTGGTAGAAGAACCGTCTGCGCCATCAGCGGCATAATCGGCGAGGGCTTCCGGCAGGTCAACAATCTCCAGGCGGTCGCTCATTTCCTTGCTGATGGTACTGAAATAACGACCATCTTCCGGACTGACGAGCGTTATGGCCGTTCCTTTCTTTTCAGCACGTGCTGTACGACCAATCCGGTGGATATAATCATCAAGGTCGCGCGGGACGTTGTAATTGATCACATGCGAAACCCCGGTAACATCGATACCGCGTGCCATCACGTCGGTTGCTACAATGACATTGATTCTGCTGTTGGAGAAATCGCTCAGTGTGGCCTCCCGCTCTTTCTGGTCACGGTCGCCATGCATGGAGCCAACCTTGACACCCTTTTTCTGCAGAGCCCGGGCCAGACCGTCTACGCCACGTTTGGTGGATACAAAGATGATGGCGGAATCAATAGTTTTCGGATCCACAAGGTGCAGTATGAGGTCCAGTTTGCCCGACTCAGCTACTTTGTAGGCCTGTTGGGTGACCCCTTCTGCGGGTTTGAATGAGGAGATATTGATTCGTACCGGGTCCTGTGTGATTTCACGTGCCAGTGTTTCGATGCTGCCCGACAGGGTAGCTGAAAACAGCAGCGATTGACGCTTCTTGGGCAGACGGTGGATGATGCTGCGCACATCCGGTAAAAAGCCCATATCCAGCATACGGTCTGCCTCGTCAAGTACCAGAAATTCCAGGGCACTGAAATCAACGGAGGAAACCTTGATGTGGTCAATCAACCTGCCCGGAGTAGCTACCAGAATGTCAACACCCTCGCGTATGGCTTTTTCCTGAGTTCCCCAGTCGGACCCGCCATAGATGCAGGCGCTGCTGATACCGGCGTGATAGCCGATGCTCCAGAATTGCTGATCAATCTGAATGGCCAGTTCCCGGGTTGGAGCCAGTACAAGCGCGCGGATACCGGGTTTGGGATTGGCGCTGATCTTCTCAATAAGCGGGATGGCGAAGGCCGCAGTTTTTCCGGTTCCGGTCTGAGCTGAGGCTAATATATCTTTGCCATCCAGCAGTACGGGGATGGCTTCTTCTTGTATAGGCGTCGGCTTGTCAAAGCCCATGTCGGTAAGGCCCATCAGGACCTTCTCGCCTATCTTAAAATCGTTAAATGACAAAATATCTAAGTTAATCGGTGAATTTATGTATGGCATACCTTGTGTACATCATTACAATATACAGATTATTTAGGTCAGCTTTAATAGTGGCCTAAACTACACCCGTGAATCGGATTCCAAGTTGCGCCGGCTTTACGTATATTTGCATTACAAGCCATAGTGATTTCCAGAAACAACCCAATTGTATGCAATACACTGACAATTTCTTTTTTATCTGCCGGGTACCGCTCAGCGCAGAAGGTGCTTCCGATGTAGAGGTGCTTGACAAGGCCGAAAACACCGAAGACTTTCCCCGGGTATTCAGCAAGTTTGAAGAACTTCGTTCCCATGCCTTCAACAAAGACCGCCTTTACAGTGTGGTACGTGCCGATGAAATCTTCGTATTGCTGCGTACCACCAATCATAAGGCAGCCCGCGAACTGGCTTTCGAGGAGTCGCGCGCCAATCTCGTGACCAATCTGCAGCACCGTGTTATGCAAAACAAAGACGAGAATGCCCGGGCAATTTTGCGGAAAGTGCACGAAATTGACACTCAATTTAGCTGATACAGCGGTTATTTATGAAGTTTCACGCCCGTGACCTGTTACCCACAGTTCTGGTTCTGCTCACCGGCGTTTTGTTGATGATGCCCCGGGCTGGTCTTGCCCAGCAGGCCCGGGGATTGTTCTTCTCGGTACTGGGTCCGGACGTTCCCGCCGCCCGCGGTGACTACAACAACGCCCAGGTACTATTTATCGACATTCCGCACCAGGAGTCGCAGCCCGTTTACCTGCGCATCTTTGACGCCGATACCGGAGGCTATCTGGATCAGCGTGAAGGCTCCCGATACACCGCCCAAACCCGGTATATGCTCATCGGAGGCCAAACAGCCGCTTCCCTTCACGACTCCCTCGCAGGTGCTCCGCAGCCGGTCTCTATGGCCAGCTACCCTTTCGCAGCTGAAGATATCATCCACGATCAAACCCTTGGTGCTGAACCGCGTCTTGACGGCCGGTATATGGTTCTGGGTGAGCTTCCTGCCGATCGTGGCAGCAGTACACCCGATGGATTCCGGCGCTATGCATTCATCGCCTACGCTACACAGGGTGATGACGCCAACTATTTCGATTATGTACTATCCTACGACCCCAACGACAAGGTTCCGCCGACGGGGGTCCGGATGTTCGCCTATGACCTCACACTCCGCACACCGGCAGAAACCGATTTTGAAGGACAAATACGCATACCGGTTCAGCCCGAAACCCAGATTCAACTGGCCGGATTCGGTCTTGGAAACGCTGTGTCCCAGCTTAAAATACCCTTCCGGGACGACCTCCGCCTTCCCGTATCGACTCCCGGTGAATGGACCTACATCCCCGCTGAAATTCCACAGGGCATAGAACAGGTTGGCTTCAATTTTTCCGGCATTACCACCGTGAACACCTTCAGCTTCATGGTCCTGCAGGAGGACAACACGCCGCTGAAACTACCCCTGCCTATACCAGATTACCAGCCCGCCACTACGCCCCGAATCAGCTTCGAAGCTTCCTACCCTGACTCTTTATCCTGTCAGGTTTTCGCGCTTCAGTCTGTTATTGTGAACGGCGATGATTTCCTGAACCCGGAAACCATGTGGATTTTTGATGCTGATACCCTGACCGGATCCGCCATACAACGAACATTCACCGAACCCGGCTACCATCCCTTTACCATGAAGGTCAGCGGTCTCTTTGAAGGTGCGAGACAATCGGTACTACTGCACGACTCGCTTCGGGTGAACCAGCCACCATACGCCTGGGCCGGTGGCGACCGTCAGTTTATTGCAGGCACACCCATCGTTTTTGATGGAACGGTTTCGGAAGACCCTGACGGTCAGATCATCCGCTATCACTGGGATTTTGGCGACGGTACGAGCGGAACCGGCGCGCGGGTTGACCACACCTATGGCAGCCCCGGGCAGTTTACCGTCACCCTCACCGTAACGGATAATTCCGGCTCCCCCTGCGCATCCCAGACCGCAACCGCCACCGTGCGCATGAATGAGTCGCCCCTGGCTGTCATCAATGCTCCGGACGCTGCTCAAAACGGGGACGTCATTCTGCTGGATGCATCGGCTTCTACCGATCCGGATGGTGAAATAACGGAGTTTCGATGGGAGGTGAACGGGGAGACCGTTTCCTCAGAGCCTGTTGTCAGCTATGCCCTTACCTCAGACCGAAATCTGGCCGTCACGCTTACGGTAACGGATGATTCATTTGCCCAGAATGCTACCTCAACCGCACGGCACGCGGTCAGGGTAAGTAACGGTCCCGTTGCCAATGCCGGTGCCGACAAACATATTTCCCCTAATCGTCCGCCGGTTTTCAACGGAAACCGGTCGCGCGCAGACGAGGGACGGATTGTCAGGTATGAATGGACCTTTCCGGATGGCACCGTTCGGGAAGGTATGACCGTAAGACAGGCCATTGCGGACCCCGGCGATTACTATGTGTATCTTACGGTGACAGACAGTTTTGGCCTGACGGATAGGGATTCACTTTATGTGCGGGTTAACACTCCGCCGGTTCCCGTCATTACCGGTAATCGGGTTGTGTACAACGAGCCGGTGCAACTGAACGCCCTGGATTCCTTTGACCCTGACGGAGAGCTCATCAGCTATGAGTGGTATATGGGTGATGGTACCCGGATAGCAGGTCCCACGGCAGAACACCGGTACCGTTCGCCGGGCGAGTATACGGTTCGGCTGATAATTGTAGATGATTCCGGCACGTTCTCCTCGGTACAGTCGGTCGATGAGGTCGTTCGTGTGCTTGATGAAGCACCCGTTGCGGTGGTCGAACTACCGGAGGTGGAGGAGTCCCCGGCGGTAGCAGTGTTGCCCCGTGAAGATACTTCGGTGACGGCTGATGAATCAGCGCAGCAGGCTGAGGCACAGGAAACCGATGGTGAAGAAGATGAGCCAACCGACGAAGAGAGGGTAACAGATGAAACTCAGCAGCATTCCGAACAGGCTCAGCAGACCGGGGATATCCCCACGCCGGTGCAGCCGGAATGGACCGTGGCTCCGGAAGGTCTTGATCGGGTAACGATGCAGTCTTTTGACGCGTATATGCCCGTGGAAACGGCACCCTCACCCGTACTGGCCGCACTCGAATTCAACCGGGCTTTTGCCGACGCTGAAGCCGCCCGACTTGCCGAAATAGCGCGGGTCGAGGAAGCCGCTGAAGCCGCCCGACTTGCCGAAATTGCGCGGGCCGAGGAAGCCGCTGAAGCCGCCCGACTTGCCGAAATTGCGCGGGTTGAGGAAGCCGCTGAAGCTGCCCGACTTGCCGAAATAGCGCGGGCCGAGGAAGCCGCTGAAGCCGCCCGACTTGCTGAAATAGCGCGGGCCGAAGAAACCGCTGAAGCTGCCCGACTTGCCGAAATTGCGCGGGCCGAGGAAGCCGCTGAAGCCGAACAAGCCGAAGAACTCCCGGATACAGAACCGGAAGCCGCAGCTCCTCCAGAAGCAGCAACCGTACGCGAAGAAACCATAACGGCCCTTGAATCCAGATTAAGTGGCATTTACTGCGTCTCCGAGCCCCTGAACCTTCCCGCTGAATTGGGGGTATCGCCTTCGCAGTTTCACCATCAATTTGAAACCCGGCTCAATGAAGAACTCCTCACAACGGCACAGTCCTCTGAAATTTCCTTCGATAACCAGGGTCGACAGCACCTGGTGCTGACCCGGAAGTCCGGCGATATCCTGCTGGATACCCGATTCGAAGCGTACCCCGTGCCCCGCATCCTTGCGGAAGTTCCCCGTGAACACCGTATGGATGAAAACAACACTATCATGGTCTTTGACGCCTCACCAACGCTGGCAGCATCTGACGTTGACCTTCGGTTTTTCTGGGAGTTTGGCGATGGAACCACCGCTGCCGGCCAGCGCGTTCGGCACCGGTACAGCCAGCCCGGAAACTATACAGTTACCCTGACCGCATTCATCATGGCAGACACCCCCTGCGAAACCGTCGTGCGCGACTTCCAGGTTTCTGTTATACAGAACTGAGGACCCGGACAGGACCCAAACAGGATGAAAACACCTCAAACTATGCCGGAACTTAAAGAAACCCTCCTCGAGTTATCCGAAAAAATTGTAGACCTGAACGAGATCATGGAGTCGGCCGACCCCCAGACTGAACCCCATAAAATAAAAAAAGCAGGCACCGGTCTCAGACACATCGGAGACGACCTCCTTCGTTATGAAAAAGAGACTACCGGGGAAGACCAGGCCTACGTACGGTTCATGCTCGGTTCGGTATGTCAGTTGCTTGATTACCATGAAAAAGCGGTGGAAATGTACCGCAAAGCCCTCAAGGTGTGGCCTGAACATGTGGGTTTGCTGAATGAATTATTTATTTCCCTGGACGCGCTGGGATTGCATGAAGATGCACGAATTGTAGTAGAACGCAGCATACGCATCGGCGGTGAAACCCCGGATGTACTACAGAACTTCGCTGCCACACTGGTTAAACTGGACCGCATTGCCGAGGCCAAAACCGTGCTTTTCAATTGTATATCCAAATTTCCTGACGATATTGAAAGCCAGCGATTTCTGCGGGAACTCGACCAAATGAAACTTTGAGAGAACATGAGTCCTAAAAACAACAAGCCCAAACGTTACCTGAAACGCGGAGGACGAAAGCCTCCCATGCGCAGCAAGCGCGACCGTCAAATCAGCATTGTGTATGAAGACAATGATTTTCTGGTAGCAAGCAAACCATCCGGCCTCCTCAGTGTGCCCATCCCCGGGATGCAGTCGGCCAATTTGCTGGAGGCACTCAATGAAGAGCTGAGTGTACATAGCGAAAAAGCCATCACGGTACACCGTATTGACCGGTTTACATCAGGACTGGTAGTTTTTGCCAAAAACAGCGCTGCACACAAAGATCTGGTACGACAGTTTCTGTCGCACACGCCAAAACGCACCTACTTGTCACTGGTCAGGGGTGTAATTCCCGTAGACGAGGGCGAGCTCATCCATTACATGAAAAAGGTTAGTGAAGGATTTCGAAACGTTGTTGTAGATCCTGATGACCCGGAAGGGGCCATGGCACGACTCACCTTCAAGGTGCTCGAACGGTATGCCGAAACTACCCTCGTGCAGATAAATCTGGATACCGGGTTGAAAAATCAAATACGGGTACAGTTCGCCGAGTACGGTCACCCGTTGGTAGGCGACCGCCATTATGCTCCGGAAGAACTGGCAGAGGAGCAGATAGACCGGCAAGCCCTGCACTCCTGGAGGCTCGAACTTCAGCACCCCAAAAACGGCAAAACGATGGAATTTGAGGCAGACTGGCCATCGGATTTGCGAAGAGTGATCCAACATTATAAAAAGTAAATTGTATTAGTGTGCTGCTACACCTACTTTGACCATCCAATTTTGTAAACCCGTAATCTATCAGGAAGAAAATAATGGACTTAGCAATGATTGAAGACACCGAACAACTGGTAACCGACCTGTTGCCGCTCATTATCGAGCATGGCTTGAACCTGCTCGGAGCACTGCTGATCCTTTTTGCAGGCTGGATTGCCGCCAAATGGCTTAGTGGAAAAGTCTACAAGCTGACCCAGAAATCGGGTAAAATTGACAAGACGATTTCCCACTTTGCCCGGCAGGTGGTCCGGACGCTGATATTAATTATCACAGCCCTGGCCGTTCTTGGGAAATTCGGCGTACAAACGGCCTCGATTATCGCAGTTTTAGGTGCTGCTACTCTGGCCATTGGCCTGGCCCTTCAGGGCACGCTGAGCAATGTTGCTGCCGGAGTAATGTTGCTCATCTTCCGTCCTTTCAAAGTGGACGACGCTGTCACCGTTGCCGGAAAGTCCGGCACCATCGAAGAAATTGGAATATTCACCACCATTATGAAAACCTTTGACGGAATTCATATGAATATACCCAATGGAACTATATGGGGCTCAGACGTTACCAACTTCTCCATAAACCCAACCAGAAGGCACGATTTCACCTTCGGAATCGGCTACAGTGATGACATGGACAAAGCCCTGGAAATCGTCAAGAAAATACTTGAAGAGGATGAGCGCGTTCTCAAGGATCCTGCTCCGCTGGTAGTCATCAGCAATCTGGGTGACAGCTCCGTTGATATTACCGCCCGTCCCTGGACCCTTTCGGCTGATTTCTGGGATGTAAAATGGGATGTGACCAAGAAAGTGAAAGAACAATTCGATGCCAATGGTATCTCTATACCGTTTCCGCAGCGTGAAATTCATGTATACCAGGAGAAATAGACCCTGAAACCACTTGATTTCAAATCAAAACGAGTGTTGATTACCGGCGCTTCTTCGGGCATAGGCGTGGGTTTTGCCCATGCCTTTGCCCGTGAAGGCGCGCAGCTAATTCTGACAGCCCGGCGGGTCGACCGTCTTGAGGCACTTGCAGCCGAGCTAAGGGATCGCTTTGCCGTTTCCGTACTTGTTCTTCCATCCGACCTTTCCGGGCCCGATGGGGTTCACTCCCTGCTAGATCGCCTTAAGGAAATGGATATGCAGGTTGATATCCTGATCAACAATGCCGGCTTTGGTTATCAGGGTTCTTTTGAAGCCGCTGAGCCCTCGTTGTATGAAGACATGATGTATCTGAATATGATGGCCCTGACAACATTGACGCGTGCCCTGGCACCCGCTATGCGTCAGCGAGGTTACGGCGGCGTACTGAATGTGGCCTCCATGGCCGGCGTTACGCCCATCCCCTACTTCTCCGTGTATGCTGCCACCAAAGCCTATGTGCTCAGCCTGACGGAGGCACTCTGGAAAGAGTACCTGAATACCGGTGTGCGCATGGTTACCCTGTGTCCCGGTCCGGTAGACACCGAGTTTTTTGAAGTTTCCGGGTACGACCCCGCGAAAAGTGCTGCCACCCGGGGGATACAGTCGGTCCGCGAAGTGGTTGATACGGCGATGAAAGCCTTGCGGAAGAACCAGCCTTTTGTGCCAACGAGTTTGCTTCTCAAGGTGCTGGCGATATTTCAGCGCTTCATCCCACGCAAGCTCTCGTTGCACATACTGGCCTCCCAGATGAACCCGTGACACCTGCAGCTATTCTCATCCTTCCGATATTAAAACATATACCAGACCCGGAAATGAACCCGTAACACCTGCGGCTATCGTCATCCTTCCGATATTAAAACATATACCAGACCCGGAAATGAACCCGTGACACCTGCGGCTATCGTCATCCTTCCGATGTAGAAATATATCTGCACCCCGGAATCGAACCTGAGATACCTGTAGCTTCTGCCATCTTTCCCATTTTAAAACACATAACGGACCCGGAAACGAACCTTCACTCGCTGAAAAACCGGTTACTGAAAGTGTAATCTGTCATTAATCAATAATTTCATACAAAAAACACCCGAAAATGGCGTGTAATTTTTGCAAGAAATGCCTCTATAAGGTAACTTAGCTAATCTAATTACAATTATTTACCGTCTCGAAACGATTAAACCCGTCGAAGGAGTGTCTTTTGGAAGAAAAAGAGCCGTTGGAGGGTGCTGAGCAGCAACCGTCCGATCAAGAAAATAGCCAGCCCACCTACTATACTGACCTGCTTGAAAAAGCCGGGGAACTTAAGTCTATGACCGACTGGCAGCTCGGTGCCATGGAATTTGAGAATCTCCGACTAAAATGGAGCGAAGGTCCTGCTATTGATGAGGAGGAGAAAAAAACGCTCTATGCTGGCATTCTTGAAGCACAGAAGGAGTTTAATGAGGCCCGAAAAGCCTATTATGAGCGGCAAAATGAACGAAAGGCTGCAAACCTTGAGAAGCGTGAAAATTTGATTAAACGGCTTTCTGATCTGGTTGAGCAAAAGAAATGGGGACAATTCAATGAAGTGGCCTCCATCCAGCGAAAGTTTGAAGACATCCGTCCGCTGCCCCCGGAAGCAGAGACGCAAGGTCCTCGCTTTAATGCCCTCCTCGAAGAATTCGAGAAACACAAAGTTGAACACCTGGTCAAAATCCGGGAAAAGGAAGAAGAGAACCTGCTCGGCAAGCTGGCTGTACTTGACAAGCTGAAAGCCATTGCTGCATCCGCCGGTGCCGATACCTCCGATTGGGACGGCCTCGACCAGCAAATTGGGGACCTGGCTGCCCAGTGGAAAAAAATTGGACGGGTTGCCAAAGAAAGAGCCGACGAGGTCTGGGAGCAGTACAAAGCTACCCGGGACGCGTACACTGCCAAAAAGCTTGAGTTCAATGCGGCATTCAGGGCTGAACTGGATAAGAATATCAAAGCGCGTGAAGCTATCATTGCCAAGGCCCGTGAGGTTATTGAAGAAACTGACCTTGCCGTTGCTTCCAAAGAGATGAATATTCTGCACAGACGCTGGCGAGACAGCGGACCGGTTCCCAAGGAGCAGAGTGATGAGCTCTGGGCCCGTTTCAAGGAAATTTTTGAGAAATTTGACATCGTACGCGATGAAAACATCGATGAAATCCGTGCCCGTGAGCAGGAGAACCTCGAGGCCAAAACGGCGTTGTGCGAAAAAGCTGAGGCGCTCGCCGGGGAGGAAGATAGTATCACAAAACGTGATGTGATTGAGCAGCTTTACAACGAGTGGAATAATCTTGGACCGGTGCCTAAACGTAAGACCAAAACGGTCTGGAAGCGTTTCAAAAAAGCCATTGATTCCCTGCAGAAGCAGCGTCGCGGGCATTTCAAGCAACTACGCCAGGAGCAAAAGGAAAATCTGCAGCGTAAACGGGACATCGTAGAGAAAATCGAGAACCTGGCCGGCGCGGAGGATATGGAAGAGGCGCTTACTCAGGTTAAGGCGATGCAGCAGGAATTCAGTGAAATTGGTTTTGTACCCATTAAGTTCAAAAACAAAGTCTGGGATGAATATCGCGCAGCCTGCGACCTGTTCTTTAAAAATCTGCGCAGCTCGGGTAAGGGTGCCTCTTCCGGTTCGTATGGCGGGGGAAGGTCCTCCGGGGGCGGATCCGTGCCCGAAGGCAAACAACTCCAGAATGAACTGTTCCGACTCCGTAAAGAGGCCGATAAAATCAACGAAACCATCCTTCAGTACGAGGACACGAAAACCTATATCAAGCCGAATAAAAGCGGACTTGCACTCAGGGAAGACCTTCAGCTCAAAATTGATCAGGCTCAGTCACAGCTGGATGCCAAACAGGCTGAAATGGAAAAAGTTAAACGGGAAATCGACGACCTTCAGAAGGGGGACCGTACCGAATAGCCAGGATCTTAGTGTGCGTGGAAGCTGGTTGAAGAGTTGATATTGAGCGGAAACAATCGCCTGCCGGCATAGTTTCAGTTAATCGGTTTAGTCGCGCTGTCGATAACACCCGAAACACGGGAACTTTCTGATATTATTAACCTGTACCTGGCCAACATGTTACATGCCGGTTCTAAAACTAGGCTTAAGCTTCGCTTCTGGGGAGTAAGAGGCTCAATTCCTTGTCCGGAGCCTGAAAATATGCTTTATGGAGGCAATACCTCCTGTGTTCAGCTCTGTTTTGCCGGTCAGGACGAATATCTGATACTTGACAGCGGGTCGGGAATACGGCCACTCGGCGTTTATCTTGAGGAAGAAGGGATTCAGAAAAAAGGACATATTTTTATCACCCATGCCCACTGGGATCATATTCAGGGATTTCCTTTTTTCAAGCCCATTTATGACGCTTCCAACGTGGTTCGGATTCATATGCCTGAGCAGGAAAGCGGAGATTGCAAGCAGGTTCTGACCGGTCAGCTGACCCCCACCCATTTTCCGGTCACAGCCGATATGCTCAATGCACACATTGATTACGTAACGCAGTCGCCGGGCAGGCAGGATTACAATGGTTTTTCGGTCAGTTTTATGCTTGCCAATCACCCGGTGGCTACGGCCATATATAAAATCGAATCGCAGGGGCTGACGGTTATCTATGCCCCGGATAATGAACTGGTTCCTGAACACCTCGCCGGGAACCGGGATTTCCGCAACCAGCTTATTGCGTTTTGCCGCGATGCCGACATCCTGATACACGATAGCAACTACACCCTGGAAATGTATCCAAACCGACGTAACTGGGGACATTCAGCCTGGGAAGATGCCACAGAAATGGCTGCGGAAGCGGGTGTCAAAAACCTTTTCCTTACCCATCATGATCCCACGGCAACCGACAGCGTACTCAGCGATAGGGCTATTCAATTAAGCGAATATGCGCACCGGTTTGTTTCTATTCAGCTGGCCCGCGAAGGCAAAGACTACCTTTTCTGATATGCAGCTCAGACAACCGGATCAATTACAGCTACCTCATCGATATGGGGACTGTTTACGGCATTTCCAACCCGGTAGCCCGACATATCCGATGTTTTGTGGGGCTGCAGCATAGCCGCAATAGCCTCTTCATCGCCTAGCATGGGGTTCAGCCACGCCTCAACATCATCAGGTTGGATTATAGCGGGCATCGTTGCTTCGAGTGGTTCAATCAGGGTATTGGCCGAAACATTGAGGCTGGTAACCCCCAGCGTTTGTTGCTCTTCATCCAGGCTGTAGACACCTGCCACGGCAAAAATAGGGGCCGATAATAACCGGAAATAAAAAGGTATAGCGACTGTATCGCTGAGCCTTTTCCAGCCAAAAAAACCGTTTACGGGCAAAATACAGCGTTGTCGAAGGAAGCTGCGCCGCTTTTCAGGATATTTTTTCAGGAGTTCGCTCCAACCCGAAGATGCTTCCGTAACCGGTGCGTTGCCCCAGGTTGCAACCGACAGCGTTATATCGCGGGCATGACCCGGGAAAATAACCGGTATGTCCTGACCGATGCACACATTGTATCGGGGTAGTACCGGTTCTTTGGCAACGTGGTTTACGCTGAACGCAGTTTGTATGTCAGAGAGCGGACTGTGAAGGGCAAAGCGGGTAAGCATAGTTCTGTGTATTGCGCGGTGGTTACTTCAAATTGGTATATTGGTTACCAACCTCAGCAATAATAACGCATCTCCGGCAGAAAATAGTTTTTACCATGCAGGTATTCCAAAACCAGGAAGAAAACCGGATCAGGTCGCCCTGGCGGATTGTACTGTTCATGGCCTTTGCAATCCTTCTGCTAATCACAATTACAGCCTTTGTACCATTCGGCGCTGCTTCAGCAGTGGTTATTTCGCTCGCTTCCACGGCCCTGCTGTATTTGTTCGGCCGCTATGTAGACAAGCGCCGCTTTTCAGGATATGGTTTGCAGCCGGACGCAATATGGTGGAAGGAACTTGGCATCGGAGTGTTGCTCGGCGGGGGTACCATCGCTATACTTTTTATTATATCACTTAATCTATCGCTCTATCAGGTAACCGGTTATGGCTGGGTAGGAAATCCGGGGTTCTGGGCTGGCTGGTTGGGTTACCTGATTATGATGGCCGGGGTTGGTTACTACGAGGAGCTGCTTTTCCGTGGCTATCTGAACCTGAACCTGTATGAGGGCTTGCGGGGCAATCGGCTCGAGGGTGCTTTCTGGCCTGCGGCACTTTCCATACTTGCTATTTCGGTTTTGTTCGGCCTGGTGCATGCCGGTAACCCCAATGCGACCCTGCTCGGAATAATCAACGTAACCCTCGCCGGCGTCATGCTGGGTGTTCCGTTTCTGGCAACCGGCCGACTTGCCATGCCCATTGGAATTCACTTTGCCTGGAATTTTGTACAGGGAGGTGTGGTGGGCGTACCTGTGAGCGGTCTGGCGGCAACCAACAGCCTTTTGATTACACACAGTATCCATGAAGACATCCTGGCGGGCGGAGCCTTTGGTTTCGAGGGAGGGCTGCTGGGAACCGTTGGGATATTGGCTATTCTGACCGGGTCAGTGGCCTGGATTGTGCATCTTCGCAAAGCCTGCAGGGACCAGCAAATGAAGAGCACCGGGACGGATTTCGGCCGTTAGCGACGCTATTTCGTTGCCGATTTGCTCCCCGTCAACATGCATCGGGAGCGGCGTTTCGAGCTGGATATGCAGTTGGGTTGCGGTGCCGTACGAGACAATCTGTGTGAGGTGCTGTAGTCCGACCAGAAAAAGGGGCAGGCGTGTAAAGAGTGTGAGCCGGCCAATTTCCGGGACCATCACGGTGTTGAAAAGTCCGTCAGTGATATCCGCCTCCGGACAAATCCTGAAATTACCCCCTTCCACACGTCCGTTGGCCAGGGCAAGCATAAGGATGGATCCTTCGTATGAACGCTGCCTGCCGTTTTCGGCAACAGTAATTTTTGCCGGGACCGGCCGGGACGCAAATCCTGCTTTCAGCGCCGCAACGGCGTACATCAGGGGACCTTTCAGGCTGCGCATCCGGGTCGCCTCAGCATTGGCACGACCGTCGAAGCCAAGTCCGAGCGTATTCACGACTATCCCCTGTGATGTTCCGTGTTCGGTTATTGCCTTGTATTGCAGCACATCGGTACGGATGCAGGTTGCACCGAGCAGTTGTTTCAGGGCGATGTTTACATCACGTGAAATACCGGGGGTTTTCACAAAATCGTTGCCCGACCCCATAGGGATGATGCCGACTTCCGCTCCGGTGTACATGGCAGTCTGCACCGTTTCGTTGATGGATCCATCGCCCCCGCAAATCAGAATTCGCCCATAAGACCGGGAAATTTCCATGGCGAGGGCACTTATATCGCCTTTTCCGGCGCTGATAAACATTCTGGACCCGGGGAAATGTGCATCCAGAAAGGTGCGAACAATTTCAGCGTTACGGGTGGCCCGGTTGCGGTTGGCCCCCGGATTCAGGATACAGCCAAAGGGCCTCCTGTCGGGATGGGTGGATGCAGGCTGCGTTGGCATGGCAAACCCGGGCTAATCGTTATTTCCATCACCCCTGACAGGACCGGTTTGTCCACGAGACGTTGGCAGGGAATCCGTTCGGGTTTGCGTGCTGCCGGTTCCGGAGTCGGACTCCATGTTGGCTGTTGCGTTGTCATCAGTGCGGTTTCCGGCGTTGAGTGCTTCCCGGGAGTCGCCCGCCTCAATCTCGCCGGCCAGCCAGGCGTAGTAGTCCGGATTACCGCCATCAGCAGGCAGAGCTACCACACAGGGGCACTCATAAGAATGAAGCTCTTTCACCCGTTCGGTAAGTCGATCTACCAGCTTCAGGTCCGTTTTGGCAATCAAAACTACTTCCTGATCGTGCTGTAGTTCGTTTTTCCACCGATAAACGGATTCCATCTGAGGGAAAATATTGGCACAGGCCGCCAATCGCTCTTCAACCAGGGTATTGCCAATGTGCCGGGCCTCAACCAGCGAGCCGGTTGTGATATAGACCAATCGAAGTTCTATGGATGTTGTAGTCATAGGGTTATGCTGGCGTCGATATCATTGAAGTTTAGCATAATATATCGTATTTTTCTAAGCTCTCCGGTAATCAGCCATGCCTGGCCGGAAGAGGTTTCTTGCGAGAGTGGTGAAATTGGTAGACACGCTAGATTTAGGATCTAGTGCCTTAACCGGTGTAGGGGTTCGAGTCCCCTCTCTCGCACTCCGATCTAAATTTAGTACAGGGAGTTAATCAGCTCCCTTTTTATTATCCAAAACAAACTACTGTGAAAATTACCGTAGAATCGCTCACTTCAGTCGACAAAAATATTATTGTTTCAGCAACGCGGGAAGATCTGGCGCCCCGGTTTGAAAAAGCGCTCAAAAACATCCGCAAGAAAGCCAACATCCCCGGTTTTCGTGTAGGACAAGCGCCCATGCAGCTTATCAAGAAGCGTTTCGGAAAGGAAGTGGAGGCCGATGAGATCAACGATTTCATTCAGGAGACCTACCGTGAGCAGATTGTTACCGAGCATAAGCCTGTAGGTGAGCCCAAAATCACCGATATGAAGTGGGAAAACGACGAGCTCGAGGTTACCTTCAAGGTAGGTGTAAGGCCCGAGTTTGAGCTGGCCGATGTGGGTACACTCAAAGCCGACAAGCTGGTGCATGATGTTTCTGACGATGAGATTGAAAAGGAAATTGAATACGCCCTGGTTCGCGCCGGCAGTTACGAAGATTCACAGGATCCCATTGAGGAAAACTCCAAGATTACGGCCGATGTGCAGCCACTGGACGATCACGCACATGATACCGGCATTGAAACCGATCAGGAAATTGATTTGAGCGAGCCCGACAATGAAAGCCTCCGAAAAGACCTTCTGGGTGTGAAGCCCGGCGAGACTGCGGAGGTGACCATGGAGCACGGCGACCACACACATAAGTACAAAATCACGGTGAAGTCGCACCAGAAGCTCACCAGGGCCGAGCTGAATGAAGCCTTTATCAAAGAAGCCACCCGCGATGAGGCTTCTACCGAGGATGAATACCGTACCTACCTGAAATCGCGTATACAGAATTACTTCGATGATACATCACGGGATCTGTTCAAGGAAGCCATCGCTGAAGCCCTGGTCAAAGCCCACGATTTTGAAGTACCTGAGAGCATGATTGACCTGATGGTAAATCAGTATTACGAGGATTACAAGCAACGGGCCAAAGACAAGCTGCCTGAAGACTTCGATATGGATGAATTCCGGAATGCCTCGTACGAGCGCGCCCGAAATGAATCGAAATGGATGTTCATTATGGATGCTTTGATGGAGAAAAATCCCGAACTTGAAATTACTCCCGAAGATGCCGACAATTTCATGCAGGCTGAGGCCGCTAAATACGGACTCACTGTAGACATGATCAAGCAGTTTTATGCATCATCAACCGAGCAGCTGGAAAACCTTCGTCAAAACCTGCGTTCGCAAAAACTCTTTGATAAACTTGCGAACGAAATCGGGGTTAACGAACTTGACAAGGAAGCCTACCAGAACCGCAACAAATAACGATTTTATCAGGATACCATGAGCCAAACCAAGCAACCACTGTACGATCTGACCGGTGCTTCGCACAGCGAGGTGACCAACAGCCTTATTCCCATGGTCATTGAGACCTCCAGCCGTGGAGAGCGGGCCTACGACATCTACTCCCGACTGCTTAAAGACCGCATTATTATTCTCGGAACGGGAATCAATGATGCAGTGGCTTCAACCATTGTTGCCCAGCTGTTGTTCCTCGAGTCGGAAGACCCGGAAAAGGATATCAACCTGTACATCAACTCGCCTGGTGGTGTAGTAAGCTCCGGTATGGCTATCTATGATACCATGCAGTACATCAAGTGCGATGTTGCAACTACCTGTATCGGGATGGCGGCTTCTATGGGTGCGGTGTTGCTTACGGCCGGTGCGAAAGGAAAGCGTGCGGTACTTCCAAACTCACGTGTGATGATTCACCAGCCGCTTGGTGGTGTTCAGGGTCAGGCCAGTGATATAGAAATTGAAGCCCGTGAGATATTGCGGCTTAAAACGTCCCTGAGTCAGATTCTGGCCGATCATTCCGGTAAGACATTGGAAGAAATTGTAACTGATTCAGACCGAAACAAGTGGATGTCGGCCGAGGAAGCCGTTGAATATGGTGTCGTGGATAAGGTGCTGACCCGCTCGGTTCGCCCCTCTTCTGCAGAATAACGGAATTTTTTTATGAGTGAACGTAATAAAGGCAAGATTTTCTGCTCTTTCTGCGGCCGTTCCAGTACGGAAGTGGACAGCATGGTTGCCGGTCCCAGTGTGTATATCTGCAATCACTGTGTAGCCGATGCAACCGGAATTGTAAAAAGCGATCTTGCCAACCGTGCTTCAAAGCGGGCGGCAAATTACAAGCCGGTTCTCAAGCCGGTTGAAATTATGGATCGCCTTGATGAATACGTTATCGGCCAGGAAGCCGCCAAGAAAGCGCTGTCTGTTGCGGTTTACAACCACTACAAGCGCATCAGTGCGGATGCTTCCTCCGAGGACCCCAATGAAGATGTTGAGATTGAAAAGAGCAACATTATGTTGCTGGGTCCAACAGGCAGCGGCAAAACGCTGCTGGCCAAAACCCTGGCCCGTATTATCGATGTGCCGTTCTGTATAACCGATGCAACGGCCTTAACCGAGGCAGGGTATGTTGGTGAGGATGTTGAAAGTATCCTCACGGCGTTGCTTCAGGCCGCTGATTACAATGTTGAGAAGGCGGAACGTGGTATTATCTACATCGATGAAATCGATAAAATTACCCGCAAAGGCGATAATGCTTCTATTACCCGGGATGTAAGCGGGGAAGGTGTACAGCAGGCATTGCTCAAGATTCTGGAAGGAACCGTAGCCAATGTGCCACCCAAAGGCGGAAGAAAGCACCCGGAACAAAGCTTCATCCAGATTAACACCAAGAACATTTTGTTTATATGCGGCGGTGCATTCGACGGGCTGAGTGAAATTGTGGCGCGGCGGATGTCTACTACAGCGATTGGTTTTCAGAGTCAGCTGACCACACGCTACGACAAAAATGATCCGGAAATCTTCCTTTATGTAGAACCGGGTGATTTACAAAAGTTTGGCCTGATACCCGAGCTTATTGGTCGCTTGCCGGTTATAACCGGTTTGCATGAGCTGGATGAAAAAGCGATGATTGATATTCTATCACGACCGAAAAATGCGCTTGTCAAGCAGTATAAGCGACTTTTCCGCATGGAAGGTGTTGAACTGGAGTTTGAGGAAGATGCGCTGAAAGCTATCGTCAAGCAGGCTCGAACCCGGAAAACCGGCGCCCGCGGACTCAAGTCCATCATTGAGAAATCTATGCTGGATATCATGTTTCAGCTGCCCTCCAGCAGCAACATCGAGCGTTGTATTATCACCCGTGAGACCATAGAAGAAGGCGCATCACCCATTTTTGAGAAACGTAAAGCTTCTGCCTGACAAGCTAATCCCTGTTGGCGACCCTTATTTTCTGGCGTACCAGCCCGGTGATATCAAGGGTTGAACCCGCAGATGGCTGTGAGTTTTTCATGGGTCTGGCTACATCAAGGGTTGAATCGTGAAGGTCGGTCGTCTGCTTCTATCCAGCCTGGCTACATTAAGGGTTGAACCTGTAAGACTGCGCGGCTGTTTACTACCGGTCTGGCTACATCAAGGGTTGAACCCGCAGGCCGGATGTCGGATTCTAACCGGTCTGCTTTTCAACCAGGTTGTCTGCAGCGCCGGGCTCAAACTGTTGATTTAGTTTAAACCCTGTTCCGTTATATTACGTGACAGGGTTTTTTTATATCAACACTGCTGAACCATGAACATCTTCTTCCTGACCAACCGACGGAAAATCTTTTCGGTCATTATGCTGGCCGCCATAGCAGCGGCTTCACTTTTCTACACGCAGTTTGTTATGCGCAACATCATCAATCAGGAGCGCATTAATGTAGAACTGTGGGCAAAGGCTATAGAGTACAATAACCGGCAGCACAATCCTGAAACACGGGAGGGTCTGCGTGAGGTAACCCGCATTGTAGAACGGCACAGCGGGTTGTCGGAGTCGCAGCGCACCCGATTGCTGCGAAACCTGGAAAGGGCAGATGCGGATCTTGCAAATGAAGGACTCGAGTTTGTTGCCAACGAATTAATTATCAAAAATCTGTTCGAAATACCTTCTATTGTCACGGATTCACTTGGTACCATCCTGCATCATCGCAACATTGAAACCCGCGATTTAAACCCCTCGCTGGTAGAAGAATTTGCCTCGTTGAATCAACCCATAACCATTATGGTTTTTGATACCAGCGGAGCGGCCCAGTACCAGTATGCCTATTTTGGGCAAAGCGGGGTAGTGCAAAGCCTCCGCTTTTTCCCGTTTGTTCAGTTTGGTCTGCTCACGGTTTTCATGGGTTTACTTTATTTAAATCTGAGCAACATCCGAAAAACGGAACAATCCAATCTATGGGTTGGTATGGCAAAAGAAGCGGCACACCAGCTCGGTACGCCATTGTCAAGCATGATGGGTTGGACAGAACTGCTGCGTTCCACAGCCGCCGATAAGGAAACCATCGGCATTACGATGGAACTGGAGGAGGATATTCGCCGATTACAGCATGTAGCAGACCGGTTCAACAAAATCGGATCGACGCCCGAACTCAAGCCGCATCGTGTAGAACCGGTTTTGGTTCAGGTGATCGATTATATGGAGAAGCGATTGCCAAAAATCGGCAAAGAGGTAGCGGTACGACGCGATATCCGCAGCGATATCAAAATTGCCCTGAATCCGGATCTTTTTTCATGGGCGGTGGAAAACCTGATGAAAAACGCGCTGGATGCCATTGACAGTACCTGCGAGGAACCGTTTGTCAATATCCGTTCCTTTATTGAGGCTAATCAGTTGATTATTGAAGTGGAAGACTCCGGCAAAGGCATTGAGCGCAGAAGGTTTGAGGAAGTATTTACACCGGGGTACAGTACAAAAAAGAGAGGATGGGGTCTGGGCCTGAGCCTTACACGTCGTATAATTGAGGATTACCACGGCGGTAAAATTGCCGTACACCGTTCTGAGCCGGGTGAAGGTACCGTTTTTCGTATTACACTACCCGGATCAGCTGCTGAAAACGGCGTCTTGTTTTAATACAGTCCGGCCCATCGTGGTATTACTCATGGAGCGAAGCCGGACTGAGCGAGTGCAAAGTCCCATAAACACAAAGTATCTGACACATCGGTGTCGATTTTGAAACGATGGCTCAGGTGCGGGTCCTCTGTAGCCGCAGTATCTAGGCATTGCCTTCGCGGTTTTTCAGATAACGAAGCACATACTTGCCCAGAATATCGAACTCCAGATTCACCTGATCCCCTGGTTTAAGCGTATGCATATTGGTATGCTCATAGGTGAAGGGAATAATGGCAACGGTGAAGGCGGTTCTTTCATCCCGCGCAACGGTCAGGCTGATTCCATCCAGTGCAATACTTCCCCGACCTACAATGTAATCTGCATATTCATCGGGAAAAGCAATGGTATATAACCATCCGGTTTCTTCCTGAAGAACCTCTTTAACGGTACCCACGGTGTCAACATGTCCCTGAACTACGTGTCCGTCGAGTCGCTGGTCGAAAGTTAGCGAACGCTCCAGGTTGACTTTGTCGCCGGGTTTTCGCTGACCGAAGCTGGTTTTGCGAAGGGTTTCCTCAACAAGCTGGGTGGTGAAAGTGGATTCATCGCACGCTACAACGGTCTGGCAAACGCCGTTAACAGAAACACTGTCATCAACGGATAGTTCGCCGGCGAACTGACAGCTGAATTTCATGACCATTCCGCCATTAACTGATTTGGCTTCAATGACTTCTCCTAAGTCTTCAATAATACCTGTAAACATAATTCAATCCATTAAATGTTAGAGATAACCGGTGAAGAGCATATCCTCGCCGCATGGTTCCCAGTGGGTTTTTCGGAATGGTACAATTTCGTTCATGCGCTCAATTCCCAGACCAAGGATTGATCGTTTGCCGCCACCGAGTAGTTTGGGCGCGATGAACAGCTGTACTTTGTCAACGAGTCCCTGTTTTAGCAGGGCGGTGGCCAATGTGCCGCCGGACTCAACCATAACGGAGGCGATATCCAGCTCACCGAGTCTGGCCAGGGCGAGATCAAGGTCGGCATGTCCTTCATGCCGTGATACCTGCACGATGTTGCCCTGATAGGCGTGAGGCTGCATCAGGCGCAGCATTTCTTCGGTGGTAGCGTCTCCGGCAGGACCCTGCAGTGCCCGGTTGTAGGTAATGCGGTACGTTTTGTCTACATATTGGTCGTTGAACAGGTTGAGATGGTCAGGCAGTTCGCCCGGACCGTCTACAATGATACGGGCCGGCTGACGCCCTTCGATGTGGCGTACCGTTAGCCTGGGGTTGTCCAGGAGTGCGGTCGTTCTGCCAATCATGACGGCATCGTAGATACTTCGCCATTGATGGACCCGCGTGCGGGACTCCTTCGAGCTGATCCACTGCGAATCTCCGTCCTGTGCTGCGGTATATCCGTCTAACGTCTGTGCTATTTTGAGCATGACGAATGGTCGCCGGGTTGTGATATGGTGGATGAAGAACTCATTTTGCTGTGCGGCTTCTTCTTCCAGCAGACCGATGTCGACCTGTATGCCGTTGTTGCGAAGCATCTGTATACCTCTGCCAGCTACCCGGGGATTGGGATCTTCCAGGGCCACTACTACACGTTTTATGGGCAATTCAGAGAGTGCGAGGGCACAGGGCGGTGTTTTCCCATAATGAGAGCAGGGTTCCAGGGTGACATATACGGTGGCATCGATGAGATCATGCTCATTGCGGACGCGGTTCAGGGCGTTGATTTCCGCATGGGCCTTGCCGTAGCGTTCGTGATACCCCTTACCGAGGGGGCTGCCATCGGCGGAGACGATGATACATCCTACCAGTGGATTGGGACTCACATAACCACGACCTTTCTCGGCCAGTTTGAGGGCCTTTTTCATCCACTTTTCGTCTTCTTTGCTAAAAGGGGTAGAATTTCGGGTCATGGATTTTTGATACCAATTCAAGCGGATTTCGGGATGCGCCTACAAGGTACGCAAATTCGGCTCGGGCTTAAAGCATTATGCCGCAGGTGACCTTTTATACGGGCAAAAAAATAGGCATTACCCGCAGTGAGTAATGCCTATTGAGAATAAGTTTGCGCTGAGGAAGCAGATTTTACATGTAGAATCGTCTGAAATCGTTGATATCAGCATCCTCGCGGAGTCGTTCTATCCAGACTTGCTGGAAAGCCTGGGTTTTTTCCATCTGAAGGCGGTCTCTCGTCTGTGTTCTGAAGGAAGCCGGCATCTGACTTACATCCGGTTCAGTACGCTCGGTAACCATCAAAACAAAAGCAGCATTTTCACCGGCAATAACAGGAGAAACGGCATTTAGTTCTGCTCCGAAAGCAGCGCCCACAACCAAAGGTTCACGGCCTGCGCCGGGCAGGGTGTTGGATGAGAGTCGAAGCGAGCTGACCGATTGCACGTCTTTGCCATCGGCTGCGGCAAGACCTTCAAGCGTTGGGTTGGAAGCGAGGAGTTGCTCAACACGCTCCCGGGTAATTTGCTTGCGTTTTTCCGTGCGAAGGGTATTTTCAATCTGAGCACGAACTTCATCCAGCGGTTGAGGTCCGGCTTCAATAATTTCGGTGACGTAGACCACAATGAACTGCTCATCGAGTTCAATGACATCCGTGAGTGTATTACGTCGATCGATACTTTCCAATTCGTTCAGCAGGATCTGGCTTTGACCTATGCCGGTGATGAATGGCGTGTCTTTGGTGGCAAACCCCTCACCCACATCAAGGTTGCGACGTTCAGCCTCGGAGGTAAAACCGTCAAGGTCTGCATACTCGCGGAAATCTAGAGCTTCTTCACGCATGGCGCTAACGGTTCCACCGCCTTCGGCGTCGATAATCCGTGAAAACTGCGCGATGCGTACTTCGCGGTTCGATCGGTCAACAATCTGAAATATCAGAAAACGGTCACCGTCTTCCAGGGGTTGGGTTACATTACCGACGCGCGTGTTGAAAACGGCGTTGGAAACGGCGGTCGGGTATTCATCCCGCGCGATGTAACCCAGTTCACCACCCCGGGAGGCGGAAGCGTGTGCGGAATTGACCCGGGCAATCGACTCAAATGAGGCACCGCTGCCAATGCGGGCAACGATATCTCGTGCAGCGGCAAGCTGTTCAGCCCGGTTCGCATCGTTGAAATTCAGCTGAATTTTGCGAACACGTGTAAAGGTTTCATTTCCGGCCCGGCTCTCCGTACGTTTTGCGATGCTGACCAGGTTATCATGGATAACAGGTTCGGTTACTTCACCATCGTTGAGGGCAATAGCATCGGCGAGGAACCAGTTGACTTCGGATGGGTTAAGCCAGTCACCAAAGTAAGGGCGATCCGAGAAGTAGTCACGAATAAAGAGGGAGTCGTTGGGTGCCTGCGCAAAATCAGCTCTGAGGTCAGCCACTTCCTGAATCACCCGGGCGGTATCCTGGGCCGTGGGCAACTTGGAGAATGACACAAAACTGAAACGCCACGACTTGTCTTGCTCAAACTGGTTGCGGTTGGCGCGGTAGTAGCTGTTGATTTCACTATCGGTCACGGTGAGTTCATCTTCGCTGACGGAAGCGTACGGAAAGCGGACAAACTGCACACTGGCCACCGAATTTTCGCGAACGAATTCCTGTTCTACTTCAGAGTCTGTAACCCGAAGTGAGCTTTGAATGTAGGTGTTCAGCTTTTCACGACTACGTTGCTCGCGGAGCTGCGCTTCGATGTTCAGCCATATGGGTGCGTTTTCCTGAGCCTCAATGGCAGCCTGCATGGCAAGCCGGTCGATGGTTCCGTCTTCACGGGTAAAGTACTGTGCTACCATGGGATGTGGATTCGGACCGGTAATCATCTCAATAATTTCGTCGTCCGTTACCGTGATACCGAGGCGTTCCATTTCACTTTCGATGATACGTTCAAGAACCAGCTCATCCCATGCAATACGGTCATAGGATGCACGCATTTCCAGCGTAGGTGCGTCACCCGTCTGATCCTGGTACTGCTGTGTATAAGCGTTCACGCGGGCATTGTACTCCTCGGCGGTAATTGCACGACCGTTGACCTCAGCCAGTGAACGGGGACCAATCATGATGGCGTCAATAGCACCGGTATCCGCAAGTCCCCAAAGAAGACCAAATGAGAGAATCAGTATCCAGAAGATGACCTTCGTACTGTTTCTCAGTCTTTCCATCAAAGCCATTTAAAATCCTGTATCAGTTTAAATGAATAAAAAATCGCTACCAGAGTGTAACGGAAAATTAAGGTTTTAGCCTCGAAATATACGGGGCTTTGGCCTGAATCTCAAAGCAGACCGAAAAAGTACGGAGGGCGTGACTACCGCGTTCTTTAGCCTGTCAATAATTACGAACGTATGCCTTCGAAGCGGAGAGTGGCTAGCCTGCCGGATGGAACCGGAACTGCGGCCGGCAAGCCTCAGAATATATCCACAAGTCTGAGGTGACGAAGGAAGTGTCTGGGGTTTTCGTTGAGATCTTTGACCATTGTATTCAGATTCACGCTGAGTGAATCCAGGTTGTTATAAAGTTGCGGATCGTTGACCAGTTTGCCCAGGGTACCCTCACCGTTGTTGATTTTTTCCAGTATTTCAGCAAGTTGTGCGCTGACCGTGGTGAGCGATTCCGACATGGTTTTGAGTTCTTCGGATGTTGCTTCCAGGTTGGCGATGGTGCGTTGTATTTCTCCCCGCTCCTCGGAAGTCAGGTCTTCCAGATTGGCCAGCATTTGATTCAGGTGGTCAAGGCTGGAGGCAATATCTTCCCTGCTTTCTGTAATGAGGTCGCCCGCTTCCCGTGTGGCACGCTCGAGGTTGCCTGTTCCGGCCTCAATGTCGGCGCGGAGCCCTTCCCGCAACATCGATTCTACCTCAGACAGAATGTTATTGAGCGTCTGTGTTGAGGCCGATACATTGGTCGATATTTCGTCGCCGCGTTCGGCCAGGTCACCGAACATTCCCTCATCGAAACTTCCTTCAAGTTCGCCTCCATAGGGTATGGGATCACCAAAACCCCGTCGGATTTCAATGGCTTTGCTCCCCAGCAGATCGACAGACCGGATAACGGCTACGGAGCCGCCGGGCAGTCCTTCCGGAATGGTCAGATTAAGCATAACCCGCACACTGTCTGAGGGCAGTAGTTGCAGCTGCTGAACCGACCCGATTTTGATACCGCTTACCAGAACAGCGGTTCCTACAGACAAGCCGTCCACTTTTTCGTAGCTGACATAATACACCGTGCCAAGCCGGAATATGGGCGAGTCTTTCATTATCCGGAAACCCGCAAAACCAACGAGTACGGCCACTACGATGGTGATTCCGATTTTCAGTTCATTGCCTAGTCTCAAAGTGTAGTCTCCTGTGTATTTCGTGGCAGACTGCAGCAACCGGGCCGTGAAACCTGCCCTGTGCGTACGTAAAGCCGTTTGTTGTATACAGCGTGTGCTCTCATAACGTTAAATCTGATACTCGCTTGCCCGGGTGAATTCCATCAGGCGTTTATGGTCAGAGACCCGTAATTCGTCAATCGTGCCTTGCCAGCTGAGCTTTTGCTCATCCAGAAAAGCAACATACTCGGCTACACGCAATACACTGTGCATGTCATGGGATATCACAACCGAAGTAATGCTCAGGTTTTTGGTCATGTGTATAATCAGATCGTTGATTTCATCGGAGGTCTCCGGATCCAGTCCGGAGGTGGGCTCGTCATACAAAAGGTATTCAGGTTCAAGCACAATGGCGCGGGCCAGTCCTACGCGCTTACGCATACCCCCTGACAGCTCGGAAGTTCCCTTATCGCCGATTTTACCCAGGTTTACCAGTTCCAGACACGCCATTACCCGATCACGGATTTCCTGCTCGTTTTTGGACGTAAAATAGCGAAGCGGGAAGGCTACGTTCTCATAGGCCGATATGGAGTCAAACAGTGCGGCCCCCTGAAACAGTACGCCGAACTTCTGGCGAACTATGCGGAGGTCGACATAACTCAGGTCAAAAATATTTCTTCCGTCTATAAGTACCTGTCCTTCATCAGGAAACAGCAGTGCATTAAGGTGCTTCAGCAAAACCGACTTCCCGCAGCCTGACTTCCCGACGATGGCAACGGTGGTTCCGTCATGGATGGTCAGGTCTACACCTTCCCAGACCAGGTTGCCGCCAAACGATTTCTTCAGATTCTGAATTTCTATCATAACAGGATGGCTGCCAATAGGAAACTGGACAGTAGCACATAGATACAACTGAGTACCGTTGCCCGCGTGGTTGCGTATCCAACCCCTTCCGCACCACCGCTGGCAAAATATCCCTGATAGCAGGAGATCGACGTGATGACAAATCCAAAAACAAAGGACTTGATTACGCCAAAGGCCACATCCCACGGGAAGAAATACAGCCGGGCACCTTCCATAAACTCGTGTACGGTGACCGAACCGGTCATAAGTCCGGCCAAAACTCCGCCAACAATACCGCTAACGGCCGCCGCAACATAGATAATCGGAAACATCAGGATACCGGCTATGACGCGGGGGATAACCAGAAAGGTGACCGAGTTAAATCCCATAGACTCCAGGGCATCAATCTGCTCTGAAACCCGCATATTGCCCAGTTCGGTGGCGATACGTGCCCCAACCCTGCCTGCCAGCACCAGTCCGCTGATTACGGCAGCCAGCTCAATAATCATGGATTGGGAGGTGATGGCACCTATGGTCGACTTCGGAACCAGTGCGGAGGTAAACTGATAGGAAGTCTGTATAGTCAGTACCGCACCGGTGAAAAAGCCGGCAACGGAAACAATACCAAGGGAGTCGGTACCGGTTTTAACCATTTCGCTGAACAGATTCTTCCTATAGGTCTTGAACTCCGATGCAGATCGGATAGCTTCGTAGAGCAGGCGGCTGTAACGGCCTATTTCAAGGAAAAGCTGCATTAAATTGTGATGAATTCAGCGTTTTTGGGTGGTCCAACCAGGGATATTCGTGATATTTCGGACGTTTTTTTCTGCTATATTTTAATCTTACAATTTACCCTGAATATAACGACAATCCTAACCGGGAACCCGTGAAAATAGCACTACTGCTTATACTGGCTGTACTGAGCCTGCCCCGGCTGAGCGTGGCGCAGTACGGATCCAAGGCAGTGTACCGGTTTCTGAATATCCCTGTTTCAGCCCAGTCGGCCGCATTGGGGGGCATGCCTGTATCCCTCCCGGACGCCGGACCTGCCCAGCTGCATAACAATCCGGCCTATCTGAGCGCGTCAGAGTCAGGGCAGTTTTCTGCCACATGGTCGCGCTACCTGGCAGAAAGCAGTATCGGGGCGGTATCGGGGGCCTGGCATATTGATGGTCTGGGCACGCTCGGCGGCGGAATTCGCTACATGAATTACGGAGAGTTCGACCGGATTGACCTTGCCGGGAACACACAGGGCAGCTTTACGGCCTCTGATATGGCATTCAAACTGGCTTTGGCCCGCACCTACACCCCATATCTTCGGTACGGACTGGGCGTTGACTTCATCTACAGCTCATACGGCGACTACACCTCCAGCGGGATTGCTGTATCCGGCGGCGTCTTGCTGAGCTTTTCGGAGGCGGAAACTACGGTTGGAATTTCGTTCGTCAACCTGGGCACCCAGCTCACAACCTACGATGGTATCCGTGAGCATCTGCCCTTCGACCTGCGGGCCGGAGTTACCCATAAACTGGAGTACCTGCCCTTGCGCCTCAGTCTGACCGCACACTCCCTGACCCGTTGGGAAATGAGTGTACCCGGGGATGAGGAACCGCCCGACATTACAGCCAACATATTGCGTCATTTAACCCTCGGAGGCGAGTTTCTGTTTTCAAGAAATTTTCATTTCAGGCTCGGTTACAACCAGTATCAGCAGGATGAGTTGAAAACAGACCGTACCATCGATCTGGCCGGGCTTGGTTTCGGCGTCGGTATCACCGTAAAGGGCGTTGGTATAGAGCTCAGCAGAAACTCTTACAGCGAAATGGGCCATTTATTTAAATTAGGGATTCAAACACGGTTATAAACATGATACGTTACCTCACTTCCGGCGAGTCGCACGGACCTGAACTCACCGGTATTGTTGAAGGTATGCCAGCAGGTGTACCCATTACCATTGACGATATTGCCCTTCACCTGGCCCGCCGACAGCAGGGCTACGGCCGAGGCGGCCGGATGGCCTGGGAAAAAGATATTCCCCGCATTCACTCAGGTATCCGTTTCGGAAAGACCTCCGGAGGACCCATCGCGATGTCGCTGGTTAACCGTGCCTATGAAAAAGACGAGGCCAACTGGCCGGTTGTCATGTCGGTTGAAGGTGATGGAGAAGGCGTTGAACGCATTACCCTGCCCAGACCGGGTCACGCCGACCTCGTTGGTAATCAGAAATACCGCTTCGGTGACATTCGACCGGTTATTGAGCGCTCCAGCGCGCGTGAAACCGGGATGCGTGTAGCCTGTGGCGCCGTTGCCCGCAAATTGCTCAAGGAGGTCGGTATTGAAATCGGCGGGCATGTACTTCGCATCGGGGGGGCGGGTTACCGCAACTGGGACCATGTTCGTGCTACGGCCGATCCCTATGCAGAGAAGGGTGCCGAGCACCTGTTCACCTCCGCCGATGAATCCGAGGTGCGCTGTCTGGATGCCAATCTGACGGATGAGATGGTAGAGGAAATCAAAAAATACCGCAAGGCCGGGTCCTCCCTGGGGGGGGTGTACGAAATTATTGTAACCGGACTTCCGGCCGGACTGGGCAGCTACGTCCACTGGGACCGCAAGCTTGACGGGCTTCTGGCCCAGGCCATTATGGGCACTCAGGCCATGAAGGGCATTGAATTCGGACTCGGATTTGAAGCCGGCGGTTTACCCGGCTCCGAGGTTCACGATGAAATCACCCATGACGGAACCACCTATACCCGTCGTACCAATCGCGCGGGCGGACTGGAGGGGGGGATGACCACCGGTATGCCGCTGATTATCCGTGGCATCATGAAGCCCATTCCCACCATGCTCAAACCCTTGAAAACGGTTGACATCGACACCCTCGAGGAAATTGATACCCGCTACGAACGTTCCGATGTCTGTGCACTGCCCCGTGCCGTGGTGGTGATTGAAAACGTGATTGCCCCGGTACTGGCCAACGCTTTTCTGGAAAAATTCGGCGGCGATTCCCTCGAAGAAATCCTCCAGCGCTATCCTGCACCATAAAGGCGCGGTCCCGGCGTTACTACCTCTAAAACAAATTACAACGTGGACAAGATTGAACAGCTCAAATCCTTCCTGAAAATGGATGAGAATGACGGGTTCACCCGCTTTGCTCTGGCCATGGAATACAGAAAAGCGGGCGATAACGAAGCCGCGCTCACCGCCTTTCAAACCCTGCTCAAGCGGGATCCCGACTATGTTGGCGCCTACTACCATCTTGGTAAGCTGCTGCAGGAAATGGATCGTGAAGACGAAGCCCGCGGCGTGTATGAAACCGGCATCGCATGCGCCTCGCGCCTCAGTGATGCGCATGCGGCTTCAGAACTCAGACAGGCTGTCAGCGAGCTGGAACTGGGCTGGAACGACTAAACTACCCTTATGAAACGAAATTTTATCCTTCTCGGAACCCTTATCCTTTTGACTTTCATGGCGATGCCTTCGCTGACGCAGGCCCAGTCGTCGGGTCAGCGGGATGTACACGTTGTTCAGGCCGGCGAGACCCTGTATCGTATCTCGCGGATGTACGACGTATCTGTGGAGGACATCCGCCGCTGGAACGGGCTTTCCGGGAACACCATCAGCGTTGGTCAACGACTCATAGTGAGTGCACCGGCCGGAGAGCAGGTGCAGCGCCCGGCAGAAGTTACCCCGGGCGACAGGCCGGCAGAACGTGTCCTTCACCGGGTAGGCGCCGGGGAAACGCTCTTCAGCATATCCCGACGGTACGGGGTAACGGTTACTGAGATACGAAACTGGAACAATCTGACATCCAACCTCATCGAGGTCGGTCAGGTTCTCGAAATCCTGGAATCCACCCAGAATGTGACCGAGGAGCAGGCTGCAGCTCCATCATCGCCGGAGGGTGAAGAAACGAGTCCCGACAGCACCGATGCGGATTCCGGTCTGGTAATTACCGATACCATTGATGCTATTTCAACAGAAGAGCTGATTATTACCGAGGGCGACTCGGTTTCTGCAACGGTTCCGCTGCAAGACGGAGAGGCAATCCGGTTTGGCCCTGTCAGTTCAGCGTACTACGTGGTTCGTTCCGGCGACACCATATCGCAAATTGCACGCAGATTTGGTATCAGCAGTGCGGAGCTCCGTGAACTGAATCAACTGCGTAGTGACCGACTCGCTGTTGGGCAGGTTCTCATGATCCGCAGGCCACAAGGGTTACCTTCCGTTGGAGAGGGCACTGAACAGTCAACACCCCAGGGAAGATTTACTACCTACGAAGTTCGCCGGGGCGATCGTCTGAGCGCATTACTGGAGCGATTTTCTATGAATGAATCTGAGCTGCAGGCGCTGAATCCGGATTTCGATTTAAGTACGCTGCGTCAGGGCCAGCAGCTGGTGGTACTCTTGCCGCCGGATATCACCTACGAGAACCCGTACAGGGCAGCGGAGGTCACGGATACGCGCCAGTCGGAAAGCCTGAGCGATGAACCGGTATTCCGGTATGCAGACACCGACCGCGGTCGGTCCACAACCAGCGGCGACTTGTACAATCCTACGGGATATACGGCCTCGCACAACCGCCTTCCACTTGGCAGCGTGGTCTTTGTTCAGCATCCGGAAAATGGCAAAGGGATTTTTGTGCTGATTAACGATCGTATGGTCGAGTCGGGGATTAAGCTTTCCCATGCGGCCTACGATGCACTGGGGTATGCGCCGAACCGTTCAAACCGGGCTGTTATACTGGCGGATGAGCAGTAGGGATTATAACCGGGCTATGCTTCTAGACGGGCCGGTGAAATCATAGAGCAGCCTGACTACCGGGTAGTCAGTGCATGAGATCAATCCAGGTTATAGCCTTTCTTGTCGGCGTATTCAACCAATGCCGTACGCAGCAGATTTCGTCCGCGGTGCAGTCGTGACCGGATGGTACCGATGGGTACATCCAGCATATTGGCTATTTCCTCGTAGGTAAATCCTTCTACATCGCAAAGCAGAACAACGGTCCGGAAATCTTCCGGCAGTCGTTCCAGCGCCCGGGTCACCTGATCATCCAGCATTTCCCGGTACATGATGTCTTCCATGTCCGTAGTGTCAGATTGTTCGCTGCGTACGGTTTCGTAGTAGGTAGACACTTCGTCATAGTCAACCTGATGGGGTTGCTTGGACTTTTTGCGGTAATTGTTGATGTAGGAATTTTTCAGAATACGGAAAAGCCATGCTTTGGCATTGGTACCTTTCTCATAGCTGTTAAAAAAACGGAATGCCTTGACTATCGTATCCTGTACAAGGTCTTCAGCGTCGGTCGGATCCGTCGTAAGTCTAAGCGCAAAATTGTACAACGCATCGAGATGGGGGATCATCTCAGCCCTGAAATCCTGCTGCTTTTTGAGTTCTTCGTGTGTTAAGTCTCCCATCAATGGAGCTTCCTGTTAAATAAAATGCGCGATTAGCGAGACAAATCGTGTACTGCTTCCTTAGACTCATTAAATATAAGGATTATCAGCGCCCTTTGGGGGCCTGTTTGCAATATGCCTGTAAAAAAATCAACATCCACTACTGTTGATATAACCAGCTCCGCAGAGCATCACCTACTATAAAAGACCGCTTTTTTAATACAAAAGCAATTTATTTCTGAGCTTTTACGAAAATATAATGGATAACCGGCTTATCTGCGATTGATAGGAGAGCTGCTCCGGTCCAGATTATTCAAGCCCGGCAGCATCTGCATGAGGCCCTGAATCTGGGTGTCTGTTACACTCAGACGGAACAGGTAGTACTGAAAATCGCCAAATGGATTCCAGTCAAACGACATGTTCCAGCAGTGCAGGTTGCGCCGCACGCTGAACCGGGTAGGTGTCAGGTTTTGTTCGATGAAATCATACCCCAGTGAGGTGGTGAACTCCCATTCCGGAGTTAGTCTGATGCGGATGTTGTTGGCATTCAGAATGGCGCTTTTGCGGGTGTCATTGTTGACGCGTTGCCAGCTGTAGCTGAAACTCAGGTTGAGGGCCCAGGCTACATCCAGCGGCTGAACCGGGTAATCGTTGAACGTTTCGTCGAATAATCGGAATTCGCTCTGGTCAAAGGGGTCATAGTAGCGCGGATTGCGGTATTGATAGGGTTGAATCTGCGAGCGTTGCCCCGGAGAAAACTGGGTGCTGGCACTGAACCGGAAGTTGGTCAGCCTGGCAAAACCGTTACCATTGTCCCACAGGTATTGGGGAACGGCCCTCCCGGTGGAGTCGGTGTCATAAAAGTTCATGGTGGCACTGGCGTTGAAACTGATATCCGGCAATACGCGCGAGTTCATATTCAATTGCAGGGGACTCAAATTGAACTGTTCCGCAGCGAAGTTATAGGCAACACTGGCCCTGAGGTTGTCAATGATTCTGATGATCTGCTCATTCCGCCGACCGGTAGAGTCGCGTTTGACCTGTTTGGTTTCAAAGACGTTATCTAGCGAGAAGGCAATGGCCTGCTGTTCACCGGCACCGGGACCGCCGAAAACACCGCGCTGAAAGATGGAGTATCGCTGGGTATTTCCAAGGGTGTCTGTAGGTACGGAGCGGTAAAATCCCCAGAAATCAGAGGAGAAGTCGGGCCGGTAGTTATAGCTAACCGATGGGCGCATGGTATGCCGGAATCCTTCCAGTGTGCGGAATTGTGCGGTGGAGGTACCATAAATGGTGGTTCCCAGTGAAAGGGAGGTGTTGAAGTCCCGGGCCGTGGCAAATCCCCGCTCGATTTCCTCCGTTACCCGGTTTTGCCGGGGATCGAATACCCTGCGGATGGTCTGCGGGTACCAGTATTCATTGTAGCGCACGGTTGCCGTCAGGTTGATATAATCGCTCGGGAGCAGTTGTGAGGTCGCATCGGCCGACTGAATGAAGCCTACATCGATGTACCCGTTGTCGCCGGTTGCTTCCCGGTATTTGGATGGACGTAAAAGGGCCTCAATCCAGGAGATTTCCGAGTCGGTTCCGTCCAGGGGATTAAAACTGAAGCGGGAGTTGAAACGATTATTGTAGCCGTAGGAAAACGATTCGTACCATTTGGGGTTGGTACGGCGTACGGCGGGTTGAAAGGGGGTCTGCCGGCGGAGGGAGAAATTCACGGTGGGACCCTGAAGGCTTACCGAGTTGTCACGGAAGTTCTGGGTTTGGGAGATGTTGGCACCCAGGGTGTAAAGCCCGTCGGGGTGCCGGTAGTTGTAGGAGATACGGCTGGTGGTACTGGTGTTGGCCCGCTCATCAATATCATAGGAGTTACGGTTGTAGAACTGGCTGGTTCTCAGGGTCAGATCGGTGTTGAAACTGGCGTAGGGTGAAATGGTTTGCTGGTGGTTGATCTGCAGGAGCTGCTGGGTGTTTTTGGAGAAATCGGGATCGGTGGGTTCCAGTCCGCGGTCCCGGGAGTAGCTGAGGGTAACCGAACCCCGGTAGCGGTTCTGATAGTTGTACTGGGTGCGCGAGTCAATCAGGAAGGTTCCGGACGTGAAGATATCACCGCGCAGGGTGCTGGTGATATTGTCATTGAAATACTGAAACCAGCCGAGGTTCTGCACGCCCAGTCCGCGGTCGCGCTGGTCTTGAAAGACGTAGCTGGGTTCCAGCAGACCGGAGCGTTTCTGGCGCATCTGGGAGGGAATCAGTCCGAAGGGGAATACCAGCGGATAGGGAATGTCCAGGATGTAGAGCCGGGCCCGGGTGAAAAAGATTTCGTCTTCATCCACAATTTTCATCCGGTCAGCCTGGATATAGTAGTGCGGATGGTCGAGGTCGCAGGTGGAGTAGATGCCCTCGCGTATGAAGATGACGTGGGGGGCCACGCGTTTTACCTGATTACCGGTCACGCTGGCCTCGTCCATGCGCACACGGGCTACATCGAACTTGCCTTTTTCGGTTTCATAATTGAACAGGATGCGCTGCGATCGGATGCGGTCTCCTTCCCGCTCCAGCACAGGCTCGGAGAGGGTATCTCCGGGGGTGAGGGCCTGTGCACTCATGGTGGTTTCATCCAGGTTCAGTGCAATGCGACCGGAGGTCAGTTCGCCAGCGGTGTGGCTGACGCGGGCGTTTCCGAAAAGCCGGGCTTCACGGGAGCCACGAAGCTGAAAGGTGAGGGAGTCGCGTGCTGAGAAGCGCACAAGAGCGGAGCCGGAGCCTTCTTCATTTGACTGCGTTGTCAGTCCGTTCTCCCCCTCTGCGCCCTGTTCACGTTGCTGCGCGTACGCAGCGCTGCCGGCCAGCAGGAGGCATAACCAAACGATGAGTAACTGCTTTCCTGCCGGCCGGCATTCCTTCATGCAACAGCGATCCGTTAAATGTTGTTGTGCTCGAGCGGCAGGCTTCCGGCACCCAGAACCGCAGCGTCATTGCCCAGCGACTCATACACGATTTCAAAATCGGTCCGGAATGGTTCCAGCAACCGTTTCATAGCCATTTCGCGGGCCGGACCCAGAATGTATTCTCCGGCCTTGGCAACACCGCCGCTGACCACAATTTTGCGGATATCCAGCACGTGCACATAATTCACCATGGCGATGCCGAGTTTTTCTCCTGCCTTGCGCAGCAGCTCAATCGCCAGTGCGTTGCCTTTATCGGCTTCGCGCACAAGATGAACCGGCTCCAGCCTGGCAGGATCGCCAGAAAACTGCTCATACAGGGGGTTGTCGGGGCGTTTGCGAATCTCCTCCCAGGCCAGCCGGCTCAGAAAGCGCTGACCCAGATAGGCCTCGATGCCCCCCCGCGCCGGACTCAGTGAATCTGGGCCGTTGGTATCAATAATGACATGTCCCAGTTCAGCAGCTCCTCCGGTAACACCCCGGTACAATTTGCGCTGATAAATGATACCTCCGCCCACACCCGTACCCAGGGTAATCATGATGAAACTGTCGAACTGTTTGCCCATCCCGAAACGGGATGACCCCAGGGCCATTAGGTTGGCATCGTTGTCTACGAAGCAGTCAAGCCCCGTTTTTTCCCTGAGAATTTCGGCGAGGTTTTCTTTTTCCCACCCCGGGAAGTTGGGCGGCACCGATACGGTGGTACGGTCGTAGGAGATGACGCCGGGCGAGCCGATTCCCACGCCGTAAATTTCACCCCCGGCTTTTGCCTTGGCCATCTGAATGGCTTCGGCAACACGACCAATAACGTGATCTTTACCCTGGTCGGCCTCCGTTTCAATAGAAAATGAGTAAAGTATGCCCAGCTTGCTGTCAATCAGGGCGCCTTTGATGTTGGTTCCCCCCAGATCAATTCCAATAGTTACCATAGTTGTACAGGCTAATAGGTTATTTATTCCCGGATGCGGTATATGGTCTCACCCGGTTTTCGCATGCCATACTCTTCCCGTGCGATGCGTTCCAGCAGGGCCGGATCATTTTCGAGGGCCTCAATACGCTCCCTGAGTAAGGCGGTATCATGCACCAGTTGTTCGGTTTTTTGTAAAAGGCTTCGTTTTTCACGCTCCAGCTGAATACGGGTCCACACGCTGTAGGTATCGAAAAAGCCGAACCAGATCACCAGAAAAAAGGCAAGCATGGACACAAGAAACGATTTTTTCCAGCGCAGCGGATTCCAGACCGGATTCATTTTCAGCATAGGCGGGTGAGGTTAATTTCTCAAAATAGGTGTTCTGATACTGTTAATCTACCATCCTACAGCCAAAAAGCGTTTTTGAAGTGGTCTATTTCAGGATTTTCGTCGTTATAATCACCAATCACACTGATCACGTCAAAGCGGATCCGGGCTCCGTCCATTTTACGCTCATAAAGCCAGGCCTCCGCACCTTCGTACAGCAGTTGCTTTTTCTTGTCGCTGATGGTTTCTTCCGGTCGGCCAAACAGCGTTTTCTGCAGGGAACGCACCTCCACAAAGACAATTTCATTCGGGATGAAGGCAACAATATCGACCTCGGCCTTCATAAAGCGGTAATTGCGGTCCAGGACTCTGTACCCTGAATCTTCCAGAAACCGGCAGGCGTGATCTTCGGCCCATTTACCTTTTTCAACCGTAGATTTCATGATTTTTTGTCTTTGTTGAACGAATCCAGTACCCTGCGCGGGGCCTTGGCCAGTTTGAGCAGGGTCTTCAGGGAGCCCAGTTTTTTACTTTCCACATAGGGCAACAGGGCCGCGGAAAACTCTTCGAACAGATCCAGTACCTTGATAAAATCTTCGATGCGCTCACGAAACACGGCCGTGTCGGCATCGCCCGACTGATCCGTGTTTTCTTCTACTTCCAGCAGCTGCAGGCATTCAATAAGGTGCTGTTTAACCGGTACGAGTTCACGGTACTGCCGTTCCTGGATGATGATGGAAGCGATGACCCAGACATCTTTTTCCGCGGCGAAGTACTCTTTACGACTCCCCTGCTGCTGGTGCTTGCTCACAAGCCCCCAATCGATGAGCTTGCGCAGGTTCATATTGGCATTTCCCCGACTGATATCGAGGGTGGCCATGATCGTGTCGGTGTCCATGGGATCTTCTTCGGCATACAGCAGGGCGTGGATCTGGGCCATAGTTTTATTAATGCCCCAGGCCGGTGCCATTTCCCCCCACAACAGCAGAAACTGTTCAAGGGCCTCCTGATATGCTTTTTGTTTTTGTTCCATGTACTCAGACAAAAATACCCCAAATCGGGGTATTTTTGTAGATGCGGATGTGTTTTGGCAGGCAGCCTGAACCTAACTGTATGAACTGCAGTTACTTTTGCAGTGACAACAAGCCTTCTTTCAGCTGCACAACGGCTTTTTGGAGGTCTTCCATGGCAATAGCGTAGCTGAGCCTGATGCCGCCCGGCTCACCGAAGGCATCGCCCGGTACGGTGGCAATACCGAAGTTCTCCAGCAGATACATAACCAGCTCAGTTGACGTGGTTATAGTCTGTCCATCCGGCGTTTTGGTGCCCAGATAGGCCGAAATTTCCGGAAATACATAAAACGCTCCTCCGGGACGGAAACAGGCAACCCCGGGGATGGCATTCAATGCGTCAACCACAAAGTCGCGACGTTTTTTGAACGAATCGCGCATGGCGTTTACCGCATCCAGTGATCCGCGGTAGGCAGCCTCGCCGGCCATCTGCGATATGGTGCAGGGCGCGGAGGTCTCCTGACTCTGAATTTTGGATACGGCTTTGACCACATCAGACGGACCGGCCAGATAGCCCAGCCGCCACCCGGTCATGGCAAAACCCTTGGAAAAGCCATTGATCAGCAACAGTTGGGGCATAATGGCCGGCTCGGCCTGACCAATACTTACATGTTCATCATCAAAAACGATGTATTCATAAATCTCATCGGAAATGACGTAGATATCCGGATGTTTTAGCAGGACGGCGGCCAGGGCTTTGAGCTCATCGGCCGTATAGCAGCTCCCGGTCGGGTTGGAGGGCGAACAAAGAATCAAGGCGCGGGTTTTGTCGGTTATTGCCGACTCCAGTTGCTCCGGCGTGAGCTTGTACTGATGTTCGAACGAGGTCTTCACGATGACCGGTATGCCCTCGGCCAGTTTAACCATCTCCGGATAGGAAACCCAATAGGGAGCCGGGATGATCACTTCATCACCGTTGTTGACCGTTGCAAGCAGGGTAAACCCGACCGACTGCTTAGCACCATTCGACACGATAATTTGTTCGGGTGTGTAATCCAGCGCATTGTCGCGCTTAAGTTTACTTGCTATAGCTTCGCGAAGTTCGGGGGTGCCGGTGTTCATCGTGTAGCCATGATGTCCGTCCCGGATGGCCTGAATGGCGGCCTCGCAGATATAGTCCGGCGTCTTGAAATCCGGTTCACCGGCACTCAGGGAGATGACCTGCTTGCCGGCACGTTTCATTTCCTTGGCCAGCGCCGTAATTTTGAGTGTCTCCGAGGCAGCCAGTGAATTAGCTCGTTGTGATACCATAAGTGTCTGTAATAATGTTAAAAAAATCCCTGTAACACAGTTAACTGGAAGGCAAGTTACTAAAAAAGCGGGTGAGAATGGATGCCCTAACGCCACCTTTTGCCCCGCTACTGCAACGGGGTGCAGCTGATGGCATGGAAGCCGGATTGTTCGACAGTGGAGCGAGGGTTGCCGTGTTCGGCGGAGTGTACCCTGTGGTACGTATGCCGGATTGTGCGACAGTGGAGCGAGGGTTGCCGTGTTCGGCGGAGTGTACCCTGTTGCGGCACCGCCCTGGTGGCGGCAGCACAGCCCGCCGCACTAACCACATGCAGTGTTAAAGCAGGTGGCGCTTCGATTCCAGCGCTTTGGCCACATTCTCCGGCACAAAGTGGTGTACATCCCCTTCCCAATAGGCAACCTCCTTAACGAGGGAAGCCGACACAAAGGTCAGTTCTTCCCGGGGCATGAGGAAAATGGTATCCAGGTCCGGCGATAGCTTCCGGTTCATCAGTGCCATGCGGAATTCGTACTCAAAATCGGAGATCTGCCGGACTCCGCGAACGAGGGTCTTTACGCCCAGTTTCCGGGCGTGATTTACCAATAAGCCGGTGAATTGATCTACCTCCACCTTGTCGGCCCAGGGCTTGTCCTGTATACATTCCCTGATCAGGCTTTCACGCTCTTCCGGAGAGAAAATGGATTTTTTTCGCGTGTTTACGGCAATGGTCACGTATACTTTCTCAAACAGGTGGGTTGCACGTTCAAGAATATCCAGATGGCCGTAGGTAATCGGGTCGAACGATCCGGCGTAGAGTGCGGTCATGGCTGCAGGGGATTACAGTTCAGCGTCTTCTTCGTTGCCGGGCAGGGTGAAAATTGTGACAATAGTTCTGCCATACGGTTTTGAAAAAACGCAGTTGGGATGATCGGCGAAGTTCTTGTACTTGTCATGCTCCAGCAGAAACCATCCGTCCGGTTCCATCCATCCTGCTGTAAGCACCAGCGCAACCAGTTCATCCATTTGAGGAAAATCATAGGGAGGGTCGCAGAATATCAAATCATACGGGCGGGCCGGACCGTTCAGAAAACGCATGACATCGGCCTGTATGGTGCGGATTTTCCCGGTTATGCCGAAGGTTTCGGCATTTTCGGCGATGATACCGGCAGAAAGGCGGTTGTCATCCACAAACGTCACCTGGTCGGCCCCACGGGAGATGGCTTCAAAGCCAAGGTTACCTGACCCGGCAAACAGATCCAGCACATGCAGTCCGTCAAAGTACCGTCTGGCGTCAATAACCCCGAACATTCCTTCCTTGGTACGGTCTGAGGTAGGTCGGATGACCCCGGAATCGGGTACTTTGAGGCGTCGACCTTTAAGGGTACCGGTTATAATTCGCATATGTCAGTGAGCAAGGATGATGGCAGGAAAGGCTTCTTCCAGGTTGAATCCATAGGTTTCTTCCGGAGCGTTCACCTGCATATTGGCCAGGGTATCGAAGCGAAGCTGACGGGCCTCGTGGTCAATGATGTGCTGGAGAACTTCATTGACCTTAAACACATTGTTGCCATAGTAACAGATGGTGTCATGCACGCCGTTCATCCATCCCAGGTTGGAGGCCTGTTGCAGCCACAGATAACTGAGGTCTTCTATGTGCCGGAATCGGATGAAGGTAGCCGCCCTGAGTTTTCCCATGACAAACGAGGAAACCGTGATGACGTTGGAGTAGCATCCGATAGCCTTGAACGAATCGGTAGACTGTGTCAGCTTCATCCACCGCAGACCAATTTCAAATTCGCTGCAAAGCTCTGTGGTTGCGCAAATATCACCCAGCTGGGCGAAATTATCGGAACGGGTACGATTTCGGACTGCGAGAAAGCGGAAGTCGCGGTTGCTCATATCAAACCAGAAGGCTTCCAGTTGCTGGCGCGACTCGCCGTGCTTGAGAATACGCAGATAGGCTTCCCGCTCGGAGGGTTCGTCGTACACACTTTTCGGCAGGGCCGACCAGGTTTCAAGATGAGCAGGCACGAGGCACCGGAATTCGGTTACTTCGTGTTTTTTTACCAGCCGGTCGATGTTGTCGACGATGGCTTTGTAGGTGTCTGCCTCCCGGCTGAGAATACTGGGAAGCAGATCAAAGTTGAAATCAATTTTCCCGATCCGGCTCAGCGACGATGGGTTCTCCTTATCTGAGACCGCGTAGTATAACTGACGGTCTGAGAAGCAAACGCCTAAGCTGACGGGTAGTTCACGCATGGGACCTTAATCCCAGTTTGAGGCATTTAGCATCGTGGTTCGCTCCAGGCTGCCGATCCGGTCTTCCGAATCAGGATCCGTGAGCAGATAAATCTGCGGGCGAAGGGTGTCGTTGCGGGCGTATTCAAACCGGTTGCCGGGTGGGCGGGGTGAGTAGGTGAACTGATCCAGGTTGAATCCGTTGGTGAAACCATCAGCAAAAAGCGAATCACGCCGTGCAACCATGAGGGAATCGGTTTGGAGAAACTCAATGAGCTGATCCAGGTCTTCGGGGAATTCTTCATTGGCTCTTTCGTAGGCAATCAGGGCGTCACGCAGTGACTCCATGCGGTCACGAACTTCCTGCTGCTCCCGGCGTTGTTCCAGTACTTCCTGGTAGGGCGTCCAGATTGAGTCAAATAGCACATAGCTCAGTCCGATGATTACTACCCAAAGGAATAAGCCGATAACGCGGTTTCTTTTATCGATGTCCATCTGTAAGGTTTTCCAGCGGTGTTTCTTAAAAAATGTTACGGTTCACGAAAATACATTCACTTATGCTGATATGCAATTCGTAAAAGAAATTAGCTGATCAGGAACCTGTCTCAGCCGGCAGCCGGCGCCGCAGCAGCATTTCGGTTTCATAAAGACGCCCTTCGCGGTACAGTTCGATTTCCATGGTGTCACCATCGCTGTATTCCCGGAACAGTGCCCACCCGTGATTCTGGCTGTAAACGGGCTCGTTTCCTATCCGCAGGATGATATCTCCGGGCAGAATACCGGCCTCGAAAGCAGGTCCGTTGCGATTGACACTGACAACGAGCAGGCCCTGAAGGGTAGGCAGGTTGTACCGGAAGGCAAGGCCGCGCGTGATGCCCGTCCATTCAAATCCGGCGTCATAATCCAGCGTGACCTGTCCGTCTTCAACCAGCATGTTCATAATGCGGATTACGGTATTGCTGGGAATGGCGAATCCGAGTCCAACGAAGCCGTAACTGGTGCCGCCTGTATAGATGAAGGTGTTGATACCGATGACCTCGCCTCTGCTGTTGACCAGTGGTCCGCCGGAGTTGCCCCGGTTGATGGCTGCATCGGTCTGAATCATGTTCAGGTACACCCTGGGTTCCTGCGGATTGGGCCTGAAATCCCGTTTCAGGGCGCTGATAACCCCTACGGTAACGGAGGGTTGACCGTCTTCGAACAAACCGAAAGGGTTTCCCACGGCTATAGCCCACTCCCCGACAATCAGGTCATCGGAGTTGCCGAAGACTACGTGTTCAAATTTATCCGTGGAATTGATTTTCAGCAGGGCGAGGTCTGCAAATTCATCGCGGCCGAGCAGGGTTGCCTCGTAGGTACTGCCGTCAGACAGGATGACCTGGATGGTTCGGGCGTTCCGGCCGATGACATGTTCGTTGGTGAGCACGTGACCGTCTTCACTGACGATGAAGCCGCTGCCCAGGTTGGTGAATTCCTGTACGAAGCCCGGATTGAAGAAGAAATCGAAGAAGGGGTCGCGCGAGGCGCTTTCGCGTACGCCGGATACGGATATGCTGACTACGGCCGGGCTGACGCGTTCAACGGCGCGGGTGATGGCATTTTGGCGGCTGTCATTGATTTCGGCGTCGAAGCCGGTGTCATATTCGGAGCGTGGTGCGGGCTGGTCCAGGAAGTAGGAGCCGGACTCCGGCGGGGTTTCGTTTTGGGGCTCGGCGGGTTGTGTCTGGCAGGCCGGGAGGGTGGCAGACAGCAGCATTGCGGCGATGAGGGCCAGGAGGGGGTAGGTGGCGGGACGGGTGTTCATGGGTGGCGGGATCATCGGTGGTGGAGTTGTCGGGCGCCAACGGCGAGGACTTCGTGCACGGCTTTGTCCAGGGGGCCTTCGTGGAATCCGCCGGCGGCTTTAGCGTGACCGCCTCCGTTGAATTCGCGTGCCCAGATGTTTACGTCGATGTCGTCTGAGTTGGAGCGGAGGCTGAGTTTGATTTTGTTGTCCATTTCGCTGAAGATGACGGCGGCCATGACGCCGCGGATGGCCAGGGCGTAGTTGACGAAGCCTTCCAGGTCGTGGTAGGATGTTTTGGTTTCGCGAAGGACGGCGGCAGGCACGCGGAGTGATGCAATCCGGTTGCCGTGATGGGTTTCAACAGTGTCCAGTACCCGGGCCATCAGGTGCAGCTGATTGATGGTCTTGCCATCATACACCTTGCGGTGAATGGGCTCGGTTCTCAGGCCGGTTTTGTGAATCATGCGGGCCACGGCCTCGTGCGTTGCTGCCGTCACACTGTCGAACCGGAATGAACCCGTGTCTGTAACCATGCCTGCATACAAGGCCTCGGCCGACTCCCGGTCAAGGTGCTGCAAATCATCCCGCTCGTAGATTTCGTAAATCAACTCACTGGTGGACGAGGCGGATACCACCGAAACGCAGGCCTTGAACAGGTGGGAAGCCGGACTCGGATGGTGGTCGACCATAAACAGCGGCTTGCCCGACTTCTCGGCGAACTCTCCGGCCAGTCCGAATCTGGACGGATGATTGCCGTCTACAAAAACGATGGCATCGCAGGTTGCCATCTGACTCAGCGAGGTTTGTCGGATCGGGAAATACTCTCCAATCCAGGTTACATTGGGTGGCAGGGTGTCATCGTTAAATGCAAGGGCCTCAACACCTTTAGCTTTCAGCCACCGACATAGCCCAACCTGCGACCCGATACAGTCGGCATCGGGGCGTACGTGTGAAATTACCGCTACGCGCTTGTTTTTATAGGCGGTGAGGGACTTAATCAGCTGTTCGGTTTCCGGTCGGGTTTGAGGCATGAAGTCTGTCTGAAATTAAGGTGAGGCAGTTAAGCGCCGGGCACAGTCCGGGTATTTCCCTGACACATAGATGGCGCCAATCCGCAGGATATATCCGGCGTTTCGCTCAGATAGAGCAAAGAGCGCCGGCAATGGTCAGTTGGCCGGGGGGAGTCGGACACATTGACCTATCCTTTTAAACGGTTGGATTTGCCGCGGCGTATTTGGCTGAAAGATACCGATTTTGCCCGAAACCCGATATCTTGCCCTTTCCGGTTGTTCTGCCTCGCCCGGTAACCTCCAAATTTTGACCCTCCATGCATGTTCTCATCGCCGGAAACGGTCAGCCTCCAGACAGGAAGCTGTTTCATCGTGTTCTGGATACCGCTGATTTGCTCATTGCCGCTGACGGCGGCGCGTTGTGGTGTCTGGAATACGGCGTTGAACCCCACCTCGTCATCGGCGACCTTGACAGCTTTCCCACATCCCACTATCCCGGCATAACGGTTGTCCATGATCCCGATCAGGAAACCAACGACCTGGAAAAGGCCCTGAAAGCGGCGATGGAGCGTGGAGCCCGCTCGGTGACCCTCCTGGGTGCAACCGGCCGGCGACTGGACCAGTCACTCAAGAACATATCGGTCATGGCACAGTTCGCTCCGCATTTCGAAACGTTGCTGATGCGTGACGATACAGGCTGGATGTGCCTGCTCCCCCGCGATTATCATTTTTCCACCCGGGAAGGTACTACCGTGTCATTATTTCCGCTTTCTGGTCGGGTAGAGGGCATTCATACGGAGGGTCTTGCGTTTGCACTGCACGATGAGCCGTTGGAAAACGGCGTTCGCGATGGTTCTTCCAACCGTGCCACAGCCCCGCTGGTCCGGATCAGATACCGTTCCGGCCAGTTGCTGCTCATGGTGCTTAATGCTAATGTGGATTTAACCCATGGGAGCTGATTTTATGGGGGATGACGCAGTAACACAGGTTTCCCTGGGCTGGCTGGATGGCGGACTTATCATCGGATATTTGCTGCTGCTCGTGTTTTTAAGCTGGAGGTCGGCCCGGAGCGGACCGGCAGACGGTATTTCCGGGGATGAGCACTTTCTGTTGTCGGGCAGAAGGCTGACGCTGCCGGCATTTGTTGCCACCCTGGTCTCTACCTGGTATGGCGGAATTCTGGGCGTCGGAGAGTTCAGCTATTTATATGGCATATCCCAGTGGGTCGTGATGGGACTTCCCTACTATGTTTTTGCGGTACTCTTTGCCGTTTTCTTTGCAGGGAAAATACGCGAGAACCCGGCCATTTCCATTCCTGAATCTGTTGGAGCCGTGTACGGAACCCGGGCTTCGAAACTGAGTGCGGGACTGATTTTCATGCTGGTGAATCCGGCACCTTATCTGCTGATGACGGCTGTGCTGGCATCGTTTATGCTGGGTGTTGACGGGTGGTATATAGTGGTTGGTGTAGCGGTTTTTTCCGCTTTGTATGTGTCCTGGGGGGGATTTGGCGCTGTGGTGCGAACCGATATGCTGCAGGTTGTGCTTATGTACGGAGGGTTCATCGTACTGCTCATTTTCGCCTGGCAATATGCAGGCAACCCGGCAGGAATATGGAATCAGCTGCCTGACACCCACCGGCAACCAACAGGCGGTCAGCCGGTCAGTTACCTTCTGGTCTGGTTTTTTATTGCGCTGTGGACCTTTGTGGATCCGGGGTTTCATCAGCGATCCTCAGCGGCAAAGTCGCCGAAAACTGCTCGAAACGGTATCCTCGTTTCAATTTTATGCTGGTTCGTTTTTGATATGCTCACCCTGCTTACCGCACTCTACGGCGTGGTGATTCTGGCAGGGATGTCTGATGCGGTGCTGATTTATCCGGCACTTGCCGCGCACCTGTTGCCCGCCGGATTGCTGGGACTGTTCATGCTCACCCTGCTGGCAACCGTCATGTCAACGCTCGATAGTTTTTTGTTTCTGGCAGGACAGACGCTTGGCCGCGACATGGTCACTCCTCCGTCCGGGGCATCTGCTGTTCGCTACACCCGCGCGGGAATTGCCGCAGCTACCCTGCTGGCCCTGATTCTGGTGTGGTTGTTTCCGAGCGTAATCGATTTATGGTATGTAATCGGTTCGGTAATCATTCCCGGGTTGCTGCTGCCGGTAGCCGGCGTCTATTATGCCGGATTTCGGGTTTCATCCGCAGAAATTCTGACTTTGCTGGGAGTCCCGGTACTGGTTTCACTGGGATGGCTGGTCGGAGGGATGATGGCGGGGGGCGATGCAGCCGGGTATGCGTTACTCGGGCTGGAGCCGTTTTATCCCGGACTGGCTGTTTCTTTGGTCTTGTTTGGGTATTTCAAACTGAGGGCCGGTACCAGTTGGCCCCGGGCAACCGGCAATCGGTGATACCGGGTATGTGTGCCGTCAGAGGGTGAATCCCAGCCTGGCTTTGCGGGTACTTTTCGAAATCTGCGAGCGCAGGTTGTAAACCGAATCCGCTTACTCCGTCAAAAGGTGGGATAAGCCCAGTTTATGAATCGGGATGAGGTATTTTTTTTCGACGGCATCTTTGTGCAGTCCCAGCTCCCCGGTTCCCCTGAAATCCACCACACAAAGTTTGTCGACGACCTGCAGGATTTCCCCGATACCATAAAACTCCGGACATGGACCGTAGTAAACCAGGTCACCGGGACGCAGGTCGTTCGAGGCCCGGTAGTGGTAAGGCATGATTACCGGGAGACGATCTGTTTTATATGGACTTTTCTTTTTTATCACGTGTTGTCAGCTATCGCTGGTGACGGTGATTCGTATCGGAGCCGCCGGTCGGCCGGGTTGTCCGGGGTGTGCCGGGGTGTGCCGGGGTGTGCCGGGGTGTGCCGGAACCGGGCGGTCTGAGCTAAATAAGGTGCCAAAAATACGGTTTATTGAATCAATTTGCAGGTTTTTTGGGATTTCGGGTAAGTAAAAAACTTCGGACATCTGCACTTACTTTTTCGATATACAGGTGAACTGCTTCGGGTGGAATGAGTTCCATGATACGTTGAGGCCACTCAATGAGGCAGACACCCTCGCCGTACAGATAGTCTTCCGTACCGATTTCCAATGCTTCGGCAACATTTTTAATACGGTATGCATCGAAATGAAATACGGGCAGGGTTTTGCCGCGGTATTCATGAATGAGGGTGAAGGTGGGTGAGTTGACCTGATCCGGGTTGTAGCCGAGCCCATGGCAGAAGCCCTTGGTGAAGGCCGTTTTCCCCGCGCCCAGGTCGCCATACAGGCAGATGATGTCGCCGGGCTCAGCCAGTGCGGCCAGCGAGCGACCCAGTTTGTGGGTTTCATCGGCACCGGAGGTGGTGGCCAGGATATCGTCGTTGAATTTCATGCTTTTACCGTCGGGGTTTTAGATGCACAATGGGCAGAATCATCTCTTCCATGGTGGCACCTCCGTGCTGGAAGGTGTCTTTGTACTTGTTCTGATATTTGTGGTAGTTCGTGGGGTATACGAAATAGTAGTCTTCCAGGGCAAACAGGTAATTCATAGCGAGCTGGGTGCGGGGCAGCCGGTAGGCGGAGGGATCCTTGACCAGGATGGCACCGTCACGATCAGCCTTCAGGTGTTTGCCGTATTTGTAGCGCAGACTGGTACTGGTGTCGCGGTCACCGATAACCTTGGTGTCACGAAGCGCCCGAACGGAGCCATGATCGGTAGTGATGACAATATTCACATCTTCCGAGGCCAGTGTTTTCAGAATTTGCAGCAGATGCGAGTGCATGAACCAGGAGCGGGTCAGGGATCTGAAAGCCGCTACATCCGGTGCAATTTCCTTGAGTACGTCGGAATCGGACCTGGAGTGGACCAGGGTATCCACAAAGTTAAAAACAAAGGCACTGAAGGGGTGCTGCAGATAGTTTTTGATCTTGTCGTTTACCCGTTTGTTGTCATCGGCGGTGAGCACTTTTTCGTAACGGGCTTTCATGCCCGGTTTTTTGCGCGACAGAAATTGCTCGAGCAGCTGATCTTCATGACGGTTGAGCGAGCTTTCGTTATCATCCTGCATGTTCCATAAATCGGGATACACAGATGCGATGTCTTCGGGAAACATCCCGGAGAAAATGGCATTTCGGGCGTAGGGCGTGGCTGTGGGCAGAATGCTGTAGTAGAAATCTGTACTGATGGTGAAATACTCATTGAGCACACTTTCAAATACCAGCCACTGGTCGTACCGCATGCAGTCGATGACGATGAAAAAGCAGGGTTTGTCATCGTTCAGGAGGGGGGTGACAAAGGTTTCGAGCACATCGGGCGACAAGCGGGGACGGTCCCGGGCATCCTCGCGCATCCAGTAGGCGTATTCCTCCTGAATGTACCGGCCGAATTCACGGTTCGCCTGCTGGAACTGGTCCATGAGTACCTGGCGGAGGGCTTCATCGCCCGATTCCATCTCAATATCCCACTGTGTGAGCTGTTTGTAGATGGCGATCCACTCGTTCCAGTCGCCTGCGGCATAAATCTGCTGGGAAAGCTGATTAAAGTTGCGAAGGTAAATCTGTGCAGAATGTTCGTTTCGCAGGCGCTGGCGGTCCAGAATTCGCTTGATGGTGAGCAGTATCTGATTTGGGTTGACCGGTTTGATCAGGTAATCGGATATCCGTGAGCCGATGGCATCTTCCATGATATGCTCTTCCTCACTTTTGGTAATCATTACTACCGGAAGTGCCGGACGCAGTTCTTTGAGATGTCCGAGGGTGGTCAGGCCGTCCATTCCGGGCATTTGCTCATCCAGGAAGACCAGGTCAAAAGACTGTTTCCGGATTAATGCGAGGGCATCTTCGCCATTGGTTACCGGGGTAACGATGAAACCCTTCTTTTCCAGAAAGATGATATGTGGACGAAGCTGCTCGATTTCGTCGTCGGCCCAGAGGATCTGATGCTGCATGAAGTGGTTTTTTTCAGGGTTAGCCGGTTGCCGGTGTATGAACTGAGTTTGAGGAAACACCGCCGGTACATCGCATATAGTACTGCCTATAACCGCCAAATTCTGAAAAAAATTGTCCAAATTTACAGCGTCAGATAATCTTTTATCTGCTCGTAACGTGCCGGACCAATACCGCGGACGTTCATGATGTCTTTCCTGCGCTGAAAAGGACCGTTTTCAGCCCGATATTCTACGATTCTGCTGGCGATTACGGGTCCGATTCCCGGTAATTGTGTCAATTCGCTGGCATTTGCATGGTTGAGGGAAACCTGCAGCAGGGTGTCGGCAGCCGGGCTGCCGGGTGACGGTCCTGGTGCGGGTAAATCTTCCGTGGATGGTCTGCCTCCTGCAGCAGCAGTATTCGTAACAGCGGCATCGGTGGTGAGCGGATCTCCCATTGATGACCTGCCTGCAGTAGCAGCAGTATTGTTACCGGCAGCGTCTGTTACGGGCAAATCTCCCGCTGAAGGTCTGCCTCCGACCGGGAAGCCTGCGCCGTCCGTCAGGCTTGCTTCTGCGCCCGCTGCAATAGGGAGTCCGGTTTCCAGCTGCCTGCGTTCCAGTTCACTGTCAACCATCTGCCGGAAGGATTCCGGAATCCGTTCTCGGGCCAGAACCTCAATGGTATCCTGCTGTCCGGGGTAATATTGATCCAGCAACAATTTATCAGCCTCGTAGCGGTCGGCTGTCAGTGCTGAGAATTCGGCCATAAGAGGGGCGTAATACGCCTCGTCAAAGTGGCTCCGTGTCTCGAAAAAAGGAGTCAGAAGCCACAGAACGGCATACAGAGCCATCAGCCCGGTAACGAGGTACCGTTCCGAAGGGGTAATGTGCAGGCGATCAATCCAGAAAAACCAGGCGTTTTTTTTCATAGGCATCGCTGTATAGGTGAAGGTTACGGGGAGCAACACGGTCTGAATAAAAATGGGCACCGGACCAGCGAACCGGTCCGGCGCGCCACCCTTGTTTGTTGTCAGGGCTACCCTGCCCTTGTATATATAGAGTCGGAAATGGCCGATTCATTACATCACTTTTAGTGTGAGATTTGTGTAACTTGCAACAATGGATATAAATGAATCGATTTTCGATTACCAGGGGGTGCCGGTAAAGACCTTCTCGTTTGGTAAGGGTAAGCCACTGATAATATTGCACGGATGGGGTGCGAGCAGCGAGATTATGAAACCGCTCAGCAGCTCGCTCCGCCTCAAGCGGACCTTCCATCTGATCGACTTTCCCGGGTTTGGCCATTCGCCACCTCCGCCCGTTGCCTGGAACGTTGACGACTATGCCGATATGATTCAGGCCTACATCGAACAGCTTGAACGACCTGTTGATGTGCTGGCACACTCTTTTGGCGGGAGGGTTACCCTGAAACTGTGCGCACGTGATGCAAGCACTGCCCTGGTTGATAAGGTTCTGATTACCGGAGGCGCCGGAATGAAACCCAGACGACCGCCGAAATACTATCTGCGTAAATACACCGCCAAAGCCCTGAAATTTCCGTTCACCCTGCTCCCGGAAGGCTTGTCGGAGCGGGGGTTGAAGTGGCTGCGAGGAACGAAGGTCTGGAAAATGCTCGGCTCTTCCGACTACAAAACCCTCGACGGTGTCATGCGCGAGGTCTTTGTAAAAACCGTTTCCGAATATCTGGAACCCACCTTACCGCATATCGCTCAGGAAGTACTGCTTTTGTGGGGGAAAAACGATGATGCCACCCCGGTATATCAGGCGAAACGTATGGAAAAAGGCATTAAAAATGCCGGACTGGCTGTCATTGACGGTGCAGGACACTACGCTTTCCTTGACCGCGCCCATCAGTTCAAGATTATTACAGAGACTTTTTTCAAGTCCTGAAGGGACCACGTAAATTCCGGTCTGACCTATTGTATGCCCAATACTAATGCCATGATGGATGCCACTTCGCCCGAAATCCGTTCCCGATGGATTGCCTTTATGGTATTGTTCTGGCTGGCCGCCGGATGTTCACTTTTCGAAACCCGGACGGCTGAACCTCCCGGAGGCGATACGGCGGGTATTTTCCTGCAGCCCGACCGACCTGAAATTGTGCTGGATAATCTGATTAATGCGGTGAAAAATCTGAATACCCAGAATTACCTGCGTAATCTGGATCAGGGCGCGTTCGAGTTTAACCCCTCCTTGCCGGCCTTACAGAGCAATCCGGAGCTATGGTCGGACTGGGGTCTGGATCAGGAACAATTGTACTTCAACAACCTGCGCGCCGCTGCCGAGAATACAACCGGGCACGATTTGCGGCTTAGTGAAATCTCCATCGAGGTTATCTCGGTTAATCAGCAGCAGGTTGTGGCAGACTATGCCCTGACACTGATCCACAATCGTGCCAATGTGGGTGTTCCCACCAATATCAACGGGCGGTTTGTGCTGCTGCTGGAGTCGGGCGAGGACGGCTTGTGGCGTATCGTTTCCTGGACGGATGTGGGTTCGGGCCAGAGCTTTTCCTGGAGCGACCTGAAATCCAGTTTCCTGGTCGATTAAGCCTTAGCTTCCCTGCCGCCGATTTTTTTTGGGGGTACCTACCTGAACTGAAGGTCGAGGCTGACCAGGCTGATGGGTCGGTTCTGCATCGGTGACATGAGACCGGGGGAACCATCGTCTGAATCATTTTTTTGCTGTGGCGCGCCTTTCGCAGGAATTCCTGATGATGGTGGGTTTTGATCCGGCGTTTCGACAGGGAGGTCAGAAGGCCTGGTGCATGTATGCGGGCCATAAAGCGGGTCGTCCCAGACGGGAAAACCCCATTCCCGCAGATGCAGCCGAATCTGATGGGTTCTGCCGGTAACCGGAAAACATCGAACCCTTGCCCAACCTGAACCCCGCTCCAGCACCTCGAACCGGGTTTCTGCCATCATACCGTCATCGGCATCCGTGCATTCAAACGCTATACCCTGTTTTCTGCGGATTGCGGCGCGGATTACCGCTGAATCTTCCCGGGGAACCCCGAAAACAATGGCTTCATACATTTTCTTTGTTAATCCGTTTATAAACTTGTCTTTCAATTGATTAGCGGAATTGGGGTCTTTGGCCAAAACCAAAAGTCCGGACGTGACGGCATCCAGTCGGTGGACTACGAAAAGCGAGGCGTATCCCATAGATTCAAGTACCGAAATAACGGTGTTTTTGTTGTATCGCCCTCCTGCATGTACCGGAACCGGTGCGGGTTTATCCAGCACTACGAGCTGCTCGTTTTCGAACAGAATGGGAAAGTCGTCAGGAATGGCGGGCTCTGTCACACCGGTATTTCGGTGTGATACGATGTCGTTCGGTTTAAGAATTCCATCGCCACGGGCGTGCTGGTTGTTAACCAGGACCATTTGTGTATCAATTTTCTGCTTCCATTCCTGCGCAGACCGGAACGGGAATCGGGTTGTAAGCAGGCTGATCAGGCTTTGGCCGGCTTCACGGGGCTTGACCCGAAACTGATAGGTATGCTCATAAGGGGCGACCAGTCGGACCGTGCTGTATGGATAGTGCTGAACGGAATCGTGTTCAGACTGCCTTTCCGGATCTGTGATGGGATTGTCCGGGGTTGTGCGTTTTTCCAGCGTCAGCGATGCAACCAGAGCTGATGCATCGTCACCGGAATCGCTGAATGCAACCGGAGCTGATGCATCGTCACCGAAATCGCGGGATGCAGCCGTGGAACCGGGGTACCGGAGGTGGCGTCGGAGCCGGTTCCGTTCCGCCTCCCCCAGCGGAATATGCATCCACCCCGGAAGCATCACCCTTTGCTGGGCGAGGCCGCCCGGGCCCGTTGCCGGTCTTTGAATTCCGGACCAAAATAGTGGTACCATTTGCGGAAGGGCGCGTAGGCATTGTCCGGATCAAAAGGCCGCTTCTTCCCGCTCTGCATACACGCTTCGCTGCAGCACCCTTCTGTTTCTCGGGCACCCTCCTCCGAGCAGATAAACAGCTTATTGCACTCCATATTGGCGCAATTGATGTAGGTATCGCAGGGAACCCCGGTGATTTCACAGGTTGCGATGGGTTCCTCATCGTCAGGATTCACCGGAACCACCAGGCGGTCGTCAAAGACGAAGCATTTCCCCCTGAAATGGGCGCCTCCCTCTTTGTAGCCGTAATTGATGATACCGCCATGGAGCTGATTTACATCCTGATACCCCTGTTTTTTCATGTACACCGAGAATTTTTCACAGCGGATGCCGCCGGTGCAATACATGAGTACCTTGCGGTCCTTTTCTATGCCCGCATCGTCCAGCCACTGTGGAAAATCATAAAAGTTCTTGACCGGCGGGAGCAGGGCTCCATCGAAGTGCCCGATGCGCGATTCGTAGTCGTTGCGCACGTCAATCATCACATAATCCTCGCCCGACTCCATAACACGCCGCCATTCATGGGGTTCCAGATAAACTACGCCCTCTGTGCCGGGCTGAATAAATTCCTCAGCTTTCAAGGAAACGATTTCGGGCCGTTTCTTGACAATCATTTTGGCAAAGGGAATGTGATCTGTATGGTCTTCCTTGAACTCAGTTGATTCGAAACCCGGCTTGCCGCACAGAAAATCTTTGTACTGGTCGACCGATTCCGTCGCGCCGGACAGGGTGCCGTTAATGCCTTCATCCGACACGTAAATGCGCCCTTTCAGCGACAGGTCCTTGCAGATAAAACGATGTTCGGCAATGAATGCCTGAACATTTTCGACGGGAGTGAAGTTATAGTAGAGAATTACGCTGTACATAGATATTCACAGGCCATTTGTGCGTGGATCGATGGGTTTCGTGATCTGTTTGGTCGGCTGTGCATGATTTTGCCGCTCAATGGGTAACGAAGTTGCAAAAATACGGTTATTTTAACTGAAATGAGTACGATTTTGTCTTTACCGGGTACGAGACACATCCGAAAGCACGGGCTTTTCGGGCAGGTAAAACATTTTGCCCTGCTGCTGATACTGGTCTTTCCCGGCATTGGCATGGGTCAGGTGCCGGAGCAGCGGTCCGACTCCATCGCCCATCACGGGCATTCCGGAAGCTCCTACACCCTCAGTGACCTCGCCGGACTCCGATGCATGACTCCCCTGCTCATCGAGGCCGATCGCCTGGGTCCGAAGGCGCAGATTCCAACCGAGGTTGCCGCTCTTGTCAACGCACCGCCACTGGTTGCAGACGCCGATTATCTGAGTGCTTCTGCGCGATTCCGGCTCCATTATGACCTGGAAGGAATTCATGCAGTGCCCTCCCTCGATGAGAATCAGAACGGGATTCCGGATTACATCGAATTCGCTGCAGCATATGCCGATTCAAGCTATAACTATCTGGTTGAGCAGCTCGGATTTGTGGATTTTCTGATTCCGGGTCGACCCTACGATATTTACTTCCGCAACTTTTCCTTCTACGGTCTCACCCGCTCTACGACCGTCCAGGTGGATGGAATCAGCTACCCGACCACCTACATCGAGGTACACCGCAATTTTAACGGCTTTCCGCAGAATCAGGATCCCGACGGCCAGCAGTTGGGTTCACTGAAGGTTACCATCGCCCATGAAATGAAACACGCTATTCAATTCGCCACCAATCGCTGGCGCGGCGATGCCGGCACGGTAAATTGGGTGGAGCTGGATGCCACGATGATCGAAGAAGTGGTTTTTCCCACGGTTAAGGACTATCTGAACTACCTGACAGCCAGTACCTCGGTATTTCGGGGTCCGCACCGCGGCGTTCCCCGTGCGTACGAGCAGGCCACCTTCGGGCTGTATTATGTGGAGCGATTCGGCCACGATTTCTGGGTGGATGTATGGCGGGAGGTGCAGCAAACACCGTTAATCCCCATGTTTGATGCCATGAACCTGGCGCTGGAGGCTCGCGGTGCCGATTTTCCGGCGGAGTTTGTGCGAAATCTGGCCTGGCATATGGCTTCCGGCGATCGTCATCGGCCGGGATACGGGTTTACGGATGCATCGCTGTACCCCAATGCGGTTATCTCCCAGTCCGCCGCTGCGCTACCGTATATCTCGCCGGAGCCGTCAATGGTCCCGTTTTCGGGTCGTTTCTACGAAATAACCCCTCCGTTCGGGTTGCAGGGCGAAGTAGCCGCGGCTCTGCTTCGTAACAGCAGCCTGCAGACAATGGCCATGCTTGGTTTTATGTCGGATGGATCGGTTCGGGAGCTGGTGTTGTGGGATGGAGCTGTTGACGAGTTTGCATCAACGCTGCCCGCTGACGAGGCTGCAGGTGCATCCCGCGTTGCTTCGACGACGGATTTCAATGGGATTTCGGGCGATGGTGCCCCGATTTCTGAGACGTCGGAGGAGGCCTATTTCCGGGGAGTTCACACCAACTGGAGCTGGACTGACGTTGAGCGGCTGGGTTTGGTGCTGGCCAATGCCGGTCCGGAATCGGGTCTGGTGGCACAGTTCACGGCAGGCGAGTCGGACGAGTTCAGGGGCATTCACGTTTATGGCGACCTCAACGCTGACGGAAGGGCGAATCGCGCTGATGCTGAGGAGATGCTTATGCGTGTGGTGCAGGCTCCCGCAGGCGCTGCAGCCTCGCTTCCGCGTGTAGAGTCGGCATTGGCCGATGTGAGCGGCGATGGCTCGGTTACTTCGTTTGATGCGGCTCTGGTCTGGCGCGCCTCCGAGTTCGGGATTTCGGGTGGTTTTCCGGCCGACCCGGATGCGGCAGGCTGGTATCCGGCAGCCTCGCTGATGCAGCGCACACAGACTATGGCATCAGCGCAATCAAAGGTGCCGGCTGCAGATAAATTGCTGACGGAGAGCGTAGCCGCCGTTGAACCGGCAGCGTACCATGCCACCACAGGTGAACCGCTGACCGGGAGCGTAGCCGCAGTTGAACCGCTGACCGGGAGGGTTGCCGCAGTTGAACCGTTGACGGAGACCGATCTTTCCGCCCGCTTTCAGGTTGGAACGACCCCCGATGACGACACCCTGCGGGTATTTCTGGATCTGGCCCGGCGCGACAGCTACACCTCGGTCTTTTTGGATGTTGATTTTGATTCCAGCCTGGTTTCCCTCCAACGGGTTCAGCTGCCCGGTGTAGACCCATCCAATCAGCTGAACCGCTACTTCTACACCGATTCCGGCGCCCGGATCGCTGCAATCTCGTCGGTCGGGGGCGTAAATCGTACCGTAATCGAGCTCATTTTTTCACCGATGCAGGATACCACGGCACAAATCAGCTTTTCCAGCGTACATTTCGACGAGCGATTCTCCGCCGAACCCGGTCCCTCCGTATCGGCCCGCATCCAACCTAAAGAAGGCGTCGGTGTTCCGGTCGATGGAGACCTCCCCTCCCTGACCCGCCTGCATCCGGCCTACCCGAACCCCTTCAATCCTGCAACCGTTATTCCATTTTCGGTTGGCGAACCCTCCAGGGTTGAAATCAAACTGTATGATATGCTCGGCAGACAGGTAGCGGATGTATTCGCCAATGAGGTGTCGGCTGGCAGGCATCAGGTCAGATTCAATGCGGCTAGCCTGGCTGGAGGTGTTTATGTAATACGCTTTACAGCAATGGGTTATAATAGCTTATCTCCTGTTCATTCTACTCAGAAAATTACCCTGATCAAGTGAAACGTATTCTGTTTTCCGGACTGTTTCTGTTCGTCCTGCTCCCCGGCTTGTTATTGGGTGCGGAGGTTACGGCTGATACCACCACCTCGCACCCCGTCGTGTTATGGCAGCGGCTTGCGGCACAACTCCAGCAGGCACAGCAGACCGGAAACCCGATCAAGTGCATGACACCGCATCTGCTTGCAGCTGAGCAGGCGCGTCGTACAGGTGGTATTGATGCGCATAACGGATCGGAGTCCGGAGCGTACCCCCCTGCAGTTGTGAATCCGGACTGGACGCAGAACGACCAGGCCCTCACAGCTTCTGTTCGCGAAGCGAGGGCTTATCTCACAGCCCTGCAGCAATATCGTGCTGAAAGCCCCATCGAAATAGCCAATACCGAGACCTATATTTCACCTTCGGGAAGGTTCCGGCTCGAATTTACCCGGTCGGGCAGTCATGCCGTACCGTCTGCCGACCTGGATGGTTCCGGCATACCCGATTACATTGAACGGGCTGCTGAATATGCCGATGAGAGCTATGTGTATCTGATTGAAACGCTGGGATACCGCGATTTTCTCGTTCCGGGGTCTCCGTATTTATTTCGGTTTTTGAACATCGATGCGTACGGTTATACACAATCGCAGGGGGAGACCACCTTCATCGCGGTTCACAACACGTTTGAAGGGTTCCCTCCCAACGATAATCCGGGCGGTTCACAGCTTGGGGCGCTCAAGGTTACCATCGCCCATGAAATGATGCATGCCATTCAATATGTCTATAACCGGTTTTACTGGGCGAATTTCAATGTGAGCCTGGACTGGCTGGAGATGGATGCCACAATGATTGAGGAGCTGGTGTATGATGAGGTGAACGACTACTACAACTACATCGACGGTTCTACGTCGGTTTTTGGCAATCCGAACGGGAGTACGCCGCTGGCCTACGAACATGTGACGTGGAGTTTGTTTTATGCCGAGGAGATCGGGCTGGATTTTTGGGTGGATGTCTGGGAGGAGATTGCCGGTCGACCGTCCAGTGTTCAAATGACCGGGGTGATGCGGACGGTGATGCAGGACCGGGGACTGGATTTCAATACGGAGTTTACCCGAAATCACAGCTGGCATGCGGCTTCGGGCACACTGCACCTGGATGGATTCGGGTTTCAGGAAGCCGCTGCTTATCCAACACCGCGGCGTACCTTTCACTTTGCCTTTGCCGATTCCGTGCGGACGCTGCCGCAGCAAACCCGCGCACGGGCTGCCCAATACGTAGTGATTAACGAAGTTGCCAGCCTGGTGGGAGAAATTGGCATGACCGTTTCGTTTACGGGTTCCGCTGCGGGGGCCGCACTGATGGTAGTCTATCAGAACGGGGAGTATGATGTCTGGCAGCAGACTGCCAGCGGAGAGGCATCCGGGGGCGGCGGGCTACGCATCACGACCACGGCCCGATGGGAGGAAGCCCGGCAGGTGCGACTGATTTTTGCCAATCCAACTGATGCAGACCAGGATATTACCTACAGCCTGGAAGCCCGTCAGCTGCCCGAACAGCTTACCGTGCTGCCGAATTATCCGAATCCGTTCAACACCACCACCACCATTTCGTTCGCGCTGCCCGAACCGGGCTTCGTGACGGTGGATGTGTACACGGTAACCGGACAGCGTGCGGCCCGACTGGTTCACGGGGAGCTGAACCGCGGATTTTATGATATTCCGTTCAACGCCCGGGGACTGGCATCCGGTGTGTACCTCTATGTGGTTAAAACCCCGACACGGGTTGAATCCGGCAAAATGATGTTTGTCAAGTAATCCTGCTGCGGGCAGACACCGACAAATCTGAAGCAGCTGCTGCCTAAGCAGCGTGTATACCGTTTAACTTCGCCTGACTGTTGTTCTGATTGGCAGAACCTGTCACATCAGCGTGGACACAGTGCTTCCGCATGGTTTGCAGAGTCGGGACGCACAACCACAGCGAGCGTTGTCGCAGCCACTTCAACCGGTCCTGAAATTACATCTTCTCGGGAGCGTCAATGCCCAGAATACCGAGTCCGTTGGCCATTACAACGGCAACGCCTTTGAGCAGGGTAACACGGGCCACGGCCAGACCGGGATCCTCCCCGATAATCCGGCAGTCGTGGTAGAATTTATGGAACGCCGCCGCCACCTCGTTCAGATAGTTGATCAGTCGATGCGGCTCCTTGCTCATCGCTGCGCTGACCACCCATTCCGGAAAATCCAGCAGAATTTTTATCAGCGCGACTTCGCTCTCATGCTGCAGCAAAGACAGGTCCGCCTTCCCGGCATCCTCCAGTGTTTCCTCCACTTTCCGCATAATGCTGCGGATCCGCGCGTAGGCGTATTGCAGGTAGAAAACAGGATTTTTCTCTCCGCTTTCCTTTGCCTGGGCTATGTCGAACTCAAGATGCGTTCCGGGTGAGCGCATCAGAAAGAAGAAGCGGGTTACATCCGAGCCCACCTCGTCCATGAGTTCATCCAGGGTGACGAAGTTGGCTTTCCGGGTACTCATTTTGAAGGGTTTTCCCTCCATAACGATGGTTACAAACTGATACACCAGCACGTCAATCCGTTTCGGATCGTATCCCAGCACCTCCAGACCTGAAAGTACATCGGGATAAGTAGCAATGTGATCTGCCCCGAAGATATCCACGCATACATCGTAGCCACGATCCAGTTTGTGAGCGTGATAGGCAATGTCGGGCAGGCGGTAGGTTGGTTCCCCGGAGCTTTTTACGAGCACCGTGTCTTTCTCCTTACCGAACAGGGTGGTTTTGAACCAGAGTGCCCCGTCCTGTTTGTAGGTCAGCCCTTTTTGGTCGAGTCGCTCCAGCACCGAATCAATGGCACCGTTTTCATACAGGTCGTTTTCATTGAAATAGGTATCCATCCGGATATTCATGCGCTCCAGCGTCTTGCTGATGTCGGCAAAAATGACTTTTTCGGCGGTTTGCTTGAACAAGATGTGATCGGGTTGATCGATGTAGGCATCGCCGTGTTCTTCGGTCATTTGTCGGGCAATATCCACGATGTATTCTCCCTCGTAGCTGCCCTCGGGAAGCTCCGTATCACGACCGAGCAGCTGCTGATAGCGCACCGCCACGCTGTTTCCGAGCACCCGCATCTGCCGGCCGGCGTTATTGAAATAATACTCGCGCTCCACCGCAGCCCCGGTCCACTCATACAGCCGGGTAATGGTATCGCCCAGAACGGCATTCCGGCCATGACCCACGGTAAGTGGTCCGGTGGGGTTTGCACTCACGAACTCCACCTGATAGCGTTTTCCTTTCAGCAGGGTGCTTTTCCCGAACCCGGATCCCTGCTGCAGGGCCCCGTTCAAGGCATCATACAACCAGGAGGCGGCAAACCGGAAGTTGATGAATCCGGGACCCGCAATCTCAACGGATTCCAGCTGACCGGCATCGTATTCCAGTGCGCCCACCAATTCCTCTGCAATGCCCCGGGGTGCTTTTCGAAGCGGTTTGGCCAGGGTCATCGCCACATTGGTGGCCATATCGCCGTGTTCGGCAATACGCGGCTTTTCCAGAATGATTTCCGGTATTTCCAGGTCCGGATACAGTTTTTGCAGGGCGTCAGAGATGATTTTTTTCAGGTAGTCGTTCATGGCTGCGTTTCACAATGAGCAGGCTTTTCCGTTGTATTGAAACCGGGTTACCTGCAGGATTTTGATTCAGCCCGAATATACGGAAGTTCACCCTATCAAGCCTTTACTGCGTAAACTAACATACTCATAACCGGCCACGATGATGTGATCTTCCACAAAAACGCCTACAATCCGTCCGGCTTCGTAGAGTCGCCGCGTCAGCTGGATGTCTGCCTGGGAGGCGACCGGATTTCCGGAGGGATGGTTATGCAGCAGCACTACGCTATGGGCGTCATTCAGTATGGCCAGCCGCATGGCTTCGGAGGGATCCACAATGGTTGCCGTCTGACCACCGATGCTCATGCGTTCATAGCCAATCATGCGCTTGGCCGAATTCATGAAGGCGATGATGAAGATTTCCTTGCGCAGATCCCGCATTTTAGGTCCGAAATACGCGTAAACTTCTTCCGGAGAGCGGAAGAAAATCTTTTCATCGATGGAAGCACTTTGCAGCCGGCGCGCCAGCTCCATGGCGGCCACAATGGTCACGGCCTTGACCGAACCAATACCGTCAACCCGGCACAAGTCTTTGTACTCCTTCCTGGGCAGGTTGTGCAGTCCGCCGCTGAAATCCAGAATGGAACGTGCGGTATCAATAACATTCATGCGCGATGTGCCGGTACGCAGCAATATGGCCAGCAACTCGGCGTTGGACAGCACTTCGGCACCGTGGCGTTGCAGTTTTTCACGGGGCTGCTCATCGGGCGGCATATCTTTGACCACCCTTACCGGTATTTTCAAATCTTCCTGATGGACGATGTCCTGTATCATAACGGGTATATATAAACATTGCAGATTGATCCCCATCGCCGGACCCGCAGTCGGCCGGTCGTCGGGGTGTTTATATACAGAGAGTGAGAAACCCGTCTAATCTTTCAAAATTTGCACAAATCTCACAACGATTTACCCGCCTCATCGAAAACAAACTCCACCACCGTGCCGGAGGCATCGCCGTGAACCTGCAGGGTTCCGCCGGCTTCCTCCGCCCGTTTTTTCATATTGCCCAGGCCCGATCCGCCTCCGTCGATGCGGTCCTGCGGCTTCCTGAACGACCCGTTATCGCGGATCTTACCCACAAGCCGGCCGGCCTCGTTCTCAAATGAAATCAACACCGAATCCCCGCCCGAGTGTTTCGCCGCGTTTTGCAGGGCCTCCTGAATAATACGAAAAATATTTAGTGCCCGGGCCGGTGAGAGCGCGTCGGCCAGCCGCTCATCAAAGTGCACATCCACCTTTATGCCGGTGAGAGCGCGGAATTGCTGCAGATAATTGCCCAGATACTCCTGAAATGCTTCCGGACTGATTTCATTGTTGCTGAGGGTCCAGATGGTGTCGCGCAGTTGTTTGATCGTGTGCTGGGCTTCCGTGCGTAATGAGGCCAGCAGGTCGGCTTCATTCATATCACTGCGCGACGGGAGCTTACCGGAGGAAAACCGCTCGGCCAGCGATAATCCCGAAATGATATTCACCAGCTGGGCACCTACATGATCGTGCAAATCGCGCGATATCCGTTCGCGTTCCCGCTGCATGCGTTGCTCCAGCTCCAGGGCATTCACCCGGTACTCCAGCTCCCGCTGGCGCACCTTACTCTGCCACAAAAACCCGACTGCCATCAGCAGCAGCAGGGTTGCACCCAGGCCCGAAGTCATCACCCGGTTACGCTGCAGGGTCAGTTCCCGCACCTCCCGTTCCCGCTCCAGTTCCGCAATCTGCCGGTCGCGACGCTCGGTTTCATACCGGGTATTCAGTTCCTCAATGACCTTCACCCGCTCAACATTAAACAGGCTGTCGGAAAGCGCCGTGCGCTGACGCAGATAACCCAGTGCCAGCTCATGGTTACCCATGGTTTCATGCAAGTCAATGTACCGGTCGAAAATATACCGGGCGAGGTCATCAAAGCCGAGCGACCGTGCCATGCGCAGGGCGCGATCGTAATACGGGGGGACTTCGCTCAGCCGGCCTTCGGCAAAAAGAGTTTCACCGCGGGCGAGGGTGCTGATGGCCAGTCCCTGCATGTCGCCGATGGCCCGACGCACTTCAATGGATTCATCCACGAACCGATACGCTTCGGGGTAATTTTCCTGCGAGAGTGCCAGCGATGCCATATCCAATAGGGCGTATCCAAGCCCGATGCTGTCGCCCAGTTCCACCCGCAGCCGGTAAACTTCCTCGTAAAACGGCCGGGCTTCTTCAAAATCGCCGGCCTGGGCCAGCATGGTGCCCCGGTAGCCGAGCACCCGGGCCAGGTTCATGTTGTCATCGGTATCCCGACTGGCCTGCTCCACATAGTCCAGCAATTCCAGGGCGCGTTCAAGGTTTCCCTGCCGGCGATAAAAAGCCGCCATTTCAAACTTCAGCAGCTTGAGGCCTTCTACATCGTTGAGCGTCTCAAAGATCTCCAGGGCATGCAGGTAGTGCGATAAGGTTTCGTCCAGTCGACCCGACATGGCCAGGCCCAGGCCGTGATGCATGGCACTGAACCCTTCCCGACGCACATCGCCCAGTGATTGACTGAGCCCGAGGGCTTCGGCGGAAACGTCAACGGCAAGTTCAAAATCGGCGCTGTAAATCTGGTAGAAGTGATCGTTGACAAAGTCGATGCGGGCCGTATCGGGCAGTACCGCCAGCGTATCGCGCAGGGCCTGACCGGTGTAGGGATTGGGCCTAACCTGACGGGTGCTGTCAGGCGATGTTTCCGGCCCATACATGTTGCTTTGAGCCAGGACCGGTTGCACCGTCAGCGATGCTAGTATTATGATGGCCGTGACGAAGCGGCCGGGGTGAGGCAGAGACGACATACGAGGTATTCCCGTTGGTGAAACAGAAGGTAAGCGGGCTGCACAGCCCCGGACGACACACGTAACTCCATAAAAAATGTCGTTCTGGCAGGAATAAGTCAAATTAACTTATGCTAACGATTTTAAACTGGTGCGGGTCGGGAAAGCGGCATTCTGGTCCGTGCGGTATCGCAGGTATGGCCGTGCAGGCTCTGCCTTATGTGCGCCAATAGTGCGGATTGGAACACAGAGCGGTTCCGGTCATGCAGGCACGACCCCGGGGCCCGCTGAGGGCTGTTTCGTGTACACCCGGCATTCCGGCGCACTCAGCCAACCACGGTGAGCATGCGGTAGTGGGTACCGATATCCGGCACCTCAAACGCCCCGGAAATGATTTTCCACCCGTTTCGCTCGTAAAACGGGACGGCCCGCAACCGCGCATTGCACCAGAAAACCGATGCATACCCAATCCGGGAAGCATCGTTCAGCGCGTAGGCCATGAGCTGGCTGCCCAAGCCGCGTCCCTGGGCTCTGAAATGGGAAGCCATTCCCCGTAATTGCCAGGCCCGTATCGGAGCGGCGTGCTGGTCGGGATCGGTGCTGACCGGACCGCCCTCTTCATCGGTCCACCCGCCTTCCGGGGTTTCGCTGCCGGAGATTCCCTCGCTTACGGGAACCCAGAAAGGCAGTGCAGCAACGGCAGAGGGTGTGATTTCGATGGCATTTTGCAGCAACGAGAGGCACACCATGGGTTCATCGTTTTCAAACAAGCCATAGTGCCGCGACCCCGGTGCGTGATCACCAGCAAAACGGGCCGTTTCAAAGGGTTTGCCTGCCCGAAGTACCGAATGGCGCAACGGGAGGATTTCATCGGCCGTGCAAAGTCGCATATCCATCATAGCCCGAACCTCCGCTGCGTTAAATTCCGCCCATCAGCGGTTCATCAGCCGCCCTCAGGGAGTCGTTGGGGAGTCCGGCCGGATTACTTCGCTTGATTTCGTCGATGGCAGAAAGCACTACTTCCAGGTGTTTTTCCTTCGAATTGTTATAGAAATTTTGTGCGGCACCCGATAGCTTGGGCTTGCCGTGCAAGGGTTTATCACTTACACAGAGCAGGGTCGCATTAGGCACTCTGTACCGGAACCCATTGGTTGCTACCGTGGCCGATTCCATATCAATGGCAATAGAACGGCTCATGCTGATTTCTTCTACCGTCCGTTTTTTGACGAATTCCCAATTACGGTTATCGGTGGTATAGACCGTACCCAGCCGGTAGTTGAGCTGGAATTTTTCCAGGGCATTCTGCAGGTGGATATTCAGCAGATAATTGGGTGTAAGGGGAACACTTTTGGGTAGAATCTGATCAAAAACACCATCCGAACGCATATACCCGGAAGCCAGCACGAAATCGCCGATTTCCTGGTGGTTACGCAGTCCGCCGCAGTGTCCTACCATAATCATCACATCCGGACGGAGTACGGCTACGTGATCGGTACAGGTTTTGGCGTTGGACGGTCCTACACCGATGTTTACCAGGGTAACTCCCAGGTTGTCGTCCAGTTTATGGTGATAGGCCGGCATCTGAACCCCGGCCCGCGCAGGCTGCACGCAGTCAGGGAACTTCCTTTTGAAGACCTCCACATGCATATCGTAGTTGGTAAACAGGATGTAGCGCTGAAAATCCTCCGCCGGGGTACCGGTGTAGTGCTGGAGGCGGTCGATGGACAGGTCGATGCGTTCAGCGCGGAAGAGAAACAGCTTTTTCTGGGTGAAATCCCACACATCCTCATCCAGATTGTCCAGCAAGACCGGATCGTTCAGGGCAATCTTCTTCCGACTCGGACGCACTTCGATGGCGGCATTTTTAAGCAGCAGCCGTTTTATTTCACGGCTCAGATACCAGGAAAACACCCGGGGTTTGGCAAATTCGCCGGAAATCCGGGGGTTGTGTTCCGACCATGATCGCACCACGGTCAGCTGGGGGTAGTACCCTGACTGGTCAACCTCCTCCATGTAGTTCAGGAGGTCTTCAATGCGCTGCTCCATGTCTTCAAGTTTCTCACCGGTAACCGGTGAGAGCGTCATCATTTCTTTCATAACAGAATATCAGTTTCAGGCTTGTGGAATCGGGAAAACCAAACCGAATGGAGCTGCGGGCGGAGCTGAACGTACTATCCGCCGGCACTATGCAAAAACCCGATACCAGCTTTCGTCCAAAGATACCAAATCTGCGTGTTACCACAGTACCTTATCTGAAGTTCATCCAATTCCCGTTCGTGTGTAAAAAGCCGTTGTCTCCGTTTGGGTTGAACGGGCACGGCCGTTCGGGCAATTAGCTGTACCGCGCCGTTTTAAATTGTGTATATTGGACCGATAATGTGCTTCTGTGGGTCATGCTTGTGACGAGACCGGTCGTGTCCGGGGGTAATGGTGCCGATGGGATTAACCCGCAGCCAATGGTCAGAAAAACATTTTTTCGGGGCAGTTTGCATGGAAGTGATTGGCTTACTCTACAATCTGGGTATCCTTATTTCAATCAGTACCATTTCGGGGTTTATAGACCACCGGTTCGATAAAAGTACACCCCTCGGACTCACATTGCAGGGACTGCTTTTCGGCATGTCTGCCGCTGTAGGGATGATTTTTCCCTACTCGGTTCTGGATGGTGCCATATTTGATGCACGATCCGTGGTTATCAGTGTTTCCGCCCTGTTTTTTGGTCCCGTTGCCGGCCTGATCAGCACCGTCATCGCAGTGACAGCCCGAATGTATGTGGGTGGATCGTCTACCGAAGTGGGCATTGCCGTCATTCTCCTATCCTTCATCATCGGACACATCTTTTACTGGAACCGGAGCAAGACCGGCGGACATCATACATTTGTCTCCCTGTATGTGATGGGGGTGCTGGTTCACCTGGCCATGATGCTCATTTTTTACCTTTTCCTCAACCCGGATACCCGGGACGCCTTTATGCGGCAATTTGCTGTCACGGTACTGATTTTTTATCCCATCGCCACCGTGATAATAGGCAAGGTCATCAACGATCACCTCAGCAGCAAATCCATGATTGTAAGGCTGACGGAAAACGAGGATAAGCTGAATAAAAATTTGCGCGAAAAAAAGGTGCTCCTGGCGGAAATTCATCATCGCGTGAAGAATAACCTGGCTATTATCTCCAGTCTGCTCAGTCTGCAAAGCGACTCCTTTGATGACGACAGAACCCGGTTCCTTTTTAATGAAACCGAAGGTCGCGTGCGGTCGATGTCGCTCATTCACGAACTGGTTTATCAGAACGAAAGCTTCGACTCAGTTGATTTCGGGGCCTTTTTACGGCGGTTTGAACAGGTTGCAGCCGGTATTTTTTCGGACATGTCGATGAATGTTGAAGTTAAAATTGAAGCCAATACCATTCGCCTCGACCTGAATAAATCGGTTCCCTGTGCGCTTATTGTCAATGAGCTGATTACCAATGCCTACAAACATGCCTTTCCGGGCCAGACCGAAGGGCTAATGCACATCCATTTTACCGAGACCGACAACGAATACACCCTGGTAGTGTATGACAACGGATGCGGGATGCCCGACGGGTTCAAACCCTCGGAGTCAACCTCGTTCGGTTATACCATAATTTTCGGGCTGGTTGATCAGCTACAGGGCAGCATTACCTTCGAAAATGTGGGCGGGACCCGGGTCACGGTCGTTTTTCCAAAAGAGCTGAGCTGAGCTGCGCCGGCAGCCGGCCCGTCCGTCCGGCAGTAACCAACAGGTTTACCCGGAGTCCGGAAAATTCGGTGTGTCCTGTAAGGAATACTAAAGGAGGGCATATCGGTGGTCATTATCCGCTGAAAAAGCGATTCCAGACGGGCAAACCGTGCCGGAAATCATAGTACTATTGATTTGGCTATCCCTTATATTTGCATCATTGAATTTTTTTAATCCCACACATACAGTATTAAAACATGGCACGTGTTGAAGTTGTGATGCCCAAAATGGGTGAATCCATCATGGAAGGAACCGTCATCGAGTGGACGAAGTCGGTCGGTGATACTATTGAACAAGACGAAACCCTTCTGGAAATTGCCACCGATAAGGTCGACTCAGAAGTGCCTTCTCCGGCCTCCGGTATTCTGGTGGAGATTCTGGCTGAAGTAAATGATACCATTGAAGTCGGCAATGTGATTGCCATTATTGAAACCGATGCTGCTGCAGCAGCCGATGCAGGCAGTGCCGCTGCTTCGGATGCCGCTGATGAAGCACCCGAGCCGGCCGATGAGCCCGCCGAAGCGCCGGCGCCGCAAGCCGATGAAACTACGGTCGAAGAGGCCCCGGACACGGTTCAGGGCGACACCCCGCCCCAACGCGAAGGCAGCGACGGACGATTCTACTCGCCCCTGGTGCGTTCCATCGCCAAAGAAGAAGGCGTCTCCATGGAAGAGCTGGAGTCTATAGAGGGCAGCGGCGCTCAGGGACGCGTCAACAAGCAGGACGTGCTGGACTTCATCGAGAAGAAAAAGTCGGGCAAGCCGGCTTCTGCACCGAAACTCAGCAAGCCCGTAGACCCGGCACCGGCCGCATCCGCCTCCAGTGGTGCTGCCAGCGCATCGGCCTCCTCCGGCGGCAATCGTATTTCAGCCGGTGAAATCAAGGTCAACTGGCCCAGCGACAATGTGGAAATCATCAAGATGGACCGCATGCGCAAGCTGATTGCCGACCACATGGTCAAATCCAAGCAGACCTCTGCCCATGTGACTACCTTCGCCGAAGCCGATGTAACCAACCTGGTCAACTTCCGCGAGAAGAACAAAGCCCGCTTCCAGAAAGAAAACGGGTTCAAGCTCACCTTCACCCCCTTCATCATTGAAGCTACCATTCAGGCCCTGCGCGAATATCCGCTGATGAACAGTTCGGTAGATGGTGAAAACATCGTACTCAAGCGCGACATCAACTACGGTATTGCCGTGGCGCTGGGCGAGTCGGGCAGCGGCGGCCTCATCGTTCCGGTTATCAAAAATGCCGGTGAAATGAACCTGCACGGACTGGCGCGCGCCACCAACGATCTGGCCCGCAAGGCCCGCAGCAAACAGCTTTCGCCTGACGACCTGGTGGGCGGCACCTTTACCCTGACCAACTACGGCTCGGTAGGGAATCTTATGGGAACCCCCATCATCAATCAGCCTCAGGTGGCCATTTTCGGAACCGGCGCCATCAAGAAACGACCGGTAGTTATGGAAACGGAAGTGGGCGATGTGATTGCGGTACGACATATGCTGTACCTGTCGATGAGTTACGATCACCGCATCATTGATGGTGCATTGGGTGGTGCGTTTGTACAGCGCGTGGTACAGTTGCTGGAAGCCTTTGATCCGAACCGCAGCGTATAATCACACAGGCTGCCCCCGCCGGGCAGCTATGGTATTGAGCACGGCATGGGGTTTCCACCTCATGCCGTTTTTTATGAACAACGGATTGATCTATGCAAACGGTTCAAACCATCGCTGAGCTCAGGGCGGCACTGGAGCCGCATCGCCGGTCGGGTTCCCGTATCGGGCTGGTTCCCACCATGGGCGCCCTGCATGCGGGCCACCTCGCCCTCATCCACCAGGCCCGGTCGACCTGTGATGTGGTGGTTGCCACCATTTTTGTCAATCCCACGCAGTTTGGTCCCAACGAAGACCTCGACCGTTATCCACGTCCGCTGGAAACGGACCTGCAGGCCTGTGGCGATGCCGGCGTTGACCTGGTTTTTGTGCCCTCCAACAACGAGATGTATCCCCCGGGAGGCCGTTTTCTGAGCCTGGCCATCCATGAACTGACCGATCACCTGTGCGGCGCCACCCGTCCCGGGCATTTCAACGGGGTATTGCTGGTGGTCAACAAGCTTTTCAACATCATCCAGCCCACCGATGCCTGGTTCGGGCAGAAAGACATCCAGCAGCTGATTCTGCTGGAAACCATGGTACGTGAGTTCAATATCCCGGTGCGCATACACCGCGGAGAAACTGTTCGCGAGGATGACGGCCTTGCCCTCAGCTCCCGCAACCGCTATCTCACCGGGGAGGAACGCAGCCGGGCCCCGCAGCTGAACGCTGAACTTCGTGGGCTGCAGTCCCTCATCCTCACCGGTGCCCTGCCCGATGAAGCGGCGCTGGCGCAGGCCCTGGCCGGGGCTGCATCGCGCCTGAGAGCAAATGGTTTCAGAATTGATTATCTTTCAGTTGTTGATGAACGGACTCTGCAACCCCGGGAACGCGTTGATCCGGGGCACCGTTACATTCTGGCGGCTGCTGCCTGGATGGGTAAAACCCGGCTTATTGACAACATCGTACTGCAATCCCCCGGCTGAAACAGGCCTTTCCGTGGGTGACTGAGTACCCGAAAGGGTTCATAAAACGGCCGTTCTGCTATCCCGTTACATTGTATATCCATCTTTTTGACTCGCTTGCTGACGTATGACTATTGAAATGTTCAAATCGAAACTGCACATGGGCACCGTGACCGAGGCCGACCTCTACTACGAGGGGAGCATCACCATCGATCAGGATCTGCTGGACGCAGCGCACTTGTTCCCCTATGAAAAAGTGCAGGTTGTCAACGTCAACAACGGTTCCCGACTGGAAACCTATACCATTCCCGGTCCGCGCGGAAGTAAAGTCATCTGTCTGAACGGTCCGGCCGCACGGATGAATGCCGTGGGCGACCGTGTAATCATCATCTCCTACACCCAGCTGACTCCGGAAGAAGCCCGCGTACACAAGCCGCATATTGTGATTCTGAACAAAGACAACGAGCCGGTACGAACGGTATCAGAATCCGTCTACCGTGAACAGTACGCAGAAGAAACGGGAATCAAATAGTCTTGAACAGTACCAGTTATTTCTCCAAAACCCTGCAGGGACTGGAACCGGTCCTTCAGCAGGAACTCACGGAACTGGGCGCTACCGACGTTCAGGCCCGCAAGCGTGGGGTCGCATTTCAGGCCGATGACCACACCCTGTACCGCATCCTCATGCATGCCCGCACAACGCTGCGCGTGCTCAAACCCCTCGCCTCGGCTGTGGTAGCCAATGAGCAGGAACTGTATGAGTTTGTGCGAGGTATTCAATGGCACGGTCCGCTTACCCTGAAAACCACCTTCGCCATCGACTGTGATACCTTCCATCAGGAGATGAACCACAATATCTTCCTGGCGCAGAAGTCGAAGGATGCCATTGTGGACCAGTTTCGGGAAAAATACGACCTGCGACCCAGCGTATCGCCCAAAGATCCGGATGTGCTGATCAACCTGCATGTAGGTCGCGACGGGACCGCAACGGTTTCGCTGGATGCCTCCGGAAAGTCATTGAATCAACGTGGCTACCGCGTGGCTACCGGACCCGCGCCTCTGAATGAGGTGCTGGCTGCGGGATTGCTCAGAATGTCGGGCTGGAATCCCGAAACCACGCTGATTGATCCGATGTGCGGTACCGGAACCTTCCTGATTGAAGGTGCTCTCATGGCCAAAAATAAGGCGCCCGGACTCCTGCACAATACCTTCGGAATTATGCGCTGGCCCGGATTTCGCAGCGTGCTCTGGCTTCAGGTGCAGAAGGAAGCCCGCGATGCTACCCGTAAGGATGTGGACTGGATTTTCGGCAGTGACATCAACGATCGCGCCATCGATTCTACGATCAAGAATCTCAAACGCGCCCGATTGTCACAAAACGTGAAGGTGCGCGTGGGGAAGGTCGACCAGATTTATGTTCCCCACGACAACAAGGGCATGATTATCATGAACCCGCCGTATGGTGAGCGAATCGGCGATATGTCGTCGCTCAGGGCACTGTACCCCCGCATTGCCACCCACCTGAAAAAATACGCCCCCGGATACAAGGTGGTGGTATTCACCGGCGACAAAGCCTTTAAAGACAGTTTTGGTCTTACTCCGGAGCGTCAGGTAGATATGATCAACGGTACCATTCCGTGCGACTACCTGGAGTATCGAATTTTTTAACGGCGCTTACTTCAGCAGCAGCATTTTCCGCGTTAGCCGGGAAGTCGGTGTCTGCATGACCACCAGATACACCCCGCTGGCCAGATTGCTGCCGTCAAAGGTGAATGCGTAGCGCCCCGGTGAGTCCAGCATTCCGCGGTGAAGCGTGGTAACCCGCCTGCCCAGCATATCATAGACCGCCAGGTCTGCCTCCATCGGCTGATTGATATCCACCAGAATCTGTGTGGCCGGATTAAACGGATTCGGGAAGTTCCCCACCAGCTCCACCCGATCCGGAACATAGACCGGGATCCGGGGTTCGTTGCTCAGCAAAACCACCTCCTGTGCCCGGGCCAAAGCGGCTTGCTGGCGAAGTTCATCTTCATTCATGCCAAAGAGATAGGCAAATCCAACGGTGATATTTTGGAGGTGCTCCAGGGTAAACGGACCGCTGGAAGTGACCATCGATATATCGGTGCTGTCGCGCGCGGTCATCCGGGTACCGGCCAGCATCGACCATCGTTTGTACTCCCGGGTAAAGCCCGGATCGCTGCCCCCGAAGTACACCCCGAAATTCAGGCTGTCTGCCGGATCGTCCCAGGCGTTGTCAATGGCCAGTGCCGAGGCAACGTTGTTCAGGTGGGCGACGGTGACCAGCGGTTCCTCGCCGTTGTTGGTGTCATAGGCAATGAGCAGGCTGTCGGGTTCACTGAACCGGATGCTGTTTTGGGAAAAATTGGCGATGTCCCAGTCGGTGTAGGTGCCCACGTACAGGTTTTCGAAGGTCCGGCCCAGCGCATCCTGATTTTCCAGGGTGAAGAATACGAGGATGCCCTGATCAGGACCTCCGTCGGTCATGGCGTAGGTCTGCATAGACACCTCCAGCTTCGGCGCATCCGGATTGAAATCGGAGTTGAACAGGGCGCGACCCACCTGGGCGGTTCCGTCCGAATTATCGCCGAGTTCAAACGGATTCAGCGGCTTGAACTGCAGCGGAGCCGAGTCGGTCTCGCGCACGTTGTCTACCAGCCAGGTCTGATCGTCGGTATCATACATGACCATCAGGCCCGACTCGTACAGCACATTTCCCAGATCAAACACGGTGCCGTTTTTCTCAACCAGCGGCACAAATCCCACACCGGTGGTGGCATCCCCGCCAACCCCGTAGCCGATACCCCCGTTACTGGAAAAGCTCATGCGAACCCGGTTGGCATCGTGGGTGTCAACGTACAGATTTTGATATTCCACATGCAGGAAATCGTCATAGCCGGTAGCGGCATCCTGTAATCGGATTACAAAGCCCGGGTTTTCGCGCGGGTCGATGTCGTCCGGAATGCGCAGGGGGATGTCGAAACTGAGGGTATCGCCCGCGGCCACGGCGCCGATGGATCCGCCCGGGGTGCTGAGATCGCCTCCGCCCGTAACCGTTTCAATTTGCCAGTTCAGGGCCGTTGCGGTCTCGCCGGTATTGGTCAGGCGGATGCGTATGGTACCGTCTTCGTTGAGCAGCAGTCGCTGGCCATCCTGATTCTCGAAGGCAGCGTCTACCAGTCGGACCGCCGGAAGGGGTTCACTGATGGCCTTTTCTGCATCCAGCAGACCGCCGCCCAGCATCCAGGTCAGGGAGGGATTGGCATTGTAGATGGAGGGATTGGCCGTACTGCGGAGCTGCCCCTGAATACGCTGGGGCGACCAGCCGGGATGGGCATGACGGATTAGCGCGGCAACGCCGGCCACGATGGGCGAAGCCATGGAGGTTCCGGTATTCAGCGCATAGGAGCTGTCCGGGATGGTGCCCAAAATGCTCCGGCCTGTGGCACCCACATCAATACCAAAGTTGTAGGTGCTGAAATTCGAGACGGTTCCGGTGTTCAGCTCCACCGAGGCCACGGCTACGGCGTTGGTGTAGGATGCGGGGTAGAACAGGCCGAACTGCCGGGTGTTTCCCGCCGCGGCTACCACCAGGGAGCCCAGGGAGGTAGCAAAATCCACCACATCGCGACCAAACTGGGAGTTGAAGGAGGTGCCGAAGCTGGCGTTGATGATATCCGCGCCGTTGACGGCGGCATAGAGAATGCCCTCGAATCCGAACCCGATGGCGCGGGGTTCGTCGGCCGTGCCACCGGCTTTCACAGCCATGTAGCGACTATGGTAACCGCTGGCGGCGATACCGATGCCGTTGTTGGTTGAAGCCGCAGCGATGCCGGCCACATGGGTGCCGTGGCTGGAGAAATTGGCGCGGGGATCGCCATTCTGGACGGGATTGAAAATCGGTCCGCTGTCCCAGAAATTCCAGCCGATAGTATCGTTTTCTACAGCGGCGAAGATACCCGGAAACAGCTCCTTTGCCCGACCGGGTTGCGGGTTGCGCCACAGATTGGCAGATAGGTCGGGATGCAGGTAGTCGACCCCGGAGTCAACGATGGCGATGACGATGGAGGTGTCTGAGGTGGAGGTTTCCCACGCCTGAGGAATACGCTGGTAGCTGAAATAATTCTGGCCGGTGTCGCCGAAGCGGGGATCGTTGGGGGTAGTGTCAAGCGTCCCGGGAGTATGGTTTGAGGTGGGCGCGAATCCCGCAGGGTAAGCCCTTGACGGGGCTGGTTCAAGGAAAGAATATTCACGTTTTGTGAACATGGACGAGGGAGCCTGAACGTGCCCGGGCAGGTCGGTGGTTTCCATAATGACACGGGGTTCGGCGTAGGCAACACCGGGGATTTCCGTGATTTTTCGGGCTGCAGTGAGGGGGTCGATGGACGGGTTGATGGATACGATGTAGGTCCGGGTGAGGTCGTCAGGAAGAGCACGGGTGTACCCGGAACGGGAATCGGAGCTGGTGGCGGGGAATCGGCTGAGCCGCGTGTCGGTTTGGAGTTCGCGCAGGGCATCCGGGCTCATTACGGGAAGGAGCTCGGTGCCGCCCATGGCCTGAAGGGTCGCATAGAGCTGGGCGTGCGTGGCCGGTCCCGGTGAACCGGCCGGCCCGGAGGCGCCGGCCGACTTGAGCGCCGTGTTGCCGGAGTGCAGTTTAAGGATCAGCTGCCCGGGAATAAATCGGGGGGTGGTGGCGGACTGACCCGCATTGCGTCCGGGCATTTCGCCGGGACGGTCAGAGAAACCTCCATTGTGGGCCATTTGCACCGGTCCCGCCGGGGGTAGTGAACCGGATGCATGTAAACCTGCGTCGCCGGTCGGCAGTGTGCCAGGGCTTCCGTACAAACCTGCGTCGCCGGTCGGCAGTGTGCCAGGGCTTCCGTACAAACCTGCTTCGCCGGCCGGGAACCCGCCAATGCCGACTGCATACGGGTACAACACGGACGTAGCTCCTGAAGGACGGGCGCCGGCTTCCGGAAGGCCGGCCGTGAGCAACGTGAACATAATCCCGACAGTCCAAAACCAGTTGCCTGATGGCCTGAAACCCGATTCGGCCGGATAAACCGCCCCGGATGAAACACGGGAGCATGGGGTGAGGATGTTCATAGCATAAAGAAATCGAAAAGTTAATCGGAAGCAACTTTAGGAATCGCGCGGGAATTGTCTATTTTTTGAGGAACCAACCGCGCGGGACCTTGTTCCGCATAAGCATAGCGAAAAATAGCAGTTATTCTATCGTGATACACCCGCAATCAGCGTCAACACCTAGCTCCACCAACCAAAAACGACGTATTGCCGCGATTGATATCGGAACCAACTCTTTTCACGCGGTGATTGTGGATATCCGGCCCGATGGAACCTATGACACTATTGACGCCCTGAAAGAAATGGTCACCCTGGGCAGAGACGGCCTTGGGAAAAACCTTTCCGAAGAAGCCATGCTGCGCGGACTGGAGGCCCTGCAGAAAATCAAAACCCTGTGCGACTCCTACCGGGTGGAGCAGATTCTGGCCTATGCTACCTCGGCCATCCGCGAGGCCGCCAACGGAGGGGAGTTTATCCAGCGTGCCATCGATGAGGTGCAGATCAAGATCCGTGCCATTCCCGGCACCACCGAGGCCGAACTGATCGGGTTTGCCGTGCAGCACGCCCTCAGCCTGAACGGGGAGATGGCGCTGATTATGGACATCGGCGGGGGGAGTACGGAGTTTATTATAGCCGACCATATCCGCCTGTATTTTCTGGATTCCCGCAAGACCGGCGTGGCGCGGATGTCGGCCGACTATGTCAAAGAAGATCCGATTTCCAAGGCCTCGGTTAAGAAGCTGGAGGCGGTGTACACCGGGGAACTCGTGAAGGTGGATGCGGCGGTGAAGGAACGTGGGGTGACCATGCTGGTGGGCAGCTCGGGAACCATGCAGAACATCGCGGCGATGATTGCCGCCGAACGTCTGGTCGCCGGCAGCAACGGGACGGCCGGAACGGGGGTAGCGGTTATGCTGAATGAATTTGAGTATACCCGACAGGAATTCACGGCGTTTTATCGCAAGTTCCTGAAAATGGATCACAAACAGCGGCTTGTGGTACCCGGTCTGGACGCCAAACGGGTGGATTTCATTGTGGCCGGACTCGTGCAGGTGCACACCGTACTGACCCGGTATAAAATCGACCGGATTAAAACATCTACCGAAGCGATGCGGGAGGGGATTATTCTGCGCTATATCAAACGGGAAATGCAGGACCTCCGTCTTCTGGAGGTGTATCCTGACACCCGCACCCGCAGTGTGTATGAGCTGCTGCGTAAATGCAGCTGGCATGAAGACCATTCCACGCAGGTCACCCGACTGGCTCTGCGGATTTTCGAAGATACGCGGTCGGTGCATGGCCTGGGCGACCACGACCGCCAGCTGCTGGAGTTTGCCTCACTCATGCATGATATCGGTTATCATATCTCCCACAAAAAACACCACAAGCATGCGTTGTATCTGATTCAGAACGCCGATTTGAAGGGGTTTACCCAGGAGGAAATTGAAATCATGGCGCATGTGGCCCGCTATCACCGCCGCTCGGTGCCCAAAGCCGGGCATGCGTTGTTTCAGGCCCTGACCCGTGAGCAGAAGTCGACCGTCCGGTCGCTGGCGGGTATCCTGCGCGTGGCTGACGGGCTGGACCGCTCCCACTACCAGAATGTGCAGGATATCCGTACCGTGGTGCGCAAAAGCGTGGTCGAAATCCAGATCCGAACCCAGGGCGATCCGGAGCTGGAGATCTGGGGGGCGATGCGCAAACGGGAGCTCTTTGAGAAACTGATGCATCGCAAGCTGCAGATTGTCCGCATGCCGGGATAGCGTCCGCCGTTGTTGCCCACCGCATATTTCAGTACTTTGCCTTTTCTTCCGATACTCCGGTCGTGCCCGCTTTGGCTGCGGTCATCCATCCGGTCGTCTTTCCGCTTACCATAACATAGATGTACATGATACGAACTCGATTTACTACCATTGCTTCCGTGGCCCTCACCCTCGTTATGCTGATATCGATGCAGCCCGCCGTACAGGCTCAGACTGCAGCCACCGCCCGGGCCTCCGTGCAAACCGCCTCAGGGGTACAGTCGCCGGCCGAGTTTCTGGGCTATGAGCTGGGCGAGCGTTTCACGTTTCACCACCGGATGGTGGCGTATTTTGAGCACGTAGCCGCCAACAGCGACTACATCGCCCTGGAGCATTACGGTACCAGTACCGAAGGCCGGCCGCTTATGGTGGTCTACATTTCCGCACCGGAGAATCTGAACCGACTGGAAGACATCCGCGTGAATAACCTGCGTCGTACGGGACTGGTCGAGGGGGACCCGGATCCGGCCGACCAGACCGCCATTTTGTGGATGAGTTACAACATTCACGGGAACGAGGCCGCCAGTATTGAGGGCTCCATGCAAACCGTGTACGAACTGGCCAATCCCGCCAATCGCGACACCAAGCCCTGGCTGGAAAACACCCTCGTAATCATGGATCCTTCGCTGAATCCGGACGGGACGGAGCGCTACGCTGTGTGGTTCAATCAGGTGGTAGGCCGGCATTTTGATCCCCATCCCCTGTCCCGCGAGCATCGTGAGCCATCGCCCAACGGTCGGTTGAATCACTATCACTTTGACATGAACCGCGACTGGGCCTGGCAGACGCAGCGCGAATCCCAGCTGCGCAACGCCATCTATCAGCGCTGGCTTCCGCATGTACACGCCGATTTTCATGAAATGGGTGGCTACCGCTACTTTTTTGCCCCCGCTGCCAACCCGTTTCATACCAGCGTAACCGACTGGCAGAAGGAATTTCAGACCACGATTGGGGAGAATCATGCCCGTCATTTCGATGCGGTCAACCATCTGTATTATACCGGCGAGGTGTTTGATCTGTTTTATCCCAGCTACGGTGACACCTGGCCTACCTTTCAGGGCGCCATCGGGATGACCTACGAGCAGGGCGGAAGCTGGGGTGCCGGTCTGGCCGTGACTACACCGGAAGACCACCTGCACACCCTGGAACACCGTCTGGGCAACCAGCACCGCGTGGGGATGTCGACCGTGGAGGTTGTATCTCGTAACCACGACCGTGTTGCCGCCGAGTTTCAGCGCTATTTTGATACCTCCCGCAACGATCCCCAGACCACGTACAAGACCTACATCCTGCGCCACGATGGAAACCGGGATAACCTGCGTGCCATGCTGGAACTCCTGGAAGCCCAGCAGGTTCAGTTCGGTACCGCGCCCGCCCGCCGGAACCTGCGTGCGTTTAACTATCAGACCGGTGCCACCGAGGCGATCAGCACCACCGGCGAGGATATCATCGTGAGCATGTATCAGCCGAAGTCCGTGCTGGCCAATGTGCTGCTGGAACCGCGAACCACGGTGGTCGACTCCCTGACCTACGATATCACGGCCTGGTCGCTGCCCTATGTATACGGCGTTACTGCGTTTGCCACCACCGAGCGACTCAATCCGGAAGGCGATGCCGATGCGGTGCTGAATCCTGCCCCGCAGCAGGCCGTAACTGACCCGGTTTACGCCTACATTTTCCCCTGGCAGAGCTTCGAGGATGCCCGGTTCCTGGCCCGCCTCCATCGTGAGGAATTTCGTGTACGCCTGACCTCCGAGCCGATGCAGGTAGGTGCCAGCGATGTACCTCGTGGATCCATCGTCATTACCCGCCACAACAACGATCACATCGATGGGTTCGATGACGCCGTGCAGGCGCTCTCAGCAGAATATGGGCGCACGCCCATTGCCACCGGCACGGGACTGAATCCGGCCAGCATCGATGTAAGTTCAGAGAGCGTGGCGTTTGCCAGAGCGCCGCGTGTGGTCATGTTCACCGGCGAGGACGTATCGGGCATGAACATGGGTGAGGTCTGGCACTTTTTCGACTGGCAGCTGGAATACCCGATTACCCTGGTGGATATGGACCGGGTCGGGCAGCTGAACTTCTTCGATTTTGACGTGATGGTACTGCCGGCAGGTCGGTATAACAGTCTGCTAACCGGCACAACAGGTGACCGCGTATCCGATTGGCTCTCACGAGGGGGGCGTCTGATTGTGCTGGAGAATGTGATAACCCAGATTGGCAGCCTGCGCGGCGTCGATGTTCCGGAGGCGAAATCGCCGGATGAGGAGGAGGTAGATGCGATGGACGACCGTCTGCGGGTATTTGGCGATCGTCGTCGGGAGGGGATGAGCAGTTCGCTGGCGGGCGGTATTTTCCGTACCCACATCGATGTAACCCACCCGCTGGGTTTTGGGATGCCCGAGACCTATTTCTCACTTAAGCGCCGCACCGATGCGTTTGAATATTTGAACAGAGGCTGGAATGTAGGACATATTCCGGCGGATGGTTTCACCAGCGGGTTCGTGGGTTACAAGGTGAAACCTGTGGTGGAAGAGTCGCTCAACTTCGGGGTGATCAATGTAGGTCGCGGACAGGTGATTCTGATGGTTGACAATCCGTTGTTCCGGGGATTCTGGTACAGCGGCCGTTTGCTGTTCAGCAACGCCGTGCTGCAGAATATGTAATGAATCAAACGGGTGATAGGCAACGATAAACGTATGCTGCAGCGCACGCTTTTAATCATTACATGTACTATACAGCGTACATTTAGTGGCTAACCGTGTGCTTTGTGGCATACGGTAGGGTTTGTGATGCAAGTTTGTTGCGTTTGGGTTATATTTAATCCAAAATTATCCAGTCAAACGCATGCCCGTGTCACCCACCGTAACTACTGCCGTTATTCTTGCTGCCGGAACAGGCAGTCGACTTCAGCCCTATACCCACAACCTGCCCAAGTGCCTGGTTGAGGTCCTGGGAAAACCGATTCTGGGCCACATGCTGGATACGCTTGAGGCCGTTGGCTTCCGTGAGGTGGTCATTGTCACCGGGTTTAAAGCCGAGCGTGTAGAAACCTACCTGAAGGGTCGCACTTCGGGTATGCGCATAACGACTGTACACAATGCCCTTTATGCCACCACCAACAATATCTATTCGCTATGGCTGGCTGAGCCGCATCTGACCGATGGATTCGCACTGATTGAATCCGACATTGTGCTGGATGGCTCGGTGATGCAGCAGTTTCTGGTTGAAAACCGCATCGCCCTGGAACGTTTTGATCCTTCCCGACACAACGGAACCACCGCAGAGGTCTGCTGCGATGGGTATCTGTGCGACCTCCACATCAAAAAAGAGCCGCCATCGCATAAAAAGCTCTACAAAACGGTGAATATTTACTCCTTTTGTGCGCAAAGCAAAACCAATCTCCTGCAGCGCATCCACCGGCGAATTGAACAGCAGGATACGGCGGTATTTTACGAACTGGCCATCAAAGACTTGCTGGACGAGCAACAGATCCGGTTGAAAATGGTGGATTTTTCTGACCACTGGTGGGATGAAATCGACACACCGGCCGATTTGCTGCGGGCGGAAGAAAACGGCAGGCCGTATTTAGCATTGTCGTCGACCCTGCTGTGCGGGTGAGTCGGCGTACCCCATATCTGCTGCAATGGGCCTATGGAGCCGTATCCATATTTTTCCACCTCTTCTACCGAAAGCAGCCCGGTCTTGTGGTGCTGACCGCTTTTCACGGCGACGGGTACCGGGGCAATACCCGCGTATTGTTTGAGTCGCTTCTGGAACATCCCACCCTCAAGGCGGTATGGCTGAGTAGGAGTCCTGCCCTCGTAAAGCGGTTATCGGAGCGTTTCGGCAAAGCTGTGGTATGCCGAACTCACTCCCTGGCCGGACTCAAAATGATTGCGAGGGCCGATGTCATCCTGTTGACCCACGGTACCAGCGACTATCCGTTTATCTTCCTGCCCCGACGTGCCTTGATCATCCAGACCTACCACGGCCTGCCCACCAAGCGCGGGGAGTATCTTCGTCCGGCATCCGAAACCCCCCCGGGATTCCTTCATCGGGCTATCCTTCGCTACCGTTTTAAACCCATCGACGTATTCCTGTCCAGCTCTCCGGCTGTATCGGAGCTTTTTACCCGCCGGTTTAATCTTGAACCCACTCAACTGGCCGAAACCGGATTCCCGGCCTACGATCAACTGTTGGGGTCGGAGCAGCAGCCATTACCCGAAGTCCTGCAGACCAACGGTATAGCAATCCGCAAGGTCATTCTGTACGCACCAACGTACCGAAGGCGCGCCCGCACACGATGGTTTCCCTTTCCTGATCAGGACATTGATGCCATAGCGGCTATGCTGGAACGCGAGCAGGCCTTGCTTTGCCTCCGGCCCCATCCCAACGACCGGTTTTCGCTGCAGCGCTTCACCCGCGTGAGCAACCGGATTATGGATGCTGGTCAGCACGCCGTAGAAGAGGTGTTCCAGCTCCTGCCATCGGTAGACTGCATCATAACCGACTATAGCAGCATTTATCTGGAGGGGTTGTTACGGGATATTCCTGTTGTGTTTTTGCCCTACGATGCCGCCACCTATGAACGGGGACATGCATTTCCGCCGGTGGAGGTTCGTCCGGGTCCTGAGCCGTCTACCCAGGCTGATTTTCTGCAAGACGTTAAAAACGCGCTGCATCGTAAAGACGGTTTCGATGAAGAACGTAAACGGGTGAGGGAGCTGTTTTTCAGCATGCAGGACGGCCGTGCTACCCGTAATGTGGTGGCGTTGCTGGAGGCCGGCTGTGGCGGCAAGCCGGGATGCACAATGCGTTGAAGCGGCATACCACAAAGCACTTGTACAAAGAGGTATATAGGCTCAGTTGTTCGTTTTGAGGCGAGTCCCTGATGCAGGTACGAAGTTGGATTCTGCTGTATAATTTCAGGCTGTTGTACTATACCTGGAATAGGTATAGGTAAACTCCTGAACTGACACGTACAGTAAAAATGCCGTTTTTGTCGAAAAAAAATTAACATGTTGCAATCACGTCATGCGTACGGGCTGGTCACCGCCCACGACGGGCGCATCTTCGCCCAGAGCTCGCGCCACCTGTACGCCTTCGCCCCCTGGGGCCATACCCAGCCCTTTCTTTTGTAAAGCTTCTGATGAGAACCTTCTTTTACACGAAGTGTTGCTTTTGGCATAGTAGTATAGGTTTATAATGTCTAATTAACACAACCGTTATCAATACAGAAAACCCAGAAGCCACAGCGGGATGACATTACCATAACCATGTTCAATGCCATCACGAATAACTAAACTGTGATCCACTTCCGACAACTGTTTCCCTGATTTGCCTGCACCGCCCACCTCCACCGTCCAGTGTTCGTTTACAAGGACATCCCCAGCTTTAGGATATCGTAACTGGAGGCCTGCACCGGCAAGTTGAGAAATTGCCCAGGTTTCCCGGAGGTTACCGGTGTCGGGATTCCCCTCTCCAAGCAGATGGATGAGGTTGGTGTTGTGGAGGTAGAGCTTATCGGGTTTATTCAGGAAGCTCAGGCCTCGGGTATTGGCGTGCAACGAGCGCAGTAGTTGTGCCCGCTCAAGAATATGCAGCAATTCCAGCAGTCTTGACCGACTAACGTCCAATATTCGGGCCAGTTTGGCAATATTGGGCGTAAATGGAACCGATTTCGAAATTACACTGAGCAGTTTTTTGAGCTGCGTTCTTGTTGACAGGGTTACGGGTATAACGTCAGGCAGATCATAATCGATGAGAAGGTTGATGAGTTGATTAAGTCGCCGGGGGTAGTCAAACTCACCCTCCATGAAAAAAGGATAGGCACCGATTTGGTGATACTCTTTAAGCTTTGCAAGTGGATACGATATATGGGCAACCAGATCATGGCTCAGTGAGGCGTGTTGAACGATGAGGTCATCCCACGATATGGGCGATAGATTTAAACCGTATTTAAGGTTTAAAAATTCACGTAGTGAAAGTTCGTGTAATTGATAATTCAAAACCCTTCTACCCAGATCGGGTAGCGCATCTTGTAGAGCGAGCATGGATGACCCAGACAGAACAATGTTAAGATCGGGGTTGAAATCGTATATGTTTTTAACAGCTTGTTGCCAGTCAGGGTATTTGTGAACTTCATCGATGAATAGGTATTTACCGCCGAATCTGACAAAATTCGTGGCCGTTTCAATGAGGGAATGCTCTCTGAAATATAGGTCGTCAAGGCTGACATACAAGGATTGATCGACCGGCAAGGAGGCATGTACTATGCGTTGGAGCATTAAGGTTGATTTACCCGTTCCACGGGCGCCTTGAATGCTGATTGCCCGGGCCTCCCAGTTCACGCTATTGTATAAACCCCGGATAAACTCCGTGTTGACGGTTGTTAAAAGACGTCGGTATTTGTCGACCAGTTCATCCATATCGTTGTAGTGTTTGTTCGGGTGCACACATTCGAGGGAGCTACTTTCGTGAAATCTGAATGGTTTCAGTCAAGGTTGCAGGGCGTTGATTAAGATGTGTATTATATATAATACGATTTTTCGAATAAAGTGTACTATACAAAATACGAATTACGCATTAATGTGTACCATGTAGAAAACGATAGGGTATGTATCAGGTCGCCTGGCAAATGGCGTTTGCTACGCTCGCTCGTTATGGCGTTGGTTATCCGCGAGCTTCGTAGTAGTGTTCACCGTAAGCAGACGCACTGGCCTTGGCTACTTTCGTTTACCGCTTACCGTTTGCAGGCGTAAGGCCTTGGCTATGCTTGTTGTTTGTTTGCAAGCGCAATGGCATTCGCTACGCGCTCCCCGTCCAGCGCGGCCGAAACGATGCCCCCGGCGTAGCCCGCACCCTCCCCACACGGATAGAGTCCGCTGATCTGCACATGCTGCAGGGTTTCGGGGTCGCGCGGAATCCGCACCGGCGATGAAGTCCGCGATTCCGGCGCATGAACCACACCTTCATTCGACACAAATCCCTTCATCGACTTCCCGAACTGCCGGAACCCGCCCTGCAGCGCCCGATGGATGAAGTCCGGCAACACCTCGCCCAGCTCCACCGGGGTAATGCCCGGCGCATAGGAGGTCTTGGGCAGTGATGCCGATACCTTCCCGTTCAGAAAATCACTAAGTCGCTGCGCCGGAGCCGTCTGCGTTTGCCCACCCATCTCCCAGGCCCGCTGCTCCACCGCCTTCTGAAAATACATCGCCGCCAGCGGACCATGCTGCGCATACCCCTTGAAATCCTCAGGACGCAGCTCCACAACAATACCCGAATTCGCCGTGGACCGCGCCCTCCTCGACGACGACCATCCGTTCGTCACCACCTCGCCCGGACGCGTAGCACACGGGGCAATCACCCCGCCCGGACACATACAAAAACTGTACACGCCCCGTCCGCCCACCTGTTTTACAATGCTGTACGCGGATGCCGGCAGGTACGGACCGCGCCCGTCGATGCCGCAGGAGTACTGAATCTGGTCGATCAGCGCCTGAGGATGCTCCACCCGCACCCCGATGGCCAGGGGTTTCAGCTCGATGTGCATCTGCTGTCGATGCAGCTGCTCGAAGATATCCCGCGCCGAATGTCCGGTCGCCAGAATCACCTGATTGCTCCGGTGGATGCCGCCATCCTGCACGCGCACGCCCTTCATCGCGCTCCCCTCCACCAGAAACTCCGTCACTCTCGTGTTGAAATGCACCTCCCCGCCGTGGGCGAGAATACATTCACGCATATTCGCAATGATGCCGGGCAACTTATTCGTGCCGATATGGGGATGCGCCTCCACGAGAATGTCGTTCACGGCCCCGAAACCCACCAGCAGCTCGAGAATGCGCTGCACATTACCCCGTTTGGTAGCCCGGGTGTACAGCTTGCCGTCGGAGTAGGTACCAGCGCCGCCCTCGCCGAAGCAGTAGTTCGAGTCCTCGTTAACGATATGGTTTACGTTGATGGCTTTCAGGTCCTGAATGCGGGCTTTTACATCCTTGCCCCGCTCCAGAATCACGGGTTTGAGTCCGAGCTCGAGCACGCGCAACGCGGAGAAGAGTCCGGCCGGACCGGCGCCGATAATGAGCACTTCCGGCTGGCCGGTAACGTTGGGGTAGTCGGGCAGTTGAACCGATTGGGGCGCATAGGCTTCGTTCACGTACACATCCACCTTCAGATTCACGCGCACCTGTCGGCTTCGGGCATCGATCGAGCGACGAAGCACCTCCACATGGGTGATTTCGTCGGGCGGGAGGTTGCCTTTGCGGGCCACGGCTTCGCGCAGCAGGTGGGGTTCGCCGGCGGTTTCGGGAGAGACAACAAGTTGGAGGGTTACAGGCATGAAAATGAAGGTAATGCGCGGATGCAGACCCATGAACGAAGGCCCACGGGCCAACAGTCTTTTCCAATTATGAGTGCGGGTCTCTTTTTGGTTGATTTCAGGTCGCTGAATGGAAATGAAACCAAAACGATATCCCATTTTCTATAGGTCGTCATAAATGGAATCTTCTTCATTTGACCACTCATCAAACGCTGTTTCGGACGCTTTCATCATGATCTTTAATTGATCACTCTGATCATTACTTTCAACAAAATTGTTTACATATTCAACGATTAAGTCCTCAACGATACTGCTCATACTCTTTCCTTGAATAGACGCAATAGTTTTAAGTTGCTTGCGTTTTTTTTCGTCAATCCGGATGCTCATAACACTCATAATGGCCTCTTCAGTTGTGTTTAGTTAGCCTGATTAAAAGATACAATTTAAAGGTCTACAATCCTACAATCCTACAATCTTCGATACCCATATTGTGCCGGAAGGTGGGTCTCTCCGGCCCGACCGATGGCATCGTTTTACCCGCTTCGTTTATTGCTTCTGCTATGTTCATTTTTTTAGCGATATTGGGTTTATGAGTGTAAAGGATAGCCCAAAACCAGACAGCGATCAGCCGTCTCAGCCACCCTCGCCGGTGGGTGACGGGTCGATGGGTGCGTCGGACGTGCCTGCGATGTCCGGTGTGGCTTCTGGTATGCCGGTCGATGGACTTGCATCCGAGCCTGGCTCCGGGCCCGCGACCGCTACTGCATCCGCCAAAGACACGGAGTCTGCGTCCGCTTCTGCGCATACGCCCAATCCGGGTACCGCCCCCGCGCCCGACTCCACGGCTGCAACCAAGCCCGAAACCAGCCCGGCCCCCGATCCCGAACCCGCCCCGGACATTCCCGGTCCGCGCGCCGCAAAAAACTACGATGCCATCATCGTGGGCAGCGGTCCGAACGGCCTGGCCGCCGCGGTCCGACTCGCCCTGGAAGGGCTCACCGTTCTCGTTTTGGAAGCCGAGGCCACCATCGGCGGCGGAACCCGCACCAAAGAGCTCATCCAGCCGGGGTATCTGCACGATGTCTGCTCGGCCGTGCACCCGTTGGGGATTTCATCGCCCTTCTTTCGTCGGCTCCCCCTCCACCAGCACGGACTTCAGTGGCTGCATCCCGACCTGCCCGTTGCCCACGCGCTGGATCGTGGCGAGGTGGCCTTCCTGCATCGCGACCTGCAGGTGACGGTGGAGGCGATGGGCGATGACGGCCAGGCTTACTACAACCTGGTTAATCAACTGGTCGACAACTGGGGACAGTTCACCATTGATGGCCTCGCGCCTCTGGGCATACCGCAAGACCCCGCCCTGCTCACCTCCTTCGGTCTGAACGCTATACAGTCGGCCAGGAGCATTGCCCGCCGATTCAAAAACGATGACACCCGGGCGTTGTTCGCGGGCATCGCTGCCCACGGCATCCAGAACCTCGACCGGCCCCTTACCGCCGCCATCGGCATTGTGCTCAGCGCGGCGGCCCACGCCAGCGGGTGGCCCGTAGCCAAGGGCGGGTCGCAGGCCATCACCAACGCCCTGGCCTCCTACCTGCGCAGCCTCGGCGGCGACATCCGCACCGGTTTTCGCCTGGAAAAACTCTCCCAGCTGCCCCCCACACAAGCGGTGCTGTTCGACCTCACCCCCCGGCAGGTTGAACAGATCATGGGCGAGCGGCTGCCCATGTACTACCGCAAAAGGCTTCTGAAATTCCGCTACGGATGGGGTTCCTACAAAATGGACTTCCTGCTCAACGGACCGGTTCCCTGGCGCAACGAGGTGCTGCAAAAAGCCGGAACCGTGCATCTGGGCGGTACGTTTGAAGAAATTGCCGCCGCCGAAAAAGTGGTAAGTATGGGTCGGATTCCCCAAAAACCCTACGTCCTGGTGGCGCAGCCCGGCGCTGCCGACCCCTCCCGCTCGCCCGATGAAAAACAGGTGTTGTGGGCGTACTGTCATGTACCGCACGGCTCCACCGTCAATATGCGCAGGGCTATTGTCAACCAGATCGAGCGTTTCGCGCCCGGATTCCGCAACCGCATCATTGAAGACCGGGGGATGAACACCAAAGCGCTGGAAAAATACAATGCCAACTACATCGGCGGGGATATCAACGGCGGTGTGCAGGACTGGCGACAGTTTTTTAGTCGGCCCGTGAGCGCGTTTTCGCCCTACACCATTCCGGTGGATGGGTATTATTTCTGCTCTTCGTCCACCCCGCCCGGCGGAGGTGTTCACGGGATGTGCGGCTTTTACGCGGCGGAGTCGGCCCTGCGGCGCACCTTCCGCACCCCCTCTGCCAACTGGAAATTCAGCCTGAAGATGGAGTGATGGCGGGCCCGATCTGCCCCTGCTACCGGATGGAACAAGCAATCGCGCTGCTGAAAAACAACAGTGGAAATATTACGGAGGTCGCCTATGCCGTCGGTTTTAACAGCCTCTCCTATTTCAGTCAGGTATTTAAAGAACACGTTGGAAAATCGCTTTCAGAATTTTCGGTGCGGATCTTGCGCAATCAGGATGCTGGTGCAGCACATGGGGACGAGTAAAGAAAGCCGGGCTGTTTTCATTGGGGGGGGCGAACTAATCCGTTTCGAGTCTATTTTCATGTGTACATGGGAACCTGGATTTAGCGTTGAGGTCTCAAAGCAATGGCGATCAAAATTTGAAGACAAACAAAGAACCGGTAGATTGGGTAACTATGAAATCGAAAAAAACAAATACGCCTTCACGATCGGTCAAGGAAAATACATCCTCAGCCACAAGGATGTTAACTCCTTCCGAAATGCGGTCGATGATGCAGGACTTCAAAAGGGCAGCAATCGAAATAAGGGAACTGCTCAAAAAGGCGAAGTAAACCCCGACATTCGGTTCCAGCCTGGCACGGATCCGGAAATGAGCATCGTGGACTACTTGAACAAATGGAGCTAGCGTACTGCGCAGAATGAGTAATCAGGGCAAGCGTCTACTCCGGAAAGGCAAGACCTGTTTGAGGTTGTGGCTTGATTTTGAGATGGGATGACCGATATTCAGCCGAACACAAAACAGATATAACGTTTTGCGTGTATGAGAAGTAGCGGATTTATAAGCACTTCACTTTCAGTTTTGCACTAATTTTTTTTGAAAGCACTGACCTTTGATTTAACACTGAACCCGCTATTTCTTATACACGCTGTTGTGTGCTGTACTTCTATCTCGTTTTGGTCTTAAAGAAATCCCAAACTTCATTTGCCATTTCTATGTCACCATTTTGATTGCCAACTATCGATAACCAAATTGAACTATAACGTTCAGATATACTCGGCTCAGTATGTCCCCCATTATTAACTTTAAAGAGAACAACCTCTGTACCATTTCCGCCATTTTTATACAAATATCTTGTGATTGTGGAGCCATCATTTGCATTGATGTCTGGAAAATTTGTGATTACTGGTGTTGTATCGGTTCCGTTTCTAGTTACCCAATAGGATACTGTGCTTTCAGTTGAAATAACTTCACCGTTTTCTGTGCTACCACCAATATAAGGCAGGATTGGGTCATCTGTTCCGTTCATAAAGAGTGCTGAAACGTTAGTTGTTGCATCACTGCATTCTGAATTTGCGGCATTAGATGCTACAATAGATGCAAATGCTGTTATTCTATGTGGAATTTCTTGTGCCAAACGATTGGCAAAGTGTCCACCATTTGAAGTCCCAACTGCAAATACTTTTGCGTCATTTGAATTATATTTTTCTTTTATAAGGTCAAGTAAAACCACTGTAAAATCCACATCATTGACAGTCGGAGTTCTTGGAGCATCATTTCTGCAATCGTTCCACCCTCTTGTATTTAGTGAGCTAAGTGTCCCGTTTGGTACAACAATGATTAAATCTTCTTGATTTGCAATGTCCAGCCATACTTTGTAAGGCGCTTTAACGCCTGTTAAGCCCAACATATCGTCATAGCTGCCCCCATTGCCGTGGAATAAGAAAACTACAGGAGCATTCAAAGGATTGTTTGGAACATATAGATGATAGTTCCTGTCAACTCCTCCAATAGCTATTACTTGGTTTTTTAAAAGTCCTTTTTCAATTTCAGGACTGATTTCGTCCTTATTACAACTCAGGGTAAGGAATATTATTAAAAGTAAATAGGTCGTAATATTTTCCAAATCTGTTTTTCTAGAATTACCCACAACGGTTACGTATATGAAACGTTTGGCATTTCGAAGCACTTTCCTGTCAAGTTACAAGTACTTTTGATACGGGCCGAAACGTTCGATAACCCACTGACTGCCAAATGTTTTATATATGATGTTAGCAGCTGATGTTTTTTCATCTATTTGTCAATTTGCATAATTTTTACTTCTATATATTATTTTATTACATCTTCGGGTTCATTTGTTACGACAACATTTTGACCTTTAACGTGTCTATTAAGGAAATTAATTAGTCTATCATTGATGGATTTGATTTGCACATTGCTGCCAAATGAGCCAGGTGCAACAGCTTCGGAATTATAAGTGAAATGATTTCCTTGTTTCACCATCAAACCATAACTTGGACTAGGTGAATGTGTAAAGCAATAGGCTGCATAAACATTCCCCAAACCTGCTGATATTGCCTGACCATATTCTGCTCCCCCATAAAAATAAGCGGTTGGAAAATCTATATTTTGAAAAGTACTTGCTTCAAAGTATCTGTTTTGATTGTAAAGCCAGTTTAATTCTCCCATCGAAAAAAAGAACATTGCAGTCGGGTGAAATCCATCTTCCTTGACTTTCATTACAGTCCACCCACCCATAGAATGTCCTCCCAATATTATTTTTGACTTGTCAACTTTGAAACTTGAAGAATTGACGAATTCAATAACTGATTGCAATTCTGAAACTCTATACCCAAAGTTTTCTCCATTCCCGAATGGATTATCGTTTAGATAATCGAGAGCTTCATCTAAAGTACCGTTTGATTGTCCTTGAATTCTCACTGACATAACTGCATCGCTATGGTCAGGTACAAAAACATAAAAACCTGCACGAGCAAGTGCTTCGAAGATTTCAACAGAGCCAATACCACCACCAGAAAATCCGTGGGAGAAAATAATAACTGGGTGACTTTCATTGATTTCAGAAGCATTATGGGAAACTTTCCCTTTAACGATTAAACCTGTAGATGCGGTATTATAGTTGTATTCACTTTCTTCGTCAAGAGTTGGATACCATATTGCAACCATTAAACTATCTTGTCCATTATATGGGCTTTTGACAAACTTATAACCCGCTTTAATTTCCGTTGGAATTGGGTCATTTATGTTATTATTGTCTTTTTTACAAGATAAAAAAGTGATTCCAATTATTAATATAATGCTTAATAAGAGTCTCTTTATTATAGCTTCAGAAACATAGAGCTTTTGTTCTTCTTTAATTGTCATATTTGTTTTCTTTTTTGTGTTTATATTTTCTCCGTTCATTGTTACATTTGCTGCTAACGTTTTGCAGCTACCCGAAGGTGGCGATTTCGGAGCACTTCACTGACAACCAAGCAGAAACTTTGATAGAAGCACAAAGCTTGATTTAACCACTGAACCGCCACTTTTGGGTAGGTGCTGTTAGGCACAGTTATTCATTTCTCATTAAATATAAAATGATTGTTTATTGGCTTTTCTGTCTTTTCAATGATAAGAGTTGTCATTTTAGTGTCTACAACTTGCGGTTGAAATAAAATTGTAGCCGAATTGTCTTTTTCAAAAACCGATTTAGCATTATCGTTATTTAGCAATTCAAGATATTCTCTTGAATAACCCAATTTTTCAAGTAATTGACTCTTAGTTTCCATATTATTTTTTTTGTCCGTTTTGTGAATCGTTTCTCATTATGCAATAGTTTTCTGAAATAAATACCTTTGATAAGGTACTATTTTCAAAAATCCAATAAAAAAGTGCCCACATTCTTCGCATTGCCCTGTCAAGTCCTGCTGTATTTTCTGCATGATGAATTTTTAGTTTACATACTTCCCATGCTGCTTCTCTAGTTATAGCATGTCCGTGATTTTTCCACTTAGAATGTTCACATAAAAGTTTAGCTATTTCATTTGCTCTATCCTTTTTTTCTTGTTCCGTTACTGGCGTTGTTCCGTCAGAATGAACTGTCCAATTTTTAAATTTATGATTAAATAAATATTCCTCGACCATTTGGATGGAATAATTACTCGCATTCATAGCGTTTCCAATTTCTTTAGGGTCAATTCCTCTTAATATTTGAAGGTCTGTCCACGGTGGTTGAAGTCCTTTTTTAATATATGCTTCACCTCGAATTCTAAATTCTTCTATCAGAGTTAATATTGATTGTGCTGGGACAAATTCGCCAGTATTGGTTCTTACTTGTGGGTCAACTGGTCCAATTTGAGATTGATTTGTCATTATTATTTCGTCACCTGACATAATAAATATTGTTCCAGCACTCATTGCTTTGTTTAAAATTATAAACCCAACTTTATCAAATCTAGGTCGTAACTTGTTCACAAATTTAGCTACCTGATGTGCAAATCCTCCAGGTGTTACTAATACAATGTCAATCTCTTTGCAATCAGCTGGAAGAGAAGCTATCATTTCATTAAAAGGCAAATCATCTGAATCCTCAATTGATATTGACGAACTTCTAGGCTTTACGACATTTGCTACATAGCAAACGATTGGTCTATTTCTAATTGCTTTGATCTCTGCAATACTTTTCCTTAGCTCCCCAATTAGGTCAAGATTTTGATATTGATAATTGAGTAAACTTTCAAATTCTCTACCATCAACCATTTTGTCAAGCATAGTTGAAGAAATGTTTTTTGGTAGTTGTGGTCTTTTGTTATGATTCATTGTCTTGTCTTTATAATTGTGCCTAACGGTTCTCAGCTATACGCAGGCAGGGATTCTAACCACTAAACTTCCTACGAAGAACTGAACTTTAAAATTACCACTTTCCTGTCCTACGAAGCACGAAACCCCTGCTTGCGTATAGGTGATGTTAGCGGGTCGTTGTTTTCTTTTCGTCATATTCTTTCAATTGTTTTTTAGTGGCAAGTCCTTTCCAACTTTGTTCGAGAACTTCTTTCAAGAGTTTTTTGTCATAATTGTGTACCCACATACAGATATATGGGTAAGATTTGTAATGGTCTGGTAAATGAAAAATTTCTGGGTGGGTGTCCAAATATTTGTCCCGTAGTTCAAATTCAAGCCGAATCGGAATAAATTCACCGTTGTCGTGAAGTCTGCACATAAGTTTTCCACGAACTTTTACTGATGGTGTTCCTTCGTGGGAGATGCTTTCTTCTGTGTCGGGAAAAGTCAAAGCAATATTCTTCACTGCTTCAAAGTCTGAATAGTTAAAGTTTACTGCCTTGTTTTTCATTGTCAATTAGTTTGAGTGCTTACCGCCCAATAATTTCCTGAAAAATCATAGAAAGCCCCCCTTGTATCAGGGTCGCCTTGCTTGTTAATTGGCTTTTCGATTATCTCGCAACCAGTCTCTATGGCTTTATCAAAAGTATCGAAAACGTTTGGTACATAAATATGAAGCATTGTCTTGTTAGCTTGGTAATTTTCTGTACTGTCGCTAATCATAATCACAGTGTCATCTAATTGCAGTTCGATATGAGCAATCTTTCCATTTTCTTGGTCAAATCGTCTTAATGTCTTAGCATCAAAGATGGTAGTTAGTAAGTCTACCAATTTTTGAGCATTTTCTACAACTAGATAGGGCGAAAGCGAATTGTAATTTTCAGGTTTATATTGTTTCATTTTCTTCTCCTTTTATTCATTTGTCTGAATTTTATCTCTATTTCACATTCCACTTGGTTGAATAATGCTATTTCTGTTTCCTTCTGTGTCAAGAAACGAAACGTAAACACCAAAATTGGGAATATTCATAGGTTCTCCTAAAACCTTACCACCATTCAGTTCAATTGATACAATGGCTTCTTTAATGTTTTCAACTCCAATCACAACTGACGGGTATTGTTGAGGCCAATCTTGCTTTACTGGATAAAAACCACCATTGATTGCACCTGCTGGCATTCCTGGTTTTGCGTCTGTTTCAGTGCTTGTTGCTAAAATATAGTTACCGGACTCTTCGCCCAAGTTGGTCAATTTCCATCCAAAGACTATCCCATAGAATTTTGAGATTCTTTCAGCATTTTCATATGGAAGTTCAAAATGTACTACTGGATTCATATGCTTAAATATTTAATTGATTTTTGATTCTGTTTCTACAATGCCCGCTAACTTGTTTATATGCGCAATAAACCTGCGTATATCACCCAAATATGGAGGGATATGCGCAGGTTTGTTGCGTAGAAACGGCGGTATTTGTTTGCTCTCATGCGTTGTTATCCGGGTCAATCCGTTGAGTTCAATGCAGTGTGATGGCGCAGATATAAAGTAATGTAGGGAATTAATGTTTTTACTTCCCTATGCTTTTTTTGATTTCACCTCGACGTATCCCGGGTAGCGTACCCGTAGTCCGGTCAGGGTTTCTTCGACTCAGAGCCAGGCTTTTATCTCAGCAGGTTATTTCTGTTCGACAGCTTCCAATGAACGTTTAAATGGTGAAGGGGCTCCAGCCCCCCCCTTGAATTAAAAACCCTCACCCCATCCCAAACACCAGCGGGAATCCGAAGATGACCACGAACAGCCAGATGATGTACACGGGCAGGTAGCCGGCTATGCGCCGCTCTACACCGTCGAGCTTGCTGCCGCCACGCACGGCCTCGAGCAAACTGATCCCGATGCGCACCAGGTGCACCAGCAGCAGTACGTTGGCGCCGAAGACCGCCATCCGGTTGGGGGTGAATCCGCCTTCTGCAATCCGGATTACAATGGCCGACAAGGCTACAAGATTGATGAGCAGGGTGACGATGGACAGGCCCAGCAACACCAGGGTGCCAAATCGTACGCTGCCGGACGTCCGGCCGGCGAGCTCAGAAACGGAGAACAAAATGAGGGCCATGACCGCCAGCAACACCAGGTTGAAGGTGAGCAGGAAATCGCGGTCGGCAAACAGGGTGTCGATCCGGATCAGGATCACCACCAGGTACAGCGTGAGCATGACCAGCGCCGCAGGGGTGAACACGCGGGCAATGACCGGCGCTACCAGGGAGACCAGCCGGGGATTGGCCAGCACCAGCCAGGTGGCCGCCAGCGGCACACCGGGAATAATCCACAGGAAGAAGTACTCGCCGAGGTATTCATACAGCCGTACATCCACCAGCTCGAACAGGGCGATGGTGAGCCCTGAGAAAATCCCTCCGGCCGCCATGAGGAGTCCCCCCATCACGGCTACATCGCCGTTAAACCGCAGAAAACCAAGCCTTCGGGAAGGCTTCGGGATCCCGGCGATAGAGCTGTTCAAGCTCAACCGGTTTATCGAGGTTGGTTTTGATGTGTTGATACATAGACTTGGTGTAGGTTAGGTGCTTTTAACAGGTGTTGTTGTCCCGGGAGAAGGTGGCACACGTGCGCCGTTCAGGGCGTTGGTGGCAGAAACGCTGCGGATGCGGATTTCCCTGCTGCTCGCGGAGAAGTGCATAACGCGATGGTACACATCAAAGTATATCGCCGGCACGTGAATGCAAAATAAAGTTGTGTGGCGGGGCCGCCTGACAAAACGCACAGCACCAGGACCGCAATCGACTGAACAGGAAGGCACCGTTGAAGCGCACGTCAGAGTCAGACAGTGCCAGGCCGCGTGCAAACAACATCAGCTCGGTCGCCGGGACCGCGCGGAGCTATACCCCGGGGTGCGAGGCGGAACGGGTGGAAGCAGTGCTATCCCGACCGCCTCGCAATACCCTTATTGCCAGCGGGCGTTCCGTTCGTATTCCGTCCACCGGCTTTCGCCCTCCCACATGAATCGGGGCAGCTTGTTCACGCGCTTTTCGGTGAAGTTGTCCACCACGTATTCGAAGACATCATCGGTGAGGGGAAACCATCCGGAGTGAACCTGATGGGTGTGCATGGCGATGGAGATGTCCAGCGAGGGGATGTACATGAGGATGTTTCGGTAGTCCATCAACGCCCCGGTGTGACCGTGGTGCGGGATGCCGGCAACGGTCCAGATCCGGGTGCCCAGACCGTAATTGGATCCGCCGAGGCGGGCGCCGATGTTTTCGCTCATCAGCCCGGATAACGACGTGTCTACGTACCGGCCTCCGTACAGATGCCATCCGAAACGGGCTACATCCGATGCCGTTGCCGCCACGGCGCCGGCCGCACAGGCCGAACTGAGATGATACTCGTACGAGCGACTGTTAAAGGCCAGGTTCTCGATGGTGTTGGATGCGCCGCTGAAATCGTCATACACGCTTTCCTCCAATCCCAGGGGATCGAATAACACGGAGTCGAACGCCTCGCGAAGTGACTGTTCGGTCATTCCTTCAATGATGCCGCCCAGGGCGCAGAATCCGGTATTGGAGTAGCCGTAGGCGGCGCCGGGACTAAAACGCGAACCGTTGGTGGCGGCGAAGCCGATGATTTCGTCGATCGACCATACCTTGGTGGGGGTTCGGGAGGGATGTCCCCAGAAGCTGCTGGCGTTGAGATGGTCGAAGATGCCGGCGGTGTGCGAGAGCATTTGCCGGATGGTCATGATGTCGCCGTTGGGCATAGCCGAGGGGTAGTGATCATGGAAGCGGTCGCTGAGGTTGAGCCGACCTTCCTCGGCCAGCTTGAGCAGGATGGCCGTGGTCATGGGTTTGGTTACGCTGGCCACACGGAACAGGCTGTTTTTCTGAATTTTAGGGGAGGCGGTGCTGGTACCCATGTGTCCGGTGTAGGCGGTGTACAGGGTCCCGTCTGCATCCACCACGGCGATGGAGATCCCCAAAAGGCCGGGCGTGGTCATGCTGACGAAGCGTTCGAGGTTTTCCTGCAGCTGGAGTTCGCGCATGGAGCTAAACACCCGCAGCTCGGTGGTTGCGGTGATGCCGCTGACTGAATTCTGGGCGGTGATGGTGAGCTCGAACCGGCCGTCATCGCCCTCAACCGGGGTTCCCTGCAGGGATTTCGTGGCCGGAACGTACTCCAGCCAGGCGGGGAGTCCTTCCACAAGGAGCTCCGTTTCCAGGTCCTGGGGATCGGTTACGTTGATGGTGTAGTCGACCGGTTGCCCGACGATGGCGTCTATTTTGGAGGGCAGGTTCAGCACCGGGGGAATGGCCTCCGGACCGGAGTCGGTGCCGCAGGCGGTGAGTACGAGGGTGGTGAAAACCAGGGCGGAAAGTCGGAAAAGGGAGATTCTGTTGAGCATGGGGACAGATGTAGAAATGGGTACGCGGTACGCGCTGAAGATGATTCCTTAAAGTAAGGTATCCATCGCTTATCTGAAAATGTGGTAGTTTACGGACTGCCGGACGGTGTGAACTGTACTAACCGTATCCATCGCTTATCTGAAAATGTGGTAGTCGCGGACTGCCAGCCGGTGTGAACTGTAATCGCTTATCTGAAAATGTGGTAGTTTACGGGGGTGGATTTCAATCGGTGGTCGGTGACCATCGTAGGTCCACCAAACCTGCCAGAACTACCCGCAATCCAGCCTGAATCACATAACAGACATTCGATAAGCCATCCAAAACTACCGGAATTGCAGCCTGCATTGCATGCTGGTCTTTCGTTCAACTCCGCAAAAACTACCCGCAAAACCGCCTTTATGACCTACCTGACTGTCGACAAGCTATCCAAAAACTACGGCCTTAAGACCCTGTTCGAAAACCTGACCTTCGGACTGCAGAAAGGCGATAAAACTGCACTCATTGCCCCGAACGGTACCGGGAAGTCGACCCTGATGCGGATTATCGCCGGTCAGGAAGCCGCTGACGCGGGCGAAGTAACCGTGCGGAACGGCATCCGCATCGGATTCCTCTCCCAGGAACCCGAACTGGATCCCGCCCTGACCATCCGCGGGTTCATCGGCGGCGGTCATGCCGGACTGGCCCGCATCGCCCTGGAATATGAACGCGCTGTGACCGAGCAGTCGCTCAACTATAACGACCAGACCGCGGCGGCCTTCGAGCGTGCAACGGCGGCCATGGATGCGGCCAATGCCTGGGATTATGAGCAGCGCCTGGAGCAAATCCTCGGCAAGCTGCAGATTCATGACCTCGGGCAACCCATCAGTACCCTCAGCGGCGGGGAGCGCAAACGCGTGGCCCTGGCTTTCGTGCTGCTGGAAGAGCCCGATGTGCTCATCCTCGATGAGCCGACCAACCACCTGGATGTGGAGATGATTGAATGGCTGGAGGCTTTCCTGACCCGAAGCACCATGACCCTGCTGATGGTCACGCACGACCGCTACTTCCTGGATCGGGTGTGCAATACCATCCTGGAGTTGTCGGACGGTACCCTCTACCATCACAAAGGTAATTATGCCTACTACCTGGAGAAACGGGCCGAGCGCGAGGAGGTCTTTGCCACGGAGGTGGCCAAGGCCGGACAGCTTTTCAAAAAAGAGCTCGAATGGATGCGACGACAGCCCAAGGCCCGTACTACGAAGTCGAAATCACGCATCGATGCTTTCTATGAAACCGAGAAAAAGGCGAAAATCCGTTCAGACGACGGGGAGGTCCGGCTCGAGGTTAACATGACCCGCATGGGCAGCAAAATCCTGGAGCTCAAAAAGGTTTCGAAGTCGTTCGGAGACAAAATCATTCTGGACGGGTTTGATTATTCCTTCAGCAAGGGTGAACGCATCGGAATTATTGGTCGCAACGGGGTGGGGAAAAGCACCTTTCTGAAAATACTGACCGGAGAGTCACAAATTGATTCGGGCGCCATCGACACCGGCACCACCATCGTTTTCGGACATTATCGTCAGCAGCATGAGCCCCTTCCCGAACAGATACGGGTAATTGATGTGATCCGCGAGGTGGCCGAGGTCATTGAATTGGCGGACGGGTCGCGTATTTCGGCCACGCAGTTTCTGGAGCATTTCATGTTTCCGGCCTCGATGCAGTATGCGCCGGTTGCCAAGCTGAGCGGCGGGGAGCGACGGAGGCTGGCGCTCATGATGGTGCTGATTAAGAACCCCAATTTTCTGATTCTGGATGAGCCCACCAACGACCTGGATCTGGTTACGTTGAATAAGCTGGAGGACTTCCTGCTGGGTTTTGGCGGGTGCCTGATTCTGGTCTCGCACGACCGCTTCTTTATGGACAAGCTGGTGCAGCATTATTTCGCCTTTGAGGGAGCGGGCCGGATACGCGATTTCAACGGTCGCTACGAGGAATACCGGCAGCTGCTGGCGGAGGAGGCCGCTGGTCGGACGGGGTCGACCGGAGGTGCCGGGTCCGGCAGCGGATCGTCTGGCAGTACCGGGTCCCGATCGGCATTAGCCGGCAGTTCCGCAACCGGCAACGGACCATCCGGGTCCGGCAGCGGGGCAAATGCAGCCCGGAGCCGCGGCGCCCATGAGTCGACCGGCGACGGATCAGCGGCCGGTAGCAAGGAGTCCTCAGCCGCCGGTGCAACGAGGGCAGCTGGAACCGGGAACCGTGCAGATGCGGGCGGGCAAACCCGACCCGCACTGACCTTTAAAGAGCGCAAACAATTTAATCGCCTCGAGGCTGAAATCGCCGCTCTGGAGGACGAAAAAAGCACCATCGAGACAGCGTTGAGCAGCGGGGAGCTGGACGTTGAAACCCTCACAGAGCACTCCGGACGGTATGGCGAACTCATAGCCGAACTGGATGAAAAAATGCTCCTCTGGATGGAAATGGCTGAAAGGGCGTAACCCCTGTAACGGGACAACGTCGCTATACGTGCCTTATTTGCTCGTAACGTAGCGGCAATGCTCCGGGGAGCAGTAGTCTTGCTAATCCGGATGGAATTGCCTGAAAGGGCGTAACCCCTGTAACGGGACAACGTCGCTATACGTGCCTTATTTGCTCGTAATGTAGTGGCAATGCTCCGGGGCGCAGTAGTGTTGCTAATCCATCCGGATGGATATGGCCAGGCAGGCGCACATTATGACCGTCATAATTGCATTCACGTAATGTTCGGTTAACCTCCGTTTCCCGTTTTTTTTACTGTGTAAACAATCAACTTCTATGTCCATCGAACCATCTGCTGTACTGCTTGTATATTATTGTAACCATCGTCTTGTTCACGGTTTGTGAATTTGTTTTTTTTCTGTATTCTGACTAATATCAGTTTTTAGGTCATGGCATGCCCTGGGGGGCGTCTAAATGTTGGAACTGTGATGAGCGATATGCAAAGTCCGCCGGAGCTAATCCGGAACGAGTTACTTGACAGTGATGGAAAGTACCGCCTGCTTACGGAGAATACCTCTGATGTGGTCTGGTTGCTGAATATGAATGATTTTTCCTTTGAGTACATCAGTCCGGCGATTGAGCGGCTGCGTGGGCTCACTGTGGATGAAGCGATGCAGGAAACCCTGCAGGACTCCATGGCACCGGAGTCGTTGGCCAGGGTTCAGCGGCGGGTGGCTGAGGCTATGGAGTACCTGAAAACCCACCGGGATGAACCGTTTAATGTAATTGAGGAAGTCCAGCAGCCCTGTAAGGACGGCTCCCTGATCTGGGTTGAAGTTTCCACCCGGTATACCCGCACGCCAGACGGCACGCTGTACATCATCGGCGTGAGTCGCAATATTCAGGACCGCAAGACCGCGGAGGAAAAACTAAACGCGGCCCTTGCCGGAATGGAAGAACTCAACGACGAGCTGACGCAGGCCAACGAGGAACTTTCCATAGTAAACCGGAAGCTGGAGAAAACCAACGCGGAGTTTGCGCGCGTCAACGCGAGTCTGGAAGAGGCCAACGCAGCGGCTGAACGCTACACGGAGGAGCTGACCACAACCAACGAAGAGCTCGCTGATATCAACGTGGAACTGGAGCAGGCCAACGCGGAGAAAAACCGGTTCTTTTCGATTATCTCGCACGACTTGCGAAGTCCCATCGCAACTATGGTCGGTTTTGCTGAACTTTTAGGCTCGATGCCGGCCGTAAAACAAGAACCGGACGTTGCCGAATACACCCGCCACATCCTGGATACCGGTCGGAATGCGATGGATTTGCTGGAGAACATGGTGACCTGGGCCAGGGCTTCTTCCGGCAGGCTTACGCCGTCTTTTGAACAGGCAGACCTCGCCGAAACACTTCGGGATGTTGTGGATTTCCACAGTCCGATTGCCGCTCGGAAGCAGATTGAGCTGCACCTTGATGCCACGGAAAAAGTCGTAGTTTCCGGCGACCCGTCTATGCTGAGAACGCTGTTCGGGAATTTAATATCGAATGCAATTAAGTTTAGCCATGTTGGCGGCCGGGTTGACCTCACGCTGGGGCACGAACATGGCGTGGCCTGGGTGGAGGTTGCCGACAATGGAATGGGTATGCCTGCTGCCATCGTCAACGACTTATTCCGCATCGACAAGAAAACCGGTCGGGAAGGGACCCTTAAGGAGCCGAGCAGCGGGTTGGGTTTGCTGGTCTGCAAGGAGTTCTGTGAGCTGCATAACGGGAAAATACAGGTGGAGTCGGAGCCGGGTAAGGGCTCTATTTTTACGGTCCGGTTGCCGCAGTACCGGGCCTGACGGAGGCGGCGACAGGCACCGTCCGGGAGCCACGCAAAAAAATCAATGCCGTGTATTGACGAAATCCCCGTTTAGTGCACTATATTTGGCAGCAGTCATCATCCACTTCTCCTCAGGGTATTTTAACACATTTTCGTTTATGGGTAAGTTCGCTGTCTGGGCACGTTTTACTGTCCGTTCACGCTGGTTCAATAATTTTATCATGCTGGTCATTCTGCTGGCCGGGGTCATCGTGGGTATTCAGACCTATGGCGACCAGATTGCGCGCTGGCAGACCCTCCTATACCGGATTGACAAGGTTATTCTTGCCATTTTTGTGCTGGAAGTCTGGATCCGGATGCTGGCAGAAGACCGCCGACCCTGGCGCTATTTCAGTGATCCGTGGAATGTATTTGATTTTACGATTGTCGCGGTGGGATTGCTGGCGCTGGTTATGCCGGAAATCAATGGTGCTTTTGTTGCTGTGTTCCGACTCGCCAGGGTTTTGCGTGTTTTCCGGCTGGTGCGGACCATTCCCAAGCTGCAACTGCTGGTTAATGTGCTGCTGAAATCCATTCCTTCCATTGGTCATGTTGCCATACTGATGAGCATTATTTTCTATATCTATGCCACGATGGGGGTGTTTCTGTTCGGGGAAAATGATCCGGTACACTTCGGCGACCTCACCCTGGCGCTGCTGTCTCTGTTCCGGGTGGTGACCCTGGAGGACTGGACGGATATTATGTATATCAACATCCACGGGTGCGACCATGAAATCTGGGGATATGCAGCCAGTGCGGGGTGTCTTACGCCCGATCCATCGGGCTGGATTGCTACGTTTTTCTTTACATCGTTTGTGCTGCTGGGCACCATGGTGATGCTTAACTTGTTCATCGGGGTGATTATCAACAGTATGGATGAGGCCAAAATGGATGTGCAGCGGGAGAAAGAGATGCGTCGGTCGGCCAAACCGGCACTTACCGCCGAGGATGAACTGGCCCGGTTGAATACCCGGCTTACCGAAATGCAGAAAGAACTGGAATTTACCCTGTATCGATTGAAAAAGTCGGACCGCGATGTTTCGGGGGACCGGTAACACTGTGCCCGCGCGAGGAGAGCACGGTTCTCGGTTAGTGTAAGCCCCGCGGGAAGCCGACACGGTTATGGCTCACGGACAATGTAAGCACTTCGGGAGTTCGCCACGGATACGGCCCACGGGTAGAGTAAGCACTTCGGGAGTTCGCCACGGTTATGGCTCGTGGATAGTGTAAGCGCTGCGCGAGGAGAGCACAGTTCACGGACAACGTAAGCCCTGCGGCAGGTGGGCCGCGCAGGTTTAGTGGTCGCTAAATATGACGGAGGGCTGTTTCAGGCGCATATTCTGCTATCTGATGTATCATATTCGCCAGGTAATACGATTTTACACCGATTTTACAAAATACGGGCACGTTTTTCATATAAAATGCCGTTTTTAGTGTTGCCTAACTTGTTTAGGTAAGCCTAAGTTTTCGTGATACAAATGCTTTAAATGAAAATAATCTCAATACTATGAAATCGACAAAAATTGCCTTGTTCTCAATGGTAGCCCTGTTTTTTGTAACAGTTACCGCCTGTGATACCAATGCTTCACAGCAAAATAACACTACCGAAGCGACCAGTACGCCGGAAATTACCGAGGCGATGGTGCTGGAAGCCCAGCAAGCCTGGATCCGCGCCCTGGTTTCCATCGGCGAAGCTGAAGATCCGCAGGCCCGTGCTAACGAAGTGCTGACCAATTACTACGACTATGACAATGGCTCGGTGCTTTTCAAGCCAACCCTCGCATACGGTGATCTGACTTTCCGTCCGACCAAAGAAGGTGCGCTCAGCTATTTTGTTGGTGGTAATGACGATTTTGCTCAGGATGGCGGTTTTGCCCTGCGTCCATACGTATCCGGCGAAGTTGAAATGGGCGGTGTGGTTTCCTTCGGCGATGTAGCTATTGCCATGAGCAACATCACATTGACTGCTGCCGACGGATCGACCGTTATGGTTAACAAGACGTTTGCCTACCGAATGGACGATGAAGGCAACATGCGCATCATCACTCACCACTCATCCCTCCCTTTCTCACCAAACTAACCACAAAGCATCGGCTGTCGGGTAAAATCCACTTCGTGTAGCAGTGCGAACCATGTGTATGTGAGTGTGCATTGGTGACTGCTGCCACACTATTATCCGGCAGTTGTACGTATCACACGTGTTAGGGCTGTCCGTCGACGTGCTTTTCAAAGCATCCGGCGGGCAGTTTTTTTTGGCGTTTTCTGGCCTTGAACCGCAGCCGGATATTTTCGTATTGTAGCTTTTACCATCACGAAAATAATCCCGACATGTATACCATCGCACCTGAAAATACCTGGGCAACCCGCTATCAGCTTCACAAAGACGAACAGCTTCTGGGCACCATCGTAACAAGCGGCTGGATGTCTGTGTACACCATCACGCTGCCCGACGATGAAATTGTGCTGAAAAACCGGAAATGGTATTCCTTGGACGTCAACGTGGTCCGAAATGGCGAGCTGGTGGCCACCGCAACGCATGTTATCTTCAGTTACAAACCGGAAGTGCAGATTCAGTATAACAACCGGCTGTTTCGGGTAGTCAATACCTCGGTATGGTCGCGCGATTTTACCATTCATCTGGATGATGCAAACGGAGGCATGCAAATCGGGACGATAACGCGGTCGGGTACGTTCACGAAAAATTATGCCATCGAGGTGCCCGATTCCGTTGAGCCGTGGTTTGTGGGCCTGATCGGGGCTCTGTTGATTAAACAATCGAATTCACAGGCGATTTACCTTTGACCATATCACAACCGAAACGGGCGACTGTTGATTAAACAATCGAATTCACAGGCGGCAGCCGGCGCCAGCTGACCCGGATTGCTGCCTGATTTCAGGTACTCCCTTTATTCCGTTTACGCAGGAGCATCGCCGTATTCGACCGTGTTCCTGCAGCGATACCGATTCAGCACTGTAGCCGGTAATCAATTTCATCGCCGAAACGGCTGGCGATAATCGGTCAGTACCCTGCCGCCTGCCCGTCAATGGCCACACGACACGGCCATCGTAGGGTGTCGTGTAACCAGATTGGAGGGGTCAGTACCCTGCCGCCTGTCCGTCTACGCGCGACTCGCTGGCACCGAAGTAGACCCCTTTGTCGCGATCGAACAGAATACCCTGGTAGCGACCATAAAAACCGCCGCCAATCTGCACCGTGTGCCCCCTCGACCGTAACGCACGCACGGTCTGATAATCGATGTTGGACTCAATCTGCACACGGCCGCCGTCCATGAGCATGTCCTCAGCACTGTCGGTCGGTTCCGTTGATCCGGTGTGCAGCCATCGCAGGGCATCGCCGGCTTCCTGGATGTTCATTCCGAAATCGATGACGTTGGTCAGCACGCTGACGTGGCCCATGGGCTGAAATTCGCCCCCCATTACGCCGAAGGTGAACCATCCCTCCCCGTCTTTGGTGGCCAGGCCGGGAATGATGGTGTGAAATGGTCGTTTGCCGGGAGCGTACACGTTCGGATGGTTGGGGTCCATGGAGAAGAGTTCACCGCGGTTCTGGAAGCTGAATCCGGTGCCCGGAGCCACCAGGCCGGTGCCCATTCCGCGGAAATTGCTCTGGATGAGGGATACCATGTTGCCATGGCGGTCGGCCGTGGTCAGGAAGATGGTGCCGCCATGTTTGAGCCCTTCCACGCCGGAGGCAATCCGCCGGGCGGCGCGGTCACCGATGAGGGCCCGTCGTTCGGCCGCGTACTCCTTGGAGAGCAGCGTTTCCATCGGAATGTCGTAGAAATCGGGGTCGGCATAGTGTTTGGCGCGGTCTTCGAAGACCAGTTTTTTGGCTTCAATCATGACGTGGAGCATTTCCTCGCTCATAAAGCCCATGGCTGCCAGATCGTAGCCTTCCAGGATGTTGAGCATTTGCAGTACAGCGGTTCCCTGGTTGTTCCCGCCAATCTGGTAGACGTCGTATCCGCGGTAGTTGGTGGTGATGGGATCAACCCATTCGGAGGTATGCGTCGCGAAATCATCGTAGGTCAGATAGCCGTCAATTTCGCGCATGTAGGTGTCGATGGCGCGGGCGATTTCCCCTTTGTAGAAGCCGTCGCGACCTTGTTCTACGAGGATGCGGAAGGTATTGGCGAGGTCGGGATTGGCGAAGATTTCCCCTTTTTCCGGTCCGCGACCGTCAATGGTGAAGGTTTCGCGGAAGGCGCCGGGCTGATCGATGAGTCGGGGTACACTGCGTTTCCATCCCCCGGAGATGGCTTCGGTGACGGGGAAGCCGTTTTCGGCGTAGTGAATGGGTGCAGCCAGGATGTCGGCCATGGAGGCCTCGCCGAAGCGTTCGTGAAGCTCGAACCATCCGTCAACGGCGCCGGGCACTGAGACTGACAAGGGACTGAGCGGGTGGATGGTGCTGCGACCCTGTTCCTCGAGCAGGGCTGTGAGTTGTTCCAGGGTCAGGTTTTTGGGTGACCGACCGCTGGCGTTCAGGGCGTAGACCTGCCGGCTTTCAGCGTGCCAGACCAGCGCGTAGAGGTCGCCCCCGATGCCGTTGCCGGTGGGTTCCATGAGTCCCATGGCGGCGTTGGCGGCGATGGCGGCATCAATGGCGTTACCGCCGTTTTTCAGGATGTCCAGCCCGATCTGGGTGGCCAGGGGGTGGGAGGTTGCCACCATGCCGTTCTGGGCGATAACTTCAGAGCGGGTGGCGAAGGGCAGTCCCGCTTCACGGTCGCCCTGGGCGAAGGATGGGTTCATAGCGAGTACAAGGATTAGGAAGGCGGCTGGTAACAGACGGAATTGTGCAGGATTCATGACCAGGACGGTTAAAGGATTTGACAACATAAAACATACATAGCGGGCAGGTTGCCCGGGCCGGTGAGGGCTGACAGACCTGCCACTGTTCGACCTTGCTATAATCGTGAATTTAGGCTTTCGCGTTCGTTATTAATTGCAAAAAGCGGAAGCGGTTGTTGGGTACGATTCCCGCGTGCATCAAACATACGCTCTGCAACGGGCGCATCGTACGCTGAAGGAATGTTTTGAAGCATGGTCTGTAGTGCACCGTGGAGGGTATGGTGCAGGAATGTTTTGAAGCATGGTCCGTAGCGCACCGTGGAGGGTATGGTGCAGGAATGTTTTGAAGCATGGTCCGTAGTGCATCGTGGAGGGTACGCTGCGCACGCAGGATAGGCATGGAGGCACCGGTTAACCGGCCATGGCGTCATCGATTGGACTATCGGGTTTGCATAGCGAGCTGATGTAGCGGATATTCCGTGTAGTAATTTTGAAGTCAACCAGGGTACATCGCATGAATATCAAACAATTTGAAGTCAGGCTCCGGCCGCGTCCGCGCGGGTTTCATCTGATAACCCGTGAAATTCTGGATGTGATTGGGGATGATCTTTCCGGCATGTCGCACGGACTCTGCCATATTTTCATCCAGCATACCAGTGCGGCGCTGGCCATTAACGAGAATGCGGATCCCGATGTGCGGCACGATTTTGAGACGCATTTCAACAGGATGGTGCCCGAAGACACCTCCTTATATCGGCACACATTGGAGGGACCGGACGACATGACTTCGCATATCAAAAGCTCCATACTGGGTCATGAGCTTACCATTCCGGTCAGCCGGGGTCGGTTGAATATGGGGATCTGGCAGGGCGTGTATCTGTGTGAGCACCGGAATGCATCCGGCACCCGAAACCTGGTGGTTACGCTGACGGGTGAGTGAGGGGGTGGCATGCCGGGCTTAGTCGGGCCCGCCAAAGACTGCGAAAAGCTCACCAGGCGTAGTTGTGGCATGCCGGACCCAGTCGGGCCCGCCCATGCCGGGCTTTCCCGGGAACACCGGACCCCGCCCCCGAAATCGGTTCTGGCACGACTTACCGGTGCTTTGATAACGGATGCGTCAGGACGTTCTGATGATGATCGACTCGAACAGGCATTGAGGGAAAAGTATGGCTGTGGTTCAGGCCAGGCCAGGGTGAATCAAAAACCGAATCCAAAGCCGAGGCTTACCCCCCATTGATTCCGACCAAAGTGCAGGTTGTCTACGTTGTTGTAGTAGGAATCGGTACTGGAATAGAAGCTGACCGACCAGGGTTGCCAGACAAGCTCAAGCCGGTACCCGTAGGAGAGCATGTGCCGGTCGGCGCTGTTGAACAGCCCCGGGATGGTGTAATCGCTGTCGGGGCGGGTATCCACGTACCAGCCGATGCCACGGATAAAAAATTCGGCCTGGCGTTTCAGGTACATCGCTCCCCGCAGGCCCATCGCCGGTTGCCAGTCGCCCCCGTAACCAATCTCGCGACCGGTGGAATTTTGCTCGTAACTCCCTTCCATTTTCAGGTAGCGGAAGGTCGGACCAAGCTCCAGGAATCCGAGCATATGTAGATTCAGGTGGGCGTTGACGTAGTGGGAGGAGACATCCAGACTGCCCCGGGAAAGCTGTTTGTTGCTTAATGATTCGCTGAAATGCGCGCTGGCGCCGATATTTAAGCCGCTGGTTGAAGCCGGATTGAACCAGACGATGCGCTCCAGGCTGAAATAGCCGCCATCAATGTCATCGAACGTGACACCGCTTCCCAAACCAACACTCGGACTGAAATCGGTTCCTGAGTACACCAACTGCATCAGCAGGGCACCCCGCATCAGCCGGGTTGATCCGCTGCGTAACTCATTGGTGAGTCCGTCAATGACCACGGCCGCTCCTGCGGCGGCAGCAACGGCCTGCACCGTGGTTTCAAGAGCCTGAATTTTATCGGCCAGCTGGGGCGAGGGTTGATAGGCATAGGCCCTTCGGTAGAATTCAAGTGCCGCGGCATAGTCGCCCCGTCGTTCAGCGGCCTCGGCATCCTGCATGGCGTAGTAATAGGGGTTTTGATTGCGCCGATTGCGTTCACTGTCGGCCGCGGCCTGCTCAAAGATGGCGCTGAGCTGATCAGAGAGTCGTTGCTGGCACTCCTCCAGCCGTCGGCGTTCGGAGTCGGTCCGGGCGTTGCTCATGGCCTGCCCTACTGCCCGCATCGCTTGCCTTACACTCGCTTCATCGTTGTTTACACCGCCGCAGTACCGATTGAGCGCCTCCCGTACACCCTCTTCCCGTGCAACCCCCTCCAGCAGATTCTGCAGCTGTCGGATCAGGGTGCCGGAAAGCGCAGTGACTTCAATGCGGTCGCCCCCGCGGGCGACTTCGGAGGCCTCCCAGATTTGTGAATCGCTGAAATTGGGATTGTTCACCTCCCGAAAATGCGCATCAACTTCGTCATTTTCATAGGTGTCAGAAATGGGGTAAATATCTGAATAGAACACAAAGAGCAGGGCATAAGTAAACGACAGGCGGTCGCCCAGGGGTTGGGGCGTGCGCACCGGCACCCGCACCGAGATGGATGCCGAACTGGTATTCAGCTGAGGGACGTCAGTGATAATTTGAAACGATTCACCGGCGCCGGTTGAAACGGAGCTGATGTTCAGGTTGCGGTACTGTAGTTTCAGATAGGGATAGCCGAAGAAAACGGGCTCATACGCAACGGTGACCGTACCTCTGATTTCAAGTCCGTCCTGACGGATACTAAAATACACATCCTCGGAGCCCTGCGCGAAAAGGGAACCGGTAGGCAGTGCGGTAAGCAGGATGAATGCCAGAAAGGCTTGTGCGAATTGAATAGCTGTTTTCATGGCTTAATTCCCCCAGCTTCGTGGCAGCGTTGCCGGCACCCCGATGATATTGCAGCGCTGAGGCTCGCCGCTGCCGCTGTACGATTCCGGCACAAAGAAGGAGGTAAACAGCTGACTCCGGTTGGCATCGTACACATAGTAGCGGTCGGCGTCTACGTACACCAGCATCCCTTCGGTATCCTTACGGCACTCCGTGGGTCGCTCGATGCTGCGCGTCGGGATTTCGACCAGAATGGGCGACTGACCCACATCCCCGTAGAGCATAATTTGCCGGTTTTCCCCGTACACTTCCACCAGCAGGTTTTCATATTCGAGGGGTGTCAGACCCTGTGACTGCGCGTACGAGGGGTGATATTCGTGGTAGAGTACGACGGCAAATTCCCCGGAGAAGGGTGTAAACGGGGAATCTTCGGTGAGTTCGGGGCCTTCAATGCAGCCGCTGAAACATAAAAGCAGGCCGGTCCACAACAGGGCCGACCGGTTACGGAATAAGGAGTATTTCATACATCAACGATAAAAAACAGCCGGATTAACCCGTAGGCTGATCCGTCCGTGCATGTTAATTAAAATAAAGGCTTACATGCGCCCCGTGGTGGGTTCATCAAGCCGGTGATCACTATCCGTGCTACCCGATTCGTAATCCTCTATCGCCCGGCTGCAGGGGAGGGTGAACGCATGCAAGGTACATCAACGAGAACGCATGCAAGGTGCATCAACGAACCCTCTCCGGTGCAGTACCGGCCAGATTACTGACTGGAATACTCCGTTATATGCAGGGTTGTCTGGACAAAATCGCTGCCGTAGGAGCCGACCCAGATTTTGTAGGCCCCGCTTCGGGGATTGTCAAATCGAATCCCTGCCCGAACCCCTTCGAAATCGTCATTGAATTCCCACCGGCCATCCGGGGTCTGGATGAGGATAACGGTATCTTCCTCCGCCTCGCCAACCTTGATAATCAGGGGCAGCGAACCGGTACCGGCGGTATAATTCACCACATAATCCGGGGCAGTTGCAACATAGCCTACATGACCATAGCCACTCAGGTCATTTGAGCCACCCGCCAGAATACTCTGGGTGTGCGGATCCGGGGTAAATCCGGCACGTAAATTGACCGACCCGTACTGTGGTTCCCTGGAGGGGTCTGGTCCGCTTCCGTCACCCAGGGTTCCGCTGCCGCCACCATTGGAATCATCAGCGGACAGTTCGGTGATGTACACGTTGGCGCTGGCTGTAGTCTGCGAGTAGGTCCCGATCCAGATATTGTACACACCACTCTGGGGCGACTCCATTTCAATGCGAGGATTACTTCCGTCGAAGTCGTCATTATACGCCCAGCTTCCATCGGGTTTGTTTATCAGCATCACCAGATCGGTGCTTGATTCCGCGCCGATATACAGCGGGAAGGTGCCCGAGGTGTAGTTCAGATTGAATGTAGGAGGCACGCTTACAAATCCAAATCCGTCGAAGTTGCTCAGATCCACATTATTGTTCGAGATGCTGTACGTGCGGGTCCACGGATCGGGTGTGAAACCGGCGGTCAGTTCTACCGTCCCGTTTACGGGCGATGCGTTCAGGTCGGGCTCGATCACATCCGGAGCAGTAGGAACCAGGGCAACATCCACCCGGGTGCGACCTTCAAGTGCGATGGTCTGACTCACATAACCCTCATTGGTGATCCGCAGCGTTGCATTCTGATTGGGCGCTGCGATGGTGTAACCACCCTGTGCGTTGGTGGCGGCGGAAGCGGATCCGCCCTCTACTGAAACGTTCACACCGGCCAAAGCGCTGCCGGAACGTGAGTCGGTGATGGTTCCGGTGATGGTTCGCCGTGCGGCCTCCTGCTCGCGACGGATCCGATCCTGCTCGGCACGTTGCGCGTCGCGGTCACGGATGCGCTGGCGGACGGTACTGATTTCGGTCAGAGCGGTTTCATTGGTGCTGTCGCGGTCCAGTACCGACTGATAGGTAATCAGGGCCGCGTCAAGATCGCCGGCAGAGGCTTGCGAGGCACCCTGCTCCAGCAGGGATGCAATGCGGGCTTCACGATCGGCCTCCGATTCCTGCCGCTGTCGTTGTACCTCAGCGATGCCGTCGAGTGCATCCTGATTCTGGCTGTCGCGGTCGATGACCATCTGGAAGGTGATCATGGCCGCATCAAGGTCGCCCGACTCCAGGTGACCATCGGCCTGCTCCAGCAGAGAAAGGATGCGTGCCTGCTGTTCCGCTACGTTGTTCATGTACCGGGTAAAGCCAAAATACCCACCCCCTGCCAGTACGAACAGCACGATGGCGGCGATGATCCATTTGCCGGCGCCGCCGGATTTTGGCGCTGGTCGGGGCGTCTGCAGGCCTCCGCCTCCGCCCCCACCAGCTGCCGTAGCCGCACCGCCCGCGTCCGCGGCAGCCGCGTCCGAAGCCTTGCCTACCATGGTTTTCTTGCCGCCCGGGTCGCCGGCGCTGCTGCCTGCCGCGGCCCCTGCCCCGCCGCCTGCCGCGCCGGACCCGGAGCCACTGTCCCCGAGCGCAGCCGCGGCTGCTTCGGCCGACATCGGCCGCGTTTCCCGGCCGCCCGCACCACCGCTCCCCGGCGCCGATGCAGATCGGTCACCAGCACCACGCTCCACCGCGCCGCCGGAAGCGGAGGTGCGCGGATCCTGCTCCTCGCCCCCATACTGCGCGCCGGCCGCCGCCGCACCGATTCCCGCACCCGCGCCGCCGGCAACGGCACCCAATCCGGCCGTGTCAATAATCTGGGTCTCCCTGCCGCGCGCCGGCCGGCCCGCACCCGCGCCCGGAGCACCCCCGGCAGCAGGCCAGGATCCGGTACGCATAAACTGCGATGTAGCCTCCACCAGCGACTCCGGCGTCGGCCGGTCTTCCGGTCGAACCGCCATCATGGAGGCCACCAGCCTGCGGAAGGGCTCCGAAAACGTCTCCGGAAGCTCCGGCACGGCCGCGCCGGTCTGCAAGCTCACGCCGCCATTGCCCATCCAGGGCACATCGCCGGTAATCATTTCGTAAACCAGTACACCAAGGGAGAAAATGTCACCCGCCGCTACCTGCTGCGGCTTGGCCGCAAACCGCTCGGGCGGCGCATACGCCACGGTCATGGCCTTCACCATACCCGTCTGCTTGCGCAGCGTGCTGCGCATCCGCATACTGATCCCGAAATCCATGAGCAGGTATGTATCGCCTTTGCCGATGAGGATGTTGTCCGGCTTGATATCCTGATGCAGGATTTCATGGGAGTGCAGATGGGCCAGTCCGTCGGCTACCTGGCGAATCAACTCGGCCGACTGCTTCTCGTTAAACTCACCCTCCCGCTCCAGCTTGTCGTACAACGACCCGCCGTCAATCAGGGGCATAACCAGAAACGGCCGACCTTCCCAAATATCGAAGTACCGCGCTGTAAGCAGGTTGGAATGGTTCAGATTGAGCACCACGGCATACTCCCGCCGAAACTGCTTGAGTCCCTGCTCGTCCATGCCCCGCTCAGGTGCATAAATTTTGATGGCAATTTCGGCATCATCGGCCATCTGGTCGATGGCACTCCAGACTTCCGAGAAGCCTCCCATCCCGATGCGCTTCTGCAGTTTGTAGCGGTTGGCAAAGATTGTATTCGGTTCCATAAACGGTAGTGATTGAATGGTTCGGACCGGCAGAAGAACCGGCCGAAGAATGGTTAGTCCTGATTTTGAATTTCGACTTTCAAGGTGGTGTCACCAATGGTGATGATATCGCCGGGCTGCAATTCGGCGCCGTACTCATTCACGCGCCGACCCTGTACCAGCAGTCCGTTGGTAGACGGATACCAGCCTTTCACCCCGCCCTTATCGCGGTATTGCCCGTCCCGGATGGTCCAGCGGAGGGTGTTGGCATCGTACTCCAGGGTGCAGTGAAAACGGGAGATGTACTGGGTGAACAGCTCGGCGATGCCGATGTCGTTGCTGAAGGGGTCCTCCTCGTTGAACCAGCCCACGGTGAGAAAACGCTTGTTCAGACTTCGGGAGAGGGCGGTCAGGTTGTATTTTCGACCAATTTCCTCGCCATTTTTGACCTCCAGATACCAGGTGGAGTCCGGCATGACCGGCACCATCGCTTCGTGGCTGTTCAGCTTGATGGAAAGCGCATCCATGACTTCGGTGATGTTTTGGTAGCGGTCTTCGGCTTTGTAGCGCAGACAATTGGAGATAACCTTAACCCAGGTTGCGTCCGGACTCATCTGCTCCAGCAGCTCCCGGTTCCAGGCTTCGTTCCGTTTTCGCAGCTCATAGCCGGCCATATCGTTCATGAACGACTCAAACGAGCCGAAGGGCAGGCCCCCGCGGGTGATGAGTTCGTACATGACGGCCCCGAAGGCATACACATCGTTGGTCGGACCCATGACTTTCATAGCCTGCTTCGGATCCATCTGCTCGGGGGGCGAGTAGGTGCCCGTGGCAAAGACTTCCTTGGCGTGCCCCATGAAATTGGCCACGGTATGCCGTTTTTTAACCGAGGCTGAGATGCCGAAATCGGCCAGTTTCGGGGTTTTGTGCCGGTCGAAGAGGATGTTGTCCGGCTTGATGTCGCGGTGGATGATCCCCTCGGCGTGCAGATCGTAGAGCCCTTGCAATATCCCGGCAGCCAGCTGGCGCAGTGTCGGGGGATCCATCGGCTTGCCGATCAGGTCGGTAAGACTGCCTCCATCGCACAGCTCCAGCACCATAAACGGGTTCCCCTCGTAGGTGTCGTAATCCAGGCAGCGCACAATGAAGCGGCTGTTCAGCGACGACCCGTACTCGTATTCCTGACGGAACCGCTTGGCGTATTCCAGTCGCTCATTGGGCATGAAGGTCCACATCTTGGTGACCTTGAGCGCATAATCGGTGTGATGATCGCGCACTTTGTACACGCTGCCAAAGCCGCCCTCGCCCAGTTCTTTTTCAACCAGGTATTCGGTTTTGCGCGAGGGGATGCGGGTTCCCTGCCGGATGTCTATGGAGGATGGGGCCGACATTTAGGGTTCGTTGATTTCGATGGTGTAAACTTTGTTGCCGATGATGATGCGGCTGCCCGGTGCAACCTGGGTGCGTTCTTTGGCCTGTACGAAGGTGGCACCGTTGCTGCTTTTATCCTGCACGATGAGGTTGCCGTCGAACACGGAGATGGTCAGGTGTTCTTTGGAGGAGATGGTTTCGTTGGCGGGGTCGAGGTCGGCCCGGTTGAGGCTGAGCTGCACGCCGCTGAAGGCCACTTTCCGACCGGTTTTTTCGTCGGTGAGCACGATGATGGGTTCGTCGGAGGAGGTGTCGCCTACCTGAAAATCAGAGAGTCGGCGTGTTTTGGCGTCGCTGGGTTTGGATTTCGGGGTTGGGGGCGGGGTCGCTGAACCTGCGTGGACTCCGGTGCCCTGATCTGCTGCCGATCCCATGCCCGGATTTGCCGCGTTGCCGGCTCCTGCACCTGCGGCTGGACCGCTGGCACCCTGCGCGCCGACCGGACTGCCCGTGAACCCGCAATTCGGGCACGGAGCGTTGACGGAAACGGCTTGTCGGAGCGGATAGTAGCCGCATTTATCGCACCGCTGGACGCTGGCGGATGCTGCGCCGGGCGAGGGTGCTCCAGCCGGCGGCGGAGGCGGGGCGTTGCCGGTATCCCATGACGGGGCTTCGGAGACCCGGCCCACCATGGTTTTTTTGCCACCGTCGTGTTGCGGCGGAATGTGCATCCCGCCATTGGCTGGCGGCTGGGGATCGGCACTGCCGGAGGAGAGTTTGGTTCCGCATTTGACGCATACTTTGGCGTCAGGGCTGTTCTGGTATCCGCATTCGAAACATCGCATGGCTGTGGGTGTTGATTAAATTTGGGGTTTGGGTACGGGGTTTTCTGCTGTTTGGCTGGTGGAGTCCGGAGCCGGATTTTTTACGGGTTCCGCTTCCCCGCTGTCCGGTTTGCTGCTACCCTCAGACTGATCGTCGGTGGGTATTCGGAAGGAGGGTTCACTGGGTGTGGGTTCAACGGTTTCGGCTTCAGCCGGGGCACTTTCTTCAGCGTCGCCGCCGTTTTGTGAGGATTGCCCATCGCCGGTTGTTTCATCGGGCGGAGCAACTTCGCCCTCCCGACCTGCACCGGAACCTGAATCGCTGCCCGACCAATCAGCCTCACCGCCGGTTCCGGTTGGTGATTCGCTGTCGGTTCCCGGACCTGTAGTGGCACCATCGTCAACAGCGGAGTCTATCGGGGTTTCCGGGTTATCACCGACGGTTTCGCTGTTTTGTACTTCTTCCGTCGGGTCGGTGGTTACATCGTCTTCATTGGTTTGGAACAGCGTGAAGTAGGCAACGGTCCCGGCAACCAGAAGCAGTACGGCAATAATGAGCCATAGCCTGCTGCCCGACCCGCCCGAGGTGGTATTTTCAGCGGCGTATCCATCGTCAATGCCGTAGTGGTCGGAAGCGCCGCCGCCGGGGTTGTCCACTCTGTCACCGGAACCTCTTCCGGATTGGCCGACCGAATCCGGCAGTCCCGGATTTTTAACAGTGGTTGCACCAGCGCTGCGCACCGTACGTACCGTTTCACCGTTAGTACCGGCAGCACCGGTTGCGGCACCCGGTCGGTCATCGGCCTCAAGTACATCCAGCAGCAGGCAGGTGATGTTGTCTTCTCCGCCGGCCCGATTGGCATGCTCTACCAGCTCGGCACAGGTATCAGCGGTGCCGTTTTTTTCGGATAACACCTGCTCGATGCGCTGATCGGGTAGCATGCCGTTGAGTCCGTCACTGCACACCAGCACACGATCGCCGCTGTAGAGGGTAGTGCTTAGCGAGGAGGGTTTCGGAGGTTGTTCAGGCGAGCCGAGGCTTTGCAGAATCAGGTTGCTTTCCGGGTGGGTGCGGGCTTCCTCGGCCGACAGCTTTCCTTTTTTGACGAGGTCCCAGACCATGGAGTGGTCGTCAGTGAAGGGCAACAGCGGTTCTCCCGGGGTGTACACATAGCAGCGACTGTCGCCGGACCAGGCGGTGTGCAGCTGATTTCCGATGACCCAGGCGATAACCAGCGTTGTGCCCATTCCGGCCGTGTCCAGGTTGGCGTGCTGATGCGCTACAATGCGTTCATGCGCCTTTATTATGCAGTCCCGGAGAAAAGCTTCCCGCTTTGCGGCAGAGCCCGGTACATCGGTGAGCTGCTGAAATGCTTCCTGTACGTATTCCTGTGCCAGATGAGAGGCAACCTCGCCCGCATTGGTTCCGCCCATACCATCGGCTACTACCAGCAAGGCACCGGCCTCCCCGGCCGGCACGATGTCGCGTCTGCGGAAGCCCCAGGCGTTGGCGGCGATATCACGGGCGACCACAAAGTTATCCTCATTGTGGGAGCGCTGCCGACCAACATCGGTGATGCCGAACAGGGTGAAGGTTTTTATCATAAGCTGCGTGGGATTCGAATACGTTAGGTTTACAGGTGGCCGGGCTGCAGTGCGTTTACCAGGGTGTTCAGACACAGCGACCGGAAAGGGCGGCTGCGCGATGGTTCAATGCGCAGCCCTGCACCTGATATGTATCAACGCCACGGGAATCAGAAGTTACCGATTGGGGTGATGTAGTCAATTTTGACATAGGCTCCGGTAACAATTCCGATCACCGTTGCTTCACCCTCGTGCAGGGTGAACACAGGTCCTCCCGAGTTTCCGCCGTCACTTCCGGCTTCCGCAGCCTGAATAACGCCGTCTTCAATGCCAGACAACGCCACCTTCGCGGTGGAGAAGTAGGGTTCGAGGTTGCCGGAGCTTCGAAGTCGTTCACCGTAGCTGTAACCAAGCACAAACAAATCGGTTCCGTTGCGCAGTTCGCGGGAGAGGGGCTTGTTGTAGGCGAGTCCGCCGCTGAGCGGGGTTTGCATGTAGGCCCAGTCGGCACCGGAGAAGAAGCGCGTTTCCCGTACTGCTCCCTGATTGCCGCTGCCCAGGTCAATGCGGTGCATGGGATCCTGACTGAAATCGGCCTCCAGCTCCTTGTTGGTGAAGGAAAAGCGGATGGCCCCATCGTACGATTCTGCTGTGAAGTGGAAGGTGGCACTTCCGCCGCTATGCTCAATAATATTGGCCTCGGCGAAGGGGGAATCTTCTTCCAGATCGTACAGGTCAATGCAGTGCCGGGCTGTTACAAAAATACCATCCTGCATTAAAAAGCCGGTACACATGAGCTGTCCGCCCAGGTCGTACGACTCCTGGCTGCCGCCGAAGCTCATGTCAAGCCGATGCAGGCGGAGGGCGAGTACATAGCCTTTCAGGGGTTCAATGATATCGGCAAAGTTGACGTTGCCGCCGGACGCCAGCAGCTGTTCGCTTTGTTCGCGCAGTTCATCGATGGTCGATTCCATCTGCGCCCGTTCCTGCTCGCGGCGTGCGCGTTCCCGTTCGAAGGCCTGTTGCGTGGTGGCGAAGCGGGAGGAAAGGTCTACATTTCGGGCATTGAGTGCGGCCAGGGAGTCGGCCTGCGACTGGGTGATTTCGGCTTGCAGGGCAATCAGGTTTTCCTGCTCCACGAGGGTTTGCTGCATGTTGTAAATCAGAAATCCGGCGACGCCGATGGAGAGGAGCAGTACCATGCTTATGGCGATGACGGCCGTGCGGTAGGGTCGGATCGACTGCTGCATAACCAGGTTCATCCGGCTGGTGAACCCCATTTTGGCTGTACCCTGTTTGGTGGTGTTGTACCGGAGTCGGGGACCTTCCAGCGAGAGCTGGATTTCATCGCCGTTGTTCAGGAAATAGCGCTCGTTAACCGGTCGGCCGTTGACCAGGGTCGGGTTCGACGTTGAAAGGTTCAGGATGTAGGTTTCGTTGCCTTTTCGTTCAATAGCCGCGTGTTTGCGGCTTACGGTAGGGGTATCATCGCCGAACCGGATTCCGCAGCTGCGGTCGCGACCCAGCTCCACGTAGGGAACCACTATGGTTTCGAAGGCACCCTGCTGCTTGCCGTTAACCGGCGATAGGTATTCCAGGGTAAAGGTGGGTGTGTTGACGCCGCCCAGTACTTTCATGCCGGCGGTCAGGGATCGGGTAGCTTTATTTGCCATAATTTTCGTGTTCGTGTTACGGGAGATTGGAAGTTATTGAAACGTCACGTCGCCTTCATCATTGACATTAAATTGCAGGAGGACGGTTTTTTCGCCAACGCGGCGCATGGTAGTCGGTTCTATGGGCACGCTGCCATCGCGGAAGAAAATGCGCCCTTTGGCGGTTGATGAACTGGTGCCGGAGGGCATGCTGTACAGGTTGGCTTCCACCAGGTAGTTGCCGGGCTCGGCCTCGCGGATTTCCCAGACTTCGGCACCCGGACCGTTAACCACGTCCTCGCTGAGTTCGCCGGGTCGACCGGGATGGGTGGCTTCGGCGTAGAAAAACTCCGCCCCGGCGGGGTCGGTCACATGAAGGTCTACATCCACCCCCTGCTCCGGCCATTGAATGTAGATAACCAGGAAGGTTTTGGCCAATTGTTCGCGGGCGGCCTGAAGTTCTTCCTCAAGTTGGGCCATTCCGGCGTTCTCCTCGTTGAGCTGCTGCTGGGCATCTTCCAGCTCACGCGAAGCCTGCTGCAGTTCTTCCCTGAGCGCATCGGCTTCATCCTGTGCGGCCTGCACCTGTTCCTGGAGCTGTTCGTTTTCCTCGCGGGTTTCACGCAATTCGGTAGTCACTTCCTGTACCTGCTGCTGCAGATCGTTGATACGGTCCTCCATCGCCTGAAACTGCGCCATCAGCTCCTCATACATGGCTTCCGGAACCGATTGCCGGTATTCATCCAGGATGGTACTGATTTCGGTAAGGTCTTCGTTGAGCTGGTCTACCTGCTCCAGGATGTCCGACTGCTCGGCCGTGAGTTTAGGTACTATCACATACAAAATGATGACCGCACCGAGGGCACCGGACAGCAAATCCAGGAAACTCGCGCCAAAAACATTTATTTCTTTGCGGGCCATCAGGTGACGTCTATTTTGTTGATAAGGTTTTCAACCACAAACTCTTCGATATCCTGATGCAGAACCTCGGTTTTTTCCTGCAGGGCATGGAAGACATACATCAGGATAAGACTCAGGACCAGGGCCAGCAGTGTGGTGTCAAAAGCGACGCCCAGTGCGGCGGTGATTTCCTCGATGGGGGCGGTGGCTGCAATACTCAGTGATTGTGATATTCCCAGGATGGTGCCCACGAAGCCGATGGAAGGGATGGCCCAGAGCATATAGCGGATTCCGGATTGCACCGATTCGGCTTTTTCCCGGTTAATTCGACTTTGGGACTGGACGATGGCGAAGGCCGACTCCGCTGAGTGGTTGGAACGGAAGCGGGTACAGGCCTTTTTTATAATTGCAAGCAGATAATAGGCCCCTTGACGGTCTTCCTGACGCTTTTTGCGGAGGTAGTCGGCCACCTGAATACGGATTTTATTGACTTCATCGGCGCCCAGAACGGCATGTTCCTCACCGGGAAGCAGTTCGACCGACAGGTATTTTCGCTCGAAGTCGGCCCAGAACAGTGCGTGCCGTACCTCGATCAGTCCCCAGAAAAAAGCGAAGAAGGTCAGAAACTGGATGTATCCGCCACCGGCAATATTGCCACCCAGAAGTATGGCGATGCGCTGCAAGGCGTCGGCTTCTGCATAATGATACAGTGCGGATACCAGAAGCTGCACGATAAGAGCAGCACCTATGGCAATCAGTGCACGCGTGGGTTTACCCATCGAATTCATATACGACCCTGTCTGACTGTGAAGGTTAATACTAGCATTGCTCCCTGTGCTTCTGTCCCGGAAGTTTCTCGGCCAGGCAGGACTGAATCCGTTGTATGTCTGTGTCAGGTATGTATGCCTGCGTCACGTAGGTAAAATGACCAGTTCACATAGTGGCATCAGACCGCGTAGCTCTGATAGAACAAAACAGAAGATTGGTTAAGGTAAAAACTTATACATCATGCACAAATTCGTGATCCCAATGCACTTATAAATACTCATAAGTAAGTATGGTAATCGGTGTTAATATAGTCAGTATTTCATTGGGCGGGGATTCGGCGGGTGGATTCTGGGTTTGGATGGTGGGTATCGGTCCGGTATATCGACTGAAGTTCCTGTACGGATTTATGCAGATCGTTCGGTGTGAGCTCTTCCAGGATTAATTTGGCCAGAAGGGTGCGTTCGGAGGTTTTCAGGGATAGCAGCGCCTGCTGCAGTTCGTAACGGTTCATGACATTTCAGCTAGTGTTTAGTGTTCTACGCTTCCCCCGAAGTGTGGCCTGTGAGCTGGTGCGGTGTTGCGGCGTTCGGCCTGACCGCCGTTGAGGCGGTGCGGTATGTGGTCCGCCCGCCGCTGGTGTGATGTTGCGACGTTCGGCCTGTCAGCTGGTGTGCCGGTGCGGTATGTGGTCCGCCCGCCGGTGTGATGTTGCGGTGTTCGGTCTGACCGCCGTTGAGGCGGTGCCGTATAACTATAGAGTGCGAGAAAGACTGATTATTTCATGATCTGCACAAATTTCACAACGATTTGGTCGCCATGCCGACGGAAAACCGTACCTTTTACTAAGAAACTTGTGCAAAACTTATGACCTATTTCGCTGCAATTTACGGAGCCGGTCTGGCCGGTTGTGCGATTGCCAATCAGTTGCTGGATGCCGGCAAAACCGTACTTTTAATCGATCCGCATGCCGGGCCCGACCATACCCCCGGTGCACCGGCTGCCCTGGTTAACCCGGCTATGGGAAGGTATGCCAAACTCAGCTGGGAGGCAGAAGCCTGTTACAATTCCGTACGCGCCCGGGCTGAAGAGCTGATGCAGTTCTCCGGCGACCGCTCCATCATCGCGGAGACAGGCGTCTTGAGACCCGCCATCAATGCCGATCTTGCCCATAATTTCCGCGGTGCTCTTGACGCGCACGACTGGCCTGAAGGATGGATTTCCTGGGTTGCGGCGGATGAAGCCGCTGAAAAGGTGCCCTTTTTGGGCGAACAATACGGTGGCTTGCTGGTGCATAAGGGATTTACCGTCTATGTAGAACGCTACCTTAATGTTTACCGCAGACTGCTGCTCCAAAAGGGAGCTAAATTAATCACCGAAACGCTGCCTTTTGAGCGAACGACCAGCAAAAGTTCACAAAACGTGAACACTCACAGAACAGCAGGAGCGTCACAAATTGTGACTAATACGCGCACTGCATATGAGAATACCGATGGGAACACTGCAGGGAGCTACCCCGGTTCACAGAACGTGAACGACGATAAGGTCCCGGAATATTCACAAAACGTGAATATTGGTAGGGGCAGGTTTCGTTTGGGTGAGTTCCTCGCCGAAAACATAATTATATCCGCCGGATCCGGAACGCTCGATTTCCCTGAGTTTGCTCATGTCCCGCTGCACCGGGTGAAGGGACAGATTGCAATGTTTGAAGCCGACCATGACCTCGACTGGGATATTGCGGTCTCTGCTATGGGTTACATTTTGCGTGATGGCAAGCGCGGCATTATCGCCGGGTCGACCTATGAGCATAATCAGAACAACACTCAACTCACCGAACAGGCATATCGGCAAATCCTACATAAGCTGTTCACCATCCTGCCCGGGCTCTCCGGTCGTATCGTCAAAACCGGTCAGCACGCCGGCATCCGTGTTACCACCCCCAACAAACTGCCGGCCATCGGATCGCCTTCAGCCCACCCCGGCGTGCATATCTATACCGCATTGGGGTCCAAGGGGTTGTTGTTTTCAGAGTATGTAGCCGGTGTCCTGTCAGGCCATTTGCTTCAGGGCGATGCACTGCCACCCGATCTGGACGTCAGGCGCTTCGAGTAATGAACCCGGAATCGTCCCGCGAACCGTTGCTTACCCTCTCATCCTGGCTGCTGTTGAATGCAACCGGCCGCTACCGAATGCTACCGATTGCTACCAAATGCTACCTGATTACTACCTGATTACTACCTGATTACTACCGACTGCTACCTGCTGTTACCTGCTGTTACCTGCTGTTACCTGCTGTTACCGGACGCCACTGAATGCTACCGGCCGCCACTTGCTCGCCCGTGAGCCGGATTCCGGACGCTGAGTCTGGTCAGCTCCCATCTCGCATGGGTGTCTTGAACATCCCCTTCACCGACTGGCTATCTTCATCGTCCATATTATCCAGTCCCAGCTGAATCGATTCCGGCTTTTCGTTGAGCCGGAAAGTTCGTGCCAGGCGGTCCCAGACAGAAAGCAGGGAGCTGTAATTGGAGTCGGTTTCCGGCTGCCAGCGGGAATGGTGAACCCGATGCATATTTGGCGTGACAATAACCACCCGCAGCAATCGGTCGATGCGCTCGGACAAGCCGATGTTGGCGTGATGAAACTGAACTACGGCAAACATGAGCACCTCGTAGAGAACCAGCTCCCAGAAATACACACCGAACAGCATAATCAAGGGGATGCGGAACAGGGAAGAGAAGAGGATTTCGCCCACATGAAACCGGCTGGCCGTGGTCACATCCATCGTATGATCGGAATGATGGACCTTGTGAAACCGCCAGAAAAACGGGATTTCGTGATTCATACGGTGCCACAGGTAGGTCCAGGCATCAAGCAGTACAATGGCTCCCGCGGCGTGGGCCCACACGGGCAGATTCAAACCGTCTTCCAGCCAGTGCATGACACCGAAACGCTGGGATTCAGCAAAAACTGCGGCGGTCAGCCACAGTCCGGCAAAAACTCCGGAAACGAGCAGGGCGTTGACCGCACCCACGAACAGATTACGTAGTCCGTGCCTGCCGCGGGATTTCAGGTCGCCCCGGAAGAAGGCAAAGAACGGGTGTACAGACTCCCATGCCAGCATCAGCAGCAAAACCGAAAGCATGGTCAATATCTGATAATCCTGCAGGAGGTCGGTCAAAGGTGGCATAGGAGGAAGCATTGGGATGTGTATATTGAATCGCCCGATATGGGAAAAATAATGTAAGGATTCCGGACCGGTAACGACTATCTGCCTGTAACGAACGGTACATCGCACAGCGTTCACATGCCTCCGGGCTGTCTCGTAATCACTCACCCTCACGAAAAGTATCAGCCGCACCAATGGAACAGATATGGAGCAATTTTATTACCTGGTTCATGGCCCTGGGAGAGCCCTACAATGTTAATCCAGTCATTTTTGGCAGCATTTATTTGGGTGCAGCTCCGTTTTTCTGGTTGAGCCTGGCCTGGGTCATCCGGAATGTAAAACAGAAAAAGTCGTTGGTGGCACCGGTGCTGACGCTGGCGTTCTTTACGAGTTCCTCCTATCTGTATGTGATTATAGCAGGGGAAAATGTGCCAATGTGGGTTTATGGAATAATCGCCGCCCTGCTGGTTTACTCCGGCTGGTCGGTTCATCGAACCGTTCGAAAAAAGATGAGAAATAACACCCGAATGATGGATTCCCAATGAGCTATGACTTTGACATGATTGTACTTGGCGGTGGTGCCGCCGGGCTTACGGCCTCCGGGGTTTCGGCCGGCTTCGGGGCCAAAACCATGATGATTGAAAAAGAGCGCCTCGGGGGCGACTGCACCTGGTACGGCTGTGTTCCGAGCAAGGTCCTGCTTAACGAGGCCGCCAAACGATGGGTCAGCGGAAAAGCCACGGATTTCGAAACTGTAAAACGAAGGCTGGATTCGGTGCGGAATGCGGTTTACAACGATGCGGACCATCCGGATATTTATACCGATATGGGGATTCAGCTGGAACAAGGAGCCGCGCGATTTACCGGTCCGCACACAATCGAAGTGACTGACAGGAGCGGGGCAGCATCGACCTTCACATCCCGGTATTTTATCATTGCTGCAGGAAGCAGTGCGATGGTCCCCCCGATTCCCGGCCTGGCAGATACACCCTACCTGACCAATCACACGCTTTTTGAGCTTCAATCACAGCCCGAAAGCATGGTAATCATTGGTGCGGGTCCGATCGGCATTGAAATGGCCCAGGCCTTTAACCGGCTTGGTACCCGCGTAACGGTAGTAGATATGGCTCCCGGTATCATGGGCAAAGATGATCCGGAGCTGGCGGAGGAACTCATGGATATCCTTGCAGAAGAGGGCGTCCGGTTTGTGCTGGGCGCCGGTGTGCAGGAAGTCCATGGAAATGACCATTCAGTCACCATACAGGTAGAACAGGGTGGTGAAACACACACCATCGCCGCAGAAAAGATGCTCGTTGCCACTGGCAGAAGGCCGAATGTTGAGAACCTAGGGCTCGATCAGGCGGGGGTGGCGTTTACCCGAAGTGGCATTTCGGTAAATGCCCGGTGCCGCACCAATGTTCGACACATCTACGCGGTGGGCGATGTTACCGGCAGCTTTCAGTTTACCCACATGGCTGAGCATACCGCGAAAATTGCCGCTACCAATGCCCTTATGAAGATTCCGATGAAAACCGACGTAAAGCATATTCCCTGGTCTACCTACACCGATCCGGAGCTGGCCCACGTCGGGGCTTCGCGCCGGGAGCTGGATGCTGCGGGCACATCGTACGAGGTCTATAAATTCCCCTATCATAAAATTGACCGTGCAGTCACCGATGGCAAAACCCGGGGGTGGATTCTCGTGTATGCCCGCAAGTTTGACGGCAAAATATTCGGGGCTGATATTCTGGGAGCACACGGCGGCGACCTCATCGGCCAGTTTGCTCTGGCCATGCGAAACGGGATTACCCTGCGGAAATTTGCCGACACCATTTTTCCGTACCCCAGCTACGCTTTGGGCGCGCGCAGGGCGGCCGACCAGTGGTACATTCGCAACCAGAGCGTTGGTCTGGTGCGGTGGATACAGCGGATCTTCGGGTATCGCGGTAAGCTGCCGGACCTCAGTGACCCCGACCGCATTGTGTAATTCACGGCGCGAACGGGTACTACACAAGCCCGGCCTGGTTTATAACACCCTGACTTCGGGTGGATGATGCCAAGGGCCAGGCCAAATCCGCTAAAACCGTTTTCATACAATAACCTGCCCTGACTACCCCACGGCGGACTTTTCCGCCGGGACGGGACTCAGGCAGTTCACAAAAAACAAATCCAACCATGAGCAACAGTTATTACGACAAGTCCCACCTTGCCAAATTTGGCAGCATAACCGACCTTCAGGAAAAACTGGGCACGAAATTCTTCGACTATTACAACGCGGTCTTTGAAGGCGGCGAGCTATCGGCCCGGGAGAAAGCCCTCATCGCCCTGGCTGTAGCGCACACCGTTCAATGTCCGTACTGCATTGATGCCTACACCGAATCGTCCGTTAAGCACGGCATTTCCGAACCGGAAATGATGGAAGCCGTGCACGTAGCCTGTGCCATTCGGGGCGGTGCCTCCCTGGTGCATGGCGTGCAGATGATGGAGCAGGCCAAGAAACTAAACATGTAATCGATCCGCATCCGCCGCCCCGGCAGGTACTCCATCGTAGTTACCCTGTCCCGCAGGGCCCATCCAGGCCCCGTTCGGGCGCGTAAACCGGGCTGTGTATGAAATGTCGGGCGGTGAGATGCCGCCCGGCCTTGTACGGGCGCGTAAACCGAATAGTACCCGAAAGACCTAATTTCTATGAATAACAAACGTGTTGAACTGGATTTTCACCCTGAACTGGAGCTCCTCCGCAACCGGACGGAGACCCTTCGCGGCTTGCCCGGTTTTGAAGAAAAGCTGGATGATTCCGGGCTGTACCCGCTCACGCCTACCGGACTCGACATTCTTCAGGTTAACGTAGGGTATATGTGTAACATGACCTGCAAGCACTGCCATGTGGATGCCGGTCCGCACCGCAAGGAAATTATGCCCCGGGAAACGCTTCAGCACTGTCTGAATGCCTACGATGCCGGTGGATTCAAAACGGTAGATATCACAGGCGGTGCCCCTGAAATGAATCCCGACTTCCGATGGTTTGTGGACGAACTCCATCAGCGCGGAGCCCATATCATCGTCAGGTCCAATTTAACCATACTCGTCACAACCCCGCGTTATCGTGAGTTGCCTGCTTTTTTTGCAGAACGAGGTGTAGAAGTAACCTGTTCCCTGCCATTTTACAACAAAATCACCACTGATCGACAACGTGGCGAGGGTACCTACGACCGTTCCGTGGAGGCTTTGAAAACACTTAATGCACTGGGGTACGGGAAAGACAACGCCAGACTGGAACTGAATCTGGTCTACAATCCGGCTGGAGCCTTCCTGCCCCTGCCTCAACAGGAACTGGAAGCCGATTTCAAGCGCCAGCTCCGTGAAAAACATGACATCGTGTTCAACAACCTCTTCACCATCACCAACTTGCCTATCAGCCGGTACCTGGACTACCTGCTTCGATCGGACAACCTGGATGACTATATGGTCACATTGGTCAATGCATACAATCCGATGGCCGCCGACCGGGTTATGTGCAGGAACACCATTTCCGTAGGTTGGGATGGTCGGGTGTACGACTGCGATTTCAACCAGATGCTGCTCATGCCGGTTGATGTGACGGAATCATCCTCTGATTACACCCACATCAAAGACTTCGACGCAGAAATCCTGCTGAAACGTCGTATCCGCACCGGGCAGCATTGCTATGGTTGCACAGCCGGTGCCGGCAGCAGCTGTGGCGGAAGTCTGGCCTGAATCTCGTATGTTTTTGTCATGGCCCCACCCGAAAAAACCTCAAGAGGACTCATTGTTTTCCTGCGAAATCCGGTCCCGGGACAGGTAAAAACTCGTCTCGCTGCCGGAATAGGTCCTGTTGCTGCGCTGCATATTTACCAAAAGCTAGTTGACCACACCCTCCAGGCAGCGGCAGATAGCGGCGCTCAGTTGTATCTGTTCTATGATCAGAGACTATCCGAAACATCCCGGCGTATCCCCGATGCGCAATACCATCTCCAGGAAGGAATGGATCTCGGAGCACGCATGTATAACGCATTCAACGTTGCACTGAACGATGGCTGTGATCAATTGGTCATTATTGGTAGTGATTGCCCGGGCCTCACCGTCGACCTGATTCAAAGGGCATTTGTATGCCTCAGGGAGTATGATTCGGTACTTGGTCCGGCCGCCGACGGAGGCTACTATCTGCTGGGGGTTACCTCCCCGCATCCATCCCTGTTTACCGGAAAAAACTGGAGTACGGAAACCGTGCTGGAAGACACGCTGGTCGCTATCCGATCGCTTAACTGGTCGGTCACCACCTTGCCAACCCTTACCGATATTGATACCGTTGACGACCTTCGGCAAATCCGCCCCGACTGGCTTATTGAGACCGGAGGTGCCTGACCGATGCATACATCGCCCTGCTTTTCCATCGTTATGCCGGTTCTGAACGAAGCCGCGGGCATCGCGCTTCAACTGGGCCACCTGCTTTCCTTGCCCGGCCTGGCAGAAAACGCCGAAATCATTGTAGTGGACGGAGGGAGTACCGATAAAACCTGCAGTATTGCAGCAACATTTCCCGTCAGGCTCATACATTCGCAGCCCGGTCGATCCCGACAGATGAATGCCGGAGCCCGTCAGGCCCGAAGTCGACACCTGTTTTTCATCCATGCCGACTCCATTCCGCCCCGGACTTTTGTTCAGGATGTACGGGAGCTGATTCGCCGGGATGCGGTAGGTGGTTGTTATCGCCTCGCCTTTGATGATCCGCATCCGTTGCTGCGACTCTATGCATGGTTTACACGCTTCGATGTACAAGCCTTCCGGTACGGCGACCAGGGGTTGTATGTACCCGCCGCCATATTTCATAGGTTGGGCGGTTTCAATGAGGACTATCTGGTCATGGAAGACAATGACATGGTGCTCCGACTGCGCCGGCACAGCCGGTCGAGGTTTCAAATACTACCCGCACCCATGATCACCTCGGCCCGTCGCTACCATGATAACGGCATCCTGCGGCTGCAGCTCATCTTTGCGGCCATTTACCTCCTCCACAACGCCGGCATTCCCCATGCGGAGCTTAAACGATTCTACAAGGACTGGATCACCGGAAGACCGGTAGTTTAATCGGGTTACCCGGTGTGATCCGCATCCATGCTATTGATGGATAATGGGGTTGAACCAACGTCCGGGCGTGTCTTGTCGTGCCATGTTCGTGGCTCACGCGAATGACCCACACCCGGGGCGCAATCAACCCCCATTTACATCATTTTATTTCGATGCTTAGCGGATAAGGTGTACTTTCGGGCATTGTGTCGAAATCCAAGGGTCAATTCAATCGTATCGTATGAAATCTAATCACGCTCACCGGAGCACGGGCAGCAGTCCTGTGTATACCGGCATCCTGTTGTTTTTACTGGCGATGTTGCCGCTGGTACTGCCCGGCGGACTTGCCGCGCAATCCCAAACCTCGCCGGTTGACGGGATGCACAGCAACACCCCGGCCGTCCATGCATTCACCAACGCCACCATCGTGACGGCTCCGGGCACCACCCTGACCAACGCCACCCTCGTTATACGCAACGGTATGATCGAGGCGGTTGGTCGCAACGCCCGCATTCCGGCCGATGCCCGGGTCTGGGATATGCAGGGCCAAACCCTGTATCCGGGTTTCATCGACGCCCATTCCCACCTCGGTCAGCGCGAACCCCGTGTGGAGCTGGACCGTGGCAACGCCTCCTGGAATCCCCAGCTGCGGGCCCACCTGAACGCCTCAGCGGAGTTCAACAGCGAAGATGACGGTCGGGAGACCCTCCGCAAGGCCGGGTTCACCGCCGCTGCATCCGTGCCCACACTCGGACTCTTCCGCGGACAGACCGCGGTTTTCAGCCTGAACGAAGGTGCCCCCGCCGACTGCCTCATCGCCGATGGCATCGCGCAATCGATTTCACTGGCGCAGAGCCGGGAGTTTGGCTTTACGTATCCCACCTCGCCCATCGGCGTCATCGCGCTCATCCGTCAAACCCTGTACGATGCAGCCTGGCACCGTGATGCCCATCAGGCCTACCGCCGTACGCCCGCCGGCCTGACCCGACCTGAGCATAATGCCGTACTGGCCGCCATGGAAGACGCGGTTTCCGGTCGACAACCCGTTGTTTTTGACGTACGCAGCGATGAGGAGCTGCTCCGGGCCCTTCGTATAGCCGAAGAGTTTGGATTGCCGAATCCCTGGATCAAAGGCAGTGGCTACGAGTACCGCATTGCCGACTACCTGAAATCGCAGTCGGTTTCCCTGATTCTGCCCCTCACCCTGCCGGCAAAACCCGATATCGAAACCCCGGAAGATGCGCTGAATGTGAGTCTGGCAGAGCTTCGACATTGGTACCTCGCCCCGGAAAACGCCTTTCGGCTGTCGGCTGAGGGGGTACAGTTTGCCTTCACCGCCGAAGGATTGGACAACCCGGCCGATATCCTGCACAACCTGCGTCATATGGTCCATGCCGGCCTCGACGCCCGAACGGCCCTGGCTGCGCTGACCACCCAACCGGCTTCCATGCTGGGTATTGCCGCTACCCATGGCACCCTCGAAACCGGCAAATCGGCCAGCTTTTTTGTAGCCGATGGCGATATTTTCGTGCCGGGCACCCGCATCATGGATGTATGGACGGAAGGAACACGGCATGTAGTCAACCGCAATCCGGTGCATAATCCGGCAGGCGTGTGGGCGGTGAGCGCCAGCGATGACCGGATCAACGGCGAGCTGCAGCTTACCGAATCCCGCAGCGGTCGGTTTTCGGGGAAACTGGTGCGCGATGGAGAAGAAATTGAGCTCATGAACGTAGCCTACGACGATGACACCCGCAGGCTCCGGGCGGACTTCCTGCACGAAGAGGGCGGATCCAGCACGATGATACGGCTGACCGCTTCCCTGACCGATAACCAGCTGCGGGGCTGGGGCGAGCGCAGTGGTGAAGCCCGCATGCAGTTTCAGGCGCGGCGAACCGGAGCCGGTGCACCGCCTGAAGCCCGTACCATCGAAATGATGGCCCGAACGCTGACCCTCCCGAATATCCGTCCGGCCATGGAATACGGCAGGGAGCGACTCCCCGAGCAGCCCCGCCATGTGCTGGTCCGCAATGCCACCGTCTGGACCATGGGTCCGCAGGGTATCCTGGAAAACGCCGATCTGCTGGTGCGCGAAGGTCGCGTGGTGGAGGTGGGGCAGAGCCTGCGTGCACCCCGCAACGCTACGGTCATTGATGCAGAAGGCAAGCACGTAACACCGGGACTCATCGACGCCCACCTGCATTCCGGTGTAACCGGGGTGAATGAGGTAGGGAATGCCATTACCGCCGAAGTACGCATGCGGGATGTGCTGAACATCCACAATATCTGGATGTACCGGCAGCTGGCCGGCGGACTCACCACGGCCCATGTCATGCACGGATCAGCCAATGCCATTGGCGGACAAAATGTAACCCTGAAAATGCGCTGGGGCGGCTTGTCGCACGACCTCCCCCTGGATGGGGCCCGCCGAACCATAAAGTTTGCCCTGGGCGAGAACCCCAAACGGGTGGGAACCGACCGGTACCCCAATACCCGCATGGGCGTGGAGCAGATCATTGCCGACCGCTTCCGGATGGCCGAGGATTATCGGTCGGCCCGCGAGGCCTGGGAGCGTGATCAGGCCGGCATCCCGCCCCGCCGCGACCTCCGGCTGGACGCCCTGGTCGATATTCTGGAGGGCAACCTCGATGTACATAGTCACAGCTACCGCCAGGATGAAATCCTGATGCTGATGCGACTGGCCGACGATATGGGCTTCCGGGTAGCCTCCTTCCACCACTCCCTGGAAGCGTTCAAAGTTGCACCGGAACTGGCCGAGCGGGGCATCGGTGCGGTAGTCTGGTCAGACTGGGGCGGATTTAAGATTGAGGCCTATGACAACACCAATTACAACGCCCGGTTGCTGCATGAGGCGGGTGTGGTGACCTCCCTGCACTCAGACGATTCTCAGATTGCCACCCGAATGAACTGGGAGGCCGCCAAACTGGTGCGTACAGGAGTTGACCGCGAAGTGGCCCTGTCAATGGTCACCAGTCGAACCGCCGAACTGCTGGGCATTCAGGACCGGGTAGGGTCGCTTGAGCCGGGCAAGGACGCCGATTTTGTGATCTGGAACGGGGATCCCCTTTCAACGATGACCATCCCTGAGCAGACCTGGGTGGACGGACGGCGGTACTTTGATATCCGCGAAGATGCGGAGCTTCGCCGCGCGGTTGAGCGGGAACGCGCTGACTTAATCCGTCTGATCATGGAGGCCGGTAATGACTAATTCTCACCTTGTACACGTAATGCAATCGGTTATGAAAACAGTACTTTTAGCGCTGCTGCTTACGGGTTTCAGCGCGATGACCGCGCTGGCCCAGACCACCCCGGCACCCCGTCAATCCCAGCCGGTAGCCCTGGTGGGCGGAACCATTCATACGCTGGCCGGAGAGGCGATTGAAAACGGAACCATCTTGTTTGAAGACGGCATTATCACGGCCATCGGCGTTGATATCGCGCTGCCTGAAGGCACGCTGACCGAGGATGTTACCGGCCGGCATATTTATCCGGGCCTCATCGACGGCTGGAGTCAGCTCGGTTTATTCGAGATCGGTGCGGTGGATATGACGGTGGATGTGAACGAGCAGGGACCGGTGAATCCGAATGTGATGGCCGAGCGGGCGTTTCATCCGGAGAGCCGGCATATTGCCGTGGCACGGTCGGCCGGGATCCTGACGGCGGTATCCTCGCCCGGTGGCGGACTGGTTTCCGGGCAGTCGGCCGCGATGGCGCTGGACGGCTGGGCCTGGGATGAGATGACGGTACGGGCGAGGGTGGCCATGATGGTGAACTGGCCGAACCCGAACAACGCGCGGGCCTATTCCGGACAGGTAGACGAGCTGCGTGCGGCGTTTGCCGATGCCCGGGCCTATAAGCAGGCGTTTGACGCGGCCGTGGCCGGGAATGCGGTACGACCCGGATTCGATTCGCGCTGGCATGCCATGATGGAGGTGTTTGACCGGGATCAGCCGGTGGTGGTCAGCGCCAATGAAGTACGCGCCATGCAGGATGCCATAACGTGGGCCTCGGAAGAGAACATCCGGATCATCCTGCTGGGCGGTCGCGACGCCCATCTCATCACCGATCACCTTCGCGAAACCGATACACCGGTGCTGATAACCAGTGTACAGGCATCGCCCAGCCGGTGGTGGGAGTCGTACCATGCCTGGTATGAGCTGCCCCGTCAGCTGCATGAAGCCGGCGTGACCTTCGCTATTGTGGGAACGTCGAGTGCGGCCAATGCGAACCGGCTTCCGTTTGAGGCGGGTACGGCCGCGGCGTTTGGATTACCCCTGGATGAGGCCCTGAAATCGCTCACGGTGTATCCGGCGCTGATTTTGGGACTCGACGATGTGATTGGTTCACTGGAGCCGGGCAAGCACGCCAGTTTGATGATCACTGACGGAAATCCGGTGGAGTATGCTACTCAGGTGCTTCAGGTCTACGTTCGCGGTCGCAAAAGTGATATGAACGATGCACACAAGGAGCTGTATCAGCGCTACTTGCAGAAAGTACAGGAGTATCAGGGCGAGTAAATGGGGTGTGGGCCGGTGACCACGGCCGGTACCCTTTTCCGAATCCGTTGCCAGGCAAGCCGCGTTTGCCCGGCAACGGATTTTTTTTATGCTGACCGAGAGTGTACAGGGAGCCTGGCACTTTCGCCTATGCACTGCTTAACCGGCCGCTGAGTGCGACCGGTACTATTTCGGCAATGCTTTGCTTACCGGCCGCCGGGCTCGGCATGCCGTTCTACCCATTCCCGGACCGTATGATACCAGTGAATCGAGTTGTTAGGCTTGAGAATCCAGTGGTTTTCATCGGGATAATACACCAGCTTCGACTCCACTCCGCGGTGTTGCAGGGTGCGGAATAACTCGAACGCCTGGCCTACCGGAACGCGTAAATCGGTCTGCCCGTGAATGATCAGGGCCGGGGTGTTGAAACTGCCGGCATAATAATGCGGAGAAATCTCTTTGTAGATGTCCGGATTGTCCCAGTAGTCGCCGAAGCGCACGGAATGCACCGAGAAGTCGGCGGCCATCTGCGAGTACATGTTGTACACCGGAGCGTGTATCAGCAGGGCGTTGAAGGGATGGTCAACACCAAGCAGAATGGAAGACAGATATCCACCGTAGGAACCTCCCCCGGCTACCATCCTGTCGGCATCAATCCAAGGTTTTTCTGCGAACCACTGCGCCGCCCGACGGGTATCTTCCAGCGGTTTGGTCAGCCAGTCAGGATTGATGGCATCGGCAAAGTCCTGCCCGAAACCGGAACTACCATGGAAGTTGTGCCAGGCTGTTACATACCCCCAGGAGGCAAATGTCTGGGCATTCCAGCGAAAATGAAATCCATCTGTGATGCCGTTATGCGGACCGCCGTGGATGAGCAAAAACAGCGGGTATTGCTTGGTTTCATCGAATCCGGGCGGATAATGCACCCACATCTGGATGTCCTGACCGTTTGCTCCGGTGTAGGTTACGCTTTCGTAGGTGCCGAGGTCTACCTCCGCCAGAATATCGTCGTTAATGGTGTCGATGCGGGTGGTGGCGCCGTTGCGTGTGTTGACCATGACGAGCCGTGGCGGGTACAGAAAGCTGTGATTCTGGGCTACCATGGTGCCGTTTCCGGCGATGTCGATGGCGGGAAAGTCAGTTTCCGCGGTAATGCGTCGGGGCGTTTGATTGCGTCCTGCCACCGGGATGTACCAGATGTTGCGCATGCCGGCATCATCAATGGATCCGTACAACCCATTCCCGTCCGGTGCCCAGACAAGTCCGTCGGCGGAGCGGTCCCACTCAGTGGTGACCTCGCGGATAGCCCCGCTGTTTACATCGTACAGGTTGAGGCGGCGGGTATCCGAGTAAAACCCGTTGATTCGCTGGCGGGTGAACGCAAGAAGGCGACCGTTTGGACTGAAAAGGGGGCTGGCGTCAACGCCGGGGTTATCGGTGGTGATGTTGCGGGCCTCGCTGCTGCCGGGCGCTACCAGGTAGATGTCCACGTTGGAGTCGGTGTCGTCACGGTTGGTATCGGTAACGAAGGCTACCAGCGACTCATCCGGGGAGACATCGTACGAACTCGCGGACCATCCTGTGGGACGGGTGATGGCTTCAACATCGCCGCCGTTAGCCGGTATACGGTAAACGTGTGTTTCGCGGGATGCATCCAGGTATCGGTCCCATGAGCTGAAGGGGAGTTCGGTCCACTCGAAGGCGCTCACATGCGATGCCCGGTCGGCATCCAGTTGTTCCTGCATTTCTTCCCACGTTTCCAGTTCTTTGAAAATGCTGGAGGTGAAGTAGATGTGGTTGCCTACCCATTTCGGATTGCCGACACCGGTGGGGACTTCGGTAAGTCGGGTGGCTTCACCGGGCTCGTTGAGGGGCAGGATGTAGAGCTGCGAGGCACTGTCGCCGTCGCGTCGACTGATGAAAGCCAGGTGGTGGCCGTCGGGACTAAATACCGGCGAGCCATCGGCCGAGCCGTGGCGTGTGAGCGGCCGTTCAACGGATCCATCCGGGGCGAACAACCAAATATCGGTGTGCGCTTTGTCATCGTCAACGGTATATCGTGTGACCGGAGCGACAATCCACCGACCATTCGGTGAAATTGTGGGCGCACCAACGCGTTGCATTTCCCAGAGGCGTTCCACGCTGAGGGTTCGGTCGGGGGCATCTGTGGCAACGTGATGATCGGCGGAAGATGAGTTTGTAGTTTGTTGTTCGGAGGCGGAGCGTAGGTCGGGAGATGGGTACTCTGCAGAGCGTTCATCGACCTGGTGAGAGCCAGCTATAGTAGGAGTTGTTGCGTGGATGCCGGCGGCGTTGGATGGAACGGGTTGCAGGGCTATGAGTGCGACAACCAGCAGGAGCGTCGGCAATGTTGCGAAATAGTAGTTCTTAGACATAGTTTGACGATTAGTAAACAGTTGATTTGAAAAGACACTAAACGACTAATGTGGTGAAAATATTGGTGATTTGCAGGGGGTTCATCCATTTTTACACTTGATATAGTGGAAGCATTGGTAACAATCAAAGAATGATCATTTTATAGACCACAAAATAATTCATTTAAGATTAAATGCAGCCTCCATTAAACGTCTCTGAGCTGATGGAATGCCAATTTTTAGAGCTAAATCATCCCATTTTGATTGGGTCGGGCATCCCTTTCCAATGGGAGTAAACCTTAATATCGGTTTTATCAGAAGCCATACTTATAGATTCATATCTTGCAGTTTCCGACCAAATTCATCATCTGCTGCTAACTTCAGAAAATCCTCGTGTAAGTTCAGGACTCGTAATACATTAAAGTAAGCACCAATAGCCACTGACGGTTTGCCCTGCTCAATATGATACAACGTGGTCCGGTTGATAGCAGCACGTTCAGCTACCTGAGTGGTTGTAAGTTTACGGCGCTTACGAGCCAGTTTAATGTTTTCACCAAACTGCTCTAAGATTTTGCGATGCTGAGGGAATATTTTTTGTTTCTTTGACTTCATAATGTTGAATACTATCAACAAATTTAGCCATTTTGTTGATAGTATTCAACATTGTTAGCTATTCTGTTTCGGCTGACGAGCTTTCTCATTCCCCATATCTCGCAAGGCTTCAATTATGACGCAATTAACAGACTGGTATCCTCAAGCTTTATAGATCATTCGTACTATGCAATCAACATATACAACGAAGATTTGCATTATGGTTCACACGGAAATATTACGACATTACAGCGTACCGGTTCAACACCATCGAGTCTCATTGACGATTTGTCGGCAAATTATTGGCCTCAAACGAATCGCTTAAAAACCGTCAGTGATGCCCAAACGTCAACAGCAGGATTTCATGATGCACATAAAGCGCCGAGTGTAAACGTAAGCAACTCGGGTTCCATGCAACTGATTATTTCCCAGGTTCACTATAACTCCGAACACCAGTCCCCCCAAAACGCAGCCGAATTCATCGAAGTCATGAACATTTCCACTCAACCCGTTAACCTGAAAAACTGGGTATCTAGACGATGTGTCGCACGCTCAGCAGTCCTACAGGGTGTTGAATGACTTCTGGCTACAACCCGATCAACGTGCTGTTTTTGCCAATGACTGGGACGGGTTATACACCGAACACTATCGCTATGGCTATGATTTCGACCTCAATGACAATACCGGACAGGGCCAAAATGCCCAAGGACAAAACATCCTGCGTATTCGCCTGGCCGATAATGGCGACGATGCCATCGCCCTGCGTCGCCCCGACGGCTCCATCGAAGACTACATGAGCTGGCGTGGAACGTCCTACGGTGGCTATACGTGGAACCTCACGCAAAATGGGGACAAAACCATGTCGCTACATCGTCAGCACGTAAACTGTATTACCGGCTGTTCCAAGCCCGGGGACTGGACGGTAGGCCCGCGTGCACCCTATGCCGCCGATTATTACTACGATGCCAACGGAAACCGCATCATTGACAAAGACAGCGGAATGGCCATGATGAATGGCGACGCCCGAGGCATGCATTTTACCTACGACGAGCGTAACCTGCGCATTCGCATCGGCGATGCGCGTTATCGCTACAACGCCGAGGGGCATCGCTACTACAGCGAAGTGGGAGGAGTTGCCACGGTGACCATCATGGATGGAGACCGAAATGTGGGCACCTTTCGAGGGGTGAACGGGACCAACTGGCAACTGAGTTACTGGAACATCCATGGCAACGGACTCGAAGGGCGTTATGATAATCCCAATGTGGTGTTTCATAAGCGTTACTACCACAAAGACCATCTGGGCTCCACCCGCGTGGTGGTGAATCAAGACGGTACGGTAATCGGCTCGTACGACTACTACCCGTTCGGCCTTGAAATGCCGGGGAGAAGCACGACCACTGGCTCGGCTACCCGCGAGAAGTTCACCGGCCACCAACGCGATGAGGAAGTCGGCCTGGACTACATGGTCTGGCGCCGCTACAACCCGGCCTTCCCGGTGTTCTTGAGTGTGGATCCGTTGTATGCCTTATTGAAGTGGTCCGAGATCTTAGGACAGCGATTAAGTGTTTCTTAGTTTGATTGATAAAGGTTAAGCTGCCCAACGGAACGGGAGTGGATAACGTATTGTGGTGTTGCTTTTATGAGCGCACGAAATGTCCAGTAATTTATATAAAAAACTGGACAATTGTGTTTCCATTTTGTAAATTAAAGCCCATGAAAACCACTGAATATGTATCATTTAAGATAGATCGACTACCTAGGGGTTATGTATTCACCCATGAAGACTTTAATGGTGGGGTGAATAAGAGAGAAGCCATCATAAAAGCATTGAATAGAATGGCATCATCCGGTAAGATTGTCAAGCTGAGCAAGGGTAAGTACTACAAGCCTGAAGTTACTCCGTTTGGTGAGCTACAACCACCTCAAAAGCAAATAGTCAAGGACTTGTTGGAGGATAATGGTAAAGTTACGGGCTATTTAACTGGGTACAGCGTTTTTAATGAACTTGGATTAACTACACAGGTAAGCAATACGATTCAAATTGGCCGGAACTGGGTGGGTCCTGAGATAACTCGGGGGAAATATACCATTCGGTTTGTTCGCCAAAAGAATACCATAACCGTAGAAAGCGTACCCCTTCTGCAACTACTCGATGTGTTGCGCTTTATTAAAAAAGTTCCGGATACAACCCCCGCCCAGAGTGTTAAACGCCTCCAAAAGCTAATAAGTAATCTTTCTAAAGATGACTTGAGAACTATGGTACGTTTGGCTCAAAAGTATCCCCCATCAACACGCGCTCTATTGGGAGCTATACTTGACGACTCTGGGATTACCGAATACGCTCAGTCTCTTCGTGCTTCGCTAAATCCGATAACCACATATAAGATTCCTGATGTATCGAAGGTACTTCCATCAGCAAACTCATGGAATATTTTATGAAGTTACACGAAGATCCCAAGCTTTTTCGTGAAGCTTTACGAGCGACATCAGACTATATGAATCTCAGAGAGGTTTATTTAGAGAAAGACTACTGGGTAACATATGTGTTAAAATTGATTTACGCAGAAAAAATAGGGCAGGATGTTGTATTCAAAGGAGGAACGGCACTTTCAAAATGCTATGGTATTATCCCTCGATTTTCTGAAGATATAGATCTGGTTGTGTACCGACGCGATGGTGAATCAGATACTGCATTAAAAAATAAATTGAAAAGGATCAGTTCACTGATTGATTCAGTACTCCCTGAGATGTCGATCGATGGGATTACTAGAAAATTCGGCATGAATCGAAAAACAGCGCATGGTTACTCGAAAGCAGTTACAGGTAAATATGGACAAGTTCGTGATTTTATCGTTGTTGAATCAAGCTGGATGGGCTTTCCAGAGCCCAATGTAAAGCATGAAGTGTCTTCATACATACACGACATGATGATTGCACAAAATCAGATTAAAATGATTGAAATGTATGACCTGAAACCTTTCGCAGTGCAAGTTTTGTCTTTAGAAAGAACATTTTGTGAGAAAATCATGAGCCTGGTTCGTTTTTCGTACAGTAATTACCCATTGCTAAATCTAGCGAATAAAATAAGACATACTTATGATCTTCATTTGATGCTGAAAAAAGACAGTATCAACGATTTTCTTAGGTCAGAAAAATTTGATGCGTTACTTATAAGCGTTGCACAAGATGATAAAGCTAGTTTCAAGAGCGGAACGGAATGGCTATCTAATCATCCTGCAGAAGCATTACTATTCCGTGATTTAGAAACTGCGTGGAAAGAGCTTATTCCTGCCTATAGCATTGATTTTCGAGCAATAGTGTATGGAGAGTTTCCGGATCAACAAGAGGTTTATAACTCGCTGAGGGATATACAAGCTAGACTCAAAAGAATTCACTGGGAACTGTAGCTACTACGGACTCAATGTAACGTAACATTGATAGAACGGATTTCATTTGTGAGGGGTGGTCAAGAGGGCGCAAGCTCCTCTAATATTCTAACAGTGATAAAGTTGAGAATTCGTTTTTTCACCTCCTCCCACAAAATAGAATCCGCTAAAGCTGGGATGAGCTGCCTGTCCAGCTCCCAACATTTGACACAAGCATACACCACCCGAATTCTGTAACTTAATGTCGTTCAACACAGGTCACGGTCTCAATTGCATGAGCAAAAGGTGGCTCCAAAGCATGCTCACCGCCCAAACACCTCCGGCACACTATGAAACCAACAGAACGACAACAATTCACGCAGATTCGCGAGCAGTTTTTCACGGGAAGAGCCATTTTCCTGCTCGGACCGCGCGACGGGGGCAAACAGGCATTTCTGAATGCCCTGCTGCAGGAGGTGTCGCAGCGTGCGGAGTTATCTGCCGATAACGTGTTGATGCTCAACGGCGAGGACCCCGACCAGCGATCCCGCGCCCGGTCGTTGTCGGCAAAAAAACTTCTCGAACAACGTCCGTTGTTAAAGGTTCTTTGCTTTCTGGAGGTGCAGCGCTTCCCGGAAATCGACACGTTGACACGGGAAATACTCGCCGCACATCCCGACCTCCAGCTGGTTTTTTTGTCCTCATCGCGAAACGACACCGTAGTGCGACTGCAGGAGGCGTGCGCTGGTCGAAGGGCAACGTTTCATGTGCTGCCTCCGGCCATGGCCGAGCATCCATCCGACCTGCATCAAAGCATGGTGCACGGTCGATATCCCTCGGCGCTTGAAGATCCGGCATCCGCCAGCCTGCACCTGCAGCAAATCCTGCGACAAACCATTCAAAAAGAGGTGCTGCATTCCGGCGAGATTCGCAAGCCGGATGTCCTTGATGACCTGCTCGTGCTATTGGCGCGAAATCTGGGCAATGAACTCATCATACGGGACCTTTCCCTGGCGCTCGACCTCGATCCGAAAACCATCCTTAGGTACATCGGACTGCTTGAGAAGGCATTTCTGGTGTTTCGTGTTCCCTCCTACTTTGGATTTCTGGAGAATGAGATCACGGCTTCGCGCAAGCTCTATTTTTACGATAATGGCATCCGAAACGCCATTTTGGGTGCGTATCAGCCGGTAGCGGTGCGACCTGACGCCCCGGCGCTATGGGAGAATTTCCTGGTGAGCGAGCGACTCAAACAACTGAATGTGCAGCGCGAGCGTGTGGGCGTACACTATTGGCGAAGCACACAGCGACAGGAAGTCAGCTATCTGGAGAAGCGCGAGGAAGGGATTTCGGCATGGCAATTTAATTGGGAGGGTAAAAAACCGGTACGTTTCCCGAAAACGTTCACAAAAAACTACGGACCGGTAGCGCAAGCGGAGGTCCGCCCCGATAATTATGAGGACTTTTTAGGGATTGTGCCGATGGAGCGTGTGGCTGTGCCCGCCGGCGAAGCCATGACAACCAGCATGTTCCGCAACGTACTGGCCGACCTCCGCAAGAAGCCCGGCAAATGAGAAAACATGTCCAAACACAACGTACTAATTATTGGCGCAGGCTTGTCGGGTCTGGTTACCGCCTTTGAACTTGCAAAAAAAGGCGTGAAGGCCGTCATCCTCGAAGCGCGACCTGAACCGGGCGGACGAATCAGGACCCTGCGACCAGCGCCGAATGCCTCCATCGAAATGGGGGCTACCTGGCTGGGTAACCAACATCGAAACCTCATCCAGCTGCTTCGTGAGCTGCATATCAACATCACCGAGCAGCACATGGGTCGGAAGGCGTTTTATGAGCCGATGTCGGTGTCGCCGCCGCAGCTGGTCGACCTCCCTCCGAACCCGGACCCCAGTTACCGCATTTCCGGGGGCACTGACCAGGTTATCAACGCGCTTGTAAACCGGTTGAGCCCCGAACAGCTGCACGTGAATCAGGTTGTAACGGCCATTTCGCAGTCCCATGACGGATTTCAGGTTGAAACAACCTCCGCCACGTTTGAGGCCGACGTTGTGATCAGCACCCTTCCGCCAAAACTGCTGGTCGATTCCATCTCGTTTAGTCCCGCCTTGCCAGACGAATTCCTTTCCATTGCATCCCAAACCCACACCTGGATGGGAGAGTCGATCAAAGTGGCGGTGCGTTTCGATGAACCCTTCTGGCGGCAACCCGACTCCAGCGGGACGATTTTCAGTAATGTGGGCCCGGTCACCGAGATGTACGACCATTCCAGTGATGCAGGGTATGCGTTGATGGGTTTCATGAACAGTGCTTATCACGCCGTTTCACAAGAAGAACGCAAGGAGCTCGTACTACAACAGCTTCGCCGAATATACGGTCCCAAAGTAGATGAATATCGTGCGTATCACGATGTTGCCTGGAGTAAGGAGCCGTTCACGTACCGGACGTATCGTCAGCCGGCAATTCCGCATCAACATAACGGTCACCCGATATTTCGACAGCCCCTGTTTGGCGGGAAGTTCATCTTGTCGGGCTCTGAAACCGCACGAATGCATCCCGGTTATATGGATGGTGCCGTTGACAGCGCCCGAAGGGCGGCGGATGGGACGTTGGCCGCGCTTCGCGAAAAAAACGGGGAATATGACTAGAAACAGGGAGTATGAGTAGAAACGAGAAGCATGAGTATAAACGAGGAATATGAGTAGAAATTGGGAAATAAGAGTAGCCCGCGGGAAACCTGAGTAAAAACGGGCTCATCAAAGCATGAAGGGCATTAAGGCCTGTCGCCCCTATCTCTTCTGTTATCCATAGCCGATAAACCTTTCAAACGAACACCCTGAAAATAAATTTCAGGATTTTTCATTTCTACTTTGTGGTGATTACATTGCCGTGACCTTCCCAATCCGATGAGAAACCACCGCTATGAAAGCCACCAACACGCAGTCCGTCAGAATCGCCTCCATCATAGCCCTTGGGGGCTTTCTCATGGGGTTCGATGCATCGGTAATCTCGGGTGTAGTCCGGTTTATTGAACCGGAATTCGGCCTGACCAAACTGCAGCTGGGCTGGGCGGTAGGCTCGCTCACCCTTACCTCAACGCTGGCCATGCTCTTTGCCGGTCGGCTTAGCGACCATTTCGGCCGCAGAAACGTCCTGAAGGTCGCGGCCGCACTCTACGCTGTCTCTGCGTTGCTCTCGGCTATCGCCCCTACGTTTACCACGCTGGTCCTCGCCCGCATGATCGGCGGACTGGGTGTGGGCGCCTCGCTCATCATCGCTCCCATGTACATCGCTGAAATCGCCCCGCCCCGACTGCGCGGTCGATTGGTGAGCATCAATCAGCTGAACATCGTCATCGGCATATCAGTCGCGTTTTTCAGTAATTATTTCTTGCTGCAATGGGCCCGGCTTGACACCCCCCTCGTACAGCTGCTCCTGATTGATACGCATACCTGGCGGTGGATGCTGGGTGTAGAAGCCCTGCCGGCCATCCTTTACTTTGTAGGCTTGTATTTCGTGCCGATGAGCCCGCGCTGGCAGATCATGAAAGGGCAGCGCGAGGAAGCCCTGCAGACGCTGGGTGCATTGGTTGGCCCGGAGGAGGCACAAAAACAGCTTGCTGCGGTCGTGCAGTCGCTCCAGAAGGACCAAAACCGGGAAAAAGTCCGCCCGCGCGACTTGCTGCACCCCTATCTGCGTTATGTGCTGGTGGTAGGTGTTGTACTGGCTATTTTACAGCAGATCACCGGTATTAACGCGGTGTTTTTCTATGCGCCTATCATCTTTGAACAGTCCGGCATCGGTACGGATGCGGCGTTCATGCAGGCGGTGCTTGTTGGACTTATCAACCTGGTATTCACCGTTGCAGCCATGCTGCTTATTGATCGTGTAGGTCGCAAACCCTTGCTGCTCATTGGAATGACGGGTATTGCCATTACCATGTCGCTGCTGTCGTGGGGATTTGGTGCGGCTACGTATCAGCTGGATGCCCAGGGAATCGACGCGCTGGAGTTGTCGGTTGATGTCGCGCCGCTTTATGCACTCACCGATGTTGCCTATGCCTCAGACATTGAGTTCAAGCGGGCGATGGCCGGTGCGCTGGGCGCCGAAGCTGCTGCCGCCAACGAGTCGGCACTCATCCAGGCCGCCATCGATATTAATCCCCGGTTGATACTGTTTGCCATTCTCGGTTTCGTGGCTTCGTTTGCCATCTCCATCGGACCGGTCATGTGGGTCATGTTCTCGGAGCTGTTTCCGCTGCGAACCCGCGGTCTGGCTATATCCTTTGCCGGATTTGTGAACTCGCTGGTCAGTTTTCTGGTCCAGCTGGTTTTTCCCTGGGAGCTGGCCGCCATCGGCACCAGTCTCACCTTTTTGTTGTACGGCCTTTTTGCGGCTGTCGGACTCATTTTCGTGTGGAAGATGGTCCCCGAAACCAAGAATAAATCGCTCGAAGAACTGGAAGCTCAACTTATAAAAAAATCATCATGAAGAACGTTGCTGCACGAATTTTAGGGATTGTTATACTCACCGTAGGGTTTTCGGGTCCGTTGCCTGCACAGGATGCTTCGGACTCCCCGCTTGTCCCTGCCTCAACGCTATCCCATCCACCTGGATTGCAGGGGGAAACCGGCCGTACGGATACGCAGAGGCCGCTCCATGCACAGGAAACACCCCGCTATCTGGATCCATCCGCTCCGGTGGATGAGCGCATTGAAGACCTCCTCGGCCGCATGACCATCGAAGAGAAAATCGGCCAGATGAATCAACTGGATTTTTCCCTGGTCAATGCCGACGGGCAGCCCATCATCAATCTGGATGAGGACAAGGTGCGGAATCTGGTGCAAAACTACCATGTGGGGTCGTTCATCAACGGCGGTGCGGTGCCCCCGGCTCAATGGTTTGCCTTCATGGACCGGCTGACCCGTGTTGCGATGGAGGAGAGTCGACTCGGCATTCCCATCATTTTTGGCATCGATCATGTGCACGGAGCCAGTTACATGGCCGAGTCTACCATTTTCCCGCACGCCATCAACCTGGGCGCAACCTTTGACACCCTGCACACCTACCACACCGGCTGGGTTACGGCCCTGGAAATGGCCGATGTGGGCCACCACTGGAACTTTGCACCCACGCTGGACCTCGGCGTGAACCCCATCTGGCCCCGACTCTATGAAACTTTCGGCGAAGACCCGCACCTGGCTTCGCGCATGGGGAGCTCCTACCTGTATGGCTTTAAAAATAATGAGGAGATCTACCCGTACCAGCTGGCCTCCAACGCGAAGCATTTCATCGGGTACTCCAATACCGTTTCGGGGTGGGACAAAACCCGCGTGCAGATGGGCATGCAGGATTTGTATGAGCTGCATGTGCCGGCATTTCAGGCGGCCTTCGACGCGGGACTAAAAACGATTATGATCAGCAGTTCGGAGTTCAACGGGATACCAACGCACGCATCGTACCCTATCCTCACCGAGTTGCTGCGTGAGCAGCTGGGTTTTGAGGGAGTCATCCTGACTGACTGGGACGAGGTGGGTAAACTGGTCGATTTCCATAAGACGGCGGTGGATTACACCGAGGCGACCTACATGGCTGTTGCGGCCGGCATTGACATCAGCATGACGCCGCTGACCCTCAATTTTTATGATTCTCTGCTGGAGCTGTATGAGTCGGGTCGGGTGAGCGAGGAACGCATTGACGACTCGGTGCGGCGGATTTTGCGACTCAAGTTTGAAATGGGCCTGTTTGAGCATCCGTTCCCGCGAAGCGACCGCCTGCACCGGATTGGCAGTGAGGAGAGTCGGCTGCGCGCGTTGGAGGCGGCCCGGGCGTCGATGGTACTGCTGAAAAATGAAGACGGGGTCTTGCCGTTGCAGAACCCATCGCGCATTGTTTTGGCCGGTCCCTCGGCCACCAGCAAGCGGAATCTGGCCGGTGGCTGGACCCTGGCCTGGCAGGGTGGCACCGAGGATCAGTATCCGGAACGTATGCACACCATCTATACCGCCCTGCAGCGGGAGTTCCCTGATGCCCGCATCGATCTGATTGAACAGGTGGACGGCGCTTCTTCCGGGCAGGTGCGGCTGCTGGAGTCGGCCGATGTGATTATTTACGCCGGTGGCGAGGAACCCTACTCCGAGTTTCTGGGCAACATCACGGATTTGAACCTGCCGGCCGCGCAGAAAGACGAGCTGCGGGCGCTGGCTGCGTATGAGGCACCGCTGGTGGCGGTCATGGTGCAGGGCCGACCTCGTGTAATTACCGATGTGCTGGACGGGATGGATGCGTTGATTCACGCCGGTCTGCCCGGGTTCGAGGGCGCCGAAGCCATTGCGAATGTGCTCAGCGGGACGGTTAATCCCGGCGGTCGGCTGCCGTTTTCCTGGCCGGCCTTTACCGGACACCATCTCAATTACAATTATCGTCCCAGTGATCTGTACTTCTACCATCCCGACAGTCAGAATCACCTGGAGGAGCCGAATCCCAATACCATGCTGTTTTGGTTTGGCGAGGGGCTCAGTTACACCACCTTCACCTATAGCGACCTGACGGTGGATGCAGACTCCATAGGCATGGATGGTCGGATCCGCGCTTCGGTTACCGTGACCAACAGCGGCGAGCGTGCCGGTCAGGAGGCTGTGCTCTGGTTTCTGACCGATGAGACGGGCACCATCGCCCGACCGGTTCGCGAGTTGAAGCATTTTCAGAAGGTGTTTCTGGAGCCGGGCGCCTCGCAAAGGGTTCATTTTGACATTCTGCCGGAGGCGTCGCTCTGGTACCCGGATGTGGGCGGGAATCGGGTGTATGAGTCGGGCTATTTTCGGGTGCGCATCGGTGGCGACTATCGGCGGTTCTGGTTTTCCGGGCAGTAGGGAAACCCCATGTAAGCGCATACACCGCAATGTAAGCGGCTTACGCTTCACTTTCATGGCTTACATCACCGGTTTTTATAGAGCATCTCCCCGAACCTTGGTATATTGGGTGCTGGTATAAATGCACAAAAAACAGCCATTCAAGGCAGCTTGAGCGCCTGAAATCAACAGCGGTCTACCGAAAGCCAGCTGCGTTCGGATTCCGCCACACCCCCCCCAATTTCGAGGATGACTATGGGAAATGCTTCTAAAAAACCTTTTTTCGCCCCCTGCGGACCTTCCTGCTCCACCGGCGACAGCTTCTGCTCCCGCCGGGGAATTCCCGCCGTGTTCTGCACCCCCTGCATCTGGGCCTGGATGCTCGTTCTGGCCCTCATGGCCTTCGGGTGCACCGGGTCCCGTGATGCGGCACCAGCCACCGATCTGCCCGAGGCCCCGGTTGTGACGGCCATAGAGGGAGCGGCGGCGCACTGGATCCGCGGATCCAGCCTGATCTGGGACGCCCCGGCCTCCGCCCACCGTTTCGAGCTTCGGTACAGTCCGGACGCCGATATAACCGTTGACGAAAATGGGGTCGCCGGCGGACAAACCATCGCCCTGCAGTCCGGTGCAGGTCTGGATTTCCGCATCGCCGATCAATACCGGCACATCGCTGCCCGACCCGTATTCAGCCTCGATGCCCCACGTGAGGTGATGGTCGAGGCCCTTCGCTCCCAGCTCATCGCGGTAGCCTACAACCGTGCCGGTCAGCCCGTAGCAGCCACCCGTGTGCAGGCCGCCGGCGTCATCGACCAGCTTTTCTATTTTGACGGTACCCTCGGTCCGGAGTACCAGCAAGACACCATCACCCTCCGCGTCTGGGCGCCTACCGCGCAAAGCCTGAGTCTGATGCTGTACGATGCCGACAAAAACCGCCTCCGGGTGGTTGAACCTGAACAGCAGCAACCCGCCAACGGCGTATACACCTTCCGCGGCAGCGCCTCCGAGTGGGACCGCCTCTTCTACCGGTTCACCATTACGGTCTATCACTACCAGGCCGATGCGGTGCTCACCTACGAAGTCACCGATCCGTACTCCGTGAGCCTTTCCACCGACAGTCAATATTCACAATTTGTGAACTTGTTCGGCGATGCATCCCTGAAACCCGACGGGTGGTCGGACCTGCGCAAGAGCCTGCCGCATCCGGCCGATATCACCTTGTACGAGGGCCATGTGCGGGATTTCAGTGCCTGGGACGACTCCGTTGCGCCGGAGCACCGTGCCACCTACACTGCGTTCACCTACAACGGCCGGCGCCGGGCCCTGTCCAACGGCATGCGCCACCTCGCCCGACTGGCGGAATCCGGGATGTCGCACATCCACCTGCTCCCCATCAATGACATCACCACTGTTATTGAAGATCGCAGCCAGCGCATCAACCTGGACGATCCCTTCTCCCGCGTCTGCGAGGTCCTTCATCCCGATGTGGTTGCGGCCCATGGCATCTCGCCCGACTGCGAATCCTATCAGGATGTTCCCGTGCGCGAGGTTTTCACGCAATGGGCAACCGATGACCCGGCCACCGAGCGCATCCAGCAGCTCTACAACGCTGTTGATGGTCAACCGGGCCTGCAAGCCTACGACGGCTTTAACTGGGGCTATGATCCCTGGCATTTTAACGTGCCGGAAGGCAGTTACAGCACCGATCCGGATGGTCCCCGGCGTATCTATGAACTTCGCGAAGCCGTGATGGCGCTCTATGAAATCGGCCTGCTTGTGGTGGTCGATGTGGTCTACAATCATACCTCTGCCTACGGATTGCATGAAAAATCCGTGCTCGATCGCGTGGTTCCCGGCTACTACCAGCGCTTTGACGCCACCAGCGGCGCCATCGAAACCTCAACCTGCTGTCCCAACACGGCCTCTGAGCATCGCATGATGGAAAAACTCATGATTGACTCCATCCTTCTGTGGGCCGAAGCCTATAAAATTGACAGCTTCCGGTTCGACCTGATGGGGCACCACTCGCTCACCAACATGTCCCGCATCCAGAATGCCCTGAAAACCCTGACCCTGGATGAAAACGGGGTCGACGGCGCCAATGTTTATCTGTACGGCGAGGGATGGAATTTCGGCGAGGTGGCCAACAACCGCATCTTCGACCAGGCCACCCAGTTCATGACCGCCGGCAGCGGCATCGGTAACTTCAACGACCGCCTCCGCGACGGTATCCGGGGTCGTAATTTCACCGATGTGGGTCGTGCCCAGGGCTTTGTCAGCGGGCAGTTGCTTTTCCCCAACGAAGCCGACACCAGCAGCGAAGAAGAGCGTCGGTCAGGGTTACTCTACCAGGCCGACCAGATTCGCGTGGGGCTGGCCGGTAACCTGCGCACCTACATCTACCGCGACCGTACGGGTGTGATTGGCGACGGGGGTCGTGACGGGATTGGTTACACCCTCAATCCGCGCGAGAATGTCAACTACATCGATAAGCACGACAACGAGACCCTTTTTGACAACACCCAGACCAAGCTGCCGCTGGACATGACCACCGATGACCGCGTGCGAATCCACACCCTCAGCAACGCCTTCATCCATTTCGGACAGGGCGTGCCCTTCTACCACATGGGTACGGACATCCTGCGCTCGAAGTCGCTGGACCGCAACAGTTATACCTCCGGCGACTGGTTCAACCGGATTGATTTCACGATGCAGACCCACAACTGGGCCACCGGTATTCCGCCCCGCTGGGATAACGAGCGCCGTTGGGACGAAATCCGCGAGCTCTTTGAAAAAGCCAATGTTCAGGTCACTCCGGAGCACATCCGTCTGGCCCATGAACTGTTTCTGGAGCAGCTTCAGATTCGTTACAGCACCCCCCTGCTTCGCCTGCGTTCGTCGGCCGATGTCATTGAGCGGGTTCGTTTTCATAATGTGGGCAGTCAGCAGGAAGCCGGCCTCATCGTCATGAGTGTATCCGACGGTAACTGTGCCGGAACGATACTCGATGAGCACTATGACGGTATTCTGGTGGTCTTCAACGCCGATTTGCAGGAACGAAGCTTTACGGTGGACCTGCCTGGTCTGGAAGGTATGGAGCTGCATCCGGTGCAGGCGTCCAGCGTGGACCCCGTAGTGCGGACGGCACGGGTGGAGGGGACCACGTTCACGGTTCCTGCCCATACAGCCGCTGTTTTCGTCAAGCCGACCGACCTGCCCCTGCAGGAGTTTCCGTGTAACGGGTACTGAGATGAGTCGGGTTGAGAGATTTTGATACGGGCGGGGTCGTGGCCGGCCTCGTCATGTATTGTTTTTGCAGGAAACATGAAGAATCCTGCTATTGTGCTACTTCACCAGGGTCATGGTGCGACTAAGGGTTACTCCATTGGCGGTCAGCCGGTATACATAGATGCCGCTTGCCAGTCCGGCTGCGTTGAACACCCGTTGATGCACCCCGGCTTGAAGCTGCTCGTCAGCCAGTTCAGCTACCTGCTGACCCATCGTATTGTAAACCGATAACTGAACCGGTCCGGCCTCGGGCATCTCCCAGCGAATGGTGGTGGTGGGATTGAACGGGTTCGGGAAGTTCTGTGCCAGGGCCACAGTTACCGGTACGGTCTGGCCGCCATCGATGGAGGTCGGGATGCGGCGATTTTTCAGGTCCATGATGCGTGCGTACGATGCATCGATGCGGGCAGCGGGAATCTCACCGGAGTCAACCCGGGAGGCAATCAAATCAATGGCGTACCGAACCAGGGATATCGGGTCGTCGGAGCCGCAGTGCGAGGTACACAGGTTTCGGTTAAACAGCAGGATGTCGGTACCGGAATTCACGGCCAGCACAAGGGCCTCATCGAAGGAATAGTTATCGGTGATGGCCTGCATGAACAGCTCATCGCTGATGACCACCCCGGTATAGCCCATCTCATCGCGGAGCATCTCGGTTACCGCTTTGTGGGAGAGCGAGGCGGGATAATCCGCATCGATGTTACGGTGAAACAGGTGTCCGGTCATGATCATGTCCGGCATGAATTCATCGAAGATGAGCTCGTACGGGGTGAGTTCGCGCTCCTGCCAGGTGCTGGTGATGTCTGTGAACCCGAAATGGGAGTCGGACATGGCGCTGCCGTGACCGGGGAAGTGCTTGGTTGCGGTGATGATGTCACGGGCGGCATGCTCCTGCATGAAAGCGATGGCGTGGTCGGCTACGACGGTTTCGTTGGGGGAGTAGGAGCGTTCCAGTCGACCAATGGCCGGACTGTCGCTGTTGATGTTCACATCGACCACCGGGGCCAGGTTTACGTTTAGGCCGGCCTCGTCAATCCAGCGGGCCATGATTTCGGCCTGGCCACGGGTAGCCTCCACGTCTTTGAGTACATCGCCGGTGAAATTGGCCGGAAGGGTGCTGGAATAGCCGTTGTTGGCGTTGAGCCGGGCCACACGACCCCCCTCCTGGTCGACCGACAAAAACAATGGTGTATCGGCAAAATCCTGGAGTTCCGCGGTGAGGGCGGTTATTTGCTCCGGGCTGGTGATGTTGTTCTGGAAAAAAAGCACGCCACCCAGGTTGCGGTCGGCAATGTCTATGAGCAGGGTATCTTTGGGTTGACCGAAGTTGGTCACGGCCACCATCAGCATCTGCCCGATCTTTTCTTCCAGGGTTTGGGCGTGGGTGTCAGCAGCGGGGTAGAGGCTTGCGCATAATATGCCGGCGGTCAGAAGACCGATTTTCATGATGTTCATCACAACGGGGTAGGTTTAGTAGTTGATAACGGCAACAAAATAAGGATAAACCCGCGGGTTGCCACAAGATTAGGAAAATAGTAATGAGTGGGGAGAAGACACCTTTCCGGTAGCCAGGAATGGCAGGCTGTAGGTTTAGCGGAATGGTTGAGCATCGTTGAAAGGCTTTGATCTTTCCGGTCAGCCCTGCTTTTCAGCGATGCCGATATAAAAATAACCCACGGTTTTCGGGGCATGCTCCACGTAGTGGGCGTCCTCCTGAACGTGAACCAATCCGGCCTGCTCAATCAGGCTGTGTATATCGCGATTCAGATTGCACCCGTCGGCTATTACATTCTGGAGGGGGTTGAGTCGATGTTGCCATCGCCGAACGTTTTCGTCGGGCGCCAATCCGTGCTCCACGTACGTAAACCTCCCGCCGGGTCGGAGCACCCGGTGTACCTCGGCCAGTGCCCGTTGTACATCGGGAATGCTGCAGAGCGTCCAGGTTGAAACGACGGCATCAAACCGGGCATCGGGAAAGGGCAGGGTTTCGGCTGATAATACGTGTTGATGCAGTCGGATTCCGGCCTTTTCGGCTCGTCTGCCTGCCCGTGAGCCCATTCCGGCATTGGGCTCAACGGTGTGTACTTCCTGCACCTGCGATGGATAATGCGGGAAGTTGAGCCCGGTTCCGGCCCCGATTTCCAGCACATCCCCCTGAAGTCCGCGCAGCACCGTGCGCCGGTACCGACTGAATAGCCGACCCCGCATGCCGAGGTCCATAAAAAAGGGGAAAATGTGTGTTTTGTACATATATCGGGCTGCTTTAAGCGCATTTCCTGCCAATATACGGCATTGCCGTGGGTGAGGCCTTGTTTTATCGCATTTCTGTTGTTACCTCATGGGGGTACCGGCGCAGCCTAATCCGCACCGGTACGTAACGGGGCAGAATATCACCCATATGCCGGGGTTAACTTCATCATCCATCTTTACCGGCAAAACCGTATTTTGACACCGATGTACCGGTGAAAGGTAGAACCTCGCCGGGCAATCACCCGTCAAAGGCCCAAAATACAGCATACGTGAACCAAGCCCTGCTCTTATCCGCCGACGACATGAACCGCACCCTGCGACGGTTCGCCCATCAGTTTATTGAACCCTACGAAAATCACACCAACCTCGCCATCATCGGCATGCAAACCCGCGGCGTCTACATCGCCCGGCGTATTCGCGATATCCTGGCATCAGAACTCAGTGCAGAGGTTCCGCTGGGCGTGCTGGACGTAACCTTCTATCGCGATGACTTTCGCACCAAGATGAAAATGCCCGAGGTGAAAGTGACCGAAATTCCCTTCGACCTCGACCAGAAAGACATCGTGCTGGTGGATGACGTGCTGTATACCGGTCGGACCGTGCGCGCCGCCATGGAAGCCCTGATGAGTTTCGGCCGGCCCCGAAGCATCAAATTCTGCTGCATGGTAGATCGCGGTCACCGCGAACTGCCCGTTTCCGCCGATTACGTGGGACTGCAGGTCCCTACCCACAAGTCCGAAGAAATTCGCGTGCACCTGCATGAACTCGATGGTAATGACGGTATCTATGTAGTACAACCGGATGATTCCCCGGCAAACACCTAATCCCCGACTGTTTTGTCTACCTCCGAATACTCCTTCAATCAGCGTCATCTTCTCGGACTTGCCGATTACTCCGCCGATGACATTACCTATATTCTGGAGCAAACCGACACGTTTCGTGAAATTCTGGACCGGCCCGTTCCCAAAATTCCCACCCTGCGCGATAAAACCATCGTCAATCTCTTTTACGAAAACTCCACCCGCACCCGTATTTCCTTTGAATTGGCCCAGAAGCGTATGGGGGCCGATGTAGTCAACTTCTCGGCTTCCTCGTCCAGCACCAAGAAGGGAGAATCGCTCAAAGACACCATCCAGAACATCGAATCCATGAAAATCGATATGGTGGTGGTACGGCACGAAAGTCCGGGCGCGGCCCATTTTCTGGCGAGGGTGGTGGATGCCAACATTATCAACGCCGGCGACGGTGCCCACGAGCATCCGACCCAGGCCCTGCTGGATATGTACACCATGCGACAGCGCTTCGGCCACATCCGGGGACTCAAAGTGGCCATCATCGGGGATATTCTGCACAGCAGGGTGGTCCGCTCCAATATCATCGGCCTGACCCGACTGGGCGCGGAGGTCGTTCTGTGCGGTCCGAAGACCTTCATGCCGGCCTTCATCGAAGATATGAACGTGCGCGTTACACATCGTCTGGATGAGGCCCTGGAATGGTGTGATGTGGCGATGTCGCTGCGCATCCAGCTGGAACGCCAGGAACAAGGCCTCTTCCCCAGTCTGCGGGAGTACCACGAGCGATTCGGGATCAAACGAACCCACCTTCAACGCTATCCGGATTTTGTGGTTATGCACCCGGGACCAATCAACCGGGGCGTGGAACTGGAAAGCGAAGTGGCCGACAGCAACCGGGCTATCATCCTGAATCAGGTGACCAACGGACTGGCCGTACGGATGGCGGTTTTATACCTGCTCAGCGGCGGAAGTCGCGTTTGACCCGGTCCCACGTACGAACGTATCCAAACCCATAGCTGAATGCGAATAAAAAAACTACTCGTTATTGCTCTACATTTTGGTGTATTAATTGGCGCAACCAGCAATGCATTATCGGCGCAGTCCCACCCCGGCACAGCGGATTCGTATTCACAAAACGTGAATATTTCCGGTCTTTTAACACCCGCCATAACCGGAGGCGCCCTTTTATCGGGTGAGATGAGCTATCCTGCTGCGAACAATCCGATGAGCGCGGCAGACAGCCTGGGTGCGCCATTCTCCTATCCCATGGGGATGTGGCACGCCACCGACCGCGACCCCTTCACCGATTCCCTCCATACCGTCACAGCCCGTGAACTGCAGGCTATGTCGGGCGGGGATGGGTCCATTATCAATTTCATCTGGGGCAGTAATTTCATCTTCGGAGGCGCCTCCAATTATCGTGTGCAGTGGCATAAAGATCTGCTTATGCATCTGAATGATGCCAACGTCTACCTCGTCCCGAATGTCCGGTTTACCAGTGCCGATTACACCTCCGAGGGCGACTGCATCCTGCGGGATGGTCGCATATCAGACGAGGAGTTCACCAAGGTTGCACGCGCCATTGACGATATCCTGGACTTCGAGCAAAACCTCATCGATACCCCCGGCAACGGATACACCCATTCCCGCATCATCGGCTGGGCCATCATGGATGAACCCTTCGCCATCAATAACCGCATCCGATCCCAAAACCTGGACACCGAAGGCTGCGGAACGCCCGCACTGGTGGAGCCCGGTCCCATGAAATCCTACCGCGACCGGCTGTATAACCATCTGGAACGTCGCAACTTCCCGAACCGGAAATTCTACCTTTCCGAAGGGGCGTCTATGGGTCGGACCGTGCGCGACGGACTGTTCCGCCGGCATAAACCCATCGTGCAAAATTATGCCGAATTCGCCGATTCGTACGATGTGCTGGCCATTTTCTACTACGATTACATCATTAATTCCGAGAATTCGCACCTCACCGACGGGGGGGAGTGGTACAACCACGGAAACCAGCCGGAAGGCTCGCTGCGGGGCTGGAACTACATCTGGGAGAAGGTGCAGCAGGATCTGGGGCCGGATACCGACAAAGAAATTCATGCCATCCTGGTCCTGGGTGAAGAGGTGCCGGTTCGCGGAGCCAACGGCGGACTGAATTACGATACCTTTCAGCCCGACTATCTGCAAACCCACGCCATGACCCATGTCAGCATCCGTAAAATGTACGAGATGGGCTTTGACGGTATCAGTTTCTACGACTGGAAGCACATCCCCGACGAGTACCGGGAGGATGCCATCTGCTGGTGGGAGCAGGAGGTAGCCGACCTCCCTCAGTGCGCCGATGCCGGGGTTCAAACAAGCCCGTATTACCGGGAAGCCGTGGCCACGGAGATCCATGATCGCGCCAGCCTGGTGCTCAGTTTCTCGGCTCCGGGCGCGGATGGTGCCGGAACTGTACACGGATTTCACACGATGCATCCGGGTGGATGGGCATCCCCTGATGAGGCGGATGTGCTTACAGACGCCGCGTTTGTGTTTGGCGACAACGGTTCAACGGCTGCATCGGCGCAGCCTTCACCGTCCGGGACCGTTACGGATGGCATCGAGTCCACCAGGGCAGCAGATTCCGCAACCCACGCCGGTCGATCCGTTCTGACGGAAACTCCTATTCAGTTTATCGCCACCGGCGACCTTTGGGAGGCCTCCCCAGCAACGCCGGACGCCACCTTTCTGCTTGCATCCACAGAACGTCGTTCCACCAATGCCGATGGCGATGATGAGCTGGTGAGCTTCGCTGCCGGGCCGTTCCAACGTTCAGCCACCGGATCGGTTTCCGGGGCGCCTGCCGATGTTCAGCCCGGTTCAGACCCCGGCACACACCTCCATTTCCATGAGTCGCCCGAAAGCCCGTTGGAAAACACGCACGCTCCACTTTCCCTGGTCGGGGAGCGCTACGTCACCGATCACCTCCGGCTACACTACAGCTGCACTGACCTTCCGTGCGAGGCCGCCGCTGAAACCCACATCGTCACGGCCCTCACCACCGGCGACTTCGATGGGGATGGGGATGCGGAACTGGTTATGGCCCTGTATGACACATTGCACCGCACCGGTTCGGTACACATCAGTCCGAACGGCCTGTCGCCCGCGTCACTGAGTTTCTCCCTGCCCGACTCCGTAACGGCGCTCGCGGCCGGCGATTTCAACCGGAACGGTCGGGCAAGCCTGGTAGCGGCAACCCGAAACGGAATGCAGACCCGCATTTTTCATGCCGATATCGCCTCCGGTGAGCCGCTTTTCAGCGAAGAATCAGTCATCTCCCACCATCCCGATATCCCGATAGTGGTCCGCCACATGGCAGCCGGTAATTTCGACGGCAGTTTCCGTGATCAGCTGCTCATAGCACTTGAGCACACCCGCATCACCTGGTCGAGGCTGACATTGAGTCAACCCGGGGCATCATCCCTGTTCCGCGACCCCCTCTGGAGCGGCAGCACCATATGGACGTCGATGTCGTACCGGGTCACAGCGCTGGTCGCCGGCCATTTCTACGGGGGGTCGTCCGCCGCTCAAGGTATCCAAACTACCGGTACGCTCCCCACTCCGGAACATGCACGTCATCACGGCCGAACCGATCAGCTGGTATCGGCCTTCACGCATGTCGGAAACGGAGAAACCCTTGTGTTTTCGGCTGCCCTAACCGATGGCGATAACCCATGGCAGCAGATGCTCATGCGCCTGGATGCGGTCCGGGTGAACAGCCTGGGAGCCGGTCAGTTCCGTGAATCCCTGCAGCATGTGGTCAACGCTGAGGCGCCAGCCACCGAACCGGATTCCTGATCCCGGCACCGCCATGGCCCGTCGCTCACCGCACCATTACCATCCTGATCCATCCACATCCCATGCAAACAGCCCTCTACCTGATTCCCTATCCGCGATTCTTTTCCCAGCACAACAATGTGGGCGGACATGTAGCCCACGCATATGGAATAACCGCAGAGCTGGCCGCATCCGGCGTTGAGGTTCACATCGTGATGGATGAAGACATCGACCTGATGCACGGTCGTAACCGGACTGTGCACCTGGCACCGCTGGCAGATAACTCGGCTTTCAAACGCATACTTTGGGGAAAATCGCTGGTGCAAAAGGTAGCCGGACTGGTTCGTGAGACCGGTGCAGAGGTCTGCTATATGCGCTATTCAGTAGGATTTCAGAACTGGTTGCCGGCGTTGAAACGGTCGCTGGGCACGGTACCGCTGGTGGTGGAAGTCAACAGCTTCGGAAGCCAGCGCCGGGGCTGGATGGCCCCGTTGGAAGGCCGGTTTTTGGCGGCCGCCGATCTGATTGTGGCTATTTCAAAGCCCGTTGCCGATAAAATGGAAAGCCTCTGGGGGCCGCGCATTGCCAATAAGACCATCATTGTGAACAACGGCGTTGATCCGGGTCGCTTCCCTGACTGGGATCAGGCTGCAGCCCGACCATTCGGTAAAGTAGTCCGCGCCGGATACACGGGTCTGATGGAAACCTGGTACGGACTGGACGATGTAGCCCGGGGCTTTCTGCAGGCTAAAGCAGACTTCACCGGTGAAGCAGCGCTGGAACTGCACTTTGTGGGCGATGGGCCCCATCTGAAAACCATGCGCGAACGCTATGCCGATCAGCCATCCATCGTGTTTCACGGCGCCCGACCCTTCAGCGAAATGCCGGAAATTATCAGCGGTCTGGATATTCTGATCAATTCCGACTCCCCCCGAAAAGCGTACACCTCGCCCATTAAAATTTATGAGTATATGTCCAGCGGCCGACCCATACTCTCCGCCTCCACCGCTCAGTCGCGCATGCAGCTGGAAGACGGTCGTTTTGGATGGTATTACGAACTCGATCAGCCCGAAAGTGTAGCCAAAGCCCTGCAGCATCTCCTGGAAACCCCGCAGGATCGAATTGAAGAAAAGACCCGGGCCGCCAGAAAGTTTGTGGAAGAAAATCACACCTGGAAGCAGCGGCTTGCCTACATTCTCAGCAACATTCCCAAAGGTCAGCCATAAATCGGCACCCGGAACGAATCGCTTCCGAAGGTGGTGCATAAATCGGCACCCGGAACCGATTCTCCAAAACCTGAAAAATTTTTCTGTATGAATCCGCTGGAACGACTCATCTACAACACCCTGAAAGGCAATCCGGCCCTGAAAATGGCGGTTCGTGACATCTATCAGGCCGCCTTCGACCTCCTTCCGGCCAAACCTACCCAAAGCATCCATCCGGTCAACGTGCGCGAGGGGTACTTTTTTGGCTTTCACGACCATACGCCGTTCTCCCCCGACAATACCATGCTGCTGGCCCATCGCTACGACATTCCGCTGCGCATGCCTGCAGCCGGTGAGCAGGCCGGAATCGGAATTTTTACCGGTGACAACTGGTCGGACTACCGCGAACTGGCGGTAACCCGGGCCTGGAACTGGCATCAGGGGGCTAAATTGCAGTGGGTGGGCAGCCAGCCGGTCTGCGTGTATAACGACCACGAGGGGGGGCGGAACCTGGCCCGCATGCTGCATGTGGAAACGGGTGAAAGCACCGATCTTCCCGAGCCGGTGGGCTCCGTCAGCGCCGATGGTCGCTACGCGGCAGGCTACAGTTTCACCCGCACCGAGCGCTACATGCCCGGGTACGGCTATCCGTATCCGGTTGCTGAATCCGGACTGGAAAGCCCGGTAACCAGCGCATCCGGTGTGTACATGATGGACTTGTCGAAACAGCAGGTCCGCCAGCTTCTCACCGTCGAAGACCTCGCAGCTCTCCATCCCGACCCGTCCATGGACGGGGCCAGCCATTTCGTAAGCCATGCCCTGTTTTCACCCACATCGCACCGCTTTGTCTTCCTGCACCGCTGGGTAAAAGGCGATCTGCGAAACCGGTTCTCGCGCATGATCAGTCTGGATGTGGAGGGACAAAACCTGCATATTTTCCCTACATCAGGCATGGTTTCCCACATCGGATGGAAAAACGACACCCAGGTACTGGCCTACAGTTCGGTGGATGGCGTGGATGGGTACTACCTGTTCACCGACCAGTCCGAGGATACCATGCGTGTGGGCGATGGATTCTTCCGCGCCGACGGGCACCCTTCGTACAGTCCGGTGGCACCTGCCCGCATCATCACCGATACCTATCCCGACCGCTCCCGACGATCCGCATTGTTGCTGTTCGATGAAGCCACGGGCGAGGGGAAAACACTGGGTCGGTTTCGTCACCCGAAAGCGTTCACCCGCGCCAACCCCCATGAAAACTGGCGGTGCGACCTCCATCCCCGTTGGGACCGTACCGGCAGGGTGGTATGCTTTGACTCGGTGCATACCGGCAGGCGGGCGTTGTGTACGATGAAGATTGGCTGAGAAAGTGACCTCCAGCCTACCGCTGAACCCCCATCAACTCGAGGGCAAACTTCCGGTAATTCTCATCACGGTCGTATTGTGATGCCCACATCGAGCGGGCCTCGATTCCCATCGAGGGTAATTTGCCCTCGGTCCATAATCCGGATATCAGGGTGGCCACTTTTTCAGGGCTGTCGTTCGCATGAAACAACAGGCCGGTTTGCGGTTCAATGAGCTCGCTGATGCCGCCAACATCCGGCGCAACGGCCGGGATACCGCAGCTGAAGGCTTCCATGATGCTGACCGGTACGCCCTCGGTAGTGCTGTAGTTGATGAACAGATCGGCCTGCTCCTGCTGGTAGTACTGAATGATGGCATCGTTGGGTGCCCTGCCCGCCAGGTTAATCTGAACGTTCCGGGGCGCGAGGGTTGCCTGTGCGCGGTCGGTTTCAATGGCTGCAAACCCCGGACCATCACCAAAGTGCGTCCATCGTATGGTGCGCTCCGGATGCCGTCGACCCAGTTCCGTCACTGTCTTATAAATCAGATCTACCCGTTTGAGCGACAGCACCGTAGAGCAGGACACCAGATGCAGTGCATCCCCGCTACCCGGAGTGTGGGGCGTAACTCCACGGTCGGCCACGCCCAGCCGGCTTACCGAAAACCGATTGCCGATATCCGGATAACGGTCTGTCAGATAGCGCGAACCATCCTCCGAAACAGTGAATATGCGCGATGTTCCCCGGATTTTCGTTTCCTGCCAGGGCAGGTAATTGCCGGGGTAACGCTCGGTGTACAGATCGCCTCCGTGGGCCCTGGAAACCAGCGGCCAGCCCAGCTTATCGGCAGCATGCACCCCGCCCAGACACGACTGACTCATCCAGTAGGCATACACAATCCCGTCACGGAGGCCATAATCAGCAACGGTCTGCAGGATGCGTTGTTCAATGCGCCGGGCAATGCCCAGGGTACGGGCAACCAGATAGAGTTGAGCGAAACTTAGCGGAAAACCGGGCGACTTCCTCCATTCACTGATAAAGCCCCTGCTGGTTAACCCGCGTAAAAAATCGGCCGACTTGCTGCAGGACGGGGGCGAGGGGTTCAACAGCGTGACTCGCTCATCCAGGGGGCGTTGTTCACCGTAGGGCAGCATCGGCAGGAGGTAAACCTGGCTGAAATGGTCGGCCAGAACCGAAAGTTCATTTTCCAGAAACACCTCGCCCGACCCGTACGGAAAGTACGTGCTCAGCAGAATCAGCGGTCGGGTGGATTGTTCAGGCATGGCGGGCTTCGTTTTATGGCGCTAAGTTAGTCAGTTTATACCTAACTTTTCAGCCATGCTGGACAAACTCAAAAACCGGTTACGCGCGTTGTCGTCGTCTTCATTCCTGCGGAATATCGGAAAGATGATGACCGGGACGGGGTTTGCCCACCTGCTGGGGGTGCTGATTATTCCGGTGCTTACCCGACTCTACACCCCGGATGAAATCGGTCTGTATGCCAGCTACCTGTCTATGTTCACCATTCTGTACTCGGTAGCATCCCTGCGTTTCGAATATGCCACGCTGATTCCCCGCACCCAGCGCGAGGCCAATAATGTTACGGCCCTGGCAACGGTTCTGGTGACGGTATTCAGCGTGCTGCTGCTGGCGGTGCTCCTGGCCTTCGGACCGGCCATTCGTATCCTGCTGGGTCAGGAGTCTTTGGGCCGGCTCATTTACCTGCTTCCCGTTTCGGTTTTTGCCTACGCGATGTTCATGGTACTGGTGTTCAGCCATAACCGGGTACGTACCTATGGCGACATCGCACGCGGGAAAATTCTGGGCTCGGTCAGTGTGGCCGGACTCCAAACCGGATTCGGATGGCAGGCGTTCAATCAAACCGGCCTGGTTTTGGGTAAGACACTGGGCGATGTTGCCGGGATGGCCTTTCTGGCATGGAAGCGATGGAAACTCGGTACCTCGGTCCGTGCGGGCGTTACGCCCCGTCGTATGATGGCCATGGCTAAACGATACCGGAAGTTCCCGGTCTGGAACGCGCCACATGCACTGACAACGTCTGCATCGAATAATATTCCGGTACTGTTGTTCAGCAGCTATTTCTCGGAAGCCATTGCCGGATTTTACGCTATGGCGGTCAAGGCGCTGTATTCGCCGGTTCAGGTAGTAGCGCAGGCCGCTTATCAGGTGTTCAGTCAACGGATTGCAGCCAAATACGCCGCCCGTGAGGAGCTACTCCCCTTTATGCGAAGCACATTGCTGCTGCTTGGCGGGGTGGGTGTGGTGCCGTTTGTGATCCTCTTTTTTGTGAGCCCCACCCTGTTTGCCTGGTTTCTGGGACCGGACTACCGCGTAACAGGTGAGTTTGTGCAAATTCTCACGCCGTTTATTTTCCTCGTGTTTGTGATGACGCCGCTGAATTTCATCCCGTTGATGCTGGGCGAGCAGAAAAAGGGGTTTTTTCTGGATGTCCTGTATCTCCTGCTTCGTCTCGGGGCCCTGGTCACCGGCATTGTGCAGGAAAGCATCACCCTCGCACTTATCTTATATTCCGGTGTAGGGGTAGTATACAGCCTGTTTATGGTATGGTGGTTTTTCAGCCTGGTGCGCCGTGCCGGTTAGCTGTCCGTTCCGGCATTCTCAGATAGATGTGCATCGCCAGAATAATACCGGTGGTAATCCAGAGCTGATTGTCCAGAAATCCGGATCCAAGGAACTGATAGAAAATGCTGTAGGCCAGAAAGGTGACCCCCGTGGCGCTGGTTACAATTTTCAGTTCAACCGTGTCGGCCATGCGGAAATTTTGCCAGGCTATGTAGGCAATTTTATACACGATGAAGCCAAAAAGCAGCAACCCGATCAGTCCGAGTTCGGCATACACCAGGTAGGTGACATTGTGCGGCTCAAAAACACCATGGGTTTGCTGGAGGTTGTAGTAACTGAGCAGGGCATCCGGGAAACCACGCCATCCAACGCCCAGCAGCCAGCTGTCGAAAAACATACTTACCGACGCGTCGGCCAGCATCACCCGGATGGTATTGGACGTGTCCAGTCCGTCGGTGAACAGACTGATAAACCGGTTCAGAATGTTCATGAATATGAACCGGAACTCCGGGATGGCAGCGATAAGCAGGATGGCGGCAATGATACCCCCGGTGAAGAGGCGGTACTGACGGTACAGCAGCGCCAGCACTACCAGCATGGCAATGGCGGAAACCCAGGAGCTTCGCGAAAACGTCACCAGTACGGCCACAAACATGACGACCAGCGCCACGGCCCCCGCTCCCCGTAGTACGAGGTTGACTTTTGAGAAAACCACCGCTGCCGTGAAGGCCATGGGCAGGAAAAACATGGAGGCAAACACATTGGGATCGTGCTGGCCGATGCGCGCCCGACTGGCATTCCGGGTTCCGTCGGTAAGGACATCCTGAATGATGGCCTGGGGATTGTTAATGGTGCTGTAGATGGCCAGCGCTCCGAGGAAAACACTGATAACGGCAAGGGTGCCCAGAATCCACACCGCCTCACGCGGTTGGCGAAGCCAGTTGACAAACAGATACAATATCCCCGACAAAACCAGCACCCGTAAGGCATGCATGAAGCCGCGTTCGGCATCGGGCGTCCATAGCAGCGACAAAAATATCAGCCCGAAAAATAGCGCGTACTCCAGTTCAAATCCGGTCTTCCTGAAATCACCCAATCCTCCGGCAAACCACCGCATGATGAACACACCAATGGCCCCCAGATAGGTAATCTGAAAAAGTGAAAACGGGATGAGACCGTCTTCCACAATGTTTACAATGTCGCCGAGCATCGATGCAATGGTAATCACACCGAGCAGCAACACGGGTGTGGTTATACCACGCATCATTAACTGGATTTACGTCCGAAACCGAGCTGCTCCTGCAATTCCCGGATCTGCTGGTAGCGTCTGGAGTTGGTTCTGGCACCGTTGGCCATCATGTTTCGGTAAAACACAATCAGAAACGAAAGGAAAATACTGAACACCATGCCGCCCAATACGATGAAGGCCCTTCGCGGAGCATCTTTATAGGTGGGCAGATGGGCTGCATCCAGTACCTGAATTCCCCGTCGCGCACTTTCCAGATTCAGCTTTTGAAAATCATACTGAGGGAACAGGGTTTCGTAGATACGACCCTGTACGGTCACTTCGCGGAACAACCGGTAATATTCCAGGGCCAGTCCCGGTACGTCCTGCATGGCGGGCAAGACCTGCATACTGCCTGCCTGCTGTTCGCTGCGCTGCAGCAGAGACTGATACTGTCCCTCCAGGGCAGACAAGGTTCGCTCGAACCGAAGCAGTTCCGGATTGGTGGCGTTTACCGTTTCACGGAGCACTGCAACAGCTACTTCGGTTTCAACGATTTCCGCGCGCAGTGTGGCGATGGTGTTGATCAGGGCCTTACCCTGCTCCTCGATTTCAATGATGCCGTGGGTTTCCTGAAAGCTGCGAAGCGCATTTTCAGCCTGTTCCAGTTCGGCAAGATTTCGCTCAAAGCGACTCTCCAGCATTTGAAACTGCTCAGTGGCGTTGTCGCGGTTGATTTTATTGACCGTCTCGTCAACCCGGCTGACGATAAATTCCGCTACCTGCTGGGCCTTTACCGGATCTTCATCGGTCACGGATATCCGCAGGGCTATAATCGGGTTGAATCCAAAACCGCCCTCCCGACTCTCCTCCACTGTGATGGCTTCATTCAGCCGCATCAGAATCTCTTCCATGATGTCGGTTCCATACGCCTCGGCCAGATCAAACTCCTCTACAATCTCAACACGCAACGACCGGCTGTTCAGGATGGTCAGGATGACCTCCGGACTAATCTGGGGGGATCCGCCCAGGCTGATGGGCAGGGCGCCACCCAGCATGCCGGCAAGCCCGCTGAGGCTTTGCTGCTGCACAGGCGGCAGTATCACGGCGGTGGACCTGAACGATTGGGGCCAGATCAGACTCACGCCCAATGATACCAGCGTGATTGAGAACACAATGGTGAAAACCATGGTTTTATACCGGGCCAGCACAATCAGGGCGTCCAGTAGATTTATATCGTGTTTTGATTCGTTGTTTTCCATAATTCGGTTACCATTTATACATCGTGTTCGTCGGAGAGGGTGTAGTCCGGGCCTCCGAATCCGGATTCAGGTCCGAAGCCGTTTGATTTTCCTCCAGAGCCTCGGCCAGTCGCCGGGCCCACATTTTCCGGTCGAAGTGTTTCTCAACAAAGGGTCGGGCATTGGCTGACAGGCGCGCGCGCAGGGCTGCATCATGTTTTAATTGCCGGATGGCCGCCGCCAGGGCTTCCGGATTGCCGGGCTCTACGGTCAGGGCCGCCTGACTGGCATCCCCAACCTCGCGGATAATACCCCTCGCACAGTTGATTACAGGTACGCCGCAGGCCAGGTATTCAAAAAATTTCACGGTTAAAATGCTCTCAAACACCGGGGTGTCATTAACGGGGTTCAGTCCTACATCCAGCTGGCTCAGATAGGCCGGGATGCAGTCGTGGGGCCGGTTGCCAAGCCAGTACACGTTATTCGGGCTCAAATCCTGAATAATCCGGCGCAACTGGTTGGACTGACTGCCCTCGCCCACCAGCACGATGCCGATGTCCGGATCGTCTTCCAGGAGTTTGGCAGCCCGGATTACCGTATCCATGTCATGGATAACACCGATCGTGCCGACATAACCCACCCGGAATTTGCGTTCCTGCCAGGGTTCCGATGCCGGGATCTCTCCGGCTCCGGTGCGATTGAAAACCGCGGTGTCCACCCCGTTGTAGGCCACAAAGGTGCGTACTTCAGGACAGGTTTTGCGGATGAGGGCTTCGGAGCGGTGCGTTACCGGTATGACCAGGTCGGCCTTGCGGTACATCCATCGTTCAATGCGCTTGCTGATGCGATAGCTCAGATTTTTGTGCTCGAGCTGCCCGGTGGCTATGGCCGCATCCGGCCATAAATCGCGTACTTCAAAATAAAAGGGAACCCCGTACAACCGGGCCAGAAGCAGTCCTGACAGGGCACTGAAAATGGGTGGAGAGGTGGCATAGACCGCATCGTACCTGCCGGGATGCATCATGCCGTAAATCAGGCTGCTGAACATGTAGGAGGTAAACATCGCAACCTGCTGAAGTATGTTTTCACGGCGTGTGGGTATAACCCAGGTCCGTACCACCTTGCCGCCCTTGTCGGTGGTTTCGTGCGACCAACGCCCGCGGAATTCTTCTTCAATGATACTGGATGGATAATTGGGCAGCTCGCATAATACATCAACCGTCCATCCGCGCTCTACAAAATACTTCCGCAGTGTACTGGCTCGCGTGGCGCCTGCACCGGTTTCAGGGGGATAGTATTGCGAAAGAAATAGAAGTTTCATGCATCATTCGGCCCGTTTTGCTATCTCAGTTCAGAAAAAGCTGCCGGGGTGACGAGAGTCGGGTGAGCAGGTTATGCGTTGTTCGGGTGTTAGTTGCGTAAAATAGCGTAGGCCGACAGTACGATAGATGCTGTGGACGTGACGATGGCAAGCACGCTGGTATCGCCCACAAGAAAGCCCCGCAACGACTGACGCACTTCAATGACATCGCCTCGTTCTATGCGAACCGATTCCCCGTAAAGCACCGTGCCATCTTCCCGGGTTACTTTCAGGTTGCGTAGGGTTCCCACCGGCAGCAATCCACCGGCCAGGGTGATGTATTCTCCGGCTGTGTAACCGGGGATGTAGCTGAAACTGCCCGGAGCTCCCACATAGCCGTGCACTGCAACCTGCTTCTCGGCAAGAAACTGAATCTGGTCGCGCGGCTGCAGTACAAACTGATCAAACTCGGTGATATTGATGTTGATCAGCCGCTGGGTTCCGTCAGGTTGCAACCGTGTGATGAATACATTTTCGAGATCGGCCTGACCGCGGATTTCAATGGTTCGGTTGAACAGCTCTCCGAGGGTTTCGTTTTCGCGGATAATCCGGTAACCGAAGGTGTTGATAGCCCCGGAAAGGAGTACCGCATTTTCATCGAAGGTGCCGAAGGGTACGTAGACGCGGTCGCCCATCTGCATGACCGGATTGTTTTCCGTGCTTCCTCCAAAGCGGTACGACATCAGGTCTGCGTTGATAACCTCACCGTTTTCACGGGTAATCTGTATGTCAAAACTCAGGGCCAGCTGCCGTAACTGTGCTTCTTCGATGACATCCTGAAGCCGGTCGATGGCAAAGACGTCATAATAGCCGGGCTGCACAACGGCTCCATACACAAATACCTTGAATCGACGCAGACCGATCAGGCTCACATGAACCACTCCGTCTCGCACTTGCTGCCGTACGACGGCTTCGGCCTGCTCCTGAACTTCGCTGAGCATCAGGCCGTTGGTGTCAACGGAGCCGAATCCCGGGATCAGAAGATCGCCGGCCGGACCTACCTTCAGGGTCAGTGCCATCGGACGGGTGGCTATGATGTTGATCAGAAACTCATCGCCGGGTCCGACGGCATAGCTTTCCGGATTCACACGCTCTACCAACGCAGGCTGATTGAGCGGAAACATAGGCTGCATGGTGGGATCAAACTCGCCCTGCTGTCCGGGCTGGGTGCGTTGCTGGCCCTGCTGCGGTGTGTTTGTGCCGGGACGATTGATCTGAGCCTGAACACTCTGCGTAAATACAAGTCCGAGGACGGCCAGAATAATCAGGAAGGAAGGTTTGTGTACATTCATCGAAAGAACGGATATGGTTGTATCGTTAACGGCCAATAGTACGCAATATTTGGCTACTTTTCATTAATCTTACCCTGTTTTGACTATTTACGCCGCGCTATGACGATGCCGGCAATAACTACAGCTGAGCCGGCATATTGCACCAGGGTAAGTTGCTCGCCCAGAATTAAAAACCCCAGAATAAGTCCGAGGACCGGAACCAGGTTCTGGTAGGTCGCCGTGCGAACGGCTCCTACCTGCCGCAGGCCGTAGTTCCAGATTATGTAGGACACGCCTACGGAAAGCAGCCCGTTGTACAGCACACCACCCAATGCCAGCGCACTGATTTGTGTGAAGTCCAGTTCAAGTACCCAGGGTAAACCCACCAGCACCAGGGATGTTCCGCCTACCGTCATAGACATGGTGGTGAGCTGTATGGGCGGATAGTAATTCAGGAACCCTTTTGACATTACGGTGTAGGAGCCGAACACGAAGGCTGCGGCCAGCGTAAGTAAATCGCCGGTGAAGGTCTCGCTGCTCAGACTGATCCGCTCCGGCTTGCCCAGCAGGATCAGCAACACACCGGTAAAGGCCAGTGCCACCCCCACCGCCTTGAACCGGCTCATTTTCTCTGCACCGCTCAGGTGCGATAAGACCGCCACCCAGATGGGGATGGTTCCCAGCATTACCGCCGAGTTTGCTGAAAATGTGCGATTCAGCCCGAAAATAAAAAGCAGCTGATACACCAGATTACCCAGGAGTCCCAGAACAATCAACCTCGACCAGTCGCCCGGTCGCAGAGGAATCCATCGGCCGCTGCGCAAGGTAAATCCCCACATCAGCAGGGTGGCCAGGAAAAATCGCATGGCGTTGAAGCTCATGGGGTCGATCTCCTGAAGACTCATCTTGGAGACCGAGAAGTTCAGCGCCCACACAAAGGCTACACCCAGCAGCAGAAACTCAATAACTTTATTCGATGCAGGCACTATTTAACAGGAGGATTAAGAATGCATAAAGGGACTTCCGGGCAGTCGCTCTGCAGGGGAGTTGCAACAGACACGCCATCTTCGGCAACCGAACCCCTTCAGTTTCTTTCAGACAATCTGCTAAGTTACCGCTTTTTCGTATCTTTGACGCTCCGGAATTCACCCTGCCAACCATCCCGGCCAACGCATAAACGACATCCAATTTAACTGTGATACAACGAATTCAATCGCTTTACCTGCTTCTGGCTGCCCTGTTAACGGCCGCCACATTTCTGACCCCGCTGCGCGACCGGCTCCTGGAAGATCCGGCCGCCTGGATTTTGAGCGCGTATGTTGCTGCAACCGTTTTTTCAGCGGCCCTCACCGTGTTCAGTATCCTAAAATTTGCCGACCGTCCCGACCAGGCACGATGGATAAACAAAGCCATGATTTTTCAGGTAATATCCGTTGGTGTCGGCGTGGCCGTATTCTTCACCCTCGGCGATATCGGTTCGGCTCAACTGGGCGAGGCACTGGCTGTCGGGCTCCTGGGTATCGCACTGGTGCTGCAGTTCCTGGCCAGACGTGCGGTACTGGCCGATGAAAAGCTGGTCAAATCCATCGACCGAATCCGGTAATCCTCAGCACCGGACACTATTTTGTCACACAATCAGATACCCGTTCGTACCTACGTCATCCTGGCTGCAGGCCTGGCGATGTTCGCCTTTGCGCCCCTCATGGTTCGCGGTGCCGGTGCGGAAGCCAACCCGGTTGCCATTACTACCATCCGCACGGTCAGCGCCTTCCTCCTGCTGCTTCCCTTCTGGTTGTGGGTCCGGATTAAAGCGGCCTGGAACCGTGAGCCCGTTGCCCGCAGGGTACTGACCCGTGCCGAAGTGGGATGGAGCGCTCTGGCAGGTTTTTTTCTGTCCGCCCATCTCATGCTGTGGATAGGATCTTTATTCTTCACCTCCGTAGCCTCGGCGTCCGTTCTGGTAACCATCCATCCGATTATGCTGATTATCGTAGAGTCGGTCTGGCTGAAAAAGAAATTCCCGATAGCCAGCTGGGTGGGGGTTGTGGTTGCTTTTTCCGGGTCTATTGTGCTTGGAATCACCGATTCCGGTCCGAATGAGACCTTTGCCAACCCATTGCTGGGGAATGTGATGGCCCTGGCCGCCGCTTTCCTGTTTGTGTTCTACATCCTTATCAGCCAGAAAATCCGCAAAAACTCCGGCTGGCTGGACTATGTTTTTTCAGTTTATGGATTCACAGCGCTGGGCAGTGTGCTTATTGCCGCCGCCCTGGGGGTGAGCTGGTGGGTGCAGCCGCTGCCTACCGTACTCTCCGGACTGGGCCTGGCTATCGGGGCGTCCATTATGGGACACGGATCGATGAATTATGCCGTGAAATTCATATCCGCAACGCTGCTTTCTACGTTGATTCTGGCTGAACCCGTTTTTGCCACTATTCTGGCGTATTTGATATTTGATGAAATCCCGGTGGTGGGTTCCATGATAGCCATGGTAATCATCATGACCGGGGTATTTACCACCTGGTGGGCACGGCGGAGGAAACTGGAGGCTGAATAATCCCCCGAAGGCTGAGTTCATGTTCAGGTTCCATCCACGACCCGGTCAGCGCCGGGCTAAGGCAGCGGCTTAATACCGTTTTCAACAGTTCGTTCCGGCGCAGACCTGTGTGCTCTTCCCTCAGAATGTGTAGGAATAACGCAGGGTAAGATTCCTGCCCGGACCATCCAGGCTGCTGGCGTGCTCCCGGTAAGCAGTATCCAGCAAATTGTCCGCGAAAAGACGCACCTCGCTCTGTTCACTCAGTTTCCAGCTGCTGATCAGCTGCAGAACCCCAAATCCATCGGTTCCTGCCTGTGAAACCCTGAAATCCTGTTTTTCCGCCTCAGACAAACGGGTGTGTCGCAGCGCATAGCGCGACTGAAAAAGAATCTGAAACGTTTCACCGGGATGATAACCCAGGTACACCTTACCGTTAATCGGTGGAATACGGTCTACCGGGGTGCTGCTTCCCATACCATCGTGTAGTTCCCCAAAGGTGTAGTTAAGCGTGAGTCCTGCTGCAAAATCCCTGTAAAATCGGAATTCGGCATTGCTTTCAACTCCGTACAGCAACATTGACTGTTCATTTCGTTGAGTGACAATCAGCAGCTCTTCTCCGCTGCTATTTACTACCACGGATCCCGTAGGCACACTCTCAATTTTGTCGGCATAACGGATGCGGTAAAGCGTAAGCTCACCGTTTGCACGGTCAGAGGACCATCGGACCCCAAAATCCATATTTACGGTCCGTTCTGGACGAAGCGATGGGTTCGGAATCTGCAGGAACCGCGATCTTCGCTCACCCAGCTCCGATAAATCGGCTACGTTGGGAGCCCGAAATCCCGTAGAGAGATTTGCCACAAACTGCAAAGACTCCGAAACCGACCAGGAAGCACCCAATGACCCGTTCCAGGATGAATAGGGCTGGCTGAACCGGTCGAATCCACGCTCCGAATCTTCCCCTTCCAGTGCCAGATTCGCCCGGATAACGGAGTACCGAAGCCCGCCTTCCATCCACAGTGAGGGCCTGATCCGCTGGTTGACATGGGCAAAAACGCCTCCTTGTGCATACGTGGAGCCGTCCGGATAGCGAGGAAGCCGGTAGACTCGCCCGCCAGACACCGTGGAATTGGTACGATAACGACTGCTGCTTATCCGGTCGTAACTGGCATCGGCGCCGAATCGCACTAATGTATGGGTCCGCGGTGTGGCTGATCCATCCACCGAAACCAGCAGCTGGTCACTGGTGTTTTTGTCGAAATCAGTGACATCTGATCGGGTGAAGGTGGCTCGATTGGTATTGAAATCGGGAGGTGTACCAAAAGGAATCGTCTTTCGATGATCCATCAGGCGATGATATGCGGCGGTGATGCCCAGAACCGATAAAAAGCGGTAAGGGAGCGATGAGGTCAGGTTAATGCTATGGGCGGCGAACAGAAGCGGGGCCGTATTTGAATCATAGGCCGCATCCGGTGCAGCACGGTCGGGGATAATCTCACGACTAAAACCCATAATCATGCGGTCAAGACGCGGAGCATCCGGAATAGCCCCGGTGAAGCTGACCAGAGTCAGTTTACTGTACGCACCCAGCCGATACCGCAGACTGCCGGTATAAGCCAGATAGTCGTACCCGGCTTCATCAATCCGGTTGTCGTATGGAAACCAGAGCGCCGCATCCGATTTCCGGCTCATCTGATAGTAGCTGAACTTCCGAACCGTACCGCCCAGATACCAGGTGAGCCTCGGGGATGTATAGCTGGTATGGGAGTGCAGGGTACGTTCACCGGTGGCACCCTCGTTAATCTGGGTAATAACCCCGCCGGACCAGGCACGGTCCTGCGTAAACGAAGGAACGACCGGCGTTATATCCAGTCCGCCCGACAGGGCATCGCTGCCAAAATACACGGAAACCGGTCCGCGGAATACCCGCATCTCCTGAGTGGAAAACGGGTCGATGACCCCGAAATATTGATTCTGTCCGGAACGCACAAAGGCCGGATTCATCCGTAACCCGTTGAACAGGTACAAAACGTCCCGTCCGGCCCGACCCCGGATGTAAACACTTCCTTGTCCGGGCGAGGTCTGCTGTACATACACACCTCGTTCGCTGCGCAGAACGTCCACCCCACTGGTATTACCGCTGCCCAAGGCAACGGCCGGCTGTATCGAAGTAACCATGGCAGGACTCTTGCCATCCAACCCTGCGCTGAGTCGACGGTTGTCAACGGTAACTCCATCGAACTCATACACAACCGGTGTCAGCGTTACATGAAGCAACATCGTGGACTCGGCAACCCGCCGGGTCTGGGATTCATAACCCAGCGCCGAAATCCGGACGTCCACCGGAAAGCAAGTCCATTCAAGGAAAAACCGACCGTTAGCCCGTGTTGCCGTACCGGGATTCCCGGCAACGGACCCCGCACCCGACTGCCCGGTTATAATAACGATATGGGCGTCCTGCACCGGTTTTCCGGTTTGAGCGTCAAAAACATGTCCGCCAAGCTGCGCAATTGTAAAATCTACGTTTACAAACAGCAGCAAAAAAAGCGCTGCCAACCCCTTTGAAGCCCGAATCGGGCTCCTGAATTTACACAAGTGAAGAAACCTTAACCTTTGAAAAGGAACACAAACCGTTAAAAAATAGTATATTTTCACTAATACGTTTTAGCAACAATAATAAAATCATGTATATACGCAGTTACCTGCGTAACAAAGTGACCAAAACTGCCGCAACACGGAACGGGCAGTTCTGAAAAGAGAGGAAAAAATCAGATAAAGTCTACCTGATAGCATCTTTATGTCAGGTGTCAACAGGGGTTAACCGACCATTCTCTCGCCCCGCCCACCAAAATATCCTTGCATGATACGTAATCGCTACATAATCGCTGCCCTGTCCGCAGCCGTAGTGTTGGTAGCCGGTTTTTTTGCCATAAGAGGAGCTTTTTTTACCCCCGGCCACATCGCCGATCAGGCTGACCGGTATGAAGCACCTGTCGATTTCGACCTTGATGCAATAAAAAACCGCGGTACCATACGCCTTGCCACCCGTTACAGTTCGGTCTCCTACTTCCTGCACCACGGTCTGGAGCGCGGATTCGAGTTTGAATTCTTTTCCGAGTTTGCCTCAGAACATGGATTGCGGGTAGAAGTGGTTATCCCTTCGGGCGATGAAGACCCCATCGATCTTCTCAACCGCGGAGAAGCTGACGTTATAGCACAAAACTACGTCATTACGCCCGACCGTGTACGCTACATCGAATTTACCGAGCCGTACAATGTAGTTGATCAGGTTGTGGTACTGCCTGCACTTATGGAACGGGAAATTACCTCGCTCGACTCCCTTGCCGGCATCACCGTCACCGTCCGCCGGGAAAGTTCCTATTACGAAACCCTGCTGGGACTGCAGCAGCGCGGGATTGATGTAGCCATTGAAACCGTTCCCGAAACCCTTGACACCGAAGCTCTGATCCTGGCTGTTGCCGAAGGGCAGATTCAGGCTACCATCGCCGATGATAACCTGCTGCGTGCCAGTATGGTATACATTCAAGGCGTTCAGGAAGGTCCGCGTCTGGCCGCCCGCGATCTGGTTTCCTGGGGAATACGCAGCAACGCCCCTGCACTCAAACAGGCCGCTGACGCCTTTATCACATCCCACTTCCGTTTCAGTGAACCCGACCAGCAGCCCCGCCGATCAACCCTGCTGAATATTTTGCGTGAGCGTTACTTTGAAAACGAACGCATGATACATCGCTTTCGGGCCCAGTCGCCGGTTACCCCGTACTCCGGCCTGCTCTCTCCGTATGATGGTCTTGTACGACCCATAGCCGAGGAGATGGGCGTTGACTGGAAGCTGGTTGTCGCAATCATGGCCCAGGAGTCGCAGTTTGACCCCAACGCCGTAAGCTGGGCCGGCGCTGTAGGGCTCATGCAGGTTATCCCCCGGTTTTCTCCGCTTACCGAAGAAGAGCTGTTTGACGAGGAGGCCAACGTCCGGGAGGGAATCCGTATCATCAAGCAGCATCTTGATCATTACAGCTACCTGGATTCCATCAATCAGATTTCGCTGGCCCTGGCTACCTACAATGCCGGTATGGGTCACGTAGCCGATGCCCGTCGCATTGCCATCGACCGTAACCGTGATCCCAACCAGTGGGAGAATGTAGAAGATGGACTGCTCAAGCTCATGAACCGACAGTTCTATATGCACGCCCGTCATGGATTTGCACGTGGTATTGAAACCTCCAACTACGTCCGGGACATTATGAGCCGGTATCGTATGTATGATACCATTGTGAATCTTGCATCGGAGCAGCAGGAATCGCCATCCCGATGGACACTCAGCCTCTCATCCTTCCTTTCCCAACGCGCCGAGTCCTTACTCAACCCGGAGACCGATACTGAGTAGCCGGCGCCGGGGGTTAATTTTTCTTCAGTACAACAATGGTGATATCGTCGCTATAACGGTTGCCGGTAAATAGCTTTACATCTTCCAGAATTGCGTTGAGAATATCCCGGGCACTTAATGAGGCATTGCACAGCAGGCATTTCTGAAGGCGCTCCTCGCCATACTCTTCCTCGGTTTCATCGAGGGCTTCGGTAACACCATCGGTATACATTACCACAATATCACCCTTTTGAAGGGTTACATCGGCAGACTTGTACGGTATCATGGAGGGCATGGCTCCAAGGAGTACGCCGCCCTCGGCAAGTAAATCCGCTTCACCTGAGCCCGACCGTAGCAGCAGGGGTGGATTGTGGCCGGCGTTGGTGTAGGTGAGCGTCCGGGTTTCGTGGCTATACCGGCTCCAGAAGAAACTGATGAATTTGTCGCTGGGGGTATTCTTGTAAATGATATCGTTGATGCGGGAGGTAGCATCGCTGAGTGATTCCGACGTTGGCGTGAGCACGTGCAACATCGCCTGAAGATTGGCCATCAGCAGGGATGCGGGTATTCCTTTGCCGGTGACGTCTGCTATGGCAATATAGGTGCCGCTATCCCGTGTGAGTACATCGAAATAATCGCCTCCAACCTGATAACTGGATACATTGGTTGCCGCAATCTGCAGACCCGGAATCGACGGAATAGGGTCTGGCAGCAACTTTCGCTGTATGGTCCGTGCTATGGAGAGTTCCTCTTCCAGGCGTTCGTTTTCGATGCGTTCCTTGAGCAGGTAGGTTTTCTGCACGGAGAGCAGGGCCAGGTTGCCGAGCGACTGCAGGAAGTTGAAATCCCCCTCGCTGTAGCTCTCGTTGGTAGCCCGTTTGCCAACACCCATCAGGGCCGTTTCATCCTGCAGCCGAAGCCGGATCAGGGCTTCTATGCCGTTGTCTTCCAGCAAGGGAAAGCGTTGACGCAATGAATCGCTGGTTCGGGTAACATCCTGCCGCACGTTCAGCAGCTGGCGCACTTCATCGGTACTGAAATGGCCTTTTATCCCGTTTTGAACAACCACCTGCGGATCGGCATCTTTACGGTCGTAGATGAAAAAGAAAGAGCGGATGAACATCTGCCCCAGCAGGGCAAATTTGAAGATTTTCAGAATGGGTTCAAGGTCAACATTGGCGTTGAATTCCTTGCTCAGGTCGAACAGGGTATGCATTTCCTGTACACGACGATCCAGTTGCAGATTGGTGCTGCGAAGTTCACTGACCAGCTGTGAGTTGGCGATGGCAACCGCTGAGATATTGACCAGATTTTCAATGAAATTAAGTTCGTGCTCCGCAAAGGGTTGTCTGTTGGCTTTCCCGCCCATGCACAGATAACCGATGTGTCTGGTACTGGTTTGCATGTTGAACATAGCGCACATCGTACTGCCGGAAAATGGTTCCGGAAGGCTGCCGTCGTTGTCTTTGTCGCAATGGATGATGCTTTTGCTGCGAAGTTGTTCGCTCAGATTCAGCGATAGATACTGTCCGTCGTTCAGTCCGGTACGACCTTTATTCCGGGCAATCTGATATTGTTTCCGGGTGGGATCGTATAGCAGGATGGTGCCTTTGCTGCTGAACAATTTGCCCATACTGATGAGCAAAAGGTTGTTGAGAACGAAGGTGAGGTCGTGCGACTCGATGAGCATGCGGCTGGTGTCTAGCAGGGTTCGCAGCTCGAATCGGGCATGGCGGTCGTCGTTGTGGTCGGAGTCAGAACTCACATGCGGGCCTTCTATCTTTTTTTGGACATCAATATTTCGTTGTATTTGCCGTCTTTACGGTATTCAACATCATCCATGAGCTTTTGAATAAGATACACGCCTACGCCGCCGCGTTTACGAAGCATGATACGTTCAGCAACATCCGGTTTTTCGTAGGATGCGGGGTCAAATGCGGTGCCCTCATCCGACAGGGATATGGTAAATTTGCCGTTACCGGTACTGATTTTGACTTTTACCTTTTTGGATGCGTCAAAATTGTAGGCATGTTTGATTACGTTGGTATAGGCTTCATCAACGGCGAGGCGGATGTCATGTACATCCTCATCACTGAACCCGTACGCAGCGGCATGGCGGGCCACAAAATCGCGGACATCGGCTATTTGAGCCGTAGATGCGCTTACTGTGATGCTGTATTTGGATTTGGTAACCACGCCGGAACGAATCAGATGGTGAATTTAACGATGGCCTCTTCTTCAGTGTGCAGAATATCGTAGAGAGTGGGAAAACCCAGTAAGTCAAAAACATTATAGACTTTGTCGCTCATGTTACTGAGTTTGATGTCGCCGCCAAGTGAGCGTACGTCTTCAATGTACGCCATGAAAACTCCCAGCCCTGCGCTGGAAATGTAATCAAGCCGTGAAAAGTTTACCACGATATTGAATTGCTTCTCTTCAATCAGGGATTTAAGCGAATCTTCCAGGTGCGAGGCGGTATGTGCGTCCAGTTCTCCGTTCAGTTCGAGAATATGGATGCTGCCGCTTGTGCGACTTTGTATGGTAAAACTGCTCATAAATGCGATTTGGTTTGGATTACCCTATGCCATAAATGCGTTGAATGGTACAATATACTGTCTGGGAATCATACGAATTGTATCAAAATGTATCGCCAATCCAGTTGCTACGTCCAGATTAAAGGCAAGTTGCAACCCGAAAAGCCAAAGAAAAGATTTAACAACATACATTGACCGATGTTCTTGATGCCCCCCTATGGTGCCAGTTCAATCCACAGACCGGGACCGGTTTGTCTGCCGGTTCCTCCGGGAACCCGGGAGCTGACAAAAAAGCTGAACATTGCTCCTGTTCAAGGTCGGGATTTCAGACAAAAAAATAAGGCGACCCATGTATCAGATGGACCGCCTTTAACTATTCATCAAGAGAGACGCTACTTGAGCGCATGAGTAATATACAGTTTTACAAAGGGTTATGCCAAATTAAATTTCACGTCGGCTAGTAGAATTATCTATAATCTCATCGAAAAGCCAGCTTTAACGGGTATACACCCACTTTATCCCAGACATTCTCCGTGATGTAAACCTCAGATTTCAGCCAGTTTTCCACCTCTTCGAGCGATTCCATCTCAACAATTACCACGGATCCCATCATTGTATTATCAGGACTGAGCATCGCGCCGGCAGTCAGGAGAGAACCGTTTTCATGCATGGAACGGGCAGCAGCGAGGTGCTGGTCTCTGGCACCCATGCGCCGGTTCAGAGCTTCTGCATCGGTGTGGTCGAAGGCGTGTATTAAAAAAGTCATAGTACGTTAGTCAGAGAGTTTGCGGGTGGTTGGTTTTTTGCTAAGTTCATGAAAAATGGCATTAAATTGCTATTTTATTTAAAAGCCACAATATCATTACCTTATAAGCAGTTATACATTTTACAAATTACAGGGAGTTTTATGAACAGAATTTTTACCCGTGTCCTTGCCGTTGTGGCTATGATGCTCGTAGTTCAGGCATGCGGACCGTCCGAACAGGAATTGCAGCAACAGGAACAGGCAAGATTGGATTCGCTGGAGCGAGTACGCGTAATGCAGCTTGAGCAGGCCCGTGCAGACAGCCTGGCTATGGTGCGTCTGGAAAACGAGCAAGACGAAGCCGAAGAAGAAGAGGCAGCGGATGTCATGGAAGTGGTTTTTGAACCCAATGGTGCGTTTGCCGTTCAGGTCGGTTCCTGGAGATCGGAAACAATGGCCGATAGTCAGGCTGAGCTCTGGAAGGAGCGGGGTTATTCCAATGCGTACACCGTTCAGTATGGCGATGAAGAAACGGGCGATGTCTGGTTCAGGGTACGCCTGGGACGTGTTGCAGACCGCGAGATGGCAGAACTTCTGCAACGTGAAGTTATGGACGAGCATGGGGCTGAGTCGTGGATTTCCTTGCTGCGATAAAGGACTTGCGAAAGTAATTGTATTAAAGATTTGTCAATCTGCTGAAAAATCGTATAATTAAAGCATAGCTATAACAAATTTACAATCTTCTGATTGTGGGTATTGTGTAGTTGTATCCGTTGTGCCGGGCGTTAACCACGCCCGGCATTTTTTTTGCCTGCATTACGGAATCCCCCGGCGTGCCAATCGGTTACGCAGGTTAGAGGTCGCACCCAACGCACTCCGCCGGCACCCCCCACCGGTTCTAATTCACACTCAACGGGGACTCCGGTGCCCCCACCGGTTCCAGTTCGCACCCAGCGGGAACCCCGGCGCGCCCACCGGTTCTAATTCACACCCAACTTGGACTCCGGCACCCCTACCGGTTCCAGTTCGCACCCAGCGGGAACCCTCAACACATGTATATTTGTTTAAACAATAAAATAGCTATATTGTTTTTATTACACGTAAGGCAGTACCCCGTTACCGTCACGCGTTACAACCAGCATTCATCGCCATACATCCATGCGACTCGAGGACGAAATCCAACAATACACCTTCCGTAATGTGCATCAGAAGCTGCTCATCAACCTTTTTTATACCTATAATGTATTGAGCTCCAGCACCCAGGAAATACTCAAGGCTGAAAACCTGACCATGCAGCAATTCAATATCCTGAGAATCTTGCGGGGGCAGCATCCCCGACCTTCTACCAATACCATGGTAAAGGAGCGGATGCTGGATAAAAACTCAGATGTTACCCGGCTTATTGATCGCATGGTCAGGGACGGATTCGTTTCCCGCCGTAACTGCACATCCGATCGCAGGCGGGTAGACATTACCATCACACAAAAAGGTCTGGATGCACTCAACGCAATCGACCGGCGCAGTCAGGAAATGGATGCCATAGCCGCGGGTCTGTCCGAGGACGAAGCGCAAATATGCAGCGATATGCTGGACAAGCTCCGCAGCGGAACGAAGTAATTGGTCATTCGGCTTCTTAGTTGTGTATAAACAAGCACAACTGTACCCGTAACCGTACCTGCTGCAGGTGCCAATTAAACCGTGAAGCCGATGAAAACACAAGACACTACCGCGCTGCGAAGCGATTCAAATGCCGCTGATATCAGCCGTAAGGCCTTCCTGAAAACCGCGGGTTCCGTCGCTCTGTTTGCCGCACTGGGTATCACACTGCCAGGGTGCGGTTCGGAGGATGCAGAAAATATAATGGGGCCTGATCCGGAAGAACCACCCTCGCAGGATACCGGTATCAGTATCAGTGGCAACACAATCACCATCGATTTAACCAAAGATGATACCTCTTCCCTCGCAACAAGCGGGGCATGGGCGCTCATCGCAGCCGCACAAACGCTGGTTGTCAACGTGGAAGGTACGTTCAGGGCCTTTACCAGTGTGTGTACCCACTCCGGATGTGACCGACAGTGGAATTATTCCAATCAGCTATTCACCTGTACCTGCCACGGTTCGCGTTTCAATAATCGTGGTGAAGTGGTTCAGGGTCCTGCTACACGCGATCTGACCGAATTTTCCGTTACCCGCAATAATAATGTGGTGACCATACAGAAATGAGGCGTATTGCACCGCTCATACTGTTACTGCTTAGCTCAGCGTATGCCCCGCTGCAAGCGCAGAAGTACTTCGGCGAAACCGGATTCGCGGAGTTTGAGTCGCGTGCACCCGCCCTCACCTTCACCGGGGTTAGTAACAACCTCGCCGGATTGATTGATCTGCAGACCGGTATGGTTGATTTTTATCTCGATCTGACCACGCTGGATACCGGAATAGCGTTGCGAAACCGCCATATGCGCGACAGCTATCTGAATACCCGCAACTTTCCGTTCGCCGAATTTACCGGAACATTTCAGTTTAATGAGCCTGCGGTCGATACGCTCCTGCAGCCCCGACCGGTAACCGCAACCGGTGTATTCACCATCCACGGTATTTCCCGTGACAGGCAGGTAGAGGGAACGGTACAGTTTACCGGTGACGGTACCGGCCTGGTGCTGGAAGCTTCGTTTGAAGTAGCACTTGAAGACCATAATATTGACCGGCCACGGGTGGTTTTTTACGAACTCAGCGATATTCAGCGGGTACGTATCCGAATTGAAATGGAACAATATGATGAATAAGTCTTTTGGAAAAGCCGTGATTTTTGTAGTGCTCACACTCGGACTGGTTTTACCGGTACGGGCACAGCTTGAACGGCGTATGGTGGTACAGGACCGCCCGGTTGAACTGACCTTTATGGCGCCACGCTCAATCAACCTGCTTACAACCGAAATGTTGTCACGTGGCGAAATGCATTATGCCATCATGCATTCTTTTGGCGAGCTTGAAAATGGATGGCGGAATTTTTATGGTATTGATAATGGTGCGGTGATACGATTCAGCCTTGAATATGGGATTGCAGACGACTTTTCGGTCTTTGTGGGCCGGTCGGGGTTGGATAAAGTTTTCGATGCGGGAGTGCGTTACCGTTTTCTCCGGCAGATGGAAGATGGATCCATGCCGGTCAGTGTTGCGTTTACAGCCTCCACAGGCCTGAATTCATCGGAATATAATTTTCTCGGATCTACCGAATTTACGCTCTATGATCGTACCTCCTACTATGCAGGGCTCCCTGTTTCCCGTAAGTTCAGCGATAGTGTGAGTTTGCAGCTGACTCCGATGATGGCTCGATTTAACCGTACCGGATTTGAAATATCCATCCCGTCGGATGCACGCTGGTATTATGGGATAGGGCTTTCGGGCAGGTACCGGATTACAGGTCGACTCGCACTGACCGGCCAGTTTATCTGGTCTGAAAATGATCTGGGTGATGCTGTGCGCAATAATGTGGCTCTAGGATTGGATATTGAAACAGGCGGACATGTTTTTCAGCTGTTTTTTACAACAACGCAGTCGCTTAATGATGCCTATGTACTGGCTGGTCGCAACGGGAATCCGCTGGACGGAGGCTTCCGGTTCGGGTTCAATGTAAACCGGCTATTTATGCTGCATCGTTAAATTCTTATCACATGCTTGCAGCAGGTGTGGTAATATCCGATACTTGGTAGTAACACCTACATTTTCAAATTACGTCCATGCGATTTTCTGCTGCTCTGTTGCTGTTCCTGTCTGTGAGCGTTGTTGTGCGAGCTCAGGATTGTTCTCTGTTGATTTCACATCCCTCCGGCTGGTACGATGCTCCTGTATCTGTAACGATGATGCCGTCGCTCGGGTGCGCAGGCGCTGTTCAAATCCGCTATACGCTCAACTCGGATACGCCGGATGCCGGCTCGCCACAGTACGAAAATGCCTTGCTTCTTGAGGATGTTTCCGGCCGGCCTGACCGCTTCACGTCGATCCGGACCACCATCCCGGATGAAAGCTCATTTCTGGATCGCTTCATGCCTCCGGAGTCGGATGTCCATAAGGCCGTAATCCTGCGTGCAGCTGTTTTTTCTGATACGCTTCGGGTCACGCCGGTATACACCCTCAGCTACTTTTTTGCCGAAGAACCCCGGTATGGGTATCCGGTATTTTCGGTTGTTACCGATTCGGTCAACCTTTTCAGTACCCAAACTGGTATCTATGTTCCCGGCGACCTCTACGACGGGTCCAATTTCAAAACCGCCAACTTCGCTCAGACAGGCGTTGAATGGGAACGGCCGGCGCATGTGACCATGCTGAACGCTGAGGGTGGGCTGAACTTCTCCATGGACGCCGGTATTCGGCTTCACGGCGGTTTTACACGCAGGGCTGCCCGTAAATCCCTGCGATTTTATGCACGCACAGAGTATAGTCAAAACAGGTTCCCCTGGCCTCTTCTGGAAAATCGTAGTATCGGAGAGTACCGCCGGTTTATTCTGAGAAACTCCGGTCAGCAGGTTTATGCATCCTTGTTTCTGGATGCCTACAACCAGCGACTTCTGCGGGGTACGGACTTCACCTACACCGAGTCGTCGCCCGCGTTGCTTTATCTGAACGGCGAATACTGGGGTATTCACAATATCCGTGAGTTTCAGGATGAGCATTTTCTGGAGAGCCTGCATTTTGCAGACCGCGACCAGATTGATTTTCTGGAAAACTACCTGGAGGTTCGTTCGGGTACGTCCCTGCATTACGAGCAGTTATTGCAATTCGTGGCCGACAACGATTTTACCTCTGAAACGGCATGGCAGCAGGTGAACACCATGATGGATACCGATAACTATATCGATTACCTGATTTATCAGATGTTCATCGCCAATGTTGACTGGCCGGGATTCAATATCCGGTACTGGCGAAAGCAGACATCGTCTTACCAGCCGGATGCTTCCTATGGCCACGACGGGAGGTGGCGATGGGTGATTCATGATACGGATGGGGGAGTTGGCAATGCTACCAGCTGGACCACAAACATGTATACCGTCATGAATGAACCCGATGGACCTTCATGGCCAAATCCGCCCTGGTCAACCCTCAAATTCAGAAAGTTCTCCGAAAATGCCGATTTCCGTCGGGAATTTGTTAATCGGGTGGCAGATTTCATGAACACCGTTTTCCAGCCCGGGTTCATGCAGGCGGAACTGGATTCCTTCATCGCGGTATATCGCCCTGAACTCCCTGATCACATCAACCGCTGGCAGCGACCGGCCTCGATAGCCGACTGGGAGGCATCCATCGTGCCAGTTCAAAATTTTATTACCCGTCGGCAGTCGGTTTTCCTGGAACACACGTCGGCCAACTTTGATATCAGCGGCGAGATGTTCACCCTGACCGTGACGAACAACGAGCCGGAAAAAGGCCTGGTTTACGTGAACCGGATTCCGTTGCGCGCTTCATATCCCGGCATTTCAGAGGAGGTATACCCCTGGAGCGGACAGTATTTCACCGATCATCCGGTCAGGCTGCAGGTGGATCCTGCCGACGGCTACCGTGTGAGTGGCTGGCTGACTTCAGCCGGATATCAGGCCGGCGAGGAGCTGGTGATTACCTCGGGCTCAGCCTTCACAGCAGAGCCCGTATTTGAGACGGTGGAATTGATTGATCCGCGGTTCCCGGATCCGATGGTACTTGCCTCAGATGATTTCAGCTTTACGTCCTGGAGCCAGGATGAACCTGAAGGCCGCTTCCCTCCGTCCATGGTTTTTCTGCAGAGTGAACGCAGCGACCCGGGCCTTGAGGATCCCGCAGATGTACCCTATCACATCCCGTACAATTCGATGGATGATAATGAATATCATGCCAATGACCTGGGTTCGGTTGGTTTCCCGTACCGGCTCACTGGTCGGACCCGAATCAACGGACTTGGTAACGATGGTATCTCCATGATCAACACAGGTCGGGGTCGTGATCTGGGGGCTGTGGTAGCGGCCATAGATACACGCGGGGTTGAAGACATCCGGGTATCGTTTACGGCGGGCACCGTTATTCCGAATTCCCGAACCTACAACCTTCGCCTTCAGCTTCGAACCGACCGGAATGCGGTGTGGCAGGATCTGCTCGACAGCCAGGGCGAACCGATTGAATATCAGCGAAATGCTGTTGCCGGACATTCCCGTCAGTTTTCGCAAATAGCTCTCCCTGATTCCGTTGAGGGCAGGCCGTATGTGCAGCTGCGATGGAAGTACTACCATACCGGCGAACGCTTGAGTGCAGAGAGCGGGTCGCGTGATATGCTTCGTCTCGATGACATCATTATAACGGCATCAACGCTGGTATCGGTTGCTGACGAAGATAACCGGCCCCGGCAGGTACAGCTCGACCAAAACTTTCCGAATCCTTTCAATCCGGTGACCACACTTCGTTATCGTATCAACGAATCATCAGCGGTCAGGCTGGAGGTGTTTTCGATTACCGGGCAGCGGGTTGCAGTGCTGGTAGATGACGTCAGGGGAGCCGGTGAGTATACGGCCCTGTTCAATGCTTCGGCGCTGGCAAGCGGTGTATACATCTATCGGTTAATCACACCCGGGCAGACGATTACCCGGAAAATGACGCTTATTAAATAGTGTGACCCGGCCGGGACTCGAACCCAGATCTAGAGCTTAGGAGGCACTTGTTCTATCCTGTTGAACTACCGAGTCAATAAAATCAATGACTTACGACAATTTTTGACGCGTTTTGGGTAATTTTTTAACGCCCAAGAATACCTAAAATACGCATATCAGGGTTCTGATGCCCCAGCGGATATTCAGGTATGTTACACAAAAAATTACACCTTTATGGCACTTCCGCTGGTCTGCCTCTGAGCATACGGGTCAGGGGTCGGCGCACGTCTTCTCCGGCTTCCCGGAAATATTCTACCTGCGCGTGCTCTCCGGGCTCACTTTCGTCAATCCGGATACCCCACAGCGGTGATAAGGAGGTCGGGAGCATGGCATAGCGTGCATCGCCAAGCACATCGGGCTGATCGGGGTGATAAACCAGATACCCTTTGGAAAGCCGGTGAAAACGTTGAATGTCGAGGTACATCGTACTGCCCTCGTAGACAGCATACCGGATCGGATCAACGAGGGGTGAGCGTTCGCCATCGTATGTAATGTTGTCGCTTATCCATGCCAGGCGTATGCCGTCGGCGTACACCGTGTCCTTGCTGATGTAGGTTGACCGCCATAATACACGGTTTCCCAGGGTGGGTTTAACGGTCATCTGTTCGATGATGTGCCCCCGTTCCCGCGCTATGTCGTAGGCAACGCTTCGGGCGCGCTGGTGCTGTACATAGCCAATCAGAATCAGAAGCCCCATCCACCCGAGTCCGATGTAAGCCCAGGTTGAACCTTTTGGCGGACCCATAATGTGTCTTTCTTTCCGGAACAGGCGGTAGAATGCGTAGAGCAGGCCACCGGTTACGAGGGGGTCAATAATGGGCAGGAGGTTCCATGCGATTCGCAGATCCGAGAATGGCCAGAGTAGCTGGGTCCCGTAACTGGTGAAGGCATCCAGGAGTCCGCTGGTGGCAAAACCGGCCAGGGAGATGATGTATACTTCTGCTATACTGAGATGTTGCCGCTGAAACCAGAACATGAGCAGGGTGGCAATCAGGGCGCCGACAGGAATAAAAACCAGCGAGTGGGTAAACTGACGGTGCATTTCCAGGGTAAACAGCGGATCGGCACTGCTGCGGATGAGTGTGTCAAGATCGGCAAGCAGCGCGGCAAAGAAACCGGTGATGAGGGTGGGTCTGATCTTACGGTGCCGCGTGAGACCCTGTGCTGCAAGCGCTCCAGCCAGTCCGTGGGTTAACGGATCCATGAATCGTGTACAATTAAGTTTTGGGGCAGGTAGGGGTGGGGTAGCAAAGACCCGAACCAGAACGTATAGATGATGCGGGTGTATTGAACGGCTAACGCACGAAGTGTGGTTTACTTGTCTGCAAATCGCATGTAACTGAAAATTTGCAGGAAGCGTACACCTTCTGATTGCCTGTCTACCCAATAAAACAAAAAAATCTAGCAAATGCGATTTTTACTGAGCGCCCGGTTGTTTCCTGCATGCCTGACCGTTATCGCTGCCCTGTTGACGGTGTACCCGGCTCTTGCCGTGTCTGCAGGCGATTCTGCAGCGTTATCCTACGCAGATGATACCGTAACGGAGGTAGCCGGAACTATTGCAGATGCAGTGACCGGAGAACCACTCATTGCGGCAACCGTACAGATTGAGGGAACCTATCGGGGAACCATCACCAATGCGGATGGCGATTTTGTGCTCCCGGTCGGTCCGTTTCCTTCAACGCTTATTATCCGCTATATCGGCTACGAAACCCGGCGCGTTGAATTGGATACACCACCCGGGGATCGTCTTGACATCCGCATGAGCCCGACCACGGCACTACTCGAGGAGGTGGTTGTGACCGGTGAAGATCCGGCTGTGCGGATTATGCGCGAGGTCATTCGTCGTAAGCCTCTGTGGAGAAATAAACTGGAAACGTATGTTGCAGAGGCTTACACCCGTCAGCGACTGGAAAATGATCAGGGTATTGTTTCCATCACCGAAAGCGAATCGCGCGTTTTCTGGCATCGCGAGCGCGGATCGCGTGAGGTCTTGCTGGCCCGTGAACAAACATCCAACATGGAGGTGGACCAGAATTTTGCAGCGGCTACCCTGGTTCCCAATTTTTATGACGATGACATCGAAATATCCGGATTTGATATGATTGGGGTTACCCATCCCGATGCGTTGCGTTACTACTATTTCGAACTGGACGGAATCCGGGAGCTGGACGGGCAGCCGGTATACGATATTCTGGTCCGTCCCCGAAGAAGGCTGCAACCCACATTCGAGGGTAAAATTGCCGTTCTGGGTGGTGTATATGCCCTGCTGGAAGTAGACCTCCGACCCGGCGAAGCGGTTATGTTTCCACCTCCCATCCAGGAATTTGGCCTGTGGTATCGGCAGCAGTTTTCCAATTTTGGCGGCGATTTCTGGCTGCCGGTTGACGTGCGTATTCAGGGAAATATCAAGTTTGGTTTTCCGGGACTGCAATTTCCACCCATCGCATTTCATCAGCTATCCCGGCTGACCAACTATGAGGTCAACATCCCTTTGCCAGATACCTTATACTCGGTAACAGCGCGGTTGCTGGATGCTGCATTTTTACCCGAAACCTACGATTCAACCCGAAGCCTGATCCGGCAAATACCCCTGGAAGACCAGGAACAGGAGGCCTACGCCGGACTGGACTCAACGGATACGCTCGATAAGGCCTTTGAACCTACCGGCGCTCTTGCCCGCTTTGTGCGCGACGAAGAAAACGAACGGGAGTCGAGGATGCCCGGATTCCTTGGCGACTTGCTCACCGGGTTTTCTCCCCGGGTGGGTTATAATCGCGTGGACGCTGCTCAACTGGGGGTTAACTACACCCGCAGGCTGCATGACCGGTTTCGGATTACCGTAGACGCTGCCTATTACACCGGCCCGGGCGATCTTGCTTACGGGGGAGGCATCCGCTACATGATCCCTATGCAGGCCGGAACGTTACCCTCTGGTCGGCCACGTCAGCGTCCGTTACGAATGGAAGCCGGTTACAGCTATGAAACCAGGCACCTGTTCCAGGAATCCCGGATACATCCAATGATGTCTGCAGGATTTATGCTTCTGGGTGGGGATGACTACTTTGACTGGCACCGGGCTGAATCCGGCTACCTGTCTGTGTCCCGAAGGCTTCGCAATGGCAGCTTCCGCTGGACCCTTTCAGCCAACACGCAAACGTTTACCTCGCTGGATAGAACGACGAGCTACTCCATTCCGGGCGGGATTGTGCAGCGGGAAAATCCTGCTTCCGATGAAGGGATCAACCGCTTTGCCGAATTTTCGCTGACCTACGGTGACGATGTAACTCCTTTCGGAATAACCGGGTCTCAGGCGGCTTCCATCGCTATTCGTCAGAGTGCGTCTGCCTGGCATAGTACCTGGGATTACACACGTGTATCGGCCCGGCTCGACTGGCAGTTCGAGACTTTCTATACCCGTCGGCTATTCAGCAACACCCTGGATGTGCGACTTGAGGGAGGGTTCCTTCTGGGAGATCAACCCGTACACCAGCTGTTCGGGTCGGACAACCGACTCTCTTATTTCACGCCTTTCGGTGTGTTACGTACACAGGAGCCCATTCCGGTTATGCGCAACGCCAGTGCTGCCCTGTTCTGGGAGCATAATTTCAGAACCATACCCTTCGAAGCCATTAATTTTGGTTATGCCGTTGAAAAAAACTGGAGCCTGATCATTTTTGGCGCGCATCGTATGGCCGGTGAAGGTGCCGGAATGGGTTCCGTGCCCGGGCCCGTGTTGTACCATCATGAAGCGGGAATCTCCTTAAATGGATTATTTGGGATACTCCGGGCAGATGTTGCCCTCCGGCTTGATCAGCCGGGAATCTACGCCGGGGTTTCAGTTGCCCGCATTTTCTGAGCTGTTTTGCATAAAGCTTCCAATAGCAGCAAACTTGTAAACCGATTGTGGCTTACGTAAACTTAGCCCATGAAAACTCTACTTTTGGGCTTACTTTTTTCAGGCCTCCTGGTTAATGTGACTACGGCGCAGGAAGACCCGGCTGCGTTGCCGTTCGATACCTGGCAGGTGTACACATCACAGCAAAACGTAACGGCCCTGGACCTGCTCGATCAGCGGATTATTGCGCTGACAACCGGGGGCTTCTTCCTGTACCATCAGACAGACGGAAGTGTGGAGGTGTACAATACAGGAAGCGGTAAGTACCGGTCGGAGGCCACCGCCATGGCGGTAGATGCCGCTGCCGGAAAGGTCTGGCTGGGCTATGCCGATGGCACACTGTCGGTTTTTGATCCTGAAACATCGCGATTCAGGCATTTCAATGATATTTCACGAAACGACCGGTTTATATCTAACCGGATCAACGGGTTGGACTTCCGCGATGGTATGCTGTATGTGGCCACCGATTTCGGACTGGTTCTTTTTTCGGGGGAGACCAACGTAGTGGTAGACTCCTACACCCGGTTTGGCGGTTTCCCTTCACCGTTGGCAGCCCGTGATGTTTCGGTAACGGATGCGGGTATATTCCTGGCAACCTCGGCGGGAGTTGCCATTGGCAATCCGGACCAGGACGACCTGAAACTGGCCGCATCCTGGGTTACCTACCCTTCCTCAGTTCACTTCCAAAACCAGGCTCTGAACCTGATTGCTTCCGCACAGGGTCTGATAGTAGCTTCCTCGCCTGACCTCAATTTTTACTTCGACGGTGCTGGCTGGCAGGAATTTACAACACCACAGGGTACAGGTCTGCTTGGAGTTCAACCGGTTGAAGGCGCTGACTGGCTGGGGGTAACTTCCCGACAGCTGGTCCGCATCGATACCGCAACCTTTACGGTTCAGACGCTTGCCGCTACCGGTGCAGGCACTAATTTATCAGCCGTAATGCAGTCGCAGGGCGCCTTTATTGCGGGCACAAACAACCGGGGATTCGCCCGCTGGAGCACACCCGAAACGGAGCCGGAGTTCTATGCCCCGAATGGTCCTTCCCACAACCTTTTTGAGCAGGCAGTCGTTGCTGAAAACGGCGATGTGGTGATTGCATCGAGTCCTACACCGGGCCGGTTTAATATTGGTTTTCTTGACACCGGCTTTTATCTGTTTCGTGATGGTACCTGGGTTAATATCAACAGTACCACAACAACGTCCATGCAGCAATTGAATGCCAGCAGTTTATTCACCACCGCGGTGTCTGGGGAACAGTATTTCTTCGGTTCATGGGGAGGCGGTTTTTACCGGTACGATGCGGGCAGGGAGGAGCTCACGCGCTACAATTCCGCGAATACCGGCCTGCCGGGATTCATGGAAGGATCGGCATTCATGGTTATTTCAGGTCTGGCTGCCGACCGCACGGAGGAAGACCATGTCTGGGTTGTATCGCGCAGCAGTGCAACCAATACGCTGGGTCGATACCGTATAGCAGATGGCACCGTTGAAACGTTTGATCGTATTGCCACAGGTTTGCCCGCGGATGCCCGCTATATCAAGGTGTTTACGGATTCCTATGGGCAGCTCTGGATTACCCTGGAAAATGCCTCGGAGTCAGGGCGGGGACTTCTTGTAGTTCGTGATCCGGAGGGTGGTGTAGATAGTTCCTTCCGCCTGACGGCCGCGGAAGAGTCGGGCGCATTACCGGATGAACGGGTGAATGTGCTTGTGCAGGATCGCAGGGGCGAAGTTTGGGTAGGAACCGACCGTGGCCTGGTCCGATACCTGTTTCCTGATCGAATCATAACGGGCTCAGCGCTGGAGCGGCGCGGACAGCCGCTGATTAATGCTGACACGACCGCCTTCGACCGAATTATCCTGCGGAATGTTCGTATAACCGCCATGGCCGTTGATGGTAATAACCAGAAGTGGATCGGGACCGACGGAGATGGGATGTATCTCATTGAGGAGTCGGGCCGCGCAATTCTGCGTCATTTTACCACCGAAAACAGTCCAATTACGTCAGATGTCATACGGTCGGTCGCAATAAATTCACAAACTGGCGAGGTCTTCATCGCCTCCGAAAATGGTTTCGCTGTCTACAGCGCACTGGAGCAGGAAGGCCGGCGGAGTATGGGTACGCTGCGGGTCTATCCAAACCCGTACAGTTACCGGGATCATGCCGGTTCACCGGTTGTGATTGAAGGACTGCGCGATAATGCCACGGTAAGCATAATGACGGCGGATGGCAGGCTGGTCCGGCGTTTTTCCACCAGGGGGGGCAGAGCCAGCTGGGACGGGCTTGATGATCAGGGCAATATGGTAGCGACGGGCGTCTACTTTGTTGTGGCGAACGAGAATAACGGCAGCCAGACAGGCCGCGGCAGGCTTGTTATAGTACGGTAATTTGCTATGGACTGCAGTTGGTCTGCAGAAATAAAAAAGGCCTGTAACTTGTTTTTTCAAATTACAGGCCTTGCAGGTGGAGCTATGGGGATTCGAACCCCAGACCTTCGCGCTGCCAGCGCGACGCTCTAGCCAGCTGAGCTATAGCCCCGTTTAAGAGTTGCAAAGTTAAGCAAAAAATCTGTTTTTACACATCATGCTACGCTTTAAAAAAAGATTTTTTCAAATAATCTCCATAAAACAATATTATTGATTAACTTTCGTAACAATTTGCAGGGTTTAAAAACCCGAATGCCTTTTTGAATATTTACTGTAACTGTCAAATCAAAGGACCTCACATGAAACTGCACATCCGACACTATGCATCACTTGCAGTAATTGCACTGCTTGTTGTGACCGGTTGCCAATCTTCCGAGCCACTTCAGGATCCAGATCCGCTTACCATTGAATTCTTGCGCTCGCTGAGTGAAGAGCAATTACGTGAGCGTGATTCCGATGGTGATGGCCTGAGTGATTACGATGAACTTTTTGTCTATAATACCAATCCGCTCTCAGCTGACACCGATGATGACGGTCTCTCCGATACCGATGAAATCAATAATCATGGTACCGACCCCCTGAATGCTGACACCGACGATGATGGTCTTAGCGATGGTGACGAGGTACTGGTTTATGGTACCGATCCACTCAATCCCGACACCGATGGTGATGGTTTGTCTGATGGTGATGAGGTCAACGAGTACCGTACCAATCCACTGAGTGCAGATTCCGATGGTGACGGTCTGAATGATTATGACGAAGTCTACGTATACGGAACCGATCCCAATAACCCTGACACCGACGGGAACGGCTTCACTGACGGACAAGAAGTTGAAATGGGTACGAACCCGCTTGATGCCAATGAGCCAGCTTTTATCCGTGAACTCGCTACCATTAACTTCGACTTTGACCGTTCCAACATCGACTCCCGTGCTGCAACTGCACTGGCTGCAAATGTAGAGCAACTCAAAGATGCACCAAACTTCCGTCTTCGTGTAGATGCGTTTACCGATCACGTAGGTGGCGACCAGTACAACCTGCGTCTGTCCGTCCGTCGTGCCAATGCTGTGCGACAGTTCTACGTAGAGAACGGTATTGCCGAAGATCGTATTGAAGTTAACGGACTGGGTAAAGCTCCGGTACCATGTGCAACTCAGGATACCGATGGTCGTGGATGCCGTGCTAACCGACGTGCTGAATCCCATCCGGTTAATCCGTATCCGTTCACCCCACGTTTTGTTGACTAAGGGATAACGATTTCAACGGATCAAATTTATTCAAAGGCGCAATTCCATCGGAGTTGCGCCTTTTTTTATACCCCTTCCTGACTATCCGGATGACGGATTAGGGAAAGTTCTGTCTGAAAGCAGCAGGCTGATGGGAAGTGACTGATTTAAATAGAGATATTCAGGTTTGCTGAAATCCTAAGTTTCAGCTAATATTCCTTTTGCCTGACTCAATGAAATTGAATAGCAAAAAATTTATGTTACGGCACCTCGGATTACTACTAGTGGCGTGTTTGGGTCTGTTCTGTTCAACACATGCACAAACGCTGGCATCGGATGACGCGCCGGTGCGGATAGAACTACGCGTAAATCCGCTGCTCACCGAAGCACAGGCCTTATCCCTGGCCACGCTTGGAATCAATACATCGGGCAGGGGACAGGAACTATTCGAGATCATCATCCAGAATACCTCGGGTACGCTACAGACCGATTTATACCTGCGAATTGAGGTGTATGCATCCCGATTCGGGAAAATTGCCGAAGTCTATTCCGCCCGTCGTCAACCCATAACCTTACAGCCGGCCCAGGTCATCATTGCCAATAATAATAATCTGGAAGTAGGTGTTCCCGGAATACCACCTCAATCACTTGTTGCCGCACTAACCACAGAAGGCGAGAATTTTGTTAACAGCCTGGAGGGCAGCAGCGCGATACCCGATGATATTTACACCACAAAAGTTTTTGTCTTCACAGGGAGTCCGTTTCCGGGTGAGGGACAGCTGCTGGCCAGCGCCGAAGAGGTTGTAGGGGCCCGACCTATCCAGAACTCAGTCGATTTTGAATTGCTTCAACCCGGCGGACCTGTTGGTGGAGGCGATCTCAGTGTTTCCGTCACACCTGCTTTTCGGTGGGACGGTCCCATTGACCAGCGTTACAGGCTTATCGTAGTCGAAGATTTCGGACAGTCGCCGCTGAGCTTGCTTCAGGGTGCCCAGTCTACGGAAGCAGTACTGGGAAGCGGAGCCGCAGGCAGCAGATTACTGGAATTTGAAATGGTTGACGCGCTTATTCAGGGTACATCCTGGCAGTATCCGGTAAGCGGGGTGCGACCACTGCAGCCCGGAAGCCGCTATTTCTGGCAGATTTTTGCGTTGATACAAACTGCGACCGGGGTTCAGGAACGACCTTCATCCATCTTCGAGTTCACGGTTCCCGACGGTGGTAACCCCGGAGAATTTCAGACCGCAAACCAGGAATCGACGCCCGTGGTGCTCTCTATATCCCCTGAACTTGGAGCTGAACTGGTGGCGTTGATTGAGCGCGGCTACGAAATTACATCGGTTGAAGTTGATGGAATCCGTTACTCCGGCGCTTCCGTTTTAACCGTGCTTGAAGAATTCGCCAACGGTATCCGTTCCGGTGAAATAACCATCGTAACGCCATGAAAACCGTACTGCTTTCCGTAATCATCTGGGCGTTTACGGCGGTATCCAACCCGGCCGGTGCCAGTGGTTTGGCCATGCCATCTCAATGGGGTATGCACCCGGACATCGCCGCCGCTGTGACATTTACTGCCCCTTCTGAAACCGTCATCAAAAATGACGAGCAACCCCTGGCCATCGTCAGGCGGTTTCGTCCTACCGTCAACGTTCGTGAATCCGCTGCACAGCAATGGGTGGAAGCAAGAGTAGCGCAACCACTTTTTCACAGTGACACCCTCCGGACCGAGCAGGATGGGTACGCCGTTGTGCAGATGGTTGACAACAGTTTGATCAGGGTCCGACCCAACTCCATGCTTATTATTCGTGGTGATGTCAATGAGCGAGGCGGAGTTAATTCGCGGATTGACGTGGAGCGAGGTGGGCTGAACCTGCAGGTCAGCGGTCGAAACAGCGAATATGAAGTGGGAACACAAACGGCTGTTGCGGCCGTAAAGGGAACCCGGTTCTCTGTAACACTGAATTCCGATGGAACTACCACCATAGTGTGTTTTACCGGTGCACTTGATGTTATCGCCCGTGAATCCGGACGGTCGGTTGAACTGCGCGGTGGAAGGCGTGCATTGGTTAACAGCAGCGGACAGGCCGTGCAGACAGAACGCGTCTCCCGCAGGGAAATGCGCCGTCTGGAAGCTGAAGAAGTTCAGCTTGAAGAGGCTTCTGTGCCCGATGTACTTCGAATCAGATTGCAAAACAGCGACGGCGACATCCGCGAAATCGAAATTCCCTATTTCCGAAACGAAAAACCATAGAAGAGTCATGTTTTGAGGAGTACTACCAGCTTATTGTGGGGAATACTGGTGGCCGTGTTACTTACGGTACGTGCTGACATTGCGCTGGGTCAATTTCAGATTATTCATACCCCCCTGCAGGAAGCGCAGGAAGGTCGACCCGCCATACTATCCTTCTCTGTGCCCGGCGCCGGCGGCGATCTTTCGGTTGAAGCCAGCATATTTTACCGTACGGACCTGCAGCTGACCTACACCCGTGAACCCGCTTTGTGGCAACGTAACCGCTTTGAAGCCCGGTTACCGGCTGACGCCGTTCAGGGAAATACCCTCTACTATTACATCCAGCTGGATTATGCCGATGGAAGCATGGTTCGGTTTCCGTCGGGAAGTCCTGCTGCCGGTGTTATCGAAACACCCATCCGCGTGCCTCAAAACCAGCCTCCTGAAGGGCAGACGGCCCGGATTGATTACCGGATTATGTCGCCCCTGCCCGATGAACCCGTCGCTGCTGATGAAGCGCTTATTGCCATCGCTTTTTTTTATCCCGAGGGAAGTGTGGATGCCGGAGGCTTCAGGTTGATGGTTAACGGTCTGGATGTGACAGCTCAGGCCGAGGTAACCCCCTTTCTTATTACCTATGTACCGGAGGAGCTTCCAACGGGCGACAACCATGTGCGCCTTGTTTATCGCGACCTCACCCGTGATATAGAACTGATCTCCTGGTCGTTCGCAGCTGTTCCCTCCGGCTCTTTGCCGGATGACGGGCTGGCCGACCGTGAACCTCCGCTGACCGGAGACGTTCAGTTAACAGCCCGGAATCAGGTCAACGCGGGACAAAACTTTGATTTCGTCCGCGGTTCATTCAATGTGCGAGGCAGCCAGGGGAAATGGACCTACAGTGCCAACGGTCTGCGAACTTCACAGGAATCGTCCCGGCTACAGCCGCAGAACCGCTACGGTCTTCAGCTGGCCTACAGCGATATGGCCAGACTCGAGCTTGGACATGTCTATCCGGTCATGAATCCCCTACTAATTGCCGGAAGGCGAATCAACGGAGGACATCTTCGCATCAACCTCCCATCCCGTGTGTTCAGCCTGCAGGTGCTCCACGGAGAATCGGTCCGGCGGGTTGACCCCCTTTTCACAGATATAGAGCAGGTTATTCGTACGAGGGAACTGGAAGGCGGAGTTATTGTCACGGATACCAGCTATGTTTTCGGGTTGCAATCGGGTGGGAGGGGAACCTTCACCCAGCATATCAGCGGTGTAAGACTTGGTTTTGGCTATGGTAACGGGGTTCAAATTGGTCTGAATGCCATCCGGGTGCGTGATCTGCTCAGTAGTATTCCCTATTTCAACGAATACGACCCTACAGGTATGCTCGCCTGGCAGCAGGGACTTACCCCAATCCAGCAGCAACAACTGGCGGACAATCCCGAATGGCTGCAAATTACACGTTCGGCTGCAGCGCCGGTATCCAATACGGCCTTCGCCGCCGATTTTCAGGTCAACCTCGACCGCAACCGCATCCGTCTGAACAGCGAGGTGGGAGCGAGTCTGCTCAATAACGACATCAGTGAAGGTCCGTTTACTGCCGAAAAGGCCGATGAACTTGGATTTGAGCTGGATGACAACCTCATCACATTGTTTGACCGCCTGGCATGGCTTATTGTTATCAACGAAAACATGAATGCCCTGCCGGTGCGCATTGAAAACGAACAGGCCGAAATTATTATTCCAACCGGAATTTTTGCTACCCAGCATCAGCTGGGGCTCAACTACGTTAATAATTCGCTGAACGTGCAGTACCGGTGGATTGGTCCTGACTTTGTATCGCTGGCCAACAACGGCATACGCCGGGATATTGCCGGAATTACCGTAACAGACCGTATCCGCCTTTTCCGAAATACGGTTTACATTAACCTGTTGTATGAGCAACTTCAGGACAATCTCATCGGTCAGCTGGAAGCTACAACCCATACCCAAACCATCGGTACGGGGATTAACTGGTTCCCTGTAGCTCGTACCTTACCCCGGGTTAATATTTCGGTCCGACATACCACCCGCGACAACCGCCTGTCCTGGAGCAACCCGTTTCTGAATGGTGAGCAGTCGGGCAGCGACCTGGTTCGCAATGCTGTACTATCCGAAAACGATGCGTTATTGCAGGCCCCGACACCCCGACTGCAGCAAACCTGGCAGTCGTCTGCAGCCCTGTCCTACCCCCTTCAGTTGGACTATGCCACTCATGATATTGTACTTAGCTTTGGCACCATATCGACAGACGATCAGCGTTTCCGGTATGGCGATTTCACCAATCTCAGTATGGGGCTGGCCGTAAATACCGGCTTTTATGACTGGCCTTTGCAGACACGTCTTGCCTTGAACTACACCGACTCTGACGGGCAAAGCGGTCTGACCAAGGTGCGGATATTTGGGGTCAATCTGGGCGCCAATTACACCATGCTCAACGAAAACCTGCTGGCCGATGCAGAAGTAGCGGCGCTGAGTAACCGCATCCGAACCACACCCCTTCAGGTTGACGATGGTGGCGATGCTGCCAACGTTTTCAACAACCGGTTCATACCCGACCCCGCTAATCAATCGCGCGATGAAGCTTTTTCGGTGCTGGCCAGTGCCGGTGTGACCTACAAGCTCTACGATGTGCATCATTTCAGGCTCTCAGGTAGTTACACCAACGTATCATCCAGGGTGCAGAATCTGCGTTTTTCCAACGATCACCTGCTGCAGTTTCGTTACACGTACTATTTTTGACCTCGGTGTGCGGTAAAAGAGTACCTTTGACAACTGACAACTGACAACTGACAACTGACAACTGACAACTGACAACTGACAACTGACAACTGACAACTGACAATCGGCACCCCTTCATTCTCCTGGCCCTGAGTCATCCTCCCCATGAAATCCAAATCCGGCAAAGATCTGACCAAAACGGCGATTATCAGCTCCCTGACGGGCCTCGCTGCCGGGTTGCTGGCTTTTTTCATCACCGACCTTCCTCCGCTGCGCACGCTGGAGCTCAAATGGATCGACTCAATGTTCGAAATCCGCGGTCCACGGAGTCTTGAAGATGCGCCCATCGTGCTGGTAGCAGTCAGTGAACAGAGCGACTTCGAGCTGCCGGTAAAATTTCCCTACCCCACGTCCTACTACGCCCGGCTGATTGACAACCTGAACCATGCCGGCGCCGCCGTTATCGGAATTGACATTGTTTTTGACAAAGCCGATATCTATCACCCATCCAACGACTCCGCCTTCGCCCGGGCAATGGCAGAACATGGTAACGTCATCCTGGCCGGTGATGTCCGCCGTGAAGTGCAGCGAACCTCCCATGCCGAGCTTCGCAGTACCGCATCCGGGCAACAGCTTGTGCAGCCCATTCCGCTGCTCCGCGACGCCAATCCAAATCCCTGGGGCTTTGTGGCCGTCAACCGCGACCGTGACGGCTACCTGCGCAGATACCCCATCGTAACGTCGCACTTTGAGTCGGATTACTTCGCCTTCTCCCTGGAAGTTCTCCGTGTTTTTGAATCGATTCACCCTGATGAAATACATCCCATTGATAACGGATATCGCATCGGTCGTCACCAAATCCCTCTGTGGGACGACCGTAATTTTTTCATCAACTATGCCGGTTATCCCGGAAGTTTTCCTGAGTACAATTTCAGCGATGTTATTGACACCGAAGATTTTCTGACGCTGAATGAAGACGAGTTTTTCCAGATCAACGCCTTTGACGACCCTGAATTCGGGCTTCTTTATCAGGACATATTCCGCGATAAAATTGTGCTCGTGGGTGCAACCATGCCTGAGCTGCACGACTTTTATCCCACCCCTTTTGCGCCCAACGGCAACATGCCGGGTTACGAGAGTCATGCCAATGCCCTGCAAACAGTACTGTCCGAAGCCTACATCACCCGTCCTGCCCTGTTCTACACCTTCCTGACCGTCCTATTCTGCGGTCTGACAGCGGCACTTCTGCTCGGATTTCTGGATATACGCCTGGGAAGCCTGGTTTGGTCGATGGCGTTGCTGGCCTACATCTATGCCGTTTACACGCTGTTTGCCGGGTATGGGATTATACTGGAACTCACCGGTCCGGTCCTGGCCATGGTGCTCGGATTCGGATCATCGGTAGGGTACCGGTTTCTCACCGAGCAGCGTGAAAAGCAACGCATTCAGAATATGTTCGGAACATACGTATCGCCCGAGGTGGTCAACCGCATTATCGCCTCCGGACAGATGCCCCGACTGGGCGGTGAACGTACTCATATAACGGCCTTCTTCAGCGATATCCAGGGTTTTTCGGCCTTTTCCGAGAAGCTGACCCCCGAAGAACTCGTGGAACTCATGAACGAGTACCTCACGGCGATGACCGATATCCTGATTGAAGAGGGGGGCACGCTCGATAAATACATCGGTGATGCCATTGTGGCCATATTTGGCGCACCTGTGAAACTCGAGCAACATGCATGGCATGCCTGTGTGACGGCCGCCCGAATCCTGGAGCGACAGGCTGCGTTACGACAAAAATGGAAGTCGGAGGGGGATAAATGGCCGGCGATTGTTCACGGGATGCAGACCCGCATCGGCCTGAATTCCGGCGAAGTAATCACCGGAAATATGGGTTCACAGAAGCGCTTCAACTACACCATGATGGGTGATGACGTGAATCTGGCCGCCCGTTGCGAGAGCGGCGCCAAAAGTTACGGGGTTTACGCCATGGTAACCGATGCAACCCGGCGTCTTGCCGAACAGCACCGTCAGGAAGTTGTTTTCCGTGAGCTGGACCGCATCGTGGTGAAAGGCAGAACCCGGCCGGTAACCATGCATGAACTTGTTGACTTCCGCAAAAACTGCACCGATGACGATGTACGCTGTTTAGAGTTATACAATCGCGGACTGCATGCCTACTACAATCAGGATTGGGCGCAGGCTATTACCATGTTTGAACAGGCCGCTTCTCTGGAGCGATATCAACCCGGCAGGGACGCTGGTATCGACACGAATCCATCCCTGGTAATGATGAATCGGGTGCGCCACCTGCAGCAGCATCCGCCCGTGCCCGACTGGGATGGCGTTTTTGTCATGACCTCGAAGTAGCTGCGTCCGCAGGCAGCCCGGCTGCAGTGCGATGCTCATGAACCGGTAAACGTGCTTAAGTTGCGGCTATGGCCAGGATGAGACATTGGCCATGTCGGAGTCCGGGCTGGTACCGGTATGCTGCATTCGCTGCAAGGATGCATACAGTCCGTTTCGGGCCATAAGCTCATCGTGACGGCCACTTTCGGCAACACGACCCTCCTCCATAACCACAATCCGGTGTGCATTTCGAACCGTCGAGAGCCGGTGTGCGATGACAATGGATGTCCGGTTCTGCATCAGCCGGTCCAGCGCATCCTGCACAATAGCCTCCGATTCACTGTCCAGCGCTGAGGTAGCCTCATCCAGCAAAAGCACGGCCGGGTCTTTAAGCAAAGCCCGGGCTATGGCAATCCGCTGCCGTTGTCCGCCACTCAATTTTACTCCCTTCTCTCCGATTTGCGTGTCGTATCCCTCCGGAGTGGCCATGATGAAATCATGCGCATTGGCCGATCGGGCTGCCTCCTCAATTTCTGTATCGCTTGCTTCCAGCCGACCGTACCGGATATTTTCGCGGATGGTGCTGCCGAACAGGTGGATATCCTGAGGAACCAGGCCAATCTGCGCGCGAAGCGATTGCTGGGTAACGGTGCGGATATCAACACCATCAATACAAATACGGCCCTTTGTAACGTCGTAAAAACGGGGAATAAGATTCATCAGAGTCGTTTTTCCCGCCCCGGACGGACCAACAAGTGCGATAATTTCGCCGGACTGGATGTGTAGATTCAACGGATGAATAATGGTCCGGGCTTCTTCGTAGGCAAATGCGGCATTTTCAAAGGTGATTTCACCCTTAATAGGGGGCATCGGACTGGCATCCGGTGCGTCCAGAATCTCGGGGGTAGTATCCAGCAGCTCGAATATCCGTTCGGAGGCTCCGGCTGCCGTGTTGAAGGTGGTATACAGGCGCGACATCCCGCCAACGGATCGGGCGATGTTGAAAGCATAAAAGATAAAAGCCACCAGGTCACCGGTGGTTAGTCGGCCCGCCAGTACTTCGGTTCCGCCAAACCAGAATATCATAACCATCAGCAACAGGAAGGAGAAACCGATACTGCTCCAGAAGATATTGCTGAGCAGGGCACGTTTTCGGGCTGTTTCAAAAAGGATTTCGGCTGAATTCTGGTATCTGCCCGTTTCAAAGGGTTCGCGGGCAAAGGATTTGACCACACGGATAGCCGAAAGCGATTCTTCAGCGATGGAGGTTGTATCGGCCAGACGATCTTGTACCTCCCTGGAGAGGCGTTTGATTTTTTCTCCGAAGTAGCGGGTGGCGATGGTAACGAAGGGTACGGTCACAAATATAACTGCGCTGAGTCGCCAGTTCAGGGCAACCATCAGGCCCAGCGAACCCATCAGGCTGATGGACTGCGTGAGTGCTTCGGAAAGCGAACTGGTAGCGGCACTGCGAACGGAACCGACATCGTTGGTCAGTCGGGAAGTAATTTCACCGAGTCGCTGGTTGGAAAAGAAGGTGAGTCCCAGTCGATGCAGCTGGGCATAGAGCGTTTTTCGCAGATCGGTCACCATCCGTTCGCCAATCCATTCCAGAATATAGGAGCCGGTGAATCCAAAAACGGCCTGCAGCAGGAAGATCCCAAGCAGTGCCAGGGCAATGGTGTTGAGCAGGCTCCGGTTACCCGCTTCAAAAACGGCATCGAGCAGTTCCCGAAGTCCAAGCGGAACAGTGAGCCATAGCAGGGATGCCAGCATGGCGCTGCCCAGGGCGAGGAGGAGCTTGCCGCGGTAGGGTCGGGTAAAACCATAGATGCGCCGTAAGACGGCGCTCAGGGACATTGATGTTGATGCCATAGCCAAGGATAACCTAAAATTGAAACAAATGATTCAAAAAATGCGTAACTTGTATATACAATTAGACAAATAAACATGCGTATGAATTCTGCATCGGCTATCTATCCATTCGAAATGCACTGGGGAAACAGCGATTTTGTGGTACCCGAAATTTCTGATTACTACAAGCGTAAGGAAGCGGCTGCCAAAACTGCTGATCTTGACGAGCGTGAAACGTCCGTGAAGGAGTCTATCGAGGATGTTATTCATCATTACGCCGGTGTGCGATTGTGGTGATACCGTCTTGCGCTGTTCCTGAGTAAACCTGAGGTGAGTCCAACATTGGCGCGCCCAATCTAACGGGCACGGATTTGTTTCGGTAACCGGTGAAATTGACAGGCAGACTGCCCGCAGCCAATCCGGCGGGCGACCCATAGATGTACAAAAAGAGTTGACAACGGCACATATTTATCGTAATATTGCGATATGCAATTATAACAAACAATAGCCCTTACCAAAACCGCTATGGGAGCTACCAAAACAGGATTTTATACCGAACAGCAGGAGGCTATGGCAACCATTACCAAGGCCCTCGGACATCCAGCCCGAATTGCCATTATTCAGGAACTGGCAAAAAACAGCGCCTGCCAATGCGGCGAGCTGGTCTTGAGTGTAGGACTTGCCCAGTCTACCATTTCCCAGCATCTCAAAGAACTGAAAAATGCCGGACTGATAAAAGGATCCCTCACAGACGACCGGCCCTGTTATTGCCTTGATCGCGAAAAACTGGCTGAAGCCGCCTCCTTTTTGAAAGAAACCATGCTCCAGGCGTCTATGCAGGTGTCTGACTGCTGTTAACTCCCACATTCCATCGAAATACGATTATGAAAGTTGAAATATTTGAACCCAACCTCTGCTGCTCAACGGGTGTTTGTGGTCCAACCCCGGATAAAGCCCTGGTTAACTTGCAGGAGATGGTTTCTGCAGCAAAAAAAGCAGGGGTTACCATCCATCGTTATGCCATCAACCAGCAACCCCTGGCCTTCACCGGCAACGATGTGATCCGCGCCTATATCAAGGAAAACGGTACTGGAAATTTTCCGGTGACCCTGATTGACGGGAAAGTCGTCAAAGAAAAGGCCTATCCGGATCTTCAGGAACTTGCCGCTCATGTTCCCCAACTCGAGGGCGTTAAGCTCGCAACAACCGTACTCAGCTCGTTCAGCTAGAAGCGGACTCACCCAACATCCCGCGTCAGCCCGTGCCACGGTGCGCACGGTGCGCGCAGCAAACCCCACCAACGACAAGGCTACTGACCATGCAATCACATCCCGGCTCCGATTCCACGCAATATGTATTTTTTTCCGGGAAGGGCGGAGTAGGCAAGAGCAGCATGGCCGCGGCCAGGGCTGTATACGAAGCCGACCGTGGAAGGCGAACCCTGCTGGTTTCCACCGACCCTGCCGGTAATCTCGGAGATATATTTGAAGTGCCCATCAGCACCGACACGGTTACGATAAGCCCGAATCTGCAGGTAATTCAACTGGATGCCGACAAAATTACCGATGCCTACAAGCGCAAAATGCTGGCTCCGTTGGAGGAAATCCTGGATGAACTGGCTATGGAGTCGGTAAGGGAGCAGTTCAACGGCGGATGCACGGTTGAAATCGCCACGTTCGACCGCTTTACAGATTTTCTCAGCAATACCGGTTACGATGTCGTGGTATTTGACACCGCACCCACAGGCCATACCCTCCGCCTGATGACCCTGCCCGGCGAGTGGAGCGATTACATCACAAAAAGTGAACAGGGTAGCGGCCAGACCTGCATCGGTCCGGTTTCACAAATTCAGGAATCCAAAAAGAAATACGATGCGGCCGTTCAGGTACTCCGGGACCCGCAACGAAGCACCATGTTTCTGGTAGCCCGGCCTGAAAAAACGTCCGTTTTTGAAACACTACGAGCCAAAGCTGAGCTTGAAAAAACCGGCATCACTCATTTTGAACTCATTGTCAACGGTGTTTTCCCCTCCGATGAAGCGGGTACTATTTTCGCTGAACAGCGAAAAAACCAGCAGCGCTACATTGAAACACTGCAAGAAAGTACCCTCCCGTTAATCCAGGTTGCCATGCAGTTGGGTGAGATTAAAGGTGTTGAAACCCTCACCCGATTTGGGAATATGGTATTCGGAGGGCAATCGGCCCGGGTATCCGTCCGCCATGAAGAAACCCAACCCTTTCAGGGCTTTGCAGGTCCGGCCGAACTCGACCGTCTCCTGAATCGTGCCGGTAACCGGCGTATCCTGGCTTTTACAGGAAAAGGAGGTGTCGGGAAAACGGTAGCGGCCTGTGCCATGGCCATGGAGACCGGTACCCGGGGTAAAACTCTGCTGATTACCACCGATCCCGCCGCTCATATCGGGCAGGTACTGGACACGGATGTAGGACACCTCCCCCGCGAAATCAGCACAGGGGTCTGGGCGGCCAACATCGACCAGCGACTGGCGGCGGAGGCCTACAAGACCCAGATTCTGGATGATGCCAAATCCAACGGCTACTCAGACGACGTACTGGCCTCCATTCAGGAGGAGCTCGAATCGCCCTGTACGGAAGAGATTGCCATATTTGAGCATTTTTCAAAGTACATCAACGATCCGCAGTGGGAGTACATCGTGCTGGATACGGCGCCTACCGGACACACCCTGCGCCTGCTGGAACTGCCCTTTGATTATCAGAAACAAATTCAGATGAAAGCCCAGGATGATCCGGATGACGCCTCCGGTCAGTCGCAGAAACAAAATCTGGAGACCGTGATTGAGCAGATGAAAAATCCTGCTATCACCACCTTCTTCCTGGTAGCCTATCCCGAATTCACGCCACTGCATGAAAGTCGCAGGGCGGCCGATGACCTCGCACGGGTTGGGATACAGGTGCAGGGCGTCCTTCTCAACCATGTACTCAATCGGGATGACTGTGACGGTGAGTTTGCTTCAGCACGCTACGCCATGCAGCAGTACTATTTGCACGAAGCTGCCGGGTTATTCGACGTTCCCCTGTTTGCAGTTCCACTCAGATCAACCGAAATTACCGGCATCGACCAGGTCAATGCCCTTCGTTATTCACTCTTACCTCAAATTCTAAACGCATGAATGTAACATCCAAAGCAGTTGAAACCCTGCGTACCGTAATTCCCGCTGAAGACCTGACTACCGGCACCGTCCGTTTTTACATGGCCGAAGGTTGCTGCGGACCATCCCTGCAGATGGGACTGACCACAGAAACCCCCGAAACGGACCATCTTTTTGAGGTGGAAGGTGTACGGTTCAGTGTTGACCGTGACGCGCAGGAGCAGGTTGCAGAAGTAACCCTGGATGCCGATGAAACCGGATTCCGACTGGAAGGTTATATCGCACCGGCCTGCGAAACGGATAACTAACGATCCGGTCTGGTCGTTACAAGAGCCGACATCATCGGTACGCCAGGGTAACCGGCTGCGGGTGCAGTTCGCAACCATGACATCCCCGGCAGGTTGTCTTCCGGTAAGCCGTGGTATCTATCGGATGGCGTAGTTCTCCAGTACATCGGCCATACCCCGGTCATTGGACAGCCGGGGCACCTTGTTTTGTCCGCCCAGCTTGCCGGCGTCACGCATATAGCTGCGGAACGCATCGCGTTTGAGCGGCGTAATAACCAGCGGTCGCAGGATTTTGCCCCTGATCAGATCGTCGTAATAGATGTTCTGTTTGCGCATTTCCTCGTCCAGCGCAACCGAGAATTCGTCCATAGACGCAGGCTGTTCATCGAATTCTACGAACCACTCGTGATAGGGCGGACCGCTTACAGGGTTCACCTGGGGCGCAACCGTGAATTCGATAGTCCGGGTATCAAATCGGCGGGCTGCTGCCATCATGGCCTCCTCAACTTCCTTGCCGATGACATGCTCCCCGAATGCTGAAATATAGTGCTTGATCCGACCGTTGACCCGCAGCCGGTAGGGCTTGACCGATAGAAATTCAACGGTGTCACCGATGCTGTACCCCCATAATCCGGCGTTGTTGTTGATAATGACCGCATAACTGACACCCGGTTCAACCTGGTCAATCATCAGCCGTGTAGGGTGCTCATTGAAGAACTCATCGGCCGGAATAAACTCAAAGAAAATACCGGAATCGGAGTTCAGCAACAGTCCCTGGTGGTCGGGCATATCCTGGAAGGCGATGAAGCCCTCACTGGCGGGGTAGGTTTCTACACTGTCTACCCGAAATCCTACCAGCTCTTCCAGCTTCTTGCGATAGGGTTCCATATTTACGCCACCATAGACAAACAAGCTGAAATTCGGGAAGATATCGCGGATGGTTTTCTTGCCGGTCCGTTCCAGCAGACGCTCATAATACATCTGCACCCAGGGTGGAATACCGGATATCATGGTCATGTTGGCATGCATGGTTTCATCCACAATCCGTTCTACCTTCACCTCCCAGTCTTCGATGCAGTTGGTTTCGTAGCTGGGTTTCTGATTGGTTTTCAGCCAGGCCGGAACCTGATGATTGACAATGCCGGATAGCCGGCCGGTAGGAATGCCCCCCACCGATTCCAGTTCAGGACTCCCGGACAGGAAGATAATCTTGCCGTCCAGATATGCGAAATTTCCGGAGCGTGCCGCGTAGTTGAACGATGCATTCCGGGCGGTACCGAAGTGATTGAAAAGACTGTCTTTGGTCAGGGGAATGTACTTCACCCCGGAGGTGGTACCCGAGGTTTTGGCAAAGTACAGGGGTCTGCCGGGCCAGAGGATGTTTTCCCCGCCCTCCTTGATCATTTCAACGTAGGGTTTGAGTGCCTCGTAATCACGGATGGGGACCCGTTCACGGAAATCTTCGTAGGTGCGGATACCGGCAAAGTCGTGATCTTTGCCAAAGCGTGTTCCGGCCGCTTTTTTAACGATGTTTGTCAAAATAAGGTGCTGACTTTGCGATGCGGTTGCGGACCAGGCATCGATATCCCGGGCAATTTTACGGGCGAAGGGCTTGACTACAAATGATCTGATTCCCATAGTGACAATTGGTGAACGGTTTTCCCTGAGACTTACCCGGCCTGATCTTCAAGCGGATTGGTTGGATCATCGAGGCTGGCGAAGCGACCGAATTTGAACAACACGGCCAGCAATATAGCAATTCCTGCAGGATAAATAATCCATGGTGAGACCGATAGTACGGTGGAGGCGATGATGGCTGCGATACTTACGCCGCCCACGACCAGCGCATAGGGGAGTTGCGTACGCACGTGTTCAATATGGTCGCACTGGCTGGCGATGGAACTCAGAATGGTGGTATCGGATATGGGTGAGCAGTGGTCGCCCCAGACAGCCCCGGCCAGTACGGCACTCACGCCGGCATAGATCAGCTGGTAGCTGGTTTCGGCAGGCAACCCTGCGCTGGTTCCCAGACTCCACACCAGGGGTACGGCAATGGGCATGAGAATTCCCATGGTGCCCCAGCTGGAGCCCGTTGCAAACGAGGTGCCCGCGGATATTATGAAAATAAGTACCGGAACCCAGAACGGATTCAGCACGCCGTCAAAAACCGATACCAGATATTCTGCCGTACCCAGCACCTGGGTGATGTCACTCAGCGCCCAGGCCATCACCAGAATCAGCAGTCCGTCAAACATGGTGTGCATACCCTTGGTCATAGCCTTGAGGGTATCGTCCTGACTGAGCAGTCGCTGCGCCAGGGTCATGCCAATGGCAACGGTCAGCGCCAGCAGTCCGCCCCAGGTCAGCGAGGTGTAGGAGTCAGCCGAGCCGATGATGTCCTGCAGGGTGTCTCCCTCGCCCGTAATGAACAGGCCGGCTATGGTGGAGACGATGAGTACGGCCACCGGTACTGCTGCATTCAGCCAGTGGGAGGTGACTTCGTTTTCGGAGAGGTCTTCCGCGGTGTTGTGGTGAATATTGTAGGTATCGTAGGCGGGATCGGTTTTGGCCCGCAGCAGATTCATGCGCGAGGTGAGCATAGGACCAAAATCGCGGCCGCTGAGGGCAATCATGATCACAAAGGCGATGGCAAAGAAGGCGTAGAAGTTGTATGGAAGGCTGTTGATGAATACCAGGTAGGCCGACTCGTTGAAATCAGCCATACCCGCCTCGGCGGAGGCGATGTAGGCTACCATGGCACCAATCCACGTTGAAACCAGGGCGATGGTCGCCACCGGTGCGGCGGTGGAATCGACCAGATAGGCCAGTTTCGCGCGGGTTATGTTCAGCTTGTCGGTGAGCGGGCGCATGGTGTTGCCCACAATCATGGTATTGGCGTAATCATCGAAGAATACCAGAAATCCCATCAAGGAGGTCATAAACTGACCTTGAATGCGGGTTTTAACCACTCTCATGAGCAGATTGATGATTCCACGGATGCCTCCGTTGGCCGAAATGATGCCCACTACCCCGCCAATGAGCAGGGTGAATATCATAATGGCCATGCGGTCCGGGTCGGCAGCACCGGGCACGATGTAGGTGCCGATGGTATCGAAAAAACCGGTAACTATTCCCGCGAAGGTACCACCGTTGGCAAGCCATGCTCCGGACCAGACCCCGATGAACAGCGCCAGAAGTACCTGCTTTAGCCATAGCGCCATGGCAATGGCAAACAGTGGAGGCAACAGGCTGGTCCACCCCGGAGCGGGAGTCTCAGCCAGGGAGAATCCGCTCAGTACCAGAAGCAGCAGTATGGCGATGAGGCCACGAAACGAAAACAAAGCTCGCATAATTTGGGGGCTCGTAGTAAGGTTTGTTGACTGAAAAAACAGGTTGCGTGAGTCAGAAACGGATATCTTAAGAAAAAAACGGGGTATCTCCGCAGACGGGGTCGGTATACGGGCAGCTGTTACAGGGTGTTGAGGGCTTTTTGAATCCGGCCTACGACTTCATCCTTGCCCAGCAACTCCATGGTTTCAAATAAATCCGGACCGCCACCCATGCCGGTTACGGCAATTCGGGCAGGGAGCATCAACTTGCCGAATCCAAGTCCGCGTTGCTCCACGATGTCACTGAGTGCCTGCTTTAATGCGGCGGCATGGTATGACTTCATGGCTTCAACCGCAGTCAGAAATTCAAGTAACAGTTCCGGCGTTTCGGCTTTCCAGGCTTTTTTCAGGGCTTTTTCATCATAGTGCGATGGGGCCTCGAAGAAAAACCGTCCCTGTTCCAGTATCTCGGCAGGTCGTGAAACACGCTCCTTCATCAGGCCGATGACGGATTCCAGGTAGGCACTGTTGAACCCGGATATGTTTTGCAGCTCAAGTTCCTGCTGCAGCAACGGAATCAGGTGCTCATCGGAGCGTGAACGCAAGTATTGCTCGTTGTACCAGGTGAGTTTGTCAATGTTAAAAACGGCGCCTGCCTTGCTGACGTCCTCCAGTCGGAACGCCCCGATGAGTTCCTTCATGGAGAGTATTTCACGATCGTCGCCGGGACTCCATCCCAGAAATGCCAGAAAGTTTACCAGGGCTTCGGGGTCGTACCCGCCGCTGATATAATCGCGAACGTTGACCGGTATGCCCAGTTCCTCGGCATTGCGTTTAGACAACTTGCCGCCGGCAGGACTCATAATCAGGGGCAGATGTGCCATCACAGGGGCTTCCCACCCGAGGTAACGGTACAGTAAAATGTGTTTCGGGGCGCTGCTGAGCCACTCCTCGCCGCGGATAACGTGAGTTACCCCCATCAGGTGGTCATCCACAACATTGGCAAGGTGATAGGTTGGCAGACCATCCGATTTCATGAGTACCTGATCATCCAGCTCCCGGGTCTGAAAGCTGACATGGCCGCGGATCTGGTCGTGAAACGTGACGACCTCGCCGGGTTCGGTCTTCAGCCGGATTACGTACGGGCTGCCGGACTCGATACGCTGCCGGGTTTCTTCCGGGCTCAGGGTGAGGCTGTTGGTCATCTGCGTACGCGATGCCGCATCATATTTCGGATTTTTATTCACCTCAGATTTCAATCGCTCCCGCATCGCTTCAATAGCTTCGGGGGTGTCGAAGGCATAGTAGGCATGCCCCTGCCCGATGAGCTGCGCCGCATAGGTCTGATAGATAGCAGAGCGTTCACTCTGTCGGTAGGGTCCGTAACTCCCGGGGGCATCAGGACCTTCATCGTAGGGCATGCCGGCCCATTTCAGTGCGGTAATGATGTCGTTTTCAGCGCCGTCAACGTAGCGGTTCTGGTCGGTATCTTCGATACGAAGGATGAAAATGCCGTTGTGTTTTTTAGCAAAAAGGTAGTTGTACAGGGCGGTCCGTAGTCCGCCGATGTGAAGCATTCCGGTTGGGGAGGGTGCGAAGCGAACCCGTACCTGGCTGGTCATACCGTCTGATTTTTCTGAAGGGTGTTATTTGGCGCTAAAGATACGGATTTGCCCGTCCACCTGTAGAATATCGTACAGATAATGACATCCTAACCAAAAAGCGCCTGCAACACCCCATCTTCACAGTATGTTAGGAGGCTCTAACTACGGTCCTGCAGTCAAACACGTATTATTCAGCCTGATTAGCATCGCTTGCTTAGACAGCATAACAGCAAGTTATCATCTGCAGCTTATTACAGAGAGAAAAAGATACTGTAAGAATACTACAGGTCATCATAACGAGGGCATCGCGGAGACGCGGTGCCCTTTGTTTTTGTGCTAAAAGCCTGCCGGGTCTGTCTGTGCCGTAGTTTTACCGCTACCGCCAGCCGGCTTGTTCCCGTGGGTGGATTAACCCGTCTGGGGGTCGGGTGTATGACCAGACCCGTCGACATATACTGCAGGCTGACAGCAGGTTTATGGCCCGTGGGTGGATTAACCCGGACTCAGGCCCGCATACCGGAACTTGCCCTGTCAGGAACCCAAACGCGGTTGCATCCCCAGAGACTGCAATTCAATGCGTATGGATTCGGCCATCTCTCCGTTGGGGTACCTCTCCAGGTAGCGGGCATACGCCTCCCTGGCACGGGCATAGTCATTGAGCTGTTCTGCGTAGGTAAAACCAATCAGAAACAGGGTTCGGGCAGCAAGGTCGTGATCCGGGTACTCCTCGGCCAGCCGCTCCAGGTATACAATGCCACCGCGGACGTCATCGTGAAGATCAGCATCCACCATAGCGGCCTGGAAAAGGAAGACCGCTGAAAGTGAGTCGCCCGGGAAGTTATCAGCAAAGCTCAGGTAGGCATCCCGCAAGGCAGCAGTCTGCTGAAGGCTTGCATCGGTTCTACCCTCTTCGTTCATCATAACCCGTGCGGTTGCTTCCATCCGTTCGATGGTTTCAAGTTCCAGCTCGCGGTCGGGTCCGGCCTGCGTACAGGCCTGCATTATCAGTGCCAGTGTAAATAAGGGAACCAGTGTAGCGGCACATAATCTCCTGACATAGCCATGGGTGTTCTTCATGGTATCATCTCCTGCGTTTACTGCGTTTAGGCATACACACCGTCATTAATGTACACTATTTTGGCGGGGTTTTATAGCCTCGCCCGCCAAAAGAGGTTTCTTTAAATTGTTGTATATTAGTTGTCTTTAGAATTTTAACCCAACACTGCTGCTCCTGTTATGGGAAAACGGTTTCAAGAAGTCAAGCAAGTCGATTATTCGAAGATTGAGCTGGAGGTCCTGGCCTGGTGGCAGGAACGGGGAATCTTCGAAAAAAGCCTTAAAAGTCGGGAAGACGGCATTCCCTTTACTTTTTATGAAGGTCCTCCTACCGCGAACGGGAAGCCCGGAATCCACCACGTTATGGCCCGCACGGTGAAGGATTTATTCTGCCGTTACAAGACCATGAAAGGGCATAAAGTCTTGCGTAAAGCGGGTTGGGACACCCACGGACTGCCCGTTGAGATTGAAGTTGAAAAAGAACTCGGACTGAAGGGTCGCGCCGAGGTTGAGGAATTCGGACTGGCCGAGTATAACGCACGGTGCCGCGAAAGTGTACTTAAATACAAAGGTCTGTGGGATGAACTGACCAACCGGATGGGGTATTGGGTGGACCTCCACAATCCCTACGTCACCTTTGAAAACGACTACATCGAATCGGTCTGGTGGGCGCTGAAATCGCTCTACGAAAAAGATCTGCTCTACAAAGGGCACAAAATTCAGTGGTACTCACCCGGCAGCAGTACGGTGCTGAGCTCCCATGAGGTCAGCCTCGGCTACAAAGAGGTGCAGGACCCGTCAGTGTATGTGAAATTTCAGCTGGATGAGGCCAATGACACGTTCTTCCTGGCCTGGACCACCACACCCTGGACCCTGATCTCCAACATGATCCTGGCGGTTAATCCGGCTATTGAGTATGTGCTGGTGCGCCACGGCGGCACGGAAGGAAATCCTGAGCACCTGATTCTGGCCAAATCCCTGCTCCATGTACTGGATGGCGAGTATGAAACCATCCGGGAGTTCAAAGGCTCCGAGCTGGTCGGCAAAACCTATCAGCCCATTTTTGACTACGCCCTCAAGCGATTCAAAAAACAGGAAGCCTGGAAGGTGGTAGCGGCCGATTTCGTCACAACGGAAGACGGAACCGGTATTGTGCACATTGCCCCTGCCTACGGTGCCGACGATTATGAAACCGGTAAGCGCGAGGGGATCCCCATGTTCAATCCCGTCGACCGCGATGGGTGTTTTACCGATGAAATCACCCAGTTCAAGGGACTTTGGTTCAAAGATGCCGACAAAGAAATTACCCGGAATCTCAAAGAACGCGGTGTTCTCTACAAGCATGTAACCTACCTGCACAACTATCCGCACGACTGGCGCAAAGGCACGCCACTTATGTCGTATCCCGTGGAAAGCTGGTTTATCCGCACCACAGCCGTGCGCGACCGCATGGTAGAGCTCAACAACACCATCAACTGGAAACCGGCCAGCACCGGAACCGGTCGCTTTGGCACCTGGCTGGAGAACAACGTTGACTGGGCTATTTCCCGTCAGCGCTTCTGGGGAACCCCCATTCCCATCTGGGTCAGCGACAAAAACCCGGAATACATCGAAGTAATCGGCAGTGTGGAAGAGCTCCGCGCCAGAGCCGGATTAAAAAAAGACGCAGAAATTGATCTGCACCGACCCGTTATCGATGAGATCACCTGGCCGGCCCCGGATGGCGGTACCATGCGCCGGATCCCGGATCTGCTTGACGTTTGGTTTGATTCCGGTGCCATGCCTTTCGCCCAGTGGCACTACCCCTTTGAAAGCAAAGACCTGTTCAAGGAAAACTTCCCGGCCGATTTCATCGCAGAGGGCGTTGATCAGACCCGCGGCTGGTTCTACACCCTCCACGCCCTCGGAACCATGCTCTTCGACAAACCCGCTTTCCGGAATGTCGTTTCCAACGGCCTCGTTCTGGATGCCAAGGGTGAAAAAATGAGCAAAACGAAGGGCAATACGGTTGACCCTTTCCGGGTACTCCAGCAATATGGCGCCGATTCTACCCGATGGTACATGATGAGCAACTCCGCTCCCTGGGAGAATCTCAAATTCAACGAAGAAGGCCTGAAAGATACCCAGCGCAAGCTCTTCAACACCATCGTGAACACCTATTCCTTCTTCGCGATGTATGCCAACATCGACGGGTGGACGTATGCGGGCTCCCAGATTCCCTACTCAGACCGTACGGAAATGGATCGCTGGATCATTTCCCGGCAGTTTACCACCATCAAAATGGTAGACCAGTATCTGGATGATTACGACGTAACCCGCGCGTGCCGCGAAATAGAGCAATTTGTGGAAGAGCTCAGTAACTGGTACGTTCGACGCAGCCGTCGACGTTTCTGGAAAGAGGGCAAGACCCTGGATAAAACAGCCGCCTACCAGACGCTCTATGAATGCCTGCTGAATATCTCCAAACTGATCAGTCCGGTAGCGCCCTTCATGGGCGAATGGCTGTTCCAGCAGCTCAACACTGTTACCGGTCATGATGAAGAGTCGGTCCATGTCTCGTTTTATCCAACCGTGGAAGAGACCGCCATCGACAAGCAGCTGGAATACAAAATGGAAATGGCCCGTCTGGTCACATCCATCGCGCTGCGCATCCGAAACAAGGTTAACATCAACGTCCGGCAGCCGCTGCGTAAAATCATTATCCCTGCCAACACGGAGCAGGAACGACAGGCCATTGAGGCGGTTCGTGATATTATTCTGGATGAGATTAATTTCAAGTCGATTGAATATGTAAACGACGATTCCGGTATCGTTCATAAAAGTGCCAAACCCAACTTCCCGGTACTTGGCCGGAAGATCGGCGGACTGATGAAAGCTACGGCCGCCCGCGTGAGTACATTAAGTAACGATGAAATAACGCAGTTCGAGAAGAACGGTGCCTTAAATATCACGCTGGATTCCGGAGAAATCGTTAATTTAACAGCTGAAGATCTGGTAGTAGTTCGTCATGGTCTGGCTGGCTGGTCTGTAGAGACGGAAGAAGGACTCACGGTTGCAGCGGATACGGAAATAACCCCCGAACTGCAGCGTGAAGGATTGGCCAGAGAGGTTGTCAATCGGTTGCAGAATATGCGCAAAGAGGCGAACTACGAGGTCACCGACCGGATTACCACCGCTATTGAGTCGGACGAGGCCACGCTGGAGTCGGTCCGGCAGATGCAGGAGTATATCTCGAGTGAAACGCTGACGGAGGAGATGCAGTTTGTGTCCATGCCCGATGCTGATTTTACAAAGACATGGGAAATTGATGACAAGACCGTCACCATTTCCATCAAACGCAACACCAACTAACCGGTATGGTCATGGAAGAAAACACGAATATTGAACAGCCTGAACGCGTTTCTCCTTACAATGATGAGGAGCTGGAGTATTTCCGGCAAATCATTCTCAAAAAGCGTGAAGATGCTGAGAACGACCTGGATCTGTTGCAGCAGAATCTGCGTGACAACACGGAAAATGCCTCCGATGAGTCAGCGTATTCCTTCCACATGGCGGATGCGGGTACGGATGCTCAGGAACGTGAGAAAACCTACATGCTTTTCAATCGCACCAAGAAGTTCATCAAGTATCTGGATGATGCCCTGGTACGCATCGATAAGAAAACCTACGGGGTTTGCAAGGTGACCGGCAAGAAAATTTCCAAAGGTCGTCTGGAAGCCGTTCCGCATACCCAGATCAGCATCGAAGCCAAACTCAAGCGGCGGTAAGACCTGGTGACGTTGCTGCAAAAAAAATGGCTGACCTTTGGTAGTGTGGTACTCTTTGTAGTACTCCTCGACCAATGGAGTAAACTCATGGTGCGAACCCGCTGGGAACTCCAGAATATGGAGCTGATTCCCGGCTGGTTATCGTTTCATTATACCAAGAATCCCGGCATGGCACTGGGAATCGATATACTCAGCACGTTTCAAATCAGTGTGGTGGCGCTGATCGCCACTATTGCAATCACGGTGTATATTGTTCGGATGTTTGATACGGCCCCTATCCGGTTTATCGTGTTGATGGGACTGGTTATCGGCGGGGCCGTCGGGAATCTGATTGACCGTATTTTCATAGCGCGGATTATGGAGTACGGCGGCTTTCTGGAAGGACAGGTAGTGGATTTTATCCATTTTACGCTTCGTATAAACGACTGGCCGGTATTCCCCTACATCTTCAATGTGGCCGATATGGCCATCAGCTGTGCGCTTATCCTCTTCATTGTCTTCAACCGCAAGTTTGTGCCGCAGGATGAGGTTCCCGGTGATACGGCCGGCACGCCCGGCGAGGCTGCACCGGCTGTTCCGAAAGAGGATGCCGGTACGTAGCAGCCCGGGTCCTACAGTTCATCCATCCAACGTCTTCTGTACGCCCCTTTGGCGTCATACATTTCGGCCTGTCGTTCCACATTGAATACCCGGTTGCGTGGATCGGTTCCAACGCCGGAGACATAAGCCCAGTTACCCCAGTTACTGGCCACATCGTAATCGTGCAGGTGGCTTTCGAACCACGCCGCCCCCCAACGCCAGTCAATCGTGGCGGACTTCGCCAGCCAGGAGGCCACGTTTTGTCGACCCCTGTTCGACATGAAACCGGTCATCTTCAGCTCAACCATATTGGCGTTCACGAAATCGCTTGAGGTTCGGCCCTGAATCCACTGTCTCAAAGCATCTGCATCGCGATGAAATCCAAATACATCCCGTGTTTGATCACTTTGTCTTCCGGATCGGCCAACCCCGAAATCGTTATCTGCAGCAGCAAGCCCATCTCCGGCCGGAAGCAAGACCGCAGGTTCATTCCCAATGCCGGATAACGTAAAAAGCTGCCCCTCGTATTTCAGCATCAGAAACTGGAAGAAGTCCCGCCATAAAAGCTCGAAAATCAGCCAATAGGTGCTCTCGTTGCTGGTTACCTGCTGTTCGAAAAGCTTGACATGCCGGTAAATGTGCCTGGCCGACAACGCCCCTACCGCCAGCCAGCCTGAAAATTTGGATGAATATTCTTTGCCGATCAGACCATTTCGGGTTTCCTTGTAGGTGCGGATGCGCTGATCATCCCAGATATAGCGCTGAAGATGTTTCAGGGCCGATTGTTCTCCGCCCTCCGCCGGCATGGCCGACTTATAGTGGTAAACCTGGCCGGCTCCGGGTAGTTCGATGTGGTCTTTGAGCAGGTGATCCAGGCGGAGACGATCATCGGTGCCCGTGAACTCCGGAAAGGCCGGGAAGCTGGTCACGATGGGCGTCTCGTCCCGGATTTCAGCGTATTTCTCGATTTTCTTCCGGAAAGGAGTAAATACATCGGGCATTGCTTCCAGCGGAAACGGCAGGTCTTCGGGGTGGTAGAGGGTATGACTTTCATAAACATGCAGCCGGATTTGCATGCTTTCAAGTGCCTGTTCCACAGCGTCAAGGTCGTCGATTTCTTCGGTGCCCGGGAGTTCGGTAGTGTATACATCGGTAATTCCGTACGCCTCGCACAAAGCCGTAATCAGCGCTGCCGGGTGTCCGTGCTGGACAACAAGCCCGAGTCGCTTGCTTCGTAGACTGTCCTGAAGATCGTTCAGGGCGGACTGCTGGTACCATTGTCTGCCCGGACCCATTTTTGCAGGGGCATCGCTTCCCAGAACTCCCCTGAGCAGGGGATTCGGTTCAAGTTCCCGCTGCGGCAGGATCCATACGGGCAGGATATGATCAGCCTTACAGGCAGCGGCAAGTGCCGGATTGTCGTGCAGTCGCAGATCTTTGCGGAACCACATTAACGCGTTTTTCATGCAGCTGGAAATCAGGATTCATGGTTGCTTCGCCGGTTACGCCGGCATCGTTCAGAACAATACCGAACTTCATTCCAGTTCCGTTCCCATTTCTTCCTCCAGGCAAACGGTTTGCCGCAGGTCTGACATAGTTTCTCGGGGAGGTGTGGTTTTTTATGCACGGAACGTCCGTTACCGGTTAATCCTGGTGGTGTGGTTGCTCAAAAGCTTGTCGGGATCCATGGCGAACATCACCTTTTTCTATGGGTTAAGGTACCCAGAATTTGCTCTGCACCCTGCCGAACATCGCCGGAACCCTTGAGTTTCCACAGGGTATCACTCGCTTCCCGATAGGTTTTCCTGATATCCACGATGGGATGGGGATAGTCCTTTCCGATGGTGACTCCGAAGCTGTTCATTTCCATTTCGGAAAGCTTCCAGGGTTCGTGAATGAGTTTGCCGGGGATAGCACGAAGCTCGGGGACCCATTTGCGGATGAAGGTACCATCGGGGTCGTGCTCGTACGATTGTTTCACCGGATTATAAATTCGGATGGTGTTGATACCGGTGGTCCCGGCCTGCATCTGAAACTGGGAATAGTGTATTCCGGGCTCATAATCCAGAAACATTCGGGCAAGGTGATGCGCGCCCGCCTGCCAGGGTTGCCAAAGATGATGCGTCAGGAATGATACTACCATGGCCCGCATCCTGAAATTAAGATAGCCGGTCTGTTGTACGCAGCGCATGCAGGCATCTACGAGGGGATACCCTGTTGTGCCCTTTTCCCATGCCTGAATGAATTTTTGATTTTCGGGTTTATCAAGGCTGTTGTAACCCGGATTCACATTTTCGAACTCCATAGACGGTCGGGTTTCAAGCTTTTGCATGAAATGAGCCCGCCATCGCAGTCGATTGGCAAAGGAGGTTAAATCTCTTTTAGCAGGGCTGTTTTGTCTGGCAGGCTGAAGTGCGTGCCAAACCTCCCGTGTGGATAGGTTGCCCCATGCCAGGTAGGGTGAGAGGCGGGAACAGCTTATCCGGGATGCTTCCGGTTTCGACATCAGCCTACGGTACCCCTCAGCCCGTTCAGTCAGAAAGGACTGAAGGTAACGACGGCCTGCCCTCGACCCGCCCGGCTGAAAGCAGGAATTTGCTTCCGGCAATGTTGATGCATCGTGCAGGGCGTTGAGCAAGGCATCATCGGGCTTTGTATTCTCCGGAATATACACATCGGCCTTACCGACAGATTGCTTCGGAAATGATGGAGGGTACTCAAGGAGCCGGAGCTGATGCAGGTCTGTCCTTGCGGGCGGTTCACTCACCCATTTGTACCAGTGTTTGGACCAGCCGGTGCGGTTTTTTAGTCCACGTATGATGCCATCTGCAGGACTTTCATGCCATGAAACCCCGTTTTGGTTGAAAAATTGAGCCAATTCACGATCGCGCGACCAGGTGAATTCCGTTCCTGTTTCCTGATGAGACCATACCCGGGTTGTACGGAACTGTTGTTGTAACTCGGCAAAAACCGCAACAGCTTCACCCATAAAGCGCATTATCGGCGTTTTGCCCATCGCCACGAGTTGCTTGTCCAGCCAGGCAAGTGACTGCCAGATAAAGCGCAGATGCCTTCGGTCAAAATCCGGGGCCAGCATTACTGATGGCTCAAAAATGTACATCAGTAAAACAGGCTTGCCGGAATTTGAGGCATGGTACAAAGGCTGATGATCGCTTAGTCGTAGATCACGTTTAAACCATACTATTCCGCATTCAGGCTTTGGTGGCGATTTTCTTGGCTTCATCTACGACGGTCTTGTAGGTTTTGCTCACATCGTCATAGAACTCGCCGAGACTGTCCTCTACATCCTGGGCGAAATCTTCTCCTTTACGCTTCAGCCTTCTGCGTACTACGGTACCTTTTGCAGGTGAGAAAAGTATTCCAACGGCTAGTCCGATGGCGGCTCCTATTACAGCTCCGGCTACAATTTTGCTTGCTTCCATAGTGGTGCTCCAATTTTAAGTGATAATTTGGGCGTTTTCATCAGATAAATAGTTCGTATTTGAACGCCATGTATCTATAACAACGGTAGTGGACTGGAAATTGTTCCGGATTGGCAGTGAAACCCCCTAAATCTACCATTAAATCCAAATTTTAAAGAAATCCAACGTAATCGGCTATAGTCGCGAAGTTTAGTCACGGCCAAGAAAATCGACCTATGCGTTCTATAAATAAGGATTTAGAGGGTGATAATAGGCGTGCATTAATTGAATATTAAGTAAAATTAAGATTAAGCATTTGTCTTTTGTTAAAATTATCTTATCATTCAACGCAGAGACAGTCGCTCTGCCCGAGCAAGTAAAGAAATTTTCGGAGTTGTGTTCCTTGATTCAAACGGTATCGCTGAGATTTACCCATCTGGATGGGATTAAGGAATATTGGAATAAAATTTTTTGGAATCGTGTGTTAAATATGTTTCTCTGGATTGCTTTTTTCCTGAAAAAAATATTTTGCTTGTAGCCGGACTAATAGTGTGATGGTACTGCATTCAAATTAATATATGCTGGGTCAGCAGATAGGGTCATTCTCATCTATGCTGCTCAGAGTCAACTCTAACGAGGTAGAAATCCCATGCGTGTGCTGCTTGTAGATACATGCCCCCTGGATGCCGACCGTGCCCGCAGTGCCCTGCGTGACGTACCGGATCTTCAGGTAGATTACGTGGATGACTATCAGAATGCGTTGCTGCTGATATCCAAATATGCCTATGCTGCTGTGATTTGCGATATCGTCCTGGGTTCGTATCACGCCTCAGATTTGCTCAGAGAGGTGAAAAAACTTGGTATAGAGACCGAATTTGTATTGCTTTCATCGCGACTTGAAGAAGCGGATGGGGTTGATTATCTGGAGTTGGGTGCCTTTGACTATGTACATAAGGAAAGTGTTCAAAAGTTGCCTTATGTGATCAGGCATGTGATTAAAGAATCACAGCAGACTGTACAAAACCGACTGATGGGCATTAGTATGCATGATATCATGTCGCCCATCACGGCTATAACCGGATATCTGGATTTGATGCGCAATCAGCTGGCGGGTGATGAGAAGGTGAACCGGACTATCTATGACTATAGCCGTAAAATCAGAAACGGAGTCAGTGATATCAGCTCTATTCTGGAGCAAATGCGCACTACAGCGCCTGAACGATTGCGTGAGCCGGAAGAACAACACCAGGATGAAGAAGCAATGCTTTGTCTTGATGTGGACCTGAACTGGGTTGCTCAGGAGGTCTGCGATATTATGCAGGGTGCCGTGAAGAGTCGTAATCACAGCCTCAAATTCTCTCCTTCCCAACAACCGGTCTACGTGAGTGTTGATATCCAGCACCTCAAGCGCATCCTCTACAATTTCATCAGCAACGCCATTCGTTATACTCCCGAAGGCGGATTTATTCAGGTGGAGGTCGGGAAAAACAACCAGCGTGCCTTCATGGCCGTAACCGACAATGGTATCGGTATTCCTGCCGAGAAGCACGAGCAGATTTTTCGCATGAATTCCAAATTGCAGAAATTCGATCTGTACAATAAGAAGTCTACCGGCCTGGGATTATACGTGAACGCATCATTGGCCCGGCAACTGGGCGGGGAAATTAAATTAAACAGTGCACCGGGAAAAGGGTCTACGTTCAAGCTGGAATTGCCCACCCAAAATTCCATGCAGCAGGCCGGATAAGCTCCCTGTACCGGATGCGGCGCTGCCGATCTCAAAAAATAGGTCCGTAATTCGACGGGTGTAAACGATATCCCGTGCTGAAGGCGATTGCAGCGTGTCGCTTAGGCTCATTTAACAGCGATGTCTGCCGGGCTTTTCAACCATCGGAATCTGTTGTTTGACACCGGAGCCACAGCATGAGCCGATTTTTACAGGCTCTCTGCCAGCCCGTGCTAATTCAGGCGGGCCGGAACACCGGAAGGTGCGGGTTTCGTATCAAAAATCATCAGGGTTCTGCGGGCGAGCAGTTTTGCGATGTCTTGCTGAATGAGATAGCGTTTGGTGCGAAGGATGTCCAGATCGGAATAATAGTGGTACAACGGGGAAAAAAGTGCCTTTGGCTGAATTCCCTGCTCATCCCGCAGGCCGTAGCGGAGCATGAATACATCCTGCTGTGAGGGCCGGAGTAAATGACGAAGCATTTCCCGCATATCGCGGTTAACGGCCATAAGCATCAGCTGAGAGAGCTCGGTTTCTTCAAATGAAGGGGCAAATTCTTCCTCCGGTTCCTGCAGCTTCTTTTTCTTTTCCCGCTTTTCTGAGTCTTTGTGCAAATTCATTTGCGACTCGTAGGCATGTTCCATTTCTGGTACCGGCGGGGTTGGAGGTTCCATCTGAATAAATTCAGCCAGCGCCGAGGTAATCTGTGATATTGGGCTGTAGCTGCTTTGAAACATGGCTTGCCTGCCGGTTAAGAGCGACCTTTGCGGTTATGTGCCGTTGGTATCACCGGATTTGGTGTCAACTGCCTGCGGGTTGATTCCCTTTTATGGCTGTTTCACGCCAATTCCGTGTGGGTTATCGTCGTATTTGGATTGATTCCCGAAATGCGGCGCTTTTGCTGTATTGCATAAAGCCGTTCCCGGAACGAATCCTTACAGGGTTATCGGCACGATCTGTTCAATTTCAATTCTTTTTTTGGCACGCAATTAGCTTGAAGTAACGGTGTGTACAAGCCTTTCGGAATATTGGGTTAAAAAAATTTAATCTCTGTGCCGGTTAGGCCGATACTTGTGGATGTATGACAACAACGAAAGGTTCCGTTCGGGGTTTAACTGTCGGAACTTTGTATTAAAAACATAAAATGCAGCTGGGTTTGCAAAGGTCACTGGGCAGTGGATTCCGGTGATGGCCGGTAAAAGGCACCAGCGTCCGGGGGGAATCGGGCTGCAATTGGTTAGTAACAACGGAAGAGGGATAAATACCATGGAAAACAATAACAGACCATCCGGAAAATCCGGTCAATGGACAATTGGTAAGCGACTAAGTATGGCCTTTGGTGCCATGATAGTGATTGTTGGTGTGCTGGGAGTAACCAGCTATTTTGGCGTCAGTCAGCTAAGCAGTAGTGTAGAGGAAATTGGTGAAACCAATCTGCCCAGCGTGGCCAGCGCACTTCGTATGGAATTGCAGTTAACTGAAATGATGGCTGCGCAGCGAACCCTGCTCATACCCGGCAATGATCTGGGAACCCGCCAGCGACAGTACGGTCGGCTGGATGCCGCCGATGAAGTGTTTAACCGGGCCCGCGAAGTGTACGAGCCGTTGCCACGAACCCCGGAAGAAGACCGTTTCTGGAACGCCATCGCCAGCCAGATGAATGAGTTCAACCGATTGAACCAGCAGATTGTTACGCTGAATAAAGAAATTGACCGCGTTGGTGTATTGAATCCACAGGAACTGGTTGCCGACTTGCAGCAATTTCGCGGCGACCACTACAATGTGGAGATTCAGGCCGTTGAACTGATTACGAACGGAACAACATTTACCGGCGGCGATGACCACACAGCCTGTAATTTTGGTCGCTGGATAAGTTCATTCAACTCAACAAATCCAGATATCAACCGAATGATCACGGCGATGGAGGGGCCGCACCAGGAATTTCACGCCAGTGTCCGTGAAATACGCGCTGCCGTAAATGCCGGAAACACTACCCTGGCCACACAGATTATGAACGAGCAGATGATTCCGTCTGCCCAGGAAACCTTTGACGGTTTTAACCAGCTGATTGCCTTGGCCAACGATGCCAATGCCCGTTTTGATGAGATGACCCATCTGGCTCTTGAGGATGCCCGCATACTGCACGACGAATTTCTGGAAAGTCTGATTGCTATCGTACGTATTCAGCAAGAATGGGCTGATGAATCTGTTGCCAACGGTACATCCACCGCCGCTATGCTGGAATCACTTTCCCTGATTATGCTCTTCGGTGGTATTGTGATCGCCGTTGTGATGGCCTTCTTTATGACCAAAGGCATCAATAAAGTGCTGCTTGAAATCGTGTCGGGTCTGAACAGTGGCGCCGAGCAGGTAACCGCCGCCTCCGGTCAGCTGTCATCCACCTCGCAGGAACTTTCCGAAGGTGCCAGCGAGCAGGCCGCCAGTCTGGAAGAAACTTCTTCTTCTATGGAAGAAATGTCCTCACAGACCAAGCAGACGGCTGAAAATGCCATGCAGGCTGAAAATCAGATGAAGCAGTCGCTTGAACTGGTTGAACGCGGGGTTGTTGCTATGGAACGCATGACCAAAACCATGGCCGACATCGAGCAGTCAGCTGAGGAAACTTCAAAAATTATCAAGACTATTGATGACATTGCCTTCCAGACCAATCTGCTGGCCCTTAATGCAGCTGTAGAAGCGGCCCGTGCCGGTGAAGCAGGTAAAGGGTTTGCCGTAGTGGCAGAGGAAGTCAGGAATCTGGCTCAGCGCAGTGCACAGGCTGCCCAGAACACCTCAGATCTTATCAAGCGTTCGCTTGACAGCTCCAACAGCGGTACTCAGGTTGTTAAGGAAGTATCCGAAAGCCTCGGAGCTATCCGTGATGCAACGGCCAGCGTAAGTACCCTGGTGGTTGAAATTGCCGCTGCCGCCAAAGAGCAGTCGATGGGTATCGGACAGGTGAACACCGCCATGGGCGAGATGGATAAAGCCGTTCAGCGGAACGCATCCAGTTCGGAAGAATCCGCCTCTGCCGCTGAAGAACTCGCAGCACAGGCTGTTGAACTTCAGAATATGGTTGAGCAACTGGTGAGCCTGGTGGGTGGATCCAGCAATCCGTCCGGTCCGGTCCGTCAGCCGCAGCGCAAAGCCTCCAATACCGACTGGCGATGGAAGCAACAGACCAAAAAACCGGTTGCTTCGGCCCACAAGTCGAATGGTAACGGCCATGCCAGCACCAACGGAAACGGTCACAGTTCGTCTGCCAAATCTCGTCAGCCGGAAGTTCTGATTCCGCTTGATGATGAAGAACTGGCATCCTTCTAACCTCTCCGTTGTGGTTACCGGATACTGTCAGGCTGCCTGGGTTTACTCCCGGGCAGTCTGAGATTCCGGCTTTTGCTGATTTATGGGATGATGTTTGTGGAGCCCGGATGAACTACGCCACGCCTGCGGCACATAATTTGCATGCCGGAATAATGAAACACTGAAATCGGTAATACTCCAGCAACCACGCACTGAAAGCCGAATAGTTACTGATATCAAAACCAATTTGGAGATTACGAATGAGCAAGATTAAGGCACTCGTAGTTGATGACTCAAAAATCATGCGGAGTGCGGTGAAACGTACCCTGGACCAGCTCATGCTGGCAGAATTTGAGTATATCGAGGCCATGGATGGTGAAGACGCACTGGAGAAGTTCAGCCATGAGATTGAAATCATTTTTGTTGACTGGAATATGCCAAAAATGACCGGGGTAGAGTTTTCAAAGGAAGTGCGCAAAATGGAAAACACCTCCCACATCCCCATTATTATGGTCACGGCTGAGAAGTCTATGGGCAAGGTGGATACAGCCCTGAATGAGGGCGGTGCCAACGCTTACGTTACCAAGCCCTTCACTGCCGACCAGCTTTACACCGCACTGAGCAAATACATCGATGATAACGGAAACTTTAAACTGGGCGCCGGCGGCGGGCAGAAGAAGAGTTTCTTCAAAGATATGTTAAACCTTAAATAAGGAGTATCAGATATGCTTCCTCAACGATTAAGCGAGATTTCGGAGATACCTGATCTGATGCTCGACAAAGTTGTACTTTCAGTGCAGAATACCTTTGCTTCCATTTCCGGTGACGCACCGGAACTTGTAGAACAGGTGAATTCACTGCAGCCCATGAACGGGATTATCGGTAACATCGCCGTTTTTAATCCCGAGCACACCCTTTCCATGATGCTGGCCGTGCCCAAGGAAACGGCCGTCTCAATTTCGGTGAAATTTGTGGGTTTCGAGCTTGAATTTGAAAGTGATGACATCGGTGACCTCATCGGTGAAATTTCGAATATACTGGCCGGTGAAGTGGCCATGAATATTGAAACTATCGGCTTCCGCGGTCAATCTTCCCTGCCTACTGCTACCCGCGGCAGCGATCTGCGCCTCTTCCTGCCCAATAAACCGCCCTCTGCACGACTACGGTTTGTGACGTCTGACGGTGAATTCTGGCTGTACCTGGCCCTGTATGAATCACAACGTTATTAAGTGAACCCATCATGAGCGCCGACTATCAAAAACAGATTGAACAACTTGCAGAAATCATTCAGCTTCTGGCCAATATCGGTCCGGGCGATCAGGACGGGATTATGCAGGCCGGCGCTAAACTGGAAGACGCAATTGAGGGCTTTGGTCACAATGCTACCCAGCTGAACCGGCTGGTGGAGCTGGCCTGGGAGGGAATCAAGCATCTTTATGCCCGTGACGATTTCTTCATGACGGTCAAAATGGCCACCATGCAGGCTGTAAACACGATTCGGGAATATGCGCTGACCAGCGGCGATATCGATGTGCGCGACTTTGAGCGGGCCTGCGATATCATGCAAAAAGCCTTGAAGGGTGACGGCGAGTCGGCCGACAAAATTATTGAACTGCCGCCCGAAACTCCTGTTGATACCGATTCCATACCGGTTACACCGGTTTCCCGTACGGTTGAGGCCGTAAGCCTGGACGAGGTAAATGCGGCCTTCATGAAGCTGGATGTCGAAACACTCACACCGGACCTGCTCCGCGACTTTTATGAGAAGCTGGATGCAGCGGCAAGTCAGTACGAAGACGAGGTTGGAGCGATTCTGCAGCAGGCAGTTACCGCACTTACCGAAGCGCCGGACCCGGAAATTATGATAGCATCGGTAGGACAGAAGCTGGAAGAAGCCTCGGAAGCCAAGATGATGCTGGATTTTGCCGGCGAGTCTGCCTCAGGGTCGCCTTCGGCCGAAACTATGCCGGATTTGGATGAAAACGGCACGGTAAAACCTTCTTCTGACACGCTTTCTGCTGATAACGCCGAAGCGGAAACTCCGTCATCACCGGAAAGCACGCAAACGGATCCGGCTGTGGCAACCACCGGGAATCATACCGTATCCGCTTCTGAAACAGCAGCCGCTAATCCGGATCCGGTTGAATCTCCTGCGACTTCCCCGTCCGTTCAACCACCTGCGCCACAAAGCCCGCCTCCTGCTCCGCGCACGGGGTCGGCTGTCATCGACCCGGCCGCTCCGGCAACACCGGATTTTGAAGTACCCGGGGATGCAGACACGGATCTGCTTCAGGAGTTTTACACCGAGTGTACCGAGCTGATCGGAATTGCAGAGGAGGCCCTCCTCGAACTGGAAAACAATCCGGATGACGACGAGTTGATCAACCAGGTTTTTCGTGCGTTTCACACCATCAAAGGTACGGCAGCTTTTCTGGGACTGGTTCCGGTGTCTGAGTTTGCCCATCATGTGGAGACCCTGCTCAGCATGGTACGTGACAATGAAATCGGGTATACGAATCAGGCGGCCGATATTACGCTGGACTCCCTGGATACCATTAAGTCTATGGTAGAGGAAGTGCCAACCCTGGCGCCCGGTAAGCTATTGCACATTCCACCGGCATTTGACGCGCTCAAGCAGCGCTTGATTTATGTGGAAGAGCACGGAAAATTTGACGGATTACCCGATGCAGCTGCGTCAACGCCATCGGCAGCGGCCGGTTCTGTAGAACGTGCAGGCGGGTCGGACGTTGAAGAAGCTCCCAAAGCGCCGGAACCATCTCAAGCCGCTACCAAGGCGACATCCACCGAGGATGAATCCGTAATGGATGACTGGTCGGAGCCTGAAGAGGCTGAAATGCAGCCTGTGGCGCCGGAGGCTGCAATCAAATCGGCGGCCCCTGCAGCCACCAACGGCTCGGCCCGCAGTAACGGAAGCACGCCCAAAGCGGAGGCAGAAAGTACGGTGCGCGTTAACACGGAGCGACTCGACCGGCTCATCGACATGGTGGGAGAGCTGGTGATTGCCCACTCCGTGGTGGCACAAGACCATGTTGTAGCCTCTGACAGTGATCTGCTCCGTAAGGTGACGCATACCACCAAGATTTTGCGCGAACTTCAGGATATCAGTCTGAAACTGCGTATGGTTCCCCTCAAGGCAACCTTCCAGAAAATGAACCGCCTCGTACGGGATCTTTCCCGGAAAGCCGGTAAGCAGGTGGCCTTCAAAACGGTTGGTGATGATACCGAAATTGATCGCAATATGGTGGATATCATCAATGAACCGCTCATTCACATGCTGCGAAATTCGCTGGATCACGGGGTTGAAACACCCGAGCAGCGTGCCAAAACCGGCAAGGATCCGGTTGCCAACGTGTATCTGCGTGCCTATCAGCAGGGCGGGAAGGTTGTAATCGAAATTGAAGATGACGGTCGGGGCCTGAATACGGAAAAAATTTATGCCAAGGCACTGGAGAAAGGTATTGCAGACCCGAACCGTAAATACACGGATCATGAGATCCATAATTTCATTTTTTTACCGGGTTTCTCCACGGCCGATGTGGTCACGGATCTGTCAGGCCGGGGTGTGGGCATGGATGTGGTCCGCCGGTCTATCGACAAACTTCAGGGCAAGGTGGATGTAAGTTCAGAAACCGGAATGGGATCTATGGTGACCATCGAGCTTCCCTTTACCCTGGCCATCACAGACGGAATGCTGGTACGGGTTGGCCACCAGCGGTTCATTGTGCCGACCATCAACATAGACATGACCTTCCGTCCGGATGAAAATGCCAACTTTACCATAATGGGCGACAGTGAGAACGTGATGTTCCGCGGGTCATCCATCCCGATTATCCGCCTGCATCGAATGTTCAATGTTCCCGATGCTGCTGAATCCATTCAGGACGGGGTATTGATGGTGATAAATAGTAACAGGCAGAAATATGCCCTGCTGATTGACGAGGTCCTCGGGCAGCAGCATCTGGTGGGTAAATCCATCTCCATGCCGGTGAAACTGCAGAACATCTCCGGTGGTGCTATACTCGGTGACGGGCAGGTCGGGCTCATACTAGACACGGTAGCTTTAGTGAGCTGACCCGCTGAACGATAATTTGATTAACCAAAAGTGGACAAAACCCTACAATTATGGCAACGCAAGAAACCTCTCAAAACGAAAGCAAACTGAATGTGGAAGGTGGTAAATTCCTCACCTTTTTCCTGGGCAAGGAAGAGTATGCCCTTGAAATCCTGAAAGTTCAGGAAATTATCGGCATGATGCCCATTACGCCCGTTCCGAATATGCCCGGTTACATCCGCGGTGTACTGAATCTGCGCGGGAAAATTATTCCGGTCATGGAACTGCGCATCCGCTTCGGTCTGATGCCGGTTGAAGATACCGAAGAAACCTGTATTGTTGTGGTTCAGTCGGGCAGTTACCTGATGGGTGTGGTGGTAGACAAGGTATCTGAAGTTGCCGAGATTGATACCAAGCAGATTGAAGAAGTCCCGACCCTGGGTGGCGCCATGCACAATGAGTACCTGTCTGGTATCGGTAAGTTTGAAAATTCCGTTAAGCTGCTGCTGGATGTTGAAAAAGTACTTTTTGATGTTCCTGAAGCTGTTCTGATGGATACTGCCATATGATCGGCAGACCCAAAACGGACTTGTCGAGGGCGGTGCTGACCACCTCTCACTTTAACCGGGTTAAACGCATGCTGCATGATTACAGCGGCATTTTCCTGGGCGATGGGAAGGAGGCCCTGGTCAAAGCACGCCTGCTCAAACGTCTGCGGAAGCTGGGTCTGGACGATTTTGACGATTATTTCGATTTTATTGAAAATGATGCTACCGGCGTGGAGTTTCTCTCGCTGGTAGACGTGCTGACCACCAATAAAACCAGTTTCTTCCGGGAATCGCAGCACTTCGACTATATCAACGACGTGGTGATGCCCTCCATCAAAGACCGTGATGTTACCTGGTGGAGTGCCGGGTGTTCATCCGGTGAGGAACCGTACACCCTGGCCATGAACTTTCTGGAGCATAAGTCGCCGGGTTCGCGGGGGAAATTACGGCTGCTGGCCACCGACATATCGAGTCTGGTTCTGCAGCGGGCCCGCGAGGGTGTTTACAGCGGTGAGCACGTTAAAGATATTCCCACAGCCATGCTGCGGAAATATTTTACACGCATAGGCGCAAATCCGGAAGCGTGGAGGGTTGATCCTCAGATAGCGACGATGATAAAATTTGCCCGGTTAAACCTTCAGGAGCCCTGGCCCATGAAAGGACCGTTCAACATTATCATGTGCCGCAATGTGATGATTTATTTTAACCGTGAAACCCAGCAGAAGCTGATAAAACGGTTCTACGACCTTCTTGAGCCCGGAGGATATTTGTTCCTGGGTCACTCGGAAACCATTTCAGGTCCATCCCTGGGGTTTGTGAGTGTTCGCCCGGCTGCTTATCAGAAGAAATAAGGAATAACAGATTATGTCACACATAATTGGGGTAGGTGATATAAAGGTTTCCTCGAACCAGGCTGATGTACTCATCACCTATGCGCTGGGAAGTTGTCTGGGCATTGTTGCCTATGATCCGGTGCTTCGGGTGGGAGGATTACTTCACGCCATGCTGCCCTTATCCAATGCCGATCCGGCAAAGGCCAAGGTGCGTCCTGCGATGTATGTAGATTCGGGTTTTTCCCTGCTCATGCGCGAAATGTTTGCCAAGGGAGTTAAAAAAGACAATATTGTAATATCCGTCGCCGGCGGAGCAAGTATGAAACAGATTTCAAACGACGATTATTTCAAAATTGGCCAACGCAATTTTACCGTTCTCCGGAAACTGCTCTGGAAGAACGGCCTGATGATTCATGCGCAGGATGTAGGCGGGGGCATTTCACGCACCATGGCCCTGCATCTGAATAACGGCCTGGTAACCATCAACAAAAAACCCATCACCAATTCCGGTGACGGAATGCAAACCGCCTCGGGAGCCGCCCTGGCTGCTAACCGATAAAACAGAGGGTTATATTTATGGCACTTAATGTTTTAGTAGTTGACGACTCCGCCCTGATGCGCAACATCGTCATCAAAGTACTCAAGCTCAGTGATATTGACATCGCTGACATCTTTCAGGCCGGCAACGGTCAGGAAGCCCTTGAACAGCTCAACAACAACTGGATTGATCTGATGCTTCTTGACATCAACATGCCCGTGATGAGCGGGCTGGAGCTGCTGGATATTGTCCGCGCAAATCCGGAAACCAAAGACCTCCCCATAATCATGGTAACCTCCGAAAGTCAGGAAAAACGGATCAGTACCATTGAACAAAAGGGGGCCGGCTTTGTTCACAAACCGTTTACGCCGGAGCTGCTGCGCGACCAGATTCTAAAGGCAACGGGGGTGACTCATGAATAGCGATCTCAACGAACAAATCCGTGTACTCGCACTCCGTGCTTTTGAGTCGATGTGTTTCATGTTTGAAATGGATGACGACTTCGGCGATGGCGATATGGCCATCGCAACGGAGTACAAAGATTCCGTAGTCATACGCTTTGACGGTGATGTCAACGGCGGAATGCTGATCAGCGCGTCACCCGATCTTCGGCAGGCCGCCGCCATGAATATGCTGGGAACCGACGATGTAGATGAGCAGCATAAAAAGGATGCCTGTTTTGAGCTGGCCAATATAATTTGCGGCAACATCGTACCGCTGCTCAACAAAAATGACGGAGTGAGTTTTATTCAGAGTCCGCGGACAGCAACCAAAGTGGAAGCCAGCGGCGCTGCGTTCAAGGGATTTCACGAAGAAGTAGTGTCACTGAGTCTGGATGAAGGAACCTGTGAAATCCGGGTTTATTACCTGTAGCCCTAGGAGAAACCTATGATCAGAGTACTTGTGGTTGATGATTCGGCCCTGGTGCGGAAAATTCTCACCGAGGAACTAAACAAACAGCCGGATATTGAAGTGGTGGGTACCGCGGTAGATCCATTTGTGGCCCGCGATAAAATCGTCCGGCTGAAGCCGGATGTGCTCACCCTCGACCTGGAGATGCCTCGAATGGACGGCCTCTCGTTTTTGTCGAAGCTGATGAAGCACTACCCTATGCCGGTGGTCGTTGTCAGCTCCCTGACGCCGAAGAACAGCGAGAATGCCCTGATGGCATTAAGCCTGGGCGCCGTAGAAGTGGTCTGTAAGCCGGGCTCAGCGTATTCAACCCAGAATATTTCGATGCAGATCGTCAAGGCGGTTCGCGCTGCATCCGTTGCCCGCTTCGATAAAAAGCCGGTTATGGCTGCACCGGTTGCCTCCTCCAACGGAGCATCCCTGCCCAATACCGCCGCCCGACTGCGTCATACCACCAACAAACTCATTGCCATCGGGGCATCAACCGGTGGAACCCGGGCCATAGAGACGGTGCTCACGCAACTGCCGCCCAATCTGCCCGGAATTGTAATGGTACAGCATATGCCCCCGGTATTTACCACCAGTTTTGCCAACCGGTTGAATCAGATTTGCCGGCTGGAGGTCAGGGAAGCCAAAGACCGGGAGCTGGTTGAACCGGGCGTGGCCCTGCTGGCGCCGGGCAATTATCACATGGTTGTGGAAAAATCAGGGGCCTCGTACTATGTGCGCCTCAAGCAAGGTCCGCCGGTACACTATCAGCGACCCAGCGTGGATGTGCTCTTCGATTCGGTGGCGGAGGCTGCCGGCATTAACGCACTCGGCGTTATCATGACCGGAATGGGCGCCGACGGTGCCCGGGGAATGCTGGCCATGCGCGATAAGGGATCCCACACCATTGCTCAGGATGAGGCTACATCGGTAGTATTTGGCATGCCCAAGGAAGCGATTAATCTCGGTGCCGCCGTTGAAATCGCACCCCTGGGAGGGATTGCTCAATCAATCATCAAGGCCGCATCGCAAATGGCTACGGCTTAGGTTCAGCAAGGAAGTGCCCGTTGTACAAAGGGTAGGTACAGTCATTACATGCCCCATGTGCAGTGCGAAGTGCTGATCGGTATGAGGGCACAGCCTGATCGGGATAGTGGGTTTCCTATGGAGCGTGCCGCAACTGCAAGCCGCAGGCCGTGCGTCAACAACTACTGCGGAGGAAGCATGATCTCGAAGATGACGCCGTTTTCTGCATCGTTTTGTTTCAGGAATACCGAGGCACCTACATGGCGGAGCACGATGTGGGCCAGCGTCAGTCCGATACCCAGGCTGTTGGCTCTGGTGGTTATGAACGGATGGAATACCTTGTCTGCAATTTCTTCCGGGATAGCGCGACCATAATTGATGACCCGAATCCGGTTTTTTTCGACTTCCACCCGAACCGGTTTTTCACCGCGGTTAAAGTCGACGGCGTTGTCGAGCAGAATTTTCAGTGCGTGCTGCAGTTTGGCTTCATTGGTGTAGACCAGGGGTTCCTGACGGGGCCGCTGCACAATGACCGGTTTGCCGGTTTCGGAGACCTTGCTGTTGGCCACTTGTTCGGCTGACCGCCCGATGGCAACCGGCTCTGAGGCATAGAGTACCTCGTCTTCGCGTTCCAGGGCCTGCAGTAAATCCAGTTCCTCCAGCATTTCCACCAATTGGGTGAGCCCCAGGTCTACTTTTTCCAGATACACGCTGGATCGGCCGATGTTGGCGGGATCTTTCAACAGGGAGACAAACCCTTGTATTCCGGTAATCGGAGAACGAAAACGGTGAAGCAACACGGCGTTCAGGTCGCTCACGGCATTCAGCATATCGGACGTAGGCAGCTGGTCGTCCTGGAGCAGGACCACTTTAACCAGCTGTTCGCCGGCATACTCAAACGGAGTGTGCTGAATACGCAGCCATTGGTTGTTGAAATAGACCAGCTCGCCGAATTTCGGGTCGGAAACCGACTCGATGAACGTAGACAGTTCCCAGCCGGTGACGGCTTCGGTGCCGCAACCGGAAAACGCCGCTTCATTCGCGCATAAAATCTTATGATCCTGTGCGTCTATGACAAACGTCGGGTTAGGACTATCTGCTATGAGTATTTGCAAGCTTCGGAGGTCAAAACCGGTCTGCGGGCGGGTAGCCGGCAGATGCATGGTTGGATATATGGAGGTATTGGTGTTCATCATACACTTATTATCAGCCGACCCTCAGAATCTCTTAAGCTGATTTAACGACCTTACATACAGGTGGAAAAATTTGCCGTGAGAAAAGAACGGCGGAAAATCTTGAATGAACACGCGGCCGGATTACTGTGCCGGACTACACAGGTAACGCAGTTGTCAGTGACGTTGGTATGGCACGTGAAAGTGAAACGATGTGGTGACGGTGCAGTTACATGCGTCTGCCAACAACCTGACTGGGAGCAATGTAGCAAATTAACCGTTGATATCCACCTATATGATTTTTCCTTGCCGCCGGGGGCAGGAATGGCATAACTCTTGCTGTTAGTCTTACAGTCATTATGTTCAACGTTCATTTTTCGAGTCTTTTCCGATGAAACTCATCGACAGTGATCATTCCCTTTTATTAGGCAAGGCCATGGATGCCATGTCGCTTCGGCAGCGCATTACCGCCGCCAACGTGGCCAATGCCGACACGCCGGGGTATCGTCGCCATCAGGTTGACTTTGAGGAAGAGCTGCGAAGAGTGCAGGAATCGGGCAATACCCGCGCCCTGCGCGATGTGAACGCCAGTATCACCGAGACCAATGAGGAAGTGGTGCTGGAAAATGAGCTTATGGAAATGGCCGATACCCAGATCCGCGTGCATTTACTCACCCGCAGCCTGCGTCATCACTTTGATATGCTGCGCATTGGTATCACCGGAAATAACCGTTAATTCAGCAGGATTTTGCCATGTTAGCTGACCGCATGTTTACCACGTTTCGTACCGCAGCCCAGGGGCTGGAGGTTCAGCGTGAGAAAATAGCCGTAGCGGGAAGAAACATTGCCCATGCCAACACGTCATCACGACCGGGCAATGAAGGTGTGTACCGCCCGCAAACCGTGGTTACATCCCTCGGAGAAGCGCAGGACTTTCAGCGCATGCTGCTGGATAATGTCCAGTCGCTCCAGCCTTCCGGCAACGCATCGGGCACTGAATCGGATTCCGATCCGGATACCCCCGGTGTTCAGCGTGCCGCTGCATTCACCCACAATATGGGTCCGCGCATGCAGGTGGTAGAAACCGATGCCTTCCGCTATGAATTTGACCCCAATCACCCCGATGCCGACGAAAACGGCATGGTTCAGTACCCCGACGTAGACCTCATTCGTGAAATGACCCAGCTTGTCAGTGCCAACAGACTGTATGAAGCCAATCTGAGTGTGGTTGAAGCCGAAAAACAAATTATCCGACGATCCTTAGAAATCTGAGTCTTATCATGAACATCAATTCATTACAAGCACAGCAACTTACAGACGTCTCGCGCACATCGGGCCTTCGTAAGGCTGCCGAAATGGTGGCACCGCCCAAGCTCTCCCAGGATGAGATGAATATGATCTCCAAAGAGTTTCCGGCCGGGAAAACCATGACCTGGTACTCCAACAACGGCAGCAAACATGAAGAGCAGCTGGCCGTTCGCGGAAGCCGAATCGACATTAAAGTGTAGAGGCTCCTGGTATGAACTTTCCGATCAATGTCAACAGTATCCGGCTGCCCGAAAGTGTGGGTGGCGTTCAGCTTCCACAGGGGCTGAATAACCTGGATCTGAACAATCTGAATCTCAACGATCTGAACCTGAACGAGCTTCGTGAGCAGTTACCCGAAGAACTGGCGGGTATCCGTCTTGACGGAACGGCCCGTGCGCCGCGCGAACTGGATGGGATCCGGAATATGGGTCCGATGGCCCCCCGCGTCAGCGGTATGGGTGGACCCAGTTTCGGGAGCCTTCTCAGCAGTGCCATTAAATCGGTGGATGAATCCATGAAAACAGCCGATCAGAGCGGACAGGATTTCCTGGCAGGAAAAACTGATAACGTGCACGATGTGATGATCAATATGCAACGTGCTCAGCTCAGTTTTCAGATGCTGGTAGAAATACGAAATAAAGCCGTTGAGGCCTATCAGGAACTCAGCCGAATGCAAATTTAAAAGGTAACAACAGATGGAACGCTTCATCGACAGTCTGAAAAATTTTCTGGAGCCCCTGAGTCCTGCCCAGCGCATCATGTTCGCCCTGATGATTGGTCTGATTGTACTGTTTGTAGGGCTGCTCATCCGGTGGACGCTCCAGCCCGACTATGCCATTCTCTATGGTAATCTCCAGCCCGAAGTGGCCAATGAAATTGTAACGGAACTGGAAAATCTGACGGTACCCTACCGTATCGAAGAAAGCGGAACGGCTATTTACATCCCCAGTGGAAAAGTACATGAAATGCGCATGCGGCTGGCAGCTTCAACAGCCACTGGTCCGGGTGTACAGGGGTACGAGCTTTTTGATGCCAATACCCTCGGGATGACCGATTTTATGCAGCAAGTGAACCGGAAACGTGCGCTGGAGGGTGAACTGGCCCGGTCTATCAACACCATCGAGCAGGTGGAATTTTCCCGCGTTCACCTGGTCTTGCCTGAGCGGGCCGCATTTCAGCAGGAAGGATCGCAGGCCACAGCCTCGGTTATCTTGAGTATGACCCGCGGACAACAGCTCTCCGGTCAGCAAATTGACGGAATCACCGCCCTGGTGGCGGGTAGTGTGGAAGGATTGAGCGCCGCCAATGTCACGATATTGGACCAGAACGGGAACCGGCTCACTCAGGACGGCGGCGGACAATTCGCCTCCGGCAGTACGCAGATTCAATTGCGTCAGCGTACCGAGGCTTACCTGACGGAGCGTGGTCAGAGCATGCTGGACCAGGTGCTGGGTCCGGGTAATGCCATTCTTCGTGTGGCTACCGAGCACGATTTCGATCGCCTGGTGCGTGAATCAGATCTCATCGACCCGGACAGTCGTATCGTGATTTCCGAAGAGCAGCGTACTACAACCAACAATGATGAGAGCTTCCAGCAGGTACCCGTCGACGAATTCACTCCCATCGCACAGCGGGGCGAAACGGTGTTGCTGGGCAACCGAAACAACGAGCAGTCGGTGCGAACCCGTAACTACCAGGTCAATCAGACCCGCGAGGTACACGAACGCGGTCCCGGGGAACTGCGCCGGATCACCGCCTCGGTACTGCTGAACTACAAGCAGACCTCGGTAAATCAGGAAGAAGGGCAGGAGCCTATCGTTCAGTACGTCCCCTACACACAGGAAGAAGTTGAACAGCTGCAGAATGTGATACGCAATGCACTGGGTTTGCAGAACAATCGCGGCGATGAGCTGACCATTACCCAGATTCAATTTTTTGATCCCCAGCTTGAGCTGGAATATGCCTCCTGGCTGCAGCAGCCCACGCCCTGGAATGAAATCATCCGGTACGTGATGATTCTCATCGCCTTGCTGGTGGTGGTAGGTCTGGTTTACAGTATGACCCGTAAGATGAACCAGGAAAGTTTTGATGTGATGTTCAAGAAACCGGGGGGTGAAGTGCAGCAGGATCAGCAGCAGCTGGCCGAGGCCATAGCCAGTGCCGGTGAGGACGAAGGCGACATCGATATATCCCCGGATGACTTTATGAGCAAGAAATTGAGCAAGTCAGCCCGCCGTCAGCTGGCCGAAAAGTCGATGATGATTGACGAAATCAAGAAATTTGTAGGTGAACAGGGCGAGGATGCCACGCATCTGATCCGAACCATGATGATCCGATAAACCCAACAGGTACTCACTATGTCAGCAGCCGTAGCCACATCTGCCAGCAAACAGCTGGAAGTAGCCAGCCTTACCGGTATTCAGAAGGTCGCTATTCTCATGATCAGTCTGGGACTGGAAACAGCCTCCAAGCTCCTGAAGAATATGCGCGATCATGAAGTGGAAAAGGTCTCCCTGGAGATTGCCATGATGAATAATCTGAGTCCGGAAGTGGCGGATGCTGTGGTGGAAGAATTCTACATGATCATGCAGAATAAGCAGTTCGGTCTGGAGGGTGGTATCTCCTACGCCAAGACTGTTCTGGCCGAGGCGCTTGGCAGTAAGGAGGCCAATGAAATTTTCCGCAAGATTGAAACCAAGACGGGTACCAACGTTTTCGGGGTGTTTGAGACCAGTGACATCAACAACATCGTCCAGTTTATTCAAAATGAACATCCCCAGGTAGCCGCCCTTATTCTGTCTCAGCTCAAACCGGAGCGTTCGGCAGAAATTTTGTCGTATCTGGATGAGAAATTTCAGTTTGAGATTGCCTATCGTCTGGCGTCCATGGACCAGATTTCCGTGGAGGTGATTACCGAAATTGAAGAGGTGATTAAGGAGCACATCGGTGGTATTGACGCACTGGGTGAGCGTGTGAAAGGTGGCGCCGATGCCGTTGCATCCATCCTCAACGAGGCCAATGTTTCCGTGGAGAAGAATGTGATCAAGAGCATCGAGGAAGTGGATCCGCTTCTGGCCCAGAAAATCCGCAATCAAATGTTCCTGTTCGAAGATATTGTACACCTGGACGACCGTACGGTGCGGCTTATCATCAACGAGATGGACAAGTCAGACATGGTACTGGGCCTGAAAGGGGTCTCCGACGATCTGGTGAACAAGTTCCTGAACAATATGTCGGCCCGTGCCAAGGATATGATGCGCGACGACATGGAAGCCCTGGGACCGGTACACATCAAGGAAGTGGAAAAGGCGCAGCAACGGATTATTCAGAAAATCAAGCAGCTTGAAGATGCCGGTACAATTTCGACCCGTAAGACCACCGAAGCTGAGCTGGTGGAATAACCTATGGCCAACCGGATTATAGATAAAAAAGCGATTAACTGGCAGGAGCAATCCAGCTCAAAGCTTAATTATCACCTGCTCTTTGACGGTCCGGCGGCTGGCAGACAGGAATCGGAAACGCCGGAAAAAGCAGAACCCGAAGCTCCCGACATCGAAGAAATTCTGAAGCAGCGCAGGCTGGAGGAAGAACGAAATCTGATGCAGGCCCGGAATAAGGCCTTTGAGGAAGGTCGTGAAGCGGGCCATAAGGAAGGGTATGCCAAAGCCACCGAAGACATGCAGGATAAAGTGGCCTTTCTGGAGCAGGCCGTCCGTGAAGCCAGTGTTGCATGGCAGCAGAATCAGGACTTGCTGAAAACCGAGCTGCTCTCGCTGGCCTTTGAAATTGCCGAAGCCGTTGTGGGTGTGCCGCTTAAATCCCCGGAGATTAAGCAACGCCTGGAAACCGAGCTGATGCCTATGATCCAGGAGCTGGACAGTACCACCCAGCCCGTACTGTGGGTAGCCCGTGAGGATTTTGAATTTGTGGAGTCGCTGGTAGAGGAGTACGGCGGTAGGTCAGGGGTGATTCTGCGTGTAGGGAGTACCTGCAAGCCCGGTGAGTACCAGCTGGAAACCAACAAGGAGAAGGTGGTGCGCGACTATAAAATCATTCTGAATGATTTCCGCGAGAGTCTGAATCTGCCGCATCCTGATTGACATATTGAACGATTACGCCAGTTGCCAACCGATATACCTGGTGCGGCAGCCTTGATGATCCTGAGCCATGGTGTAACAGCCGGCCTGCGGGTACGATGGTGACCTGATTTCATTGGTCGTTTTACCACGATGGATGTCCAACGCAGCGATAACAAAAGTCTATAACTATGAGCCCTTTAGCATCCCCTCCGCAGTCTCAATCGCTTGGCGGGTATTTTCAGCACATCCGCCGGCACCTGTCTGGCGGACCTCTGGGACCCCGCTATTATGGCCGGGTCTCGTCGGTGGTGGGAACCATGGTTGAAGTGGAAGGGCTGAATGCCTGTGTGGGCGAGGTGTACGGGATTCACTCGCAGCTGGGCAAGGTGATTCAGGCTGAAGTAGTGGGCCTGCGCGACTCCAAGACCCTGTTGATGCCCTATGACCGGGTGGAAGGCATGCAGCTGGGTTGCCTGGTAGAGCTTCAAGGTCGGCCGTTGAGTATCCCTATCAGCGATGAAATGCTTGGCAGGGTGCTGGATTCGAATGGTAACCCCATCGATAACCTCGGCGGGGTACATGCTGTCACGCATCAGACCATCCATAATGAGCCGCCCGGACCGCTGGAACGCGGGCGCATCAACGAGATTATGTATACCGGTCTGCGTGCTTTTGATACCCTCAACTCCCTGGGTAAAGGTCAGCGGATGGGTATTTTTGCCGGATCCGGGGTCGGTAAAAGTGTACTGCTCGGCATGATTGCCCGAAATTCCTCGGCTGATATCAATGTCATCGCACTGATTGGCGAGCGTGGCAGGGAGGTGAGTGAGTTCATCACCGATGCCCTGGGTGAGGAAGGACTCAAACGCTCCGTGGTGGTCGTAGCTACGTCTGACAATGCGGCCATGAACCGGATCAAAGGGGCGTTTACCGCAACGGCCATAGCCGAATATTTCCGGGATCAGGGAAAAAATGTCCTGCTCATGATGGATTCCATCACCCGTGTTGCCATGGCCCAGCGGGAGATCGGACTGGCCGCCGGGGAGCCGCCTACAACCAAGGGGTATACCCCCAGCGTATTTGCCATGCTCCCGAAACTGCTGGAGCGGGCCGGAAAAACACGGACCGGCAGCATCACAGGACTGTACACGGTTTTCGTGGAAAATGACGATATGAATGAACCGGTGGCTGATACCGTACGCTCCATTCTGGACGGGCACATTGTGTTGTCCAGGAAGCTGGCGCATAAGGGGCACTATCCGGCTATCGATGTGTTGGAAAGTATTTCCCGCGTGATGCCCCAAATTGTCAAACCGGAAGACCGTTCGGTTTCCATGAAAGCCCGTGAACTGCTGGCAACCTACCGCGAAGCGGAGGATTTGATCAATATCGGGGCCTATGTGAAGGGGTCGAACCCAAAAATTGACGAAGCCATCAAAAAATATCCGGCTTTGGTATCATTTTTGAAGCAGGGGATGGACGAGGCCGATTTCAACCAGGATCACTGGGCGGTCTTGCAGAAAATAACCGATTCGTAAATCGTCATTCTGAGTCCCTATGACCTTCAAGTTTTCCCTGGAGCCTGTGCTCAAAGTCAACGAGCATCGTGAAAAGCAGCAGCAGCAGAAGTATGCCGCTCAGGTCAAGCAAATGCAGTCTATCAAAGATAAAATCGACGACCTGAAAGACCGTATCAGTCAGACCGATGATACTTCTGAAGCCCGGTACACCAGCATTCATGCCCTTCGTGCCCGCTATGGAGTTCTTGAGCAGATGCATGTGGAAATCGGCAAGCTGGAAAAAGAGCTGATTCTGGTTGATGAGCGCGTGGACGCCGAGCGTAAAAAGCTGGTAGAAGCCCACCGCAAGACGCACATGATGGAAACGATGAAAACCAAGGAATTTACCACGTTCAGACATCAGGTCAACCAGCTTGAACAAGGTCAGATGGATGAGGTGGCTTCACAGATTGTGAGTCGCCGTTAAGTTATAAGGTTCAACCTATATGGGCATTTTAAAAATCATAGGCGCTTTTATCGGCTCATTTATTGTGATGCTGGGCGCGGTTTTTTTCCTGTATCCGTATCTCAATGCCGAGAAGTACGAGGAGATTGTGATGCCCCGTAATGCTGACGGAGAAATTGTAGCTACTACTTCGCGCTATAACCGTGAAGAGTTTCAGGCGCTGACATCGGAGCTGGAGCGTCTGCAGCAGCATAATGCACAGCTCACGGAACTGGTTGATTCGCTGACCCTGGTTGCAACCGGACTCCCCTCGGTATCCCTCGACTCCCTCGTACAGGCTGAAATCATGGCCCGGAATCTGGTAGAAGCCGGTTCAGAGGAGGCACTTGCTTCCATCACACCGGAAATGATAGCTACCTCCATACCGGATGCGGTTCGTGAAGAAGCGGCGCCTGAGGAAGACGACGAGGCTATCCGCCAGCGTGTCAACAGCTTGCTGAACCTGGATGAAGAAGAAATGATGCCCATTGTCAGCGAGTTGAGCTCAGAACAGTTGCAGACACTCTACCGGGTTGCCAGCAATCAGCAGCGGGAAAAACTCCTGCGATCGCTGCCACCCAACCGCGCGGCTCGTCTCATGCAGGAGGTTCTGTTATGATGATCCCCCGCGACATTTCCGTTGCTGATGTATCCGGTCGACTCCAAAAGCCGGCCGGCGACGGATGGACTACTACCGGCTCTCAGGAAGAACCCGGCCGGTTTGCATCCCTGTTGAAATCGGCATCGGGTGACGGTGCGGCTGATGGCAGTAAAGGATCTGCGGCGGAAACTTCCTCCGGTTCCGGCACTGCTGCATCGGATACTACGGGCGAAACGGGTTCTGCCACCACCGATACTTCGGCTGATTCCAATCCGGAATCGCAGGTTCAGCAGGCTTCCGATTCGGAAGCAGAGGATGCGAAACAAAATTCGGAGGAGAACCCGACAAACGCAGGCGATACGGAGGAAACCCCCGCCGATGAAATTGTGCTCCATAATGAAATTCGTTCTGCCGGGAAGCCGGCAGATGGCGATGCTGATGCCGGACAGAATCCTGAAGCCGCTGGTGAGCGTCAAGCGCTGCGTGCAGAATCCGGCACTGCTGCCGGTAATGCGGTCAATCCGGACGGCACCACTGTGCTTACTGGTGATGCTAGTGTAATGGAAACGGAAGGCGAGGTGAGCTCGTCGGCAAATGGCGGTTCGGCTAACGGTGTCGTTGCTGATTCGCAAGGACAGGGAAAAGGAACCGTATCGGCAGATGCTGCAGGCCAGGTTGCGACCGATCAGGCCGGGACAGCGGCAGCTGAGGTGTCTCAGTCAGGCGATGCATCCACGGAAAAAGGGATTGCAGCTGCGGCTGGTAATGCAGCGGCTGTCAGCGGTGACGCAGCCAACGGTTCGATTCCCGGGGCTGGTTCTGACGCAGGCGCAGCGGCTGTCAGCGGTGACGCAGCCAACGGTTCGATTCCCGCGGCTGGTTCTGATGCAGGTGCAGCGGCCGCCAGCGGTGACACAGCCAACGGTTCGATTCCCGGGGCTGGTTCTGACGCAGGTGCAGCTGTTGACCAAGCCGCGGCTGATGCAACCTCAACGGTGAGTGCAGAAAACCGCACTGACGCCCGAACCACAGCATCGGAGCCGGTCGGTGGTACCACCGCAGGCACAACAGCTGCTGAAGGTACAGCGTCCGGCTCATCGCAGCCATCTGCCGGAGTGCCGGTCGATGCAGACGGTGAACCAATTGGAGGCGTACCCCCGACCGGAGCCAATGGTCAGGCAGCAAACGCTGCTGAAGGACCGTCGACTGCCACGGGAACCATCGCACCTACGGTGAACGGTCAGGCTGCGGAGGGTACCGCAACACCGGATGGTGGCAAGGCAGCGGTAACGGAAGGCGCTGCGCCTGGTATGGAACGCACTCCAACCGGTGACCTTCGTACCGATGCACCGGCACCGGCACCGGAAGCCACACCCGCAGCACCGACCCAGATAGCACAGGCTGCGGGCGCTCAACTGCTTCGTGAGCTGCAGCAACAGGCCCAGATGAACGGCGCGCAAACCCGTCATGATCTGGTTTCCTTACAGCAACAGGCAACCGAGCTGCCGGAAGAGGAGCTTCGGGCATTACTCAAAGACATGCCTGCACCCGGATTTCAGAAACCGGAACGGCACGCACAGCCCGGATCAGAACGCACTCCGGTTGAGTCGGCCCGCGCCGAGAACGCAGCTACGTCCGTAACCGGCGCTTCGGCATCCGGTGGCGGTAACGACGCCTCCCTGGGTAACACCCCATCGCCCATTCAGATAGCCAACAGTGTGATGATGAATATGCAGGGTGCGCCGGTTGACACCAAGGCCTGGAAAGAAGCCTTTGCCTCAGCAGGAATGGAAATTCTGCGATCCAATGAATCTTCTTCAGCCGATGCCATGACCCGTCTGGGGCAGATGGAAGTACCGCACATGGCGCTGCGCCGTGAACTGCTTCCGGCTTTGGAGTCGATGGCCAAACAAGTCAGCAACGCCGCCAAGGCCGCCCCTGAAACCTGGCAGAAACATAATTTTACGATGGATGACGGACAGCGTGTAGACGTGATGATCCGGCAGGTAGAGGGTGTCATGCACCTGAAACTGAGCGCATCCAGCCCTGATCTTTCCCGCTTGCTTGAGGAGTATGCTCACGAAATAGAGGAGCATTTGAAAGAAGCCCTGGCCATTGACATCAACCTGCAGTTTGGCCAGGGAGCATTTGACAGTCAGTCCATGGCCCGGGGCTATGGCGACCAACGCGGTAAGGCGCCCTATGCAATGGGTCTGGCCGATCTCAGACGGCAGGCCGCCGTACCGCAAAATATCCAAAACGCTTCTTCGGTCCGCTTTTTTGGCTACAACCGGATGGAGTGGACGGCCTGAGGCCGCTAAACCAACCCAGATGTTATGAATATCAACGCTATCAATCAGCAGTCGTCTTTCATTAACACCGCGCAGAATGCCGGGAAAGGTAAGGAAATGGGACAGCAGCAGTTTTTGCAGTTGCTGGTGGCCCAGATGCGTCATCAGGACCCGACCAACCCCATGAACGGCTCTGAATTTGCCTCCCAGCTGGCTCAGTTCAACTCGGTTGAGCAGCTGATCAACGTGAATACCGGCATCCAGAGCCTGCAGGAATCGCAGGATGTGATGAGTGCCGGTCTGACCAATTCCCTGGCCGCATCCCTTACCGGCAAGGAAGTCAAGGCCTATACCGACGGGCTGTATTTGCCGCAGGGCGAGGCCGCTCAGGTTAACTATCGGCTGGCTTCTTCGGCCAACGAAGTCACCATCGTTATCCGTAATCAAACCGGTGCTGAAGTCCGTCGGGAGACAGTGAAAAGTATGCCCTCCGGCGACAATATGTGGCAGTGGGACGGCAGGAACAATTCCGGTGATCGTATGGCCGATGGAAACTACACGGTTTCCATTGAAGCAACAGCCGGTGAGAATCCGGTGAATGTTCTTCCATTTGTGGAAGGAATTGCCTCCAAGGTAAGCTATTCCGCTGAGGGCGTTTTCCTGACCGTGAATGGCGTGCCCGTACACATCAGTGATGTAGAAGAAATCCGCGCTCCGAAGTTCGGATTATAATTGGCAGCATTTTTGCTATAGAGTTTTCATGTGAGTTCAGACAGTCCGGATAACGTGTTCAACGGGCTGTTTTTTAAAGTCAGTCATTTTACAATCAATCAACGGATACGCCCGTTCAACCCGCCGGATATGCTTTCCGGCACCCGTGTTGTCGTGCATTTTTAAAATCGGAGTAAGTTATGTCTCTTATCAAAGCAATGAATTCTGGTGTGAGCGGGCTGCGAGCCTTTCAAACCAAGATGGACGTAATCGGTAATAACATTGCCAACGTTGAAACCGCCGGATTCAAATCGTCTCGTGTCACGTTCGCGGAATTGATGACGCAACGGCTCGGCCGGTCCGGTCAGAGCGGCGATTCAGCCCCGCAGCTGTCCAATCAGATTGGACTGGGTGTACGGGTTTCCTCCATCGACCGTGACTTCGCCCAGGGTGTACTTAACAGTACCGGGCGGAATACCGATGTAGCTCTTGAGGGCGAGGGATTCTTTGCAGTACGTGGTGAAGGACAAACCTACCTTACCCGGGCGGGTAACTTCGCCTTTAATAAAGACGGGTTCCTGGTAGATCCGTCCGGTCGTAATGTGCAGGGTTTCCTTGCCGACCGCAGCGGTAACGTCCTTCGGGCCGGTGCCACCAGTGATATTTATGTAGATTTCGAAAACGTGTTCCCGCCTAAAGCTACGGAGAAAGTGAAACTGGCCGGTAACCTGGACGCCAATACGAGCCGTACCCAGACCCTGCAATCGGTCAGCAGCCTGACCACCGATGACGGTCAATCGGCACGGTCGACCACCGCCATCAATGATCTGGCCCAGGTTACCACCGATATGGTGGATGGTGATACCATCACCTTTGATATGACGCTGCATGATGGCAGCCCGGCTACTATTACGTATACCTACGCAGCCGGACATACCCTGCAGGATCTGGTTGATTCGTTCAATGCGCAGCTGACACCGGATGAAGGCCGGATGGCCTTGCAGGATGGCATGATGACGGTACGATCGGCCACCATGGGCGACAGTGATCTTCGCATTGGCGAGGTAGACGTGGTCGGAACCGGGGTCTTCTCCTCCCCACCCTTCCAGGTTTCCACCGAAGGTCTGACCGGGACCCGTATTATGAGTACCTCCGTCTATGACGACCTGGGTCGTACCCACGATATGGTACTTGAATTCCGTCAGATAGACGAAAATACCTGGGAATACGAACCCCGCTTCACCGACGGACAGGAAGTAGTGCAGCCCGTAACGCCACCGTTTCCTACCGTAACCTTTGATGAGCTGGGCAACCTGCTCAGCGGCGGGACCTTCAATCTGACCTTTGAACCGGGCAACGGAGCGTCTACCACAACATTTGAGGTTGAACTGGGTGATATAGAGCAAGGCATCAGCTTCACGCAGTTTGCCGGCAATAATTCGGCCAAGGTCTTCCGTCAGGACGGATACCAGCAAGGGGCACTCATAGACATGCAGATTGACGGTGAAGGCCGGATTCAAGGGGTCTTTGACAATGGAAAATCCCGTGTATTGGGTCAGCTGGCCGTTTCACAGGTCCAGAATCAAAACGGTCTGGAAATGATGGGTGCCGGACTTTACCGTGCTACCGTGGCGGCGGGTGAGACCTTTACCAATACCGCCTCTGACTTCGCCGGGACCTCGGTAACTGCCGGTGCATTGGAAGCCTCCAACGTTGATCTGGCGAAAGAATTTACCGAAATGATTACCTCCCAGCGGGCGTACCAAAGCTCTGCCAGGGTCATTTCTACCGCCGATGAGATGCTCATGGAAACGGTGAACCTGAAACGATAAATTCAGCGATTAATCGCCTTTTTTGAGCCCCGGTACATGCTTTGTGCCGGGGCTTTTTTACTATATATCCCTGCTTAACCGGTATTTCATTTGGCCGATAACAGGGGTATGCTAGATAAATCATCCATTATAGGGTTAGCCGCGGGTTTCGGGCTGGTAGTCTTTGCCATTGTATCGGAAGGATCGCTGGTTCCATTCATGAGCTTGTCTTCCATTTTCATTGTGGGCGGGGGGGTCATTGCTTCAACCATGGTGAATTACAGCTTTACCGATATTAAAGAAAGCTTCCCGACCATCGTGAGCATGATTAAGGCCAAAGACATTGACCTGCGTACGGATATTGAGCTCATGAACCTTTTTGCGAAACGCTCCCGTCGTGACGGTCTGCTCCAGCTGGAAAACGATATTTCTGAAATTGACGATGGGTTTTTACGCGGGGGACTGCAGCTGGCTGTAGATGGTGTCAAAAAAGAAAATCTGGAGGAAATTCTCAGCGACCAGATTCAGGCGGCAAAAGGCCGCATCGAAATGACGGTAAATCTGTTGTACTCTATGGCCGGCTATGCACCGGCTTTTGGTATGGTGGGAACGGTAATCGGGATGGTGCTCATGCTCCAGAATATATCCGATGCGGAATCCCTCGGTAAGGGCCTATCGGTAGCCTTGCTTACTACCCTGTATGGCGCTGTTCTGGCCAACCTCGTATTTACCCCCCTGGCCGGTAAGCTGGATTATCTCTCGGAGCTGGACATCAATCGCAAACTTATGTTCCGCTCAGCCATTCTCTCCATGGTTGAACAGGAGAACCCCCGCATTATGGAGAAAAAAATGCTCAACTACGTGGACCCACGCAGCAGGGCTGAATATCTCAAATACTACGATACGGTCCGAAGCACGAAGGAACGTGAAGAGAAACTGTATCGGCTCTGGAAAAATCAACAAAACAGCACATGGGACGATCTAAGAAAGATACTGGAGGTTGGTTAATGACCTATGGTGACCTGGTCACCCTCCTTATGGTTTTCTTCGTGGTGTTGTATACGATGACGCCGGGAGTAGATCCGACCAAGTTCCAGCAGTTTTTAATCCCTTTTCAGGGCAACCGTATGGTCATGCAGAATGAATCGGTTATGAATCCCCAGGAGATGATTACCTCCATGAACCAGCAGGCCCAGCAGATGCAGAACCTGCAGGATTTCATTGAGGATAATGAGCTGCGCGATCAGGTAGATGTAGAGCTGACCCCGGAAGGGATCCGGATTTCCCTGAGTGAGGGAATTACCTTCCCGAGCGGATCGGCCCGGCTGCTGCCCGGCGCTATGGGTATTCTGGCTGAGATTGCAACCATCCTGGAAAAAGACATCCACGAAATTGAGGTACAAGGTCATACCGACAATGTGCCGGTCAGTGCCGGTTCCAGGTTCGGGTCGAACTGGGATCTGGGAGCCGCCCGGTCCGTCTCGGTAGTCCAGGTACTCATAGACAACAGTTCGGTAGAGTCCAGACGATTCCGGGCTACCAGCTTTGGAGAATACAGACCGATACGAGAGAATGATTCAGCGGAAAACAGACAGCGAAACAGACGGGTAGAAATCTATGTTCGGTATACCGAACTCATGCAGGGCGGGGCAGGTGTACCCTTTGTACTGGAAGAAGAAATACCTTCACGCTAGCATGCAATGAAATAAAGGAGAAAACGATATGGCAGAGAACGAACTAAACACTTCCAAACCGGGCGAACCGGATGCGTCTGCATCTTCGGGATCCGGGAAGAGTTCAAAATTCCTTGCGTTTGGAAAATATTTCCTGTTGCTGGCTGCCGTGGTGTTTCAGATTGGGGCAGCCTATACCCTCGTAGATGAAAACTATGAGCGGATTTATGTGAGCGTTTTCGGAGGATTACCTGATTTCTCGGCGGAATACCCCATGGAAGACATCGTAGTCAACCCCGCAAGGTCGAACGGACAGCGGTTTTTGGTCATCGGTATGAGTCTGGAACTCTATCACCACGATCATATCCCCTTGCTGGAGCGTAACCTGACCAATATCAAGGAAAATCTCATGCGCATTGCCGCCTCACGCTCCGTGAACGAGCTGGTGGCCTTTGAAGAACGTGAAGTCATGCGCGAGGAGATGATAAATGAAATAAATGAGATAACGGGCGTATCTTCGGTACGCAATTTGTACTTCACCCGATACATAATGCAATGATGCACATCTATCGGATAGTACACCGTTATGAGTTTTCCAAACATGCAGCGTGGGAGGAAGCGTAAGTATGTAGAAACCTACGACTTCAAACATCCCAAACTTTTTAGTAAGGAGATCATGCGTACCCTCAGGGCACTGCATGAGACCCTGGGCCGGAGCCTGGGCCGGACCTTCAACAGTACCTTGCGCAACAAGGTAGATGTGCAGCTGCTGCGTATCAATCAGGTGGTGATGAGCGAATTCATCACCGGAATACAGGCCCCCAGTGCCCTGTACGTGCTGGCCATTGAGGAATTGGGCGGCGATATCATCCTGGAGCTTCCACCGGGACTATGCCTGTATATCGTGGAACGGCAGAGCGGCGGGCGGGGCAACGATCTGACCCTGCGCCGAACGTTCACCACCATCGAAGAGAAAATCATGAACCGCGTGATGCAGCGTGTCAACAAAGACGTCATCACCGCCTGGGACCCTTACATCCAGTTTACGGTTCGCAATATGGTGTATGAAAGCAAGCCTGAAAATGTACACCTGATTAATGATGATCCGGCCGTCACCGCCGAGTATGCGGTGGAAGTGGCCGGTCACCAGTCTATCATTCGCCTGGTCTATCCCTATACCCTGCTCAAGGAATCGCTAAATGAGATGATTCTTCGTGTAGGCTCGCATCCCCGCAAGGAGGAACTCTCTCCGGAAGCCAAGGAATCATTTGAAAAAACCCTGAAGCAAATCAATGTGAATATCCGTCCGTTGCTGGGTAAGACCCGTCTGTCGGTATGGGATTTGCTTCACCTGGAAGAAGATGACATCATTCCGCTCGACCAAAAAGTGGAAAAACCGTTAAAGGTGACGGTGAACGGAGTGGACAAAATGGCCGCTTATCCCGGCACCGTCAAAGCCCGCCGGGCCGTGAAAATCTACGAAGTGTTTGAAGAAATTAAAGAAAGTGAACTGTTATGAATCTGGAAAAACTACTCGAAATTTTTGAAACGCTTCGCACCCACGTGGAGCAGTACATCACCTCGGTAACCTACGAGGAAACCCGCATCGAGGTGAAGTCGCAGGTGGACCTCACCCACGATGAAATGCTGGAACAGGCAGTACCGTCTGATATTTTCCTGTACGCACGGGATACCGAGCATAATGCCGATATTGTAGTTCTGATGGATGAAGCCTGGTTCGGGCTGCTTTCCTCCATCATGCTGGGTATTGAAGAAAAGTCTCTGAACGAGGTCACCCGCGACCTCCTGCTGAAATTCGGCAAGGAACTCTCCGAGGTGCTGGTTGAGAAGCTCGGCGAAGCGGAAATCCCGGTCAAACCGGAGAACCTGCAGGTACTCACCGCCGCTCAGCTGGCGAATGAACTGACCCACGCCAAGTATTTTGGTATTACCCTGGCCGTGCATGGCGTAGCCGATGAGGATGTACGTGCCGGTATCATCCTGGGTGACCCGGCGGCTATTCTGCAGGAAGAACCTGAAGAACCCGAAGAGCCTGCCAGAGCCGCTGATGCTGCCGAGGGAACCCGCGGATCACAGTCGAAAACCAACGGGAAGTCCACCAACGGGAAGTCGGTTCATGATGAGGACGGCGAGGAGCTGAATCCGGAAGACCTGATTACCGCTCAGCGCGTGGAATTTGTGGATTTCGGCGAGGCCACCAACGTATTTGAAGAACTGGACGGTACCAATATTGAGCTGCTCAAGGATGTAAGTCTGGACGTATCGGTTGAGCTGGGCCAGATACAACTGCCTTTGGGCAAGGTGCTGCAACTCACCAAAGGCGCGGTACTGGAGCTGGATAAACTGGCCGGTGAACCGGTCGACATCCTGGTTAACGGACAGCGTATCGCCCAGGGCGAGGTGGTGGTTATCGACGAGCATTTCGGTGTTCGTATTGTCAACCTGGTATCAACCAAAGAGCGCCTGGCCAAAGCCAAAATGAACTGACCATGGACCTGAACAACGCCTTTCAGCAGAAACCTCCCCGCAAAATTCTGTCTATTGTTGTTGCCTTCGCGGGGGTGATGCTGGTCCTCTGGCTGTTGTTTGTGATTCGTATGGGCGAGTCGCAGGCGCCGTCGCCCGTGCCCGAAAACGACATCGACCGTGAGCGCCTGGAGAGCGTTCGGTCCCTGCGGGGCGAGATGGAAGTCATACCCGACCAGGAGCGCCGTGAAAACAACATCGTTGGCAACGGTGTGATGACCTTCTTCATTCTGGCTGTACTCATCGGCGGTGCCTGGCTGTGGATAGCCCGCAAGGGCGGACCCCTGGAGCCGGAGACCGGTTCGGCCACATTCACAGATCTGGGCAAACACAGCATCGCCCCGGGCCAGAACCTGCAGATTGTAGAAGTCAACAACGAAATATGGGTGCTTGGCGTCACGGGTTCCAGTATCAATCTGCTGCACCGTTACGACCGTGACGAGTGGGACGGTCCAGTTCAGCCATCGGCTCCCTCGCCCACAAAAGCTTCTTTTTTAGAGATTTTTAAAGGAAAACAGTCATGACCGGGCTTCGAACATATCTACTCCGCCTGCTTTGGGGTCCGAAGCGCCGCAACGTGAACCTTCCCGCTGTTCCGGTTGAAATCCGGGAACAAGATTCAACGTTATTTCGGTACAACCGAAAGGTCATGCAGTTTTTCAATCGCTTTATTTCGGTGTTTCTGCTGGCACTGGCTCTCACGCTGACCCTGGGGGTGCTGAGCGTGCAGGCTCAGGGGATTCCTCAGATTGATCTGAGCGTAGGCGGGGAAGAGGGCGACCTTTCCCTGGCACTCCAGGCCCTGATCATTGTCACGATACTCTCCTTCGGACCTGCTTTTGTGACCATGATGACCAGTTTTACCCGCATCATTGTGGTGTTTTTCTTCCTGCGGATGGGCCTCGGAACCCAGCAGTCGCCCCCGAACCAGGTCCTCATCGGCCTCGCCCTTTTTATGACCATTTTTATCATGATGCCCACCTTTAACCTGATCAATGAGCAGGCCATTCAGCCCTATATCAATGATGAGATGACGCAGATGGAGGCCCTCACGGCTGCCGCTACCCCGCTCAAGGAGTTCATGGTACGACAGACCCGGGAAAAAGACCTCATTTTCTTTATGGATATGGCCGGAATCAACACCATTGGTACCGTAGAAGACCTGCCCCTGTTTGTGGTGGTGCCCTCCTACATCATGAGCGAGCTGCGCATAGCCTTTCAGATCGGGTTCATGATTTATCTGCCGTTTATGGTTATTGACCTGGTGATTGCTTCCATTTTGCTGGCGATGGGAATCATGTTCCTGCCTCCGGTGCTGGTTTCCCTGCCGTTCAAGATCCTGGTCTTTGTGCTGACTGACGGCTGGTATCTGCTGGTGCAAAGTATGGTCAGAAGTTTTAATTAAGGAGCAACTATGAATACCGACATCGGCGTTTACTGGATTCAGGAAGCCCTCACGGCTGCAGTGGTTTTATCTACGCCCCTGCTGGTGGGCGCGTTGGCTATTGGTCTGGCCATTGCCATTTTCCAGGCGGCCACCTCAATTCAGGAAATGACATTGAGTTTTGTGCCCAAGATGCTGGTGGTGGTGATTATCATGTTCCTGCTGTTTGGATTCATGCTGCAGTACGCTATCAATTTCACTGAGCGGGTGTTCGATTTCATCCCGCAAATCGCGCGATGACGTGTTTGAGTCGATCGACTTCATCATTGGTGCTTTTCTGATTTTCGTGCGGGTTGGCGCGATGGTGATGACCGCGCCGTTTTTCAATGTCGCGGTGTTCCCCACCCGGGTGAAACTCTTTTTTGCCGCGATGACATCGGTCCTGCTTTTCCCCATTGTTCCTGCCGAGGCTGTTACCCCGGTTATGACACAAGGTGCAGTATTTCTGCTCACGGTGATTCTGGTTGAGCTGCTAACGGGTGTAGCCATGGGACTGGTAGGGCAGCTGGTCTTTGCCGGTATTGAAATGGGTGGTCAGCTCATCGCCGTACAGGCCGCACTGAGTTTTGCCAACATCGTAGACTCCACCTCGGAGATTCAGAATACGGTAGTCAGTAACTTCTACACAACCCTGGCCATCATCGTTTTTCTTACCATTGGCGGCGACCATTTGTACCTGGAAGCCCTGGTGTACAGCTTTCAGATTATTCCCATCAGCGGCGCCGCGCTGGACCTGACCACCCCTCATTTCATCGATCTGGCCACGTATCTGTTCATTGCCGGTGTGCAGCTTTCGGCACCCTTTCTGATTGTGCTGTTCATGCTGAACCTGTCGTTTGCCATCTTTGCCCGTATCATGCCCCAGGCCAATATCTTTTTTATTGCGCTGCCGGTCAAAATGGGTATTGCCATCATCATGCTGCACATGGTTATGCCGTACCTGCCGGTTGCTTTCGATGGGATGTTCATCCGGCTGTTCGAGTACCTCGGCCAGGTGATCGAAGCGATGGGGGGGTGACCGCTTGCGTACGCCCGGTAACAATCAAATCCGGGTGTAACGCTGGTGCCTTGCTGCGGACCCTCATGGGCAGGGCATCCCGCCGGTGCATAAATCCTGTTGCAAACGGGCACCTCATGGGCAGGGCATCTGCCGGTGTATAAATTCTGTTGCAAACGGGCGCCTCTTGGGTAGGGCATCTGCCGGTGTGTAAATCCTGTTGCAAACGGGCACCTCATGGTGAGGGCATCTGCCGGTGCGCGGGTGGAACCTTACCGGAAAAACGCAGCGTCTTTTTTCATAGCATGACGCATCTGCATGATAAGCTTGCCCACAATCTGTGAAATACGGGCTTCCGAGCGGTCCAGCAGCAGACCGATTTCACTGAGGGTCATATCTTCAAAGTAATACAGGGTCAGAATAAGCCGGTCCCGCTCATCGAGGTCGCCGATAAGTTTTTTGAGCTTGTCCAGCATGGCTTTGCGGTCATAGGCAGCATCGGGGTCCTCCGATTCCGGATCTGCAAGGGTGTCATACATGGTTGCCTTGCTGTCCTCGCCCAGGGCGCCGTCCAGTGAAAGTACATTGCGCTGCTGCACATTGCTGAGCAGCTGATGGTACTCCTCCAGGGAAATCTCCATCTCGGCGGCCACTTCCACATCTTCGGGAAGCCGACCGAGCTGCTGGCTGAGCCGGTCAACCACCTCCTGGGCCTTGCCGTAGGTGGAACGCTGCAACCGGGGCATATTGTCAATCTTGCGCAGATAGTCAATTACACTGCCCCGGATGCGATAGTAGGCAAAGGTATTGAACTGGATGTTCTTTTCCGTGTCATACGAATCAATGGATTGAAGCAGTCCGCTCACACCCGCGCTTTCCAGATCTTCCCACTGGGTCAGCGGCAGGTCAGGACGGTTGATCTTGCCGATAATACTGCGCACCAAGGGCAACGACCGGGTAATGATCGCATTGCGCAGACTTTCGGACGGCTCCTGGAAGTACAGGTCGACCAACTCCTGAATGGACTGATTCGCCATGATTATTATTCAGATTGCGGGGAATTCGACTCTGAAGTGACCCCTGCTGTTTCCGGCTGAGTATGTTCAGTCTTCTTTTGTATTACACTGAAGGTAAAGTACGCAATGTACGATACCACAAACAACATAGTAAACACAACCAAACTTCGAAACACAGCCAGCTCAATTGCTGTTCCGGAGATGGAAAGCAATAGGAAAATAAGCAACGATACCGTTGAAATGAATCGGAATAACATAGTTTTGGATAATTCGGTTTGACTGTTTTGTTACACAACAATCTTTTTTCCCGCTTTACGCCGTTTTTAAGCTCATTTCGGCAGACGGGACTGCACGACTGATTGCAGCGATTGTCTAATCTTCATCAACGCAAAAATCAGACCGTTTTCCGACATCAAACGTGAAAAATGTGGCTTATTTCACGTTACTTCGCTGCAAATCACGGCGCTGCATTTCGCGCGCCAGGGCAATGATATTCTGTGCGATGAAGGAAAACTCCCGTTCCAGCTCCTCTTCGGGGTCCATACGCATCACCGGGGTCTGCTTGCGGATGGAATCGCGGATGGTATTACTCAGCGGGATGTAGCCCATCGAAGGAATTTCCGTCTGCAGGAAATATTTAACGATGGTATTGAACTTCTCATGTACCTGTGCAGCGGCTTCATCGCTCTCAGCCATGTTCACAATGACGGCAAACGGGTAGGTAGGATCAATGCCCAGTACATATTTGCAGAAGCGGTACACATCCGAAACCGAGGTGGGTTCGTCAACCAGCATAATAGCGCCCAGCCGGGAACGGTCCAGCGCCCAAAGATTGAGCTCACCCAGTCCGGCGGGAGTGTCAATAACCACAAAATCATGTGTTGCCGCCAGTGCGTCAAGTACCTGATCCAGCGCCTGGATCAGCAGGTCGTGGCGATCCGTGAGCGGACCGGGTTCATTGGCTGTGGTCACCAGCGTAATTCCATCGGCATCCACCATCACATCCGTCAGCCGGCATTTGTCTTCCATCCAGTCGGTAACCGAGTAGGGCGGATACACATTGAACATGGTCGCCACGTTGGCCATACCGGCATCCACATCCAGAATAGCCGTACGATACCCCAGCAGCCGGAGGGTTTCGGCGATGTTCACACTGGCGAGGCTTTTTCCCACACCGCCCTTACCGCTGACGGTGGCAAAAATGAAAGGTTTGTGTTTGGCAGATGGATTCATAGGGAGGTGGTGTTTCAGCTATCCTGAAGAATGTTACGGGCGACTTCGGTTGCATCGTAGGGGCGGATGCCGGTTTCCTCGCTGAACCCTGCCCCGATGTACCGGCAGGGCGCATTCATCTCTTCCATAAACGGAATCAGCGGACCCCATTGCTGCACTTCATCCAGGTGGGTGAAGCTGACGGCGCCCGGCTGCAGGGTGTGATGCAGGGAAGAAAGGTAGCTCATGGCCGACGGACCGTTGGCGGCATTAACCACATAGTTCAATTCGGCATCCAGTCGTGGAATATTTTCCGTAACCGGACCATCAGGCTGAGCTTCCACCGCGGGAATCGACCATAATTGCTGCATCGACCAGGCCTGACGATAAGCTTTTTCTTTATTCATGGGCAGTGCGGGCGTATCCACCAGCACCATGTCGAATTCGTCTACCCGACCTTCCAGGTCGAGGATGCCCTTGTCCTGGGCCGAGATGTAGTGCGTAATGCCGCGGTCGGCACAGAACGGCTCCAGTACGGTATACCAGGCCGGATCCGCTTCCGGTTTAACGGATACCACGAGGGCGTTTTTGCCATGCTTTTGTGCATACACCGCCAGGTGTTTCACCAGATGCGTTTTTCCGGCACCGGATGCACCCATGAAAACCTGAATGGGAGAGGCCGGATCAGCCGGCTGCCGGTCCAGCGCTTTGCGGACCACGCCGGAAAGCTCCTGCATGAATTTTTCAGGCTGATTAAGCGGGTCGGTGCCTTTTTTGATGATACCGGTGAACCAGCGAGAGACCAGTGCCGGACGTATGCCGGATTGAACCAGCTGCTGAAAGGCAGGATGGGCAACCAGGTCGATGTCGGCTGCGGCGAGGTTTTCATCCAGCAAGGACTCGAGACGGTCGAAACGCTTATGCAGGGCAGCGATTTCCCGGCGGGATTGCTGTTCGTAGCCGGCGCTGAGCGACCGCAACGGCGACTGATCCCATCCTTTGGGCTCCGCCAGGGGCAGCTCGCTGCTCTCAGGTGTGGATTTCTGGTAGCCGGAATCGGGTTTTTGCTCCGGAGGTGCAGCGTTGGTATGCGCGGGTTCAACAGCCTGTGCCGCTCTGCCAAAGCGGGAGGTTGTGGGAGCGGGCTCTTCGGGAGTGTCCATTTCGCCGGAAGACACGTACCGTCCGTCAGGATTGAAACGCTCGCTTGCAGGCTTGGATTTGTTGAGTTCTTTTCCCCGGAGGGTATCGTTCTCAGTGGCATACCGGCGCAGGGACTCCAGCCGCGATGATTGACTGGCCGACGGGTCAAATCGCGTGGGCAGGGGTTGCTCCGGCATGAATCGTTCAGCAGACGGAGCTGGTTCGCCGGGCTTGTTCATCCGCACCGCATCGCTGCGTTTGTAAAATACATTCCTGAAATTCCCCGGGGGCGTAGCGTCGGTGACGGTCCGTTCGGCAACCGGCTTGTCAACCAGCACGGTAACGCCCGACGGCTCATTTTTCCCGTTGCCGGTAAAGGTTTCCAGCACCACAACATGCTCACCATACAAGCGTCGGGCCTCCTCGCGGGCCTCATCGACGGAATCACCAAGTATTTTCTTCAGAATCATGGGGCGGCTTGTTCGGCAAGTTCAGGCTGGTTCAGCGTAATGCGGTCAAAGGTTTTGATCTGTACATCGGTACTGATGTTATTATACGACAATACCGTTATTTCCGGTAACATGGGCACCAGAAAGTCGAAGAGGGTAGCGCGCAGTACCGGGGAAGTGAGCAGTACGGGTTCCAGTCCGCCCTGCATCATGGCCTCAAAGGTTTTGGAGGCGTTTCGGTACAGGGTCTCCAGGGTGTCGTGGGTGAGTCCGAGGGTATTGGAATTGAGCATGCCCTGCTGGGCCTGACCAATAAGATGGCTTTCCAGCTGGGAGTTGAGAACCACCACATGCAGCTCGTTATCCGGGGTGCGGTACATGTTGGTGATGGTCTCTGCCAGGGCATTGCGGCAGTATTCGGTGAGTACGTCTACATTTTTGGTCTGGGAGCTCTGGTCGGCCAGGGTTTCCAGAATGGTGACCATATCTTTCACGGAGATACGCTCGCGGAGGAGTCGTTTGACCACTTTCTGGATATCTCCGAGCTTGAGCTGTTCGGGTACGAGCTCATCCACCAAAGCAGGCGAGTGCTCTTTTACGTTGTCTATGAGGCGTTTCATGGTCTGACGGTCGACCAGCTTGTGGGCGTTTTTGCGCAGCAGTTCCATCAGGTGGGTGGTCAGTACGGCGCCGGCCTCAATCACCGACAGGCCATATTTTTCCACCTGCGACTTATTCTTGCTGCTGATCCACAGTGCGTCCATACCAAAGGTGGGATCTTTGGTCTGAATTCCCTGAATCTCCGGGCGGAAGTCGCTGGGCAGCAGTACCATATGGTAGCCGGTCATAAGCTCACCCTCGCCCTGAATAATCCCGCGCATTTTAATGCTGTATTTATTGGCATCCAGCTGCACATTGTCGCGGATACGGATGGGGGGAATGATGATGCCGAGTTCGGCCGCCAGTTGTTTCCGCAGGGAGGAAATCCGTTCCAGCAGATCGCCGCCCTGTTCGGTTTCAATCATGGGGATGAGGCTGTACCCGATTTCCAGCTCCAGGGTATCCAGCAGCAGGTAATTCTCCACGGGATCGTCTGGTTTGTGGGCGGTAACTTCCGCGGCCTCGGCCTCCAGATCGTCGGCAATTTTTTTCTCCTCGGCGTTATAGTTTTTCAGGGCAACAAATACAAAAATGCCGCTGAGCGTCCAGAAAGGCATGGCGGGCAGACCCGGCATCATCCCGATCAGGAAGATAAAGGCGGCGGCAATCATGACGGTTTTGGGGTTACCCAGCACCTGGGTGCTCATTTCCTCACTCAGGTTGGCCTCGGAGGCAGCGCGTGATACCAGGATACCGGCACCGGTGGAGATCAGCAAGGCGGGAATCTGTGAAATCAGACCGTCACCAATGGTCAGTACGGTGTAAAGTTCGGCGGCTTCAGCAATGGCCATACCCTGCTGCATGGTACCGATAATCAGTCCGCCGATGATGTTGATGGCGGTAATCATCAGGGAGGCTACAACGTCGCCCCGGACGAATTTACTGGCACCATCCATAGCCCCGTAGAAGTCGGCCTCGCGGGAAACCTCGCTGCGGCGTTTTTTGGCTTCCTCGTCAGAAAGAAGTCCGGCTGCCAGGTCCGAGTCAATGGCCATCTGCTTGCCGGGCATGGCGTCCAGGGTGAATCGCGCGGCTACTTCAGCGATACGGGTGGCACCCTTGGTGATTACGATGAAGTTGATGATGATCAGTACGGCAAAGATGATAATCCCGATGACGAAATTGCCCTGAGTCATGAATCCGCCGAAGCTCTGGATCATCTCTCCGGCGTACCCTTCGGCCAGGATGAGGCGGGTTGTGGCGATGTTCAAGGATAACCGGAAGAGGGTAAGTACCAGGAGCATCCCCGGAAATACGGCAAATTCCAGGGGTTTCAGGGTGTAGAAGGCCACCAGGAGTACCAGAAGCGAAAGGGAAACGCTGATGGCCAGCAGGTAATCCAGCAGAACGGCCGGAATCGGCAGAATCATAATCAGCAGAATCCCTACCACACTCGACGAGACAATCACGTCGGTGCGGAAGAACATTTTCTTGAGAAATTCCAGATTAAAGCCGCTGTTTCCCATTTAGGAGATTTTTTTCTGCTTGAGTTTGTACACGTAGGCCAGGATTTCCGCGACGGCCCGGAAGAGATCGCCGGGGATGTACTGGTCTTCGGCAGCCGTAGCGAAGAGCGCACGGGCTACGGGTTTGTTCTCTACAATTGGTATGCCATACTTGGTTGCAAGCGCACGAATTTTCAGGGCTTTTTTCCGCTGACCTTTTGCCATGACGATGGGAGCCTCGTTGTTATCCGGATCGTACTTAAGTGCTACGGCGTAGTGCGTCGGGTTGGTGACTACTACATCGGAGGCCAGCACGGCATGGTCCAGCCGTTTTTTCATGCGCAGCTGCATCCCGAATTTCTTGCGTTTGGCCTTCACGTGGGGATCACCCTCCATCTGTTTGAACTCGTCTTTTACCTCCTGCTTGGTCATGCGCAGGTCTTTGTGGTACTGAAACCGCTGATAGGCGGCATCGGCAATGGCCAGAATCATCAGGGCCGACAAAATCCGGGTGACAAACATCAGAATATAATTGCCGGACTCGCTCAATATGTGTCCGAGGGGCATGACCGTGTACGATAAAAATCCCTCCACATCGTTTTGAACCGTCCGGTAGATAACCAGGCTTACTATAGCCAGCTTGGCAATACCTTTGACCAGTTCCACCATACTGCGCATGGAGACAATCTTGCCGAGCCCCTTGATGGGATTCATTTTGGAGCCCTTGACTTCCATGGCCTTGAAGGAAAAGTTGAACCCGGTCTGGGCGATGTTGACCAGCAGGGCCAGTACGGTGAGCAGGATCAGCACGGGCAGAATCATCTGAAAACCGTACCAGAACGCCAGTTCGAGGTGCTCCATGGCATGGTCAATATTATCCAGCGGCGCCGCGGCGTTGTTGAAGAAATGCTCAAAGAGTCCTTCCATCAAGGTATACATCGCCGTACCGAAACCCGCCAGTATCATCAGGGAGGCAGCCAGCAGGACAACGGAAGATATTTCCTTGCTGATATTGACATTTCCGTCCTCACGGGCTTTTTCAATCTTCCGCGCGGTCGGTTCTTCGGTTTTTTCGGTGTCTTCGTTTTGGTCAGACATAGCCGCAATGACTCATAACTGATATAGGAGGAGGCGGGGTAAACCGGAAGTTTTCCGGACGGCCGCCGTGAACACAGGGTGACTGACAGCCCTTCGTGCAAAATTGATACCAAAAAGGATGGCACAGCTTTTGCATGGTTTTGGGTGAATCGTGTTTCAAGGCAACAGCCGGTCCGGCGGATACCAATGTGTTTCCGGTTCGGTTTGATTGCAAAGATAATGCCGCCGGAGGAGCTCCGGGCCGGGCTGAAAAGAGTCATTATATCATGCCTGTCGCGCAACCAATCCCTCCGGGGTTGGCCGTGAGGGGCTCACTGTCAAGTCAACCATGTTATGATCGATCGTTTTCAAACGCACATGCAGGCCATGCAAATGCTGCAACGTGCCCAGGAAATAACGGCGAACAACCTGGCGAACATCAACACCGCCGGATTTAAAAGCGGGAAGATGTTTCAGACGATGCTCACCGAAGAAATCGACGGGGAGATGTTTACCTCCGTTCGTACCGGGTCGCAACCGGTGATGGCCCAGGGTGTGCTCGAGCAGACCGGCGGTAAATTCGATTTCGGTATCAACGGAAAAGGATTCTTTGTAGTGGAAGAAAATGGTACCGAGTACCTGACCCGCAGCGGACGATTCATGCTGGACGGGAACGGGAACCTGCGCAATGAGCGCGGAGCCCAGGTAATGGGACAGGACGGACCGATTGCCCTGCCTGAACTCAACCAGGCCCTGGGCGAGAACCGGGCGGTGAAGTTTGAAGTCGGCACCGACGGCACGATCCGCGTCAACGACCGCGTCCGTGACCGCCTGCGTATTGTGGAACCCGATAATGTGGCCGCATTACAACAACAGGCCGGCATGTATTTCCTTGCCGATGAGGAAAAAGTAACCCTGAACGAATCGGAAAACAGTACCGTCATGCAGGGCTATTTCGAGAAGAGCAACGTGAATGCGCTGGAAGAAATGGTTGACATGATGCAGACCATGCAGATGTTTGAATCGGCCCAGCGGGCCATGCGTACGGCCGATGAGATGCTCTCACAGGCTACCACCAAATTAGGACAATACTAAACCAAGACCGCTATCCTATGTTACGTGCATTAACAACCGGCGCCCTGGGCATGAGTTCCCAGCAAAAAAACGTAGACAACATAGCCAACAACCTGGCCAACGTGAATACCACGGGCTTCAAGCGCAGTTCCATCGCGTTTCAGGATATGTTCTACGAAAATATTGCCACCTCCCGACAGGGTTCGGCCGGTAACCAGGCCAATAACGATGCGCCTTCCCTGCAGATCGGGCATGGCTCACGTGCAGTGGCTACCATCCGGAATTTTATGCAGGGTTCGGTGAGCGAGACCGGGAACCCGCTCGACCTGGCTATCAGCGGCGAGGGCTTTTTTCAAATTGAAATGCCCGACGGGTCGGTGGCCTACACCCGCGACGGTAATTTCAACCGCGATGCTTCCGGGATGCTGGTCAACAACTCCGGACTGCCCCTGGCTTCCCAGATTGAAATTCCCATGGACGCCATCGGCATCATGATTTCCCAGGACGGGGTGGTAACAGCCGAGCTCCCCGGTTCGCAGGGCCTGGTTGACCTCGGACAGATAGAACTGGCCAAATTTGTCAACACGGGCGGATTATCTGCACTTGGTGATAACCTCTTCGGCGAAACCGAGGCTTCAGGCCTGCCTATTATCGGCGCGCCGGGTTCTGAGGGCTTCGGCGTACTCCGACAAGGCTTTCTGGAGCAGTCCAACGTGGACATCGTCACGGAAATGGTACGCCTGATTGAGGCCCAGCGGGCCTACGAGACCAACTCCAAGATGGTACAGACCGCTGAAGACATGATGCAGGTGACTAACGGTATTAAACGGTAATCCCTGCCCGCGCAGCAGATTGCTGCCTCCGGCGGCGTGACCAGTTTTGATTCACCGGCCGATACCCTCAGCGCTTTTACTGACTAACCAGCCCGATTCAACAGACGGGTGCGAAACTCACCGAAATCCAAAACAATTTGTTATGAAACGCTTCCAAACAATGCACCGGGTCAGCATCGCCGCCAAAGCGGTTATACTACCGCTGTTGCTTGTCTGGATGTGCATCCTGCCCGCACATGCCGGCAGTCAACGTATTGCGATACAAGGGGAATCCGGCGTGGAGTCCTCTGCTTTGCCTGCAGCCACGATCACTATCCCGCCTGCTTTGGAGATTCGTGATCATCGGGAAGCGGTGGTGGAAACCATCCTTCAAAAGGCCGCCGAAGCACTGAATGAACGCGGAATCGCCTCTGAAACGGCGCGTTTTTCGCTGTCACCACGCTGGATCCCCAATCGCATTGCCGAGCTGTCGCCCTCGCAGATACGCTCCGTCACGCCCAAAAGCGGGGAAATACGAGAATACACCACCTTCGAAGTGCTCACTCCCGGCGGGAGCATTGACATTCAGCTGAAGGTGGAGCAATCGGCTATGTTGCCGGTCGCCACAACGCGCATCTTGTCGGGCGAGGAGCTCACAACCGACCAGTTTACCACCGAATGGGTGGATGTAACCCGGATGAATGGCGACTATGTGACCGATCTGGATGAAATCCGCGGTATGCAGCTGCGCCGGACCCTGCTGGCCGGCCAGCCCGTACGCCGCAGCGATATCTGGACCCCGCCCGTGGTCAGTGCCGGCGATCAGATCATCCTCGTCTTTATGACCGACTTTATGCAGGTTACCATCCCCGCAACCGCCCGACAAGACGGGCAGCCGGGCGATGTAATCCGAATTTACAGCTCAGAAACCCGTCGGACCTATCTGGCCGAAGTCAGCGGTCCGGGAGAAGTAGTATGGAAACAAACCCTATGAAAACTATCACATTATTCACCCTCGCCCTGTTGCTCAGTCTGAGTGCGGCCCTGCCTGCCTCCGCCCAGCACTCGCTCTACCGTGACAACAAAGCCAACAAAGTAGGCGATGTTATCACCGTTGTCCTCGTGGAAAACATTTCCGGCAGTTCCACCCGGGATGAACGCTCCAGCAGCAATCAACTGGGTTCCATGCAGGGCTCGCTGGGAGGTAATTTTATGCCGCTCGAACCTTTTTTCAGCTCCGATGCCAGTGTGAACTCCAACAGCAACGCCAACTTTCTGGCCAACCAGCAGCAGCTGCTCCAGGGGAACCTGAGTGTGCGCATTGTGGATGTAACGCCCAATGGCGATCTGGTGGTGGAGGGGTCGCGCGCCACCGAAATCAACGGCGAGAAGCACTGGGTAAAACTTTCCGGTATGGTGCGCCCGAACGATGTTGACAACACCAATAGTGTGCTCTCGTACCGGGTGGCCAACGCGGAAATATCCTACCAGAAGGAAGAATCGCTGCGTCAGGCGTGGCGCAGGCCCGGAAAACTGCGACGGAGTGTGATGTATGGCATCGGTGCCACCCTGGTGGGAGCAATTTTGGTACGGGAATTGCAGTAATCTCTGCAACAGTACAATCAGTCGTATTACATTATGAAATCAGCGTCTAAATACGGTCGTAAGACCTGCCTGTCTACAGCGGTGTGCCGGGGCTTGGTTCTGTTGGGGTTTATTGTTGTGTTGCTCTTACAGGATGTGCAACCTGCCCCGGCACAAACCCGCTTGTCAGATCTGGTAGAGGTACAAAATGCACAGAGCCGCGAGCTCATCGGGTACGGACTGGTAACCGGTCTGGACCGCTCGGGCGACCGTACCACGGGGACCCGGGGTTCGGTGTTCACCGTGCAGTCGGTTGCCAACATGCTGGAAAATTTCGGCATCACCGTTGACCCCGAGCGTCTGCGTACCCGGAACGTTGCCGCCGTCATGGTCACCGCCCGGCTCAGTCCTTTTCACGCGGCCGGCAGCCAGATTGATGTTACCGTCAGTTCCCTGGGCGATGCCAGCAGTCTTCAGGGCGGTATTCTGCTGCAAACCCCGCTGATGGACCCTGACAACCAGGATATTTTCGTCAAGGCGCAGGGAGCCCTCATCGTGGGCGGACTCACCGCCGAGAACTCCGAAACCCGTGTCACCCGCAACCAGACCCTCACAGCCACGGTGCCCGGCGGCGGACTGGTAGAAGGCAATCTGACCTTCAACCATAACACCAACATGCCCCTGGGCCTGGTGCTGCGTAATCCCAACCTGACCAACGCCCGTCGTATTGCCGAGGCCATCAACAACGGGTTCGATGAAGACCTCGCCTGGGTCAATCACTCCGGACTGGTACAGGTTATGTGGCCTGAAGCCTTCCGTGCACCCGAAAATGCCAACATCTTTGTGAGCATCATCATGGAACAGTCCATCCAGGTAGACACTCCGGCCCGCGTGGTCATCAACGAGCGAACCGGCACCATCGTAGCCGGCGGCAACGTTCGTATTGATGAGGTGATGGTCTCCCACGGGAATGTATCGGTCCGCACCCAGGTACAGCCTTTCGTAGTGCAGCCCAATCCGTTTGCCGGTGGCGAAACCGTTGTAGGTGAAATTCCCCGTGTTGAAATCAGTGAGGAAGCTGCCCAGACCCTGGTTCTGGCTGACGATACCAACGTACAGCAGCTGGCCGCTTCCCTGAACTCCCTCGGACTGAGTCCGCGCGATATCATCGCCATATTTCAGGCTATTGATCGCGCCGGCGCCCTCCGCGGACAACTCATTGTGATGTAGCCATGAATGTAGACAACACCATATCCCTGACTCCGGCCGTGGTTTCGGCCACCCGGCATGAAGAAATCCGAAAAGAACAGACTGCCGTACAGTTCGAAGAGCTCTTCGCCCGACATCTGGTCACCGAAATGACTAAAAATAATTTCAGTATGACCGATAATATGAGTGGCGTAGGCGGATCTTCGGCCAGCATGTACCGGGAGTTTGTCACCGATGCCTTGTCCACCACCCTTGCGGCACAGCGCAAGCTGGGCATGGCAGACATGATAATGCAACATTGGACTCCCGCACAGCAGGATTCCAATTCCGATGAATCCTAATTCGTACAGCCATGACCGCACTAAATGACAGTCCGCTAAACGCCCTTTCTGAGCATGTTCATGCGCTGAACACCACGTTTGATCAGCTCTTTAAGACGATTGACGAACAAATTGATGCCATCATCATGCAGGATGTAGTCCGCATAGAATCGCTTACCGAGAAGCACGCTGCCTTACACGGCTCGTTTCGCTCCAGGGAAAAGGCGTTTGTTGACGAACTGCAGCGATGTATCCCCGCTGACCAGCGCGAGTCGGTTCCGCTTTCCCTTACCGGACTCAAATCGCTGTATCCGCAGTACACCATGTTTCTGGAGGAGTGGCAGGATGCCCTGGCCCGGAATATCAAGTGGCTGCAGCGTCACCAGGGACAACTGGTACAGCTTCTGGAGTTTGCCCAACGGCAGAACTCTGCTATGATGCGTGCCATGTACACCCTGGAAACGGAAAAAAGTGCACACTACAGCCACACCGGACAAAAAGCAACGTTTTCATCCGGCATTGCGGTTAATCAGGAGGCCTGATCATGCGGGCGTTATTTGAATCGGCAAAATCGGGGATGTACGTGGCTGAGCGACAGCTCGGTACAACGGCACATAACCTGGTGAACGCCAATACGCCGGGGTACTCCCGTCAGCGTATTGAGACGGCGCCGGTTGCAGTACGCATGGGCGTTGGTCAGATTGGCCTGGGCGTGAACGTTACCCAGCTCACCCGCATGCGCAACGATCTGGTTGACACCCAGCTCATGGACAAGCGCATGAATATGGGGTACCTGAGCAGCAAAAGTGCCATCTTCGAACAGCTGCAGTCTACCCTGGCCTCCGATACCGGCGGCGATATTGATGCCTATGTCAGTCGCGTGTTCAATGCCTTCTCCAACGTAGCCTCCGATCCCCAGGACATGAGCGTGCGCAACGCCCTCCTCGCGGAGTCGCGTCAGCTGACCGACAAGTTCCACGACATGAATTCCAGCATCCAGGTTGCCAACGAACTGGTAACACGCAACATCACCGATGACGTCACCCAGATCAACGGTCTGCTCAAAGACCTGGCATCACTGAACCAGACCATTTCCAGTTCTGTAGCTGCGGGCAAGCCCGACTACCGGAGCATGGATTTGCAAGGTCAGAAGCTGGATGAGCTTTCCGGGCTGGTCTCCTTTGAAAAGCATGTTGCTGAAAACGGTACCCTTGAGCTGCGCGTCGGCGGCATTCTGGTGGTCAACGAAAGCAAGTCGCAGCAACTGCGCGCCGAAATAGATACCGACCATAAGCAGGTTTACCTCCGGCTCCTGGACAACGGCAAAGTACTCAATCCTGACGGCGGCAGTCTGGCCGGCAGCATCGATATGTACAGTGAAGAGATTCCCGACATTCAGAACCGGCTGGATACCCTGGCGGAGACCATCGTAACCCGATTCAACGAACTCCACCAGCAGGGTTTTGGTCTGGACGATGACTTTCAGCGCACCTTTTTTGATCCCGATGGCACCACGGCGGAAAGCATTAAGCTGAACCCGCAGGTAACCGGTAATCTCCGCAACATCGCGGCCGCATCGGCGGCCGGTGAAGCCGGAAACGGAGACATCGCCGCACAGATCGCCGATGTACGCAACGAAGTCATCCTGGACGGTCGCAAACTGGTAGATTACTCCATCGAACTGATCAGCCAGCCCGGCAGCAGGATTACCGAACTTTCCACCACGATGGAAACCCGTGATGCGGAAATCCGCATGCTGGAAGTTCAACAGGAGCGCGAGTCGGGCGTGAATATGGATGAGGAACTGGGCATGATGATACAGTATCAGAATGCCTATCAGGGCTCGGCCCGGGTACTGGCATCGGCCCAGCAGATGTATGACACATTACTAAGTTTGATACGGTGACCTTATGCGCGTTACCCAGAAGATAATTTATGACGACTTTCTGCGGGACATCACCAAAAACCGCACGCACATGGCCAGGGTCCAGTCCGACCTTTCCAGCGGAAAAACGGTACGCCTCCCGTCTGACAACCCCATCAATTTTGTGCGAAGCCGCAACATTGAAGACAACCTGCGCAAAGCCGAGCAGTATCAGGATAACCTGAGCAGCGGACTGCGTCAGGCCCGCCTCGCCCAGGAAGCCACCGATGAAATCATTGAACGCCTGGTGGATGTCAAGCGACTGGTCACCGGCGCTGCCACAGACTCGTCCAGCGCCAATGTGCGCGCCACTATGGCCGACGAAATCAAGAACATCCGGGACACCATGGTGGCTTCGCTGAACACCAGTTATGGCGACCGTTTCCTGTTTGGAGGCACCAATTCCGGCGAGCCGCCTTTTGTGCTGGATGATACCCAGCCCTCCGGGGTGCTGAACCGGAGCAACGCCAACGCTCCGGAAATTGCCGTTGGCGACGGTGTGCGCGTTGACATCAGTATTCCCGGTACCGAAGTTACCGACCTGGGGAACGGGAATGAGCTGTTTCAGATGATGGCCGACATCGAGACCGCCCTGCGGAATAACGACGGGCAGGCCCTGAATGCGCACCTCAACGATATAGATCAGGCCATCGACAGTACCACCATCGGTATTTCGCGCCTTGGGGGCAATATCAACCGGATGGAGTTTATGTTTGAGCAGTATGAGTCGACCAAGATAGTGCTGTCTACCGATATCAGCAGGCTGGTAGATACCGATTTTGCGGCCTCCATCTCCGAAATGCAGCGTGTGCAGACCTCCTACGAGGCCTCCATGGCGGTGCAGACCCGCATGATCAACAACACCCTGTTGGATTACATCTAATGAAGAGGCGCACGCAATTACGGTAAAACTCCACTTCAATTAAGGCAAACCTCTACTTTGGCCGATAATCACAACGACAACAATCTACACCATCCGGCTATCCTGACTCCTGCCGGCACTACCCTGGTACCGAATCCTTTGGCGGTCCGGCCAGCCTGAACCAAGATGAAACCGCAACCCTTTGTAACCGGATGAAAACAGAACGCTAATGGACGCCGAGAGACAGGATTTAGCTATTGTACATTTCGTGACCGATCTCCGGTTTATGGATGCCGATACCCTGCGTGGATGGGTGGAGATGGCTGAAACCGTGACCCTGATCACCCCCGATCTGCCTTCCGAGCCATTGCCTGCAGGGGTTGACGTTGTGCAGTACGAACCCGGTTCATCCAAAGCCGGACTGTGGAACCAGTTTCTCGCTGATAGTGAAACATCTTTTACGCTGTTTCTGGAAGATGACGAGCGCTTTGAGCCCTACCACATGCCGGATTTGTCGCAGATGGATGCACGTAGCTTTTTTCCCGTACGCATTCAGACGGCAGACCGCGGCGAACGACAGATTTTCTATCAGGTTCGGTTTTTGCCCAACCTGAGAAGCCGGGTCAGCGGCGAAGTATTTGACGGCTGGTCGATTCCCGACGCCACCCGTGTGGTCTACAATCTGAATCTGGACATGCGCGATTTTGTGCTGCCCATCCGTCGGACCACCCCCCTGTACAAGCTGGTGGATCCGGAGGAAGAATTTGCCATCATGCCCCCGTCTATGCAGGCCTACCTTGTGATGGCCAGGGCCTACTTTGACGACGGGAAGTTTGCCCAGGCTGCATCGGCCTACCGGGCTCTGCTGAAGCGTACCCAGGTACTGCCCTTCGACCGCCTGGCGGCCATCAACGGTCTGGCCAGCTGTATGGCCGAACAACACCGCTGGCCCCAGGCCCTGGACCTGGCCCGCCAGTCTATAGAAGCCGAACCCCAGCAGTACCTGCCCTATCTGATCCAGTTCCGCATCCAGCAGCTTGCCAAAAACTGGAAAGCCGCCCTGGACGCCCTGGAAGATTTCAAGTCGCTGGCCGGATGGCCCTCACGTGCCGGCTTCGATGTAGGCATGGCCTCCGAAACCCTGCTTATGCAGCTGGCCGATCTGGCCTTCAAAGCCGGACTACGCAAAGAAGCCTTCCGTTACTACGAGCAGATCTTTCATTTCCGGCAGGGCGCCGTTGACCATCAGCACCTCAAGCTCCTGTTTGTCTTCGCCACCGAGCTGGACGATTTCGAGAAAGCGGCGTATTACTTCGAGGTGATGTACGGTCCGCTGCTGCCCGCCAATGTGACCGATGATACCCGGGAGGAGGTCATGGAAGGACTCTCCATGTTCATGGAGAAGGGCTGGTACGATTACCCCACCGACCACTATATCAAGCTATTCGAGGTGGATCCGGCCAATCCCGATTACCGCAGGGCCCTGATTGCCGGCTTGTCCAAAACCAAGCGACTCAACGAAGCCAAGGCCATCTTCCGGGGACTCAGTGTCTTCGGGGATATGGAGTAGGTAAGCCTACCGCAGTTTATTACGAATGGTGCGATCTGATATCCCCAGAATTTTTGCGGCTTCCTTCTGATTCCCGCCGGTACGTTCCAGCGCCTTCTTGATCAGCTGCAGCTCCATCTCTTCGATCGGCATGAGCGGCAGATCTGAAAGCACTTCGCGACCCATCTGATGGTCCACACCCGAGAACATGTTATTGTCTACATGGTCGATGGTAATGGTGGACTCATCGTGCGATAAAATCACACCCCGGTGGATGAGGTTATCCAGTTCCCGCACATTGCCCTGCCAGTCGCGCTGCTGCAGATGCTGCATCAGGGTTTCATCGAGATGCTTGGGCGGCAGCTGGTACTGGTCGGTATACTTCTCGCAGAAATAGTTGGCCAGCAGGGGGATGTCTTCACGGCGCTCGCGAAGGGGCGGAATTGTGATGGGGAATACGTTGAGGCGGTAGTACAGGTCGGCCCGGAAAGCGCCGTCGTTAATAGCCTGAGGGATGTTCCGGTTGGATGTGGCGATTACGCGCACATCGGTGCGGGTTGTTTTCTGGCTGCCGATGCGCTGAAACTCCTTTTCCTGGAGCACACGCAGTAGTTTGGCCTGTACATTGATATCAATTTCGGTGATTTCATCCAGAAGGAGGGTTCCGCCGTCGGCTTCATCGAAGGCCCCTTTCTTGTCGGATATAGCACCGGTAAAGGCGCCTTTCATGTGACCGAACAGGGTGCTTTCCACCAGCTCGGTAGGCAGGTTGGCGCAATTGATTTTGATGTATGGTCCGCTGGCGCGGTTGCTGTTCAGATGCAGCAGCTTGGCGTAGACTTCCTTGCCGGTGCCGCTCTCGCTCTGGATGAGCACCGGGGCGTCGTTGCGGGCGATTTTCGGCAGGATGCTCAGCAGCCGTTTCATGGCGGCCGTTTCGCCCACCATCACGGTATTGGGTTCATTGGAGCCCGACCGGCTGATGTACGCCGTTTTTTCACGCAGCGCGCTTCGTGCGGCCGGTCCGCCCGATGGCCCGACGGTGGCAGTGGTCTCAGCGCCGTTTTCCTGACTGGTTCGCGGATTACCTCCGGCTTCCCGGCGGTTATCGAAATAGCGCTTGATCCGGTAGGAAAACTCCTGGGGGGTGAACGGCTTGGTGATGTAGTCGTAGGCGCCCTTGCGCATGGCATTCACCGAGTGGTTCACGTTTCCGAAACCGGTAATCAGGATCACGCCGGTATCCGGGTACTCGGTCAGAATCTGGTCCAGGACCTCATCGCCGGTCATCTCGTTCATTTTAACGTCGGTCACCACCAGATCGGTGGAGCTGGAGCGAAGGTGGTCCATGGCATCTACCGGGGAGGTAAAGGCTTTTACGGCATAGCCATTGAGGGTGAGCTGCTCTTCCATAAAGGAAATCAGCAGGTTGTCATCGTCAATGAGTACTACGTTGCCGTTCATGTGCTACCGTGACCTTGTTGTTAGTTAACAGCGATGACCCGCCGGGGGTTGGTTGCCGGGGCTGTTGTAAGACACTGTTGATTCAGTTGCGTTGTGCAAACGGAATTTAAGCGCAATTGTGCTCACATCAAAAGATATATGGAGGCATAAAAAAGGCACTGCAACAGGGGCTGCAGTGCCGGGAAAGGGGTTGAACGATGCCGGTTTTGCCTGGTGGTCGTCCGTGGTCCGGAATGTTGCCGTGCGACGGGTGCATTGGGTTTTGCCTGATCACCCTGCTGCGCATCCGGATTCGGGCGTTGATCTGACCGTCAGGCCGTTCACAAAGGGCGTGGGATGTTACCGGCCCAGCATGGCGTCAGCGATGTTCTCCCATACGGCGGGATCGTTCAGTTTGGCACCGAGGGTCGTTTTGGCCGCATCTTCCGGTGACGACTTCATCGCGTTTTCGTACTCCGTGAGCTCTGCTTTCATAGCACGCACTTTGTCGAAGGAACCGCGGGAGAGTTTATCGAGCTCGGTTTTGGCGAACTCGGCCTCGTTACGCACACGGCTGGAATCGATGGAGACTTTATCGGATACTTCGGCAGCCTTATTCGACTGCGCGGCGGAGTCCTGAACCGGTGCGTTTCCGCCCGTATTCGAAGTCCTCTGGGCCATGCCCGCCGACTGCGTATCGGTGATAATATTGCTGAGTCTGTTAATATCCATGAGGATGGTTACCCGTGTTGTGTTTACTTATAATACGAAATATCAGGCTTTTCGAGAACCTTTTGTTGCTCAATGCCGTGGTACTTGTTCTGCGCCTGGGTGTGCTGCCTGGCCTTCTGAACCACCGCGGATTGTTTTTCCTTCAAAGCATTCAACTTCGGCAGAAGCAGCGTGTTGATCCGATCGAACTCCTCGAACAGCATTTTCAACCGCTCCCGATCTGCATCGGTTGCCTCCAGTGCACCACCACGCTCCGACTCGGCCTGCAACGCCTTCATCGGCTGTTCCCGCGACTCCATCAGCGAGGCTATATCCTCCAGGGATGGCGCAGGTTTGTCCAGCTCCAGCAAAATCTGCCGGCTGGCCTGTATCAGCGTGTCTAAAACATGGAAGATGTGTTCCACTGGTATAATGATTATCGGCAACGATTTGCCGGAAGTTAAATTTTCATTTCTTTATTCAACCCATTGATTATCAACAGGTTGCGGAATAAAAAATATTAGAGCCCTTTAATCTGGCGCATAACCGTGCGGCGCAGACGATAGCTGTACCTGTTGTCTGAAGCCAAAACCGTGCCGTGATTACTGCATGAAGCCCATCGAAGCCATGATCTGGTTGTACTGGGTCTGGCCCTGGTCGATGATCATCTGCAGTTTGGTAAACTGCTCACGTTGCCGCTCTTCATACTGGGCGAGGAATTTCTCCTGCTGGGTGATACGCCGACCCAGATTTTCGATGCGCTGGTCAACCCCGTCTGTCAGCGTGGCGATGAGTCCCGTTGTGGGTTCAGCATAGCTGTTGGCCTCATTCAGCATGGAGGTGATCGGACTGGTCTCCGAGGTGAAGAACTGCTGCAACCCGTCAGGATTGGTCTCCAGGGCCTCATTCAGCTTTTCAGTGTCGCCCACTTTCATGGTTCCATCGCGATCAAACTCGATACCGATGTCGGCGAGCCTGCTGAAATCCCCCGTACCGGCCGCACTGTCAGACAGGATGCCGAACTGCCGCAGATTCACGGTCAGGTTACGCACTACGCGCATATCCTGCAACGGACCCCGGCGATCGTTTTCAGCGTCCAGGAAGGTACGGTCGCGGATGCTTTTGTTCAGATTGTTAAACGCCGAAACGAATTCATCTACCTTGCTTCGGGCCTCTTCCAGGTCGCGGGTAACATCCATGGTGACTGTGCTATCCGATGCCTTGAGCAGGGTGAAACTCAGGCCGTTGACGCTGTCGGTCACCTCGTTGGATCCCCTCGTAAAATTCACGCCGTCAATGGTAAACTGGGCGTCCAGCTCATTTTCCGGGGTCAGTTTGGAGATGGTCAACGCGGCGAGGTCGCCGTTGGCACTGTCAATCTGGATGCGGTTGTCAAAACCGGTTTCGTTGGATTTCATGGAAAACTGCACATCGGTGCTGTTCACACTAAACAGGGAAGCGCCGGCCTGCTCACCAAAGGTGGTGTTGATGGACTCGCTGAGTTCCTGCAGCACTTCCGAATTGGTTTTTCCGGTGGTGTCCAGGGAAAAGGTTTCGGTCACATCGCCGATGGTGATGGTGATATCGCCGGTTCCCGTGGCGGCCAGGTCGGTGCCGTCTGCGGCCAGGGTCTGGGTCAGCGCGATATCCTTGGAGGCGAGTCGCTGTACGTCCAGGTTGAAACTGGCGGCACTGGTGAAATCCGTGACGCTGTTGATGCGAACCACGCTCTCATCGGAAACCGAGTTGGAGAAGGGCGAAAACGGATTGGGACCTTCATCGCTGCGCAGACTGTCCAGCGTTTCGGTGAAACGCGTTACCGCCTTGTTTACATCCGAAAGCGCCGTTTTGCGTTCGTTTTGGGTACTTTGCTGCTGCTGAAGCTGGATTTTGGTGCGTGATTCCAGCTGGACCAGTTGCTGTACAAAGCCTTCGTAGGGATTGTTCTGTGCGATTAACGATGAAATACTGCTCATGTACTGACCTCAACGGTGTTGTGTTATTAAACCATGGCGGGGATTTTCCGGGGCGATTCCGGTGCGTGGACCCGCCCCGGTCCCGGTTATTGTCCTACCGCTACCGGATGGGTATTGGCAGCCTGTTCCCAGGCGTCGCGCAGGGGTTCCAGCAGCTCGCGTATTTCCTGGTACTCGCCCTTGCGGGAAAGCTCCTGGCAATATTGATACAGCGAGAATAACTGACCCGAGATTTCATAATCGAAATTCAGTCCCTTGATCAGGGTGGAAAGAATTTCCCGAAGCCGCTTGTCGTCTTCGCGCCAGCTGGCCTGAATAGCCAGATCGTAGAGCTTGACCACAATTTTCATCGGCGAAGCATTCATCACCGTTTGCTGCTGATATTTCAGATGTGGATTCTTCATCATTGCGATTGTCGTTTAAGGTTACCGGTTGAGGTGGCTGCTTTCCGCGCAGACACCGGGAACTGGAAACCGTCATACCTTCGATGAATACCGCTTTACAGGGAGCGTTGTTGTTCGCTGCAGGATGACAGCATCTTCAACGCCCGTTCTGCGGAATACATCGCTCCAAAGCAGACGGCCCGAAGTCCGGGGCACAGGCTTGTACAGCAGTATGATTCCACACTGCGCGCCTGATGCACCTGTTCAGGTTATCGGTAGTCATTTTGGGTTCTCAAATTTTTTTTGATGGTTCCCGGGATGATCCCGTACCGGTTTACAGCATAGCTATGGGCAAAATCTGTGCCATCGGTTTGGCATCTTTTTTGCGAATGCCAGTTTGTCGTGTGAAAACAAGAGACTAACCTACTAATCGAATCGTCGTGAAAGCCCAAGTCCAACGTGCCCAGAATCTGTTAAACCGAAAAACACCGAAACCCATCGAGGCCCTGGCTGTCTTAAAGCCCCTGATGAAATCCGGCACCCCTCCCTGGCCGGTTTATCATTTTGCCGGGATTGCCTATGCGCTTCTGGGCGATCATACCCGGTGTGAGGAGGCCATGCGTGCGGCGTTGGACGGTGGCAGCGCGGAGCCGGAGACCTACCATACCCTTTCGGTGGCACTATACAAGCAGGAAAAGTATGCCGAGGCGGAATCTTTTGCCAGACAGGTTGTGCAGATGAAACCCGACTTCGTGAAGGCGCTGCTCAACCTCGGACTCATCCTGCAGGCCCAGGCCCGACTCGAGGACGCGCTGCAGATTTATGCCCGTGCCAACCAGCTGGACCCGGGTAATGCCGTCATCGCCTTTAAAATCGGGGTTATCTATAAAAATCTGGGGAATTTTGCCAAGGCGGTGGAGCTGTTCGATATTGCCATGAAAATGGATCCCACCTACGAAGGACCAGTGATTGAAAAAGCCGGTTCGTTGATCAAGCAACGAGATTTCGAAAAGTCCGATGAACTCCTGGCCGACTTCCTGCGCCGCAAGCCGAACAGTGTTGAAGCGCGATCGCTGCTGGCCGACTCCAAAAAGGAGCAGTCGCTCTACGATGAGGCCATCGTCTTGTATAAAGAGGTCCTCGACGATAATCCCCGAAATCCCGGTGTTCGGGTGAATTACGGACTCTGTCTGCAGGAGATGGGCCGGTACGATGAGTCGGAGAAGGAATACCTGCGCGCCCTGGACACCCCGCCACCGATGATGGAATCCATGAGCAATTACCTCATGGTCATGCATTACAATCCGGAGCGTACCCGCGAATACATTTTTGAGGCCCACAAGAAGTGGGATGCGTTCTTTGCTCCTGCTGAGCGACCTGAACGGCCGGTGCCGGCGGACCGCTCGCCCGACAAGCGACTTCGCGTGGGGTTTGTCTCCGGCGGATTCCGGTCGCACCCGGTGGGGTGGATGATTACCCGCGGACTGGAGGAGCTTTCCCCGGAGAACTACGAGATTTACTGCTACACCACCAACAACATCAACGACAAGATCACCCAGCGCATCGCGACCCGTGCTGACAAGTGGCGGTCGGTGGTGGGTTTTAACGATGAGGTCGTAGCCCGGCTGATCCGCGAGGACGAAATTGACATCCTCGTAGAGTTATCCGGTCATGCCGGCGACAACCGTCTGCGGGCGGTGGCCATGGAGCCTGCTCCCGTCATTGTGAAATGGGTGGGCGGACTGTTCAACAGCACCGGGCTGCGTTCCATTGATTATCTCATCTCCGACTGGAACGAGACACCCGGGGGCGTGGAGGAATTTTATACAGAGAAGCTGGTGCGTATGCCCGATGACTACATCTGCTTCATGCCGCCGTCCTATGCGCCGGAGGTCTCGGTCCTGCCTGCTTTGGAGCAAGGTTTTGTGACCTTTGGCTGTTTCAACAATCCGAGCAAGATCAATCCGCAGTTGTTGTCGCGTTGGGGGGTGTTGCTGGCGAGGGTGCCGGGCAGCAAGTTGTTTCTGAAGAGTGGTCAGTATGACAGCGTGGAATTTCAGGAGCGAATATTGGGCGCGCTGGCCGATGCGGGTATTGGTCGGGACCGGGTCATTTTTGAAGGGCGGTCGCCCCATGAAGAGCTGCTCGGGGCGTATTCGAAGGTCGACATCGCCCTGGATCCCTGGCCGTATTCCGGCGGGCTGAGCACCTGCGAGGCGTTGTGGCAGGGGGTGCCCGTGGTGACCTATCCCGGTCCGACCTTTGCGGGCCGGCACTCCGTGACCCATTTGCGTAATGCCGGATTGCCGGAGATGGTAGCCGACTCCTGGGATGAATACGTTGATAAAGCTGCCGGACTGGCCGGCGACCTGGACGCCCTTGCCGGGCTCCGCGCGCGCCTGCGCGATCAGGTTGCGTCCTCGCCCCTGTGTGACGGCGAGCGCTTCGGCGCTGCCCTCGGCGACGCCTTCCGCCAGATGTGGCACGCCTACGCCGAAGACCGCCTCAGGCAAGATCACATTGCGGTATCGGATGCGGTTGGCCGCGAGGTGTCGGTTGTTGGCAACGATGTACCTGTGGTGGGCAACGATGTTTCTGCAGGCGGTAGCGATGACGCTGCGGCGCGCACCTCCTCGAAAGTAAGCACCGCCGCTGGCGAAGCGTCCGAGGGAAGATCATCAGGTGTATCGTACGATGCCAAACCATTAAATGAGCACAACGATCGTAACCTAGGGCTGGTTTCAACAGGCGAAACCGAAGCGCTTACTTCTGAAATAAAAGATGTTCCGGTAAAAGCTGCATCCCTCCCGGAAAGTAATACCGTAGTACCGCAATGGGATGATACCTTTCTATTCGAAACATCATCCAAAGTTGCCATTATCCTTCCTGATTCGCAGACATCACTTACCAGTTTCGTATTTCGTGAGCAGAACCGATGGATTGATCCAGAGGTGGAGTATCTACAGCGATTCATCAGCACGGGAGATACCATGCTGGATGTTGGTGCCGGATTCGGAGCCTATGCGTTGTCTGCCAGCAAAATCGTAGGCGAGACAGGAAGAGTTTATGCGATAGAACCGAATGCGCAGATGTTCAATTGCTTGAAAGAAAGCAAGAGGGAAAACGATTTTACGAATCTGAATTTGTATAACCTTGCTGTTTCAAATGATGGTACGGCAATGCGTTTGGATGACAGTACCACACCGGAGTTAGTAGCTGCTGTGTCCGATAATCAGGGATCTATAAAGGCCCAATCAATAGATAACTGGTGGATTGAGCAGGGTAAACCCGCGATAAACCTGTTGAAAATTGATGTTAACGGCGGTGAACTGAATCTGTTGGATGGAGCTAGGAATCTAATTGCAACATACAGTCCTGCATTGATTATCGCTTCTCCTTCATCGGTTGATGCATTTATTGCCCTGCAATCTCGTGCACAGGAACTTGGTTACAGGTTGTTTCAGCTGGTTGAGCAAGTGGGTCAATTGGCCGAAATCGAGTCTGTAGACCAAATCGACGGTTATCAGATGAACCTTGTGGCTTTGGGTGATGCGCAGAAAAAGCGGCTGTCCCAAAACGGATTTGTATACACGAAACCTTCAATTGATCTTGAAGTTAGCCGTGATGTCTGGGCAGAGTGGTTCGGTGTAATGCCATGGACGGGTGACTACCTGGAAGACTGGAAGGCTGACCGGGTCAACAATGTTAGCGAGGATTTCTATCATGTTTTGAATCTTATTGCTGTGGCAAACAGCGATGGATCGACATCTACATCCGAGCGTACATACTTTCTTTTAGAGGCCACTAATCTGGCGGTAGATTTGCTCGGAAAAGGAGAGCAACATATCGCGCTGAGATTGACCCTCAGTTACCTCCTGTACACGTTAGGGAAACGCGAGAAAGCCGTTGAAATTATGCTTTCTATACTTAACGAGACCCAATTCGGAGCTAAATCTATTCTCACGAACCTGCCTTTTGTGCTTCCAGTGCTGCCATTAAACTTCAAGCCTATTAATACCGAGTTCAACAAATGGATAATGGTAAGGCTGCTCGAGTCGTGGTTGAAGCTTAAGGATATTACGGCCTTTTCCAGCGGTGATATGGAGCAGAAAATCCGCGCGGTGTTAAAGGATAATCCCGAAACCATTGAAAAAGGGCAGATTACAGAACCTGACGCGGATGGGGCCACAACACCGGTTTTCGTCCACATCCTGTTTAACAATATCCATACACAGTCCGCTTTGGAGACGTTTCATCGGTTGAATACGGAATTCAGCGACATGAAACATGTATGCTTCCTGGAGAAAAGCCAATCTATTCAGGGATTTGATGTGGATGTAAGAGGGTTGGATAATGTGGTTGTTTTTGAAGCGAAATTGGGATTGAATGCTGTATATCAGGCTATACTGAATCTCAAGCCGGCCGGTGTTGTGTATCACGGACTGTTCTTCGACTGGCAGTACAAACTGGTTGATGAGATTCCCTCATCCATCAACCAATATTGGGTAATGTGGGGTGGAGATTTGTACAATCCCATACGGTCCGGCCTCACGCGAAAAGACAGTATTGCGAAAATCAGAGGTGTGCTCACGGATGTTCCGGGAGACAAGGAGATATTCGCCAAAGAATATGGTCCCCGAGACGATTTGCCATCGTTTGGGTATGGTGTGCAGCTGAGTGTAGATGAGGAAGTTGACGATGAACTCAAAAACCGAATTATCATTGGTAACTCGGGCGACCCGTCGAATAATCACCTTGAGATTTTGCAGGCTATTCATGCCAAGAAAGATTGGCGGAATTACAAGTATGTCATCCCGTTTTCATACAATGCTCCTGGTGAATACCGCGATGTATTGTACTCAACTCTGAAAAAACTGGGGATGCAGGATCATGTAATGGTGTTTACCGAATTCATGCCGGTTGGGAAGTACAACGCGATGCTTAAAGCTTCAAAGCTCTTCATTCTTGCCCATCAACGACAGCAGGCACACGGATCCATTAAAGCTCAGTTGGTATTCGGAAATCCGGTTGTGGTGCGAAAACATATTGAACTGGATGGAAATCGAATGATTAATCCAACATGGGATTTCTTTACCAATCCTGGTTATGAATTAGTCGATTTTGGTGAATTTTCTTCAAAAAAGAGAATTGAATTGGTACTTGAATCGGTAAATAGTAATAGAAAAACTTCAAGAAAAAGCTATTTAGACTCTAAGAGTAAAGAGTATATCCAATCCGTACGAAGTGCTTTTATTTGTATAACTAGTCAATTTAAAAAAGATAAAGAGATAGAAATATTGTAGGGGATAATCTTTAATAATGGAGGATATATGGATTACTCAGAAAGTGAAAGTAAGAGATTTGAAAAGGTAATTTATCGCAATAACTCAAATGAATTTCAACCTTCGATACTTAGAAAGAGTATAATTGATAAAGGTGTTGATATTCTTATTCTGAGGTTGCCAACTCCAACTGTAAATAACCACTACAAGATTGAATCAGTCGGGTTCCCATATCTTCACGCTGATACACTGGTTAGTTATAGTATCAACTTATCAAGGGCAGAAATAAACAAACCGAGAAATAATCTGGTTTTGGAAGTAATTGATGCACAAAGTAAAGTATTACTTAGTGGATTAATTTCAGATATTTTCGGTGAGTATAAAAATCACTATGCATCTAATCCATATCTGGATTCAGGAAAAATTACTGAGGGGTTTGCCGAGTGGGCTGAGTCGTATGTAGGGGAACAGAATCGCATTTCTTGGCTTGTAAAGAAAGAGGACGAATTGGTAGGATTTGCTACATGTTCATATGATGATCAAAGTAAGGAGTGTACTGGTGTACTATATGGTGTTTTGCCTAAGTTTTCAGGTAAGGGTATTTATTCAGATATAATACGACTCACACAACAGTATTTTAAAGAGCGTGACTATGTTACTATGTGGGTGTCTACTCAGGTTCAAAACTATGCTGTTCAAAAATCGTGGAATAATGAGGGATTTACACTGAGAAAATCCGTTGAGACATATCATATTAACTCTATGTTATCGTACTCTATTACGCCCGAAAAAAGTAGTACATTTTCGATTAAACCAACCGAGATTGATGAATATGCTGAATACAGTGGTGATAAGAATAGTTTACATATAGATAGTAGTTATGCGCAGCGACATGGTTTCTCCGATAGAGTTGCACATGGAATGTTAATCATGTCTAAAATAACTAAATATCTTGGCGTCAGTTATCCTGGGGAGGGATCCATATTTGTTGGTAATAATAATTTATTTTTGGCACCAATTTATCCAAATATTGAGTATCAAATTTCATTTTCTACTTACAACATTTCACGAAACGGCATAATGAACATAGTCGCGAAGGTTGCGAATATGGAAGGTCAAGTATGTCTTTTGTCATACAATAAACTTATTAACACTAAGGTGTCTGAAGAGTTTTTAAATGCTTAAAACCCCGTCGAGTATGATACCATTCAATAAACCTTATCTCACTGGTAAGGAAACGACCTACATCAGCAAAGCTGTACAAAGCGGAAAAATATCGGGAAACGGTGCTTACACGCACTTATGTCAGCTCTATTTCCAAAAACAGTATCAGTTTCTGAAAACGTTGTTAACCACATCCTGTTCGGATGCACTGGAAATGTCGGCCATTTTACTCAATATTCAACCCCGGGACGAGGTCATTGTGCCGTCCTACACGTTTGTGTCTACCGCGAATGCATTTGTCAGAGAAGGTGCCAAAATCGTCTTTTGTGATAGCCGTAGCGATCATCCAGGATTAGACGAATCGATATTGGAAGAATTGATTACCCCCCGAACAAAGGCGATTGTTCCGGTTCATTATGCTGGTGTAGCCAGCGATATGGATGCGATTATGGATGTAGCTGCCAGGCATAATGTAGCTGTAATTGAGGATGCCGCACATGCCGTGGATGCGTATTACATCGATCGGGGTGGTCGCAGAAAGCGACTTGGCGGGATTGGTGATTTGGGCACATTCTCTTTTCACGAAACAAAAAACATAATTGCCGGTGAGGGTGGACTTTTAATCATCAACCGCGACAGTTTCACCGAAAGAGCCGAAATTATATGGGAGAAGGGCACCAACAGAGCCGCATTCTTCCGGGGCGAAGTAGATAAGTACGGATGGGTTGACATCGGTTCATCATTTCTGCCTTCTGAAATTGTTTCCGCATTCTTGTGGGCACAGCTCGAAAATCTTGAAAAAATTCAAGCAAAACGCATATCCCTTTGGCATCACTATAATGATGCGCTGGCCGATTGGGCTAAGCATCAAGGCATACAATTGCCGATTATCCCCCCATATGCAACGGTTAACGGACATATGTTCTACCTCGTTTGCGAAAGTCTGGAGCAACGGCAGCAATTGCAGCAACATCTCAAATCGAAGGATATTCAAGCCGTTACGCACTATATCAGCTTGCACTCGAGCCCGTATTTCAAGGCTAAACACGATGGTCGTGAGTTGAAAGAAACGGATCGTTACTCCGACTGCCTCCTTCGGCTTCCCATGTTCTATACATTGACCGAAACGCAGCAGCAGTACATCATCGACGCATTACACTCATTTAATTGACCATAACCTCAGGCGGACTGAACGGTGGTTGTATAATCTCAATAGACAATTTTTACGAATGAAACCTACACAAGAAGTTGTGAACGCTGTTGTAAATGCATTGCAGCAAGCGCGTATTCAACGCGAAAACCAAATACCAAAAGTAGAGTTAACGGAAAGTCAGGTCCAAAACTGTTCAATGTTGCTAGACCGTGCGGAATTACTGCGTCGTTTGCCCAAAGAGGCTGTTGTTGCGGAGATTGGCGTTGATGAGGGCAAATTTAGCCGATTGATTAATCGAATAACCCGTCCGGCGAAGTTTCACCTGATTGACATCTGGGGTACCGATCGTTTTCATGATGGTAAGTATGAGGGAGTGAAGTCTTACTTCTCTGAGGAGATAAAGCGAGGGGATGTCGTCATCACAAAAAAGCTCTCAACGGAAGCTGTTCACGGTTTTCCGAATAATTACTTCGACTGGATCTACATTGATACCGATCACATGTATGAAACTACCCGGGATGAGTTAACGTTATTCGCAGCCAAGATGAAACCCGGCGGCATCATAGCCGGACATGACTATGTTAAGGGTAACTGGATTTCATCGTTGCGATATGGTGTTGTTGAAGCCGTTCATGAGTTTTGTGTTAACCATGGATGGGAGCTCATATATGTTACAGCGGAACCGATTGAGGGTAACAGCTTCGCCATAAGAAAGCTGGATTGAATGAAGTAGATGTATCACAATCTCGGGGGCCAGTCGTTGGGCTCGGGACACTACGCGAGATCTGGTGACCAGCCCATGTCGATGCCTGTTGATTTGCCAAAAAGTTCTGGGCTACAACCTGCTCCCGAACCGACAACGACTTCCCCCCATGGCTCATGTCATGGGTACGCGAAATGAGTCTTTGAAGGGCTTCATCCACTGCCGATAAAAAACCCCAAAATCACCCGAATATGCATCATTGGCAATTTTCAACCTTCAGGGATTAACCCTGTTAGCATACATAGGGGCGTGATGGTGACCCGGTCAGCCAAGTCTCCCAACTTACTCGTCATTCATGGCATTATCGGGATCTACTCAATCTTCAGCTTTTTTATTTTATAATGTAAAAACTAAGATATAGGTTCAGTTGATATTGATTTGGCAAAATAGTAATATCTAGACAGTCTAGATATATTATAATGGAGTAAATTATGGGCTTAAACAATTGGCAGCTGCAAGATGCAAAAAATCGCTTCAGCGAGCTGGTAAGAAGGGCCACTGAGGAAGGACCTCAGACCGTAACCAAGCATGGTAAAGTCAGTGTTGTGGTCCTGTCTATCGAAGACTATAAAGAACTTGAAAAACCAGGTACCACACTGGTCGACTTCTTCCGGTCGTCTCCAGCTTCCGGCGTCGATATCGATATTAGTCGAGATAAGACATTGTCGCGGGATGTTTCACTATGAGCTATCTGATTGATACCTGCTGCATTTCTGAGCTCATAAAAAAAGAACCGGACGTTAATGTTGTGAACTGGTTCTCATCCGTTGAAGAAACACACCTTTATATGAGCGTAATTACGCTGGGTGAGTTGCGAAAAGGTGTTGAGAAACTGCCTGTATCCAGGAGAAGAAACAAACTCTCCGATTGGCTTAATGACGAACTAACAGCCCGGTTCAAAAATCGAATAATCGATATAACGGTCCGGGAGATTAATGTTTGGGGAACTATATTGGCTCAAGCTGAGCTAAGCGGCAGGCCGATGCCTGCTGTTGACGCACTTATCGCCTCAACGGCAAAAGTGCACAATCTGACCCTTGTCACCAGGAATATTCGCGATTTTGAATATTCCGGAGTAACGTTGGTTAACCCCTGGAACGCGCTATAAACTCGGGGGCCAGTCGTCGGGTTCGGGGTTATAGGCCAGATCAGGCGGCCAGTCGATGTCGATGCCGGCTACGGGAATGGGGTCCCGCGACTCTCCGGGTAGTGATGGCGGCCACCCGCTGCTGCTTCCGGTGCCCGACCGAACGGCACCACTACCGCCGGAGCTATCTGCGCTCGCGGAGGAGCCGGATGCACCGCTTACCCCAGCATTGCGCACGGCATTCATGTTTTGCTGGTTGATGAGGTCGAGCACGGAGGCCGGACTCACATTGGCCTGGGCCAGAGCCGCTGAGGAGGTGGCCTGCAGGATCTGCAGCTGTACGCGCTCGCTCTGGGCCCTGGCGAAATCGGTGTCCATGAGTCTGCTTGCCGCCTGCTCGTTAGCCGCAATACTTTGTGCTACCACGGCCTCGCGCACGCTGAGCGACCGCGAAGCGTTGCCCACGTCCCGGGTGCGCGAAATCATGTTTTCCAGGGCTTCATCGACCGCCGAAATAAACACCCGGAAATCGGTGGCATCGGCGTCTTCGGCTACGGTGAGCGACCCGGCATTGACCCCGGTCAGGGCCGACAAGGGCGTGACGGTAATGCGGTCGGTCTCGGCTCCAAGCTGTTCGTCGCCCGTCGCGCTGCCTGTACCGGCTCCGTTAAAGAGCATCCCCACATTGACGGCGCGCACATAGCTTGTCAGGGTATCCATCGACCGCTCACCCACCTGAAAAATGAGCTCCAACGCGCCCGTATTTCCGCCTTCGAAACCCTTGAGCAGTTCGATGCCCTGATACACGGTCTGTTCAGCTGTTTTGTTCAGCGTGTCGCCAAGACCGGTAATCTGCGTACCTACCAGCCCGCGCTCATCATCGCCCAGGGTCTCACTGGCACCCCGTGTTGCCAGCGACTTCATTTCGGTGAGATTGTCTACAACGCTCCCAAAGCCCGATTCCATGATTCCAAGTACCGAAATAGCGTCAGCGATATTTCGCTGCGCCTGCATCAGACCCTCGGTACGACCGCGTAATTTCACAGATATGGCGTATGCCGAGCTGTTGTCTTCAGCGCGGTTGATAAGCTTGCCTGTAGATAATTGGGTCTGGTTAACACTCAGGTCGCGGTTGACCCGGTTCAGAGCCGTCCGGGAATCCATCGCGAGGATGTTGGTGTTAATCCTGTTAAAATTTGCAAATGCTGACATGTCCACCTCGGAACGATGTGGTCACAGCCTGATCGAGCTGCTCCAAAGCTGACCAGTTAAAGCAAAAAAGTTATTTTTCCAGGATGTCCGGCCATGACCGGTTGCCTGTTTGGGGGGGATACCTGCTCGTACAGAGCAGGCTTGAATTGGTGGTTAATCCGGACTGCCGATCTGCCGCAATGGCATCATCGACGGTCCGTAGCTATGCTTACCGAAGGAATCCAAGTACAGACTGCGGCCCGATATTGGCCTGGCCGAGTGCCGAGATGGATGTTTGCTGCAGAATCTGCAGCCGTATCATGTTGCTCATCTCCTTGGCAAAATCCAGGTCCATGATCCGGCTGACGGCCGAGCTGTTGGCACTGATGGATGAGGACAAGGTAATTTCCCGTATACTCAAGGAGCGTTGGGATATTCCCACGGTATTGACGCGGTCGGCCATACGCTCGATAGCATCGTCAACGGCGCTGATGAAGATCCGGAAGTCGGCCCCGCTGGCATTGGTGGCAAACGTCAGACTTCCTCCATCGGTGGAGCTTAAAGCACTTTCGGCGGTGACCGTAATGGCACCGGCCGTAGCACCCAGCTGGGTAGTACCGGCAGCATTACCATCGCCCGCACCATTAAACAAGAGCCCGATGTTCACGGCATCGATGTTGGCGGTGATGGTGTCCTGGGCGCGTTCGCCTACCTGAAACGTCAGGGAAATCTGACCGGTGTTGCCTCCGCCGTTGCCTTTGAGCAGACTGGTATCCTGAAAAACCGTTTGTGCGGAGACCTCGTTGATGTCTTCGCCAAGGGCCGTGATCTGAGAGGCAATAAACTGCCGTTCGGTCTGACCGAGGGTGTCGTTGGCGGCCTGGGTGGCCAGGGCTTTCATTTCAACCAGCTGATCCATAATGGTATCAAAGCTGGATTCGGCGATGTCCAGCACCGACTTGGAGTCGCCCACGTTGCTGAGGGCTTGCTGGAGACCTGCTATCCGGCCCCGGGTTTTATTGGCAATAGACAAGCCGGCCGCGTCGTCTTCGGCGCGGTTGATATTCAGACCGGTCGACATCTTGAGCATGGATTGCCCCAGAGACCGGTTGGTTTTATTCAGGGATAGCTGCGACTGCAGCGCCAGGATATTGGTATTAATCCTGTTCAGATCACCGAAGCTGGACATGGTTTTCCTCCTGTGCGAAGAAGAGTACATGGTTGGGTGTCGTCGGCCTGCTGATTGGATGGGTTGTTGTGTTGTATCGGACAGCAGCCGTTACGGGGTCATTAAATCAAAGAATCGCCCGATCGGGGCAGCTTCACGAGGGAGGCATACGCTGATCGCACGATGGGTTGGGAAGAGGAAACTATCCCGAAAACGACGTCGGATGGCGTGCGGGCCATCCGGGTCAGGGTTTGGAATCGAGCGACAAGCCCGGAGGAGTTTCAGTTGTGTTGCGACTCCGCGCCAGGCTTGCCGTTCAATTTAAGTCTTAACGAAGGAATCCGAGTACGGACTGCGGTCCGGAGTTGGCCTGAGCCAGCGCGGAGGTGGCCGTTTGCTGCAGGATCTGCAGTCGGATGGACTCACTTTGTTCCTTGGCGAAGTCGGTATCCATGATACGCGAGGCTGCCGAGCTGTTGGCACTGATGGATTGCGAGAGGGTTACTTCACGCAGGGTCAGCGACGACTGGGTTACCCCGATGTCGTTGACCCGATCAGCCATGTTTTCGATGGCGCCGTCAATTGCAGACAGGAAACTACGGAAGTCAGCAGATTCCGGAGCATTTGCACCGGTTGCAAAAACCAAACCACCTCCTGTGTTTGCTGTAGCGATGGTAGCTGTTATGGATGCAAGACCAGCACCAGCGGAGGTCCCCAAGTTTGCAACGGTTGTACCATCAGAAAACAGCATGGATACGTTCACAGCGTTGATGGTTGTGGTAATTGTATCTTCAGCACGTTCGCCCACCTGAAAGGTAAGGCTTAGTCCACCCGTTAATGTGGCATTATCTTCATTGCCATTCAACAGTGCATAGTCTTGAAACACCGTTTGATTGGCTACTTCGTTGATGTCGTTACCGAGTGCTGTAATCTGTGACGAAATGAATTCACGCTCTTTGTCTCCGAGGGTATCGTTGGCAGCCTGGGTGGCCAGGGCTTTCATTTCGATGAGCTGGTCCATGACGGTATCAAAGCTGGACTCGGCAATGTCGAGTACACTTTTTGCGTCACCGACGTTCGACAGGGCCTGATCCAGTCCTGCTACCCGCGCGTTAAGCTTGGTAGCGATGGAATAGCCGGCGGCATCATCTTCGGCGCGGTTAATGCGCAAACCGGTCGACATCCGCATTTGGTTGTCGGCCATGTTTCTGTTTATTCTGTTGAGCGATAACTGCGAATCCAGTGACTGGATGTTCGTGTTCACTCTGTTGATATCACCAAAACTTGACATGATAATCTCCCCAGATTGAGGTTAGTGTAGGTTTATTGTGTCCGTTAGGGAGGTTATCGCCCGCAAAAAAACACTCTTTAGAAAAAAGTTGATGTTTTTTTGAGTAAAGCTGGATTGGTTGCATTTCTGCCTGATTAAACTCGTGCTGGTTTTAGCTGGAGAGGTTCATTCAATTGAAATGCCGTGACGGTCAGGGGTGGGTGCTGAACGGCTGTGGATAAGCGTGCGTGCCAGGATGGCATCTTGCGGAGGCCATACCTACTGACCTAAACAAAAAAAGACCGGCGAGTCCCGCCTGCTTTGGAGATATCCAAGAAGGTCAGGACCCACGCGGTCTATTTATATTATCGGAAAAATCTCCGATTTAATTAAGCACTTTTTCAAAGATTCCGGTCTTTACAGGCAAGCGCCGGATGTTTACCGGAGTAAACCATCATACCGGACTGAAAGCCCCATAGTCGGGGCTTTCGTCAGTTTTAACGAAGGAATCCAAGTACGGACTGCGGTCCGGAGTTGGCCTGAGCCAGCGCGGAGGTGGCCGTTTGCTGCAGGATCTGCAGTCGGATGGACTCACTTTGTTCCTTGGCGAAGTCGGTATCCATGATACGCGAGGCCGCCGAGCTGTTGGCGCTGATGGACTGCGAAAGGGTTACTTCGCGCAGGGTCAGCGACGACTGGGTTACCCCGATGTCGTTGACACGATCGGCCATGTTTTCAATTGCGTCATCAATAGCGCTCAGGAATACCCGGAAGTCCGAACTTTCAGCGTTCGCAAATGTTATACTACCAGACGTATTGGCCCCAATATTTCCACTTGTAGCTAATGTCGCACCAACTGATGTTATCGTTATAGTACCTGCTGTGGCACCTAGTTCAGCATCGGCTGTAGGATTACCTTCACCGGCACCGTTAAACAAGGTAAACACGTTAACCGCGTTAATGGTTGTTTCAACAGTATCTTCGGCTCGTTCACCCACCTGGAAGGTCAGCGTAAGACCACCGGTATTGCCGCCACCATTTCCTTTGAGAAGGTCATAGTCCTGAAACACCGTTTGATTGGCTACTTCGTTGATGTCGTTACCCAGTGCAGTAATTTGTTCTGCAATGAATTCACGCTCTACGTCCCCGAGGGTATCGTTGGAAGCCTGGGTGGCCAGGGCTTTCATTTCGATGAGCTGATCCATGACGGTATCAAAGCTGGACTCGGCTATGTCGAGTACGCTTTTTGCGTCACCGACGTTCGACAGGGCCTGATCCAGTCCTGCTACCCGTGCGTTAAGCTTGGTAGCGATGGAGTAGCCTGCTGCATCGTCTTCAGCGCGGTTAATACGTAAACCGGTCGACATCCGCATTTGGTTGTCAGCCAGTCCTCTGTTTATTCTGTTGAGCGATAACTGCGAATCCAATGACTGGATGTTCGTGTTCACTCTGTTGATATCACCAAAACTTGACATGATAATCTCCCCAGATTGAGGTTAGTGTAGGTTTGTTGTGTCCGTTAGGGAGGTTATCGCCCGCAAAAAACCACTCTTTAGAAAAAAGTTGAGGTTTTTCTGAGGAAATAAAAAAAGGAGCCGATGTTAACCAGCTCCCGGGGTGCTCCGCAAAGAAAAAGCCCCGGCAGTGTTACACCACCGAGGCTTTTGCGTTGTTAGGCTGACTGCTGAATCAGGGAACGGACTAACCCTTTTCCTGCAGCAGCCTTTATCGAGTCTCTATTTGCTTGATCTTCCAGAGGATGCTCACCGATCAGCAACTGTAAACCGGTGCCTTGGAGAATTTGAGCCGTTTTAAGAAGAAGCTGTTTTGGTAAGCATCCTTCTGATCGGCAAAACAGACGCTGAGAGGTTTTGGGAATCAGGGACGTACCCTGTCTGGGAATTCCATTGGCACTCTCGTCGGCAGACGATCACCGCCTGATTGCTCAGGCGGCATCCCGTCCTGCTTTATTAGTTTCCGAGGAATCCGAGTACGGATTGCGGACCGTTGTTGGCCTGGGCCATGGCGGAGACAGCGGTTTGCTGGAGGATCTGGAGTCGAACAGACTCACTTTGTTCCTTGGCAAAGTCGGTATCCATGATCCGGCTGGCTGCCGAGCTGTTGGCTGTGACGGCTTGTGAGAGGGTCACTTCCCGCAGGCTCAGTGATGATTGGGTTACCCCGATCTGGTTCACGCGATCGGCCATGGCTTCGATGGCGTCATCGATGGCGCCCAGGAAGTTCCGGTAGTCTACAGATTCAGCGTTGGTAAAGGTGAAGGCTCCCTGGTCACTTCCGCTGGTTGCCACTACAATGTTGGCTATGGTTGCAACCGCACCGTTTTCATCTACACCCTCAACGGCACCGCCTGCGCCCGTTTCAAACAGGGAAGCTACGTTTACAGCAGAGATGTTGGTACTGATGGTATCTTCAGCACGTTCGCCTACCTGGAAGGTCAGGGTGAAGTCGCCGGTGAAGGTAGAGTCACCCGCACCGTCTAGTGCGCCATCCAGCAGGTTGTAATCCTGAAATACGGTCTGGGATGAAATCTCGTTGATGTCGTTGCCCAGGGCAGTAATCTGATCAGCGATAAAGCTGCGTTCTGCGGCTCCGAGGGTATCGTTTGCAGCCTGGGTGGCCAGGGCTTTCATCTCGATGAGCTGATCCATGACGGTATCGAAGCTGGACTCAGCGATGTCCAGGACGGACTTGGCGTCGCCTACGTTTGACAAAGCCTGATCCAAACCTGCAACCCGTGCATTAAGTTTAGATGCAATCGAGTAACCGGCCGCATCGTCTTCGGCGCGGTTGATTCGCATACCGGTCGACATGCGAAGTTGATTTTCCGCAATCCCTTTGTTGATGCGGTTCAGTGATAAGCGAGAGTCCAGAGCCTGAACGTTCGTGTTAATTCTGTTGATATCTCCAAAGCTAGACATGATGTTTCTCCAAAGCATTTGTTATTGTTGAAGACCGTAACCGAAAGCGGCGGCTGCGATCTGTAAGAGTTATCGCACCGATTTCCCGGACTTTAAAAAAAAGATGCGGGCAGCGGTCTCATTACGCTCTTTTCGTGCGATGGGACGTTAAAAAAATGGACCTGTAGGGCTTCAGGGGGCTGTTTTTGATTCAAGAAACCTCGAAAAAATTATTCAAAAACAATATGTTGGAGCCGGAAACGACGATGGAAAACTTTTCCGCGAGGGTATTTTTGTCCGGATTTTTGTCCTGAAATAATGACAGAGACGATACAGCCTGAAACGTGTTATGGTTGCCGGCTTTTTTTCACGACTCGTATTGGTCCGGCTTACTGGTATCTGAAGATCACACAACCTTGCCCTCCTGTTCGAACTATGATAATCAGTTCAGAGAAGCCTGGCCTGGCGCAGCAGTGGACCAACAGCCGTGTGGGAAGTTACCTGGCAGTGTGGATTACCCGGGATGGATTGACGTTTACTTGCCAGGGTTTCAAAAATAAAAAACGGTGAGCCCCGCCTGCTTTGGAGAAAATCCAATCAGGACAGAGCCCACCGAAAGGGTTTGTGTTGTAGTAACCGTTGTATATTCTGTGTGGTTCGTCTCGCCGGATGCCAGGTCAGGTCTGGGTCATCTGTATGCGTTGAAGAATCCTGCTGTATCGTTGCCACCGGGGTGGCCGGATGGTTAGATTTGCTAACCGAAGGTTTAAGAAAGGAGTGCTGCCCGGTAATCAGGCAGCACTCCGTACGTCAGGTTTATCCGAGGAATCCGAGTACGGATTGCGGACCGTTATTGGCCTGGGCCATGGCTGATACAGCGGTTTGCTGGAGGATCTGGAGTCGAACCGACTCACTTTGTTCCTTGGCAAAATCGGTATCCATGATCCGGCTGGCGGCCGAACTGTTGGCTGTAACGGATTGCGAAAGGGTTACTTCCCTCAGGGTCAATGAAGATTGGGTTACCCCGATCTCATTTACACGGTCGGCCATGGCTTCTATGGCATCATCAATGGCACTCAGGAATACACGGAAGTCACCAGAGTTTGCTGTAGTAGAGAAAGTCAGTGTGCCTGCCGTGTTGGCGGCTATATCTGCAGGGCCTGTTACCAGTGTGCTACCATCGGTGGTTATGGTGATTGAACCAGTTGTAGAACCTAATTGATAAGCATTAGCGGGGTTACCTTCACCGGCTCCTCCAAACAAAGAGAAGACGTTTACGGCGCTGATACTGGTTTCAATAGTGTCTTCGGCACGTTCACCCACCTGGAAGGTCAGGGTAAAAGCCCCGGTGTTATTTGAGGTGCCGCCAGTAGTAACGCTACCGTTGAGCAGGTTGTAATCCTGGAATACCGTTTGGGCTGCGATATCATTGATATCCTTACCAAGGGCTGTGAGCTGTTCTGCAATGAAATTCCGCTCAACCTGTCCGAGGGTGTCGTTGGAAGCCTGGGTAGCCAGGGCTTTCATCTCGATGAGCTGATCCATAACGGTATCGAAGCTTGACTCGGCGATGTCCAGGACGGACTTGGCGTCGCCTACGTTTGACAGGGCCTGATCCAAACCTGCAACCCGTGCATTAAGTTTAGATGCGATCGAGTAACCTGCTGCATCGTCTTCGGCGCGGTTAATCCGCATACCGGTCGACATTCTGAGCTGGTTTTCCGCAATCCCTTTATTGATGCGGTTCAGTGATAAGCGAGAGTCCAGAGCCTGAACGTTCGTATTAATTCTGTTGATGTCTCCAAAGCTAGACATGATGTTTCTCCAAAGCGTTAGTTAATGTTTAAGACCGTAACCGAAAGCGGCGGCTGCGATCTGAAACAGTTATCGCTCGGATTTCCCGACCTTTAAAAAAAAGTTTATCCGGGATGCCTGCATTGGAGAAGGAGACCCACAAAATCGGCTTTTAGTGCGCATGGAGACTGTTTTTAGTCGCGAAAAAAAAGTTCGCGGGGGAGTTGAATCATCATTTCTCAGGGGTTTCACCGGCGATTCCGCTGGCAGAAATATTTTCCGGAGGAGTGCTTCGGTCCCGCAGATCGGGGTGAATCGGAGGGCTGCAGGTATGCAGGGACCGTGCACTGGAGGACAAGCCGCTGCGGGGTTTAAAGGGACCGCAGACAAGACGGCGGGTGTGCAGACCGGGGACTACAGAGCATGACAGCTGGGAATACCGGAGGAGAACCACAGGGCATGACAGAATGACAACTGCCGGGCCGGCGTGAAAGAGACCGGGCCGGGAGATCAAGCTGCACCGGCCCGCGTTCGTGGCGTATCCATCAGGACCCAAAAGCGGCCCAAAACCGCATACCCCGACTAATCGATCAGCTTGAGCGATTTCAGCTCGTCCATGAGCTTGTCTTTGTGCAGGGGCTTGGTCAGGTAGCCATCGCACAGCTCAAAGTAGGCATCGCGCACACTGGAGAGCTTGTCTACGGCCGTGGTCATGATAATTTTCACACCCCCGCTGGGCCGGGTATTGTTGTCTTGCTCAATGGCGCGGATTTGTTTGAGTACATCGTGACCGTTCAGCTCGGGCATCATGATGTCCAGGCAGATGAGATCGTAGGGTTTGCCTGATTTCAGGGCCGTATTGAACTCGTGAACACCCAGCAGGCCGTTATTGGCAACCGTGGTTTCCCCGATGTTCTTGAGCATATGCTGCATCAGGGTCCGGGAGGTGTAATCGTCTTCGATGATAAGAATATTCAGGGAGGGTGTTGGTTCTTCGTTCATTTCAGTGGGTTCAGAATCGATGTATGGGTGCAAAAAGAACGGATGCTTCGGTTTGGTACAGATTTCCATTGCCGGACTGGTGCCGGGCCGACTGCCGGAAAGGATGTTCAATCCACTGATATGCTGCAAACCCTGGTACTAAGGTTTGAAAACTGATCCGTTTACCGGAATACAGTTCACACAGCAGTTCTGTAACTCACCTCACAAGCCTATGCTCTCAAATTAGAGATTTCTAACGTTATCGGAAACAGGTCTGGAAAACTTAACGAGTTTTTACTACGAACCGGTTTCGCTTTTCATTTGCTCCAGTTCACTGCTGACCGGAATCTGATCGGTATATCGGGTGACATTTGAGGCTTCTTCGGCACAATTGGAGCAGATCTGATAGTTGCCCACTTTGAACACATCCCGGGCGTAGCGCGACAGATAGGCACCGCAGTATTCGCACTCTTCTACCGTGTATCGTACATGGGCATTGTACACGGTTTTCATGGGCTTGACGGCCGATTTATGGGAGGGTCGGGTGTAGGTGTTTTTCAGATAGGTGTTAATCCGGCCGATGTTGTTCAGGAAAATGGGATACTTCTCTTCGGATACCAGGATGACATATTCCTCGTGGCGGTCATATTTCAGGGCGAGGAGGGTATGATCCATGAATTCAGCCTGAAACATGAAGGTTTTGTCATTTACCTTGACCATGAGCGTGCGTTCTCCGATGATTTCCCATCGACCTTCCCGGGCGGTGTCTTTCTGGTGGATGATGACCTTGCCGCTGGGTCGGAACAGGTAAATGGTTTTGTCTTTGATCTGTTCGCTGAAAAGCACCCAGGTGGTATCGGTCAGTACCCCCATTTCGCCGAGTCGGAGGCTGAAACAGCGCACCTTGGGCAGTACCTGCACTGCATACGAACGCAGGTCGGAGCCGGGAGCGTACTCTTTCTTAAAGATAGACCAGGAGAACATGGGTTTGGTTGACGTGAAAATGCATTCTCATGTACGTGCAGTTATCGGCACGATGGACAGAGAATTAATGTAACCGCATAAAGTATGCCAAACAATGTGTTCTCAACTGAAAGTGAATACCGTTTTCATGGCAACGGAAATCCGGATTGGTTGTGGCATAACCCCGGCACCCGGCCATGGCTGCATTGCTTTCGCCGAGGCTCACAAATCCGCCGGCAGCTACAGCCACCGTGTAGGGGTCCGGTGAAAAACCCGAACGAAGTTCAACCGATCCGTACGAGGGATCGGCCGTGAAATCAAGCAGGTTATCGCCGGATCCGGATGAGGTCGCCTCGCCAGACATTTCCGATACCCAGTCATAGTCGCCCGGATTGAGAGGATATTCCGTGACGATGAGCATACCGCTGATGTAGTCGCCCTCGCCCAGACTGCCCACCCAGATGTCATACTGGCCCGGGGCGGGATCATCCAGCACCACCATCGGATCCAGGGTGCCGCTCATGGCGTCATCGTTGCACACCCAGCTTCCGTCCGGCATATTGATAATCAGCGTACCATCTTCCATGCCCGACTCGGATTCAAACAGAATACGGAGCTCGTCGCTGCTGCCCGACCAGGTGATGCGGTAATCCGGGGATGCTGCCGCCCAACCCATGCATGCACCGGGGAGGTAGGAAGCGTTCACAGCGCCGCCGGATGTCACGGAGGCCGTATGAGGGTCCGGTTCAAAGTTGGCCTGCAGGCGGACTTCGCCGTAATTGGGTGAGCCTGTGAAGTTCAGCTGACCCGATTGTGCCTGAAGTAACAGGGCTGAGCTGCTGATGATGAGCATGGCCGCAACCAGGGTGCTGCCAGGATTTTTTGGTTGTGACAACATAGATATTCTCCTAAAAAAGTGATTGCATTGAAAAGCGTAGTACCCCTGTTCTGAGGTAACCGGGCAGAAGTGCATAATTGGTAACACGATGCTGCTGGGTGGTGTCGTTGTATTGTACATTCACCACTTTCTAGTCAGGAAGGCTGCCTTATCACTATGTGCAGTACCATCCACTTACACAACCATACATTTACGCCTAAGTGCATACAGAACAAACGCAAGCTAAGGTATAATTCAGAAAAGTCAATCTTGTTTTTTGCCTTCGGAGAAACCAAAACGGCATAACCCTGACTCCGGTTCATACAGCAGGGCACACAGCGCGCCGGTTTCCTCGTCGGTGAACTGCAGCCGGACCTGTTTCATCAGCTCGATTTCCTGGATTTCATGGGGCTGGATTTCCAGTCCTGCAAGCAGGCTGGCGGGCAGGGAGCGCAGGTCATTCAGCCGGGTATTCAGAAAGTCAAGGTACTCAATAGAGGGTTTCCCATCGCGCATCCAGTTAATCATAAGACTGTATACGATGTGGGCACAGTAGGAGAGCTGTTCGGCAAGTTCCGGGGCGATGTGGCGGGAATCGGTATGCCGGGCGAAGATATACAGCTTGACAGCCTGCTCGAAGAATCGTTGGTCGTGGCCGGAAAGACGCAGCTGTTCTGTGTACTCCGGCACGGCGGGTGCCGTGGGGCCAAACCATTTGGAAAGCCATGAAAGCATGGGTATCAGGGGGTTGCGGGTGTATGAAGATTGCGATTTTCAAACATATATTCAGCAATTCGTTGATTATATTAAAAATACTGAATGAAAACGGCATAACCCTTACGAATAGCAATCTTACAGGTAATGCCGGATCCTTTTCCAGAGTCTGTATCGTCGAATTTTGCAATCTGAACAGCCGGTTCCGGTAACCTGTTACGTGTCGTATGCGCCTGCAAACCCGATTTATCCTGTTTCTCGCCGTCATACTCCTGGCCGTTGGCCTCACGGTGTGGTATGGGGTACGACCCGGTTATGAGGATGCTGTTCTGGACGAGCGCGTGACCATCATGGCCGAGCAGCAGCGCGAACGTATTGAACTGGCCGAACATGCGCTGAAAATCTGGATTGGTGCGTTGCTGGAGGTCCAGAAAAACCTGATTGAATTCGGAGATGTGAACCAGACCCGGTTGCTGTTCAGTGGATTTTCATCCCTCGCTCCGGAAATTATCGGGTTACGGCTCATTGAGCAGACTACCGGGGAGTTTGTGGAGTTCCGGGCTGCGGGTTCCGACGTTATGCCGGACGGCCAGGCACTGAATCCCCGTCCTTTGGGTACATTCCGAAACCGGTTCGACCCCTCGGAAACCCAGAACATGTTTTTGTCATGGTCGGGTACGTCCGGCTATGCAGCACTCATTTCCGTTTTTACCCTGGGAAACGATACCTATCGACTGGTGGCCTATTTCGACAGTGGTGAGATCGAATACCTTCTTCTGAGTCACACCCTGGGAATCCCGGCCCAGGCGGTGCTCTGGTTTGATGGCAGCGGCGATGGTTTTAGTCGCTCAGGCCAGTTGCCGGGCATGCAGCCACCCATTGAACCCGTGACGCGTTACCGCGAGGCGGATGTAGACGGCAGGGCCAGCATCGTTCTTTCCTCACCGGTGCCCTCGCTGAATGCCCAGCACGTCATTTATGCTGAAAAATCATCAATTTATGGTCCGGTTCGCCGGCTTTTTTCCCACAGTCTGCTGGTATTGTTCATGGCCTTTTTTGCCCTATCTCTGGGTTCCGTGGCCATGTTTCATCAGCTCACCCTTCCCATCCGACGGTTTATTGAAGATATTCAGCCGTTTAAAGCCTACGATTTTACCCGACCGGTGCGTACCGCTGCCATCCCGGAATTACGGGACATCAGTGTGAAGCTGGAAGAGATTCGCGGGCAGCTGGCGTATTATCAGCGGATCAATGTGGAAAAAGTGATCATGAATCAGGAAAGTCTGAGCCTCATGATGGAGTACTCATCCGACCCGATTGCGGTTTTTGATGCTGAGAGCCAGTTTACGTTCCGGAATACCCGGTTTGTGGATTTGTTTTTGCATGGCGGTGAGCCGGCGCCGGGCTCCGTGCCCGAATTTCAGCGTTCGGCCCTGTATGAGGAGGTGAAGGTTGATGACCCGGCTGAATACCGCGTCAGACCTCTGGTGGTTCGCAATGAAGGACGGGAAATCCGGTTTGTAGATGAGGATGAAGACAAAGCGTATTTCTACAACCAGCAGAGTATCTCGGTTTACAACGAAGAAGGCGATTTGCTGGGTGGACTGCTGCTGCTCTACGATCTCACCCGGGAGCGGGAGCTGGATCAGCTTCGTAATGATATGATCAACATCATTGTGCATGAGCTTAAAAATCCGATTGCAGGTATTCAGGGGCTCACATCGGCCCTGCTGGACGACCCTGACTTTGAAGAAGAGGAGCTCCACGAGATTTATCGGCTTATTGATCAGAGCTCGCAGTCGCTGCAGGAGCTTGTAGAGCGTTTTCTGCAGGTTTCCCGGTTGCAGTCCAACCTCGCCCACATTGATAAAAGCCCGATTTACATGCCGGAAATTGTACGCCAGGTAGCCGCTGAGATGAAGATCCTGCTGAGTGAAAAAGCATTGAAATTCCGGGTGGATATCGACGAAAACATTGAAAATGTGAGCGGGTCTTATGAGCTGATGCTGGATGTGGTGCGTAACCTATTGTCAAATGCAATAAAATACGGTGGTCGTGATCGCACTATTGATGTCTCGCTGAAACTTGATACCTTTGGATATGGACAGGCCGATGTGGTTTTCAGCGTTACCGATTACGGCTACGGCATCGCTGAGGAGCATCGCGAGAAGATTTTCAAGAAGTTTTACCGGATTAAAGAGTATGATCTGGAGAAAGGAACCGGGCTGGGGCTGCCGCATGTGCGGGAAATAATACGTCTGCACGATGGAACAATCACCGTAGATTCGAATCCGGATATCGGATCCCGGTTTACGGTCAGACTTCCGTACAAGCCCCTGACGGATGCAAACGCATAACTACAGGGAACGATGAAACTTTTAGTATGGCTGGCAGTGATTTCGGGTATTGCTGTCGCAGGTGTAAATACGGCATATTCACAAAACGTGAACAACGTGGCGGACAGCCTGAACTTTCCGGCGTCCCAGTTGTCTGAAGCCGCGGCCCGCTACGCCGGGGCCGCTCAAAACTGGCCAGTGCTGAGCAGTCTCGCCGAGTATGATGCCCAGACCAATCGCTTTACCATTCTGCCTTCCAACTTGGAGACGCTAGCACAGTTCAGCACGGCATGGTCGCAGCTGGAGGCCAGCCGGACCCGCTTTTCTCAGCTGATTCTGGAAGGAGGGCGCGTCTTTGCCGCTGAAGAGCTGGTTGTAATCGACTCTCTTTTTGCCCGGCACCGGCGTCTGGTCAGCGAAGCCAATATCCCGGAGAGTATCCGTCTGAGCGGAACTATCGATGAGCGTGTGCAGGAGGTCAATGATCTGATCGAAACCCGGCGCAAGGCCGACATCGAAGCGCGTCTGGAACAAAAAACCGGTCAGGTTGACCGCCGGGAAGGACTGCTGGCTGAGTGGAATCCTGCCGAAACCGGTGAGCTTTTTGTCCGGGAAGACGGAATCCGTACCGGTCAGGAGTCGCAGGCCCAGCTTGTGTTTCTGGATGGAAGCGATGTTGTGCTCTACGAAAATACCACGGCGGTAATCCGGCAATCGCAGGTAGACCGGCTTACCAATCGCTCTGAGGTTGATATTGAGCTTTCGGGAGGCGGGCTGCTCACCCGACTTTCGGCCGCTGCCCGCAATCAGTCGGAGTACAGCCTGAACGCCGGCTCAGCTACCACAGATATCCGCTCGGGGAACTTCTGGGCTGAAACGGCCTCCGAAGACCGCGTTACCATGTCGAATTATGATGGTGAGGTAACGGTCCGCGCCGAAGCCGGACAGGTCATGCTGCAGGAAAACGAGGGTACCATCGTCATCCGCGGCAGGGAACCATCCGAGCCTATCCGACTGCTCACGGCCCCGCAGCACGGCTGGAGCAGTCCGGACTCGGTTATATATAATGATGAAATTGATTTGACCTGGCAGGAAGTAAACGGCGCCTCCTATTACGAGGTAGACATGGCCCCGAGCCGGACCTTCGATGCGGGCCTTCGCACGGTACGGACTTCCGGAACCGTGGCTGCCCTGACCGGTATACCCGTTGGAATCAGCTACCTGCAGATCCGGGCCTTCGACCAGAACGGACTTCGTGGCAACAATACCGCCCCGCTCCGGCTTCTTCGCATCGCTACAGACGCACCTCCGCCCATCATATTGGATCAGCGTGATCGGCAGGTTATTTATACATATGAACAGGATTTCCGACTCACGGGAACCACCCAGCCCGATGTGCGTCTGCTGGTGAACGGGAGTGATGTGCAGGTCGATATCAGCGGCCGGTTTGCTGCTCCCCTTACCGTGGAGGATGAACGAAGTGTCCGGATTCAGGCGATTGATCCGGCCGGGAATACCCGTGAGGTGACGCAGAAAATACAGTATATTGACACGGGACGCCTGTTCGATTTATCATGGTCGGTTCCTGTAACCGGAAACCAGGTAACCCGGACACCCCGGATTCTGATCAGTGGTTCGGCCTGGCCGTTCATGCGGGTTGAAATTCAGGCTGGCGACCAGCGCTGGCAGATGCCCGTGGGTTCAACCGGGCAATGGAGCCGGCAAATTTCCCCCGGCAACGCCGATTCCATAATCATTACGTTCAAAGATCGCTCCAGCGGCGAGACCATCGCCGAGCAGTCCTTCGAGTTAAACTAAGTCTTACTATTTATCCCACCATGGCGAATTTCACCTCACCTGCGGCGGCCTGTTCATCCAGTCAGCCGACCCGCGCGGTCCGGCATGCCCGTCTGAACCCTGACCAAAATCAACTTAACCGACCGGGAACGGGTGCGATCCGGCCCGGCCGCATGGTCCAGCCTGCAATGCATCAGGCTGGTGTACGGAACAACGCCACCGCTAAGCGCCGGTTGCTTGCCCACAGCCTTGTAGCGGCTGTGATGGGGATGATTTTATGCATTCCGGCCTCTGTCATCGCCCAGGAAGTATACTTTTCGATTTCAGGTCGGTCTACCACCATTACCTCCGGCGACCGGACCAACCAGTACGACTACTGGTTTCGTCCGGCCGAAGGGGTGCAAAATCCCCGGCCTGCTACGGTTGAAGTATTTGACGCCGGGCTCGGAGGCTTTGCCGATGTGCTCCAGGGCCAGCCCAGCACGGTAACCACGTTTCAGCTGTATCCTTTCGACAGCCTCTATGAGCTGGATCGTCGTGCCATTACCCCGTCGGAATCAGCGGCAACGGCCCTTGAGTCGGTATCAGCCGCAGCGGAAGACCGCTTTCTGAACCGGTGGGTGCCGTTTTTTCAGCTCGGGGAGTCGGGCAGTGTCAACGGATTCATCGTACGGGTACGTACCGATGACGGCAATGATGTGAACGATTTCAAGCTGAGGATTACCGGTCCCGGCGCAGAAGACTGGGAGCTTATCACCCTTAACCTTGCCGTAGGTTTGTATCAGTCGGGCCCCAACAACCGGTTTCAGTTCAGACCGCTCTGGTCGGACTCGCCGCCTCCGCTGCTTCGGGTAGACGGACAGGAAGACAGCCAGGTATACCTGATGGATGCCTTCGGCGAAACCCATCCCCTTTTCGAGCAGTGGACAGATTTTCAGCTGAATCGCTATGGAAAACCCAATTCCTGGGCCGTGGAAATGACCGGATCCAGCATGCGGGTCAATAACCGGGTGCTGATGGGCGTGAACGAGATCGTGCCTTTTGTCTACGATCCCATTATTCTGAACGAGACTACGGCAGGCACCCCGGATATTACCCAGGTACCGGGCGATGAGTGCCTGGTGTACGGTCTGGAAGCAGGGTACCGGGGTTTTTCCCTGAATGTAAACGAGGCTCAGTGGGAGATCGACGATACCCGCTACACCGGTGCATCTTTCCGTCACACCTTCAGCGATTATGGCCGATATGCGTATCAGGTGCTGGTACCCACGTGGGGCCGGCATGTGCCTGAGTTTGTGGCAGCTTCCGGTGAGCTCCTGGTAAACACCCCGCCCTTTGCCCAGGTTAATAATTACCGACCGATTGTGGCGCCCGGGGAGCGGATTACCCTGGATGCGAGTATGTCGTACGATCCCGAAGGCCGCGACCTGCGCTACCAGTGGTTTGTGAACGATGACCTGCGTGGCAACACCCCTACCTTCACCTTTTCCACCAGCGTGTCTGGTCGTTTTAACGTCCGGCTGGTGCTAAGCGATAATGAGTCCAACGCCAGCTGTACCCAGACCGTAGAATTCCTGCCCATTGTGGTCAACACCCAGCCCTACGCCGAAATCCGTTATGAGTCGGTCGTTGCCCGAGGCGTGGAAAGTCCGGTTACGGTGATCAACGCTCTGGATGCCGACGGAGATGAGTTAACGTTCACCTGGGAGGGAAGCGGTGTGCAGGAACCGGCTTCCGGTACGGAAACCACGGTACGGCATACCGAGCCGGGAAGCTACAGCCTGATGCTTCGGGTAAACGATAACTCCGGCACTGACAACGCGGAGTACACCACCGAAGTTCGCTACAAAATCAACGCCGCTCCGGTACCTGCCTTCGATCTTCCCACCTATCTGGCCCCGGAGCAATCGCTCACCCTGGATGCCGGCGCAAGCAGTGATCCCGACGGCGATGAACTGGCCTATTCCTGGGAGCTTTCCGACGGCCGACAGCTCAGCGGTCCTGTCCAGGAGGTCAGCTTCTCCACCCCCGGCACCTACACCATTACCCTTACGGCCAACGACGGTGAACAGGTTGACAACTCCGTTCAAACGCTCGCGCGTGAAGTGATTGTGAACGCCGCTCCGGAGCCCCGCATTGCGGCCACCGATTTCACCAACAATCCCATCGTCACCTTTGACGCAAGCGGCAGCACCGATGCCGATCAGCAAATTGAAGCCTACGAGTGGGACTTTGGCGACGGCAACACCTCCACAGGGTCCGTCCCGACCCATACCTATACCCGGCACGGCACCTACACCGTCACCCTCACCGTTGACGACGGTACCAACGTGCCCAACAGCCGGCAAAGCACAACCCACCAGATTCGGGTAAACAAAAACCCCGTGGCACAGGCCACCGCCCCTGCCATTGTTGCGCCCGGACAACCCATAGCCCTTGACGCTTCCGCCAGCACCGATCCTGACGGCGACCCCCTCCGCTTTTCATGGTCGCACAACGGCACGGAAATCGGTTCCGATGCCCGCACCGAATACACCATCAACCAGCCGGGACAACACAACCTGAATGTCACGGTACGTGATGATACGCCCTTCGAAGACGCTTCAGACAACGCTTCGGTAACCGTGCGGGTAAACCACGCTCCCGTGATTGCCTACCAGATGGATCCCGTGGTTACCGCCCCGGGACAAACCACCATCTTTGATGCGACCTCCACCTACGATACCGACAACGAAAACCTGGACATCCGATGGGAATTCAGTGACGGTATTTCGTTGGACGGAGCTTCAGTTCAACGGGAATTCGGTGAGCCGGGCGAGGTGTACTTTACCATCATCGCAGACGACGGCGAGGGTCTTTCTAACTCCGTTACCACCCAAACGGGCAGTATTCGCGTAAACCAGGAGCCGGTACTGGTCACCGAAACCCGCATACGGTCCAACGACATGACGGTGCTTCTTGACGCATCCGAGAGTTATGATCCGGACGGAGACAACCTGCGCTACACCTGGACCCTCCCCGACGGGCAAACCCGAACCGGATCGGCATTCCGCTGGACAGCGCCCGAGCCCGGTGTCCATGCCATCAGCCTCCGCATTGATGACACCGAAGACCTTTCCAACAGTCGGGTGACCGAGCGTATCGAAATCCTGATTAACCGCGCACCGGTAGCCGTAGTAGATGAGGTGATTGAATCGTGCACCGACCAGGTCATCATCTTCTCCGGAGCCCGAAGCTTTGACCCCGACGGCGACAGCTTCCAGACCCTGTGGGATTTCGGCGATGGGAACACCAGCAACGAACCCAATCCGGTACACAGTTACGCCGACCCCGGTCGCTACACGGCAAGTATCACCCTGGATGATGGTTTCAATGAAACCCCCGCCCGCCGACAGATTCCCGTCATCATTGAAGGCTCCCCGCAGGCCCGTATTCAGGGCAGTGAATTCACCGTCTGCGCCAACAGTCCGATCACCTTTGACGGCAGCGGCAGCACCGATCCCAACGGCATGATCGGTTCCTATAGCTGGGACTTCGGAGACATGAACTCCGCAGTGGGCGAGAAAACCACCCATCTGTTCACCCGTCCCGGAACCTACCGTGTCACCCTGACCATAACCGGATCGGGTACGGGCAACTGTCCGAATATCAGTCAGGCCACCGCCCTGGTAACCGTGGTAGCTGCACCGATGGCACAATTCGAGGTCCCCTCCGTAGTTGCCCCGGGCCAGACCATCACCCTGGACGGCTCACAGAGCGAGTCGGAAGATACCATTACCAGCACCCGATGGACGGTTCGCAAAGATGGTGAGGAGGTTGCCACTTTGACCGGGATGCGCAATACCTACACCCCGCAGGAGCCGGGCCGCTATGAAATCGAGCTGGTGATCAACACCGATAACCAGGCCGGATGCAGTCTGAACAGCCTTACCCGTGTAGTCCGGGTCAATGCGGCTCCACAACTCAGCTGGAACCTGCCCGACCAACATCCCCGTCACCGGCCGTTCCGGTTGTCGGCCGAGGGTTCTGCTGATCCCGACGGCTACATCGGTCGGTTTACCTGGCTGTTCAACGGAGAGGAAATCGGCGAGGGACTCACCGTTCCCATGCCGGTCGGCGAGTTTGGTACGCACCGGGTTGAGCTGATTGCCCGTGACGATGCCGGGGTAGGTAACAGCGAGGTACGCCTTTCGGGCGAGGTACTGGTGAGTCCGGCTCCGGAGCCGGAATTTACGCTGCCGGACGTGGTGTATGCCGGGGAGGAGGTGACGGTGCAGGCGGCCGATGTGGCGGACAGGGCCGGGAACGCGGTCGTGTCTGCGTGGGTGGTCAACGGCGGGGAGCTGGCCGGGGATGATGCGCGCGTGGAGGACGGGGGCCGCAGCCTTCGGTTTACGGCCCGCGGAGCCCGCTACGATATTACGCTGAGCCAGGATAACGGGCTTGGGTTGTCGAATTCGGTGGCGTCGGTGCGCAGGGTGCTGAATGTGCGCGGTGTTCCGGTGCCGCGGGTGGCTTTGCCCCAGGTGGTGGTGGCCGGAACGGCGATCAGCGCCGAGGAGCTTTCGCTGCCGGATGGGTTTGTGTTGCTGGACTCCGGGGGATGGGGTGCGGGGCAGGTGTTTACGCCGGGGGAGGCGCTGGTAGGTGAGGGGCTCCCTGCGGGGCTGACGTGTGCTTCTGTTTGGGTTGCCGGGGAGGCGGACGGGAGCAACGCCGGGGATGAAACGGCCCGGCTGTTTGTAGGATGGCAGCCTCGGGGTGAGGATACTCCGGTGCTGGCTGTGTACGGCTTCGAAGTCCCAATGCTGCCCGCGCTGCAGGCCAACGCCGATCGTATCGATGTATCCGCCACGTATAATCCGGTTAACAGCACCGTTCTGGTCCGGGCTCCGCAGCTTAATCGTCCTGCCGATGCCGCCGTTACCTTTACCTGGCAACGTTCCGGCTCCGGCGAGACCCTCGCCCGGGGCAGCTCCGCGCAGCTGCCGGTCCGACAGGGCGTGAACACCTTCGAACTTATTATCCGTGATAACGACCGCGTTACCGGTCGTGACGACCTCATCCTGCCGGTTACCGTGACGGTTGAATGATCTACACCCAAGCTATCACCAAACCCCGTTTATATATGAGGAACGAGGCCGGCACCCCGGCCTTTTTCCCCCGAATCAGTATCCATGAATCAACTTAAATTTATCCCCGATTTCCGCCAGTCGGAGGAGCTCATCGAGGAACTTCGGAACGTCGGTACAGTGAAACGCTACAGGAAAGGCGATATCCTGCTGAATGAACATGCCACCATTGCCAGTGTCCCCATCGTGCTGTCCGGCAGTCTGAAGGTATTTCAGTCAGACGATGACATCCGTGAAATGCTGCTGTACTACCTGAAGGCCGGCGAGACCTGCATTATGTCGGTCCTGGGCGGACTTTTCAACGAAGTCAGCAAAATTCGTGTGGAGTGCGATGAGGACGCTGAAATCCTGATGGTTCCGGTCACCCGACTCGGTCCGCTGCTGCAGGAGCATCCCGCCTGGACCCATTTCATATTCCGGATCTATCACCAGCGTTTCGAGGAGCTGCTGGATGTGATTAATGCTGTGGCGTTCAAGAAAATGGACCAACGGATGGCTGAACTGCTGGAAAAAATGGCGACCGCGGCGGGGAAGAAAACCATTGCTATCACCCACGAGGAGCTGGCAAATGCGCTGGGGACGGCCCGGGTGGTGGTCTCCCGACTGCTCAAGCAAATGGAGAAAGAGGGATTGGTTAAACTCAGCCGGAATCAGATTACGCTGTTGTAACGCGCCAAATTTTCCATCCGGCGCACGTTTTTTTTGCCGGAGTACTATCGTTTTCCCGACTACCACCTTTTCAACCGGCGCACGTTTTTTTACCGGTGTAACACCTTTTCACAGGAGCACCGCCTTTTCATCCGGTCACTAAAAAAAATCACGAATGTAACTTAAGTGACGGAACGGGGTTTCCAGGGGTTGTAGCTTTACGTCAGAATGTAGAATCACAAAGCTAAACAACACCATAGAAGCTATGTCTGCTGAAACCGTTTCAAAATCTTTTTCCGAGCTGATCAAAGGCGATACCCCCGTGCTGGTCGATTTTTATGCCGACTGGTGTATGCCCTGTAAAATGATGACGCCGATTCTTCAGGAAGTGAAGTCGCGCATGGGCGACGCCCTCCAGATTATTAAAATTGATGCCGAAAAAAATCCCGCTGCTTCCATTCAGTATCAGGTGCGCGGAATTCCCACGCTCATCCTGTTTAAAAATGGTCACATCCTCTGGCAGCAGGCCGGGGTAGTGCAGGCCAGTCAACTGGAAGCGATTATAAAACAAAAAGTTGCCGATTATGAGCTCGTTTGATGAACACAGCTATGCCGTGAACCTGAAATGGTCGGGAGGTCGCAAGGGGGTACTCTCCTCGCCGGACCTGACCGAAACCATTGAAGTGGCCACCCCGCCTGAGTTCGATGGGGGCGTTGCCGGCGTTTGGTCGCCCGAGCACCTGTATACGGCCTCGGTGGTCAGCTGCTTGCTCACCTCGTTTCTGGCCATAGCCGAATATTCTAAATTTCCGTTTGAGGACCTTCAGATTGAAAGTGAAGGGGTCATGCGTAAGGTTGAGGGGAAGTTTATCATGGAAAAAGTGATACTCCGACCGGTACTGACCGTGGCCGATGCCGCTCAGGAGGCAAAAGGTATACGACTGCTGGAAAAAGCTGAGCATATCTGTTTGATTTCAAGATCCATTAAATCAGAAATTCAATTTGAACCCCGTGTGGTGACGGGGTAAAACCGGTACAGAGGCTGGTGCCAGGGAGGGGTGTGGTGTTGTTGTTGTAACCCTCCCCGTTTGACATACGGCACGGTCTTCGGATGCATCTGTTCTCCTGCAGATCGCTATCCACCGGTTGTGATGCCCGTCTGCAGGCCGGCGTGACCTGCACGGGCATCCGATTCTTAGTAGTGAAGGTGAAAACAGTAAGCCATCGGGTGTAGTAGCCCGGTGGCTTTTTTTATTTAGCTGATGCCGGAGAGGGCCGGGAACCAGGCTGATAGATTAGCGTGGCTTTTTTTATTTAGTTGATGCAGGAGAGGGCCGGGAACCAGGCCGGTAGATTAGCGTGGCTTTTTTTATTTAGTTGATGCCGGAAATGGTCGAGAACCTAACCGATAGATTAGGACTGAAGCTGGATGCGTAGTATTTTCTGTACGGATCCACTATTTGACTTTATGGGGAATTAATGCAGGTCGATGTGTCACTTTACAGCAGTTTTTTAGAGCAGGCCCCCTTCGGTTTTATGCTTCTTGAGCCTTTGTATGAAAACGAGGTTGTGACGGACGCCCGTTTTCTGAGCTGTAACAGGTCCATGCTGGATATTTTTGGCAAATCGCCGGACACCGATTTGACCGGGCAACGATTCAGAGCTATGATTCCGGCTATTGATGACAAGGCGAAAGTCGATTTTTTCGGACTTTGTACGCAGGTACTACGGGACAAAAAAATCAGTAAGTCCACCGAATACTCGCGCTATACCCATCGCTGGTTGAAAACCGACATCGTTCCGATAGACAACGGCACTCTTGCGGTATCCATTTACGATGTGACTGACCAGTATGGTGAGCTCAGCGAAGCGCGGGATATGCTGGCCCGTACCGGCCGAATAGCCCGGGTAGGCGGCTGGGAAAAAGATCTGGTCAACAACCGTGATTACTGGTCGGAAGTAACCAAAGAAATCCATGAAGTACCGCCTGACTTCGATGCCAACTCCGTACCGCGATTTCATTTTTATGACCGGGGAGAGAACCACGCAGCCCTGGTTCAGGCCGTCAATCATTCGTATGCTACCGGTGAGCCTTTTGACGTGCAGACCCGCATTATAACCGCCAGGGGCAATAAACGATGGGTTCGCGTACTGGGTTACCCTACCCTCAAAGACGGCAAACCGGTGTATGTACACGGCATTTTTCAGGATATTACCGAGCAGAAAGAGCAGCAGCTGCTTCTGGAGCGGAACGGTGCGTTTCAGCAGCTGATTGCCGAGACCTCGGCTTCCCTGATTAATGTAACCAATGAGAACTTCGATGCGAAGGTAGACTCCATCCTGCAGCGGTTCGGACGATTTTTCAACGCCGACCGCAGCTATCTGTTCCGTTACAATGAAGACTGTACAGTGGCAACTAACACCCATGAGTGGGTGGACGAAGGTGTTGAGCCCCATATCCACAATTTGCAGGACCTCAGTGCGGAGTACATTCCCTGGTGGACCCGCAGGGTTACCCAGAATTACCCGGTGTTTTTTCATGATATTGATAAAATGCCGCCCGAAGCCTCGCTGGAGTATCAGATTCTCAAAGAGCAGGATGTTAAATCGATTCTGGTAGTCCCCATTTTCCTGCGGGGTATCACGCTCGGATTCTTCGGCTTTGATGCCGTCAGGGACTACCGGACCTGGTTTGAAGACGACATCAGCAAGCTCCGGCTGGTTGCCACCATGCTCAGTGACGCTATAGATAAGGTTCGCATTGACCGGGAGCTGATTGAGGCCAAGGACCGCGCCGTGGCGGCAAGCAAGGCAAAATCACAGTTTCTGGCCAATATGAGTCATGAAATCCGAACACCACTGAACGGAGTGATCGGCTACACCGAACTGCTGTTTGATACCACGCTCAACGAGCGCCAATACCGCTACCTGGAAACGGTGAAAATCTCCGCGCAGTCGCTGCTGAATATTGTCAACGATATCCTCGACTTTTCCAAGATTGAAGCCGGTAAACTGGAACTGGATCCGGTTCCTGCGGATGTTCACGAGCTGGCCGACAAAGCCCTGCTTATGTTCAAATATCAGGCTTCCAGAAAGCAGCTGGATCTGGTGCTGGACGTGGATGAAACCACGGATTTCAATGTGGTTGTGGATCCCCATCGCCTCAATCAGGTCATTCTGAACCTGGTAAGCAATGCCGTCAAATTTACCGATGAGGGGTCGGTCAACCTCGCACTGAATCTGGATGAACTCCCCAGCGGAATGGGCAGACTCCGGGTTTCCGTGCACGATACAGGGATTGGTATTGCCCCGCAGGCCCGGGAAAATCTGTTCAAGGCATTCAGTCAGGCCGACGGGTCCACAACGCGTCGTTTTGGAGGAACCGGACTGGGATTGGTCATCTCCAACCTGCTGGTTGGCAAGATGGGCGGTGAGATTGGCATCCGTTCCGAGCCGGGCAAGGGCTCAGAGTTTTTCTTCTCCATCGATGTACCCCTGGTACGCGGTCACCGTCACAGCGTTCATAAAAAAGAAATGGTGAAGACCCGCGCAGGCAGTCCTGGCCTGAGTTTTATACCCTCACCCACCATATTGATTGCCGAAGATATCCCGTTGAACGCCAATCTGATCCGGCTTGTGCTGAACAAGCTTATCCCGGATGCACATATCCTGATGGCCGAAAATGGGAAAATCGCCGTGGATATAGCGATGAACAATCCGGTGGATGTGATCCTGATGGATGTTCATATGCCCGAAATGGACGGTCTTGAGGCCACGCGTACCCTTCGGAGTCGTAATCATGATGCCGTAATCATTGCGCTGACCGCCGGCGTTGTGGCGGAAGACAAGGAGCGTTGTATGGATGCGGGAATGGATGATTTTCTGGCTAAACCTGTGCAACAAGATGTGGTAGCTAAGATGTTGTATAAGTATATTGGTGCCTAGAACCACATTCTACCACTAATTCTATACTTATGGCTTATCGTCGGACCGACCGGATGCAGCAGCGGGTGGATGAGCGGCGGCAGTCTATCCTGCATGCAGCTGAAAAACTATTTGCCGAGAAGGGGTTTGAGTCGACCACCATGAAGGATATTACCCGGGCTGCGGGTACATCTATCGGTAATCTGTATTTCTATTTTCCCAACAAAGACGATCTGATGATGCGTCTGATTGAGTCGGTCATCAACCGAATCTGGGACCATGAGTTTGATCCGGGGGAGTATAATCTGACCATCAATCCCCTCACCCATGAGGCGGTTGACGATTACCTGAAAATTCAGGCATTCTTTGCCAATGAGTCCTTCGCCCGGAATATGCTCAACATTGTACCGCACAAACTCTTCCGAAAACACATCCTCCGCTTTATGGAGCAGATGTCGCGCCGGCGGTACGACAGTTACGGCGAGCGTTTTGTGTACATGGATCAGGATATGGTGCTGGCCTACCATCTGGGTGGTTTGCTCACGGTGCTGGAACGGGTTCTGATCGGCGAACTGGATCGTACTCCCCATGAAATCGGTATGTTCCTTGCCGAAAGTAAGCTCCAGATCCGGGGGTTGTCGCGCGAGGAGATAGCCGTTATTTTGGAGGAGATGGAACAGACACTGAAGGTGGTCCTGACCCATCTTTGATGGGTGCCCCTGCTGTGCCAGCCTGTATAGGGGATGCAGCAGACCACATTTTCACCCAAAATAATCACGTTTTGTGAACATTGTGGGGTTCAAAGGTCATGGCTGCCGGTCTGAACCTGCGCGACATTCGCGGCGATGCTTTAATACGATGTCGGTTTTGACGGAAGATGTACGCTACATAAAGAGAAGGATTCACGTGCGCCAACAGCCCTCCCAATGCGCTGTTATTGCGGGGTTGCGGTGTCTGCCGGATGGCGGCCGGTGCAAAGGGCGACGGTTCAATCGGATCACAGCGTCTGTACCGTGCCTGTATTTTAACGAGTTGCAATATGGATAATGATACCTGGACACGCGCTTCGGCGTTGTTCGATGAGCTTTACGAATTACCTGAAGCCGACCGGATTTCCTACCTGAAGAAACTGGCACAAACCGACCCTGCGTTGTATCGCCGTCTTACGGAAATCATGCGCTTCGAAAAGGCCGGCGGATCGTTTCTGGGCGATGAAGCCCTCAGCCGCTATGGCGACTTCATCGGTGATCTGGTAGGACAACTGGACGACCCGGTACCTATGGAGGGTCGGCTTATTGGCAGCTACCGCATCATCCGGCAGGCAGGTTACGGAGGAATGGGGGCCGTTTACCTGGCTGAGCGCTCTGACGGTGCCTTTGATCGTCGCGTGGCCCTCAAATTCATCCGAACCGAACTGCAGCAGACTACCCTGATTGAACGGTTTAAGCGCGAGCAGCGTATCCAGGCCAGCTTGCAGCACGAGGCCATTCCACGCCTGTACGATGCCGGTACCGATGAGCACGGAACTCCCTACATCGTCATGGATTATGTAGAGGGTGAACCGGTAACCGAATATGTTCGCCGGGAACAGCTGCCACCGGCAAAAATCCTGGATCTCTTTGCACGGATCTGTGATGTCATCCACTTCGCCCATCAGAACCTGATTATTCACCGCGACCTGAAACCCTCCAATATTTACATCACACCCGATGGAGACATCAAACTGCTTGATTTCGGTATCGCCACCCTGGCCGACCCGGATTCCGGTGAGGGTCACGTACGTACCGGCCTGAATTTCTTTTCACTCACGTATGCCTCGCCCGAACAGATCAGCGGTCGGCCGGTGACTACAGCCACCGACACGTATGCCCTGGGTGTGCTGCTTTATGTGCTGTTAAGCGGGAAGGTTCCCTATACCACAGAGGATAAAACCCCGGCTGCTATCCAGCAGGTTATCTGTGAAGACCCCGTTGTACCGCCGAGCAGGAAGGTGGATGAAGAAAACACGGGCGAGGTAGTCGGTGGGGAACCGATACGGCGGTTTGCGGTAACGGCACGGCAGCTGCGCGGCGATTTGGACACCATCGTACTGAAAGCCCTGGAAAAAGAACCGTCGCGGCGCTATCTGTCGGTACAGGCCATGGCCGATGATATCCGCCGTTACCTGAATAACGAACCCATCCAGGCCCGTCCACCCGGCTACCTGTATACGTTAGGCAAGTTTCTGCGCCGCAATGCCGCCGCCGCTGGAACAGCGGCGCTGGTATTTTTGATGCTGCTTTCCGGTTTTATCTACCACTCCGTTACCGTAAGTGCCGAACGGGATATTGCCCGGAATGAGGCTGCGAAGTTTGAGCAGATGGCCGGTTTTCTGGTTGACTTGCTGGACTACGATGAAATGGCCGTGCCACCGGAGGAGGCTACCGTCGCCAATCTGCTGCAAGCCGGTACCCTGAAGCTCTCCACGGGATTGCAGGATAATCCCGAAGTGCGTGCGGAGCTGTTGCTGGCGGTGGGTCGTTCATTTCTGAGCCTGGGCGATAATCAGCAGGCCCTTGATATGATATCCGAAGGCGTGGCTATTATGCAGGAGCGGGGCGGCGGATACGCGCTCACACTCGGCGAAGCCCTGACCGAACTGGCGGAAGTGCAGCATCATACCGGAAATCCGGCCAGTCTTGAAACCATTGACGAAGCCCTGCTGCTTACGGAACAGGAGCATGGTCGGGTGTCTGAACCCCACGCCCGGGCCCTGCACCGCAAGGGCTGGTATCTGTACCGACTGGAAGAGGGCAATGAAGAAAACCGCGACCGGGCAGCGCTGTACTTCGCTGCCTATCTGGGGATTATGCATTCTCTGTTTGATTACAGCGATGAGCAATACGCCCTCGCCCTGATTGAATATGCATCGCTTAAAGCAGACTATGCCGATCGAATGGCGTTATATGAGGTCGCAAAGGGACTGGTAGAGGCCCGCGAAGGGCGTTATCACTACCGGGTGGCCAATATCTACGATTCTATGGCCCTTGACACCCGGTTTGAAGACCCGGAGCTGAGTATTTCGTATTTCCGGGAGGCAATGGAAATCTATACCTCGCTTTATGGCGATAATCACTACCGCACCATAAACACCCAGACGAATATGAGTTCGGCGCTTCGTCGGGCCGGAAGAAATGAGGAGGCGATTGAGGTACTGCAACGTTCGGTGGACGGTGCGAAACGACTTTATCAACCGGGTAGTGTTCGTATAGCGGATCAGCAGTTCTGGCTGGCCAATGCATGGATGGTTGCCGGTGATCTGGAGAAATCGGGCCGGCTTTTTGGCGAAGCGCTGCGTGTGTACGATGTGAATTATGAGCCGGGCAGCCAGAAACCGGAGCTGGCCAGAACGCTGGCAGGCCAGATTATGATGAATACGGGCAGGCCGGATGAGGGTCGGGCTATGATTGAACAGTCCATAGCCAATACCATTGCCCTGCACGGGGAAGACCATAGTATGGTTAGCTTCTCACGGGGCCGGCTGCCGGACTAACGCTCCACTGAGGGTGCCTGTTAAGGACTGATTTCCACGATGCAGTTGTGAAGCTTTCGTGGGGTAAGCGTTGATTACTACGATACTGCTGCGGAATCTGCGCGGGGTTTATTGAGCGCATCAGACCGGTCAGGTCGCGTTGCGTATGTTGCCCTGGTTGCTTCGCTCAGGGTAATTCCTTCTGCAGACGACCGTGCAGCCAGGCCCGGGCTTTGATCCAGTCGCGGTTCACGGTTCGTGAAGATACATTCAGGCTTTGGGCCGTTTCCTCCAGGGTGAGCCCGGCGTAAAAGCGAAGTTCCACAATTTTAGCCAATCGTTCGTCTACATCCTGAAGTTCGGTGAGCGCTGCGTCGATATCGATGAGCTCGGTTGCCTGCTTTTCAACGGCCATCGTACGTTCATCGATGGGCACTTTCTCCGGGTTGTTGCCCCGCTTGGCGGCCAGTCGTTTGCGGGCGTGGTCGGTGAGTACCTGTCGCATAGCCCGGGCGGCAATGGCGTAGAAATGCCCGCGATCCTGCCAGTCGGTATCGGAAACGGCTACCAGCTTGAAAAACACCTCGTGTACCAGGTCGGTTTTGCTGAGGGTATGGTCAGGACCTTCACGGTTTAACTGATTGCGGGCAATGAGAAGGAGATTATCATAGACGATGTCAAAAAGCAGCTTAGTGGCATGCTCATCGCCCGAGCGCAATCCGTGGAGTAGTTGCGTAACCTCAGTTTGGATATGGGATGAAGCTGATTCCATAAATATATTGATATCCGGCCGGTCATCCGGATCCACAAGTACAACGGTCGATAATGGTGAGTGTACACGCCGGGGAGACACGTAAATACCCCGGCATCAGACGAACGGTTTATAGTAGACTGTCCACCCGAAGGTATCTTGTAATGAAATACCCCTTCATAAAAACGAACGTCTAACATGGGCAACTAAACCCAAAAATGCAAGTGTCTTCACGCTGGAATTGGGTTCGGTCTCCGTGTTGCCTTAGCAACGGTTTGTTACAGTTTTCATAGAATCTGTCAGCATTAGAGTATTCGTTTTATCTTGTTGGTTCTAAATGAATCTTCCTATGAAATCCAGAGCCGTTTTGCTGATAATCCTGCTGGTGGTATGGATGCCTGCCCTGGCATCGACCCTGCCGGAGGTATACCTCAGTGAAGTGATGTCTTCTAACGGGACGGTACTGGCTGACGATGACGGAGACTATACAGACTGGATTGAACTCCACAACCGAAGCAGTGTGCCGGTTAACCTGGAAGGGTTCGGTCTGAGCGATAATTTCGGGGAACCCTTTAAATGGGCGTTTCCCGCGGTTACCCTGGGACCGGGTGATTACCTGCTCGTCCGGGCATCCGGCAAGAACCGTATACATCCCGACTCCACCCTGCATACCAACTTTGCCCTGGCATCTGAGGGTGAGGAAGTTGTGCTGACCCGACCAGACGGGGTGCGCTCGGATGTGCTCCTGCCTACGGCGATACCCGCTGATGTTTCCTATGGCCGGAGCCCAACCGGCGGATCTGCCTGGGTTTTTTTCAGTGAACCCACACCGGGCGCTGCCAACACTACTCCGACTGCTTCACAGGTACTAAGTCCGCCGGTATTTTCGCATGACAGCGGCTTCTATAACACCGGATTTAATCTAACGTTGTCGCACCCGGACCCTGAAGTACAGATTATTTACACATTGGATGGGTCCGAACCCGGGGAACAGGCGCTGCAGGGTATTCCATATCGCTACAAAACCAGCTATAACCGGTTTGCAAATGAAGAAACGGGGATCATCGTGGAAGATACGTTACGATCTTACATGTACACGCAGCCCCTGACCATTGAAGACCGCACACCGGAACCGAACCGGTTCAGTATGATTCCATCCACCTGGGATGCGGATCCGTTTTACCTGCCGGACACTCCCGTGAGTAAAGCTGCTGTTATCCGGGCAATCGCCCAAAAACCCGGCGCACTGCCAAGTAAAATTATCACCCGCAGCTACTTTGTCATTCCCCAAAATGAACGTTCCCATCTTCCCGTAATTTCCCTCGTGACGGATCCTTCGGGCTTGTTCGATTATGACGATGGAATTTATGTACCCGGGGTTGATTTTGATCAGTGGCGCAGCGAGAATCCCGATGAAACCGCTGAATCAAATACAGCGGCGAATTATCACCGCAGAGGGCAGGATGCAGAACGAAACGGCTACATGAGTTTCTTCGAACCGGATAACCCTGCCGTTGCCATCGAGCAGGAAACCGGTATACGTATCCACGGATTTACCGCCCGGCGAAATCCCAATAAATCTTTAAGGCTCTATGCCCGGGGACGTTACGGAGATGAGGTCTTCAGTTATCCATTTTTTAGCGGTGTCCCGGGAGAAACGCACCGTCGCCTGATTCTCCGGAATGCAGGTCAGGACTTTCGTTATGCCTATCTGCGTGACGCTTTGGCGCAGAGCCTGGTTTCCCATATGCGTTTTGATACCCAGGCCTACCGACCTGCAGTTTTGTATATAAATGGTGAATATTGGGGTATTCATGATATCAGAGAACGTCTTGACAGACATTATCTGGGAATTCAATATGGGCTTGATTCCGATAACCTGGATATCAATGAAACCAACTTTGTACCGGTTGACGGAGATGTTGTCCATTATTTCAACACCATTCAGTACATGTTGGATCACGACCTGGCTGCTGACGAGCACTACGAGTATATCACTACCCGTCTGGATCCGCAGAATTTCATGGATTATCAGATTGCCCAGATGTTTGTGCAAAATCTGGACTGGCCGGGCAGTAACGTTCAATACTGGCGTTTGCGGACGGACCAATATAAGCCGAATCGACCGTACGGTCATGATGGCCGATGGCGATGGCTGATGTATGATATGGACCGTACTATGACGTTGTACCCTGACATAGACCAGGACTGGACATTCAATACCCTCGCCTACGCCACAGCCGAAAATAGTGATAGCTGGCAGAATCCGCCATGGGCTACCCTGATACTCCGAAGCTTGCTGAAAAATGAAGGCTTTCGCCATGAGTTTATCAATCGATACACCGATCAGCTGAACACGGCCTTTACAGCAGCACGTTTTTCTTCATTGCTGGATCAGCTCACCGCGGGTATCCGACCTGAAATGCCCGCGCACCTGTCGCGGTGGAGATATGTCATTGAATCTATGTCTGCATGGGAACAGGAACTAAACCGTGTCCGTGAATTTGGTGTGAACCGGCCTGCCATGGTCTTCGGGCATCTTCAGGAGTTTTTCAATCTGGGCGATTTATATACGGTGACGGTTTCTGCTGCCAACAACCATCAGGGTCTTGTAAAACTCAACAGCATGTACCTTGCCGAAAATACCCCGGGTGTGGTTTTCCAGCTTAACGAATGGTCGGGCAGGTACTTTGGAGATGTTCCTGTTCAGCTTTCAGCGCAGCCGCATGAGGGGTATGTATTTTCCCACTGGATGATTAACGGAGAACGATGGGATCAGGAGAGCCTGAGTTTGTCCTTGCAGTCCGATACCCATATTACGGCATATTTCAGCGATAAGGTCGCTGAGCCGGCTCCTGAAAACCAACTGGTTCACTACTTCCTCTTCCAAAACCTGCCCAATGATACCCCGCTTAAAAGTATAGCCAGTGTATATTCTGACGACACCGCGGGCAGTCCCTCGTTGTTTTTCAGCTCCAGCCTCGCCGGATACCCCTTTGATGCAGCGGATCCATCCTGGCGAACCGCCTCCATGGAGCGCCGAAATCAACCAACGCCGCTGAACTACCGGCCTGAAGGAAACGGCGGAATATCGTACGAACAGACTGGCAGCATTCGTGCTTTGCAGGTCCGGCAACCTTTCCGTACCGATGGACTTGAAAATACGCTGATTTTACACCTGCCCACTACCGGTTTTGATGATCCGGTGCTGACTTTTGCGGCTAAGGACGAAGATGCCGGAGCGTACGGACTTTACATAGATTACGCCGTTGATTTCGAAACCCGGTCAACCATCGATGGTCGCGTTGATACCGTACATACCTGGACCGACGCAGGGCTGGTGTCAACCGATCGGTATAAATCGCTGCTCAACAATACCTACCAGCTTTTTTCGGTCGATTTCAGCGAGATTGAGCAGGCCGCGCAGAACCCGCATTTCAGAGTCAGAATCCGGTTCGACGTGCAGGACGCTTCCCTCGCTAATGGCGACCGGGTCACATTCAACAACATCGCCCTGGACGCCGTCCCGGTATCGGTATCGGCTCCGGTACTGGCAACAGACCTGCCGGAAGCCTTCTCGCTGGGTCAGAACTATCCCAACCCGTTCAATCCGCTGACCACCATCCCCTTTACACTCACTGAATCGGCCCCGGTCCGGCTCGAAGTCTATAACACCATCGGCCAGCGTGTTGCTGTTCTTCGCAACGAGGTGCTGCCGGCCGGCTGGCATGAAGTCCGCTTTGACGCCACGGGACTGAGCAGCGGCGTGTATGTTTACCGACTGGAATCGGCCGGGCAGGTTCAGACACGTAAACTTCTCCTGATCCGTTAAGAGCGATGCAAACCAAATGAGCTATGCGTAGAAAACCATCTGTTTTTCCCCTGCCTGCGGTCGTCGCCCTGCTTGCCGGAGTCCTGATGTTGAGCTCATGCTCTGAGCGCTACCTCAGCACCGTTTACCTCACCGAGTCCGATGAACTGCTGCGCCTGCATGGCAGACCCTATACCGGTGTTGCCTTCACTGAAGGACCTGACGGACAGCTTCTGTCTGAAATCCGCTATCGCGATGGCATCCCGCACGGAAGCTGGAAGGAATGGCACGAAAACGGGCAGTTATACCAACAGGTTACCATGGAGGCGGGTCGCAGACACGGTTTGCTAGAGGCCTGGTATCCGTCCGGTACCATGCAAGTCCGCTCCAACTGGCAAAACGGAAACCTCCACGGGCTGTACGAGGCATGGCACGAAAACCAGACGTTGTTTACGCAGGGGGTCTACGCCGAAGGACTTCGCACCGGCGAGTTCACTGAATTTAATTCGGACGGACAGCTCACCCGACAGGCCGGCTACGAAAACGGCCTCCTTCATGGTTCCGTGAACACTTGGTATGATGACGGGACGCTTCGCAGTACGGCCACCTACGAGAAAGGTCTGAAGCATGGGGTTTACGATGCGTTTAATGCACAGGGTCAGCTGGTCCGGCAAACCAACTACGAGCACGGCCTGCGTCAGGGACTGCAGCAACAGTGGTATGACGACGGAACCCTCCGCCAGACCGGTCAATTTGAGCAAGATCTGGAGGAAGGGCTCTTCGAACTATTCTCTCCGGAAGGTCAGCTTCAGCAGCGGGTCGTCTATCAGGCCGGGCAGGTACTATCCGAAGAAACGCTCGACACCAGCCTGGCAATCTTGCAGCAGGAGGAGGACGGACTTCACACAGATGGTGTTTTCCGTGAGTTTGACGAAAACGATGTGCTGGTTCGCCAGGTCCGTTTTCAGGATGGACATATGCACGGGTTGTATGAAATATGGCATTCCAACGGCACCATCCGGCTTACAGGGACCTATGAGCAGGGTAACCGGGAAGGACTGTTTGAATATTTCAATACTGACGGACAGCTCATCAAACAGGAGCGCTACCTCAACGGACTGTTGCATGGCGAATCTGCCGAGTGGCACGATAACGGTACACTCCGGCTGCAGGGTTCGTTTATTTCGGGCTTACGCGAGGGATATTTCGAGGAGTTTGATGAAAACAGTCGTCTTATCCGTAAAACACAATACCGTAACGGACAGAAGAACGGGTCACTCGAAGAATGGCACCCCAATGGAAATATTCGCCTCCTCGGGACGTATCGGCGTGATTTACGCGAGGGCGACTTCGACGAATTCAGCCGCAGCGGCGAGTTTATCCGCCAGACTCAGTACCTGAATGGCCGGCGTTCTATGCGCGCCGGTTATGCTGATAACCAGCTGCATGGATCCCTGGAGACCTGGTACCCAAATGGTAACCGAAAAACCGTGGCCCGGTTTGAGCAGGGGCTTCAGCATGGTTTATACGAAGAGTGGTTTGAAAACGGGGTACTTCATATCCGGGCTACCTATCAAAATGGTGAACTTAACGGTACATATGAACAGTGGAATCCCAGAGGAGAGCTGGTACGAATGAGGGTGTACCGCAATGGGGAGCCTGAGCCCTGATTGCGGCAGACGGGATCGTTTTATAGAAGAATCTAATTTTTTTATGGGGAGCCACCAAGTAGCTTGAGATACGTGTAGACATTAAGAAATAAGCACCCTTTTTTAGAGCCATTTAGCAGAATAACCAACGTTTTTTGTTGTTAGGGAGTGCTCCAGTGGAACATGTTCAGTCAATCCGGGAGCCTCATGGTACACCCGCTGTGTCAATAATTATAGATTTGTAATCAAAGGTTCGTGTGGCTTCACCCGATGGAACCCCCTCCGTTATGGAAAATCCTGCTTCAGTTTATCCGGTTAGCAGCAACGAGATTGATTCTCGTTATGAAATCCATACCGCACATTATCTCAAACTTGCAGTAGGATTTTTCTCCCTTATGCTGATGCTGACCAGCATACTGGATATACTGTTTCTGGGTTCTGCATCACTGCCTTTTATAACAAGCCGAATTGCTGTGGCAATACTGGTGCCGTTGATCTGGTATAAAACCCGCAACAGCGAAACCCTTCGTTTTTACTGTATTCATGCAGCATTACTGCTGAGTCTTGTGCATACGCTTTGGATAACCGGCTCTTTATCACACGGCACCGGACTGTTCTACCTTCACCTCATGGCAGCAGTCTACCTGTTAACCCCCGTGTTTGTTCTGTGGGGTACAGGACATATGTTGTTTCAATGGAGTGTTGCTGCTGTGTTTATACTCATATTCTCCCTGCTGATTCCGCATTCCGTGGAGGTTTATCTGCAGGGAGGACTCGTTCTGCTGTTCACCACTGCTGCGGGGGTGCTGATACCGCGTATAGCCCGACCATTTCGCAGGGAGGTTGCCCTGACGCGCATTCTGCTTGAAAAAGGGGTGATTAAACCGGAAAAAGTATCCCATGGCGGGATGGATGAGGCCGCTGAAAGCAACGCTGAAAATCGAAATGACAAACCATTGTCTGCCCGGTCCGACCCGCAGGGTCGTCCCCGTTTTATAACCTTCGAGCAAGCGTATTCACGACGGGTGAAAACCGACACTGCTGACCTGGAACGGGTCGATTTGTCAGAGCTGGTGAGCCAGGTGCTTAAAGACGTGCGCCAGAAATCAATATCCAACGATGTCAGAATTAAACTGATTCGCCCCGGAAACGGACTCATGGTCCGGGTGCATCCGGAAAACACGCAAAAAGCACTACTAAATTTGTGCGATGAACTTATTTCCAAAGCGGCCGGCAGATCTATTCAGGTAATGACAGAGGCCAATGAATACCTCGTTCTCATCCACGTCGTCGTGTCAGATACAGGCATTGCGGCCGATGACTTTGCGGCCTTGAGTGCAGCTCTGGACGAGCTGGCTCCCGGGCTGGAGCCGTACACCGAGCTGAAACCGATAGGTGTACTTGAGGCGGTTGCCCATCTGCACCAAATGCGGGCCACGTTGCTGCACACGCGATCCGATGAGGGCGTGTATTACGTACGATTTGCATTTCCTTTTGTAATTCCGGCTAAATCAGCGAAGGTATGAGACAGGCTGTGCCGTTTACCGGAATCACGATAACCCTGTTTCTGATTTACTCAGGCCTGGAATATCGTATATCCGATACGCTTCTCAGTGTGGTTGATACCTCGTTTACCCTGCTGCTCTTGGCGACGTTTATTTATGTGGTTTTACGATGGGTATCTGAGCGAAGACCAGAGCAGATTGGGTACATGGCCGTTTGCTGGACGGGTCTTATGTTTCTGGATGCCCATTTTGTTCCCCTGGGTGTTCTCATGTTCCCGGTACTCTTTTTTTCAGCCGTGAACCAGGCAATGGGCAGTATAAACCTCATCCCGGTACCGGGCGAACGGGATCCGAAGCCCGTAGTACCTGTAACTTCATTCTGCCTGCATGGCGACATCCCACTGGAATGGCCGGCTGTCAAACCTGTTCTTAAGTCCATCGGCTTGTTTCTGGTATTCCCCGGCGTGGTCTTTTTGGGTTATACGGCGATTAAAACCGGCTTCGTCTGGATTTCGCCGGAGTTCTGGTCGTTACCCGATCCGGATACCGTAACCGCAGCAGGTCACCAGCCTCCATTGGAGGCCTCTGTGTTACCGGTCACGCTGATCTCTGACGGATTACCAACGGAGATCACCCCTCGTCTGGTCGCTTTCCTTTTTGTGGCATGGATTGCGTTGTGGCAGCTCGGATCGCGACCGTTGCTTTTTTATGTGAGTGCAGCCCCGTCCCTGTCGCTCCTCATAGCTGCGGTCGGGCAGTCTGATAACGGTCTTGTTACAGCACCTGATCTGATACTGGCTGCATCGGTGCTCACCACACTTCTGGTAGCCGGTACTATGTCTGGTGGGTTGGTCCGATGGAGCGTGGTTTCGGCCCTGATCGTATCAATGGGGTTCCCGTTGTCTTCCGTGTTTCAGGAGTCCCTGCAAATAAACCAGTCAATCCGGCAATCAGTTATCATACCGGAGGCTGCCGCGGAGGCAACCGAGCGGCTGGAACAGTCAGAGGCTGCATCCGCTGCCGACCAAACCCATGTTCCCGAGGTTGCGGATAGTCCCGTGGAAACACCACTACCCGAACCGGTTTACACGGTCAGCTGGAACGACAGTGACCGGTATTATTTCGAAGTGAAGGTTGTCAACAGCACCGGAAGCCTGGCGCTGAGAAATTATCAGCGCTTGCTCGACCAGGATGAATCCGGCCGGGTCACGCTTATTCCCCAGTATCGTGAAGGTCGTTTTGTGCGATGGCTGGTGGGTGTGGGACAGTACACCACCTACTGGGACGCGGCCAATGCAATACGGGCTGCCGGGGGGGATCAGGCCCTGGAGGAAGCTTTCATCGTACTGCATCACTACACAGATTTCAGGGTCTTTGGTGACGCCCCGGATTATAATCCATCAGCGCAGGGCTATACCCTGCTGTTGGGCACCGTTACGTCGCATACGCAAGCAGAAATGGTTGCAGACGCATGGAATCAGATCGGATTCAACCAGGTACGGATTATAGCTATCCCTTCCGGGAGTCGATACCAAATCGTAACCGGCAGATACAACGATCAGACCGAAGTGAGTATGCTGGCTGAATATGTCACCCGCAAATCGGGTATTGATGTCCGGCCCGTTCCCTTGCCCGACTAAATGCAACATCCGGATTCTTTACATCTATCGGTTAAAACGCCTCTTTCCCTGCCAGATACCAGGTGGAGTGAGACAAAATGAACTCTGGTACTAAACACAAATACGCACTTCAGAACAGAAAACACGTTGTTCAAAAACACAAGGCGCCTAAAAAATTAGGGTTTTCCAAAAAATACTGTGACCGCGTGATATCGCCGTAATCTTGCGGCAGTTAACACCATCAGCCTACGCAACTATGAAATCTTCAGATCAACCGGCAGGAAGCAGAGCCGAAATGGCCCGCACGGCGGCCAGGGCCGGCATATTTTACGATGAAATCTCGGTGAGTACCGATGAAATCAATCGTGAAATGCGTATCCAGAGCCGGCATTACCTGAACTTGCTCATCTGGACCACCCTTTTCCTGTATCCGCTCTTCACGTTTCTGGACTATCTGTACATCGAGCCCTATTGGCTGGAGATGCTCACAGCCCGTATTATTCTGCTCGCCGGGGTATACATCCTGTACGACTACAGCTCCCGATCAGACCGGTGGTTGCTCGCACCGGTACACCTTCTTCTCACGGGCATCACCTTACAGATGGTTGGGTTTGCCCTTTTTGCACCCCTTACGGCGTTTTACTACTACATGGTTGCCTGGTCGCTGTGCTTTGTAGCCATCAACCTGGCCATGCTCTGGCAGCCCTACAACGGTCTGCTTCAGCTCTTCATCGCCGTGGGTGCCTTCATCGGATTAAATCTGACCTACAGCCCACATCCAATCAGTCTGCTGGTTGAATATGGCGGGATGTTCTTTTTTGTCACCGCTACCCTATCCCTGTTCATTCCCGCCGTACGCTATGAGTATGAGTCGCGCAAGGTATCGGCCGATATCTTCCGCAAGAAAGCCAACCTCAGACTGGAGCAACAGGTTGCTGAGATTGTCCGGCAGAAAGAACTTCTTGAGCAGAAAAGTGCCGAACTGAAACGATTCAACGACCAGAAAACGCGTTATCTGAATATTTCTACCCACGGAATCAAGAACCCGGTCAACGGAATTCTGGGACTGCTGGAGTTGATGAAAATTCAATATGGCGATGCGTTGCCGGAAGACATTCGCTCCATGCATGAGGATATGGAACAGGCGGCTACGCACATTAATGAAGTGGTAGATCAGTATCTGGACGTGCAAACCATCGAACACGATAACGAACCCCTCGCGCTTCAACGTACGGATATGCTGCACGTAATCGATACCGCGGTGGCTGCGGTCAAAACGGAAGCGGACGACCGATACATTACCGTGAGTTATCTGAAACCCTCCCGTGAACTGCCGGTCATGGCGCATGAATCCTACCTGAAACAATCGGTTACGGGGTTGCTTAAATATGCGGTACTCCTGTCGCAAAATAACAGCGAACTGAAGGTACTGGTGGAGCAGGAGGGACATAAGGTCCGTTGTCACATTTCCCAGGCTGCTACTACGGTGGAGTACAAGGAACTTGACGAAATGTTCAACCGTCTGGAGACGCTCACCGAACAGGGTAAATCCGCCAAGAGCAGCACCGGAGTTGGGTTGTCGCTTTCCCGACAGCTGCTCAGGCGTATGCAGGCTACACTGTACTACTCCAGCAACAAACAAACCGGCCTTTATTTTCTTGTGGAATTCAATTATGCCAACTTATCTGACTATCATGAAATCACCTATTAGTACCCGCAGCTTTCCTGACGTATTCACCGGCAGCCGGTCTCCCGGAAGGATGATAGGGCTGTTTGTAACCATGGTTTTGGTTTTGGTTACGGCAGCACCGCTGCAGGCCCAGCCGGAATCGTTACCGTTTACGGCCTATGATTACAACGATGTGATTCTGACCGGTCGTTCTTCTACGGCAACCTATTTTTTCCGGGTTCCTTCCGACATTGACCTGGCCAACAGTTACATTACCCTGCAGCTGGGGTGGTCTGAGGTGCTCATGATGAACCGGTCATTTGTATCGGTCAGGGTCAATGATATGCCGGTCACGTCACGCAGACTTTCATCCGACCCGGGTACGCTTCGTGTTCCACTGGCCGGAACCCTACTTCCGGAGGATAACTTCGTGAAACTGGAGATTGGAACCGATGTGACCATTACCGATGATCGCTGTGAAGATGTGCTGTTCAATACCATGTGGGTGACCATTTCGGGCAGATCGACCCTCCATGTACGTCGGACCGGTGCGGTGGCCGAACCTACCATCGCTTCCTTCGTTCCAACGATTCGCTATATCGGCATACCAGACAACCCGTCTCTGGTTGATATGGAAACCGCTGTCTGGCTGAAGGCATTTCTGGATAAAACCTGGGGGAACCAGTCGGCCGAAATTACCACCTATGCCGAGGCGATACGGCAACCGTCCGGCAGTGTATTGCTGGGTATGAACGGAGTGATACCGGATTCCCTGGTCAACCGCTTAACGCAGACGCAGCCACAGGGTCAGGGTCTGCTTGAGCTAATCCGCCGGCAGTACCGGGATGGTCAGAGCATCCGTCGTTATCGCCATCTGATTGTGACCGGCAGGGACTCAACCGGGTATAAAAATGCGGTCAACGCCCTGCTCGACCGTAACCAGGTGAGTACGGCTTTTGGCAGTTATCTGAGTGTGGCCAGCGCCGTTGCCCCGTATGAGGTGCGTTCGCAGTACCGTAATCGCACGCTGACCCTGCGCGACCTGGGGGCTCCTGACGTAGCCCTGCAGGGGATAGGCTCCCAGCAGGTAGAATATAACTTCTCGCTGAATGATTTCGGCTACCTGCCCGAAAATATTGATATGGTTCTGAATGCCAGATACAGCAGTATTGATCCGGAAGACCGTGGCATATTGAATGTGTATATCAACGACTTCCTGCAGTCCAGTCAGCGCCTGGATCAGAGTGGTTATCTGAGCCATCAGCTCCGTTTTCGGCGCGATCAGCTTCAACCCTTCAACACCATTACCGTTGAGTTCGTGTACTATCCTCCGCAGATGAGTTGTGAAAGCGTCACCGCCGACTTCTCTGCCCGCGTGGATACGCGGCAATCGGTGCTTAACGGTGGCAGGGAATATCAGCCGGAACCCTTATCGTTTCATCACTTCCCCACGGTTTTTTATCACCCTGAAACCACCCTGCTCATCGACCGTGCCCCGGCTCTCCGGACGTTGAATGCCGTGGCCCGAACCGTGGCTTTTCTGAATACCAACGTGCAGGAGCGGATGCTGCTGTTTCCGCGCATTTACTATCAAAACGAGGTGGATCGCCAATTCCTTCGTTCCCGCCCCGTAATAGGATTCGGCGTGAGCGGCAGTACATTAACCTCCCATTTCGATGGGGCTATGGTACGTTCCGGGGAGACCTTCCGGATTCAGTCAGAGGGTCTGGGTCGGGAGTTATTCGCTACAGCCGACACGGCCAACGTTGGCATCGCACAAATCTTCCTCGAAAATGCTCAGCCAGTACTATTGTTGACCGCAATGGGAGGGCGTTCACGTGCCGGCCACGAATATATCGCCTCGGTGATTTCCGATCAGCGTTTCCGGCTTACCAACAATCTGGGCATCGCCAACCACGAAACCCACCACTTGTTCAACATCAACGAATACACGGGAGTGACCGGAGGCGATGGCACCACTACCTGGCAATACTGGTTCGACCGTTTCGGGTTTGTGCTCTTACTGGCCGTCTTGTTGCTGCTGGTCTTTGGCTACCTGGCTATCCGGCGATCGGTACTGGAAGCCCGTAAACAGTTTCAGTGATGGCCCTATGAATGCAAGACCGTATACAGGCAGGCGCAACAACTATCCGTGCGATGCGGCTGTTAACCGATGCTGGATCAAGAGCAGCGTAAGCTATGGAGCAGTATCCTGCCCGCATCGCAGTCATCCGGAATCGCCCGGACAGGCGGAGGTCAGCCCACCGTCAGTGGCTATGCGGTCTGTAGTCATGATCGGGTTTGCTATAATTTTTACGCTGTTGAGCGCCGTTTCATCGCTGAAAGCCAGTGGATTTCCCAAACAGCCGGGCGAGGTCACCCTTATTCTGAATCATTACCGCTATCTGGCCTCCCGATTCTGGGATAATGATCTGAACCTGCAGCGCTACGGTTCGGACGGTTCGTACCGCAGTGCTACCACCAAACTGTTTGTGGAAGCGGGCATCGATGGAAACCTCACCCTGTTCGGTTCAGTTCCGTATGCCACTGCCGTCTACGAAGACGCATTTTCCAGAGCCGATACCCGCAGTTTTACCGATGCCGAGGTCGGGGCCCGGTACCGTATCCGCCGCGGACCGGACGCTGCGTATCACCTGAGTATACAGGGCATGGTTCTGGTACCCTTGTACCGTGACGGACTCAATCCGGTTCCGGGATACCGCAAACCCGGCCTGGATGCACGAATTATGCTGGCCGGGGGATATGAACTGGCTGGTCGACCTGCATTCTATTCTGCTGATACCGGATTTCGTCTGTACCCCGGTTCCGACATCCTGCAATGGGTGTATACTCTGGCCGGCGGTCTTACGCTGGCTCCCCAATGGCAGCTGTTGTATGAGCTGAGCGGCACGGCCTCGCGCAGCAGCGGCAACGTTTTTACCCCCGAGAATATCCTGCTCAATACAGACTTCTTCTCTCACAAGGCCGGTATCGGGCTGATGTGGAAGCCGGTTGAACAATTCGGGGTTATCGGGACCTTCTACACCGACTATGCCGGTCGACAGTCAGCCCTGGGCAGGGCATTTAACCTGAGTTTACTGGTATTTATTTAACCATGGATATTCAATACCGAGGCGATATTTACCAGTTTCTGGTTGCCAACGAGCTGGTTGGCGAATATCAGCTGGAGCAAATACGCTTCACAGCCGATTTTCATGATATTTCCCCGATAAAATCGGTTTTAAACTATGGTTTTGCCGTTCGCAAGGACTATGAATTCAAGCTCAAAGAGGCCGAAGACATCACGTTTACGGATGTCAGGAGCATAGAATTTGAAACACCTCTCACCGAGCTGTTTGACATTCAATGGCTGAACCGTAGGGTAGTGGCACCCCTGCGCACGCACGGCGGCAAGATTACCGTTGCCATGTGCGATCCCTTCGACTACGACTCATTGCTGGAGATTGAGCGTATCAGCGGACTCAAAGCCGAACCCGTATACGCCTCTGACCTGGATGTAATGTGGGTTATGCATAAACACTACGGGATTCCCAACGTTAAACGAGCCGTTTTTGAGCTGGCCGACAAAGACCGGGAGCGCTCGGCCCTTATCTCCTTCACCGAAACACAGCTGCTGATCATTTTTCTGCTTATAGCGGCAACCATCGTGCTGCTCTTTTTCTTTCCGGTAGCCACCATTGTGACCGTGAATGCGGCCATCGGTCTGATTTTTTTCGGATCGGTGTTCTTTAAATTTTTGCTGGCGTTACTGGGCAGCCAGGTCGAAACCAAAACTGTTGTCACCCGCGATGAAGTGCTGGCCCTCAATGAAGACGAGCTCCCCACCTACACCATCCAGCTCCCCGTATACAAAGAAAGTGAGGTGGTAACCAAGCTGGTCGGGAATATCAAGAACATTGATTACCCACGCCACCTCCTGGATGTCAAGCTGCTGGTGGAGGAAGATGACGATGTTACCCTGGATGCATTGCGTAATCTGGACATTCCGGGCGTATTTGAACCCCTGATTATACCTCATCATCAGCCTAAGACGAAACCCAAGGCCTGCAACTACGGGTTATATTACACCAGGGCTCAGATGCTGACCATTTACGATGCCGAAGATATCCCGGACAGTGATCAGCTGAAACGTGCCGTGGCCCTGTTTGCCAAGCTTCCCGAGGAGTACGTCATTATTCAGTGCTGTCTGAATTATTATAATCGGGGAGAAAATGCCCTTACTCGCATGTTCACCATGGAGTATTCCGGATGGTTCGATTACATGCTGCCCGGGCTCCATATGCTCAAAGTTCCCATCCCCCTGGGGGGTACCAGTAACCATTTCAAGTTTGACACCCTGATGGAACTGGGCGGGTGGGATCCGTTCAATGTAACCGAAGACGCCGACCTGGGCATACGGACCTATGCACGCGGGTATAAGGTAGGGGTGCTGGATTCCACTACCTACGAGGAGGCCAACAAGGCGCCCGGCAACTGGATACGGCAACGCTCGCGCTGGATCAAGGGATACATGCAGACCTGGCTGGTACACATGCGCCACCCCGTTGAACTCATCCGGACCATTGGCTGGAAAGGGTTCTTCGGCTTTCAGCTGTTTATCGGTGGTACCTTCATGACGTTTCTGCTGTACCCCATCCTGTTGGCCCTGTTTATCATCTACCTGGTATTCACCCCGGACTTTTATGGCCTGTTTTTTCCCGATTTCGTGATGGGGATCTCCATTATCAACCTCATGCTGGGCAATACTCTGATTATCTACGTGAACATGATGGCTGTTTTCAAGCGGAAATACTTCGACCTGATTTTCTTCGCCCTGTTCAACCCTGTGTACTGGCTCATGCACTCCATCAGCGCCTACAAGGGGCTATGGCAGCTGATTACCCGTCCGTTCTATTGGGAAAAAACCACACACGGACTCACCTCGCACAAAACTCCCAAGCAATGAAATACAGCGCCTTAACAGGAAGTATACTTGCGATGGTACTGGCGGCTGTGTATGTCAACCTGGGATGGTGGATGCAGCAGGAGGGGTTTTTCAGTTCGGAGGCCCTTTTCTATGTGGCCAAGGCCGATATGTTTTATTCCGGAATTGTACCCCGGCTGGCTGTATTCGGGGTCACCTTTCCGCTGTTGCCGTTCCAGGCGGTACTGGTACTATTCCCCCTTACCGGACTGTTTACCCCCGTGGTTGCGTCCGCTCTGGGGATGGCCTTTTTATTCCGGTTTCTGTGGTCTGTTGCCGAAAAACGCGGGATGGAATGGGGCTGGAAGCTGGGTTTACTTGTAATATTTCTGGCCAATCCCGGATTTTTATATGCCGCCATGTCTGGTCAAAGCATTTACATGCTGCTCATCTTTTTCAGTGGCTTTCTGTACTACATGCTTACCTATCTGGATGAGCCTTCTACCTTTTCCATAGCCATGGCAGGCGTTTTCTACACCGGAATTATCTTTGTGCAATTCAGCTATGTCTGGATTTTCGTGTTCATACTGCCGGTTCTGCTGTTGATATCCCTGCGAGGCGTGGAGGTGGAGTCGGTCCGGAATCAGCTGACCCTGGAAATACTCTTTGACGACAGTTACCGACGAAACCTGTTTGTGCGCAAGGTGCTGGCAACGTCTTTTCTTTTACTGATTCTGCCCGCTGGCGCACTGGCATTGTATATGTACTACAATCACCTTTTTGCCGGCTACAGTATGTTCTTCCTGAACAGTGCCTCGGTAAATGCGGAGCTTATCTCAAGCCGGTCCATTGAGTCGGTTCCCGGAATTCAGCAGTATTACTTTTTCTCTTTGTCGAATCTCGATTTTGCTTTGCTCCTGCTCACTGCGGTCCCCTTCGCAACCCTGTTGCTGATCACCAGTCTGAAAGATCCGCTGAAGGTGTACATTCTGTCAATACCGCTGCTGATTGTCTTTTTCCATCTGAGTCGGGAGAACATCGCCATTGTCAACATGCCTTTATTTATGCTCGTCGGGATATCCGTTATTACGGCGGCGCCCATGATGCAACAGCAGTATGTATCACGCAGGAATATTGGACGTATCTTTCTGTTACTCAGTCTTCTTTCGGTTTATTTCAACTATACCTATATGGCCAGCTCCACCCATACCTCTGAGCGTGAATTTGTTCAGGTGGCTTTGGGTGGAGGCGTATCAGGGACAACGCTTGCGGATCAGGAAGTGGCCCGCTGGCTTCGCAGCCACACCGGAACAGATAAGCGGGTGATGGCCGATGACGCTACAACCTACAGAGTTATTGCTTTTCACGGCAGGTCGGAGGAGTTTGTATTGCCGATGGAAAACGATTTTATTACCTATTTATCGAATCCCGAGATGGCCTCTTACATCCTGGTTCCAGCCGCAGAGAATATGTTTCGACGCTTTGATTTGCTCTACAATCAGTTGAGCGCTGTGCAGGACGGGGCTTTGAGCGGCGCTTATACCGAGGTCTTCCGAAATGATGCCTGGGTGGTATTTGCTACAAATTCTGAGCGGTCGGTACGAGGTCAGAGAGCCTGGTAAGTCGTCAGGCTGACGTTGTGAATTTAGTGATAATTTCATCGATTTTGGCAACACGATAGGGTTTGAGCACGACATCCGTGATGCCACTGGATATGTTCCGTTCGTCTTTTACAGCGTCATTATCAGCTGTCACAGCTACAATCGGAACCGTTTCCATTCCGGGTATTTTCCTGATCCGGCGGGTTGTTTCGAATCCGTCCATAAGGGGCATGTTCACATCCATAAAGATGAGGTCAACCTTTTCCTCCTCGAGGATTTTGAGTGCCTGAAATCCGTCCCAGGCAGTCAATACCTCATGGCCTTTGAGCTTGGTCATTGCAGTTAGAACGCGTACGTTCACCCGATCATCTTCAACAATCAGAATTCTCATGTTTACCTTTAATTATGGCATAACTCAACCAGACACAACACTGGAAATATTCCCGTCCCCGGATAAATTTTATGGTATTTCCAGTCACACAGCAGGAAAGCCGGAAGAACACAGAACGCATCTTACACCGGCAGGTTGTCAACCCCTGTTTAGTGTAGACAGTTAAACTGTTATGGCATTGTTTTTGATACAAGGCAGTATCTGCTGATACTACCAGTATAAAATATTTTTTCACAACAAATTAAATGTAAGTAATCTGAAAACCGGTAAACAATTACAATAAATTAATGTAAAGTTTAGCGTAATACGTTTTAAAAAAGTCGGGCAGCGTAACGGGGCAGAGCACACAGCTGTATGGCGGTATGCGGTGGTCAAAGGGTGGTTAAGTCCACCTCATGAGGGCTTCGGCGTGGTTAATCTGCAGGAGGGTATGAGATGGTCAAAGGGGGCCGATACCTGTCATTGTGTTTGCGAGCGCATTGTCACGGACCGCCCTTTCCCTGCCCGGTCATTGATAGAGATCAGGCAGATCATTTTCAAGCCAGATCATCGGGTGGGACACGAACTTGATGAAATCACCGGTTGCCGGATGACCGGGGTACGGAACGTAGAAATGGTCGGCCCGACTGGCACTCTTATTGGCGTTACGCCAGACCAGTACCCAGGCTATTCTGCGGGTTACCTCGTTATGGTCAATTGCCCGCAGCAGTTGGTTGGTATACCAGGTCGTATCCGAAAGCATGGTATATTCGCCGGTCTCCGTCAGGGCCGGGATTTTGCCTCGTTTCTCGGCTTCCGTCACCAGCCATTCCAGGTGGGCTGCCATGCGTTCAACGCCGTCTTCATCGCCATAGCCACCCCAGGTTGTATAGTAATCATCGAAACCCAGCACATCGGTGTAGGCATCGCCGGGGTACCACTCCCAGTACTGCTCCGGGCTCACCAGCTCGCTCAGCGAGTTCGGTGAGTAAGCCCACAAAATATGATTAAGCTGGTGTACATCGCGCAGGTAGGTCACGGTAAACCGGTAAAGCTCTTTATATGCCTCCGGCGAGGTGTGTGGCGAACCCCACCAGAACCAGGATCCGTTCATTTCGTGCCAGGGTCGAAGAATGATGGGTATGGGATGAGGCACTGCTGTGGGAATTGTTGCAGGTACGATGTCGGTTGAACGACCGGTATCGGAATATCCGGGTTGCAGGGTTGCGACTTGCGCAGTTGAGGCGTGCTGAAGGTCGGTTATGGTGTCGGCGGGCATGCCGGATGACGAACCATCGGTTTCCCCAAAATCAGGGTTGGTTCTTTGTACTTCGATGTCACCAGGGGCAGTTGTCAGTTCACGGATGAAATCGGCCGCCATGTCCAGATTCCGAAGCAGGATGTGGTGATGGCTTCCGCCGGGGAGTATGTTGTGTACGGGTCTTTCCCCGGGGGCAACGTCCCAGGCATCACCGCCGGTCAGGGGATTATCCATGTGCCAGCTCAGCGTACTGACCCCGCCCCGGGCGTGCACTTCGCGGATGAAGTGCTGCATCTGCTCGAAGGCTATCCCATCCAGGTTGGTCGCACCGCCTCGTTCAATGCCGCCCAGGTCCCATCCGTACACGGCCGGGTATGAACCTGCAACCTCGAGTACGTCCGACCTGCCTGCCTCGTTCATCCAGTAGACACCGTAGGCCAGAGCGTCCTGGTGGCCAAAAAGGGTGTTACTAATGCGTACCTGGTTCAGATTGCGGAAAAGAGCCTTTGTTTGCGTTGTGGCGAGGGGGTCGGAAGGCGAGATTAGCATGGTTGCAGAATCCGGATCTTTTGCGCTGACCGTTGCCGGTGCACCTGCCGTTCCATGCTTGTCGCTATACGACTCGTGGGTAGATTCGCCGGCCTCCCCGCTGACCGTCGCCTGACCCTGCCAGGACGGCGACCGGTCCGAGGGGCTGCATCCGCTCAGCAGCATCCAAACCACCAGACCAAGCATGCCCGTGGTGCGCGGCGCGAAGGTCCAAAACCGCCTGCATCCGGAGAGTCGGGTGTATTCTTTGATTAATAGAATCATCGGGTAGTTTACGCTCTACAATTTTGACGGTCGGTCCATTGTGAGTTTAAAATACATAATAACCAAAATGAGCAGCAGTGTAACCGCATTGGCCAGTATAATTGGCAGTTCACCCAATCTGATGCCGTAAATCAGCCACATGGTTACGCCAAAGGCGAGAATGGAGAACATACTCAGCGACAAATCCTTCGCCGACTTAGCCTTCCAGGTTTTGATTACCTGCGGTAAAAACGCAATGGTGGTGCATACAGCAGCCAGCATTCCGATGAGCGTTGTGAACGTGAATTCCATGAAGTATCGTAAATGGTGAAAGCACAAGTTACCGTATTTTCAAGGTGAAAACCTGCGTGATGGATTTTGAAAAAACATCGCGGACAATCAGCGCGCAGAAATCGGGTTGATTCAGCGTATTCAAACCGTGGTTACCTGCTGTAGTGATGATCCGGCGAATATCCGGAACAGTCCCCGCGATGGGTGGGAGCGGAGTTGTTAATTAAAATACGACCGAGTAGAAATTGACTATTCGAATACCAGGAATGAACTGGTTGTATCTTTTCCAAAGGCGAGAATCTCCTTATGGTGTCTCAGAAGAATGGATAAGATTTCTTCTGTGCTGCAATTCCCTTTCTTGACCCAGATAAACTTTGGCGGATGTCCGTAAACAAAACTTCGCTGATGAAAATCAGAATCCTAAGACACAATGGTGAATCCTTTCTGTCTGGCATAATCCCAAATAGCGGTATCGGAAGCATTATCCAGACCGATTTCAAGTACATGCACGGATTCCGGAAATTGAAGACACACCTTTTCAACGATTCGGTGAGAGATATTTTGGTCGAACAGCAGTTTCAAGCCGATATTTTGGTCAGTTCCCGTTCACGGTTCGCTGCAAAAGCAATACAAGCGCGGATGTCATCTGCGGTGAGTTGTGGAAAATCGACCAGGATTTCCTCAGTAGACATACCGGAGGCCAAATATTCCAGAACGTCATACACAGTTATTCTCATGCCTCGAATACAAGGCTTACCACCACGCTTGTCCGCCTCAATAGTAATGTATTTTTGTAATCCATACGTGTAATATAGTCTGAGATGATACCTTATACAAGCAACGCTCAAGTGGCCGGTATAATTGGCAGTTCACCCAATCTGATCCCGTAAATCAGCCACATGGTTACCCCAAAGGCGAGAATGGAGAACATACGCAGCGACAAATCCTTCGCCGACTTAGCCTTCCAGGTTTTGATTACCTGCGGTAAAAACGCAATGGTGGTGCATACAGCAGCCAGCATTCCGATGAGCGTTGTGAACGTGAATTCCATGAAGTATCGTAAATGGTGAAAACACAAGTTACCGTATTTTCAAGGTGAAAACATGCGTGATGGATTTTGAAAAAACATCGCGCACAATCAGCGCGCAGAAAAAATTACAATAAAGTCAGATTTTCACGTTGTTTTACGATGACATCCATTCCCACAACACACCTATGAAATCTATAAAATGGGGCGTTTTAAGCACCTCGAAATTCGCAATCAACCATATTATTCCCGCCATTCAGGCCAGTCGTACCGGCTCGGTGTATGCCATCGCCTCGCGGAACGCCCAAACTGCCGCAAAAACGGCCGAAGCCCTCAGTATACCCCACAGTTATGGCAGTTACGAAGAGCTGCTGTCGGACCCGCAGATCGATGCCATTTACAATCCGCTTCCCAATCACCTGCACGTACCCTGGAGCCTCAAAGCCATGGAAGCCGGCAAACACGTGCTATGCGAGAAGCCCATAGCCATGAACGGTCCCGAGGCCGAACAGCTGCTTCAAAAAAGCCGTGAACTACCGCATCTTAAAGTCATGGAGGCGTTCATGTACCGCTTTCATCCCCAGTGGCAGCAGGCACGCACGCTGATACAACGCGGCGAAATCGGGTTGGTTCAGAATATTCAATCCGTGTTTACCTACTACAATGATGATCCGGCGAATATCCGGAACAGTCCCGAGATGGGAGGGGGCGGACTCATGGACATCGGGTGTTACTGTATTTCGTTGTCCCGTTTTCTGTACGGTGAAGAACCCAATAGTGTCAGTGGCAGGATGGATATATTGCCAGAGCTGGGGGTTGACTGGAAGGCTTCAGGGATCCTCACTTTTGGTGACAAGACGGCCACCTTCACCTGTTCAACCCGTCTGCAAAACTATCAACGCGTTGTTATTTTCGGCACCGGGGGTGTGATTGAGCTGGAAAGGCCATTCAACCCGCCGCCGGATCAACCGATGCACATCCACATCACCAAAAACGGGGTGCGTAAAACCCTGGTAACCGAGGCTGTGGACCAGTACCGGCTTCAGGTCGATGCATTCTGCCGTTCGATTCTGGATAACACCCCGGTGTCAACTCCACTGGAAGATGCCCTTGCCAATATGAAGGTTATAGATGCTATGTTCAAAAGTAGTAAGGCACACACTGTGTAGACCCCGTGTGTACCCCGGACGAACACGACCTATTTAAACGAAAAAACCCCGCACCCGTAAGTTATTGGGATGCAGGGCTTTATCATGTACACCCGCCAAGATTCGAACTTGGAACCGCCTGATTCGTAGTCAGGTACTCTATCCAGTTGAGCTACGGGTGCATTTTTTCAAGATTTGAAATATACGAAGTTCATGGCTTGAGGTCAACATGCATGTGCGAAAACAGGTGGATTCCAACACCGGCTACCGGGTACAATCTTCCGTTTTGCTGTAATATGGTACAGCACAGTACGCTTCCGTTTATCTGGGTGCGAATTGCTGTCCATCCATCTCCCGCACATTTCGATTCGGTCATGTATTCGTTTTCTGCATGCACACCACGCGCCTGCGGTCATCGTGCAATACCTTAAATCCAAACTCGTCGGCAATCCAGTTGAAGGTTTCGTGATGATAAAAACACACATGCGTTTCATCGCGGGTGTAGTACCATCGGCCGAAACGGGACAAATCCGTCCATTGTTCGGTCATGACGGCCAGTAACCCTCCCGCAGCAAGCAGGCCGTTTATGTGACGGAGCGACTCTGCCGGTCGATGAAAATGCTCAAAGGTTTCGGTGCAGGTTATCAGGTCAAACAACCCCTCCGGTTTCTCAGGGGCATAAATGGGGTCATACAAGGTGCACGATATTCCCAAATCCCCGAGCACCACCGGCATGGCCGGACCCGGACCACTCCCATAGTCGAGCGCGCGCATCCCGGGGTGGAGGAAATCTCCTATGGGATCTATAGCCCGGCGTAAAAAGGACTGATACCCCGGGTCATCGCTCTCGTTGTTGTGCGTTTCGTATCGAAGACGCTCCTCCTCCCGATTCGGATACGATGCCCCGGTGTAATAGACCAGCCAGCAGGTCGGACACCATCGAAACGGACGGCCGTCTGCAGAGACCAGGCCGGCGGCGCTCTCATGCCCTGTGTCACCGGGCCCTGATGGCCGATCCGGAGGTCGAGTGATCCGGTCAGCGGAAACCAGGCCGGCGGCGCTCTCATGCCCTGTGTCACCGGGCCCTGATGGCCGATCCGGAGGTCGAGTGATCCGGTCAGCGGAGACCAGGCCGGTGAGGTTACTATCCCGCGACAGACCAGTCGCTGACGTTCGTTCGGGGCGGCCGGAGGCCGGATCAGCGCCGGGTTCTGTGGTACATAAGGGACAATGCATGGAGGGGTGAAAGTTGGAAATGGTTGGCAGGTAATAATTTACTGCACCAGGCGGTCGGTCAACGGTATTGGAGGGATTAAACACATCGCTGCAATAAAGGGAGCTTGCACGTGAGCGATTTTCCGAATCGGGGACGGCGTAACCGGGTGAATTTTAATTCATTTAAAACTATCTGCCATCAAAAAGCGTTAACTTTGAATCTATAACATACGAAAACCAACCCACGCAGCCCACAATCTGCCCGGGTTTATCTATCCCGATGTACCTCCGTACCTTATGAAAACCGTAATCAAAATACTGGCCGTCATCACCATCATCGCACTCTTCGCCGTCATGTTCATCGACATGCGCAAGGGCGGGAGTGAAGTATCCGGCAATCCCGACTACCTGACGACCATCGAAAACGCCAGTTTTGTAGCTATTGAAGACGGCGAAACCCGCATCAACGTATCCGATTTTGAAGGCAAACTGGTGCTGGTCGATTTCTGGGAGACCTGGTGTGTGCCCTGTCTGAACAGTATGCCCACCTTCCAGCAAATCCTGGATGAATATCCTGATCAATTTGTGGTGCTGGCAGTCTCACCGGGATGGAGCGATGAAATGGAAGACGTTCGTGAGTTTAAGTCGAACCACGAGTATTCCTTTATCTATGTGTACGATGACAACGAGGTATCAACCGCCCTGGAAATATCAGGAATCCCCTACAAAGTGTTCATCGGTCCGGACGGAAAGTACATCAGCACCGAAATGGGAACCGGCGGTCACGAGCGCGATTATAACAAAATTGTTGCCATGCTTCAGGAACACCTGGGCGTCGCCTCGCGTTAAGTTTACCATCAATTCAGGCCGTACAGCATTGGGAAAACCCGCATTTCGTCGTAACTTAATGCGCTAATTTTATTCATTTTATATAAGCATTCATGATTGAAGAAAAAGTGTTGGATTACAAAGTAAAAGATATTTCCCTGGCCGACTGGGGTCGAAAGGAAATCACCCTTGCCGAGGCGGAAATGCCCGGCCTGATGGCACTGCGCGAGGAATACGGCCCGAAGCAGCCGCTGAAAGGTGCCCGCATCGCCGGTTGCCTCCACATGACCATCCAGACTGCGGTGCTCATTGAAACCCTGGTTGAACTCGGCGCTGAAGTCCGCTGGTCGTCCTGTAATATTTTCTCTACCCAGGACCACGCCGCTGCCGCCATTGCCGCCGCCGGAATCCCCGTGTTTGCCTGGAAAGGCATGAGCGAGCCCGAGTACGAGTGGTGCATCGAACAAACCCTGTTCTTCGGCAGCGAAGACCGTCCGCTGAATATGATTCTGGATGACGGAGGTGACCTGACCAACGTTGTTCTGGACCAGTACCCCGAGCTGGCCAAGGCCATCAAGGGTATTTCCGAGGAGACCACCACCGGTGTGCTCCGACTCTACGAGCGTATGAAAAAAGGTACCCTCCCTGTGCCGGCTATCAACGTGAACGATTCGGTCACCAAGTCCAAATTCGACAATAAATACGGTTGCCGTGAGTCCTGCGTGGATGCTATCCGTCGTGCCACCGATATTATGATTGCCGGTAAAGTAGCTGTTGTGGGCGGTTTTGGCGATGTGGGCAAGGGCTCCGCTGAGTCGCTCCGCGGCGCCGGTGCCCGTGTTATTGTTACCGAAATTGACCCGATCTGCGCCCTGCAGGCATCCATGGAAGGTTTCGAAGTGAAGCCCATGATGGAAGCCGTTAAGGAAGCCGACATCGTAGTGACCGCAACGGGGAACAAGAATATCATCACCGGAGCGCATTTCCGGTTGATGAAGGACAAAGCGATTGTTGCCAATATCGGCCACTTCGATAATGAAATCGATGTGAAATGGCTGAACGAAAACTTTGGCGATACGAAAGACACGATCAAGCCGCAGGTGGACAAGTACACGGTTGACGGCAAGGATATCATCCTGCTGGCCGAAGGTCGGCTGGTGAATCTGGGCTGTGCTACCGGTCATCCAAGTTTTGTGATGTCGGCCAGCTTTACCAACCAGACTATCGCTCAGATTGAGCTTTGGAACAACGTAGACCAGTACGAGAACAAAGTCTACACACTGCCCAAGCATCTGGATGAGCAGGTTGCCCGACTTCACCTGGCCAAATTGGGTGTGGTGCTGGACGAGCTGAGTCCGGATCAGGCCGAGTATATCGGTGTTGATCCACAAGGTCCGTTCAAGCCGGATTACTACCGCTACTAAAAAACGCCGGTTTGCAGAAGATTCCGGCTGTATTTACAAGGCCTGGCTCACATTTGTGGGTCAGGCCTTTTTTTTTGCGCCGGTTCCCGCCTGCGGGACGATGTTTTCCGCGTCAGAATGCAGTGTGCTGAAATGCCCCACCCGTGCTCCGGTCTGGGGGATTGTTTTCGTCTTGCCTCGTATAGTCAGTGAAGTGCCTCGACGTGCGCGCCCAATCGCGGGTGGTCACATCTACCGTATTTGCTGCCATTTCCTTCCGAAATTCACCCTGCTATTCATTATATTCCACGATTGAACTGCGGGCGGCTGGCCGAAAGTCGCACTTCCAGCCGTTGTGCCCCGGCACTTCGGCGTTGATATACACCTTCACCTAAGTGGATATTTTTTATGGCAACTACCGATAAGGATTCAACTAAACAGACCGGACTGCTGGGTCGGGCACTGGATTTCATCGAATGGGCCGGTAACAAGCTCCCCGATCCGGCCATGCTCTTCCTTGGACTCATGCTGCTGGTCTGGATTTTCTCCGCCCTTCTTTCGCCCATCGATTTCGGGGAGATTGACCCACGGAACGGGCAGGAGCTTCAGGTTACCAACCTGCTCACCGGAGAGCGACTGGCCTTGTTTCTGACCTCGATGGTTTCGGTGTTTATGAACTTTGCTCCATTGGGTGTGGTCCTGGTAGCCATGCTGGGGATTGGTATTGCCGAACATTCCGGTTACATCAACGTGGGACTGAAAAAATTACTCGGATTTACGCCACGGGCACTCCTCACGCCCATGCTTATTCTGGTTGCCATCGTCTCACACACGGCGGCGGATGCAGGATATGTGCTGGTAATTCCGCTGGGAGGTGTGATTTTCTATGCAGCCGGCCGGCATCCGCTGGCGGGTATTGCAGCCGCCTTTGCCGGGGTTTCCGGTGGATTTTCGGCGAATTTTATTCCATCCGGCATCGATCCCCTCCTGCAGAGTTTTACCCAGGAAGCCGCCCAGCTGGTGGACCCGGAACTCTTGCTGAACCCGCTGAATAACTGGGGTTTTACGGCCGCATCGTCTATTCTGATTGTCCTGGTGGGCTGGTACATCACCGACAAGATTGTGGAACCCCGGCTGCAGGGCGTGAAGGTTGAACCCGCAGATGGCGAAGAGCTGCCTACGATGGAAGATGTTTCTGCGAAGGAGTCGAGAGCGTTTTGGTTTGCGACCCTCGGCATGATGGGCTTTCTCGGACTACTGGTGCTATGGGCCTTTCCGGGCGACTCCCCCCTGCGGGATCCGGACGGAGAACTGACTACCTTCGCCGCACCGCTGATGCGCTCCATCGTCCCGATTATCTTCCTGGTAACCGCGGTGCCCGGTATTATTTATGGCTATGCTGCCGGGGTGTTTACTTCCAGTAAAGATATGATTTCAACGATGACCAAGGCCATGCAGAGTATGGGCTATTATATGGTTATGGCGTTTTTCTGCGCGTTGTTTATCGATGCTTTCGGTCAGTCGAATATCGGTATCCTGATTGCCTTGAAGGGAGCCAACTTTCTGGAAGCCTTGCAGTTACCTGGTCAGGCAACCATCGTCGGTATCATCTTTCTTTCGGCTTTTGTGAACCTGCTGGTCGGTTCGGCTTCGGCGAAGTGGGCGTTGATTGCACCCATTTTTGTGCCCATGCTCATGCAACTGGGAATTTCGCCGGACCTTACCCAGGCTGCCTACCGTGTGGGCGATTCGGTGTCTAATATTATTACCCCGCTCCTGCCATACTTCCCGCTGATTGTGGTCTTTTGTCAGCGCTACGTGAAGTCGACCGGAATCGGGACGCTGGTATCTATGATGTTGCCCTATTCGGTAATTTTCCTGGTTACCTGGACGCTCTTCCTGCTGGTCTACTGGGCGCTGGGCATACCCCTCGGGCTGCAGTCCAGCTACGTGTACCCGTAAGAACGTTTCTAAGGTTTAGTCACACGCCCCGATTTACTTGGAGTATGTGACCGTAACAGTATGCTTCAACATCAAAAAAGCCGGTCAATGCCGGCTTTTTTGATTCAGGTGTTCGATTAGTTCAGGATGTGTGCGATTCCCGGCAAAATCGGATGACAGCCGCCGGTTGATGACGGGAGATGCTCTGAGGGTCATCCGGCTGTTCCGCCAGGCGACGTTATTTGCTGTAATGGTCATGCGGCATCTCTGCCAGGCGATGTTAGTTGCCGTGAGGGTCATGCGGCATCTCTGCCAGGCGATGTTAGTTGCTGAAGCTTTGATGTGCAGCGTCTACAGCACGTTAAACCGGTTGCCCCGGGTGTGAATGAAGATATCGCCCTTCAGTACATTCTGCTCCAGATTCAGACCGAATTCCCGGTTCCAGCGGGCGGCGATTTCGCGCTCGGGCCTCCTGCAGGAATCGTCCAGAATGACCGTGGCGTCCTCGTGTAATCGGTTACTGAAAAACGGGAGGGCCGGGTAGCGGGAATGTGAAATGTGGCTTTCATTGGCAGGAGGGCCATCAACAAAGAGGAGGTCGATCGGTTCGGGGCTCAGACAGCTTTTCAGGGTTTCCTCGTCGTACCAGTTGGCCTCGCCCGACCAGCCCGACTGGGTTGGGGACAGCGGAGCGTGAATCAGCTCCACGCAAGACAGCGTGTCATTGGCTTTGAGCTGGGTGCGCAGAATGTCCAGCCATTGCGCGTTATGGTCGACCGAACAAAACCGGGTTTTCATTCCACTGGATTTAATCATGCTGGCAATCAGCAATGTCGAAATCCCGCTGCCACATTCCACAACGTGGGTTCGCTGGTGCATAATGATATCGTTGAGCAGGTAAACCAGCGCCGTTGGTCGTATGGCCGCACCCGACCACGGAATGTAATCGCTGTAGAGGTTGCGTAGGTGAGCCAGGCAGCGAATGTCAACTACTTCCAGGACAATATCGCGGAGGATGCCTTTTTTGAATGCGTGGATCATAGTAATTTGTAATAGGTGAAGAGCATGCACAGACCCATACGCGGGCAATGTTGCGGTTGCCTGCGCTATGCATCAACCCGCTCAACTTGCCAGACGATAAGACCTTGCTGTAACGCCGAAAAAGATAAAAAACTAAATAGCAAATCTGTAAACAATCTGGATTGATCCATTTTAATGCTGTTAACTTCGTATGTTTTCCACGGATGCAGCCACGGATGCAGGCCGGGTTCACCGCGGATTTTGTAGACTCCGGTACCGGTCGATCCGGAATGGGTGTTACCACGCAAACTTTCATTGCATGAAAATCTTACTCATCGAAGACCATACCCCGCTTCAGCAACAGATTCAGCAGATGCTGGACCGGCAGGGCTACGTTTGCGAAACCGCCTCCAGCCTGCCAGAGGCTCTGGAGAAGTCGACTGTCTACGATTATGACCTGCTCATAGTAGACCTGAATCTGCCCGGCGGATCCGGTCTGGAGGTGGTGCGCCGAATGAAACAGAGCAAACCCCAGACGGCCATTATGATTATCTCGGCCAGGGATGCCGTCAACGACCGTATCGAAGGCCTCGATCTGGGGGCCGATGACTACATTTCCAAGCCTTTCGATATGGCAGAGCTCATGGCCCGTATCAAGTCGCTGCTTCGCCGATACCGTTTTGACGGTCGCCAATCTCTGCAAATCGGCGGTATTATCATCGATACCCAAAAACAGGAGGTGACCGTTGCGCATAATCTGCTGGACCTGACCAAAACCGAGTATAAGTTATTGCTGTTTTTCGCCTCCAATCCGGGTCGGGTTCTGACCCGGGAAGGTATGGCCGAGCACGTGTGGGGCGATCATATGGATGTTGCTGACTCCTTCGATTTCATTTACTCCCACATCAAAAATCTCCGGAAGAAGCTCCGGCAGGCAGGTGCCGAAGACCCCATTAAAGTGGTCTACGGGGTAGGCTACAAGCTGGAAATACCCTAACCTCAGGTTATAACGTGTACCTTCCGCCTGCCATAAATTCCGTCATAACGCCTGCGATTAAGCCCGCCGTTTATCCGGTCATAACGCATGCCATAACGTCCGTCGTAAATCCCGTCATAATGTCAGTCATAGAGCCACGATAAAGCCCGCTGTTTATCCGGTAATAATTCCTCCATAAAGCCTGTCTTGGTCTGCCCCCCTCCGGGTCATGAAGGTGAATTCAATCAGAAGAACGTATCATGAAACTCATCCGAAAAACCATCAATCAAATTGGCCTGGCCCTGCTTCCGGTCATGATTGTGGGAACGGTATTTATCAACTACACCATCCGGTGGATTGCCTATCAGGAAGCCGATGAATACCTGACGTATGAAATGGAACGGATGGAGCGTGATTTTGAGCGGACAGGCGTTCTGCCCGAGGTTCAGGGGGTCAGCGAGCTGATTGAAGGCAGTCTGCTGGTGACAGAACCCGTATTTACAGACACCTTGCTGCAAATCTACCCGGATATTGAACCCGAACGCTACCGTGAGCTCCGCTTTGTTCTGGAATCGGGTGGCCGCCCCAATAAGGGTACAGTCATTCTCCGACAGATTACCCTGAGTAAAGGCGAAATCGCCAAGGGATCGGTTTTTATTACGATGGGATTACTGCTGCTCATGACCCTGACCATTCTGGTGGTCGTCAACATTCAGACTGAACGCATCTGGTCGCCTTTCTTCCGCACATTGCATAAACTCGGGAGCTACCGGGTTCAGGAAGAAGCTCCGGTTTTTGACGCATCGGATGTGCACGAATTTCATATGCTTAACCAGACGTTGAACGCCATGCTTCAGAAGATGTCCGGCGACTACCAGCGGGTCAAGGAGTTCAATGAAAATATCTCGCACGAGCTGCAGACGCACCTTGCCGTTGTCAAGACCACTACCGAAGAGCTGATCAATGAGTATGCCGGCAATGAAGTGGTTCTGGATCAGGCGCGAAGGGCCTATGTTGCGGCCACCAAGCTCTCCCATATTCACAAGTCGTTGCTGCTGCTCAGTAAAATCGGAAATAAGGAGTTTGATGACACCTCTCTGGTCCGACCTATGGTCATTATTCAGCAGGCTCTCGAAGAGTTCGGGGAGCTTATCCAGCTTCGGAACATCCGGATTGACACGGAGCTGCAGGACAACCGGGTTCGTATGGATTATGGTCTGGCTGTGGTGCTCATCACCAATCTGATCAAAAATGCCGTCAAACATAATCTTGACGGCGGACTCATCCGGGTCAGTTATACCGGAACCATGCTGGAGGTGGTGAATACCGGCAGGCTCTACACGGGTGACCCCCGGAATTTACTGCAGCGTTTTATACGCGGAGATGATGGCAATACAGGGTTGGGACTGGCCATTGCCCGGCAGATTTGTGAAACCTACCATTTTACTTTAAACTACCTCGTTCAGGAAAATCTGCATATGGTCCGCATTGATTTTGGTGTGGATTCTACAGAAAACCTACAGATTTGAACCGTAGTTTGCCACCATAATATGCCCGTACACTGTTCTCGGGCTGGTAATCGTGGCGCGGGAGCAAGCGAATCAGAACTGAACGTAATTCATGTTACATCGCATCGGCAACACCCCTTTATTTCATTCTGAGTTTCTTAGTCAATTGGCGGGATGTTCTGTCTACATCAAGGCAGATTATCTTAACCCCGGTATGTCATCCAAGGATCGTCCGGCTCTGTACATGATACAGTGTGCTGAAAAAGACGGTCTGCTCCATCCGGGTGATACCGTAGTTGAGGCGAGCAGCGGCAATACGGCAATCGGACTTGCCATGCTGTGTAAATCGAGGGGATATAAAAGTCATTTTTTTATCAGCAAGAAGTGCTCCGAAGAAAAGCGTGAAATTCTGCGCCTGTATGATGCTGAACTCACCGAGTGCCCTTCCTCCGGAGATATGAACGATCCCGATTCCACACTTGGTCGGGCTGCCGCATATGTGCGAAATACCCCGGGGACGTTCTTCTGCAATCAGTATTTCAATGACGCCAACAGTCTGGCCCACATGGAGACTACCGGACCGGAAGTATGGGAACAGACGCTGGGTGAGGTTACGCATTTTATAGCCGGACTGGGAACCGGAGGAACTATCACGGGAACCGGTCGCTATCTGAAATCCATGCGTGAGGAGGTGCAGATCATCGGCGTTGAACCGGTAGGATCCGTTTTACAGGAATACTACCGCTCGGGGGTTCCCGGCTCACCAGGCCCCTACCAGATTGAGGGCATCGGAAGGTCATTTTTGCCCGGAAATCTGGATGTTGCCTATGTCAGTGATATCTGGCAGATACACGATCACCAGGCAGTTGAGGCGGCGTACTGGCTGAAAGACAAAACCGGATTTCTTGCCGGATTTTCCAGCGCGGCCGTTACCGGTTCGTTTCTGCAGCGTAAAGACACCTTCGCCCCGACCGACCACGTGGTACTGTTTTTTGCCGATCACGGCTCGCGCTATCTGAGCAAATTGTACAATAAGGAGTGGCTCAAGGCCAATATCAAACCGCACGGAGAGGTCTATGCATAAACCCGTCATCGAACAAACCCCGGAGTTTGCCGGTTACAACGATCTGGCTCTGGTTCTGGCCTGGCCTGACGTCACAGCCCGTGGTGATGAGCGCTGGTATATGTGGCTTAAAAAAATGGGCATCGTCAAAAACTTGAATTTTAAAGTCGGGCATGCGGCCATTATTCTGATCAGCAGAGACAGCGGCGAGGCCTGCTACTACGACTTCGGTCGTTACATCACGCCCCGTGGCTATGGCCGGGCCCGCAGTGCTTTTACCGATCCCGCACTCCGGCTGCATACCGTTTGTCAGGTGGAAGGTGCGGGCGATGAAACCCGGGTTGTCAACCTGCCTGAATTGCTGGAAGAGCTGGAAGCCAACAACGTGTACACCCATGGCGACGGTGTTTTATACTGCTCCCTCGCGCCACACATTTCTTTTTATAAGGCCCGGCTGTCGGCCGATGCCCAGTGTCTGGAAGGCTGCGTTATCTACAGTGCTTTTGCCAAGGGAAATAACAACTGTTCACGTTTTGTGGAGCAGGTACTTAAAGCAGGGTTTCCTGAGGGCTCTGTTATGCGCTGGCAGGTCGATTTCCCCGAAACCTTTGTAGCCAGTCCGATCAGTAATGTGATCAACGCCCGCAAAGACCACCTCACATACACCTACCGAAACGGTGAACTTCGCACCTTCCCGATGGGCCGTATTGAATCGCTGCGCTTCTTCCTGCGTCAGGTTTCAGCCAACTTTTTCTGGGGCGATTACCGATCGCTCAGTGACGACAGCAATCCCGGTTATGTTGCCGAACCCCGGATTCGTCCTGCAGGCGTGCCGACTACGGCGCAGTGGCTTGGCGGAGTGGGCGAGGGAGGCTGGCATGAACTCATCCGCGAAAGTGAAAAATGTGTTATCTTGAAACGATACACGGTACGGGGGGAGCTGGATTTTGACGTGGAGGTGCGTCAGTCGACCGGACCGGCTTTCAATCCCGGGGAACCTTACCGGTTTGTCTATGATACGCATGCCATGAAGGCAACCATCGAACAAAATGGGCAAAAACTTTGTTTCGAGACCGTAGCAAGCCATAATTCGGCTGTCAAAACATCTATAACAGAAATTCATTATGCATCATAACATACTTAAAGCGAAAATCCACACTGTACGGGTTACCGAGGCCAACGTGAAGTACAAGGGATCCATTACTATTGACGAGGACCTGCTGGATGCGGCCAAAATTAAAAAGTACGAGCAGCTCTATATCAACAATGCATCGAACGGCTCGCGTATCATGACCTACGTGCTTCCCGGCAAGCGCGGAAGCGGTGAGGTGTGCATGAACGGTGGGGCCGCCCTGCACGCCAAGGAAGGCGATATTGTTCACGTGCTGGCATTTTGCTCCCTTTCCGATGAGGAGCTGGACAAGCACATTCCTCTGGTTGTGTTCACTGATGAGAACAACCACATCGAATCGATAGAAGAATACCTGTAGGAATTACGGCATTTTTTCGAAAACCCCGGCCAGAAACTCAATATGGGCGTTGAGGTCTGCCTCTATGAGTTCTGCGCCGCGGGAAATATCTTCGCGGCTCACATTGGCAGCGAACTTCTTGTCTTTCAGCTTTTTTGTAACGGATTTGGCTTTCATGCCCGTGAATCCGTCGGGTCGCATCAGGGAAACCGCATGCATGAATCCGCTGAGTTCGTCACAGGCAAAAAGGTAACGCTCGATTTCAGATTCCGGCTGCTTTCCCGTACGCTCCGGTGCATGGGCTTTTATTGCCAGTAAAGCGTCCTGGCTCAGACCGGTTTGGGGCAGCACATGCTCAAGGGCGTAATTCGGGTGTTCATCAGGATACTTTTCCCAGTCCAGGTCGTGCAGCAGGCCGGCCAGCCACCATTCCTGCACCGTGGCCTCGTTATGCCCCAGCTTCTGTGCGCAGGCCTGCATTGCCGTGGCCACCATCCGGCAGTGATGTTGCAGGTTGGGGGTTTCAATCCACTCGGTGAGTAATTTTTCCGCCTGTTCGGGTGTAATCATACGATTCAGAATCTGTTTAGAATTTGTCTTTACCTTATCTGCGAAAAGTAAACAGCCTGCAACTAAATACACAGTTTATTATGAAATCCGGAAACCTGCTTTTTTTATTTACCGCACTGATGTTGGTATTTGCTCCATGGGTTGTTCATGCCCGTCAGCCCCTTACGCTATCATCCAACAACGAGGCATCTGCGAAAGCCGCAACCTCGACGGCTGAGGGACCTTCTTCAGCGATGAATTCCCTTGCGGAGGCCGATGCACCCGCAGCGGTATACTCCCCTGGCGCAGATAGCCTGGGGATTGTACTCGATCTGCTGGATGACGACATCCGGTTTCCCACCCTTCCTTACTATACCTACGGTTCCGGACTGGGCATTACCTCGCCGGACAGTACCTTCCGGATGAACATCCGTTTCAGAATGCAGAACCGGTCGACCCTCAATCTGAATGATGGTCGGAACGATACCGTGGAAGGCGTGGTTCGTCGACTCCGACTCCGGTTTGACGGGTTTGTTGGGAACCCCAAATTCCTGTACGCCATTCAGTTATCCTTTTCACCCGGCGATGTGGGAACCCTGCGCGATGGGGATGGCATTAACATTATTCGTGATGCCATGTTCTTTTACCGGCCGAATCCAAGAATCAACCTCGGATTTGGTCAGACCAAGCTTCCCGGGAACCGGCAGCGGCTGAACTCATCCGGTGCACTCCAGCTGACCGACCGAAGTATCAACAACGCCCGGTTCACCATCGACCGTGACTACGGGGTGCATGCCTACTACCTCAATGAGTACGATGATGCCTTCTCGTGGAACATCAAAACGGCGGTGAGTACGGGTAATGGTCGGAACTGGACCCGCAATCTGAGCACCGACCTGGCGTATACCGGTCGGGTAGAGGTGATGCCTTTTGGTGAAATGGGCATGTTTTTCGAGGGCGACATCCGCCGGAATCAAACCCCGAAGCTGTTGTTGTCGGCCACCTATCATCTCAATCAGGGCGCGCAGCGCACCGGGGGGCAGACCGGCGGGAGTCTGTTTGATACCCGGGATCTGACCTCGTTCTTTTTTGACGGGATGTTCAAGTATCAGGGGTTTTCTGCCATGTACGCCTATATGCTGCGGTCGGTTGACGGCACGGCCATAACGGCGGAGTTCCCGGATCAGATGATGCTCAGCAACCTGGCTCCGGACCTCATCATGCCGGCGGTGGGCTCGTACAGCGCCGTGTTTGCCGGTGACGGTCACGATGTGCAGCTGAGTTACCTGTTTCGGTCGAACTATGAGTTGATTACCCGTTATTCCGTGCAGACCGTACTGCGCGATGTAGCGGCGGTGTATCCGGACCGCAATCAGCTGAGTTTCGGGGTGACCCGCTACATCTGGGAGCATTCGCTGAAGCTGCAGGGCGAGGTCACCCGTACCCGGTCTGACTGGCGCTTTGGTAACCAGCCTGATCGTGAAGACTGGTACCTGCGGTTTCAGGTGGAGATCGGTATCTAGTATCTTGCAGCGTTTGATGTCTGGTCTGCGTACCTACAGGTATACCCATCACCAAACCTCAACTTCCTGATCATGAAACCTACACCACCCGACCTGTGCAGCCACCGTTCAACGCTGCTCATGCTTTCTGCAGCTGTGTTTATGTTCTTATCGGTATTCACATTGACATCCTGCGATATCAGTGATGCCAACAAAGCTGACGAAATCCCGGAGCCATTTGAGTTCAGCCTCATCCCCCAGTCGGCCGAGGTGATTGAAGAAAATAACCGCTTTGGGGTGTCCTTCTACATGGAAGCCGCTTCCGGCAACCTCCAGAAAAACCTGATGCTCTCGCCCCTGAGCGCGTCGGCGGCCCTCACCATGCTGCTTAATGGCGCGGAAGGACAGACCTACACGCAGATTCGCGACATGCTCGGGTATCCTGCCGACCTGGATATTGCCGATATCAACCGTGTGTACCGCGACCTCGTGAAACAGCTGCTCGAAGCCGACAAAACCGTGAAGTTGAGTCTGGCCAACAGCGTGTTTTATCACCACGTATTCGATGTCAAGCCTGCCTTCACCGACGCATTGAAAGCAGAATTTGATGCTCTGGTACAGGACCTCGATTTTAGTGATCCCCGTTCGGTGGATGTGATCAATCAATGGGCATCGGATAACACCAACGGCCTTATCGAAAGCGTGCTAAATGAGCTAACGCCCGACCTGGTGATGGTGCTCATGAATGCGATTTACTACAAGGGCGACTGGACCAACAAATTTGATGAGAGTGCTACGCAGGACCGAACGTTTACGTTTTTGGATGGTTCTACCGCACAGGTTCCGACTATGTCGGGTGAGGTGACCGCGCGTTACACGTCCGGCGAGGGATACCGCGTTGTGGAGCTTCCGTATGGTCGACGCAACTTTTCCATGGTCATTGTGATTCCCGATGATCATGCGTTTGAATCCTTCATGAACGCCTTCGACGGCGAGGAGTGGCTGGAGGTTACCCGCAGGCTTGGTAATACCAACGAATGGATGGCTGCGGATGTGTACCTGCCCAAATTCAAGTACCGCACAAACAGTTTCTTCCTGAATGAAACCCTGCAGAATCTGGGTATGCAGAACGCATTCGCTGCCGGAGCGGCCGATTTTTCAGCCTTGTCGGACACGCCGGTATTTGTAGGCTTCGTGAAGCAGGACTCCTACATCGATGTGAACGAAGAAGGTACGGAGGCCGCGGCCGTGACGACCATAGGGATCAGGGTTGAAAGTGTGGGACCCGAACCGACAAAGCCGACCTTTATCATCGATCGACCGTTTCTGTACGGAATTCGTGAGCGAACGACCAACACCTTGCTGTTTATGGGACATGTGGTTGATCCCCGCACTGAATAATGTACGCAAAGCATCCCTCCGCAGTACGCAACTATTGCTCCTGATTGCTGATGGCAGTAGGTTATGCATCATAAACAATGCACCAGATATCGACTAAACCACCCCATTGAACCCCGATCAGGAGTTAATCGACGGATGCCGGGAACGGTCCCCAAAGCACCAGAAAGACCTTTTTGCAAGGTACTATTCCTTCGCTATGTCGGTTTGCCTGCGTTATGCCTTCCATCGGGAGGAGGCGCTGGAAATGGTAAATGATGCCTTCATGAAAGTATTCGAACATATCGATCGATACGACTCCGAACGGCCCTTCAAAGCCTGGTTTCGTCGCATTTTGGTGAACACTGCGCTCGACCATTACCGCGCTGCGCGCCGGTATCATACACACATGCTTACCGATCAGGATGTACCCGAAACCGAATATCAGGCAACCCAGGAGCTGCAGCTCAACGCCGAAGACATCATCCGATTATTCGACCAGCTGCCACCCATGCAACGCCTGGTCTTCAACCTTTTCGAGGTAGAAGGATATAGTCACGATGAAATCGGCGGTTTGCTCGACATCTCGCCGGGCACATCACGGTCGAATCTTACCCGCGCCCGACAACGGCTGCAATATTTGTACATCAACCAATTCGGAGGACGATCATGAAACCGTTCGATGAGCGTTTTGCCGACTCGGTGCGGGAGGTCTTTGATGCCTACCATGAGGAGGTTGAACCGGCAGCGTTGGCTCGACTGGAGCAGTCGCTGAACAGGGGTGCTGCGAGGTTTCCGGGTTGGATGCGGATGGCGGCCGGGCTCGTGCTGGCCTTGGGCGTTCTGGCCGTGATGGGATATTACGGATTGGATTGGCGGGAGGGAGGCGCTCCGGGAGGCGGTGTTGCGAGTGGTGTTGCAGGTCCTAACGAAACGGTCACGAGCGGCGCTGCTCCGAATGGCGCTGTGGTTCCGGAAAGTGCAGTATCCGGTGGTACTGCTTCGGATGGTACTGTCTCGAGCGAATCGGTTCCGAATGACGCTGTGGTTCCGGAAACTACGGTATCAGGAGGCGATGTTGGAAGTGGCTCTGTCTCGGGTGGTACTGTTCCGGCTGGTTCTGCGCCGGACGAAACGGTCACGAATAGCACCGTCACGGATGCTCCCCCGGGTAGTCCGGACCATGTGGCGCAGTTATTTGCAGCGCAGGACGATTCCCTCGATGAATCCCTCCATCCTGAAAATGACCTTACACAAAATCTGCATCCTGCAGGTACCGACACGCTTCGCGAGGCACCGGTCGAAGCCGATATCCCTCAAAATGAATATCCGCTCACCGAAGGCCCTCTCCGAACAGCGTTAGCTGCTGCCCCTCCCGAAGACCGTGAATCTTACGAGCTGCGCTCACAAGGGTCTGCATCCCGCAACCGCGCCTCCCTCGTCATGGGTACCAACACCATGCACACCGCTCAAGGTGGTACCGATGGAATCGGGTTCACAGCCGGAGCCTTGCGTCACTGGCAGATCACCCCTCGCATCAGCCTTTCCACCGGCGGACTCCTCGCGTACAATCAGTTCGCAACCGCCAATCCGGATGTGGATCAGCAAGTCAGTGCTATTCCATCGCGTGCCGGCGAAGTTAATGCCCGCATTACCACCGAAACACGCTATAATTTGCTGGCTTTTGAAATCCCGCTGCAGGGAGTTTTCGAGGTGTATCGTCAGGCAGGACGGGGACTATCCATTGCCGCCGGGGTTTCATCTATGGTCTACCTGAACGAGTCGTCGGTGGCGGAGGGATTCCGATACGGAGGGGAGGTGTTAGCCGGTACCGAAGGCAGCGTCTGGACCAACGCATCGGTAGAAAGCTACGAAACTCGCAGTACGACAGGGGCTTTTCAACGGGTGGATGCCGGCCGGCTGCTGAACGTGTCGGTCATGTACGCGTTTCGTCCCGGACGAAATGCCATTGCCATTGAGCTTTTCACGAAACATCCGCTGGGCGACCTCACCAGCAGCGATATCAGTTTCGGCATGACGGGCGTTACGCTGCGTTACGGGGTTTGGTAAATTCCCGTAACTTACCCGTGACATCATCCATCCTATTCACGCCCAAGCCTGCTGCTATGAAACCATCCCAAGCTGCTCCCATCGAAATCGACATCTGGTCTGACGTCGTTTGTCCGTTTTGCTACATCGACCGTACCGACTATCTGATGGATGTTGCCGTACAGGCGGGACTCGACCAGGCCGTCATCCGGGAGGCTCTGGGGGATGCAGCCCTCGAAAAAGAGATTGATGCCGATAGTATGACCGCACAACGACTCGGGATCCAGGGGGTTCCGTTCTTCGTGGTGAATCAGAAGTATGCGGTTTCGGGAGCCCAGCCAATATCGATTTTTATGCAGGTTTTGGAGAAAGTTAGGGACGAGATGAAACCCGTAACCGTGGCCGGAACCGACGGGGACGTGTGCGGTCCGGACGGGGTGTGTTAAAGGACATACGGTCTGGTGTGCCGGGCGCGCTTATTGGTTAGATAGTGTGCTGAGCAGGTAGACGGTCAGTACTCATTGCGCTCAGACTCAGGCAGTTTGGTGACGCTTTTTGTCCCGCAATGTTTTTGATCTACCAGTTAGTTCATAGGTTTTATTGAGTGCTTCCTGTTGCACGCTGAAATGCCGGGCTAGTATCCGAATGATATCCCTGGACATATATTTCTTGTAGTTCAGAATTTCAGACATATAGCTTTTCCCGACGCCCGCTATTTCAGCCAGTTGATTTTGTGACAAGCCATTTGTTTCCATCAGTTGCTTTAAAAAAGTAACGGGATCTATCGTTGCTTCGCTGCTATCCTGCTTATCCCAGGTTTTGATTAGCAGTGTGAGCAGTTCAATTTCATCCTGATTATGTACAGACTCACCTTCCTCAACCAGCAGGGTCTCTAATGTTTTACAGTAGGTGTAATACTGTTCGGTGTCTTTGATTACGCTGTATTTTAAGTCGCTCATAGTATTCTATACATAGTTTTGAAAATTTTCAGCTTCAAACTGTTCCCCTCTTTTACATAGCTCCGTGTACTCGGCATGAGTACCAATCCAGCTAACGAAAGGAAATACATTGTTCACACCAAAATGATATGAGCATATAACACGATACTTATTCCCTCCTACGTCAAATACAATCTTACGACTGCTTTGACCCAAAAAGTCTGCCGAATTAAACGTCTTCTTAACATCTTCCGGGAATTTCCAGTCTGCATTTTTTATTGTGAAAATCAAATTTGCGAAAGCGTTTGCAGAGGGGGCATGTTTCTGTGCGAATTTTCGAATCGTAACTTCCTTGATTAGGTTAACGCGCATAGTGTTATGATAAATGTACGAAATGTACGCCAATTGCGAACATGTGTAATGCATGTACATTTTTGCTTACATCAAATGTCCCTCGAAATGTATAGTTTTAAAAAATGGTTTGGCAGCGAAGTTGAGCAGGTTCTAACCAAATGGGAAACGGAAGAGACTGCTATATCTACGATCGCGACCCCCAAAACACCTAACACAGGAAGCCATGAACTATGCATACATCCTTCTTTTATCGGCATTGATGGTGCGCGTTGATGTGACCACGGCACCCGTCAACCATAACGACATTACATCCGAAACAGCATCCGCCTCCGACCCCAACCCCACCGAAATCATCCGCAACATGGAAGAAGCCATGCGCGGCGAGCGACAATACGCGGAAATGACCATGACCATTGAACGTCCCCGCTACACCCGCGAAGTTTCCATGCGCTCCTGGCACATGGGCACCGACCACTCCCTCATCATCATTACGGCACCTGCGCGCGACCAGGGCACGGCTTTCCTGATGCGCGGCAACGACATCTGGAATTACGACCCCCGAATAGACCGCACCACGCGATTACCCTCGTCGATGATGGCACAATCCTGGATGGGATCCGACTTCACCAACGACGACCTCGTACGCGAGTCCGACCCGGTTGAGGATTTCGAACACCGTCTGCTGCGCACCGAGACCTACAACGGTCAGCAAGCCTACGTGATAGAACTCATCCCCAAACCTGACACCCCGGTAGTATGGGGCAAAGTGCTGATGTGGGTCGCCGCGGAGGACTACATTCAGCTGCGTATCGAAAATTACGATCAGCGCGACCATCGGGTCACCACCATGGAAATGGACGAAATCAAGTCCTTCGGCAACCGGCGGGTACCGACCCGCATCACCGTAACACCCGCCGGGAAGTCGAACGAACGCACCATCCTCACCCAACATACCATCGACTTTGACGTCGACCTCGACGCCTCCTTTTTCTCGCGTGCCAACATGCAGCGCATGCGTCCTTAACCTGGATAACACCTGAAATCCGAAGAGCTGCCCACACCGAACATAAACCCTAAAATCTCCCACAACCCGAAATAATCCAAACCCGGAGATGGCCGGAAAATTCGGCCATCCACTTACACACACCCAACGCACATCGCCATGATGTACCTCAAACTCGCCTGGCGAAACCTCTGGCGTAACCGTCGCCGCACCCTCATCACCGCCGGTGATGGAGATGAACAACACCGCGGTATTCATGCCGTTGGATGTGGCCCAGTTTCTGCTCTCCGCCGAAGACCATATCACCGCCCTGCTCATCAATCCCTCGCAGGCGCGCCAGACCGACGCCGTGGCCGCATCGCTGCGCCGCGAACTGGACGGCACCGAGCTGGTGGTGTACACCTGGCCCGAATTGCTGCCCGAAATCCTGGATCTCATGGAGATGGATATGGCCATGCCCCGGCTGCTGGCGGTCATCCTGTACATCGTGATTGGATTTGGCTTCTGGGGCACGGTGCTCACCATGACCATGGAGCGCCTTCGCGAGTTTGGCGTGCTGCTTTCGGTGGGCATGAAACGCGGCAGCTTATCGATGGTGATACTGCTGGAGACCCTGTTTATCAGCAGTATCGGTGCCCTCGGCGGCATCGTCCTTTCATGGACCCTCCTCAAGCTGATCGACCCGATTCACCTGACGGGCAGTTCCGCTGAAACCGTGCTGGAAATGGGTTTCGATCCGGTCATTCCCATGTCGTTCGCGCCCGATTTGTTCTACACCCAGGCGTTTTTTGTCTTCCTGATTGCCGTGGTGGTGTTCCTGTTTCCGCTGCTTAAAATCTACCGTTTAAACGTATTGGAGGCCGCACGATCATGAAAACCCTCTTTATTTTATCGTGGAGAAACATCTGGAGGAAGCCCGCCCGCAGCGGCGTACTGCTGGCTGCCATCACGGTCGGGCTCTGGGCCGGCGTGGTTACCGTCGGTATGATCAACGGCATGATGCAGCAACGGGTAAACTACCTCATCGAGAGCGAAATCACCCATGTTCAGGTGCATAATCCCGGGTTTTTGTCGGAAGGTTTTGCCCGACTCTACGTGCCCGACGGGTGATTACCATGGTGGATGGGGCCGTGAGTGAGGACGAAACCAGGGAAGTCGAGCAACATGGCACGTAAAACAAAGACAACCGGTCACTTCGTACGGATGCCGGCGTTGATGCTGTCGCTGCCCCTGTTGATGCTTGTGTTCCTGTTCGCATCCACCACGCCATCCGTCGCACAGCTTTCCGAAAACATCCGGTTTAGCGGCTACGTTCAGGGCAGTCCCGTGCGCATCGCCGCCGAAATGCCGGGAGCGGCCTCCGATGAAATCTGGTGGGAGTATCGCCTCCAGCAACGCCTGAATCTGGCGTATGTGTCCGACAGCGGATTCAGCATGCACTGGCAGATGCGAACCCGTCTGTTTGCCGGCGATCTGGTGCGCGATGTTCCGGGTTATGCCGAGTTGATCGACACCGATGCCGGACTGGTGAACGCATCGTGGATGGTTGCGCAGCGCGATTCCTGGTTTTTACATCACATTCCCGATCGCTTTTATGCCGAGTGGGACCGTGGCGACTGGAACATCCGCGTAGGCCGACAGCGCGTGAACTGGGGTGTGAACCTCATCAGCAATCCGAACGACCTGTTTAACCTGTACTCCTTCTACGATTTTGATTATCCCGAGCGACCGGGCAGCGATGCGGTGCGGGTACAGCGCTTTTTAGGGTTTAATTCCCGCATGGAGGTGGCTGTGCGTCCGGCCAGCGACCTGGAACAGAGCGTAGCGGCATTCTTGTATGCATTTGATGCCCGTGGATATGACATTCAGCTGATTGGAGGGTATTATAGGGAGCGTTTTGTGGCAGGAACCGGATTTGCGTGTGATTTCCGGGGAGCCGGAATCAAGGGTGAGCTCAGTTATTACAGCGGGCGCGAGGGGGTTTCATCCGCGTACATTGCTGCGGTTTCGGTTGAATACATGTTTCGGAGCGGGATGTTTGGCGTGATCGAGGCGTTGTACAATCATCGGGGTGGCACGGACGATTTCATGCTTTTCGGAGCCACCCTCGCGCCGGATAACCCTTCATTGACCCGCTATCAGCTCACATCCCAGGTACGCTACGCGCTACATCCGTTGGTGGATGGGTCCCTGGCGGCCATCTGGTACCCCGATGAAAAGGGGGCGTTTGTGAGTCCGGCCGTTATAGGGTCGGTCGCACAAAATCTGGATATTCAGGTACTCGGACAGTGGTTCGCGGGCAGCGGCGACTCGATATTCTCAAACTCGGGCCGGGTATTTACGGCTTCGATTACGTGGAGCTTTTGAGCCTTGAGGTTGTCTGCATAACGTTTCCCAACAAATGGTGCAGAGTTTGGATGGGGTTGGCTATGGTGACCAGGACGACACTCAGACTGAATATTTATGGAGCTTGATTCATCAACGGGTTGACAGTGTTAAATTTCTGATTATAATGAGAGTTACATAGGGTACACCTCTTCAGTACGCATCCCCTAAAACGGATTCGCCTGAACGTCCCCGCTGCAAGCAAGGGTTTTTTACCCTTGCATCCGGTTGCAAGGCACTCACACTCCAGTTATGGGTACGCAACTGCAACCCCATAAGCATGCCATCATACGTCAATAGATTCAAAATAAAGGAACACCATGACCATTCAGGATATTCTCAGTCGAAAAGGTACGGTCATTTACCATGTAACACCCGCCAATACGGTATATGAAGCAATCGAGAAAATGGCGGAGTATAATGTGGGAGCGCTTGTAGTGCTGGATGGAGACCGATTGTGTGGAATAGTCTCTGAACGCGACTATCGGAATAAGATTATCTTAAAGGGTCGAGCTTCACGCGAAACCAAGGTAAGTGAAATTATGACCGATCGCGTGATTTGCTTAGGCCCTCAGCACAGTGTTGACCACGGTCTTAACATCATGACGCAAAAGAAAATCCGGCACCTTCCCGTACTGGATGACAGCCAGAAACTGGTGGGAGTTGTCTCCATCGGTGACCTGGTCAAGGCCACCATCGAACAGAAAAATCTTGAAATCGAGGACCTTAAAGGCTACATTTTTGGCGGGTATCCGGGATAGGTTTTGATTAAAACCACCATGAAAACATATTCTTTTCTAGTACTCTTCGGTTTACTGCTTTTCCCGGTAGTCACCTACTCACAGGTACCTGACATAAAGCAGGGTGATACAGTCCAACAACCCGCTTGCCCGCCCTACAGCGAAAAAGCTCACGAACGTTTAAAACGGTTTGTAGCGAGCTCATTGCCTCATACAGCGGAGGGCGTTACCGTTGAGGCTGTATCGCCATCCGAAATTGTCTGGGTGGAGCGACACATCCGATGCGAGCATATGGTTCATAATCCTGAATCAGAGATGTTTCTCACATTTTGGAAGAGTAATCAGTACTACTTTATTCTAGCTATGCATAGAAATCCTGTACGTGTAGAAGATGGAAATATAGTTGAAATAAAATTGGGTACAGATAGTCTGGATATTTTAGATTTAAACCTGAATCGTATTCGGGTATTTTTCCTCTAACTCACATTGCGTGAACATTTGTTGCACTATCTAACAGAGCTCCCCTAAGGCCGGAATTAGCTCGATGAGGAGTACTTCTGTAGAACGGTAGGCTACCCCACGGCAGCGGTCAACCGTTCATCTTACCCCGAATAGCTAAAATGGTGAGGAGTGATGGCAGGTTGAGAGAGCTCGTCTGACTGCCTCCCAATGGCAGCTTCACACAAAAAGGCTGGTTTCCACAAAAAAAGTTACACGGTCCGGTGTATTAAAAACGACCATTCCCGCGCATCCGGGCCGTTTTTAGGCCGGCTGGCCGGTGCCCGCAAAATTTCTTTGTAACAAATGGCCTCCGGGATACTCTTTATAGTATAACTGAAGTCGTGTGGGACTTTGGTTATACGGTCGATGAATTTTTCCCCGGAAACAATCGCTGTGCTGGGCGCATCACCTGCGCATAGGCCCGTATGTTTTTCGGTTCCGGTCAGACACCAGGTATTCCCACGCTAGAAATACCGATGGGTCAGGTCCGCATGGATGGGTTCATCGACCCGCCTAACGTCAATAGAAACAAAGATATTCAATCTATGAGAAAATCCCCCCCCATCTTTCCGGCCCGGAAGGTTCCCCTGCTGTATCCCGCAGGGCGTCACGACCGGACTGTCGCACAGTACGCCGACCAAACTGGCGGACACTCGCACTGTTTAGTCTGGTTATTTTAGCCGCCTCTGGCTGGATTGGCTGTGAGCGCGTAAGTTCCGCACTGGATACCGGTCCCTCGCTAACCCCCGAAGAACTTCCCCTGCGTGGGGAAACGGTCCTACCCCATATCGGACAACCCCCGCCCGACATCCATATTACTCCACAGGGTGATAACCGGGGCAAGTCCGCAACTAAGGCCCTGTCCGAAGCGCCGTATACCCACACTATCGACCACCAGGCTCTGCGTACCTACATTGAATCCCTCTCGGAAATCCTGGAGCAATCCTTCGTGACGGTGTTCGTGCAGGTCGACAGCAGCGGGGCGTTTTATCACTATGGTTACCGCGCCCTGCAGTTTCATGAAGACGTAGTTGAGGCCGCTTCAGGAAAGCGGGAGCTGTTTTTTTACCTGCAGCCGAATCGCGATAACGATGACGTGTGGCGCATGAATGTGGCCTTGCTGCCTCGCACACCCGGCGCATTTGACGGGTACCGTCGATGGCTGGTTCCCGACTATTATCAGGGCAGGCAGGCGAGTTCGTGCGGTGTCGCCCCCAAAAAGGGTCACAGTGCGGTGCAATCGGGCAGCGGGTTCATCTGCTTTGAGTGGTCCCACCTGGCGTGCGTGGGCGGGCCCGGCGTTCAAGAACAGTGTAACCGCTATCACTACGTAAGCTGCCATCCGGCCGATCACAACGAATTGGACAACAGCGACCATGCAGGAAGTGGTATCTCAGACCCATGCTGGACGTGCGACGGGGATCCAACCGATGTCGGCAACGGCGGTATGCCCATACCTACCGGCTGCGATGGGGACCCGAATGCATTCACCGACGATTGTGGCCGGTGCGTGGGTGGGAACACGGGTCGTTACCCAGCCACGGACGGAATGGACTGCGATAAAATCTGTGATTATGACAGTTCTTTTTTGAACAGAATGGATGTTCAGGCCGAAATCCACCGCATGTGGAATGCTTCGTTTGGACCGAATAGCAGTCCTTTGCCACATGATCAACGCAATGAGGCGGTGACGTTTGTGAATTTAAATTCCAACAATGTGGAGGTGTTTGACTCGAAGAACTGGTCTGATGTCAGTTCTTGTCATATAAATCCACCACCAGGGTATCGATTTAACCGAAGTGAACTCGTTGCTGTATTGCATACCCATCCGTATGCGCCAGGAGAGCGTATTTATGATCCCCGGTGTTATGTTAGGGCAAATGCACAACGTGTCGCAGAGGGATTAGAACCGTTATCACCAGGTAGAATACCCTACCGTGGAGACAGGGTAAGTCCGGGTGATCAGGCCATCACAGACTTTTTAAAGGTTCCTATGTATGTAATCGACAGAGAGGGTGTTCGAAAACTCGATCACAACACATTTATTCAAGGAGAACGTGCATCCTATGCTGATACATATAACCACTGTTGGGACTGAATTTATACTAAATAACCATAGACTAAAGTTATAATCTTATGAAAACATCCATCCTTATATTCCTGTTAGGAATTCTCACCATACCGATGAACAAAACGGTTTCGGGTATTGAGGCTTCAACCGAATTTGGGGCACAGGAACATCCCTGTCCACCGTTTAATCAGGAAGCGTACGACTATCTCGTTGACTTTGCCACCTATAGTTTCCCGCATTCCTATGAGGGCATTACGGCTCAGGCCATTCCACCGGAGGAAATTCAGTGGCTGGAGTTTCACCCAAAGTGTGAAAATTTCAAGGGGGGAAGTGATGGGTACGTTACATCAGTATTCAAGAGTAATCAATACTATCTTTATGTATTCTTGTTCACGGAACACATCACAATCATTGATGAGGAATACTTTACGTTTAGATTTGAACCCTCTTTCATTATTGTTTTTGATGAGAATTGGGTCGAAATTGGTACGTTCTTTATTTGAATCGGATTGGTTGTTCGTAGCGAATGAGTGGGTGTTCTATCCATCTGTTTGACTTGCCGCTAAGGGCACCCGCTTCATAGGAATGCCGATATAGTATGATGAGACTAACGTATAATAATATTGCCCCGGGCTGAATTCAATCGGCTCGGGGCTTAAATATAACCACCATGAAAACACACTCTTTTTTATTACTCTTCGGTTTACTGCTTTTCCCGGTAGTAACTTATTCTCAGGTATCTGAAATAGAGCAGGGTGATACATTCCAACAACCCGCTTGTCCACCCTACAGCGAAAAAGCTCACGAACGTTTAAAACGGTTTGTAGCAAGCTCGTTGAGGGGGTTACAATTGAGGGCATTACTAACTATCAGTAGTGCACTATAATTTCGGTACGGCTTATTTCTATAACTGAATTCTTTGCAAAGAGTGATTTAAGCTCAACCAAGTTCTTGGCGAATAAAGTAATCAATTCATTGTTGGTAATGTTACCTGTCGAAACAATCAACAGTTTGGATGGTTTTCCTGATAAAATATAATTGTCCAAAAAATCACTGTCTTTCGAAATCACTATGCGACTTTGCTCCTCGGCTACCTTAATGATGTATCCATCGGACGACCTATTTTGATCGGGAAGCTCGATCGTATGCATAGCATTCAGACCTTTGGATTTCAAGAAATCCGAGAGTCTTTTCGGAAGTTGGGCGTCTACCAGAACGTTCACAAAGCTACTCGTTGAAACGATTTAGTTTGCGTTAGCCTAGCGGCATATTCCAAGCAAGCCAAAAGATCATCGTTCTCTAGATCGGGATAATCGTCCAAAATTTCTTGGTGAGTCATTCCAGAGGCCATAAGCTCTAGCAGCATATCCACCGAATAGCGTAATCCACGGACAGTGGGTTTTCCGTGGTAAATATCCGGTTTGCGACTAATTCGAGCTAATAAACTTGTAGGTTTCATAAAATTCTCCATTCTCCTTTTAATCAAAATACAGAATAACGCTCGTTGCTACAATGTTGATTGTGCAATCTAAACCCCCACTTTTATAATGGTTGCCAGCGAGAGTTGGGTCGAAATCGGCTTATTTTATATATAAACGTGTTGGTTGTTCGTAGCGAATGAATGGGTGTTCTATCCATCTGTTTGACTTGCCGCTAAGGTCGCCCCCCTACTTCAACAGCTGTCGGGCGGCCGTTTGTACCGGGTCCCAAACGGGGGAAAATGGCGGGGCGTACGATAGGTCGGCAAAGGCGAGGTCGTGGGCGGTGAGGTTGGCCATGATCGCCGTGGCTACGGTGTCTATGCGTTTGCCCGACCCCGGCATCCCGACGATTTGTCCGCCCAGAAGCCGGCCCGTGTTGGCATCCGCCGTCAATTTTACGGTAATGCGATCGCTGCCGGGATAATACCCCGATCGCGTTCGACTCTTAATCATGGCCACTTCCACATCCATGCCCAGCTCCCGGGCTTCCCGCTCGCTCAGTCCGGTGCGGGCTATTTCCAGCTCGCTGAATTTGGTAATCGCCGTGCCTAGCACCCCCGGAAACATCGCATTCCCGCCGCTGATGTTGGTGCCGGCAACAACGCCGTGTTTATTGGCAATCGTGCCCAGGGCAATGGCTACCTGTCTGCCCGAAATCCTGTGCAATGACTCGGCACAATCGCCCGCTGCCCATACGTTCGGCGCCGACGTTTCCATCCGTTGGTTCACGTGTATCGCTCCGCCTGCTCCCAGTGCGATGCCCGCCTGTTCCGCCAGATGGGCGTTGGGCTTCACGCCGAGTCCCATCACAACCACATCGGCCGCAATGGGACTTTTATCGGTGATGACGGACTCGATTTCGCCATCGTCATTCGATGTAAATCCCACCAGTTTCTCCTCCAGCCTTACCTCCACCCCGGCCTCACGCATGAACCGGGGGATGAGCCCGGCCACGTCGGCATCCATCGTCGTCATCACCTGTGCTGCCATATCGATGAGGGTGGTTCGAAGTCCACGCCGCAGAAAGGCCTCCGCCATTTCGAGTCCGATATACCCACCACCCACCACCACCGCGTTTCGGGGTTTACGCACATCCAGCCAGTTCCACACATCGATGCCCGATTGCAGGCTGCTGAGGCTGAATACACCCGGCGTGTTGATGCCATCGATGGGAGGGCGGATGGGGGAGGCGCCGGTGGCGATGAGCAGGTCGCCGTACGGTTGGTTGAACGTCTCGCCGGTGGCGAGGTTGTGCACGGTTACGGTTTTGGCCCCGGTGTTTATGGCGGTGACTTCGTGACCCGTGCGCGCATCAATGGCATGTTTTTCGCGAAATTCCTCGGGCGTGCGGGCGATGAGCTTCCCGGAGGTGCTGATTTCCCCGGCGATGTAGTAGGGCATGCCGCATGCGGCGTAGGAGGTATGGCGACCTTTTTCAAAAACGATGATGGGGCGGTCGGATTGGGTGCGTCGCACGCGTGAGGCGGCGCTCATTCCGGCGGCATCTCCACCAATGACAACGAGGGTGTGATCAGGCATGGGTGAGTTTGAATGGATAGTTACATTGAACTGGATTGTAAACTTTTCAGTTTATTCTGTAGATTATTAATATATCAAAACAATGAGATGTACATGTCAAATCAATTCCTCGAAATAGAAACATCTGCGCTAAAGCTTAATAGTAAAGATCGTGCCAGGTTAGCTTCCCGGCTGTTACGTAGTTTGGAAAAACGCGGTGATGCTCGAATAGAGCAGGCATGGACCGAAGTAGCCATCCGAAGGAAAAAAGAGGTTGAGTCGGGTACCGTTAATCGTGTTGGTGTTGATGATGTCCTTGAAAATGCTCGGAAGTTGGTGTCTGGATGAGTAGGAAATAAATTACTAACTGGATTTTGTTGCTAACTAGGTCAACACCCGGACTTCGCCGTAACTGGCCTCAATTCTCCCTGCTGGTGCTCATCAACGCCTTCGTCGGCGGCATGGTCGGTCTTGAGCGCACCATCCTCCCGGAGATCGCCGAAACGGAGTTCGGTATCGCGGCACGTTCCGCCATCTTCTCCTTCATTGTGGTGTTCGGTATCACAAAAGCCCTCGCTAATTATGTTGCCGGACGGTTTGCCCAGCAGTATGGGCGCAAAAACATGCTCATTCTGGGATGGATTTTTGGCATTCCCGTACCTTTTATGCTGATGTGGGCACCCGACTGGAACTGGATTGTGGCCGCTAACGTGCTGTTGGGGATTAATCAGGGACTGGCCTGGTCGGCCAACGTAATTATGAAAATCGATCTGGCCGGACAAAAAGACCGGGGGTTGGCCATGGGGCTCAACGAATTTGCCGGGTATCTGGCCGTTGCCATTGTGGCATTTCTCACCGGGTGGATCGCCACGGAGTTTGGATTGCGTCCGTATCCGTTCTATTTGGGCATTGGTCTGGCCGTGGCCGGACTGTTGATGTCGATTTTCCTGGTTCGCGATACGGCAGCTTTTGTGCAGCACGAGGCGTCCTCAACCAGCATGCAGCCCAGGGGTGAACGCATCTTCTGGAATGTCAGCTGGGGAGACCGCAATCTGCAGGCGGTATCACAGGCGGGGATGTTCACCAATTTCAAAGATGGGATGGCCTGGGGGGTATTTCCCTTGCTGCTCATGGCATCGGGACTCAGTCTTGCGCAAACCGGCATCGTGGTGGCTGTATATCCCGCTTTTTGGGGCTTACTGCAAATCGCCACCGGAAAGTTATCAGATTTCACAGGACGGAAGGCGATGTTGTGGAGCGGATTGTTCGTTCAAGGCGCGAGTCTCATTGGTTTTAGTCTGGTATCTCCTTCTGCTTCCGTGTTTGCCTCCGGCGGACTCTTTTGGATGTACCTCATCCTGGCGGCATTGCTTGGAACCGGCACTGCCATGGTTTATCCTACGTTTCTGGCCGCAATCGGCGACCTCACCCATCCTGTCGACCGCGCGGAAAGTGTAGGCGTTTTTCGATTGTGGAGGGATGGAGGCTATGCGCTGGGGGCTATTTTTGCCGGGGTCATAGCCGACAGGGCAGGGCTCGAACTGACCGTCTTGTTTACGGGGGTTTTGGTGCTGTTTTCGGGAGCGTGGTTGTTGGTGCGGTATCGGGGGTAGTGCTTATAGCCTGGGTTTTCTGTTATGAACAAGTGAAAACTTCCCCTCACTACCTGCGTTTGTAATCAATGATTCCAGCTTGAGAGAGCTTCTCTGATTACCTCTGTTAGTAGCCTCACACAAAAAGGCTGGTTTCCACAAAAAAAGTTTAACAGTCCAGACCTGTGTAAAACGAAGATTCTTGCGTGGTTGTGGGATTTGTCTTCGTTTTTGCTTTAAGGCAAGTTACTTTTAAAGAAATCAAGACGGCTACGTTGAACAGTGAGGCTGAGGGTTCTGCCAGCAGAGGCCTGCTTTCCCATAACTCCCCAGCCTCACTATCTCCCATCAGAAGCTATAGCCTATCGTTACATAAATATTTCTTCCCGGCTCATAGATGGGTTGGCCAACCCCGGCGATGTTCCGGCTCAAATGCTCATAGTAGGCGACATCGAACAGGTTCTGTACCCCGCCTACGATGCGCAGGTTGCTCCAGGCCGACTGCGCACCGGCCGACGATGGCCTGACCACCAGCTGCATGTCTACCCGTGTGAACGCCTCGGACGGCAGCTCCCCGAAACTGGCCGATACCCGGTCCTGGGCGCGAACATGCCTTACCGATACCTCGGGCTGAATCCGCCCCTCCCAGAGGGTCGCTCCAAGATGATAGCGCAGGTCGAGGGGGGCAATTTCAGGCAGGGCTTCATCGGTCTCCAGATTTTGACCGTAAGTCCAGGCCAGCTGTGCGCCGTGGCTGAGGTGACGGCCCAGAAGCTGGTTCAGGCTCACCTCGACCCCCGCAATCCAGGCATGGTCTACATTGACGTAACGGCGCACGCCCGGAGCCGTTGCCATGCGCGGGGCCAGATCGGGATCAATACGCGAAGTGATGTAATCGGTGATGAGCGACTGAAACAGGTTCACCTCGGCACGAAGTGTGGGCGCGTTCCAGCTCGTGATGACATCAATCTGATGGTTGACCTCCTGGGTCAGCGACGGATTGCCCAGCATTTCGTAGGGGTCGAGGCCGACGGGGAAGAAATTGATATACCGTTCGGTAATGCCGGCGCTGCGTACCGACCGACCGGCCCAGATTCCGGTTTCCAACGCTTCATTCCAGCTGCGAATGATGCCCGCACTCACCGATGGATTCAGCTGGGTGACGGTCAGCTCTGTGTTCACACTCAGAAACCGCTCATCAGGGTCGAGCGCTTCGGCGTGGTTTACATCCAGCCGCGCGGCGATTACATAGCGATAGCTGCCGGCCGATTGCTGCATTTCAGCGAAGAGTCCGGCTGTCTGGATGCGGCTTTTCTGCCAGGCATTGTCCAGCAGCGTTCGACCTGCCATCGGTCCCATGAGCATTTCCCGCTCGCGGACTCCCTCGGCCTGTTCACTACGGAAGTCGATGCCCAGGTAGGTTGTTCCGCCGCGGGGCAGGTTCATCTGGGCTTCGGTGCGGGCGCCAAAGTTCAGGGTTTCAGCCTGAGTACCGGCGTTGACCGTGCGCGGATTGAGGTCGCGCAGTTCGTTGCTCATGAAATGGTCCACGTAGGAGAACCAGATGTTGGCTTCCAGATGGTGGAGAAGCCCGCTATGGGAGGCGGATGTGGGAGCTGCCTGTGGTGAGGCACCGGCAGTGTGGTTGCCGCCAGCGACAAGGCTGCCGCCACGCGCCCGGTCTTGATGCCCGGAATGGGAGGCGTGTGACGTGGGAGTGTATTGCCAGGTCAGGTTCCCCAGCCAGGTTTCATCAGAGATCAGGTCCATGGGCAGGGAAGCAAATTCGGTGTTGCTGGCAACGTTCCGCTGCAGGCTCAGGTCAGCCCGGTGAGCGGGCGATGGATTCACGGCGGCTTTCAGGCCGTAGCTTCCACGCTCATAGGCCGCGGCGATATCCCGTCCCCGCCCGTCGGTGTAGGAATCGGCCTCCGACCACGACCCGAACAGCGAGACGTCGCTCCGGGCGGTTCGCACGCCGGTGACGGCTTCGTAGCGGTAGACCGCATTGTTGCTTTCCGTACTGGCTGAAAGCCGGCCATAGGGAGTGAGCTGCTCGGTGAAATCGGGTTCGGCCGAGATAAAATTGATGGTTCCGCCGAAACCGTTGCCGTAGCGAAGGGCGTACGGACCTTTAAGCACTTCCACCCGTTCTACCATATTCATGGCTACTTGCGAGGTGGGTGGATCCATGCGATTCGGGCAAGCGGCAGAGGCACTCATACTCCCGTCAATCACCACATTCAGTTGATCGTATTTGAACCCGCGAAGCACCGGGTCGTACCCGTAACCTCCGCCTTTGCGCACGCCCGAGAAGGCCGCCAGGTTCTGCAGAAAAGACCCCGCATCGTGGGAGAGTTTATCGCCGGTGTCCAGGTCGAGTACGGTGCGCGACTGCTCGCCGGGTCGCACCGAAACCACGGTAACCGGCTGCATCTGTGTGGTGCGCTCCCTCCACAGCAGGGATCCCGTTGTTGCGACCTGCCGGATCTCCTCGTTGGACAGGGTGCGCGAGCCGTAGCTCACATGTGAGATCTCCAGCAGGGTTTCATCGCGCAGGGTCAGCTGGATGCGACCGTCCTGGGTGGTGCTGCCTTGCTGGTTTCCGTAGCGATACAGCACGTGCGCCACGGGTTGGCTGGTGGCTTCATTGCGCACAACGAATGCGAGGGCTTCATCCTCCGACTGCGTTGCGGCCTTGAGGTTTGTTGCCGGAACAAGAATGGCGCCGAGGAATAAAAGAGATAAAAATGTCTTAATAATAGCTGATTGCATGGTTAAACTAATTTTTGTGAGTTCGATGCATGCGCTGAATGTACAGTGCATGACGCGATTTGGTAACGGCATGATGTTACGCCAACTCCCCATCGGTGAGGTTCCCCACCCGATATTACGGTTTGGTACAGGAATTTATCTGGTGGACCCCAGTACCGGCAAGATTGGGGGATGGGTGTGCCTGCATCTGTTTTCGGCGTTGCATACTACACGGAGTCACCGCGCAGTAATTCGGGACAGCCCGTCGTATTGCAGGATTCAATCCATCACATCTGGCAGGAAGGGAGTGGCAATTGCGCGCGTGGAGGCCGTTACGCGCGCGGAGGATGGAAAATCTCCGCGACAAGCTCCTCGGAGGGTGGTGTTTCATGGCCGGTCCATGCACCCGAGTGCTGCATTTTCCGGGGCTGTAGTGCGGCCATCGACTCCGGGAGAGTGGCCGTCAGCGAACGAGACTGCTCCAGCAGGGTGGCCAGAGGCACACTGTCCGGTTCCGTATTGTTCCGGGCTTCCAGCTGGGCCGTCAGATAGCAGGTACCCCCGCAATCGGATTCGGCAACATCCCGCTCAACACACATTGTACGGGCGATGTAGGCCTCGTTCAGCTTCCATGACGCAACAATCACCAGGTCGCTGAATACGACGGACAGCAGGGATACCATCCAGAGGGCCGTAATGGTGTTTCGCAGATTCATATGCTGAAAATACCCATTTATAAGCTGACAAATGCAACAAAATTGCATTGTGTGTACTAATATCAAGATAGGGGTAACTCATAAATAAGACAATAATATCTTAATTAAAAACGATGCTGCGCGATGTACTCACAGTGCGGAACCGGTTAAGGCGAGACAAAAATGCATTGCGGGTTGCGTTTTTGTGTGTATCGATTTAGTTTATACGTATAGATAAAACATATACGTATAAAGATGGCTACAGGAAAGAAATTAACGCTGTACGTTGATGAGAATCTAATTCAGCGAGTTAAAGAATATGCTCAGCAGGAAGGCGTCTCGGTTTCAGAACTGGTGGGTAATTATTTCACGGAAATCACCACAAAAAACACCCGCGTTTCTGCAGTCATTTCTCCGGAAATTCAGGCTTTAGTTGGTGCTGCTTCCCCGGATGTTCCTGCCGATGGAAGAACTTATGCACGTGAACAGCGGGCCCGTCGCAATGTATCTGTTACAGACCCGGATCCAAAGGGAGTATGATAGTATAACAACGAGCCAACAGCGGTTGCCATTGATTGAAAGGCTCATAGAATGGTCTGATATAGTTTTGAAAAAGTTGTTTATTGGTACCAATATTGTGCTGGATGTTCTGCAAAACAGAGAGCCGAATGTGGTTCATTCAGCCAGGGTATTACAACTTGCCCGGGAGGGGCGGGTCGCATTGTATGCTACATCCGAGTGTATTTCAACCAGCTGGTACGTACTCGCACGGGGAGGGAATAAAGCTGAGGCAAGGCAACATCTCCGTGTACTTATTGAAATCATCCGTATCGTGCCCGTATCGCATCGGGCGGTTGCGTTGGCACTGTCATCTGACTTCAGTGATGTAGAAGACGCTATTCTCCATTATACGGCCCTGGAGCTTGGAGACATCGATGCAATTGTCACGGGAAACCTTCGTGATTTCAAAAACTCCGTGTTGCCTGTATTGCATCCATCTAAGGTAGTGGTCTGACGAAGTCCAGCGCTAAACCGTGCACCTGCACCCGGGTTTTCATCGAATCCGCCCTAAGCCGTCACCCCCAGCGCCTTTTCAACGGCCGGTTTCACTTCAGTAGCAAACAACTCGATAGATCGCAGCATCTTCTTGTGCGGCACACTGCCCACACTCATCTGCAGCAGGAAGCGGTCGTGCCCGAAGACTTCGTGCTGAAACAGGATTTTATCAATGACCTGCTGCGGACTCCCCACTGCATTGGCGCCCCGAAGCGTAGTGGAGGCGTCAAATTGCGCGCGCGACATCGGACCCCAGCCGCGCTCCCGACCAATTTTGTCCATGGTGGTTTTGAACGCCGGAAATGCAAGGTCGGAGGCTTCCTGCGAGGTATCGGCGATGAATCCGTGGGAGTTGATACTGAGTCGCTGCCGGGGATGTCCGCCCTCCTCGGCGCCACGTCGGTGCAGTTCGGCCATGCCTTTGAACTGCTCCGGATACCCACCGATGATGGCTATGGCCATGGGGAGTCCCAGGTATCCGGCCCGGTAGGCCGACTGCGGAGTGCCTCCCACGGCAATCCACACAGGTATTTTTTCCTGAAGCGGCTGTGGAAACACACCACGACCGTCAATCGGGGGACGATGCTTTCCTTTCCAGTCGATGACGGTGTTTTCCCGCAGAGCCATCAGCAGCTGCAGCTTCTCGGCAAAGATTTCATCGTAGGCATTCAGGTCTTGTCCGAACAGCGGGAAGGATTCAATAAACGAGCCCCGACCGGCAATGATTTCGGCCCTACCGCCGCTGAGCTGGTCGATGGTGGCAAATTGCTGGTACACCCGAACCGGATCTTCACTGCCCAGCACGGTCACGGCACTGCTCAGCCGGATGTTCCGGGTGCGCGCGGCGATGGCGGCCAGCAGGGTTGACGGCGAGGAAGCCACGTATTCCTCCCGGTGGTGCTCCCCGATAGCATACATCGCCAGTCCGGCCTGATCGGCCAGTTCGGCTTCTTCCAGCATATTGGCGATTCGTTGGCGGGTGCTCAGGATTTCGCCGCCGGGCAGCGGGGTGTTTTCAACAAAGGTGTACAGTCCGAGTTCCATATGAATTGGGTTTCACGTTTTGTGTTGTATTTCAAAAGGAAAATACCAAATAGTTGTTTAAACAACAAATAGCTTGCTTGGGAATGCCGTGCTCATCGCATCACACAGCGGTCCGTTCAGCAGCGCGCCAGCAGTTCGTCGATTTTCTTACTCACGGAAGTCCGGTTTTTGGCCGATGTCATCCATCGCGGCAGTCGACTCCCCAGACTGCGATTGCGGTTTTCCTGTCCGTTTCGTTCGCGCAGGGACGCTTCCACGTGGGCTTTGATAAACAGGAGGTGACTGCGATTGTAGGCCCAGAGCAGTTCACCCTCGAACGGTGTGGTCAGCCATAGGGGGAGTTCGAAAAAGGGGTCTGCCGCCCCGCCCATGCCGAAAACCCGTCCGGTGACCGTCCGTCGGGAGGTCTGATACAGTACAGTCTTCGGGGTTTCCCGGAGGGTTTTGCTGTAGCCGCATCCGGCGCAGATTACCCGTACACGCTGTTCATCATCGGCAGCCTGGCGCAGCGGTGCGGCCTTGACTATGGCTTTCCCCTGACACGACGGACATACCACCAGCACATCCTCGTTCAGGAAATCGTCTAAGGTTGTGTTGTAGCTGTCTTTGGCGCGATTGGACATAATGTAGAAAAGTCCGGTTTGAAATTAGTAAGACCCGTTGCTAAATATGCGCGGGACTAATCGGCAGGTCAACGGTTATACAGGTTCCCGGGCCGGGTGCAGTCTCCACCGTAAGTTCTCCCATATGCATTGTCAGGTTTGGCAATGGGGGGTGTGCGCAAACCAGGGTGATGTAGTTTCGGACATGAATTATTCCTGCTAATAACGATTGAACAGAGCTATAATAACCGACCCAACCTGCAGATGCAACTGTGAGATCTGGTGACTTGGATCCAGGCTTACTTTCAAACCACTCTTTTTTTATATCTCCTGAAACCATTACATCGGAGGAGTTAGTACTGATTGAATAGAATGACTCTGTTTTGTTGACGCTGCATTTCACCATAAAGCCAAGTACAAGTGGTACGAGGGAAAATATTTTTTGACTGCAGAGACCTTCGCAAAATCCAATTTCTGCTATATTCCTGTATTCACACTACGAATATCCAAAGTGCAGGAGTTTACACCATGTATGTTTATCTGAACGGATCCTTTCAGCAGGCCGATGAGGCTCGAATTTCACCTATGGACCGTGGATTTTTATTCGGGGATGGGATCTACGAGGTTACCCGGGTTATTCATGGTCACCTTTTTCGCCTGGAAGATCACCTCTCCCGAATGGATCAGGGACTGGCCGGACTGGGCATAGAACTGGATGCCGATGAGCGTGCGCGTATTCCCGAATTGCATCAGGAGATCCTCGAAAAAAACAATCTGACGGAGGGGCAGGCCACGGTATACCTGCAGATTTCCCGGGGAACAGCGTTCCCAAGAACCCATGGATTTCCGCTGCCCCCGGTTAAACCGACGGTTTTTTTATCGGCTGCAGCCTTTGTTCCCCATACCGGACTGCATGACAGCGGTATCAGTGCCATTACCATCAGTGATGTACGATGGTCGCGCTGCAATCTGAAAACGGTGAACCTCCTGCCGAATGTACTGGCTACCAACGAAGCGACCAAAGCGGGGGTTGGCACTGCATTGATGGTGCGTGACGGCGTGCTCACCGAGTCGCCCAATGCGAATGTGTTCGGAGTCATAGACGGGGTGCTCTACACCTATCCGGTATCCCACTACATCCTGAACGGCATCACCCGCATGACGGTCGTTGAAATGGCGCGCGACCTGGGTATTCCGCTGCGCGAGGTGGCCATACGTGATACGGAGGTCTCCCGCCTCAGCGAGCTGTTTGTCTCCGGTACCACCACGGATGTGCAACCGATTGTGACGCTGAACGGAGCCCCGGTGGGCGACGGCCGGCGCGGCCCCGTAGCCAAAGCGCTGCAGGATGAGCTGCTGAAACGTTTTGATCGGGGATACTGATACCCACCGGGTGACCTTTGAGGCCTCAGGACTGGCCTCGGGCCTCTACGTGGTCCGCCTCCGCCACGAGTCCGGCGCGGCGCACTCCATGCCGGTCCTTTTTATGAAGTGAAATTCCGGCGAGTTGTTATCTTTCATCCATGAATCTGGATGCCCTATTTAATGAGATTGTAGACCTGTACGCCACAGATGCCGGCGTCATGGGGTGCTATGTTTCCGGCAGCGCCTCCTACGGGGGCATGACCGATGAGTCGGATGTGGACTTCTACGTGCTCACCTCCGACTATCACGGCTTTCTGGAGCGAATTCACGGCGCCCGACGGGTGGAGGTGCGATGGAGAACCTACGATGAAATCACCCTGGATATCTCCCGGGGCGGTCCGTATGTGTATCAGCTGATGGACGCCACGCCCGTGCGCGATCCGGCCGGTACGGTTGACGAGCTTATCACCGACGCACGCGAGCGTTTTGCATCATTCTCACACAGCGCTGCCACCATCAAGGATATGCATTTCAGGGTAGGCGAAGCCCGCATGAAACTGCGCTCGGCCATTCGCACCGAAAACACCGGCCTGCAGGCGTATTTATGCGGCATCTACACCGAGTTGCTGCTGGATGCCGTTTTTGTAATGGTGAATAAACCGGTGGCGAGGGGGACTACCGCCTGGCGATGGCTGCACCAGCTGCCCGGACTCACCCCGGAAGGACTGGCCCATCTCACAGAGCTCTTTCAGCGACCGCTGGACGACCGGGCGCCTATGATGGAGGCGTATCTGAATCAGCTGCACGGAGCCTTGACCGCCAAATTGAAGCGCTAAACGACGATGGTCAGTTGTACACCACCCGCGCGGTGTCGGTTTAAGGCTGAAAATCCTCGCGCGGAACCACCCTGCCGTCCGGAGTGATGGTTTCATTGGGTCGCGGTCTGACCATCGGGAAGCTGTGAACCGGCACACTCTCATCACGGTCGCGCGGCAGGTAGTGATTGTGATTGCCATGCGGTACAATGATGTACTCATCCGGATTGAAAATTCGGTTGGCATCGATAATCACAATGGATGCAATGACTGCGGCAAGGGCCACAAAGATGATTCTGCGCTTTTTGGATAGGGTCATGACAGTACAATGTGAGTCAGCATATGTTTAGCTAAAGGTACGATTTTACCCGAAATTTTGCCGGATGTTCGTACAGTCTCGTGCAATCGTATCGCCGGACACGCCCCCGCTCCATCGGCAGAACCCGCAGCGGTTCCTTTAAGCCGTTATCCATCGCCGGCAGCCCGGTCTTATAAAAGCTCCCAGGTCGCTTCCCATTGCCGGCAAATTATCCAAAGCAGCAGATTCAACCGCTAAGCCGGATGCCCGGCGGCTGCCTATCCCTGCATCATCCTTCCGGAGTAGCATTCACCCGCTCAATATGGGTGTCCGTAATCACAATGCGACCCTCTTTGTACAACCGGCCGATGGCCTGCTTGAAGGTTTTTTTGCTCATCTGCAGGCGATTCCGGATTTCATCGGGATCGCTTTTGTCATGCAGCAGCAGCACTCCGCCCTCCTCGTCCAACGCCTCCAGGATTTTCCCGGCATTGGGCTCAATTTTACGGTACCCCACCGGACGGAGGGTTACGTCCAGGTTCCCGTCTTCGCGAATGGTCTGAATGTATCCGGTGCGCTCCTCGCCACTGTGCACCGGCTCAAAGATATCATTGTGGTAGACCAGTCCCTTGTGCTTACCCTCGATGATTACGTTGTAGCCGAGGTCGGTTTTCTTCCAGATAATCAGGGAAACCTGCTGTCCCTCCCCCAGGGACAGATCGGTATTTTGCAGGTGGCGGTCGATGCGGGCCGTGGCGGCAAGCCGATCGGTTTTATCGTCGATGTACAGGTGGACCAGGTACTTGCCTCCCTCCACCATTTTCACGGTCTGTTCCCGGTAGGGCACGAACAGGTCTTTATCGAGTCCCCATTTCAGCCAGGCGCCCCGCTCGTCCACATTGCGGACCTCCAGCCGGGCGAAGCCGCCCAGGGTAATCAGGGGTTCCTGCAGGGTGGCGGTAAGGCGCTCTTCGTTGTCCTTGTAGACAAAAACCCGCAGGAGGTCGCCGGGTTTGGGGACTTTCGGCGTGAGTCGTTTCGGCAGCAGGATGCGACGGGCGCGGCGTTCTTCCTCGGTCCGTTCTTCGTCCGGATCGGGTTCCGGTATGTCCGGATTGATGAGGAAGTAGCCAAAATCGCTGATTTCATCCACTTTTAGAATCTGATACTGGCCGAGGTGAAACATGCGGGAGCGCCTTTTTTGGATTAAATACGTAACTTCACTTAAAATATAGCGGTATTTGCCAATCATCGTCCCAAAAACATCCCATCATGCCATCATTAGACGTAGTAAACCAGATAGACCTTCAGGAAGTCGATAACGCCATCAACAATACCATCAAGGAAATCCAGACCCGGTACGACTTCCGTGATTCGCGAACGGAGGTGGAATTTAACAAGAAAAATAAAGTCATTTCGGTGGTTACCGAAGACAATATGAAGGTCAAGGCCGTCAAGGAAATGCTCACCGCCAACTTCGTGAAGCGAAATCTGAGTCACAAGTCCATCGATTTTCAGGAGCCCGAGGGGACCTCGCACGGCGGACTCAAATTCAACGTGTTGCTGAAAGAGGGTATAAGCCGGGATAACGCCAAAATCATCATTAAGCTGATTAAGGATACCAAGCTCAAAGTCCAGGCATCCATCCACGACGATAAGGTCCGGGTTACCGGCAAGAAAATAGACGATTTACAGGCGGTGATGGCGATGCTCCGCAAGGAGAATCTGGAAATTCCGGTGCAGTTCGAGAATATGAAATCCTGAGGGTGCTGCTGCTGGTCTGCCTCGGCCCGGCAAGCCGGTGTTTTTTTCTTGTTAACATAACCTTTACACGACGGTAGTATTCCGCTAATACAGCAGGGCGATCTTACGGGTGTTTACCATCCACCTTCAGATTTGCCCTACATGACTTCCAATCAGCTATCCTCACTGGCTCACTTTCTCCAGTCCCGACCAACCCCGTTGCACGAGGATGTGGAAGGATACGTTTATCCGGTCTATGGCGATGTCAAATACCTGAAATTCGCCATTGCCTCCATCGAATCGCTCCGCCGGTACGATGCGCACAGACCGGTGGCTCTGGCCTGCGAACCCCAGCATGAAGCCCTGCTTCGCCGGCTGGACATCCGTCATCTGGTGGATGATATCGTGTTTCTGGAGCCTGAACACCGATCGATTACCGGATTCAAGCACAATGTGCATCGCTATGCCCGGTACGACCGCACCCTGTTCCTGGATGCAGACATGATTTTCTGTCGCAAACCCGACGATTTGTGGACCGCGCTGAGGGCGTACCGGTTTACCGCAACGGGAAGCCTGAGTTCCGATCCCTTTTTTGGCGGTCCCAAGGGATTGGGCGTGCTGAAGGATATCCTGCTGCAACGACGTCGTACCACACTGTCCCGCTTCGGACTGACCTATCTGAACCGGGTCCAGTCTGGCGTGATGTATGTGCGGGACAGGGAGCTGGCCAAAAAGGTTTGTACGAAGGCGGCCTGGTTTCTGGACAACATGCACCTGACACATTTTCAGAGCCGGCTGAAGGAAAAAGGTCGTACGGAGGAGTCGTGCGAGTGGTCGCTGGCCATGGCGATGTCGGACCTGGATGTACCGGTCTTCCCATGGATTAACGGACACACCAGTGCGCAGATGGACTACATCGCCGATTTGACTACCCATGATCACAATTTTGAGCAGGTTTCCTGCCGACTATATACCTCGCCGCTGGTGCATGCACTTCGGGGCATAAGAGCCGTTGAATTGCGCAGGGTGCTGACCCGTCTGCTGGGCATTTTCCCCGGCAAAGACGAATACATGGAAGTTACACCCGTGCTCCTGCATTTTGGATGGCTGCATGAAAAGCAACCCTTTTACCGGTTTGCCGATGAGGTCTGGCTTCGGATTCTCTCAGACGAACAGCATGTCACACGAAAGGTACTGGATGAGGATGCGGTGCTGGTTCCTGCCGTGGGGTGAGGTCTGCACTTTCAGACGTTTTTAGAACGCGATGGCTGTTCCACTCTGAATTTTCGTTCTAGCCCGCCAACCCGGACACTGTAGCTGCCGTTTTCAAGTACGGGCTCACCGTGCCCGTTCGGGTAGGTCAGCATTTCGGGGGTGAACGGGAAGGTGACGGTGGCCGACTCGCCCGCGGGCAGTGATACTTTTTCGAAGTGCCTGAGCTCCTTTACCGGTCGGGATACTTTTCCGTGGTGGGTGGAAGTGAACCAGAGTACGGTTTCTATGCCATCGCGGTTACCCGTATTGGAGACGGTGACGGTTCCCGTAATTTCATCACCGGGAAGGGCTTTGGTGGTGCTCAGTCGAAGGTTACTGTAGGCGAATGTGGTATAGCTCAGACCGAAACCGAAGGGAAAAAGCGAGGCTGTGGTGTTGCCCTGAATGATGTGATTGGCCACGTCCGGATCAAAGAAATACAGATTGCTTCGCTTGTGGTTGTAGGTCAGATGATGGTTCGGGCTCATAGGGTAGGAGAATGGCAGGCGCCCTGCGGGGTTGTGCCGGCCACTCAGAATACCTGCTATGGCCTCTGGGCCTTCGGGACCCGGAAGGCCGGCAAAAAGCACGGCATCTGCCAGGTCAATGATGTGGTGGATGAGCCGGGGCCGACCTTCAATCAAGACCATGACCATTGGGGCATTGCTGTGGCAACGAACCTCTCTGATAGCGGCGGTTTCGGCAGCAGGTAGATGCAGGTCGTTGATGTTGCCCACAAACTCACAATAGGGCTCCTCGCCTCCGGCGTAGATCAGCAGGTCACACCCTTTAAGATTCTGTTCAAACTGTTTGCGGCTTTTACCGGTAACTGGTGTTGGCTTGAGCGTCGTGCTGTTTATGGCTGTTCCATCGTGCAGATGGAGATGTGATGTTTGCGGGTCCTTTTTCGGCTGCGTATCCACCGGTACATCCAGATGCACAATTTCAGCGTCCGGAAACTCCTGCTGCAGCGCGGTAAATATGGTGGCCATATCCCCGGGGAATCGGTCTTCATCGCCACCCTGCCAGGCCAGCGTCCAGCCCCCGCATAGGTTACGACGGCTTCGGGCTGCCATGCCGAAGACACCAATTTTCCGGGGTTTAATCACCGGAAGCGTTTCTTTCTCGTTTTTGAGTAAAACAATGGAGTCGCGGGCGGCTTCGGAGGCTTTTGCCCGGTTGGCGGCAGACCCGATGCGGTGCAGGCGATCTTTGCGCGGGTAAGGGTGTTCAAAAAGGCCCAGTTCGAACTTCAGGGTGAGGATGCGGCGCACGGATGCATCGATCCGCTCCATGCTGACCCGGCCTTCATCCACCAGTTCCTGCAGGGCGCTGTTGAATTTGAGATGGAGCGGAGTCATGCTCATGTCGATTCCGGCCTTTATGGCATCGAAAGTAGCTTCTTTGAAATTGGCCGCCGTGTAGTGGAAGTCGACCAGCTTGCCGATGTCATCCCAGTCTGTGACGATGACGCCTTCAAAGCCCATTTGCTCCCGTAAGAGATTGGTCAGAATTTCCCGGGATGCGTGCACGGGTATGCCGTTGATTTCGCCGCTGTTGACCATGATGGTTTTCAGACCGGCGTCAATGGCTTTCTGAAAAGACGGGCGGTGGAATTCGTGGATTTCCTGCATGGACAGGCTGGCCGGAGTACGATCCCATCCGGATACGGGGTTGGAGTACCCCAGAAAATGCTTGGCTGTGGCAGCAACGCGATACGGTGAGGTTTCGGGGTGGTTCTGCATGCCATCCACAAATGCTTCACCGAGGAGCCCGGCGAGGTAAGGGTCTTCCCCGTAAGTTTCGTAAAATCGTGCCCAAAGTGGATTCACACCGAGGTCGAGCACCGGGGCAAACACCCAGTGATGGCCCAGGTCGGCGCATTCCAGCGCGGTGACGGCACCGGTGTTGCGGGCGTGTTCCGGATTGAATGTAGCACCCAGATTGATGCCTTGGGGGAAGATGGTGGAATGCTGCAGATAGGTAGCGCCGTGGATATGGTCGATGCCGTATAGGATGGGAATTCCAAGTCGGGACTCCTCCATCGCAATGCGGGTTAAGGGTTCCATAAAAGCGTACCAGTCAGCCGCGTCAACCGCCTCGCCATTCAGAAACGAACCAATATGATGGTTACGGATAAGATGCCGGGCCCTACCGGCATCCAGCCGGATGTCGCGCTGTTTGCCTGTTGTGTTGATCAGCGTGATGTCCAGCTGGGTCATCTGGCCGATTTTTTCGTAGGTTGTCATCCGACCCAGAAGATCATCGGCGCGCTCACTGACGGGCAGGGTTGGGTTTTTGTAGGGGGCGTTGGCCGGCGGCTTTCCGGCGGTGGTCTTTTGACCTGTCATTGGGCAATCAGGTCAGGGATTTATAGTGGTTTTTAAAAGTTCGGGTCAGTTCGGTGGAACTTTCCCTGACGGTAAGTGATACCGGTACCAGGCTCATGTACCCGGTTTGATGGGCTGGACTATCCTGGGAGAGTTTTTCGGTAATAACCTCAATGACCTTACGACCAAGCAGCTCATAGGAGGTATGAACTGATGAAATGGTGGGAGTGTACAGGTCGCAGGTAGGCAGGTCATCAAACCCAACAACGGCCACTTCCCCGGGGATATTTACTCCATCGCGGATAGCGCTGTGCATGAAGCCGATGGTGGTTCCGTCGTTACTGCAAAATATGGCATCCGGTTTGACGACCGATTTTTTATAGAACTCATAAGCCTCTTTTCCACGCTGTATGGAATAGTCGCCATTGAATTCCCAGACCAGATTCAGCTGTGGAGAAGCCTGTATATAATCGATGAAGCCGTTTTTCCGGAGCATGGCTTCGGATTTGTTGAAAGGTCCCTGCACAATACCGAGGTTTCTGTAGCCCAGTTCTTCAAAATGCTGAGCAACCAGATGTCCGCCCCGGTAGTTGTCAAAGGTAATCGTATCAAAGACCGGATTTGCAATGGGTGCGATGGATATAACCGGAAAATCTGCCGGTATGGACGCCAGCATCGTTGTGTAATCAGACGAGGTATAGTCGGGCAGGAAAATAACAGCGGCATCATAATGACGTCGTTTCAGGCTGGCAAGGATCTTGGCAGGGGTTGATGAGCGATGGCTCACACTGATCAGACTCATGCGGGTATTGGTGCGTTCGGTTGCCAGATCGAATCCTTCAAAAAGTGAAGCAAAGAACTCACCGGTATAATGGCGGGTCACCAGGGCAATGTTGATATTTTCGCGCAGTTCGATGGGGGTGTTCTGTGCAGCCAGCGGATAATTCAGGCGATGTGCGCTTTCAAAAACAAGGCGTTCGTTTTCCTTGCTGATTTTCCCGCTTCGGGTAAGAGCCCGCGAAACCGTGGAAATAGAAAGACCGGAATCTTCCGCAATATCTTTTAAGGTGACTTTTTTAATCATGTGGATACCTGCCGATGTAGATGTCCGGTGACACGAAAAACGAAGGGTCTTTCCGGATAATGTTGGGGATGAAAAATATTTTCACACAAACTAACAAGGAAGTGTGCAGACTTGCAAGTGAAAACTACCGATTGTGAAAAATATTTTCACAACAGTGAAAACAAAACTCATTTGCGGGGATTTTCAAAAGTCGTTTTACAGGCTATATGGGCTAAAAAAATAAATATAAATCTGTCAAACAATAAATAAATAAGGTTAAATCAATATTTATATAAATAAAAAAACACAATTCGGGATTTTTGACTTTTTGTTCATCGGTGCGGTGGGTTGTGGCGGCCGGGGAAAAGAGGGAAAAAAAATCTTACAAATAGGAAAAATATTTGCATTAGTGTTTACGGTAAGTTAATTTGGAAGCGATTCCAATATCAATCACTAACACACCTTGTTATGAAACAAAACGTACAACGCGCAGCTTTGATGTTTTTCGTTGCACTGGGTTTCGTCTTTACCGGCGTAACCAGTACAGCGCAGGCTCAGACGGCTGACAACATCCTCATCAATGGCGATTTTGCCAGCGGTGAACTGGCTCCCTGGACCAATTTCCAGGCTGAAAATGTAAACGCATCGTTCAATATAGTTGACGGCGAGGTAGCCGTAACCGGAATTTCCGGAGCAGGCGGTGCCGTCTGGCATATTCAGCTCAACCAAATTCTCACTCAACAGCAAATAGATGCACTCACAATCGGGCAGGCATATAAGGTATCATTTGATGCCCGCTCCAACGTGGCAGAACGGCAGGTCAGACTGTTCTTCGGTGAGAACAACGGCAACTTTGCTGTGCAGTCGGAGCGTAATGTAGAACTGACCACTACCATGGAAACGTACGAAGTTACCTTCACGCTTTCCGCCAAATATCCTGAAATGAAAGTAGGCTTCGAAATGGGGCTCAGCAACGATGATGTCTACATTGACAACGTTGTTCTGACTGAAACCGAAGCTGTTGCCAGCGGTCTGGATCTTCCTGTTACATTTGAAGACGCCGATCTGAACTATGCATTGGCCGATTTCGGTGGAAATTTCTCCGAGATTATTACCGATCCTACCGATTCCGGAAACCTGGTGGTAAGCAGCACCAAAGGAACATCAGGTGTGCCTTCAGAGGGTTGGGCTGGTGCGACGGTTGGTGAGCCTTCCGGCTTTGCCACGCCTATTCCGTTCAGCTCCGGCAACACCACGATGAGTGTTCGTGTATGGTCGCCCGTGGCTGATATTCCCGTACGTCTCAAGGTTGAAAACTCCAATGACAACACGATGACAGTTGAAACTGAGGCCCGCACCACCGTTGCAGGTGAGTGGGAAACGCTTGTTTTCAATTTCGCTTCCCAGGCTTCCGGTACCGCAGCACTGAATTTTGCCAGTACCTATAATAAAGCCTCCATTTTCTTCGATTTTAATACACCAGGCACCGGACAAACCTACTACTGGGATGATATGGTCTTTGGCGGAGAGGGTTCCGCTACCGGACCGGCTGCTCCGGAAGGATTTGCCGCAGACGGTGCTCCTGCCGCAGTACCGATGAATCCCGGTGATATATTCCTGGCTGCAGGACCCAATAACGTTGGTCAGGGTGGAATTGAATACCGTCTTTTCTACGCCCCGGAAGCCGATAATGTAGAAGATCCGCTCACAGCCACAGAATATAGCTTCGGCACCACTGCCGGTGATGGCGGCGGTGTTGCAGCATTCGGATTTGTACTCGGCGGTCTTGAGTCTGCTACTTCGTACACGTTTTGGCTGTACCAGTATGATACGAATGCAGAGGAATACTCTGCGCCGGCAGCTGTTACGGCTACTACGGCCGGTGATGGTGACGGCGGAGATAACGGCGGCGGTGATGGCGGGGATGATACCAACACGTTGGACCTGCCCGTAACTTTTGAAGACACCGAGCAGGACTACAAACTGGCCGACTTCGGCGGTGCAGCTTCTGAAATTGTTGAAGATCCCACCAATAGCGCCAATCGTGTTGTTCGAACCGTTAAGGGTACTGATGCAGCACCATCTGAAGGATGGGCCGGAACAACCGTGGGTGAAGATGAGGGACCAGATGGTTTTGCAAACGCCATTCCATTCGATCAGCAGAATACTACCATGAGCCTTCGGGTATGGTCACCAACGGCTGATATCCCGGTTCGCTTAAAAGTGGAAAATTCGGATGACCCAACTGTAACTGTTGAAACGGAAGCACGCACCACTGTTGCCGGTGAATGGGAAACCCTTACATTTGATTTTGCCAATCAGGCAGCAGGTACCGCGGCACTCAATCTTGCCAGCCGCTATAACAAAGCCTCCGTCTTCTTTGATTTCAACACACCGGGTACGGGTGAAACCTACTACTGGGATGACATGACCTTCGGTGGAGAAGCAGCAGTTACTGCTCCTGGTGCCCCGATTGGCTTCCAGGCCAGCAATACCATTGGCGAGACCCCCGTTGGTGCCGGTGAAGCCTTCCTGGCTGCCGGACCAAACAACGCGGAACAGGCTGACATTGAGTACCGGCTGTTCTACGCCAAGACCTCTGACGGACTGGAAAATCCTCTGGAAGGTACCGAATATGAGTTTGGAACCACCGCAGGAGATGGCGACGGAAACGCAGCTTTCGGTTTTGTCATCGCAAGTCTTGATCCGGCAACGGAATACAACTTCTGGCTGTATCAATACAACACCGCTACGGAGTTGTTCTCTGAGCCTGCTCTTGCAACGGTAGTATCCGGCGGAGAAGGAACCAGCGTTGATGATCTCACAGGAATGCCTGTAGAGTTCGCACTCAGCCAGAACTTCCCGAATCCGTTCAACCCGACTACCAGTATCCGGTTTGACCTCCCCGAAAGCGGACAGGTTCAACTGGAAGTATTCAACATGATGGGTCAGCGTGTAGCAACCCTCGTGAATGAAACCCGCCCGGCCGGTAGCCATTCGGTAACCTTCGATGCAAGTGCCCTCTCCAGTGGCATGTATCTGTATCGCCTCCAGGCTGGCAACAATACTATGATGAAGAAAATGACACTCATCAAGTAATGATCGTTAGGGTTCGTGCCTCGACCGGCTAATTACCGGAGTGGTACGAACCCTTTTTTTTCTCTCGACGGAACTTTAGCGACTTCCATACCATCTATTAACCAATCCACAGTTATGAGAAGAGTGAAACACTATTTGAGTTTGCTGAGCATACTGCTATGTATCTCAGTTACCGCGTCTGCCCAGACAGATCGCGTGATTGTACAGGAAAATGCGGACGGATGGAGGTTGCTCGTAGACGGAGAACCTCTTATGGTCAATGGTATGAACTGGGATTATTTCCCGATTGGTACCAATTATGATTACAATTTCTGGGGACAACCCGACAGCTTTATCAAAAATGCCCTCGACTATGAAATGGGGCTGCTCCAAAATATGGGAGTGAACGCCATCCGTGTTTACACCGGGATCACTCCACGATGGGTCGAATATATTTATGATAATTATGGCATTTATACCATGCTAAACCATTCGTTTGGTCGCTACGGGGTAATGCTGGAAGATGGCTGGATGGCCAACACCGAGTATTCCGATCCCCGCGTTCAGGAACTGCTGATCAGCGAAGTGACTGCTATGGTTGAAGAGTTCCGGGGTACCCGCGGATTACTTCTGTACCTGCTGGGTAACGAGAACAACTACGGCCTTTTCTGGGGCGGCGCTGAAACCGAAGATATCCCGATAGAAGACCGGAACTCAACAATTCGTGCAACAGCGATGTACCAGCTGTTCAACGAAGGCGCACTGGCCATGAAAGCCATCGACCAGGATCGGCCGATAGCCATGGCTAACGGTGACCTGCTGTTCATGGATCTGGTGGTTCGTTACGCACCCGATATCGATATTTTCGGCGCTAACGTGTACCGTGGTGAAACTTTCACCGATTTATACGACCGCGTAGCTGCCGAGTACGGGAAGCCGGTATTGCTTACCGAATTTGGTTCTGATGCCTTCAACGCCCGGACCAATCAGGAAGACCAGCTGATGCAGGCCTACTACAAACATCGCAACTGGTTGGATATTTACCAGAACGCAGCAGGTATGGGTCGCGCCGACAACTCCATCGGTGGATTTACATTCCAGTGGAGCGACGGTTGGTGGAAACTCGGACAAACCGAAGATCTGGATGTTCATAACACCGGAGCTTCCTGGGCCAACGGCGGGTACCCTATCGACTTTGTGGCCGGACAGAACAACATGAACGAAGAGTGGTTTGGTATCATGGCCAAAGGCCCGACCGATGCCGCAGGTCATTTCGAACTTTTCCCCCGGGCTGCTTACTACGTACTCAAACGAGCCCATCAGCTGGATGTATACGCTCCCGGAACCACCCTCGAGAGCGTTACACAGTATTTTGAAGATATCAATATAATGGACGCCGTGCTTCAGGCACGGGGTGATCGCGCTGCACAGCAGGTACAGCGTCTCTCCGGTATCCGTCTGAGCCGGTTTACATCGGAGTTTACCACCTTTAATACCGGTGGCGACCTGATTACAACGCCCGATGCAGCCGATCCAAATACCCGACAATTCCCGAACGAACAGGGTTTTGATCACATGCAGTCATTTTACATCGGTGTGGAAGCAGAACCCGCTCCGAATATGCGTGCCGAAGTTCAGTTTAATGTGCTTGGTAACGTAGCTCAAAACCCTATCGATGAGATCTTCTATGAAAACCGGGGTCGACAGCTGGAAGTAAACACCCCCGAAGGCATTGCAACCCTGCAGGATATCAACCGGGTGATGGTGTACAATGCCAGCTACAGCTGGACACACCAGCACTTTGACCTGACCGGATTCTACCGTACAGGTCGGTACCACTGGGGCTATGAAGGGGATTTCTTTGGATTGTATCCGGAAGCTAACTATGGCGATCAGATTGATGTGTATAATGGTATCGCACCATTTGGTTTCGAAGCAGCCGGACGTGGTAAATATCAAGGACTGAAATTCGCATTTGGACCGCAGTTATGGTGGGGTGCCAACCCGGCATTCCTGCTGAAGTACCGGTTCCAGCCGGGTGTATGGGATATGGCCGCTATTTACCATGAAGACGTTGCCAAGCAAGGTCAGGCTGAAAGCTCCTTTGCTATTCCCCAGCCGAAAACTCGTCGTTTAACCTTTGCAGCCGGCAGAGACTTCGGTTCTTTGGGACTGGAAGCGGGTGTGATCTGGGCGGGTCAGCCGCTGAACGGTCGTGAATTTCAACTCATGCGTGAGAATGCAGATGGTTCCCAAACCGTCTACTTAGACGAAATAAAGCCCGAAGATAACTGGGGTGGAAAGCTTAAACTTACCCTGCAGCGAGGTAATTTTAACTGGTATGCACAGTCTGCGGTAATGGGACTGGTAGCTCAGGGGGGGTACGACCAAACCATGACCTTTACCGGATGGCAACTTAAGGACACCGGCAGTGGAAACCAGTACAACGTTTTGAGTGGTTTCGCCTACCAGTTAGGTAATATTCAGATTGCACCCAACTTCTTATGGCAGCAACCCATTGAGGGTCCTGTTACACCAGAAGCCGGTAGCGCTGCCCGACCAAGAAACATACTCGACGACCCATTTGTAGTTCGTGCCAATCGCGAGATGATGGCTGGTGAGCTTCTGATAACCTTTGATCCGACACCCGCTACCTATATGTTCGATTGGAACAATGATTATCGCGAAGATTCGCCATTTGCGGCCAGTATCGGTTTGGTATACCGTCATCTGCCTACCACCCAGGATGCTGCCATTGGTATTCTGCCTGATGGTCGTACCACATTCGCATTTCCCGGTGCACCACCTGCACAGGATCTGTGGGAGGTTCACGCCAGGATTGTATCTCGTATCAGCCCTGATCTGGGTATGATAGCCCGTATTTACGGCGGAGATGCGCAGGCCAACGGAAGTGATCCGCGAACTGTAACACGATTTGGCGGCGACTTCCGGATGATTTACAAAAACATCATGCTGAACTCTTTCGCTCGTGTGAACGACTGGGGACCCTATGACTATCACCGTGATTTCAACCAAACCTTCCCCCTGCAATTAATGGCCGATGTGTCCATGTCGCTTGGTGAGCAGGATTGGTTTAATATGCCGCGAACCCGTCTTGGCGTACGCGGTACGTACCGAACCCTGGATCAATATTCACCACGGTATGCACCTGCATACATGCTGGATCCGAGCGGTATGCTTGTACCCGATCCTACGGCCCCCGGCTTCGGGAATGGCAATGAGTGGGAGTTTAGAACCTACATTCAGATCAACATATAAGGAACTAAACGTATGTCAATCAGCATGAAGAATTTAGCATCAAACACTATGAAACGAGTCCTGGCCGCCGGCGTTGTGCTTTTGGTCACCGTAACCGCATGTGAGCGGTCGGTAGACGGATTGTCGCAACCAGACCTCACCGCTAATCCGGAGGTCTTCATCAACAGCTTCAGTCCCGGACTGGAATACTATCCGTATGAAGGCTCCCTGAACAATGCATTTTCGGTGGATACTGATAACAAAGTTGGCAACCGAGGCGCATCTATGCGTTTTGATATACCCAATGTTGGTGATCCGAACGGTGCGTTTGCCGGAGCCATCTTCCGAGATGATTTTGGCGGCCGGAACCTTACTTCCTATAATGCGCTCACCTTTTATGCTAAGGCAACACGAGGTGGATCTATCAACGATATCGGTTTCGGACAGGACTTCCTGGGAAACCAGTATGAAGTATCCCGAAAAAATCTGCAGCTTACCACCAACTGGCGTAAGTATGTGATTCCGATTCCGGACGCATCCGTACTGGACGAAAGCCGCGGACTGTTCTGGTATTCGGAAGGTCCTGAAGATGGAGAAGGGTACACCTTCTGGATTGATGACCTGAAATACGAGGCTATTGAAAACATGGCACAACCTCGTCCATCCATTTTCAACGGTGAAGCAGTAACGCAAACTGCATTTATCGGCTCGAGTACACGGGTTACCGGTCTGGGGTACACTATCAATCAGGCTGATGGCCAGGATGTGACGATTGTACCATCTTCAGCGTACTTCACCTTCAGCAGCTCCAATCCTGCTGTTGCTACGGTAGATGGTGCCGGACAAGTCAGTGTGGTTGGAACCGGAGAGGCTGAAATTACCGCATCGCTGGCAGGCAATGTTGCCACGGGATCACTCACAGTTGAATCGCAGGGCGAATTCGTTTCTGCACCAACACCAACCCGTGATCCTGCCAACGTCATTTCCATCTTCAGTAATGCCTATGATAATGTGGGTGTTGACTTCTACAACGGGTTCTACGAGCCGTTCCAGACCACCACATCCAACGACTTTGAAGTCAATGGAGACAACATTCTGGCCTATGAAAACTTCAACTTTGTAGGTATTGAGTTCCGCACCAATGTACCATCCATTGACGGAACCAATATGACGCACCTTACCATGGATGTGTTCGTTCCAAATGAAGTACCGGATGGATCTGCATTGCGTGCGCTGATTGTGAATAATGTCGGTGCCGGTCAGACATCGGCATCAGCCACTATTTACCAAAACATTGGTACAACCCGTCTGGTCTCCGGTCAGTGGGTAACGCTGGTTGTCGATATCCGTGGCATGGCTGACCGGTCTAACCTGGGTCAGATTGTTCTTGATGCCGATCAAGGACCTGCGTTCAGAGGTCAGACGTTCTGGGTAGATAACATCTACCTATACAACGCCGATGCGGCGAACTAATCAGCTCTAACGCACTAAACGATGAAAAGAAAACTGATTTCGTTGTGCACATTTTGTATCGCTGCAACCCTCACATGGGGTTGCGGCGATCAGAATGAACCGGAAGAAAAATTCACAAACCTGGTCTGGTCTGATGAATTTAATACAGACGGACCCGTTGACCCTGACCGGTGGATATTTGACATCGGTACCGGAGCTGAAATTGGCCTCCCGGGCTGGGGAAATCAGGAGCAGCAATACTACACCGACCGACCTGAAAACATTAAGGTAGAAGGTGGCATGCTTCATATAACCGCCCGCAGGGAGTCTTTCAACGGATCTAACTTCACTTCAGCTAAAATTCTTACCAGAGGCCTGTTCGAAACAACCTTTGGTCGATTCGAGGCCAGTATAAAACTCCCCTTTGGTCAGGGTATTTGGCCGGCGTTCTGGTTGCTTGGTAACGACTCCAACGGTACCGTTATCTGGCCGCAGATCGGTGAAATCGATATCATGGAATACCGTGGACAGCAACCAACCGTAATTCATGGAAGTATCCACGGACCCGGCTACTCAGCCGGTAATGCTGTTACCGACTCCTACCAGCTATCCAACGCCCGTTTCGATACCCGATTTCATGTATTTGCCGTTGAATGGGGACCGGACTACATCGATTTCTACGTTGATGATGAGCTCTACAATACCATTACTCCGGCTGACGTCGGCAGTAACGAGTGGGTATTTAATGACAACACGTTCTATATCATTCTGAATATTGCCGTGGGCGGTACCTTTGTAGGCCCTCCCAATGACGGCACCCCTTTCCCCCAGACCATGTTGGTCGACTATGTGCGGGTCTATTCAGAGTAACATACGGGTGATACACTAGTGCTGTATTTACCTGTCAAGTGTCCGTATAACACCAAAACGTTTCTATTACCTTGTCTATCTCAACCGAACTTCACCTGAACGAAAAGTGGTTTAAAATTTCAGACCACGACCGTATGCGTCCGTTTTTTATGAGCATCGTCAGTGACTCCAATCACTGGATGTTCATTTCCAGTAACGGCGGGCTGACCGCGGGTCGAAAAAACAGTGAATATGCACTATTCCCGTACTATACAGACGATAAAATAACCGAGTCGGCCGATATTACCGGAAGTAAAACCATTTTCCAGGTACGACTTGGAAACGAAACCGTTATTTGGGAGCCTTTTTCTGATCGCTTCACCGGGCAACACAGAATCACCAGAAATCTGAGTAAAAACCTCCTCGGCAATAAAGTAATGTTTGAGGAAGTCAATCATGATCTGGGGCTGACTTTCCGGTACACCTGGCAATCAAGCGCTATGTATGGCTTCGTTCGCACGGCTGAATTGCGCAATGAGTCCGGCACTACCCGCAATGTTACCGTTCTGGATGGGCTGCAGAATCTCATGCCCTATGGCGTTGAGCCTGATATGCAGACTGCATCCAGCAATCTGGCCGATGCCTATAAACGCAGCGAGATCCTGGCCGAATCAGGTCTGGGTATTTACGCCCTGAGCGCTATCATTGTAGATAAGGCCGAGCCAAGCGAAGCACTTAAAGCCAATGTGGTATGGTCGAACGGACTGGAAAACCCCCGATACCTGCTCTCATCCCTCCAGCTCAACGCCTTCCGGCGTCATCAGCCCATCACCCCTGAGACGGATATAAAGGGTGAGAAGGGGGCCTACTTTCTGCATGCATCGGTTTCCCTGACAGACGGCGAAGCAAAAAGCTGGGACATTGTAGCCAATGTAAATCAAAATCATGCTCAGGTTGTGGCGCTGCACGAACGCATCCGCCAGCAACCCGCGGAGCTGATGGACGAGGTTCGTTCTGACGTAGACCGGGGAAGTCAGGCGCTGGCCCGACTTATATCCGGAGCCGATGGTTTCCGTAAATCCGGTGACCCGCTCAAAGATGCTCGTCATTACTCCAATGTGCTCTTCAACATAATGCGTGGAGGCACCTTTGATCATAACTATACCATTGAAAAGGCCGATTTAAACGCGTATCTGTCTAACGCCAGCAAGCCTGTTGCCGAACGTAACCGGGAATTCCTGCAGGAACTTGGTGATGTGCTGGACAAGCAAACCCTGTTCTCCAGCCTCGAAGGTTGTGATGACCCGGACCTGTATCGGCTCTGCAAGGAATATCTGCCGCTTAAGTTTAGCCGACGTCACGGTGACCCGAGCCGGCCATGGAATAAATTCTCCATCAACACCAATAGCGAAGTTGATGGGTCCAAAATTCTGGACTATGAAGGTAACTGGAGGGATATATTCCAGAACTGGGAAGCCCTCGTACATTCCTATCCGGAATTCATTGAAGGGATGATTTTCAAGTTCCTGAACACCTCCACGTTTGAAGGATATAACCCCTACCGCGTGACCAAAGGCGGGTTCGACTGGGAAACCATCGAGCCGGATAATCCGTGGTCATACATCGGTTACTGGGGGGATCATCAGATTATCTATCTGCTCAAATTCCTGGAGTTTTACCGTCAGTATGAACCCCATGCTCTGGAAGGGCTCTTCGATAAGTCGTATTTCGTTTATGCTAATGTCCCATATCGCATCAAGCCCTATGATGACATTGCAAGGGATCCTAAAAACACGATCGACTTTGATGAGCCTCTGGATCACACCATTCGTGAGCGCGTAGCCCTGGAGGGTGCTGACGGTGCGTTGATTCGTCGTCGCGACGGACACATCCACCGGGTAAATTTTATGGAAAAAGTACTGGTTACAGTACTGGCCAAGGTATCTAATTTCATACCGGAAGGCGGAATCTGGATGAACACCCAACGTCCCGAATGGAACGATGCCAACAATGCCCTTGTGGGTAACGGGGTGTCTATGGTCACGCTGTACTATCTGCGCCGGTTCCTCAAATTTTTTGAACAAACCCTCAGTGACGCAAGTCTGCAGGAAGTACCAGTATCTGAAGAAGTGCATACACTATTTACGCAGATTCTCACGGCGCTCACCTCGCACACCAGTATTCTGGAAGATGGATTTGACGATGCATCCCGCAAGATGATAACCGATGCCCTCGGAACTGCCGGCAGCGATTATCGGATTGCTGTGTATGAACAAGGCTTCAGCGGTAATACCACGGTGCTGACCATCGAAGAACTGCGGAGTTTTGTGGAGATTTCCCTGAAGTATCTGGAGCAATCTATAGATGCCAACCGTCGTGATGATCATCTGTATCACAGCTATAACATCATGACCATGAATCCGGACGGGATCGCAATTGCGCATCTCAGTGAAATGCTGGAGGGTCAGGTAGCGGTACTCAGCTCCGGATATCTGACCTCGGAGCAGAGCTCGCGTCTGCTGGATGCCTTGCGCAGCAGCGCCCTGTACCGTCCCGATCAGAACAGCTATATGCTGTATCCCAACAAGGAACTCCCCCGTTTTCTGCAGAAAAATACCATGGAGGAGTCGGCCGTTGCCGGATCGCCTCTGCTCAAGAAGCTTGTTGCCGATGGTAATCTGCAGCTGATTACCCGGGATGTACGCGGGGCATTTCATTTTAACGGGAACTTCCGCAACGCAGCCGATGTGAAGGAAGCGCTGGAAGCACTCCGGCTGAAGGGGTATGCCAATCTGGTTGAAACCGACACGCAGTATGTGCTCAATCTGTTTGAGCAGGTGTTCAATCACAAAGCTTTCACCGGCAGGTCGGGTACCTTCTTTGCCTATGAAGGACTGGGCTCTATCTATTGGCACATGGTTTCCAAACTGCACCTGGCCGTACAGGAAGTCTGCCTGAAAGCCCAGGCTGAGCACTACCACTGTACCGAAAGTCTGCTCCGACACTTCCAGGAAATCGGAGAGGGCATCGGCGTGCATAAGTCGCCCGAACTATACGGAGCTTTCCCAACCGACCCTTACTCGCACACACCGCAGCACCGTGGTGCACAACAACCCGGCATGACCGGACAGGTTAAAGAAGACATCCTGGTGAGTCTGGGCGAGTTGGGCGTTCACATTGCCGGCGGGAAACTGGCTTTCAGACCCACCCTGCTGCGCAAGGCTGAATTTACGCGGGAAGCCGGGAAACTCGATTATGTGAACTTGCACCAGCAAAACGACACATTGACCCTGCCTGAGCGATCATTGTGTTTCACCTGCTGTCAGGTTCCCGTAGTCTATACCATCGGTGCCGAAGATACCATTACCGTAACCACTGCCAGCGGGCAGCAAACCTATTCAGGATTAATCCTGGATGAATCGCAGAGCAATGCCGTGTTCAACCGTACCGGCGAAATCAGGAACATACAGGTCACCCTCCGGGAGGACCACCTCATCTAAAATCAAGGTCGTCATGAAATATGTATCCATAATACTGTCTCTTACCGCGCTTTTTATGCTTTCTTGTGTGCAATCACCCCGTCACGATTTCTCCAACGTCGGGAAAACGGCGGAGGAAATCCTCGGGGATCCGGCCTATCAGGCCATTTCCTTTGGTGCCTACCGGGAAAATACCCGCGACATCCAGCCTACCATCCCGCAGCTGAAGGATGATCTTCGCCTGTTGCATGCCATGGGAATCCGCCTGCTTCGCACCTACAACGTATATCTGGCCGAAGCCACCAACCTGCTCAAAGCCATTCGCGAAATCAAGGAAGAAGATCCGGATTTCGAAATGTATCTGATGCTGGGCGCCTGGATTGACGCCCAGAATGCATGGACCGATGAACCCGAGCGTATCCGCGACGTAGATGCACCCCGGAACAAACAGGAAATTGACCGTGCCGTAGAGCTGGCCCAGGAATACCCTGACATCGTCAAGATCATCGCTGTGGGTAATGAAGCGATGGTCCACTGGGCGGCCGAATACTATGTGGAGCCTTCCATTATTTTACGATGGGTACGTCACTTGCAGGATCTTAAGGTTCAGGGTGAGCTCCCCGAAAGCCTCTGGATTACCACCTCCGATAACTTCGCATCCTGGGGCGGCGGCGGCGAGGAATACCACAACGAGGATCTGAACGACCTCATCCGCGAGGTCGATTTTATCTCGATGCATACCTATCCCATGCATGATACCCATTACAATCCGCTTTTCTGGGGTGTTCCGGAGAGCGAAGTCGGACTCAGTGATCTGGAAAAAGTCCATTCCGCCATGATCCGTTCGCGCGACTACGCCATCAATCAGTTCCAAAGCGTGGTAGACTATATGGAGAGCCTGGGTGTAGACAAACCCGTACATATCGGAGAAACCGGCTGGGCTACCATATCCAATGAAAAATACGGCGAGGGCGGAGCTCAGGCTATTGATGAGTACAAATCGGGTCTGTATTACAAACACATCCGGGAGTGGTCGAACGAAAATAATATCACGGTCTTCTATTTCGAGGCCTTTGATGAGCCCTGGAAAGATGCCGCTAATCCAATGGGATCTGAAAACCATTTCGGGCTGATCAACCTGCAGGCTCAGGCCAAATATCCTATCTGGGAGTATGTGGATGCGGGGGTATTTGACGGTCTTAGCCGCGACGGCATGCCTATAACCAAAACGTATAATGGCGACCTGGACTCCCTGCTTCAGGATGTACTGGTGCCGCCAACCGACGCTGAAATTCGTCGTCGTCTGGCCGAGAGTGAATAATCTGTAGCTGAAATCCCAACCTGAAATCTGAATTGTAGCCGAATGAACCACAAGGGCTTCTGCGACTGTGCCCTACACAAACACCTTAAATCACCACCACATGTCTGAATATGTAACTCCAGCCAAAGACAGAGTACCGTTTTTGCAAAAAGCGGCTTTTGGCTCCGGTCATCTCGTCAATAATCTGCTTCCCGGCGCCCTGGGCGTATTTTCTTTCTTTCTGCTTACCGCATTTGGAATGGACCCGTTTCTGGCCGGTTTGCTGGGCGGTCTGCCTCGTCTGTTTGATGCCGTAACCGATCCCATCATGGGCTACATCACGGATAATACGAAGTCGCGTTTTGGCAGACGCCGACCGTATATTTTCATCGGTGCCATCGCCAGTGGACTGTTATTTATCGCTCTGTGGCAATTGGATCCGGATAATTCCCAATCGTACAATTTCTGGTACTTTCTGATATTCTCCCTCATTTACCTGATCGGAAACACCACATTCTCCACCCCGCTGATCGGTCTTGGGTACGAAATGACCTCGGACTACAACGAACGGACCCGTCTTATGGGTTTTTCCCAGACCATCGGACAGATTGCCTGGATGATTGTACCCTGGTTCTGGGTGCTGATTGCTAATCCGGATCTGTTTGAAACCCAGGCACAAGGCGTGCATCAACTGGCCGTAGTAGTTGGTGGAGCCTGTATCATCCTCGGAATTATGCCGGCTATTTTCTGTAAGGAAGTAGACCAGAAAAATCTGAGTAATCGTGCTGATCTCAGCTTTAAATCGGCGTTTATAAACTTGGTGAAACTGGCCAAGAGTATGGCCCTCATCGCACGAAACAAGCCGTTTGCCCGACTTTGTGGTGCTACCTTTTTGGTGTTCAACGGGTTTCAGATGGTAGCTTCATTCAGCTATTTCATCATCGTTTTTCACATGTTTCAGGGCGATTATGGTGCCGCGGGTAACTGGCCGGCCTGGTTCTCAACCATCAGTGCGGTAGCAACAGCGTTTCTGATTATCCCGGTAGTAACCTGGATGTCGAACAAATTGGGCAAGCGTAATGCGTTCATTATCTCCACCGTACTCTCTATTATTGGCTATCTGTTAAAGTGGTGGGGTTTCAGTCAGGTCAATCCATGGCTAATTTTCATGCCGGTACCGTTTATGGTATTTGGTCTCGGTGGTCTTTTCACCCTGATGATGAGTATGACGGCCGATGTGTGTGACCTCGATGAACTTCGTAATGGCATGCCCCGCAAGGAAGGTATGTTCGGGGCTATTTACTGGTGGATGGTTAAGCTGGGACAAGGCGTAGCCCTGGTACTGGGAGGTCTGGTCTTGAAACTGGTCGGCTTCGACCAGAACCTGGCCATGCAGTCTGTAGAGACCATGACCAGTCTCCGGTTGGCCGATATAATCATTCCGTCACTTACAGCCGCACTGGCCATCTGGGTCATGTGGGGATATGACCTTACTGAAGAAAAAGCACGCAGAATCAAAGCGGAACTGGTAAGTCGCCGCGGAGAACTTTAAAAAATAAATCAATCGAAATACATCCATGTCATTCCGTCAAGAAAATTATCTGAACTACAAGGCGATTGAATCGCTTTCCGGCAACAGCTTCCTGAAAAGCAAATCGGACGTTGAAATCCGGGATCTCTTCCGCGAAATTATGGCTGATGGAGTCTTTGGATTCTGTTTTAGTCTCTACGAGGAAGGGCAAAAACCCGGCGATGTGATTACGGAGGAGCAAATCCGCCGTCGACTGGCCATCCTGAAACCCCACACCCAATGGGTGCGATCATTTTCCTGCATCGAGGGTAACGAACATATTCCGCGTGTGGCAAAGGAAATGGGGATGAAAACCCTGGTAGGGGCCTGGTTGAGCAGCGATGCGGAGAAGAACCGGGAAGAAATTGATGCCCTGATTGCCCTGGCTAACGATGGTTTGGTGGATGTTGCAGCCGTTGGGAACGAGGTACTTTACCGTAAAGATCTCAGCGAAGAAGAGCTGCTGACCTACATTGCAGAGGTCAAGGAAGCACTGCCGGATATTCCGGTGGGTTATGTAGACGCCTACTACGAATTTGTGACCCGACCCGCTATTGCGGACGCCTGCGATATCATCCTTACGAATTGCTACCCATACTGGGAGGGAACACCCATCGAGTACGGATACGACCATATGCGGCACATGTTTGATCTGGCTGCCCAGGCCGGAAAAGGGAAACCCGTTATGATTACCGAAACCGGATGGCCCAGCCAGGGTGAAGCCCTCGGCGGAGCGGTTCCTTCGCACGCCAATGCATTGAATTACTTCATCAATACCCAGTTATGGTCGGCCAAGGCAGACATACCGGTATTCTACTTCGCATCGTTTGATGAAGACTGGAAGAAGGGTGCCGAAGGTGAAGTAGGTGCGTATTGGGGAATCTGGGACAGCAAGGGGAACCTGAAATTCTGAGCCTTGCTCAATGTTCGGGCAAATTGATACTATCCATTGCCTGAATACAAAGCATGGTTGATTAATTACCATCCATAACATAAAGAGAGAGAGCCCTGCGCTTTACTCCCTGGTCGGCTCTCCAATTGTTGGGGTTGCCGGCCGGGGTTATTTTTTTAGTGGTACACAACAATGTGAACCGTTACCGAAATTTAATTCAGGAACATCGTGACCAATACCATCTACCAAAAGTTCCAGCTCCAGCCCGGAAGGGCCATCTGCTATTCCGGCTATCGGGAAGGACAGTACCCCGGTGGCGAACATCCATCCTACGAGCAGGTACTGGAAGATCTGCTGCTGCTCAAACCGCACTGGTTGTACCTGCGCATGTACGATGTGGATGAGCACGCCAAAACGGTACTTGAGGTAATTCGGCAGGAAAAACTCCCCTTCAAAGTCATGCTCGGGGCCTACATCGAGGCTGAGATGAATAATTTTAACTGTCCCTGGGGCGGCGGTGTGTACTCCGAAGAACAGCTGCAGGCCAATGTGGACCTCAATTCCGGGAAAATCGACAGGCTCATAGCCTGGGCGAATGAATATCCCGACATTGTAATGTCGCTGTCGGTGGGGAATGAGGCCTGTGTGGAGTGGACCGACCATTATGTGCATGAAAACAGCGTGCTGGAGTATGTTCGCCGTGTGAAAGCGGGGGCAAAACAGCCCGTCACGTTCTGCGAAAACTACGTCCCCTGGCTGTACAAGCTGGAAAAGCTGGCCGCGGAGGTGGATTTCATCTCCATTCATACCTATCCCGTCTGGGAGTACAAGCACATTGACGAGGGACTGGACTACACCAAAGAGAATTACTACGCCGTGGCCAACAAATATCCGGATACCCCGGTAGTTATTACCGAAGCCGGCTGGGCCACCAATTCCAACGGTCGGGGTATTGATCCGGAGAATGTGAACGAAACCTATCAGAACATCTACTTTGAAAAGCTGGAGGCCTGGACCCGCTCCGAGGGTATCATGTCGTTCTTCTTTGAGGCCTTCGATGAAGACTGGAAAGGCTCACCCGAGCCCCTCGAGCCCGAAAAGCACTGGGGAGTGTTTCACATTGACAGAACCCCGAAAATGGCCGTGCAGAAACTCTACGCTAAGATTCGGTCGAACACCTCTGTATAGTAATTCGGGTAGGGATTGGTTTGGTGTGCGGATTTGAGTTGTCACGCCTGCGCAGACGGACTGTAGTCCTTTTTCGTATTGAGCCATCGCCGGAATCAATAGCTCAACAGATCACGCCGAAACAGAGGAAATTAAGATACCTTAAGCCGGCATTGCTTTCTTACAGCAATTTACTTGATGGTGTGCGTGGATTTAGCCAACTTGTGCTAATCTTTTGTCAATCAATCTACGCACCACCATGAACATCTTGATTATGCTGCTTTTTGCCAGTATGGCCGCCGGAAATCCGTCTGAAGACAGCGGACACGACCACCACCAACCTGAAAACCATGCATCGGACCAGCACGGCGGTTCAGCTCATCAGGCCCCTCAGCAACCGCTGGTAGATAACCATGCCTCCGAATCGCTCCACCACCGCTTCTACCAGGCCTTTGAGCGTTTCGCCGACAGCACCATCACCGACCGCTTTTTCAAACAGGCCGACATCGACCCGCTCATTAATCAACTCCGTGACCACCCCGATTTTACCGTTCAGCAGGAGGGCGTTTCGGTTCAGGGACGGCCCATTTATCTCGTAAAGTGGGGCAATGGTCCGAAAACAGTCTTTATGTGGTCGCAGATGCATGGCAACGAACCCACCGCCACCATGGCCCTGATGGATGTGTTCAACTTCCTGGCTGCCGGGGAGGATGAATTTGACGATGAACGCCGGGAATGGTCGCAGGAGCTGACCCTGCTTTTCATGCCCATGGTGAATCCCGATGGCGCCGAGGTGTATCAACGCAGAAACGCGCTGGATGTAGACCTGAACCGGGATGCGCTCAGGCTGTCGAGTCCGGAGTCGGTGCTGCTCAAGGGCGTGCGCGATCGGTACAACGCCCTGTTCGGATTCAACCTTCACGACCAGAGCGTATTCTACGGCACCGATACCGCCCAGGACCCCGTAGCCATCGCTTTTCTTGCGCCGGCCTACAACGTTGAAAAAGAAACCAACGAAGTGCGTGAGCGCGCCAAACGCCTCATCGGCGCCCTGCACCGCGACCTCCGCGCGTATATTCCGGGTCAGATTGCCCGGTACGACGATACCTTCGAGCCCCGCGCCTTCGGCGACAACATGCAGCGATGGGGCACCTCCACCATACTGATTGAATCGGGCGGTTTCCGGGAAGATCCCGAAAAGCAGTACCTGCGCAAGCTGCATTTCATGATGCTGCTCAGTTCATTCACCTACATCGCCCGCGACGAATATGCCGATGTGGACCTGCAGGAGTATCTGGATTTACCCATGAACCGGTTCAACGGCGTATTCGGATATGTACTTCGAAACGGTAGCGTTGTGCCGGACGCTCAGGTTACAGCGCAGTCATCCACTGTCGGACATCGAGACCGGCAGTCGGGATCCTCCGGGAGTCCGTCGCGTACGGGAACACCAGCTTCGGATAGGGCCGCATCCGAACAAGGGGGTACAGACCGAACGCCGGCATCCAACGCCGCTACAGGGCCATCCTCCGCAGCCATATCATTCAAGCTGGATCTGGCCTTCCGCGCCCAGGAAGTGCTGAATCAACGCGCTGAGCTGGATCGTTACAGCTGGCGTTTATCGGATGTGGGCGATGTGTCCACCTTTGGCTCTTACGATGAATTCAACGCAGAGGGCTTCGAAATTCGCAACATGAAGGTCTATCCGGAGATCTTTGCGAGTCTCGACGTTTTGCTGGAACAAGACTGGCGGCGACTGCTTCGTCAGGGATTCGGGTATTTCCGTGTATATGCCCTTGAGCCGGATCGTGTGCAGCGCGAGGCCCGGGATTTGCCATTTCGTGTACTGCTTGAGAATGAATTGCCTCCGGTGTTCCCGGGCATTGGCGGCGATCCGGCCTTATCGTTACAGCACGAGGACGGTCGGCACTATATTTTTGCCAACGGGACGTTGTTCCCTGTTCAAAACGCAGACTAAAAGGGTTTTTATGATTCAATTCAAGTCCCCCTCCGACCGGAGAAACCTGCTTGATCGATTCCGGAAGCTTACGCCAGATACAGCACCGGCGTTTGGCCTGATGACGGCTCAGCACATGGTGGAGCATGTTTGCCTGACGTTCTCGATGTCTAATGGTCGGATGGAGATTGCCCAGACGACTCCCGAACGACTGGCCAACATCACCAAGCGAAGGTTACTGGAGTCGGACATGGCCTTTCCGAAGGGTTTCAAAGCTCCTATTTTGCCTGAAAACGAAACCCTGCCGTATCAGTATGAGAGCCTGAATGCGGCCATCGACGTACTGGAAGAGGAAATCGATGCCTTTGAAGGGTGGTTCCAGCACTACCCCGGTTCACGACCGGTCCATCCGGTAATGGGTCCCCTGACGTACGACGAGTGGCAGGTCTTCCACAGCAAGCATCTGACGCACCACCTCGAACAGTTTGGGGTGTAATCTGGTTTCTGTTAACGTTCGAAAAATGAGGAAGCTTACACTGGTTAATAGCTGAAAGCCACGAAGTGAAACGCGTTGTTATGGAGCGTACAATAAGGGCTTGATTTGCATTGGGGTTTAGCTCACTTCAAACCCAGAAAGTACCCGACCTATTATACCGCACCCTTAAGAAGTGATTTAATCTCGCTGAGCTCGTCTTTTTTCGATTCTCTTTCCTCTTCAAGGTCGTAATCGTCTTGTAATCCAAGCCAAAACTTCGCGGATACGCCAAAATACTTACTCAACCGCAACGCCGTATCTGCGGTTATACGGCGTTTACCTTTTATGATCTGCGAGAGCCGTGTTTGTGGGATGTTCAAATCCTTCGACAACCTGTATGCCGATACGCCCAGTGGCTCTAGAAACTCATAGAGCAAAACTTCTCCAGGATGTACATTCGATAACTTCTCCATAATTTCTGCTTTTTAGTGATAATCCATGCTTTCTACCTCACTGGCGTTACCTTCACTCCATTTGAAGACAATGCGCCATTTTTTGTTGAATCGGATACTGTAAAATCCATTCAGATTACCCGACAATTTTTCAAGCCTATTCGAAGGGGGAACCGTCAAATCACTGATAGTTTGTGTGTTGTTGAGCATGCGTAATTTCCTGCGACCAACATTTTGGATGTCCAAAGGCATATTCTTTACCCTTCTACCAAGCCAAATATGCTCCGGCTGTTTTGATCCGAAAGATACAATCATAACTTCATACGTTAGTAACGCAAAAGATAAGTAATTATTTGGATCAACCCTAATACCACGTTAGCTTATACCAGCGTTTTGGGGGAATTTACTGAAAATGATGGCGGAAGGGAGAAGCAAATAGGATCGGGTTATAACGCTCCATAACGACCCAGCGTTTAAGCGGCGAGCCGACTTGTTAAAATTAAGGCTGGGAACCCTAAGCGAGTCCGCATGAACCGCGTGTTAAGTAACAACACCATAGTTCAGTATGGTTTAAAATGTTCGAATAATTCGAATATTGTGTATTTTATACCGCATACCATAACAAATACATTCCTATGGCAAACCCAACGACCACGGATCAAGACCTCGCTAAACGTTCTCTAAAGAGCTTCCGCAAGCTATCAAAGCTCTATAAGAACAACGCTAATTCTATTGAATTTGCCGTTGCACAGGATGGAACGGCATTTCAACTTCCAGTAGCTGCGTTAGACAGTATCGAAACAATACTAAAAAACCTCGCAGAAGGAAAGACCTCTGAAATCATCAGTGAAACTCAATACCTGACCACCCAACAAGCCGCCGATTATCTGGACGTTTCACGACCATTTGTCGTTCGGTTATTGGAGTCCGGGAAAATACCCTTTAAAAAAGTAGGCCGTCATCGCCGAGTCTTGTTCTCCGAGCTTAAAAACTATGAAGAGAAGCAGCAACAGATTGCCTTGCAAAAACTCAAGAAGCTTACCGACGAGTCCCAGCGTCTAAACTTGTACTAACCGTCCATGCGTAAAACTGTTGTCTTGGATGCGTGTGTGTTGTATTCGGCGTCACTTCGAGATTTTCTGCTTCACTTAGCCCAGCAGAAACTTTACAAACCCCGTTGGAGCGATCGTATCAATGATGAATGGATTCATAATGTACTTAAAAACCGCCCAGATTTATCTGAACATAGTTTTCACAGGCTACGCGTATTAATGGATGAAGCCTTCCCAAATGCAAATGTAAAGGACTATGACCATTTTATGGGAGGGTTAAGTTTACCTGATCAGGGTGATAATCATGTGCTGGCAGCTGCGATAAAGGCTAAAGCCGATTTTATTGTAACCTTCAATATCAAAGATTTTCCCTCTAAGGAGTTGATAACACACGCTTTAAAGTCAATACGCCCGGATGAGTTTTTGACTTCACTAATCAAAGAATCACCGGTTAAAGCCACTCAAGCTTTTTTAAATCAGGTAGAGCACCTGAATAACCCCTCAATTCCTGCAACCAAATTATTGGACACATTTAGAAAGAACAATATTCAAAACTCAGCTAACCTTCTCGAAAACCTGCTATAAGTGTATTGTTTTGTTACTTAACGGCCTTCGTTTTGTGCTGCAGGGGATGCCAACTTTGCAAAAGTATCGAAATCAGCACCTGTCAGCACGAGCTGAAAGCCACGAAGTGAAAACGTTGTTATATTTCTCTTTTACTGGATTTCTAGCTTTACCTTTCGCCCTAAAGCTCGAGCGTATTTTCGTAATGTAGACAAACGGATGTCATCGGCATGGTTCTCCATGCGCGAGATTACCGATTTTGTCGTGTTCAACTTATTGGCCACCTCTTGTTGGGTAATGCCCAAATCTTCACGTGCTTGGCGTAATATGACACCAATCTTGAAGTTCAAGTAGCCTTCTTCAAAGTTTTCAGCAAACTCTGGACTTTCCGCTTTTTTCTTTTCGATAAATCGTTCTAAATCGTCACCCATGATCTTTCCTCCTGAAATAATCGCGTTTTCGTTCTTCGGCAAGTTTAATTTCCTGTTGAGGTACTTTGTTGGTCTTTTTTGCAAATCCATTGGTCGCGACTATGAGTTCACTACCGTCGAAAAAACATAATAGCCGGAACGTATTCGAACCCAAAGTAGCCCTTATTTCCCAAATATCGTCAGTATTGGTCAGCTTTTTAAGGTATTGAGCGGGAACCGGATTAACTTCTCTTACTGTTCTCAACACCCACGCTATCTTCTTTGACGTCTTATATGGAAGACTTTCTAAGAAAGATTGCACCGGGCATTTTCCATTTTCGCTGTGATAGAAGTTTATTTTCCGCATTTAATAAGTTAGCATAAATGCGAACATCTATCAAGCCCAGCAATCACCTTACCCGGATCTCTTGGAGCGAATCGTGGGATTAAGGTGTTTTTCCAAGTAATTTTCTAATGCCAGGACCCAATGAATTTTAGACGTATCTGTTAGTACAATGAAAAAAATCAACGCCTCTGGATTACTTGCGAGTGAGTACATTTGAACCACATCGTTCTTGGTATTATCTCGAATGTGCTGCAAAGCACGAACTCTGGCATTGGTGTTATGCTTGCCAACCTTAATGACTTGATGCTCGTCTGTGTAGTGAATATAAACTCCAGCTTTGTTCGCTCTGGGATCAGAATTATTTAGAGCATGAAGTGTTTTGATTTCCAAGAATTCGAAATTCCTGGAAATATCACCGAACTCAACACCAACAACTTTGTATAATTTACTCAGAAATTTGTGCATGTTGATTCAGAGAAATATAACGGTCTGGCAAATAAGCGGCGCGGCTAAGTCCTTGAATGTAAGAAACTAAACACTAACGCGTCCGCTTGATTTGCATTGTTATGTTGCACCGGTATTCATTGTTTAGCGAAAAACTCCCAAACCAACCGAGCACCTTCCACATCACGATTCTGCCTGCCAATGGTTGGATGGTTAATTGATGGCATAGTATGTCCGCCACCATCGACTTTGCAGTAATGGACATCCGCACCGTCTGAAGCCGATGAGTAATATTCACATATGACAACGCTACCATCATCAGGGTCAAGATCTTCAAACTCGGTGATTATTGGATTTGATGAATCTGCCTGGTTGACTTCAATCCAGTAGTCCCGGGTCGATTCAGATGATAATACCTCGCCTCGGCCACCTATAATGCTGCCTCCCTCATATAGCATGAACGGATCTTCAGTTCCGTTAACGATGATCATAGGTACAGGTGTAGTTGCTTCCGCGCATTCTGTAGGGTCAGGCAGGTTCGCGATAAATGCACCGCCCGCAATAAATTTGTCAGGATATTCTGTTGCCAGCCTGTACGTCATCATCCCACCATTTGATGCACCTGTTGCAAACACTCGATTCAAATTAAGTGTAATTGATTCATGCGCAAACCGGCCGGCAGCCCAATCCAGCATCGAAACGATGAACCCGGCATCATCGGCATCCGGATTGCCCTGGGTTTGGGGCCGACAATCATTCCAGCTCTGATTATCTCCTGTCGGTGAACCGGTGTTGTTATTGGTACCATTGGGCACCATCAACAAAAATCCTTCCTCTTCTGCAATTTGCTGCCACTCCTGCGTTCCTCCGGCATTGGGACGAAAAAGCTTGTCCATGCTTTGTGTTCCGCCATGAAGCAGAATAACTACTTCCGCATTTTCTGATATAGACTCAGGAATATAAAAACGAAACACACGACTCATATCTCCATGTTCAATACTTGTCTCGTGCCAGCCAGAGTTCAAGTCCTCTGCATCAGATGGTATAATACCAGAGCTATTGCAACCAAGCAGAGTCATACTAATGATCACGTAAAATAAAATAATCTTTGCTGAATTCATGTTTACGGACGGATTCCTATATGCAACATAACGCCTTTCGGTTTGTGCGGCAGGGGCTAAAAGTTCTACTAAGGCTTGTAACTCAGCACCTGTCCGCACGAAACCGTTGTTATGTTGCAGTTTAGACCTGTTTATGAATTTTTATCCGACTTATTTCAGTAGCATCATTTTGCCAGTGATAATCTGACCACTGACCTGTAGCCTATACACGTAAATTCCCGATGCCAGATTTGCGCCGTTAAAGGCCACTTCATGGACACCCGCTCGAACCGAACCATTGACAAGCTCTGACACTTGTCGCCCCAAAACATCAAATACGGCAAGCCTTACCTGACCATCTTCCGGGATGCTGTACCGGATTACCGCATTCGGGTTGAATGGATTGGGATAAGCTCCAACCTGGACAATGTCGGAAATTTGTTTCTCTTTGCCATGCTGCTCAGCAATAGGATCGGGCACACTATTAAGGTAAATACCAGCAAGTACTTGCGCTGTTTGGGTCAATTCATCATCGGGGTGATTTCTTAACAATTGACTTAAATATGAGGTTGCCTTCTCGAAATTTTGCTCCACTTCGAGGTAGTAGGTAAACAGATTATACTGTGCCAGTAGATTATGAACAGAATCGTACGATGAAAATTCGGCCAACGAAAGCAAGTGATCCCGGCCAATTTCATAATCTGATTCAAGCATGGCGTTATTTGCCAGCAAACGCACCGCATAGGGCCAGAGGGGATCCGATTGGCCGGTTGTGGACTGAGAATGTAGATACGCCGTCAATTCGGCTTGCAATGTTTGACGCGGCCCCTCAGAAGCCAAGCCCTGCATTTGTCTGTGTACGAGGGCGTTGTAACCAATCAAAGCTAATGGAGCAAACGAAGATTGACGATCATTTTCAATGTAGCTTTTTAAAACTGATAAACCCTGTTCTATCTCACCGCCCATGCTCACACGCATTGCCGTCAAAAGTTCTTCAGGGACGCGAGTATGATTATCGGTGTCATCGTACCTATTGGAAGTACTATTGCCAGCAATCATTTTCTGGTAGTAAGGTGGATTCGGGTCGGTGCTAAGTGTATTATTCGAGGTCACCCAGGATGTACCGTCCATGGAGTTGCCCGGTCCACCTTCCCAGTAGTTTCTGTCTGCCCACACGCCGGAGTTGTTTTCCGCCCGGATATGGGGCATGTCGGTTTCGTAGAAACTATTGTATCCGCCATCGGCGGAATAACCCATAAATACGTATGCCCCGTTTTGTGCCTTGAGCATCGGACCAGCACCATAGGCGATTACGTTATACCCTTCGAATCCCGGGGATTCGGCAAAGCTTGGCCAGCCGTCATTGATCAGCACCTGATTGCCGCCGTTTCCCGCAAACACACTGGTGGTAACCCACAGGTTAGAGGAATTTAGAAACAGACCGCGCGCCGTATTGTAGCGGACTTTGTTCCCGTCGTGTTCTGCCGTAGTAGACACATAGTCGGCGTTCATCCCATAGGTATTATTCTCAATGATATTTCCAGAAACGGAAGCATTGGACTGGTACAACCACATTCCAATCGTATTATCTTCAATTACGTTATCTGTAATCAGGACATTCGTACCAGTGGATGTCAGATGAACGCCGGTCCCGTTGTCGGAAATCACATTGTCATGTATATTAATTGAGGTGCTGGAACCGGTCGCCCAAATGCCGGTCGTCGCATTCTTAATGGTAGAGTAAGAAATAGTACCGGAAGAACCAGAATTGAATTTAATACCGTTATTGGATGGAGTAACAAAATCAAAAGTAACTCCATTAGCTATCAACTCTCCATTTACAATGAAGTCTGAATTGTTAGTAAACGTTATGGAGGATCCAGGGGTGATAGTTAATAGATCAGTTGCCTCTACAGTGTAAGTGGAAGTAATATTCATATTACCACTCCAAACATCACCAGAAAGCTTACCAACAGCGGTGTAATCAATTCTTGCATTTGACGGAGAAGCCGGATAATAGGTATTGATTGATTGTCCCGCAGAATTGGTTCCAATCCAGTAAACAAATGTTTCATAATAAAACCCAGACTTAGTTACACTGGTGATATTTACCCATGGCACTTGCATATTTGGATTTGCGCCACTCCAACCTTTTGTAGTTTGATCCCGGATCCAAACTACAGGTGGTTCATCAAAATAATTGGAAAAACTCGTAAAGCCGGTAATTTTATACGTTCTGACACCGTAGTAGACACCTGTTGCCAGAGTCCCCATCCCCCGGTAAAATGTATGGGTATGGTTGTTCCAAAACAATGTCGAACTGCCTCCATACGCAGTGCCGTGTTCTACGATATTAGGTGGGCTGATCAATTTTAAAGCTTCGTAAGCATTGACGCGTCCATAGCCGTAGTCATTAGTAAAATTATGAGCACCCATTCCACTGACTTTATCCGCTGTCACTCGAATAGTATTTCGAATGTCATCATGGGTCAGGTTCAAGCCCAAATCTCTGCTTTGCGAGAGGATCAGGCCTGCTACCCCCGAAACGACAGGAGCCGCTGCCGAAGTGCCACTGAACGAACCATCCTGATTGTTTCTATAGGTGGAATAATAACTGACTCCCGGGGCTACAACATCAATGTGGCTTCCTGAATTAGAGAAAGAAGCTTTAAAGTCTGATTGACTGGAGGCTCCAACAGCTATTGTCCAGGGAAACCCGGCCGGGTAATTCACGGTTTGATTTCCGTCATTGCCCATAGCTGCTACTACTAAAATACCACTAAGATATGCATTATAGGTTGCCTGGGTGACAGGATTATTGATAAATGTGCTGTACCAGTTTCCCGAAACACCTTGTCCGCCTAAGCTCAGGTTAATGATATTGGCTCCATTTTGTCTTGCCCAATCCACCCCTGCAGCTACTTTGCTGTGAGGGGCACCTCCCATGGACCAGCCAAACGGATCCCACCAAGGCGAACTGGTGTGAGCGACCTTCACAGGCATAATTTTTGCATCCCACATGACTCCGGCTACTTGCTGGTTATTGTCTGTAATCGCACCAATAATACCGGCTACAGCTGTCCCATGATTGGCGAATCCATACTGTGAAGGGATGTCGTCCATTGGGTTGGAATCGTTATCGGCTACATCATACCCCTGGATGATCCGGCTGCGGTTGCCCGGATCCAGATCCGAGTGGGTGTAATCGACCCCGCCATCAATTACGGCAATAATCACATCACTTCTTCCGGTATTCATCTCCCAAGCCTGTGGAGCATGAATATCTTTTCCGGGATTGGCCCAGTTATACAGCCCCCACTGATTATTTGATTGAAAACGGGGGTCATTAGGAAAAACTTGCTGCGGATACATCAGGAATTCCGGTGAGGCCGCTTCCACACCTGGCAATTCCATCAATTGTTCGGCAAAACGGAGGGTGTTAACCGTATCGGCAACCCAGATGGTATACCAGCGAGACAGATCAAGCAGGATGACAGGCTCTCCGTTTATTCTTGAAGTTGTCAGGGTATCTCTTGCTTCGAAATGCCGGAATATTTTTTCTCCCCGGGCGAACCCGTGCCCGGACAGTAACGCTCTTAATTCGAATATCTCTATTTCCTCAGGATAGATATCTTGCCTGTTTACCTGCAGTGTTTCCTGCTTAAACTTGATGTTGATTACGCCTGGCACAGGGGTATCCGCTTTGGTCTGAGCCATTGCGATACCGGAAATGAGCACAAGAGAGGTCGCAAGCAGTCCCATGTTGGCACGCAGAATTATATATATCTACGTTGTTTTTCGGTATTTTGCTTTGTTTTCATGTTGTATCTCCTGTAAGAGGTTATGGTTCTGATCGTTAGTTAGAGCATTCCCTTCGGGAATACGGCGTTCGAGGGAGGAGGCCTCTGCATGGCCTCCTCCCGTTTTTAAAATTTATTCATTTAATTTTTTGTCATTTAAAATTTCCTATCTGTAGTACCAGCATTCCGCTTGTAATTGTAGTTTTTTTGTTCAAACTTGTTGATAGCATAGCTCCTATACCCAAAAAACGACCCGTTTTTATCAGAATTTGAGCTTCCAACGGAACGGATATTACCACCAGTCTTTCCTGATCACCTGCTACCTGTTCATGCCACCAAAGGCTTCCGAGACCCGCCGAGGCAGATAGCGATAGAATGGATACGTTTGAAGAATATCCCCAATTCATACTCACTTCATTCATTCCTGTAATTCTGTTTACTTGGGGTACGCCGGGGTCAACACCTGCTCGGTCAGAGACGATATAACGCAGACCAATAACACCATACGCTGAAAAATAGTGAGCGCTGACAATCCCGGTAACACCCCTGAAATTTTCTGCCCCGGAATGGCCGATACCCAATTTCAACCAGGTTTGTGTTCCAGTTCGTTCATCGGTTAAACCCTGAGCCTTTAATGGTTGAACCATCAAAAAAACAATAAAAATAGAGATCAATTTGCAAAGATATTTTTTTGAGTTCATATGTATTATATATTGCGTTTCATCTTCAAATGTTAACTGTTTCAATCTAGTTAATTAGACTGCAACATAACGGCCTTTGGTTTAAGCGGCGAGCCTATTGCATTAAGTTAAAGACTTTGTTCTTTTAAGCAAACTCCCAAGCCCATCAAAACCTAGTAGGCGAGACCGCTTGAAACCATTGTTAGTGTGCGCGAAATAGCAGTAAAATTATTATTTTGAACAAATTATTAAATTTATTAGTATAGTGCAGCATGTCTTAACCCCATAAAATACAATAATAAATAGAAGAAATTATGGATACTAGTATGTTTCGTCGAATACTACTTGGCTTATCAGTTGTAATGATTATGTCAACTGGGTTTGTTTTCACAACACCGACTGAAGCAAACTGTGCTTCATGTACATGTGCTGAGAGAATCAACTGGTTGGGCCAGTGCCGCGGAGAAACTATACGCCTATGTAAAGGTGGACAAAATTGTACTTCCTGCGGTGACGTGACAATAATACAACCTTAGATAAATCACATAATGCGATTTAAACTACTAACATACTTAGTGGTAGTCGTATCAGTTACGACTACCGCTGAGTACCATTTAAACTACTCGCTTGTAAGCGAAATTCGAGAAGTTGTATATAATCCATATGATATGTGGACGATTGATGAATCATACGCCATAGTGAACGATTTGGCGGATAAACAAGAACCTATTAAGCTTATTGATATAGTGGAGGGGTATACGATTAAGTCCCTGAGAGTTGGACAGGGACCAGGTGAAGTAAGCCCAACGCAATACAAAAGAGTTACAAAGTTTTCAGATAACAGTATTCTACTATTCGACGCTGGAAATCAAAGACTAACAAAATATGGCTCAAATCTCGAGTATTTATACGACCTAAGTGGATCTGCTTTAAGCAACAGAATCTACCAAGCTGGTTTAGTAAATGATTCTACACTTATCTTAATCGATAATGGAGAAAGTTTTATACGAGGCTATCGGTTTAACTCAAAGTACGTGAACGAATCTGATATTCTATTTGAAATATCAACGGATGACTATTCTGAATTAAATGATTTTAAAAACTTTGCTTTGTTACAAGCGATGTTCATTTCTAATTCTAACAATGCCATATACTTAAGCAATGAATTTGCTTCATTCATAATTGCGCTTGATGAAAATGGTATCAAGTGGATTTCGAATATACCCAATGGATTTAATCTACCGGTTGCTGATTCTGAGAATTTGGGTTATATGATGCCTCGTATTGGAAGTCATCCTGAAGGAAGTCGTGGAATATATTATCACAATTATTTTGTATTTATGCATTTTCATGGTGAGACAATTTCACGATTGGAGCAAATGAGATATACTTTTAACTTCGATGCATTGCTGGAGAAAATGAAACATACTTCAAAACTGATGGTGTTTGAAGCGGAAACGGGAGAATTTATTGGTGAGTTTTTGTTACCTGAACATGCGCGCAATATCGGGTTCGTCGGTGAAAAACTTCTGTTGATAAATTCACTAGATCATGCAGGAAATATTAGAGTATATGAAAGGAAATGATAAAGCACACTAACTCATTATTGAGTAGCAAGATGGTTAATAAGTATTATTTTCGCAACTTAATTGTTCCCGTTATTCCATAAGTGCATATTCCTTGTGTATAGTGAATAATTTGCACTATAAATGAACCGGGACTTGGTTATTCAACGTTTGAATCGCCCGACTTCTGTAGGAAAAAGTACCCGGTACCTGACCTCGTGACCGGAATCCGCCGACTCCATCGTTCACCATTTAAAATGACCTGATCACTTTCCACTATCGGATTTCTTTATGATTCAACGTCATGTGAACTAAATGAAAATAGGATGTACATCGGTATACCTGCAGAAACATGCACATATCTCACACTAAAAGTGGGTGGATAGTACTTCATATTTACAGATATTTATCACGAGCTGCCTGACGTAACCTGATTTTGGGTATGCTCACTAGTTTGATCACTTGCCAGAGTTTGGCAACACTCATGAGTCAGGTGTCATGTCTGCTCGTACGAGTTAACCACCATCGTACATTTGACCATAACTTCATCTTGATTCCCAACTGATGCTACTTGACCGTCCCGTTACAGCGCTGATGCTCGTGCTGGCAACATTTATCTTCGGATGGATTGCCCTGCAAAGCTTGTCTGTGGATCTCCTGCCGGATGTCGACCGCCCATCGCTATTGGTGCAAACCGAGTGGTCGGGCGCTTCAGCCCGTGAGGTCGAAACACGCATCAACGAACCCCTCGAAGCGGTTATGAGCACCATTCCCGGCATCAGCAGTGTGCACAGTTTCGCCCGGCAAGGACAAAGCATTATTGCCCTGAATTTCGACTGGGGACGCGATATGAACCTCGCTTTCCTCAACACCCGCGAAAAACTGGATCAGGTTCGCATGATGCTGCCCGAACAGGCCGGTCGACCTCGCCTGATTTACACAACTCCCGCCGATGAACCCGTTGCTGTGCTTTCGATTACCGCCTCCGGTCAGCCCGATCCCGATTTCGCAACCCGCCTCAACCTGAAACGCTGGTCCGAGCACGTGTTAACCCGTCGGCTCGAGCAGCAGGAGGGTATCGCTCAGGCCGTTCTGGTCGGAGCCGTTGTTCCGGAGGTACACATCCGCTTTCGTCAGGCCGACATCGACCAATACGGACTCTCCATAGCCCAAATCCGCGAGGTTATTCGTCAGGCGAACGTGTTCTCGGCTTCAGGAGAGCTGCGCGACGGATGGTATCGCTATTCGCTTTCCATCCAAAGCCGTATTCAGTCCATCGACGATATCCGGATGCTGGCGGTGACCCGCCTCACCGACACCCAACGCATCCTCCGCCTCCACGAAATCGCCGATGTGTATCTGGATGAGCAGGACCCCACATCGTTCTCCTTATATAATGGGAGCCAGGTTTTAACGGTGCTCGTGAAAAAGGATTACGGCAGCAACACGGTTCGGGTGTTCGAATCGCTCGGTCCGCTGATTGAAGAAATCACCGGGCAATATCCGGGCATACAGGTGGAAATCCTGCAGGAAAACGCCTCATATGTAAAGAATACAATCCAAAACCTGCTGCAAACCCTGGCTTACGGAGGCATCCTCGCTTTCATCGTGCTGTTCGTGTTTCTGAACGATCCCAGGATGCCGTTTACGATCGGAATTGCCATTCCCGCCAGTATTTTCCTCACCTTTTTCGTGATGTATCTGTTCGGTATTCAGCTGAACATCATATCGCTGAGCGGACTCACGCTGGGAATCGGGCTGCTGGTGGACAATGCGATTGTGGTGCTGGAAAACATCAATCGATATCGCAAGTACGGACATGATATTCGGGAGTCAGCCCACCGCGGAACCCGGGAAATCGCCCTTGCCGTGACGGCTTCTACATTCACAACGATATCGGTCTTTTTGCCCCTGCTGTTTCTGGGTGGATTTGAAGGCGCCATATTTCGAGATCAGGCCTTCACTCTGTCGGTAAGCTTACTGGCTTCGCTGCTGCTAGCGCTTGGGATTATCCCCGTGATGGTGGTTTCGTTTCAGAAGCGGTCTGCGAGGCAGAAAAGTGTAGCGCCCCCCGTTAAACAGGATGAAAGTTTTGCCGAAGATCCAGTCAGTATGCACGATAGAGCCCTTGCCGAAGGTTCAGACCCTAATTCAGATGCAGCAGCAAGCCGTTCACACAAGGAAGATGCAGGTTTCACAGTTGATGGGAAAGCGAACCCTGACGAAAAACGGAACGTTTTCGCTCGTGGACTCAACCGGGTTCAACGCCTCTACGAGGGATTGCTGCAGTTAGCGCTGGGTCGGCCTGCGCTGGTCTTGGTTTCTACCCTTATTCCGGGAATTCTTGCCGGATGGATGTTCTGGCAGCTGCCGAAAGCCATGCTCCCCGAAGGCGAGCCGGATCGTGTGCAATACCGGGTGAGTCTGCCCGGGAACACCTCCCTGCTTACGCTGCAGCAAGCGGCGCGGGACCTCTCCCTCGATTTGGCTGCGGTGTTGGAATCAGCGCCTCCAACCCGCGGCATTCTGGTCATGGGAGGCTACACCGATCAGACCAACCTGAGTCGCATCGCGCGGGAAGGACTCAACAAATTCACCATTCAAATTGCCGTTCCGCCCGGATACAGGGCCACCGACATCGATCAACTGATGAGCGAGCGCATTGCATCGCAGTCCGGCTGGACGCTCGAGCGACTCGAAGGCGACAGCGCACTTGGCACACTAACCGGCGGGAACACCGATCCCGTCATCCTGCAATTTGTGGGCACGGACCGGGTATTCAGCGAAAGAGTGGCAGAAGCCATGATGGAGTGGTTGCCCGCCCGAATCCCGGGAAGCACCCTGCATAAGCAATATCCCGAAGTGGTCGATACCTGGCATATTCGGTTCAACAGCGCCCGGTTGCTGCAACTCGGACTCACCGAGAATCAGGTGATCGATTTCCTCGAGTCCCGCGCGCGGGGTAATCTGGTCACCGAATGGAATCGGGAAGATGAAAGCATAGCCATTCGCCTGTTCAGCGACCGCGAATCCTTTGTGGATCCCCAGTCGCTGGTCATGTCCGCCGGCGGACGCAACATCCCGCTTCGCGAACTCCTGGCCATTGAACAGGTTCAGGAGCCCGAACAGCTCGAACGCGCCGGTCAGGCCGCGGTGCTCAGTTACCGCACCGGATTCACCCTGGCCGACTGGTGGTTCAACGGCCGCGAAATTCGCGATGCCGTGCGGGAATTCACCCGCGAAACCGGCATCGAAGTGCGCATCGCAGGATCGGCACTCATGGTGGACCGCCTCCTGCGCGACATGCTCCGACTTTTGGGCATCAGCCTCATCCTTATATACATCATTCTGGCCGTTCAGTACGAAAGCCTGCGTTATCCTGCACTGATTCTGGTCGCTGTGCCCTTCGCCTGGATCGGCTCCCTGTTTTTACTGTACATATTGGGAGGAAGCCTGAACATGCTCTCCTTCATGGGGCTGCTCATTCTCACCGGTATTGCGGTAAACGATGCCATTTTGAAGGTGGATTTCATGCGAAGGTACCTGGAGGAGTCCGGCGATCTGAGTCAGGCCATCATCCAGGCCGGGAAACATCGATTTCGACCGGTTTTGATGACTACCATGACCACCATTTTGGGACTTTTGCCCATGCTCATTCCCTTCGGCGACGGATATGAATTTCGTCAGGCCCTGGCTACGGCGCTTATCGGCGGGATGTTCACCTCGACATTGCTCACCTTATTTGTCATTCCGGTACTGTTCCGGATTGTGAATCGGAACCACCCATTTTCAGCTCAACCATCAGAACATTTATGATACTTCCAATATTTATCGCGCCAACGTCGTCTGCAGGATGTTTGAACCTTGGCGAAAATGGCCATTACTATGGTGCAAGGGTACGAAGCACTCGGGTGATGAGCCGGCTGATGAAGCCGTCGAGCCACTTGTTGATGATGATTTCAGCACTGTTTATACTGGCTGGCTGCAGCCGTGAGGATAGCGAAGCGTCAACCCGTGAACGACCACAGGGCATTGAAATCCGTCCGGATGTGGTCTTCGTGAAAACGGACGGCGAGCCCATTCACCGCTACCTCGAAAGTACCGGTATTGTTGAGGCGGCCCGGGAGCTCCCCATCCAATCGCGCCTCAGCGGATTCATCGACCGACATCAGATTCATGAGGGGATGAGGGTAAGCGCCGGCGACACCCTGCTGCGCATAGCGGATGAGGAATGGCAGCTGCGCTACAGGGAGGCGCTGAACACCCGGCTCAAAGCCGAGCAGGAGTATCGCATTGAACGCGAGCTGCGGTCCCGATCGGCCCGCAACGGCGAGGGGGAGCTCAGCGAGCGCGAGGATCGTATGCTTCGCCAACAGACCGGACTGCTTCAGGCTGAAATCGCCTACGAACGCGCCGCACTGGACCTCAGCTATACCGTTTTTCAGGCACCCTTTTCCGGGGAAATCCACACTCCACTGAATTTGTCGGCAGGCGCATTTATTGGTCCGGGAAACGAGCTCGGAAAGCTGCTTGATCACCGCACCGTGCTGGTGCGTTTCGATGTACTCGAGTCGGAACTGGCCTCCGTGCGTGAAGGTATGACCGTTGAACTCACCACAGCCGACGGCAGGACTCTGAACGGTCGGATACGCACCATCTCGCCCATGGTGAACCGGGACCGAAAAACCGGGCAAATACTGGTTGAAGTGGCGAATTCCGATCGACTGTTAAAGACCGGCATGACCGTAAACGGTCGAATTCTAACCGAAACACGGTCCGGCGTACTGCGTGCTCCCCGAAGCGTGCTCCTTGAGCGCGATGGCCGGCACCTGGTCTTCCGTCTCCGCGGGTCGATGGTCGAGTGGATTTACGTGTCGCCGGAGATGATTACGCCGGAGTATATCCTGTTGAACGAATCCGTTTTCACCGCCGGCGACACCCTCGCCTTCGACCGACACTTTGCGCTCAGTCACCAACAGCGCGTGAATGTCAGAATGATGAACTGAATGCAACAGCCTGCACCTACGCAGGGTCCGTTGCATGCGCAGGTTCAACGCTGCAACGATTGATCTCATTACATCCGGGTTTTGTACCATCCATGAGTTTTTTTCAACGACGATACCTGATTTCCCTGTTCTACCTGCTGGTGGCGACCATCGGGGTGGTATCGTGGATGCATATTCCCATGGAGCTGGCGCCCGACGCGCAGCTGCCTTCCCTTACGGTCACTCATAGCTGGGGCAGTACCTCACCGGAAGTCATGGAGCAGGAGGTCACGCTCAAGGTAGAGCAGGCCGCATCCCGATTGCGTGACGTTGAAAACATCACCTCCACCACCCGGGAGGGATATTCATCGGTAACCATTCGATTCCGCCGCGATGCGCCCGTTGATTTCAGGTCGATCGAGCTGCAGGAGGATCTGTACGCCCTCCGTGAAACCCTGCCCTCCAGCGTGGTGCAGCAACCGATTTCCCGCTCCGTGCCTGCCGAATTGCAGGCCATGCAAACGTTTCTGGTATACTCCCTGCACGGCGATATACCCCGGCGGAACCTGCTGGAACTGGCCCGGCAACGCATACGACTGCCGCTTATGGGTCTTGACGGACTGTCCGGTGTGCAACTGGACGGCGTGCGCGAACCGGCGTTGACCGTCGTTTTTGATACCCGTCAGCTGGAACTTCTGGGATTACGTCCGGCCGAGATACTGAGCCAGGTGAACCGTAGTCTGAACTGGCATTCCGCCGGCTTCACGGAGCAGTCGTCGCAACGCTACGCCTTGCTCGTTCCCCCGCAGTTCACCTCCATACAAGACATTGAGCAGCAGCGTATTGTGCTGCCCGGATCTCAGCGACAGCTGGTTCTGGGCGACATCGCACGCGTCGAGGTTCGCGACTATCCCGATTTTCAGCGAAGGCGCATCAACGGGAATCCGGCGCTGACCCTACAATTTGAAAAAGAACCCGGCGCCGATGCCCTCTCGCTCTCCGAAACCATACAGTCCCGCATAGCACAGATACAGGCGGAACTCCCCGAAGGCATCACACTCCGGCTCGAGCAGGATAACACCGAACAGCTGCGCCGGCAACTGGTCGAGCTCCGGACACAGTCCCTGTACAGCCTGCTCGCTGTGTTTTTGGTGCTTTTGCTGTTCATTCGCCGGTTCAGGGCGCCTGTGATCATTCTGGGCAGCATCCTGTTCAGCATCCTCATCAGTATCAGCCTGCTGCAACTGACGGGACTCACCATCAACATCCTCACCCTGGCCGGACTCACTGTTGCCATCGGGATGATCATCGACAATGCCGTGGTGGTCTTCGAAATCGTGAATCCGGGTCTGCCCGAGGGCAGGGATGCGCGTGTTCGCCACCTGCGCGAGCACATCCCCAGGGCCATCGTGCCGGTCATGGGCAGTACCCTCACCACCATCGGTATTTTCATCCCCCTCATTTTTGCCCTGGAGGCGAACCGTGCCGTGCTCATGCCTCTGGGTACCGCCTTGTCCTTCACTCTGCTGGCTTCGGTACTCGTATCGCTCACCTGGATTCCCTACGCCCTGATCTGGCTGGTTCCGGCCGGCATCAAAGAGCGGGTGACCTTCAACGACATCCGCAAGGGTGGCATCTTCCGAAAAATCAATCTGTTGCGCATATTCTACTGGCGTCGTCGTCTGCGATGGCTGCTGGTTGGTGCCGTAGTGCTGACCATTGGCATCCCGACCTTCGCCATTCCCGAACCGATGGATCGTCCGGCCAGCGCTGAAACCGGGACATCGTTTGGGGAGACGACATCCCGCTGGATGAAATCCATCACCAGGCCCTATTTCGAGAATCGCAACGCGATTGATCCATGGATTGGCGGCATCAGCTACCGGTTTTTCAAGAAGACCTACTTCGGCGAGCCCTGGGGATTTTCAACCGGAGAGACGGTTTTCGTGAGCATCAATACGCCACAGGGCACCCCCCTCGACGAGATCGACACCATTGCGCGGAATTTCGAGGTGATTGCCGAGCCCTATGCCGAGTATTTCGACTACTACGAAACCCGGGTGTCCGAGCAATTCGGAGCACGACTCATCTTCTATCTGAAACCGGAGTCCCTCATGCAGCCCGGGCCCTACCTATTCTACGCCGAAACGGCGTACCTGGCCGCCCGAACCGGCAACTCCCGCATCTCGGTTACCGGACTGGGAGATTCCTTTTTCAGTGGCGGGGGCAGCAGTGTGAACTCCACCATAACGCTTCGCGGATACTCCTACCTGGAACTGGAACAAACTGCCCTTCGACTCCAGGAAAGGCTCGAACAAAACCGCCGCGTTCAAAATGTGGACATCAATCAGACCGGATTTTGGGGCAGAAGCGATATGAAGCAGTATACGCTTGGGCTGGATGACCTGGAAATTCAGGCCAGGGGACTCGACCGCAGATCGGTACTGGATGCCATTCAAGTGGACATCAACCCTGAGAATACGTTTGGCCGGGTCGAGTTTCAGGGCCAGCAAATGTACCTGATGGGCACCGGTCCGCGTGCATCCACCTATTGGATGGAGTTTCAGGACCGGCCGAGGCAGTATGGCCAGACGATGTTTACCATGGACGAAATCGCGACGCTGGAACTTCGCGATGTGATGAGCGACATCCGCCGGGAAGACCAGGCCTATACACGGGGCATATCCTACGATTTTTTGGGTCCAAACCCGATGGCGAGGCAATTTCGGGATGATGTACTCGCCACCTTCCCGTTGCCCATCGGCGTTCAGGTACAGGAACCCACGTTTTGGTCGTTCGGGACCCGGGAATCGAGTCAGAATATGATGCTCATCCTGCTGATGGCCCTGCTCACTGTGTGGATGATCGTGTCGGCCCTGCTGGAAAAGTGGCTGGATCCGCTGTGGGTGATTGTTTCGGTGCCGCTGGCCCTGTTGGGCGTGATGAGCGGCGTACTCTTTCACGAATTGAACTTCGCTCAGGGTGCCATCGCGGGCACATTGCTCAGTGTGGGGGTGGTGGTGAACAACGCGATCCTCTTGATGCACGAAAAAGAGCGCCTGCGAAAAGGGGGTGTTTTCGGGCTGCGAAGCTGGGTTTACGTGTACAGGGCGCGATTTCGGGCCATTATCATCACCTCGCTGACCACCGTAGCCGGACTGTTTCCCCTCATCCTGTTTGGCTCGGATCCGGTGTGGACCAGCCTGGCGGTTGTAGTAAGTTGGGGACTGGGATTCTCCACGGTCCTGTTGCTTGTGATGACGGGTATGTTCGGCAGATAACCTGCGGCCGGGGGATTGTCCCCTGTTTGGGAGAGCAGGTAGTCAATCGCGGCGAGATAACCTGCGGCCGGGGGATCGTCCCCTGTTTGGGTGAGGAGGTAGTCAATCGCGGTGAGATAACCTGCGACCGGGGGAGCGTCCCCCTACTTAACCAGCATCATCGTACGGGAATCCACTCCGGTACCGTTTACTTCAAGACGATACAGGTATAATCCGCTGCTCAGTCCCGCGGCGTTGAACGACAACCCGTGGCTGCCGGGTGTGTGAAGGGTTGCCGCACTTTCAAATACCTGCTGACCCAGCACGTTGAAAATGCGAACCTGAACCACGGAGGACTCGTGAACGGTGTACCGTATGGTTGTGGACGGGTTGAACGGGTTGGGATAGTTCCCTGTCAGCTCGGCCCGGACTGCCATCGCAGTTCCCGTCCATTCAACGGATGTTGGCGAGCCCACAAGGGGTGAGCGCCAGTAGCCGGCTTTGGGTTGAATTCCCATGATGTACCCGTTGCTGGCCAGCATCAGGTTGGGACGGAAGGGCATGAGCGGGTGACCCTCCACCAGCGACCATGAATCGCCTGCTGAGGTAATCTCAAACAGGCCGGTTTCGCCCGGTTCGGGTGTGATGGAAGCACGGGCGTCGTTGTAGGTGTACAGAACATCGTCAATCTGTACCAGTCCGTGCGTGCGGCGCGAGAAGGTGTTGGTTGTCGGAAGGCCATCGTGCCAGGTGACCCAGGTGTCCCCGTCATCGGTACTTTTCATGATGGTGTGACCGAAATCGTCACTGCTCGACATGAACAGCGCGCCGTCGAAGGAAAACAGAACTACCCGCGAGCCCTGGTCGATCCGGGTCCAGTTCTGGCCCTCATCGTCACTACGCAGGAATCCACGCTCTCCGCTTAGGTACCATTTGTTGTTGTGAACTACGGTTTTGGCCCCTTTGAAATACGGCGCCCGGGAGAGTGCGCCGGAGGGGATGTCATGGGTCACTTCCTGCCAGGTAGCCCCCGCATCGGTGCTGCGGTGCAGGGTGGTTCCGGTGAAAAAGATGCCGAACGATTCAATCTGTCGAATGCCGCCTACAATGATCCAGGTGTCATCAAAGGCATGCATCGTTATCGGCACGATGTCGCCGAGGGTAGTCATTTCCGAGAAGGAGGTACTATCCAGGGTGGCAGCGGTGGTGCCGGGGGCACTGATCATCGCGCGGTCCTGGTTGAACAGTACGATGCGGTCGCCCAGCAGGTCCATGCGATGAGCACCGGCGTTGGTCGAGTTGATAGAAAAACCGATGTCCCGCATATCCAGCCGGCGGATCCAGGCGTTGGTTTCATGGCTGTAGGTGGAAACCCGACCGGAATGCTGTGCGATGAGTCCACCGTCAAAGGCGAAGGTGTCAAAAATGTTGACTTCCCCCAGGGGAATGTCAATGAGCCGGGGTTCGCCCTCACCGTGGTTGGGGTACAGGTATAGCCCGGAGGTGGAGCCAACCAGTACACGGTCGCCGGGGAGGGGCTCAATGAAGGTGGTCACGCCGTTCGGACGGGTGTTTTCGGTGGTGATTTCCTGCCAGCTGCTGCCCTGATCGGTGGATTTCATGATGCCGTTGGCGGCCAGAGCCAGGATGTGGTCGTCTGAAATGTATACAAATTTCGGTCCGCCGGCGTTGCCGGAGTAGAAGTTCCCCTCCGGCAGGGTCCAGCCTGAGAGGTTGGCATCGGAATAGGCCACCCCGTTGTTGCCTCCGGCATTGGTGGTGATCAGTACCCGTTCGCCGATTTTCAGGAAGTCGGTTGCGCCCACGAAGCTGATGGAGGGGATGGGATTTTCCGGAATGTTGGTCCAGGTATCCCCATGGTCGGTACTGAATCGGATGTTGGAATCAATGCTGGCCATGAGGGTGTCGCCCAGGGCGCGGATTCCGTTGCCGGCCGCTCCGTTGAAAGGCGATTCAGCCCAGGCCGTGCCGCCTTCCTCCACATAACGGATGAAATCGTTGCCCAGAGGGAGGGCTATGAGCCGGTTTCCGGAGACCACCATCTCGCGTGCCAGGTAGGTGGTAATGCCGAAAAAGGTGGGCAGACCGGCATTGAATTTTTCCCAGGTAGTCCCGCCGTCGGCCGAGCGCAGCATGCGGTGTTCGCTGTTGGTTGACAGGTACAGGTAACCGTCGAATTCGGCGAGGGCGCGCGGGGATATTTCTGTGGCAGGGAGCCCGTCGCTGAGAATTTCCCAGGTTTGTCCCTCATCGACCGAGCGCAGCAGAAAGGTCTCGTGGGCGATGAACCAGTGCCCGTTGTGTTCGATGAAGTCGTGGATGGTGCCCCCGTCGGCCGGGCCGCCGGTGAAGGTGTATTGGGCGGAGGTCAGCCGGGGAAGGATGAGCAACACGGTCAGAAGCAGAGCACGTAGCATAGCGTCACAGATTTGGGTACGATTGGGTTAGATTACACCCGTAAATACCTCAAAAATGGCTACAAACGGAATACTCCGAACGGAGTAAATGCTGAGTGCCTCCGTGTTGGCGGGTTGCAGCTACGTGCTTTCAATGGTCGTTGTGTACAGTCCGGTGGTGCCTTTGCAGGGATATTGAGCATTGGCGACTCAGTGGCCGGGTGTTTCCAGACCATCGACTTCAGCCCGGATACCTCCACCAATTTACTACGTTACCTCATCTCAGCCAGGAAAGTGCTCCTCGTACATCTTGAGTATGTAGTTTTTCGGCGGGAGCATCAGAATGATATGAAACGCCATGTAGGCCAGGGGCAGGAAGGTACCCCACATCAGGGAGTTAACATGGGTGTATCCGTCGAGGGCGCCCATCAGAAAACTGACGGCTCCCAATAACGCGGCACCCTCGATGATAGCCAGCTGCACCAGCATACCGGTTCGGATATTGTTAACCACCAGGTAGGGATCGGTGATACCGGCGTTGGGTTTGGCCATTTTTTTGAACAGAAATCGTCCAAGAGGTATGGATACGGCAAAATAGAGGAGTGTCAGCTGGGCGAGTGTGCGTGCCAGGTGACCGTCATTAAAGGCATCGGCCGGAGGGATTTCTGCACTGAGGTGCATGAAATAAGCGATACCATACATGAATCCCACACCCATCAGGAAGGACAGGGCGATGATGGTGAGTCCCTGGTTGATTTGTGGCTCAATGGCTGCTGCGATATCGTTTTTATTCATAGCGATGTGGGTTGTTCTGAAAAAAGTGGATAGTGACAGGGTCGCGACCGCTGTTTTGCATGGAAATCTGTGGAAAATATGACCTTCCGGGCGGGAGATGGAATCGGGAGACGTCCGGGTTGTACTCCGGTTTTGCGTCAGACACCAACTGCGGATCACCCGCACCAGCGCGCAAGCAGCATTTCGTCGTGATAACGGAGCCGGTCGTACGACCGGCACGTACCTTCATGCAACCCGCACTTCTACTGTAAAATACATAAGAAATGACTGGCAGGGAAAGCGCCGGGAATGATTCCTGTACTTCCGGCCGGAAAAGCTGTATATTTAAAATGTCCAATCTTTGACAACAAACAAGGTTGGGGGTGCTGGCAAAACTGGCTGAGAACATACCCCATATTACCTGATCCGGATAATGCCGGCGAAGGGAAACCGGTACAGACCCGTTCAATTTCGAACGTATGTGCTTGTTTGCTCGCTGCAGTTACCTGTCAGGGCCACCTGAAACCCATCCGGCTGCGGCGAAAATCAACATCGTTAGGTGCCCGGAAGGATGCCGGCTATCGCCGATATGTTTCAGTGTACCGCCCCGCACAGCCCTGCTCCGCAACCAGCGCTACCGTCTGCTCAACATCGCCATGTATGCTGCATCTCCTCTAAAATCACTTAAAGGAGAATTATGCATATGCAATTTCAAACAATCCTCGCTCACTTCGATCCGCTCCGCAGACAACCCGTTATCACCGCAGAAAGCTCATTGCAACGGACCTGCCACGACGAGACAACGGGACATTCACGAGCAAATTATAACCGTTCGCTGAAACGATATTTCGGTATACTTGCCGTAATGTTCATCATGCCGCTCTGGCTGCACGCGCAGTCCGTGGAAGGACTGGTTCGTGACGCCCAGACCCGACAAGCCCTGGAGGGTGCTACGGTGTATCATCCTGAATCGGGCTCAGGAGCCGTAACTGGGAGTGATGGCCGGTTTCAGCTCGACCTGTCCGACTGGTTCAGGTCGCTTGGGCGTGACGGCAGTATTGACACCGAAATACAGGTATCCTTTCTCGGTTATCGACGAAATAACGTTGATGTACGCGTTCCGCAGCGCACCGATATATCCGTGTCGCTGTTGCCGGAGACCTTTGTAACTTCCGAGGTGTTTGTCACCGCCCAGCGCGTTGACGACTCGGTGCCCATGACCTACTCCAACGTCAACCGCGATGAAATCGACCGACGGGACGCTGCTCGTGACGTGCCGTTCCTGTTGCTGCACACCCCCTCGGTAGTCAGCACCTCTGACGCCGGCGCGGGCGTGGGCTATACCGGTCTACGCATCCGCGGCGTTGACGACACCCGCATCAACGTAACCATCAACGGAATCCCTCTGAATGACGCGGAATCGCACGGCGTATTCTGGGTCAACATGCCCGACTTCGCCAGCTCGGTGGGAAGCATGCAGGTACAGCGCGGTGTAGGCACCTCCACCAACGGTCCGTCCGCCTTCGGAGCCACGCTCAACCTGCAGACCGGTGCCCTGCAAACCGAACCCCACGCCCGGTCAACCCTTTCGCTGGGCAGTTTCAACACCCAGCGATATAACCTGGAACTGGGTACCGGCCTGCTGAACAACGGCTGGGCGGTGGAAGGTCGCCTCTCACAGATTACCTCCGATGGCTTCATCGACCGGGCTGAATCAGACCTGAGCTCCTGGTACCTGTCGGCCTCGCGCTACGGCACCAACGATCTGCTCAAAATCGTGGCCTTCTCCGGCAGTGAGCGCACCTATCAGGCCTGGAACGGCGTTCCCGAAGCCCGCATCCGCGGCGATGTGGCCGGGATGAACTTCTATGCCGACCAGCACGGACTCAGCGAGGCCGAACGTTCACGCCTGCTCAACGCCGATGCACGCACCTACAACATGTTCACCTACGACAACCAGATCGACCGCTACGCGCAGTCGCATTACCAGCTGCACTACTCGCGACGCCTGGCCGACAACTGGAGCGCCAATGCCTCGCTGCACCTGACCCGCGGGAAAGGCTATTTCGAGGAATTCCGTGAGAACGACCGGTTTTCATCGTACGGTCTCCCGTCGCCCAGCATCGGAGGTGAGACCATCAGCCGAACCGACATCGTGCGTCGCCGCTGGCTGGACAACTGGTTCTACGGCATCGTGCTTTCCAGCGAGTACAACCTCACCGAAGCCCTGCAGCTGACCTTCGGAGGCGGGTACAATGAGTACGATGGCGACCACTTCGGCGAGGTGATCTGGGCCAGGGTTTTCCCCGGCACGCCCGGCAATGCCGCGACCGACATCAACGCGGATGTGCGGCATCGCTACTATGACAACAACGGGCTCAAGCGTGATTTCAACGCCTATACCAAAGCCAATCTGCGGCTCACCGATGCCCTGAGTGTGTATGGGGATGTACAGCTGCGCACCATTAACTACACGTTTTTAGGTCCGGTCATTGACAACGACGGCAACCGTCAGGACCTCGACCAGACCGTAGATTACGCCTTCTTCAATCCCAAAGCCGGACTGGTATACCGACTTGGCGAAGGGCAGCGGCTTTACGGATCCTTTGCCGTTTCCAGCAAAGAGCCGGTCCGGCGGGAACTGACCCGAACCTCGCCCGAATCGCGCCCGACCCACGAAACCTTGTTCAACTGGGAGGCCGGGTATCGTATCGACCGGTCGCAGTGGTTCAGCGGAGTAAACCTCTATTACATGGACTACGATAATCAGCTCATCCTTACCGGTCAGCTCAACGATGTGGGTGCCGCGGTGCGAACCAACGTGAAAGACAGCTACCGGGCCGGCATCGAGCTGGAGGGGGGCTGGCAGTTTACGCGGACCTTACAGGCGGTGGGGAATCTGACCTTCAGCCGGAACATCATCCCCGAGTTCACCGAATTCATCGATACCAGTGATGAAAACTGGAATCCGCTGCCGCAGACTGAAGTGCGCTACACCGACACGCCCATCGCCCTTTCGCCGGATGTGGTCGGTTCGGCCACCCTGCGCTACACCCGGGGCGGGTTGCAGGCCGACCTGATCAGCAAGTACGTTTCCCGGCAGTACCTGGACAACAGCGGACTCACCTCGCGCTCCATCGATCCGTACTTTGTAAACGATCTGATCATCGGATATCAGTTCAGTGACCGGAGTTTCGCCCGGAACATCGAGCTGAATCTGCATGTGATGAATGTGCTGGATGTCAGCTACGAAGCCAACGGGTACACCTACGCCTGGATTACCGGGCAGCAGGAAAATCGGTTCAATTTTCTGTACCCGCAGGCCGGTCGACACTTCACAGCGCAGGTTCGGGTAGGGTTTTAAATCGGGGGACTGGTGATGTTGTATATTCAGCATACACACCTAATCTGATTCCCTATGTCTAAGCATGCCCTCATTTTCGGAAGTACCGGTTTAATCGGAACCCAGCTGCTGCACGAGCTGGCCAACGGCGCAGTTTCGTCGCCATCAACCCCTATGCCTGCCCGGAGTGCTGAATCTGGTCGGGCCGGGGATGCTGGCGATGATCCATCCCCTGACTCCGGCAGTACCCCTGCCGGAGAAGAGGGCGATGCACCTGCAGGGTTGTTCGATGTGGTCACCCTCGTGAACCGTCGGCCGCACCCCGACCAGGCCCTGATTGCCCGGCATCCCAACATCTCCGAGCGCCTGTTCGATTTTAAGGATTGGTCGGCTCTAGGTGACTTGTTTACCCCGCATACCCGTGTGTTTATCGCGCTGGGAACTACCCGTAAGAAAACCCCCGATGAGGCGCAGTACCAGCACATCGACCGCGACCTGCCCATTGCTATTGCGAAGTCGGCTCACGCAGGAGGGTGTGCCTCACTCCAGGTGGTTTCAGCCATCGGGGCCGATGCCGCCTCGCGGGTGTTTTATAATCGTACGAAGGGTGAGATGGAGGAGGGGGTTAAGCAGGCTTTTCCATCTGGTCCCGTCTTATTTTACCAACCGGGACTGCTGTTGGGTCCGCGCGCTGAAAACAGAACCGGTGAGCGTATTGGTGAGTGGATTTTCGCGATGGCCGATCCCTTCCTGCGCGGAAGTACCTCGAAATACCGCTCTGTTCACGCACGCGATGTGGCCCGTGCCATGATTTTTGCTGCATCCCGCGATGTGCCATCGGCTATTGTGCATTATGATACCATGCGCAGCTGGAGCAAGGCGCTGGATGGGTAGTAGTCTGGTGATGGGGGCGTTTTCTCTGAAGGGTGGACTGCTCCCGGTTCTGGTGGGACGGTTACCGGTGTTAGGTATACTATATTCTGGTAGGGAGCTGATCTTTACGATCATCTTTACAAACTATAAAAAAGCATAAATCGTCGGAAAGCGGTAGTTTTGGCTCGCAGGCTCGCAGGCTCGCAGGCTCGCAGGCTCGCAGGCTCGCAGGCTCGCAGGCTCGCAGGCTCGCCCATAGACCTTTTGTCAGCTCTGCAAGCCAAAACCATCCCAACAACGGGCAGGAAAAACCAGTCCCGTTGACTACATTCATTCAAAACCACAGGAGACCCCCCATGCATCAGATTGCCTTCGCCCAGGGAGACGGAATCGGACCCGAAATTATGGACGCAACCCGCAGAATTCTGGACGCGGCCGAAGCCCCTCTTGACTGGCATGAAATTGCCATCGGCGAAAAAGTGTATCTGAGAGGTGAAACCAGCGGTATTGACGCCGCCTCCTGGGATGTGCTCCGCCGTTGCGGGGTTTTCCTGAAAGCCCCCATCACCACCCCGCGTGGCGACGGCTACAAAAGCCTGAACGTAACCCTGCGCAAGACCCTCGGTCTGTTTGCCAACGTCCGACCCTGCCGAAGTTTTCATCCCTTCGTACCCACCCGTCATCCCGACCTCGACCTGGTGGTGGTTCGTGAAAACGAGGAAGATCTCTATGCAGGAATCGAGCATCAGCAAACCGATGAGGTGGTGCAGTGCCTCAAGCTCATAACCCGTCCCGGCTCGGAAAAAATTGTGCGCTATGCATTCGAATACGCCCGGGTCTACGGCCGAAAAAAAGTGAGCTGCTTTACCAAAGACAATATCATGAAACTGACCGACGGCCTCTTCCTGAAAGTCTTCAAGGAAATCGCCGCCGAGTACCCGGATATTGAAAGCGACAGCTGGATTATCGACATTGGCGCCGCCCGTATTGCCGATACCCCGGAACGCTTTGACGTGGTAGTCATGCCCAACCTGTACGGCGATATCGTATCGGATATCACGGCCCAGCTCACCGGATCGGTCGGTATTGCCGGCTCGGCCAACATCGGGGAAACCTTCGCCATGTTCGAGGCCATCCACGGCTCGGCTCCCGACATCGCCGGAAAAAATATTGCCAACCCATCCGGACTCCTTCGCGCAGCCATCATGATGCTGCATCACCTGGGCGAGCAGCATACCGCAGACAAGATTAAAAATGCCTGGCTGTGTACACTGGAAAACCGGATCTACACCGAAGATATCTTTCAGTCGGGACAGAATGCTGAACGTGTCGGAACCCGCGCCTTCGCCGATGCCGTGATTGAGCAGCTGGGTAATGAACCGAAAACCTTCCGGCCCACACGACACTCCAGCGAGGTCAAAATGACCATCCAGCCGTATAAACGTCGGCCGGCCCGTGAGAAAACCCTGGATGGGGTCGATGTATTCATCCACTGGTCGGGCAAGAATGTGGACGACCTGGCTGCCAGGATTGCCACACTGCACCCGGAGTTCAAACTGCTCATGATTACCAACCGCGGGGTCAAGGTCTGGCCGAACGGGTTCGAGGAAACCTTCTGTACCGACCACTGGCGATGCCGATTTGAGAAAACCGCGGACGCGATTTCCAATACGGATGTAGCCCAATTGCTTTCGCGGATGGCTGAAAACGGGGTGGATTTCATAAAAACAGAGCATCTGTACCGCTTCGATGGCGACCGTGCCTACAGCCTGGGACAGGGACAGTAAGCCGGGCCCTAGCCGGATATCCGTAAATAACACCTTTTACTAGTGGATGCACTCCTATCCAACTTTACCTCGCCCATAGTACTGGCCTATGTGCTGGGGATCATCGTTCGGCTGGTTAAAAGCGATCTCGAGATACCCAAACCCGTCTACCAGGGGATTTCCATCTACCTGCTGCTGGCTATCGGTCTGAAAGGTGGCGTTGAACTCAGCAAAACGCCGTTGGCCGACTTTGCCGGACCTTTTGGGGCAACGTTGTTTATGGGGGTGCTCACACCCATCCTGGCCTTCCTCGTCCTCCGCTACATCGGTCGGTTTGATATCATTAACGCCTCGGCTATTGCCGCGCACTACGGGTCGGTATCAGCGGTTACCTTCATCGCGGCCATCACCTATTCGGAGCTGCAGGGATTTCAGCCGGAAGGGTTTATGCCCACTTTGCTGGCCCTGCTGGAAGTTCCCGGCATTATGGTCGCGCTGCTGATTCCGCATTTCATGGCGCAGGGCAAGCAGGTATCGCTGAAAAAGGCCGTACGGGAAGTTGCCACGGGAGGCAGTATTGTGCTGCTGGCCGGGGGACTGGCTATTGGCTTCCTGGCCGGTCCGGAGAAATTTGCAGGTATCGAGCCGTTTTTTGTCAACGGATTTCAGGGGGCGCTGGTCATCTTCCTGCTGGAGCTGGGGATGGTTACCGCATCCCGGCTTGGCGACCTCCGCAAAGTCGGGTGGTTTCTGGTGGGTTTTGGTGTGATTATGCCGCTGATTTTCGGTTCGTTGGCCGTCGTTGCCGGGCATTTTGCCGGATTGAGCATTGGCGGAACCACCGTGTTTGCGGCCATGGTTTCCAGCGGATCCTACATCGCCGCACCTGCAGCGGTCCGCATCGCATTGCCCAAAGCCAGTCCGGCCCTGTACCTGACCGCCTCGCTGGGAATCACCTTTCCATTTAATATTGCATTGGGCATTCCCATCTATTTATTTATCTCGGAGTGGGTCGCATCGTTTTAACAACATCACAACACTATGGAACTGGTCAAAGCCAAACTGATAACCATCATTACAGAACGACTCCTGCGCCATGAAATTACGGACATGATCAAGCTGAAGGGAGCTACCGGATATACACGATCGGAGGTGGAAGGCGAGGGTTCACGCGGTATTCGCGCCTCCGATTTTGAGGGGCGAAATGTGAAAATTGAAACGATTGTTTCAGAATCGGTGGCCGATGCCATCATGCAGGAGGTCTCGGAGAATTACTTCGAAAACTACGCCGTGATTGCGTATGTACGCGATGTGGAAGTAGCCCGGGGCGCCAAGTACCTGCGCAGGTAGGCGGGCATTGCTAATCTCCGGAGCGCAGTGTTTGCCCTGACGCGTACAGGCTCCGAGCCGGATTCCAGAAGGTCCTGTACACGACTTGAAGCCGGTTTCGGCAGTTTTACGCGGTCTTTTGGCAGGTAGCCTCAGCCGAATTTTTCTTTGTACATCATGAGGCTGTCGCCCAGAATTTGCATGGCCATGGCCTTGCCGAGGAATTCCTCCACCAGAACCTGCTTGTTTTCCAGCTTCTTGTAATCCTCGAAGAAGTTCCGGAGCTCAGTGATGAAGTGATTGGGCAGCTCGTCGATATCCTGGATGTGGTCAACGCTGGGATCGCCCATCATCACGGCAATCAGTTTGTCATCCGCCTCGCCCTGGTCCATCATGCGCATTACGCCGATTACGCGGGCCGGGACAATGCACATGGGTACGATGTCAACCTGAGACACGATCATAATGTCGAGGGGATCATGGTCATCGCAGTAGGTCTTCGGGATGAACCCGTAGTTGGCCGGATAGTACACCGATGAGTACAGCACCCGGTCGATCCGCAGCAGGCCGCTCTGTTTATCAAGCTCGTACTTGGCGCGGGTGCCCTTGGGGATTTCAATAATGCCACTGACTTTATCGGGTTCCTGATATTCGGGGTCTACGTGATGCCAGGGGTTGAAATAGGTAACGTTACTCATGAATAGGGTTTACTATGGTTCGGGTACGATGGTTCCGGGTTTCGATTTTCAATGCCGATAAGTGAGGTGTTTTTCCTAACTTCGGTCGGTATGTTTTCGTGCGATTATATCGCCTGTAAGATACGTATTTCGTTAACCATCCATTGTTTAATTTCCCTTATGTATGACAACTGAGCTGGAATTTCACCAGGAAACGCCCAAGGGTGAGGTCTTCCGCGCGGTGCGGAGTTTTGTGGAGAAGCTGGGTTTTACCATTGCTGATTTTGATGATACCCGACCCTGGGGAGGATTTTTTTACGTAGATGAAGGGCAGTCTACCAAGTTCATCGAGACGTTTTTCCCCCATCTTAATCCTGACGACTTTACCGGTTTTGCCCGATTGAGTCCGAAAATCCTGCTGGTTGCGCCCGGGAAGCGACTTTCCTGGCAGTATCACCATCGCCGTTCGGAAATCTGGAAGCTCATCGGCGGGAAGGCTGCGGTGGTGGTCAGCGATACGGATGCACAAATGCCGGAGCGCAATCTGGTACCGGGTGATCTGGTGTCCCTGCGGCAGGGGGAGCGCCACCGGCTGGTGGGTACAACCGGGTGGGGTATCGTTGCTGAAATCTGGCAGCATACGGATGCGGCTCACCCCTCCGATGAGGACGATATTGTGCGCGTGGAAGACGATTTCGGTCGGTAAGTGGCGATGATCGCCGTACGTTTTTGGAACACGCCGGCCGGCTTGCAGTCGTCCGGCCTCAAGTCTGCGGGAGCAGCGCGTTACCGCTGCTCTTCCGACAACGCATCGTATTCGGACGCGAACAGAATACGCTTGGCCTCGATTTCAGTGCCGTCAAGCAGGTCGAAGTCGACCTCGGCCATAATCACAAGCTCCGTGGTGTGATCGAACGGGGTAGCGGGCATGTACTGGGGTTCTATTTCCAGGCGAACACGGCCGGTGGCGTCCTCGAACCAGAATTCATCTTCGTTGATCTGTTCTACTACGAAACCCCGCAGCTTGACCAGAGCGTCCTGCCGGTCGAGCCGTCGTGCATCTTCGATCACTTCGCTGACTGTGGTGGCGGTACGAAATGAAGACGGGCCCGTGAACTGAGCCTGTGCGTTGTTGGTGCTGAGCAAGGTCAGAATGAGGATGGTTGGGAACAGAAGGTATTTCATGGGGAGTTGATTTTTGTGCAAGGATGGTTTGTGATGCGACAAAAGTACCAACCAAAACTGAAGAGATTCTAAACGGCTGTTCCGCTCAATGCCAACGTTCAGCTTGCTGTTGCCGGATGCGTTGAGCGGAGCTGGTGTTCATGTGAAACGGCGCGACGGACCGGCCGGGCACTCACGGAAGCGCCGGGTTTGTTCCCGGTTACACCAGAGGGTCAAAGCAGACCTCCACCGTGTGTATGGTGTCTGAGGTTGTGTACCGCAAGCTGAACCCGTAGAGGGTGCAAATTTCACTGACAATAGACAGTCCCAGACCGGTGTTGCCTTTTTTGCCCTTCTTGAATCGCTGCAACATGACAGCCGGGTCCTCATCCAGGGGCGCAGCCGTATTGCTGATCCGGAAGGATTTCGATGTCAGATCGATTTTCACGACGCTACCGGATTCACTGTGCACAACGGCGTTTTTAATCAGATTGGTGAACAACACCTCGGCCAATCCCTCATCCATGTTCAGGGTAACCGGATTCAGATGTTCCTCCACGCTCAGCTTCCGCATGGCAATACGTTCACCGAATCCGGCCAGAATGCTTTCGGCAACCGTGGCAACATCCACGGGGCGGGTTTGACGGAATTCGCGGTTACCGATTTTGCTCAGCAGCAGCAACGAGCGCAGCATGTGGGATGCGCGGGTGGCTACCGATTGCGATTTCTGAGCCAGAATCATGGCTTCTTCGTCGTTTTCCAGCCGGTTCAGCAGATTTTCATTGGTAGTCTTTATCAGGGCCAGCTGGGTCTGAAGCTCATGGGCGGCGTTTTCGTTGAAGGATTTGGTCCGTTCGTAGTTCAGGTACAATCGCTGCAGGAGTTCGTTGAGCGTACCGTTGAGCAGCTCAAATTCGGTAATGGTGCTGGAAGGAAGCACGTCCGGTGCCACTACCGGTTCATACCTGCGGATATAGCCGAGGGTGCTGAAAAAGGGTTGCCATACCGTGCGGGTTACCGAAGTTACCCCAACCAGAATGAGAACAACCACCAGCAGCGCCATGCCAACCATCAACAATAAGGCCCCCTGAATGATATCGTCATCACCGAGCATGAGGTGATGTAGTACAATGCCAAGATGCCGTTCGTTATGTGTCAGCGAAAAATGCAGTTCGCGGTGCGGAACCATCTCCATATCGCCGGTTTCCAGCAGGAGGGTATCGGCAAAAAAGGCTTCAAACGGGGCTTCCACCTCATAGGTCCGCACGATGGAGTTGACATCCGGCACATCGGTGTACAGCGCATAGTGCTGGTTGATACGGTCCATTTCATAGAGCAGGAACTCGTCTATCTCATCGTAGGCTATATAGCGGAACGCGATGTAAATGAGCACACTCCCCAGAATTATAAAGGGGATGAGCAGCAGGGCTACACGGGAGATGGTATGACGGATGAGATTCATAAACGGGCGACTAATCGGTTATCTGTCCGGCTTTTACGGGTTGGTCGTGCGGCAGATGGCAGCACCGGGCTCACAATTTGACCAGCTTATATCCGACGCCGTAGACGGCTTTGATCGGATCTGTACCGCCGGCGTCTTTGATTTTTTTGCGAAGGTTTTTCATATGGGTGTACAGAAAGTCGAAGGTATCTGCCATGTCCATATGATCGCCCCAGATGTGTTCGGCAATGCTGTCGCGCGAGAGTACCCGGTTCGGGTTGGCCATGAAATACAATAATAAGCTGTATTCCGTGCGGGTCAGGTTGAGGTCAGCACCATCTACGGTTACGGTTTTACTGTCGGGGTCTACGGTGATGTTGCCGGCCGTGATCTGGTTGCTTCCGTCGAAACTCCAACGGCGGAGTACGGATTTGACCCTGGCGGTGAGTTCTGCCAGTTCGAAGGGTTTGGTCAGGTAGTCATCGGCCCCCAGTTCGAGTCCTTCTATTTTCTGATTCAGGGAGTTTCGTGCCGAAATAACGATAATCGGTGTGGTCGACTTCTCCTGTTTGGCCAGCCGGATTAAGTCCAGTCCGGTGCCATCGGGCAGGTTGATGTCCAGAATGAGCAGATCATAATCATACACATAGATTTTTTCACGGGCCTGCTTGTACAGGGTGGCCGACTCGCATCGGTAGCCGTCTTCGGTGAGTCTGCTGTGGATACGGGTTGCGAGCTCCGGTTCGTCTTCAACAATGAGGATTTTCATGGGTCGGCGTGTGATTTAGACGGTATTTTGCCTGAAAGTACGATGAAATCCTGATGAAATTCTGAACATTCGGGTGGCGGTTACTTACCAGGAATGTTCTGCACCCCCATGGGAAAGGTGTATTAATCGTGTACGACGGTGATCTTTGCTCACTTCCAGCTGGGTGACGCTGCCGTGTCGTAGTATGAGCTTGAAAGCATGCTCCATATCCATGCCCAGGACGTGGCACAGGAAGGACCGCAGCACACCGCCATGTCCATATATATAGATGACCGGTTCCAGCTCGGCGGCGGTCTTCACGCGTGCCGTACTCACCTCGCCGGGCAGTACATCCTCCGGTTCTGCACAATGAGGCATGATGGAGTCCTCCCAGAACGCTACGCTTCGTTTCATGACCTGCTCGAAGCTTTCGCCTCCCGGGGTGGCGGCGGTTACGAAGTTGTCCATCCATGCTCTGATTTCTTCGACGGGAATATCGGACCAGGCGGTCATTTCCCACTGTCCGAAGTCAATTTCAATGAGTCGTTCATCATATATAATGTCACCATCCGGCCGGAGTACTTCCTGCGATATAAACTCGGCCATTTTGCGGCAGCGGACGAGCGGACTGGAGAAGAAAAGATGTCGCTGGTGCGGGGAACCGGGTCGTGGTTTGATGAAATCGCCTATTTGCCTGAACATGGGAAGGTAGGGTTCTGCGATATCGAGGTCGGTTTTACCGTAGATGACCCCTTTGGGAGCAACGGTGGGGGTGTGCCGGATGAGAAAGACTTTCATGCTATACGATGTGTACCTGAAAAAAAGCCCCGTTTCCCTGGCGGGAAGCGGGGCTGGTACGTTTACTTGATGGTTATCGAAACGATGGCGTCACCTTCCTGTATATCGTCAATCAGATCTACGTTGGTGACGACTTTGCCGAATACGGTGTGCCGGCGGTCAAGGTGCTGGGTATTCTGGCGGTTGTGGCATACGAAGAATTGGGATCCCCCGGTGTCACGACCGGCATGGGCCATGGAGAGAACACCCCGGTCGTGGTATTGTTTCTCACCGTCGAGTTCACATTTGATGGTCCATCCGGGTCCTCCCCTGCCGGTTCCTTCCGGACAGCCGCCCTGGATGACGAATCCCGGTATGACCCGGTGCCAGGTGAGTCCGTTGTAGAAGCCGGACTCGGCCAGCTTGACAAAGTTTGCTACGGTGCCCGGCGCGTCTTCGTCATAGAGTTCAACGTCCATGCTGCCCGAAGTGAGTTCTATTACTGCCTGTTTCATGGTATCAGAGTATAGTAGATATGATCAGTTTTGTTGTGCGTAAATATAGGCATTTGTAACCGTGTTTCGGGAGCCGGGGTATCCGCTGGTACGAAAGCGACTATTTTTGTCGAATAGTGGTTTGTTTTATTAAGTTCGCACAAAAAGTAAGGTATCAGAGCCGATTAGCGTAAAATTTTCAAGTGTTTTTGGGATTATGTCAGACCGGCAGAAATGGCTTGCATCCGGGGGGAAAATCGCTTCCAAAATGTAAGTGGTTGTTAAAAATAGCCCTCTAAGAGCGAGGTGCCTGTAAAAAACTGCTTGTAATCGGCCTAAATAATTCCTAATGTAGGTCATCTGATTTGCTTAATAGGCGAATTAGCTCTGATTACAGTGTCAAAAGATGTAGTACTTTGCCGGTTGCGCCTTAAACCGGTATGGGATACGAAGAGCAATAACAACCAAAGTCATATTCTATGAAAAGGAAGATACAAATAGCCCTTTGGGCCATCTTGTGCTTTACATTTACGGAAGTGTATGCACAGGGATTTACGGTATCGGGAACGGTTACAGACGCGGAAACGGGTGAACCCCTTCCGGGTGTAAACGTAGCGATACCCTCACTCAACCGTGGTGATGTAACCGACCTTGATGGTCGTTACGCGTTTCAGCTGGCCTCGGGTGATTACGAGTTGGTTGCCACGTATGTGGGTTACCAGCGATTCACACAGCCACTGACCATTGCCAACGGCAACGTAACCGTTGACATCCAGCTGGAGGCCGACGTTGTGGGCCTTGACCAGGTTGTGGTAGTGGGTTATGGTGAGGTTTCACGTCGTAATGTAACCGGTGCCATCACCTCGGTTCGCGGTGATGATATCCAGTTTGCGCCCGTTAACACCGTTGAGAATGCTATCCAGGGTCGTATGTCCGGTGTGTTCATTCAGCAGAACAATGGTAAACTGGGGCAGGGTATACAGATGCGGATTCGTGGATCTTCCTCGGTGTCTGCCAGTAACCAGCCGCTCTACGTGATTGACGGTGTACCGGTAGTTATGGATGACTTCTCGATTTCCGCCGCTGCTACCAACCCGCTGGCTCAGTTCAACTTCAACGATGTTGAGTCCATTCAGGTACTCAAGGATGCTTCCGCTGCGGCTATCTACGGTTCCCGTGCTGCCAACGGGGTGGTTTTGATTACCACCAAGCAGGGCCAGCAGGGTCGTACCCAGTTCAATTACTCCTTCCAGACCGGTTTCAGCGAGCCTACCAACACCGTGGAAATGATGAATTCCAAAGAGTACATCAATTACATGTATCAGGCAGCCGTCAACACCAACGAGTTATTTGGTGTCGGCTGGGTTACCGGTGAGGTCGAAGATATCTTTGATTTTTACTCTCTCGGAACTGACTGGCGACAGTGCCTTAACACCGAATTCGGTGGACAGGGCAGTGATCAGTGCGTGGTAGATACCGACTGGCAGTCATTGGCATTCCAGGATGCCAGTATGGCTTCACACGACCTTTCTGCTTCCGGTGGCAACAATAGCACCCGATTTTTTGTCAGTGGTCATTACAGCGACCAGGATGGTATCCTGATCAACGACCGTTTCCAGCGTATCGGTGCCCGTATCAATCTGGATCATCAGGCCAGCGACCGTATCTCCATGGGTCTTAACCTGAATACCGGTCGCAGCTTCAATGCACGTCTTTCTACTGACAACGCATTCTCTACCCCGATTCAGCTGATTGCCCTTATGCCCATCAGTCCGCTCTATGTACCCGAAGCCGGCAACCTGCCAGGGTATACGCCTTCAGATGTTCTCAATGATGACACCTTCTACTACAACGGTATCATCCATCGGGATAACTCCAAGTATGAAGTAACCACCATGCGTACCACCGGTACCTCCTTCATCGGCTTCCAGCTCATGGAAGGTATGGAGTGGCGTTCTGAGTTCTCCGCAGACATTGTAACCGGTAAAGATGATCAGTGGTACAGCCCGCTGACTGCGCGTGGATTTGCGTCCGCCGCCAACGGTGGTTTCGCTTCCATGGCCTGGCAGCAGACAGCCTCGTACCGAACTTCACACTACCTGAATTTCAACACGAATCTGAGTCCGGATCAAACCCTGGACGTGACTGTCGGTGGTGATTATCAGTACAATGATTATACCTACACCTACACGTCAGCTTCAGGTTTCCCGAACGACTCCTTCCAGCGTCTGACCAGTGCCGCCAACGTACTGGACGGTACCACCACAGGGTCTGAGTACAGCTTCCTGTCGTACTTTGCGCGTGCCAACTACTCGCTCAACGACCGGTACCTGATTTCCGCAAGCGGTCGTCTCGATGGATCATCCCGATTTGGTTCGGAAAACCGATATGGTTTCTTCCCTGCAGTTTCTGCGGGCTGGATCGTAACCGAAGAGTCGTTTGCTGATTCGTTCAGCTCCGTGCTGAATTACCTTAAAGCCCGCGCCAGTTTCGGGATAACCGGTAACGCAGCCATCGGCAACTTCGGTTCACGCGGTCTCTGGGGCGGAACTTCCTACGGTGGATTCTCCGGTATTGCTCCTTCCCAGATTCCTAACCCGAATCTGACCTGGGAGACAACCAATCAGTTCAACATAGGTTTCGATTTTGGCTTCCTGAACAACCGTATTTCCGGTGAAGTGGATTACTATGTGAAAAACACGGACGACCTGTTGCTGAACGTTCAGATTCCTTCAACCTCCGGCTTTACCACCTCCCTGCAGAACGTAGGTAGTATGGAAAACAAAGGCTGGGAGCTGGTGCTGAACACCATCAACGTTCAAGGTCCGCTCACCTGGACATCCAACTTCAACATCTCCAACAACCAGAACACGGTAACCAACCTGGATGGTCAGGTGCTGACCGGTGGTCTGGTCAGTCGTGCGCTGGAAGGTGAATCCATCGGGGTATTCTTTGCACCCGAGTTTGCCGGCGTTGATCCTGAGAACGGAAATGCACTCTTCAATATTTATAACGATGAAGCTTGTACGGATTTCTCGGAAACTACCACCAACTACAATGCAGCTACCCGTTGCGTAATTGGTAATCCGAATCCGGATTTTGTGGGAGGTCTCGGAAATCAGATTACCTATCGTGGCCTGTCGCTTAGCGTACTGTTCCAGTTCGTATATGGTAATGATGGCTACATCGGTGGTCACGGACGATGGAGTCGTGGTAACGGTATCTTCGAAGATAACTCAACCCGCGATCAGCTCAACAGCTGGACTCCTGAGAACACCGAAACCAATGTGCCACAGGCCCGATTCCTGTCTGCCAACGGTAACCAGCACTCCTCGCGCTACATTTCCGATGCATCCTATATGCGACTGAAAAACGTAACCCTGGGATACGAGGTGCCGCGTTCCTACCTGAACAATACAGGTCTGACCAAAGTGCGTCTGTATGCAACCGGTGTAAACCTGCTTACCTGGACCAACTATGAAGGATGGGATCCGGAAATGAATACGGACTTCCTTGCCGGTAACATCAGTTTGGGTACCGACTTTTACACCGCTCCTCAGGCCCGTACCATCACCTTCGGTGTTGACATCGGGTTCTGATCAATCGCAACTTTGTAAATACGGACTTGAAGAGAAATACATTATGAAGAAAATCAAAATATATGTCCTGGCCCTGTTTGTAGGTGTCGCTTTTACAGCATGCGATGACCTGCTGGAGCTGGACCCGCAAGCCTCGATATCGGATGATATTGCCCTGTCTACGCCGGGCAACATCCAGACCGCCATTGTAGGCGGTTATGCTGCGCTCAGCAGCGTGAATGCCTATGGCGGCAGCTATGTGTATCTGACGGATATTCTGGCAGCACCGCAGGATGAAATTTACTTCAACGGTACGTTTACCCAACCCCGTGAAGTCAATGACAAAGAAATGCTGATCAGCAACAGTTTTGTTGCCGGTTACTGGAACACCAGTTACAACATCATCAACCGTGCCAACAACGTATTGTCAGCCATTGATGTAGTAACCGACGCGGCTGATCGCGAACGTCTGGAAGCAGAAGCACACTTTTTGCGCGGCGTGGTGTACTATAACCTGGTTGTAGCTTTCGGAAAAGCCTATAACGATGGCGATCCGTCCAGCAATCTGGGGGTGCCCCTCGTACTGCAGCCCACCCGTATCATTGACGACAACCTGAAGGTGAGTCGTGCTACGGTACAGGCTGTATACGATCAGATCATTGACGATCTGGAGTTCGCCCGTGACAACCTTCCCCCTGACAACGGCGTGTTTGCCAATGAGTTTACAGCCAGCGCCATGCTGGCCCGTGTACACCTCACAATGGGCAACTATACCGAAGCAGGTACCGAGGCAAGTCGTGTGATTGAAAGTGACAACTACACGCTGTTCGCAGATATTCGTGAGAATTTCAACCGAACCAGCAACGGATCGGAGACCATTTTTGCCATGCAAAATACGCCTACCGATTTCCGTAATGATATGGCTACCTTCTACACACCTCAGCCTTATGGTCGTGCCGATATTCAGATTCGGGATGCTCACCTGGATACCTACGAGGCCGGCGACCTTCGTGCCACCTTGTTCGTTGAAACCGGTCGTGGTCGTATGGTGACCCGTTATCACGATGAGGACACCAGTGTTGACCCCCGTCGCACCAATATCAGTATCATTCGCCTGGCTGAAATGCACCTCATCCGTGCAGAAGCCAATATGCGACTGACCGGTTCCGGTGTTGCAGGTATCGGTGGTGTAACGCCCGAAGCCGATCTGAATCCGCTTCGTGACCGCGTAAATCTCGCGCCACTGGCTGCCGCTACGCTTGACGATGTACTGCGTGAGCGTCGTGCTGAGCTGGCATTTGAGGGTCATTTCCTGACCGATCTGAAACGACTGGAAGGAACAACCCAATCCCTGGCTGAGGGTGTGGTACAATGGAATGACAATTCACTGGTATTTCCGATCCCCGAGCGGGAAACCAATGTGAATGAAAACCTTGTTCAGAATCCGGGCTATATCGACTAACCCACCTTCTGACCGGTTCCTATATCAAAAGCCCTGTGTGCAGCTGCATGCAGGGCTTTTTTTTTGGATAACCCTCGGAATTATTCAATCAAAAAAAAACCGGGACATATCCAATCAAAAGGGATAGTATTTTCGCTCCGGACCCTGAATTCACGGCTTGCTGCGCGTAACAAAGCCATTGTATCCGGTTTTGGCCTTCACGATGCACCCCCGGGCCGACGTGTACCCGTCCGGTGGATGCTGAACAGGCTGTCTTGCTGACAAATTAAATGCATGGAATGATACCCCGGTCCTTCCCGTTGATTACTATAGCAGCAATCGTTATGGAACTGCCACCCGGTAGTGACCGACGTCTCAGGTTAGTGAAAATCGCAAGTAAACAGGAGACAAAAACGATGAGTACCATGATGATTTACATCATAATTATCGCCGTAAGCTTACTTTTAATCATCGGATTTCTGGCAAGTGCCAATGAGTTCAAAAAAATGGACAAACATCCCGAAGACTACCGGCACCGCTGGCCGCTGATGGAGGGGAGTCCGGAAGAGCAGCGACGTAAGCACTACAATCAGTAGGAGGAAAGGCTCTTTTGACAGTCCCCCGATGTCGTACGAAGTTGAAGTAGGACGTGGAGTGGGACAGCAACTGTTCGTGCCCGGCGTGCTCACAATCCCCAAAGTTCACAGCTGCAAAAAAATAAAGGCCCTGAAACAGCATGGTATCAGAGCCTTATTCAATTCCGGAAGAATGGCTGCCTTAAACCTGGAGTCGCTCCAGGGCCGCAATCCGGTCGTCCAGCGGGGGATGGGTCATAAACAGGGCCTTGATGCCCTGACGTTTGCCGGCGTTGATTCCGAAGGCATTCAGACTTTCGGGCATCTGATCAGGAATGTTCATCTCGCGCTTGAGTGATCGAAGGGCGCCGATCATGTCTTCCTTACGCGTGAGTTTGGCAGCGTAGGCATCGGCCTTGAACTCGCGGACTCTGGAGAAGTACATGATGATTACAGAGGCCAGAATCATGAGCAATATTTCCATGACAATGGTGGTAATGTAGTAGCCTATACCCAGTCCACGTTCGTTTTTCAGCACCACACGGTCAACGATGAAGCCCGCTACCCGGGCCAGGAACATCACAAAAGTGTTGATGATACCCTGCAGCAGCGTCATCGTAATCATATCGCCATTGGCGATGTGTGCAATTTCATGGCCAATCACCGCACGAAGCTCGTTGCGGTCGAACCGTTGGAGCATGCCCGAACTGACCGCCATCAAGGCCTTGTTCCGGTTGGCACCCGTAGCAAATGCATTCGACTGCTCCATCGGGAAAATACCTACATCCGGCATGCCGATACCGGCGCGCGTGGCCAGCTCACGGGTTGTGTCCATGAGCCAGCGTTCCTGCTGGGTCGACGGCATATCAATGATTTTTACACCGGTTGTCCAGATGGCCATTTTTTTTGAGAGCAGCAAGGACACCCCCGCCCCGGCCATACCAAACACAAAGCAAAAAATCAGCAGCGACTGCAAATCCAGGTTCGTACCCGACTCGTCCAGGAACGAGCCGACACCCAGTATGGAAAGCGTAATACTGGCAACAGCGATGACCGCTATGTTGGTGAGAAGAAATAAACCAATTCGTTTCATGGATGTTTAAAAATTATGATTACATGTGTTTTACCGTTCAAAAATACGACAAATACGGGAAATCACCTCCGATTACCGCATGCGAATGCGCCATTCCTGCGGATAGTGATTGTTGAGTCGACCCCGGGTGGCCTTGGCAAAACCCAATCCGAGCCCCTGCCAAACCACCAGGACCGTCCCGTGCAGCGATGAATCCACGGCTACCGCCTCCCGGCGAAGGTAGTCCAGCGCCAGTTTGGTATCCAGTTCAACCTCGTCAAAAGCACCGCTGCGCCTCCAGACCGACATCGCCAGGCTCTGTGCCGGCCTGCGGTCATCACCCAGTTCCGTGCCGGCATGATGGATGTGCAGGGCATCATCTACGGCCAGCACCTGATCCGCAAGGGGTTCCGGTACGGCAAAGGTTCGCTGCGCATTCTCCAGGAAGACTGCCGCCGTGCCTTCATCCAGCGCCCCGGCACGCGGATGAGATTTGGTCCGTTTCAGAGAACCCCTGCCACGTCGCGCTCCATAATGAACCTCGGCGTTGATGGATTTCTGCAGCACGCTGAACGTGAACCCCTCGCCCGCCGAAATTCCCGGCACACACCGGAATACTACCGCTCCGCTCTCGTGTGCCGCGATGAGCTCACTGTCGAACTCCGACAGCTCCGGTCGCAACGGCTGTGCCCCGAACGATTGAACCATGCGGGCAACCGGGTCCTCATTTTCCGACCGGTTGTAGGTGCAGGTACTGTAGATCAGCACACCACCGGGTTTTAACGCCGGCCAGACGTCTTGTAGTATGTCATTCTGTCGGAGTGCGCATTGCTGAACGGCATCCGGCGACCAATGCCTGATAGCGTCCGGATCCTTGCGGAAGAGTCCTTCCCCGGAGCAGGGTGCATCGGTTACGATGAGGTCGAACCATGAGCCCAGCGATTGAAAATGGCTGGGATTGTTGCTGGTTACCACCACATTGGGCAGACCCCATTTGATCATATTCTCCGTGAGGATTTGTACTCTGCCACGATGGATTTCATTGGAAACGAGCAGGTCATCGGCGCCGAGAACCGAAGCAAGATGGGTCGACTTCCCGCCGGGAGCGCCGCACAGGTCAAGTACCTTCAGTGGTTGCTTATCCGTCAGGATGGTACTGCGAAGCCATCGTACCACCTCGCCCAGGCGCATCGATGAGGCCTCCTGCACGTAGTAACCACCGGCGTGAAACAAGGGGTCCAGCGTGAAAACGGGTCGTTCCTGCAGCCAGAATGCGGACGGCTCCCAGGGTACCGGCCTGTCCGGCGGGGCAGGAAAATGGTGCAGGCCCGGGTTGAATTTGGCCGGATTCCCGCGCACACTCACCGGTGCAGGGGTATTCAGGGCAAGCAGGAGCCGGTCGGCCAGGGCCGGATGCTCACGCTGTAAAACTTCTTTGAATGTTTCGAACATGGCAGAAAGTACACAATTACTTGTGTACTTTGGGAATCATCTCAGACCCTATCGCCATGAACCCTGCTCAAATTTTGATTTTGTTACTGCAAACATCGCTTAAGACCGGTTGCACTGCTGTCGATCCGGGCATTACCCAAAATCCGGTACAATTGCTGAAGGCGTGCCTGTTTACCGCATTTCTTGTCCTGGTTATGCCTTTTGGGGCGACGTCGCAGCCCGCCGGGGACGGAAACCCTGTTCAGCATGCTGCCGATACGTCGCTTTCGATCGGGGACGGAAACCCTGTTCAGCATGCTACCGGCACGTCGCTTTCGATCGGGGACGGAAACCCAGTTCAGCGTGCTACCGGCACGTCGCTTTCGATCGGGGACGTAAACCCTGTTCAGCGTGCTACCAGCACGTCGCTTTCGATCGGGGACGGAAGCAACGCAAATCCTGTCACGCTCACCACCCCTCCCCAAACAAGCGCATCATCCCAATCGGTGCCCACCCGCATCGCCATCATCAGCGACCTTAACGGTCCCTACGGCAGCCTCGACTACGACTGGCATGTAGACTCCACCGTAGCCCGCATCGTACGTATGCAGCCCGATGCCGTCATCCTCTCCGGCGACATGATTGCCGGGCAGGACCGTCGCCTGCCTGACGACCGGTTCCCGGCCATGTGGGCCGAGTTTGATCGCCGTGTAGCCGAACCCCTGCGTCGGGCCGGAATCCCTTTCGGGTTCACCATCGGTAACCATGACGGTTCCCCCTTCGATGCCTTCAACCGGGAACGCGAGGCTGCCCGGGCATACTGGAAACCCGAAAACACCCTGCTCGAAATACTGGACACCGGCGATTTCCCCTTTTATTTCAGCTATCGGGTAAACGATGTGTTCATCATCAGCTGGGATGCTAGCTCCGCCGAAATCAGTGAGCCCACTCTCAACTGGGTCCGGGAGCAGCTTCGCAGCCCCGAAGCCCGTGAGGCCCGCTACCGCATCATGCTCGGGCACCTGCCCCTGTACGCCGCGGCAGTAGGGCGCAATCGCTACGGAGAGATGCTTCGCCAGCCCGATGAACTCCTGGAGGTGATGACCTCCAACAACGTGGATATGTACGTGAGTGGCCACCACCATGCCTATTATCCCGGTCACAAACGCGGTGTAGACCTGCTGCAGACCGGCGCGCTGGGCGGCGGACCCCGACCCTGGCTTCGTTTCGGAGCACCCCCGCAGAAAACATGGAGCCTGCTGGAAATCCCCGCGCAGGCCGATGCCGGGGTGACCATCACCACCCGGGATGCGGAAACCGGCGACCTGATCACCAGTAACGCCCTGCCCCGACACCTGCACGGACTGACCGGGTTCACCATTCGCAGGGATAATCCACCGGCGCAGCGATGGTCGTCTGGCTGGATGACGACCTCATCCGGTTCGGCGGCCGGCATGTTGCCCAACAGCGGAGTCGAAATGCGCCTTCAGGACGATTCCCTGCACCTGGATGTGCACATTCCTGCGGAATTCGCCGCATCCCTGGCCGGTTCCCCGCTGCAATGGCGTATTCACACTACCATCGCCGAGTCCGGGCAGAGCGACACCCTGCACGCCGGAGAAACCATTGTGCCCCATGTACAGCCCCTCATTTACCCGCCCCGACCTACCTTCAGCCAGGTATTTCCGGTCGGACAATTTGACGAGGACGGATTGCGCGGAGGGGTGTATTACCTGACGATGTTTGCCGGAGCAGGGGAACAGCTACGTGCAACCACCCCTATTCGCGCAACGGCCCGCCTCATGCCCGACCCCAACCTGCCGCCCGGTTCCATTCCGCTTCGCTCCGTCAACGTCCAGACCTCCGACAGCCTGCATACCGTACGATGGGAGCGCGCAATCGATCCCGATGGCGACGGCGTGTTCTACACGGTGCGCATTACCGAAGGTCCCGGAAGCACGAGCATATGGCATACCCGCATGGCCGGTCCCAACCCGGAAACCACACTTCCCGTTCTGCCGCGTACGCGTTCCTGGTACCTGGAGCTCATCCCGAACGATGAAAGCCTGCACGGACCGGTAACCGGCTACTGGATATCGCCGTGAGGTCGTAGCGGCTGTATATTGCAGACGCCCCGGATCCTGGTATCACCCCGGGCCAATGTCAGACTATCATCGCACGAATAGCACATCGCCGGTGCGCCCTGCCGTGTATTTGCAACGTCCGTACCGCGCACACGGCTACCAGCCCACACAGCCACCAGCCCACAGGGTTACCAACTCACACGGTTACCAAGCCGATGCCGTGCGCCAGTTAATATGCCACTTCACCGACGGATATGCCCGTTCCCCCGGACCACCCACTTCTCGGTAACCAGCTTTTCCAGGGCGAACGGTCCGCGTGCGTGCAGTTTCTGCGTTGAAATACCGATTTCCGCTCCCAGGCCAAACTCCCCGCCATCGGTAAACCGCGTGGAGGCATTCACATACACCGCAGCCGCATCCACCTCCGACAAAAATCGCTCCGCTTCGGCCTCGTCCTCCGTGACGATGGCCTCGCTGTGCCTCGATGAATACGTCTCGATGTGCTCCAGGGCCTCATCCATCCCCGAAACCACCTTCACCGAGCACTTGAAATCCAGAAACTCCCGACCAAAATCCTCCTGTGATGCCTCCTGCAGATGCGGGTAGCCCAGCACATGCAAAATCGGGTAGGAGAGGGCATCGGCAAAGATCTCCACCCCGTGTTCCGCCATCGGAGCGGTAAGCAGGGGCAGGAGCTCATCCATGGTTGCACGGTCCACCACCAGGGTATCCAGGGCGTTACACACCGATGGTCGCTGCACCTTCGCGTTGACCACAATCGCCGCCGCTTTCTGCACATCCGCGCTGGCGGTCACGTAGGTATGGCACACACCCGCACCGGTTTCAATGGTAGGTACCAGGGCGTTGCGCCGCACATACTGGATCAGCGACTCCGATCCTCGGGGGATGAGGATGTCTACATAGCGGGTTGCAGTGAGCAGCTCCTGCACATGGGCGCGATCGGTAGGCAGCAGCGTCACGGTCTCGGCCGGTACCCCGAATTCCGCCAATACCTCGTGAATGACCTTGACGATGGCTCTGTTGGAGTGCACCGCTTCCTTGCCGCCTTTCAGTACACAACCATTGCCCGACCGCAGGCATAAGGCTGCCACATCAGCGGTTACATTGGGTCGACTCTCGTAAATCACGCCCACCACGCCCAGCGGAACCGTAATTTTCTGCAGGTTGAGTCCCGCCTGGAGCTCCCGTTCCAGCAGCACAGTGCCCGCGGGATCCGGCAGACCGGCAATTTGCCGGAGACTTTCTCCCAGTCCGGCAATACGCTCTGCATTCAGCAGGAGGCGGTCTTTTTTGGGATCGGTGTCCGGCATGGCGTCCAGGTCCTGCTGATTGGCCTGTAGAATGGCCTCTTCCGAAGCCTCCAGGGCGCGCGAGAGCAGTTCGATGAGGTCGCGACGACGTTCGTCTGAAAGCGACCGGACGCTGATGGCAGCTTTCCGGGCTTGTTGCAGCTGGGGGACGATGGTAGGGGTCATAGGTTCAGAAATCTACAGTAAAACAATATGGTTGGTGAGGGTACAAAAACAGGTTGCAGCACCAAATCTACAATAAAACAAAGTCGTTGGCGTGGGTATAAAAACAGGCTGCAGCGCCAAACTTACAATAAAACAATGTCGTTGGCGTGGGCCACTTCCAGGTTCTTCGCGGCTCCGTTTTGGGCAAGTTCGGCCGAGGAGAGTCGGGTCCGGGCTACGCCCAGCACCGGTGAGGGGTCGGGCCCGAGGGCCAGTTCCACTATTTCACCAGCGGCAAAATCGCCCGAAAAACCGGTAACTCCAACTGCAAGCAGACTTTTTCTGCTGCGCAGCGCTTTTTCGGCACCGGCATCCACGGTAATCCGACCCGAGGAGAGTCCGCCGCTGGCCAGCCATCGGTTTCGGGCAGAGACCGACACATCGCGGGCGGTGAAAACAGTGCCGGAAGTGCCGTCAACGGCGCGGAGGAGTCCGTCCGGTTGCTGCATGCCGAAAATGCAGACTTCGATGCCCATGGTCACGGCCAGTTTGGCGAAGGTGAGTTTGGAGGTCATGCCCCCCAGGCCGAGGTCGGAGGTTTCCCGGCGGACCAGCGCGAAGGCGTCGTTGACCTGCTCAACGCGTGGCACAATCTGCCCCTGCTGGTTGAGGAGTCCGCCGGGGGAGGTGCACAGCAGCAGGGCTTTGGCCCCGAATCCCGCGGCCAGCAGGGTAGCCAGCTCGTCGTTGTCAGAGAATTTCAGCTCACGGTCGCTGATGACGTCATTTTCATTGACGATGGGGATGATGCCGCTTTTCCACAGGGTCTCGAAGGTGTCTTTGAGCTGGAGAAACTTGGTGCGGTCGGCAAAATGGGAGCGTTCGCACAGACTCTGGGCGATACTGATGCCGTGCGGGGCAAAGTGCCGGGCGTACAGGCCAACCAGTATGGGATTGCCCACGGCCGCCGCCGCCTTGCGCTGATGGAGGCTGCCGTTGTAGCGTTTGATGGAGCTTTTACCGGCTCCCACTGCCCCGGACGAAACAATAATAATACGATGACTGCGATGTAACGCGGCCGTTTGCCGGGCAATTTCGGCGATGACGCCCTCATCGGGCTCTCCGGAAGCCTGCGTGATGGAGGCCGTCCCAAATTTTATGACGATGATGTTCACGGTTTACCTGGATATGCTGTAGATGTGATGCCGGGCATAAATGCCTCAGCCCCGGTTTTCCCTGACTGCTGAAAGTACAAAGAATCTGTTAAAGGTGAGGGTGCTTAATCTAATATGCCAGTATCTCCACCAATGCGGGGTTTATGTAATAGTGCCTGCCACGAATTTCCTTTTTCTGCAAGACCTGAAGTTCGGATAATTGATTGAGGTAATTACGAGCCGTATTTTCGGCGTAAAGACCGCGGTTGGTGAGATGGTTAACTTTGATATAGGGCTGGGTAAAAATGGCCTCACAGAGGTCCTCGGGTCGACGCACATCGGTCTGTTCTCGCAATACCTGCAAAATTTCATCTTTGCTGTCTATGATATCATTCACTTTGCGGAGGGTTAGTTTCGAGGTCCATTCCACGGCTTTCAGCATGTAGATGAACCAGCTTTTCCAGTTGCCGTAACGGGACACCCCCGCCAAATTTTCGTAGTAGTCATGCTTGTGTTCCAGTATGTACCGACTCAGATACAGAATGGGTAAATCCAGCAATTGATTTCGGGTGATGATGTGCAGGTTCATGATTCGTCCTGCCCTGCCGTTTCCATCTCTGAACGGGTGAATTACTTCAAACTGATAATGTGCGATACACATTTTTAACAGTATATCATCGGGCTGCGATTGCTCGTCATTCAGAAACTGAATGAGGTTATCCAGTTTCGCTTCCACAATACCTTTTCCACGGGGTGGAGTGTAGGCGGGCTTGCCGGCATTGGGTCCGGTGCCACCCATTCGTATGAACGTCCTGGCAAACGGCGGACGAATTCCATCGCTGCTATCCTGTATGATTTGATACAGTTTGATAAAGTATTCCCGGTCGAACCGGCCTTTTTCTTTCAGGTAGTGATATCCGGTCCAAAGGGCTTCGCGGTACCGTAAGACTTCCTTTGCCGGACCGGGTGCTTCGCTATCTATTTTTGAATCGCTGATGGCTCTGTAAAGCTCATCATCTGTGGTGAATACATTCTCGATGGCACTCGAGACTTTTGCTTCCTGCAGGGATATGGAATTGATGAGCATGCCGGGATTCGGAATAGCAATGCTGCGACCGGCGAGCATAGCCAGTGCTTCCTTGGCTTTCCCAAGTTGTTCATAAATATCGACGTCCCGATACAGAGAAGGTGCAATCGGCAGAAGGGGGAGCCCATTCCAGGGTTGATTGCGATCAGGATTGACGGGATACGTCTGTATTTCTGGCATTAAAATACCCTAAATTTAATGTTTGTTCACTAATGTAACATCAAAATAAGGTATTCCTGCTATACATACATTAAAAATTGGATGTTTTAATGTATGACTGAATTTTTGGCATTAATTTGCCTGAAAGGTCGACTCATACACGTTCCAATCTCGCGGTGTGCCTTGAAAACCCGTATTTAGTTCAAGGTCAAGTGCTATCAAAGCCCATAAAAAGCCTCAACCCCATAAGACCGTCCAAAGCCCGCAGCCTGGTTCAGGCTCGCGGCACGATCAAAACCCGGCTGCGTGGTTCATGCCGCGGGGATCGGCGCCGGTCTGGATCCGCCCCCCCTCGTCAACCACAATGCAGTTGGCCTGGCCGGTGTAAAAACGGCGCGGACTCAGCTCGTGGCCATACCACTCCAGCCGGTCGCGGGTGGCTTTGTTGAAGGTGTAGGGCTCAAAGTACAGTCGATCCGGCATCCACTGGTGGTGAAAGCGCGGTGCCGCAACGGCCTGCTGCACATTCATGCCAAATTCGGCGATGTTCAAAAAGACCTGCAATACGGTGGTCATGATGGTGGACCCTCCCGGCGTTCCCAGCACCATCTCCAGCCGACCGTCGCGCGTGACGATGGTGGGCGTCATACTGCTGAGCATGCGCTTGCCGGGTTCCACGGCGTTGGCCTCGCCCCCAAGCAGCCCGAACTGGTTCGGTACCCCCGGCTTGATGGAGAAGTCGTCCATTTCGTTGTTCATCAGAAACCCGCCACCTGTGATGCTCACAAACGAGCCGTATCCGCTGTTCAGCGTAGTGGTCAGCGAGACCGCATTCCCGTCGTTATCGACCACCGAAAAGTGCGTCGTATTCCAGGACTCGCTGGCAGCCACGGGATTGCCATGGCTCACCTCGGCGCTGGGCGTGGCCCGGGAGGGATCAAACGACCGCATCCGGTCGCGATTGTACGCCGGTGTGAGCAGCTCCGCCCGCGGAACATCGTAGAAATCGGGATCGCCCAGGAACTCGGCGCGGTCGGCATACACCCGCCGACTCACCTCGGTAATCAGATGAACGGTTTCGGGCGAGTTATACCCCATTCGCTCCAGGTTGTAGGGCTCCAGTTTTTGCAGCATCTGCCCGATGGCGATGCCCCCGCTGCTCGGCGGACCCATCAGATGCACGGTGTAGTCGCGGTATTGAACCTGCAGCGGCTCCCGCCACACACTGCGATAATTGGCCAGGTCTTCGTGGGTGAAAATGCCGCCATTCTCCTGCATTTCCCGCACCATGAGGTCGGCCGTTTCGCCGGCATAAAACCCGTCCCGACCTTCATCTGCAATGCGCTGGAGGGTCCGGGCGAGGTCGACCTGAACAAAAAGCTCGCCCTCGGTGAAATCGCTGCCGTCAGCTTTGGTGAAATACTGCCTCGAACCTTCAAACTGTGCAAATCGGTCGCGACCGCGATTCAGCGCCGCCGCCTCCCGCCAGCTCAGCCGGAATCCATCCCGCGCCAGCCGGATCGCCGGCTCCATGACCACCTCCAGCGGCAGGGTGCCGAAGCGGTCCAGCGCAGTAATCATGCCGTCCACCGTGCCGGGAACCCCCGACGCCAGATGCCCGAAGGTGCTGAGCCCGTCAATCACATCCCCGTTTTCATCCAGATACATATCGCGGTGGGCCGCCGAGGGCGCCATTTCCCGGAAATCCAGGGTGTGTACACTCCCATCGGCACTGCGAAGCACCAGAAATCCGCCTCCGCCCAGATTGCCGGCCGCCGGGAAGGTCACAGCCAGGGCAAATTTAACGGCCACGGCCGCATCCACCGCATTTCCGCCCTGGCGGATGATCTCGATGCCAGCCTCGGAAGCCTCCTGCGTGGCACTGACCACGGCGGCATTATCGTAGATTTTTGGGAACCCGACCTGGCCTTGTACAGGGGCGGAGAACAGCAGCAAAGACAGCAGCAGGCATGCATGGAACTTTTTCATGGGAGAGGGTCTGCAGATGGAGGGGAATCCGACGGAGGTGGTCATACCCCGACGGGTTAAATCGACATGGTCAACGGGCCGGCAAACGGTGTAGTACTCTTGCGCGCACAACCAGACCAGCACCACGAAAGGTCTGAAATTTGCCCGCAAAATGGTAATAAAATATCAGCACAGCCCTTGCAAGGTCGCTGCCTGACAAAAAATCTCTATATTATCCACAACATTCAGGTCGAAAGCCCGGCAACCTTTCATGGTGTAATCGGGTTTATCTGCTCAGGCAGCGCATCATAACCATGTACTTGTTGCCGGCAAAAGGCCCACCCCGCCTGGCCCGACAACCCTTATTCCTTAACCTTATGTCTTTTACCCCGGTCCGTGCCCTGGGCACTTTCCTGCTGGCACTCGTCATGCCTGCAACTGCGCTGCACGCGCAATCGGTCTTTACCGTTAACGAGTCGGTCATTTTCCGTCCGGCTCCCGATGAGCATCAACGCCTCGCCATCGATATGGATGCCGGCTTTGTTGCCACTCCACCCGATGCCGGTGAGATCATTACCATGCCGCTGGACGGCGTTGAGCGCAGCTTCCGCGTCACCCGGAAAACCCAGTATGTGCCCGGCGTCTGGTCGGTCATCGCCCGCGATGTGTACAATCAGAGCCGCTACGCAACGCTTACGTTCACCGACGACCAGCTGACCGGGAAAATACTCTCCCTGGCTGATGAACAGGTCTTTCACCTCGGCACCGATTCGCAGTCGTCTTCCAAATACCTCGCCCGCATGCGCAACGACCGACTCCTGCAGGTGAGCTGCGCCGTGGATGAGTCACTGCAGCCGGAAACCCTCGACCTGCATCCTGTACGTGCCGCTCAGGTCAACCTCCGCGAGATGATCGACACCCCCTCGCCCCTGAAATCCGTCATTCCCAACCTCCCCGTGCAGTCGTTCGACGGTCTGCTGGGTGAGGAGGTCGTGCTGGACGTAATGATGGTTCATACGCAGGCTGCAGCCAGTGAGGCGTTTATCCGTGCCGGTATCACCATCGATATGGCCATTGCCCAGACCATGACGCTCTCCCAGCTGGCCCTGGACAATTCAGAGACCGGCATTACCCTGCGCCTGGTTCACACACACCAGACATCCTACAACAACGACCTGCTGGTGGGCATGGAAGTGCACCTGCGACGGATTACCACCGAAACGGGTGTTTTCCGCGTGAGCGATACCAATGAACACGATAATTTCATGGATGAGGTGCATACCCTGCGACGGGAACACGGTGCGGATGTGGTTGCGCTCTATGTTCAGGACAACTCCAGCACGCTGGGGATTGCCTGGAGACTCTCCAACTATGCCGGCTCACCCCGACTCGGTTTTTCGGTGAACAGCATCCGGGCTTTCAATACCTTCACCGTCATCCACGAAATCGGTCATAACCTGGGCGCTGCCCACGGTCGGACCCAGAGCCAGAACGCGGCCAGCCTCTCCGGCGGATTGTTCGAATACTCGACCGGCTGGCAGTATTTTGCCCCATCGCCCAATGCCGACAGCGATCCCCTCCGGCAGATGCGTCACACCGTCATGCATTACGGTTCATCAGGTTCCATTTCCTACCCGGGTTTCTCCAATCCGGATGTGAGTTCCGAGGGTGGTTTTACCGGTTCCCGCGGTGTAACACCCGGTCCGGCTGACAATGCCCAGGCCCTGCGACAAATCAAGCATACCGTGGCGGGCTACCTGCCAACTATCACTGACGCACCCGCAGCGCAGATAACCGAGGTTCCCGTGGATGCCATTGTGGGCGAGGGTCGCTCGGTTCGGGTTCATATTCCGGTCAGCAATAACGGCGCCTCACCGCTGCGATGGTCGGCCGAGGTGGTTCCGGGCGTTGAGTCTGTAACCCCGCCGCCAGCGAAGCAAGGAGCCCCTGCGGAGACGACTGACGCTGTGGAGGTGCTCTACGAAACCGGGTTTGAGTCGACCGAGGGATTTGCAACCGGTACGTATGAAGCGCACCGGCAGCTTCGCACGAACAACGCCACCCGCTCGTTTGACATTGCCAACGTGAACGCGAAAGACGGAAGCCAGCATTTTCGAAATCGGTCTATTGCAGCTGCCTCTGCCGGAGAATTTGTATCGGCTGTAACACCGTTGTTTGGTCGCGGACAGGTGGGCGCCTACACCGCCTCCTTTGATATGTACCTGAGCGGGGACGCCTCTTCCCGGTACGATGTCTATATTTACTCGGCGCAAACCGGGGGGATAGCCGGCGGGTTTGTGATCACGAATGACGGACTGATGTACTTCCGGGTCGCCATCGACGGCTCGGAGACGTTTGGTCGGGGCAATGATACCCCGCAATTGGAGCTGAACCGCTTTTACCGGGTTGATATTGCCGTCAACGCCGAGGAAAATACCCTGACCTACGCCCTGGACGGGGTGGAATTTGCACGGGTTCCCATGCTGCAGCACCGGACCTTCGACTACATCCTCTTTGGACGGGTCGAGCAGGATGCCGATGATTTCATGGACATTGACAACCTTCGGGTGACCCGTTTGTTTTCAGGTTACTCCTGGTTGTCGTTTGCCGAGCCGGCCGGCACCATAGCCCCGGGCGAAACGGGTTACGTTGCTGTTGATCTCGATGCGGCAACGCTGACGGAGGGTGAAACTCTGGAAGGTAACATCGTTATCCGCACCAGCGATCCGAACAATCCGACCGTAACCCTGCCTGTGCGCATAACCGTGGCCGACCCAACTTCCGCAGATGCCGCGGAATCCCTTCCGGCTCAGATTGCCCTTAGCCAAAACTTCCCGAATCCATTTAATCCGGCTACTACAATTACCTATGCCTTACCCGAAGCCATGCCGGTCACCCTGCGCATCTATGATGTCACCGGTCGGGTGGTGGCTGTTTTGGTTGACGAGGTGCGCGCCGCCGGGGAGCATCAGGCCCGATTCGACGCCCGGGAGCTGTCGAGCGGTCTGTATATGTACGAACTCAGTACGCCTCAAACCCGCATCACCCGGAAAATGATGCTGGTGAAATAACGATGGAATTCGCTCCTGTTATACACGGTCTTTACTCTGAACATAGGTGCACATGACGAACAACGAAACCCTTATTCAGCTGTTTATCGAGCTGGCCGGCATCCCCGGGAAGTCGCTCAACGAGGCCGCCCTCGCCGCGCATATCCGCCGGCGGCTTGACGGACTTCCCTTCACCGTTGAAACCGACGACGCCGGACGGGCGCTGGGTGGCAACACCGGTAATCTGCTGATTAAACCCGCCCATTTTGATCCCGCCAAACCCGTGCGGGTGTATATGGCGCATATGGACACGGTGCGGGATACTACGGGAATCGGCATTCTGCGTGACAAGGGCAAAATAACCAGCGATGGTACCTCCCAGCTGGGCGCCGACAACCGTGCCGGTGTGGCGGTGCTCCTGCAGCTGCTTCTGGATGTTACTCTGAGCCCGCCCAATTACATGGTTGTTTTTACCATCGCCGAGGAAATCGGTCTGAAAGGTGCCGAGCTCCTGGATTTCGGCGGGTTGGATGTAGAGGCGGTATTCGTGTTCGACAGCTCCCGCCGGCCGGGCGCCTACATCCGCACCTGCGCCGGCAAATTTCGTTTCGAAGCCCGGATTAAAGGTCGCGCTGCACACAGCGCCGTGGCCCCGCAGGAGGGGATATCGGCCATTATGGTCGCCGCCGAAGCCCTGCAGGGCGTTACCATCGGCAAGCTCGATGAAATGACGACCATCAACGTAGGTACCATTCACGGAGGGGAGGCCAACAACATCGTAGCACCGCTTTGTGTAGCCACCGGAGAGGTTCGCTCCGAGACCATGGATGCCGTTGCAACCCACCTCGACCGTATTGAAACGGCCTTTGCCACGGCCTGTGAACGTCATGGCGCATCGCTTGAGTTCATCCGGACCAAAGACTTCGCACCCTTCGATCTGGATCCGGACTCCCTGCTGGTCCGCACCCTGGAAGAAGCTATACACCGCGCCGGCGCTGCCGTTGATCCGCTGCGCTACTCCGGCGGCAGCGACGCCAATGTACTCAATGAGCGCGGGTATGCGGCCGTGAACATCGGCATCGGCGCCCAGAAACCCCACGCCGATGATGAGTTCATTCTGGAGGAAGACCTCGTTACGGCCTGGCGGATTGCGCAGAACCTGATGATTATGCACAGCGAACAGGGACAAAGCAATCGGTTCTGAGGGATAATCCTGTTTCGGGACAGCGCCGGCACGGATACCCGCTGCCGGGCGACGTTCCCGAAGTCCATCGATTGCCTGACGCGGCCAGATCAGCGGGCCCGGCCGACCGGTTTACTTCACAAAACTCACGGTCCGGCTGTCTGAAAAGCCTGCGTCACCCTGAAGTCGTACCAGGTACACGCCACTGGCAGCCTCGCCCGGAGAAAAAACAGCCTGATGCTCGCCTCCATTGTGCAGCCCGCTGGCCAGAAGTCGTACTGACCGACCGGTCACATCAAATACTTCCAGGCGGATGTGCATGGTATCGGGAACCCGGTACCGCACCGTTGTTGACGGATTGAAAGGATTGGGCGAGGGGGGAAGCAGCTCCAGTTCACGGGGCAGTGCCGATTCCTCATCTTGCAGATGTACGCCCGTTTCGGCTGGTTCAAACACGGCACGCAGGTGCAGCGCAGTCTCCAGTTCAATGGCAATCAACGCCCCGGTTTCAGGCACAGACGCCGAGCCGCTGACCACCTCCCATCGTACAAACCGCTGTCCGGGCGCGGCAATAGCCTCCAGATTTACGGGTACTTCGCTGAAATAAATCCCTTCCCAGGGGTAGGCGACTCCGTCATGCACACCGGCCAGTGCCGTATCAATAACCAGGGTATTAACCCGAACCCGGCCACCTCGTTCATCGCTCACATCAACGGTAAGTCTGCGCTCTTCGCCGGCATCCAGCTCATTGCCCAGATGGGCGCGCAGGGCGTCTTCACGAAGCAGGGCAAAGGTGCGCATCCGGTTAATTTCTTCCTCCCAGGCCTGCAGCGATGCGGGCTGATTCCATCGCCGGCTATGCTCATCCATGTGCGGACGATACTGCGCGGCGAGGCTGTCCAGCACGGCCGTAACGCGCTCCGCTTTGAACGCCGAGTTGAGTAAATCGGCGTAGCGGTTGATGAACTCGTGGCGAAAACGCTCGTTGATCAGCAGCGAGCGCAGCATGAAGGTAGAGCGACGTGGGTTGGGCCAGCCGGTGAAGACTTCTTCCAGGGCGAAGGCGATGGTGTTGTGGCCGGCATCGTTGCCCCCGTGCGGACGCTGCCCAAAGTTGGTGCCGGACCCTTCTACATAGTCGAAGTTTAGCCCGAAACCGAAGTCCGTATCAAATACCATCCATCGCCACCGGCCGTCGCGAACGTTGGCCGTGCGCGGCATGGGGCCCTGCCGAAGGCTGTCCGTCTGCGTGAAGTTGTAGCGCCAGAAGAGTTTGTTGTTGCCGGGCCAGTCGGTGTTGCGGAAATAGATCTGGGCGGCATTGTAGTCGGTGAAGTTGCGCAGGTCCATTTTCTCACCGATTTCAGCGATGCGCGCATCGTTCATGAAGGTAACCACGGTGCTGAACATGCGGAAGAGCTCCCGGAAATGCTCCAGTCCTTCGGGATTGTCGCGGGCCACGGCGAAGTAATCGTACCCTTCGGGCAGGAAAGCCGGACCCAGAAAGGTGGCCTGATCGGTGTCAATGCCGTAGTGCGACTGCAGGTAGCGCTCATCGAACCGGTCGCGGATGTTTTTGATGCCCCAGAACTCGCCGTTGATGAAGACCACAGCCGGCCGACCGTGCTGCACATCCAGCTCCGTGCTGCCGACGAGGAGCTGCTGCATGAACAGGTCGCGCAGCATGGATTCGCTCCAGTCGTTGCCGGAGTTGCGCAGCAGCAGGCGTTTATACCGCGCTACCGGCTTGTCGGCAAAGAAGGGATAGTTGAACCAGGTCTGGCCGTACTCGTTACGGGCGTAGAGTCGGAGGGTTTTCAGGGGACGGTTCCGCGAGGTGCCTCCATGGATGCGTGCGCCGGCTCCGTGTGAAAGGATTCTGCGACCATCGGCTTCGAAGAACTCCAGATGAATGGGTCGCTCCCAGTCCGCCCCGCGACGATCATAATTGGGAATGCTGTCAGGCAATCCCCGTACATAAATTCCGGTTTCATCGCTGAAAAAATGGTCGGGATCTACCGATATCGAGAACACAGGCAGCTGGTAGCGCCCGGCCCCTTCAGGGTGGATGAAGTAGGTGGAGGTGTTCACCGGACTGGTCCATCCGGCGGCGTCAACGGCAACGGCCCGTACTACGGTGCCTTTGAAAACCGGTCCGCGCGGCGGCAGCCATTCTTCGTTGTAGGGGTTACCCGGCGGAACATCGTTGGTGGGAATCAGGGAGTACACTTCCGGGTCAGCAGTTCGGTCGCGCAGGGTAATCGGACCGCTGTAAACCGGGGAGGAGGGCCCTGGCGTAGTTCCGTCCAGCGTGTAATGAATCACGACATCACTGCGGGGATGGGAAAGCTGCAGCGACTGCTCCGTAGCGTAGAATCCCGCAGACAGATTGAAAATCGGGGGAACAGACTGGGCCAGCAGCGTGCCGGAAAGCAGTACATAGCAAAGTGTCAGCAGGAGTCGGGATTGCATTAACATCAAATAACGAGCGTTGAAATTGTTTCCGGCCGGAATCACCACAAAATACACCTTTTGCCTGTAATCTTTTTTTACTTGGCAAACCGCCGTTAATTCGGCAAATTCAACCGCATAACCTGGTCGTTCCATTTAATCGCTAATCCTATGAAAATAGTCAGCATTTCAGCGCTCTTCGCCCTGTTTGCCTTCGCCTGCGGCGCTCCGTCCGACGAGACTTCATCCCCCTCTCCGCAAACCCAGAAAGAATACGCGCTCGTGATTCACGGGGGAGCCGGGGTAATTTCCAGGGACATTTCCGATGAGGTGCGCGAGGGATACCTGGCATCCCTGGAAACCGCCGTCAGAGCGGGCGAGGAGATGCTGCGTGAGGGACGCTCTGCACTGGATGTTGTGGAGGCGGTGGTGATGATCCTGGAGGATGATCCCCGGTTTAATGCCGGCGTGGGCGCCGTATACACCAGCGAAGCCGTTCATGAGCTGGATGCCGCTATCATGGACGGACGGGATCTGAACGCCGGTGCCGTAGCAGGACTCCGAACCGTGCGCAATCCCATTTCCATGGCCCGCTACATTATGGAAGAAACCCCGCATGTCTTTTTTGCCGGAGCGGGAGCAGAGCAGCTGGCCGATCAGACCAGCCTTGAGCGGGTAGACAATACCTTTTTCAACACAGAAATTCGCCGTAATCAGCTCGACCGTGCCCTTCAGCGTGCCGCTCAGCAGTCTGGGGTTCCTGCCGGGGTACACCGGGGATATGCCGCAGCAGAGACAACCGGCCATCCGACCACCCCACAGACCGACTCCCCCGGGGTACTCCATCGCACTCCGTCTGCGTCCGGATCCGGTACTTTCAGCGAGGTCATTTTTCTGGAGGAGGCCGACCGCTACGGAACCGTCGGTGCCGTGGCGCTGGACCGGGATGGGAACCTGGCTGCAGCAACCTCTACCGGAGGCATGACCAACAAGATGCCGGGCCGCGTTGGCGATGTGCCCGTCATCGGGGCGGGAACCTATGCCGATAACCGAACCGCCGCCATATCAGCTACCGGTCATGGGGAGAAGTTCATCCGAAACGTGGTAGCCTACCAGATTGCGGCCGGTATCGAGTTCGACGGGTTAACCTTGCAGGAGGCCGCTGATCGTGTGATCAACGGCAAACTGGATCAGGGCGATGGAGGCATTATTGCTGTCGACCGGTTCGGTACCATTTCAATGACCTTTAACTCGCCCGGCATGTTCCGGGGCGCCATCGACTCCCAGGGGTATTTTGAAGTGGCTATCTGGGAGTGACCTCAGACCCGGTGAGCGGCAGTAAAATGGTGAAGGTGGTCCCTTCGCCTACCTCGCTGACAACCTGAATGGCCCCGCCCATGGCCTCAACCTGATTTTTTACCATGAACAGCCCCAGTCCTTTGGAGTCCTGGTGTTCATGAAACGTTTTATACATCCCGAAAAGGGTGTTCTGATGGCGATTGAGATCAATTCCAATGCCATTGTCGGTGACCGTTATAACATGGTGGTCTTCATCACGCCATGCTGCAACGCGAACCTCAGAATCGCGTTCATGAGATCGGTACTTAATAGCATTGGTCAGCAGATTCAGGATAATGCTCTGCAGATAAGACGGAATTACCCGAACCGTGTACCCCTCCTGCACATCGTTATGCAATGCTACACGGGCATCCTGTGCCAGCAGGGAAATACTGCTCCAGGTACTCTGAACGTGTTTATGCAAATCAAGGTCGACCCGCGCGGCATTGCCTTTAATGCTCATATCCAGTACAGTATTCAGATCGGTAATGGTCTCCTGCAGTTTGAGCGATGAAGCCTGAAGCAGCTCCACATAAGGATTGCTCATCAGTTCCGGATTCTCCATCTCCAGCAGGTTCAGAATACCAATCATGTTGGCACTGTGGGAGCGAAGGTTATGGGAAACAATATGGGTGAAACTGGTCAGCCGACTGTTCTGCTCCTCCTTTTCGGTGAGTAACAATCGGGTGTCTTCCATGTGTTGTACTTTTTCCGTGATGTCTTCCTTCACGGCTACATAATGGGTAATCTCGCCTTCATCATTTTTAACGGGAGATATGGAGGCCGACTCCCAGAATAGTTCGCCGTTTTTCTTACGGTTGTGAAACTCGCCGTGCCAGACATGACCGGTTGTAATACGTTCCCAAAGATTGTTGTAAAATTGGGGACTTTGCTTGCCGGATTTCATGAACCGTGGATTCCGACCAATCACTTCTTCCGGCGAATAGCCTGAAATCTCACAGAATGCTTTATTCACGTATTCCAGGCTGCCATCCAGATTGGTAACCATCACACTGGCCGGACTCTGTTCAACCGCCTGTGAAAGTTTCCGGATTCGCTCCTCATCGGCTTTTCGCTGGGTGATGTCGATGCCGATGCACTGAATTTCAACAGGGGCTCCGTGAGGGTCAAGAATACATGCGAAGTCCCACAAGGTGTGCTTTATACTGCCATCCGGCAATTTTTTGCGCAGCTCAATCTGCATTATCTGATCCGGCGCGGCAATCAGGGCATGAATCAGCCCGATTACTTTTTCATGATCACCGTGGTAGATGGCATTCATGCTGCTGGTACCCAGCAGGGTATCCAGTCCGCTGTGGAGGTGCGAAAAAGTGTTAAGAAAGGTTTCGTTGGCATAGGTGTAATCCCCCTTCAGATCGGTGCGAATTACGTACGAAGACTGCGAGGATACCAGACTGCGCAGCTTGGCCTCGCTGGACTGCAAATCTTTTCTGGTTGCGTCAAGTTCCAGAATTATTTGTCGTAACTCCTGCTCTGTTTTTTTAAGAGCGAGGTTGTTTTCCATCAGTTCGGTTACGTTCTGATGAGCGCCGAGCATGCGAACCGGCTTACCGTTCGCGTCACGAAGAGCTTTACCCCTACAACGAATCCATATGGTATTACCTGCTTTAGCTGTATAGCGAATAATCTGGTCGTAGGGGATTTCCGGATTTCCCAGATGTGCCCCGATACGCTTTTTGGCTTCCTCGAGGTCTTCGGGGTGAATGAGATTTTGCCAGGAAGCGACCTTATGGGGCATTTCCGATGGAGTATACCCGAGGGTGGTCCAGAATTTGGCGTCCATCCATTCATCTTCCGGCGATTCCAGGTCCCAGTACCACAAACCGTCCAGCGCAGCTTCCTGTATAAAACTAAAAATATGGTCTTCTTCCCTGACCAGAAGGTATAATTCTTTTTGGAGGTAGTTCATTTTTTCATCACCAAAACTTCACAAGCCAGCTATTTAGCAACTTCCGACAATCGATATTATCGAAATATTCCATCAATAACTTTAGTTTTATCATGTGTGGTAAACTTATTGCCGGGCCGATTGGCTTTTGGCACGAAATTGATCAATATTGCTGCCACCCGATTATAACTATGCGATGTGACCCCAACTATGTTGTCTTTGCAACACCTGTTCTACCGACCGTTTCCGGTCAATTACTTCATACGGAAACCTGAAAAAAGAGCGCCTCTTCTGGCACTTATATCGCTGCTGTTCGTGCTGGTATATCGTCCTTTAGGGTCTTATCCCGGTGCATATTTTGGCTATGAAATTACCATGACCATGTATGCGCTTTGCGTGGGTGTTGCTGCTTTTGCCTCATTCAAACTAATCCACTTGCTTCGCGGGGATGATGCCACCGAACCCTGGACCTTGCTCTCGGAGCTGCTATCTGTCGGATTCGTTCTGATCAACCTGGGTACTGCGGTGTTTTTGTCGGCTTTCCTGCTGGAAGAAGCTGCCCCCCGCTGGAATTGGGATACCTACGCCAATTCGCTTCCGAATACCGCCTTAATTACGGGTATTCCTATGGTTGCAGCTACTATCCGGCAGTTCAAAACCCTGTTTTCGTATGCCGGCGGACAGGAAACGGTGAATCTGGTTAACATCCCCAAAAGCGGTGATCCACAAATAATACTTCAGACGCCTCTGAAAAAAGATGATCCTGTTTTCAGGGCCTCCCAACTGCTGTATGCCGAGGCAGACGGGAATTATGTTAAGTTTCATTTGCTGGAAGCGCATGAGTATGGTCGTACCGACGAACGGTACGGGGGCAGTACCCCTGCCGGAAGTCGAACCATGGCAGGTAGAGCGGACGAGAGGTATTCAGGTGGTGATGAGGATAGTGCCAAGGTAAGCCATACGCACGGACCCGATGCACCCATCCTCAAAGGTCGGCTAAAAGTACATGTAAAGACGGTCCGTATTTCAATAGACAGCCTGGAAGAACAATTCAAACCATACCCCGTTTTCATGCGCACCCACAGGGCCTTTATCGTGAACCTGCGCCATGTTAGGGAGGCATCCGGCAACACACTCGGACTGCAGTTAAAGCTCTCCCATAGTGCCGATGAAATCCCGGTCTCCCGAACAAACGTAAAACGGTTCATAGCGATGTTCAAGACCGCCAACGCCTGACCACTCGTCCCAAAATAATGACGAGAACATTCGCATAGATTCAACCGGAGTATAACCTTATCGGCTTTGCCATTCTGGTTCAGGGTGAACGTTGGATTCAACCGAGGCTCCGGCACCGTACGACCAAATTTTGCAGACAGAAACACTGCCGAAACGCCGCACCTAAACAAAAAAGGCCTTGCAACTCATTGAATTACAAAGCCTTAATTTTTCTTGTGTGCCCTGGACTGGACTCGAAATTTGTATTCACCAGCACTGGGTGTAATTGAAAAACACCATTAAAATGATATACGGCCTATTTTTGCATTCTGGTTCATCGAGAAAATAACATGGAATCGACAATTTGTTTGTACCTATGTTTGTACCTATGTTTGTACCAATGCCAGGAACATCAAACCTCAGTAATTTATGAGCATTACAATAAAAGCTACCCTGTACTCAAAAAAAAAGCGTAAAGATGGGGCTGTCCCCATTTACATCAGGATAACCAAGGAGCGTAAATCGACTTATATCAGCACAGGTCTGTTCGTAACAGAGTCTCAATGGAATAGCCGTGAACGCTTAGTCCGTAAAACTCATCGCCAACACAATTTGTATAACAAACAAATCGCTGATAAGCTGAATGAGCTTGAGTCAAAGTACCTTAAGGTCGAGTTAAACAATAAAGAGGTCGACCCGAAACGGCTTAAGCAGGTCATCAAGCCTAGTAAATCTGAGGGTGTTCTGTCATATCTATCTCAATACAGGCAAGAACTCAAGCAGAGCAATCGTTTTTTTGAGTACAAAAAAGTTGGCACCATTCAGGATAACTTAAGCAGCTACCTAAAAGGAAAAGAGCTCACACTCGGTAAATTGGATAAGGAGTTCGCAGCTGGTTTCGGTAAATACATCACAGAGAATATCGGGAACAGTCCGAACACTATACGCAGGAAAATTACCACTATCAGGGCCTTCATGAGCTGGCTAATTTTGAAAAAGCTAATTAATAAGGACCCTTTTAAGGGAATCGACAAACCACTGGTGACGGATTCGCAGAAAACACGCCTTACCATAGAACAAATTGAAGCTATCGAAGAGTTAGACCTGAAAAAAGGCTCCGGGCTTTGGCATACCCGAAACTATTTTCTATACGCATTTTACAATGCGGGTATCCGGTTTGGTGACTTGTGTACGCTGAAATGGTCAAACATTGTGGATGGGCGATTAATTTACAAGATGCTAAAAACAGGTCATGAGAAGTCGATTAAACAGACTTCGATTCACGAATCCATTCTTCAGTACTATCGGCCAAAGAAGCCCAGCCCGGGCAGTTATATTTTTCCGCTGATTCATAAACAACACGCGAATAGCTTTGATTTGAAAAAGGAAATAAGCAGCCGGAATGTAGTTGTTAACAAAAACCTCAAAAAAATTGCTGAGATGGCAGGTATTCAATCAAACGTATCTTTTCACGTGGCACGACACTCATTCAGTCAGTACGCCCTAAAGAAAGGCATTGATTTGTACTCCATCAGCAAAGCTTTAGGACATGCCGACATCAAGATTACGGAGCAATATTTGAACTCTTTTGACGAGGACATACTGGACAAGAGCATGGACAAATTATTCGGAGAATAGAATGAAGCGAACCTATACCTTTGAGATGTGGCTTAAAGACGAGCCATTTCATGAGAAAAGCGCACCGTTGCCTGAAGACTATCCGTTTACAGCAGGATTAAACAGAGGGGAAATCAACGAATACATCCGAAATTCTATTGGCGGTCTAATAGATGAAGGGTTTCTTTACGGAGAGGAGCAGAAAAAAGTTGAGGATTACATGTCTCAGGCGTACCGAACAGCTCTTGAAATATTCTCTGGTAGGGTAGATGACTATGTTGAACGATATTTGAACAGCGAATACAAGCTACAACAGATTACAGCGGATAAACGTCTAAATGAAATCGACCTTTATTTAACCAATGAGGTTGACGAAACACTTTATAGCAGGGTTATACGTGGGGATAACCCTCAACTTGAGTGTAGCGGACCAATATGTGCGAATTTTGTTAATACAAAGGATATCACACAGGTAATGCCATATCTGTTCAATTCAAACCTTAAACCTCCTATAGCAACTGCATTACCGACATACCATAAACACCCGTGCGACTATCTTCTTCTCTACATAATTTTGAAAGAGCGGACAGTACTACTGGAAAAAATGGGGAGACTTAACCTATCATCTGAAGCTATCAGGGATAAGTACGAGCAGTTTACTAAAGAAATGTCACATACCAAGGCGGCAGACGCCATTCATCATTGGCTGTTCCACGAACTGAACTTAACACAGGAGTACCTGAGAGATGAAATTAAAATTTCCGTAAATCCTGACAGTTTAAGACAATACCTAATTCGGGAAAGAAAAAAAATGCGACAATAATCGAGAAATTGTGACATCCTTGTGACAAGGTGTAACTTTATGTACTTCAATATGTTGCAATATTTGTGTTACACGCTTCAGGATGAACCTGAGGAGTGATATACACAAAAAATGAAAACAATGTTTGAAGTAAACACCAAACAATTCAAAGACCTCATTACCCAAGCGGTAAACGAGGCCATTCAGCCACATATCCAACGGCTGATTGAAACCCCAAACATGAAACCGGTTTACACGATTGACGAAGTATGCCAGATGTTCGGTGTCAGCAAACGCCACCTGCAATATCTTCGTGACACTGCGAGTATCGGGTACATTCAGAATGGTAGGAAGATACTCTTCCGGTCCCAGGACTTGACCACGTTTTTTGAGAACCATTACATCGAGAGGGCGAAAAATGGATAATCATAACGACACCAACGAAACAACCAGTAATGGTGGAAAGCAGATAAGTACAGAAATCATCGATTCACTCGATAAGGTATTGGATTTTCTTGAACCGATACCGTTTTCAATAGCAAAAATCGATGGGCTCTATGAGACGTTTCTCCATGAATGGGGTAATCACGTTAGGGCAAAGATGAATGACTGCTCCCTTGTGTTTGATGAATCCCTCGTTTTTGGAAAATCGCAGAAACCCGAAGAAATTAAGGCCGTTAAGCTTATAAAAGACGAATACAAGGTCGTTTCTACGGATGTTTTGTCTATTACGGCAAGTGTAATTGGATATCCCATTGCATTGTTAGGTGGAAAATTTCGGATATATACCGGTAAGTATTGGCAAGCTGTAGACGATGCGATCCTGACGCATTATTGCAGGAAAATGGCAATTAAGATGTCAGTGGCACGATTAGTAGCGCCGGAAAGCAAATATGTTAAAAGTATGCTAGACCAAATCGCCTCAACGTCGTCTAGGGTCACCAAGGGTATGGCACGAAACCTGATGAATTTTCAGAATGGAACCCTGGAGTTTTACAAGGATGGAAGCACCCGATTAAGAAATCACGACTCCAATGATAAGTTGATGTATGTTTTACCATATGATTACGACCCAAATGCTACCTGTCCAAAGTGGCAGAAATTCCTCGATGAGGTTATCCCCGAAGAGGGTAAACAAGCGGTATTGGCCGAATTTCTAGGCTCCTGCTTCAGCGACGTGAAACACGAGAAAATCATGCTGCTTTACGGTAGTGGAGCCAACGGGAAGTCCGTAGTAAACGAAGTGGTTAACCGACTATACGGTAAAGAAAATCTCACGAGTAAGACTTTGGAGGAAATTACCGATTCCAAAGGTTACAACCGGGGTGCTCTGATGGAGTCATTGCTTAATTATGCTGGTGAAATTTCAAAAAAAGTCAATCCGGATGCTTTGAAAAAACTAGCGTCGCGTGAACCATTAACTGGTCGTTACGTTTACGGCAGACCTTTTGAGGTCACAGACTATTGCCGGTCGGCATTCAACTGCAATGTCCTTCCTGAAGTAACTGAAGCAAGCGATGGATTCTTCAGGCGATTTCTGATTATTCCATTCGAGTATACGGTTCCAAAGGACAAACGTAATCCGCATCTGCCCGCAGAAATAGCGGAGACGGATTTGCCAGGCATTATGAACTGGGTGATTGCTGGTTTACAACGATTGGTTAAAGCTGAGGGTAAGTTCACATACTGTCCGGCTGCTGACGCAATATTGGCACAATATCAGGCAACGTCACGAAATGTTGAGCTGTTTGTGACCGATGTGATTGGTAACAGCAAAGAGCTGTATCCTGCGTCCACATTATACGCTAAGTATACAGGCTTCTGTTCGGATAATGAGTATACCCCTGTGACGGTCAAGGAATTCAGTACCCAACTCCAAGACCTCGGTTTCAACAAGACCCGTAGAAGCAACGGTGTATGCTACCAGGCAAGGTAGGTGTACCTTGATACGCTCTCCGCGCACTGCATAATAGCCCCAAAATGGTAAGAATCAACAATAATAGGGGCACAGTGCAGGAAGTGTAGGGTATGACGTCATCTTTACCAAGAAATTCTGGTAAATGATAATGGCAGAGTGGAGCTAGCCGTGATTGCAAAAACGAAAAAGAGTTGGTGTTTACCCTACACTAACTACACCGAAAACAAAACGACAGCTTTTCGCCAATTTAAGGCTCCATTTGCGGGATGACCTAATTAATATATAGCACTTTTAAATAGTTACAGTGTCAGCAAGTGGTTACAGCATCAACTGGAGCGTATTTACCAGCCTACACAAAACGCCATTAACCCTACACGGTTATGGTACATCAAGAAATAACGAAACAACCCATCAAGGAGAACCCATGAACAATCCTTATCCTAAACAACCGTCCGGCAGCTACAAACAACCACTCATTGAAGCATTGAAAGAAATTGGCGAAGAGCGTCTATCAAGAGCATTCGAAACGGGTGAATTAAAGCTGGCCATTACAGCAACGATTACTGGCGCAGTTGAAGTCCACAGAGATGTTACGGTTAAATGCGTAGAAGCTCTTCTTGCATTAAAAGGTTATACTGTGACCGACTATTATCTATGGGGATTACAGCACGGTCAGTTTATTGTGGCATCTACCAATGGAGTCTTTGTGTACGACCCAGAGGATAGCGAAGCCAAGAAATATGTTGAGTCCGAACTTAATCGGTGCTCACCGGCAGCCGATTACTTTGATTGAGTAGGATACGGGTACCACTAGGTACCCGATATGCTTTCATTGAAAAAAAAAATTTCCAACAAATATATTTTGATTACAAATTTTAGTTAAGTATAATGGCGTAGATGCGTAAATTCTAGATAAAATAGGATTTTCGATTGGTTATCTAATTTCTACAAGAAGGTAAAAAATGCGAGATTCCTATAAGTCTGCAAAGTTTTTTTAATGGAGATTAATTTCTTTATTTGAAGCAAAAACTATAATACTCCCTAAAAATCGGACCAATGGTTAAGTTAGCCAACGAATCCATAAATACGATAAAAATGAGAAGGAGTAGAAGAAAGTTTTCGTCCAAATTCAAGTCATCCGTAGTCTTGGTAGCCCTCTAGGAGCAAATGACACCAAGAGAACGTAACCTAATTATAAATCCTTACACCGTTGTCCATAGGTTGGGGAGTAATACATTGTTAACGTACTGCAATCACAAATGTTCTTTCAAGCAACTTAACCGCTTTGAATTATAATAATAAACACTAAATACTGTCCTAAAATGTCTATCACAAATCAATTTACCGTGGCTGAGTTCAAGGCCATGAAATCCGTTGATACAATAACGGTGGTCGATGGGCCAAATGGCCCCTTTATGTCTGACGGAATCAAGGCACTAGGTGCGGTTGGCAAAAACGTAGACCTGAAGGCTGAACTTCTAGTCATTGAAATCAAAGATGAAGATTCGGGGGATATTGGATATATCCTCATTAACAAACCTATTTATAAGGAAATCGCATCCCTTTAACGGGGTGCTGGTTTCGTACGTTGAAACAATGTTATGCGTATCTGTATCCGTCCAGCATGGACTGGAGTTACAAAGAGGGTTGAGCGTTTTATTTAGCGCTATAACAACAAACGATTCCAAGGCATTAACTAGTAAAAAACCAGTTTACTTGTTCACCAAGGCAGCTTAACCTAATTATAAACCCTTATACCGTTGTCCTAAGATGTCTATCACAAATCAATTCACTGTGGCTGAGTTCAAGGCCATGCACGAAACCAAAACCCTCAAAGTCGTTGAAGGTCCTAACGGAGTCTTTATGACCGACGGGTTTAAAGGTCTTGGTGCCGTGGCCAAGAACATTGACTTGAATGCAGAGCTTCAGGTCATCGAGTTTACCGACGAAGAGTCTGGTGACGTGGGATACTTACTCTGTAATAAATTAAGTAAAAGTGGTAGCGAAGAATCCACTAAATCCCAAAATTCTTATTACATATTTTTTGATACCGAAACCACTGGTTTACCAAAAAACTACTCGGCACCTGCCAGTGACTTGTCTAATTGGCCTCGGCTTGTTCAGCTTGCTTATTTGTGTTACGACAAAAATGGAAATAAAATATCAGACGGGAATTACATTATAAAACCCGTGGGTTTTACAATACCCCAAAATGCATCTGATGTACATGGTATTACTACTGAAGTAGCACTAAAAGAAGGGCATTCTTTGGATACTATTCTGAAGAAGTTTAACAGTCTTTTATCAGAAGCAAGTGTTTTAATTGCGCATAACATTTCATATGACGAAAAGATAATCGGAGCTGAGTTTATTAGGCTTGGAATAAATAATAAACTTAACAACATCAAAAAAATATGCACTAAGGTCGAGTCAACAGAGTACTGTGCCATTAGCAACAGTTATGGTTACAAGTGGCCGACACTTGATGAATTGCATAATAAGCTTTTTGGTGCAAGTTTCGATAATGCTCATGACGCAGTTGCTGACATTGAAGCAACTGCAAAATGTTTTTGGGAACTTAAAAAACTTGGTGTCATAAGGGTACAATAAATGTCTATAGTGGAGTCGTCATTAAAATCAGATTACAGCAATAAAGGTATCTGCATATTTATAAATAAGAAACCCACTTACCCTGCACTTCCTACATGATTGCTGTTTGCAATACATGGAGCTCATTTATTGCTATCATTTCAGCTTCCTGACCTCAGTCTACTTACACCAAATGACTACAAAAAATATTTTTGGGAAAATTTTTGGCCGCCTTGATTTCACATGAACGCAAGCCTTATCTGTAAACACCCCCTATGGTTCGGTGATTTCAAAAGTCACCGGCGGGTTCGATTTCAAAACTATTCACAGGCTAATTCGCTGTTCAATTACCAGCTTCGGGTCTGGAATACGGCTCCGAGGTCGCACTGGGTTCCCAGCCCTTAGCAAGCGTCTTTATTTCGCTTAACGACCTGGAGAAGAAGTTCAAAACGCAACCCTGCCTATGTTCCGGTAGCTTCGCTGCCGTGTTACAGGTACACAATCCTGCTCGTCTGCTGTAACCCCCGCCTTTAACAACTCTTCTGGCGAAGTACATCCATTTCTTATTCGGTGCATCACCGACATGGGATTGGTGTGTCCACAGCAGATTTCCCTTCTCTTAAACCAACGTCCATCTAAATCCAATCATCATGGTACACATCGTAGATTTCAAACAATACACCAACCGCTCCACCGACGAACCCTTCAATGTCCTGGTACTTGAGGGTGACGTGGAAATGGTTCAATCCGCTGAAACGGGTCGTTTCTACGCTACTGCTCGCAGAGCTACTGTTCCGGCCACCTTCAGTGAAGAGACCTGCAAACGACTTATTGGCAGGTCCATGCCTGGCTCCATCATCAAATTGGAGTGCGAGCCTTATGAGTACACCTTACCTGAAACAGGCGAGGTCATTGAACTCACACACCGATACGGTTATTCACCAACCGGTAGTGATGAAGATGCTGTGTTCGACACACGCAGTGAACAACACACTCAGGCTGAATCAGCAGTGGTTCCGTCCAGTGATGCTCCTGGTTTCTGACAACACCAAGAGAGGGGGAATGGTGGCTTCGGCTGCTGTTCCTCACTCCTTGGATTTTCCATTCATGTTAATATATAACACACACCATGACTGTAATCGAAAAATCACCGGATTTCGCTGAGATTAAACTTCAATATGTTCGCAAACGAAAACAGTTGACCACCGAATCTATACGGGAACCTGAAGAAGCGTACCGTTTGCTCAGGAAAATCTGGAATCATAAAACTATCGACCTCAGAGAGGAGATGGTTGTGGTACTGTTAAACACATCCAAGCATTGTATTGGATGGTGTAGGATCAGCATAGGTGGCAAAACGGCTACCATCGCAGAACTCGCGCATATAGCTGGATTAGCCATACTTGGAAATGCACACTCGGTACTACTGGCGCATAATCATCCCAGCGGCAACCCCAATCCATCCCATGCTGATATAATCCTGACCAAGCGGATTATGAATGCGCTGCACCTTCATGGTATTCAATTGGTAGACCACCTGATTCTGTATAATCTAGGTTATACATCGATACGCTCAAAAATTGACCTGGTACCTGATCTTGGTCATTTATCATGAGTAGCCGGTTCGCCAACCTTGCCAATACCTATGCCAACTCGGTGCTTGTCTCCACGCCGTCGGGAACATTGCTTCGGCTGTATTGTCCTGTACTGGCACGGATACGCTCACCGGTTGCACGGTATCATCTAGACCAACGAGTCCACATCACCGCTATCCACGAAAGCCACGATGGAAAACTCAGTTATAAGGTCGATGGACAACTCTACCCCCATCACCATTTCGAAATACTCACCACCAAACCTCATTCATCATGAACATCAAATCATTCTATTTCCCGGTAGAAGAGCAGGATGTCAGCCTTGCCAGTGGTTTACCTGCTAATGAATATAAAGCGATAGTGGCTCATCACGGGGACACCCCCAAAGTGGTCAGCATCGCCAAGCAAAGCTACAAACTGGTTGCCAATCAGGACTTGATTGTACCCTTCATGGAAGAAGTCACCAAGCTGAAAACCCGTTGGTTTATCGACAAGAGCCATTCTTTTGTCCAACCCAACCGGATGCGACTTCAGATTACCTTCCCTGATGTGTATGTCAGCGACACGGAGTCGAAAATTCCGTTGTCGGTGTATCTGCATAACTCCTACGACCAAAGCGAAGGCATTCGCATGTTCTGGGGTGCAATCCGGGCTATTTGTTCCAACGGTATGATTATGGGTGATGTACTCGGCAAGTACTATGCTCGCCATACCAAAGGATTTCAGGCGGAGGTCTTGCAGCGACAATTCGACGACATCGCTGGTAATCTACAGCATGTAGAACGACGCATTCATCTGCTCGATGAACTACCCGTAGACACCGACATCATGGAGAGGGTGCAACAGGCTCTGGGTAAACGCAGGCTGGAGGAAATCATCGCTACCGATACCACGCCTGATATCTCCCAATGGGAGCTTTATAACCGCATTACCTGGTTGGTCAGTCATAAAGTAGATAAACCGGCACGAGCCGAATTGCAACTGAAAACCTCTCAGGTATTCGCACTCTAATCATTATAACAGGTAGCTGATTGACCAAGGCTGTCCCTGAAGACGGCTTTTTTTATGCCTTGTAGTCAGGGGGTCAATCCTTTTCCGGTTAAGCAACTAAAGCAATGGGCAAGCTATGTAAATCTGTAAGTCCATGATTCAGGCATTACAGAATCGGTTAGTTCCGCCCAACTATCGTTCAAATCATTCACAAATCCAATAGTATCATGCAAACCACCATAACAAAATCTGATAGTAAGGAATCCCTGTTCACCATTGGTGAGCATTTCTACGCCTTAGAATCCCTCATCATCGAGAACGAAGGCGAAATCGATGAAACCATTGACCAATGGCTGGACGAATATCAGGCCAAGGAGTCGGAGAAAATCGATGCGTACTGCTATATAATTAACAAGTACGCCGATATCGCCAGCGAAGCCAAACGCTTAGCTGACCGGGCAGCACGGTACAATAAGACCGTTGCCAACCTGAAAGAACGGCTCAAATATTACCTTGAAACCCGTGGACAGGAAAAGATGGAGACCAGCAGGTTTACCGTCAAAGTCACAGCCAATGGCGGCCCCTTGCCCATAGCGCTGACCCCTGGACTGGAAGTCGAAGACCTGCCAGAGGATTTCATCAAGGTGACCAAGGAGCCGGACATGAATAAAATTCGGGAAGCCTTAATCCTGGGCAACCGTGAAATCTACCCTATGGCCATGTTCATGCCACGAGGGACCCATCTACGCATTAAATAATCAAAGGAGATACGATGTTTCAGAAAGCAACACGCAATCAAAGCCATATCAAACTGGCTATAACAGGTCCATCCGGCTCAGGAAAGACCTACTCCGCCCTACGATTGGCGCAAGGGTTGACCCAAACGGGGAAAATTGCCTTCATCGATACGGAGAACGGTTCTGCCAGTCTGTATTCCGATGCGTTTAATTTTGACGTAGTCGATGTGAGTCCACCATTTCAGATTGGTAAGTTGGTCGATGCCGTCAAAGAAGCCTTAAACGGTGGATATGATGTACTCGTCATTGACAGCGCCAGTCACTGGTGGCAAGGAGTACTGGAGTATAAAGACCAGCTGGATAAACGTGGCGGGAATAGTTTCAGTAACTGGGGTGAAGCTAATCGTCACTATGATTTATTCCTCAGAGCAGTGCTGTTCTCCAAAATCCATGTCATTTGCTGTATGCGTAGTAAAATGGACTATGTGCTGGAACTTAACGACAAAGGAAAGCAGGTTCCGAAGAAGGTGGGTATGGCTCCGGTTATGCGAGACGGAATTGAGTATGAGTTCTCCGCTGTACTCGATTTAGACACGCATCATCAGGCGCAGGCCAGTAAAGATCGTACCGGATTATTTGAAGGTAACATCTTCGTTATCACAGAGGAAACCGGGGAGCAACTCAAAGACTGGCTGAATTTTGCTCCAGTACAACAAGAACAGGCTATGCCTATTACGGGACAACCTGCTATTCAGCGAAGAAAAACCACGACAGCAGTGAGGACTCCTATCCCTCGCTGAGAAGACACAGCAACATCCGAGGTGTGAAAGCCTCGGGTGTGATTAAAAGGTCGTTTTAAAATTATGCCCCAACGTTTTGCAGCTATACGCAGGCAGGGATTTTTACCACTGAACTTCCTACGAAGAACTGAACTTTAAATTTATCACTTTCCTGTCCTACGAAGCTCGAAACCCCTGCTTGCGTATAGGTGATGTTATCGCTTCGGTGTTTTTTTTCGTCCGTTGGTTTGTCGGTCGTTATGGTCGTGCGGTTGGACAGACACACTCTTTGCCAAATTTTGGCTTGTGTGTCGGCTGGTGCGACTTGGCAATGTGTGTGGCTGTATTTCAAGGCATTTCATTTATGTAGGATTCCAAAATCTCGTTTACCAATTCTGAGTACCTTGAATCTGATAGTAGTTCAAAGTCAGTTTTCATAGCCAATCCATATACTGTTTTTGGTTCAAATAGTGTCATTTGGTCTGTTTCAGTATCAGAATTTATTTTGCCATTTACATAATCACCCATTCCTTCAAGTCCTTTAAAAAAACGCTTTAAAATATTGTCAAGTGCTTCTGAGCTATTATCTACACCAATCCATTTTCGACCCAGTTGTTGGGATACACCAAGTGTTGTCCCTGAACCTGCAAAACAGTCTAATACAATATCTCCTTTGTTTGATGATGCTTCAATTATTCTTGTAAGTAAGTCAGGGTTCTTTTCAGTTGGATAACCAGTAATTTTGATACTTTGGTTAAGTGAATCTTGAGTATCTAACCAAATGTCCTGAACTGGAATACCTTTATCAGTGTCTAAATAGACTTTCCTCCTTGGATTGCCATTAGATGACCAATAAATATCTCCATTTTTATCAAACTCTTCTAATTTGTCTGGTGTGTATTGCCAATGTTTACCGGGTGGCGGCATCATTCCTCTCCATTCTTTTCCTGTTTCACCATTTCTTATTCCAGGGGCGTGTATTGGTACTTTTTTATATCGTCTTCCTGTTTTTTCATCTATACAAGGATATTCTTTTAATATTTTTTGGTCTGTCCATACTGCTGTAGCTCTATGCCAAGTGAACTTATCTGTTTTAGAATAAAATAAAATATAATCAGAAATATTTCCATAAGAATTTCTCGTAGAGTTTTTATTGCTACACTTTTTTCTTGTAATAAAACCTCGAAAATTTTTAGCACCAAAAACTTCGTCCATTATTATTTTAATTTGTGAAGTCATATTACTATCAAGATGAACATAAATTGAACCATCTTCACTCAATAACTCACGTAACAAAATTATTCTTCGTCTTATAAATTCGATAAAATGGCTTCCTACAAGGTCGTCTTTGTATGAGTCTTTTTGATTACGAGATTGAAATACACTATTTGTACCGTAGGGGGGGTCGATGTAGATTAATTTAACTTTATTCTTCAAGTCGGCAGATTGTAAAAGAAAACGTAATACATCTAGGTTGTCACCATAAATCAATTTGTTTTCCTTAAATTCACCATATAATGATTCATATTTTTCAGTAAATGGCGTAGATAAAATCTCCTTTTCAGGCATTTTACCTTTATAAGTTATTTCATAATCTGTTTCAAATGGGAATTGCTCAGATGATACAATTTGAACAGATTCTTGCCAATTATTTTTTGTTATTCCAGTTGCCATAATCTTAACTATTTAACCATTCAAGGGTAATTCTTTCCGTAATCATTCTAAGTGTCACAACTTTGATGTCGTCCGATACTTCTTCAATGTAGCTGTAATCATCCCACATTGAGCCTAGTAGTAAACCTGGGCCATCATTAACAAAAATAATTTTTGTTCTCAAATCTTTGCCAATAGCATAATCAAGCAATTCTCTTGAAGCATTAGAATAACCTCCGGTTCTATCATCTTCTTGAGCACCACCTCTATCCGAATCATATCTTGCAAAGCCTACAGCTAAAATTGTTTCTCCATCTTTAATAATAAAATCTGCTGGTCTATTTGGCTTTGTATAATCTTCAAATACTTCTCCTAATAAAATATCCCTTCCTGCTCTTTCAGGTCCAAGTATTTCAAAATATGGGAATTGAATTCTTAATAGCTCAAACATTTTTTCTGTCATATCATATCCTTTTTGACCTCTGTCTTTGTATTCCCAAAGTATAGCACATAATGCCTCGTCAGGCATTGGTCGAGAAAGAAATGCCTTTTGGACTTCCACTATTGACCTGAATCCTTTTCCAAATTCTTGACAAATCCATTGAGCTTTACGTTTATGTTTCAGCATTTCGACGGGGGTATTTGGACTGACATATTTTCTAAAAACTCTGGCTAACTGAATTCGCATCCAAGGCTGAGTTATATCTACTGTTTGCAAGAATAGTTTTTCAGAACTTTCACTCGATTTTAAAAGTTGACCGAATAATTCAAGTACAGGACGATATAAATTACAAGCATCCGCAAGTATATCTGGGTAAAATTCACCTGAAGCAAGTGTAATCCAATTTGCATTTTCAGCCTTATAATCTCTAAATTTTTTTGTCATTCTATTTATTTTGCTTGTAATATCTAATTTTTTCTTCCGCCACCTTTAGAATTTCAATTCCATCTTCTTCCTCTAAAAGTTGGTAAGTAATTTTATCACTTAAATAGCGAACTTTTAACTCAGCTTTGTCAATTTGAAAAATTCTTGAAATGCCTTCAATGATTTGTTCGTTAGCATTTCTTTCGTTCTTTTCAATTTTGCTTAGTGTCGAAGTGTCAATGTCCAGCTCCGCTGCAACCTTTCTCAATGGTAGGTTTGCATTTTCTCTGAGTATCCTGATATACTCTCCAAATGTTTTGTTGTCTGTTTTTGACATATTCTGCTTTGGCAAATTTTGTCCAAAAATAAAGAAATAATTTTTATGCTGGTAAATATGTTTCATCTTTTTATTCACAGTCTTGTCCGTGCGTTGGTAAAAAATGGCTCTTTTGTTTTTTATTAGCGTTAGTTCGTGTGTCGGAAAAAACAAATGTGCCATTTGCGGGTCGGCTTTTTACACTGAGCGATAACTTGTTTTTATACGCAATAAATGTGCGCTTATCACTCCAAATTGGTATGATATGCGCAGGTTTGTTGTTCAATAACAAAATTGCATAGCCACACCAGGTCACCTGGTGGTTGTAGTGTAGCCACAGTGACTAAAGGATAATAGTCCAATATGCTTTGTCATACAACTATCTTCAGGTTTTTTGGACGAGGAATTCACTTTTAACAGGACAGGTATGTTAAATAGTGTAAACATAATGTAATGAAACGGCTGTTTCCGACTCTATATAGGTAGGAACTGAAAATTTAACCAACCTATCTTGACCAATATGGATACCGAACAGCTTTTACCACTCATGCAGCGTATTGTGGACAACCTCGCCACTAAAGACGAAATCAACCTGCTCATTGACTACTTTGAGACCAATCATGATATAGTGGCACTTGAGTATTTTGTGAAGTACTCCCTGCTTGACAAGCTATGCAAGGACATTGCCGGTAGAGCATCTGTCGTCAATTAGCACCAAAAAGGAGTCAATCGCTGGTCAAGTGATAGTCGTCCTTGAACCTGTTATATGAATAAAAGGTGCTGGTACGACACTGTTCATTTGCGCCTGCTTCGCTGTATAAGAGCGTAGGAATACAATATTTGTTTGTACCTATGTTTGCACCTAAACAAAAAGGCCTTGCAACTCATTGAATTACAAAGCCTTAATTTTTCTTGTGTGCCCTGGACTGGACTCGAACCAGCACGCCGTTGCCAGCACTACCCCCTCAAGATAGCGTGTCTACCAATTTCACCACCAGGGCGCATAGAGAGCAACAAATATACGGGGAATAAAATTGACGAATCAAGTTAAATCCTTAATGTTTGCGTATTTTCTATGTTCATAACCATCCGAATCCAGATCATCCCGTTTTGACCCCCAAGAAGCCATCCGATACCGACCAGCCCGCAGACAGCCATCGCAAAAAAACGGCCCGGCCTGCACCTACTCCACCTTCAAGCGGGAGTATTTTTAAAAAGAAACCATCCGCTAAAACCACCAGCGAGTCGGGTCCCGATTTTGCATCCGGTCGAACGGGCCGGAAGAAAAACTTTGCCGGAAAGACATCCTCCAGAAAAGGCGAATCATCCGGTGATGATGATTTCCTGCCCGCCAAGGAGGGTCGGAGAGCCTACAACAAGCTGAAGACCGAACAGACGGGCACTTACGATGAACCCCGTAAAAAACCCCTGAAAACGAAGCGCCCTGCCGGACTTCCACCCAAACGAATCGACAAAAACTCCCCGGAGAAGGCCGAGTTTACAGCAAAGACCATCTCTGATACCGATGACTCCTACCGCCTGAACAAGTACATCGCCAACTCCGGCGTATGTTCGCGTCGTGAGGCCGATACCCTCATTGCCGAGGGTAAAGTTGCCATCAACGGCACCGTGGTAACCGAACTTGGAACCAAAGTCTCACGCAAAGACGTGGTCACCGTTGACGGCGCAACGGTCAATCCGGTCGACTTCGTTTACATTTTGCTGAACAAACCGAAAAACTACATTACCACCACGGATGACGAGAAAGGCAGAAATACCGTGATGGATCTGGTAGAGGATGGCACCGGACACCGGCTCTATCCCGTCGGCCGTCTCGACCGCCAGACTACCGGTCTGCTCCTGCTTACCAACGACGGCGACCTCGCTCACCGCCTCATGCACCCGAAATACAAGGTCCGGAAAGTGTATGAAATTATGACCCCTGAGCCCGTATCGGATGAGCAGCTCAGAACCCTTGCGGCCGGAGTAACCCTGGAAGATGGTCCCGCCATACCACACCGTGTTCAACGAGTACCCGGAAGCGAAACGGTCATTCAGGTAACCGTACTGGAGGGCCGGAACCACCTGGTCCGGCGTATGATGGAAGCTATCGGATATCCCTCCATCGAACTGGCCCGAATTACCTACGGCGGACTGCATATCAGGGGCCTTCGCAACGGTCGGTGGCGCTATCTGCGCCCCAATGAAGTCAACGACCTGAGAAAATTGGTGAAATTATTTAATCTGGACATGAAAGAATCCGATAGTAAATATAAGCGCGGAAAGCGCTGATTGCATACATTGGGCTAATCTAACTAGTCTGGAGCTCGGATCATGCCTCATCGCGTTATAAAAAAACACAGCGGGTCGGTACGGTCAACGGAGGGAAATCCCATCCGTTTCGATCTGTATACCCCCGGAAACTACACCGGATCACTGCCCGTAATCCTGTTTCTGCACGGATTCAAAGGGTTTAAGGATTGGGGCACTTTCCCCGATGCCTTCTTTGAAATGGCCCGACAGGGCTTCGCCGTTCTGGCGATGAATTTTTCACACGGAGGCGTTCCCCCGGCACAGGACACCTTCGCCGAGGCTGAACTTTTCCGTACGCAGACCATCACCCAGGAACTCAACGATGTCGCGTCGATTGTCGCGGAAATCCGATCCGGTAAAATGGCAGCTACGGCCGGAGTAGACGAGCTCTATCCGCTTGGCATTATCGGGCACTCGCGAGGCGGACATACCGCCGTACTGGCCGCCGCTGAAATTGACGATATCAGCTGCCTGGTGGCATGGGCCCCTGTAGCCAATCTTACAGACAGCTGGACCGATGCCATGAAGGAAACCTGGAAGTCGGGCGGGGATGTGGTCATCCAAAATGCCCGAACCGGTGAAGCATTACCCATCGGACCGCAGCTGTATACCGATGTGGTGCACGCTGAAGACCGGTTTAACGCCCTGGAACGTATTCGTGAGCTCTACATCCCGGTATTGGCGATTCATGCCACAGATGACGAAACCGTTCCACATAAAAACTCCCAGCAACTGGTTGAGGCCTGTGCCGGTTTCGACAAAGAAAAACTGCTGCTGGACAAGGGCGGTCACACCTTCGGGAGCTACCATCCTTATGACGGCGAAGAACTTCCTGATGAATTTGCTCACGTGGTGGATCATACCATACGCTGGTTTCAAACCTACCTTGTCTGATGATGGAGTTGCCGGGCTGTCCGCCAGTTACGTTTATTAAACGACGCAACCAGCGCAGCCTGCGTATTCGGGTGAAAACCGACGCCGTGATTGTTTCCGCCCCGTTGCGATGCAGCGAAAGGCAGATGGCCGATTTCCTGCGGGAGCGACAGGATTGGGTGCGGGAAACATCGGCCAGACTTCAGGAAAAACTGCAAAAACGCCGACAAATTCTGGACGACCACCGGGGCTTTGTTCTGCTCCACGGCCGGTGGATTCCGCTGATTGCCCGACCGCCTCGTCCCGGATCGGCCGATTGGTTACTGGTTTGGCGTACTGACCGTGTGGATGTCTACCCGCCGGAATCCCATCGCCCGTCCATCATTATTCCCGCCATAGAGCAGTTAGCTGATCGAAGCACACCGGTTGGCTCAGCACCGATTTCGCATTCGCACACTGTGCCGGCGGGGAGAGGTGCCGGTTTTGGTCTGAGTACCGGAACAACTGACCAGCCAATTATGCCACGGTCTGGTGCTCACAATGACAGGGATTTGATTGACGTACCGGCTGATGTACTTAAAGCCTGGGTTAAAGCGGAAGCAAGAGAACGCCTGCCCAAAGAATTCGAGGCTCTTGCACAAACGCTCCCCTTTACCTGGAGCCGGATTTTTGTACGATCCCAGAAAACGAAGTGGGGAACCTGTTCCAGCCGTGGTATCATCTCCCTGAACTGGCGATTGATCCATTGTCCGGAGGAAATCCGCCGTTATATCATGATTCATGAACTCTGCCACACCGTGCACATGAATCACAGTGGATTATTCTGGAGTCTGGTCGCCGAACATTACCCCGACTACCGGACTGCCCACCGATGGTTGCGCGGGCACGAGCAACTGCTGTTTCAGGATGGCAATTCTGCCTGAGGCAACGTCAGGTGATACGCTATAGCCGGCGGGACATTTCGCCAGATCATTTTTTCATGGGTGCAATACGCCCGGTTGATTTCGCGCTCAAAATGACAGCTGAAGTGATTAAACCGGTAATACTTGTAGTAAGCGATTGATCCGCCTGCAGCTATGATATCCAGTTTTTTCTTCCAGATTTTCCGGGTAATTCCCACCGGAATCTGCTCATAAGGGATGGAGCTGATGATGACGTCATAGGGTTGCTTAACCTGAAAATCCAGCACATCCAGGTTGAACACCCTGACACGTGGTCCGCTGAACCGGGCATGGATATCCTTATAGAATCGCTGATCTATTTCAACGATGTCCAGGCTGTCAGCCGGTCGCATCGACTGACAAATAATTTCTGTAATCGGGCCTGTACCGGGTCCCAATTCCAGAATTCGCAGCGCTTTGCCGGGGTTCGCAGCCCTGTAGCGGCGAATGGGTTGTACCATCTCCATAGCCAGGTGGCGTGAACTGGGTGCTACGGCGCCCGTGTGACTCAGGTGCTTTATAAAGTGGACAAAATTTAACAAGTAATTCGAGGTGTGATTTGAATCGGCAGACTGCCTGGAAATGCGTCTGAAATGGCTTAATTATCCCGGATTGGTATAATTAAGCCGGCCGGATAACCGTCAACCCTCATTATAGTGAATTCGGCAGGAAGGAACAATTTTTATACCTTTGCTACAGATCAACGTCAATTTAGATGTAAACCTATGAAACAAGTACTCCCTTTTATGGCGCTCATGATGGTTATGGCGTGCAACTCGCCCCAGACCTTTGATTACCCGGATTTTCCAAAATCCGATGTAACGGACGATTTTTTCGGAACCACGGTAGCCGACCCCTGGCGGTGGCTGGAAGATCCGAACAGTGATATGACGCAAGACTGGATTACCGCCCAGAATGCGGTCACGTACCCCTATCTGCAATCATTGCCCGGAAGAACCACCTTACAGGAACGACTCACTACGCTTTGGGATTTCCCCCGCTACAGCTCACCCTTCCGTCGTGGCGACCGCTACTTCTATTATTACAACGACGGACTCCAAAATCAGTTTGTGCTCTATAAGCAAGATCAGCTCGATGCCGATGGGGAGGTTCTCATCGACCCGAACACCTTCTCGGAAGACGGTACCGTCAGTATGAGCAGTCTGGCAATATCTGACGACGGACGCTATGCCGCGTACGCCAAATCCGAGGGCGGCTCAGACTGGCGTGAATTTTTTGTACGCGATGTGCAAACCGGTGAAGATCTGGATACCCGTATCCGATGGGTAAAATTTTCGGGAGTCTCCTGGGATAAAGAAAACCGTGGTTTTTACTACAGCCGTTTTCCGCAGCCTGCTCCCGGTGAAGAACTGACAGCCGCCAATCGGAACATGAAACTCTACTACCACCGGTTGGGAACCTCGCAGGACGAAGACCTTCTGATTTACGAACGCCCTGATCAGCCCGACTGGGGGATGTATGGCAGCGTGACCGATGACGGTAATTTCCTGATTATTACCATTACCCAGGGTACGGACCCCCGGAACAGAGTGTACTACAAAGACCTGCGGCAAAGCGGCAGTCCGGTAGTCCGGCTGCTGGATGACTTTGATGCCAGCTACAGCTTCCTGACCAACGAAGGATCTACCTTCTACTTCCTCACGAACCATGATGCACCGAAATACCGTGTTGTAGGCATTGACACCCGTCGCCCGCAGCGGTCCGGCTGGCAGGAAATCATTCCCGAAGATGATCACGTACTCAACGGAGTATCAGTGGTGGCCAACAGACTGGTAGCTAATTATCTGGTTGACGCCCGTTCTGAAGTCCGCATCCATGACATGCAGGGATCACTTCAACGCACGGTTGAGCTCCCGGCTATCGGGTCAGCAAGTGGTTTTTCGGGTCGTAAACAAGATAATGAAGCTTTTTTCAGCTTCTCATCCTACACCTATCCGTCAACGATATTTCGGTACGACTTTGCAACCGATGAAGTAACGGTATTTCGTGCCCCGGAGGTTGATTTTAATCCGGATGATTATGAAACCCGGCAGGTTTTCTATCAGAGTAAAGACGGAACGACCGTTCCGATGTTTATAACACACAAAAAGGGTGTAGAACTGAATGGTAAAAATCCTACGTACCTGTATGGGTATGGAGGGTTCAACATCAGCCTGACACCCGGATTCAGCGTGAGTAATCTGGTATGGATGGAGCAGGGGGGGATTTACGCGGTCGCCAATATCCGCGGAGGCGGAGAATATGGTCGGGAGTGGCATCTGGCCGGCACCAAAGAGCGGAAGCAGAACGTATTTGACGATTTCATCGCCGCGGCTGAATATCTCGTTGATCAGTCGTATACATCACCTGAGCACCTGGCCATCGGCGGCGGTTCCAACGGAGGACTGCTGGTGGCTGCGGTCATACTGCAGCGACCGGATCTTTTTGCTGCGGCGATTCCTGCCGTTGGGGTGCTGGATATGCTGCGGTATCACAAGTTCACCATTGGCTGGGCCTGGGCCAGTGACTATGGTACCAGTGAGGACCCGGAAGGCTTTGAATACCTGCATGCCTATTCCCCGCTTCACAACGTACGGCCCGGAGTGCGATATCCCAGCACACTGATTACAACTGCAGACAGGGATGACCGGGTGGTTCCTGCGCATAGCTTCAAGTTCGCCGCCGAGCTGCAGGAGCAGCACGCCGGCGATAATCCGGTTCTGATACGAATTGAAACACGTGCAGGTCACGGAGCCGGCAAGCCTACCTCCATGATTATACAGGAAGCGGCCGACCGCTGGGCATTTGTTGCCCATGAAACCGGACTGCGTATCCGCCGGCCATAAGCACTGCATAAACGCATTCGTAACGAAGCGAAACACTAAGGGTACCATCTCGTACACAGGCGTCGGGTAGTTCAGAAAGAACCACCCGCCGCCTTTTTTTATTAACCCCATCTGTATGCTCCTTCGAAGTCTTTACGAAGGCACTAAAATTGCCTGGGTTGCCATCTGGACCAATAAAGTACGTGCCTTCCTTACAACATTCGGTATCGTAATCGGTATTGTTTCTGTCACTACCATGGCCACCGTTATTGACGGAATCAACCGGAGTTTTGAAAGCAGCCTGAGTATGCTGGGGCAGAATGTGGTTTTTGTGCAAAAATGGCCCTGGAGTTTTGGCGCCAACTACAACTGGTGGGACTACATCAACCGCCCCGAAATTGAAATCCGTCATGCCGAACAGCTTCAGTCGCTTTCTGAATATGCTCAGGCCGTAGCTGCAGTTAAATTTCGTGGTGACAACATCCGCTTCGAAGATAAAACAGTGCAGAGCGCTGACATCCGGGGGGCTTCCGTTTCCTATGCCATAACCGGTTCCGTTGACCTGCAGGACGGTCGATTCTACACCGAGGAGGAGAATCGCTCCGGACGTAATGTTGCGGTGATCGGAAGCGGCATTGCCGAGGTGTTATTTGATCAGCGGGATCCGATCGGACAAACCGTCCGGTTTGCCGGACAACGGTTTGAGGTTATCGGAGTACTCGTAGAGCAGGGCCGGTTTCTGGGACTGGAAAGTTTTGACAACCAGGTAATCATCCCGGTACAAACCTTCGCACGGAATTACGGCAACCGGGGCGGAGTCCAGTTACAGGTGAAATTCCCCGATGAAGCTGCCCTCGAGGAGGGTGAATACGAAGTTGAAGGATTGATGCGCAGAATCCGTGGACTTCAGCCGGGGGAGGATAATGATTTTGCCATCAACAAACTGGATATGTTTCGCCAGCAGTACCAGGCACTGACCGGAGCCATCTATGGCATTGGCTTGTTCCTGACCGGCCTCGCCCTGTTTGTCGGCGGAATCGGCGTCATGAATATCATGTTTGTATCAGTGAAAGAACGTACCAAGGAAGTCGGTATCCGTAAGGCCATCGGGGCTAAATCCAGGGAAATTCTGTTTCAGTTCCTGGTAGAAGCCGTGGTTATATGCATTTTCGGCGGTCTGATCGGTATCCTGCTTTCTTTAGGTACCACCGCCTTGATTAATACCGTTTTTGTTGCCCATCTCGACTGGGGAACGGTAATCCAGGCCGTTGTAATATGCACGCTTACCGGTCTTACCTTCGGCTTTCTTCCGGCGTACAAGGCCGCCAAGGCAGATCCGATTTCATCACTTCGCTACGAGTAACATCCCATGAATATTTTTGAAGTTTTCAGAATTGCCACCGGAGCCCTCGCTGAAAATAAATTACGCTCCATGCTTACCCTGCTGGCGATAGTAATCGGGGTTTTTGCCGTGATTTCTGCTTCAACCGGTGTTAAAGTCATTGAGCGGTATTTCGATGACACGATGTCGGTGATGGGAGGTTCGGTAATCAATATATCCACCCGACCCATGGTGCAGATGGGCGATGCCAGCGCCTTTCGTAACCGGCAACGAATCACATTCGATCAGTTCGAAGCATTGCAGGAGCGCTCGGTTATGGGGCGTTTTATGAGTCCGGACGTTATGTTCCGGTTTACCCGTGTGGAATCTGCCGATGCACAAACCAATCCGAACATTCCCATTTACGGCAGTAATGAGAACTGGATGATGAACAACGCCTACGATATTGAAGAAGGCAGGAATTTTATATTGGATGAAGTGCAGAATGCCCGGCCGGTGGTAGTAATCGGTGAGGATGTCCGTCAGGCACTGTTCGGAGACGCAACACCCATTGGTAAATCCATCCGAATTGATGGACAATCGTACACGGTAATCGGGCTGGCCGGTGCCAAGGGAAGTATCATAGGTTCTTCATTGGATAATTTTGTGCTGGCTCCCTACACCCGTATGGGCATTGTTTACGGATTCAATCGCAATGTCAGCATTATGGTCCAGGCTCCGGATATCCTCATGATTAATGAGACCATCGACGAACTCACCGGATTGCTGCGGGTGATTCGAGGGGTTGCACCCGGCGAACCCAGCGATTTTGAGATTGCGACGAACGAATCCCTGCGGGGTACGTTCGACAGTCTCACCGGATACCTGTTTATTTTTGGCCTGGTGGTGGGCGGAATTGCACTGCTGGGCGCCGGTATTGGCGTGATGAATATCATGCTGGTATCTGTTACGGAAAGAACCCGGGAGATTGGCATACGTAAATCGATTGGTGCAACCCGCCGGGCTATCGTTCAACAGTTCTTGCTGGAGACGGTGGTAATTTGCCAGATCGGGGGACTCATTGGTATTCTGGTAGGCGTTGCCGGAGGCAATATCCTTTCAATTGTCATGGAAACTGCTTTTGTGATTCCCTGGAATGCCGTGGTTACCGGTGTTGGTGGTATGACCATAATCGGGCTTCTCTTCGGCGTATATCCGGCTATGGTAGCCGCCCGGCTGGACCCCATAACATGCTTGCGCTACGAATAAAGGTGGTTGCCTGATTTCCGCCGCCTGACTTATTGCGTTTTAAAATGAATCACTTTGCTCTGACTGTAACAAACAGGCTTCGTAACCGTCAACAGCTCTGACTGACACAAGCCTTTCCTATTACTCTGAACATCGATTATCATGGCTAAAAAATCATCTAAACGAACACTCTGGATTTTACTCACCCTTCTTGTGGTCTTTGTTGCCACCGGATTGATCGGTCGGGCAGCCGGCTGGTTTGAAGCCGAAACCGGCACAGCAGTTGACATTGCGGAAGCCCAGCGCCGCACGCTGACCCAGCTGGTTTCCGCATCCGGTATCATCCGACCCGAAGTTGAAGTAATCCTTTCGCCGGATGTGAGTGGTGAGATCATCGAATTGCCCGTCAAAGAAGGCGATTTTGTGAATCAGGGTGATTTACTGCTGCGTATCCGTCCAGACCTGTACGAAGCGCGCATCGATGAAATTCAGGCGGGACTGCTCAACGCTCGTGCCCGTGAGCAGCAAGCGCTTGCCAGTAAACTCAGAGCCGAGGTAAACTATGAGTCGCAGCGTCAGCTCTACGAGCGGGAACTGATACCCCGCATGGAGTACATCACCGCAAAGACACAATTTGAGGCCGAGGAGGCCAATCATAATGCGGCCCGTTATACCGTGCAAAGCGTAGAAGCGCAATTAAGGCGTGCCCGGGAAGAACTTCGCCAGACGGTCATCCGCGCACCCATGACAGGCACAATCAGTCAATTGAATGTGGAACGCGGCGAACGCGTTGTGGGAAGCGTTCAGATGAGCGGCACGGAAATTCTGCGCATCGCCCGAATGGAGCAGATGGAGGTGGAAGTGCGCGTGAATGAAAATGATATCATGAACGTGGCAGTGAATGATACGGCCCGCGTTCTTGTGGATTCCTATCCGGGGCAGACCATTCAGGGCATTGTAACCGAGATTGCCAATTCAGCTACACGCAGGGGAGAGGGGACCACCGAACAAGTTTCAGAATATGTTGTTAAAATCCGCATTGTTACCCCACATAATGTGGAAGCCTCTGCCCTGACCATGCAGCAACGTGCCTCGCTGGAAGTGACAGCATTGAATCAGCCTCCCTACCTTAAACCCGGGATGTCAGCTTCTGTAGATATTGAAACGCAGACCGAGGTAAATGTGGTTGCCGTTCCGATCCAGTCGGTGACCGTGCGGGATTTCGCGGACCTCAACCGGGAGCAGGATGATACGGCTTCTGAGGATGAAATCAGTGTTGAGCAGGTAGCCGAACAATCCGGCAGCCGCGTTCGCCGGGAAGATATCCGTCGTGTAGTATTTGTGGTTGAAGAGGGTAAAGCAAAGATGGTCGAGGTGGAGACGGGCATCAATGACGACCAGTTCATCCACATACTGCGCGGCCTGGATGAAGGTGCCGAAATCGTTACCGGCAGTTATCGTGTTCTTTCACGCCAGCTCAGCGACGGTGACGTAATAAAGGTAAACGATTAATTCTCCGCAGCCGGATTGCCCCCGTATGTCAGCTCCAGGTGCGTAATGAGCACCTGGACGCGTTCTGCCCGAAGCGCATCACCCTCACGTGTGTAGCTGTTGTTGAGATTTCGCATGGTGCGAAGCAGCATCTGAACCGGGTGAGCCGGACTAAAGTACGCCTGTTCAGGCCGGATGTTGTGGCGTTTCAGGAAGTTCAGGCAATCATTCATGGTCACGGTTTCGCCGGAATTGAAGGGGTCCAGAAAAACAACCTGCGTGTCAAAGTCGTACCGCATCAAAAAATGTACCGGCATATTAACTCCGCTCAACGGTAACTCCAGCCGACGAGCCGTAAACAGGGCAATGAATGCCAGGGTCAGCGGAATGCCGGACTTGCCATCCAGAACCCGGTGCAGATGGGCATAGGTGGGTTTGTAGTACTCCTGTTTGGCCGGTGTGTACCCGTGCTGCTCATAAATATGCTTCATCACCAGTTTAAGCTGCCGGAGCGGTTGCAGGGTGTAGCTGATTTCGCTGCGGATTTCATCGGCCAGGCGGTCCAGCTTTCGGATGTAGAGCTCTTCCCGCAGTGTTGGGTCGTCAATGCGTGAGAGCATCAGAACGGCGGCTTCCAGTTCGGTGTAGCTCATAATACCGCCTTCAATAAAGTTCAGGAAGTCGGTCTCCAGCGATGGAAAGGTCAGTTTAAGGAGTACATCGTCAAGTACCTGACGTTCGGCCTGGTTTTTGGACGTGGCCCGGAACTCATCCAGCAGCGGGATGCTTGCGGCGTTGAACTCCTCGAACCGCTGTATTACCGAATTTCGCACAAAGTCGTCCGGATCATCCAGCAGATACAGCAGTGATGCTATTTCGTCTCGGGTACTCATTCAGCTCAAAAATACGGACTCGCCGGCCGATTTCATATTCAGAAACTGTATATTAGCCGCATCGTGCTTGCAGGAACACTACCAACGAAATCAGATGGATATGGAGATTCGGGTTACATCAGAGACGGGAAGGCTGAACGGCGTGATTGTTCATACACCGGGTCCGGAGGTTACCCATGTGCATCCGGACAATATGCATGAACTGTTGTTCGATGATATCATTTTTGAGTCGCAGGCCAGTCAGGAACACCGTGATATGCTGGAGATTTTCCGCACAGCCATGCCGGAGGGCGGACAGGTGTACGAAGTCCTGGATCTGGTCAGGCAGGCTTTTGGTTTTGAGGAAGCTCGCCTGTTTTTTGTAGAACGGCTGATTCGCCGATATCCTGATAAGCTGCTGGCAACACGGCGCGAGGCTATGCTTGAGCTGGACGCCGGGGAGCTGACTCGTTTTGCTGTTGACGGCGTGCATGCCGCACTGCCCGATGTACGACTGAATCCGTCGCCGAATATCCTGTTTACCCGCGACCTGGCTGCGGTTATCGGCAAGCGGATTGTTTTGTCGCAATTTGCACGAACAGCACGCATACGGGAGTCTATCCTTATGGAGACCCTCATCATGTTCCATTCGTTGTTTGATACGGTGCGTGACCATGTGATCCGAATTCCGGATACCGATACAATAGAGGGCGGGGATATTCTGGTCGCTTCTGAAAACCTGGTACTCATCGGGATGAGCGAGCGGACCTCGTTCAGCGGCGTGATGCAGGCCGGAAAATCCATACTGGAAAAAGGTGTTGAGACCGTCTTGATAGTAGATATCCCCAAGCAGCGCTCGTCCATGCATCTGGATACCATTTTTACGTTTGCATCCCCGAATGAATGTGTGGTTTTCCCTCCGGCCATAGTCAACCGAACGCACAATGTAGTGGCACTGAGACGACAGGGCGACCAGCTTACGACGTCCCTGAAACCATCGCTCAAGCATGCGCTTGAAGAATATTTGCACCAGGACATGACTTTCATCAACTGCGGCGGAGACCAGACGGTTATGCAGTACCGGGAACAATGGAGCGATGGAGCAAACCTGTTTTGTCTGGCGCCCGGTGTGGTTGTCGGCTACGAACGTAATGTACACAGCTTCGAGGCTATGGCGCGCCACGGGTACAGCATTATGACACAGCATGAGTTTATCGCGGCATACAAAGACACGGGTTTCCATCCCGACAAGTCTGGTAAAATAGCTATATCTTTCACCGGACATGAACTATGCCGTGGCCGGGGTGGGGCGCGTTGTATGACCCTGCCTATCAGCCGAAGCGATGATTAATTAATGTAATTTGAGTCAGGAAGAACAACAATCTGAGGGGAGTGCAGCCACACCAAAGGGAGACCGGGGGCCTGGAAACCATGCTGAAAATCTGCCTGATTCACGTGGCGTTGACGCCGGTCAGATGCAGGAAAAACGGGTACATGCCTACAGCGGGAGCTATCTGAGTCCGGGGAATCCGTACGGTAACGAACCCTTACAAGATTTACGTGCCAAAACCCTTGCCAAACACATCGCCTTATTCCTGCTGACCGTCGCTACGGTAACCGAGCGCGGTGTTGCGTTTACAGGTCGATTTGAGACAGCCGATAGTTTGTGGAGTGTTGTACTGGACGGGCTCCTGTTTGCCTTGCTGCTTCTGGCCTTTCTGGCAACCCATGAGTTCGGTCACTATTTTGCGGCAGTCAGGCATAAGGTCCGCACTTCACTGCCGTATTTCATACCGCTTCCGTTTACGTTCATCGGCACTTTCGGTGCGGTTATCCGCATCAAAGAGCCCGTATCCGACAGCCGCAAGCTTTTTGACATCGGCATCGCCGGGCCCATTGCGGGATTTGTTGTGTCACTTACGGTACTGCTCATAGGTTTCGCCACCCTTCCCGGACCGGAATTCATCATGAATTTTCCGGGGCATGAAGACGTTAAAGCCTACGTTGCCGAACACAATGCCTGGCCCGATGAACCCTTGCCTGATGCTCAGGGAGAGTTGCTGGTGCTGGGCAATACCCTGCTTTACTCCTTTTTGGCCTCATTTTTCGAGAATGCACCGCCAATGTGGGAGATGTACCATTATCCGTTTCTGTTTGCCGGATGGCTCGGGCTGTTCTTTACCGCGCTGAATCTTATGCCTGTGGGGCAGCTTGACGGCGGACACATCATGTACTGCCTGATCGGATACCGTAAACACCGGATTTTTGCACGTGTATTCTTCATAACGCTGGTTACCCTGGGGGGGGTTGGCGCTGTTCCGGTGCTGCATATGCTGCTGGAAAGCTACGACAATCACTTCGCAACACTGAGTTGGTCGTTATGGGGACTGGTAGCCTTCATGATGCTTCGCCGCGGGCTTCGGGGCGACTGGCGATGGGTGATTCCCGCCTGGATTGCGGCATTTTCCGGTGCGTTCTCCCTCGTTTACGGAGTAGTGGGATTTGATCCGACAGCCGGTTTTTTCATCTGGTTTGTATGGTCCGTATTTTTATTGTTTCTGGTGGGAATTGAACACCCTCCCGTCTTTGTTGATGTACCTTTAACCCGAACCCGGCGAATCCTGGGCTGGACTGCCATAGTCGTGTTTATTCTATGCATCAGCCCCAGCCCTGTTTATGTAATTTTTTAACGAAATCAACTATGTACCGAACTATTTCCTTCACGGTCCTTGCTTTTTTACTGGTAGCCTGCGGAGGTTCTGCAGAGCCCGAAAGCGTAACCCCGGACATGGCATCAATGTCGCACCACGAGCGTGTAGAATACCACATCGGCGAGGGCGATCATGAAGCGGCTTTCCGTTACATCAGCGAGTCGGTGACCGCAGAGCCGGAACGCTCCGAATTGCTGCTGGTCACCCACATGACCTTCGCCTGGGAAATGACCCACGGTGAAATTGCGGATCAGCGTACCCGCATGCCAGCTGCACTACAACACCTGCGCCGCGCTCTGGAACTGGATCCGGGCAATGCGCAGGCTATGGAGCAAATTCAGCTGATTGAGGGAATTTACCGCAGTCTGAACCGTCCCATCCCTGAAGGTGTGGCCGAAGACCGGGTTATGCTGTAAACCCGCCTGACCCTACAGCTGCAGCTTCACCACCAACCATCAGGACGATATGGCCGAATCCGCCAAAAAGACGGTCTCTGTGCAAAACCGAAAAGCACGTCACGACTTCCACATTGATAAAACGTGGGAAGCAGGGCTTGTGCTGCAGGGTACAGAGGTCAAAAGTCTGCGGCAGGGTAACTGCTCTTTTGTGGATTCATTTGCGTACATGAACAACGGTGAAATCTTTCTGAAAGACTTCTACATCAAGCACTTCGAGCAGGGTTCGTACAATAACCATGATGAACGCAGAACCCGCAAGCTGCTGCTGAATAAAGAGGAAATCGAGAAAATTGACCGGGCCATCACACAGAAAGGCTATACCCTGGTTCCTCTTGCGCTGTACTTCAAGAAAGGCAAGGCCAAAATTGAAATCGGTCTGGCCCGGGGCAAGAAAATGTTTGATAAGCGAGCCTCGCTGGCTGAAAAAGATGCCCGCAGGGAGATTGACCGCCGCTTGAAACAAGCCAGGGGATAGCGAGTCCCGGAAAAAAGACGGGCGCCGCCTGTAAGCCGGATTCTGTATCCGGATTCGCATCCGGATGGTGATCATTTATCTGGCCGCACCGTCACCGGTACGGTCGTGCGATCTACCCGGCAGCGTTGCGACGGACTGCACATACTGCCTGCTTGATCTTGCACCCCGTGAGGTTTACCCTGCACCCGAATGTCACCATCCGGGACGGTGAGCTCTTACCTCACCATTTCACCCTTACCCGGACCGAAGTCCGGGCGGTATATTTTCTGTTGCACTGGCTGTATCCTTACTGAAGGACCCTTCCCGTTAGGAAGCACGGTGTCCGTAGGTGTCCGGACTTTCCTCTGCATACTGCTATGCAGCGATCACCCGGCGACGCCCTGGTCTAAAGGTACGAATACTGCCTCTATGTTACGTAAAATCTGTAGTGACTCAGGTCAGCGAAAACTTTATATTACCGCATTGTTATCAGTCATCTGTCCTTACTTTGATTATTACCTCACTCGAATATTCCTTTTACCTGTTATTGGTCACACTCCTCGGGGTCGGACTCGTTGTGCTTACACGCACCATCATGTTTACCCAGAAAGCCCGAACACCCCGTGACGTAAGTTTCAGCGGACTCGACATACATGGAGCCGTCCAAAGACTCAGCCAGGCCATCCAGTTCAAGACTGTCTCCACACAGGATCAGCATGGTTTCAATGCCGATGAATTCCGCAGGCAGCATGCCTTCATCCAGGAGTCCTTCCCCCGTGTACACCAGCATCTCAAACGTGAGGTTATCAACGAGTTCAGTTTGCTCTACACCTGGCAGGGCAATGATGAGAAACTTAAGCCGGTCATGTTTACCTCCCACCTGGATGTGGTTCCGGTGGAGCCGGGTACCGAGGGCGACTGGGAATATCCACCTTTTTCCGGGCACATCACCGATACCCATGTGTATGGCAGAGGCACGATGGATGTCCAGTGCGGGGTAATGGGGCTGCTCGAAGCGGTTGAGTGGCTGCTGGAACACGGATACAAACCTGCCCGGACTATCTATCTGGCATTTGGGCACGACGAAGAGGTTGACGGCATCGAGGGTGCCATGAAAATTGCCGAAGTACTTGAACGCCGGGGTGTTGAGTTAGACTACCTGCTGGACGAAGGACTGGTAATTGCCCATAATCTGCTGTCTCAGAAGCAGGAACCGGTTGCACTGGTAGCCATTGCAGAGAAAGGCTATCTGAGTCTGGAACTCAGTGTTGAATCTGAAGGGGGGCACTCATCGGTGCCGCAGGGGGTGACATCCATCGGTATTCTCAGCGGTGCCATTCATAAGCTCGAGTCCAATCCCATGGCAGGTCACCTGAGCGGAATCATGCGCAGCACCTTCGAAACCATGGCGCCGCGTTTGCCCATTCCCTACCGCTCAGCCATTGCCAACCTGTGGCTGTTCCGTAAGTTGTTTCAAAATCGTCTTTCTGCCGAACCGGCTACCAACGCGGCGATGCGTACCACCACCGCCACCACCATATTCGATTCCGGCATCAAAGAGAATCTCATCCCGACCCAGGCCAAAGCCGTGGTCAATTTCAGGGTGCATCCGCATGATACCATCGAAAAAGTTATTGCGCACGTCCGCAAAACGGTGGAAGATCCCCGAATTAAAATCAGAAAACTGGATGGTTACATTGAGCCTTCCCCGGTTTCCGATACCAACTGTAAATACTACAAGCTGTTGAAGGTCTCCATCCGGCAGGTCTTCAACGATGTATCGGTTTCACCCTCGTTGATGGTAGGGGCTACGGATGCCCGGCATTACACCCATCTGACCAAAAATATCTACCGCTTTCTGCCTATCCGCAGTGATGCCAGTGACCTGGACCGCGTACACGGAACCAACGAGCGTATTACCATCGACAATTACGCAGACATGATCCGTTTCTATATCCAGATGATGCGTAACACGGCCGTAGTATTGCCCCGAACAGACTCCCATTCTACGAAAGTAAACCTGTTCGGAGCAGGGGATACAACAGCTTAGGCTGCTGTAAGGTCTTCCGGTCCTGCCGTCAGAACTTGAACTGAGCCCTGGCGTTTTCGAAAAACTCCGGATCGATCACAATGCGTCCCGAGTTCTCATCGATAATGACTTTGTTCATTTTCCGAACCTCATTCTGAACCTGCGGAGGCAGCATCATCCCCAGACAGGCGCCTTTCTCCATAGCCACCACGGCAATGCCGTTGTGCAGCCCGTTGCGAAGTCGCTCATAACTGCGCAGATATCGGGTATCAACCTTGGCTTTGGCTTCCTCGCGCACTTTCAGCAGCTCATCTTCTTCATTGCGTGTTTTTTCCACAACTTCGGTGAGGTTCGATTTCTTGCTGGTGTACGTCTCTTCCAGGTCAGCCAGTTCCGCCTTTAGATCGGTCATTTTACGGGACGACTCTTCCAGAATAATCGCGATTTCCTCCAGACGTGACCGGCCATTATCGGTAGCCTGCTTCTGCGACTCAATCTCTTTGGTGAGCGCATCGTACTCGCGGTTGTTGCGAACGGTCATCTGCTGGGTTTCATACTTCTCGATGAGTGCCGCTGAGTCCTGCAGGTCGAGTTCCAGATTTTTTCGCTCCTGAGTGAGTTCCATCTCCTGGGCTTCCAACCTGTTGATAATGGATGTAGCACGGTCGATTTCATGCTCCAGTTCCAGGATTTCCTCCGGCAGATCGCCGCGCAGCCTTGACAGCTCATCAATACGTGAGTCGATATACTGGAGGTTGGCGAGATTCTGTAATATTTCTTTCATGGGGTGGTGTGCTGATGGTTGGGTTTTCTGTACTTAATTTTTTGCAGCGATGTGGACCTGCATGGGATTGGTGACCGTTTCGGTGGGGTTAATGACCAGGTCCGGGAATTTTCGGGAAATCTGACGGGCCATGTGCGCAACGATTGGGACCTCAGTCTCATAATGACCGGCATCCACCAGTACCATCCCGGTATCGAAATAATCGTGATACTTAATATCGGCGGTTATGTAGGCCTGGGCTCCGGCTTTGCGTGCTTCCCGGGCGAGGCTCACCCCACTGCCACCGCATACGGCTACGGTAGAAAGCTGGTCATCCTTAAAATTATCGGCATAACGCACCGCGGGAGTCTGCAGGACGGAGCAAATACGGTTGAGCAGATCTTCACGTGTAACGGGTTCATCGAGCTGGCCAATTACGCCGAATCCGGTTGTACCTGAAGCGTCAGCAGGGGCCAGGATTTCAGGGTTTCGTACTCCCAGCAGGTCGGCCAGCACAAAGGAAACGCCATTTTGGGCGGCATCCAGATTTGTGTGAACCGCAAGTACGGCAATATTTGCCTGAATCAACTTGTAAATGAGTGCTCCCTGGGGGGTATCCGGACTAATGCGGGCCAGTTTCCGGAAAATGACAGGATGGTGGGCAACAATAAGGTTGCAGTTTTTGCTGATGGCCTCATCCACAACGGCATCGGTAACATCCAGACAGGTAAGGATGCCGGTAATGAGCTGATGTTGGGATCCTAGTAGCAGACCAGCGTTGTCATATTCTGCCTGGGTAGAGAAGGGCGCCCAGTGTTCAAAGAATTCAGAAATATGATGGACTGCTGTATTGCTCATTGCTTGTGCTGCTTCACCTCATGGTTAGCTGAGCATTGACAGAGAAAATCAAGTTCTCGCCTGAATAGGGCAAGTTTTTTCGTAAATTGGGAATGGAAAGAAATCGTGTTCAAAATTCCGCTTCGTTTCTTTGACAGTGGAGAAAAATACGGTATTTATATCAGAACGTAAAGAAAAAAGACACATGCCTGTCAGTCATAATCCAGACATACCTGCGCAACTTGATCGTGTTCTCACTGAAATCCGAAACAGTGCGGTAGGCTGTGGCCGGAATCCGGCCGATATTCTGCTGGTGGCTGTGAGCAAAACCAAGCCCCTGGAAGCCATACTGCAGGCCCACGCGGCCGGGCAGGTACATTTTGGTGAAAACAAGGTACAGGAGCTGGTTCCAAAAATGGAGGATGGACCGGACGATGCCGTCTGGCATATGATCGGGGCATTGCAGTCCAACAAGGTCAAATACATGGCTCCGCGGGTCAACTGGATTCACTCGGTTCCCAAACTAAAGACACTCAAAGAGATTGAAAAACGTGCCGCCGAGTTCAATCGGGTTATCAACGTGCTCATACAGATCAATATCAGTGAAGAAGATCAGAAAAGTGGCTGTGAGCCCGAAGATCTCAAGGCCATACTGGAGGCATCGCGGGGGATGCAGCATGTGGTCATACGCGGACTGATGGGCATGGCTTCTCTTGAAGAAGACCCCGAGCTGATACGACCTCAGTTCCGGCTGCTTCGTGAATTGCGTGATTTGCACGCGGAAAATAACGAGGGTGCCGTACAGCTGGAGCATTTGTCGATGGGCATGTCCGGCGACCTGGACGTGGCCATTCAGGAAGGATCTACGATGGTACGTGTGGGATCAGCCCTTTTTGGCGCCCGCAATACCGAGTAAAAATGTACTCAATGTGAACGGCCCTTCACTTGCGTGTTCTCCCGATTCAGGTAAATGCATCTCCCGGCGCGTAAGACCTGTCTGCAGATGCCTGCAGGTTCGGCGTCACCTGAAAAACCGACTAAACACAAAGCAGATATTTTCGTACTATGTGTGTTGCAGTAATCTAAAACTTCAAATTGTACGAGTATGAGTATGTGGACTTTTCTCGCCATATTTCTGACGGCTGCTGTAATTGGAGAGGTATTTAAGCAACGCTACAAAGCCATGGCCAAAAACGGCATGGGTATTGAGCCCAAACTTCAGGAGCTGGAGCAGCGTTACAACGTTGAAATCGAGGCGCTACGCAAGCGAGTACGTAATCTGGAAACCATCGCTGCCAGCGACCCGGACGAGTTCAGCCGCAAGAGTGCTTCCTTTGACTCGGGTATGGATATTCACGATGAAACCGACGCAGAAGAGCTCAACGAGCGCCTCGTGAATCAACTTGCACGAAAAAGGACGCGATAACCTATGGAACCGGGAGAAGTTATAATAGCTCTGGTCAGTGTGGTTGGCGGACTGGCCTTCGCCGGGTTTCTGTTTCATGGGTTTTTCAGCCTGATCCGCTACTGGATTGATACGCGTTCACGCAACAAGCTCTCCGAAAACGGCGTTGTCAGTCGCGATGAGTTTACCCAATACAAAGTCCGTGTTGAAAAACGACTGCAAACCCTGGAGGCGCTGGTCACCGATGAGGATAGGGTGGATGCTGCCGGCAAACTTGGCGAATACCCGGGCGAACCGGAAGATTGGTCGGGCAATACGCAGGCAGACCGTGATGAATCCACCGGTGTGCTGCGAAATCAGCTTCGCGGGCAGTAATTCGGTTGCTATACATACGGCAGGGCTCTAAATTGCGTTAGCTTAGCAACATCCGGTAAACGGTTGTATTTTTAACTGATATTCACCAATCCCAGGCGCTACGTATGAAACTCACCGCACTTGAAATCAAGCAACAACAGTTCGAAAAATCACTGCGAGGCTATGATGTCGGCGAAGTGAAAGCCTTCCTGAATGTACTTTCCACCGAATGGGAGTACATGGTAGCGCGCAATAAAGACCTGACCCGCGAAATTGATCAGCTGAAAGACAAGCTCCGCCACTACGAGCGGGTGGAGCAGGCCCTGCATGAAACCCTGCAGACTGCCAAAGAAAATGCCGATCAACGCATTGCCGGTGCCAAAAAAGAAGCCCGCAACCGCATTGAGAAAGCCGAAATGGACGCCGAGGCCATTGTTGGCAAGGCCCGCCAGCAGCGCCACGAAATCCGCCAGAATATCCGCACCCTGCTGGACCGTCGGGAGGAAATCATCCGTGGTATGCGTTCTTACCTGGATCTGGCGCAGGAATCGCTCAGCGGGTTTTCCAAAGATGAAGGTGGTATATTTACCCTGAACCGCGACGAGGAAGCCGAGGCCGATGCGGCTGCAGCCAACGCCCCGGAACCCCGGCAAAAGCCCGCATCATCTGACCACCAGGACAGCTCAACCGCTTTTGTTATTCCCGACGCTGATGACCTCGACGACTTTCTGGACAAAATTGAATAACAACCAAATTAGTTTACATGCATTTAGAAACCGTTGCCCAGTTCCGGGCCAAGCGTTCCGAAGCGCTTTCGTTTATACAGGAAAAAACACAGTCCCGACCAGAATACGTAATCATTCTGGGTACCGGCCTTGGTCGGCTGGCTGAACAAATTGACGTCGAAACCTCCATATCCTACGCAGACATCCCCCATTTTCCCGTTTCCACGGTAGAAAGTCATGCCGGCAGACTCCTCTTCGGCAAACTTGGCGGTAAAACGGTAGTCGCCATGCAGGGTCGGTTTCATTATTACGAGGGCTACACCATGCAGCAGATTGTATTCCCGCTGCGTGTGCTGCAATCCAACGGCGCCCATACCTTGCTGGTCTCCAATGCCTGCGGCGGGATGAACCCCAATTTCCGCAGGGGTGACATCATGTGTATCACCGATCATATCAATCTGCTGGGCGATAATCCCCTCATCGGGGCCAACGACAATGACCTGGGTGTGCGCTTTCCGGACATGAGCGAACCCTACACCCGCAGCCTCATCGACCTGGCCGACCAGGTTGCCCTTGATAACGCCATTAAAATGCATCACGGTGTTTACGTAGCCGTAACCGGTCCGAACCTGGAAACCAAAGCCGAATACCGGTTTCTGCGTCAGATCGGCGGTGATGTGGTAGGTATGAGTACCGTGCCGGAAGTCATCGCTGCCGTGCACATGGGCATGAAAACCCTTGGCATCTCTGTAATTACCGATGAATGTTTCCCGGATGCGCTTGAACCCGTTGACATGAAGCACATTCTGGAGGCGGCCGATATGGCCGAGCCCAAGATGACCAAAGTTATGATTGGCACTCTTGAGCGACTCTGAGTATCTTTAAAAGGTCGGCGTTAAACACCGGCCTTTTTTTATACAGCCAAACTGCCTGAGGAACCAACGCTATGCGTTCATACGAAGATGACGAAATCTGGGATGAATTCCAGTGGGAGGCTCATCTTACCGAAATGGAACAGAAAAGCGAAGCACTTCGGTCTTTCATTGAAAGCAACCTCGGGGAAGACATGCCCCGCTGGGCCCGCTTCCTGAAAAAATATCCATCCAAGTTAGACGCCATCGATGCCTACATTGAAGATGAGCTCATGTTCGAAGATGCGTATTTCCCGGATGACGATGACGACTGGGAAGACGATGAAGATGATGAGCTGGACGATTTCTTCATGAGCGGCGAGGAGGGGGACGATGCTGAGGATATGGATGATGGTGAGGAATGGAAAAAAAGTCTGAGCCACGCTGATCGCCAGGCCCTTGAAAACGATGGCATTTCCGAATCGATGTGGGTTCAGGAAATGGCAGACCTTCAGGATGACGACCTCTTTGACGCCGATGAGTACAACCAGATTTACGAAGAATCACGTATGCTGGCTGCCGAAATGCTCAAGCTGGCCGAACTGGTTCCGGAACGCGAGCAGGATTTGTATTTCATTGAGCTGGTCACTGAAACCGTGAATCTGGGTACCAAGATTGCCGGCGGGTTTGCCTTCGGGTACGACCTGGATGTACTTGGCGGGAATATTGCCTACTGTAAGCGTGCTCTCAATAGTGCCAACCGTATTCTGGAACTACTTCCCGGACTCCGAAACCGGCAATTTATGCGACTGGTTGATTACCGCAGTCTGCATGAACGGATCTTTGAAGTGCGCAACGAAATCGGCATGCATATTCAGGATATGCGCGAGGTGCTGAACGATCCGGAATCGGAGTAGTCGTTTTATTACCGGTCCCGGGCTGGCTACCCCGATGCAGCAATGGTCTTGTAAATCCATACCAGGTCCTCAGGTCGTTGCGGTACGGTCTGTCTTCTGTAGCACCGGTGCAATGTGTTTAAACCACGCTCAGCATCTGATCAGCTGCAGGTATCGATCTAAAACTCCTGGTTGAACGGGTTATTGCCGTAGCCTTCGGTAATCACAATATAACCATGGTCGGTTGCGGTATGGCAGCTGTTACAAGAAGCCACCAGACCGGTATAATCGCGCCGTATCTGTTCCCATTCGCCCGAATCCACGGCTGCTTCCAGGGCCTCCAGTCCGGGTACCAGTTTAACCTGAGTCAGTTCTGCTATCGGGTACCCATCGTACTCCTCCACGGTTTCCATCAGGAATTCTGCGGCTTCCTCCAGCTCGTGCAGGTAGAAATCGGTCAGCTCCATATTTTCCGCTTCCACAGAAAGGCCGAGTTTGTGCGACCAGTGCTGAATACTGTTCATCTGGGTGGCCAGTCCGGGACCGGCAACTTCCACTACTTCTTTTTCATAGGTGTTGCTGATACAGGCCGGAAGGAGGATTGCCAGGGTCAGGGTGCCTGCAATCAGGAGAATAGCGGGGTGCTTGATCATAGTATAAAGGGGTGAGTGTGCAGGTCGTGCAGGAAATGAACACGTATGTGGCATTGTATGCGCGCGAACCAGATAATGTATAGCAATGTAGGCAGGAAGGGGGCAAAGCTCAACCGGAAAAATGCCCTGATGGTATATAATCTTCACGCAGGCGTTCAGATTTCAGGGTCTGCGTTGAGCTGAAATGCAATGGAATTAACATTTCTTGCCTGATAATCATCATTTGTTTGCAAGATAAGGGGCAATATTATGAGGCTTGGGAGCCGGTGAGTATTTTAATTCCAGAAAAGCCTGAAAAACCGTTGCAGCAGCACAAAATTACAGGTGTTTGTGGATGTGCTGTTTCGCCAAAAGCCACTATACTGCAAAGAACTATGTTACCGACCTCAACTCTTATCAAGAAGTACAACGTTGCGGGTCCTCGTTATACCTCCTATCCTACCGCCCTTTTACTGGCACCCGTTTCTGATCTGAAGGGGGTGGAGACTGCCATTGAGTTGGCAGTTGAACCCGGGAAAGACATCTCTATTTATATTCACCTGCCGTTTTGCAGGTCGCTTTGCTGGTATTGCGGATGCAACAAGGTCATCACCCGCAAATCATCGGATGCGGATACCTATCTGGACTATCTGGAGAAAGATTTCGCCCTGGCGGCGCGCCGGTTACCTGAGGGCCACCGTGTAACCCAACTGCACCTGGGCGGCGGAACCCCCACGTTTTTGTCGCCCGAACAGCTGATGCGGCTCAGCCTGAAACTCCAGGAGTATTTCAATTTTGATCCCCATGCCGAATGCAGCGTGGAAATGGATCCTCGCTACGTCACCAATGCCCAGGTTCAGGTACTTCGGGGAATCGGTTTTAACCGGGCCTCCATCGGTGTGCAGGACCTCAACCCGGAAGTTCAGCAGGCCATCCACCGTATTCAACCCTTTGAACAGAACCGTGATGTAACCCGATGGCTTCGCAAAGCCGGGTTCAAGTCGGTAAACATGGACCTGATTTACGGACTGCCGATGCAGACGCCGGAGCGTTTTGCCAACACCATCGAACAGATTTTGTCGCTCCGGCCGGAGCGGCTGGCGGTGTACAACTACGCCCACATGCCCAAACTGTTTCCGGCCCAGAAACTCATTGAAGATGATACCCTGCCCAAACCGGACGAAAAGCTGGAGATGCTTCAGTTCGCCATTGAGCGACTCACCAAGGCCGGTTACGTCTACATCGGCATGGACCACTTCGCCCTGCCCGGTGATGAACTGGCCCGAGCTCGACAAGACGGCACCCTGCAACGCAATTTTCAGGGGTACAGCACCCGGGCCGGCACAGACACCTGGGCCTTCGGGGTATCGGCTATATCCCAGATTGGTCCGGTCATGACGCAGCGCCATAAAGACCTGGATACCTACTATGAAGCCCTGGACCGCGGCGAGTTGCCTGTGACTAAAATGTACCGGCTGACCAACGATGACGCCATCCGCCGGGATGTGATTATGCAGCTGATGTGCGGACAAAAACTGGTATGGTCGGAGGTTGACCGTCAGTACGGGATCGATTCCCGGGCGTACTTTTCACGGGAAATGGAACGCCTGCACGAACTGGTGGCCGACGGGCTGGTCTCGCGCGACAGTAAGGGGGTTAATGTTACCGAGGCAGGAAGGCTTTTTGTGCGAAATATCGCCATGGTCTTTGATGCCTACCTTCCTGAAAATATTGAGCAGCGATCGTATTCCAGGACGATTTAGAACGGGTTTTTGGTGAGCTTTTTTATAGTGTTTCCCGGCCATTATCCAGCCAAATTCCAGGACTGAATAGTACGGGTTTGGGGAGGCAGGCGGGCACTGCAAGGTATCTGAAAATTCATTTTGCTTTGGCGGTATTCATACCATTAAGCGATATTTGACAATATCCCTTAATCAGACGATGTTTAGTCCATGATATACCGCTACACCGCTTCCACACATCAAGAGTTAGTGAGGGCTTTTATCCGGGAAATTAACCGGCATACGCCCCCCCATCCCTTCCGACCGATTACCATTTTGGTGCCGAATATGGATATGGCCCGCTGGCTGCAGCTTCAGATTGCCGATGCGAGCGGTATCAGTGCCAATCTCCGTTTTATGCTGCCTGCCGCCTGGCTGAGGGAGCAGTTTGAGGCGTTGGAACCGGCTGCCAGACGTTCCCTGCTGGATAAATCGCAGTTGCAATGGATGTTGTACACCCTGTTGGATGAAGACGACGGCACCCGGGCATGGTCGCACCTGAACGGATGGGTTGAACGCATTGCCCGCAGGGCCGGGGGCGATACTGCCGGGGAATTGCATCAGCGTGATTTTGCGTCGGGGGATGCCGGGGGCGATACTGGCGGGGAACTGCATCAGCGTGATTATGCGTCGGGGGGTGCCGGGGGTGATACAGGCGGGGAACTGCATCAGCGTGATCCGCACCCCGCTGCCGTCGGATCGGGCGACGCTGCGCCGCAAGACACGTCAGCGCCGGACCGGGTTTCAAAAGCACCCGGGACAGACGGCCGCGTCTCCGGCGGCTTTTCGGCCGCGATATCCAGAGCGCGATGGGACATCGCATCCCAGATCGCCGATGCTTTCGACCAATACATCATGTACCGTCCGGAGTGGTTGCTTTCCTGGGAGGGTACGCTGGTTCAAAACGATGTGATCGGTAAACAACCGGATCCGCGTGAAGTACGATGGCAGTCGGCCCTGTGGAAGGAGCTGGTCAACCGGTGGCCGCAGATACCGAACCGGGCGGGATTGTGGTATCGGTTCATGCAAGAGTCCGGTGGAAGTGCGGGGGAGTCGAACACGGCGGTTTTTGCCTTCGGTCTGGCTGCTTTGCCCCTGCCGGTGATGAAAGCCATCGCCCGTCATGCCAGGCGAAACGAATGGTATTGGTTCCTGCAACGTCACGCAGTGGCGCCCGACAGTTATTTTGCCGGACTGGATCTGTATTCGCGGCAGCAGGAGGAGGCCTTCCGGGAGGTTGTAGAAGAAGAAGGCGTGGATGCAGGGGTGACCCGCTGCGATGCGGATGTGAAACCGGCGCCACCACGGAATAATCTGCAGCGGGTGCAGGGTGTGGCGGCAGGTGGGCCGGCCCTGCCGCTGGACGAGGCAGACACCGGATCGATTCGGATCCATGTGTGTCACAGTGCCCGACGGGAGGTGGAAGTGCTGCACGATTACCTGCTGGATTTGTTTGAGACGACGGAGGTGCGTCCCGGGGATGTGGCCGTGGTAACGCCGGACCCGGATGCGTATCGCCCGTTTGTGGAGGAGGTCTTCCCGGCAAGCAGGCAGCCGATGGCGTTGCATGTGGCGGGAGCGCGGCGCGGCGTGGGTGAAGCCGGAACCGACGTCATGCTGCGGTCGCTGAACCTGGTCGGGACCCGGTACAAGGTGCCCGATGTGCTTGACTGGCTGGAAACCGGGCCTGTGCTCGGGGACCTGACCGACCGCACGGGGCTACGACACACGCTGCATAATTGGGTGATGCGTCAACGCATCCGATGGGGTATCGATCCCGGACAGCTGCAGCGGGCCGGTTTCCCGCTGAGTGGCCGGCATACCTGGCAGCACGGCATCGACCGGCTGCTTTTGTCGTGGCTGGCCGCCGAAGGGGAAGACGTCGTGGTAGGAGACCTGCTCACCGGCAGCACCGTTGCCGGACAAGAGACCGGCGCGTTGCTCGGTCGACTAGCCACCGTAATCAACGCCCTTGCCTCCCTGCAGCACCACAGCGAAACCCCGCACACCATCCCCCGGTGGTGCGACATCCTCAGCGACTTCGCAACACAGATCTTCACCGAATCCGAAGACGGCAGGCAGTACGCCGGTCCTTTTCGCGCCGCACTGCTATCGCTGCAGGAACAGGCCGCACAACTCAACCTGACAGCCCCGGTCAGTTTCCCGGTACTTCGCAGCTACCTCAGCGGCATCCTGGATACCACCGGTCTGGGCAGGGCCTGGAATCCCGGCACCATCACCTTCACCGGAATGGTCGCCCTCCACCAGCTTCCCTTCCGCGTAGTGGCCATCCTCGGCCTGAACGACGGCAAACTGCCCGGGAAAACACCGGTTTCTGCCTTCGATCTCATCCCGCAGTCGCCCCGACCGGGCGACCGGTCCCGACGGGATGCAGACCGCCAGCTGTTTCTGGATTACCTGCTCACCCCGGACACCCGATTGCATCTGAGCTACACCGGAATGCGCCAGAAAGACAACAAAGAACTGGCACCCTCAGTCATGCTCACTATGCTGGAAGACCTTCTTGCCGAGCAGTTTCCCCGGGAACAAACCTCGTTCATCACCAAGCTGAAAACGGTTCATGCCCTGCAGCCTTTCAGCCCGAAGTATTTCCGTGAACCGACCTCGCCCCGATTCTCCTACTCCCGAAAATATCGTGAGCTCGCCGCTGAGTCGGGCAGAAGTCGTAGGGCGAGGAGACCCCTGTTTGAAACCTGGCGCAGCGATATCACCCCGCCCACGGAACTCACCCTGACCGACCTCCAGCAATTTTTCCGGGATCCGGTCAAGAGTCTGCTGCGGATGCAGCCCGGAATTCAGCTGGACGATGCCGATGTACCCGGGGAGTCGGCCGAGCCCTTCGATTTCGACCACCTTACCGGCTGGACTGTGCGCACGCAGCTCATGCGAACCTGGGCCGAGTCCGGTGAGCTGGCCTATGCCGACCTTCAGACCTACCTGCGCCGGGACGGTTTGCTGGCCGAAGGTCAGGCCGGGAAACGACAAATGAATCGTTTAATCGCCGAAATCAAGGCATTTACCGGGTATATGCAGGAGAAAATAGGTGAACGTCCTGCACTTACCCCCCTTGAAGTTGACGCCACGGTACGCTCCGCCAGCGGCACCACATACCGCATTGCCGCTGCATTTCCATACGTACACGAGCAGACCGCCTGGACCTTCGAGGCCGGCAAAGGCGATACTGGCGTTGCTGAATACAAGGTTTTTCGTGCCTGGCTGCAGCATCTTGTGCTCAACCTGCAGCATCGTATGGTATCGCGATCCGTTTTCCGCGACATCCGTGAATTTGCGTTTCGCCCGCTTACCCCGCAGGAAGCCTCATTGCGACTCACCGATATCATGACCTTTTTCGAAGAAGGGTATCGCCGGCCCATACCGTTTTTCCCTGCCTGCATGAAACTCTATCTGAACCACATACGCGATGGGATCTCCCCCGAAATCGCCCTCCAACAGATTGAAGAAGAGCTTACCGTCACCGATCATTTCAAGGTGCCTGAGCATGTTCGTGAGACCAACACCACCTGGATTGCGGAGGCCTTCGGTGACGAAAGTCCGGTGCTGCAGGACGCTTCGAAAACCCTCTGCACACCGGAGCTGGTCCGTGAACCGCTCCAACCCGCCGACCTGGATCAATACCAGCTGTTTTCACTGATGGCATCGCGGGTGACGGATGTTATGCATCGCGACCTTCTGGACAAAACCGAACTTGCCGCATTATGAGCACCGATATACATCCATTTGACGTCATGAAAGCTCCCCTGGAGGGGACCAACCTGGTGGAAGCCAGCGCCGGAACCGGGAAGACCTGGAATATCGAGGCACTTACGGTCCGGCTATTCATCGAAAAGCGATGGGAGCCGGCTGATGTGCTGGTTGTGACCTTTACCGAGGCGGCCACGCAGGAGCTCAAGGAGCGTATTTATCAGCGACTGATTCAGGTTATCCGCGTGCTGAAATCGGGCGAGGGCGCCGGGGATGATCTGTTTCTGATGGGTTGCCTGGAGCAGTACGGTCCGGACAAATCCTCACACGCAGGCATCATGCAGCACCTCGAGAACTGTAAACAGCGCTTCGATGAGGCCTCCATTTCTACCATTCACGGGTTTTGCAAAACGGTGCTGTCGGAATTCAGCCATCTCACCCGAACGGACATCGATGTAACCATCGAAACCGAGGGCAAGGGAGCGCTGATTGAGGATGCGGTGCATGATTTCTGGCGGGGGTATAATGCCGGCGAGGCCACCCTGGCCGGAGGGATGCTCTCATCGCTGCTGTACGGACCCCTGAGCAGGGAGGTTCTGATTGGTGCCATGCAATCGGTGCTTCGTTATGATGAGGTGCGGATTATCTATCCGGAGCTGCCTTTTTCCGCCGGACCCTACCCGCAGCTGCCCTGGCCGGCTTCCGCGGAGGAGGTCGCCGGCGGCGAGGCGGGTATTGCCCCGCTGGTAGCGCAGCTCGAAAAACTTGTCAGCGAAATCCGGTATGTCTGGGAAAACGACAGGGAGAACATCCGTCAGCAGCTGGCAGATACGCATATTAGTCGTGCCGGGCTCGACAAAGACTTTGAAGGTCGTGAAGCTGCGTTGTTTGCGTTTCTGGACAATCCGGCAGCATATGTCCCTGTTGGGAAAAAGCTGGACCCGGAAAAGCTCGGGAGCCGGTTTTTGCAGGAAAAAGCGCTGAAAAAGGGGAGTGTCTATCGTACCGATCACCCCGTTCATCAGCGCATACAGCAGGCGCTGGAACTGGCGGCGTGGATTCCCGATTTTGAGCAGCGACGGGCGCTGGAGGTGGTCCGCCGGCTGTTCCGCGAGCGGTGCGCGCGCGATGGGGTCACAACCTTTGACGATCTGCTTCGCAATGTGGCGGTTGCCTTGCGTGAGGATGCCCCGGAAAATGGCGGAACCGGCGCGCTGCATCGTGAACTGCGTAACCGGTACAAGGCCGGGCTGATTGACGAGTTTCAGGATACGGATCCGGTGCAGTTTGAAATCTTTCGGAGGATTTTCATGGATGCTGCAGCTCACGCGGAAACGGGCGGGGGATCAGAGCCCGGGGTTCTGGGAGCGGATACGGCCGGCGGGTCGGACCGGGAAGGGGGTGCCGGCGCGGTCGACGCGGCGTTGCCTGGCGATAACGAACTGCCTGGCAGGCGACTGCTCTACCTCATCGGGGATCCCAAGCAGGCCATTTATCAATTCCGGGGCGCTGATCTGCGCACCTATATGAAGGCACGCGAGCTCGTAGATAAAAAGTTTACGCTGACCCGGAATTTCCGGAGTGCGGCCAACATGGTGGATGGGGTCAATGCCCTTTTTGAAGGACGGTACTCGTTCATTGATCCCGGACTGCATTTCGATGCAGCTACCGCGAATATGCAGGAGAATCCGTTCAGGTCGGAGGTGGATGCGGAGCTGGCCGGGGATGCGGGCAACGCCTGCGGACTCCATTTTCCGTCGGTGGGTCAGGTGCCGTTTACCTCGAAGGATAAAGCCTCACGGGCTGTAATCAGCTGGACGGCCGGACACATCGCCCGAACGTTGCAGTCGGCCCGGGATGGTCAAACGACCGGATTTCTTGATTCTGCGGGGGCAGGGGGTGGAGGAGAATCGCCCGATAAGGGTCGACAGGCCGGTTCATCGGCGAATCAAGCCAGCGGGGGGACACCGGAAGTTGAACAACAGGACCGTCTTTCAGCATCTGCGACTTCCGGGTCTCGTGGGTCAACTCATCAAACGCAGTGTGAAGCCGTCTCTGCCGGAGATATTGCCGTGCTGGTCTCCAGCAACCAGCAGGCCCGGGCCATGAAAAAACGGCTGGAAAGCCTGGGTGTTCCCGCGGTAATCGGTGGTGATGAGAGTGTCTTTACCAGTGAAGACGCCCGACTGGTGAATCTGATGCTGGATATTCTGGTAGATCCGCAGCGCACGGCCCTCATCCGAACGCTGCTGACCTCGCGCATGGGGGGAATGCACGCCGCAGCGCTGGCTGAACTGCAGGAAGACGATCTGCGCTGGTCTATCATGGTGGAGGTTTTTGCTACGGCCCGGGAGTATGCGCTTAAGCGGGGGATACTGGCCGGACTTCGGCATATAACGGATACGCTGGAGGTCGAGAAACGGCTTATGGGAGGGGCTGACGGGGAGCGGAGCATAACCAATCTACGGCATCTTACCGAGCTGCTGTACGAAGAGCAACGCCGGAGTCACCGGAATTTATCGGGGCTCTCGCAGTGGCTTCGCACGCGGCGTGATGATCCCGCCCGGGAGTCGTCGGACAATACCCAGATGCGACTGGAAAGCGATGAGAACCGCGTGACGATAATGACCATGCACAGCAGCAAAGGATTACAGTTTCCGGTGGTGTATGCGCCTTTTTTGTGGGAAAGCAGGAATAAAAGTTCGGGTCTTGCCCTGTATTACGACCGAAAGTTGGACTCTTTTGCGTTGGATTTCAGGAACAAGGTAACCGACAGGCGCCTGGAGTCGCAGGGTCGCAGCAAGGATGAGGCGGAAGCCCCGATGCGGACCATGGATGCAGAGAATATGGAAGACCGGGTGCGACTGTTGTACGTGGCGGTAACCCGCTCGAAATACCGATGTTATGTTCCCCATGCTATGGTCCGGGGATCGAGAACCCAGGGTACAGACTCGCCGCTGGTTGCTATGTTGCTCCGGGATCCGGCGGCCGGACAGGTTCAATGGCGGGATATCACCGACTTCGACCGGTCGATAGGTTTAGATCATGACCGGCTTATTGATGAGCTGCTCGGGCAGCTGGATGGACACCATCGCTTTGCCTGTTACGAGGTTATGCCGGACACCGATACCGGGTATCAACCCGGGACATCGGACGATCCGCTGGTTTGTCGTGAATTGCCTGCCGGGACATTCCGCCGCATGCAGCAGCATGTCTTTGTGGATAGCTACAGTTCGCTGAAAAGCAGTGATTCGGGTGCCGGTGACGGGGAAGAATCCCGCCTGCGACTGGGCGAGGAAGGGAACGAAGACGCCCGGTTGCACCCGGACCCGCGTGCCGATTTATATGTCGATTCGAATCCGGTCGGGTCCGATGCAGCGGGCTCGGAACCGCGCGAAGTTCCGGAGGCATTCACGGAGATTCAATCGTTTCCGGCAGGCGCGCATACCGGAAATTTCTGGCACGATATCTTCGAGACGATTGACTTTACTGTCGCCGCTGAAATTCCGGACGTTGTGCAGCGACTTGCTGCACAATACGGTTTTAACGCCCCGGATTATCAGGGTACCCTGCTCGCAATGGTGAGCCGGACCCTGCAGGCCGATCTGGTCGGGTTTCGGTTGGGGGCCATATCCCGAAACGATACCCTTCGCGAAATGCAGTTTTACCTGCCGTATAGCCGCAGTGAGCTGGAGGCCTTTCAGCGTTGGATGGGCGGGGATCCTGCAACTGCCGGCGCCCCGGATGCGCAGTATTACTTAACCGGGTTCATCGATTTGCTGGTATTTCATGAAGGCAGGTATTACATCCTGGATTATAAATCCGACAAGCTGGAGGGTGGTCCGGATGCCTACAAACCCGGTGCATTAGCGGGGCATATGCGCCAGAAGGGTTATGCCCAGCAATATCATTATTACAGCCTCGCCTTGTATCTGTTTTTGCGAAACCGACTTGGGGAAGTCGATTTTGATGCGGTCTTCGGCGGTGTGATTTATCTGTTCCTGCGGGGCGTCGGGGTTGGAGAGACTCCTGATAACGGAATTTTTACGGACCGACCCGATCCGGGGATGATTGCATCTTTTGCAGCGTCACTTCAGGTGGGTTTAAAGACGGTGGAGGAGCAATAATATGGGATATTCGAATAAGCAAATATTACAGAAGCTGGGGTTGAATCCGGAGGACCTCGACCATGCGTCGTGCAGTTTGCTGGCCCGGCTGTATCCGGATGCAGCCGATGCGGTGTATATGGTTGGTATGGTCCTGTCCCTGCGGCAGCGCGAAGGGGCTATTGCCATTCCATGGCCGGGGGATGGTGCCTCGATTACGGACCTGCTGGCTGCCCACCTTGCGGCAATCAAGTCGGGGCTGACGGCTAAAAACATCAGGACGGCTTTCGCACATCTGGATCGGGTCAAACTCATTGACCTGGTACGCTGCGGAGCGGTGGTTCGGGTGGATGGGACTGTGAAAGCTGTCACCGGAGACGACGTTGCCGGCACAGCAGCGCTTGCAAACTCTGCAACAGGCACTACTGTTTCGGTCGATGCTGCTGCGGCAAGCTCCGCTTCGGGATATCCGCGTCCCGGGGATTCCTCCACGGATGCGGATGGGGTCATCATATTGGATGGGGGTCGACTTTACCTGCGGCGATTCTGGCGGTACGAGTTGGATGTAGCTGCGATGGTCAATTCGCGGTCGCTGCCGGAAGCGCTGAAATCATCTGATGGTTTGGGGGATAAGAGTTCACAAAACGTGAATAAACATCGATCTGAATCCCTACCTGAAAGTGGGGGTCGTTCAGATGATAACGCGTTGGGATCGGTCCAAAACGGGCGGGAATCGACTAAGCGGGAAACCTCGGCACGCGACCAGACAGACCTTGAACAAACCGGTCAGGACCAGGCCGTACAGGCCGGATTGACCTACCGTTTTGCAGTAATCACCGGTGGTCCGGGAACCGGCAAAACCCATTCGGTTCTCATGCTGCTCACGGCCATGCTTACACGGCGCCCGGACCTTCGTATTGTGCTATGTGCACCAACGGGCAAGGCCGCGGCACGCATGATGGAATCCATCCAGGCCAACCTCGAGCGAATTCGTCCGCCGGAGCACGTCAGGGCCGCCATCCCCACCGCAGCGAGCACCATCCACCGACTCATCCGCTGGAATCCTGCCCGGGGAAAATCGGTTTATGACGCCCTCAATCCCCTTCCGTACGACGTGGTCATTCTGGATGAGGCTTCCATGGTCGATGCCGCCCTCATGGCCCGCCTCGCCCGCGCGCTCCGACCTGAAACACGGCTCATTCTGCTCGGCGATAAAGATCAGCTCTCATCCGTAGAAGCTGGTTCGGTTTTTGCTGACATTGCATCGAATCAAGCGCCGAACGTCGTTCGGCTCACAAAATCGTGGCGGTTCGACGAACACTCTGAAATCGGGGCACTGGCCAAGGCCATTAATGCGGGAGCGGGCGTTGCCGCGTGGAATCTGCTGGAGCAGGGGAAGGCGGTCACCATTGCCGGACCTGTCCGGGCAACGGGTTCCGCATACCGTACGGCTTCCCGTGACCTGACCAGTTCCCCACCTGAATCCCGGGTTGGGCTCGGGACTGCAGCCGAAGGGGATGCCGTGCAGAAGGCCTCCCGCGGTTTCAGTAAGGACGACAGCACGGCGCGTGGTAAGGAGGCCCTTTACCGGCGAATACGTGATGGTGTTGAACCGTTGTTCACCTTGCTCAACGGGCAGGAAGATCATGTACAGGCACTGGGGCTACTTCAGCGCTTCCAGGTATTGACCGCACTTCGGGTGGGACCTTACGGCTCCGTACAGATCAACGCAGCGATGGATCAACAGCTCAGCAGCGGTAAAGAATGGTATGCAGGTCGACCCGTCATGGCGACGGCGAATAACTATGAACTGGAAATTTATAACGGCGATATCGGTCTTACCCGGTTCATCGACGGACGTTTAATGGTGGCCTTTGCCGGAACCGAACCGGATTCGGTGCGATGGATTGCACCCGCTCAGCTCAAAAGTGTCTCCACGGCCTGGGCCCTGACCGTGCACAAAAGCCAGGGATCGGAGTACGACAATGTGCTGCTCGTCCTGCCGGATAAATGGAGTCCGGTGCTATCGCGTGAGCTGGCCTACACGGCCCTGACCCGTTCCAGGCAGGTGTTTGCGGTATGGGGCACAGGCGAACTGTGGACCCGCATGCTGGCCTCGCAGGTGGAGCGATTTTCGGGATTGGCAGATCGACTGGCTCAGATACCCTCGACGTAAACTCTAAAACCCCGGTAAGTTCCCGCCAATCCTAATATCCGGGCACATCGCCCGCCAATCCTAAAATCCCAGCAGTTTCCCGCCCTGATACACCACAAACGACATGAAATACGCCAGGGCGGTCATGTAGCCAAACATAATAGCAGGCCATTTCCAGCTGTTCGTTTCGCGTTTCACAATCGCCAGGGTACTCATACATTGCATGGCCAGGGCAAAGAAAATCAGCAGAGAAATGGCCGTCAGCAGGGTGAAGACCGGCTCACCGGTTTCCGGGTTGACATCGCTGAGCATCATCTCCCGCAGGGAGGTAATGTCCTCATCGTCCGACTGCACCGAATAAATGGTACTCATCGTAGCAACCAGAACCTCCCGCGCCGCAAATGAGGTTATCAGCCCGATCCCGATTTTCCAGTCGAATCCCAGCGGTTCAATGGCCGGTTCAATGACTTTGCCGATCTGGCCGGCGTAACTGTTTTCCAGCTGCTCGGCGGAGCTCATGCCGGGTTCGCCGGCCGGGAAGGAAGCCAGAACCCAGAGACCCATCGACACTACAATGATGATTTTACCGGCTTCTTTGATGAATATCCAGCCCCGCTCGCCCATCTGGTACAGGATGTTGCTGAAGGCGGGAATTTTATAGGTGGGCAGCTCCATCAGAAAGGGGGTGTGACCGGCGCCCGGAAGGAATTTTTTGAAAATGGTTGCCGCAACGGCCGCCATCACGATGCCGAACAGGTAGAGTCCGAAGAAGGTGAGTCCCTGCCAGGTGAAGAACAGGAAGGCGGTATCGCCGGGAACAAACGCGCTGATGAGCAGGGCGTATACGGGCAGTCGGGCCGAGCAGGCCATGAAGGGTAGTACCATCATGGTAATCAGGCGCTCTTTGTAGTTTTCGATGCCGCGTGTGGCCATGATTCCGGGTACGGCGCAGGCGAAACCCGACATCAGCGGCAGAACCGATTTGCCGTGCATCCCGATTTTCATCATGAATCCGTCCATGACGAAGGCGGCGCGGGCCATGTAGCCGGTGCCTTCCAGAATAGCGATGAAGAAGAACAGGATCAAAATTTGCGGCAGGAAGATCATCACCCCGCCGAGTCCGGCCATGACGCCGTCCACCACCAGGCTGTTGAGCAGGCCGTCGGGCAGGGTATCAGCCAGCCAGTTGGAGGCGGTGATAAAGCCCAGGTCGATGAGGTCCATAAAGGGGCCCGCCCATGAGAAGATCGCCTGAAACACCAGCAGGAGGATGCCCATGAACAGGGCAGGACCGGCAATGCGATGGGTGACTACACGGTCGATCGTTTCGGTGATCGACTTGCGCGGATCTACAGGTCCGGCACAGACGGTCTGCAGGATTTCATCGATGTAGTTGTAGCGGTCCAGCACTTCGGCGGCCGACCCGTTCAGGCCTTCCTTCTCAAGCATTTGCCGGGCTTCGACCACCACGGCACGTGCATCACCGGTGAGCGCGTCAAGAGCGGCATCCTGGGCAAGCAACCGGAGGCTTTCCAGATCGGCGGCGCGTTCGGGAATGGCATCGTTGCTGTCTATCAGGCCCGTTCGCAGGTGATTGATGGCTTTCTGCAGTTTTACCGAGGGCTTCCACTGCAAAGGCCCGGGCGTGGCAAAGTTCCCTGCCGTGATGGCATCCTTCAACTGGTCGACCTCGGCATCGTTGCGGGCGTTAAGGGCTACCACCGGCACTCCGAGGGTGTTCTGCAGGGCCTGCGGGTTGATCAGGCGGTCCTGCTCACGGGCGGCATCCATCATGGTCAGCACCACCATCGTAGGAAGTCCGAGATCGGTGATCTGCGTGACCAGGTAGAGGTTTCGCATGAGGTTGGTGGCATCGGCTACCACAATCACGGCATCGGGTTCGGGCTCAAACGGGTAGGTTCCGGTGAGGGTCTGCCAGGCAATTTCCTCGTCTTTGGAGGTGGGATTGAGGCTGTAGAGACCGGGGAGGTCGATGATTTCGTGGGTGGTTCCGGCGGATTTCAGGAAGCCGGATTTACGTTCAACGGTGATGCCGGGGTAGTTGCCCACGCGTTGGCGGAGTCCGGTGAGGGCGTTGAACAGGGTGGTTTTGCCGGTATTCGGATTACCGGCGAGGGCGATGCGCTGGTAGGTTTTCATAGGTGGTTTTCAGCCGTGATGGTCGACCTCGATGTGGTCGGCTTCAGATTTGCGCAGGGCTACCAAAAAGCCCCTGACTTTGATTTCGATGGGGAATCCGAGGGGTGCTTGTCGGATGAAATCGATGGCGGTGCCGGGGGTGATGCCCATTTCCAGCATGCGGTTCAGGGCAGGACCGGTCACGCGGGTTACCCGCAGGTTTTCGGCCGGGGTGAGGATGTCGGATAGCTTTGGCAAGGCGATAGGTGACTTGTTTTATCTGTAATGAGTCTAAATAATTTACGCAAATTTACGGAAGAACACACGGGTGAAGTTGGTTTGTCAACAGTTTGCATCGCTCTGCGTGTACGTATGGGCAGAGGGGTTGTGGCTGCCCCTGTACGAGGTTTGCACCGGAGCTGCTGTCGCTGCGCTGCAGAAACCGGTAGGAACGCAGGTGGGAGGGATGGAACCATGCGTGGAGCTTGGTACTGAGGTATTTGCGGGTAGGTACGCAGGTGGTGGTGAGGAAATTTTGTGCTGAAACGGACGGGTATTCGTTATATTTTCAGGCATCGGGAGCTTCTAACGCCAAATTAACCACCTATGGAATTTTTATCGGAGCCGGTTGTCAACGTTTTTTTGTATGCCCTGTTAACGGCGGTTGCTACGGGGCTCGGGGCCGTGCCTTTTTTCTTCATCAAGGATATTTCTCCGGCGTTTTTAGGTCGGTCGAACGCGGTTGCGGCCGGACTCATGCTGGCGGCCAGTTTCAGTCTGATGATGGAGGGGTATGAGCTGGGTGAGTGGATGACCCTGGGTGGGATGTTGGCCGGGCTGCTGTTGGTAGTGGGTGCACAAAAGTGGATGGATGGTCGAGGCGATGCGGAAGTAACCAAGCTGATCGGGGGCGGTCGACGACAAATGCTCATCTTTTTGGGCATCATGACGGTGCATTCGTTTGCCGAGGGGGTAAGTGTGGGTGTTTCATTTGCCAGCACCATGGAGTTTGGGGTGTTCATCGCCATTGCCATTGCCATTCACAACATTCCGGAAGGACTGGCCATTAGTCTGGTCATGGTACCGCAGGGGACGTCCCCGGTCAAGGCCGTTTGGTGGAGTATTTTTTCGAGTTTGCCGCAGCCTCTGATGGCGGTTCCGGCGTTTTTGTTTGTTGAGGTCTTCAGGGAATATCTGCCTTTCGGGCTTGGATTTGCTGCCGGGGCCATGATCTGGATGGTCTTTGCCGATTTAATCCCGGAGTCGTTGGAGAAGTGCGAGGGGAAATCGGTCGGTTTGTGGGTGACGCTGGCGGTTCTGGCCATGAGTGCGTTTCAGATCCTGCTGGGACATGGATAACACCCGGTCCCCGGTTTTCGCCTCGGATGGATGCCGACCGGGTCTGTTGCGTTATGGATAAATTTCAATTGGTGGGGTGACATTCATCCGAAAACTTGGTATTATTGGTGTCTGCTGAAAAGCCATGCCGTTTATCCGGCATTTAGTTGCACCCGTAGCTCAACTGGATAGAGCATCTGACTTCGGATCAGAAGGTTTGGGGTTCGAATCCCTACGGGTGTACCAGCAACATAGCCCTGAATTGCGTTAAAACGCGGTTCAGGGCTTTTTGTTTTAGGGGGTTTGGGAATAAATGTTCCCATTTCTAACATTATTGGTAGTCAATTGGTAGCCATTTGCCAGTCAAATTGGTAGTCACCCAACCACTTATATCATGGCAACACTTCGCAAGAGAGGAGACCGCTATCAGGTAGTGTTCCGACGGATGCAAAACGGAAAAAGAATTACCAGTTCCATAGCCCTCGGAACGACAAGTAAAACTATCGCTCAAAAACACCTACGCAAGCTAGAACAAGAGCAGGAGGCGGAATTAATAAAAAACCAGTTAATGAAACACTCAGTCAGCAGATAATTACCGAGAAGGAGCTAGAGCTACTATTTGATACGCATAAGACCTACATCAGTGAGCAGAAATCAGCAGGTGTTACCCAAGTCCGATTCAACGGTAGTAACCTGGCTAGCGGTATCTATATCTACCGACTTGAAACGCCATCGGTGACAATTTCAAGAAGAATGACACTCATCAAATAAAAACCCAGCTAATGTAGGTTATCCATTAGCAACTGGGTTCGACCAAAAGGCGGCTTCTCGTTAAGAGAGCAGCCTTTTTTTTATAATACAGCTACAATTCAAGTTTGCTTCAGTTCTACGAGAAGCTTTTCTGACTAATTCAATTGTAGTGGTTTACAAGCATGCTCCTACTTAAAACTAAGTAATTTGGCCTGTAAATTTTTTAAACCCGTCTCAATGCCCAATTTTAGGCTCGTCATTCACTGCTAGACTATATGTGTTTGTTACATCAAGCATCCCTACGCCAGTGTAATCTTGCGTCCTTCAGGGAACGGAGATTTTTCTAGCATTGACTGACAGCATCTAAGAACTGAACTGTTATGCAGTATATCATCCAGGAAAACTCAGAGGAATTATCTATGTCGAACGTGTTTACAATTTCAAATCTCATAGGTGGTCAAATACATAAATTATCCGCCATTTTAATGTTTATGTTCTTTGTAACTGTGCAGGCTCAGGGCCAGATTACAGTCTCACAAGATATCACATCCAATACGACATGGACCCTCGCAAATAGTCCTGTTACCATTACGGAAACGATTACAATTGCGTCTGGAGCCACGCTAACTATCGATCCCGGCGTGGAGGTGAGACTTGGCAACGCGGTTTCTGTACTGGTGGATGGTGGTCTTGTTGCAGATGGTACCGATGGGAATCCAATCGTATTTACCTCCGCTAGTGCAACAAAGGCAGCAGGCGACTGGGGTACCATCGAGTTTCGGAACACAGCCAACGTGGGTTCCGTGATTAATTATGTAACCATGGAATATGGCTCAGGCGGTGAACGTGCTGGACAACTATTTTATACCACGGGAGCATTTGGAGTAAACATCAGCAATTCGACCTTTCGGTTCAGTGCCTCACACGGTGTGAATTTACGTGCTTCCTCCCCGGCTATCAGCAATTCCGAATTTACAGCCAATCAAGGGTATGGTATTTTCACCGACCTCAGCCTGAGCTACCAGGTAACCGGTAGTACTATCTCAAATAACTCCCAAGGTGGTATACGGGTACCAATTAATGCCTCACCTACCATTCAGGATAATGTTATTGAGTCGAATGGGATTGGCATTTTGATTGATAATGGAGGTCAGCCCGATATCCTGAATAATCAAATTCTTACCAATACTGTTGGTATTCGGGTTATTGAAGTCGGTGCTACCAAGCCAACCATCGTAAACAACACGATTTCCGGAAATATGGATTGGGGTATTGAGCATCTTGGCACGGTTGAACTTATAGCCAGGTTCAACTTTTGGGGGAGTTCGAGTGGTCCTACAGTTGGATCAAACACCTCCGGACTGGGCGACAAAGTTACCTTTGGAATCGTAGAGTTTACTCCCTGGCGATTTGGAGCTACGGATTTGCCCGTTATTTCGGTAACGGAGAGTATCAATACCGATACGGTGTGGGAAACCGGGAATGTATATCACGTAGAAAATTCAATCACAGTGGGTGCAAATCGAACACTCACCATTCAACCCGGAACGGTTGTTAAATTCAGCGCCGGTGCGAGTATGCAGGTCAGCGGAACCCTACTAGCAAATGGCGCCGCCGATAACCTTATTATTTTCACCTCAATTTTGGATGATGCCGCTGGAGGGGATTCTAACGGCGATGGAGATAACAGCATTCCGGCGCCTGGGGACTGGAATCAGATTGATATCACGAGTATGTCTCAGAATAGCTCACTGCAGCATGTCATTATTCGATTTGCCGGATCTGGTTCTAATAGTCCAGCAATACACGCGCAGGCTCCATTTCAGTTTACGGATGTGGCCGTTACGAACAACCTTTACGAGGGTATTCGTGTGAGTAGTGAACAATCTCAGTGGACACGCCTCAAAATAAATAACAACTTACGATCGGGTCTTGCCATAGCTACCAATAGCTTTAACATTACGGATATAGAGACCTCCTATAATGGTCAGCACGGTACGGTGATTGGAGGTACGAATGCAACTGCAGGAGCTATTACCATCAGTGAACTGGTAGCTTCCAATAACGCAATGCGTGGATTAACATTTGATCGCAATGCTTCCTGGAATATTGCCATTTCCTCTATTTCGGCATCCAATTTTAGCAATAATGGTCAGGATGGAGTATATATTAATAATAATACCGGTTCACTGGAGGTGACAGGTAGTACCTTTGATAAAAATGAGAATCATGGACTATTTCTGGTTCATGATGGATCCAGAGAAAATCTGGCCATTAGTGGCAACACCTTTTCGGGAAATGGGGAGTCTGGCGTGGTGAGTACGCAGGCTCGATTTATTGATAATACGTTTGTAGGGAACCGGTTCAGTATAGGTGCTACAGGACGACTCGGCCACCGGTACACCGATGAGAACGGGGTTGATGGCAATACATTTACGGACAATACCTACAACAACGCCCTGGCGCTGTACGGGGTGAACCTCAGCGACACGTTGAGCGCGGTGTTTCCTCAGGCCATCGACTCGAAATCGTATATCGTAGCTGCAAACAGTAGTAGTTCGTTGAGTCCTGACGGAAATACGGTTGTTATTGATCCGGGTGTTACGGTAAAGGTACTTTCGGGATTGGGTATTTCCTCTTCTTCTAATTGGTTGAATTTTCGTGGAACGCTCACGGCGGTAGGTACGACCGAAGAGCCTATTGTGTTTACCTCGCTTCGCGATGATAACTATGGTGGAGATATAAATATCGCCAGCGACACCCTTGCGGCAGCGCCGGCAGATTGGTCGGGGCTGGAGGTTACTTCATTGGGCAGTATAGCCTCGAGGCTGGAACATGTGGTGATTCGCTACGCAAATACCGGATTGACAGTTGGTCATCCGCTAGGTAGTGGTTTTACTCAGACGGATTACGAACACCCAATTCGAGCGCTGACCCTGGAGTACAATGGCACGAATGGTTTGAATCTGAGGTATGGTTCGTTAACTCTGGATGGCGCTCGTATTGAGCAAAATGGAAGTACTGGGGTTGTGTTGAAGGGATCTGCCAACACAACCACCCGCATGGTAATTCGCAATGCTGAAATACGGGAGAATGGACTGGCCACAACAATCGATACTAATGCGGGTTTGTTGGCCCAGTCGCAGACCGTGTTCACCGAAATATCCAACAGCACAATCGAAGGCAACCGCAACGGTATTATCATGCAATCCGCAATGCTACCAATAACGTTGCTCGGGAATAATATTCTGAATAATGAGGGATACGGCGCACATGTCATCTCTCAACTGAGCCGGGAAGATCATGCTTATGTGGGCAACACCTTTTCGGGAAATGGGGAGTCTGGCGTGGTGAGTACGCAGGCTCGATTTATTGATAATACGTTTGTAGGGAACCGGTTCAGTATAGGTGCTACAGGACGACTCGGCCACCGGTACACCGATGAGAACGGGGTTGATGGCAATACATTTACGGACAATACCTACAACAACGCCCTGGCGCTGTACGGGGTGAACCTCAGCGACACGTTGAGCGCGGTGTTTCCTCAGGCCATCGACTCGAAATCGTATATCGTAGCTGCAAACAGTAGTAGTTCGTTGAGTCCTGACGGAAATACGGTTGTTATTGATCCGGGTGTTACGGTAAAGGTACTTTCGGGATTGGGTATTTCCTCTTCTTCTAATTGGTTGAATTTTCGTGGAACGCTCACGGCGGTAGGTACGACCGAAGAGCCTATTGTGTTTACCTCGCTTCGCGATGATAACTATGGTGGAGATATAAATATCGCCAGCGACACCCTTGCGGCAGCGCCGGCAGATTGGTCGGGGCTGGAGGTTACTTCATTGGGCAGTATAGCCTCGAGGCTGGAACATGTGGTGATTCGCTACGCAAATACCGGATTGACAGTTGGTCATCCGCTAGGTAGTGGTTTTACTCAGACGGATTACGAACACCCAATTCGAGCGCTGACCCTGGAGTACAATGGCACGAATGGTTTGAATCTGAGGTATGGTTCGTTAACTCTGGATGGCGCTCGTATTGAGCAAAATGGAAGTACTGGGGTTGTGTTGAAGGGATCTGCCAACACAACCACCCGCATGGTAATTCGCAATGCTGAAATACGGGAGAATGGACTGGCCACAACAATCGATACTAATGCGGGTTTGTTGGCCCAGTCGCAGACCGTGTTCACCGAAATATCCAACAGCACAATCGAAGGCAACCGCAACGGTATTATCATGCAATCCGCAATGCTACCATCTGTAATTCAGTTCAATCAGATACAAGATAACCTGGACAGAGGACTGGTCGGTTACTTCTCTGGTGTGGAAACGGATACCGTCTTCACCGTCACCGGGAACCAAATTAACCGAAACGGAACAATCGGATTGCTCAGCACGCGGGCTATTGTTACGGATAATCAATTTGAAGGGAATCAATTCACCATCGGTGTAGCCGGAGAATTGTCGAAACCCGAAACGGTGAACGACTTAGGTAACTTTTATGAAGGCAATACCTTCGCCAATAACGAATACGAAAATGTTAAGGCCGTTTTTTCTACATCGCTGTTTGGCTTAAATGGAAAATTAGGTTTTAGTTATCCTGACGCATTTGAAAATCCGGTCATTGTATCCATATCATCATCTAATGATAATGTTGTTGCGGGAGATACGCTTGATATTGGTCCGGGTTCGGTCCTGAAATTCGGAAGGAATAGTACCGTAACAGGGATATCATCTTCAGGGTTACTACGGGCCATTGGCGAGGTTGACCGAAAAATAGTATTTACTACCTTCAGCGACGATACCTACGGGGGCGACACCAATAACGACAGCACAGCAACGGTACCGGCCCGGTCGAACTGGGGAGGGATAACGCTCACAGGTGCCGATACCGAAGGCAGCGAGTTCCGTCATGCTATTCTCCGCTACGCAGGAACTGCACTCACTGTAGATCAAAGCGCCGAAGTAGTGGTAGACTCATCCTTTATATCCAATTCGGCTACAGGATTAACTTCACGAAGGAACGGTGTGCTGACTGTCCGTAACTCCGATATCCACACGAACCGGGATGGTATAACCATCAATGCTGATGCGGGAAATCCGGTTATTCAGCTTAATAATATCTATGACAACGAGTTTGGATTACGGGCCAGCCGAAATCTCTCCGCTATCAATAATTACTGGGGAGACGTTACAGGTCCATTCGTGAATCAAGGGGCTGATCCCAATACGGAAGGTGAGGGTAATGCTATTGTTCTGTCTAATGAGTCTATTGCTGCGACTTATCGACCGTTTTTGGGCGCAAGAACCGGAATTCAGTTGGGTGATGTGAGTGATAACGGTACGATTTCGGCCTTTGATGCCTCTCTGATTTTGCAGCATGTTGTGGAGTTAACTGAATTAACACCCCCTCAACTGGCAGCTGCTGATGTAACTGGAGATGGTCAGGTCAGTGCGTTGGATGCATCCTTTGTATTGCAGTTTGTTGTAGGAAACATCAGCGGATTCCCGGGAGCCGGCAAACAGCTTCCTGTAAATCCTGCCGACTGGCTTGTTTATGATATGGTCACGCAACACGAGTATACCGACATCCTCATTGGTACTACCGGTGCCCTGCCACTACAAGCCGCTGATATTGCGTTGAACTACTCCTCAGCCCTGTATGCTTCGGCAGAGTATCTTACCGGTACTATAGCCGATGACTGGATCAGGGAGTTCAATGTGCAAGAATCCTCGATTCACCTTGCACAGGCTGGTATGGATGCAAACGCCGATGCTGGTGAGGTGATACGTCTGCGATTGTATTTCCACGAGCATACCCGCGGCAGTGAAGCGAATGATATTGAAATTACCAGGCTCCGTTTCAATGAGGTTAGTCTCGAAGACTATCTGAACGAGCTAATATCAACAGAAATCGAGCAAGGGTCGCTCCCAGCTGCATTTGCACTGGGCAACAACTATCCAAACCCGTTCAACCCATCCACTGTAATACCATTCCAGCTGGCAGCCCCTGGTGATGTGAGTGTCACAGTGTACAACACACTGGGTCAGCAAGTTGCGGTACTTATGCAGGGACAAGCTCATGCAGCCGGACGTTTCGAAGTGAACTTCGATGCCAGCAGACTTTCCAGTGGTGTGTATTTCTACGTTGTTGAAGTACGCGAGGCAGAAGGAACTACGTTGCGGGCGGTTAAACCCATGACCTTAATGAAGTAACAGATCAGTTATTCACTCAAGACACAAAACAGTATGAAAAATCTACGGTATTGTGCGCTGATCCTTACATTCATTTTTGGGGTTTTGCCACAACTATATGGACAACAAGTCACACTCACTATCCCCGATTCGGTTGTTGTTGCAGGAAACAGCGTCTTGCTACCTGTAGTGATTAACGGAGTTGACGATGAAAATCCGGTAATTTCCGGAGAGTGGACCCTTACGCTCACAAATAACATTGCAGCCATTGATCGGGTGGAGACAACTGGCACCCTGCTTGATGGGAAGTCGGTGTTGTTTAATCCCACCACACGTCGACTGGCCTTCGCGCTGTCGGACAGTATAACGACGAACGGCATTCTGCTTTACCTGGAAGTACAGGTGCGCGAGGATGCGGGAAAATTTCAGCGGGCCAATATTGGTCTGCAGGATATACTACTCAACGAAGATCTGGTGGAGGTGAACACCGAACCCGGATCGGTTACCGTGCAGGGTGTAGCGGTGAATCCCTCCGGTATAGTTCAACCCGTTGTAGTTGGAAACACAGTTCAGTTTACCGCAACAGGAAATACCGTCTTGCCGGTTACCTGGAGAACCTCGAACGAAAATTTCGCAACCATCAATCAGGATGGTTTGCTGCAGGCTGTATCGCCGGGGAACGTGAGGGTGTACATAACCGATGCCATTGGACAGCAGGACTCAACAGCGTTATTTCGCGTTGCACCGGAAAACCTGAATGACCTGACGTTGTCGTTTGGATCCATATCGGTATTTCAAACATTGATAGATACCCTCTACATAGAAGTATCGGATGTAACCGGGTTAAACATCACCTCCGCCGAATTTGAATTCAACTTTCCTTCTGACAGACTGGAGTTGCTTGATCTGGTAGATGAGGGCAGCATTCTGGACGGAATGCCTGCCATCAGGCAATCCGGGAATACCATACGGGTAGCTTTCGCAGGATCGACTCCCCTGAGTGGAAGCGGACGCTTGCTTGGTATTCGTTTCCGTGTTCGCCCGGATGCTCGGGGTACGGCAACCTTTGCGTTCACTAAGGCAATGTTTAACGAGAATTTGTCAGCTGAAGTGGTAGGCGGTTCAGTGAGCATATTGAATGCACCTGCCATTGAGGTTCGGCCTGATGTGGTGACAGCTACTATTGGAGATACCCTGAATTTTTCGGTTGAAAGCGGAGGGAGGGCTCCGTACCGGTTCGTGTCGTCTGATTCAACAGTAGCCAGCATCGACGCGCAAACGGGTGAGTTACGTGCGCTTTCAAGAGGAGCCATCGTCATTACGGCATTTGATGCGGATGATTTTCCTTCACCCGGAACATCAGTTAGAGTCAACGATATTCGCGTATCGATTGAAACTGTTGAAGGCGAGGTCGGGGATACGCTTGATGTGCCTGTTCACGCTATGGATGTAACCGGGTTGGGTATTTTTTCCGCGCAGCTGACGATAGATTATGATACCACTGTTGTGTCGTTTTTAGGTGCGAATCTGACCGGAGGTATAGCCGGAACAGGTTCTCTGGTAACTTCTGATGTGGAGGGCCGTGTTCGTATTGCCATTGCATCAACGGAGGCATTGCAGGGCGAGGGATTATTGGCAGGGTTGGAGTTTCTGGCTGTTGGGGAGTCGGTGCCAGTTGAACGTGGTGACATAACACTTGTTGAGGCAGTTTTTAATGAAGCCGGACCTTTCACGCCTACTGCTACGCTGGTTTCGGGCCAAGTTTTGGTATCTGAGGCAGAACCTGAGCCGTTGCCGGTACCGTTGCTGACCTCTCCGATTAATAATGCAAACAGCGTTCCACTAAGTCCAACTCTGTCCTGGGAAGCCGTTGAACGCGCCGATATGTACCGGATTCAACTACGTGCAGTTAACGAACTGCAAGCCGATTCCCTTATTGCAGATAGCCTGGTTTCAGTTACTGAATTTGCTGTTATGAACCTTCGCGGGTTAACCACTCACAATTGGAGAGTACAAGCTTTGGCCGATACACTTACATCAGCCTGGTCAGCGTGGTTTGTGTTTGAAACTATAACCGAAGTCAGTCTGCCCAATGACAATCAGCCAGTGGCATTTGATTTGGGGCAGAATTATCCGAATCCATTCAACCCAACTACAACCATACAGTTTGCTCTAGCTGAGTCGGGGGAGATTACCCTGGAAGTCATCAATGTACTTGGTCACACCGTTGCTACGCTTGTAAATGAGTTCCGCGCACCCGGCAACTATCAGGTTACGTTCAACGGGAGTGGACTGTCGAGTGGGGTTTATTTTTATCGACTGAAATCAGGCACTAATATTCAAACGAGACGGATGTTGCTGGTCAAATAAGAGAGACAAACGTTTCAGAGTCGGGGAAACCCAGCTCTGAGATGTTCTTTTTTCTATCAGTATCGGGTACGGCGGAAGACATGGTATCCGGTACGGTGGAAGGCACGGTAGGTGCATGGAACGGTGGCTGGGTAACATCTCAGCTGTGCAGGTTACCACCCGCCAGCGTAGCAGTACCACCCTACGCACAAGAATTATATCCTTTAAGTAGGAAATACCATCATAACTATCTCGATTTATGAACGCTTACCAGCCAGATTCTCCTTTGTTTACCCCACGGTAAGTCAATAATTTCAAGCTTATGTCTTGTCTAATTTATTTATGTGAAGATCATGAAATCGTTATTGATGGAGTAACACGAATATTGAACTCCAGATATGACGACTGTTATGTGGGTTCCTTTAAGACTGCCAAAGAGTTGCTGAACGCCCTTCAAATACATCAACCTGATATTCTGATTCTGGATCTCAATTTACCCGATGCTTCCGGTGTGGACCTGATGCCGGAAATTCGTTCACAGTATCCCAAACTCCCTGTATTGATTTTAACCATGCATAAAAGTAATGTGCTGGCAGCTAAACTACTAAAAGCAGGAGCCAACGGATATCTTACCAAAGACTTTGGAGAAGATGAACTGGTATTGGCCGTTGAAACGGTGGTTTCGGGTAAAAACTATCAAACACTAGCGTCATCAGATGTTAACCCAACCGATGACATAACTGAACCGGATACCTTTTTTTTATCGAAGAGGGAAAAGCAAATTATTGAACTCACCGTTGAAGGACTCTCATCCAATGATATCGCAGAGCAGTTGTTTTTGAGTCCGCATACTGTGAATACCCACCGGCGGAATATTTACAAAAAGCTGGAAATTCAAAATATGAAGGAGCTTATTACCTTCGCTCATACGCACAATCTGGCATGAAGTCCCAATCAGGATTTCAGGATACCAAGATGTTGATATTCCACAGGATGAGGCTTGTTATTACGGTCCTATATATCCTCATGATTTCAGCATTTGCAGCAGGTGTGGTAACTGCACAGCCCTCTTCCATCTCCTCAATAATTCTAAACGAAGAAATCGACGGACGTTTAATGGTTGATTTCATCCGTGTTGATACCTCAACTGCCGTACTCACACCTGATGAAGCCTGGCTGCGACTGTCGGGCAGTCCACACAAAGGGGAGCATTTCAGGGGACTATCACAAGATTACCACTGGCTGGGATTTACCGCCGTTCATGAATCCGACTCCGATATCTGGTTTCTGGAAGTTATGAATCCCCATCTGAATGTGGTGAAAATGTGGATTCGTGCCGATGAGTCCCACGAATGGGAATTGGTTGAACATACAGGCAGAAGTGCACCATTTCATAGCAGGCGCATTTCGCATTATAACTACGCAATGCCGCTGAATTTCTCATTCACGAACACAACAGATATCGTGATGATGTTTGATAAACGCGGTTCTTCAATTAGTTATCCGATTCGTATTTGGTCTGCCGAGCTTTTTAACACTGTTCAGCAGCGTAATTATATCGTTTATGGGGTATACTTTGGTGTTTTTGCAATAATACTGCTGGTTATCGGAGCTGCCTTTTTGTTCTCGTTGCGCATGGTGTTTTTATGGTACTTCGTATATGCCGCCAGTGTGGCAATTTTTGTATTCAACGACATCGGACTGGCCCATCAATATTTGTATCCGGCCTCAGATAGTATTGGGAGCTTGATGCGGGTTGGACTCACCTATGTGATGGTACTGAGTTTCAATCTGTTTACCATGACCTATTTCCGCATGAAGCAGTTGTTCCCGTTGATGCATAAACTGGTTGGGGCTGTTTGTATTGGGGTAATTCTGCATGCAGCTGCATACCTGCTAACTACCAATCTGTTTCGTGAGAATATCACCCTTATGCTGTTGATACTCTACGTAATCATTATTATGTCCATCGTATTTGCCCTCATTACGGCATTCCGCTATGTACAGCATGATTGTTACACTGCGTATTTATTTATTTCCGCTTTCGCGTTCATCTTTATCGCCTCCTTTATTTTCATTTTGGGAGAGTTTGGTTTATTTGGTCAGTTCGGGTACCTACTCACCCCACTACAGGTTGGTTATGCCGTTGAAATTATACTGCTTAGCTGTGGACTGGCCTGGCAGGTCCGCGAAGTTGAACGCAGCAAAATGAAGTTGAATGAACGCATAATCGGCCTGAAAAATGAGAGCCTCAGAGCGTACATCGAGGGTTCTGAAAAAGAGCGCAGCAGGGTTGCCATGGACTTGCACGACACGATTGGGAACCGTTTGGCTCATTTGAAGCGAAATATGGAAAAAAATCGATTTGAACTATCGCAGAACATTCACGAAATAGGATCGGTTATTACCGATGTACGCAGGCTATCGCATCGACTCACACCACCCGGTGCAGAAATATTTGACCTACCGGAACAAATACAGCAATTGGTCGACTCCACTCAGGAAAGCAGTACTATTGACTATAAATTTCAGGCGCTTGAAGTTCCCCCAGACTTATCTGATGAGATTCGAATTCAGTTAAGTCGAATTGCCCAGGAGGGAGTCGAAAATATCGAAAAGCACAGTCAGGCCAGCAGTGCAGAAATTCAGCTTATCGGGCACCCTGATGAACTGGCCTTAACCATTGAAGATGATGGAATTGGAATGGATATAACGCAGACTTCGACAAATGGTATTGGGATAGAGAATATGCGCCGGCGCGCCGCGTTCATTGGCGGAGATGTAACCTTTACATCGGTACCGGAAAATGGCCTGCAAATTATGGTAAGTATTCCTCTGAAATAACCATCCAACCACACGAAATTACCCAAACACACTTAACAACACGTACATTTAGATTCACCAGATACGCTATTCAACCCGATTTGTCTGGCACTTGCCCGAATCGTCTAGGCGAACATGTACCCTAAAGCGATGTAGATGAAAAAACTGATTCCTCCGGCAATAAGTGCATAGGGGTACTGGGTCTGGGCGTAGGTTTTGGGAGCGTTCCGGGTTTTGAGTCCGGTCAGCTTGGTAAACTTCTCGGCCATGACCGGTTCGAATACGTGTCCGAACTCGGTTACCGCGTTGCCCTTCATGGGCTCCAGAAGCCCTTTCTTGATCATCCATAAGCGCAGGGGGGTCGTGTACTCGGAGCGTCCGAGTGCAGCGGCGACCTCCGAGCCTCCAAGGCTGGCTTTGCGGTCAGCTACCCACTTTTGGGTGGGGATGTTATCCAGGTATTTTACGGCTGTTGCCATAGTATGCCTCCATTAAATTAAAAAGGCCGCCTAATTGGCAGCCTCTGTGTTGGGTTCGTGTTTTTGCTGTTTTTGCGGTGGGATTTTATCCTTGAGCAGGAGCTTCAAGAGCTCTTTGACCAGCTCTCCGGAAAGCTCAATAATGGCTCTCAGGAAGAAAATCTCACCTCGTTGTCGTTGCATTGGATCGCCCATTGCATGGTCTCCTCCGTACGGGTTTAGGGTTAAAGGGCGAACACCTTGGCGATTTGCTGTTGGTAACGCGCCCGTTTGTGTTGCTCCAGATCGTGCGACACGAAGTAGGTGAGTTTGTTGAAAAGCTTCCACTGGCTGATGGAATCCAGTTCCTGCTCCTCGATCACCTGTTGTGCCAGACGCTTGGAGATGTGCTTCTCCACACGATCGACCAGCTCGGCGTCCACGGGGGTACGTTCAAGCTGACGGATACGGTGGTTGATAACCGGAAAGGTTTCGATGGCCTCATCCAGTTTCTCGCTGAGCTGACTCAGCTCGAATCCACGGGTGTGTCGATGGTACATTTTGGCCATGACATCCCCGAAAATCATGCCATTGGAGCAGATGCTTCGGATAGCCCCGAAGTACATGCGTACGCCCTCGCTTTGGTCGTAAGAGTTGTGCAGGAATAGACTGAGGGCGATATCGCTTCCGGAGTCCTGCATGCGTAGCTCCGGGAAGGTAATTTGCAGTCGCATGCGCTCGTTTTGAACGAAAGAATGCGAAGGGTCGAGGCGGAAGGAGGTGCTTAGCCCGACCAGCTGATCCAGAAGAGAGCGGATCAGTTCTTCGTTGCGGACCAGTTGGTAGGTGTCGCGAACGATAGAGATCACCTCGTTGGTGTCTTCCCGTACAATAGCTTTGTACGGGGATGGCAGGAAGGTTTGATGGTCCTTCCAACGTGCGCCGTTATGATGTAAGTCGTTCACGGCTACCTGGCGCTCGGTAACCTGAAACATGAAGTTTTGAAGGTTCATGGTATAAGAGTTTGGTGAGTATTAATGAGCAAGGCTCATTGTTCTTATACCAGAAACGGGGCGAGATTAGGGGAGTGGCGAAGTGGGGAAAGTTGTAAGTCTTGTTGGAGGTTGGATGCTACTGTTTGTATTTTCTTGAAAAGACGACCGTTGCTCAGGTTATAATTTTCGCCACTTCGCCACTTTGGGGAGCTAGTGCGTGCCTCGATTGAGTTGGAATGTGCGGAAAGCAAATGATGATTATGTGATGAATAGAAATTGCTAATGTGGATAAAAACGCATACACTTATAAGTAAATGTATGCACTTTAATCCATGTCATGTACACTTCAAAAGAAATTATTCGGAAAGCACTTGGTGTCTTTGAAAATAGGGGTGGAATTCTAAGAACGTCAGAAGCTCTATCAGCCGGTATACACCCCAGAACGCTATATAAACTCAGAGATGATGGTTATCTCACAAAATTAGACCGGGGCCTTTATACACTGGCCGCAGATTTTACGCTTTCCAATCCAGATATTGCAATTGTTGCAGCCAGGGTTCCCAATGCAAAAATTTGTCTGCTATCGGCGCTCGACTTTCATGAAATGACCAAAGAGATTCCTCATAGAGTTCATATCGCCATCGCACGAACTCAAAGAAATCCAAAGATAGATTACCCACCTGTTGAGGTATATCGATTTACCGATGAAAGCTTTACCGAAGGTGTAGAAAAGCATGAAATTGACGGACAAACAATCCAGGTCTATAGTCCGGCCAAAACTATTGCAGACTGTTTCAAATTCAGAAACAAGATTGGCAAACAAATTGCTCTTGAAGCGCTCCAAACGGGACTTTACCAGAAAAAAATAGCAGTAAAAGAAATTCTGAAATATGCTAAAATCTGCAGAGTTGAAAAGATTCTGAAGCCCTATCTGGAAGCAAGTGTAAATGGATAAAGATAAAAAACGAAAAGCCGCATCCGTTCATCAAAAACTTTTGAACAAAGCACGTGAATCAAACCGTCCGTTCAATGAACTTCTTCAGTATTACGCTATGGAGAGGTTTCTGTACAGAGTGAGCCGGTCTGAATATGTTGAACAATTCATACTGAAGGGAGCACTGCTGCTACGCATGTCAGGCATATCAGAAATACGTTCTACTCGTGATATTGATTTCCTGGGCACGAATGATTCAGGTATTGAAAAAATGAAAAGGGTAGTAGCGAATTGCTGTACTGTTCAGGTAGCAGAGGATGGTCTGGAATTTCATTCCAATGATATCGAAGCCGATGAAATCAGAGAAAATAATGTGTATCAGGGCTATCGATTCAGGATAAGAGGAAATCTTGGTAATGCGAAGATCTATATTCAGATTGATATGGGTTTTGGTGACATCGTCACACCAGATCCGATTTGGGTTGAGTTTCCGACCGTGTTGGATGAGGAAAATCCAATTATTCGAGCTTATACACTGGAAACGGCTATAGCTGAGAAGTATCAGGCTATGATCGACCTTGACCTTCTTAACAGTCGTATGAAAGATTTTTATGATATCTGGTTTTTGAGTAGTAACCTAAGTTTTGATGGTACTATACTGCAAGAAGCGATAAAACAGACTTTTGACAGAAGAAAGACCGATGTCCCTACGGAGAAACCATTCGTCTTTAAAGAGCTTTTTTATGCAGATAAAAATAAAGTCACTCAATGGCGAGCCTTTATAAAGAAAATAGGCCAGGAAGATTTGCCATCCGACTTTCGAACTGTTATGGAGCGGTTGGATAAGTTTTTATGGTCACCGACAGAGTGCTTGGTACGAGGAGAACACTTTGCGAGGGTATGGTTTCCGAATGAGGGATGGGAATAGTGAATTCCCGTTTTTTATTTATCTGGTAGTCGATTTGGTAGTCAGTATTTTTAAAATGCCCTTAATGAAGTATTTAAGCTTGATTTTCATCTGACTACGGATCAGAAGGTATGGGGTTCGAATCCCTACGGGTGTACCAGCAACATAGCCCTGAATTGCCCAACAACGCGGTTCAGGGCTTTTTTTTGTGCAAGACCTGACTCTAATTGTCAGACTTGTACAGAACTGCGAACTCCACCGTTTCTACTTTCTTTTTTCAGGGTTTTGCCTGGTTCCAAATACAGAAAGAATTTGAATTGAGTCCTCTGCAATCCGATAGTATAGTGTATTGTTTTTATCAACCATCGCTTTGCGAATCTTTCTACCTGTGTTAAAGGTGGGAAAAATATCTGGATGACGGGATATGATTTCAAGAGTCTTATCGACAGCATTTGCGAATTGAATCAATTCACTCACTGTCCAGTTTTCTTCTAAATACTTTATCGTATCCGATAATTCAGACAACGCATGGTCTGTCCACAGGATTTTAAAGCCACTTGGCATATATCTTTCTGACTTGATCGTGGTCTTTCAGCTTGCCGGCATCAGCATCATCAATTCCCTTATTGATGGACTCCTTTTCAGCAGCTGATAAACGCTCCCAGTACGCTTCTTTTTCACTGTCCCGAATGGCCAGCAGTTTCTCAATGATAGTTGGGCTATCAATGGTTGAGAGCCATTGAATCAATTCAAGTTTTGTCGTTTGCAGGTTGTTTTCCATGGTTAAAAACTTACGGGTCGTATAAGATTCTGTAGTCAATTCTTGCCCAACTTGTAATACAGGCAATAAATGCATGCTCTTGATGACGTCATTGGCCTGTAGCAAATGCATATAAATATCATCGAAATAACGAATCCGCATTCTGCTATAACTTGCAAATAATCATCATCTATAATCAAATTTGATCAATTCGTTTCAGATAAACAACTTAATTGCCGCTGAATGACGTCATTTATACTTCCAGGCAGCGACGATTAAAATTCACCTTGTTTGTTCAAACGCTTTAAATGCACCCTTAATGCCCATTTAATGGAGACGGTAATGCCAGGAATCCCTACGGGTGTACTTTACATAGCCCTGAATTGCCCAACAACGCGGTTCAGGGCTTTTTTTGTGCCGGATCACATCCCATGTACGTATTTACAGATTATTTCAAACGATGGGGGGTGTTGTGGGGTTATATTTAGTCAACGCCGTTCAGATGCCTGCACGCAATCCGGCACCACGTTTCGCCGGCCGTAAACGCAGGCAACATAATCAGGAACCGGTGCTTCGACTCTAATACTGTCCCTAATTTAATGTTGGTCAATTCCAGCTCTATCCACTGTAGAGCCAGGTTTTGACGCTGCTACCCCTAATTTAACCCCTTAAAACCATGATGGTTAACGTTTCTCTCTTCTACAGTGTGATTTTTATTGCCATTGGCGTAGTTGCCTGGGCAGTGACCGGTATGGAACAGGCTACAGCCCTGATCCCGGCCTATTTTGGTGCGCTGGTACTTGTTTTTGCTGTGATTTCCCGACTTAAAGAAGGACTTCGACGCCACCTCATGCACGCAGCCATGGCTATTGTCCTGCTCGGTCTGCTGGGATCGGTGGGCGGACTCTTCCGCTTTATCAGCTCGCTGTTCACCGGTGCTGAGCTGGCCCGACCAGCGGCTGTTTATGCACAGAGCGTCTTCGCTGTAGCCAGCATGGGCTATCTGTATGCCGGCATCCGTTCGTTTATTGACGCCCGCAAACAACGCGAAGCACAGTCCTGACCTGCCTGAAGCGCCGGTCAAGGCCTCCGGGCAGACAGGTCGGTAGTCATTCCGATTTACTGAACAGGGGTCAGGCTGCCAACTTGTTCCCACTGTGGATCAGCATGCAGGGTAATGGCGATGTAGAGCGTATTCTCCCCATCGGTAACACGGGCCTGGTTGCTGCGCATCTGGGCCTCGATTTGCTCTGGTGTCAGTTTGTACATGCCTCCGGTGGAAGCATCTACAACCAGTCCGATAATCCCTCCGAAAACGATGTTGCCCCAGACCCATCCGCTTACTTTCCGGGTGAGGGTCGTCTCGTAGTTCTCATAACCGGCAAGGCTGATTCGAACGATGTGGGAGTCTTTACGTTTAAGGTCGACCATCAGCGGGGTACTCCCGATGTCGCGACCATTAATGGTTACAGCGGCGTTACTCGGAGTGCTGCTAATTCCAATTTGCTGGGTGGTTCCCTGAATAATAGTACCACAGGACTGGGCTACCAGAACGAACCCGGCGATAAGAAGTATATTTCGAAATAGTTTCATGATGCAATTAGATGGGTGTTTGATTATTTACGGTTCTGATAATGAATTAAGTTCGATTAACAGTGTATCTAATATACATAAACTAAACTATTTTGATACCTGACTACGTACTTTTTATTAAAAAAATATTTACCTGCACGGTTCACGCAATGGGTGGATAATCGCGTGAACCGTCCAGTATTCCGCGTTTATTTCACCAGACTCATCTTGCGGGTGAGCACCGTGTTTCCGGTCTGCAGCCGGTACAGGTACACACCGCTGGCCAGCCTCGACCCGTCGAAGCGGACTACATGATACCCGGCCTGAAATCGGGTGTCGGCAACCTCGCTTACCAGTCTGCCGGTTACATCGTATACCGAAATCCGCACCTGGTCCGATTCCGGTAATCCAAACCGAATGCTGGTCGACGGATTAAAGGGGTTGGGATAGTTTTGCGAAAGCTCAACCTGAGCCGGAAGCTCCATCCCGCCGTCCAGACTGACCGGACCGCTTACAAAGGTCTGCTCTTCGGCAAAGGCCGACCCATTATGCAGGTTGTCAATGGCCTGTACACTCCAGTAATAGGTGGTGTTGGGCTGCAGATCGCGCAGGACCACCGAGGTGGCACCACCCACATTCCCGGGCCGGGCTACCAGCCGCTTCCCGGTATCCAGCGCCAGAGCGCTGATGACGTCGTTCCCGCCGGGCTCCGTACCCACGCGCAGGTTGTAGGTCACGCCGGAAGCCGGCGTGGTGCCCGCCTCACCGCCATCCCAGCTTAGGGTTACAAACTGATCAGGATCAACGGAGAGACCGACCGGCGCACCGGCAGCTTCGTACGGCGAGGCTGAGAAATTCCGGTAGAAGGAGGCGACGTTTTCCGCCCCGTTGCTGTCGCTGACCCGTCCACCGGCGAATACATCCGCCCGACCGCTGCCGAAGACGTCGGCCGCCGCCATCATGCCGCCCGGATAGGCCCCGATTCCCGTCACAGCTGTGAATTCCAGCGAACCGTCACCGGCATTAAGCAGCGCGCTGGCCGGATCCTGCAACGATTCCGTGCCGCCATTGATGAGCAAATCGGCGTACCCGTTGCCGCTGATATCCACCAGCACTGGTCGAACCGCACTGAACCCCTCGAACACCACGGCATCCCCGAAGGTGCCGTCACCCTGATTCGGGAATATGTGAATGTTGTGCACCGCCGAAGCAATTTCAGTGTCCGGACTAACCACAGCCACCACATCCGGATACCCGTTGGCGGTGAGGTCGCCCCATAGCGCGTGGTGGATGAAACCCTCGTCGAGCAGCACCACAGACTCGGTAAACGCGCCGGTACAGTCGCCCGCGTAGACCGTGAGCTGATCGGTGGAGGTCTCCTCGTCAAGGACCTGCAGCAGCAAATCCGCACATCCATCGTTGTTGAAATCACCGGCTTCTGCCGAAAGTGCCGGAGGCAGTACGATGTCGGTCAGTTCCAGCGCCCCGTTGCCGATATGACGGACGACCCGGGTGCTGTCGTCATCGGTAAAGGAGCCGGAGGCCACAATGATGCCCATCTCGCCGTTGTTGTTGTAGTCGGTCACGGCCAGGTCGTTCACCCGCATAGAAATCCCGTTTTCGGTGTCGGTGGAGAAGCTTCCGTCCTGATTGTTCAGACCCACAGCAAGGTAGTCGCCGTTGACATAGACGGCATCCGGCCATCCGTCGTTGTTGAAATCGCCCCATTCGGCACGACTCCCCGGCACCATGTCAGGCTGCTCCAAGAACTGTCCGTCGCTCAGCTCGAAAATGGCGACGCCGGCCGCGGGCGTTCCTCCAAACAGCGGTCGGAAGGCCAGGTCCAGGTTCCCATCGCGGTCGACATCCACCCAGTTCGGATAAAATGCACCGCTGGCGATGGGTGCAATGAGGTCCTGTACGGTCGCGAACCGGCTGGAGGCGTTCCAGGAGTTGCTGGTAAACGGCGAGGCGAACCCATGGTGATTGACGGCCGATACCGAAATAACGACCTCCTGACCGGTTTCCAGGGGTGGCAGGGCGAATTCGGTGAGGAATCCGGCGTTGCCCGGTCCTTTGGTGCGCAGTACGCCGGTGGTGAAGCTCATGGACTCTGTGATGTTGTCAAGGTCTTCTTCCAGATTCGAGGTGCTGATGCGTACGTTGTAGGTGAGGGCTTCGGAGGGGGTGATGGCATCGGTGCCGGGATCCCAGCTTGCCACCAGATTCCCTTGCTCGTTGAGGGCAACCTGCAGGTTTTCCAGTGCGTCCGGACGGGTATAAAGCTGCTGCGGTAATCCGTTGCGGTAGGCGGTGAGCACGGGGTTATTTTTATTGTCGCTGCCGAAGGCCACAAGCTCCGGTTGTCCGTCGAGGGTGATGTCACCGGCGGTGATGCCGCCCCGACGCATGGCGGGCAGGTCCGGCGTGCTGATGCTGAAGCTGCGCTCGCCCTGGTTTTCGAACAGATAGGATGTGCTGGTCCGGGTGAAATCGTTATCGGCGCTGTACAGGATATCCTGCAGACCGTCATTGTTGATGTCGGCGATTTCAATATGGAGGCCGAAACTCCCGGAGATCAGCGTGCTTCGGAAGAAGGTGCGCGAAAAAGTGCCATCCCCGTTGTTCCACCAGATTCCGATGGGGCTTTCCGCAGTGCCGGACCAGCCGCCGATAACCAGATCCATATGCCCGTCATTGTCCAGATCGCCCATGGCGACGGTTTCCATGAGGGTGCTGGACGATACCACACTCAGGGGACTGTCGGGATCGGGTTCAAAGGCGCCGTTGCCCAGATTGCGGATCAACAGGTTTTCCGTGCCGCCGCCTGAGGCCTGCAGCCCCACCAGCAGGATGTCTTTGAGGCCGCGGTTGAAGAAGTCGAAGATGAGTACGGCGTTGGCATTGCGCGAGGCAATTTCCGGCAGATCGACCGGCTCAAACTGCATATCACCCTGGTTGAGCAGGATGCGGGTGGCCCGGTTGTTATCAAAATAACTGCCTTCCAGTCCGGATAGGACCACGTCCAGCAGACCGTCGCCGTCGAGGTCGGACCAGGCCGCGGTTCCGCCGATGTCGGGCAGGTTGGAGGGAATCTCCGTGACCGTGCTGCCTACGTCAAAGAAGGCGGCGCGATTGTGATCGGCCAGGTCTTCGGGGTACCCGCTGATGAAGAAATACGGCCCGGTGTTACGGTCGGGTCGCACCCAGTGCAGGCCTCCCTGGGGAGCGTACAGGTTGGCAATGAGCTGGCTGTCATCGGTAAACTGATTGGGTCGGTCGGCGTTGGGAGCGGTCACCAGACGGGTTTGCGGAACCCCCTGCTGGTTGCGGCCCGACATCGCAAAGGACATCCCGACGGTGTTGAAGGGCAGGCTTCGGAACCAGGTGAAGGTGGGGAACCAGACCGGGTCGCCGGACAGGGCGCCGTTGAAGTAGGCGAGGGGTTCAAAGTCGGTATCGATTTCAAAGAGGTAGGACTCCCCGTCCAGGCTGCTGGTGATCCCGCTGAGCAGGATGTTATTTTGCATCGCCACGGCCGGCTGGTTGTTGGTGAGTCGTTTCAGGCTGCTCATCTCGCCCTGGATATCGGTCAGGTGCGACCAGGTGCGGTCGGTTTCGCGCCGGTACAGGTGGGCTTTGTTCTCCCCGTAGTTCCCGATCAGCAGTCGATCGCCGCTGAGGTGCAGGGAGGTGCCGAAGGTGGTGTTTTCAACAGTGTCTGGTGCACGCAGGGTATCCATCGGTGCCCAGGTCTGGTTGGGCATACGGTCGAACAGGTAGACAGCGCCGGTGCTGGTGAAGGTGCCGGAGTCGTTGAGGTTGCTCAGGGCGAAGGCTGCTCCGGAGCTGGCGATGCGTACGTTGCGAATGTTGGTGATCTCCGGTGCGGGAATGGCGATGCGCTGGGATTCGGTGAATTCGGTGCCGCTGATGCGCAGGATGTGGACATCGGTTTCGGTGAGGACGGCGAAAGTCTGGTGGTCGAGGATGGCGGGGTAGGGGGCGAGGGTGGCGTCAACGCCGGGGACCTCCACGCGGGTGAGGAATTCCCAGGTACCCGAATTCCGGATATACAGGTAGACCCCGTCATTCAGGGTGCCGGCAATCAGGTAGTTTCCGTCGGTATCGAGGAAGCCGCCGAATTGGGAGAAGCTGTTTTCATTGGGCTTATCGATGCGCTGGCTGAGGGTCCAGGTGTCGTTGTCATCCAGTTCGAAGACGTAGATCGCCTCGTTACGGTCGCCGGAGGCGCCCACGATCAGGGTGTTTCCGTGGAAGCGCAGGCTGTTGCCGAAACCGCGACTCAGTTCCAGGTTTCCGGGGGCCAGTTCCTGTTTCAGGGTGGTGGTGCCGTCCGGGAGGCGTTCGTAGATGAACACCATGCCGGTGCGGTTGGAGGTGCCGGAGGGCGACTGGTTGCCGGCCCCCACGGCAATCCATTTTCCGTTGATGGCGTGGGCCGAGCCGACCGCGTTTTGAAACGAGCCTTCCCGCAGCAGGGTTCGCTCGGGTTCGGTTGACAGGGTTGCGGCAGATTGGGCGGTGATCGACTGACCGGTGAAGGCGTTGAACCCGTCTATGCGTTGGCGATCGGGTTGGTCTTGTCCGTTTACAGTTTGGGTTGCCGTCAGTCCGACCAGGACCAACAGTGCGAGGGTGATTGAAAAGAGTCGGTTCGGGTGCATGAATATGAGCTTGGATTCAGGGTTTTTCCTTCTATCCTCTCAAGCGCATAATCTGTCCGGGGAGCGACACGGTTCTTGTCGGCACCTAGATTTTATGGTCCGGTGCAGGACTCAGGGCCGGGGCACGGATTGGTCTCGTACTCGCATCCCCGGCTCACCATCGCTCCCGGACGCCGAGCTCTTTGGGCGATGCCAGCAGGCTGAAATGGGTGTGGGCGGTGCTGTACAGGACATCTGGCAGGATGATTGCCAGCACGGCACCGGCAGCAATGGCATTGGGCCCGATGAAATTGGTGCCGAATTTGCGGTCCGGACTGTGGCGGGTGGCATAGGCGAAGTTGTACCAGGACAGCGCGGCTATACCCGTGGTCACTGCCAGCAGTTCAGGCTGGTCGTTCAGCGCCGCAGGTAGGGTGCCCAGGGCAGTGAGTGCGTAGAATCCACTCATCGGATTGATACGGAATCCGGTGTGCTATTGAAAACCATCTACTCCCTAACGGTCTCCAGCAATTGAAAAACCGCCTCCTCGACCTGATAAAAGGAGGTTTCTCCATAGGCAAAGGGCTGCTTGCTGCCGTTGGTCATGAAAATAACCCCGGTGCCGGCAGCCGGATCAACATATACATCGCTGAGTAGTCCATAGGCAATGCCCGGGTGGCCGGTCATTTCCACGCCCGGGAACATCACATCCTTGCCGGACTCTCCGGTAAGTCGGTGCAGTCCGAGTCCGAAGGAGCGCCAGAAGTCGTCCCAGGTATCACCGTTGCTCCCATCGTACCGCCAGTTTTCAGCCATCATCTCGCGGAGGGTTTCGGCCTGCAGGATGCGCACGGGCTGAGGGGTGGAGAAAGTGGTCTGCCCCTGGTTGAGCAGAGCATCGGCCAGGGTGATAAGCCCACGAGTGCTGATGCGAAGTCCGCCCTGGGGTGCGTAGATGAGTCCGTTGTGTCCGGGTTCGTACCCTTCATACCCCCGGTCTGCAGGGGGAGTGTCGGCGTAGAAATCGACCTGCGGGGTCCAGGCATCGTTTTGGAAGCGGTACAGTGCGGCGATGTGTTCCGGACGGATATCGGTGATGTTGAAGGAGGCCTCGACCCCGAGGGGCTCAAACAGGTGCGACCGGGCGTAGAGATCAAATCGCTGTCCGGAGACGCGTTCGATGACGCTGGCGATGAGGCCCCAGGCGGCGTTGCTGTAGGAGAAGTACGTGCCGGGACAGTGTTCGGAGAAGATGTCCGGACTGTAGCCCGACCAGCGCCGGGTGCCGTCGGTGCCGGTGAAGAGCATGCGAAGGGGGAGGCGCTCGGCTATCATGGTGCGGGCGAAGGCACTATAGGTGGGACCGTCGGCAATGCCGGAGGTGTGTCCGAGGAGCATGCGCAGGGTCACGGGCTCATCGGGCCAGTGCGGGCTGCGAAGCTCCCAGCCGAGGTATCGGCTGACATCGGCGTCCAGGTCAACCAGCCCCTGCTCATACAGCTGCATGAGGGCCATGGCCGTGAGTGATTTGCTGGGAGAGGCGATGCGGACTACGCTGTTGGCATCGAGCGGTGTTTGGGTTTCGTGAACGGCCAGGCCGGTGTACCCCTCGTAGGCTACCTGAAAGTCCTGAATGTACACCACAGCCAGTCCCATAAGTTCAAAATCGGCAGCAATCTGTTCAAGTCCCCGGTCCAGGGTCGTGGTTTGGTCGGGTGTGAGCGGTTGAGAAGGATCCGCCGGTGTGCAGGCGGTCAGCTGCAGGGTTAGCAGGATGAACAGGCAGCAGGTGATTTTCATGAGCAACAGCAATAGGTGCGAGGGTTTCAGATTAGTGTGGGGAGGTTTTCAACCGTGATGTGTTCTACGTGTTGTTTGTGTGTGCGAGGGTTTCCTGGCGTGCGGAGTGGGCGCAGCACGGGTTGAATGTACCGAAAAGTTGGTTGTTTCAACGGGACTATCGTGTGTTACTCCAAATCCAGTCGGTCGGTCTTGCGCACAATGGTGTGGATTACCGTATCAATTTCGTGGATGGACTGCTCGATGTGGCTGAGCATTTCGCGGGTTTCTCCATCGCACCCTTCATGGTCTTTCATATTGATAAGGATGGTTGACATCCGGCACAGAGGACCTCGCAGCTCGTGCGACTGCAGCCAGGCAATTTCCCGCAGTTTCTCGTTTTGCTGCTCAATTTCGCCGACCTGCTGTTTGACCAGTTGATTCAGCCTTCGGTTTAGTCCCAAAAACAAAGCCAGAGCAACGATAATTAGTGCAAATGCACCGATGACCAGTTTGTAGTGGAGTTCCCAGAATCCCGGGGCTTCACTCAGGGTGATTTCCATGGGCGACTGCAGCAGCATCTGGTCGTAATCGTCGGGCAGGGCATCCACGTAGCTGCTCAGGACGTCAAATAACTCCGGTTCCGACTTGACCACACCAATGGCCAGTTTCCATTCAAAATCGGATTCCGGTCCGAGCACCAGGTTTTGAATGCCGTAACGGCGGATCAGGTATCCGGCTGTGAGTACGTCGGTCATCATGGCATCGGCCTGGCCGTAAGCGGTTTGGATCATGGCGGAGAGTTCGTCTTCAACCGGAATCCATGTTGCATCGGGCAGTGTCTGCATCAGATACTCGGTCGATGCGTAATTGCGGACTACGGCCACGGTGCTGTTGTTCAACTCGGTTTTGGTACGGATGGGGGCGCTGCGCCTGGTCAGGATGACCATGGGGATGGTCAGGAAGGGATCGGTAAAGTTGAGGTAGGTTTCACGCGCGGGGGTTGGGTGGATTCCGATGGACAGATGCGCACCGCCGGTTTGCAGGGAGTCCAGGATTTCGGTCCAGGTGTTCAGCTGGATCCGCTGAATCTGCAGGCCGGTCTGAAGTTCCATCTGCGATACGAAATCGGCCAGAATGCCGGTATGTTCATCGCGGAAATTGAAATAATCCAGGGGCTCCCAGTCGGGCGAGGGGGCGTAGATATAGGTGCGGGTGTCGGGCTGGGCTACGGTGGTATGAACGCAAAGGAAGGTTGCCAAAACCATGGTACACAACACGAACAGTCGGAATCGGGCGGACCGTAGCGAGGTATGGGGTGCCGGCGTTGCTATTGGCGGGGGGATGGTGCCCATGAGGTGAAATTGGTTTGATGGGTAAAAGATAAGCATTTATTCAGTTAGATATAGATTTCGTACCAAATACGCCATTCGACTGCTGGGAAGATTTTTTTGGTGCGGCGCGGCAACCGGCGCGAAATATTCCACATATACATTGCACAACACCAAACTTTGTTACATTTTGCGGTAGGTGAAAAAAAGGTTCACGTTCAGTCGATTTCAGTGCTTACTGTCTGTTCCGGCTTTCTGCGTTTTATCAGCTCTAACCCATGTTTCTGTTCGCACATCTTATGGAGTCGGATTGGATTGAAGGCACCCGAAACGGTGATGAAGGGGCTTATCGCGGGCTGTTCAACCATTTCTATGCGCCGCTTGCTGCATTTGCCGCTGAGCAGGTGGGCTCGTACGATGCGGGCCGTGAAATTACCCAGGAGGTTTTCATCCGAATCTGGCAGTCGCGCGCGGAGTGGAATCCATCGGCCGGCGGACTGAAAACGTACATGTACAGGGCGGTTTACAACCAATGTCTGAATTACATCAAGAAAGAGAAAACCCGGAAAAAATATGAGGACCGTTCTGTTGAAGGGATGAATTTTACGGATGTTGCCTCGGATTCAACCGCACTGGAGCGGGAGCTGATGGTGATGCTGGATCGCGCTATTGAGCAGCTCCCTGAGCGCAGGCGCATGGTGTTTGTGCTGCATCGACAGCACGATATGTCGGTGCGCGAGGTAGCCGAGGTCCTGGCTATATCGCCCAAAACCGTCGAGAATCAGATGGGTCTGGCATTGCGGGATTTGCGGGAGGCCCTGGGCGACTATCTTAAGTAGTGCAGTGCAAAGGGTCTGCGGCGTTCAGCTCTAAGGCACAGACAGCATGAAGAGCTGGTTCAGCCGGGACAGCAACTTTAGTTTTACCCTGCCTGCAGGCCATCTGCGTAAACCTGAAATCCCGGCTCGACAAAATTTTTTCAAAAAAAATCACAGGTCTTTGGGGGAAAGCGCTTCCAGCGCTGTCTTAGTACCATATGAAAGAACACCAATCTGCATACAATGAAGAAGCGTGGCGCCTGATCGTCCGGTATCTAGACGGAAGTCTGACCGACGTGGAGCAGGTGGATGTAAGCGAAAGGCTTGCCTCAGACCCGCATTTCGCCCATTTGATGGAGCATGCCCGCACGCTATGGTCGGCCTCGCGTTACCGGTCCGGCGCCTCACCCATGCTGGGTGAAGATATCCGGCGCGACTGGGAAAAGGTTGCGGAAGCCATCCAGCGAGATACCCGTTCAACGCAGCGCAATCCGCGCGGCTTGTCGCGCTACGTACACCGACGGCATATTCAGGTCATCCGTCTGGCCGCCATTCTGCTGGTAACCATACTCAGCAGCGTGTTTATCACCTACATGGCCCTCAAGCCTGACCCGGCGCCGGTTCAGGAGATGGTGTTTCGCGAGATTCAGACCGATCGCAATCAGCGGGTGAATCTGATGCTCAGCGATGGAACCGGAGTAAGCCTTTCGGTGGAGAGTCGACTGATTATCCCGGATAAATTCGCCCCGGATGTCCGACAAGTAGAGCTGACCGGCGAGGCTCGTTTCGATGTGGCTCATGCCCCAAACCGTCCTTTTCTCATCCGCAGCGGGGATGTTACCGTTCAGGTTCTGGGCACCGATTTCGGTGTACGGGCCTATGAGAATGAGAATCGGGTCGATGTCGTTGTGAAGAGCGGCAGCGTGGCCGTTGAACGAAATGGCGTTTCAGACCCTGAGCGGGTTGTACTCTCGCCCGGTCAACTGGTGAGCGTGAGGGCCGGAAATCAGCCGATGGTTACCCGCGATGTCAACGCCGATGATTACCTGGGCTGGATGAATGGTCGCATGAAGTTTCATGAAACGCCGTTTTCCGAGGTTATTTCCCAGCTGGAGCGGTGGTATGATATCCAAATTGTAACGCGCGATCAGGAAATTAATGAATTTGTACTGACTGCACTGCTGGATGTGCGGTCTATGGAGCACGTGTTTGAGGTTATTTCACAGTCGCTCAAACTGAATTACTGGATTGAGGAAGATCGCGTGGAGCTGACGGTCCGACCGGTACGCTGACACGATAGATTACCTGCTGGTGCATCGAACCCACCGCAGGCAGAAACAGACAACCGGGACGGCACTTTCCGAACCGGTTTAACATTGAATTTCGAATCTTGGGTACTGTTATATGGGCGGAGTGTCCCAGGGCGCATCCGTCATATGGCAGTTTCCCAATCTTGGATACACGAGGAAAAGGGCACGGTTGCCGTAAGGTGGCTGCTGCTGTAAGGGTCAACAAAACAAAGGTACGTCAATGATACATAGATGCTTTACAATATGTCTGATGATGTCTGTGCTGATTCCGCTTGCGGGTTTCAGTCAGCGCGCGGATCTGCCCGTTAATGCGCTGGCAGCCAACGCACTGATGATGCAGACCGAGAACACGGTATTTTATACGGTACGGGAGTACGGCAATGATATTGCTGAACTTCAGCGCCGGGTAGATGCTTCGTTCGTGGATCAGCCCAGAAAACAGGTACTGCTCGAGATTGCCCGACAGGGGAATCTGGGACTGGCCATCAACGCCGAAATGCCGGTGATGAACGAGTCGGTTACACTGGAATTTGCCAATACAACGGTTGCCGATGCATTGCATCAAACCCTGGCAACAACGCCGTTCGAGGCCGCTATTTCACGACATCGTGAAATCCTGATTGTAAATCGCCCGTTGCCTACCCGCTCGCAAACCCGCACGCAGGCCCAGCAACGCCGCACCATCACCGGTAACATTGTGGATGCCGTCACCGATGAGCCGCTTATCGGGGTCAGTATTCTGGTCGAGGGTACCGCTTCCGGCACCACCACCGATTTTGATGGCAATTACTCTCTGGTTTTGCCCGAGGGCGGACAGGTTCTGGTGGTTTCCTACATCGGCTACCGTACCCAGAATGTTGAAATCGGGGATCGCAGCGAGATTGACATCCGACTTGAGCCCGATGTTCTCGGACTGGATGACCTGGTTGTAGTTGGATACGGGGTGCAGCAACGACGTGAAGTCACCGGATCCATCGCATCGGTATCTATGGAACAGATTCGCGAGATTCCATCGGCCAGCTTTGAAAATGCGATTTTGGGTCGACTGGCGGGTGTGCAGGTTCAGGAGCCTTCCGGTGTTCCCGGTGCCGGTCCTGAAATCCGTATCCGTGGGGTAGCTACTGTAACCGCCGGAACCGATCCGCTCTACGTTATAGATGGCTTCCCTTTCACGCGAAACCCATCGCTTCAGGGTCGGAACCTGCGACTTGGCGGGAACTTCACCGAGCCGGCCATCAACCCCATGGCCACCATCAACCAGAACGATATTCAGTCGATTGAAATTCTCAAGGATGCCTCCGCGGCCGCCATTTACGGTTCCCGGGGTTCCAATGGTGTTGTACTGGTGACTACCAACCGCGGACTTCGGGGCGGCGGCGCACCACGAATCAGTTACAACAGTTTCGTCGGTGTTCAGGAGGTGGGTCGACGCGTAGACCTGATGAACGCCGAAGAGCTTATTGATTATGTTATCGATTCGCGAAACAACAACTTCCGTCAGAAATATCCGAATCTGCCGCTGGTTAATCCGCGGAGCAACGAAGGTCGGCCGAATGACGGCACGGTCCTGATACCGGAGAGTTTCATTAACTGGGACGGCACCGATACCGACTGGCAGAGCGAGATGTTCCAGCGCGCCCTTACCAGCTCGCACAACGTATCTATCGCCGGCGGCAACAGCGATGTGGGCTATTACATTTCAACCGGTGTGTTTTCACAGGATGGTATTGTTGACCGCACCGGGTTCGACCGCTACACGCTCATGAGTAACGTAGAAGCCCGCGTCAATGACAAGCTTGAAGTTGGCGTAACCTTTAATCCATCCTACGCCCAGCATCAGCGTCTGCCGGTCAATAACCCGTACTTCTCACAGCCTCCGGGCGTGATTTACTCAGGTATTGTGACCTCGCCGACCGTTTCGCCACGGAATCCGGACGGAACACTCAACCAGACCAATAACCAGGCACACATCGGCAACGGTATGACCGATGCGAGCAATGCCCTGGCCATTATTGAATATGTAGATGATGAAATCCGTCATATCCGCGCTTTCGGTACGATGTATGCCAACTATGAAATTCTTCCGAACTTCGTGTACCGGGCCTATTTTGGTGCCGACGTAAACGACTTCAAGCGTGATTTTTATCTGGCGCGTGACTTCCGTTTCCGGACGCAGACCACCGGGAACCCGTACGCACAGGCAAACGCGTCACGATCGCTGAACTGGATTACCGAGCATACCTTCAACTACAGCAACGAAGTGGGTGATCACCGCTACAACATGCTGGCCGGTGTTACAGCCCAGCGTGAGGATGTTTCTCAGAACATGGTTTTTGCCGTGAACTTCCCGGATGACCTGGTCCGTACCCTGAATGCCGGGCAGATTGCCGGCGGATTCAGCCAGGCGGAGGAGTGGTCGCTGCTGTCGTATCTGTCGCGATTGAACTATACCTTCCGCGACAAGTATTTCACCACGCTGACCATCCGCGCCGACCGCTCATCGCGTTTTGGTACCGATAATCAGTGGGGGGTATTCCCGTCGGTATCAGCCGGCTGGCTCATGTCAGAGGAAGGATTTATCCGTGATCTTCCGCAGATTAATTACCTGCGGTTGCGTGCCAGTATTGGTCAGACCGGTAACTTCCTGATTCCCAACTACGGTGCCATCGGCTTATTGGGTGCTGAAAACTATCCCTACGGAACCGGTGTATTTGGCGGTGTTTCACCCAGTACCATCAGTAACCGTCAGCTAAGCTGGGAGACTACTACCCAGAGTGGTGCGGGTATTGATCTGGGACTGCTGGAAGACCGGGTAACCATGACCTTTGATTACTACTATGCCATAACCAACGATCTGCTGCTGAATGTGAACATTCCGTCGGCTTTCGGATACACCACGGCACTCACCAATATCGGTGAAGTACTCAATCGCGGTTACGAAGTAGCTCTTACCACGCGTAATCTGGTAGGGTCGTTTCAGTGGTCAACCGACTTCAACTACTCAACCAACCATAACGAAGTGCTGAAGCTGGGTCCTGAAGGGGATCCAATTCTCTCGCCGGGCGGTGCAGGTATCCGTCACATCACCATGGTGGGTCAGCCAATCGGCAGCTACTACGGCTTTGTGACCGACGGGCTCTACCTCACCGCGGCAGACCTTGCCAATCGTCTGCCGGATGCCTTCGCTCCGAATCCCGGTCTTGGCGACTTCAAATACAAGGATATCAACGGTGACGGCGTCATCGATTCGAATGACCGGACCGTAACCGGTAACTACATGCCGGATTTCATTTTCGGTATCACCAACCGGTTCTCTTACGGTGGATTTGACGCCAGTATCTTCTTCCAGGGTGTAGTTGGCGGCGAGGTGCTGAACCTCACCTCACGTCACCTGAAAAACGGTGAAGGTAACTTCAACAGCTACGCAGCCTTCAATGATCGATGGCGATCACCCGAAGATCCGGGCAATGGTAAATTCCCCCGTGCTGACCGTCAGACCGGTGCCTTTGGTGGCGGAAATGACCGGCCGTCTGATTTCCAGGTGGAAGATGCTACCTACTTCCGCATCCGGAATATCACCATGGGCTATAATGTTCCGGGTCGTTTCCTGGGCAGCTCCATAGCCAGTGCGAGGCTGTATGCCTCCGTGAACAACGTGTACACCTGGACCAAGTACCTGGGCTTCAACCCGGAGGTCAACAACTGGTCGGGTGCCAGTATGCTCACTCAGGGTGAGGATTACGGCGCCTACCCGATGATCCGGACCTTCACGTTCGGTATTAATCTGTCACTTTAAGGTCAAGGTATAACGAGGTAAATATTATGAAAGCAAAACTCACAGTTGTCATCCTTGCCTTTTTGGTAATGTCCTGCGGGGATGACTTCACCAATCTGGCACCCATTTCGCAACGGAACGTTGACAACTTCTTTACGAATGCCAACGATTTCGAGCTGGCTGTAAATGGAGCCTACTCGGCGTTGCATCTGGATGGAATGTATTCTCAGAGTCACTGGGTCATGTTTGAAATGCGTTCAGACAACACCGATCAGGGGCCTGATGTAACCGGTCTGGCCAATGAGCTGGCCGTGATTCACATTTTCAATGAAAATCCGCTGAACCAGTTCCTCGGCGATATGTACCGCGATCATTACGTACTGATCAGCCGGACCAACGTGATTCTGGATCGTCTTGGCGAGGTGACCATGAGCGATGCGCAGCGGGATCAGATTCAGGGGCAAGCCTTGTTCCTGCGCTCCCTGGCTTACTACAACCTGGCTATCGCCTTTGCCAATGTTCCGCTGATACTCAATGAAGTAACCGACATTAACCAGTCGATTACCCAGAGTAATCGTCAGGCCATTCTGGAGCAGATTGCCGGGGACCTCTCCGCTGCCGAGGGGCTGCTGCCTGACTCCTGGCCTGCATCACAGCAGGGTCGGGCTACCCGTGGTGCCGCGCTGGCACTGCTTGGCAAGGTGCACCTGATGCTGGGCAACAATGGTCAGGCAGAGACTGCACTAAGAGCGGTTACTACGCTGGGTTACAGCCTGGTACCCGATTACGCCGATCTCTGGGGAGCTGGAAATGAAAACAACAGTGAGTCCATTTTTGAGGTACAATACCGCGCCGGCGGATTGGGTACCGGCTCGCCGTTTACCAACTACTTCTCTCCGAGTCCGTTTCTGCAGAATGGTTTGGGCAATGCCCGTAACCGTCCTACCGAAAGCATGTGGGAGGCTTACGAGGCGGGTGACCTGCGACGTGACATCTCTATGGCTCGCACGTATGTGAATCCGAATACGAATGAAGTGGTTGAAGCCCTCCACATTCTGAAATACCGAAGCGAGCCATTCCAGAACAATGATTCTGACGTCAATTGGCCCGTTCTTCGTTATGCCGATGTACTGCTGATGCTGGCCGAAGCCATCGGGGAGTCGCCCGAAGCCTATGGCTACATCAACCAGGTGCGTCAGCGCGCCGGTCTGCCCGATATTGATGCAAATACCCCCGGTACCTTTGCCGACAAACTGCTGCAGGAGCGGCGGGTTGAACTGGCGTTTGAAAACCATCGATGGCCGGATCTGATCCGGTTCGACCGTGCTGAGCAGGCCATGCAGCAACTCGGGCTTACGGCCAGAATGCTGTTCCCGATTCCGCAGCGTGAAATTGACGTAACTCCTGGCTTCACTCAAAATCCCTGATCATCTTTCCCGCTCTGACTGAGCTCCGGAGGTCTGGACGTACCCGGTTCGGGCCTCCGGTTTTTTTTAAAACCCCATAAAACCACTGCCAATCATGAAGATAAACCTCTCCCTAAGCTTGTTTGCTGCAATGCTGCTGCTTGCCTCGGCCTTCATGCCGAAGACGGTATCGGCTCAGGAAGACCGACCGCTGCGAATCATTGCCATTTTTGCCCACCCTGATGATGCCGAAGCCAAGATGGGCGGAACCACCGCGCTCTGGGCTGCCATGGGCCACGAAATCAAGTATGTATCCCTTACGAACGGGGATCATGGTCACCATGAAATGGGTGGCGGACCCCTGGCCAACCGCCGACGCGGCGAAGCCGTTGAAGCTGCCCGTCGACTGGGTGTGATGGAATACATCGTCTATGACAATCATGACGCTGAACTTATGCCCGAACTGCATATCCGTCAGAATGTAATCCGTGAGATTCGTCGCTGGAACGCTGATATTGTTCTGGGTCTTCGCTCCAATGACTACCACCCGGATCACCGGAACGCCGGGCTGCTGGTGATGGATACCGCCTATATGGTTATGGTACCCAACGTAGCACCCGATACACCACCACTGAAGCAAAATCCGGTCTATCTGTACATGCAGGATCGTTTTCAGCGACCGTACCCGTTTCAGAATGACATCGTTGTAGCCATCGATGAGGTCATCGACCAAAAAATTGACGGTCTGGACGCTCACGATTCACAGATGTACGAGTGGCTTCCCTGGATTTCAGGGAACCTGGATGATGTACCTGAATCTGCCGAGGCCCGACGTGAGTGGCTCAGACAACGCTGGGCACGGCCTAACGTAACGGCCTTGCACATGCCGGCTCTGGAGAAGTATTACGGTCCGGAAGTAGCTCAACAAATTCGCTACGTTGAAGGTTTTGAAATCGCCGAGTACGGTCGACAGCCTTCCGAAGATGAAATTAGACGGTTGTTCCCCATGCTGGGTAACTTCTAAACTCCACAGGGTACCCGGTGCATGAGCTGAAAGGCTGTGCCGGGTACCTTCTTATTTTTTAATTCAGGCTTCATGACCCCAACCTCATCCCAATCCGCGGATCACATGGCTGATACAATACCTTCCGGCCGTGTTTCACATCCCCACAACGCAGTCTCGCTCCCGGCATCCCTTCCAGCTTCACGGCCAGCATCGCGACCAAGCTCACGGTCAGCATCGGGGTCAACCCCGCGCCCGACCCCGCGGAACTATCGCAGCAGATCCCTGTATCTGATCGGTTTATTCACTGTTCTAAGTCTGGTAGCCGCTGTGACGGCACCCGCTTTAGCACAGGAATCCGGCAGCGTGCCCCTCCACGTTGATGCGGTTCCGGGGAGTCCGGTCGTGCTTGGAGTTCCCTTTCCCAAGGGAGCACTCCACTCACCGGATCATGTTCGGGTTGTTGGCTCCAACGGCGCTGAAATCCCATCGCAGATTACCGAAGTGTCAACCTGGGAGCCGTCTGACCGGAGCATCAAGTGGGTTTGGGTTTTCTTTTTTGCCGATGCGGCCGATGGGTATCGCCTTGAGTACGGTCCGGATGTTCGCCGTGAGGCCACCTACGCCCACGGGATTATCATCAAAAACAACCAGCGACCGGCAGGCGGCATTGAAGTTACCACAGGTCCGCTGCGAATTACGGTTGACAAGCGAACGGCCGGCGGATTTCTGGACCGTGTTGAGGTCAATCCCGATGCAGACGGATTTGGGGACGAACACCTGCTTGCCACCAGTCCGCTGGGACGGGGTTCCTTCCTGGATATGATTGATGATAACGGTCCGGACTCGTCCCGCGCCGTCATCCAGCAGATTTTTGTAGACAAAGGAAGCGGTCCGCTGCATACCATCATCCGCATTGAGGGTGAGTACCAGTACAACCGCGCGGATAACCCTTCGTCGCCCTTTGTAACCCGCGTTCATGCCTACGCCGGCAGGAGCTACATCCGGGTATATCACAGCATTGTCTACACCGGAACTCCGGATCGGAGTGAACCGCTGGGCGACCGACAGCATCCTGCTGTGGCTACCCGCCTCGGACCGCTGGTTGACGAGCAGGCCCGCCTGGAAGATACCGGCATGACCGAACCGCTGGATATGATCATGGCTACCGGCTTTACCCTTTCACCGGCTTTTCGCGCAACCCAGATTGAAACAGGCTATTACGGTGGATCCTGGTGGAATCCCGGCGATGAGCAGGTTTACGCGGGAAATGCGGCCGCACGGGGTATAACATCCGTATTTCAGACCGGTCCGAAACCAACGGGTATCCCGCCGGTTCCCAATGCCACAGCCGATGAGCGAATTGACGGCTTCCTGGGCACTATAACGGCCGGTTCCGGGGAGGTGCTGCAGGCGGAGCGACTCTCAGGATGGATGCACGTTACCGATGGGGAGCGTGGAATCAGCATGGCTATCCGCAATTTTGTGGAGGAGTATCCCAAGGAGATTCAGGTGAACGCCGAAGACAGCCTGTTTACCGGCTATTTCTGGTCGCCGGAGGCCGGTCCGATGAGCTTTGAGCGTGCCAATACCCGTCGCGATGGCGACATGGTAGGCAATTTTGCCACAGGAATTGCCAAGACCACCGAACTGAGTTACTATTTTCATACCGCCGAACCGAATCGCGATGCGTTAGACCAGGCTCACGCACTGGTTCTCGATGCACCCGCTGCCCACGCAGAACCCTCGTGGTACGGAGCATCCGGTGTATTTGGACCGATGGCTCCGGCCAGCGAAAAATACGCGGCCTACGAGCGGGGGCTCTCCTACAAATTCGACTGGTTTCTGTTTAATCAGAAGTGGGAGCCCTGGTATGGCATGTTTTATTTCGGCGATGGGATGACCAATTATTACAACGACGACTGGTTCATGTGGGGCATCAACGAGCCCGCACAGGATGCGATGTGGTGGTATCAGTTCATCCGAACCGGTGATTCCAGATTCTACCATGCAGCCCAGCATATGAGTCGGCACTCCATGGACGTCGGTAACATACACTGGCCCGTTAAACCACGGTACCGGGGCGACACCAACCTGACCATCGACTGGTTTGAGCATGAGGCCCTCCCGGAAACCAGTCCCTATGTGGGTATGGGCCGGCGGCACGGTTCCCAACCCTGGATCTCCGTCCTGTCAGCCCACGTCTGGACACCCGGCTGGGTTATGTCGTACTATCTGGACGGCTACCACCGCGGGTTGGACATCGCCCGATTGACCGCAGATCACATCTCCGGAAGACACTGGGGAGAGCACGATTACCGCGGAAGGCGTTTGTACCTGGGGATTTTCAACATGGCGGCTGTGTACGATGCTACCAAAGACCCGCGCTATTATGACGAATTGCGCTACCGCATTGATAAGGCCCTTGCGCTGCAGGCAACCGACGGATGGTCGCTGAACATCGATCGTTATGGGTATTCCCAGATCTACAATTCCCACGGCCTGATGCAGTACTACTCCATCACCGGTGATGAAAATGTTGCACGGGCGATGGTACGCCATGCCCGCAGGGTGCGTGATGTACAACCCTACGATCATGATTACGAGTCGTATCTGGCCAGTATCCACAGTTTGCTCATGGGTTATGAGCTGAGTGGTGAGCGAAGTCTGCTGGACGGAGCGCTTGAACGCGCTCAATATTTGAAAACCGGACAGCTTGGACCGGTTGATCCGATGCAAATCACGCAACGCTCGTACGCTGCTATGCTTGAAGAAGCCAGCAATCTGCCCGGATTTGACGAAGGCCGGGTTCACCCGTTTTTTGGCACGCGACCTATCTGGTCTATTACCAATGGGTTACGGGTTTTTGGCTGGACCCACGCCTACAACGTGCCCTGGCTGGTGCACTACCTCGAGAAATACGATATCGATCCCTGACCGGGTCGATGTACCGCAATTCAAACCAGGCGATGACTGGGGATGGGTACCCTTTTCGGGTGTACCTTACCGGTGGGAACACCGGTAAGGTCAAGGGCCGGATTTCAGGTCAGGGGTTCCCGGCGGCCGATTCCACTGCCTCCAGCCATTCCGGAAGTACAGACAGGTCGATATCCCAAATCAGCGGCAGCAGGAAGTAGGTTAGCAGCACGATGACGATTACACCGATAATATTCAGCCACACTCCGGCCCGTGCCATTTGGGGAATGGTTACGAAACTGCTGCCAAAAACTACTGCATTTGGAGGAGTAGCTACCGGCAGCATGAAAGCAAAGGAAGCGGCAATGGTGGCGGCAATCATCAATCCATACGGATGAACGCTCATTGCCAGGGCCATACTTCCAAGAATGGGCATCATCATGGTGGCCGTTGCGGTGTTGGAGGTGACCTCCGTGAGCAATATGGTCAGCAGGGCAACGGCAAAGATCAAAATGATCAGATTGTAGCCCGATAAAAACAGGAGCGCATTGGCAATCCAGGCTGCAAGTCCGGTCTGACTGAATCCATGGGCAAGAGCAAGACCACCTCCAAACAGTACTACAATACCCCATGGAATTTTAACCGCCGTCTTCCAGTCGAGCAGAAATTCACCTTTGGCATAGTTGCTGGGGAGCATGAACAAGGCAAGCGAGCCGGTAATGGCAATAGCGGCATCGTTGAAATTGCCAAAATCCGTGAACCCGCGCACAATCCATAGGGCAGCTACAAGGGCAAAAACGACGGAAATCATGATTTCCTCCCGGGTTATCCGACCCAGTTTGGAAAGTTCTTCGCGGATAAAGGCTTCACCTCCGGGTAATTCCTTCAGACGAAGCGGAAATGCGAATTTCACCAGGTAAATCCAGCAGAGAAACAACATAACAATAGCCATCGGTACACCGTAGGCCATCCACAAAGCGTAGCTGATCTGCTGATTGAACAGGGTTTCAACGGTTCCCACAAAAACGGCGTTGGGCGGGGTTCCCAGAATGGTGGCTACGCCCCCGATGGAACAGGCATAGGCAATACCCAGCATGAGAGCAATGGCAAAATGAAAATGCTCCGGACGGGTATCGATGTCTTGAATCTGATTTTGTTTGACCAGGTCGATGGCCTGTTTGATTACGGCCAGTCCGATGGGTACCATCATCATGGCCGTTGCGGTATTACTTACAAACATGGACAATAAACCGGAAGCAATCATGAACCCCAGAATGATACGTGCCGGAGCCGTACCGACCAGCCGGATGATGTTCAGGGCAATACGTCGGTGAAGGTTCCATCGCTCCATAGTTATTGCAATAAAAAATCCACCAATAAATAGGTAAATAATCTGATTTCCGTATTGCGCAGTTACAGCACCCGTGGGCATGACACCCAGCAGGGGGAAAAGACTGATAGGCACGAAGGCAACCGCAGCGATAGGAAGAGCTTCGGTGACCCACCAGACCGCCATTAATATGGCGATAGCTCCGACGGCATGTCCTTCAGGGGATAATCCTTCTGGAGTGGGAAGTAAATAGGCAATTAAAAATAAAACTGGACCAAGGATAAAACCCAGTCGGGAGCGGGTGGTGTAGTTTGGCATGATGTTGAAATTCAGATGGGTTGCCGGAGGGTGATTCGCGATGTAACAACATCATAAAATTGCTATTGAAAAAAGATGTTGTCACCAGGGCCATGTCGCGCGTTGACATAGCCGAATAATCGCAAAAAAATCGCTTACATGCACCCGATTCTTCCATTTAATTTATTGTAAATCAGCATGTTGTGTCAATTATTGTAGAGTGAATAGAGTTGCGGTTCAAGTCCGTGCAGTCCGCAGGATATAGCTGGTGTAAACGCGACTCCGGATGTGGTGACTCCTCCCATATTTAACAATAATAAATTTTGCAAAAATGCAGGGTTCTTTCATTAATGTATAGTTACTTTTCGTCTGTAAGATACTTTACTGAAATGCCGGAATAGCAGTCCTTAAGGCGGGTTAGGAAAGTCCACCATAAATATCAAAAATAATGGCGACGTATACGTGATTTTTAATGCGTCAGAATAATTTTTAATTAGTTCATTAAATAACTTGTATCTGTCGGGCTATTTTAGCATTCTTAGTGCTTAGTTTATAACGCATAGGTTTTGCAATGAAAAGGCATATAACGGCTTTCTACGCAGTTACACAGCCCCCTTTGCAGCAACGATGATTAACCCGAATACTGTACCTTAAATTTCAGGAGAAAATACACGATGAACAGTACACATAGTGGTCCGTTAAGTTCACCGCAGGATCATACATTCCGCATCATTTTATTGTCGTCCGTAGCCGCAATCGGCGGATTTCTGTTCGGGTTTGACAGTGGGGTTATCAACGGTACGGTAGATGCCCTGCGCGGCGCTTTTGATTCGGATGCCGTGGGAACCGGCTTCAATGTGGCTTCCATGTTACTGGGTTGTGCGGCCGGCGCTTTTTTTGCCGGAACCCTGGCCGATCAGTATGGTCGGCGTACCATCATGTTTGCGGCAGCCTTATTTTTCATGGTGAGTGCCTGGGGATCCGGCATCGCCGCTACATCGGCGCAGTTTGTCCTGTTCCGTATCATCGGTGGCTTTGCCGTTGGCGCGGCCAGTATCCTTACTCCGGCCTATATCTCTGAAATTGCACCATCCCGCATGCGGGGTCGGCTGGCCACCTTGCAGCAGCTGGCTATCGTCATCGGTCTTTTTGTTGCTTTTCTGAGTAACTACCTGATTGCCAATGCCTCCGGAGGCGCCTCGGAAACATTCTGGGGTGGATTTCAGGCCTGGCAATGGATGTTCTGGATGGAAATTTTTCCTGCAGCCCTGTTTTTTGTATTACTCTTCCTCATTCCGGAGTCGCCCCGGTATCTGGTTTCAGCAGGTCGGATCGATGAAGCCACAGCCGTGCTGAAAAGCCTTTCACACGCCGATGATGCCGATAAAAAAGTGGCTGATATTCTTACAACGGTTACGGCCGACCGTAAGCCAAGGCTCTCCGACATCATGAATCGGGTCAAAGGCGGGGTGCATCCCATTGTCTGGGTTGGGGTTGCCCTGGCTATTTTGCAGCAGTTCACCGGTATCAACGTGGTCTTCTACTACGGTGCAACCCTGTGGCAGGCCGCTGGATTCACCGAAGGCGATGCCCTTCTGGTCAATGTAATCAGCGGAGCGGTGAACATATCCTTCACCTTCGTAGCCATTGCCCTGGTCGATAAAATAGGCCGCAAACCCCTGCTTCTGGTGGGGTCGCTCGGTCAGGCCGTCATGCTGGGTATTCTGGCCTTGTTTTTCGGGACAGCAACCCTCGGGGAGTCGGGCAATCTTATTCTGGAAGGCAACAACGGAATTTATGCCCTGCTGGCCGCCAATGCCTACATCGCCTTTTTTGCCTTTTCCTGGGGACCGGTAATGTGGGTTATGCTCGGCGAGATGTTCCCGAACCAGTTCCGTGGCGCCGCCCTGGCCGTCTGCGGAATTGCCCAGTGGGGCGCCAACTTTGCCATTACCATGAGCTTCCCGGTGCTGCTGGCCTCCATAGGACTCGGATTTTCCTACGGAATCTATGCTTTCTTCGGCGTTATCGCCTATTTCTTCGTGAAACGCTTTGTGGATGAAACCCGCGGGAAGACGCTGGAAGAGCTTTCCAGGGATATCATGGGGAAGGTCGAATAAATTTATTATGTTAGGTTAACAAAAAAAACGGGATGTTAACCTGATAGTATGGTTTTAGAGAACGAACGAATCGGATTTGTCTCCACGCGATTCGCCGGTACAGACGGCGTATCGCTGGAGGCAGCCAAATGGGCTGAAGTCCTTGAATCGGACGGGCACCAGATCTTCTGGTATGCCGGTCGGCTCAACCGGTCGCGCGAGAACAGCATGTGTATACCCATCGCACACTTTGAGCATCCGGAAATTGAATGGCTGAACCGTCACATCTGGGGGCATACCAAGCGCTCACCGGCGGTTTCCAAACGTATCCGGAGCATATCGGATTATCTGAAGGAAACGCTGCACGACTTTGTGCGGCAATTTGATATCACCCTGCTGATTATTGAGAACGCCGTCACCATTCCCATGAACCTGCCCCTGGGTGTGGCGTTGACCGAATTTCTGCTGGAATCGGAGATCCCGGCTATTGCCCATCACCACGATTTCTACTGGGAGCGCAGCCGGTTTTCCGTCAACTGTGTGGGCGATTACCTCGCTATGGCCTTCCCCCCGCGTGATCCCGAATTGCAGCACGTGGTTATCAACAAAAACGCCGCCGATGCCCTGGCCTGGCGTAAGGGAGCCTCCTCCATTTTAATTCCCAATGTGCTGGATTTCGATAACGCTCCGGATCCGGCCGGCGATACCTACACCGAGGGACTCAAGGAAGCGCTGGGATTTGAACCTGATGACATCATTTTCCTGCAACCCACCCGCGTTGTCCCCCGCAAGGGCATCGAACACGCCATCCGGCTGGTCAATATGCTGGGGAACCCCAAAATCAAACTGTGTGTCTCCCACGATTCCGGCGATGAAGGCTTTGCCTACGAAAAAATGCTGCGGGAATCGGCCGAGCATGAGGGGGTAGACCTGCGCTTTGTAAGTACCCGGGTGGGCGATGAGCGCCAGGTTGACGATGACGGTATCAAGATTTACTCCCTCTGGGACATGTACCCCATCACCGACCTCGTAACCTATCCGAGTCTGTACGAGGGCTTCGGCAATGCGTTTCTGGAGGCGGTCTATTACCGCAAACCCCTGTTGGTCAACCGGTACGATATTTATATGCGTGATATTGAACCCAAAGGGTTTCAGACGGTGACCATTCAGGGATATGTAGCCCCCGAAACCGTCCGCGATGTCAAAAAATTACTGGATAACCCCGATTTAATCGACGCCATGACGGAGCGCAACTACGAGCTGGCCAAACAATATTTCAGCTATACCGTGCTGCGCAAAAAGCTGCGCTTCATCCTGAACACCATCCGCGGTTACTAAGCCGCCGTGTACTCCCGATTATTGCCCCCGACGCACATGGTCGGGGCGCATCCATCCGTCATTACATACCATTTTCAACCCTGAACAATCTGTTATGACCGTTCCAAACATCACCAACATCATGCTCCAGCTGCACTCCCGCTTTGAATACCTCTACGGTTCGCAAGCCGACGCCTGCATGAAACGCTTCCAAATGATGATTGGCCGATACGGCATCGACACCTCCTACCAATCCACATTTCAGGTACTCGCAGACGGAACCCAGCCCGCCCGTGGCTGGTCGTCTGCCGACAGTATCCTGATCACCTACGGCGACTCCATCGTGCAGGAAGGCGAAGCCCCCCTGGAAACCCTGCGCTCGTTCATGATGCAACGGGTGGGCAAAACCATCACCGGCATCCACATATTGCCGTTTTTCCCCTACACCTCCGATGACGGCTTCTCCGTTCAGAATTACCACGAAGTTCGTGAAGACCTCGGCGGGTGGATGCATATTCGCAGACTCGCACGGGAATACCGTGTCATGGGCGATGTGGTCATCAATCACGTATCTGCCCAAAGCAACTGGTTCCGTGATTTCAAAAAAGGGATAGCTCCCGCACGCGATTACTTCCACGTGACGGAGCCCTCGCCCGCGCTCGACCAGGTAACCCGTCCGCGGAACCTGCCCCTGCTCACCCCGGTGAAAACCCCGATGGGTCCGGTCCATGTCTGGACCACCTTCAGTCCTGATCAGATCGATCTGAACTTCGCCAACCCCGACGTGCTTTTTGAATTTCTGGACATCATCCTGCTGTATATCTCCCAGGGTGTGAGCGTACTGCGACTAGACGCCATCGCCTACCTCTGGAAACGCGTCGGTACCAACTGCATCCACCTTCCGGAAACCCACGAAGTGGTCAAACTCATCCGCAATGTACTGGATCTGCTGGCCCCTCACGTGACCATTATCACCGAAACGAACGTTCCGCATGCCGAGAATGTCAGCTATTTCGGTACCGGGGATGAAGCCCACATGGTGTATCAATTCAGCCTCCCTCCGCTGCTGCTGCATGCCCTGCTGCGCGGCAATGCGCGGTGGCTGACACAATGGGCAGCAGGACTGCAGCCTGCCCCGGATGGGTGTGCGTATTTCAACTTTACCTCCTCCCATGACGGTGTGGGAGTACGACCGCTCGAGGGACTGGTGCCCACTGAAGAATTTGAGTACCTGGTCAACGCCGTACTCCGCCGCAACGGTCGGGTCTCCAATAAGAAAAATCCGGACGGATCGGAGAGTCCGTACGAACTCAACATAACCTACTACGACGCTCTGGCCTGCGAAGGCGGCACCGATGATGGGCATCAGACCGACCGGTTTCTGTGCTCTCAGGCCATCATGCTCAGTCTCCAGGGAGTTCCCGGTATCTACATCCACGCCCTGACCGGCAGTAAAAATGACCTTGAAGGCCTCGCCTGGAAGGGCTATAATCGTGCCATCAACCGTAAACAGTGGCAGCGTCGACATCTGGAGCATGCCCTTGATGATGAAAACACCTCCACCGGACAGGTGTTCGACCGGTACCTGCATCTGCTTAAAATCCGATCAGCCCAGCCGGCTTTTGATCCAGCCGCTGAGCAGAAGGTATTGGATCTGGGCGATGCACTTTTTGCCCATATCCGGTCTTCCGAGGAAGGAACCTTGCTTTGTCTGTTCAATGTGACCGATGCCCGGGTGGATGTACATGTGCATGCCGCCCTGCCCGAAGCGCACCGTAAAGAGGCCTATCGTGATGTGATATCCGGCGATATCCGCGGTCGCGACGGACATGTAACGCTGGCTCCGTACGATGTGGTCTGGCTGAAGGTGTGACCCCACGCGGAAATCTGCCTTGCAGCCCTGACCGCAAATCGCATCTTCGGCTATCTGGAAAACCAGCTTAACCATTGTGCCGCCGCAAGCCGGGCAGTCCTGACCGCAATACGCATCTTCGGCTATCTGGAAAACCAGCTTAACCATTGTGCCGCCACAAGCCGTGCAGCCGGATTGAGATGCCGGGCAGCATCGACAGCCATCCGTCAGGAGATCAGGGCGTCAGTCGCTCACAAAATGCCCAGGCATTGAATAGCCTGGGTGAGATGGGTGAAAACCGCGTCTGGTCGATGGTCACGGATAGCAGCATTGTCTTCGTGCAGGCGCAACGACTGCTGGTCGCCGGCAAAAAGTGCGGCATTAAAACCAACCAGCATCGCCGCATGTACATCCTTGAGCAAGTCGTTGCCGATGTATAATACCTGAGAGGGCGCAATGCCCCGTTTGGCCAATCCTTCGGCCGCCATGGTATACAGATAGTGAGAGGGTTTGGCCGCCTTGCATTCGTAGGAGTAGAAGCAAAGGTCGGGATCAAACCCCATTTCCGGAACCGATTTACCCGAGAGAGCCTCTAGTGTCAGCGGGGTGTAAAACTGGGAGTTGGAGATAATTCCCAGGGCGATGTCGGTGTCGTTGAGTGTCTCCAGCAGCTCATCCAGACCGGGCATGAGCCAGGGCTGTTCCACCCGCGTCACGAATTCGACAATCAGCCGGGGAATCAGGTCCGGATCAATATCCTGAAGGGTGGGCAAGTTCTTCCAGATTTCGATGATATCCACCTCCGGAAAATCGATTTCCCGGGTTTTGCGTTGCTCCAGATGATCAGTGCGGATGTTTCTGTACAGGTCTGACATGGTCCGACTCGCATTCACCGAGGCCGGATGAAACCCGATGCTTTTTAGGGCATCAACGAGGGATTGCCGTTCATGGGCGGTGTTGCTGGTCAGCCCCGGCTCGTTGCCGGTAATCAGAATGGTACCGTACACGTCCACCATTACCGCTTTGATTTGCTTTGCGATGGGAATAATGGGCGTCATACCGGTGGGGATGGGTTGCCGCGGCGACGTGAGTTTACGTATGCGTTCAATCAGAAATGCGTTGTCTTCAGGCGATATTGGGGTAGACATTACGTGCTTTTTTAGATGAATTTCGGCTTTATGGGTACGTAAGGCGTGTCTTTCGGAGGTGGATTTGACGCTGGAGTGTGCCAGGCAGGGAACCGGCCCGCAGCAGGACTCCTCTTTCCGCCAAAGCCCGGAGCAGCGACTTCCCGGACGGGTTGCTGACGGGAACCGTTCAAACCGACACCCGCTGTAGGGTGAACTGTTCCGGTTTGAGAAACTGCCCCAAAAGATCAGCCCCCGAAATGTAGTGAACTTCCTGAACCGGCGCGAGTGCAACAGCGCGATACAGCTCCTGAATTTTTTGGAGGTGGGTATCGGGCGAATACGCCTGCAGCACCACCGATCGGTTGGAAGCGATGATGTCAGCTGCAGGGTGTACCTTGTCGGACCGGTTGACACCGCTGAAATCCGCACCCCCCTTAACGGTTTCATGGGAGGGTTCGACGATACGTATGCCAACGGACTCCCCGTCGATACGGTCCTTTTCGGTGCGGTTGGGCCCCTCAGATTCTTCCAGCCAGGGTATTGGCAGGGGAGTGTTTTTGACTGTTTCGGGGTGGGTTAAAACATAGGTAATGACTTCGCGCTGACTGTCATCGTCAAGTATGCCGAAATCGATGGTATCTCCGGTGAAAAGGGTCTGCATCCACCTGGTGGTCGCGGCCGCTGCATCCTGCCGGGAGAACCCGTAGTCGCGAAGCAGCCTGCTGATGGCCGACTCCAGCTTCCTGCCCAGCCGTTCGGTGTCCAGCCAGTGCAGCGGAACCATGGCGCGGGTGTACATGCCCGGAAACTGCACCCCGCTGTCACTGAAATCGCGGGTGATATCGGGCAGTAACCGACCTGCGAGGGGTTTTCCGGCCAGCCAGGGTTCCAGATAAACCATGCCGAAACCCTCGGCCATGCTGCTGGTAAACACGCAGGTTGCGGTCTGAACCAGTTCTGGGAAGCTGCGTCCGAGATGCGCGCCGGCCTCAAACAAGACCGGTAAGCGGTGGTCGGCACAGAAGGTGGTCCAGCGGGAATAATGCTCGCGATAAGCCGGATTTTTGGGCGGGAGGGTAGCGGCCCAGAGGGTTTTGCCGGGCGACTGCAGCTGGGATATGGCCGACCATAGCACCATTTCGCCGATGTTCTTGCGGGGGATTACCCGCACGGGGTACAGAATCAGATGCTCTGGCAGGCTGGTGGAGCGGGTCGGCGCGGCGGTCGCACCGGCCCCGGCTGCTTGAACCATTGCGGTGCGGTCGGTCGAAGCAGCCTCATGGGTGCCGGTACCGGGCTGCGGATCGGAATGCTGTCCGGCCCCCGGAACGGGATGTGGCCCGGGTCCCGGTTTGAGCCCAGAGTCGGCCCCGGATTTGGCACCGGCAGCGTCCGCGGCCGGATTCTCGACCGGATTGGGCAGCAGCTGCAGTTGGGCAGCGGGAAAGCCGGCGCCTTTCAGGTTGGCGTAATCGCGTCCGTTCAACACGGCGTAGTGTACATGGGGGCCGGTCGGATAACACAGTTCATGCAACGGGCGATTGCTGATGCGTAACCCCGATTGATGAATTCCCCGGTAGTTGAGGGGTCGGTTGTCTTCGGCAAAATCGTGAATATGCAGCAGCAGCTTCCTGCCCTGCTCCGCCATCATCGCCACCATAGCCGTTACAACCGGGTTTTTCCCCAGCGCGTGGTTATGAATATGCCAGACGGCGGGTCTTCCGCCCATGGCCCGTTCAGCGGCGTCGTCCAGCCGGGACAGCAGGGTCTGCGGGTCGTTATGGGCTGTCAGCTCCCTGCCCCCTAAATGAGCCGGACCCGACTTTTCAGCCGCATCTGAAAGGCGGGGGGCTGGCTGCTTTAAGGAGGTGTTCGCCGCAGAATCAGGCGAATGGTTTACATCGCGCTTGCCTGTAGTGGTATCGGAAGCATAGCCCAGACCCGGAACGCAGACCACCTCCGCCGGAAAGTCGTCCGGACCCTCCTCGCCCGAAAAAACCGTTACCGCTATTCCCGCCCGACCGAGCAGCACGCACTGCTGGCGGATGATCTGGGTGACCCCGCCACCGCGCAGATGGTGGTGCATCATGGCTACAGACAAGGTCATCGGCATCAGCTCAACCCGAATTTCTCCCGGTATTCCGGTATGGTAATCATCGGCGGACGTTCATCTTCCACTATGAAATGCTCTACCTGCTCGAAGGAGCCTTTGCTTACCTGAAACTGCCGCAGGTAATGGTTCAGTTCGGTTTGTACCAGCAGTTTTTCATGGTCGCCGGCCCTGCGCAGGAAGGTCTGCAGGATACCGAAGGCCATGCGACCGAGGGCCTGGGTGGGTTGGTTGCGATGTACCCGCTTGTCAAGATCGGTCTGGGCAAAAGCTTCCATCCCGTATTTTTTGTAGATGTCGATGAGGTGGCTGGTTTCCACACCGTACCCGATGGGGAAGGGGATGTCATGCAGGATATGGCGCCGCACGGCGTACTCGCCGGACAAGGGCTGAATGACGGCGGCCAGCTCCGGATAGAACAGGGAGAAAATGGGCCGGGTAAGGATTTCGGTAACCCGACCTCCGCCGGAAGGACGTACGATGCCGGTGTCTGACAGGGGGCGGTCATAGAAGGCCTTCACATAGCCTACTTCCGGCCGGTAAATCATCGGACCAATCAGCCCGTAGATGAACCGGGGGTGGATGTTGGTGATGTCGGCATCTACATATACGATGATATCGCCTTTCAGCTGATAGATGGCCTTCCACAGGTTTTCGCCTTTGCCGCGTTTGGACTCCAGGTGGGGCAGGATATCGCTGGCCAGGTAGGTGTCGGCACCGAACTCGGCGGCAACCTCGAGGGTGCGGTCTTCCGAGCCGGAGTCTATGACCGCGATTTCATCGATCAGCGGGTAGCGGTCTATGAGTTCCGAGCGGAAGAGCACCACTTCCTTGGCGATGTTGTTTTCTTCATTCAGGGTAGGAATGCACAGGGAGATGGTCAGACCGTGCCGTTCTTTTTCCTCTACCATTTTGCGAAGGTCCCAGAAATCGCTGTGGTGGTAGGTGTTTTTTTTGAGCCAGGTTTCAATGTTCTTCACAATGTCCTCCATCTATTGCCATGAGTACAGACAGCAGTTTGGCCAGTCCGAGGTGAATTTTTCCGGGGTCAATGGTTTCATCGTCCATCTGCAGGTTGCTGCCGGTGGTCATGCCCAGGGTCAGCGCCGGGATGCCGCGGTCAATAAAGGCGGCCAGATCGGAGGTGCTGGGTTCGTAGCGGGGCTTGATCTGCAGGGCATCGAAGATATCGCGGGAAGCACGAACCAGGGGATGTCCGAAGGAGATGCCGCCGGGCTGCCGGGTGGAGAAGATGTCGATGGTGATATCATCGCCGGTTTTTGAGGCGACTTCAGATACGGCTTCTTTGAGGCGAAGCTCAATTTCGCGCACAATCCCGGCCGACTCCGAGCGTGCTTCGAAGCCCAGTCTGGCTTTGGTGGCGCGTTTGTTCATGGCCGCACCGGCACGAACCTGTCCCAGTATGATGCTGGAGCGGGGCCGGCGTGGCAGCGGAATGTCGGTAATCTTGTTGATGATTTCATTGAGGGTCAGAATGGCGCTGGTATTGCCGAATCCGTTCCAGTCCAGCTCCTCCGGAGTCCGCACCAGTACTTCACCCCGGATGATACCGATGGAGGCATGGCTGAGCCGGTCGAGCTGCACGCCTTCGACGCAGACCCCGGCATGCACGGGCAGTTTGTAGTTGCTCAGGAAGGAGCGGAGTCCTTCGGAGTTGCCCCTGCCCAGACTCCGGGCGGTGCCAATCAGGATGAGGTTGTTTTTCAGGCGGATGTTCAGGCGGTTGAGCAGGTCGGGCAGGGAGGCGACCACCGCCAGACCAAGGCTGTTGTCGGCAACGCCTGCGCCGGTGACCAGGCCCGGCTGCACGGAGATGGTATGGTCGGTACTGTCGGGGTAGACCGTGTCCATGTGTGCCGATACGGCAATATTGCGTTTGCCCTCGCTTCCATGCAAAACACCGAAAATATTCGATTTCTCGTCGTTTTCAACATTCTGCAGACCGACTTCACTGAACCGGTTGATCAGCAGCTGCATGCGGCGTTCTTCCCCGAACGTGGGCGCGGGTGTTTCGCCCAGCAGGATGAGATTCGCCAAAACGAACTGCTGCAGCGGTTTTAGCTCCTCGGCCAGTCCGACCGCTCCGTTGAGAATATCCTGGAAATTTTCCCAGCTTCTAGTTCCTAATACATCATTCATAATGACCCAACCTTGCGATGCACTATGCGCTGCAAGGATTTGTTTAGTTTCAGATTTCCCTAATACACAAAGCTTGTTCCGTGCAGACTTCGGGAGGGGTTCCCTGAAAAAATTGTCTGCCGGGTGTAGATTTGCACAGCTCTCGGTTACAATATAGTATATTTGAGGCATTCTTGCCCCAGATAACGCTCAAATCCTTGAAGACTTTACCCGATTATGCCGCACATCGCCCTGCTGACCGATTCCCGCTATGTAGCTGCCACGGCCGCTGCAGACGATTGGTACCATGCCAATATCCTCCACGATGACGCGCTTTTGCAGCAGGCCCTGCTGCGTCACAACGTTTCATGCACCCGGGTAGACTGGGCCGATCCTGCCGTAGACTGGTCCGCATTCGATCTGGCTGTTTTTCGCACTACATGGGACTACTACGAAAAATTCGAGGCATTCTCCGCCTGGCTGCATCGTACCGAAAAGCTCCTGCCGCTGTGCAACCTGCCCGAAATCATCCGCTGGAATATGGATAAACATTATTTGCGGGACCTTCACGATGGCGGTGTTCCGGTGGTGCCGTTTCGGTTTATTGAAAAAGGAACATCACCTGACCTCGGAAAACTGCTGGAGGAAACCGGCTGGAAGCAGGCGGTTATCAAACCCTGTGTTTCCGGCGGTGCGCGACTCACCTACCGGGTGGATGCGGGCTCCAGTGCCGCTGTTGCCCAAAAGGTAGCGCCATGGCTGGAAAAAGAGGCCTTCATCCTGCAACCGTATATCGCTTCGGTAGAAACCACCGGCGAGGATTCGCTCATGGTTCTGGGTGGCACGTACAGTCACGCCGTACGGAAGATTCCCCGGCAGGGCGATTTCCGGGTGCAGGACGACCATGGAGGGACCGTGCACCCGCGTCAACCGGATGATACGCAGAAAGTACTGGCGGAGCGAGCGATGGTCGCCTGCACGGCAACACCGGTGTATGGTCGCGCTGATATGGTGCAGATGCCTGACGGGTCCTGGGCCATCATGGAACTCGAACTGCTGGAGCCGGAGTTGTGGATACGGTATCATCCTGAAAGCGCCCTTCTTTTTGCTGAAGCTATGCGTAAGTTCTTTTTTTAGCAATATTTGGCTATACTTGAGCAACTAAACTTGTTGCTATGGCTCGTGTCGTATATCTGTGTGAGGACCACGAAATTGTTATTGACGGTGTGACGCGCATCTTGCTTTCCGATGCCCGTTATGATCAGATTGTTTCCTTCAAAAATGCCGCCGACCTTTCCGGGGCGTTGCAGCATCGCCTGCCCGATATCCTCATTCTTGATCTGAACCTGCCGGATATCTCGGGGGTGGAACTCATGCCGGATTTACGCAGGCGTTATCCCCACCTTCCGGTACTGGTGCTGACCATGCATAAAGATCAGTTGCTTGCCGCAAAGTTACTCCGCGCCGGCGCCAATGGCTACTTATCAAAGGATTTTGGCGAAGACGAACTGCTTGCTGCCATGGAAAAGGTGGTTTCCGGTGCTAATTATGAAAATCCTGATTTCGGTGAACCCATTCTTTCATCCGGCAACGGGTACGACAAAACCTATTTTTTGTCGAGGCGGGAAAAGGAAATTGTCCAGCTGACGGTTGACGGACTGTCGTCTAATGACATTGCCGCCAAGCTTTTTGTGAGTCCCCACACGGTGAACACGCACCGGCGTAATATCTATAAAAAGCTGGGACTGCAGAATGTGAAGGAGCTCATTACCTTTGCCCACACCCATGATATCGCCTGATCCACCAGCCGCACCCGGACCGGTTTTTTCCGGCCTCATCGCGACACTATTGCTGCTTTTTGGCTGGTGTGGCGTACTTTTTGCCGCCAATCCGGCGCAGGATGTCCTATCCGGATTACAGGCAGCTCATCCGACAGCACGTATTTCCCTGAATCCATCGGCTGACGGAAGCCGGGTCAACGATATCATCAAAGTGGATACATCCACGGCCATGCTCACGCCCGATCAGGTCTGGGAGCGCATGCACGATGTGGATATTACCGGCGGGTATTATGAAGGGTTTACTCAGGAGTTTCACTGGCTGGCCTTCACGCTGGATAATAATTCGGAGTCTGACATTTGGTTGCTCGAGATAACGAATCCGCATCTTAACGGGGTGAAAATGTGGATCCGGCCTGCCGAAACCGTACACTGGCAACTCACCGACAGTACGGGTCGCAACGCCGATTTTTACAGTCGGCGGGTTTCGCACTATAACTACGCTATGCGACTCGACCTGCCGTTGGAATCGTCAACGGACGTAGTTCTCATGCTTGACAAGCGGGGGTCATCTATCAGCTATCCTATACGCGTTTGGAGTATCAGTGCCTTTAACCGGGCCCAGCAGAAAAACTACATCCTTTACGGAGTGTATTTCGGCGTCTTTGCCATCATCCTGCTGGTCATTGCCTCAACCTACATTTTTTCTCAACGCATCGTCTTCTTGTGGTACTTTCTGTATGCAGCCAGCGTGGCGGTGTTTGTTTTCAATGATATTGGTCTGGCTCACCAGTATCTGTATCCCGGCTCCGATAGTATTGGCAGCCTCATGCGGGTGGGAATGACCTATTTAATGGTACTCTCGTTCAATTTGTTCACCATTTCCTATTTTCAGACGAAGACGCTTTTCAGGAAGTCGCACTGGATTTTGTCAGGAGTCTGCGCGGGCGTAATGCTGCATGCCGGGCTGTATCTGATTATTTCAAGCTGGTTTCGTACCAACATTACCCCTTTGCTGTTCGTGCTCTACGCCATGGTGATTATTTCCATCCTCACGGCTCTGGTTGTGGCCTTCCTGTATGTAAAACGCGATCGTTACCCGGCGTATTTTTTTATTGCCGCCTTCGGGTTCATTTTCCTGGCTTCGTTTGTATTCCTTTTGGGAGAATTTGGGGTGGTCGATCAGTTTGGGTATCTGTTCACCCCCATCCAGCTGGGTTATGCCGCTGAAATCATCTTCCTGAGCGGGGGACTTGCCTGGCAGGTTCGCTCGGTTGAAAAGAGTAAAATTGCTCTGAATGAGCGCATCGCCCGACTGGAAACGGAGAATCTCCGGGCCTTTATTGACGGCACGGAGGAGGAGCGTAATCGGGTGGCGATGGATTTACATGACAGTATTGGGAACCGGTTGGCTCAGCTCAAGCGAAGTATGGAAAAAGAGCGGATGAATCCCCTGCAGCAACAGCACGAAATCAGCGGTATCATCGCAGCTGTTCGACAGCTGTCCCATCGTCTCACACCGCCCGGGGTGGAGTTTTTCTCCCTGGAGGAGCAAATTCAGCAGCTGGTGGAGGCAGCCCGCAAGGATAGCAAAGTTACGTATGAATTCCAGGCGGTGGACGTTCCCGATGAGCTTCCCAAAGACATACGGCTGCAGCTAAGCCGAATCGTTCAGGAAGGAATTCAGAATATTGAAAAGCATAGTAATGCAACCCGTGCTGAAATTCAGCTGATCGGGCATCCCGATGAGCTGGTGCTCACCCTGGAAGATGACGGGGTGGGTGTGCAGGGCGAGATTCCCTCCGGCAAGGGCATCGGGATGGAAAATATCCGACGCCGGGCTGTGTTTATGGATGCCCTGGTTGCCTTTACGTCCCAACCGGGACAGGGAATGCAGCTTATGGTAACGGTTCCGTTGAAAAAGCAGTGAGCCAGACAGGCCTGCGGGCGGGAGCCGGCTCGCGGGTCGCCAGGCCGATTCTGAGATTTCAGGCTCCTTCTATGCTTCAGGCCGCTATTGCGGTACCGGCAGACCCGCCGGACGGCTGAGAAATTCGATAGCATCTGCTGCGGTCGGTCCGGGAATTTCCTCCATGGGAACGTGACCGGCATCGGGGTAGGTAATGAACTCCGAACCGGGCATGCGCTCATGCAGAGCCCGGCCAAGCTCAACGCGGATCCAGGTGTCGGCCTCACCCCACATGATCAGCACGGGCAGCTCCATGCGTGTAACGGGTCGTGGATTTTCCGGCAGCGCCGGCAGGTGTGAACGGTCGCCGGTGGCACCTTCATTTCGGGTCAGAAAAGCAGCCCGGTTACCCTCGCGCCGAAGCAGCTCGAAGTAGCGCTGTACGATGTCAGGATCTACCAGCTCCTCGGTGGCGTACACTTCCTTGAGTGTCAGCTGAATGACCGCCCGGGGCGTCAGTACGGTCAGCAGGTTTCGCGTGCGGGGATGGTTGATGAGGCGGAGTCCGGGAGGCGGAGTATCGTTTTGGGCGCGGGTTATGGTCTGGACTGTGTCGGATGCTGCAGGCGCAGAGGATTCATCTGGCTGCTGAGCCGCTGGTGCGTTGGTGTTGGCTTGCTGCTGAGCCGCTGGTGCATCGCTGAAAAGCCGCCCGTCATCCGGCGCCTCATTTTCTGCCCCGCCCGGGGCGGGTGTTGCCGGTGCGGGGGTGTCCGGGCGAACCGATGTGCTTGCGGTGGTATCAGGTTCCGGGAGTCGACCAACCGCGGCGTTGAGCAGAATAAGACGTTCGGTTTGTTCGGGGTAGTACCGGGCATAGTCCAGGGCGATGCGTGCGCCCAGGGAGTTGCCGGCAAGCGACCATCGCTCAATACCGAGCTCCTTTCGCAGGGTTTCCAGTACATGAAGGCTGGCCCGGGTGGAGTAGTCGTTATCCGGCTGCGGACCGCTAAGCCCAAAACCGGGAAGGTCAAGCCGTACAACCCGGAAGCTGTCGCGCATGGCCTGTGTCCAGCCGTCCCAGGTGTGCAGTGAGGCGAAGGTGCCATGTATGAGCAGCACCGCGGGTCCTTCACCCTCATCGCGGTAATGAACGCGCATGCCGTCAACCTCCAGAAAGGCAGAGGTTTCATCGGTATAGGTATCCAGGAGGCGGTCCAGCGGGATATCCGGCCGCATCAGCGAGGCAATGGTCATCAGGAACATCAGGCCGATGCCCAGCAGGAAGAGCAAGGTGTTGCGAAGTACTTTCATGCGATTTTGCAGATGATGTTGGGGGTATCGGAGCAGGGTATCAGGAGGTGGAATCGACCGGCTATGTGATGTTTTTGAACCGGCATGGCAGGCAGACAGCTTCTCAGGTGGTTCCCCATCGATCGAAAATGGCCTTGTCAAGGGTTTCGCGGTGGTCGGGATGGGCAATATCGCGCAACATCCGGGCGCGCTGAAGCAGGCTCCGGCCGTAGAGGTTAACTACACCGAACTCGGTTACCACGTACTGAACATGGGCACGGGTTGTTACCACGCCGGCACCTTCCTTCAGGTAGGGCACAATTTTACTAACGCCACGCGGCGTGAGCGACTGCAGGGCTACGATGGGTTTTCCGCCTTCCGACAGGGACGCACCCCGTATAAAATCCATTTGTCCGCCGACCCCCGAAAAGTGCATGGTGCCGATGGAATCAGCACAAACTTGTCCGGTCAGATCGATTTCAATGGCACTGTTGATGGCGGTGACTTTGGGGTGCTGACGGATGACCGAGGTGTCATTCACGTAAGCTGCCTCCAGAAAGGCGAACAGGGGATTGTCATCAACGAAGTCGTACAACCGACGGGTTCCGGTTGCGAAAGAGGTAACCACCTTGCCGGGGTGCTTGCGCTTGTTCTTGTTGTTCACCACGCCCGACTCAATCAGCGGAATCAGTCCTTCAGAGAACATTTCGGTATGAACCCCCAGGTTTTTATGGTCGTCAAGGCAACGCAGTACGGCATCGGGTATGGATCCGATACCCATTTGCAGTGTGGCTCCATCCTCAATGATTTCCGCTATATATTTGCCAATGCGCATATCCGCATCAGATAGATTTTCGCCATAGTTTAATTCTGGCAGAGGCGTATCGTGGGCAACCAGGGCGTCGATTTCGCTGACATGCACAATGCCATCGCCGTGGGTTCGGGGGATGTACTTATTTACCTGGGCGACCACATAGCGCGCCGATCGCACAGCGGAACGCGCTACATCCACCGACGTTCCCAGGCTGCAGAATCCGTGCGCATCCGGCGGACTCACCTGCAGGAAAGCGGCGTCCAGGGGGAGGTAGCCCCGTTCAAACAGCCGGGAAATTTCGCTGAGGAATACCGGCACGTAGTCGCCCCGTCCTTCACGGATGATGCCACGCAGATTTGCAGAAACAAAGAGGGCATTGAAAAAAAAGCTGTCTTTATACTCGGGTTTAAACAGGTCTGACTGACCCATGGTAGTGATATTGACCAGTTCCACATCCCGGAGTTCACCGGCACGGCGGGCCAGTGCATCCATAAGATAGACCGGCGTAGAAGCGCTGCCATGCAAAAATATCCGCTGATTTGATCCGATGGGTTTTACGGCTTCATCGGCGCTCATCCACTTTTCTTTCATCCTTCTTTCCGTTAGTTAATGACCATTAATGTGCAAGCCGCCCGGGGTGTGCCGGCTGCCGGGGGCAATGACGTGTTGCTTTCGGCCCTGCTTTATTCCAACGCATATCAGGTATCGTGCCCTCATACATCGGTTTATGCAACCACCGTACAGGGGTTGGTTATCCACCCAACAGATTTCGGCAAAAAACACTATTATCTGTCGGGCAGTACCGGCCGCTGAACACCCTCGTAAAAAACGGAAATTTTATGGAAGAAAGTATTCTCACCGCAGTTTTTTTGCCGCTGGCTTTGGCCTTTATTATGCTTGGAATGGGGCTCACCCTTACCCCGGCCGACTTCCGGCGGATTCTGATTGCACCCAAAGCCATCGTTCTGGGTCTGGTGGCACAGCTGGTACTTCTTCCGCTACTTGGTTTTGCCCTGGTCTACCTTTTTGGACTCACCGGTGCCCTGGCCGTTGGCGTAATGATACTGGCCGCCTGTCCGGGCGGACCAACATCCAATCTGGTATCCCATCTGGCAAAGGGAGACCTGGCCCTGTCGATCAGTCTGACCGCAATCAGCTCTGTAGTAACGGTGGCCACCATCCCACTGATCGTCAACTTCGCCATCCTGCATTTCGGGGAGGAGGGAAGTGTAACATTACCGGTGTTGCAAACTATTATCCAGATTATGGGCGTGACCCTGGTACCCGTAGCGCTGGGAATGTACATCCGCAGCAGGAGGCCTGCCTGGTCTGATCGGGCAGAAAAGCCTTTCAAGATGGCATCGGCCGTGTTTTTTGTACTCATCATTCTGGCCGCTATACTCAAGGAGCGCGAAAATCTGATCGAATTTTTCATTCTTACCGGACCGATTGCCCTTACCCTGAATGTAGTGACGATGGGACTCGGGTATGCATTGGCGCGATGGTTGCTGCTGCCGATTAGGCAACGTATTGCGATATCCATCGAATCCGGAATTCAAAACGGAACACTCGGAATTATGATAGCCGCAACCCTGCTGCAAAATTCCGAAATGACGATTCCCGTAGCCATTTACAGCCTGCTCATGTTCTTTACGGTAATGGTTGTCATTTATGCCGGAAACCGTTTGGTTAAAGACGTCCCAACCGTGTGAGTTATCCATAGCCTTCACCGGAAAAATGCATGCCTCCGGGCGATGTATGTTCTTGCGGGTGGTTTGTTTTGCAAAAAAGTGTTAAACTCCGGTCAAGGGTGCAGGGATGGTACAGTGTGTAGTCAACGCACCGCAGTATAATTGATTTTTCAAAACTTATAACCTTACCGGTCTGTTTACATCAATGGTAGTCAGGACCTTCCGGGGTTCACGAATAACAACGCAATCAGTCTAACCGAAACAACGCCTATGGATAGTCAGAAAGCCGACATGTTCCTCATGTCAAATGCCAAATATTTCCCGACGGAAATGATGCCTCAAATTAAGTCTGCGCTTGAAAAAACAGACCCGGGTCGCGACAGCCTCATCATGATGCAGTCGTACCGTGACCCGATGATCATGCTGGTGGTATCCCTTTTTGCCGGCAGCCTGGGGGTAGATCGTTTCATGCTGGGACAGACCGGAATGGGTATCCTCAAGCTGGTTACCTGCGGTGGACTGGGCGTGTGGACCATCGTTGACTGGTTTCTGATTATGGGGCTTTCGCGCGATCAAAACGTGGAAAAACTCAGGTCTACGCTGCGTTGAATTCACGTTTTACCCGGATCAGACGACGGATTCAGCAGGTGCAGCCGGTCTGGTGGGTCTGGGGAGGCGCTGCCGCAGCCGTGGCCTTTGTGCTTTCTATCGATCTCCAGCACCCGGGGGAGAGCCTGTGTTATTCCAAACAACTGTTGGATCTTGCCTGTCCTGCCTGTGGTATGGGAAGGGCGTTCAACGCGCTGCTGCACGTACACCTGACCCGGGCACTGGCTTTCAACCCACTGGTTTTGCCGGCTGCATTCTATGTGGCAAGTCTCATGGTTGTTTCCATGTTTGATGCGCTCAACGGAACCCGATACACACACAAGCTCCTTCATATCCAATTCTCCAAAGTGGCCGTGCTACTGGCCATAGTAGTGCTGGTACTGGTCTGGATCCGCAATCTCAGTCTTTACTAGCCGCTAATAACTACTGAATATTTTATCTTTACGCTGCTATGCTAACCTCAACCCAGGACTACGAATTTCCCGACCCGGAATCGCTCTATGAGCGGCAACTGGAGGAGGCATCCTTCGCCTACCTCATTCCCTTCGTTACCATCATCGGCGGACTCCCTCTACCCATCATCAACCTGCTGGTTTGCCTGCTGTACTGGCGCTACGTCCGCAAAAAGCCGCCCTTCGTCCGTTTTCACGCGCTGCAATCCCTCTTCACGACCATCCCCATTGTGCTGATCAACGCCGTTGTGGTGTTTTTACTGGTTAGGATGTTCCTGGGCGATCTGGACTATGCCAGTTGGATGGGTGGCTATTTTGCCGCCGCCGTGATGTTCAACCTCATCGAATTTGTGTTCAATATCTATGCCGCCATCAACGCCCGGAAAGGACGTGCCTTCATGTTCATTGGTTTCGGTCCGCTGGCGTATAATCTGACCGACTGGCAGGAGGTGCCCGATGAAACTTTTTAAGCATTTACTGCTGTATTTCGGCTCATTTGCCGTACTTGTGTTGCTTTTTACACAACTTGACCTGTTCCGGGCCGACCGTGTGCAGGAGTTTTCCAGGGATCAGGAAGAACGGTTGTCTGATTATCTCACGGAGGTCTTTGTAACCTCACGAACCCTGGTTGACGATGAGACCATAACTGCTGCGGTCGACACGATGACCCGGCGGCTGCTATCCACCATGGATGAGCCCCGGTATGACTACACGGTTTTTGTGGTACGGAACAGCTCTGTCAACGCGTTCGCACTGCCCGGTGGAAACATCGTACTGCATACCGGTCTTTTTGCCTTCGCGGAATCGCCCGAGGAGGTTGTTGCCGTCCTCGCCCATGAAATCGGTCACAGCGAGAAGGGGCATATCATGCATAAACTCGTCAAGGAAATCGGTTTCGGGGTTGTGTTTGCCGCCCTGACCGGGGGTGATACCGGTGCCATGAGCGAGATTGGTCGCAGACTCATTACCACGCGGTTCGACCGTGCGTACGAGGTGGAGGCTGATGCATTTGCCCTGGAGATGATGGAACAGGCCGGACTGGATCCCCGCTACCTCGCCCTGTTTTTTCACCGGCTCAGTGAGTCCGACGGGGATGTGATGGACCGGCTTGATTTTATATCAACGCACCCGTCCAACAACGAACGGCGACAGGCCGCCCTGGCCTACGAGACGGATCCGGGCTTTGAACCGGTTCCACTGACCGGACTCAACTGGGAGCTGGTTAAAGGGCTGGCGGACCGGTGAGGTGGTCGGCAGGTAATTCCTCATTATTTGATGCACCCCGGGCTTCGCCGGTAACCCACCCGGATGCCGACGAATCTGTTGGTCGCCGGCGATGCTGCATTCCAGGACTCACCGGTAACCCATCCGGCAACCGACGCACCCGTTGGCAACTGTGACACGTTCGGTTTTCCGGGGTATCACCCCGGAAAACCAATCCAATCTGAATCCCTGCTATTTGATCAAAGTCATTTTTCCGGTTTGAAGCATGCCTCCGAACTCAATGCGGTACAGGTACATTCCGGAGGGCAGGTTCCCGGCCGTGAAGGGCAGCGCGAAGGTACCCGCACCCGGGAAAAATCCATCCCTCTGATCTACCAGCCGACCCGCCGTATCAAATACCTGCATCTGAACCCGACCTCCTTCCGGCAGGGTGAAGCTCACGCTGGTTGAAGGATTGAAGGGATTCGGGTAGTTGCCAAGCAACTCAAATCCGCCGGGCTGATCTGTGGCAGTAAGTGAGGTCGATGTGGAGACACTGAAGCTGTAGTCCTGTCCGCTGTTATTGTCCCAGGTTCCGGCCCCGTTATTGAACACGAAATTGATTTCGGTGGCATCCGATGGAGCCTGAATCGTGAGTGTCCATTGGTCGTCCCGGCGGGTCATGGCTGTTGTGGTCACATTGCTCCATCCGTTGTAGCCCCAGTGCAGGTTCACCTGCGAGGCACCGGCAAGACTTCCGGCGTAGGTGAGCGTGAATTCCTGACCGGCAATCACGGGATCAGGTTCAACGGTGAAGACCGGCGGCGGCTCATTGCCTTCGCTATCTGTTACCGTCACGGTGTAATCGTTATCATTGTTGTTGTCCCAGGTATCGGCCCCGTTATTGAACACCATGTTCAGCTCGCGACCGGCCTCCGCCGGGACGGTCATCGTCAGCGTCCAGACGTCGCCCTGTTTGCTCATAGCGGTGGTTGTCACGCTGGTCCATCCGTCGTAGCCCCAGTGCATATTCACCTGAGACGCGTCATTCAGAAATCCATCGTACGTCACGGTCAGTGATTCACCGGATATGGCCGGATTGGGGTTGAATCCGAGGGTTGCCGGTTCAGCCGGCGGATCCTGCGTGCCGCCGTCATCGCCGCCATCGCCCTGGGAACCGCTGGCGTCGGTCTGGAAGAATCCCGCACCCAGATCGCCGATCATGCCCGGGCCGTCCAGCACGTAAATCCCCGCCGAGGAGGGTGCCACCGTGAATCGGATAGAGCCGTTGGAAACGCTGATTTCGTGACCGGTGACGGCATCCCGGTACACACCGTTGCGGATACCGCTGAAATTGAACTCTACTTGCCCGTCTTTGGCAAGACCCACCACTGCATAGCTTTCCCCGTTGTTGTAATCTCGTACGATACCCACGCCGTTACCCCCGCCGTTGCCGCCCCATCGCCAGCTGCCCTTCTGAAGGGCCGGTATAGCCCGTCGGATGGCATTCAGCTTGCGGATGTGCTGGTAGACGGTGTGATTGGGTGCATCGGCAAACTGATCGCCGAAGTAGGCCCGACCGGTTTCGTCAATGGAGCGCTGATGGCCGCCGTACTGAATATCGGCATACTCCCCGCGCTTGAACTGGATTTCGGTGCCGTAGTACAAAGAGGGGATGCCTCGCCAGGTCCACATAAAATTCAAGGCTGCGGTGAGATTTCGGGCGTCACCCCCGTAGCGACGGTTCCAGTCGTTGTTGGGACCAAAATCATGGTTGTCCAGAAAGGTTACCAATTCATCGGGATTGGCATAGAGGTGGTCGTATCGGGCCGCTGCCATCACGTTGCTGAAGCTTTCACCCTTTTCAAACATGTGGAAGGTGGCCATGGCGTAGAAATCGAGCACGGCCATGCCGGAAGGTTCGGAGTTACCCACCGCGCCCCGCCAGGTGTACCAGTGCGGATTAATTTCCTCCACATTATGCAGTTCGTGGCGTTTCTGGGCGACCTCGCCGAAGATGAACAGGTCGGGATTGATTTTTTTGAACTCATCCAGGAACCATTGAACGTCTTCTTTGCTCATGTGCTTGATGGTATCCCATCGGAAGCCGTCTACTCCCATTTCGATGTAGGTTCGGTAGGCGTCCAGCATGTACTGACGCAGCACCGGTGATCCGGTATTCAGATCGGGCGTGTCTTCATGCAGGGCCCGGTTGTACAGGTTCTCGGTATCATCGTAGCCCTGGGCGAATCCATTACCGGAGTGATGATACCAGTCGTTGGAGGTGGTATTGATGTAACTGACGGTGTTGGGCCAGTTGTAGGCAGCCAGGTTCTCATTGTAGGGTGCCGGCAGGCGGGCTACGTTGGCCCGACTCCAGATTTTGCCGTCATCGGGATTGGGCGTGAGGCCGTCATACTCCCAGTCAGGGTTGTCAGGGAGGGGATTTCCGTTGAGGTCTTGTCCCCAGGGCTGGTCGGGGTCGGTGTTATAACGAATCTCCGCGTGGTCTTTGATGCCGAACCGGCCGGTATGGTTGGTGACGATGTCCAGCACGATTTTCATGTCCCGGGCATGCACTTCGTTTATGAGATCCTGAAACGTAGCCCCGGGCGACTCCAGTCGTGGATCAACGCGGGTGAAGTCCCAGGCATGGTACCCGTGGTAGTCCAGCGGACTGCGATTGTGTACGATAGGCGTGATCCAGATTGCGGTAAAACCCAGGTCCTGAATGTAATCCAGCTTCTCGATGAGCCCCTTGAAATCGCCCCGCCAGGTTACATCCTGAGGATCGGTTATGGCGGGATTGATATTGGGATCCGGGTTGTAACTGGACCACTCGTTGGGCACATTGTTGGAGGGGTCGCCGTCAAAAAAACGGGTAGTAAGCAGGAAATAGATACTTTCCTCCCGGAAATCGACCTGGGCCACGGCCGTGGCCGACAACCCGATGGTGATAAACATACTCAGCAGAAGTGCCTTGACGGCTATGTAAGAAACTTTCATGTAAGCGCTTTCATAAAGGTGCGATAAAAAAGCCGCTGACAGCGGCCGAATCTCCTGTCAACCTATTTTTATTTTTTGTAAAATTCAAGTAAGCGCTTACAGATTCCGCAGCGAAATGATTTGCACAGCTGCAATGGGAAATGCACGAGGCCCGACTCTGCCCGATCGGTTACGGAGGTTTAGCTGCGACCGGGTTATGCACGAGGCCCGGCTCTGCCCAATCGGTTACGGAGGTTTTGCTGCGGCCGGGAAATGCACGGGCCCGGCTCTGCCAGTCCGGTTACGGAGGTTTTAATGGGTGAATATGCTGGGTCCCGCCTTCCGTGGGGGAACGGACCTTTTTCCGTGGTGGAGTGGGTTCAGGTGTACAGCAGTATAGCGCTTCGTTGCTGCAAAAATTCCTCCCTGCCGGAATTTTCGATCTCCGTGAGTTCCTGCGTGCTGCCATTTCGCTCAATCCACAATCGCAGCGTATCGGTGCCATTGAGTATATCAATGGGCATGGCATCATTTTCGTATTCAAACGGAGGCGGTCTCCAGCCAAAATCAGTCCCCATACGATGATATAATTCCCGCAGTACAATCTGCGCGGCCTTCCAGCTGCCCGACGTCGGTTCCCCGGCGGAATTTGCAACATGTACCTGATACCCGTGACAATTCTGCCCCTGCCATTTCTCGAAGGTCGGAACAAAGGTGTGCGGCCTAAGCCGGAAGAGTTCACAGCCGCCCTGCTGCAAAGCCTGATTGATCGCTCTGACATGGGTATGCGCCAGCAGCCGGGGGTGACCGAAGAGTTCGAAAGGCCTGACCGTACCCCGACCTTCACTCAATACGGTCCCTTCCATCAGTACAAATCCCGGGTAGACCGACAGGGTGTGGAGGGTTGCCAGATTGGGCGATGGCAGTACCCACGGCAGTCCGGTTTCCGTGAATCCGGACCGGCGATTCCAACCGGTGCAGCCTATTACCACCGGCTCATCACCGGCATCCCAGTACCGGCTGGCGTAACGGGCCACCTCGCCCGCAGTCATTCCGTGTCGCATGGGCAGCGGATGGAGCCCGACAAACGAGGAAAACGCAGGTTGAAGGAGGTTTCCCTCGATGGTTACGCCATCCAGCGGATTGGGCCGGTCCAGAATTACAACCCTTACGCCATGCTGATGGCAGGCTTTCATGGCCAGTATCATGGTCCAGATATAGGTGTATACCCGCACGCCGATATCACTCAGGTCGATGACCAGGGTGTCAATATGCTGCAGCATTTCAGCGGTGGGTTCGCGGGTTTCCGAGTAGAGGCTGAAAACCGGGATACCATATACGGTGTGCTCCTGATGGGGCGACTCAATCATGTTGTCTTGCGCATCGGTGTTGAAACCGTGCTGGGGACCAAAAAGTGCGGTCAGCCTGGAACCCAGCAGGCGGTGCAGGATGTCGGCTCCGTGCTGCAGGTTGCGGTCTACCGAGGCGCTGTGCCCCAGGTAGCCTACCCTTCCGTGAAGGTGTTCGAGGAGTTCGGGTTCGTGTTGTAGTCGGTCAAGTCCGGTAAGCATAGGTCTGTCATAGTATCAGCATCGCATCCCCGAAGCTGTAGAAGCGGTACTTTTCGGCGATGGCGTGCGCGTAGATACGGTGCATTTCGTCCAGTCCGGTAAGTGCGGCAACCAGCATGAGCAGGGTGCTTTTGGGCAGGTGAAAGTTGGTAATCAGGGCATCCAGTCCGCGGTAGGTGTAGCCCGGCGTGATGAAAATATCGGTGCTGCCCGAGCCGGCGGCAAAAATCCGCTTATCAGGCTCACCATCGGCTATGGATTCCAGCGTCCGGGCGCTGGTAGTACCCACGGCTGTGATATGTTTCGAACGCTCAAGCATGCCGGCATTTTGCGCGTCAATACTGTACCATTCGCTGTGCATGACATGATCTTCAATCTGCTCGACTTTAACCGGCGCGAAGGTGCCCATACCTACGTGGAGGGTGAGTTCAACGATGGACCGGCCTGAGTCTTGCAGCTGGTCCAGCAGCTCCGTGGTGAAATGAAGTCCTGCCGTGGGCGCGGCTTTGCTCCCCTCGTCTTTGGCGTACACCGTCTGGTATTCATCGGCCAGCGACTCATCCTGGGCAATGTAGGGGGGGAATGGGGTCAGCCGATGGGGTTCCCATGCCGGCTCGGTGAGTGGGGGGTGCAGTTTCAGGGTACGCACTCCATCTTCCTGCATTTCCAGGGTTTCGGCAGTGAGTCCCGGAGCCAGTTCGGTAATTTTTCCCGGACGAAATTTCTTGCCCGGCCTGACCAGCGCTTCGGCCGTGGTATCATTGATTTGGCGGAGTACAAAGATTTCCAGTCCTCCGAAAACCATGCGTGCTTTTTCAACTTTGCTGTTGTTGACTACGATGGTTGTGTCTTTGGGAAGCCAGTTGCCGATGTTGTAAAACACATCGTCTGTGATTGCGCGGGTTTTACGGTCATAGACCAACAGCCGGGCGTGGTCGCGCGGGGAGGCGGGGCGTTGGGCGATGAGCGCCTCCGGCAGGGTGAAGTCGAAGTCGTTGATGGTATACATGGACGGAAAAATACGCAGATTTTTGATGTAGCGGGGTTGAAGCCCGGACATTCGGGTTGTTTTTTAGTGTCGCACTTTTGGTTGTGGTTGCTTAGCTTGCAAATCGGCGTTGTTGCTGGCTGGTGTGCTTGCTTCCGAGCTATCGGCGTTGTTGCTGGCTGGTGCGCATGTGCCCGAGCTGTCGGTGTTGTTGCTGGCTGCACGCGTATGTGCCAGCACCCGCCCTGTTGCACCCACAGACGGCACCCGGCCGACCTGCAAACCGCATCGCTGCCCCGCCGAAATTCGTCGTACTGTTATTCCCGCTGAACAGACCTGCATGCAGGTCCGATACCTGTAACCATCCCGACATACCCCATGAAACTTTTCCTCGTACTCGCCCTGCTGACCTTGATTTCCTGCTCACGTGACGTCCTGCCGCCAACCGACGTTACCTACGATGTGCTCATTGAAAACGCCCGGATTATCGACGGTACCGGTGCTCCGGCCTTCCACGGATCGGTGCTGGTGCGGGATGGTCTCATAGCGTATGCCGGACCGGCTTCGTTGGCAGACTACCAGGCTGCGCACAGAATAGATGCTGCCGGCAGGGTGGTGGCCCCCGGATTTATTGACGCCCACGCCCATGGAAACGCCGAAATGAACCCGGTGTTTCGCAATTTCTGGTCGCAGGGCGTGACCTCCATCGCACTGGGAATGGATGGCCGGAGTCCGGGAATGGATGATCTTCCGGCTTGGATGCAGCGTGTAGAGGAAGCCCGACCAGGGGTAAATATCATTCATTTTGCAGGACACGGCAGCGCGCGGGAGTATGCCGGACTGCCCCTCGAACAGGGTGCCGCAACCGATGAACAGCTGGATGCACTTGTGCAGGTAATTGATTCGCAGCTTGCCGCAGGATCGTTCGGGGTGTCTACCGGCATCGAGTACATCCCGGGTGTCTTCGCCGACCGGAGGGAGCTGGCCAGGGTTGCGCAAACGGTTGCCCGTTATGACGGATTGGTAACGTCCCATGTGCGTAGTGAAGACGATGATGCGGTCAAGGCTTCGGTGCGGGAGCTGATTACGATGGGGGCCGACGGCGGAGCGCGGGTGAATGTTTCCCATATTAAAATTGTGTATGCCAACGATACCTCCGAGGCAGAGGGTGTGCTGGCGGTGATGGACAGTGCCCGTGCGGCGGGTGTGGAGATTACGGCGGATGTCTACCCATACACGGCCAGTTATACCGGAATCGGGATACTCTACCCGGACTGGGCCCTGCCTCCGAATAATTTCGAGGAGGTGCGCCAGGAGCAACGCGTGGAGCTGGCCGGGTATCTGCGTAACCGCGTAAATCGCCGTAATGGTCCGGAAGCTACCTTGCTAGGCACAGCGCCCTGGTCCGGCCGGACCCTGGCTGAGATTGCCGACAGCCTGGATAAACCCTTCGAAGAGGTGCTCATCGACCATATTCCGCCGGGTTCAGCCAGTGCAGCTTACTTTGTCATGAACCTGGATGTGATGCGACGATTTCTGACGGATCCCATGGTTTCTGTGTCGAGTGACGGGTCGCCTACGATGCTGCATCCACGGGGGTACGGCAGTTTTTCGCGTATCATCCGGCAGTTTGTTCAGGAGGAAGGCACCCTTTCTCTGGAGGAGGCCGTCTACAAAATGAGCCTGATGACGGCAGAAATTATGCGGCTGGACCGCCGACGGGATGGGGAGGCTCTGGCCGGGGGCGAGCCGCTGACGGACATCCGTTATGCTCCACGCGGTGCGCTCAGGGAAGGTTTTGCAGCGGACATCGTGGTGTTTAATCCGGAAAACGTGCAGGATACGGCTACGTTTGAGCGGCCGCACCAGTTCGCACTGGGGATGGATTATGTGATGGTCAACGGGATTCTGGTGCAGCAGGACGGCGTGCCGACCGAGGAGCGCCCGGGCCTGGTGCTGCGCCGGTAAAACTTTTTTCAGCGGAGTTGACCTGTACGTTGCCCGACCGCTGCATCCGGCAAGCAGGCAGCATCATACCCATGATACGGCCGTTGTATCCGGCAAGCAGGCAGCATCATACCCATGATACGGCCTTTGCATCTGGCAAGCAGGCAGCATCATACCCATGATACGGCCGCCCGGTGATGGCAGCGGAAGGACCCGGGAGGACTTCCTATGCGAACCCCTCCCGGCGTGCATCAGCGTTGGCGTCTGCCAATCTCGATTTCATAAAGCCGGCGTTGTTCCCGCTCGAAATCCGCCCGCTCGGCCATACGCTCCCTTTCCAGGGTATCGCCGGGCTCCAGCTGGTGCTCCCACTCAAATTCCTGTCGCCACCAGTTCAGCGAGCCGTCTTTGCCGGCCGCCAGCACGGTGTAGCCGGGCTTGAATCCCCGCCAGTTACCACCCCACCAGGCCGCGCTCACACTTTGCGAGGTGATGTACCAGATTCCGTTGTAGTAGTAATCTTCAATCTGGTGGGAATGACCCTGCAGCACAGCTTTCACACCGTGGCGCTCCAGAATCTCCCGCAGTGCACGGTTGTCATCTACCACCATGTGGTTCATGGCCCGGGCTTCGGGGTCGCCGCTGATCTGGCCGGTGTTGCAAAACGCCGCGATGTGCATGACACAAACGGTGGGCATCCCCGCATGGGCACCCAGATCAAACCGAAGCCATTCCAGCTGTTCTTCTCCAATCCGGCCTACATAGCCGGGACCGTGTTCGGCCTGTACCTGATGGATGGTGTCCAATACTACAAAATGCCAGCCATTGTGATTAAAGCTGTAGTAGGGCGAGGGCATTCCGGTAGCTTCCATAATCATGCCTTTGCCGATATCCGGGTCGTCAGCCGGAACTTTACGACGTGCCGACAACCCCAGCACATCGTGGTTGCCAATGCATCCGTACCAGGGCATATTGAGCTGGTTGGAGGCAGAAGTAAACAAATCGATCATGTCGATGAAGTCGTCTTTTTCATTGTACAGGCCGTCAAAGGCCATATCGCCTCCCATGAGTACCAGCTCGGGCGCGGGATCAAGCGCGTTTACACTGGCAATACATTGCGCATACCCTTCGTGACCCTTCCGGAGCCTGCGAACGTGCATATCCGTGAGGTGCGCAAAGTGAAATGCCGTGTTTTCATCGGTAATGGTTGCATTTCCGGCCGGCATCACGGGCTGTTTGCGGGCAATAACCGGATTGGCAGCTCCGCCCAGCAGACCGAGTCCGCCGGCGCCCAGCGCCAGTTTTTTTAGAAAATCGCGACGTGAGTTGCCGTCGGCTTGCGGGTTGGTCTGCACTGCACCATCCCGGACAACTGAATCCGGTTTTTCCTGCGCTGAGGATGAGGCATTTGGTTCTGTAGGGGTATTCGAGGTGTTTGATTTCATGGTATTGTACTGTAGATGATAGCGTTACCTCCGGTTGCCGCCGGAGCCTATGGGGTCAATGTACGTATTGTATCGTTTATGATGAAATCGGCAGCCCGCGCAATGGCAAGCAATCCCGGATTCTGAATGGTTAAATCGGGAACGGTCAAACCGTGTACGAATATGCCCAGCAGCCACATTCTGTCGTCCGGTGCCGATACCATAGCGGCTTCACCGCGGGTTGAGGTGACCCGACCCGTTTTACCGGCGTATGTCCAGGCGTCCGGAACAATGCGGGCTACCCCAACGCGATCCTGCTGAAGGGCGAGCATTGTTTTGCAAAATTCCACGGCACGCTCATCGGGCAACGACACCCCTTCACCCAGTGTATGTGGTGCATACAGTAGCTGCATTATTCGCAGCATATCGGCGGCGGTTGTCACGCCCAAGCCAAATTCCATGGATTCAGGAGTGTCAGGATGGAATACTTTCCTATATAACCGGGTATTCGCACACCCAAATATATTAAGCGTTGCATTAACCGGCTCAATACCGGTCTGATCCAGCACCAGGTTCGTAGCCGTATTGTCTGATAGGGCCGTCATCAGATAGCAGGCGTCGTCCAATCGAACCGTACCCGGAGTATGCATGTGTCTGAGAACCCCCATTCCACCAACTAAATCGTCTTTTTGCACAGGTATTTGTGAGTCCCAGGCAAGCTCGCCATTACCTGCCTGCATGGCGGTATGGATGAGTATCGGCAGTTTGATAGTACTTGCCGTGGATACCGGGGTATCGCTCTGATACGACCAGGTTTTTCCGCTCTGTACCTCGATGGCGGCAACGTGCAGTGTGCCTTCAGGTAGCAGCGACTCAATGTTACGGAACGCAGGCAGGTGTGTCATGGGTTTTTGGCAGGGAATATAAAAAACCTCCGGAACAGGTCAGTGCTTCGGAGGTTAAAGAGTCCGGACCGGTATAATGCCGGTCCGGACGGGGTTTGGTAATGTTTTGACGCTTTTCGGCGCCGGCATCCGGGTGAAACTCTGTCTGTACAATTCACATGGATTCGCTTATGTGCCGTGGGTAAATGGACCATGATGGTTACCCAAAACCACATACGGCTCACAGGCCATGGTAATTCGCCCGGGACAATCATACCGGATTACCCGCCGATGTAATCCTCATCTACAACCTGATCGTTTTTGCCGCTGAGTGCCTTCATGCGATCGGTTAGTGAGTCAAAGGCAGAGAACATAACCGGAACCACAATTAAGGTCAGGAACGTGGCAAAGGTCAGTCCGCTGATAATGGCCACGCCCATCGGACCCCAGAATGCGGTGTTATCCGAGCCAATCTGAAATCCGGGATCGGCATTGACCAGCAACCCCACAAAGTCGATGTTGATACCAAAAGTCAGCGGCACCAACCCGAGTATGGTGGTGAATGCGGTCAGCAGAACCGGTCGTAAACGGGTAGACCCCGCCTGAATGATGGCGTCTTTGCGTGCCGTGCCTTCATCGAGCAGCTGTTTGAGATAATCCACCAATACGATGTTGTTCACCGTGACAATCCCCGCAAGGGAAATCACCCCGATAAAGGTCATCAGTCCGAAGGGGGTCTGGGTGAGTATGAGACCGAGAATCACACCGATCAGACTCAATCCAACCACAATCATGATAATCATCGGGGCTACGAAAGAGTTGAACTTGATGAGCATCACAAAGAAAATCAGGGCGAAACTGATCAGCAGGGCGGTGGTCAGGAAGGTGAACGATGCGTTGAAATCCTCATTCTCACCGGTATAGCTCACACTGTAGCCTACCGGGATGGTCTCCAGGTAGTCGTCCAGGTATTCCTGAGTGGCAGCCAATACTTCCGGACCGTTGAATCCGGGCGCCGCCTGACCTTCAATGATGGCCGTACGTTTCAGGTCAAGTCGGGTAATAGACCCCAGTCCGCGGGTTTCCTCAAATGAGGCAACCGAGGAGAGCGGAATCTGCTGGCCGCGGGAAAATATGGTCAGATTGTCCAGACTCTGCAGGCTGGAACGGTCTTCCTCGCGTAGCCGGACCGTAATGTCATATTCATCGTCTCCATCGCGATATTTGCTGGCTTCCAGCCCGTTCATAGCAATCCGAACCGTCTGGGCGATGTCTGCAATGCTCAGACCATACTGCCCGGCACGATCGGTGTCTACGCGAACGGCATACTCCGGAACGGCCCCGCTGATATTGTCTTTCACATCCACCAGCCCGGGGATGCTCCCGTCCCGGGAGGCCTCGTCGAGCCGGGCCCGGATTTCACCGGATATGCGCGATATCACCTCAAAGTCTTCTCCGGTTACCTCAATATTGACCGGTGAACCGGTTGGCGGACCTTCCTGCTGGACCTCCACCAGAATCGAGATATCGGGTATCGGCGTCATGTACTCCCGCAGGCGATTCAACGTCACCGTACTGGGTTCGCTGCGGTCGCCATAATCCACCATATTCAACCGGATCTGGGAAAGTTCAGCGCGAGGCTGTCCGCCACCAAACACATCGCCGCCGGCAACCCCGACGTTAATTACAATATTCTCCACATTATCGCGCGATGACGGGTGTTCCTGCAACATCAGGTCGATGCGCTCCTGAACACGGCGTGCTGCATCATCAGACGCCTCCACATTCATCCCGATTGGTCCTTCAATGTTGATGATGATGGCAGCGGGATCGGTTTGCGGGAAGAACTGAACACCGGTAGGTGCCGCTGAAAACGCCGCAAAGATACTGATCAGCAGTCCCAGTACACCGTTGAGAAGCAGAGAACGGTTATCCGTGAGAATCAGCGGTCGATTCAGCTTGAGCGCCGTCCCGATGCCTCCAAAAAGAATCAGAACAATGGGAAGACCCAGCAGGACCGCCATCGCGGCGCTATCCATCCCGCCGTTGAATACATAGGCAGTACCAATGATAGCCCCGACAAAGAGCAGGAGCCCCAGACCGGTAAGCAGCACTGCACGACCACCGCGGAGGAGTCCTTCAACGGTGTGTATGAAGATTCCGCCAACCCCTGCCGCCAGTAAAATTCCGCCCAGAATCTGCGGGAGAACCGCCGCCTGAGGTGCTATGGAGTTGGTCAGGGCGAACAGCAGCATGAAAATCACACCCAGGGTAAGACTCACCAGTGCGGTGATGTTCCGGGGCCAGGCCCATTTTACGCTGTAATCGCGCTCAAGCATGGTATTGAGCAGACCCTGGTAGCGGTCGATGACGGCAGGAACCAGATGGTGGGTAAACCGGTAGGCCAGCGGCTTGACCAGAAACCGGAAGGATACTACAAAGAATATCGTGACGCCTACCAGTACCACAAAGGTAATCCAGTTGGCCGCCAGAATAACCAGTCCGCCAAATCCAAGCAGGGCGTATTTGACTATGTTTGCAAATACCGTGCTCTTTACGCGAACATCCTTATCGATTTTCACAAAAATTACGGTGAGCGTAGGATAGAGCACCAGCGCTACAAACAGTGAACTGAGCAACACAATAATGAGCGTTTTGGGCAGGAAGCTCATAAACTGCCCGATGATGCCCGGCCAGAATGTCAGCGGGAAGAAGGCTGCAACCAGGGTTGTGGTGGCCGCCAGCAGGGCACCGCCCACCTCCGTAGCGCCCTTGATGGCCGCATCAAATCGACCGAGGCCGGCCTCGCGATACCGGAAGATGTTTTCCACAATAACCACGGCGTTGTCAACCAGCAGCCCAAGGGCAATAATCAGGGAGAACAGAATCACAAAGTTCACGGTAAACCCGCCCAGGTTCAGCACCAGAAAGCCCACAAAGATGGAGATGGGCACGGCCGCACCTACCAGCAGGGCGTTGCGGATTCCCAGAAAGAATACCAGCACCAATACCACAAAGAGCATTCCGCTGATGATGCTGTTCTCAAGATCGGCAATCAGTTTGCGGATGTTCTCACTTTCGTCACCGGTAATGAGGACCTGGGTTCCTGCCGGGAAGTTAAAGTTGTCGATGGTGGAGAAGATATCGCTGGAGGTGTCCAGAATGTTGCTTCCGGGCCTGCGCTTGACCGACAGACTGATGACCTGGAGTTCTTCAATATCGGCCTGGTCTACGCGCTGCATCATCCCGTTTTCGTCTTCCAGCTCATAGGCTTTCAGCCGGGCAAAACTTTCCCTTTCCTCAAAATCATAGACCACTTCGGCTACATCCCGCAGGTAAACCAGTCCCGGTGCAGGCTGGCCTTCCACAGGTTCCGGACTGGCAATCACGATGTCTTCCAGCTCGGCGGGATCCCGGATTTCACCGCTGACACGCAGCAGGTAGCTGAGTCGGTTTACATCCACTGTACCGCCGGGTATGGTCAGATTCTGATTCTGAATGGCGCCCACAAGCTGTCCCAAAGCCAGGTTATAGCTGGTCAGGGCTGTCAGGTCTACATTTACCTGCACCTCGCGCACAATGCCGCCCACCAGGTCCACCTCACGGATGCCGGAAATGGATTCCAGTTCGTCTTGCAGTCGCTCACCCAGCCGGGTAAGGTTCACCAGGGAGTAATCAGCGGCCAGATTGACGGTCATAATGGGGAAGTCGTCAACGCTGGCTTCAATGATGATGGGCTCTTCCGCGTCCGGGGGGAGATCGGCTTTGGCCAGATCTACCCGCTCGCGCAGGTTCTGACTGGCTTCATTATTGGGAACCGACAGTTCGAATTCCACAACCACAATGCTCACACTTTCCTGGGTGGTGGAGCGTATTTCCTTCACCCCATTGATGCCCTGAAGCTGGCGTTCCAGGGGTTGGGTAATCAACGACTCCATATCGGCCGGACCAATGCCCGGGTACAGGGTGGTGATGAAGAAGAAGGGTACGTCCACCGAGGGAGCCGACTCCTTCGGAATGCTGATATACGAGAATATTCCGGCCACACTCAAAATGAGCGTGAGCATCAGAATGGCCGTTCTGTTTTTTAGGGTAAATCGGGTAAAATTCATGCCTTTGGCGTGTTAAAAATCGGGTGTTACCGTGAGTGAATCGTTTCCGAATCGGTGGTGTCAACAATGTTGAGCAGGTCACCTTCGCCAATGGCGCTCAGACCGGTTACAATCAGCTCATCGCCTTCCTGCAGACCGGATGCAATGACTACAAAATCACCGGATGACAGTTCGATGTCCACTGAGCGTTGGGTGGCGCGTGCACCTTCATCGCTGTTCTGCACTACAAAGACCGTGTTGCCGGACTCATCACGGATAACAGCCGTTCTGGGGATGACAATTTTGCCTTCAATTTTTTGGCGCAGCACGTGCAGATCAGCTACCATGAGGGGTTTGATCCGGCCATCAGGGTTGCGCAGTTTGACTTCAACCGGGAAGGTTCGGCTGTCAGGATTCACCAGACTGCTTGCGAAGCTGACCTCGGCGGAGGCGGGGGGAATGTCGTAGTTCCGGAAGTCAATATCTACCGGTGTTCCTTGCCCGATCATCCCGGCAAATCGCTCGGGAATTCCGCCGCTGATGCGGATTTCATCGGTATTGACCAGGCGCAGGACCGGTACACCGGGACTGGCAAACTGTCCGACGGAGGTGAACCGTTCTTCAATGCGTCCGGAAAACGGAGCCCGGAGGGTTGCATCGCCCAGTTGTTTCTCTATGGCGGCCAGCTGAGCGGCGGCCTGATCACGCTGTGAACGACTCTGCAGGTATTGCACGGTGCTGATCACCGAGTCGGCATGCAGTGCCGCCTGTCGTTGGTAAACATCCTCAGCCAGATCGTAACCCGATTGGGCCGCGGCGTAATTGGCCTGCAGGAGACGGTCGTCCAGCCGCATGATTACATCGCCCCGGTTCACGCGGGTTCCGCGCTCGGCTATAAACTGAATCTGTCCCGGGGTTTCAACGGCAATCATGGCATCATCGTGGGCGGTCACGTTACCGTTTATGCGGATGCGGTCTTCGAAGGAAACCGGCTGCAGGGTCATGGTTTCCACGGCAACTACACGCTCACGGGTCTGGCTGGTGGTCTCCGGCTCCGTGGTGTCCGCGTTTTCAGCCCCGCAGGCAGCTATAAACGTGGCAAAAGCAAGAATGAGAAGGGTATGGGTTGTTTTCATAAGTAATTTCACAGCAAAGTTGATCAGTCGTTAATTTCAATGACTACGGCGCGTTTGCCCATAGCCGTTTCCAGTTCGCCCCGGGCAATGAGATAGTCGTGCAGGGCCGTCATGTAATTGAGCCGGCTCTGGTCCAGCAAACTGGCCGCCTGGCGCTCTTCCAGTCGGGTACCCACCCCTTCACGGTAGCGGTTGCGGGCCTCCTGATAATTCAATTCGGCCAGCTCAATATTGCGCTGCTGGCTCTCTATGCGCTGCCAGGAGGATTCTACATTTCTGAGAGCGGCATCCAGTTCCAGATAAATGGACTCCCGAAGCAGGAGTGCATCCAGTTCGGCCCGCTTGACATTAACAGCAACCTGGTTAACACGGGCCCTGCGTTGAAATCCGTCAAATATGCTCCACTGAACCCTCAGGCCTACCGCAAAAGAGGCGTTCCAGTATGAGCCATCAAAAAAACTGTTGGTTTCGCGGGAGAAACTGAACGGATCGTCGGGGTCCGTAAGGGTCCGGTCACGATTATCCGGAACGTTACCCAGGTAGGCGTAGTCGGCAAAGGCGCTAACCACAGGGAAGTAGGCCGAACGCGCGAGGTTACGCTCTTCCTCACGAAGCCGGATGTTGCTTTCTACCAGCCGCAGGTCGGGTCGCATAGCCCGGGCCGCATCCAGTGCATCGCTCAGGTTCATCACTTCGGGAAGCTCAGCCCGGTAATCGGCCAGGCGATCCGTGAGCACCAGATAACGCTCTACCGGGATACCCAGCATAATATTCAGACTGCGGGTTGCCAGTGCGGCTCCGTTCCGGGCACTGATCAGACTGGTTTCCAGATTTACGACCTCCACAGCGATGCTGTTACGGTCGAACCGCGGGGCCAGACCCTGCTCAACCAGGGCACGCACATCGCGTTCGGTGGCACGAAGCTGTTCCAGGCTGCTTTCCAGTAAGGCTACCTGCTCCTGGGCCAGCAGGGCGTTAAGATAGGCCGTTCGAATTTGCTGAACCAGCGTCTGGGTATCGCGTTCCAGCTGCTCGCGGACTATGCTCTTCAGGTGCTCCGCTCCGCGGATAGCGGCAAAGGCGGCTCCGTTGTAAATCGCCTGGGTTGCACTGATACCCAGCACAAACTGATTTTCAATTTCGAAGGGATTTCCACCGGTACTCTGTACGATGCCGGCATTTTCAAGTCCCTGCTGGCGTCGATCCAGATAATCCTGAAAGGTCAGGGTCGGGTTGCCCTCAATACGTTGCTGTTCGTTATAAAACAACCAGTCAATTGCTCCGAATGATGTGAACAGGTCGGCGGCATCGCTTCCGGCAAAGGGGTTCGGTGTGCGCACATTCCGGGTATAGTTGGCTGCTCCGCCGATCTGTGGATAGACACTGCCCCAGGCCTGCCGGATTTGCTCATCCGCTTCTTCAACACTCAGTCGTGAGCGTTGCAGGACGTAGCTGTTGACCAATGCTATTTCAATGGCTTCGTTCAGCGATATCCGGGCAGTGTCCGGTTCAGTTGCGGGGGGTGATGGCGCCTGTGCCTGTGCGGATAGGGTAATGCTCAGACTCAGTAGTATCCAGAGCATACAGACCCGGACCCATGCCGGGTGCTCCTGCGTTGGTATCATAGTAGTTTATCAGTTATTGTTGAGTGATATGCAGATGATTCAGTGTTTTTTCAGATACGATTCCGTCAAATCCCATAAAATCTCTTCTATTTGCCGTCGTGCCTGTAAGGTGTCGGTTCCCGGAAGTCCATAAACGCTGCCGTCGATGTTCAGGTTGGCCAGTACATGAAGCTGATTGACAATATGATCGTACATCCCGGCTACTACGAACATGAACAACGGAAGATTTACATTTCTGAAAATTCCGGAGGCTACACCCTCATTGATGCACGTTTGTATCATATCCCGGATTTCCGTGAATATCGCCTGAATAGATTCATGCATGTCAGGCCGTAACCGTATCCCGACTTCACGGTGTGCAATTACAATCGGTCCAGGCCGGGAAAACGCATATTCCAGATAGGCCGATGTCAGCTTTTTCAGGCGATCATCCGGAGGCAGGCCCGCATCGTATTCATCGCGCAGCAGAGCCAGGGCCTGTTCACCATAACGTTCGATGATGGCTTTGAGCAGGTTCTCCTTCGACCCAAAATAATAGGCAATCATAGCTGCGTTCACCTCCGCAGTCTCGGCAATTTCACGGGTGGAAGTGGAGTCGTACCCGTTCTGGGCAAACAACTGCTCTGCAGCGTTCAGTATATGTTGTTTCTTGTCCGGAGCAGGGTTTTTCATGGGGTGTAAATTTACTAATCAAACGGTTAATTAACATCAATAGTTTCAATTTCCTTATAAATTCTCAGCCATGTTATTTAATTGTTATATTGTGCCCTATTGTATCATTTACGGCATAACTTTTGTGTCTTTTGCACTCTTATGAACGACAGTAAACTCCAGCGGCAGCGCTTTGAATTCAAATATCGTATCACCGAGCAGAAAGCTCTGGCGATGCGTTTTTTTGTGCAGTCTTATCTGGACCTGGATGTTTACGGGGCTATGCAACCGGATCTCAGCTATCCGGTTCACAGCATTTACCTTGACAGTCCGTCACTGAAAACCTATAATGACACGCTTAACGGGAACCGAAACCGGTATAAAATGCGTGTTCGTTACTATGAAAACGGTGCAGATGCGCCGGTCTATCTGGAAGTCAAGCGCCGCGAAGACAAAATCATCACCAAGAAAAGGGCTATAGTACACCGTTGGGCCGCCCAGGAAGTTCTCGATGGCGGCATAGCAGACAGCCGTTACCTTACCGACCCTACCCCCGAACAGCAGGAGGCGCTGGCTTATTTCTGTTCCCTGCGCAACCGGCTCAATGCCCGGGCTAAAACGCATATATCCTACCGTCGTGAGGCCTATGAATCCCGGGGCAGTCATGCCGCACGAATCACCTTCGACCGTCACGTTGTTTCAGGAATTGTCCCCGACGGACCACTGCGTTTCAACACCGAAATTGAAAACCCTGTTACCGTATTTGGTCCGGAGGTTATCCTCGAGCTCAAGTTTACCAATCGCTTTCCGGAATTTTTCAAAACGGCTGTGGAAGTGTACGGTCTGCGACAAGCCTCGGCTGCCAAATACGTAGATGGCCTCATTGAGCTGCACCGAAACCGAAAAGTACACCTAACCCACTGGTAAGTCTTTCATGAATGAATGGCTGCGCTATGGTGACATAGCCCCGATTCCTACCGATCTCAATACCATTTTACTGGGGTTGTTCCTGGCTTTTCTGAGCGGACAATTCATTGCGTGGATTTATATGTTCACGCACTCCGGCCTGTCGTACTCACGCTCATTCGTAAATTCCCTGATCATTATTCCCATCACGGTAACCCTGGTCATGCTGGTGCTGGATAACAACATCGTCACCGCCTTCAGCCTGCTTGCCGTCTTTGCCATTGTTCGTTTCCGGAACATCCTTCGGGATACCCTTGATACAGTCTACATTCTGGCCCTCATCGTGGTAGGCCTTGCCTTGGGTACACAGAAATTTACCACGGCTATTACCGGGGTGGGGGTTATGTCTCTGGCGTTTATGTACCTGTGGTTCACCAGTTTCGGCACCCGTCACCGCTTTGATATTATTGTGAATCTGGAATGGACCCGACCGCTGGAGTCCCTGCCTGATCTTGAAGCGTTGCTTGAGCGCCATGCTTCCTCGGTGGTTCGGGCCTCCCAGCGAACTCAGGAGGGTCGCGACGGAGCATTCATGTCGTACCGGTTGCTGTTGCGGAATCCCGAGGGGTCACCGCTGCTGATAACCGAACTCAAACAACTGGAAGGGGTGCAGGGCCTGAGCACCCTGAATGCCGAAGATGAGTCGGAGGTCTGAGTATGAACAAACCCGTGTACGAACCCGTCAAAACCCCGCTTTCCCGAAAACTGGAATATTTCCGCCTGCGGTACCTGCCCGTAATTGTTTTTCTGGTGATTTTGGGTATTGTGATTTCCCTGTGGAACATCCGCGTGTACAACCCTACTTTTGTTGGGAAGGTGGAAGGGGATATGGCCTGGCTTGCCGCCCCGGAGACCGGTGTTCTCACCTTGCTGGCTGCCGATCAGTTCGATCGTATGCAGCAGGGCGATACCCTGCTGGTTATACAGATTGCCGATACCATGCAGATTCAGACGCAGCTGGAGGTCCTCAGGGCCCAGATTGACTTGCTCCGCTCAGGACAGGATCCGGTGAACAACTGGCAGCGTAACCGTATCAACTACGCAGGACTTCAGCTGGATCTCATGCAGGAACGCATCGCGCTGGCTACCCTGGATGTACGTCGTCAGCAACTTGGCAGAACCGTGTCCAGGCAGCAGCAGCTTGCCGAAAACCAACTGGTAGCTGACCAGGAACTGGAGCTTGCGGAACTGGAACTGGATCTGGTGGAAACCGAAATGCGGGAGCGGGAGACCTACATACAGGACATGGAAGCCCTGCTCGCCGAAATCACGGAGCGTGATGTCTCGTACAGCGGTGAACCCGATGACCCGATACGGGCGGCAGTTCGTGTGCATGAGCGGGAAATTGAAGCACTGGAACAGATGCTTAAACCCCGCGTGGTGCTAGCTCCCTTCGACGGCCTGGTATCTCAGGTGCTTTATCCGCAGGGTACGATTGTGCCACAGGGGGAACTCATCCTGCGATTTGAGTCGATTACACCACGCAGAATTGTGGGACACCTCCGTCAGCCTCTGCTGGTCCGTCCCCGGCCGGGCGACCAGGTCAACATCCGCACCCGCACACCGGACCGTCTCACTGCTGCGGCAACTGTAACCCGTGTGGGTGCCCAGTTTGTGTTGATTGAAGAGACGCTGCAGCGACCCGGAATTGCGCTGGAGACGGGTTTGCCGCTGGAAATCAGCCTTGAAGGACTGGAAGACATGCCGCTGGTTCCCGGGGAAGTGGTTGATGTGATTCTGCCTTGACGGGCAGGCGGGCTAAAATAGAACTCTTTTCCTGCAGAACTGCCGTCAAAAGGGGCCGTTTTCATAGCGATGCGGCCTTATTATAGCCACTTGTAAGTTGAGCTGCTGTGAGAACCGCTGCCTTCAACGGGCTGTTGTCAGAGCCGCAGACTTATAGTAGTCACTTGTAAGTTGAGCTGCTGTGAGAACCGCTGTCTTAAACGGGCTGTTGTCAGAGCCGCAGTCTTCCCACAAGAAGCGTATGTGTGAGCCAGATACCCCGTTCATCACGGTAACCGACGTGTTTTAACCGTGTCGTTTCAGCTTTTTGCGCTATGCTCCGAGGCAAAATATCATTCAGTTCGTCGGCTTTTCACCCATAGGCATGGATGCGTGGTAATCGCGCCGTACCCGTTCCGCGTACTCATCCAGTAAACCGGTTATCGTCTCCGGATTATCACTGCGCAGTACCAGTCCTACGTGGTGCGATTCCTCCATTCTCCAGACAACTTCCGGTGCGTTGAACGGATGCATATCGGGGTTTTCCTGCCGGGCCAGGCTGATAAGAATTCCGGCAAAATCGTTGCGTACGGCAGGAACACTGTATTCCTGATCCAGGGCGGCTGCGGTTTCAATACGGGCCCATTCCCACCACAGGTTGACTCCCGAGGCCGCCTCTACCATGGTTGCCAGGTGCGCTCCGCCAACCCGCGAAGAGGTTTCCAGAAAATAGAACCGACCGTTATCGCTGCTGCGGATAAATTCGGTATGGGAGGCACTGTATTGCATACCGAAAGCGTTCATTACATCGGCTGTGAGGGTCTTCAGCTGATCGAATTCCAGGCTGTCCGGCGATAGTGTTGCCGACCGGAAGATACCGGCGCCGTGAGCCACCTCGAAGGGGGTGGTCAGGTAGCGGGAAACCCAGCAAAACTGCATATTCCCGCCAAACGACAAGGCATCGGCATGGTAGACATCGCCCGGCATAAATTGTTCCAGCAAAAACCGATGGCGGTTGTCGCTCAGGTTATTGATATGGTGCCAGAGCTCTTCGGTGGTATGCATTTTGCGGATACCCGCAGCGGAGGCTTCAGAACGGGGTTTCAGCACCCAGGGGGCGGGAACCAGTTCCGTGAATTCACGGACGTCGTCGTTGTTGAAAAGGGAGGTGAACGGGGGAACGGATATGCCGGCATCCTGAGCGCGCAGGCGCATGGCGAGTTTGTCACGGTAATACCGGCCCGTAGTCTGGCCCATCCCGGGGATGCGGAATTCTTCGCGGATGGCGGTGGCTTTTTCTACGTCAAAATCATCCAGGGCGATGACCGTATCAATGCGTTTCTCGCGAAGCAGCCAGGCAAAACCCTTGATGATGTTGTGAATGTTTTCCGGCGTATTGGCGTCGTTGTCCATATAAAAGAACTCATCGACAGCCTCCCGGGGCCAGGGTTTATGCTCGAGTTTCCGGTGGGTCAGCAGGTATACGGTGTGACCCGCTTTCCGGCACGACTTGAGAAATTCTTCACCTTTGAAATAAAACGATATGCACAACACATTCAGCATCACGACCGCCTGAGTAGATTGTTAGATAAAATGTCTGAAGACCGGTGACTCTAATGACGTAGCGGGGGTTCATTGCTCTGGTGCACCGGTTGCAGGAATAGTAGCATTTACCCCGGCTTGTTGCAAGTTAAAATGCCCGCCTCATCATATTTATATAGTTCGATGGGGACCTGACGGCCAGGGAGGAGGACTTCGTGACCCGGTTCCTTATACGATGGGGACCTGACGGCCGGGGAAGTGGACTTCGTGACCCGCCTTATCATACGATGGGGATGGTTGCCCCGGCCGGTTCAGATCATGTGTTTCATCACATTTACCAGCAGCAACACCCCGTAGCCGGTGGCATTCTTCATCTTGCCGAATTCGGTATCGCCGAAAACGGTACCCGCAACGTCCAGATGCGCCCAGGAAGGATGGTTTTCGGTAAAAACTTCCAGAAATTTGGCTGCGGCTATGGCTCCTGCAGTGGGTTTGCCGCTGAGATTACGCACATCCGCTACATCGGAGTGCAGCTCGCCGTTGTAATCGTCCCAGAGGGGGAGCGACCAGACCCGCTCTCCGGTCTCATCTGCGCTGGTGGTAATGAGGTGTTCCAGTTCTCGGTCATTACAGAACAAGGCTGCTGCCTGGGAGCCCAGGGCCCGCACGGCTGCCCCGGTCAGGGTGGCCAGGTCAATGATACAGTCGGGGTCAGCGTTGCGCACCATCCAGCTGAGCGCATCGGCCAGAATAAGGCGACCTTCGGCATCGGTATCGGCAATTTCAACGGTTTTCCCGCTGTAGGAATTCAGGATGTCGCCGGGCTTGACCGAGCGGGAATCCACCAGATTATCGGTCAGCGGGATTACGGTTGTTAACTGGATGGGCAGACCGAGTCGGGCCGCTGCCAGGGTTGCTGCCAGTACGGTAGCCGCGCCGGCCATATCGCATTTCATCCAGACCATGGATGCGGTTGGTTTCAGGGAAAGTCCACCGGTATCGTATGTCACTCCTTTGCCAACAAGGCCCAGATGTGGACCGTCACCATCGCTGGTGCCGTTGTAGCGCAGCACCGCAAAGCGTGCGGGATGTTCACTGCCCCGGTTCACCCCCAGAAGCAATTCAAACCCCTCGCGTTGAAGCCGGACTTCGTCATAAATTTCACAGTCAATGGGCAATTCAGCCGTCATTTCCACAATCATCTCGGCAAATTGGACCGGATTTTTCCAGTTCGAGGGGATGTTGATCAGGTGCATGGCTGTTTTCTGGGCATCAGCCAGCATTTCTCCGTGCCGGGCGGCTTCCAGAAGCTTGTCGGGGGTTAGTGCTGTGCTGTCTGCCGGCGAATCGGCGTACACAAGTGTAAGGTTTTTCAGCGGGTGAGCACTGCCGGCGGTTTCCCGCTGATCCAGTTGATAGGTTCCGGCAAGGACACCGCTTACACAGATTTCGGTAAAGGGGATGAGCCCGTTCAGAGGTACCGGTTTACGCTTTCCGGCAGGAGTTCGGTCGGGAACAGTATTGCTGCTGTGGGGAATCAGACCGTTGTCCAGAAATAAACCGGTTTCCTGGTCGAGCAGCTTGCGATGTGTCTGAGTGAAACTGCGGAGTGCGCCGTACACCGACCGGGCGTCCGGGTAATCTCCCAGACCAACCAGAAGCAATTCCCCGGCATCATGCAGAACCCTCCAATAGCTCCCTTTCTCAGCCTGAAATGTCTCGAAGGTACGCATGGTATCGAAACCGGGAAAGGACTCAAACAGGCTGGCAAGCCGGTTGCGGTCGGTGTAGGTGCCAACAGGCACGATGATTTTTTCCAGGGCGGTGATCGACAGGGACTGAATAGTCAGCATAAGTTATGTTTTCTGGCAGTTTCAAACTGCGTTGGTGTAAAAGGGCACTATGGGCAGCGCATGTTCACAAAATGTGAACATGAAATCACGAAATGTGAACGGTTGCCTGCCCGGCGTGTGAAATTTCGATATAAAAGAGCATCAGCGGCTGGCAGCGCAGATGATGCACATACGATGTCGGTCAGCTAGGTCGGGCTTACAGATCCTGGAAATAAAGCCACGCTATTGCACGCGGGAATTCCTGACCCCAGGCGGCCTCGTTATGCTCTCCCCCCTCCCGAACCGACAGTTCCACGGGAAGGTTTCGGCCGTGCGGGTTTTCCTTGACCAGCCCGTAGAGTCTGGTGAGGTGTTCCACCATATCACCTCCTTCGGCCGTGCCACCGTACAGGTAAATACGTCCGTAGTAGGTCGGGGTGTCGCGGACAAATTCTTCACTGAGTTCGGGGCTGACCCAAAGCGAGGGACTGAATATGAGCAGTTTGCTGTAGACCATGGGGAATTGCATGGTGGCGTAGATACTGATCAGCGCACCCATCGAACTGCCCCCGATTCCGGTGTGCTCCCGCGCAGGGAGCGTCCTGAAATGAGCATCGACGTAGGGTTTGAGGGTTTCAGCCAGGAATCGCGCGTATTGCTGACCGTCCCCGATTCCCAGTTGCGTCTCACGTGAAGGCGTGAACTCTGCCAGTCGCTCGGATTCAGCATGATCGATGGAGATAATGATCACATCGCCCATTCCCCGTTCTGCCAGCCAGGCCAGCTTACGGGGGACTTCCCAGCTGCCGAACGGTGCATGGTCGTCAAAGAGGTTTTGCCCGTCCTGCAGGTACAGAACCGGATAGCGTTTATCCGTGTGGTGATAATTGTGCGGCAGAATGGCGGCGATTCTTCGGGTCTTGATCAGCTGAGGAATTTCAAAGTGCTCGTCGATGACCTCAATAACCGGCAGCAGTTCCTGTTTGTAGTCCATACCATGTGATATTTGGGCGTGCGCAGTGCCTGCACAGGCCGTAATGAAAGCAACCAGTATACTGGCTTTGAAGATAAAATCCGACATCGGAACTCCTTGTGCTGGAATTACCTGTTGGCAGTGGTTTTCCGGGATACAAATTCCGTATCTCCGGACGTATCCGGTAAAATACGTCCGGAACCGGAGTCTGGTACAGTCAAATTACATGTGTTGGTAACGCAGACTAGAAAGTGCTTCGTTTACTTGAAACGAGCTTTGCCGGAGCGCGCAAAGCCGCCCTTGCCCTTGCCTGCACCGCCTTTCCCGAAGGAAGAGCTTCCTTTACCTTTGCGGTCGGACCCGCCTTCTTTGTCGGGGCCGGACCCGCCACGGCGACCACCGCCGCTGAAACCGCCCCTGCCACGACCACCTTCGCCGCCACGGCCGCCATCGCCGCCGCTGAAACCACCTCTGCCACGTCCACCACCATCACCACCGCCGCGGTTCGAGGATGGAGGTGCGATGCTTACTTCCACTTTTTTACCTTTCACATTGGCACGATGCAGGGCATCAATGACTTTATTGGCCACGCCGCCTTCCACATCCACAAAGGATTCAAACTTGAGAATGTTGATATGTCCGATTTCGCCGGATGAAATACCGGCCTCACCGGCAATAGCACCAACCAGATCGCCCACCCGAACATTGTCGTTCCGTCCCACGCTGATTTTCAGGGTCACTTTGCCCGAATCGTTGAAGGTGCCGCCGGATACCGGGGCTTTTTCCTCCTTCGGTTCGGCGCCCACACGCAGTTTCATCAGCGCAGCGGCCACCTCAATCGGAGAGAAATCCGCCTGCTCTTCCAGGAAGGCTTCAAGCTCTTCAATAAACGGCTTAAGCCCGCCTTTTTGGAGTTCAACGGTGATATCCTTCATCTGATGAGCCACGCGCGACTTAGTTACTTCCTCCACGCTGGGCATGGGGAGCACCTCAAGTTTCTGCTTGATCTGATTTTCAATGAATTTAAGTGCACGCGTGCGGTTCGGGGCACTGAACGTAATGGAGGTACCGGTTTTACCGGCCCTTCCCGTACGACCAATACGGTGCACGTAGTATTCCGGATCGGTGGGGAGTTCATAGTTGAACACCACATCCACATCGTCCACATCAATACCCCGGGCGGCCACATCGGTAGCTACGAGCAGGTCCAGCGAGCCGGACCGGAACGCCCGCATTACTTTATCGCGCTGAGGTTGGTTCAGGTCGCCGTTGAGCACATCGCAGGCATACCCGCGCATCTGCAGGTCCTGCATGAGTTGCTCGGTGGCCCGCTTCGTGTTGCAAAACACCATCCCCAGCTTAAAATTATTCACATCCATCAGCCGGGCAATCGCCTCGGTACGCACCGAGTCGCGGATCTGAACCACGTACTGCTTGATATCGGGGGCGGTAATGGCCTTTCGTTCGATGGTTACACTGGCCGGATCCTTCATGAATTCCTGCATCACCTTCCGGATGAACGGCGGGAAGGTGGCCGAAAACATGACGGTCTGGATATCGTGATCAACATGCTTGAGCAGGGCTTCCATATCTTCGCGGAAACCCATATTGAGCATTTCATCGGCCTCGTCAAAGACCAGCATTTTCAGGTGATCCAGTTTCAGGGTGCCTCGCTGGAGGTGGTCGAGCGTGCGGCCCGGAGTACCGACCAGGATCTGGGCACCGCGTTGAAGGGTGGTTATCTGACGGGAAATAGGCTGGCCACCGTACACCGGTACGATGCTCAGTCCCGGGATAAATTGGCCCATTTTCAGCAGTTCACCGGTGACCTGGATGGCCAGTTCACGGGTAGGACACTGAATAATACCCTGGATTTCGCGCAGGGAGGTGTCAATGGTTTCCAGCAGCGGAATGCCAAAGGCAGCAGTTTTGCCGGTACCGGTCTGGGCTTGTCCGGCCAGGTCTCTGCCTGCCATAACCACCGGAATACATTCGGCCTGAATTGGGGTTGGGGCTTCGAAGCCCATGGAAGAGAGGGCGTTGTTCAGCGGTTCACTGAGCCCGAGTTCCGAGAAAGAAGTGATCTTCATAGATATAATTGTGGCATATATATGCCGTAAGAGAATTTTGGTTAATCGATTACTTGCACCGCGTGGACTTTCTGAAGTGCCGTTTCGTATCGTGTCATGAACCGTGAGAGATGATCAGCAAGTAATGCAACCAATTTGCCAGCGGGATAAAACGAGAGAGAGGTGCGTTGAATCAGCGCATAAGATACTAACTTTATTTGACAATTGAGCTATGCCCTGCGGAACACACCGCGCGAAGCCCGTTTATGCTTCAGCGTAACCCTCCCCCGGGCAGCCGTTGATTCCAACCCGACCGCCGCCGCTGTGAAAATACTCCATTCGGAGCATTGGCATTACCGAATTTGTTCACGTAATTAGGCTATGGATAAAAAAATCACCATCGGAATTGCCGAGGATCAGTCGGCCCTGCGCAGACGCCTCATCGAACATTTTCGTTTCTTTGACGAGGTGGATGTAACCATTGCCTGCGAAAGCGGAGACGCCCTGCTGGAACGACTACCCGCCCTGCCGGAGTCCCGTTTTCCGGTTGTTATCCTCATGGACATCGAGATGCCCGGTTCCAACGGTATTGAAACAACGCATCGGGTTAAGGAGCACTATCCGCAGACCGATATTATCATGTTTACGGTCTTTGAGGATGACGACCGGATTTTCGATGCTATCCAGGCCGGGGCTTCCGGCTATCTGCTCAAGGATGAACCGGTTGACGTGATTGTACAGGCCATGAAAGAGCTCCGTGAGGGCGGGGCGCCTATGTCAGCCCTTATCGCCCGGAAAATGCTGGGTATTATGCGCAGGGCACAGCTGGAACGGCAGCGACCTGATGACGCGGAACTGCCGTTTAATTTATCGGCCCGGGAGCTGGAGATTATCCAGCAGATTGTTCAGGGCAAAACGAATGCTGAAATCGGTGAAGCGATGTTTCTGAGTCCGTTTACGGTAAAAACACATATCAAGAATATCTACCGCAAAATGCATGTAGGCTCCCGTGCCGAGGCTGCTTCGCTGGCATACAAGCGGAATCTGGTTTAGTTCGCAGTAACGCCGCCGATTGTCAGTAATGAGGTTGATAGAATCCGCCCGATGTGCTTATCCATCGCATTTATGCGCGAGGCGGAATACTGCCGGTTACAACCGATGGTGAACGGATTTTCAGCCCGGAAGCTTCTTGACAAACCAGTTTTCGCGGTGATCAGCTTCAAAGCCCATTTCCGAAAGGTACTGGCGGTGCTCGGACCGGTCGGCGTAGGCACGTATCTCCTGAATGCCCTTATCGGTAAACCACGACGCCTTTTTCATGAACAGAAACCGCCCAATCTTGAAATCCCGGTACTGGGGAATGGCATAGTCGATGTCAACGGTTAAAACCCCCTCGCCCGAACGGTGCCCCACCAAAAGTCCGGCAGGGACCATATTGCTCAGTACAAATAGCGTAATACTGTCTGCCTCCGGTGTTTTCTTGAATCCGGACTGGGTTTTACGCATGTCCTTTTCATAGAAAGCAAGAAAGTGCTGCAGGTATTTATCATCTACGGCTACCTCCAGCAGGGAAAAAAAAGTTTTGCTCCGGTACATCTGCACCAGGTAATACAGATTAATCAGCACGATGAAGCCATTCATCCCGGCAACCGGTATAGAGCCGATCAGATACCCGTACAGGGAGAACGTGGCCGCTCCGATCATATTTACCAGTCGCAGGGTGAGTACCTTGCTCATCATCAGGGATACAGCCACCAGGACCGAAGCGGTGTAGCCTATGATTTCATAAAAAAAATTGGTTTCCATAGGTTATAATATCGTTGTGTGGATGTCCATGCCTGCCGGAATCTGCCCCCCGTCAGCGCGGATCTTCACAGTTGCGCCGCCGGACGGACCGCACCGATGCTTTTTGTCCCGCAGCCGGCGCGGAGCCTCATGCTCCCATGTGCAGCGCTGTGTGCCGCACTGAAGAATCGCTTATGCGGAACCATCAGCCTGGTCGACCAATGACAGGCCGTATTGGAAAGGTACAGGTAAAAACGGAACCTTTATCCTTTTCGCTTTCCAGTTGTATCTCTCCACCCAGTTTTTTTACCAAAAGTTTAACCACATGCAATCCGAGCCCTGACGATGGTTCATTGTCGGTAGGACGAGCGGAGAGTTTGCTGAACATTTCAAAGGCCTGAGCCTTATCAGCCTCACTGAACCCTTGTCCCTGATCACCTACTTCCAGGAACCAATAGCCGGCCTCGCCATACCCTGTACGCACACGCACACGGCTGTCAGGATAGCTGTATTTTATTGCGTTGGATACCAGGTTTTCAACGATGCGTGCGTAATACTCCGGGTGGGTTAGGGCCTCCAGCGGCTGCAGCTCTGTCTGCAGGCTGATGTTCTTCTGTAAAGCAGCCGGAAGGTACGAATCTGTTGCAATCTGCGTGGCTTCTTCGATGTCAACACTCTCCATCTTACCGCTGATGTCTACATTCTGAATGCTCTTGATGTCCAGCAAACCGTCAATCATGAGCCGTAGTTTTTCCGAGGAATGTTCGGCAATGGCGTAAATGTCATTGAAATCCGTATCGGTAGTGGCATGCAGATCCCGGATCATGTCCAGGGAGGAAACCAGGGCAGACAAAGGGTTTCTCAGGTCATGGACAATCATATTGACCAGGTTGTCACGATACTCATTGAATTCCTGCAGGGTGGCGTTTTTCCGGCGTATCGTGGAGTTTTGCCGAATAATCATTAGCAGCAGAAGGGCCACGACCACGGCAAAGGCAACAAGTCCAAGCAGGATGTTTTTGCGATTACGTTCCTGCTGTTCTTTCAGTGCCAGCTGCTCGCGCAGCAAATCGTTTTCGGTGTTGATCAGGTCCAGGGCAAATTCGGAGCGCACCTGTTCCACGGCCTGCTGATTTTGTGCGGTGTTGAGCGAATCTGAAAGTGTACCGAATGCTTTCTGATAATCCAGCGCGGTGCGAAAATCACCCTTCTGTTCGTAGTATGCTGCCAGATAGCGGTTGCTTCCCACCTGAAGCTCCAGATTCCCAAGTCGTTCCGACCATTCCAGCGCCCTGTTGGCATAGACCGGAAGTTGCGTGTAGTCTTCGGTTTCCAGATACCATCTGCCCAGTCCATAATTATGAAACATAATGCCGGGAGACAGATTAATTTCCCGGCTCAATCCGAGTCCTTCCTGAAGGTAGGTGAGGGCCTCATCGTAATCTCCTGCATCCATGAGACTGGAGGCCAGATTGTAGTAATTGCGGATTAAACCAACTGTGTTTCCGCTTTCCTGCTGATAGCGTACAGCCGACCTCAGGCTGTCAATGGCGGCCTGAGCTTGCCCCGTCTGACCGTATACATTGGCAATGTTGTTAAGGTTTTGAGCCAGACCGGCAGGAATGTTGTTGCGGGTGTTGATTTCATAGGAGCGGGATAGTTCCTCCAGTGCCTCCCGGTACTGACCAGTCCGCGTGAGTATCAGCCCCAGGTTATTGTGTATAACGGCGATATTCCGCTGACTGATACCGGCCGCATCGGCCATGCGTAGTGCTTCCTGGTTGATGGCTACCGCCTCCTCAAAACGGTAGCTTTTTTCCATCATGTTGGCCAGCGTTGTCAAGGCCAAAAAATGAGGCTGGTCTCCCGGGTTTTCTCTTCGGTAGCGCTCGACTATAGGTTCGGTCAGTTGTACGGCTTCTTCCACGCGGGATAATTCCACCATAATAGTGGCCGTTCGCAGGGTGTGGATATCCCGTGTCCGGACCTGCACCTCCGGATGGTTGCGTGCAGGGGCATTTTCCATCAGATCCAGGGCTTCAGCGTAGCGACCCGTAGACAGTAATATGAAGGAGCGTTCAATCACGGCACGCAGCTGCTGGTCGGGATTACCGGCAACGGATACCGAGTCAAGCAGGGCAACCGAGACGGAGTCGGCCATCCGAAGCCGGCCCTGATTAAGCAAATCAGAGAGCAGGTCGACCTGTGACTTCAGGTACAACTCCATCGGCGAGTCTGGCTCCGACGGATCCGGTGCCTGCGAGGGCGCGCCGTTGCAGGAGATTACAAGGAAAGCAAGTACAACGGCGATATACTGGATCATCGGTTGTTTCGGGTTGTGGGTTCCGGCGTTAAGCCGCAGGGTGTTTATGCGTTCAAAAGTGACTTTATTAAAAAAAGTTAATAAATAAGATACGTGAACCAAACCTTAATTACGCGTTTTTTTAACGAAAAACGGGAGTTTTTGAAATTTATTTAGATTCTTTATGAATAAACAAAATCCGGGGCGCCACAGTATTCTAATTCTAATATATGTATTAGATTATATTTGTGGAAAATGTGGTCTCAGAATGAATGCAACCACAATTAACAGCCGCGTCAATTCTCCCTCATGCAACTTCTGTCAACAGGCTCACAATACGTGCTGACTGCGTTAATCCTGATTGGTCGTCGACCGGAAGGAGAGACCATATCGGCCACCGAACTGGCTGCCATGCTGAACAGCCCGACGGCATATTTATCGCAAATGCTGGCTAAATTGCAGGAGCCGGGCATCATCGGGTCGCGCCGGGGGGCCAACGGCGGGGTCTACATCGCCAAACCGCTCAAAAATATCCGCCTCATTGATATAATTATCACATTGGAGGGGGATGCGTTTTTCAGGCGATGCTTTCTGGGAATAGACGGTTGCGGTCATATTGAACCCTGTCCTTTTCACGACCAGTGGACCAGCCATCGTTCAGAAATTGGCAAGTGGTTGTCATCAACGACGCTTTACGACCTGTGCAATGACGTTAACGACAACTGGATCACGGAGCGACTTCGATTTAACCGGGCCGAAGTGCCCTGAAAATGCGGCACCGTGTGTGACGGTGTCAGATCAGTACGTATTTAGTGGATAGTGATGGCTATTATGCCGGAAACCGTAATACAACAGGATATTAAATGCACGCACTGCGGCGAGCCGTGTGACGATGAAATCATCCGTCAGGGTGACAACGTCTTCTGCTGCACCGGGTGTCAGACGGTCTACGGACTGCTCAACGAGAGCGGACTGGGCGCCTATTATGGTCTGGATGCAGAAAATCCGGGCATATCCATGCGCAAAGTAGCCGAAGACAGTCGTTTTGAATACCTCGACGATCCCACCGTACTGCATAAGGTGCTCGACTTCTCCGATGGCAAGGAAGCCCGCGTGACCCTGAAGACCCCCCAAATTCATTGTGCATCCTGTATCTGGCTGCTGGAAAATCTGCATCGACTCAACCCGGCTGTTACGTTTGCCGAGGTCTACTTCGATCGCCGTGAGGTTGCCATCCGCTTTGATCCGGTCGCGCTTCCGCTGAGTAAACTGGCCGCGCTGCTCAGCTCTATTGGGTATACCCCTGATTTCAGCATGGATAAGCTGGATGGCCCGAAGGAGACATCGCCCAACAAGCCGCTGTATCTGAAGATCGGGGTGGCGGGTTTTGCCTTTGGCAACATCATGCTGTTCTCACTGCCTGAATACCTGGCCGGCACGCAGGGGGTTGATGCCCAGTTCCGTACCCTTTTCGGGGCACTGAACATCATTCTGGCTCTTCCCGTGTTCCTGTACAGCAGTTTGGATTTCTTCAAACCGGCCTGGCTGTCGGTGCGTCAGCGGCAATGGAGCATGGATATTGCCATTTCACTGGGTATTATGGCCATGTTTTTCCGGAGTCTGTACGAGATTTCAACGGGTATCAGTTCCGGTTATATGGATTCCTTCACCATGCTGGTGTTCCTCCTGCTGGTGGGCAGACTCTTTCAGAAAAAAACCTACGACAGCCTGTCCTTTGAGCGCGACTACCGTTCCTATTTCCCGTTGTCGGTCATCCGTCTGCGCGAGGACGGCTCGGAGGAGAGCATCGCGGCTACCCAAATTGCTGAGAATGACCGCGTGGTCATCCGGAATGGAGAGTTGCTGCCGGCCGATGCCATCCTGCTTGACGACCATGCCGCTATGGATTTCAGCTTCGTTACCGGTGAAAATGAACCGATAGACTTGAAAAAAGGGGATCTGGTTTATGCCGGTGGTCGGAATACCGGAACCAGCGCCCGGTTCAAGGTTGCCAAACCGGTTTCCGGCAGTTACCTGACCCGTCTGTGGAATAACGAAGCCTTCCGTAAGCCCCGTGAAGAGACGCTCAAGTCGCTGTCGAACCGGTTCAGCCGTTACTTTTCACCGGCAGTTTTACTTATTGCCGGATTGTCAGCGTTGTACTGGATGCCGATCAGTCCGTCTACGGCAGTCAATGCCTTTACCGCGGTCCTGATTGTTGCCTGTCCCTGTGCGCTGGCACTTTCGGCCCCCTTTACCCTGGGCTGGGCCACCAATTTGCTGGGTCGCGCAAAGCTGTATCTGAAAAACGGAGAGGTTATTGAGCATCTTTCCGGCATTGATACCATTGTATTTGATAAAACCGGCACACTCACTGAGCGTGAAAAGGGCGAGGTTCAATTTGTTGGCCGGGATTTATCCGATGAGGAGCTTCGAAGCGTTGTACTCCTGCTTCATGAGAACACGCATCCCCTCGGCCGACAGGTCTTTCGCCATGTACACAAAACGGGGGCTCCGTTGCCGGATGGCCAGCTTGCTGCGTACCAGGAGATTACGGGTAAAGGCGTTGGTGCAAATGTAAATGGGGCTGCTTATCGGATGGGTTCGGCGGCGTGGGTAGGTGCTGATGCGGCCGATGATTCCACTCAGACGGCGCGACAGGGAGATTCCCGCGTTTACCTGAAAATCGACGATGTGATTGCCGGTTATTTCAGGGTTCGTACCCGTTACCGCCAGGGCCTGGGTGAGCTGCTGGGTACACTGGGTCAACAGGCGAAGCTGATGCTGCTTTCCGGTGATAACGACCGTGAGAAGCCTCAGTTACTTCCGTATTTCACCGAAGAAAACCTGCGTTTCCGACAGTCGCCCGAAGATAAACTCCTTGCCGTACAGCAGCTGCGCGATATGGGTCGGCATGTGCTTATGATTGGCGACGGCCTGAATGATGCCGGTGCGCTGCGAAGCAGTACCATCGGGGTATCCATCGCTGAAGATACCAGCTCCTTTACCCCCGCCAGCGATGTGATTATGGCCGCGTCTTCTTTTTCAAAGCTCGACCGGGTGCTGGAATTTGCCCGTCGCAGTAAACGCACGATTTATATCAGTTTCGCCATCTCCGTGGTCTATAATATCATCGGACTTGGTTTTGCGGTGACGGGTACCTTGTCGCCGCTGGTTTGTGCTATTATCATGCCCATCAGCTCGGTTTCCGTCATTGCCTGGACCACCCTGGCAACGCATTGGGCAGCCTACCGAACCGGAGTGAGCGCATGAGTGTGATGTACCTGCTTATTCTGTTGAGTCTGATTCTGGCAAGTGGATTTGTGATTGCCTTTGTATGGGCAATCCGAAGCGGACAATATGACGATAAATACACCCCGTCTGTCCGTGTTTTATTTGATGACCATCCCACTGAGGAACCTGAGAAAGGTGACGGGGATGGGTCGGATGAGAAAGTGATGGAAGAAAAGAACCAATAACTAACACGTAAAAAAACAAACAACACCTATGGCAACTGAAACCTTCTACTACGACAATAAAATCGTGCGCAATTTCGCCATTGCCACGGTTATATGGGGTATTGTAGGAATGCTGGTAGGCATTATCATAGCGTTGAAGCTGATTTTCCCGGAATTTCTGGGAGGAATCGCTGAACTGTCCTATGGTCGTCTGCGGCCGCTGCATACCAATGCCGTAATTTTCGCCTTTGCCGGTAACGCCATTTTCCTGGGCGTGTACTACTCCCTTCAACGACTTTGTAAGGCGCGGATGTGGAGCGATACGTTCAGTAAGATCAACTTCTGGGGATGGCAGGCTATCATTGTCTCAGCTGCACTCACGCTGCCTTTCGGCATAACCCAGAGCAAGGAATATGCTGAGCTGGAATGGCCTATTGCCATTGCCATCGCCGTAGTCTGGGTGGTCTTTGGCGTCAACATGATCATGACCATTTACAAGCGACGGGTCAAGCACATGTATGTGGCTATATGGTTCTACATCGCCACATTCGTTACGGTTGCCGTGCTGCATATTTTCAACAACCTGGTGCTTCCCTACTCCTTCCTGGGCAGCTACTCGGTATACGCCGGGGTACAGGATGCGCTGGTACAGTGGTGGTACGGTCACAATGCGGTGGCTTTCTTCCTGACCACGCCGTTTCTGGGGATTATGTATTATTTCATCCCGAAAGCCGCTAACCGACCGATTTACTCCTACCGGCTGTCGATTGTCCACTTCTGGGCACTGATTTTTATCTACATCTGGGCCGGTCCGCACCACCTGCTGTACACCGCTCTGCCGGGCTGGGCACAGTCATTGGGTGTGGTCTTCTCTGTGATGCTGATTGCCCCTAGCTGGGGTGGTATGATCAACGGATTGTTTACCCTGCGCGGAGCGTGGGACCGTGTTCGAAAAGACCCGGTACTCAAGTTTATGGTCGTTGGGGTTACAGCCTACGGTATGGCCACGTTCGAAGGCCCGATGATGTCGTTCAAGAACGTGAATGCAATTACCCACTACACCGATTATGTCATTGCGCACGTGCATACGGCAGCGTTGTTGTGGAACGGCGGACTCACCTTTGCGATGCTCTATTTTATCGTGCCCCGCATTTTCAATACCGAAATTCACAGCCTTAAACTGGCCAACTTCCATTTCTGGGCTGCCACGCTGGGAACGGTACTGTATGTTATCCCCATCTACTGGGGCGGTATTACCCAATCGCTGATGTGGAAAGAGTTCACTGATGAAGGTACCCTGATGTACCCGAACTTCATGGAAACGGTAACCCACCTGATTCCAATGTATGCGGCCCGTGCCATTGGCGGAACCCTGTACTTTGTTGGGGTCCTGGCGGGCATGTTCAACCTGTTCAGCACCATGAAAAAAGGCACCCTTACAGCCGATGAGAAGGCCGAGGCCAATCGCGCTGAGTTTGCCAGTGACACTTCCAAGGGCAGCAGTTTCCACCGCTGGCTGGAATCCAAGCCAACGCAGTTCACCACCCTGGTGGTCATCGCTATTCTGGTCGGCGGACTGGTGGAATTTATTCCTACCCAACTGGTTAAATCCAACGTGCCCACCATTGAAAGCGTACGACCTTACACCCCGCTGGAGCTGGTTGGTCGTGATATTTACATTGCCGAGGGTTGCGTGGGCTGTCACTCCCAGATGATCCGGCCTTTCCGCAGTGAAACCGAACGCTATGGCGATTACTCCAAGGCCGGCGAATTTGTATATGATCGTCCGTTCCTGTGGGGATCCAAGCGTACCGGTCCCGACCTGCACCGGGTGGGCGGTAAATATCCGGACAGCTGGCACTATATGCACTTTATGGATTCCAGGTCTACATCGCCCGGCAGTATCATGCCGGCTTACCCCTGGTTCCAGACCCGTAAAATTGACCTCGAGCTGGTTCCTGCCAAAATCCGGACCCTTCAGCGCCTTGGGGTTCCGTACCGCGACGGCTATGACGAGGTAGCTGTTGACGAGCTCCGTGAGCAGGCCATGGGTATTGCACAAGGATTGCAGGACAGTGGTTTCGATGCCGACTGGGACAGCCATATGGTAGCCGTGATTGCCTACCTGCAACGACTGGGAACCGATATCAAAGCCCAGCCGCAGGCCGGTACCAACACCACTACCGCGCAACCCGCAGCATCACGTTAAAAGGAGTTAACTATGCGACGTGACGTAATTGAAACCATTCAGGGGGTTGAAATCTTCCCCCTGATTTCCCTGGTCATCTTTGTAGGCTTCTTCATTGGCATGATTTATTACCTGGTCAGGCTGAAACGCAGTGATATAGACCGCTGGTCGGCCATGCCGCTGGAAGAAGACGAACCACACAATCAACTTTTTAACCATGACACCAAATCCAAGGGGGATTAACGATGTCGGACAAAAAAATTCATGATGACAACAAGCCCAACGTCATTCTGGATGACGAACGGGATCTGCTGCTCGACCACGAGTATGATGGAATCCAGGAGCTGGATAATGCCATGCCGCCCTGGTGGTTGTATGGTTTTTACTTTACCATTGCCCTCAGCGTTGTGTACCTGTTGTATTACGATGTGCTGGGTATTGGTCCGAACCAGATTGAGGAATATGAGCAGGAAATGGTGGCTGCTGCCGAACGTTTCGGAGGCAACGAAGAACCCGAAAGCACGGTCAACTATGCCGATCTGGAAGTACTTATGGATGCCGAAAGTCTGACGGCTGGTCGACAGATTTACGAGAGTCCCCGTAATCTGTGTACAACCTGCCACGGCCAGAATGCCCAGGGTCTTGTGGGTCCGAACCTGACGAACAATCTTTGGAAGCACGGGTGCGATCTGGAATCGATTATGATCAGCATCAAGAGCGGATTCCCCCAGCGGGGAATGCCCGCCTATGGCAGCGGACAACGCCTGGATGATGTTCAGCTCCACCAGCTGGCCAGCTATATCATATCCCTTCGGGGCAGCAATCCGGACGGCGCGCGCCCACCGGATATGTCGCGCTCCGTTGAGTGTGAAATCTGATTGATAACTGCCGGTTCCCAATAACCGAACCGGCAGCTGACAGGAGCCCTGCTCCTGATGTGAATTTTCCGGAGGGACCAAACCGTTGGTCGCCTCCGGAGCTTTCATCTTGTAGTACCGACTCCAGCCAAGCCGAGAAGAACCCCCGCATTAGTACTATTTTCATACCTCTTCATCTGCACGATACGGAGTATTTTTTATGAGCAGAGACCGAAATACCATTAATCCTCTCACAGAGGAAGAAAGCTACCGCGACTTCGTCAATACCATTACCGAAGACGGAAAACGAAACTGGATTTATCCCAAAAAGCCCTCCGGCCGATTCTACCGCTACCGAACGGTACTAAGCTGGTTCCTGCTGGGTTTTCTGTTTGCCGGCCCGTTTATAACCATCAACGGCAATCCGTTGATCCTCATGAATATCCTGGAGCGAAAGTTCGTCCTGTTCGGACTCGTTTTCTGGCCGCAGGATTTCTACCTCTTCTTCCTGGCCATGCTGACCATCGTCATCTTTGTGGTGCTGTTCACCGCCATCTGGGGGAGGCTGTTCTGTGGATGGGTATGTCCGCAGACGATCTTCATGGAAATGCTCTTCCGCAAGATAGAATACTGGATTGAGGGTGATTTCCAGCAGCAGCGAAAGCTTGATCAAAAACCCCTCGACCGTGAAAAAATCCTTAAAAAGGGATCTAAGCACATTCTGTTTTTCGGTCTGTCCTTTCTGATTGCCAACACCTTTCTGGCCTATATCATCGGCATCGAAGAGCTGCAGGCCATTGTAACGGCTCCACCCACAGAACACCTTACGGGGTTCATCGCCATCATGATTTTTACCACCGTTTTTTACGGGGTATTTGCCCGCTTCCGCGAGCAGGTATGTCTGGTTGCCTGTCCCTACGGCCGGTTTCAGTCGGTGCTGGTAGATAACGACTCCCTGGCGGTAACGTACGATTTCGCCCGTGGTGAAGGTCGTGCCAAGGTTAAGGATCGGGTAAAAGAGGGCGATGTCGTCACGAATACCCCCAAAAACGCGGATGCTGGTGTAAGCAGCTATGGCGACTGCATCGACTGTGAGTTATGTGTCAAGGTTTGTCCCACCGGAATTGATATCCGTAACGGAATTCAGCTGGAGTGTATTAACTGTACGGCCTGCATGGATGCCTGTGACGATGTCATGCGGCGCATAGGCAAGCCTGAGAAGCTGATCACGCATACCTCGTACAACGCCGTTGTGGAGGGTGCCAAGGCTCGTTTCTTCACCCCACGAATTGTGGCCTATTTGTCGGTTTTCGTGCTGATGTTCTCAGTATTCACCTATCTGCTGGTGACCCGACCGGAAGTAAATACGGTAATTCTGCGAGAACCCGGTATGCTGTTCAATGAGCTGCCCGGCAACCGCTATTCCAATTTTTACAATGCCCGGTTCTTCAACAAAACCTTCAACGAAATGAATGTAGAACTGCGGCTTCTGCAGCCAGCCACCGGAGAAATTCGGTTCCTGGGAGAAATGGAGCCTATAGCCGGACAGAATCAGGTAGAACGAAGGCTGATGGTATTTCTGCCGGGTGATGTTCTGGCCGGGAGCCAGACCCAGGTTGAGTTCGGCATTTATCGCGACGGAGAACTCATACAAACGGTAAAAAGCCAGTTTATTGGTCCTGACCCTAACCGAAGAACGAATTGACCTGCCCGCCTGCGCTTCCGGGTGCGGGGCGACTGATGTGGCTGCATCGCACCGGCCTTACGGACTTCCCTTGCAGGCTTCCGGCGGAAAGCAGGGGTACTTCCGGATTGCCACGGGTGAATCGGATAGCCGCAAATGTAAATTTCAAATCACGTAACTGAACATACAAATGAATCTGACTAAAAAAGAAGGTTGGCAGTGGCCTGTTGGCATCATCGTTGCTTATCTGCTGTTTATGGGAGCCACGCTTGGTTTCGTATTCTTTACCTTTGGTGTTGAATGGGATCTGGTTACGGATAACTATTACCAGAAAACCCTGACGCATCAGGATCAGATGCAGGCCGAGAGCAACGCATTGTCCCTGCAGGAGCCCTTACGATGGGAGTTGCGTGAGGGTCGTTTAACCTTGTTCTATCCTGTTGAACTATCGGGTGGCGGCATCGCCGGTGAAATCACCATGTATCGTCCATCGGATGCTTCACTGGATTTCAGTCTGCCCGTGCAGGCCGGATCAGACGGTGTGCAGCAGGTTTCGGTAGCTGATATGAAACCCGGTAACTGGACGATGGAAATTAACTGGAACAGCCAGGGGATACCCTACTACACCAGGGCAAGTCTCTACATTCAGTAGTCAACGTTTTCCGGCGTGTTTGATCACCCAAAGGATACCAATGTACGTTTCTACATACGGCAGGGGTAACGGGATAACACATACACGCTCCAAAATTAAACCTCAGATTCAATAACAGGGTAACGGAATGGGCGGAACCGAATTATTATGGACCGGATTTATGCTCGGGCTGGTAGGCAGTGCACATTGTGCCGGCATGTGCGGACCCATAGCTATTGCTTTGCCCGGGGCCGAGCAGCGTGGAATAAGCCTGGTAACGGGTCGACTGCTGTACAACGGAGGTCGGGTAATGACCTATATGGCGATGGGCGCTGTGCTGGGGTTCTTCGGCATGGGAATGAGTCTGGCCGGTTATCAGCAGTTTCTTTCGGTAGCTACCGGCGTACTGATACTGGCCTTCGCTCTGCTTCCCGGCCGCTATTTCAACAAGATAATGCATGCCAGTCCGGCCATGTTTCAGCGGACTTTCGGCACGTTGTTTGGCAAACTCATGAAAAACGGCTCCCATGGCTCCCTGCTGGGAATCGGTCTGCTGAACGGCCTGCTTCCGTGCGGTTTTGTCTACATGGGACTGATCGGCGCGCTGGGGATGGGTTCTGTTGCCGGTAGCGCCGCCTATATGGGCCTATTCGGACTGGGTACGGTTCCTGTAATGCTGGGGATGTCGTTGATTACGGGACTTTTCGGCCCGGGCTTCCGGACCAAAATGCAAAAGGCATTACCCTACGCGGCCGCGGCAGTCGGGATTCTGCTCATATTGCGCGGTCTCTCCCTGGGAATTCCGTTTATAAGCCCTGTATTGGGCGGAGGGATGGAGATGGGGGCTGAAGCCTGCCACTGATATCACTCGATTTCTTTGAACTCGGCATCCTGTATATCCCGGACCCGCTGCTTTTCTTCCATCCTGGGCTGGGTTTTGGGTCGGCCGCCAACCATGGGTTCATCGTCACCGGCGGGTGCAGATGCATTCCTGTATCCCTGAAACGGTCCTCCGGCACCATCTGCATTACCCCGGACTCCACCCGTTCCAAAGTTCACATAAAAGGAACGACGCGGCTTCGGACCTGCAATCAGCCGCCGAAGAATCCGGTAAAAGAGATAGAAAAAAATGAAATAAAGTATAAAACGCATAAACGCAGATTTTTCGGGTCTTGGTGAACCCGGATGTCGGTGGAAACTACCGGACCCGATCAGAGCACCTGTTCGGAGATGATCACGTGTCAGTATTTAACGGATTTCATACTGATAACGTGCCTGAAAGATACAGATTTACGGAGTGATATAGGTTTTCTGACTGCGTAAAGGCAAACGGAAGACCTGCTCTTCGATATAGCTGAGATGATCCTCGTTATTGACAAAGTCGATTTCAGAGGCATTGATGACCAGTAAGGGCGAGCGGTCATAGTGGTGGAAAAAGTGGTTGTAGGCTTCATTGAGCTCTTCCAGGTACTCCGGAGCAATGTCCTTTTCATAACTGCGACCTCGTTTTGCGATGTTCTGAAGCAAGCGGTCTACCGAGCACTGAATAAAAATAACCAGGTCGGGTTTGGCCGCTATAGTGCTCATAATGCCGTAAATCCGGTCGTATAATGCCAGTTCGTCATCGCTGAGATTCAGGCGGGCAAAAATGCGATCCTTGTCAAAAAGATAATCGGATATAAGGAAATCACTGAAAAGGTCGCGCGAGGTCATGCTTTTCTGCTGATGGAAGCGGCTGGCCAGAAAGGCGAGCTGGGTCTGAAACGCATACCGTGCCCGGTCTTCGTAAAATTTGGGCAGGAAAGGGTTGTCCTCGAATTCCTCAAGGACCAGGCGGGCGTTATGCCGTTGGGAAAGCAGTCTGGAAAGGGAGGTTTTCCCCGCACCGATGACGCCTTCTATTGCTATAAAATCGTAGGTATTCACGATGGCTAATCTACCACTTTATCCTGCTTTTGGAAAGCTGCAGCGGTGCGGCGTTGCGAATCAACGTATCGATGTGGTCACCGTTTTCCGGGTCGGTCCAGCCCGGGGCAACTTCCCGGAGCGGACACAGCACAAAAAGGCGTTCACGGTACCGCGGATGGGGTATTTCCAGGTCGGCATCCAGATAAACCCGGCCATGATAGCCGATGATATCCAGATCGATGATGCGGTCTGACCATCGGGCGGCCGATAAATTGCGCCCTGCCTGCTCTTCGTACTCTTTGACAGACCGGAGTAAGGCTGAAGGTTCCAGCGGACTTTCAAGGGCCGCTACGGCATTCAGAAAGGTATTGCTCGACGGTCCTACCGGTGCGGTTTCCCAGATGGACGAGAATTTGGGTTCACCGGCCGAAACAGTCCTCAAAAAAGAAGCCGCTTCCCGGAGGTTGGCGGCTTTATCGTCAAGACTGGTACCTAATGCGATGAAGATCATATACTGGCCAGTTCAATGGAGTGCTGGATGTCTTTGATGATACGCTGATGCTTGGGATTCTTGATGCGCTCTTCCACAGTGGTAATGGCATGAATTACGGTGGAATGGTCGCGGCCTCCGAACTGCAGTCCGATGGTTTTCAGGCTGCTTTTGGTCATCTGTTTGGCCAGATACATGGCAATCTGCCGGGCTTCAACCACTTCCTGCTTGCGGGTTTTTTCGCGGACCTTATTGGGGTCAATGCCAAAGTAATTGCACACCTGGGATTGAATCAACTCGATGGAGATATGCTTCTTGGTCTCTTTGACCATGTCTTTGAGTACCTGCTTGGCCATGGCCAGGTCGATATGGTCGATTTTCTGCAGCGAAGAGGTAGCCAGCAGTTTGATGACAGCCCCTTCCATATCCCGCACGCTCGACTTAAAATTATGGGCGATGAATTCGAAGATATCCGGATCAAACTCTATGCCGTTGTCGCGGGCCTTGTATTCCAGAATAGCGTAGCGGGTTTCGAAATCGGGCAGCTGCACATCGGCACTCAGTCCCCAGTTGAAACGGGATATGAGACGTTCTTCAATGTCTGGTACATCCTTGGGCGCGCGGTCGGAACTCAGAATAATCTGCTTGCCGTCCTGGTGCAGCGCATTGAAAATATGGAAAAACTCCTCCTGCGTCTTTTCCTTCCCGCTGAAAAATTGGATGTCATCTACAATCAGGACATCAATATTCCGGTAGAACATGGTGAATTCGCTGGCGCGATTGTTCCGGATGGCCTGAACAAATTCATTGGTGAAGCTTTCAGACGATATGTACAGGACATTTTTGTCATCCCCGTAGTCCTGCTTGATTTTATTGCCGATACTCTGAATCAGGTGGGTCTTGCCCAGACCTACCCCGCCGTACACGAAAAACGGATTGAACGAATTGTTGCCCAGATTTTCAGCTATAGCCATGGCAGCAGAACGCGCCAGCCGGTTACAGTCGCCCTCAATGTAGCGTTCAAAGACATAGTTCGGGTTCAGATTGGATTCAACCTTGGTTTTTTTCAGACCGGGTATGACGAAGGGATTTTGTATCACATTGGGAGCGTAAGACGGATATCCCTGCATTTCCTGAGGCTTGACGGGGGGAACCGGACGCTGCGGCATTCGAACGGAACGATGATGCTGCTGGTCGTCAGATTTCTCCATGACAATGGAATATTCGAGCTTACCCTGCGGACCCAGTACATCGTTGATCGTTGCACGGAGCAGCCCGTAGTAGTGCTCTTCAAGCCACTCATACCAGAACTGTGAGGGTACCTGAATGGTTAAGGTTTCTTCTTCCAGTTTTACCGGCTTTACCGGTTCGAACCACGACTTAAATTTTTGGTAGTTAATCTTATCGTGAATGATATCCAGGCATTCACTCCAGGCCTTAGCGGCATTCTCAGTAGACAACGTGCGTTACCTCCTCGCTATCAACATTTTAAATAGTTTACCAGCGGACTGTCAACCCTTTCAGACCGCGCAACTTACGCGGTTATCCACAATAACAAACGGGACAGATGCTAAATTGTGAACTGAAAATGCCAAATTCCTGCTTCTCCTGCAAATGCCAATCAGCGAGTTAGGCACAAGTTATCCACATCGGAATAAATATGTTAACCCGCTGTTTACCAACGGATTGTATGATTTATTTAAAAATCTGTCACAACCTCTTGACAGCGCTTAACATTGCGGTAACACGGTTTTTTACATACCCGAAGGCCCACCCAAAAACTTTCAAAAAGTTTTCAACAAGTTATCCACAATAAATATTGCGATTGCTATTGACTTTTTGGTTTAGACCTGAAAGTGGATTTCGGCGAAGCGTCTCCGCTTGGAAGCATCGTTAAAGATGGTAGTCTGAACGTGTTTTTGGGTGAAGAAAGCGTCTTCTTCCAGGTGGTGTTCCAGATGCAGTTCCACATACAAACTGCCTTCCGGCTGCAGTGTTTTTTCGGCATACGAGCCGATGCTTTGGTAGACTTCCTGCCGGTTGTTGCAGAACAGCGCGAGCTTCGGTTCGTGGTCGCGCACCTGCGGTTCCAGGCTGCTGCTCTCATCGTGGTGGATGTACGGGGGATTGGACACGATGAGGTCCCATGGACCGACCGGCATGGATGCGGAGTTCAGCAGGTCGGCCTGATGAAAGGTAACCGTTACGGTGTTGGTTTGTGCGTTTGTCCGGGCTATGGTCAGTGCCTCGTCACTCAGATCCAGGGCGTGAATCTCCCATGATGGTCGCTCCATGGCCAGGGCCACAGCTATACAACCCGAACCGGTGCCGATATCCAGAACCCGTCTGGGGGTATCATCCCATTTTGTAAGGATCAGCTCCACGAGTTCCTCGGTTTCCGGACGGGGAATGAGTACTCCGGGGGCTACACGGATTTCAGCGTTGTAAAACGAGGTGCTGCCGGTAATGTACTGCAGGGGCACATGCCGGGCGCGTTGCCTGACATAGTCGCGTACTACGGCCAATTCAGCCGCAGCCAACGGCCGGTCGTGCTGCACATACAGATTCAGACGGCGGGTTTGCAGGGCATCGGCCAGCAGCCATTCAATACTCAGCCTGGGCGAGGGTATGCCCCGTTGGGTAAACCACGCTGTGCCCCATTCCAGCATGCGCAAAACCGTCCAGACATCCGTCTGTGAAGAAGCCATGGGTTGTCAATCAGGAATTTGCGCCGGCCTTGTCTGATACTTCCTGAATAGTCAGTCCGAATCGTTTGCCGTAGTCCAGAATCAAATCGGTGACGGCCTCGTTCAGCGGGGTCTCGCCCTCCGGATTACTGCCACGGAAGCCCATTCTCCCACCGGTACTGACGATGTCGGCGCGTACAGAGCTGCCATTGTAGTGCAGCACCAGGGTTACGGAGATGCTGGAGTTCATCAATTTATGGTGCTCCTCGAAGACCATGACAAACACGCTATGTCCGCCCTGTACGTCCACATGGTAGTGGTACTGGGGCGATGAGGCCTCCAGAATAGTTTTGCTCATTCTCTCCAGGGTGTCCGCGGGACCGAAAACCATCAATTTTTGCGTTGTACTCATACCTTTTGAAGGTTAATCTGCGTTAATAGTCTGTATTCTGGCTCAGAATATACGTATATACTGACTGTTTTTTAAAGCGTTGTTTATACACAAGAACTAGGCAGTGATCCGGTTTTTCGTGTATAGCGTTCGCGTTGAACATTTATTCCGGTTACACGGGCGTAAGTTTGCTATTTTACACCACACTAAACGACCATACACAGCGTATCGTGCATACCCATCATCATAACACAGCAACACCCCTGAAACGAAGTCTGCTTTTTACCCTGATTTTTGGTTGGGTCCTGGCTGCTGCTGCCTCATTGTCTGCGCAGCCCGGAATAGAGCCGCCACTGCGGGGAGTGGATTCGTACCGTACACCGCTTGACGACGGACTGCGGAATGCCGCGGCCTTCAATCTGGCTATCAACAACTTTGGGTTTGGCATAGCCGGGGAGTACCGAAGGGTGGTGGGGCCGCTGTCTGAGGTCGTTGTGGAGCTGCAGTTAACCGCCCTGCGTGATGTGACGGAGCAGAATTACCAGTTTTTCGGTCAGCAGATAATTCCGAACAAACGCAACCGCATCCTGTCATTTCCCCTCACGGCCGGATTCAAGCACCGGATTTTCCCGCAGCCGGTTTCGGATAATTTCAGGCTCTTTGTGAGCGGACAAGCCGGTCCTACAGCCGCTTTTGTGTATCCTTATTATAACGCAGAGCGAATTCGCTATGTTATGGAAGACGATCTTAACTCCGGTGCCGACCTTGAGGATATCATGCAGATAGGTCTGGTAGAGGCTAATATCGGACAATTTGTGAACGATGTGTTTCAGGGCTGGGGCGATGGGGAATGGCTGTTCGGAACGGCCGGTCAGTTTGCCCTGGGGGTCGATTTCGGGGAGCAGTTCAACTCCGTGACGACCCTTAAAATTGGTTTTACCTTCAGCTATTTTGCCGGAGGGGTTCAGGTAATGGATCCGCTTAATGCCCTGGGGGTCATCCCAACACCACAGTATGAAAGCGATGTATATGTGCTCAGGGAGGGCACTCCGAAGCAGAAATTCTTCGGTTCTCCGTTCATTACCCTTTCTTTCGGCAGTATGTGGTAGCCTGCGGCGACGGTCCGCCTGCTACCAGCCCAGAATCTGCTCCGGTATGCGGTTACACTCCGCCTGTTACCGGCCGGAAATCTGCTCCGGTATGCAGCGACACTCCGCCTGCTACCAGCCCAGAATCCGCTCCAGTATGCGGAAGTAGGCTTCCGGTTCCCGCAGCATGGGTACATGTCCGCCGCCGGATACCGTATAGGTCGCGGCGTTGTTGAAATAAGAGGCAATTCTGGGAGCGTAGGAAGCCGGTACCATCGGGTCATCACTACCCATGATCAGGGAAGTCTGCCCCGGATACAGCTTGAGCAGGGGAAGCAGTCCTGCCGCCCGCGGACTGATACCCGGATAACTCAACGAGAGCTTTTCGAAGACTTTGCCCATCAGCAGCAGTTTTTCTTCGCGGATATCCGGTGCCAGCCGAAGCAAGCCCCGTTTCATGAGCTGTTCCCTGCGCAGGAAAAACAGGAATGGCTGTCTCCTGAAAACCGAGAAAAGCCAGTCTTCCTTCGGCTGAAATCCGCCCGGTGCGGTCATAATCAGCTTCGGGAAGAGATCGGGATCATGAACCGCGGCCGCAATGAGTATCCGGCAGCCAAATGAATGAGCCATAACCGGTACATGCTGAACACCCATCGCGCGGAATGTAGCGGTCAGGGCTTCGGTGTAGTGCATAAGGTCAAGGTCGGGCTGGGTAAGCGGATCTTCACCGTTGTGGTAGGGAAGTCCGACGGAAAGCAGGGATTTGCCCTTGCCGGTAACCATCGGTGCAATACGATGCCAGGTTCGGGGAGATGCGGCAAATCCGTGGATACCTACCAGGTCGGGACGGCCGCTTCCCCATTGCATCCAACGGGTCCGGAAGCCGCCGATATTCCATTCCCCGTGCAGGGGCTCATCAGCTTTGGAGGAGCTCATTCAGCCAGTTGTGTGGGTTCTGCATAGATGCAATCACGTAATCCGGATTGCTTTCCCTGAGCTGGTCGGCACTGTAGGGACCGGTGGTAACCGCTACACTCCTTGCCTGGTAATGCTGCGCGCACAATACATCGTTGGGCGTATCTCCAATGATGATGATGTCTTTTTGCGTAAAGGTACGGTTGTAGGAAAATTCAGCCTTTTTATGGGCGATGGCGGGCAGGGCGTTGCGGTCAGTATGATCACAGCCGAATGCCCCGAAACGAAAATGGGCATCCAGACCCGCCAGACGGAGCTTGATAAATGCGGCCTGTTCGAAGTTGCCCGTGAGCAGTCCGTACGGGATATGCTGCTCGTTACACCATTGAATGGTTTCCTCAACGCCATCGTGTACCTCAACCCAGGAGGGATGCAGGTGTTCGTTGAGTTCGGCCAGGTAGGCCTGCCGGACTTCTTCAAAGCGGGCTGGATTGGCGGCGGCAGAGCCCATCAGATCCGAAAAGATAGCACGGTCGGTTCGGCCTGCAAAGGGAATCCGGTGGTGCTCCACGTCAATCAGTTCAAGTCGTTCCAGCAGACCGTGGATGAGGGTACGCATTCGCTGGTGGTCTACGGAAAGCAGGGTTCCGTCGATGTCAAATAGTATGAGTTTGTCTTGCATCTCCTAAGATACAAACCTGCAGGACGGCGGAAGGTTAAATTGCGTATAAAAAAGAAACCATCGATTCACACTTGTCTTTAAAAAATCGGCAGGATTTCGACAAGATTTTCAGGTGAACCGATGGTAGTGCGTCAGGGGTAGCGCCTCTCTCGTGGCGTGTCTATGTATGTTTGAGTACACGAAACCTACTTATTTGTACGTCGCTGAACCCACTGATTGTATGAACGGTATTGCAGAAATGATGAACGGTCACAGAAACCGGGATTACCGCATCGGGACCGGCTACACATTTTCAGCGGGCGGAGGCAGTTTTATGCATCGGCCGGGGGCGGATGGAGGGGGGATCGACAGAAGGCACCTTGGGAAGGGTTGGTGTAATCGGCAAAGGGCGTCGGGCGCGGACGGACGGGGGGGGCGGCTACCGTATCGGAATCAGAATCTGTGCTTTAACTCCAGCAATGTGCCCATCCCCGCGGGTCATGTTCTGAATCTGTACATCCCAGTCCATGCCGTTTTCCTGAGCCATGATTTCAAGACGTTGTCTGACCAGGGTAGTTCCCAGCGAGAGCCGGTCGGTTTCGGCGGTAGGACGACCCGGATGTCGGATTCCGGCACCGTTATCCGTTACCGTGACCAGAAGCTGTCCGGATGCGGACCGTTCCACGCGTATGCCGATTTCACCGGCTGTTTTGATGTGAGCAATACCGTGTATAATTGCATTTTCAACAAAAGGCTGAAGAATCATGGACGGAATACGGGTGGTAATGGTATCGATGTCATCGGTAACCTGTGCTGAAAATGCGATGGGATTGGCAAGTCGCGTTGATTCAATCCGGGTGTACAGCTCCAGGCGTTCCAGTTCTTCCTTCAGGGTGGCAGATCGCTGATAGGCCGATTCCAGTTGTTTACGGATCAGCTTGGAAAACGAAAGCAGCAAGCCGGAGGCCTTTTCCTTGTCATCAAGCATAATCTGGTAGTGGATGTTGTTGAGGATGTTGAACACGAAGTGCGGACTCATCATAGCCTGGAGGGCCTGCTGTTCCAGCTCGTTAACCGTTCTTTTGAAATCGTGTTTTTGTTTTTCCTGCAGCTGTACCTGGTGGATACGATAGCGGAACAGCAGAAAAACACTGCCTCCCACAACCAGCAGGCTTGCAAGCCAGACCAGCGGCTGCATCCACAGGGGACGGCGGATGGAAAATGCCACCGAGGCCCGCTGTGTGTATACGGTACCATCCGGGGTAAAAGCTTCCACTTCAAAGCGATACGATCCGGGCGGCACACTGCGGTAGGTCACATTCGAAGCGGTTGACAGAGTCCAGTCGACCCCGCTTTGCTGACCGGTCTCAACAAGGCGGTAGCGATACCGCAGGCGGTCGGCATTGCGGAAAAGGATGCCCGTGTAGTCAAAGGTCCACTGGTTCTGACGAAACCGCACCGTGTGCTGGTCATCGGGTTCAACAGATTCTCCGTTGACCAGCACCTCTTCAATGAGCAGGGGGATCTGCATTCTGCTGGCGCCGGGTTCGGTGCGTTGAAGGGCTACCAGCAGGTTATTGCCGGCCAGGATGACGTCATCTGCGCGTGGCAGGATGCGACCAATCTGAGCCCCGAACAACTCTCCGCTGTAGTACTGCACACCGGTGGGAAGCATTTCCAGCTGGCGTTCCAGCTGTAGCTGCTCAATCAGCGAGATGAGGGTGAGTCCGGCACTGCTGGCAATCCACAGCTGTCCGTTTTCAAAAATCATGGTACGCACCAGGTTATCCGGCAGTCCGTTGTCTGCATTGAGCCGGAGTATTTCACCGGTGACCGGCTGGTAAAAGATGACCCCGGACCCGTGGGTTGCGATGGCGGCCCACCCGTTGAACAGATACTCTATACAGGTAATTTGCTCGTTTTCAAACGCTTCCGGAACCATAAGTTCCGTTCCGCTTTGATCGAACAGATGAAGCCCGTGTATGGTCCCCGTCCACAGAATTCCCTGCGGACCGGTTTCCAGCGCGGTAATGCGCTTTCCCAATATGCTCGTCTTGTTCTGCAAATCGGTGGTCTCCATCCGATACAATCCTGCCACAGTGCCCAGAAAAAGGTTCTCTCCGATTTCAAGGATGGTTTTCCCGGGCAGACTCTCCCGGTATAGCTGCCGCATCCTGCCGTTTTTATCCAGATTTGCAATGATCAGCGCACCTGCCGTGACGATGGCAAGCCTTCCGTCACGAAGCTCTTTCAGATCTTCAATACTGGAGCCGGTCAATACCGTGCCTGCGTCGTCAAGGGTGAGCGGGCTGCCCTGCTGCAGGGCAATCAGGTTGCCGTTGGAGGTTCCGAAAAGCAGGGTCCTGTCGCGCAGCTTAAGTGTAGACCGGATAGAGACATCATGCAGGTGCATTGTGGCAGCGATGTTCTCAATACCACTGTAGCTGCGGTCAACCCGGTAAACGCCGTTGTCCAGCGTTGCAATCCATAGCGATTCCTGATTGTCAAATGCCAGGGATGTAATTCGTTGTCCTGGTAGCAGTTGTGATATTTTCCGGCGCGTTTCACCGCCTTCATACTGGTAAAAATACACCCCATCGCCATAGGTTCCCACGGCCAAATAGACCGATTCCCGTCCTTTGATTACACTGGTCACGTTGTGGGAAAGTCCGAGTTGTTCACGCGACAGGTAGTATCGGGCAGCCTCGTCCCTTCCTGTAGATACGATTCCATGGGATGCCGGTATGAGAAACGTTCCGTCTGCGGTATGCTGACGTTGGATGTACCGGTGCGGCAGGTCGTTGTAAACTACCCATTGTCCGGCTTGCTGGTCAAAGCGATAGGTTTTCAGACTGCTACCCAGAAACAGGGTGCCCTGATGGTCCATCCAGCCCTGGCGCGCGGTTTCCTGCAGCCCGGTGGAGGGGAACCGTTCTACCCGGTCGTCCTTGTCTACGGTGTAGATGCTTCGCTCCAGTCCGAACAGCCAGATTGTACCCCGGGGATCTTCAAATACGGAAACGTGCATGTTGTCAAACTGCATTTCGGCCAGCCAGGGGGTATTTCCGGGGTTGTGGAATGCGCGGTTGTGGTAAAACGAGGGTATTCCGTTGAAACTCAGGAACCAGAGTCTGCCGCGGGAATCTTCGTAAATCTGGAAGATTTCATTGCCACCCAGACCGTCTGCGGTGGTGTAGTGCCGGAATCGGCTGCCGTCAAAGCGGGAGACCCCCGAGTCGGTACCCAGCCAGATATACCCGTCACTGTCCTGCATGACATGATGCACCACATTGGTTTGCAGTCCGTTGGTGCTGTTGAAATTCGGGTAGCTGAAATCCATCACGTGGCCTGCACTGCGCCCGTGCAGTACCAGCACCAGCAGCAGGATGCCTGTTACTGCGCGTAAACTGCTTGCTACTCCCGGAAAGGACGGCAACCGGGGAGGGGTGCATCGACTATTTTGGCGGCTCATTGCGTTGACCGGTAAGTTGAAAAACCCGCTCCATAAACTCCATCTGCTTGCGGCGTGCAACGGGGATCTGCCTGCCGGATGTGGTTGTGCACTGGTTGCCCTCCGACTGGGAAAAACTGCTCAGGTGGTTGAGGTTGAGCAGGTAGCTTTTGTGACAACGAAAAAACACGGCGGGTGAGAGAAGTTGTTCGAAGTCGCCCAGGGAGCGGGTAGTCAGTTGCTTGGTGCCATCGGTAAGGTAGATGGTGGTATAGTTCCCGTCGGCTTCCACACATTCAATCTCATCGGCTACCAGTACCCTGAATCCACCGGTTGAAGGGATGTATACTTTTTCAAGGGCGGTTTCCCGGGTTTTCAACCGACGGATTTCATCCAGCAGCAGCGCCACATTCCCGGCGGTTTCCGGTCCGTTACCGGTTTCGGGGTTCTCGCCGCGTTCAATTTGTCGGAGCAGCCGGATTTCAGTTTCCTGAAGTTCTGTGGTATCAACGGGTTTGAGCAGGAAGTCGAAGGCATGATTTTTGAGTGCCCGGATGGCATAATGCTCATGGGCGGTAACGAAAACCACGTTAAAATCGGGCTTCGGGAAGGCCTCCAGCAGTGCGAAACCGTCTTTCCCGGGCATTTCTACATCCAGGAAGACCACATTGGGCTGATGTGCCCGGATTTGGGTGACAGCCTCATCCACCGATGCGGCCATACCGGCAACCTCGGTATGTTCACAGTAGGAGTCCAGCAAAATGCGCATCAGATCGCGGTTGGCGAACTCATCATCTACCAGTAAGGCTTTGATTTTTTTCATGGGCTGGCGCGCAGATAGTGTGTAAAACCGTTGGACCACCGGCATGTGGAATCCCGTTTCAATATGGCAAAAAAAATCGACTTTTGTGTGCCGCGAAGTATATGAAACCCCTTCCATTTGTTTTCGATTACGGCCTTTTTGCCGTACCTTATCAGCCATACACCTAACTAAAATTATAGGGATTTACTATGGCAATTATTGAAGACATTATTGGCCGCCAGATATTTGACTCTCGCGGTAATCCAACTGTTGAAGTTGACGTTATTACCGAAGAGGGCATTGTAGGCCGTGCCGCGGTTCCGTCCGGCGCTTCTACCGGTGAGTTCGAAGCCGTTGAACTCCGTGACGGAGATGCTTCCAAGTATATGGGTAAGGGCGTTTTGAAGGCCGTTGAAAACATTAATGAGGAAATCGCCAGTGAGCTGGTTGGTTTTGAGGTTTTTTCTCAGGTTGACATCGACCGCTACATGATCGACCTGGACGGTACCCCGAATAAAAGCCGGCTGGGCGCCAATGCGCTGCTCGGAGTTTCCATGGCCGTGGCCGATGCTGCTGCGCAAAGCTGTGGTATGCCCCTGTGGCGTTACCTCGGCGGGGTGAACGCCAAGGTGCTGCCGACCCCGATGATGAACATCATCAACGGAGGCTCGCATGCCGACAACAAAGTCGATTTGCAGGAATTTATGATTATGCCGGTAGGTGCTGAGAGTTTCAGCATGGCACTGCGCATGGGTGGTGAAGTATTTCACAACCTGAAAAAAGTCTTGTCAAGCAAGGGATACAGCACGGCTGTAGGCGATGAGGGTGGTTTTGCCCCCGACCTGAAGTCGAACGAGGAAGCCCTTGAAGTGATCCTGACCGCCATCGAAAAAGCAGGCTATACCCCCGGCGACGATGTGGTAATTGCCCTGGATCCGGCTACCAGTGAGTTTTACAACACCGAAACCGGTTTGTATGAGTTCAAGTGGAGCGATGGCAGCAAGCGCGACGCCGACGCCATGATCGCGTTCTGGGACGACTGGGTGACCCGTTTCCCGATTGTTTCCATTGAAGACGGCCTGTATGAAGACGACTGGGCCGGTTGGAAGAAACTCACCGACGCCCTGGGTGACAAGTGTCAGCTGGTGGGTGACGATTTGTTTGTAACCAACACCGAGCGGCTCTACAAGGGTATTAGCGAGGGCGTAGGTAATGCCATTCTGGTTAAAGTCAATCAGATCGGTACCCTAACCGAAACCCTGGATGCCATTGAAATGGCCCACAAAGCCGGCTACCGTGCGGTAATTTCACACCGCAGCGGGGAAACCGAAGATGTGACCATTGCCGATCTGGCCGTAGCAACCAACGCAGGGCAAATCAAAACCGGATCTATGTCGCGCACCGACCGCATCGCCAAATACAATCAATTGATTCGTATTGAGGAGCAGTTGGGCGAGCAGGCCATTTTCCTGGGTGAAGACGCCCTTTAACGGGGCTTCGTCCGGCCGGGACAACCCACAGGCCATGGCATCCGAACGGATTGCCCGTCGCGGATTGCTGCAGCCGGTTTCTCAGGTGCCGCTTCCGGCGATATCCTGTAACGGCAGCAAGCCCGGTTGATATCGGCCTGAGAAAGCGATACTTTCGCAGGGAGGTCCGCACAGTGCGGGCCTCCCCTATTTTTGCAAACTAACATCCCATACATGAATATCTATGTAGGAAATCTGGCCTGGAAAGCCAAGAAGCAGGATTTGTCTGAGTTATTTCAGCATTTTGGCGAAGTAACCCGGGCATTTATTGTTCGTGATAAACGTACACGACGATCCAAAGGCTTCGGATTTGTGGAGATGGAAGATGAAGAAGCGGCCCGTGCCGCCATCGAAGCCCTTAATAACACCGTGTTTATGGAGCGGGCCATTGTAGTAAATGAAGCACATCCCCGCAAAGACGATGACGATGAGGACACGGATGAGTTTGATGAAGAATGAATGTAAGCGGGCTGGTTCTTACCTGTTTCCGTAACCACAAGGAAACGGCCGTTACCTGGGCCCCCCGCCTGAATGTCATTACCGGTCCGAACGGGGCCGGTAAAACCAATCTCATAGACGCCATTCACTACCTGTGCATGAGTCGGAGTTTTGTGGCCACCTCCGACCAGCACGTGGTCACCTCCGGGGAGAAGTCGTTCACGGTGGAGGCCCGCTTTTCCGGTGCAATCCGAAGTAAACCCTTCGATGTGCGATGCACGTATTCACGAGGTGAAGGCAAACGGATTTATGTAAACGACAGTCCGCTCGACAAGCTGTCGGACCTGATCGGCAGGGTGCCGGTGGTGGTGCTGAGTCCGGACGACAAAAAACTTACCCGGGAAGGTCCGGCCGAACGGCGTTCTTTTCTGGATGGATTCATCGCCCAGCTCTCATCGGCCTATCTGCGCGATCTGATTGATTACCGAAGGGTTCTCAAGCAACGCAACGCACTGCTGGCTGACTACCGGATGAGCCGGGATGTGATGCAGGCGATGATTGAACCCTGGGATCTGCAGCTGGCCACGCTGGGCAGCAGAATTGTGCATACCCGCGCACAGACGCTGCTGCGTTTTACCACCTACCTGGAAAAGGGGTACGAAACCATTGCTGGTATCGGGCACAAGCCCACGTTTGTCTATAAAACGTTTATTAATACCGTTTATTCGGATATGCAAATAAACGATTATAGTCATAGCGGAGGTGCGGATCCGGATTATTCTGCGCCGTTTTCTGATTCCACCATTGCCGGAGGGCCGGACCCTGGGACTGCAGATTCCCGGGCCGGTAACACGGAGGGAGTGACGGCGGGTGAGGATGCTGTCTCCGGCGGCAAGCAAGCGGTATGGACTCCGGAAGAAATTCAGCAATCGTATACCGAACTGCTTCAATCCGGTTTCGACAAAGACCGTGAGCGCCAACAAACTACCATCGGTCCGCACCGTGACGATATCGTCTTTTATCTGAACGACCTCGAACTACGGAAATTCGGGTCCCAGGGCCAGCACCGTCTCTTCGCGCTGGCGCTGAAACTGGCACAACGTGACTACTACACTGATGAGCTGGGCGATATGCCCATTTTTCTGCTGGATGATGTGTTCGGCGACCTTGATCCGTCCAAAACACAGGTGCTGGTGAATATGTTGCTTGAACAATCCGGTCAAGTATTCATCACCGCGGCCAACCGGAATCTGTTTACGTCGATGTTTACCCCGCAAAAGGGGATGGATGCCCTGTATCGCGTAGCTGACGGGCAGGTTACACCCCTCAGCGAATAACATCCGTTTTGAGGGTATCAAGCAGTGCCCGGCAACTCCGGTAGACGATGTCGAATACATTTTTGAACCCGTCCATGCCGCCATAATACGGATCGGGTACCGCTCCGTCTCCGGGATCCGTATCGAAGTCGCGCAGCAGCACAATCTTCTCCTCGTGTTCATCCTTCACGGCCATTGCCTGCAGATCCGCTGCATTGCTGTGGTCCATCGCCACGGTGAGATCGAAGTACTCCAGGTCGGAGGCAACGGCCTGACGGGCTCTGGACAACAATCTGATGCCATGCTGGTTGGCTATATCCTGACTCTTGGAATTTGCGGGGTTGCCCACGTGCCACGACCCGGTGCCGGCAGAGTCTATTTCGAAGTACTCCTCGAGTCCGTCTTCCATCACCAGATGCTGAAAAACACCCTCGGCCGTAGGGCTCCTGCAGATATTTCCGAGGCACACAAAATTAATTCGATACGGCTTTTCTTTGGTGATTGCGCGTCGGGGGAAGCTATGCATGATGGTATCGGGTTGTTTAAGCGGATGGATTAACGCACAAGTATAACCATAACCTCCGCCGCACACAAAACACAGTCGGCCGGGGATTGTCGTACCAGTTACAGGCTGGGGATATGCCACGGTTTTGAGCGCAGTGAACGCGTACTTCCTCGCTTTGAACGGATTCGGGGGCGGATTCAATCAGCTTCCAGCCTCCGAAAAATCCCTTGACGCACTACCCAATCCCCATAGCCGCGCTAAAGCATCCTTATAAAGCCGCGCTACTCGAATCCTTCATAGCCGCACTGCAGCATCCTTTGAAGCCGCGCTACCCGACTCCTTCATAGCCGCCTGCAACATCTTTAGTAGCCGTGTTACCCAATCCCCAAAGCCGCGTTGCAGCATCCTTATGAGGCCGCGCTACCGAATCCCTCAAAAAAACAGAAAAAGCTGTATAATCCGTATACATACCAGGCTATTTTGATGAGGCGTAGCGACACCATTACATGAATTCAACGAACTGATTATGAGTAAGCACGAGTGGGAAAAAGCAGCGAAGAAAGCCCTGAAGGGCAATGATATTTCGTCACTGGAGCGAGAAGTGGATGGCATCCGTATCAAGCCCTTATACACCTCCGATGACCTCCCTGAAGGGGTCCGGCGGCAGGCAGATGCGCCCGATGCTGCCGAAAAAGATGAAAACTGGCCGGGAATCTACCCCTACACCCGGGGTCCTTACCCCACTATGTACACCCAGCGAGCCTGGACCATTCGGCAGTATGCCGGTTTTTCCACTGCAGAGGAAAGCAACGCCTTTTACCGCAAAGCATTGCAGGCCGGGCAAAAAGGTCTGAGTGTAGCCTTTGACCTGGCCACACACCGGGGCTACGACTCCGATCATCCCCGGGTAACCGGTGACGTGGGAAAAGCCGGTGTTGCCATCGATTCCGTTGAAGACATGAAAATTCTTTTCAACGATATTCCGTTGAATGAAATGTCGGTGTCGATGACCATGAACGGTGCCGTATTGCCGGTAATGGCCTGTTACATTGTAGCTGCAGAGGAACAGGGGGTATCGCCGGACCAGCTCAGCGGCACCATTCAGAACGACATCCTCAAAGAGTTCATGGTCCGCAATACCTACATATATCCGCCGGCCCCGTCCATGCGCATCGTTTCAGACATCATCGACTATACCAGTCGTGAAATGCCCCGGTTCAACTCCATATCCATCAGCGGGTATCACATGCAGGAAGCCGGGGCGGGTGCACCGCTTGAACTGGCCTTCACGCTGGCCGACGGACTTGAATACGTCCGGGCTGCGGTCCGGCGGGGCCTGGATGTAGATGCCTTCGCGCCGCGACTATCCTTTTTCTTCGGTATCGGGATGAATTTCCTAACCGAGATTGCCAAGCTGCGTGCAGCCCGGAAGCTCTGGGCCGAGCTCATCCGCGCGGAATTTAAACCCAAAAGTGAGAAGTCGCTCATGCTCCGCACCCACTGCCAGACCAGCGGATGGAGCCTTACCGCGCAGGATCCGCTCAACAACGTTGTCCGTACCACGGTTGAAGCCATGGCGGCCGTCCTGGGCGGAACCCAAAGTCTGCACACGAACTCCTACGATGAAGCCGTTTCCCTGCCTACGGATACGGCGGCGCGGATTGCCCGCAATACCCAGCTTATCCTGCAGGAAGAGACCGATATTACCTACACGGCCGATCCGCTGGGCGGCTCTTATGCTATCGAGGCGCTCACCGCGGAACTTGTTGAACGGGCCAGAACCATCATTGATGAAGTGGAATCCCTGGGGGGGATGACCAAGGCGCTGGAGTCGGGTATGCCGAAACTGCGCATCGAAGAAGCGGCGGCCCAAAAACAGGCCGGCATCGACAGCGGGAGCATCACCATCGTAGGGGTGAACAGGTATCAGGTCCATGATGAGCCGGCCATCGATGTTCTGGATATCGACAATACCAGGGTGCGCGATTCGCAGGTTCGTCGACTGGAGGCCGTCAGAGCCGCCCGGGATGAGGACGCGGTCCGGCGCTCGCTTCAGGCGCTGACCGAGGCGGCCGGCGAGGCGGATACAACGCCGGAACGCAATCTGCTGCACCTGGCCGTGCAGGCTGCACGGGTACGCGCAACGGTGGGTGAAATCAGCGATGCCCTGGAGACCGTCTGGGGTCGACATCGTGCATCCAGTCAGACCGTAAGCGGGGTTTATGAGCGGATGTACGTCAAAAAAGATGAATATGCTCAGATAAAGGCCAGGGTCGAGGAGTTTGCCACAGCACGGGGTCGCCGTCCGCGTATGCTGGTGGTCAAAATGGGGCAGGACGGGCACGATCGGGGCGCCAGGGTGGTGGCCACGGCATTTGCAGATATGGGTTTCGATGTGGACCTTGGTCCGCTTTTTTCAACTCCGGCCGAGGCTGCCAAGCAGGCCGTTGAGAACGATGTGCACCTGGTTGGGGTGTCGAGTCTGGCCGCAGGGCATAAAACCCTGATACCGGAACTGATTCAGGAGCTGCGGGCCCAGGGTGCCGATGATATTCTGGTGGTAGCCGGAGGGGTTATCCCTGAGCAGGACTATCCTTTTTTGAAGGATGCGGGCGTTGCTGAAATCTTCGGTCCCGGAACGAACATTCCGGCGGCTGCACTTCGCGTGCTGGAGGATGTGCGTAACCGGTTTTCCTCGTAAGGCCGGCCGGGTCTGAGCAATCCCGGTTGAATCGCCGGCTTAGGTGTTGGCCGTGTTGCCGCGGCCGTCGCTACCATCTCCGCTGCCGATAGTACGGCCTGCCGCTGCCCAACCGTAACCGGACTGCCGTCGCAACCGTCTCCGCCTCCCTCGCAACCCGAAAAATGTGTGAAAAAAACAGGTGACTTTTTCCGATTTAGACCTTAACTTGGAATAAGTCTAAATAAAAAGAAGAGCCTGTCAGCCGTCTTGCTCTTCTCACATCCACGACGTAAACCGTCTGCAAGCCTGCCACCCACACAGGATTCATGTCGAATAGCCTGCGATTTACCTTACTATTGCTGTCTGTGTTTGTTGTACTGCCTGCGATGCTCCACGCCCAGGCAGATGCCGACAATGAACTGCTTTATGACGCCGATCAGCCCGGGGTTTTCACCCTGACCGGCTTTGTGCGCACCCCTGACGGACAGCCCCTGTCGTACGCTACGGTCCGCACCCAGAACGACCGCTTCACCATCACCGACGAAGACGGCTACTACGAAATCCGCCTCCCGCTCAACCAGGTACGTACCATGATCTGGATTGAAGTGCGCTTCGTGGGCATGCAGACCTACCGCGAAGACCTCCTCCTGGAAATCGGGGCCACATCCTTCCGAAGAGACGTCATACTGCGCAACTCCGATTTATTCCTGCGGGAAGTCACCGTCACCGCGCGGCAATCGGAAGACAACGTCTCCAACTCCACCTACGTCATCGACCGCATCGCCGTTGAGCAGGCTCAGGCCTACACCCTGGGCGACCTCCTCCAGCTGATTCCGGGCCAGTCGGTGAGCAATCCCCTGCTGCAGGGAGCCCAGTCTATCAATTTCCGGGCGGCATTCCCGGCCAGCGGCTCCACCCAGTTCACCAACAACAATGCCTTCGGCATCGGTATCTTCGTGAATGACGCCAACCTGAACAACAACGCCAACATGCAGGGGTATAACCCCGTGACCAACAACGCATTCCGGTCGTTCGGCTCTACCCGCATCAGTACCAACAGCTTCCAGACCGGCGATGCACCCGGCGGCGGATTCGACCTTCGTGAGCTGCCCGTGGGTGATATTGAGCGGGTGGAGGTAGTGCAGGGTATTGCCTCTGCCCGGTATGGCGACATCCTGGAGGGAGGGATTTTCATCGAAACCGTTGCCGGCAGGTCGCCCGTCAACCTAAATGTACGGCGCGCAGCAGGCAATACAAATTTCGGCATCAACAGGGGATTTCAGCTGCATCCCCGCCATGCGGTGAATCTGAGCTTCGATTACCTGTACAGCAACGCCGACCCGCGCGACCGGGTGAAGTCGTACAATCGCGTGACCGGTTCCCTCCTATGGACATCCTTCTACGGGGCGGAACGGCAGATCCGAAACACCCTTTCGGTCTCCTACCGCACCAACCTGGACGATTTTCGCATCGATCCGGACTTCGGCACCGAACAACGGGTTTATTACCAGAACACCGGACTCTCCGTCTCCAACCGCATCACGGTACAGTCAGCCAGCCTGCTGTTTAACAACATAACCCTGTCGGTTTCCGGCAACGTTGGCAGAAGCACATCCCTGCTCAATCAGTTTGTGAATCCCGGGGTGCTGCCCGTCACCGGTGTAACCGAGGAGGGGGTATCGGAAGGGTCCTACCACCCATCCAGCTACCGGACCGAGCGACAGATTCTGGGCGAGCCGGTTTCCATGAACGGTCGCATTCAATTTAACCGCGCTTTTGTAACCGGCGGATGGAAACACGCGGTTTCCTACGGCGTGAACGGCAGTTTCGATGCCAACTACGGCGACGGGCGGGTCTTTGATCCCTACCGACCCATTCGTTTTGGCGGGGCTACCCTCTCAGAGCGACCGGTTTCCTACCGTGAACTCAGTCCGGAGTCGTTGCAGGGCGGTGCCTACCTGGAAAACACGGTATCCGGCAAAATCGCCGGTCGCGACCTGGTGACCTCCCTCGGCGTACGCGGGGATTTGCAAAACGGATACGCCAACCTGTCGCCCCGCTTCAATACCCGCTTTCACCTCAGCGAAGCCTTCTCCCTGACCGGCGGATACGGTATTCAGGTCAAAGCCCCGGGACTCATCCACCTGTTTCCCGGTCCCGACTACGAGGACTACACCCTGCTCAACAGCTATAACGGCAATGTCAGCGAAAGCATCTACCTGACCTACACACGGATTTCAACCAACGTGGCCGATGAGCTCAAACCCATGAAATCCTATCGTATGGAAGCCGGTTTTCAGTGGATTTTGCCACAGATGCGACTGAATGCCACGTTTTACAGGAATATTTCGGACGATGGGATCACGGTGCTGCAGGAACCGGCCTTCCTGGACCTGCCCGTCTACCAGATTGTCGACCGTCCGCCGGGCCAGACGCCCGTAATCGAAAATACCGGGGAGGTCAACCGGGTTATTTACTCCCAGGGTCGGGTGGCCAACATGCTCTACTCGCGCAACTGGGGGGTGGAGCTGACCCTGAGCACCCCTCGTATTGAAGCGATACAGACCTCACTCAATCTGAGTGCGTCTTTTTCCAACAGCTATTATTTCAACCGGGGGGGTAATTTCAACTTTGCCGGTCGCGACCCCCAGCCCAACGAGGAAATCTGGTTCGGTATCTATCCGCCCAACAAGAGCAGAAGCGGCCGGGCCAATGCCATGCTCACCTCCATGCACCACATCTCCGATCTCGGACTGCTGATTACCCTGCGCTCGGAGGCGTTCTTGTACAACTACAGCGAGTCGCTGGCCAACTCCAACCGCGCCATCGCCTACGTGAACAACCAGCTCGAAATTGTCCCCATCAGTGAAGACGAAATCAATGACCCCCGCTTCGACGTGCTTGACCGTAACGCGGTGGAGGGCACCTTCCGGCGGGAGCCCCGATTCGTCTATTTCAACTTTCACGCCAACGTGAGTAAAAACATCAGCCACACGGTCCGACTCTCCTTCTTTGCCAACAACTTCCTGAACCTGCGTCCGGAAGTCATCAATGCAGAGGGGGATGTCATCCGGGTGCTGAACCAGGAGCCCTACTTCGGTATGGAACTCCGCCTCACCATCTAACCACACACCACACACCACACAACACAGGAATCATGATCAATAGAATACTAGCCGTTATTATCAGTTTCGGGTTTCTTGCCGTAGCCTGCGATAATCCCTCCGGGGTTGATCCGGTAGACCTTACCCTCTCGGTTACCTTCGATGAGAGCTACGGGAATCTGCCGGCTGCCGATGTACAGGTCACCATGACCAATGTTACCTCCCAGCAGGCCTTCAATGGTAGCACCGACACCGAAGGACAGGTGCTTTTTGAGGACCTTCCCTCCGGAAATTATGACATTCAGGCCCTGCTGACCCTTGACGCGGGCACCGTGCAATCCATCACAGGGGTATTACCCTCAACCGATGAGATTACCTTCAACGCCTCGGTAGCCAATGTGCTGATTAATCCCGGCACCCAGGTCCCGGCCATCGAACTGGTTTCCGGTCGACTCGGGGACCTGGTTTTCAAGCAAATCTACTTCGCCGGATCGGACCGGGTGGAGGGAGCCCTTTTCCGCGACCAGTTTCTGGAAATCTACAACAACTCCAATGAGACCATTTATGTAGACGGACTGTATGTCATGGGGGTATTCGGCAACGCCAGCACGAGTCGTACTGAATATGTCACGGAAACCGGCCAGTTCGACTGGAACCAGTCGATCGGCATGCCCACCGATATTGACGCCAACGCCGACTACCTGCACGCCAAATGGATCTATCAGATTCCCGGAACCGGTGAGGAGTATCCGCTTGAGCCTGGAGAAAGCATCGTAATAGCCCAGACAGCCCTCAACCATCAGGCGCCTTACACCGATAACGGCGGGAATACGGTAACGGTTGGCGATCCTTCACTGACCGTAGACCTGAGTGACGCCGATTTTGAAGGGTATGTAGGCGACCAGTTCCCGACGCCGCTGGCCTCCGATGTGGATAATCCATCGGTTCCCAACCTGCGACCTATCTATATTTTCGGTCGTGAAATGATTCTGGACAACCTGGGTAGGGATGGTTTTGTTCTGTTCCGTTCCGACGAGGTAGATGGTGCCGACCTGCCGGCGTATCCCTCGCCTATTTCCCGCGAAATCCGTGATAACACCCGTATGTATCCGCAGATCCCCATTGAGTGGGTGATTGATGCCGTTGAAACCCAGCCTTCTCCGTCCAATCAGATTCCGCGGAAGCTGCAGAACGTATTGGATGCGGGCTACGCCTATGTGCCGGGAGGAGGATATTCCTCGAACTCCATCATCCGTCTGGAAGCCCAGCGCTTTGGCGACCGTGTGGTACTCAAAGACACCAACAACTCCACCGAAGATTTCACCTTCCTGGAGCGTGCCGAACCCCGGGTGGATGCGCCGCAATCGCCCAACACAACGGCACGGTATCTGTTCCGTACCAACCGGGTAGTGCTGGAAGATCCGTTTCTGGATAACCTGGAATCGCAGTGGGCCCGAAGTACCGGCCGACGTTAATGCCCTTGCTTTTCAACATACTATTCCTCGGAATTACCCTGTCCCTCGTCTTCACGTTTGAAGCCGGGGGACAGTTTCTTTCAGGCCATGACGGGCTGATGCGTACGGCTGAATCGGTGCATAATACCTCGGTCTCCCGGTTGCCGGTGCGGGTATTGCTGCTGGACGGACGGCTGGGCCGCAGCAGCATCGGATCGCACTATGAAAACGGTGATCTTCGCAGCCTGCAGGACCCGTCACGTGCATTGCACACCAAACTGGAGTCGTACGGACTCACCCAATTCCGCAAGCTTCGTCTGGAGGGGACCTTCCGGTTTGTTCAGGAGCAGGAAGACCAGATTGGCTGGCGACTCAGTCGCGATGCGCTCAATCAGCCCTATTACTATGCCAATATTCGTCCCGGCGACTGGGACAACGACCGCTATGCGGTGCATGTTAACGGGGGAAGCCGGCTGTGGAAAGACCGCCTGCTGCTGGCCTTCGGGATAGACTACAACGTAGAGCGCCTCGCCCGCTACAACGATCCCCGGCCCTTGATTAATTACCATAATTTGTTTCTGAAGGTTCAGGCCGGGCTGCAGCTCGGAAATCATGTACTTGCCCTTTATGCCGGTTCCGGTGACGCCAAAGAAACCGGCATTGTGCGCAACTACAATCGCTCCAACGACAGCTTTGGCAGGACGGAGTACAACCTGATCACCGTCACAGGTATGGGCAGCTACAGTCTGCTGCGCCGAAGTCAGTACGAACGTCCGCTCACCCTTCAGCAGGCGGGTCTGACCTGGATTCGTGCCGGTGAACGCTCAACGCTGAGTACGGAAGTGGTATATTCCCGCAGGGAGTCATCCTTTTCCCGCCGGGGCAGCTCGGGCAGCGGCGCCATCTTTGAGCCGATGGGCACCTATATAGAAAACGAAATCCGGTCGGATATCTTTGCTTCCCGCTCCGTGGGCGATGTGATCCTGCAGCTGGTTTCCGAAACGGTATTTACCGACGGATACGATGAAAACACCCAGTTTCTGGGCGCCAATTATTTCAACAGGGGATTCCGTCAGGAACTGCATCTGCTTATGCACAACGCCGACGAAACGCTTTCCCTTCAGCTGAGCGGCCATGGAACCGACCGTTCCATCAACGACCGTAACGCATCCCATGCTATGGGCTGGTCGCGGGCGGGCGGTTCCGCCGATGTACAGCTTACACGCAGTTTCTCCGCCTGGCGGATGGCCCTCATTCCGGGTGCCGGCTATACGGCCGCACTGCAACATAATTTGACCATTCCGGAGTCGCGACAGAATCTGTATTCTGAGTATATTGCCTATCCGATGTATGCGTTGAACACCAGCGATGTACTCTTCCTTCGGGGGGGACTTCAGGTGCAGCGCTACATGGCCGATTTCTCAGCGGCATTGCTCCTGCAATTTGAACACCAGCGTATAACCCGCGAAGGTCCGGTACATCCGGACGCGGCATTCCACCCCGGTACCATCCGGAACGGAGTAACGGTAACGCTTCAATTTTTTCATTGATGTCCAAAACGGTTTTTCTTTCCGGCATCCTATCCTCTTTGCTGGCATTCATCGCTTTTTTTGCCGCTTCGGCTCCTGCAGGCTATCAGCCGGAGGACTACAGTTACGATGAGCTCCGCAACATATACACGCAGGATTCCTCGCTGTGGCCCGCTCCTCATGTGGATGAGGGCATTGACTGGAAAGAGCTGCAGGCGATGCCGGAGAATCCGTTCCGCAACCAGGATAGTCTGGAAGCCCGAACTGAGCTGGGTAAAATACTGTTTTTTGATCCGCGCCTTTCCGTCTCCAACCAGATCAGTTGCTCATCGTGCCATGAGCCGGAACGCAACTGGCAGGATGGCCGGATGGCAGCGCTGGGACACAACCATCGGGTCGGGAAGCGTAACACGCCGTCGGTACTAAATACCTGGGGTGTTGAACCCGTATTCTGGGACGGACGTGCGGCCACCCTCGAAGAACTTTCCCTGCACCCCATTGCCGATCCCCTGGAAATGAACATGGATCTGGAGTTTCTCCCGGACAAGCTCCGGGAAATCGAGGGGTATCCGGAGCTGTTCGAGGCTGCCTACAACGACGATCAGGTTACCCTCGAGCGAATCGCCTCCGCATTGGCGCAGTTTCAGCGGACCGTAGTGAGCAGGTCCTCCGACTTCGACCGCTTTATGCGCGGAAACCCCACGGCCATGTCGGATGAGGCCCTGCACGGCATGCATCTGTTCCGTACCAAGGCCCGGTGTATCAATTGCCATCACGGGGCTTTTTTCAGTGACGGTGAGTTTCATAACCTGGGACTGCACTTTTATGGTCGGGATCGCGAAGATTTGGGCCGCTACGATGTAACCGGTGATCCGGCCGACATGGGTCGGTTTCGCACGCCGTTGCTGCGCGATGTGGCCTTCACGGCCCCGTACACCCATAACGGACTGGTACCCAGTCTGGAAGGCATGGTCAGTATGTACGATGCCGGCATGGCCCGGCCCCGTCCGCGCCCGGGACTGGAAGACGATCCCCATTTTCCGGTGACTTCCGAAATCCTGGTCCCCCTCGAGCTTACCGATGAAGAGAAAGAAGCGATTGTATCCTTTCTGCATGCCATTTCTGAACGACCGTTCCGGCTGCGACGTCCGGAGCTTCCGGGGCGGGATCAATTCAACTGAGGGTTCGGTCTGGTTTGCGATGGGAGGGCATTTCTGCCTACCTTTAGCGCGTACCCAACTTCATGTTCATCCACCAATACTACAACCATGGCCGTATCCATACAGGAATTGACCTCCGGTAACCGTCGCGCCCTGAGTAAAGCCATCACCCTCATCGAGAGCACCCGCGGTGAAGACCGCCAGCCGGCCCAGCACCTGCTGCAGGCTGCCATGCCTCATACCGGAAAATCCTGGCGCATTGGGGTCAGCGGGGTTCCGGGGGTAGGGAAGAGCACCTTCATTGAATCGCTGGGCATGCTCCTGATAGCCCGGGGACATAAGGTTGCGGTGCTGGCCGTTGATCCCAGTTCGCCGTTTTCGGGGGGCAGTATTCTGGGCGACAAAACCCGTATGGAAAAGCTCGTAGCTCAGCCGGATGCCTTCATCCGCCCGTCGCCCACCGCCGGAAGCCTGGGCGGCGTCACCCAGCGCACCCGCGAATCCATTCTGCTGTGCGAAGCCGCCGGATTTGATGTCATTCTGGTGGAGACGGTAGGGGTAGGGCAGAGCGAGTACGATGTGGCCTCCATGACCGATCTTTTTCTGCTGCTCATGCTTCCCGGCGCCGGCGATGCCCTGCAGGGTATCAAGCGCGGTATTCTGGAGCTGGCTGACGTGCTGGTGGTGAACAAATGTGATGGCGACAACCGCGATCGCGCCGAGGCCGCCCGCAGCGAGATTCGCCAGGGACTTCATTATCTGCGCCCACAGGACGACAAAGCCCCGGCCGATGTGCTGTTGTGCAGTTCGCTCACCAACGAAGGGGTGGAGGCTGTCTGGGATGAGGTAAGCACGCGACTGGAAGCCCTGGCCCAAAGCAAGCGACTGGAGTCGAACAGGCGCAAACAGAACCTGAACTGGGTCAAAAGCCTCATCGAGCAGCAGGTACTGCACCGTTTCTGGAACGACGGCAATGTGCAGGCCGACTACATGAAAATGATATCGGAGTTGCGTTCCGGTGCCGTTACCCCCATCCAGGCCGTAGAACAGCTGCTGGAAAACGTACACCTGGTGCGCTGATCCGGGCAGCATCCGCCCTGTTCCGCAGCCCTCCCCCGGGGCAACCCGCGCCCCGGGCAACCGCAATTACCCGCCGAAACCCACGCTTGTGTAAAAAGTTTCCTATTCCTCTTGCTAACCGACGGAATAATTTATATGTTTAAACAATAAACAGTTAAACAAATAACGGCAAAAAAATATTTAATTATGGCTACCTGGACACTCGACAAAGACCATTCTGAAATTCGTTTCAAAGCGAAACACCTCATGATTACCACCGTTACCGGACAATTCAGGGAGTACGATGCTACCGTTGACGCGGCCGATGAAAACTTCGCTGAGGCCCTGATCAGCTTTGCAGCCAAAACGGCTTCGGTTGATACCGGCAACACCCAGCGTGACGACCACCTGCGCAGTGACGACTTCTTCAACGCGGACCAATTCCCTGAACTGACGTTCAAAGCCAACGGCATGCAGAAAAAATCTGACTCCGAGTACGTACTCAACGGCGATATGACCATCCGTGACGTAACCAAGCCGGTATCCCTGAACGTTGAATTCGCCGGAACGGCCAAAGATCCCTGGGGTCAGACCAAAGCCGGATTCACCTTCGAAGGCAAGCTGAATCGCAAGGATTTCGGACTGAAATTCCACGTGGTCAACGAAGCCGGTAACCTGCTGGTCAGTGATGAAATCAAGCTGATGGGTGAAATCCAGCTGCTCAAAGGCGAATAAAATCTCACCAAAGAATACCATCGGTTCACCCGGCGGGTATTCCTTTTTTGTTAAAGCCGGTATTGACGCGCCACTACGCGTTGGTACCGGCTTTTTTTATAGCGCCGAACCCTGTGCCGGGGGTGCACGTGGGCAGATGTGTGGCATCGGCGTTAAGGTAGCTGCAATGGCACAAAATCAGGATACACGGACCGTCTCTTGCCGGAGTCGCACCCGGGCTTGCAGTCGCCTGCCGCTTTATTTCATAAGCAGTTTGGCGATGGTCTGCAGCTGCATAAAGGTCGTGCCTTCGTAAATCTTGCCGATTTTCGCATCGCGGTAGAACTTCTCCACCGGATACTCCTTCACATAGCCATACCCGCCGAAGATCTCCACGGCCGAGGAAGCCACGCGCTCGGCTACTTCAGAGGAATAAAATTTGGCCATGGCGGCTTCTTTCAGAAACGGTTGTCCCGACTCCTTTAGCCGGGCCGCCTGATACACCAGGAGTCGGGCCAGCTCAATATCGGTGGCCAGTCGGGCCAGTTCAAACTGCATCCCCTGAAACGAGCTGATGGACTTGCCGAACTGCTTCCGCTCCTGCGCATACCCCAGAGCTGCGTCAAACGCCCCCCTCGCAATACCAACCATCTGAGCGCCAATGCCGATGCGACCTTCGTTCAGGGTCTCGATGGCAATTTTATAGCCTTTGCCCACCTCGCCCAGAACATTCCCGACCGGCACCTCGCAGTCCTCGAAAATCAGCTCGGTGGTGGAACTGGCCCGGATACCGAGTTTGTCTTCCTTCTTTCCGATGGTGAATCCGGGCATGCCGGGCTCTACAATAAACGCGGTGATACCTTTGTAGCCGTCTTCGGGATTCACAGTGGCGAAGACGATGAAAATGCCGGCTTCTTTTCCGTTGGTAATCCACAGTTTGTGCCCGTTGAGCACCCAGCGGTCGCCTTTTTTTTCGGCGCGCAGTTTCAGGGCGAAGGCATCGCTGCCCGAGCCGGCCTCCGACAAGGCATAAGCGCCCACGGTATCGGTCGCCAGGCGGGGCAGACAGCGTTTTTTAAGGTCGTCACTGCCCCAGTGATTGAAAGCGTTGATGACCAGGGTGTTGTGTACGTCCACAAACACGCCCACGGCAGGATCCACGCGGGAAATCTCTTCAATGGCCAGAATCGACATGAAAAATGATCCGCCGGCTCCATCGTATTCCTCCGGAATTTCAATACCCATAAGTCCCTGCTCGAAGCATCCGCGGATGATTTCAGGTCGCAGCAGGGCCTGCTGGTCCATATCGTGGACGTGCGGGGCGATGGCTTCACGGGCGAAATCAGCGGCGGCATCGCGCAGCATCTGCTCGTCTTCGGTGAGAGTGGTCAGGGGGGCAGGGCGGAAGTGTAAGTCGGACATACTATTGAATTTAGGCATGATGATACCGGCCGAAGCACGGATTCCGGGTTGATTTAACAGTCCAAATATAGAAAAAAGGCGTCATTCACTCCGGCGAAAAGCGCTTTTCATGGACGGAATTTTACCTGCCTTTGCCGGAAAAGGAATTGTTTTTCTGTTCAACGGATGCCCCGACCGCTCGTCTAATCTTTTAAATCGCGCGAATCAACACAATTAACGATTCAAAATCACACTCCTATGAAAACGCTTAAAGCTCTCTCCCTAACCCTCATTACCTTACTTGCCCTGGGAATCTTCACCGCTGAAGCCCAGCGTGGCATGCAACGCGGATCCGCAGACGGAGGGATTCTCTCCGCCGAAATGAGTGAGGCCCTCCAGCTCACCGATCAGCAAAAACTACAGATTCTGGAACTTCGTCAGACCCAGCAGGCGCGCATGCAGTCGCTCCGTGAGAACTTCCGTCAGGGCGATATGACCCCGAACCAGATGCGTGCACAGCGCGATGAACTGCGTAACGGCAACGATCCGGCCCTGCAGGAAATCCTCACCGAGGAGCAGTTTGCCAAACTCGTTGAACTGCGTGCTGAACGACGTGCCATCAACCAGGCCAACCGACCGGGTCGTGGTGGCGCCGACGGATACCAGCGCGGTAACCGTGGCAACCGCGGAGCCGGCATGCAGCAGGGTACCCCCCGTGGCAACCGTTCACCCCGACCATAATCCTGCCTTGCATCAGATTGGGCTGTCGCTGCGGGTGAATCTGCCCGCAAGCGACAGCTTTCTTAAGCCGGTAGTACGCGTGCATCCCTGTAAAACGGTCTGACCGACGCAGGCCGCGCTAACCCGAGCCCGGTTCTGAACCCCGTCACTGTCTGCTTTGTTACATGAATGCTGCTGCCAACATACCTGAAAATGCCTTACCTTGGATTCTCTGGGGCCGTGCAATCACGCCGACCCCGTCCAACACCGCGACTCCGGCAGCCGATATGACAGCATCGCAATCCTACACCCCCGGCGATATCGAGCGGGAGCTGGAGACCCACTACGCACGGGTCTACCGCTTCGTGGCAGGAATGACCTGGGGCAGCGGACTGGATGCCGAAGATCTCACCCAGGATGTCTTCCTGAAAGCCTACCGCAACGCATCGGGTTTTCAGCGCGACAGCGCCCTGTCAACCTGGCTCTACCGCATCGCACGGAATACGGTCACCGACGCCCTGCGAAAACGAACGGTACGACGGGCTTTCAGCGCTTTCTGGCCCATGGATCAGGACCAGCAGCAGGTCGATATGCCACATCCGGATTCTGAGGATGCCGACATGGATGCCCGCGAAATGCAGACCATGGTGCGTGAGGCCATTGCCGCCCTGCCCGAACCCTACCGAAGTATTGTGCTGTGGCGGGAAATTGAAGACCTCCCCTACCGGGAAATCTCCGAAATAACCGGAGAGTCCGAGGGGACCCTGAAAAGCAGGCTGTTTTACGCCAAAAAGAAACTTCGCGATGCCCTCATCGCCAAAGGAATCGATTATGAAACCCAATAAACCCCTCAAAATAGACCAGCTGCGCTCGGCCTACGGGTCGCTGGAGCCCGATGGATGGGCCGTTACCCGCATGAAGGCGCGCCTCGCCCGTGAAAAATATGATCCCGAGGACGCCCTCTTTCAGCAGATTTTCGGTGTATTCCGACGGTATGTGCTGGCCAGTATGCTCGTTCTTCTGGCCTTGTCAGCAACCCTCGACCGGCTGCCGGCCACAGACAGCGCCAGCCAGGAACCCTCCCTGGCAGATGTTGAGATGTGGATTCTGGGCGAAAATCCGGAGACGATCGAACCGCTGACCGGCGATATTCCGGAATACGTCTTTTTAATGGACTATTAAGTACTTCGTATCAGTTTGAATGCCTCCGGCGATGCAGCCCGTGTAAACCGACTGCAGGTACCAAACCCCCTTAAACGGCGTAACATCACTGTCTTTTTATAAACCTACCAGCCATGATCAAGCACACATCCACCATTATCATCCTCTTCGCACTGACCTTTGCGGCAGGACTGGGATCCGGGTATTTTTTGCGCGGTGCGCTCGGTGCAGGCGATTCTCTGACCACCGGCTATCATGATACCCGTGGTGGCGCACACTATGAATCCGGCCAGGGCAACCGGCAGCGTCAGGGGGAATGGCAGGACCGCGACCGGCAGGGTACGCAGCAGGGGCAGCGCCAGGAACGTGACCGTCAGGCTGATTATGAGCGGTTTCGTACACGTCTGATTGCCGAGCTGGAGCTGGCTCCGGAGCAGATCGATCCATTCTTCGAGGTCATGACCCAAAGTAGGCGTGCCCTGCGCGACATTCGTGAGGATAACCAGGAAGCCCTGCGCCGTGAAATGCGTGAGCAGGCCGAAATTATGCATGAGCAGGTCGATACCATCCTGAACGACGAACAGTTTGAGCGCTGGATGGAAATGAGCCGTCGTTTGCGCCGCGATTAAACCGCCGGCAACTCAGACGGTCGTCTCTTTCCGATTCGTGATATCGATGGCAGAAGCCACAATAGCCTGGGGATTACCATCGTCATCATAGCTGTCGGCCTTGGCATAATCCATAATTTTGCGCACACTGCCGTCTTTGGTTACAATGCGGTAGGTAATGGTGGAGGAGAGTCCGTCAAAGGCCTTGAGCACGTGCTCGGCAACCATACCCCGGTCGTCAGGATGAACCAGATCGCGCCAGCCTTCCGGATGCAGGCATTCTTCAACGCTGAACCCGGTTACCTTGCGGAAGCCGTCGGATAACCATTTGAAGCGGAATTTGTTTTCATGATCCAGAATCAGGCCGTAGTTAAAATCCACCTTCCGCTCAAACATACGGGTATAATCCGTGGTTCGTTTTTTCAGCGTGTTCAGGATACGCTTGCGCAGGGTGAGATTACGCACATCGCAGCGGACAAAAAGTCCGGTACTCAGGTCCATTTTCTTGGTCTGGATTTCTACCTGCACGGGCAGACCGTTTTTATGCTTGAGCATCATGCGGTAAGTTCTGCCCTGAGAGAACTCTTCCTTCCAGAGCCGGTCGAACTGCACCTTGAGCGACTTGCCGAATTTCAGGGGCATTAAATCCCAGATGTACACATCGCTAAGCTCTTCCTTATGGTAGCCGATCATTTCCCGGAAGGCTTTGTTGGCTCCGACCACCGCACCGTTTTCAGCCAGATCTACGATGGTCCGCTTGGAATCCTCGTAGAGTTCTTCAGTATCGGCATTGGTGTTCAGTACGCTGAGTTCGGCGCGCTTCCGCTCGGTGATATCATGCTGGTAGGAAACCCAGTGGGTGATATTGCCAAACTCATCCAGAAGGGGATGGATGTCCCACTGGTTTACAAATTCGCTGCCATCTTTGCGGTAGTTGATGGTCTGACCGAAAAACGCGCGACCATTCAGCAGGGAGTACTTCAGCTTGTCCAGCACGGTGCGGTCGGTTTTGGGTCCCTGAAGAATGCGCGGTGTCTGACCGACCGCTTCCTCGCGGGTGTAACCACTCATTTTGGTGAAACCATCGTTCACATAGACGATTTTCGGACCGGGCTGCTCCAGACTCATCTCGGTAATCAGGATGGAGTCGTAGTCGTTGCGGATGGCGGCCTCCAGCAGTCTGAGGTTTTCAGCCTTGCGCGAAAGCTCTGAAAAAGCTTCCTGAAGGCGTTTCAGGCTGGCTTCGTCTTTGGCACACTCGGAGAGCAGTTGTTGGATGTCGGTTTCAGGCATAGCTATTGTTCAAATATAAATTCGGCGTGAATGGGATGACTCATCTGCAGAAACACAACACCCGCAGTTTTCATTCATTTCCGATGTCGTTTTGCGAAATGAAAATGCCAAAGTACGCCAATATGACAGATTTTGCAACGACGGGAAAATTATGGCGGGACAGTCCTCCGGAATTTGAATTATTGGTAACTTTGTGGTGTTGTCAGGTGCATGAAATTATAGTTCCACATCCGCGCCCGCCGTCACGTCCCGGCCCTGCCTGAAGCGGTATATAAACAGGCTTGCTTTCCACGATCAGGTACACGAATTCACACCCGAACTTTCAGCTTAGCCATTCATGAATATTGATCTCGATTCACGCGATGTATTTGCCCGTCGCCATAACGGTCCTACCGAACAGGAACAATCCGAAATGCTGCAGGCCGTGGGCGCCGAATCCCTCGAACAGCTTATCCGTGAAACCATCCCTGCCGGAATCCGGCTTGCAAAGCCGCTGAACCTGCCCGAACCGCTCGACGAGCACCGCTTTTTGCGTGAATTCCGCGCGGTGGCACGGCAAAACAAACTATTCCGTTCGTTTATCGGGATGGGGTACTACGACACGGTGACGCCGGGGGTCATCCTCCGCAATATTATGGAGAATCCGGGCTGGTACACCGCCTACACGCCGTATCAGGCCGAAATCGCCCAGGGTCGGCTGGAGATGCTGATCAACTTCCAGACCATGGTGATGGACCTGACCGGCATGGACCTGGCCAATGCCTCGCTGCTGGATGAGGGTACGGCCGCTGCCGAGGCCATGACCATGCTTCATGCCGTGAAAAAAGGTCCGAAACGCAGTGCAAACCGGTATTTTGTTTCCGATGCCGTGCATCCGCAGACCCTGGAGGTGCTCAAAACCCGTGCCCTGCCCGTGGGCATTGAGCTGGTTATGGGTTCGGTTGACGAGCTGGACGTCACCGATGCCGCGCTGTTCGGTGTGATGCTGCAAAATCCGGACACCTTTGGGAATGTGCGCGACCTTTCGGCAGTGATTGCTGCAGCCCATGAGCATCAGGTGCTGGTGAGCGTGGCAACCGACCTGCTGGCCTGCACCGTCATCAAATCGCCCGGCGCGATGGGAGCCGACGTGGTGGTAGGCTCTTCCCAGCGTTTCGGGGTACCCATGGGCTTCGGCGGACCGCATGCGGCGTTTTTTGCCACCCGCGAGGAATTCAAACGCAACATCCCGGGTCGCATTATCGGTGTTTCCGTTGACGATACCGGCGCGCCCGCCTACCGCATGGCCCTGCAAACCCGTGAGCAGCATATCCGTCGGGAAAAGGCTACCTCGAACATCTGTACGGCCCAGGTATTGCTGGCCGTCATGGCCGGAGCCTACGCCGTATATCATGGTCCGCAGGGACTCCGCCGCATCGGCGAGCGGGTGTACGGTCTGACCTCCGTGCTGGCCTATGAATTGAGTAAACTCGGCGTTCAGATTCAGAATCCGCTCTGGTTTGACACCCTTCACCTTAGTTTCAACGACCCCTCGCTGGCAGATCGCATCCGCCGGGAAGCGTTGGATGCTGAAATGAACTTCCGCTACATCAGCGAAACGGAAATCGGGATTTCCATCGATGAGACCAAGTACGTGAGCGATGTGGCCGATGTGGTTGCGGTATTTGCCCGGGCTATGGACCAGCCTGTGGACTCCGGCAAGGCCGGGGAGCTGCGCGGCATTCAGGTCCGGCTGGCCTATCCCGATGCGCTCCTGCGGGAGGTCGACTACCTCACCCATCCCAGTTTCAACCGCTACCACAGCGAGCATGAAATGCTGCGCTACCTCAAACGCCTGGAAAACAAAGACCTTTCCCTGGTGCACTCCATGATTTCGCTGGGATCCTGCACCATGAAACTCAACGCCACGGCCGAGATGATGCCGGTCACCTGGCCGGAATTCGGTTCCATTCATCCCTTTGCCCCGTCCGACCAGACCCGTGGTTACGCCCGCATGAACGCCGACTTGTCGGCCTGGTTGTGTGAGATAACCGGTTTTGCCGCCGTTTCGCTGCAACCCAACTCGGGCGCCCAGGGCGAGTATGCCGGTCTGATGACCATCCGAAATTATCACCTCTCCCGCGGCGACGCCCACCGCAACGTGGCCATTATTCCGTCCTCAGCCCATGGCACCAATCCCGCCAGTGCCGTCATGGCCGGCATGGAGGTCATTGTCACAAAATGTGATGAACGCGGAAATATTGATCTGGGCGATCTGACGGAGAAAGCGGAGAAATACAGCGACCGGCTGGCGGCGCTCATGGTCACCTATCCGTCGACCCACGGGGTTTTCGAGGAAGATATCCGTGAAATCTGTGCCCTCATCCATCAGCACGGCGGACAAGTTTACATGGACGGCGCCAATATGAATGCGCAGGTCGGACTGACCTCCCCGGCGGCCATCGGTGCCGATGTGTGTCACCTGAATCTGCACAAAACTTTCTGTATCCCGCACGGCGGCGGCGGTCCCGGTATGGGTCCGATCGGCGTTGCAGCGCATCTTGCACCCTTCCTGCCCGGTCACCGCCTGGTAGACAACGGCGCTTCCCCGGAAATGACCGCAGTGTCGGCCGCGCCCTTTGGCAGTGCCAGTATTTTGCCCATATCCTACGCCTACATCCGTCTGATGGGGGGCGAGGGACTTACGAGGGCCACGCAGGTGGCGATTTTGAATGCCAATTACATCAAAGCCCGGCTCGCCGGACATTACGAGGTGCTCTACACCGGGAAAAATGGTCGCTGTGCCCACGAAATGATCATCGATCTGCGTCCTTTCAAGGCATCTGCGGGCATCGAGGTCACCGATATCGCCAAGCGACTCATGGATTACGGCTACCATGCCCCCACGGTGTCGTTTCCGGTAGCCGGAACCATGATGATTGAACCGACCGAAAGTGAAACCAAAGCCGAGCTGGACCGCTTCTGTGAGGCCATGATTGCCATTCGCGCCGAGATTCAGGAGATTGCCGACGGGGTAGCTGATCGTGAGGTTAATGTGCTGACCCGCTCACCGCACACCGCCCGGGCGGTCATGGCGGAGACCTGGGACCGGCCCTACACCCGCGAAAAAGCGGCCTTCCCGCTGGATTGGGTGCGCGAGGCTAAGTTCTGGCCGGCAACGGGTCGCATCGACAGCGCCTACGGCGACCGAAACCTGATGTGTGCCTGTATCCCGATTGCGGAGTACGCGGATACGGCGGAGTAATGCCGTTGTGTTTCATGACGTATTGACCTTGCAGTGTGGCCGGGTTCCACATGGGCATCACGTGCTGGTGCTTGTAAGCCGACGTGTTCGGTCGGGCCTGTTTGGCAGTTAAATCGGCTGCATCAACCTGGAAATCCCCATGAAATCCTATGACGATATCCTGATCCATCATGCGAAAAACCCCGTTCACGCGGTGGAGAAGGGTTTTCGTGCACCGTGGGAGGGTGAAACGCAGGATGTTCAGGGCAGCGCTGACGACCTTAGCATAGCCAATGAACCCGTTGATGTATGGGCAGGTACGCCTGTTTCGCAACCACCGGCCGACCAGAAAACCGGCCAAATTGAGCATCGTAACCGCAGCTGCGGGGATGTAGTCCGACTCTGGTGGCAAAGTGAAAACGGGGTCATCACCCACATTTTTCATAATGCATCGGGGTGCATGCTGTGCAAAGCCTCGGCCTCGGTGCTTTGCGAGGTGGTGCAAGGGGTGGAGGCGGCCCGTATTCCCGAGCTGGTTCGTTCGGTAGAGCGGCTTACGGACAGGGAAGAGGAGCTTACGGAGGAGGCCATCCCGGGATTTCCGGAATCGGCCAATCGGGATGCCGGGTCCTTTCAGGACGCAACCGACGAGCAAGCCCGGACCCAGCCGAACCCGACCAACGAAGCGGGCGGCCGGGAGCAAAACCCGGCCGGAACGTCGCCGGCAGCAAGGCAGGCAACCAGGGCGCAATCCATGCAGGCGCTTTCTCAGGTGAGGGAATTTCCAACAAGACGTAAATGCATTACCCTGGCCTGGGAGGCGCTGGAAGCCTCCATATCGGACGAGCGATAAATTGTGTATCTTCCAGGTATGACACTCGATGAAGCACCAAAAAACGAACTTTTAGACCGATTCAGGCAGTATTTCGAAACCTGTGAACCGGTCGTTTTTTCGTATGCTTTCGGCTCATTTATTAATTCCGCCCAATTCCGCGATATCGACATCGGTGTTTATCTCGTTGAGCCAGTAAAGCTTCAGGTCATCGGTCGACTGCAATACGAGCTGCAGGATTTGGTCGATACATTTCTGATGAACAACAACTATGTTTCTGAATACATCGTTGATCCGATGGATCCGTTTTCAGGTGTCCCTGTAGATGTCGTTGTAATGAATGACCTGCCGGATGTAAACCCGGAACTCAGCCAGGATATACTCAATGACAGTATCTGCTTGAAACAAGCCGTGGATGAAGACCTCCAGCTGACGTACAGACTTCGTTCATTGCATCAATTTGAAGATACACGCTATCTCAGAGCGTTATCGGAGGGTGCATTGCGTAAACGCTTGAAAGAAAAACGATTCGGAGACCGAAACTATGAAAGCTAATCGCCTGGAACAGCTGGAGGAGAACATCGCTTCTCTGGTAAGGTTCAAAGAGGAGAACAGTGCGACGTCGGTCTTGCGTAACCGTACGCTGGAATGGTCACTCCGCTATGGTTTATTTGAGACGATTCAGCTCACCATCGACATAGCATGCCATGTTGCCGCACAGCATAATTTCGGCAGTTCAAAGACGTACCGCGAATGTATTGAAGCACTTTGCAGATTTGATGTGCTGGATGCTGCGTTATGCGAACAACTTAAGCTGATTGTTGGTCTCCGGAATATACTGGTCCATGATTATGTGAAAGTTGATGTTGAACAGCTCTACAGCCATCTCAATAATCTGGATGATTTCAGGAAGTTTGCCCGGCAGATAGCGGAGTTTACGCTACGCTGACCGGTAGTCAGATAAGGCAAGTAACTGACATAGGCGCTAACAAACCACCCTTAACCCAGGTGGGTGCGGAGCCGACATCACAACCAGATGAACGGTAGCAAAAGCAATCCCTACCCCAGGTGCGTGCGGAGCCGACCGCTGTTGCTCTTGGTGCGCAGTTTGCGGATCGCCTTCTCTTTGATCTGACGAACCCGCTCCCGGGTCAGATCCAGCTGCTCACCGATGTCTTCCAGCGTGAGCGCCTGTCCGGTTCCGATGCCATAATAGCTGATCAGTACCTGGGCTTCCCTCGGGGTCAGTTTGGCCAGCATGCTCTTGATGTCATCCTGCTGCGACTGTATCATCAGGTCGGCATCCGGTCGACCTTCTTCCTCGTCGGAGATGGTATCCATCAGGGTGAGGTCGCCATCGTAACCCACCGGTGCATCCATCGACAGGTGGTAGGAAGACCGTTTTTGCGTCTCCTGAATGCTGTTGGCGGAGGATTCCAGGTATTCGGAGAGCTCGGCGGCCGTGGGTGGTCGCTCCAGCTGCTGCTCCAGATTGCCCTGCACCTTCTTGATTTTGTTGATTTCGCCGATGACGTTCAGCGGCAGGCGTACGATGCGGCCTTTCAGGGCGAGGGCCTGCAGAATCGACTGGCGAATCCACCATACGGCATAGGAGATGAATTTGAAACCACGGGTAGGGTCGAACCGCTCGGCGGCCTTAATCAGACCGATGTTACCCTCGGCTACGAGGTCGTCAAGACTCAGTCCATTCCCCTGAAATTTCTTGGCTGTGGAAACTACAAAACGTAAATTGGCCTCTACCAGGTGATTTCGTGCACTCTGGTCGCCGGCAATAATGGCTTCAGCCAGACGTACCTCTTCCTCAACACTGATTTGGGGGTAATTGGCAATATCCGCAAAGTACTGGTCGATTGTTCGGGAATCGGTACGGAATGTGCTTGAGGTCTCTTTGGGTTTAGCTGCCTTTTTTTTGCTCATAGTCACGCTGTAGTGATGGGCTTACTTTTAGGGCATGCGGACCGCGCCCGGCATGCAATGAATGGTTAAACGAAAAAAAACGTATGAAGCCGATAATATTACTAAAAAATTTGCTTAAAATCAATTCTTTATTTGCAAATACCGTCTGAATTGGTTTACCGAAAGTGCCATGCCAGTGTGCAGAGCCTTTTTGGATAATCGAATTTTGTGAAAGTCCCCCCTGAGAACGCTCCCGGCCGATACAGCAACGCGGACATCCGTTCAGATTCTGTATCGTATGGAGTCTGTTACCATGGGCTGCCACCTCGAAATCGGTTGTTTCAAACGATTATCGGCTCATGCCGGTTTTATCTGAAACTACCTGTCACGTATTCAGAATGACATCAAGTCCATGAAAATCGTTCATTATTTAATTTTTATAGCTGTTTTTTTACTGGTTGGATCAGGCTGTGCCCAGTCGACGGTTTCGGCTCCGGAACCCCCTGTTGAAACGAGCTCTTCGCTGGGCCGCTCGGGCACTGCCGATGATATACTAACGCAGCCGGAACCGCTAATATTTCTTGGCGGAGGCAGTACCGATGTGGATGTGGCCATGACCCGGTTTGCCGCCGCTGCACGGGGCGGAAATATATCGGTCATCCGTGCCTCGGGAAGCACCGGCTACAATGAGTATCTGCTGGAATTGGCCGATGCGGCCTCGGTGGAGACCTTCCGTATCGATTCCCGTGACCGGGCCAATCATGAACCGGACAACACCGTCCTGGCCGCATCCGAGGCGTTGTTCGTGGCCGGCGGCGACCAGTGGAATTACACCCTTTTCTGGGGTAATACCCTGCTTTCCGCCACGGTCCGAACCCTCTACACCGACCGGCGTGTGCCCTTCGGCGGCACCAGTGCCGGCGCCATGATCTGGGGCGGACGATACTTCGAGGCATCCGGTCGGTCGGTCACCAGCCAGGAAGCCCTCACCGATCCCATGGCTCGCGACATCGCCCTTCGCCCGGCCCTTTTCGGCACACCTGAAGTCCTTGCCGACCGCATCATCGACACCCATTTCACCCAGCGGAATCGTGAAGGTCGACTCATGACCTTTCTGGCACGGGCCTGGCAGCCGGATTCCGGCTACTTCCCCAAAGGCATCGCCATCGATGAGCGCACAGCCATGATTATCGACGAGGACGGAATCGGGACGGTCTACGGTGCCGGGTTTGTGTGGATGTATCTTCCCTATTGGGACAAGGGCGGCCCGGAAGTACTGCGCGAGGGGAGTCCGCTGAGTTGGAATCAGGGTGGTGCAGCGGTGCTGGTCTGGAAACTGGGTCCCGGCGACCGGTACGATTTTGCCACAGACCGCTCTCTGGATCGACCGTCAACCTACCATGCCAGCGTTGATAACGGGGTGTTTTCCATTCAGGCCGTAACCCTGCCGGAGTAGATCCTGCCAGGAGCGCCGGCTGCGCCGGTGAGCGCGCGCGCCCGGGGAATTGGCAAACATCCCACATAAACGCGCCGGCCGGTTGATTAGCAGTTGGCAGCAAAAAGCGCAAGCGCCGGTTGATTAGCAGGTGGCAGTAAAAAACGCAAGCGCCGGCCGGTTGATTAGCAGGTGGCAGCAAAAAGCGCGGGCCGATTAACAACGGAGCAGTTGCCTCAGCTGTAGCCAATCCACACCGCAACAACCATCGCCACGGCCGCCAGGGCCAGCAGCTTGAGCATGAGGGGCGCGATGAAACGAAACCACCGCGCGTAGGGGATGCCCGCCAGTCCCAGAATACCCATCAGCACCGGATTCGTGGGCACAATCATATTCATCAAGCCATCGCCAAACTGAAACGCCAGCACCGAAATCTGCCGCGAAACCCCCACCAAATCGCCGATTGGTGCCATCAGCGGCATCGCAACGAAGGCCTGACCGCTTCCCGATGGGATGAAAAAATTCAGTCCGCTCTGAATAATCAGCATGCCCACGGCTGCCAGCTCGGCGCCCAGCAGGGCCAGGGGCGAGGCCAGGGCATTGACCACGGTATGCAGCACCACACCGTCTTCCAGCAGCAGGGCAATGGACCGGGCGAAACCAATGAGCAGGGCCGTAGAGGTCAGCTCGGCGGCGCCTTTCGCAAAAATCGTTGCCGTATTGTTGATGCCCTGTCGGGCGATGAGACCGGTGACAATGGCCAGTATCAGGAACAACGCCCCGAGTTCGACCAGAAACCAGCCCTGCCAGGCGATGCCGCCAATAAGTACGAGTAAGGCCAGGACCGTCACACCAAGCACCCATCTGCGGGTGGTATTCATCGCCGGATAGGCATGCTCCGCGTGCGACTCGCCGGAGACCACGCCCGCCATAAGACTGGCCGACGGATCGCGCTGGATGCGCTTGACATACCCCCACACATGATGAAATCCCACGGCCAGGAAGGGCACCACCAGCGCCAGCCGGTATTCAAAACCCGACAAGGGCGAAAGACCCGCTACATTCTGGGCTACCACCAGGGTGAAGGGATTCATAAAGGCCACCCCGTAGCCTATGCCATACCCCACCACCAGGGTGCCGATAGCCGCAATCGCATCCAGCCGCATCGCCACGCATAAACTGACCAGAATGATGGCAAAAGGGATGTATTCTTCGGCTACGCCGATGGTTGCCGAGGCCATGGCAAAGGTGAACATCATGCTGAGCAGCAGCCATTTCGGGCGGTCGCCGAAGCGCTCGAGGAGTCCGCCGAGGAAGGCGTCGATGGCACCGGTTTCACGGATAACGCGGATGGATCCGCCGATGAGCAGCACGAAAAAGATGATGCCCTGGGCGTCGGCCAGGGCCCGGGGCACCACGGTGAACAGCGACAGGGGCGACAGATATTCCTTAGTTGCCGTTTCGGTGTAGGTGCCGGGTACTACAACGGTCTGACCCTGCTCGTTGGGGGCCATTTCAAAGGTGCCCGACGGCAATACCCAGGTGAGTACGAGGGAGAAGGTCATGAGGGCAAACATCAGGACCAGGTTGTGCGGCATTTCCAGCTTCATGGGCACAGGTATTAGGTGCGGATTACAGGATGACGATGCGGCCGGTGACGTTTACAGTGCGTTTGTGTTGTGCACGCCGGCGACCAGACCGGCTGGTATAATACGATGCGCATCGACCCGGCGCAAATCAGGCCGGAAACGTTGTGCGACAAGTGCGGCAGGGGGAGGGCGGCGGACTCAGGGCGAAGCGGCTGCCTGCATCCGTCGGGTAACGGAATTTCCCAGGCGCAGGAAGGTGTCGCCGTCGAAGAACCGGGTGTCACGGAAGAGCACCTCGCCGTCGGGCGATAAAAAAATCAGGGTCGGGTAGGCCGTCACGTTGAAATCGGCCGCGGCCTGCAGCCCGTAGTCCGGATTTTCAGCGTCGATGCTCAGATTGATGAAGGTTTCGTTGAAATACGCCACGACGCCGGGCTCGCGGTAGGTCCCGCCCATCATCGACCGGCAGGTCATGCACCAGCCGGTGTAGAAGCTCACAAATACGGGCTTGTCCTGCTCGCGGGCCTCCTCGAGGGCTTCCTCGATGGTCATCGGTTCAAATACAATGGCGTTGGCTCCGGTTACGAAGGTGAAGGTGTACCCGCCGATGGCCGCCAATGCCACCAGAAACAGAATCCAAAAGGGTTTACGCATGGTTTTTTTCTCAGAATTTCAGTGAATTGAACGAGGTTGCTGCTGCCGGGTGAACGGCCACCCTGCCGGGAATGGGCGTTGCTTTTAAGGCCACAGCCTGACCGGTATCGCGACCGGGTGGTCACGCAAAGCTCAGGGTCGCTCTGCGTCCGTGCCTTACTTACGGATACTGCCCAGAAGGTCGTGACTGTGGGGATCCAGCTTGAGCTCATGGCCCATTTTATCGCGCTTGGTTTTCATGTAATGCTCATTCTCAGGGTAGGTCGGCATTTCAATGGCCACCCGCTCAACAATTTCCAGACCGTACCCCTGCAGGCCCACGCGCTTGGCCGGATTGTTGGTCATCAGCCGCATTTTGGTAATCCCCAGCGAGCGCAGTATCTGTGCCCCGACCCCGTAATCGCGCAGGTCGGCCTTGAAGCCCAGGGCGATGTTCGCCTCGATGGTATCCATGCCTTCTTCCTGCAGTTTGTAGGCTTTCAGCTTGTTGATCAGCCCGATGCCACGACCTTCCTGGTTCATGTACAGCACCACGCCCTTGCCTTCCCGCTCCACCTGCAGCAGGGCCGCATGCAGCTGCTCTCCGCAATCGCACCGCTTGGAGCCGAAAATGTCGCCGGTCACACACAGGCTGTGGACCCGCACCAGCACGGGCTCGTCTTCCTCCCAGCTGCCCTTGACCAGCGCCAGGTGATTGCCCCCGCTGAGCACCTCTTCAAAGGCATGAATCTGGAAGTCGCCATAGACGGTGGGAAGCTTGACATTGACCGCCTCGCGCACCAGCGATTCGGTTTTCATGCGGTAGGCGATGAGGTCTTTGATGGTGATCAGTTTCATATCGAACCGCCGGGCGACCTTCACCAGGTCGGGCAGGCGGGCCATACTGCCGTCATCGTTCATAATCTCGCAGATCACGCCGGCGGGTTTCAGACCGGACAGCCGGGCCAGATCGATGGAGGCTTCGGTGTGACCGGCCCGTCGCAGTACGCCGCCCTGGACCCCGATCAGCGGGAAAATATGACCCGGACGACGGAAATCGTCGGCGCGGGAGCCGGGTTCGATGAGGGCTTTGATAGTGTTGGCGCGGTCGGCGGCGCTGATGCCGGTAGTGGTGTTGGCCCGGGCATCCACCGATACGGTGAAAGCCGTCTCCATGGCGTCGGTGTTGTGCTCCACCATGCGGTCCAGCTTGAGCTCATAGGCCCGATCGCGGGTGACCGGCGTGCAGATCAGTCCCCGACCGTGCGTAGCCATCAGGTTGACCGCCGCGGGGGTGACCAGTTCGGCCGCCATAACGAAATCGCCCTCGTTTTCACGATCCTCATCGTCCACTACAATGACTATTTTGCCATTGCGGATGTCTTCAAGTGCAGCTTCTATGGTGTCGAATAGGAAATCGTCCATGCAAGGTACCGGATGATATAAGTATGAAAATCAGGGGGAGGGTTGGGGATGGGTTCCTGCTGCCGGGGGGTAACCGGGCTATCTCTGCGGGGGCTTACCCGGATTGTCGCAACCGGGCTGTCGCAACCGGGCTGTCGCAGCCGGGGTGCCTGCAGCCGGGCCATCATGCAGCCCGTTGTAGTTCAGGCAGGGCGTTCGGGTATGGCCGGAACTAGATTTTTTCCGGGTTTACATCCACAACGGCCGTCTTGAGCAGGCGAACCTTCACGTCTTTGTCGATTTCCATCATAACAGTGGTCTCTTCCACGCTCAGAGCCGTTCCCACCAGTCCGCCGGAGGTGACTACTTTGTCGCCTTTTTTAAGGTCATTGACTTTGTTCTGGATTTCCTTCTGCCGCTTGGACTGCGGACGGATGATAAACAGGTAGAATACCAGAAACAGGGCTACCAGGAAGAAAAGCGATTCGAAGCCGCCGCCTTGCTCAGGATTTCCGGCTAATAAGAATAAATAGGTCATGGTTTTGATAAGGTTACGTATCGGATACTTGTTGGATGTGGCAAAGATACGGCTTTTTGCCAATTTCCGCGGAAACTTGCAAAACCGGATTCACGGCATTGGTCCATTCAGATGCATCTGACCAACCGGGTTGCCAATTACTAACTGGATCGACCGTTAACTCAATAGGTCATCGGTTTCAGGAGCCTTCATGCTTGAAAGTGTATAACATAGCAACCTTACGTTTGCGACCATTTTGGTATGCATAACCAAACAATCTCATCCAAAACACGAAGGCATATGAAAATCGTATTGTTTTTTATCACACTATGCATGACGCATGTTGTTGCTGCGGCTTCATTCGGGACTACCGCTGCTGGCAGTGCTTCGGATCAAGCGAACATTCAGACAACAGCAGGCCCTCACCAGATGTTTTTTTCTACGCTCGATACAACCGAATCGGATCCGGTTTCCATCGCCCAGGCCCGTAAAGAACCCCTGGCAACTCCTGTAACCGTACGCGGGATGATTACCGGCATCGCAACACACGAATCCGAAAGTCAGGTTGAAATCTTTGTATCCGATGAGACTGCCGGAATTCGCGTTATGATGACGAGCGACCTTGTGGCGCAAGTGTTTGGTGACGATGGGTTTACGCGTGGAACGGTCCTTCAGCTGACCGGGCCACGAACCGAGGTTAACGGCGATCAGCGCATTGATGCTGTGGAAGCATTCCTCGCTGAAGCTCCCTTTGAAGATCTTAATCCGGTGCATATTTTCGACGACCTTACCGATTGGAATGTCGAGTCACCATATATGGGCTCACCGGTTATTTTACGCTCCGTTTCACTAGTCAAGCCGGAACAGTGGCCCGTTGTGGCTACCGGAGGCGATGCGGTTGTTGATGTTGCGGCCGGCAATGGCGACCTGTTTCAAGTTCGTATACCCGCCAACACAGCACTGAATCCCTCAGCCCGGCCACCGGTACAGTTCAGCGTGGCAGGGGTCATGGCAAACGATGGCGGAAAGCCGCAGGTTGTAATCGGTTTTCTGGAAGATAAAATCACCTCCACGGTCACCGGTGTTGAAATGTTTCGCTTACGGGAAGGTTTCCGCGATGTAACGTTTACGGTGGATGTAAGCAAGCTATCGGGCGGAATTTTCCTTCCGGAATTGGGAGACGAACTTAGGGTAGCCTATGACTTTCATGTTTGGAACGAAACATGGGGAATGTCCCGGGAGGGTGATGAAAGTTCTACGTATACCTTCACCGGGGTAGTTGGTGGAATGGCCGGCAACGTGGTAGAATACAAGTACCTGATCATTCCCGGGGATGGTCGTGACCTGCCCAACGGGGGATGGGAGGCGTTGGCAGATCCGATGACCGGTGAGACCGGTACTACGGGCAATCGCGTACTCACGCTTGGTACCCGGGGTGAACCCATGACAACCAACGATATCGCAAGTTTCCGGGCGGATGACACCACAGCAGAAGGTATTCCCTTACCCATTCAGCTGTTCAGCTCAACAACGACCGTGATGCCCGGCGAAACGTTTGATGTGTATGTAGTGGTCGGGAGTCCGGAAAATCCCGGCGAGGGATTGTTCGGGGTGGGGCTTGGGCTTTCCTATTTTGATAACGAATTAGCTTGTTTTTGTTTTCAGGACCTCCATCGTGTCAAAATGTTTGACGGAATTAACCTGGACAACCTGCTCGGGTTCGTTGATACCTCGACCATTCCCGGTCAGCTATTCGTCTCCTATGCGCTGAACGATAAAACAATGTCATTTCCCTCATTCGGTGAGTTGCTGCGCATTGAGTTTACCGTACACCCCGAAATGCCATCCGGCCAGTATTTCATAAAAACCTTCAACGAACGAGCCGTTGACCAGAATGGAACGCCCTTTGCCGTGACCGGCAGCACCCTTCAGATCAATGTACTTGACAATGGTCTGTATCCCGGTGATACCAATCGCGATGGCATTGTAGATGCCTTCGATGTGGATCCCCTGAGCAAATGGTTCCTGCGGGAAGGTCCCGCCCGACCGAATCCGTCTATGGAGTGGGCACCGCAGGATTTTGTGGCGTGGGTCGACCAGCCCGCAACCTTTGCCGATGCCGACGGGAATGGAATAGTAGACCAGAACGACCTTTTTCCAATTGGTCTCAATTTTGGTCTGACTACCCCGGAGTACAAGGCTCCGGAACCGGTTGTTTCCAAATTGGCTGCCATGACTGCGCCCGTGGCCTTCACATTGCCGGCCATGCAGCCGGGCGATGTGGTTCGCTACCAGGTGGAACTCGGCACAGACAACTATCCCATCACCGAGGTCCGTTCGCTGGCCATGAACCTGGGCTTTGATGCCGCTTCGCTGTCCCTTACCAGCGCCGAAGCCGGCAGCTGGACCGCCGATGCAAACCTGCTGCAGTTGAATCGCTATGATGTCGACCGCGGTCTGCAGTCGCTCTCGCTGGCCCGCACCGACGGCGCCGCGATGGTTGAAGGCAGTGCGGTGATGCTCACGTTCGAGGCGCAGGATGCCATTGCCGAAGGTACGGCGGTCACCCTGGAAGCAGCGCAGATTACCCACAATGACGGGGTGTACTTCTGGCCGCGGATGCGTTTCAGTGAGGTAGAAGTGACGTCTACGGGCTGGACCGAGCTTCCCACACAGCTGGAGCTCTCCCAGAACTACCCGAACCCGTTCAACCCAACCACACAGATCAGCTTCAGCCTGCCGCAGGAGCAGCAGGTGACCCTGGAAGTTTACACGGTAATGGGACAACGCGTAGCGACCCTGGCCAGCGGCCGGATGGCGCCGGGCGCGCACGCAGTTACGTTCAACGCCGCCGGACTCTCCAGCGGGATGTACGTGTACCGGTTAACTACCGAAACCGGTTCATTGAGTCGTACGATGATGCTCATTAAATAAGGCCATGTTCCGCGCCCCGGTCCGGATCAAAACCGGTCCGGGGAGTGGGCGCCGCCGATCCATACAGGATTCCAAACCCGAAAAGGCCGGACCTCCACTGCGGAGACCGGCCTTATTTGTTTACATCCTGATACAAGTCATTGCGCTGTAATTAATTAATTATCATTGGTCTGAACGCATCTTTATAAAATTCTTAGCCTTGATAATAGCTGTTTGATATCTAACATTTTATGACAATCTTCCTACCATTAAAAGCGCTTACTTGTGGGCGCTTTTTTGGGGTCAGTTTGTGCCACTGCAAACTGTAAATACACGTCAATGATGTATCAGTCGATGGGCCTGAGAGCTCAATGTGTCTTCTTACGTTAATAAATTTTGAAATGGAGAGAATATGAATCACCTGCTACGACGCCTGGCGGCCATGGTGCTGCTTACAGGCCTGCTGCTACCAGTCATGGGTCAGGCCCAGGATACCGAACCCCCGGTTCGATCACTGCTTCTCGATTTTACGGCAGATATGAACGACGTCATTAACGATGGTACGTTCAACCCGGAAACAGACGCACTTTATCTGACGGGCGACCTCACCGGATGGTCCTCCGATGAGCTGGATCTCGGCTCTTTTCAGTTTACTGCAAACCCCGATGTTATCGGTTTTTTCAACCTTTTGGTCGAAGTTCAGATACCGGATGTGCCTGAAGACCAGGTTTTGGATTTCAAAATGCTTTTCGTGAATGGTTTAGGTGAAACCGTTTGGGAAGCTGACCCCACACAAAGCTATGTTGTCAGCCCGACCACCACCGTAATCGGCGATGCCGAAATCATCACTTTTACACCGGATTTCACCTATGGAGAGCGACTCGTTACCTTTGTCGTTGATATGTCAGCCGCAATTGAGCAGGGTGTTCTGCAACCTGAAAACGGCGACTTCGTGACCATTGCCAGTTCCATGAACGACTGGTCGACCTTAGATGCGATGATAGCCATCGATGGTACCCCTGATTTCTACGAAACCACACTGAGCATTCGCGGCCCCGAATCCGCCGACATGCAGTACAAATTCCGCATTTTAGCTGCCGATGGAAGATTGCTCCCCAATGGCGGCTGGGAGTTGCTTACCAACGAACTTGGTGAAGAAGTAAACGAGCTGAACCGGGTTTTTACACTCGGTCCCCGCGATGTGGATATGGTACTGCCTGACGCCGTGTTCGGATTACCCGCCAATCTGGAGGTATTCCCTGAGATTTCAACCATCGCCGATGCCCGACTTCAGGGATTTGGCGAACCGGCCAGTGTACGTGGTGTGCTCACCATCCCGAGCATAGCCAATAGCTCCGAATTCGCTGATTTCTATATCGCCGATGAATCCGGTGGAATCCGCGTTTTCGTGGCACCTCAGTTTATGGATAACATCCCTACCCCCGACATGCTCACTCCGGGTGTTGCCGTTGAAGTGTACGGTGTGCGGGGTGAATACTTCGGCGACCAGCAAATCAACGCCCAGCAAATTGTAATTTCAGACATCGTCCCTGAGCCCGTAGCACCGGCCGTTATAGCCGATTACGTCACCGACTGGTCCATGGACAGTCCTTTCATGGGTGCCCCCATCGTCATAGAAAATGTTTCTTTACTTGACGCGGTCCAATGGCCTTTTGAATATCCCGGTACCGGTGTAGATGTCACCCTGGTGGATGAGCTCGGACAGGAATACAATCTCCGTATATCCGGACCGGGGAACGGGTTAATGGGCCCCCTTCCTGACGAATGGAAAGACTGGTCCATCAAAGGCATCATGGGCAGCTTCAACGGCACACCACAGATCTTTTCGTACTACCTGGAGGATATCACTCCGACGTCCTTTACGAACGATGTGCTGATAAACGGTAACTTTGACAGCGGCGACCTCGCACCGTGGACTACCTTCATCGATGAAGTGGGTGGCGTCAGCGCAACCGTTGGTGTTGTGGATGGTGAAGTTGCAGTAACGGAAATCAACTCACCAAATTCCCAGGGCTGGCAGGTTCAGTTGAACCAGGTGCTTACACAGGAGCAGATGGACCAGCTTCTTGTTGGCGCAATCTACACCGTTCGATTTGACGCCCGTTCCAGTGAAGAAGGTCGACCACTCTTCTATTATTTCGGTGAAGAAGGTGGTTCATACATTGAAGAAGGTTCCGGCCTGGCGTCACTAAGCACCACCATGCAAACCTACGAATTCGAATTTAAGCTCAGGGATCTGCACCCACAGATGAAACTGGGCTTCGAACTCGGTGAAAGCAACGCCGACGTTGTTCTGGATAATGTGTTCATGTTTGTCAAGAATCCGGAAGCACTTGCCGAAGTAAGCTTGCCTGTAACTTTTGACGATCCGGATGTCAACTACGGAATCGTCGATTTCGGCGGGAATGTATCGGCCCTGGTAGAAGACCCCTTCAACCCGGACAATACCGTGGTTGAATCCATCAAAACCGGTGGTGCCCTGGAGTGGGCCGGAACATCCATTGGCGGCGATGCCGGATTCCTGCAGCCACTTCCCCTGGGACCGGACGATACCATTCTCTCCGTTCGGGTACTGTCGCCTTTTCAGGGTATTCCGGTGCTGCTGAAAGCTGAAAACTCGAGGGATCCCAGTGTGTTTGTAGAAACCCGTACGTTCACCGCAACCGCCGGTGAATGGCACACCATGGAGTTCGATTTTGCCAATACCTTCGGCGAAAGTCCGATGCTGGATCCCGACCAGATCTACGATCGACTCTCCATCTTCTTCAACTTCGGAACCGATGGTGCGGCCCTCGGTGATGATTTGTTCTTCTACTGGGATGATGTGTTCGCCGGCCCGGTTCAGGGCGAAGGCCAACGCGAAATTAACTTCCGCGTAGATGTATTCGATATCACCGAGCAGGGCATCTTCAACCCCGATGCCGATGAAATCTACGTGAAGGGTTCATTCAACGACTGGTCGACCTTTGAGCCTATGACCCGCTCCGGCGACTTTGAATTCGAGCAATCCTGGCTTGTTGACGGTCCTGAGGGTAGTTTCATTGAATACAAATACTTCATCGTGGATGCCAATGGCAACGAAATGCCCAACGACGGATGGGAAATGTTCTCCGATCCGATTACCGGTCAACCCTCTTCCTTCCTGAACCGCTTCCTGCAGCTGGGTCCGGATGGTGCCAATATATCCCTTATGGAGTTCTACACCCTGCAAGGCGATTTCTTCGTGCCGGATACCTTCCTGCCTGTGACCCTGGTTAGCTCCAGCGACGGTATTCTGCAGGGCGAGGGCCTGTCCATCGATGTACTGGTGGGCAGTCCGGAAGTCATTGCCGAGAACCTGTACGGGGTCGGAATGACCCTGTTCTACGACTCCGAAGTCTTCACCTTCGATTCCATTGAGCGCGGCGAAATGCTTGCCGGTTATGAAGACGTACTCCTGGAATTCCTGGATGTGACCTCATCGAGCGTGGAAATTTTCTTCTCGTTCACCCTGACCGACGACCAGCTCAGCCTGCCCGGGTTCGGACAACTCGCCACGCTGAACTTTACCACTACGTCGGACGCTCCTGCGGGACTGTACTTCTTCTCCACTTCGGCCGAAGAAGCCATCGATAACGCCGGCGGATTCTTCGATATCAGCGGCGATTTCATCTTCGTGGATATTCTGGGTCCGGGGATGTATCCGGGTGATACCAACCGCGATGGTATTGTAGATGCCTTCGATGTAGAGCCCATCAGCGCCTGGTTCCTGGAAATGGGTCCGGCCCGACCGGTACGCTCCATTCAGTGGACCCGGCAGGAATTCTTCACCTGGGACTTTGAGGAGGCTACGTTTGCCGATGCGAATGGCGATGGTATTGTAAATCAGAACGATTTGCTGCCCATCGGTCTGAACTTCGGTAAAACCACGCCAGACTACGCCGTGCCCATGAAAATAGCGCAGGAAGAAGCCGCTCCCGTAGCCTTCACCCTGCCAGCCATGCAGCCGGGCGACGTGGTCCGCTTCCAGGTAGACCTCGGCACCGAGAACTACCCCATCACCGAGGTTCGTTCGATGGCCATGAACCTGGGCTTTGATGCCGCCAGCCTTACCCTGAGCAGTGTGGAAGCCGGCGAATGGACGGCCGATGCGGCCCTGCTTCAGTTCAACCGCTACGATGCGGACCGCGGACTGCAGTCGCTCTCGCTGGCCCGAACCGATGCCGCGGCAACCGTTACCGGTAATGCCATGGTATTGACCTTCGAGGCGCAGGACGTGATTGCTGAAGGTACTCCGGTAACGCTGGAAGGTGCCCAGATCACCCACGATGAGGGCGTTTACTTCTGGCCGCGGATGCGTTTCAGCGATATCAACGTGACCTCGGCGCCGGTCAGTGAGCTGCCTGTAGCCCTGGAGCTCTCGCAGAACTTCCCGAATCCGTTCAACCCCACCACGCGAATCAACTTCAGCCTGCCGCAGGAGCAGCAGGTGACCCTGGAAGTCTACACCGTGATGGGACAACGCGTAGCTGCCCTGGCCAGCGGCCGGATGGCTGCGGGTATGCACTCGGTTACGTTCAACGCCGCGGGACTCTCCAGCGGGATGTACCTGTACCGGCTCACCACCGAGTCCGGTTCGCTGAGCCGTACCATGATGCTCATCAAGTAATCGGATTGCGCGGAAGTCTGCCGTCTGGTCCTACCCGACCGGATGGCAGCTCTGCTGAATAAGCCGGACCGCTTTGCACATCGGTCGGCATCCTGAACACCGCCTGCGGGCATCGTTCAATCAACCTGAAAGCCGGACTTCCACAGGAAGTCCGGCTTTTTTTTTAAGTCGTGATAACGTCAAAAAATCTGTAATTAGCAGTTTCTTTTCATTGGAAATCTGCACACATTAAAATGTATGTGGAAGCGCTTGCAAGAAGCGCCATTTTTGGGGTCAGATTGCTGCACCGCAATCTGTTAGTGCATAACAAAATGCATTCTTACGGGGTGAACAAGCCCCAGTATGGGTCAGATACTAAATTTTCTGGTATGGAGAGTATATGAAACACCTGTTACCAAGACTGGGAGCGCTCATCCTGCTTCTGGGTCTAATGATGCCTGCGACCGTCAATGCGCAGGAAACCGAACCGCCCACGCGTCCGCTGCTGCTGGACTTCACCGTTGATATGAACTTCACCATCGATGAAGGCATATTCAACCCTGATACAGACCAACTTTTTATGACCGGGGATGTTGCCAACTGGGCATCCGATCCGGCCGACCTGGCACCCTTCGAGCTGCAGCAGATTCCCACAATACCCGGCGAGTTCAGTTTCAACTTTGAAATACAGATTCCCGATGTCACCTACGATATGGGGCTTGAATTCAAGCTGCTCATCGTGACGGGTACCGGAGAAAAAATCTGGGAAGGAGATCCCACACGCTACTACAGTGTCACCCCTACCACCATGGTCCTCGGGGATACGGAAATTCTCAGTTTCGCAGACCCGATACCAGGTTACGGCGAACGCGAGGTTACCTTTGTTGTGGATATGAGTGTGCCGCTGGCCGAAGGCGTTTTTCAGCCTGAAATCGGCGATTTTGTCAGCGTACCCGGTGAATGGAACAATTGGAGCACCGTCGATCAACTGGTACCCATCGATGGAATGCCCGGTTTCTATGACGGCGTTATAAATGTGCGCGGCGTGGAAGGCCAGACCGCAGAGTATAAATTCCTCATCGTTGCCGCCGACGGCCGCGACCTGCCAAGCGGCGGATGGGAGCTATTTACCGATCCCGTTACCGGAATGGAAGATATGTTTTTGAACCGCTCCCTCACCCTGGGTCCGAACGATGAACCTATGATCATTCCGCATGTACCGTTCAGCCTGGCAACGATTACCGAACCCCCGCCAGAAGGCTTCGTGCCTGTCAGTGACGCCCGTATGCTGGACGACGGAACACAGGTCAGTGTTCGCGGTATCCTGACCACACCGGTCATTTCTGCCCCGGGTATGCACGTAGACTTCTATATTGCCGATGAAACCGGCGGTATCCGCGTATACACCCCCACCGAATTTGTACCCAACATTCCCGCTCCGGAGCTGCTGGTGCCCGGCATGCCGGTAGAGGTACACGGTGTACGCAACAATTTCAACGGCGACCTGCAGGTTGTAGCCGAAAGCATTGTAATGTCTGAATACGTGCCCGAATTCATCCCCTTCGGGATTATCGACAACTACGCCGATTGGTCGGCCGACAGCCGGTTTATGGGACAACCCATCCTGATTCCCGAAGTCTCCGTGCTGGATCCTGCCACCTGGCCGGTCAACAACGACGGAAACGCCATGAACGTGACCCTCGTTGACGCCATGGGTCAGCAGTACGTGCTGCGCATCACACCAGACAACAATGAACTGCACGGAAGCCCCGTGCCCGAAGGCGTATTCGCCATCAGCGGGGTGATGGGGGAATTCAACGAAATACCCCAGATTTACTCCTTCTTCCTGGATGATATCATCTACGGCGACCTTCAGGATGACAACCTGATCACCAACGGCGACTTTGAAACCGGCGATCTGCAGCCCTGGAGCGTTTTCGTAGCCGATTTTGAAGGCGTCAATGCCAACGTATCCATTCTTAACGGTGAACTGCTGGTTGACAACATCACCGGCGCCGGAGCACAAGGCTGGTACCTGCAGGTCAACCAGATTCTCGACCAGAACCAGATCGACCAACTGCAGGTTGGAAAAACCTACACCATTCAGTTTGACGCCCGCGCTGCCGAAGAAGACCGGCCGCTGTTCGTGTTCTTCGGTGAACAGGAAGGGGGCTTTGCCGCTCAGACCCTGGTACAGATCCCGCTGAGTACCACCATGGAAACCTATCTGACCACCTTCACCCTCACGGCGAAATACCCGGCCATGAAACTGGGCTTCGAAGGCGGAACCAGCAATGTTGATTTCGTGCTGGATAACGTATTCATGTACATGGAGGACGACCCGGACTTTGTCTCCGATCTGTACTTGCCGGTGACATTTGAAGATGCAGAAGTGGACTACGGACTTACCGATTTCGGCGGAAATCTCTCGGAAATCGTGGCAGATCCCGAAGATCCGGCCAATACCGTGGTTCGCTCCGTCAAGACCGATATAGCCGAGCTCTGGGCCGGAACCACCGTTGGCGGATCGGCCGGTTTTGCAACCCCCATACCCTTCGAACCCGGTCTCACCACCATGAGCATCCGCGTGTGGTCGCCCCTGGCCGGAGCCCCGGTGCGGGTCAAAGTTGAAAATGCCCAGGACCCAACCATATTTGTTGAAACAGAGGCCATTGCTTCGGTTGGCGGCGAATGGCAAACCCTCGTGTTCGACTTTGCCAACGAAGCCATGGGAACTTCGCCCATCGATTTCAGTGGGGTCTACAACAAGCTCTCGATTTTCTACAACTTCGGGACCGCCGGATCGCAAGCCGGCGAGCTGACCTTCTACTGGGATGACATCTTCTTCGGCGGTACCGGAACCGACGGGCTGCGCGATGTTACCTTCAATGTCAACGTGGAAGACATCAACAATCGGGGCATCTTCAACCCCGATGCCGATGCCATTTTCGTACGCGGATCCTTCAACGGCTGGTCTGCCGAAATGCCGATGGATCGCGTCGGTGATTTCGATTTCACCCAGACCTGGTCTGTTCCCGGTCCGGAAGGCGGTTTCATCGAGTACAAATACTACATCGTTGCGGCCGACCAGCGTGAACTCCCCAACGGGGGATGGGAGCTGTTGATTGATCCGCTTACCGGCGAACCCGATGCCTTCCTGAACCGATACCTGGACCTCGGAGCGGATGAAATGGCCATCGAAACCTTCGACGTATTCGAACTCGTTGAAGTGCCGACCAACTTCCTTCCGGTCACCCTGCAGAGCTCCGACAACGGCATCATGGCCGGCGACCCGCTGTCGATCGATGTACTCGTGGGCAGCCCGGAAGAAATCGCCGAGAATCTCTACGGCGTGGGTATGACCCTGTTCTACGACACCAATGCCTTCGTATTTGAGTCCATCGAACGCGGGGAAATGCTCACCGGATATGAAGATGTACTGCTGGAGTTTCTGGATGTGACCTCCTCCGGTGTGGAAATTTTCTTCTCCTTCACGCTCACAGACGATCAACTCACCCTGCCCGGCTTCGGTCAGCTGGCAACGCTGAATTTCACGGCCCTGCCAGACGCGGTATCCGGCACCTACTCCTTCTCCACCTCAGCTGAAGAAGCGATTGACAACGTGGGTGGATTTTTAGATGTACTGGGTGATTTCATCTTCGTGGATATCATCGGACAAGGCATGTATCCCGGCGATACCAACCTCGATGGTATTGTAGATGCCTTCGATGTAGATCCGCTTAGCCTGTGGTTCCTGGAAATGGGCCCGCCCCGACCAATGCGATCCATCCAGTGGGCGCTTCAGGAGTTCTATCCATGGGAAATGGAAGCTGCCGCCTTTGCCGATGCCAGTGGCGACGGGATTGTCAACCAAAACGATCTGCTGCCGATAGGTCTGAACTTCGGCAAGACTACGCCGGACTACATGACCCCGCAGAAATTGGCTGTCGCCTCCGAATCCCCCGTGGCCTTCACATTGCCGGCCATGCAGCCGGGCGATGTGGTTCGCTACCAGGTGGAACTCGGCACAGACAACTATCCCATCACCGAGGTCCGTTCGCTGGCCATGAACCTGGGCTTTGATGCCGCTTCGCTGTCCCTTACCAGCGCCGAAGCCGGCAGCTGGACCGCCGATGCAAACCTGCTGCAGTTGAATCGCTATGATGTCGACCGCGGTCTGCAGTCGCTCTCGCTGGCCCGCACCGACGGCGCCGCGATGGTTGAAGGCAGTGCGGTGATGCTCACGTTCGAGGCGCAGGATGCCATTGCCGAAGGTACGGCGGTCACCCTGGAAGCAGCGCAGATTACCCACAATGACGGGGTGTACTTCTGGCCGCGGATGCGTTTCAGTGAGGTAGAAGTGACGTCTACGGGCTGGACCGAGCTTCCCACACAGCTGGAGCTCTCCCAGAACTACCCGAACCCGTTCAACCCAACCACACAGATCAGCTTCAGCCTGCCGCAGGAGCAGCAGGTGACCCTGGAAGTTTACACGGTAATGGGACAACGCGTAGCGACCCTGGCCAGCGGCCGGATGGCGCCGGGCGCGCACGCGGTTCAGTTCAACGCCGCCGGACTCTCCAGCGGGATGTACGTGTACCGGTTAACTACCGAGACCGGTTCATTGAGTCGTACGATGATGCTCATTAAATAAGGCCATGTTCCGCGCCCCGGTCCGGATCAAAACCGGTCCGGGGAGTGGGTGTTGCCGATCCATACAGGATTCCAAACCCGAAAAGGCCGGACCTCCACTGCGGAGACCGGCCTTTTTTATGCCGTTTTTGTTTGAATTTTGGAAGTTAACTTCCAAAATTATACGAAATGGTGGAAGTTGACTTCCATAATTATTAATTTTGTTAATGTAAAGCAAATTATAATAAGTATGATTCAACGAACCATCCATCAGACTATAACCAGGTACCTGTTTCAAGGAAAAGTTATCGTTCTTTACGGCGCCAGAAGGACGGGTAAGACTACCTTGTCAAAGGCCATCATGGAGAAACATGGGGACGCTGCCAGGTATATTAACTGTGAAATTCAGCAGTATCGGACCGCATTGCAGACAACGAATACGGCCATGCTGAACGACTTTCTGGGCAATTACAAACTCATAGTACTTGATGAAGCCCAAAGTATTCCGGATGTAGGTCTTACGCTGAAAGTACTGACCGATACCCGGCCAGACCTGCAAATCATTGCCACAGGATCATCGTCATTTGATATGGCTCAGACTGTAAGCGAGCCACTTACCGGTCGTTCCAGAACCTTTACGTTGTACCCGTTTTCACTGGCGGAAATTTCACAACAAACCCATCCCGTTGAATGGGGAGCCAGGTTGGATAACATACTTCGTTTTGGTATGTACCCTGAGGTTTATGGAAGGTCGGACGAAATGGCCTATGAGGAACTGCGCGATATCGCTACCAACTATCTGTACAAAGATGTGCTGCAATACAACCAGATAAAACGATCAGATCTTTTGTTTAACTTGTTGCAGGCATTGGCATTACAGGTTGGTAACGAAGTATCCTACGGTGAGCTGGCCCGATTGCTGGGAGAAAATCATCACACAGTCCGATCCTACATCGATCTGCTGGAAAAAAGCTTTGTAATCATCCGGCTTGGGTCGTTCAGCCGAAATCTTCGCAAAGAAATTTCGAAATCATTTAAAGTCTATTTTTTGGATAACGGTATCCGAAACAGTCTGATCAACAATTTCAATCCACCATCACAACGCGATGATGTTGGAGCACTTTGGGAAAACTTTTGTGTTACGGAGCGGATTAAACTGCTGCATAATAATCGGTTGTTCCCTAATTCCTATTTCTGGCGTACATACGACCGTAAGGAAATTGATTACATCGAGGAGGAGGGAGGCAGGCTGCATGCTACAGAGTTCAAGTGGAATGTCACGGCTAAAGTGAAGCGACCTAAAGAATTCCTGCAAACGTACCCCAACAGCGATTTCAACGTCGTTACCCGGGAAAACTACCCTGCATTTCTACTGAATCCGAAATGGCCCCATACCGATTAACAGATCGAGGTGCCTGGATTACCAGGGTCCGGAGCAATCCTCCGGGGCACTCTTTTTTTCGTGACACCAATGTAGCATCATTCCTGCAAAAAACGGTAAAAAACCATGAATAACGTTGTTTATATAGGCGTTTAGGCCACAAAAAAAAAACCTGTAAACGCTTGATTTACAGGGCTTTAACGGGTGGGCGCAGAGGGACTCGAACCCCCGACCCCCTGCTTGTAAGGCAGGTGCTCTAAACCAACTGAGCTATGCGCCCGTTTTGTTGGTAGCATCAAATATAAGCACGGTTTCTACACCAAAGCAAGAAAAAAGTTAACGAACCCCGGTTATTTAATGATTGGAAGATACCTCAACGCATGAATTGTCCCTGCTCACACACCGAAACGAATTCCTGCTGCCGGCCAAGCTCTGGCCACGCGTAAGCAGGTCGGACGAGCCACCTGCGCTCACGCACCGAATTCCTGCAGCCTTCCAAACTATGGCCACGCGTAAACGGGCCAGGACGAACATCCGCTTCTTACGTTGACGTCCCCAGGGCTGCCTCGATTTCAACACGGAGCGCCTCGGTCTCAATCGGTTTGATAATATAACCGGAAGGATTGGTAGCCATGGCCCGCTCCCGGGTTGCGGGATCCGAGTTGCCGGTAATGTAAATCACCGGAACCGTACTGAACCGCTGTATTTCGTGCATGGTCTGTATACCGTCCAGGTCACCATTGATCTTAATATCCATCAAAACCAGATCAACGCCGCCGTCTTTCACCCGCTGAATAGCGCCCTCACCGTTAGCCACTTTACCTACCACCATATACCCCAGCTTACGCACCTGCTTTTCAATAAGCATGGCAATAATAAATTCATCTTCAACAATCAGAATGTTATGCATGGAATAATCGGCTAGGTACAGATAATGCAGCAGGAATACAACACCATATTATCGGATGAGGCAGGATTTCAATAAGTAAGCAGGCAATTTCTGAAAACACACCCTGCAATATACTATCCGTCGGTCGATTTATACAATTTAATCGTCAAATGCCGCCGATTCTCAAGCGAACTGCCGGGCTGCAGTAACCCCGCTACCCCGTAATCTTCCCCAGCGTAAACCAGAACGTTGCCCCCTGTCCCGGCTCCGACTCCACACGAATCTCCCCGCCATGCCGCGAGATAACCCGGTAGACGGTCGACAACCCGATGCCATGGCCCGGAAAGGCATCCTCACTCACCAGCCGACAAAAAGGTCGGAACAGGACTTCCGCCCGATTCATGTCCAGCCCGATTCCATTATCCCGCACGAAATACTGTACCACACCGTGCTGCTTGCGCGTACCGATTTCAACGGAGGGACGGTCACTTCCCGAGGAGAACTTCACCGCGTTGGAAATCAGATTTTCGAAGACAACCTGCAGTAACCGTTCATCCGCATAGGCAACTATATTTTCTTCCAGCGAAAAGCTCACCGCCGACTGCTCATAGTTTCGCAGAATGTAGCGGCACAGCCGGGTCACATCAACCCGCTCGGGCTTCATTTCGGCCCGGGTAACCCTCGACAGAAACAGCAAACTGCTGATCAGGTCGTTCATCCGGTCGGCGGCAGCACGAATTCGCTCCAGATATTGATAGGACTGCAGGCTGATACGGTTGGTTTTATCGGCCGCGAGCTCCTCACTAAACCCGGTAATAGCCCGAAGCGGCGCCTTGAGGTCGTGTGAGACACTGTAACTGAAGGCTTCCAGCTCAGCGTTGAGCGATTTCAGCTCCCGGGTGCGCTCCTCCACCTTTTCCTCCAGACTCTCGTTGAGCTGCTGCAGCTCCCGGTTCGACTCCAGCACGAAATTGCGATGCAGCCGGATGAGAAAATAGAGCGGGAGGGAGGTTGCAATCACGTAAAACCATCCCTTGTAGGTCTGAATGCCGGACAATACGTCAGGATCGTCCGAAAGGCCGGCCACCCACTGGTCGGAAAATAGTATCCATAGCCCGCCTGCGATGGTGTACAACAGGGCGATGGTTGCCGGACTAAGTAAATTTCGGACACGCATGATCAACTCCAGGATTCCAAACGCAATTTAATCTATTTGTTTGGAAAAGCAATTATTTACCGTGCAATCACGCAGGAAATCATCCGGCTTTCGACCAAGGCGCGATGTGGGTTTCCAATGCCCGTCTGCCCGTTGCGCCACAAAACCCCCAGCTCCGGCTCCCGGACATAAAAAAAGCTTTGACCGTCCCCGGTGCAAAGCCTGATGTATTTGGTTATGGTGAAGGGGGTGGGGCTCGAACCCACGACCTACGGCTTAAAAGGCCGCTGCTCTACCGACTGAGCTACCCCTTCAGCTGCCGATGAAATACCGGATGTATAGACCAACTATCTCAAACAGCGAAGACTTCAAATATACGAATTCCACCCGTTTTTACGCAAGTAGAAATTTATGAAAATGGCACATCCAGCGCCATCAGCACCCGGGCCCTAGCCGGCATCCAGCACTGAGCGCACCGCAGCCGCGATCTCCGCCATCTCCTCCGGGGTAAAATTCACCTTCTTGCCCAGACTGAACCCCCGTCGATCTGCATACATCGGAATCAGATGCACATGCGCATGCGGCACCTCCAGTCCCTCCACAATCACGCCCGTCCGGATCGGCTGAAACGCCGCATCCAGCGCCCGGGCAATAGGTTTGGCAAACTGCATGAGTCCACCGAGGACCTCATCCGGCAGGTCAAACAGGTAATCGGTTTCCAACTTCGGCACCACCAGGGTGTGGCCTTTCGCGGCCGGATTAATATCCAGAAACGCGTAATAATGCTCGTTTTCGGCGATTTTATAGCTGGGGATCTCGCCGTTGATGATCTTCGTGAAAATGCTGGCCATTTTGAAGGTATTGGATAAATGGGTATATTATGATATCAACTAATGATACTATGTCGTTGCGTAGTAAACACAAGAAAACAATACAGAAAATCTTCGAAAACCCAATACGATCTGATGTGCAATGGAGCTCCGTTGAATCACTCCTGCTTGCATTGGGCGGTGAAATTTCGCAGGGACGCGGATCACGGGTCAGAGTAGCGTTGCAGGGTGTCCGTGCTGTTTTCCACAGGCCACATCCCGGCAACGTTATGGATAAAGGCGCCCTGGTATCGTTAAGAAGATTTTTAGAAAATGCTAACTGTAACCCCAGCGAATAACACCATGCTTGAACATAAAGGATACCACGGTCACGTTCTTTTCGATCAGGAAGCCGGCTATTTCCATGGCGAAGTCCTGGATCTTAACGATGTAGTTACATTTCAGGGACAAAGTGTCGATGAAATCACTGCGGCATTCAAAGATTCCGTTGAGGACTATCTCGCGTTCTGTGAGGAGCGGGGAGAGGAGCCCGACAAGCCTTTTTCAGGCAAGCTGATGCTTAGAATACCCACCGATTTACACAGAAAAGTCTATCTCAATGCGAAAAAGTCAGGGCAGAGCATCAATGAATACATAACGCAACGATTATCGGAGGCGGGATAAGTACACAGGGGCTAACCGCAGCTAGACCGGCAACGTAATACCCAGTGCCAATAGCCGGCAACTGCTACTCCACGGTCACACTCTTGGCCAGATTCCGCGGCATATCCACATTACATTTTCGCGCCACGGCGATGTGATACGATAACAACTGCAGCGGTATCACCGACAACAGCGGCGTAACCGCATCATGACACTGGGGGACCGTAATCATAAACTCCGACAACGCCGCCACCCCCGCATTATCCGGCGTCGCCACCGAAATAATGCGACCCTTCCGCGCGCGGACCTCCTCAATATTCGAGGTCATCTTCTCATTGACATGGTCGGCCGTGGCCAGCACCACCACCGGCATATGCTCATCGATGAGGGCAATCGGACCGTGTTTCATCTCCGCCGCCGGATACCCCTCGGCGTGGATGTAGCTGATTTCCTTGAGCTTAAGCGCGCCCTCCAGGGCCACCGGAAAATTATAGCTCCGACCCAGATACAGGAAATTCGGCGCATAGGTAAACGTGCGTGATAACGAGGCAATTGCCTCATTCTGCTCCAGAATTTCGGAAATCTTCTCCGGAACCGCCGCCAGGTCGCGCACAATAGCCGCAAACTCCTCCTGCGGCAACGTACCCCGGTGCTGGGCCAGGTGCAGGGCAATCATCGTCAGCACCGTCACCTGTGCCGTAAACGCCTTCGTAGAGGCCACCCCGATCTCCGGACCGGCATGAATATACACCCCGGCATCGGTCTCCCGGGCAATGGTCGACCCCACCACATTCACCACGCCAATCACCGTAGCCCCCTTCGACTTCGCCTCCCGCATCGCGGCCAGCGTATCCGCCGTCTCGCCCGACTGCGAGACCACAATCAGCACATCATCCGGCTCAATAATAGGGTCGCTGTAGCGGAATTCCGAGGCGTAAGCCACCTCAACCGGAATCCGCGCCAGCGCCTCGATCAGGTACTCGCCCACCAGGGCCGAATGCCAGCTGGTACCACAGGCCGCAATCAGAATACGTCGGGCGCCCAGCAGCTTATCCATCACCGGCTGCAGTCCGCCCAGCTGCACCCTGCCTTCCTCCACCAACAACCGACCACGCATACAGTCGGCCAGGGCACGGGGCTGCTCAAAAATCTCTTTCAGCATGAAATGCTCATAGCCGCCCTTCTCAATCTGCTCCAGATCCATAGCCAGCTGATGCACCTCCTTGCGGATAGGCACGTTGCGCGTAGTCCGAACCTCATAGCCGTCCGGCGTCACTACCGCCATCTCCTCATCGTCCAGATACACCACCTGCTGGGTGTACTCGATAATCGGCGAGGCATCCGACGCCACAAAAAACTCCCCATCGCCCACGCCCAGCAGCAGGGGCGAACCCTTCCGCGCCGCAATCAGCGTTCCGGGCATATCGCGGTGCACAATCACGATGCCATACGTGCCCTCAACCTGACTGAGCGCCTGCTGCACCGCCGTCACAAAATCCTCGTCAATCGCCGCATCGATCTCCTCAATCAGGTGCGCCAGCACCTCGGTATCCGTCTGGGAGGCAAACACATGCCCCTTCCGCTCCAGCTCGGTACGCAGGGCCGCATAATTCTCGATAATCCCGTTATGCACCAGGGCAAACGCCCCGTCGTTGCCCGAATGCGGGTGGGCATTCACATCGTTCGGCTCCCCGTGCGTGGCCCAGCGGGTATGCCCAAGCGCGGCCCAGACCGCATTTCCGTTCGGACTCGTACCCGAGCTGTTCACAAAATGTGAATCCGGATGCAGGATGTTCACCCCGTACGCCGGATGGGGGTGCCCGTTCCCGGCCGGACGGCGCGAGGCATCTTCCAGAATCTCCGTAGCCGCATCGGGCGCCAGGGCACGGGCTAACACGGCCGCATCCTCCCCGCGACGCAGCGCCGAACTCGAAACCGTCGGCACGAAGTCGGCCGGAAGCTCCCGCATGTCAATATGCGACAGGTCGACGTTGGCCAGGTCCGGTTCAACCGGCCCCGCAACGTCGCCCTTTCCAGCTCCCGACCTGCCGCTGGCGGGTGCCGCGGCGCTGACCCCGTCCGGGTGCGAACCCCGCCCCTCAGCAGCGGGTCTCTCTCTCAAGTGCGCAAACTCGTCTTCTTCAAAAATGGATAACTCGCGGCCCTCGCCGGAGGCGTCACGGGCTGGTGAGGCGGCTGCGGTGCCGGGCTGGCTACTGCCGGACTGTGCCGTACCGGAGTACCCTCTCGTGCCGGACTGCGTGCCAACAACCGATGCACTGCTTCCGGCACCATGGTCCGTCGTTGGATCAACGCTTGCGTTGCCAGATTTTGCCCCGGTGTTACCGGAGCCGGAACCGAATCCCGATAAATCCGGGTCACCCGGTCTTCCCGCAGCGGAACCCGAACCTGCAGCCCCGCCAACCCCCGCAAACGCACCTTTGCCCCGGGCAAACGCATCCGGAATCATCGCTTCGAGCGCCGAAACCCGACCTTTCGTCTTGAAAATCTGCAAATCGCCGTTCACCGCGGCAAATCCGGCCGAGTCATACCCCCGGTACTCCAGCCGTTTCAGGCCCTTGGTAATCACATCACGCGCGGGCCGACCGCCCACATAGCCTACAATTCCACACATAAATCGGGTTCCTTGTACTCTCTCAAAAGGGTGAAAAATTTGGGTCGACGTACATCTTCATATTGAGCACATCCAACCAAAATTACACCTTTAGGTTCCCGATAAAAATCCAAAACCGCTTCCAGCGCCCAAATTACGGCAATTTACCGAAGCCGATTTACGTAGATGTACGGAGGTTTCAAATGCTCCCGGCCCCGAGACCTGCAAACCAATAACAACCAAAGCAGTACCAAGACTGCCCCGTCTGGCGTATACCCCGAACCGCTGCGAGAGCCCTGAGATACCCCGGCTGCGACCACGGATGCTATCACCCGGCAACAACGCAGCACTGTCCGAAAGGCTTCACCATGATCATTGACAATGAGTACGCAATCGCGTACGTTACTGGTATCTCTCAACTAGATTTTATGTTACAATGAAAACGATTACCGCAACACAAGCCCGAAAAGATATCTACCGATTGCTTGACGAAGCCTCTGAAACCCATGAACCTGTACATATCTCGGGAAAACGGTCCAATGCCGTTCTGCTAAGTGAAGAAGATTGGCGGGCAATCCAGGAGACGCTCTATTTGTCTTCGATCCCCGGTATGGCAGCCTCTATAGTGGAAGGGTTGAATACGCCGCTCGAAGAAACCGATGAGGAGCTCGACTGGTAAACATCGCTACATGAGCAGGTACAAAATCGTCTACACAAAGCAGGCAAGGAAAGATGCCAAAAAAGCATCTTCATCCGGACTAAAACCCAGGATTGAGGAGTTACTGGAAATCCTCCGTGTGAATCCTTTCGAAGCATATCCTCCCTTTGAGAAGCTGGTCGGTAACCTGGAAGGAGCCTATTCCAGGCGCATTAATATTCAACACCGATTGGTTTACCAGGTTCTTGAAGAGGAAAACGTTGTGAAAGTTATTCGGATGTGGACGCACTACGATTGATGGGTGTCCGTAAATACGTTCATAAAATCTCGCGCCAAGCATCCTCATCGGTCAACAGCCCCTGTGCTTCAGCGTAAGGCAAAAAAGTATTGCAATACCGGGCCGTTTATCCCGAAATACATCAATCTACCCACCCGATTTACGTAGATCTGCGATGGTGTAAAACACGCGCTGCACTTCGCACCGTGACCATCTCCTTCAAACACCCGGCGCCGCACCAAAGCGCTCCACATAATTACGGCGGAACGTCTGCACCGACCGGTACCCAACCCTCGTGGCCAGTTCATTCATCCGTATATCCGCACCACCCTCGGCAAGCCGGGCCGCATACTGCAGGCGAACCTCGCGGATAAACGCCGCCGGTGTCATACCCGAATCCCGCTCAATTTTGCGGTAAAAGTTACGCTCGCTCATCGCAAATGCATCCGCGAGCATCGTCGCTGTTAAATCCGGATCCGAAATATGCTCCAAAACGAAATTCTTCACCCGATCAGACAACGAGACCTCCCCCGGCACCGCATCGGCGGCCACCTCCACCCGGTACGACGCGCGGCGATGGTAAAAACGCAGCAAATTATCAATCTTGAGCCGAAGCTCCTCCGGATCAAACGGCTTGGTTATGTAGTCCACAATGCCCACCCGAAGCAGATGCAGCCGTTCATCGACATCACTTTTGGCCGAAACCACTACAACCGGCAACGTCGACAAGCTCGGGTCGGCGGCCATGTGTGCAATGAGCTCCCCGCCCGACATTTCCGGCATCATTAAATCCGTCACCACCATATCTACCGCCGACCGCCGCAGGAAATCCAGCGCCTCCACCCCGTTCCTGGTTGTGTGTACCGTGCCCACCTCGTTTAAAAGACCGCTGAGATAGGCGTTCATGTCCGGATTGTCCTCCACCAGAAGGAGTCGGAGGGAGACGGCTGTCGATGGAGACTCCCCGGCGCCCGTACTACCGACCGTTGCCGCAGCCCCGGCGACCGTCCGCGATGGAGACTCCCCCCACTCCCGGACCCGGTGCACCGTCAAACCGGCATCCAGCGGCAAGGTAAACCGGAAACAAGCCCCGCCGCCCGGACTGTCCGCCACCACCAGATCGCCATCATGCAGCCTCGCCAGCGACCGGCTCAGCTCCAGACCAATCCCCAGTCCCTCCACATAGGGCTTATCCGGCCGCTGCAGCCGATGAAACCGCTCAAAAATTATCTCCCGGTCCGCCGCAGCAACCCCCTCGCCCTCATCGGTTACATCCACCTCCACCCGTTCCTCCTGCTCATTAATCCGGGTTTCAACATGAATCCGGCTACGCTCCGGACCGTACTTGGAGGCGTTCAGCAACACATTCGATAAAATAGTATGCACTTTTTCCCCGTCCGCAAACACCAGGGTATGCGGAGTGCCGCTGCGAAAATCGACCTGCTGATGTCGTAAGCCGATGAACGACTGATTGATGTCCAGCACACTGCGGATGATTTCATCGAGGCGGTAATGCTTGCGGTTCAGGCTCAGCTCGCCCTGGTCCGAGCCGGACAACTGGAGGATTTGCTGCACCAGCGCCGATAATCGCTGTACATTACGAAGCACCAGGGAGGCATCCTCCGGCGGTATATGAACCCCCGCATTAGGCTCACTGCCACGGGCAGCCTTCTGCAGCAACCCGTCCAGAATGGTGGTCGGCGTGCGCAGCTCGTGCGATACGTTCAGGAAAAACCGGGTTTTAAAGGCTTCTTTTTCTTTCAGCTCCCGGGTGCGATCAAGCACTTTTTGCTCCATCTGCTCAAAAATATCCACAAAATTCAGGGCGATGGACAGGGTGAAGCTCACCGGAACCCCCACGTAAACCAGCAGTATGGCCAGAAAGTAGAGCATGTGGCTCTGGGGAAACAGCTGAATGTAAAGTACCGCATACACAAAAGCACCCGCAAGCATCATCACAAAACCCGAAAATACCAGGGCTATGCGGTACACAGGAAATGTTTTCAGGGCCATCCGCAGCAGGTAGAAGGCATATACGAGGGTCAGGCCCGACACAATCGGGAGCACGTAATTGATCAGCGGACTGTACCAGAGGCTGGCAAACACAACCAGCACGATACTTCCGTACAAAACTCCGCGCAGGAGTCGGTCAGGCAGGACCAGCTGGTAGTACGAGCCGGTGACGTGGATCATGGTGTAAATTACCAGCAGAAACAGTACAGGATGGCTGAGCAGAATCACCGCCACCATAGCGCCGGACCACCCAAAAAGCGCGTCACCCATCTGCAAAACGGCATGAAGCAGGAGCAGGAGGTTGGTCCAGAAGGCATAATAATGATAGCGATGTACCGATTTGACCGAGAGATAGCCATGTATCAGGGCGAGGAGGAACAGCACCAGTGAAACCGCTCCCATCGAAAATATCCGTTTTCGGTAGAAATCCTCCAGTGAGGCCTGGTTGACGGGTTCAGCCAACAGCGCAAGATGGTAATTCAGACCATCCGTGCGTACCGCATGCAGCCACTCGGGGACCTTATGATGGGAAAACTCAACGAGCAGGTAATTCGCGCCCGCTTCCAGCTGTGCCGGTCCGGTGCGGATGGAGTGATACCGCCCCGGAACTTCCATTGCCGGGTAGGGCGAGGGCGTCCCATGCTGATATACCTGTCGACCATTCAGCCACATCCGGGAAGCCCCGTACCCTCGTCCGCGCATGACCCAGGGGTCTTGCGCCGTCCGGGGATCTACCGTAAAGACGAGCTCGGCCCACCCATAGCGGACCGGACCCAGAACAGTTGCCAGTGAATCGGCATGAAGGCTGTGTACGGCCACACCGTCCGGCAGACTCGGACCATGTACGATGGAGTCCGGGGCCGAGGGGGTTACCATCCACCCATCAGCTATATACAGGAGCATATTGCCGAACCGGTTGGTAATGCCGGTCAGGTCGGTGACCACCGGCCGGTTTGGCAGTTCAGTCGCGGCTGCCCGATCTGCCGGCTCGCGGCCTGCCAGCGGGCCTGTTTGCGCAGACTGCGCTGCCGCGACAGGCTGCTCCGAGAGCATCGGGATGACTGTCAGGTGGCCTGTTTCAACCCGGTCTTGCGCAGACTGCGCTGCCGCGACAGGCTGCTCCGAGAGCATCGGGATGACTGTCAGGTGGCCTGTTTCAACCCGGTCTTGCGCAGACTGCGCTGCCGCGACAGGTCGTTCAGCTGCCACCGAAGCCCGCACCGACATCAGGGCCAGCACCAGCAGCAGAGCAGCCCGCAGTCCCACACCCCCAACAGACCGCAGCACGGCACCGCCGGCCGGCAGCCGCAGCCACGGGATGGTAAACAGGTTTGGAAGCATCAAAGCAGCAACACGTTGGCAGAGCAGGTTACACCGTACGGCGCGTGGCGGCGAAAGCCGCCACGCAACCCGCAAAATATTGAAATAATTTACTTTATCAGCGTCATTTTCCGTGTCTGTGTAATGCCGTTGGCCTGCAGTCGGTACACATACGTGCCCGATGCCAGCCCGGACGCATCCCACGATACCCGGTGCTCGCCGGCCGCATACAGGCCTTTGGCCAGCGTTCCCACACGCCGACCGGTCATCGAGAAGACCTCCAGCTGCACCTCGCCGGCTTCCGGCAAAGCAAAAGCCAGCGTAGTGAAGGGATTGAACGGATTCGGATAGTTTGGCATCAGGGTCACCGCACCCGGCAAGCCCAGACCCTCATCATGCAGATCCACCGACTCCCCGGCGGGCATCACCCCCATGAACACCAGCCGGTTTCCGTTGGCCGACAACGCAATGTCATCCAGCTGCAGACTCCCGTCGAAGTCGCCGGTGAGCGTGATTTCAACGCCCTCACGGTATGAGGCCACAATGTCCAGCGGATTGGTACCAAACGGACGGGTCTCCTCGTCATACACAAAGTCGCGGCTCTCCGCCCCGGACCCTTCCACATTCCGGGCCCAGATGAAATTCCCGTCCGCATCGAACTTCGCCATGAAAATATTCGATTCCGACTCCGTGCTCAGAATCACAGGCTCATCGCTGTAAATATCAAAAATGACGCTCTCCCAATACCGGCCCAGCACAATCACATCCTCATTGGGATCCACCAGCACCACATCGGCCGTGGCCAGCCCGTATCCGAACTGCTGCACCCACTCCAGTTCCCCGTTCAGATCGTACTTGACCAGATATCCGTCGCGCTCACCGATGGAGGAGGCGGACAACGAAGAGCCGTCAAAGCTGGCAAATCCGCCGAAAAAGCCCGACACATAGATGGATCCGTCCGGGGCAGACGCCACGCTGTTGCCAACTATATTATCACCGGCGCCAAGAAACCCTACAAAATACCACTCGCCATTGATATCGTAACTGATCACGAAGGTATCATCGCTGCCGGTGTCATTGTCCCAGTACTGCTCCGAGTCGGTCAGATCCATCCGACCCTGACCCACTACGCCCAAAATGTTCAGGTAGCCCAGAGAATCTACAGAAATGGATTTCGCATAATCCCAGTCCGGCGTTCCGATCACATCGGCCCAGAACGGGGAGCTGCCGTCTTTGTCAAGCGAAACGACGAAAAAGTCGGACTCTCCGTTCACGCTCACTTCCTCGCCGAACAGGTTGGTTCCGGCAAAACCACCAGCTGCGTAGGGATACCCCTCCCGGTCGATGATGATGGAGTTGACGGTGTTGATACCGATATGCAGGCTGTTTTCGGCGGCCGGACTTCCACTGTTGCCGCCTTCAGCCCACAGCAGCTGCCCGTCACGATCGTATTTCGCTATAAACGGTTCGAGGTTGATCAGGTCGTCATCGCGACCGTCACTCAGGGTGGTCAGCGGCGCTCCGGTTTCGTCCAGGAAGGTCAGCTGCTTCACAAAGGCGCCTCCCACATAGGCCTGACCCAGCTGATCGATGGCCAGAGCCAGTCCGCCGTCCAGGGAGAATGCATCGTCGATGGTTTCACTGCCACGAGCTACCCGGTACCAGAGTACCTCGCCCTCGGGATTCAGCTTGGCCAGGAAGAAATCGTACCCGGCGGAGCTCTCCAGGGTCACGCCGCCGTAGGACAGCGTGCCGGTAAATCCGCCCGTGACGTAGAGGTTGCCGTCGGCATCAATGGCCGTCTTGCCCACCTGGGTTATGCCATCGCCGCCGAGGGTAGTCGCACGGGTGAAGGCCAGATCCGGAGTGGTTGCATACGAGGCCTGCAGATTGTACACCTCCTGAAATTGCATGCCGTTGGGCATGACGTAGTCCGAACGGTCGATGTCGGTGCGGATTTTCACATTCGCCCGGCCGACCAGAATGGAGGAGGCCAGCAGATCTCCGGCCAGCAGGACCAGCAGGAGGGTAAGCAGGGTCCGTTTCTGCAGAGTATACGACCGGAACGGGGTTTCACGGCGAACGTACGGACGGCTCGGGCCGGATTTCATGGGGCAGGGATGGACGGGCTTGTGTGGCCCGGACACAGCGCCGGTACTCAAATACGGCAGTTGCGGCGCAGTCTCGGCGCCGGGATGATGGTTTATGTGGTGCTTCATGGGTTTGGGATCAGAGGTGATGGGTTACAAAATGGCAGCTGAGCGGCGCAGAACCACCAGCAGGATCAAAAAAATGACACACAGCCCCGGAAAGGCGTGCGGGAATCGGTGATATAAGGTCAGGGTCTGGCTCAGCGGAACCTCGCCCACAGAATAGCCGGAGGTAAACGGGTCGATGACACCGTTGACTTCGCCGAAGGGGTTGGTGAAAAAGCTGTACCCGGTGCTGGCACTATTGATGATGGATTTCCGGGCTTCCACGCTGCGCAATCGGGTGTAGTTTTTCATGCCGAGCAGCGACGTTTTCAGGTCGCGACCAAACAGGCGACCGCTGGTGTGGGCGGTGATGAGCTGGGCCTGGCGCAGGTTCCCGACCGTATGGGTGGAGGGAAACAGGATGTCCCAGCAGATGTAGGGCAGCACCCGGATTACGCGACCGTCTGCAGGGGAGGAGGACTCCGGGCGGCCCGCCGAGAAAAAAGCCAGCGGCGGAGCGGACGTCCCCGCACTCAGATGCAGATGCTCGCCATACTCCATAGCCAGCTCCGAGAGCCGCGGAAAACGCTCGCTTCCGGGCACATATTCGGTAAAGGGCATGCGATTAACCTTGCGGTACACATGCAGCGCCCCGGCCGACTCGTTCTCCATGAGCACCCGCCAGGCCAGCTGGGGGGTAACCATAGCCACGGCATTGTACAGCAAATAATCGCGCCCGAGATACGCCTGCAGGGGAGGGAGCGCGCCGCGCACGGGCTCAACATCCGACAGACCCGTAATCAGCGAGGTCTGCCATCGCAGCACCCGGTCGGCGATAAAGGTGAGCCCCTCCGGATCATGGCGGATGGAAAAAGGAAGCTCGCCCTCCGGCCAGACCAGCAGTTCGGGCCGGCTACCCGTTGCCAAGGTATCAGCCAGGGCCGCCTCACTCAGCTCCAGCGTCCTGAACAGCATGGCCTGCTGCGACTCCTCACTGTCGGGATCCAGCGATGGATCCGGGAAGCCGGGCTGAATCACCGCCGCCGTAACCGATCCCGTGAACGAGCGCGGCACAACGCTGTAGGCATAGGCCGCGTAGAGCAGGGGCAGGGAAAACCAGACCAGGACCAGCGCCACCCGGACCGACCGCTTCTGATGCCAGGCTGCAGCTAAACCGGTCGACCGCGCCACCTGCAGCACCAGCACATTCAGCACAATCACCCAGCTGGCCGCGGCCGTAGCCCCGGTGACCGACATAAACTGGATAAACACCGGGTAATTCGACAAGCTGATATCAAACAGGGTAATCGGAAAGCCAAGCAGATGCTCCTTGATAAACCAGGTATGCGGCGGCCAGATCAGTCCCAGCAGGGCCAGGCTCCAGGTATCGGTGGTACCCAACCAGCGCCGTACAACAAAAAGCGCCATAAACGGCAGGGTAAACAGCACCGAACCCACCAGAATCATGATCGATCCCGCCACCAGCTCCACCCAGGCAAATCCCAGCAGGGCCAGCGACATCGCTGCCAGGGAAAACACCCATCCGTGCAGCATCCAGCTTTTCCAGTCGGCCGACCGCTCCAGCGCGATGAACACGCCCAGCATACAAACGGGCAGCAGGAACGCCAGGTTGACCCCATGATTCACCGACAACCCGATCATCAGGCCGCTGAGCAGGGAAAGCCCTGTGGACGGATATACTCGTAGATTTCGCATGGTGACAAACTACTGCCTGTCGCCAACGCAGTCCTGCCAGGATTGGACGATTTTCTGCCAAATGCACTCCTTCCGGCGTTAACGTGAGGAAAAGTCGGCCCGACGCTCCGTACCCTCGCGCAGCCGACGGATATTCTCGCGGTGTTTCAAAATGATAAACCCCATCAGCACGCTGCTCACCACCAGCAGGCTTCCGTCAATATCCTCAAACCCGAAATATTGACGGAGCATCAGCAGAAAAACGGGATAGCTCACTGCAGCGCTCATCGAAGCCAGCGATACATAGCGCGAGGTTGCCAAAACCCCGAAAAACACCACCATTGCGAGGGATATCGAAACCGGTTCCAGTCCGTAGAGCATACCCGCCGTGGTCAGCGCCCCTTTTCCGCCGCGAAAACCGGCCCAGACCGGGTACATATGTCCCACCACCGCTGCCACCCCGGCCGAAACTCCCAGCAGGGAGGCCGTCTCCCAGCTGCCTGTATAGGCGGGCAGGTCTGACCATCTCAAGGCCAGACCGCCGATATACGCGGCGGCCACGTAGCCCTTTCCGAGGTCCAGCAGCGACACCACTACACCCGACTTCCAGCCCAGAATACGGAAGGTATTCGTGGCCCCGGCGTTGCCGCTGCCATGCTCGCGGATGTCGATGCCCCGGGTTACACGACCGGCCCAGACGGCCGAAGGCACCGATCCCAGCAGGTAGCTGAGTGCAAGCATCATGGCCAGCGCAGGTATTGAATCGATCATCAGATTTTTGTGGTTAACGGCTTACCCGAATTTGTTTATCGACTTTCCGGGATTGAGAAGTTACTGGAAATCCTCCGAGTGAATCCTTTCGAAGCATATCCTCCCTTTGAGAAGCTGGTCGGTAACCTGGAAGGAGCCTGTTCCAGGCGCATTAATATTCAACACCGATTGGTTTACCATGCTCCGTGATAAGCACCGGTTCCTGGCTTTCCCGCATTTCTTTAAGGACTTTTGTAGCCTGTCTTTTAAGCGTAGTAACCAATTCTGTTCTCATAGTATGACTATAGTATTACATATTTTCATTCAGTACAATATTTTTTCCTCGCCGTAGGGGCGGCGGTCCATAATACAGGAGCCAATCCCACCCCATGCGCCCAAAATACGCCAATCTACCTACCGCTTTTACGTAGATCTACCGATGCATTCTCCCCGCGAAAACCGTGACCTTTAACGCACGGCAAAACCGGCGGGGAACACCGGCGCTGCATTGGGGTTAGATGGCGTGTTCAGCAGTGCGTCGGCAAACCAACGTTTGAGAGAACAAAAACAGAGAGAAAACACCGAATTATGAATATTATCTTCTTCGAAGACGCCCGCGTGGTGCGCTTCTATCCGAACGCCCTGACCCGTCCGCTCGACAAAATGCGGCTGGGCATCCTGACCATCGGCGAGAAATGGAAACACATCCTGGACATCAACCACGCCACCCGAACCCTGCGGCCCTGGCTCAAAGGCGTATTCAACTCCCCGCTACCCCGCACTGACGAGGCCCACATCTGGATCAACTCCCGCTTCGTGCCGCATAAACGCATCGCCGAGGCCGTCCACGCCCTGCAGCCCAACCAGGGACTCACCTGCAACGGCACCCCCGTCATCGTCCGACTCAACGGCGAGGACACCGCCCGCGAATACCGCCGCCAGCAGGACTGGATGCGCGGCTTCGAGGAGCACCTGCAGCAGGGGGGAGGCAAATACCCCATCCAGCCCATCGACTTCGCCGACCATATCGACTTCACCGAAACCGACCATGGCATCCTGCTCGACCATGCCTGGGACCTTTTCCACAACAACGCCGACCAGATCCAGGCCGATCTGCTGCTCATGCGGCCCTCGCGCACCCTCAACCACTGGCCGCTCAAGCACTTCTACACCATCAACCCCAACCAGGTCTACCTGGAAGAAGACGTCCGACTGGATCCCGGCTGCGTTTTCGATGCCAGCGACGGACCTATTTACATCGGTCGGGGCAGCCACGTCATGAGCGGCGCCCTGATCAAAGGTCCCGTAGCCCTGTGCGAGTACTCCACCGTGCGGATGGGCGCCAAAATCTACGAAGGAACCACGGTCGGACCGCATTGCAAGGTCGCCGGTGAGGTGAGTACCGCGATATTTCAGGCGTACAGCAACAAAGCCCACGACGGCTACATCGGCAACTCCGTCATCGGCGAGTGGGTCAATCTCGGGGCGGACACCAACAACTCCAACCTGAAAAACAACTACTCCAAAATCCGCGTGTACGACTGGGAAACCGGCGAATTACAGGACTCAGGGCTTCAATTCTGTGGATTGTTCATAGCCGACCACAGCAAATCGGCCATCAACTCCATGTTCAACTCCGGCACCGTCTGCGGGGTGAGCAGCAGCATTCTCACCAACAACTTCCCGCCGAAATACATCCCTTCCTTTGGCTGGGTCACCGACGAAAAAATCGATGTATTTGAACTGGAGAAAGCCCTGGAAACGGCCCGGCTGGTCATGGCCCGCCGCAAGAAAATCATGAGTCCGGACTATGAAGCCATGATGCGCTATTTGTACCGCGTTCGTGATGGTAGGGAGTAACGACCGTCGGTTTTTATGTTATACGTAAATGCCATGTTGTCTATCTCCTCAATTACTGTTCTGCCTGGTACTCGAAAATTGGATAAAATTTCCAGTTGTGTCAAATATTTTTTTAGCTCTCGATGGTCTGGCACCTGCTGGCGAAGCGTTACCAAAGCGCGACGAACAACCATACACAAATTTCACAGCGAAAGCGGTAAACTGCAGTGACATGCAGGGGAAAAGCTGCACAAACGATGCGTGCAGGTGATGACCAAAAAAAGACCCCGGCAAAGGGCCCGATAGTCGTAAATACGCATCCAAGATACCTGGCGAGCTCACGGTTTCTTCAGCATATTCAGGACTTGCTTTATGCTTTCGCCGGTGAAGAAAGACTTGCTTTGATTTCCCTTACAGCTTTTAATGATAGACCTGTGATTTTAGCGGTTAACTGAATACTAACACCGTTTTTTAAACTTTCGCGGGCAATGTTGTGAGCACTCTGCTCAATACCTTGCTGATACCGCGCGTCACGTTTTATGTCATAGGTAAATGCCATATTGTCAATCTCGTTGATTACAATGCTGTTGTATTTTCTAATATGTGACAAAAGGTCTAACTGTGTCAAATATTTTTCAAGGTCGCGCTCATCCGGGACCGCTTGCCGCAAGGTGACCAGAATGCGCCGTATGATTGCCGCGGCGTCTTTTCGCTTGAAATCAGCTAACACGGAGTACACAATGAGCTCCGGTACGCCCGATTCGACCAGGGGGGCAAATTTTACAACGAAAGACGTTGATCGAGTAATTCTACGTGAAAATCAATCCGTGCATTCAGCGCTTTGAATACCTTGATGATGGTTTCAAATCGTGCGTCAGTCAGGGAATTTTCAATTTTTGAGATCTGGGCTTTTTGTACGCCTACCAGCTTTCCAAGCTGTTCCTGGGTTAGATTCCTTTGTTTACGCGCTCTCCTGATAGCTTCACCAAGCAAGTCAAGCCGTAATTCGTATTCAAATTTTTCACGTTCAGGAGTACCTGGTTTACCGATGTACCGGTCGGTTAAATCATCCAGATCTACGACGTGTATCTTCTCTTTATCCATAGTTCAAAAATTAATTCGTTCAAAGTAATCTTTTCGAATACGTTCAGCTTTGTCGATTTCTGATTTAGGAACGTTACCTGTTTCCTGAAAAGGAAACAAATATTAACATGGTAATCTAAGTACTTGGCAGCAGTGGAAACACGGTCGATACATTCTCTCTGAAAATATGATCCGATGACCCCGTCATGCCTCCATTCTGCTAACACCTGGTCACCCGGACGTTCCGGGCGTTATCTATATAGAGTCGCCAAACCCCGAATTCTTACCTTTTTTGTCACAAATTTCACAACGAAAGCAGGGGATGGGGCTCCGTGTCCGCCCGAAAAGCCCCTGCCAAATAGCCATACACAAATTTCACAGTGAAAACGGGGTCAGCGGCACCGTGCCCGTGCAAAATGTCCCCGCCGCCCCAGGGCCCCGGCAGGGATCACATACACAAATTTCACAACGAAAGTGGGAGAGGTGCTCTCACTGTGCCCTCCCTGTGGTTATCTGCGTGGCCCTCACAATGCCCCTAATAACGCACACGGTGCTCTCACTGTACCCTGTCTGTATAATACAGACCCGCATAGCCCGATGGTGCTACAACTGAAACCCCCGCTTTACAACCATTAGAAAATCATTATGAAAGCGTTTCCAGCGCAATAAATGTATACAACCCCCAAAAAAATGTTTGCTACCTGAACGGCACCGACCTATCTTTGCTAAACAATAGATGAATAGAGTAAATCTTTTACACAATTTCAGAGAGCAAAAAGGACAACAACACGAGAGGACTTAGCACAATCAATACGCTTCTCCACCCAATCTGTATGTAATCCAAGATTTCCGTGAACAAAACACGGCAATTCACCGCCTCCCTGTAATGAGTAACTTTTTTACTCAATAGTACGGCCCCGTGCCATACCGTCTGTTGCACATAACCGGCTTGCCCGCACGGCATGCAACCACGGCAACCGACTCCCCCAACGGAGTCCGCGCCTGCCCGAACAACAGGGAACATAACCCTGCACCGGGCGTTGCACCCACGGACGAGCACGATCTTCCCGCCACCGCGGTCCCACACCAATAATGGGACTGACGACGGCGAAGCCGTGGCAAAAACCGGTATAAAACAGCGAAAACCGGCCATAACCGGCCGCCAAAAGGCCCAAAAGACCGGATTACAAACCGGTACCCCAAAAGGCCCGAAACCCGAAACAAATACCGGCCCCGCGGCAAGGCCTTCAAGCCCGAACCAACTCGCCCGGCCACGAACAATCCAGCGGCAAAAACCAACCGCCGCCACCAACCCCGGCGCCCAACCAACGCCGCCTGACGCCCGACAGACCCCCCAGCTTGTGCTCGACGTACTTATATCCAATAAAACCCGCATCAAACTCCTGTTCCGGTTCTTCCTGAACCCCGGCCAGGCCGCCTACCTGCGCGGACTCGAAAAGGAGTTCGATGAAAACTCCAATTCCATCCGCATGGAACTCAACCGGTTCGAAAGCGCCGGAATCCTGAGCTCCTACGAGGAAGGCAACAAAAAAATGTATGCCGTCAACACCAGCTACCCGCTGTTCACCGAGCTGCAAAGCCTGGCCATGAAACACTTCGGGGTAGACAAGGTGCTCGACCAGATCACCGGCAAACTGGGCAAACCCCTCAGCGTCTACCTCACCGGGCAACTCGCCCGCGGGCTCGACTCCAACATCATTGACCTGGCCATCGTGGCCGAAACCCTGGACCGACCCTACCTGGCCTCGCTCATTGACAAAGCCGAGCGCCTCGTAGAACGCAAAATCCGCGTCATGATCGTCAAGCCCCATGAACTCGAAGACATCCCGGAACCCCGCATGCTGGTCTATGGGGAGTGATGCATGACCTGGCGCGCCTTCTATACCCGACCCCGCCACGAACTCAAAGTGGCCGCACGCCTGGAGGAGCAGGACTACGAAATCTACTGCCCCACCATACGGGTCAAGGTCAAATGGAGCGACCGCTGGAAAAAAGTCACCAAACCCCTGTTCACCAGCTACATCTTCGCCAACGTCGATGAAAAGCAACGCATCGGTATTCTCGAAGACCCCGGCGTCAGCCAATGTGTACACTGGTGCGGCAAACCCGCGGAAATCCGCGACGAAGAAATTCAGGCCATCCGCCTGCTGCTCGAAGGCGCCGATGCCGACAGTATCGATGTACGACCCTTCGAGCCCGGAACCACGGTTCGCATCACCGACGGACCCCTTAAAGGTCGCGCCGGCGAACTGATCACCTACACCAACGCCAACCAGGCCATCCTGCGCATCGAAGCCCTCGGCACCGAAATCCACGCCACCCTCACCCCGGCCCAGCTGGAAGCCCTGCAGCAGGCCACAGATTGAGCGCGGTAATGTTAAGTATTCATAACAAGTTATTTTTCTTAGGTTTCGGTATATTTTTAAGCTGAACGAGATACCATCCGGGTGCAGGAGTGCACAACGGGTTAAATCACAGTAAAAGTCGTGCAATGCGTGTGCAGTTCAAAAGGAACAATTTGGGAGAAGACAGGTTCAAGAACCTGAATAAAGCGGCCCTCACCGGCCACGTTGCTATGGAGTTAAGCAATACTACAACGAGAAAAAAGGGAGGAGCAGCCCGGCTGTTCCAGGTACCTAATTGAGAGACGTCATGATTCTATATATAATCGCAGCATTTTTACTAGGGGGACTAATCACGGCATTCAGTTTGCCGAGGGTGATCCGACTGTCCGTGCGGAAGAAACTCATGGACAATCCCGACAACGGACGTAAAAAGCACAAAGCCCCGACACCTACGCTGGGGGGCGTAGGCATCTTTTTCGGTTTCGTGCTGGCCGTGTCGATCGTGGGGGGATTCATAGCACCCGACTACTTTCCGTTTCTGATTGCCGCCATCACCCTGCTCTTCGTGGTAGGGATTAAAGACGACCTGCTCGGGGTTTCGGCTAAGAAAAAACTGGTGGCCCAGATCCTGGCGTCTATCCTGGTGGTGTATGGAGGTAATCTCTACATCCCGGATATGGGCGGACTCTTCGGTATCAACGCCGTGCCCGCGACCCTATCCAAGCCGTTTTCGGTCTTTGCGATGGTGATTATACTGAATGCCTATAACCTGATCGACGGTATCGACGGCCTGGCCGGGACCGTCGGACTGCTGGCCAGCGCGGCGTTCGGAACCTTCCTGTTTCTGAACGGCGCCGTCACCGAGGCCGTTCTGGCCTTTGCCTTGTCCGGCGCTCTGCTCGGATTTCTGATTTTCAACTTCGAACCGGCCCGCATTTTCATGGGCGATACCGGTTCTATGGTCGTCGGATTCCTCCTGGCTCTGCTCGCGTTCAGTTCCATGCAGGTAAATCTGACCGCCGAGACCGTCGTATTGCCTGCCAGCGCCGTGATGGCCTTCGGGGTACTGATAATTCCCATGTACGATACCCTTCGGGTGATTCTGATCCGACTCAAAAACAAGAAGTCGCCCCTCTATCCGGATGCTAACCACATGCACCATGTGCTGCAGGGAACCGGGTACTCCCACCGGGGCATTGTACTGGTAGAGGCCACCGCCATGGTGGTGATCATTGCCACGGCCTTCCTGCTGCGCGACCTGAACGTACACTTTATATTCGGCATCATGGCGGTGCAGGCCATGCTCATTCTGCCGATTGGTCGTACTATCATGCATGTACTGCGCGGACGGGAGGAAGAAGCCTATCTGCGCCGGGTGAAAATGATGCTGGAGACGGGAAACCAACAGGAACCATCCCAAAACAACACCAGCGATTCCAATCCGGCAAAAAAGCCGGCTGAGTCCTACAATATCTTTCAGTAGGACGATATCGGCTTAACACCCTGCATCAAATTGAAGGAACGCCTATGCGGTCCTTTTTTTCGTATCTTTTGGGATACCATCCCCCAACGCACGACTGAACTCAATTTAGTACCATGACCGAAACCAACGGCCATTCATCCAACGGCTACCACGGCAAATACCGGGGCGAGGAAATCGCCAACCAGTATAGTGGGCCTGGAGGCATCCAAAACGATCAAAACGACGATGAAATCGATCTTCGTCAAATCTTCGGACTCCTCTGGCATAACAAGTGGATTATCATTGCACTCACCTTGCTGGGCGGAGTTTCGGCTTTTATCTATGCCCAGGCCCAGATTCCAATTTACGAAAGCAACGGCAGCCTGCAGATTACCGAAGCCGGAAACCGATATTCCATGGCTGGATCCGATTTGAGCAACCTCATGGTATCCAATTTTGGGATTGGAATGGGTTCCACCATCGAGAATGAAATTCATGTGTTGCAGTCGCGTACCTTCACTGGCGAACTGGCACAACGTATTTACGATGAGCGTTACCAGCCGGACGGTCGACTTTACCCGGTAATCTGGCGGGCCTTCCCGGAGGATTCCTCTATAGTTACCGCCGATACGGTCTTTGCACGACTCTACGGCAATCTGACCTTTTCCCGTGCCGACCGGAACTCGAATTTGCTTCGGGTCAGCTATCGAAGTCCGTCCCCATACGAAGCTTCTCGTGTGGTAGATCTGGCCATTGAGACGTACACCGACGTGTCCACACGTATCAACCGCTCCCAGGCCCGCAATGCCATCGATTTTCTGGATAGTGAACTTGACAAAGTAAGCATGCAGCTCAATTACAGCGAAGAGCAGCTGCGGGATTTCATGAACCAGAATCAGCTGGTGCAGCTGGATGCACAGGCTGAACAACTAATCTCAACACTTTCTACGCTTGAAGCAGAAAGCCAGGGGATTCAAGTTAAGCTGGTCGCAGCGAATTCGGCATTGGAGGCGTATCAACTGGAGCTGGATCGACTCACGCCCGGTTTATCCCAGCAATTGACGGCATCGATTGCGCCTCGATTAAGCCAGTTGCAAATTTTCTTAGCAGATAGAGAGACCCAGCGGACATTGTTGCTATCCCGAAATCCACAGCTGCGGAATAACCCTAACGATCCAAGCCTCATTGAAATCAATCAGCAGATTGACGGGTTGCGGGAGGAAATTGCACGACTAACCAATGACCTCATTCAAAGTGATGCTGGTCTGTCCTTTTTTGGGTCGAGCGACGGGAATGTCTCGAACCGGTTTATGACCTTACGCAATGAAGTATTGCTCCTGGAGGTAGAGCGACAACAGCTGGAAGCCCAGCGCAATCTCCTGGAAGAACGGGCTGCGGAGTATCGCGCCTTTTTTGAGGATCTACCTGACAATATGATTGAAATGGCTCGTTATCAGCGAAATATGCAGATCAATGAGCAGTTGTTTTTACTGATTTCACAGCAAGCCGCCGAAACCGCGCTGTGGGAGCAGACACAGAGCGGACTAGCACGTATTGTAGATATGTCCTTCATTCCCATTGATCCCGTGGCACCTCGCAAACTTATCATCTTGCTAATTGGTCTCATATTGGGCGGAGTGTCAGCGGTTGGATTTGTATCGATACGTGAATTCTTTAAAGTGGAGATCTCCAGTATCGACAAGCTCATGAAGAAGGGATACCCCTTACTCACGATTATACCGGACATGAACCGTCACATTAAAGAAAACTTTGATGGTGCAGAATATGTAACCATTCGGGGGAATATGCTATCGACGGGCCTGGTAATGGTATTGGATTCGATTTCGCCACTGGCGGAGTCGTTTCGGCGATTGCAGTCCAACGTGAGTTACTCCCAACCCGATAACCCGCTCAAAACCATTATCGTTACTTCGGCCAATAAAAGCGAGGGAAAGTCTACCGTATCAACCAATCTTTGCGTTGCTCTTGCTGAAGCCGGTAAGCGGGTGTTACTCGTCGACTGTGATTTCCGAAGACCCCGTGTGCACAGTTATTTTGGTCGTGAACAGGAGCCGGGATCCATGGACATCCTCTTTGGTGGACAGGAGCCCGTAGCCGTTATACAAAAGACCCTGGTTCCTGGCGTAGAGATTCTGACATCCGGCAAACGACCACCGAATCCTGCTGAAATCACACGTAGCGCGAAGCTCCGGGAATTAATCCGTAGTGTGAAAAACGATTACGACCACATTATCATAGATTCTCCACCCTTCGGTATCATCTCCGACGCAGCACCGCTCATTGGCGAAGCGGATGGGGTAATTTTGGTGGCGCGTTTTAATCAGACCAAGTCGCCTGAACTGGATTTAACCATAGACAATCTGAAGAAGGTTAAAGCAAACGTCATCGGTACGGTCATGACCGCCTTTGATCCGAAGAAGTCGACCGGATACTACTACAGCAGTTACTACTATAAATATGCGTACGAAAGTTACGACAAATACCATGAGGAGGCCTGATACGGTGCAAAAGCTACTTCTTACCTTACTCTTTGCACTGATCACCGGATCAGCAACAGCACAGGTAAACAATATTTATCAAAGTCAGAATTTTCGATTAGGCGAAGCCCATTATCGTGTAGCCGAACCCACCCAAATTGCTGATACGGTATTGGTTTGGGGCGATATACAGTTGCCTGGCACCTATCTGGTACCACGTGGTATCAACCTGGCTCAAATGTTGGCCTATGCTCGTGGGCCTATCAATCTTCGAACCAGCGAAACGGACCTGGACTGGAGTAAGGTGTTTATTGAAGTTAATATCTCCAATCGGGACACTGGTGAGAGCATGCAGTTTATTCAACCCGTTGATGGTAGTGTTACTCCGTTGTTTTTCGAAAAAAAAATGCAAAATTTTGATACAGTGATTATTCGAGTACGAAGACAACCTAACTTTCTTGACTATGTCAGGGCCTACGCACCAGTTGTTGGAACGGTATTAAATACATTACTATTGTACAGGACTATTCGAGAACTTTAAAGAAAGCACAATAAGTTAAATAGTGGCAAAATCACATTTGAAGAGCCCGATTTTCATTTAGGGGGCATCGGTTATTTTTTCAATATTGGATTCTCTGAAGAATACTTCTTTAGTGGTATAATAACCAAGTATTTTGCGGGGCCTGTTGTTACGTGTTTCACAAATCTGTCTGAGTTCTTTAGGTTGAACAAATCGCAGGTCGCGTTTCTTGGGCAGATACTGCCTGACCAGTTTATTAAGCTGCTCGATGCGTGCGGATTCGTTGGTTTGATACGGAAAACAGAACCAGACATCCACATTAAGATAGCGTGCGGTCTGCTGATGATGCGCAAACTCCGGACCATTGTCGTTGGTCATTGTGTACATGCCATCACGAACGTCTTTAAGTAGTTTTCTGGTACCAAAATGGGTGTTATGAGGTGTTTTACGGTGAATTTGTGCTAACCAGCAGTAGATCGATTTCCGGTCCACAATACTCAGAATGGCCCCTTTGTTTACAGGTCCAACGATGATGTCACGTTCCAAATCACCGATTCGCTCCAGTTTATCTACACAAGCGGGACGCTGGTCAATAAACCGGCGGTTCTTAATGATGCTCCGCAGGTTTTTGGTGGTTTTACGCTGTTTGGTCTTTTTTCTTCCCGTTCTCAAATAGGTGTATATGTGCCCCCCAACGGCAACATCCTGATAAATATGGCGATAAACGGTCATGTGACTTACCTTCATGTGGGTTCCATGCTCCAGGCACAGTATTGCACCGATTCCGGCAGGTTCAAGTCCTGTTTTTTGAGCAATTGAACGCATTTGTTGCGTAGTTCGCCTTTAAAACGATACGCAGCGCGCTTTTGGGATCGCTTGTGTTGGTATCGCTTCTGGGCCCATTCGGGGTTGTAGTCGCCTATACCACCACTGCGTTGCAGCTCACGCCGGATGGTTGTGGGATCTCGTTTGAGCTCTCTGTCAATTCGCTGTGGTGTCATATGGGATTGAATACAGCGCGGATGTGGTATCTTTCACACAACGTGAGATAATTGTATGTCTTCATATGCTCGACTCTTTGGTAGGAGAAAAGTCAGAAGCTACAAAACTTCATGTTTATCTGGGGGGTTAGCCCCCCCCCAGATACTTTTTTTTCCATGAATCGGGCACTTCAAATGTTAAACAGCTATTCCCTGGCAAATGCAGACGTACCTCAGCTTTTTTAATAACCAGTCAACCAATGCCTCTACCAAATCTTTTTAACCCTCGGTTTAAACTGTCTAGAGCAAACCAAAAGGGTGTTAGGAATACTTCCTATTACCTCTACAGACTATCCTAGCTCTATGCCAAATCCCCAGAAAAATTACATGACCTATTTATTCTACTGAATTGTAAGTTAATTTTACACTCTAACAGTTTAGTTTGATTAAATTCATTTTTATATCTATAGAAAAATGATAAAATAAATTATCACATAAAAGCCATGTTTTTTTCTATATGTTAATATGTGTAGTTTTTATTTTATTAATCGCTTATATATATAGATCTATATTTCTTTGAATCACTTAATGATAAATATAATTAGAAATAAATTAACTAATACGGATGAAAAGAAACGATTAGTAGGTAATATATTTTTTCTCAGTGTCTTGCAGGGTGCAAATTATTTACTTCCACTTATTACAGTACCATATTTAGTTCGTGTTTTGGGTCCAGAATAGTTTGGCTTATTAGCATTTTCAACTGCGACTATAAGTTATTTATTGTTGATAACAGATTATGGTTTTAATCTAACAGCGACAAGACTAATCTCAATCAATAGGGAAGATAGGTCTAAAGTAAATGAAATTTTTAGTTCAGTAATGATTATCAAAACTATTTTGTTGATTATTAGCTTTGTCCTATTGAGTCTGATCGTATTTAGCTTTGAAAAATTCTATCAGTATCGGGAGGTTTACTATGTAACCTTTGGCTTGGTGATAGGGCAAGTATTATTTCCTGTTTGGCTATTTCAAGGAATGGAGCGGATGAAGTGCATAACCTATTTGAATGTAGGAACAAAAACTTTTTTAACTGTAGGTGTTTTTATTTTTATTAATAAACAAGACGATTACTTATTAGTGCCATCCCTAACTTCGATAGGATATATTATATCGGGTGCGATTTCACTAATTTTAGCAAAAAAACAATTTGGTATTAATTTTAAATGGCAAACTTTTAATACACTGAAAATTCAATTAGTTGATGGATGGTATGTATTCTTTTCAAGTTTGTCTATTAGCCTATATACTATATCAACAACTTTTATATTAGGCTTGTTTACAAATAATATTGTTGTCGGTTATTTTGCTACTGCAGAAAAAATTGTAAAGGCTGTGAGAGGATTATATGGACCTATTTCGCAAGCAATATATCCATTAATAAGTAAGAAAATAAACGAAAATAAGCAAATTGGATTGATGTTCATACGCAAAGTAACATTTGTAATTGGATCTGGCATGTTTATTATTTCTGCCATTATCTTTATATTCGCTGAGAAGATAGTAGGTATTTTATTAGGGGATCAGTATCATAAATCAATTATATTACTACAAATAATGGCATTTTTACCTTTTGTAATTTCATTAAGTAATATCTTTGGAATACAAACTATGATAAATCTAGACTACAAAAAAGAATTTAGCATATTTGTATTAATCACTGCTTTGTTTGGTGTCGGATTATCAATTCTACTTATACAATGTATGAGGCGATTGGCGTTGCTTTGGCTATGTTATTCGTCGAAGTTTTAATAACAGTAATGCTGGGTTTATTCATATACTCAAAAATAATTAAAGGAACGTTATGAAGGCGGTAATATTAGCTGGTGGGTTGGGAACTCGGTTAAGTGAAGAAACATCACTTAAACCAAAGCCCATGGTTGAAATTGGTGGTAAACCAATTTTATGGCACATCATGAAAATTTATTCACAGTATCATGTAAATGACTTCATTATATGTTGTGGATTTAAAGGTTATGTTATTAAAGAGTATTTTGCTAACTATTTTCTACACACTTCTGACGTTACTTTCGATATGAGAAATAATACAATGAAAGTACACGAACAGCGTGCGGAACCTTGGACGGTTACTTTAGTTGATACGGGTGAGAATACTATGACGGGTGGTAGGCTTAAGCGTGTTGCGGATTATTTGAAAAATGAAGAAGCATTTTGTTTTACCTATGGTGATGGTGTTGCGAATATTGACATTTCACAACTTATCCAGTTCCATAAACAGCATGGTAAACTTGCTACATTGACAGCTACCTATCCTCCAGGCCGATTTGGTGCTCTAGATATTCAAAGTAATCAAATTCGCCAATTTAAAGAGAAACCAAAGGGAGATGGAGCTATGATAAACGGAGGTTTCTTTGTACTTTCACCGAAAGTAATTAACTTAATTGATGGAGATAGTACTACTTGGGAACAAGAGCCTCTAGTCTCACTTGCTGAAGATGGCGAGTTAATGGCGTATCAACACCATGGGTTTTGGCAACCTATGGATACTTTGCGTGACAAACAACAATTAGAATTACTATGGCAATTGGGTAAAGCCCCATGGAAATCTTGGATATAAGAGAAATATGTTTGAAAATAAATATTTTGGAAAAAAGGTTTTAATTACGGGCCACACTGGTTTTAAAGGTAGTTGGCTCACAACTTGGTTGTTAAAATTGGGCGCCAAAGTTTGTGGGTTGTCTGATCAAATACCATCAAATCCGTCAATGTTTGTGGAATTAGGATTAGAGAACAAGATTCAGCATCATTTTTGTGATATACGAGATTTTGATGAGGTATCAAAAATTATACACACCTTTAAACCGGATTTCGTTATTCACTTAGCGGCTCAACCAATTGTGTCAGTGTCTTATGATAATCCTCTTGATACAATATCTACCAATGTTATGGGGACTGCAATTCTGTTAGAGTCTCTAAAGCAATGGAATCAAGACTGTAATGTTGTTGTAATTACATCAGATAAATGCTATGAAAATGTAGAATGGGTGTGGGGCTATAAGGAGACAGATCACCTTGGAGGCAGGGATATTTACAGTGGATCAAAGGGAGCCGCTGAAATTATTATCCATGCCTACTATCATTCATTCTTTACAAAAAAAAACAATAAAATCAGATTGGCAACAGGTCGTGCAGGAAATGTTATTGGTGGAGGTGACTGGGCTAAAGATCGAATAGTTGTAGATTGCATGATAAGTTGGGCGGAAGGTAAAATAGTTGAAATCAGAAGCCCAAATGCAACGCGACCTTGGCAACATGTTTTAGAGCCTATAAGTGGTTATTTAACATTGGGTGCACAATTGGATAGTAATGAACGATTGTGTGGAGAATCCTATAATTTCGGCCCGAAATCCGAACAAAATCGCACTGTTTTGGAATTACTAACAGATTTGAGTCTATTATGGAACTTTGATAAACCTGACGATGCATACTGTGTAACAGACAATATCCCCTTTCACGAAGCCGGTTTATTGAAATTGAACTGCGATAAAGCCTTATTTGATTTGAGATGGGAAGCTAACTTATCCTATATAGAGTGCGTGCAAATGGTCGGCGAATGGTACTATAGTTTTTATAAAAAACAATCTGATATGTATCAACTTACCATTGAACAGATTAGCAATTATGAAAACTTAGCTATGGAACGAAATTTGATATGGAATCGAGTATAACCATTCTAGAAGGCGTGAAAGTTATACCGCTTAAAATAATACGGCACCCCAAGGGAGACGTGTATCATGCTCTAAAATGTACAGAGAATACATTTAGTAAATTTGGTGAAGCATATTTCACAACGATACATCAAAACGATCTTAAAGGATGGAAACAGCATACCCAAATGGTCATGAACTTAGTTGTGCCTGTTGGTACGGTGGGTTTCTATTTTTACAATCAAACCATTTTAAAAGGCACGTATTTAAGTGTTGGTACTGATAATTATGTGAGGGTGACGGTTGAGCCAGGAATTTGGATGGCTTTTGAAGGTTTAGCAGCGGGATTAAATTTAATTTTAAATATTGCTAGTATTACCCATGATCCTAATGAAGCTATTAATGTTGATATCGACTTTTTTCCACTTGATAAAACGTCTCTGAAATAATGACAGTGTTAATCACAGGTTCTACTGGAATATTGGGTTCAGCGATAACTGAGTATTTAACACAGCAAGGTGAAAGCATTATTCGTTTTGATCGAAAGGAGTTTCGTTGGGCTGACATCAGGGCGAATAGTGAAAAATTAAACGAAATAGATTGCATAATTCATGCAGCAGCTAATACCAATGTTGAATCTTGTGAGCTTGATTCACTTAACTGCTACAAGGATAATACACTGCTAACTGAGCGATTAGCATATGCAGCTAGTCTTGCCAATTGCAAATTTGTATATATTTCGAGCACAGGCATTTATGGAACTGAAAAGCCAGACGAACCTTATACAGAATATGATATTGTAAATCCTACAACACATCATCATCGAGCGAAGTGGTTGGGTGAACAAGCTGTAAACAGATATTTAAATAATGCATTAATTCTGCGTGCTGGGTGGGTATTTGGCGGAGAACCAGATAATTCCAAAAACTTTGTAGCACGTCGTATAGAAGAGGCTTTGAGTTCATCATCAAAAAAAATACAATCAAATAGCCAGCAGAAAGGAGTCCCGACTTACGCATTTGATATTGCTCAAAAACTCTATGAACTATTAAATAATGATGAAGTAGGGACTTTTAATATTGTTAATCAAGGGGTTGCTTCACGATTTGATTATGTATCAAAAATTATACAAATTGCACAGCTCGATGTTACTGTACTACCTACTAGTGCAGGGACTTTCAATCGTAAAGCTAAAGTATCTAATAATGAATCTGCCGTAGCCTTAAAACTTCAACAGTTAGGTTATGAAGCATTACCTTGTTGGAAAGAGAGTTTAGAGAAATACATCAATGTCGGCTTACACCATTGGTTAATAAATAAAAAAGAAAAATAATGCATGTAGATGTAGTGGTACTTGGTGCTGGAATCGCTGGTTTAGGAGCTGCTTTAAAAGCTCGAGAACAAAACAAAAATTATATTATTTTTGAAGCAAATAAACGAGCGGGAGGATTATTAGATAATTTTGAAATTCAAGGTTTTCGATTTGATAACGCAGTGCATCTGAGTTTTGCCAGTGAACCTGAGGTTAGAAAAATATTTGATCAAACACAATATCATACACACCCAGCAGATGCTTGGAATTTTGAAATAGATAAATGGTTGAAGCACCCTGTTCAAAATAACCTTTTCCCATTAAGTGCTAGTGAAAAGCTTGAGTTAATAAAATCTTTTATTAATCGATCTGATTTAAAAGGTGAAGATTACGAAAGCTGGCTCAGACACCAATATGGTGATTCAATATCAGAACGGTACCCCATCCGTTACACCCAAAAATATTGGGATACACCAGCATCTAAACTATCTACAACTTGGATCGGTAACCGTATGAGAAGGGCGGAACTAGATGAAATTCTTTATGGTGCCTTTACTCCTGAAACTCCCAACACTTATTATACAAAGGAGATGCGTTATCCTAAAAAAGGAGGATATCGTGCATTTATTGAGCCGTTAATCTCTGATTCAAAGATTGAGTACAATCATAAAGCTTGCAATATTGACTTGGAAAAAAAAATAGTATCCTTTACTAATGGTCAGATAGTACAGTTCAATACGTTGATAAGCAGTATTCCTTTGCCGGAATTGGTTTCTATAACCAACAATGTGCATGAAGATGTAGTAAACGCCTCAAAATCAATTGTAGCAACATCCATAGATCTGGTGTCAGTTGGTTTTAATAAACCATTGGTTAAAGATCTATGGTTCTATATTTACGATGAGGATATATTGGCGAGTCGTGCTTATTCGCCCTCTGTTAAAAGTCCAGATAATGTACCTGATGGGTGCAGTTCTTTACAATTTGAGATTTATACGCGTGGCAAGGATAGCAAGTATACTAAAGAGCAGTTAATTCATAATACACTCTATGCTCTTAAGAAGATGAAAATAGCAAATGACACTGACATACTATTCACACATCACAAACATTTACCCTATGGAAATGTAATTTTCGATCAAGGAATGGAGGTAAAAAGAGATGTTGTTAGAAAATTCTATAATGTACAAGGTGTCAAAACAATAGGTCGCTTTGGAGAGTGGAAATATTTGTGGAGTAATCAAAGTTTTATGAGTGGTTATAATGTTAGCTTATGAATAATAATTGTGCTCTTGTAGTTACTTATGAAAGAGGCAGAATCACATTTGAACTGCCCGATTTTCATTTAGGGGTCATCGGTTAATTTTTCAATGTTGGATTCACCGAAGAATACTTCTTTGGGGGTTAAATAGCCAAGTTTTTTGCGGGGTCTGTTGTTACGTGTTTCACAAATTTGTC